>BNJT01002779.1_pt1 | contig 1516700 bp, 2353 predicted proteins | sample 8540491 | NCBI WGS metagenome assembly BNJT01 (sample SAMD00202455, study PRJDB9452) | human saliva metagenome | host: Homo sapiens
TTTTGTTGAAAGACCTTCATTTACATCAGCTGAATAATAAAACAATAAATTTTTTAGGGAGATGTTTATCTCCCTATTTTTTTATATTTTTTTACTATAAAAAAATTTCTCATGAGAAATTTCTTGTGATTATATATAACGTAATTTTTACATTTTAATAATATTCTTTTAAATGTAAAAAAATCAAAAAAATATTTTTTTAAAAATATTTGACTAAATGCAAAAAAATAATTTATACTTATAAGTGGTAAATTATTAGATTCAAGGTAGTGATTTTATAAAAAAATAGCAGTTATTGGTGCTGGTGCATCAGGAATAATGAGTGCAATTTTTTTCGAAAACTGAAAAATACTGAAGTTTTTTTATTTGATGGTAATGAAAAAAATTGGAAAGAAAAATATATATTTCCGGTAAGGGAAGATGTAATATAACAAACTCAAAAAGAGATTTATGAGTTTTTTTGATGAAATTAATAGTAATAAAAAATTTTTTTATATAGTAGTTTATATTCATATACTAATGAAGATATACTAAAATTTTTTTAACGATAATGGCTTAGAAACAAAGGTTGAAAGAGGAGGAAGAGTTTTTTTCCACTTTCTGATAAATCTAACGATGTAAATAAAGCCTTAGAAAAAGCGTTAAACTCAAAAGGTGTAAATATAATTTTTAAATACTGAAATTGAAGATGTAAAACTTGTAGGAGAAAAAAATTTAAATTAGTTTGTAATAAAGATTATGGTCTTTTTCGATAAAGTTGTATTTGCAACTGGTGGAAAAATCTTATCCATTTACGGGTTCTAGAGGTAAAGGTCATGAAATTTTTAAAAAGATTAGGTCATACGATAACTGATTTAAAAAGCAGGACTAGTAGGTATAGATGTAAAAAGAAAAAAATTAGAAAATATTCAGGTGTTAGTTTAAAAATTTGTAGATTTTTAAGATATATAATACAAATCATAAAACTAATTCATTCGGAATTTGGTGAATTGCTTTTTACACATACTGGATTTAGTGGACCAATTGTTTTTAAAGTCAAGTAAGTATTTTGATAATTCAAAAAGATTCTATTGTTTCTATTGATTTAAAACCTAAGATTAATCATCATACTTTAGATCAAAGATTACTTAGAGAATTTGATCAAAAATAAGAATAAGTGTTTAAAAAAATGTATTATCTAATGTATTAATTGGTGCAATGGTTGAGCTAGTACTAGAAAAAAATCAGGTGTTAATGGTGAAATTAGTGTAAATCAACTAAGCAAAGATGATAGAAAAAAATTAGTAGAAACAATTAAAAAAATTTAGAATTTAATTTTAATAGTTTAAGACCTTTAAGTGAAGCTATAATAACAATTGGGGGAGTTTCAGTTAAAGAAGTCAACTCTTCAACTATGGAGAGTAAACTAATTAAAAAAATTTATATATTGTAGGGGAACTTTTAGATGTTGATGCAAATACTGGTGGGTACAACCTAACAATTGCTTTTTTTCAACTGGACATTTAGCAGGAGTTTCTTGTATAGAAGGAGAGTAAATATGGATTATATTATAGCAATAGATGGACCATCAGGTGTTGGAAAGAGCACAATAGCAAAAAAACTTTCTAAGATATTAAAAAAATTAATTATATTGATACTGGAGCTATGTATAGAGCTATTGCATACAAGGTTATTTCTAATAATATTTCTTTAGATGATCATGATAAGATTAAGAAGATACTTGAAGATACAGATTTTACTTATAAATCTAATTATCTTTATGTAGATGGAGTAAAAGCTTGGTAAAGAAATTAGAACTGATGAAATTTCTAAGGGAGCATCACTTGTTTCAAGTTATGATTATGTAAGAAATCATTTAGTTTCACTTCAAAGAAAAAAATTGGTATGGAAGGAAGCTGTGTATTAGATGGTAGAGATGTTGGTACAGTAATTTTTTTCCTAATGCAGATTTTAAATTTTATTTAACTGCATCTTCAAAAGAGAGAGCAAAAAGAAGATTTTTTTACAAAGTGAAAGAAAAAAAAGGTCTTAATTTAGAGCAAGTCAGAGAAAGTATTGAAAAAAAGAGATTTTGATGATATGAATAGATCTGCTTCTCCTTTAAAAAAAGGCAAAAGATGCAATTGAAATAGATTCTACAAATAAGACTTTAAAAAGAAACTATTTTTAGAATTTTTTTATCATATATAAGAGGCGAAAATAATGTATAGGTTTTTTTAGTTTCAATAGTTTCCGTTTTAGTTAAACTTATTTATAGGGTTAAAATTAATGGAATTGAAAAATTTAAAAAGATGATCAACCTTTTATAATTAGTGCAAATCATATTCATATTTTTTTGATCCGGTTATCCTAGCAACATTAACTAAGAGACAAATTTTTTTCTTTCAAAAAAAGAACTTTTTGAAAAAAATTATTTGCTAAGTTTTTTTGGGAAGTTGGGAGTAATTCCTATAGATAGAGATAATACTGATATAAAAAGCTATAAAATCTTGTTTTAGAGTTATTAGAGCTGGAAATATTCTTGGTATATTTCCAGAAGGAACTAGAGTTAAAAACAGTTGATATAAATAATATGAAAAAAAGGGAGTAGCACTTATTGCTTTTAAAAAAATAAAGTTAATATTTTTACCAATTCATATAGAAGGTACCTATAGAATTTTTCTCTAAAATAACTGTTGATATATATCCTATGATTGAAATTAATAATTTTTGAAAAATATGGAAGATTCGGAGGCAATTGATAAATTAACAGAAGAATTATTCAATCAAATTTATCAAGTAAAATATGGAAATACTAATAGCTAATAATGCTGGTTTTTTTGTTTTGGAGTTAAAAAGAGCTGTAAAATTAGCTGAAAAAAACTTTAAATGAAAATAAAAAAATAATGAAAAGGTGTATTCTTATGGTGAGTTAATTCATAATCCTCAAGTTGTTCAAAAAAATTTGATAAAAAAAGGACTTAAGATTATTAATGACTATGAAAAAGAGGATAAAGGAACTATAGTTTTACGTTCTCATGGAATACATCCAAGTATTAAGGAAAAAAATGATAAACTTAGGGCATAAATGTATTGACTGTACATGTCCAGTTTTATTAAATATATACAGAAAAAAATTGAAAAAAAGTAAAAAGATGGTTATGAAATTATTATTATTGGAGATGAAAAATCATCCAGAAATAAAAAGCAATGGTTGGCTATTGTGGTGATAAATATTGTGTAATTAATACCAAAGAAGAAGCTGAAATGATAAAAAAAATAAAAAAATTTATATATTATTTCACAAACGACAAATTTAGTAGAGAAATTTTTTTCAATTTTTCTGATATAATAAAAGATAGAAATGAAAATGTTATAATTGAAAATACAATTTGTGATGCAACTTCAAAAAAAGACAAAAATTCTTGCGAAGAAATTTCTAAAAAAAGTAGATTGTATGATAGTTATTGGGGGATACAGTAGCTCAAATACAAATAAGCTTTTATGATGTAGCTAAAAAAAGCATTGTAAAAAAATGTATATAGAATTGAGACATTTTTTTAGATTTACCATTGAAAGATATGGTAAAATATAAGAAAATAGGATTAACCGCCGGCGCTTCAACTCCGGATTGGTTAATAGAGGAGGTAGTTGAAGGTATGGAAATTTTTAAGCAAGGATGAATTTATGGAACAAATAGAAGGGAGTATTAAGAAAATTTATCCAAGAGACATAGTGAAAGGTACTATAATTTATGTTACTGAAACTGAAGTTATGGTAAATATAGGTTATAGAAGTGATGGGATTATTAAACTTGATGAGTTATCTTCTGACATTACTAAAAAAACCTAAGGACTTATTCCATGAAGGTCAAGAAATTGATGTTTATGTAATTAAACTTGATGACGGAGAAGGTAATGTTGTTTTATCAACTAAAAGAGTTGAATCTCTAAAAAGATTGGCAAAAATCTTGTTGAAAAAAATTCAATAATAAAGAGTTGGTAGAAGCTGAAGTAGTAAAAAGAAGTTAAAGGAGGCCTATTAGCTACTGTTGATGGTATTAATGCTTTTTATTCCTGCAAGTCATATTACAACTAGCTTCGTAAAAAGATTTTTACACCATATATTGGAAAGAAAATTGAATGTGAAATAATCAGTTTAGATGAAAGAAAGAAAAAAAAGTTGTTCTTTCAAGAAGAGAAGTTGAACAAAAAAAGAACTTAATGAAAAAAATTAGATTTAGCTTGGAGCAAATTATCTGTTGATGATGTTTTTAACTGGAACAGTTAGAAAAATTAACTGACTTTGGTGCATTTGTTAACTTAGGAGATGTTGATGGATTAATTCATGTATCAGATATATCTTGGAATAGAATTAAGAAACCTTCTGATATTTTTATCTGTAGGAGATGAAGTAGAAGTAGTTGTATTAAAATTAAATAGAGAAAGAAATAGAATTTCTTTTAGGATTAAAACAATTGACAAAGAAACCTTTTGAATTATTTTTTTAGAAAATAATGCAGTTGGTGATGTTGTATCAGGAACAGTAATTAATTTAGTTGATTTTTGGTGCATTTGTTAAATTAAAAAGAAAATGTTGAAGGATTAGTTCATATTTCTCAAATTTCTCATGATCATATTGAAAAAAAGCAGCTGATGTTTTTAAATATTGGAGATGAAGTTGAAGTTAAAATAATTAATATTGATGAAGAAAATCAAAAAAATTTCTTTATCTATTAAAGAGCTTCTTGAAAAAAACCAGTAGTAGAAGTTGTAGAAGAAGAACAAGAAGAAGTTGTTATAGAAGAAGAACAAGAACAAGCAAAATTTGAAAATCAAGAATTAGACAATTCAATTGGAGCATTACTTGATATAGAATTATAAAAAAATTTAAAAATATTTTTAAAAAGCTATCGTTAAATCGATAGCTTTTTTTATTATTGTGAAACAACAAGGTTCCCTGAGAACCAATCCGATGCGAAGCATCTTGGAAGTGTTAGGGTTCTTATTTGAAATTATTTTTTTATTAAGGTATATAATTTAATTGGAGTGATTTTTATGAATACAAAAAAATTTTTTTACAAGAGTTCTGAAGAAAGAAGAGAAATGATTTTTAAGTGAAAATGTAATGAAGACTATTTTTCTTATTAACTATACCAGTATTTATGATGGGTATTGTTCAATCTTTAATTCCTATTTCTGATGGCTTATTCTTAAATAATAAAGCTGGTTATGTCATAGCTGGGGCTATTGGGTTTTCACAATCAGTTATAAATATTTTTAAATGCTTTTTTTCTCAAGGACTCAGTGTTGCAGCTTCTGCAATAATAGGACAACTATATGGAAAAGGAGATATTGAAAAAAACTAAACAAGCTTCGGTTCAAATTTTAGTTTTATCTTTTTATAATTGGATTATTACTTTCTCCAATTTGCTTGATTCTTTCGTATATAATTTCGAGAGGTGTAAATGAAGAGCTTTCAACTCATGTATTTCAATACTTGGGATTATATTCTTTTGTATTACCATTTTTTTATTTATGGCTGCTATATTTAATTCTATAAAAAAATGGTACGGGACATCCTGAAGCACCATTCTTAAGAATGATCATATTATTAGTTTTTAAAAAGTAATTTTTTTAACACTATATTTCTTTCTATACTAAATCTAGGAGTTATTGGTGCAGTATCAGCATCATTTATGTCATATCTTTTTAATAGGGATTTGGATGTATTATGATCTTTTTTTAAATAAATCTGATATGCAATTATCTTTACATAATTTTTAAATTTGATTTAGAATTTATAAAAAAACAATGGAGTTAGCTATTCCTAGTGTATTATCTTATATTTTTAGTATATATTGGATTCTTTTTTTAATTAATAAAGAAGTAGTTAAATATGGTTCAATTGCTTTTAAATGCTTCTACAATTGCATCAAATATAAATTCTATTTATTTTTGTTTTTACCAACCAGTGTAGGAACAACTGTTACTACAATGATAAGTATGAATATAGGAAATGGTAATTCTAAAAAAATGCAAAAAGATTTTTTTATTATGGAATATTGTTTTTCATTATTGATTGTCTTTTCAATCATAATTATTTTTTTACACCATTAAATCCATATATTGTAGATTTATTTCAAAAAGAATCCAGAGATTACCACAATAACAAATAAAGCACTTACAATATATATGTATTCGGTTATTGGTTTTGGAATATTTACTGTTGAACAAGGAGTATTTATAGGACTTGGACGAACAAAAATGCCATTATTAACAGGTATAATGAGAGTTTGGCTTCTAAGATATTTTTTTATAATTTTTTTACAGAAAAAGTACTTAGGAGTGTATTCCATTTTTTTGGGGTAATTTATTTTTCTAATTGTATGGCAGCATTTATATTTTTTTCTTTTTTTGTATTAAGAGTAAAATGGGAATCAGCAATTAAAGATTTGTAAAATATATTGATTTTTTTAAAAAAATTTGATATAGTAATCTATATACTTATGTATAAATTAGGAGGTATTTATATGGAATTTAATAATGAATTAGGTAAAGTTTCTATTAATCCTGTTGTGGTTAAAAACAATCGTAGCTAATGTTTTTAAGAGAAAGTTATGGAGTTTGCGGATTAGCTAATGTTTCTCCTAAAGATGGAATTTATCAACTTTTTAGGTTGGGATAATTCTAGTAAAGGTGTTCATGTTGTACTTAAAGAAAATAGTATTTTTTTATAGATTTGCATATAGTTATTCAATATGGAATAAAAAAATATCAACTGTTTGTGAAAAATATCATAGAAAATGTAAAATATAATGTTGAAAAACTTGACAGGATTAACTGTTAAAAAAAGGTTAATGTTAATGTTCATGGAATTAAATTAGAAGATAATTAGGAGGAACTTATGATAAATAGTGAACAATTGCAAATGGCATTTGTAAGGGCTCGTAATTATCTTGAATCCAATAAAGAGATAGTTAACAGCTTAAATGTATTTCCAGTTCCAGACGGAGATACTGGTACTAATATGTCATTGACTATGAAGTCTGCAATAAAAAAATTTAGAAAATTCAAAAAAATAAATACTTGTGCTGACGTAACAAAAGCAATAAGTGATGGTGCTTTGATGGGTGCAAGAGGAAATTCAGGAGTTATTTTTATCTCAAATTTTTAAGAGGATTTTTATTTGGGAAGTAAAGAAAGTGTAACTCTTGATGTTGAAACAATTAAAGAGTGTTTTGTAAATGCTTATAAAGTAGCTTATAAATCAGTAATTAAACCTACAGAAGGCACAATTCTTACAGTAATTAGAGAAATGGGAGAATATGCCGAAGCTAATTATACTAGATTTGATGATGAAGTTGAGTTCTGTAAAGAAATTTTTAAAAAGAAGGCTTTAGAAGTTTGGAAAAAAACTCCTGAAATTCTACCTATTTTTAAAAAGAAGCAGAAGTAGTTGATGCTGGTGGACGTGGATTAATGTATCTTTTAGAAGGTGCATTAGGAGATGAAATTGTAGAAATTAAAAACACATATGAATTTAATAAACCAGCAAGAATTGAACATTTAGCAGCACAACAAGATGAAGATATTAAATTTGGATACTGTACTGAGTTTATGGTTACAAGTGATTCAGAAGAATATGGTGTTTTTAAGAGATAAGCTTGCAAGTATTGGAGATTCTTTAATTGTTGTTAAAGGAGATAATATTATAAAAGTACATGTTCATACTAACCACCCAGGACAAGCAATTGAATGGGCATTAGAATTTGGACCATTACATGACTTAAAAAAATTGATAATATGAGAAGACAACATAATCATTTACATCATACTGATAAAGAAGTTGAAGAAGCTAAAAGTTCTGAAGAAGCAAAAAGAAAATAAAAAAAATATGGTTTTATTTCTATATCAACTGGAGAAGGTATAGATGAGATTTTTTTAAAAAGTATGGGAATAGATGAAATTATAACTGGCGGACAAACAATGAATCCTTCAACTGAAGATATTTTTAAAAGCAGTTGAAAAGATTAACGCTGATGATATTTTTTTGTTTTTTTCCAAACAATAGTAATATAATACTTGTTTCAGAACAAGCTGCAAAAATTTCAGAAAAAAAGACTTCATGTTATTAAGACTAAACAAATACCTCAAGCTTTTTAGTTGTTTATTTAATTTCGATGAATCTTTATCTGTAGAAGAAAAATGTTGAGCTTATGACTGAAGCGATTTCAAATGTAAAAAGTTGGACAAATCACATATGCACTTAGAGATACTGAAATTGAAGGCGTAAAAAAATAGAAAAAAAGACGACTTTATGGGTTTAAATGAAAACAAGATTACAATTTCAGAAAAGAAAATTGAAGATACATTTGAAAAAAACTTATAGATCAACTAGTTGATGCCGATTCTTCTATAGTAAGTATATATTACGGAGAAGATGTTAAAGAAGAAGAAGCTAGTAAATTAGCAAAAATTAGTTGAAGAAAAAAATATGAAGATATTGAAGTAGAATTAGTATATGGTGGCCAACCGCTATATTATTATTTAATCTCAGTAGAATAATAGCTTAATAGTATATAATAATTTATTATTTTACTTTTTATTTTTAAAAATTAAAAAAAGTCCGAAAGGACTTTTTGTAAGGATAATTATGGAATTAAAAAGATATTAAAGGAATAGGAGAGAAAAAAATTAGCTCTTTTAAATAAACTTGGAATTTTTACAGTTAATAATTTATTAGAGTATTTTTCCATATTCTTATATAGATACTACAAAATTCAAAAAGATTTCTGAAATAACTGAAGAAGGAAGTTATTCATATAGATTAAAGATAATTTCTTTAATGGAAAATAGAAAGAAAAAAAGAATATTAGAGTTACAAAAATTTTTTTGGCAATGGATGAAGAAATGAATTATTGTACAATTGTATATTTTAATAATATTTTTTTATTTCAAAAAAATTTAAAGATTAACAATGTATATGAAATGTATGGAAGAGCTAAACTGCTTGGAAAAAAATGTTGAAATTCAATCTCCAACTATGCAAAACAAAGTAAATATAATTGGTAGTGTAATTCCACAATATCATTTATGCAAAGGGATTTCAAATTTAGACTTAGTAAAGATTATTCAAAAATTTATTAAAAAAAGAATTCATATTTTTGAAGAAAAAAACTACCTAGTAATATTCTAAATGAATTAAACTTAGAAAGCTATGACAATGCAATTAGGAACATTCATTTTCCAAAAAGATAATGAAAGTTTTTATTAGAGCAAAAAGAAGATTAGCCTTTGATGAAATTTTTTTATTTTTCAACTATCTATGAAAAAAATTTAAAAAAAGAAAAAAATGATGATGCTATTAGTTTTTCAAATAAAAAAATGAAACATTAGAATTTATAAATTCTTTAAGTTTTAAATTGACAAATTCACAAAAACAAAGTTTTTAGAGGATATTTTTTTAATGATATGTCTTCTGATAGACAAATGAACAGATTAATTCAAGGGGATGTTGGTTGTGGTAAAACGATAGTTTCATTTATAGCAATGTTTAATGTTGTTAAAAATGGATTTCAATCTGTTTTAATGGCACCTACTGAAATATTAGCAAGACAACATTTTGAAAATGCTATAGAACTTTTTGAAAAACATAATATTAAAGTTGAATTACTAGTAGGAAGTTTGAAAGAATCAGAAAAAGAAAACTATAAGAGAAAAAAATAGAAAATGGACAAGTTGATATCATAATTGGGACACATGCTGTATTTCAAGAAAAAAAGTCGTATATAAGAATTTAGGATTTGTTATTACGGATGAACAACATAGATTTGGAGTTAAACAAAGACTTTTTACTTTCTAAAAAAAATCAAATAATCCAGATATATTAGTTATGAGTGCAACACCTATACCTAGAACAGTAGGACTTGTAATGTTTTTGTGATTTAGATATTTCTACTATTGATGAGTTACCTAGCGGAAGAGGTACTGTAAATACTTATTTTTGTGGATGAAAAATTATGAAGATAGATACATGAATTTTATAAAAAAACATATATCAGAAGGACGTCAAGCTTATATAGTTTGTCCACTTGTAGATGAAAGTGATACATTGGAGTTACAGTCAGTTATAAATTTATATGAACGTTTAAAAAGAAAGATATTTTTCAAGACATTGAAATTGAGTTTATACATGGAAAGATAAAAACCTGTTGACAAAGATAGGATAATGAAAAAAATTTTGAAAACGGAAAAATAAAAGTTCTAGTTGCTACAACTGTAATAGAAGTAGGTATTAATGTTCCTAATTCTAATATAATGGTAATTTATAATGCTGAAAGATTTGGACTGAGTCAGTTACATCAACTTAGGGAAGAATTGGAAGAGGAAATTACGATAGCTTTTTGCATTTTAGTTAGCAATAATAAAAAGTACAAGTGTAAAAAAAGAGAATGGATATAATGTGTTCATCAAATGATGGGTTTTTATATTTCAGAACAAGATTTTTTTACTAAGAGGATATGGTGATATACTTGGATATCGTCAATCAGGTGAAGCAAGATTTAAAAATTTTAAATATCCAGAAAGATTATGAGCTTTTTAAAATTAGCTATAAAAATATGTTGATAAGCTTTTTGAAGGATGATTTTAATTTTTGAAAAAAAGAAGAAAAATCAAGTTGTAAAAAGAAATGTTGACGAGTTTATCCAAAAATCTAAGTGAAAATATAATTATGAATTAAGATAAACATTATTGTTTGTCTTTTTTTATAATTTATAGTAATGATTATTGAATTCGTTAGTTTAATGTGATATAATAAAAGAAAAAAAATTATGGAGATATAAAAAAAGATAAAAAAAGATTTTTTTAAAAATTTTTAATTTTTTTGCTTTTTTTAATTCTTTTTCTTCTTGTAAAAGTTCTAACATTAATATAGAAAAATTTAGAAATAAAGTATTTTTTTAGCAAATGACAATGGACGTATTGTATTTCATATGGATAAAGTTAATATAAAATATCCTGACTATTGTTGGAACAAAAAAATTCAGGCGTTATAGTTGATAAAAAAATGGAGAAGTTTTTTTAAAAAAACCAAACAGAGAAGAAGCCTTCTTTGAAGCCTTTAACCTAAAAAAATAGAAGTAAGGAACGGGAAAAAAATATAAATTCTGATAGTAAGTTTTATCCAAATTATAGATTTGAAATCAAAGATGAATTTACGATTTTTAGATACACTTTTGGGGATAGAATATGTTGATAATTTGAGTAAATATGGGATATAGAGTGATGACAACAAATATATAAATGCTTATAAAGAAGCTAAGGATTTGGTTAATCAATATAAAAAAATACAGTTAAAGGTATGGAGAATAATAAAGATGAACTTTCTCCAGAAGTTAAAGATGAAATAGAGCGAGAAATAAAAAAAGATAAAGAATAAAATATTTTTATTGATAAAAAAATAAGATAAGATTGGAATTATATTTCAATCTTTTTTTATATTCTTAAATGCAAAATTTAATTTTAATATATTTTTTTGAAGTTTATATATTTATAAATATATTTTTAAATATTGAAAAATTTTCGAAAAAAATGATACACTTATTGTATAAAATTAAAGGAGAAAGACTGTCTTATGGATTTAGATTTTAAAAAGGGTAGTTATTAAACTTAGTGGAGAAGCTTTTATCAGGTGGAGTAGGACATGGGCTTGATGATGAAACAATTGAAAAAAATTTGCAAATCAGTAAAAAGATGTATATGATTTAGGAATTCAAATATGTATAGTAGTTGGCGGTGGTAACTTCTGGAGAGGACGTTCTAGTGAAAAAAATTGAGAGATCAACTTCAGATCACATGGGTATGCTTGCTACAATAATAAATTCATTAAGGTTACAAGCTACACTAGAAAAATATGGGTGTACCAACTAGAGTACAGACAGCAATAAATGTTCATGAAGTTGCAGAACCTTTCATAAAAAAAGAAAGGCTGAACGTCATCTTGAAAAAGGTAGAATCGTAATTTTTTTGGTGCGGGTACAGGAATGCCATATTTTTTTCTACAGATACCACAGCTGCCTTAAGAGCTGCTGAAATGCATGCAGACGTAATTTTACTTGGTAAAAACAGGAACAGACGGTATATATGATAAAGATCCAAATAAATTTGAAGACGCGAAAAAAATTTGAAGAATTAACATATATAGAAATTTTTAAATAGAGGTTTAGGAATAATGGATGCTACTGCTACTTCACTTTGTATGGATAATGATATTCCATTAGTAGTTTTTTTGGAATTGATGAACCAGAAAAATTTAGTTGCAGTTGCAAAAAGGTGAAAAAGTAGGAACAATAGTTAGGGGAAATAATAATGCATAAAGAAATTATCAATGAATTAGAAAGAAAAAAATGTCAAAAATCTATAGAAGCTTATGAAACTGAATTAACAACAGTTAGAGCTGGTAGAGCAAATCCAGCAATTCTAGATCAGTTTAGTGTAGATTATTATGGAACTGATACACCTATTAAACAAGTTGCTTCAATTTCGGTTCCTGAAGCTAGATTACTTGTTATTCAACCGTGGGATGCATCATTAATAACTCCAATAGAAAAAAAGTTATTTTAGCATCAAATTTAGGAATTACACCTTCTAATGATGGAAAAGTTATAAGATTACCATTCCCAGCATTAACTGAAGATAGAAGAAAAGAGTTAGTTAAAGTTGTTAAAGGCTATGCTGAAAAATGCAAAAAAATAGCTGTAAGAAACTTAAGACGTGATGCTATAGATAAGTTAAAAAAATTAGAAAAAAAGATAAAGAAGTTAGTGAAGATGAATTAAGACAATCTGAAGAAGAAGTTCAAAAAAAGTTACAGATAAATTTATCAAAGAAGTAGATGATATTACAAAATCTAAAGAAAAAAAGAATTAATGGAAATTTAATGAGAGATATAGATTTTTACAAATATACCTAAACATATAGGTATAATTATGGATGGTAATGGAAGATGGGCAAAAAAAATAGATTTTTTTGCCTAGAATTGCTGGACATAAAGAAGGAATGAATAGAGTAGTTGATATTGTTGAAGAATGTTGTAAAATTGGAGTTAGAACTTTAACTTTATATGCGTTTTCAACTGAAAATTGGAAAAAGGCCAGAGGAAGAAGTAAATGGTCTTATGAATATTTTTAGTTGTTTATATAAATTCTCAATTGAAACGTATTTTTAGAAAATAATATAATTTTTTTAGAGTTATTGGTGATTATAGCAAGTTACCAAGTTCTATTGTTAAGCTACTTGATAATAGTATTGATAAATCTAAAGATAATAATGGAATGGTATTAAATATAGCACTTAATTATGGTGGAAGAGCAGAGATTATTTCATCTATAAAAAAATTTATATAAAGATATTGAAAAAAAGGAAAAATTATCTTTAGATGAATTAAATGAAGAAAGTTTCAAAAAAAATATTTGTATACTAAAGAAAAATTCAGATGTTGACTTAATGATAAGAACAGGAAATGAAAAAAAGAATTAGTAATTTTTTTAATTTATCAATTAGCATACTCTGAATTCTATTTTTACAGATGTTTTGTGGCCAGAATTTTTATGCTGATGATTTGTATGATGCGATTTATGATTTTCAAAAATAGAAATAGAAGATTTGGGGGAATATAATGAATAGTTTTATTAACAGAACTATAAGTGGAGCTTTGATGTTAGTAATATCTTTTTATTTGTATCTATATTAAAGGTTCTGCACTTATTGCTTATAGTATAGCAATAGCATTATTATGTTTAGTTGAGTTGTTTAAAAACATTTAAATTAAACGACATATTAATTGAATGTATTAGCATTTTATTTTTCCATTGTTGTGTTATATTTTATAGGAACTTCAAACAAAAAAATTTAGTATTAACTTCATTTTTCATTATATTTTTCTTGTAGTATCAATTTATTATTTGTTTTTTTAATAAAATTAATATTGTAAATTTAGGGAAATTAATATTTTCATTTATCTATATTACTGTACCTATGGGTGTTTTTTTAAGACTAGGAGAAACATATCTACTGTGGGTTGTTTTTCTTTATTTCTTGGGGTACAGATACATTTGCTTATTTATTTGGCATGATATTTGGGAAACATAAATTGTATCCAAGTATTAGCCCTAAAAAAACAGTTGAAGGTTCAATAGGAGGAATAATTGGTTCTCTGTTACTTTTTAATTTTATTTAATATTTTTTTGTTTTAAAAATATAATTATACTTTTATAATAGTTTCTGGAATATTACTTTCAATTGTTGCACAAATAGGTGATTTATTTGCATCTAAAATTAAAAAGAGAAATAGGTATAAAAGATTTTAGTAACATTATAAAAAGGACATGGTGGATTTTTTTAGATAGATTTGATAGTATTATTTTTTTGTAACTCCTTTAGTATATATTCTTTTTTTAGTATATTTGGAGGTAGTATTTAATGATTTTTAAAAAAATAATAGTTGCACTTTTTAGTGTTTATGGTTGTTGTTGTAGTCCATGAATTTGGGCACTTTATATTCGCTAAAAGAGCTAAAATAAAAAGTAAATGAATTTGCAGTAGGTATGGGTCCAAAAAAATAATTGGAAAGCAAAAAGGGGATACCTTATATTCAATCAGAGCATTACCACTAGGTGGTTTTTTTGTGCCATGGAAGGTGAAGATGAATCTGAAGGAGAAAATGATGAAGAATTAGACTTTTTCAAAAAGAGGACATTTTAATGGTGCATCAATAGGAGGTAGAATTTTAACTATTTTTTTGCTGGACCTTTATTCAATTTTATATTGGCTTTTGTGATTCTATTTGCATTATTTGGAATTAGAGGACATCAAACAACTACAATTGGAAGTGTTAAAGAAGATTCAATCGCTCAAAAAAATATGGAATTGAATCAGGGGATGTTATTGTAAATATAGGCAATTATAAAATTGAATCTTGGAAAGATGTACAAACTTCATTATCAAAAATTAGATAAAGAAGACACAATAGTCAAGGTTTTTAAGAAATGGACAAGAAAAAGGAAATCAAAGTTAAATTTGAGGATTCAAAAAGAAAAAGTGTTAGGAGTAACTTCAAAACTGGAGAGAAATATAATTGTTTCTCTTAGAGAAAGTATAAATTCATTTTTATTTTTATAAGTTCAATGTTTGATATATTAAGACAATTATTTACAGGTAAAGTAGGAGTTGGACAATTATCCGGTCCAATAGGAGTAGTTGGTGCAATAAGTAATGCTGCTAGTAATGGTTTGTATTCTTTACTATATATAACAGCATTTTTTTAAGTGTAAATTTAGGTTTTATTAATTTATTACCTATACCAGCTTTAGATGGAGGTAGACTAGTATTCCTATTTATAGAATTAATTTTTAGGAAGACCAATTTCAAGATCAAAAGAAGGTCTAATTCATACGATAGGATTTATATTTTTTTAATGGGACTTATTTTTATTCGTTTCCTTTAAAGATGTAATAAGATTAGGAATATTTGGAGCAAATTAATGGAAAGAAAAAAATAACTAAGAAAAATTTATGTGGGGAACGTACCTATTGGAGGTGGTTCTCCTATTTCTATACAATCAATGACAAATACAATTACAAAAGATGTAATTTCAACGGTTAATCAAATTAATCAATTTGCCAGAGAAGGATGTAATATTAGCCGTTCTGCGGTAAATGATTTAGATGATGCTTTAGCTATAAAGAAAAATTAAGCTATTAACTACAATACCTTTTTATTGCAGATATTCAATATGATTATAAACTAGCTATAATGGCTGCAGAAAATGGAGCTGATTGTTTAAGAATTAATCCAGGAAATATTGGAGGAAGAAAAAAAGGTAAAAGAGGTAGTAGAATGTTGTAAATATCATAACATTCCAATAAGAGTAGGAGTTAATTCAGGTTCTGTAAATCAAAAAAATTTATAGATAAATATAATGGTGTTAATAAGGAATCAATTGTTTATAGTGCATTAGACCAAGTTGAATTTTTTTAGAATCACTAAATTTTGATCAAATTAAAAATATCAATAAAATCTAGTAATGTACCAATTTGTGTTGAATCATATGAACTTTTTAAGTAGTTTATGTGATTATCCATTGCATTTAGGAATTACTGAAGCCGGTCCTAGCTTTAGAGGCACAATTAAGTCTTCTGTTGGACTTGGCATTATATTGGCAAAAGGTATTGGAGATACTATCAGAGTATCCTTGACAGGAGACCCTGTAGAAGAAGTCAAAAGTAGGAAAAGAAATTTTTACGTTCTTTGGGTCTTCTAAAAGATGGTATTGATTTAATCTCTTGCCCAACTTGTTCTAGAACGAAGATTGATTTGATTAATATCGTTGAACAAGCTGAAAAAAAGAATTAAAACATGTAAAGAAAAAAATTTGAAAAATAGCTATTATGGGTTGTCCTGTAAATGGACCTGGAGAAGCCAAAGAGGCAGATTTAGGAATTGCAGGAGGTAATGGTAAAGGACTTATTTTTTAAAAAGGACAAATTATTAAGAAAGTCGATGAGAAAGACTTATTAAAAGAGCTAATTAATGAAATAAATAAATTGGAGGAATAGTATGTATAGGAGTTTAAAAAGTTTTTTTATTTTTTTCACAACGTAAAAATTATAGCTTGTCAGAAGATTTTATTATAGATGAGTTTATTTTTTTGTGATGATAAAAATTGATTTTTAAATTACTTACTGACTCTAATGATATAGGAATAGATGAGCTTATCATTTTAGATAAAGAACTTCATGAAATATTTAATGGACGAGAAGTAAATTTTTTTCGGTTCAAAAATATTATAGATTCGAATTATCCAAAAAGATATTTCTATTATATAAAAATATGATGAATTTATTAATGAAGTTCAAAAACTATTAAAAAAAATCACGGTTTTTTTCTCTTACTAACAATGATAGAATAAATTTTTTTAGAAGATTATATAGAGATTTATATATCAAATTCTATTTGTAGATTCAAACTACTTTCTAATTCGTTTTTTTAAATGATATAAAAGAATTTATTTCACAAAAATTTAATGATGAAGTAGAAGTACTTATGTTAAATAGTTTACTTACAAAAGATGAAAAAGAGTATTGAAAAGCTTGAAAGCAAACTTGAAGATAAAAAGAAAAGAAATTATAAAAAGTAAATGAAGTAAAAAGTAGATAAAGTTAAAGTTATTAAAGATAATACTAAAGATGCTGATATTTTTTTAAAATAGGAAAAAAAATATCAGATAAAGAACCTCTTTTGAATATCTCTGAATTAGATCAAAACAGTGGTTATTGTAAAAATTCAAGGGAGAGTATATGAGTTAGAAATAAGAGATTTAAAGAATGGAAAAAAATTAGCTTTTATTTGATTTAGAAGATGAGACTTCTGCCATGAGTTGTAAGTGTTTCTTAGATGATAAAAAAATTTTCTGTTTTTTTAATGAACATATAAATTCAAAGTCCATAGAAAATGGAATTAATATAACTGTCACAGGTAGAGTTGAATACGATCAATATTCAAAATGTATTGCTATGATGATTGATGGAATTGAAAAAGCACCTAAAATTGTTTATAGTGATAATTCAACTGAAAAAGAGAGTTGAACTTCATTTAAATTCTCAGATGAGTGGTCTAGATGGATGTGTAAATCTAGAATTATTAAAAAGCTCGATTACAAGATATGGGTCATACAGCAATTGGAGTAACAGATATTGGTGTTGTTCAAGCATATCCACAAATTATGGATTTATTTGGAAATGGAGAAATTAAACCGCTATATGGAATTGAATTAAATTTATTAGAAGATAATCCAAGAATTTTTGTATAATTACAAGGAAGGAACAAAATTTAATAAATTTGTTGTTTTTTTGACATCGAAACAACAGGCCTTTCTCACTTAAAGAATAATATAACAGAAATTGGAGCGGTTCTAATTGAAGATGGAAAACTTATACGTAGATTTAATGAATTAATAAATCCTGAACAAGAAATTTCAGATGAAATTATAGAATTAACAGGTATAACAAATGAAATGGTTGCAGATAAACCTTTAATCAGTGAAATTTTACCTAAATTTATTGAATTTGCTGAAGATGCAGTTTTTTTGTAGCACATAATGCTGAATTTGACATTTCTTTTTATAAGAACAAATTGTAAAAAGATTAAATATTGAATTTAACCCTACATTCATAGATACAATGGGTTTTTGCTAGAGCAGTATTACCACATCTAAAAAAATCATAAACTTAATACATTATCTAAAGAATTGGGAGTTAAATTATTAAATCATCACAGAGCAGATTCCGATGCTGAAGCTTGCTCTGGAATTTTTGTTAGAGTTAATTAAAAATAATTGAAAAAAAGATGGTAAAGTATTTGATAAGAATATAAACAGTATTGAAACAAGTTGGCCTGTATCAAGAAATATTTCTTTTTAATTCAATAATATATGTAAAAGGAAATGAAAGCATTAAGTGGTTTTTTTATAAAATGATTTCTGAAGGTTTGATGAAATATTTTAGAAAAAGTTGGTGGATTTCCTAAGTCTAGATTAAAAGAATATAGAGATGGACTTTTGATAGGATCAGGAAATTGGGATGGAGAACTATTTAGAGCTTTCGTTGATGAAAAAAAAGTGAGGAAGAAATTTTTAAATATTGCTGAATTTTTATGATTTTTCTTGAAATTCAACCAATTTCAAATTTAAAAACATCTATATTACAGAGGAAAAAGTATTAGAACTTGACGATTTAAAGGAAATAAATAATAGAATTTTTCAAGTTAGGGAAAAAAACTTAATAAGTTAGTAGTTGCTACTGGAAATGTTAAATATCTCGATAAGAATGATTATATTTTTTTAGAAATGTTATTTTTATATGGACAAGGTAATAGAAACTTAGAAAAGGAAGGTTCCTACTATTTTTAGAACAACCACAGAAATGCTTGAAGAATTTTTCTTATTTAGGAAAAAGATGAAGCATACGAAGTTGTTGTTAAAAAAATACAAATGTATTCAAGGATATGTTAGAGGACATTTTACCAATTCCAAATGGAACTTTTTCCACCATTTATTGAAGGTTCAGATGATGAATTAAGAAAAAAATTTGTTATGATAAAGCTAAGTCAATATATGGAGATAATTTACCAAAAAAATTGTTAATGATAGATTAGAAAGAGAATTAAGTTCAATAATTAAGAATGGATATGCAGTATTATATATAATCGCTCAAAAAGTTGGTTTGGAGATCTAATGATGATGGATATTTAGTAGGTTCTAGAGGGTCTGTTGGGTCATCATTTGCTGCAACAATGGCTGGTATTACTGAAGTTAATCCTTTAATTCCACATTATATATGTCCAAAATGTAAATTCTCAGAATTTCATGAAGAATATAGTGGACAATCCGGTGTAGATATGCCTGATAAAGAGTGTCCGCATTGTAAAAACGAATATGATTAAGGAAGGACATGATATCCCATTTGAGGTATTTTTTTAGGATTTGATGGAGATAAAGAACCTGATATAGATTTAAACTTTGCAGGAGAATACCAATCAACTTGTCATAAGTATACCGAAAAAAATTATTTGGTGCTGACAAAGTTTATAGAGCTGGAACTATTGGTACAATTTCAGATAAAACAGCATTTGGTTATGTTAAAAAAATTTGTAGAAGAAAAAGAATTAAATATGACTGCTGGTAATATAAGAAGATTTGCAAGAAAAAAATTGTAGGGGTTAAAAAGAACGAGTGGTCAACATCCTGGCGGAGTAATGATAGTTCCTCACGATAAAGAGATTTATGATTTTACTCCAATTCAGTATCCTGCTGATGATCCCACTTCTCAAACTATGACTACACATTTTAGTTATAAATCTATAAGTGGTAGAATATTAAAACTTGACTTGTTGGGTCATGATGTTCCTACAATAATTAAACATCTAGGAGATTTGACAGGTGTAGACCCTTTAAATATTCCTATGGATGATAAAGAAACTTTAAATATTTTTTACTCAACAGAAAGTTTAAAGTTTGTAGATGATAAAAACAAAGATGGAGTTGGAACTCTTGGAATTCCAGAATATGGTACTAATTTTGTAAGACAAATGTTGCTTGATACTAGACCAAAAACTTTGACTGAACTTATAAGAATTTCTGGACTTTCTCATGGTACAGATGTATGGTTAGGTAATGCTCAAGAACTTATAAGAAAAAGGCATACCACTTAATGAAACAATATGTACTAGAGATGATATAATGACATATTTAATTTTTAACGGTTTAGATAATAAACGTTCATTTAAAATAATGGAAACTGTTAGAAAAGGAAAAAGTCTTGATGAAGAAACTGAAGTATATATGAGACAAAATGGGATACCTGAATGGTATATTGATTCTTGTAAAAAAAGATAAAAATATCTATTCCCAAAAGCTCATGCTGTTGCTTATGTAATGATGAGCTATAGAATTGCATATTTTAAAGTACATTTTTCCTGAAGCTTTTTTTATGCTACTTATTTTTACAACAAAAAAATAGATAACTATCCGGGAAATCTTATATATAAAGGACTTAATGCGATTCAATCAAAAAAATGAAAGAAATATTAGAATTAGGAAAGTCAGCTTCAAAAAAAGATCAAGATGTTTATGATATTCTTGAAGTTGCTGAAGAAATGTATCTTAGAGGAATAGTTGCAAGTAAAGTAGACTTGGAAAAAAATCTCATTTTTTTCTAGATTTTTTTAATAGATGGTAAAGGGAAAATTTTACCGCCGTTTAGAGCATTAGATTTTGTTAGTGATGTAAACTCAAGTTCAATATATGATGAAGTTAGGAAATTACCTTTTATTTCAATAGAAGATTTTCAAGAAAGAACAAAAAAATTAATAAAAAAATGCTTTTAGAATCTTTAAAAGAACATGGAGTTTTTAAATGATTTACAGCAAACTAATCAAGTTAGTTTATTTGACTTAATGTAATGAAAGAACTGTGAATTCATTTTCACAGTTCTTTATTTTTTTATAGTAACTAAATAAAAATATTTTACAAAAAAAGACTTGAAAAAAATATCTTATTATAGTATAATATTACTGTTATTTTTTTGAGGAGGTGAAATAAATGGCAAATATAAAATCAGCAATTAAGAGAATAGATGTTACTAAAAAAAGAAACTCTTAAAAAAATAAAAAGTAGAAAATCTGAAATAAAAAAACTTATATTAAAAAAAATTCGAATTAGCTTTTAGAAGAAAATAATTTAGAAGTTGCTAATGAGTTATTAAGAAAGATTGATAAGAGACTTAAGCAAGCTACTCTAAACAGTGTTTTTTTCATAAAAAAATGCTGCATCTAAAAAAAGGTAAGCAAATTAAGTAAAAAAATTACATGATGCTTCAACACAAGCGTAAATATAGTGTGTATGGATCCGACACATTATATTTGCTCCGTGTGGAGCTTTTTGCTTTTTTTATTATTTTTATGTGTTATAATTAGCAAGTAAGAGATAAGTTGATATTTATTTTTAAATTAAATAAAATTGTTGTGGTGTAAGGAGAATTATTATATTGAAAGTTTTACATTTGATTAGTCAATATCCTTCAAAAACTGGAAGTGGAATATATTTAACTGAAGTTTATAAAAACTTTAAAAAAATGAATTTTATTCAAAAAGTAGTATGTTGTATGAACGAAGATGATATAATTGAGACTAATTTTTGATGATTATGAGATTATAAAATTTAAGACTAATGATATACCATTTCCTGTTGTGGGAATGAGCGATGTAATGCCATATGAGTCGTATTTATTTTTCTAATCTAATAGGTGAAAGTTTGGAAAAATATATAGATGTTTTTACAAATAGAATTAAAGATGTGATTGAAAGTTTTAATCCTGATATTATTTTTTTACAAATCATTTTGTACATAATGTCATCAATTGTAGCTAGTTTAGAACTAAAATGTAAAGTTTATGGATTTTTGTCATGGTACTGATTTAAGACAGTTATATAAAAATGATATTCATAAAGAATTTATATACAATAATTTACTAAAACTAGATGGAATTTTTTTGCTTATCTGAAAAAAACAAAAAAATTGAGATTATAAATGTTTTTTTAATTACAGTCCAGATAAAAATTCATGTTATAGGTGGAGGTTATGATATAGATTTCTGCTATAAAGGAAAAAGATAAGATATAATAAAAAAATTCTAAAAATTAAACTTATATATGCTGGGAAATTTAGTAGATCAAAAGGAATAATATATCTACTAAAAGCTTTTTGAAAAGATTAAAGATAAATATAACATAGAATTAATACTAGCAGGAAGTGGAACAGGTAATGAATTTGAAGAAATCATAGATTATTCAAATAAGTTAAAAAGGCAAGGTCAAACTTTATGGATATATGAGCAAAGGAGAGATTTCCGATTTGTTTAGAGATTGTGACATTTTTTTGTTATGCCTTCATTTTATGAAGGACTTTCACTTGTAACAATAGAAGCTTTTAGCATGTGGTTTGAAGGTAGTAATGAATGAACTAGAGAATTTCATTGATTTTTGTTGGAAAGGAAATTACAGAATCAAATAATATAGTTTTTGTAAAAAAATGCCAGTTCTTTATGATACAGATAAAAATATTAGAAACTGAAGTTGAAGATTATATTAATAGGCTAAGTTTAGGTTTAGAAAAAAACAGATAAATAATTTGTATAATTACCAACATGAAAAAGATTTTACAGCAAAAAAATAATCAAATATAGCTGGAAAAAAATATGTAATGACATAATAAATATAGTTAAATAAGTTTTTTTATAAAAATTTTTGTAGATTATAAGAAAATACTATTTTTACTTATAACTTATTATATGTTATTATCTATATGAATAAATTTTAGGAGGAAAAATTATGAAAAAAATTATCTAAAATGTTACTTTTTATCATTAGTTACAGCAACTACTTTAGTTGGTTGTGGAGCAAAAGAGTGATAACAAAACAGCTGACAATAAAGCTGAAAGTAAAACAGAAGTTATGAAAGGGGAAACTCTTTTAGAAGAACAAAAAAGGTGCTACAGTAATTGATGTTAGACCTACTGCACAATACAGTGAAGGACATATTAAAGATGCTCTTAGCATTCCAGAAGATGTAATTGAAAAAGGAAATTGAAGCTAAATTCCCTAAAAAAAGACACAAAAAAATTATTCTTTATTGCAACACTGGAAATAAAAAGTGGTAAAGCTTTAGAAAAAAATTAAAAAAATTAGGTTATACTAATGTATTTAATGCACAAGGTGTTAAACAATATCAATATGAACTTGTAAAAATAATTTTTAAAAAGGCGGTGATTATTCATCGCTTTTTTTATATTTTATATTTTTTTACTTAGTAAATCTTTCTAAATTTATTTAATATTACTTTTTTGAAAATTTGCTTTTTAAATATAGAAAAGAAACTTAAAATATGATACAATATAGGTCGAGGTGGAATTATGACAAAAAAATTTCTGCTATAATTGTTGCTGCGGGTTCCTCAAATAGAATGGGTTTAGATACAAATAAAATATTTTTTTAGATTTGTGCGGAAAAAAACAGTTATTGAAAGAACTATTAGCGCTTTTTATAGATATACCTGAGATTAATGAAATAATTTTTAGTAACCAGAAAAGAGTTTTTTTGAAGATTTCAAAAATATACTAAAAAAATTCTATTTAAGCATAAAATTAGTTGAGGGAGGCTCTTCTAGGGAGGAGTCTACTTTTAATGGTCTTTTAGAAGTATCTAATAATTCAGATTTTGTATTATGTCATGATGGTGCAAGGCCTCTAATCAGTAAAAAAACTATTTTTAAATGTAATAAATGAACTAGATAATTATAAAGCTGTAATAACAGGAGTTAAATCAAAAGATACAATTAAAGTTGTTTCTAATGAGTTTGAGGTAATTTCTACTCCTGATAGAAGATCTTTATATAATATTCAAACTCCTCAGGCTTTTTAGTAAGGAAGTTATTTTTAGAAGGATACAAGAAATTTTTTTAAAGATAATAGATTTGCAACAGATGATTCTTCAATTGTTGAAAAATTTAAATGTTAAAATTAAACTTGTCGAAGGAGAATATTCAAATATAAAAAAATTACAACTAAAGAAGATATTTTTTTATGCTAGAGTATTATTAGAAAGAGGTATTTAATTATGAGAATTGGACTTGGATTTGATGTTCATGAATTGGTGGTTGGTCGTGATTTAATAATAGGTGGAGTTAAAAATAGAACATGATAAAGGTCTTTTAGGACATAGTGATGCGGATGTTTTTAGTACACGCTATTAATGATGCAATAATTGGCGCTTTATGTTTGGGTGATATAGGAAAATTATTTCCAGATAATGATCCTAAGTATAAAGATATAAGTTCATTGATAATGACTAAAGAAGTTATTAGACTTATGAAAGAAAAAAAGGATATAAAATTGGTAATGTTGACAGTGTAATTTGTGCTCAAAAAGCCAAAAACTTGCTGGTTTTATATTAGAAATGAGAAATAATATCTCAAAGGTTTTTAGAAACTGATATTGAAAATATAAGTATTAAAAGCTACTACAACTGAACATTTAGGATTTGAAGGTAGAGAAGAAGGAATATCTTCTCATGCAGTAGTTTTATTAGAAAAAAATTTAAGGAGGAAAAATATGAAAAAAAGTTTTATTTACATCAGAGTCTGTAACTGAAGGCCATCCTGATAAAAATCTGTGATCAAATTTCTGATGCTGTATTAGATGAAATTTTTAAAAAGTTGATCCAGTAGCAAGAGTTGCCTGTGAAACTTTAACAACAACTGGAATTGTAATGGTTGTTGGTGAAATAACAACTTCTGAATATGTTGATATACAAAGTATAGTTAGAAATGTTTTAAAAGATATTGGATACACAAGAGCAAAATATGGATTCGATGCTTCAACTTGTTCAGTAATTACAAGTATTAATGAACAGTCAAGAGATATCGCATTGGGTGTTGATAGTGCATTAGAATACAAAAAAAGGAAATGAAGATAAATATAATTCAGTTGGTGCAGGAGATCAAGGAATGATGTTTGGATATGCATGTACTGAAACTGAAGAGTTTATGCCATTACCTATAACATTAGCCCATAAGCTATCAAAGAGATTATCATATGTTAGAAAAAAATGATATATTATCGTATTTAAGGCCAGATGGTAAGAGTCAAGTAACAGTTGAATATATTGATGGAATTCCAACCAGAATAGAAGCGATAGTTGTTTCAACTCAACATAGTCCATCTGTTAAAAATAGAACAAATAGAAAAAAAGATATTAAAGAAGTAGTGATTAATGAAGTTATTCCATCTAATTTAATAGATGAAAATACAAAAAAATTTATGTGAATCCTACTGGTCGTTTTTGAAATTGGTGGCCCAATGGGAGATGCTGGATTAACTGGTAGAAAAAAATAATTGTTGATACTTATGGTGGATTTGGAAGACATGGTGGTGGAGCCTTCTCAGGAAAAGATCCAACAAAAGTAGATAGATCTGGTGCATATATGGCTAGATACATTGCAAAAAAATATTGTAGCTAGTGGAATTTGTGAAAAATTAGAAATCGGAATTTCATATGCTATTGGAGTTGCTAAGCCACTTTCTATTTATGTAGATACATTTGGAACAGGAAAAGTTTCAGATGATAAGATTATAGAAATTGTAAAGAAAGTATTTGACTTAAGACCTGCTGCAATTATCGATATTTTTAGATTTAAGAAGACCTATTTATCGTCAAATTTCCGCTTATGGTCACTTTGGTAGAAATGATATAGATTTACCTTGGGAAAGATTAGATAAGATAGAGGAAATTAAAAAAATTAATATAGTTAGGCATATTTATTTCAGGAGATGATATTATGAGTAAATGTTATGATTTTTGACGAATTTGTAGATAGAAAAAAATTCACATGCTGAAAAAAATGGAATAATATGATAGCAGCAGGAGCACCTAAAAAAATGATCATTCAATTTTGTCTATGTCTATTGCTGATATGGAATTTAAATGCTGTAATGAAATTTTAGATGCTTTTAAAAAAACCAATTTCAAATGGTGTAATAGGATATGATTGTCCTTGTGAAAAAAATTTTTTTACATCATTTATAGATTGGCAAAAAGAAAAAAATAACTGGGAAATAAAAAAAGAATGGATAGTTCCTGTTCCAGGAGTAGTTCCAGGAATAGCAAATACAATTTTAAAAAAACACAAAAAGAAGGAGATACAATTATTATCAATACTCCAGTATATCCTCCTTTCTTTAATGTAATTGAATTAAATAAAAGAATTGTTGTTGAAAAATGAACTAGTTGAATTAGAAGATAAATATGTAATAGACTTTGAAAATTTTTGAAAAGAAAATAATAGAAAATAACGTTAAGTTAAGTATATTATGTAGTCCTCATAATCCAGTAGGAAGGGTATGGACTAAAGAAGAGTTAGAAGAGTATGGAAGAATTTGTAGAAAAACATAACGTATTAATGGTTTCAGATGAAATCCATGGCGATTTAATCCTTAAAGATTATAAGCATATTCCAATAGCTTCCATTAATGAAGATTTTTTTAAATAATACTGTTACTTTAACAGCGCCTAGTAAAACTTTTTAATATTGCTGGACTTTCTCAATCTGTTGCAATTATACCTAATGAAAAGTTAAGAAATAGTTTTTATTGAAGGTCTTGTAGGGTATGGAATTTTTCCATATGGCAAGTTTTTGCAGCGGTAGGTTTTGTTGCAGCATATACTTATGGAAAAACAATGGTTTGAAGAATGTATTAGTTATATTGAGGATAATATTGATTTTGCAATTGATTTTATTAAAAGAGAAATTCCAAAAAGTTAAAGTAAAAAGACCTCAAGCTAGTTTCTTATTGTGGTTAGACCTTAGAGAGTTTGATATTGATCATGATAAATTACATCAAAAAAACTAATAAATGAAGGTAAATTATTACTTAACTCCGGAATAAACTATGGAGAAAAATGCAAGACTTTTTCTTTAGAATGAATATAGCATGTAATAAAGAAATGTTAATTGATGGATTAAATAGGTTAAAAAAAAGTTGTAGATACTTTTATAAAATTAAGACTGCTTATGCAGTCTTTTTTAAGGTATATCATTGTAAATATTAATAATCTATGGTAAAAATATTTTTTGTGATTGGAGGTGTTTTTTTGAAGCTTGAAATATTTCAATTTTTAGAAAAAAATCAATAGAACATATGGATAATAATATTGAATTTATAACCACTTCTTCAGATGCATTAAAAAAAATTTTTTTAATGATATTTTTTTGAATTGCGATTTTTTTATAAATACAACCGCTAGAATTAAGAGTGAAGATAGTATTAGGGAAAAAAATTATTAAGAAATAATTATTATTACAAATATCCAAATCATAAAGTTGCAATTGAAAATCTACCTGATTTAATAGGAATTAGAGTTGAATGTAGATTTATTGATGATGAACAGAAAATTTATGATGAAATTTCTAAAAATTTTTACTATTCAATTAGAAGATGGTTATTTTTAGGAGTGAATTAAATTCTAATATAGAATTGAATTTAAGTGAAAAAAACAGCCAACATTTCAAAAAAATGGCTTTGAGATTTATAAAATAGATGGCCGTTACGTTGTTGAAGGTGACTATTTTTGTAAATTTTTGAACTTCAAATAAAATCTTTAGTAAATATATTTTTGGGGAGAGATAGATCACAGAGTATTATATAAGAATTTTTAATTATATGATTACAGAAGATTTTATTCGTTCTATTATGTTTTCTATTAAGGCAAATTTGTCGATGATAGACAATCAACTTCAAAGTGTATACAATCATTTAAAAAAATGTTGAAGATAAGAGTAACTATGATTCTTCAAAAAAATTCAATTAAAAAAACAATTGTATCGAAGATGTTACATGATTTATATTCTGTTAAAAATAAAGGAAAGTACAGGATTTGTTGTAGACTTTAAAGACTGTGCTGATATCATTGTTGATTATATATTTTTCTAAGAACAAGTATTATAATTCAATGAAATACGAAGATTATTTTGTTAAATTTTTTTAAATAGATTGAATGGTGCAAATTCTAGGACAATTATAATTGGAGAAACTTTTGAAATTGTTAATACTATTGAATTTAAAAAAATGATTTATGTGAAAAAAATTTGGATTAGGTCTTTTAGATCTAGTTAATAAAGATTTTAAATGGAATTTAATTTTTCTCAGTAATTCGAGATATTGAAGAGAATGATTTTTTTCCGAAGAATTTGTATTGTTTTCTGAATTTATAGTTTATGCAGTTGTAAAGAGAGTAAAAAAAGAGCTGTAGATGATTTAACTATATCAAATGAAGATAAGAGTAAATTAAAATGGGATATTTCTTATGTAGTAATGGAGTTTATTTGTAATTCCTATTCTCCAAACTTAATTACTTTTTAAAAAGTATGAAAGAAATTGAGAATAAAATAAGATATTTCTTAAAAAAATGTAGATCAACCTGAAGAAATATTAGCTTTAAATTATGAAGATTTATATAATTCTTTAGAAAATAATTTTTGTAAAAAAAGAAGTGGATGATTTTTGAATAATGATAGGTATAGATATTTGTAATATTTCTAGATTTTCAAATATGAAAAAAATATAGACAAGTTTTTTTAGATAGATATTTTACTTATGATGAAACTAATTATATATTAAATACTGGAAATAGGGATGAGACTATTGCTGGAATATTTTTCTTTAAAAAGAAGCATTTGTTAAGGCTATTGGAACTGGCTTTGGAAGTGTTAGACCTATAGATGTTGAAATTATACATAATTTTTTTCCGGAAAACCTGATTTAATTATTCACAATGAAATAGTTAAAAAAATTGAAGGTATTTCATGTTCAGTTTCTCATGATGGAGATTATGCTATTGCAGTTGTAGAAGTAAAACTTTTAAATGTTAAATATGAAAATATAGATGTTTATGAAATAAAAGAAACTCATGCCAAGTAGAAATAAAGATGGACATAAAGGTGACTTTGGGAAAGTTGGAATTATTGGTGGAAGTATTGGAATGAGCGGAAGTGTTGACTTGTGCGCCAAATCTTCTCTTAGAACTGGAAGTGGGCTTGTTTATAATATTTGTCCTAAATCTATTTCAGATATTTTTAGAAGTAAAAGCAATTGAAAATATTATATTACCAATTTCTGATGATAATAAAGGATGTTTTACTTTTAAAAATATATTGACGAAATACTTTATAAAAATTAGTAATTTAGATGCAATAGCAATAGGTTGTGGATTGGGTAGAAATAAAGAAAATTTACAATTATTAGAAATCATTTTTTTAAAAACATATAAAAAAACCAATCGTAATAGATGCTGATGCAATATTTTTTTAAAAGATATAGATTTTTGATATTATAAATAGAAATAATATTATTATAACTCCTCATGAAGCTGAGTTTTCAAGGTTCTCCTCATACGATTTAAATGAAATTAAAGTAAATAGAGAAGATTGTGTTAATAAGTTTTTATAAGAATAATACAAATTTTACTCTAGTTTTTAAAAAGGTAAGAATACAATTGTTAAATCAAGTGAAGAAATGTTTATTAATCAAACTGGTAATTCTGGAATGGCAACTGCAGGTAGCGGAGATTGTTTGACGGGGATTATTTTATCTTTCTTAGGTCAAGGATTAGATACGTTTGCGTCAGCTAAACTGGGAGTATTTTTACATGGCTTATCTGGAGATTTTTGCTGAAGAAGAAATAGGAGAAGACTCTTTAGTGGCATCAGATATAATCAAGTATTTACCAAAGGCAATTAAATTTATTAGGAAGTGATATTATGTATGAAAATCAATCATTAATTTTTTTGTGGATTTAGATAAATTAAAGGACAATTTTTTTAAAAATTAAAGAGAAATGTAATGGTGCTAAAGTTGGCATTGTTTTTAAAAAGCAAATGCGTATGGTCTTGGTGCTTGTACTGTTGCAGAATTCTTACAAAAAAACAAGGTGCTGACTATTTTTTTGTGTAGCAAATTTTTTTCAGAGGCTATGGAGCTTAGAAAAAAAGAAAAATTAAATTGCCAATTTTAATTTTTAGGTTATGTTCCAAATGCTCTATTTGAAAAAGTTAATTAAAAAAATAATGTTGAATTAACTGTTTATAATATAGGAATGATAAGAGAACTAAAACGAAATATCTGCTAAATGTAGAAAAATGTAAGATTCACATAAAAATTGATACAGGAATGAATAGACTTGGTTTTTTTAATTGACGAGAAACTTAAAGATTATTTAAAAAGAAATTTATTCTATGAAAAAAATATTATAGTTAAAGGAATGTTTACTCACTTATGTGTTTCAGATATTGAAGATTATTCTTTTACTAAATTACAAGTAGAAAGATTTGAAAAAAAGTTAAACATATTTTTAGTAAATGAAAAACTTAAAAGTTCCTATGTTACATATTGCTAATGACGGAGGTTCGCTTCTTCATAGTTATTATTATGATATGGTAAGAGTTGGAATTGGTATTTATGGACATTATCCTTCAGAGTATGTAAAAGATAATTCTAAAAATTAAAATGGATACTGTTGTAAGCTTTTGTAAGTACTGTAAGTAATATAAAAATATATTCATAAAGGTGATACAGTAGGATATGGTAGAGCCTTTTTGTGCTGATAAAAACAATAAAAGTAGCAACAATTTCTGTAGGTTATGCAGATGGATATCCATATGAATTAAGTAATAAAGGATATGTTATAATTAATAATAAAAAAAGCTAAAAATATTAGGAAGAGTTTGTATGGATCAAACAATGATAGATGTATCTGATATTGATGACGTAAAAAAATTGGTGATACAGTCTTGCTGTATGGGGAATATAAAGATATGAAACTTGATATATTTGAGATAGCTAAGATTGCAAAATACAAATGTATATGATTTAATTTGTAGAATAAATATGAGAATTCCTAGGGTGTATTTAGAGGGGGATAAAGTTGTAAGGGTTGTTGATTATCTTTCCACTGAAAAAAATTATTATGAATTATAAAAAAACTCGGTATATACCGAGTTTTTTTAATTGTTAAATAAATTATTATTATGAATAGTAATAATATTTTACATAAAATCAAGTGGAGTTTTTTTCACATGATATTGATAATACTATTCCCATAGCTATTAAATTTACGAGTTGAAAAGTACCACCATAGCTCAAAAAAATGGTAATGGAATTCCTGTTATAGGCATTAGACCTATTGTCATTCCAATATTTTTCAAATATGTGAGCTAAAAAAACATTGCAAATATTCCAATAATTAACATTTGATTGAACTTGTTAATTGTTTTTTTGAAAGTTTAATAAATCTATATAACATAATAGTGTATAAACTTATTAGTATAGTTCCTCCAACGAATCCCATTTCTTCAACAAAAAAACAGGGAAAATGTAGTCTGTTTGCTTTTCAGGTATAAAATTAAATTGATTTTGAGGTCCTTTAAAGAGTCCTCTTCCGATAAATTTACCAGAGCCAGCAGCGATTTTACCCTGAACAGCTTGATACCCAGTATTGGATATATCTCTTTCTGGATGTAAAAAGTTCAGAATTCTATTTTTTTGGTAAGGAGATAAACTAAAAATAAAAAAAATAGGCAAACTTGCTATAGCAGCTAGTAATGTATACACAACTAGTCGCAAGCTAATTCCTGCTACAAATAACATAGTTCCGATAACTAAAATGAATACAAATGCAGTACCAAAAATCTGGTTGCATGAGGACTAATCCAACTGGTAAAAATGCAAAAAGCTAAAAACCTTTATTAATGTTTTTTTGGCTCATTTAATTTGGAACTATTTTTTTCAATAACTGTGGCTAAACAAATTATCATTGCTAATTTAACAAATTCTGATGGCTGAAAAAGATATAGGTCCAAATTTTTATCCAACTTCTAGCTCCAACTGAATCTCCTGTTCCAATTATAAGTACTAAAAACTAGTAATCCTATAGAGATTATATAAATAGGTAAATATAACCTCTTTAAGAATTGTATATTAACTGCAATAAGCACAAACATTAGTATGAACCCTAAAAAGTGTTGCAATTATTTGTGATAACATAAAATTTCTTTTTAAACTAATTGTAGCACTATATAAATTAAGTAAACCTATTAAAATAATTAAAACTAAAGAAACAAGAATAAATAAATCAATTTTTATATATTTTTTTATTTTTTTAAAAAAACATCTTCATCACCTCATAATGTATATATTATATTAAAAAAATCATTTAAATATGCAAATAATAATGAAAAAAATGTTAAAAAAATTATTTTTTTGGTTGGGTATATATCAGTTATTAAGAATTAGGAGAAAAAAATGGACTTTGAATATATAAAGGTTATTAAGAGCGATTTGGATGATATAGATAAAGCAGTATCTTATGTTTTAGAAAAAAACTATCAAGTGTTATTAGAAATGAAGAAATAATGTTTAATATCCGAATTGTTATTAATGAAATTGTAATTAATAGTTATGAACATGGAAATAAATGTAATAGAGAAAAAGGGAATTAATTTAAAAGTTTGTGTAAACATGGACTGTATTCATATAAATGTAAAAAGATGAAGGTGATGGTATTAATTATATCTTTAATGAAAAATAGGGATATAAATATGACTACTTCAGGTAGAGGACTTAGAATAGTTGAACATCTAGTAGATGAACTTGAAATCAATAATAATGAAATAAGAGCTAAGATTAAATGTGAAACAAGTGATATATAGAAATCAGTAAAAAAATTGATTTCTTTTTTTATTGAAATTTTTTTATAAAAAGTGATATAATTAAATTATACACGAAGGTGTAAATATATTTTTGGAGGGTTTAATTATGAGAATTTTTACCGCAAACAGTTATGAAATTGTTACCAAATACTAATAGTACTATTGTTATTTTTAGTTGTGGTTTTTGGTGTTTTGGATTCTTTTTATTTTTGTACCTGTAGGTCTTTGGATTACAGCTTTATTTAGTGGAGTTAAAGTTAAGATATCAAATCTTATAGGGATGAAATTAAGAAGGGTTAGAGCGTCAAAGATTATTTATCCATTGATTAAAGCGACAAAAGCTAATGTTAGAATTAACATTTCAGAATTAGAAGCGCATTATTTGGCTGGTGGAAATGTAAATAATGTTGTTGATGCTTTTGATTGCTGCTCAAAAAGGCAAATATTGAATTGACTTTTGAAATGGCAACAGCTATTGACCTTGCCGGACGTGATGTTTTGGAAGCTGTTCAAGTTAGTGTAAATCCTAAAGTTATCAATACACCAAAAATTGCAGCAGTTGCAATGAATGGTATAGAAGTTATAGTTATTGCTAAAGTTACAGTTAGAGCTGATATATCAAGACTTATAGGTGGTGCAGGAGAAGAAACAATCATAGCTAGAGTTGGAGAAGGTATAGTTACTACTGTAGGTAGCGCTGAAAGACATAGCTTAGTTCTTGAAAATCCTGATGCAATTTCAGAAACAGTTCTTAAAAAAAGGTCTTGACTTGGGAACAGCATTCGAAATCTTATCTATTGATATTGCAGATGTAGATATAGGTAGAAATATTGGAGCTCAATTACAAGCTGATCAAGCAGAAGCTGACAAAAAAAATAGCTCAAGCCAAAGCAGAAGAAAAGACGTGCAATGGCAGTTGCAGTTGAACAAGAAAAATAAAGCTAAGATTGAAGAAATGAAAGCTAAAGTTGTTGAATCAGAAAGTAGAATTCCTCTTGCTATTGCAAAAAGCTTTTTGAAGAAGGAAATATTTCTGTGTATGAATATGAAAAGTTAAAGAATTTAAAAATCTGATACTAAAATGAGAGAATCACTTTCAGAATAGAGGTGAATTTCTATGAAAAAAAGAAACTAGCTTTTTTTATCTTTTTATTGAAGATTTAAAATCTGAGATTAATAATATAAAAAGTCAAATTAATGAAGTGAGTACCGATGATTATAATAGAGATTATATAAATAGTTCAAAAAAATCTAAAAACAAAGTCAAAATCTAAGAATAAGAGCAACAAATATTCAAAAATCATATGATGATTTTTGAAAGTCCAGAAAAGGTACAAGTGTAATGACTACTAGCATAGAAGGTAATAGTCAAGAGAATTATTCTTACGAAGGAAAAAAACTGCAATGACAACTTCTTTTGGAAGGTCAAAGTATTATGAATTCTTCTATTGAAGGAAAAAAAGTCAAATGTACAATTCTAAAAAGACTGAAAGAGTATCAATGAGAAAAAGATCTTTTAACTTTAGATGAATTAATAGAAAGAAAAAAACAAAAAAATTTGCTATGAAGGGGAAAGAAAGTCTTTCAAAAAGCTATTATATACTCTGAAATAATTGGGAAACCTAAATCATTAAAAATAATTTTTTTCAATCTTTGTTCAATAGAAAAAAATTATTATTAAAATATTAATTTAAAAAGGAGACTATGTAGTCTCCTTTTTTAGTCAATTTTTTTCTAACGTTATATAATCAACACCAGAAATTATAAGTTTCATTCCAGAATCTAATTTAACTTCATTATAGTCCTCTAGTTTAAGAACAGTTATTTCGTTATTTTTTTATTCATTATCTTTATCTTTGTATCTTTTTGTTGTATTGGATATTCTATATGTTCCACCATTTTATATCTTTATCAATATCATAAATTCCACTTGGTAAAATTTTTTTAAAAAGTATTATATTTAATATTGTCTTTAAAAAAATAATTCCAATTATATCCCCATTAAATTCAACATTTGAATTATCTAAAAATTTTTAATTCTTACATATCTAGGTTTATCATTTTTCTTTCATAACTTCTTCTAAAAATAATTTTTATTATCAACACTATAAATAAACTTACCTTTTTCAGTTAACTTAATTAAATAATTTTCATTTGTAAGATCCATTTTGTTTAGTGCTATTTTTTTGTTTTTGATCTAATAATTTTTTTCCTCAACTTTTTACATCAATTGATGATTCATTTTTTAAAAATTAATATATTTTTTCATAAAAAAATTTTTCAATTTCCTGAAGTTTTTTTCTAAAAATTTTTTTGCTTCAAAAGCATTATCATTAGAAGACTCATTTTTTTAAATTTGTTATATTTTTTTCTAATATTTTATTAAACAATTCTTTATCACTATCAGTAAATTCACTGTATGATTTTTTTAATACATTAATTTCTTCAGTTGTAAGTGAAAAATTGTGTTGAAGAATTTTTTTTAATTTCATTATTTAATTTATCTACATTTTTTTGTTCCAGTTTTTACTACATGAAGTAAGCACAAAGAAACAAAAAAAATAAAAAAATAATTTTTTTCTAAGATTAAACATAATAATACTCCTAAAAATAATAATAGTATATAATTATTATACTACATTTTTAAATAGATTTCAAATTTAATTAACAATTTTTAATTAGTTAAGGTTACATTAATTGAACTATTATGATATAATATTTATAGTTTTTAAAAAAACAATATAATAATCGGATTATAATTAATATTTTATTTCAAAAAAATTAATTTTAATTATATAATTATTTATATTTTTTTAATTTAAAAAAACAGAGGAGAATTTATGTATAATTTAGGAGAGTTTCAAAAAAACTTACAATTAAACGTTTTTAAAAAAATAATGGTGCATATATTGGTCTAAAAAGATATTAAGAATGAAAAAAATGGATATACTTTTTACCAAAAAAAGAAGTCCTTGAAAAAGATAGCTTAGGTGATGAAATAGAGGTTTTTATTTATAAAGATAATCAAGCAAGATATGTTGCAACTAGACGAATTCCAAAAAAATTTCTATGGGCAAATTAGAAACTTTAGAAGTTATGGATATTTCAAAAAAATTGGTGCTTTTTTTAGACTGGGGGTTAGAAAAAGAATTATTTTTTTACCTTTTAAAGAACAAACTATGAAATTAGAAAAAAAGGTAGAAAATATTTAGTAGCGTTATATATTGATAAGTCTGAAAGACTTTGTGCAACAATGAAAAATTAGGGATTACTTAACATCAGATTCACCATATAAAGAGGGTGAATGGGTTGATGGAATAATATATTCTATTCATAAAGATTATGGTGCATTTGTTGCAGTTGAAAAGAAATATGATGCAATGATAGAGAACAAAGATATTGTAGGTGTTTTTAGAAATTGGTGAGCCTATAAATTTTTAGGATTTCAAAAAGTGAAAAAAAGATGGTCGTCTAAATTTAGTACTAAAAAAACTTTTTCTCATGCAGAAATTAATGACAATGCAGATATTCTTTTTAAAATTTTAAAAGAAAGAAATGGATTTTTTTGGAATTAAATGATAAAAAGTAATCCAGATAAAATTAAGGATATTTGCGGTATGAGTAAATCATCATTTTAAAAAAAGCTGTAGGAAGACTTTTTAAAAAACAAAAAAAGATTATTTTTTTGAAGGAAATGGTATAAAAATTAATATAAAGGAGACAATTATAATGGAAAAAGAATGTAATGGCAGTTGTAAATGGAGTAGAAATTTTTAGAAAGTGATGTTGATAGATTTATTGACTTAATGGGAAATAGAGCTTTACCATATAAGAATCCAGAAGGAAAAAAACAATTATGTGAAGAACTTATAAAACAAGAACTTATTATTCAAGATTGTTATAATACCAAATTAGATGAAAGTGAGGCTTTTTGTTAAAGAAATCACTGAAATTAAGCGTTCAATTTTAGCAAAACATTTCTTAAATGAATTATTTAGTGATATTAAAGTTTCTGATGAAGAAATTAAAAGAATATTATGAAGAAAAATAAAAATTTATTTATGAGTAAATATGTTTTTTTAAGGCTAAACATATATTAGTTGAAAGTGAAGAAAAAAAGCTAAAGAATTAAAAAAAACGTGCTGAAAAATGGAGAATCTTTTGAAGAATTAGCTATGGAATGTTCTATGTGTCCGTCCAAAAGAAGTTGGAGGAGACTTAGGTGAATTTACTCAAGGTCAAATGGTATTAGAATTTGAAAATGCTTGTATAGACTCAGAAGTTGGAAAAGTTAGTGAACCAGTAAAAAAACACAGTTTGGTTATCATTTAATAAAATTAGAATCTAAAGTTGCTCCTGAACAATTAAGTTTAGAAGAAGTTAAAGATGAAATAGAAAAAAAGTATTATTAAAGCCAAAGAACAAATTGCATATGTTTCAAAAATGGATTCTTTAATGAAAGCTAGTAAGGTAGAAAGAAACTATTAATATGTATCTAATAGGTGGGATAATATGTTTTTCTAGTTTATTTACTTGTATCAATAATTGATTTAGATTATCTAATAAATACAGAAACTATTAAGATTTCATTTAAAAAAATATAAAAAAAACTATAATTTAATACATTTTGATTATAATAAGCATAACTAATTTTTTTATTTTATTATAATCTTTTCAACAAATACTATATTATATTTTTATAAATTTATTATGCTTTTTTTGTGTTTATACATTTGCTCATTTACAGATATTTTTTTATTAAATATATTTTTTTAAATATTGTTATAGTTTTCTTTATTCCAATAATTATACTTAATTTTTTTGCTAATTATTTTTGAGATTTCTATTCTTGGATTTTTTTATCTGGCATTATATTTTATGGACTAATTTACGGAGTGTCAAAAAAATTGTTTATGGAAAGGAATCTTTTGGAATAGGGGATATATACATGTTATCACTTATTGGAATTTCAAGTGACTGGTATACTGTATTGTATATAGGACTTCTTACTTTTTGTTATAGCAGGAATTTTTTTATTTTACAAAAATTTTTTTGATTATAGGAGATTTAAAAATCATTTAAAGAACAAGAAATACCACTAGTCCCATTTATTTTTATGTAGTTATTTAATTATAATTTATTTTTTTAAAATCAACTTAAAAAAATCAATAATTTAAGTTGATTTTTGCTTGTAAATATGTTATTATAAGTAGCAGGTTAATTATAAAAAGTACGGAGGTGTATTATGCAAGTTTTAATGGAAATTATTTTTATTCTTAGCAAGTATTGTAATAATTGTTGCAGTTCTTATGCAAGAATCAAAAATCTGATGGAGTTGCATCTTTAACTGCTGAAACTAATATTTCAGGAAAAGGTGGAAAAAAATCTAAAGACGCTATTTTTGAGTCAAATTACTATTATAGCATCAGTTGTGTTTTTTTATAGTAGCTATTGCTATGGCTGCGATTAAATAAATCATTTAGGAGGATAAAATGGATACTAATTTAATTTTTTTATTGTGCAATTGCCGTAGGTGTTGTTGCGTTAGTATTTGCTTATATTAAATATTTAAGCATTACAAAAAAATTGAACCTGGTAATGAAAGAATGAAGGAAATATCAGGTTACATTGAAGAAGGCGCGATGGCTTTTCTTAGTTCGTGAATATAAATATTTAGTTATATTCGTTGTTGTTGTTGCAATTATTTTTAGGAGCAGCCATTGATTTACTTACAGCAGTATGTTTCTTAGCTGGTTCAATTTGTTCAATTTTAGCAGGATTTTTTTCGGCATGAAAGCCGCTACAAAAAGCAAATGTTAGAACAGCAAATGCTGCTAAAGAATTTGGTATGGGAAAAAGCACTTCAAACTGCATTTTCAGGAGGAGCTGTAATGGGTCTTTCTGTAGTTGGTTTGGGTATTTTTAGGTATGACAGTATGTTACTTCTTAGTTGAAGATGTTAATATTGTAACTGGATTTAGTTTTGGTGCTTCATCTATAGCTTTATTCGGAAGAGTTGGTGGTGGTATTTATACTAAAGCTGCAGACGTTGGAGCTGACCTTGTAGGTAAAGTTGAAGCTGGAATTCCAGAAGATGACCCTAGAAACCCCTGCAGTTATTGCTGATAACGTAGGAGATAATGTAGGGGACGTTGCTGGAATGGGAGCTGACTTATTTGAATCATATGTTGGTTCAATTTTATCTGGTATTACACTTGGTTCAGTTGCTTTTTGGGAAAGAAGGTATTATCTTTGCATTAGCACTTGCTGCAGTTGGTATTTTTAGCATCATTAATCGGTTTGTTCTGTGTTAGAGGAGATAAAGACCCTCAAAAAAATCATTAAATATGGGAACTATAGTTAGTTCAATTTTAACTATTGTAGCTACTTACTTTTTTTAAGTAATAAAATTTTAGGAAATAATTCAGCATTTATTTCATCAGTTGCTGGTATTTTTAGTAGGTTTAATTATTTCACAATTTACTGAATACTATACTTCTGGAGATAAAAAAAGCCTGTTCAACATATAGCTGAAGAATCAGAAACTGGGTCTTCAACAAATATTATTTCTGGTTTAGCTGTTGGTATGAAATCAACTGCTGGTCCAATTATAATTATTGCTATTGGTATTTTAGTTTCATACATGGCTTCAAACGGATTCTCAAATGCTGGACAAGGATTATATGGTATCTCAGTAGCAGCTATTGGTATGCTTTCAACTTGTGGTATGACAATTGCAGTAGATGCTTATGGTCCTATAGCTGATAATGCTGGTGGTATTGCAGAAATGTGCGAATTACCTCATGAAGTTAGAAATATTACCGATAAATTAGATGCTGTTGGAAATACTACAGCAGCTATTGGTAAGGGATTTGCAATTGGTTCAGCTGCATTAACAGCTTTAGCATTATTTGCTTCATACACTCAAGCAGTAAAATTAACATCTATTGATGTTACTAAACCTCAAGTAGTTGCTGGTATGTTTATTGGTGGTATGTTACCATTCTTATTCTCAGCTCTAACAATGGAAGCTGTTGGAAATGCTGCTAATGAAATGATTCAAGAAGTTAGAAGACAATTCAAAACAATTCCTGGAATTATGGAAGGAACTGGAACTCCAGATTATAGAAAATGTGTAGATATTTCAACTATGGCAGCATTAAAACAAATGATTATTCCTGGATTATTAGCTGTTGTTGTTCCAGTATTAGTTGGACTTTTTAATAGGAGCTGAAGCTCTTGGTGGATTATTAGCAGGATCATTAGTAACAGGTGTTTTAATGGCAATATTTATGTCAAATGCAGGTGGTGCATGGGATAATGCTAAAAAGTATATTGAAGAAGGACATCATGGTGGAAAAGGTTCAGAACCACATAAAGCTGCTGTTGTTGGAGATACAGTAGGTGATCCTTTTAAAGATACATCAGGACCTTCATTAAACATTTTAATCAAATTAATGACTGTAGTTGCATTAGTATTTGCCCAAGTTGTTTTTAAATTATGGTGGAATGTTAATTAAATAGTATTTAAACTGATTATTGATAAAAAGTGTATTTTTAATACACTTTTTTTATTTTTATTTTATAGAATTTACTAAGATATTTAAAAAAATTTGCAAAAATAATAAAATTTTTTTGATATAATTTTTTTAAATAAAAAAATTTTTTTAGGAGGTTATTATGGATAGTGGACCCGAGGTCTATTTTTCAGATTATTATTTTAATTTTATTAACTTTAGTTAATGCTTTTTTTGCAGCGTCAGAAATGGCGATAGTATCAATGGATAAGAAAAAAAGTTATTAGCGTTGTCTGAACAGGGAGATAAAAAGGGCAATAAAGGTTGAAAAAGCTTTTTAATAGAGCCTTCAAAAATTTCTATCAACAATTCAAGTTGGTATTACTTTTTGCTGGTTTTTTTCACATCTGCTTCTGCAGCTATAGGATTATCTGATAAATTTGGTAGTTTTTTTACAAAGTTTATCAATTCCTTTTGCTAATAGAGTTTCTCTTGTATTAATAACAATAGTTTTAGCTTTTTTTAGCTTAGTTTTTGGTGAACTTGTACCTAAGAGAATAGCTTTACAAAATGCAGAAAAAAATTTGCTTTTATTTACTGTAGGAACAATAAATTTTGTATATAAATTTATGAGTCCTTTTGTATATTTGCTATCGATATCTACAAATATTATTTTAAAAAAATACTATCGGTTCCAACAAATGGAGTTGAGGCACAAGTTACACTAGAGGAAATTAAGTCTATAGTAGAAGTTGGTCAGGAACAAGGTATAATTAATCCTACTGAACGTGAGATGATAGATGGGGTAATTTCATTTGATGATGTTTTTAGCAGAAGAAGTAATGACACCTAGAACTGAAGTATTTATGATTGATGTAGATGAACCTGATGAAGATTTTTGAAACTTTAATGCAAATGAGATATTCTAGAGTTCCGGTGTATGAAGGTGATATTGATAATATAATTGGTATATTATATATCAAAGATTTTTTTCTTAGAAGCTTATAAAGTTGGATTCGATAAAGTTGATATAAGATCAATTTTTAAGACCTGCTTACTTTATACCTGAAAGAAAGAATATTAATGACTTATTTTTTTAGAACTAAAAAAATTCAAGATACCAGATGGCAGTTCTAATTGATGAGTATGGTGGTTTTACTGGAATAGTAACAATGGAAGATTTGATTGAGGAAGTAATGGGAGAAATCGATGATGAGTACGATAAGAAAAACTAACCCTGCAATCAAAAAGATAGATGATAGACATTTTATCGCAACAGGATCTTGTGAAATTGAAGATGTGAATAATGCTTGTAATTTAAAAGCTTGATGAAAATTCTGAAGATTATGACACATTAGGAGGTATGTTGATTTATCTTTTAGGATATATACCTAATGATGGAGAAAAAGTTGACTGTTGAGGATAATGGTGTTATTTATAATATACTTTCAATTTATGAACATAGAATAAAAAAAGTTAGAATAATTCTTCCTAAAGTTGAAGTTGAAGAAACTGAAGAAGATGATCAAAAAAATTCTGAAAAAAATAATATAAAGCTTTATAATAAGTTATTATTTTTTTAAATTTTGAAAACTTGTTTAAATAAAAAAATAAAAAAACCGCTAATTTCATGGCGGTTTTTCTTATGAATTAACAAGGTTCCCCGAAAATCCACCAGACACAAAGTATCGTGAAAAGGGTATGGTTCTTATTCAATACCTAATTTTTTTCAATTGTTTGATACAATAAATTACAATCAACATATCTAAAAATCTCTTAAAACTCTATCTATCCAAAGTGGTGTTTTCATATTATTTTGAAACTTCTTATATGTCTCTATAGCTTCATCTATTATTATAATTCCATTGACATCCAATTCTTTTTGCTTTTGTTATTAAAATAGATCTATAAGGTGTTTCATTTGGTTTTTATACTACCACAAAGAGGATGTGTTGATAATTCATAACCATTTTGTAATTTCTTTTTTTAACTATATCCAAAAATGTCTCCATATGTATATTTTTTTCATCAAAAAAATTATTTCTAAATCATTTTTTTCTTTTTACTTTTTCATATAAATCAATATTATTTGTAATTAATGTAAATTTCATATCATTTCTCCCTTCATACTATAAGATTGTAACATAAAAAAATATAAAAAAAATATAAAGTGATTAAGTTAAATATATTTAAAAAAATGTAAAAATATGGTAAAATCAATAAAGAGGTGATAAATTTGGCTAATAATTTTTGTACATTTAAATGTTCATACTGAGTATAGCTTGTTGAACAATTATAATCCTATTGGAAAAATTAATAGATAAAAGCAAAAAGAACTAGAATTTAAAGCTATGGCAATTACAGACTATAATAATATGTATGGAGCTATAGATTTTTTTACAAAAGATGTAAAAAAATGGAATAAAAACCAATAATAGGTTGTGAGCTTACTTTATCATACCCAAATAATGAATTTTTACAATATAATATTATTAGCTAAGAATAATCATGGTTATAAAAAAATTTATGTAAATTAGTTTCTAATCTATATATAGTTGAAAATAGAAATAGAGAATATATAACATTAGATGAACTTGAAAAAAATTTTCTAGTAATTTAATTCTAATCATAGGTTCAAGAAGAAGTTATATTAGAAAATGTTTATTATCCGGTGATTATTTAAATGCAAAAAAATGAAATAATCAATTTTAAAAAGTATATTTCACCATGATGATTTGTTTTTTTAGAATTAAATTTTCATTTTTGAAGAAAATGATGAACTAATGATAAATAAGTATATAGAATTTGCAAATGAACATACATTGAACAAAGTTGTAACAAATGATGTTCATTATACAGAAAAAAATACTGATTTTTAATCTTTTTTTAATATAGCTAGATGTATACCAAAAAGGAGTTCTTCTATCAGAACTAAAAGATGAGAATTTTTACACAATCCGAATATTATCTAAAAAAAGTGAAAATGAAATGTTAAAAAAATCTTTTCTTCATTAAAGGATGCTGTTGATAATACAAGAATTATTTCTGAAAGGTGTAATGTTGAATTTGATTTTTTTCAACCTATCATTTACCAGAATATATAGTCCCTGATGGAATAAGTACAAAAGATGATTATTTATATTGTCTAATTATTGAAGGTATGAAAAAAAGGTATAATAATATCACTGCAGAAATAAAAAAAGAGTAGATTATGAATTTTTCAGTTATTAATAAAATGGGATTTGCAGATTATTTTTCTAATAGTTTGGGATTTTTGTTAATTTTGCAAAAAAAATAATAAAAATACCAGTAGGGACCAGGAAGGGGATCTGGTGCAAATTCTATTGTTGCTTATTGTCTAGAAATAACAGATATTGATCCTATAAAATATGAATTAATATTTGAAAGATTTTTTTAAATCCAGAAAGAGTTTCCATGCCTGATTTTTGATATAGATTTTTTTGTAACGAAAGACGCGAAGAAGTTATAAATTATGTTATTCAAAAAAATATGGAAAAAAATCATGTTTCGCAAATTGTAACATTTGGAACAATGAAACCAAGAGCTGCAATAAGAGATATTGGTAGAGTATTAGGATATAAATTATCTATAGTAGATAAAGTAGCCAAACTTATTCCAAATAGTTTAGATATAACTTTTTAAAAAAAGCTTTTAGAGGATAGTCAAGAGCTAAAAAAATTATATGAAGAAGATATAAATATAAAAAAATTAATAAATACTTCTGAAAAAAATTTGAAAAAAATTTCATAGACATATATCAATCCATGCAGCTGGAATAGTAATAACAAAAGAAGAACTTACAGAATATATTCCTCTTTCAAAAAGTGGAGAAAAATATAGTTACTCAATATAATATGGTGGAATTAGAAGAGCTTGGATTATTAAAAAAATGGATTTTTTTAGGTTTAAGGACTCTAACTGTTATCGATGATACTATTAAATTAGTAAAAAAATAATTATAATCAAATTATAGATATTGATAATATACCACTTGATGATAAGAATGTTTTTAAATTTATTTAAGACCGCAGACACAATTGGAGTTTTTTTCAGTTTGAAAGCACAGGTATGAGGTTATTTTTTTAAAAGGATTTAAAGGCAGATAATTTTTGATGAATTAGTTGCTGCAAACTCTTTATTTAGACCAGGTCCTATGAATCAAATACCAAATTATATTAAAAAAACAAAAAAATCCAAAAAGCAATAAGATATTTGGATAAACGTCTAGAAAAAAATATCTAAAATCCACTTATGGTATTATTGTTTATCAAGAACAAGTTATGCAAATTGCTAGAGAACTTGCTGGTTATTCTTGGGGACAAGCTGATAATTTAAGAAAAAGCCATAGGAAAAAAACATATGGAAATTATGGAACATAATAGAAAAAAATATTTATTTACGGATTAGATGATTTAGATAGAAGTATTAAAATTAAAGGCTGTGTTAGAAATGGCGTAGATGAGGCCTTAGCACGTAATATTTTTTTGATTTAATAGTTGAATTTGGAAACTATGCTTTTTAACAAATCACATAGTGCTTGTTACTCCTTAAATGCGTATAGAACTGCGTATTTAAAGTTTTATTATCCTCTAGAATATATGGTATGTCTTTTTAAATTCGGTTATAAACTTTGAAAGACAATTTTTTTTCCAATATTTCCAAGAAATAAAGAAAATGGGTATAAAAAAATATTACTACCAAGTGTAAATTTTTAGTATTTATAAAAAAATAGCACAGAGAATGAGTGTATGAGAATTGGTTTTTTTCTCAAATCAAGGGATTTAATAGATTACTAGCTAATGATATCCTTGAAGAAAGAAGAAATGGTTTATTTAAAAGTATTAAGGAATTTTTTTAGAAAGACTTAAAAAAATTCTAAAAAAACATTAGTATGCAATCTGTGGAAAATTTAATAAAATCTGGAGCTTTTTGATGAAATTGATAAAGATAGGTCAGAACTATTAAATAGTTTTTGGAAATCTATATACTCAGATAGTATCAAAAAAAGTAAAAAAATGAATTATCTGGACAGCTTTCTCTAATAGGTACAGATTTTTATGCAAGAAAAATTTTTTTCAAAAAAACAAAAAAATATTCAAAAAGATGAAATATTAGGATTTGAAAAAGAAATATTAGGATTTTATATATCTTCTCATCCATTAGATGATTATAAAAATTATATAATAACTAACAATAGTATGAAGTTGTTAGATTTAAAAGTTTTTAGATAAAGGTATATATAAGACTATAGTTTATGTTAATTCTGTTAAAACAAGAAGAAATAAAAAAAGAATATTATGTTAAAGACTGTTAATGTGGAGGATTTTTTTCAAGTAGCATTGAATTGTTAGATGTAAAGGATTTAGATATACATAAAGGACAAATATATGAAATTTCTATAAAAAAATATCAGTAAATTCCTTTGGAAATACTAATTTCACTATAATAGATGCTAATGAAATTAATGAAATATACTCAAAAAAATTGTACATTAAATTGAATATTTTTAGATACAAATTCAAAAAAATATTGGGTGATTTATCAGAAAAAAATATAAAGGATATAATCAAGTTATCCTCTATATTTTTAAGTGAAGATAAAACTTTAAAAGCTAGAAAAATAAATTTGATTTATCTAATAAAGATTTAATAAAAAGACTTAGAGAATATTTTTTTGGGAAAGATAAATTTCTTATTAATTGATGGAGGGATATTTTTGAAAAAAATTGCAATTCTAACTAGTGGAGGAGATTCCCCAGGAATGAATCCCGTTATTAGAGCTGTTGTAAGAACATGTATATATCATGGAATTAGAATATATGGAATAAGATTTGGATATGATGGACTAATTAAAGGTGATATTTTTTTGAAATGAATGTATCTAGTGTTGCCGATATAATCCAAAAAGGTGGAACTATTTTTAGGAAGTGCTAGAAGTAAAGAATTTTTTTAACGATTGAAGGACAAGAAAAAGCACTTAAAAAAATTTACAAGATTTTTGAAATAGAAGGACTAGTTGTTTTGGGTGGAGATGGAACCTTTAGAGGTGCAAATGTATTAAGTAGACGTGGAATTAAGACAATAGCAATACCTTGTACTATAGATAATGATATGGGGTATACTGATTACACAATTGGATTTTTTACATCTGTTAATACAGTAATTGAAGCTATTTCGAAGCTTCGTGACACATCTTCTTCTCATGGAAGAGCTAATATTTTAGAAGTTATGGGAAGAAAATGTGGAGATATAGCTCTAAATTCTGGTTTAGCTGGTGGAGCTGAAAGTATTATAGTTCCAGAAGTAGAATTTGATATAAATAAAGTATGTAATAAGATTATATGTGGAAGAAAAAAAGAGGAAAATTACATCATATAATCGTATTAACTGAAGGTATATTAAGTCCCTATGAGCTAAAAAAAGACAGATACAAGAAAAAAAGCAAAAAAATTGATACAAGAGTTACAGTTTTAGGACACATTCAAAGAGGAGGGACTCCAAGCTCAATTGATAGAATTATAGCTAGTCAAATGGGAAGTGTTGCTGTTAAATTGTTATTACAAGATAAAAACAGATTTAGCATTATCTTTTAAAAAAATAATCAAGTTGAGTATGTACCTATAGAAGAAGCTGTTTCAAGTAAAAAAATATTTAATAAAAAGTATGTATGATATAGTTGATGAACTATCAATTTAGGAGAATAATATGAAAAAAACAAAAAAATTATATGTACAATTGGACCAGCATCTGATTCAGTTGAAAATTTAAAAAAATTAATGCTTAGTGGAATGAATATTTGTAGATTAAATTTTTTTCACACGGAAGTCAAGAAGAACATAAAGTAAGAATAGATAATATAAAAAAATAGCGAGAGAAGAATTAGATATTCCTATAGCAATAATGTTAGACACTAAAGGTCCAGAAATTAGACTTGGTAAATTTAGTGTTGATGAAGTTGAATTAAAGACTGGTGATATATATACTTTTACAATTGATGAAGTATTAGGTAATCATGAAATTTGTTCTGTTTCATATAAATTATTGCCTAATGATGTTAAAGTAGGTGGGACAATATTAGTTGATGATGGATTAGTTGAAATGGAAGTGATTTCAAAAACTGATAAAGAAGTAAAATGTTTAGTAAAGAATAACGGAATAATAAAGAGTAATAAAGGAGTTAATATTCCTAATGAAATTATTCATTTACCATCTATTACTGAAAAAGGATAAATCAGATATTCTATTTGCAATAGATAATGATTTAGATTTTATTGCAGCATCATTCGTTAGGAAACCTGAAGATGTTTTTTTGAAATTAGAAAAAAATTTTAGATGAAAAAAATTCAGATATTAAAATAATTTCAAAAAAATTGAGAATCAAGAGGGTGTTGAAAATATTGATAAAAATTATAGAAGCATCTGATGGAATAATGGTTGCTAGAGGGATTTAGGAGTAGAAATCAAGACAGAATTTATACCTAAAATTCAAAAAAAGAAATTATTAGAAAATGCAATCTAATTGGAAAACCAGTAATAACTGCTACACAAATGTTAGACTCAATGATTAGAAATCCAAGGCCTACAAGAGCAGAAGTAACAGATGTTGCAAATGCTATTATAGATGGTAGTGACTGTGTTATGTTATCTGGTGAAACAGCAGCAGGTAAATATCCAATTGACGCAGTTAAAGTTATGAATAATATTGCTATAACAACTGAAAATTCATTTGATTTTTCAAAATAGTATAAAAAAATAAAAAAACAGACATGATAATTTGAATATAATGAATTCAATTAGTTTATCTACAAAAAGAGATTGCTGAAAATTTAAAAAGCAAAAAGCTATAATTTGTGCTACCGCTTCTGGTATTACTCCAATTGCAATTTCAAAGTTTAGACCGTTTGTAGATATTTTTAGCTGTTACTTATTCTGAAAAAAAGTTAGAAGAAAATTGCAAGTATACTGGGGAGTAACTCTCTAATTTCTCAAAAGTCAGAGCATACAGATGAGGTTATTGAACGTTCAATTTCCACTGCACTAAATGCAAATTATATTAATGATGGGGATACTGTAGTTTTTAACAGCTGGAATTCCAGTAGGAGTTGCAGGAACAACAAATTTAATTAAAGTTCATACAGTTGGAAAAAAATACTTATAAAAGGTTTTGGAGTTGGAAAAAGAATCTATTACTGGAAAATGTTGTATTATAAATAATATAGATGATTTAAGTAATAAATTTAAAGATGGAGATATTATTGTATCTAAATTTACTGATAGAGAGTATGTAGAATATATAGATCGAGCTTCTGGAATAATTGTTGAAACAGGTGGACTAACATCACATGCAGCTATTATTGCTTTACATTTTAATATTCCTACAATAATAGGAGCAGAAAATGCTAATAATGTAATAAAAAGATGGCCAAATTGTAACAATTGATACTGTTGGTGGATTAGTTTATGATGGAGATGTTAAAGTTTTTATAATTTTACTTTATTTTTAAATATGTGATATTATAATACATAGTTTAAATAAGGAGAAAATATTTTGATAAAATATAAAGATTTACCAAAAAGAATTTCAAAAATAATGCTGTAAAAAAAGTATTATGAAATAGTTTCTAGAAAGAAAACTAGTTTATTGTTTAAGAGAATATTCGATATAATTTTTTTCTATTTTTAATTTTATTGATTTTATTTATTCCAATAATTATAATTTCTATAGCAATTAAATTAGACTCGAATGGAAGTGTGTTTTATAGACAGGAAAGAGTAACACAATATGGCAAAAAAATTTAGAATTTTTTTAAGTTTAGAACTATGGTTACAAATGCAGATAAAATTGGTACTCTTGTAACAGTAAAATCAGATGTTCGTATTACAAAGGTTGGAAAAATTTCTAAGAAAATATAGATTAGATGAATTTCCTCAAATTTTTTTAATATATTAATAGGTGATATGAGTTTTGTTGGAACAAGACCAGAAGTTACAAAAATATGTCGAAAAAAATATTCAGATTATATGTATGCAACTTTGCTAATACCTGCAGGACTTACTTCATATTCTAGTATAAATTATAAAGATGAAGATGAAATTATTTCAGAACATTTGAAAGATAATGAAAATATAGATGATATATATGTAAATTATATTTTTACCTGATAAAATGAAATACAATATTGAATATATTGAAAAAAATTTTTCATTTTTTTATATGATATAAAAAAATAATGTTTAAAACATTTTTTTATCGGTATTTTTTTAGGAGGAAAAAAATAATGAAGGTTAGTATTGGTGTAGTTGCTTTAAATGAAGAAAAGACCTTACCTTCTCTTTTTTTGAGGACTTTAAATTGCAGACTTATCCTCATGGTAAAATTGAAATTATCTTAATAGATGGTCTTTCATCAGATAATACAAAAGAAAATTATGCAAGACTTCAAAAAAATGATAATGATTTTTGTAGATATAAAAAAATTATAGATAATCCTAAAAAAAATACAATCTGCTGGTTGGAATTTGGTAATAAATAATTTTTTTCTGGAGATGTTTTAGTAAGAATTGATGCTCATTCTTCAATTCCAAAAGATTTTTATTGAAAAAAAATGTTAAAAAAATATCGAATCTGGTGAATATGTTTCTGGAGGAAAAAGACCTAATATAATAGATGAGGATACTCCATATAAAAAGAATGTTATTAGAAGCTGAGTCCTCTATGTTTGGTAGTGGTATTGCTCCATTCAGGAATACTTCTGGAAAAAAATATGTTAAATCAATGTTTCATGCTATGTATAAAAAGAGAAGTATTAAAAAAAGTTGGTTTATTTAATGAAAAAAACTATTAAGAACTGAGGATAATGAATTTCACTATAGGATTAGAAATGCAGGATATAAACTTTGCTATGATGATGATATTGTATCGTATCAACATACTAGAAATTCTCTTTCTAAAATGATTAAGCAAAAAAAGCTAATGGAATGTGGATAGGTCTTACTACTGCAGTTTGTCCTGAGTGTTTGAATTTATATCATTATATACCATTTGCTTTTTTTGGTATCATTATTTATTTCAACTATTGCATTGTTTTTATACTAAATACTTATTTATTTTTAGTATTTGGTTCATATCTTATAGTTAATATTTTTAATGTCATTGTGTTCAATATTTAAAGGAAAAATTTAATCCATACAATCTATTACTGCCGATTGTTTTTTTCTTTTTACATATTAGTTATGGATATGGTACATTGATAGGATTTTTTTAAAAATTCCATCATTTTTTTAAAAACATATAATAAGGAGGACTAAAAAAATGATTTATGCAGGAATTCTTGCTGGAGGAATTGGTAGTAGAATGAATATTTCTAATATGCCAAAAGCAATTTCTGAATATTGGAGATAAACCTATTATAATTCATACAATTGAAAAGTTTTTTTATTATCTAATAAAATAGATAGAATTTATGTTGGGGTTAATCCTGATTGGAATTCCTATCTAGTTGATATTATTGAAAAAAAGATTATAATTATTTATCAGAAAAAAATAATAGTTGTGGATGGAGGAAAAGATAGAAATTCAACAATTATTAATATTATTTCAGCCATTGAAAAAAAATAATGGCTTAACAGACGATGATATTTTAATTACACATGACGCAGTTAGACCTTTTGTATCAATTAAAATGATAGAAGAAAATATAGAAAATTGTAAATCTTATAATATTATTGATACTGTTGTACCAGCATTTGATACTATTGTAGTTTCTGAAGATGGTAATTTTATTTCATCAATTCCAGATAGAAAAAAACAATGTTTCAAGGTCAAACGCCTCAAACATTTAAAAATTAATAAATTTATGGAATATTATAGTAAATTAACAGATGAAGAAAAAGAATATTTTAACTGATGCATGCAAAAATATTTGTTTTTAAATGGAGAAAAAGTATTTCTTGTTAATGGAGACTTTTTCAAATATAAAAAAATTACAACAGTAACAGATTTGAAGATTGCTAAAAGCTATGCTTATGGAGAATTTAAATGATTAATAGAATTTTTTTCAATTAATAAAACCAGGATTTATTTCCGTAAAAATATATTGATGAAAGTTTTTTTGGGTGATAAAGTAATTGTTAAACCTTTATATGTTTCATTATGTCATGCTGATCAAAGATATTATCTTGGAAAAAAAGAGATCCTAAAGTTTTAGAAAAAAATTACCAATGGCCCCAATACACGAGGCATGTGGTGAAGTAGTTTTTGATCCTACAAATACTTTTTAATGTTGGAGATAAAGTATCTATGATACCCAATACTCCTCCTGATGATTATGATGAAAGTTTTTTTATGAAAAATTATGTAAAAGGATCATATTTTTCTTTCAAGTGGTCATGATGGATTTATGAGAGAGTTTGTAAAAATTTCACCAAATAGACTAGTTAAGTTTAATGATATAGATCTTTCTGTTGCTTCAATTTTAGAATTTATTTCAGTTGGTTTTCATGCTTTTTGATAGATTCGAAAAAAAATAGTAGTAATGATAAAGAGACTATTACATTATTTGGGAATGGAAGTCTTGGATTTATAATGGCTAATGTTCTTAAATATAAATTACCTAATAGTAAAATAGTTGTAGTTGGTAGAAATTTAGAAAAAAATTGAAGATGTTTTCATTTGTTGATCATGTTTATTCTAGTGATGATATCCCTACAGATTTTTTTATACAAATCATGCATTTGAGTGTGCTGGTGGACCAGGTAGTGAGGATGCAATAAATAGTATAATTAAATACATTAAACCTCAAGGATCTGTTATGCTTATGGGTGTTAGTGAAAATAAAGTAGCTATTAATACTAGAGATATATTAGAGAAAGGATTAACATTAATTGGATGTTCTAGATCAGGAAGAAAGGATTTTTATAGAAGCGGTAAAAATGCTTGAAAAATAAAAAAATACAAAAATAGATTTAAAACTATTGTTTTTTTGAAGATGATGAAATAAAGAATATTGATGATATTCATAGATTTTTTTCAAAAATGACTTAAATACACCTTTCAAGACTGTTGCAAAATGGAATATTTAATTTAATATAATTTATAAAGATATGGAAGAAATAAATTTAAGAGAGTTACAACTAAAAAAAGTTTAGAAATGGGTAAATATTTTGTTTCTTTTTTTGTGAAGAAAAATAAGTTGCTTTTGTTATCTATGTGGTGGTGGAGCAATAGGTAGTTTAAGACATTCTGGATTTATACCTTGGGATGACGACTTAGATTTTTTTATGCCAAGAGAAGATTATGAAAAAAATTAGCCTTACTATGGAACGAAAAAGGCAAATACAAAAAAATATTCACTTGTTAAAGCAAATGAAAATTTAGTTGATCATAATTTATTTATTACTATTAGAGATAATGATACTACAGCAATTAAACCTTATCAGAAAGGTTTAGATATTAGTCATGGTGTTGCGTTGGATATAATACCACTTGATGGATGTCCTTCTGGAGATTATCAACGAAAATTTCAGTTAATGTGGGGGCTAATTTATTCTTTATTTTTGCGCTCAAGTTTTTACCTGAAAAGCATGGTGGTTTTAAGAAAAAAAGGTATCCAAAAATTTTACTATCTATATTTAAATCAAAAAATAAGATATAAGATATGGAAAATAGCAGAGAAAAAAAATGACTAAGTATAAATTTAAAGATTCAGATTATATAACTGAATTATGTTCGGGACCATATTATATGAAAAAAAAATATAAAAAAAGAATGGTTTATTGATAAAAATATATGTTGATTTTTGAAGATACAAAAATGCCCATTCCAATAGGATATGATGGTTATTTAAAAAAACTGCTTTTTGGGGATTATATGACATTGCCACCTAAAGAAAAGCAATTACCTCATCATGATTTACTTTTTCTTAGACTTAAATAATGGATACATCAATTATAAAGAACTTTGGAAATAAGGTGATTAAATGAATAAAAAAAGAGTTTTTGTTTTTTTATGGTCTTTTTTTCTTTAGGAGGAGGAGCAGAAAAAAATATTATCAACTATTGTTAATAATCTGGATCCAGAAAAAAATATCAGATTGATATTCTTGAAATAGAACATTTTGATAAAGGATATGAACCTATTAACAATAGTATAAGAATATTGAAACCTTGGCAAGATTATAGACAATCAAAGTTAAAAAGGGCTATTCTATGGAGAATAAGAAAGTTCTTTCCTGGGTTAGTAAGAAAATTAATGGTTAAAGATAAATATGATATTGAAATTTCATTTACTATTATAAATCCCCCTTTTGTATATTCAAAAAGATGATAATGTAAAAAAATTGCATGGATCCATGGTAGTATTGAAGATTTTTATCAATGATAGTAAGAAAAGAAATAGTCATAGAGAACACTTGAAAAAAATGTTGATAAAATAATTTCGGTATCTGAAAAAAACTAGAGAATCAATAATTTCAGTATATCCTGAATACAAAGATAAAGTTATTACAATTTATAATGGATATGATTTTTGAATGTATAATGGATAAGTCAAAAGAAGATATTGATTTTTAAAATTGAAAAATAATTCAATTTGTGTAATTGGAAGAATTGAGAAATTAAAAAGGCTCTTTAGATGTTTATGAAACAATTAAAAGATTACACATTGAAAAAAATAAAAAAATATCATTTATATTTTTATAGGTTCAGGTGATTTAGAGTCACGTTTAAAAAGAGTTGACAGCTAAAGATGGTTTAGATAAATATATACATTTTTTTAGGATATCAAAAAAATCCGTATAAGTATATAAAAAAAGAATGGATTTAATGTTATCAATGTCAAAAACAAGAAGGTTTTTTTCAGGGGGCAATCGTTGAAGGTTTGGCTTTAGGAGTACCTTTTATATCAACAGATGTTGGTGGCATTAAAGAATTATCAAATAATGGTAAATTTGGAAAAAAATAATTTATTCTACAGATGATGCTTGCAATCATATAATTGATTTTTTTCGAAAATAAAAAGAGATTAATTATTCTGAAATGTCAAGTTATATATCTAAATTTACTATTCCTGAACAAATTAAAAAAATGTAGATGAATTATTAGATTAGTGGAGATAATTATATGAATATTAGTTTTTAAAAAAATTTATTCTTTAGTTACAGCATTATCTTTTTATATTTACATTATTGCTTGGTATATGTTATTTATATACAGATAGACTAGATGTATTGTTATTTACACTATTATCATTTTTTTGTAAGTTTGATTATATTTTGTTTTACTGATATAAAATATTATATAATACATGTATTTTTTTCTATATTACTATATTTATTTTTTTGGTTTCTAGACCAACAATAGATTATTTAAGAGAATTCAGTTTTAACACTTATCAGAAAGATGCTTATATTTTTTTCGTTTATAGTTGTGATGATTTCTCTTTTAGGTTTATTTATAGGAGGATTAATTTCTAGATCGCTAATTGATACAAAGAAGAGTAATAATCTTAATATCACTGAAAAAAAGATAAAAATTATATGGTTAAAAAAATGTTAGGATAGTTTCTCTTACTGTATATATGTTAACATACCCTTTTTTTATGTAATAAGATTAATAGAAAGGTTAATATTTAAACTAAATACTGATTATTACACTTATTATGCGGAGTTTAAAAAGCAGTTTGCCATATTTTTACATATATTCTATCAGTTTTTACTGTATATTCAATGTGTATTTACTTGGCATCTAAACCGAATAAAAAGAAATGCAACCATAGTATTATTAAGTAATTTGTTTGCGAATTCAATCTATTTAGTAATTGGAACAAGAAATCCATTTATTTTTAACTCTTATATTTTTCATTTATTTACTATTTTTATAAGAGGACAGGAAGATATTAGGAACAAATGGATTGGTTTAAAAGAGAGATTAGTTATATATACAAGTATCCCAATAATAGTTGTTGGAATGGGACTTTTTAAATTATATTAGAGATAATTTATCTGTTTCTACTTTTAGATTTTTTTGACATTTTTTTGTAGATTTTTATATACAAACAAGGAACAAGTTTTTGGAGTATTAGCTAGAGGTTTTCTATATAATAGTAATATTGCAGTAAGAAGTTTTTACTAATTTTACATTTGGACCAATAATTGAATATTTTACTCATGGTAACCTTGGTTTTGTTACTATTTAATACAACACCTTATACAGCAACAACAAATAGTATAGAATTTGGTATTAGAAGTAATAGCTACTCTCATAATATATCATATATTGCAATAAAAGATGATTACTTACAAGGACATGGATTAGGAAGTAGTTTTATAATGGAAAATTATACTGATTATGGTTTTTATAGGTGTATTTTTTTATTTAGTATGTTTTTAGGATTTTTTTGTTTATTAGAATGTTAAATGTTTCATATAATAACAAAAACTTTACCATTTATTTGTTCATTAATTATACTTAATAATTTATTCTTTATGCCTAGAAGTAGTTTTTTTCTGAAAGCTTTTTCAATTCTATTAACATTCCAATATTGGTTTTTAATAGTTTTGATCTTTGTAGTAGCAAAAATTAATATCGAAGGATAATTCGTATACAATTTATAAAATTAAGGAGATTTGATATGTTTGAAAATTATTCAATAGGAGATTTATTTTCCAATATTTACAAAAAGATTGTTGAATATTATTACATTTATAGTTTTGAGTATTGCTTTGGTTTGTCCATTAGTTTTGAAAAACAATAAATAAAAAAAACTGTAACTAAGGAAGGGGTAAAATATTCTACTTATGTTTCTTATAAAATTACAGCACCTGAAAATGATAATATAAATTGGATTTATGGTAGAAGAGGATTTGCTGATTTTTTTATGAAAAATTATTGACTTTAAATCTAAATGGAGCGTATTTATTTAATGATGTTAGTGATGAAGATTTAAATCAAATGGCTAAAGAATTAGATACATCTGCTACTACTTTTAAAAAAATTCTAATTTTTGATTATTGGGATAAAAAAAGTTGTGATAAATTATATTTCAACAAATTTAGGAGTTTCTGCAAAAATATTAACTCCTAGTAAATTAGTTAATGATTTAATTGAAAAAAAGTTTGATGAATTAATAAATAAATATAAAAAAATGTATATAGCGATGTAACTATAGAGAAACTTGAATCAAATTATTCTAAAGAGTTAAGCTCAAAAAGAAAAATGTTAATTCAGGTTATAGTTTAAAAAAACTAGTAATAAAAAGTTGTTGCAATAGAAATTGCTATATTAATTTTAGTAGCATTAATGAATTTTTATTATATATATATTTAATCCAACTATGAATAGAGAAGGTGATTATAGAAAATATAATATAAAAATTTGTTCAAGAAATAAAAAAACAATAATGAGTTATTAGAAGTTCTAAAAATATAAACAAAATGAAGAAAATTTAGAAGAATTAACTATTCTTTCATCAAATTCTAATATTATTAAAAAAATAAATAATTTAAATATGGAGAATATAAATATTGTTAGTTCTAATAATCTAAATAATATTATAAATTTAAAAAAATGTTATATTTATTGAAGAATATGGAATTACTAGATATTCAGCTTTTGAAAAACTATTACAAAATGTTAACAATTACAATAAAAAAATGTAATTGGAGTAGTAACATATAAACTATAAGATAATAAAAAAACCGGCTTAATTTAGCCGGTTTTTTTATATTAATAACCTTTCCTGCATTGAAAAAGAGTTTCGTAAATTGTATACATATTGCTTATTTCACCAACTTTAAGTTTTTTTCTTTAAGTCCATAATAATCTAGACAAGTACCACAGGAAATAATTTCAACTCCATTGTCTTGTAGCTTTTTCAAGATCATCTAAACATGGAGAACCTTCTGTAGTTAATTTAACTCCAGAGTTAAAAAAATACTATTGTTTTTTTGGTAATTTATCATATTCACTTGAAGTATAAATAAATCCTTTAATTAATAATTTACCTAATTCTTCAGATCCATTTCCCATAAAGTTTTTTTGATATCGCAATAACAGTATTGTCAGAATTGTCAACTGAGCAAAATTGAGTAGGTTCTTTTTATTTCTGTATTATTACTTTTTTTGATACATAAACATTAAATTCTTGATCTGATTTTTTTATCAAATTTAAAAATCAAGATTACTACTTTTAGCAAAATTTTTTTCTAGATTTTTTTACAGCAGTATCATTATCAACTATGACTAAAAAAATCTTTTTTTCATCTGAACTTTCAACAGCTTTTTTTGTTAAAAATCAAAGGTTGAGGGCACACTAAACCTTTTGCGTTAATTTCTTTCATATTTTACCTCCTAAAAATATTATCTAACAATGTTATTATACAATATAAGTAATATTAATACAAGTGATTTCATATTTATAATATTTAGAAAGTGAAATAGAAAAAAATTTTTATATTAAAATCTTGTTTAAAAATTTTTTTATAGGGTATAATAAAATTAAAGGTCAAAGATAGTCAAATACGGAGGGATATATGGAATACAAAGATTATTATAAAATATTAGGTGTTGATAAAACAGCTACTGATGCGGAAATTAAGAAAGAATATAGAAAATTAGCAAAAAAATATCATCCAGATGTTAATCAAAAATGATGAGTCTGCCAGTAATAAGTTCAAAGAAATAAATGAAGCTTATGAAGTATTATCAGATAAGGAAAAAAAGAAAAACAGTATGATATGTTTGGTTCTAATTATAATTTTAATGGTGGAGATAATTTTTGACCCAAGAAATTATGGGTTTAAAACATCCTATAACTCAAGTAGTATGGGAGAATTTTTCTGATTTTTTTAATATGTTTTTTTGGTAGTGAAAAATTCTTCTAGTTTTAGTGGATTTTCAAGTTTTGATGGTTTTACTAATTCTAGACCATTTTCAGGATTTGAAAGACAACCACAAAGACAAAAAAATATGAAACAAGCATTAACTTATCAGTTAAAGAAGCATATTCTGGTATTGAAAGGGAACTTTATGTAAATATAAATAATTCTCCTCAAAAAAATAACAGTAAAAAAATTCCTAAAAGGAATTACATCAGGAAAAAAAGTAAAAGTTAATGGAGATAAATATAAACTTGATGGAGATATTTTTTTGTAAAAAAATTAATGTTATAAATGATGAATATAGATTAGAAGATTTAGATTTAATAAAAACTGTTAGTTTGTATCCATGGGAAGCATACTTTGGAGTTACAAAGGTTATTAAAACTTTAAATGGAAATGTTAGAGTAAAAAAATACCTGCTAATATCGAAAGCATGAAAAAAATTAGAATTCCAAATAAAGGATATACAGATTTAAAAAGGAAGAACTGGAGATTTATATCTAGAAATTTTTAATAAATAATCCTAAGAATTTATCTGGAGATAAATTAGAATTATATAAGAAATTAATGGAGAATTAATATAAAAAGAATAAAAATTTTTTTATTTTTTTAAAATTAAACAATTTATTTTTTTGTTATAATATATATTAAAAAAATTATTATAAGTTTAATAAAAAAAATATTAACAAAATAGAAGGAGGAATACCATGAATTTAGAAAAAAATTTAGTAGTGATGCAATGAATATAGTTGAAGAATCACAGAGCATAGCAATTAAAAAAATGCGAATGTAGAAATATCAGATTTACATCTACATAGAGCATTAATTAATAAAGACAATATTATTATTAAGATTTTTAAATATTATGAATGTAAAAAAATTGAAGATTATAGAAATGATGTAAAGGTAGCACTGGAAAATTTACCATCACAATATGGCTCAACTAACATTTATCCAAATACTATTTATCAAAAGAATTCTACTTAATTCAGAAGATGAGATAAATGGAACTGGAGATAGTTCAGTTTTACCTGAACATATATATCTTTCTCTTCTAAAAGAAAAAAATATAAAATCATCAGATATTTTTTTAAAAAAAGTATGATATTACTTATAATTCGTTCAAATATGCATTAATGGGAATTAAGAATATGAAAAAAATGATCGTAAAGATGGTAGTACTAGTGAAGAATTACTAAAATATGGAAGAAATTTAACTGAAGAAGCCAAAAATGGCAAATTAGATCCTGTTATTGGTAGAGATGAAGAAATTAGAAATTCAATTAGAATATTATCAAGAAGAACAAAAAAATAATCCTGTATTAATTGGTGAGCCTGGGGTTGGTAAAACTGCAATTGTTGAAGGTTTAGCTCAAAGAATTGTTAATAATGATGTTCCAGATGGTTTAAAAGATAAAATAATATTTTCACTAGATATGGGAAGTTTAATTGCTGGAGCAAAATTTCGAGGAGAATTTGAAGAAAGACTAAAAGTAGTTCTAGAAGAAATAAAAAAATTCAGACGGGGAAATAATTTTTATTTATTGATGAAATTCATACTCTTGTTGGTGCAGGAAAAAAACTGATGGAGCTTTTAGATGCTTCTAATATGTTAAAACCTATGCTTGCTAGAGGAGAATTGCATACAATTGGAGCAACAACATTAGATGAATATAGAAAATATATAGAAAAAGATGGTGCGTTAGAAAGAAGATTCCAAAAAGTATTAGTAAAAAGAACCTACTGTTGAAGATACAATTTCAATACTTAGAGGAATTAAAGAAAAATATGAAATTCACCATGGAATTAAAAATAACAGATGCTGCTGTAATTGCTTGTGTAACTTTAAGTGATAGATATATAACAGATAGATTTTTTTGCCAGACAAAGCTATTGACTTAATGGATGAAGCTTCTTCTATGGTAAGAACTGAAATAGATTCAATGCCTCAAGAAATTGATAATTTAAGAAGAAAAAGTTCTTCAATTAGAAATTGAAAAAGCTGGTTTAATTAAAGAAACTGATGAAATTAGTAAAAAAAGATTAGAAGACCTAGAAATTGAACTTTCTAATGTTAAAAAAATGTATATAATGTTGAGCTTGCTAAATGGGAAAGTGATAAAAAGGATATTAATGAAATTAAGACTGTAAAATCAGAAATTGATTCAGTTAGAATTGATATTGAGAAAGCAGAAAGAGAATATGACTTTGAAAAACTTTCAGAATTAAGATATGGCAAGCTTGCAAATCTGGAATTAAAACTAGCTGAACTTAATGAGAAAAAAAGAAAGAAAAAGAAAGTTATTTAAAAAGAAGAAGTAACAGAGGAAACTATCGCAGAAGTAATTTCCAAGTGGACAAATATACCTATTAAGAAATTAGTAGAAGGTGAAAAAGAAAAAAATTATTACACCTTGGAGAAATTTTACACAAAAGAGTGGTTGGACAAGACGAAGCTATTAATTTAGTAAAAGATTGCATATTAAGATCAAGAAGTGGATTAAAAGATGAAACTAAACCTATTGGGTCATTTATTTTCCTAGGCCCTACGGGTGTTGGTAAAACAGAGTTAGCAAAAACATTATGTGAAAGTATGTTTGATAGCGAGAAAAAAATTTAGTTAGAATAGATATGAGTGAATATATGGAAAAGCATTCTGTATCAAGATTAATCGGAGCTCCTCCAGGATATGTAGGTTATGATGAAGGAGGACAACTTACAGAAAGAGTTAGAAGAAATCCATATTGTGTCATTTTATTTGATGAAATAGAAAAAGCACATCCTGATGTATTTAATATTCTATTACAAGTATTAGATGATGGAAGACTAACAGATAATCAAGGAAGAGTTGTAGATTTTTAAAAATACAATCATTATTATGACTTCTAATATAGGTTCTGACTACTTGCTAAATGGAATAGATGAAAATGGTAAAATAAATAAAGAAGCTGAAGATAAAGTTATGAATGAATTAAAAAAATTCTTTTTAGACCTGAATTTTTTTAAACAGGGTTGATGATATAGTATTATTTAAACCTTTACAAAAAGAAGAGCTTTACAAGATTATTGATATGACTATTGCAGAAATAGAGGATAGATTAAAAAGATATTGGTTTAAAAAAATAATTTTAGATGATAGCTGTAAAAAGTTAATTTTAGATTCAACGTACTCTTATAATTATGGAGCTAGAATTATAAAAAGATACATTCAAAAAAACACATAGAAACTGAATTAGCTACAAAAAAATAATAGAAGGTAAAATTCAACCTAATTCTACAATTAAATTTGTAAATATAGATGGAAAAAAATTTGTATTTCATAAAAAAATATTAATAAATAATAAAAAAAAGCTAAGAAAATTCTTAGCTTTTTTTAAAAATTTTTTTATTTATAAATTATCTTAGAAATATTTGAATTATAATCAATTTTTATGTTAAAAATATAGACATATATTTCAATTTAGGAGGAATAATATGGATCAATTAACTATGCAATTTGTTTTTGATTGGTGGCTTTATGTTATTAGCATATGTTTTTTTATGATAAAAACCACAAAAAGAAAAAGACAAAAAAAGAAATAATGGAAATGAGAAATAATTTGAAAAATAGGAGATAGTATTATAACTATAGGTGGTATTAAAGGCAAAATTGTAAAGCTAACTGATACTGATGTTATAATTGAAAACATCTGATGATGGAACTAAATTAGAATTTATAAAATCTGCTATTCATTCTACAATTAACGAATCAGAAACATCTTTAGAAGATGAGGATGAAGATAATAATAGTGAAGAAAATTAATTTAAAAACAAATAGACGGATTTCGTCTATTTTTTTCTTTATAAATAATATATCAATAATTTGGAGGTATTTATGAAAAAAATGGTTTATAAAATCTGATAATGGATTAACTAAGGAAAATTTCTTAAATAATAGTGAATTTTTCATATATTACATGTCAACTTTTTAGCAAATAGAAAAAAATAGACTACAATAACGTTAAAAAAATTTTTTTATATCCAGATTATAAATACCTTCATAATCCTTTTTTTGATGAAAGATTTAGATACAGCAATAGAAATACTTGTAGAAGCAATAGATAGCAATTTACATATTCAAATTGTTGGTGATTATGATCAAGATGGTAATTCAGCAACAGTTGTTTTTATATAAAGGTCTTAGCTATTTCACAGATAATATAAGTTTTGCTATTCCACATAGAATTGAGGATGGATATGGTATTTCAAAAGGTATTGTAGATAATGCAAAAGAAGATGGAGTTGATTTAATCATAACTTGCGATAATGGAATTTCAGCTTTTTGATGTTGTTGAATATTCAAATTCACTTAATATCCAAATGATTATAACTGATCATCATCAATTGTGTTTTTGACGATGAAGGAAATCAAATATTACCTAAAGCTATAGCTGTTATAAATCCTCATAGAGTAGATTGTGAGTATCCTTTTAAAGAATTATGTGGTGCCGGTGTGGCTTTTAAATTGATGCAAGCATTATTTGATGAATTAGGTGGAGATGAAAATTATTTAATTGACTTGTTACAGTTTGTTTCTATGGGAACCGTTTGTGATGTTGTTGATTTGGTTGATGAAAATAGATTTTTTTCGTAAAAAAAAGGATTAGAAATATTAAATACAAGTGATAATATAGGAATAAACAAATTAAAAAGTAGAAAATGGAGTAACTAAAGTTACTACTACTTCTTTAGGTTTTAAATTAGGACCATGTATTAATGCTGCTGGTAGACTTGAATCAGCAAGTATTGGAGTAGATTTATTTTTTTAGAAACTGATGAAGAAGTTGCTGAAAAATTATGCAAAAAAATTAGTTGACCTAAACGAAAAAAAGAAAAAAAGTTTAACTAGTGAAGCATATTCAAGGGTGATTTTTAAAAAAATAAAAGAAAATATGTACTATGAAGATGATATTATAGTAGTTTATGACGAATCTATTCATGAATCAATTGCTGGAATTGTTGCTGGAAGAATTAAAGATTTTTTTATTATAAAACCAACTTTAGTTTTTTTACTAATGCGAAAGAAGAAGGTATGTTAAAGGGAAGTGCAAGAAGTATTGAAGATTATGACATTATTTCAAAGCTTAGAGAATTTCCAAATTTATTTGAAAAAAATTAGGTGGACATGCAATGGCTGCTGGTTTTACGATTAATATAAATAATTTAGACATATTAAGAGTTGAACTAAATAAAAAAATTCTGGTTTAAATTCAGAAGATTTTTATAGAAAAAGGTTAAAATAGATTGTTCATTAGATTTTTAAATTACTAAATTTTTAATATAGTAGAAGAGTTAAAATTGCTAGAACCATATGGTAAAAGCAAATCCTGAACCTTTATTTGGTACTAGAAATGTAGAAATAAAAATCTTTTATCTATTATTGGGAATAATAAAAAAATGTTATTAAATTAGTTTTAAGTCAAGATGAAAATGAGTATAGTGGAATTATTTTTTTACAAATTTTGATAAGTATATTATGTATCTAAATAAGAAATTTGAAACTAGTGATATAGTAAATGAACAATATAATATAAAAAAAATAAATTTATAGATATTTTGTATACACCTGTAATTAATGAATATATGAATACAAAGTCTATTCAATTATTAATAAAAAGATTTAAGGTAGGAGGTGAGTGTAATGTTAGATGAATTATTATTAAAAAAATTAAAAGCTATAACCCTAATTCTGATCTTGAAAAAAAATTTCAAAAAGCATATAATTTTACAAAGGAGTGCCATGAAGGACAATTTAGAAATTCAGGAGAGCCATATTTTATTCATCCTGTTGCTGTTGCTAATATTCTAGCTGATTTATATATGGATGACGCTACTATTATAGCAGGACTTATGCATGATATTTTGGAAGATACAGAAGTAACATTTAAAGAGATGGCAGAAATGTTTGATGAGGAAATTGCTAATCTTGTTAATGGTGTTACTAAATTAAAGAAAATAAAGTATCAAAGTAAACAAGAATCTCAAGCAGATAATTTAAGAAAAAAATGTTATTAGCTATGAATTCAGATATTAGAGTTATTATTATTAAGATAGCAGATAGACTTCATAATATAAGAACTTTAGAATATATGAAAAAAAGCTAAGCAATTAGAAAAAGGCAAAAAGAAACTTTAGAAATTTATGCACCTTTAGCTTATCGATTAGGTATGAGTAATGTTAAATGGGAACTAGAAGACTTATCTCTAAGATATCTTGAGCCAGAAATATATTATGATTTAGCTGAGAGAGTTAAGAAAAAAAGAAGTGAAAGAGAAAAAAAATAATTAATGATATTATTGATGAAATAACTATTAGTTTAAAAAGAACATAATATTCAAGGTGAAATTAGTGGAAGACCAAAAAGTCTATATAGTATCTATAAAAAAAATGTATAAACAAAAATAAAAAGTTTTTGATGAGATTTTTCGATTTAACAGCAGTTAGAATAATTGTTCCTACTATTAGTGATTGTTATGCAGTTTTGGGAATTGTTCATTCAAAATGGAAACCTATACCTTCAAGATTTAAAGATTATATTGCTGTACCAAAACCTAATTTATATCAATCATTACACAATACTTTAATAAGTAATTCAGGAGATGTTTTTGAAGTTCAAATTAGGACTTTTGAAATGCATAAAACTGCAGAATACGGAATTGCTGCTCATTGGAAATATAAAGCTGGAGTAGATAGAAGTACCAGTTTTGATGATAAATTAACTTGGCTTAGACAACTTATGGACTGGCAAAAGAGAAGTAAATGATAATAGAGAATTTATCACATCATTTAAAGAGGATTTTTATTTCTGATGAAGTATTCGTTTTTTCTCCAAAGGGTGATGTTATTAACTTGGTTGCTGGTGCAACACCTATTGATTTTTGCATACAAAGTTCATACTGCTGTTGGTAACAACTGTGTAGGAGCAAAAAGTAGATGGAAGAATAGTACCATTAAATCATAAATTAAAAAAATGGAAATATTGTAGAAATACTTACAAATCCAAATTCATCAGGTCCAAGTAAAGATTGGTTAAAAATAGTAAAAATCTTCTCAAGCAAGAACTAAAAATAAAACAATGGTTCAAAAAAAGAAAATAGAGCTTTTAAATATAGTTCAAGGTAGAGATATGCTTGAAAAAGAAGTTAGAAGATTAGGATTTACTTATAGTAAAAATTTTTAAAAGATGAGTGGTTATTACAGATTGCAAAAAAAACTAAGTTTTTAATACTATTGATGAAATGTATGCAGGTATAGGATTTGGAAGTATTAGTATTAAACAAATTATTCCAAAATTAAAAGATTTTTTTATACAGAATATTATCAGGAATCTGCTGATGATATTATTAATAGAGTTAAGAGTGAAAAAAATCAGGAAATCAACTTAATTCAAAAAGGTGTAATTGTAAAAGGCATTGATAATATAGAAGTTAGTTTTGCAAAATGCTGTAATCCTCTTCCAGGGGATGAAATAGTTGGGTATATTACAAAAAGGAAGAGGAATTTCCGTTCATAATTGTAATTGTCCAAATGTAAAAAAAGTGTTTCAAATAGAGATAGGCTAATTTCTGTAGAGTGGACAAATGCTAAAAAAACTTATATTATAAAGTTGAAGTTGCTGTTATATCTCTAGATCAAGTTGGAGCATTGGCTGATGTTGCTCATATCATTTCAGAATCAAAATTAAACTTGGTAGGAATTACTGCAAAAAAACAGGTAAAGATAAAACTTTTTATAACAAATTTTTGTTGTAGAAATTAAGAATATTGATGAACTTGATAGATTAATTAATAAAATAAAATCTTTAAAAGGTATTCTCGACGTTTATAGAGTTGGTGCATAATGAGAGCCATATTACAGAGAGTTAATTTTTGCTAGTGTGGAAGTTGATAAAAAAAGAAGTGTCCAGAATAAATAAGGGACTTCTTCTTTTTGTCGGATTTGGAAAAAAATGATTCTATTGAAGATTTAAATTATATTTTTTTAGAAAAGTTGTAAATCTAAGAATATTTGAAGATAATAATTCTAAAATGAATTTATCAGTTATTGATAAATCATATGAGATTTTAATTGTATCGCAATTTACTCTATATGGTGATTGTAGAAAAGGAAATAGGCCTAGTTTTTGATAACAGTTTATCTAGTATTGAAGCTAGAGAAAAAAATATGAGGAATTTTTTTAGAGATATTTAAAGAGAATAATATTTCAGTTAAAACAGGAATATTTCAAGCTGATATGAAAGTACTTTTTAGAAAATGATGGACCTGTTACAATGCAATTAGATTCTAAAAAAATTACTAGGAGTTATTTATGAATGTTAAAAAGAATAGTTGTTGGAGTTTATGCTGTAAATTGCTATATCGTATATAATGATAACAAAAAAAGGATTTATAGTTGATCCAGGTGGAGATAGTGAGGATATTATTAATTTTTATAGAACAAGAAAAATATTAACGTAGATTTTTATACTCCTTACTCATGGACATGGTGATCATATAGGAGCAGTGAATTTATTAAAGGAAAAAAATATAATTTACAAGTTTATGCTAGTATGAAGGAAAAAAAGCATTATTAAATAATTGTATAACAAATTTATCTAAGTCTATTCCACCATTTAAAGGGATTGAGTTAGAAGCAGATAGATGGCTTTTGTGATAATGAGAAAATAGATTTTTTTATGGTGATACTATTGTAATTATGGAAACGCCTGGTCATACAGAAGGGAGCATCTGTGCATTTTTTTGGGAGATATAATTTTTTTCGGGAGATACACTTTTTAGAATGAGTATTGGAAGAAGTGATCTTCCAACAGGTAATACTGAGGAAATAATAAATTCAGTAAAAAAAATTATTTAATCTAGAAAATGATTACAGAGTATTACCGGGACATGGAGCAGAAAGTAATTTGTGTTTTGAAAAAAACAATAATCCATTTATGAAGAATTTAAATGGTTGATAGGAGATACAAAAAGATGTATGATATTATAGTAATTGGTTGTGGAGTAATAGGAAGTAATGTTGCATATGAGTTATCAAAGTATCATCTAAAAAGTTTTAGTACTAGAGAAAAGAAATAGATGTTGCGGATGGAACCACAAAAAGCAAATAGTGGTATTCTTCATTCAGGTTATGACCCGGAACCAGGAACATTAATGGCAAAACTTAATGTTGAAGGTTCAAGAAGAATTAAAGATATAGTAAAAAAATTGGATGTTCAATATAATGAATGTGGTTCTTTAGTCTTAGCATTTAATGAAGAAGATGAAAAAAACTTTGGAAAAAAATTACTAGATAACGGAATTAAAAAAATGGTGTAGAAAATTTAAAAAAATTATTGATAAATTAGACGTTGAAAGAATTGAACCAAATATAAATAAAACAGTTACTAAAGCGCTATTTTCACCTGGAGCTGGAGTTATTGATCCTTGGGAATTATGTATAGCAATGTCACAAGTTGCAGTTTCTAATGGAGTAGAAATTAAGTTAGACAGTGAGGTTACTAGTATAGAAAAGTTAAGTGAGAACTTTATTGTTAAAACTAAAGATAATTCTTACTCATCAAAAATATATTGTTAATGCAGCTGGAGTTAATTCGGATAAAGTTCATAATATGGTTTGTGAAAAAAAGAATTTGAAATACTTCCTTCAAAAGGACAGTACTACATTTTTAGATAAAAAGTCAAAAAAAGATTTAGTAAAACATGTTTTTATTTCAATGTCCTTCAAAAAGTAGGAAAAAGGTGTATTAATTGCTCCTACAGCACATAATAATATTATTATTGGACCAAATGCAGAAAGTAATTCTCTAGTTGATGATAAGTCAACAACATTTGAAGGTCTTAATGAAGTAAAAAGATAAAGTTTCAAAAAAACAATATCTAATGTTCCGTATTGGGAAAAATATTAATAATTTTTTTCTGGTTTAAGAGCTAATAGTACTGAGTCGGATTTTTATTATTAGAGAATCAAAAAGTTGTAAAAAAATTTTTATTGATTTAGCGGGAATAAAATCTCCAGGATTAGCTTCATGCGCTGCCATCGGTTTAATGTGTTTAGATATATTAAAAGAAATTGGGGTTACTTTTTGTTAAAAAAAGATAGCTATAATGATAGTAGAAAAAGTAATTAGAATTAAACATTTGTCTCCAGAAGAAAGAGCTGAAAAAAATTAAAGAAAATCCACTATATGGTAATATAATATGCAGATGTATTACGGTTTCTGAGGGAGAAATAATAGATTCTTTAAAGATGCCTCTACCTCCAAGAACACTTGGAGCTGTAAAGAAAAAGAACAGGAGCTGGAATGGGACGTTGCTTAGGTGGTTTTTTTGTGGACCTAAAAGTATTAGAAATAATTTCAAGAGAATTAAATATTCCTCCGGAAGAAGTATATAATACAAATTTTGGTAGTTATATTATAACTGGAAAGACAAAAAGAAGAGGAGTAAATTAGCTAATATGGAATTTTATGATTTGGTTGTAATAGGAGGAGGTCCAGCAGGACTTGCCGCTGCTTGTGAAGCAAAGAAAAATGGAATAGATAAAGTTTTAATTTTTAGAAAGAGATAAAGAAGCTGGTGGAATATTAAATCAGTGTATTCATAATGGTTTTGGACTTCACTATTTCAAAGAGGAACTTACAGGACCAGAATATGCACAGAGATTTATAGATTTAGCTAAAGAGTACAAAGTTGAAATTAGATTAAATACAATGGTATTAGAGTTTAATAATGAAAAAAATTATACAGGCAGTAAGCAAAGATTATGGCTATCAAATTATTAAAGCTAAAGCTATCATACTTGCAATGGGGTGTCGAGAGAGAACGAGAGGTGCTATATCAATTCCAGGTGATAGACCTTCTGGAGTATTAACAGCTGGTTCTGCACAAATGTATGTAAATATGCAAGGTCTTATGTGTGGAAAAAAAATAGTTATTTTAGGATCTGGTGATATTGGATTAATAATGGCAAGAAGATTAGCTTTAGAAGGAGCTGAAGTTATTGCTTGTGTTGAACTTATGCCATATTCTAATGGATTAGCAAGAAATATTGTTCAATGTTTACATGACTATAATATTCCTTTACTATTGTCTCATACTGTTACTGATATAGTAGGTAAAGGTAGACTAGAAAAAGTTGTTATAAGTAAAGTTGACGATAATAGAATGCCTATTAAAGGTACAGAAATAGAATTAGAATGTGATACACTTTTTATTATCTGTTGGACTAATTCCAGAAAATGAAATTACTAGAGAAGTAGGAATTAATATTGATACAAGAACAAAAGGTGCATTTGTGTTTGAAAATATGGAAACAAGTATGGATGGAGTTTTTTTGCGTGTGGAAATGTATGTCATGTTCATGATTTAGTTGATTTTTGTTACTGGAGAAAGTCAAAAAAAGCCGGAAGATCAGCTGCGAAGTATATTAACGATATTTCTAATTCTAATGTAACTACTATTGAAATTAATAATGGCGAAGGAATTTTTTTATACAGTTCCTCAAAAAAAGTTAGAATTGAAAAATATGGATAGTAAGCTAGAAATATTTTTTTAGAGTTAAAAAGTGTTGAAAAAAATGTAATTATTTCAATTACTGATGAAGATGGTAAAAATAATAAAAGAATTTAAGAGACCGCATATTGCTGCCTACTGAAATGGAAAATAACATTAACAAAAAACAATTTTAGAGCAGTATCAACTAATAAGGTATTCATTTCAATGAAAGGAGAATAGCAATGAAAGATATGGTTTGTATTGTTTGTCAGTTGGGTGTAGAATCTGTGATGAAGAAAATGATTATTCAGTAATTGGAAATAAGTGCCCAAAGGGGCTACTTATGGAAAAAAGAAATTAACTTTTCAACTAGAACTATCAACTTCAACTGTTAAGATAAAACGCAATTCATAATAGATTACCTATAAAACTTCTACAGAAATTCCGAAAAGTATGATTTTTGATATTATAGAGAGGAATTAAATGATTAGAAGTTCATCCAATTAAAGTTGAAGTGATGTGGTATTAAAAATATAATAAATACAGGTGCTGATATTATAGCAACAAGAAGATATATAATTTCTTATAGTATTTATGTGATTTTGTATATGATTTGTGTTATAATAATAAAAAATATTCTTAATATGAAAAGTAGGTAAGCCCACTCTTTCATTTAATTTAAATTATGTTTGAAAGGAGATAATTTTGAAAAAAGAAAATGGTGTAAACTATTGAGGGGATACTTTTAAGTTATTTCTTGAAAAGGTATTTATTTTGTAGATGCAGAGTATATAAAGGAACCTAAGAGATATGCTAAAGGATATTTGTGATAAAGATGATGGAGTGATTTGGATTCTTGTAAGATGGCTATTAATCTTGTGTGATTGGCTTGTTAAATTCGATCAATAGATGATTCATATTTCTTAGAGTTTCATCCTGGTGCGGGAGAGAGAAATAAAGCGATGAACAACTATTGACATATATTGATAAAAAGATATTAGTAAAGTGTTATAAAAAGATAAATAATGAAAAAAAGAGTTTATTGGATATTTAAAATCTTTTGATAAAGAAAATTTAACTTTATATGTAGGGCAATCAGAAGTTATTTTTTTATAGAAAAGATATAGCAATAATAAAAATCACAAATAGAAATTTAAGGAGATAATTATGAAAGGAACAACAGATTTTTTTAAGAGCATTAGACGAAATAGAACGTGATAAAGGTGTATCAAAAAGAAATAATTTTTTTGATTCTTTAGAAAAAAAGCACTTTTAAAAAGTTATGAAAAAAACTTTGTGAGTATGAAAATGTAAAAAAATAAATATTAATAGAACAAATGGAAAAGTCGAATTATTTTTCACTAAAAAAACTGTAGTTGAAGTTGTTGAAGATAATATAACGGAGATATCTTTGGAAGATGCTAAAAGCAATTAGTTCAAAGTACTCTCTTGGTGATGAAGTTTCAATTAAACTTAAAAACTATGGACTTTGGAAGAGTTGCTGCCCAAACTGCACGAAATATAGTAATACAAAAAAATTAAAGATGCAGAGAGAGAAGTAATATACAATGATTTTCAAGATAAAGAAAGAGAACTTATCTCTGGACAAATTCAACGAATTGATAGAAACAATTTATTTGTAAATCTTGGAAAACTTGAAGCAATTGTAACACCACCGGAGCAAATTAAAAAAATGAAGTTTATCGTGTAGGTGAAAGATTGAAATTTTATGTTAAGGAAGTAAAAAAAATACAACAAAAAGGCGCACAAGTTTTGCTTTCTAGATCAGATGTTAATTTTGTTTTAAGATTATTTGAATTAGAAGTTCCTGAAATATTAGATGGAACTGTAGAAATACAATCAATTGCTAGAGAACCAGGTAGTAGAACAAAAAAATTTCTGTTTTTTTCTAAAAAAATGATGATGTAGATCCTGTAGGTGCATGCGTAGGATATAAGAGATCAAGAGTAAGTTCAATTATAAATGAATTAAAAAGGAGAAAAAAATAGATATTATTGTTTTTTTAGTAAAGATGTAAAAGAATATTTATCTAACTCTCTTAGTCCTTCAGAAGTTATAGCTGTTTTTACAAATGAAAGTGAAAATAGAGCAAGAATTATTGTTCCAGATTCTCAATTATCATTAGCAATAGGAAAAGAAGGACAAAACGCTAGATTAGCAGCTAAACTAACTAATTGGAGAATAGATATTAAAGGATTAGAAAAGTATAAAGAAGATCTAATCAACGGAAATATTGAAGTAGGTTTTTGATGGAGAACAAGAATTTATAGACAATGGATTTGAATTATAGGTGATTATATGAAAGCAAAAAAATTCCTATGAGAAAATGTGTTTCCTGCGGTGAACAAAAAGAAAAAGAAAGAATTATTAAGAATTGTAAATAATAAAGAAGAAGGTATTTTTACTAGATGTTTCAGGTAAAAAAAGAACGGAAGAGGTGCTTATATTTGTAATTCTAGTAAATGTATAGATAAGGCGAAGAAAAAAATAAGAGACTAAATGTTGCATTAGAATCAGAGATAAATAGTGAATTTTATGACGAACTGAAAAGATATGTAGATTCTATTGAATAGCAAAGGGTGCTAGTATGAGTAAAGTTAGAGTACATGAACTTGCAAAAAGGTTTAAATTTACAAAAGCAAGGAATTAATTAATATAATTACTGGTTTAGGAGTTGATGTAAAAAGTCATATGTCAATTCTTGAAGGTAAAGATTTAGAAATTGTAATAGGACATTTTAGAAAACTTGAATCTGAAAAAAATCAAAAAAAGAAGAAAAAAAGGAAGTTAAAACTGAAGATAAAAAAATAGTTTTTAATAAGGATAGAAAAAGAAAATTTGAATAAAGATAATAAAAAAATTTAAAAAGAAGATTTTTAATAAAGATAATAGACCATATAATAAAGACAAAAAAAGAAGGCTTCAACAAAGATAGTAGACCATATAATAAAGACAAAAAAAGAAGGCTTCAACAAAAGATAGTAGACCATATAATAAAGACAAAAAAAGAAGGCTTCAACAAAGATAGTAGACCATATAATAAAGACAAAAAAAGAAGGTTTTAACAAAGATAGTAGACCATACAATAAAGACAAAAAAAGAAGGCTTCAATAAAGATAGTAGACCATATAATAAAGATAAAAAAAGAAGGTTTTAACAAAGACAGTAGACCATATAATAAAGATAAAAAAAGATTTTTGGAAAGAAATTTGATGATAGAAAAAGAGAATTTTTTTAGATGATGTGGTAGAAGTTGTTGATCCAGCTATTGAAAAAAAGAGATGCAAGAAAAAAACTCATTTACAAGGTCAAGAAAAGAACAAAAAAAATAAGTCTATAAACGAACATAAGAAGAGGGAAGATAGAAATCCAAATGTTATTTTTAAAACCAGCAAAAAAAGAAGAATAAAGCTAATCATAAAACTAAAAGTGATAGTGATTTAGAATTTGAAAAATAAAGTAGAAAATACTGGAGAAATTAGAATTCCTGAAAGTATAACAGTTAAAGAATTTTTCTGAAGCATTAGGAGTTAATAGTTCACAAGTTATTTCAAAATTAATATCACTTGGTATAATGGCAGGAATAAATCAAGAAATTGATTTTTGATTGTGCAAGCTTAATAGCAGAAGAATTTGGTAAAGTTACCGTCTTAGAAACTCCAGAAATAACTGAAGAGAATGAAATTATTTCTCTAGATTATGAAGATAAAAAGAAGATTTAGTAACAAGACCACCAGTTGTAACAGTAATGGGTCATGTTGATCATGGAAAAACATCTTTATTAGATTATATTAGAAAATCTAAAGTAACAACTCAAGAAGCTGGTGGAATTACACAACATATCGGTGCATATACAGTAAATGTAAATAATAGTAAAATTGTATTTTTTTAGATACTCCAGGTCATGAAGCTTTTACAGCTATGAGATCAAGAGGTGCAAAAGTAACTGATATTTCTATTTTTAGTAGTAGCAGCTGATGATGGTGTTATGCCTCAAACTATAGAAGCAATAAACCATTCAAAAGCTGCAGGAGTTCCAATAATTGTTGCTATAAATAAAATTGATAAAGATGGAGCAAATCCTGAAAGAGTAAAAACTGAATTAGCAGATAACGGTTTGTTACCTGAAGATTGGGGTGGAGATGTAATAACAATGCCAGTATCTGCAAAAAAACAGGACAAGGCATTGATGAATTACTAGAAATGGTTCTTATGGTTGCAGAAGTTGAAGAATTAAAAAGCAAATCCAAATAGAATGGCTATAGGTACAGTAATTGAAGCTCAGCTTGATAAAGGAAGAGGTCCCGTTGCTACAATTTTAGTTCAAAAAAAGGAACTCTTAATTCTGGTGATATGGTAATTTCAGGGACTTCTACTGGTAGAATAAGAGCGATGTTTGATGATAAAGGAAAGAAAATTAAAAAAAGCAACTCCATCAACACCAGCTGTTATTTTTAGGGCTTTCAGAAGTACCTGAAGCAGGAAGCTTTTATTTATGCTGTAAAAAGATGAAAAAAACAGCAAGAGGTTATGCTCAAAGGATTATTAACGTTCAAAAAAAGAAAAATATGATAGCTTCTGGAAATAAAGTATCATTAGATGATTTGTTTGATAAGATACAAGATGGAAATTTAAAAGAAATAAAAAAATAATAATTAAGACAGATGTTAAAAGGAACAGTTGATGCCGTTAAAAATTCATTAGAAAAAAACTAAGTAATGAAGAAGTGAAAGTTAATATAATACATGGAGCTGTTGGTAGTATAAATGAATCTGATGTAATGCTTGCAGCAGCAAGTAATGCTATTATTATTGGATTTAATGTAAGACCTTCACAAGGTGCCATAGACTTATCAAGACATGAAAAATGTTGATGTAAGAACATATAGAGTTATATATGATGCAATAGAAGATATTAAATTAGCAGTAAAAGGAATGTTAGCCCCTACTTATGTTGAAGAAGTAATTGGTAGAGCTGAAGTTAGAGCTACTTTTAAAGTTCCAGGAATTGGTACTGTAGCAGGAGTTTACGTTTTTAAATGGAAAGGTAACTAGAAATGCAAAAAGTAAGACTTCTTAGAGATGGAATTATTCTTCATGAAGGAGAAATAAGTTCGTTGAAGAGATTTAAAGATGATGCTAAAGAACTTTTTAACTGGATATGAAGGTGGATTAGGAATTTCCAATTATAATGATTTAAAAAGAAACTGATATAATTGAGGCTTATATTGATAAGGAAGTTGAAAGATAGAGGTTTTTATGAATACAAAAAGACTTGGAAGAATAGAATCTGAAATTAATAGAGTTTTTATCAGATGCTATTTATAATGGTATTAAAGATAATAGAATAGATCCATCTATTACAAATATTACTAAAGTTAGCGTAACAAATGATTTAGGAATTTGTTACGTTAGCATTGGTATTTTTTTGGAGATGAAAAAAACTAAGGATAAAAACTATAAAAAGGACTAGAAAGTGCCACAGGTTATATGAAAAAGAGAATTTCAGAAACCTTAGATTTAAGACATACTCCTAAATTAGTTTTTTTAAACTTGATGAATCTTTTGAAAAAAAGCTGCATTAATGAATGAGTTAATAATAAAAGTATCAAAAAGAAGATAGAGAAAAGAGAAATATATGGTAATGATGAAGATGAATAATAGTCCTGAAGAAATATTAGGATTGATAAAATCTTCAAGTAAAATTGGAGTAATCTCACATAAAAAAATCCTGATGGAGACAATATAGGATCTACAATTTCTATGATACTTGGTATAAGGGAAAATTTAGATAAATCAATATTTGGAATAAAAAGTTGATGAATTTCCAAAAAAATATACTTTTTTTAGATACTCTTGTAAATATAAAAAGAAGTTTCAGAACAGGATTTAGATTTGTTAATATATGTTGACTGTGGAGAAATAGATAGACCTGGAGATATTGGTGAACTTTTTTTAGAAAAAGAGCTAAAAAAATAATTAATATAGATCATCATAAGACTAATAATTTTTTTGGAGATTTAAATTATGTATTTCCTAACATGAGTTCAACTTGTGAAATAATATATAATTTATTTAAAGAATTTAATTTTTAATATTTCAAAAAGATGTTGCAAATGCACTGTTAATAGGGATTAATACTGATACGTATAGATTTTTTTATACGAATCCTCCACATCTTCTACTTTAAGAGCATGTGCTAATCTTTATGATTTAGGAGCGAATAAAGACTATATTTATAAAAAAACTATATCAAAAATAATTGTTTTGAAGTTGAAATGATGAAGAATAAATTGATAGCTAGAGCTGACTTATATTTTAATAATAGAGTTGCTGTAATTGGTATGTTTGAATCTGATTTTGAAGGTACCAATTTAACTATGGATATGGTAGATGATATAGTAAATTATTATAGAGACATAAACGGATTTGAAGTATCTATTCTATTTAAAGAAATTAACCATAATATATTTAAAGGTAGTATAAGAAGTAAAGAATTTGTTGATGTTTCAAAAGTTTGTTCTTATTTCAATGGTGGTGGACACACAAGAGCTGCAGGTTGTGTTATAGAGGGGATTTTTAAAACAGTTGTTAATTTATTTTTTTAGAAAAAAACTAAAAAGTGAGTATCCAGATGAGTTTTAACGGAATATTGAATGTTTATAAACCAAAAAGGATTTACTAGTAGAGATATAGTAAATATCGTTAGAAAAAAATATAATACAAAAAAAAGTTGGACATGCTGGAACTCTTGACCCTAATGCTACTGGTGTTTTTACCGATTGTTATTGGAAATGCTACAAAAAAATTGTAGACTATATTCAAACAATGGGAAAAATCATATATAGGAGAAATGACTTTAGGTATAGAAACAGATACTTTAGATATTTGGGGAAAAAGTATAGATTCAAAGGTTATTAATTATAATAAAAAAATATTTTTTTGATGTTATACAAAAATTATGATAATAAAAAAAATAATGCAAATGCCTCCGATGTTTTTCGGCTTTTAAAAAAAGATGGAAAAAAAGATTATATGAGTTAGCTAGAAATGGAATAGAAATTGAAAGAGAAAAAAAGAGAAGTTGATATCTATTCACTTTTTAATCTTAAATTTCTATGATAATAAGATAAGATTTGAGGTTAACTGTTCTAAAGGAACATATATAAGAAGTTTATTTAATGATATAGGATTTGATACAAATAATTTTTTTCGTATATGAGTTCTCTATGTAGAAATAAATATGGAATTTTTTTAAAATTGAAAAATTCTATTTCAATTGAAAGACTTAAAAAGACTTGATAACATAAAATTAAAAAGAATCTTTAATAAAGATAGAAGATGTATTAGAATATGACAAAATTGATTTTGAAAAAAAATATTTTTAAACATATTTCTAATGGATTAAGAAAAATCATTTTATATTGACAAATGTGGAATATTCAAAATATATTGTGATAATGTTTTTTTATTGGAATTGGTGAATTAGTTCCTGAACAAGATAGGAAAATTTTTAAAGATGTTAAATATATTTTTATAAAAAAATAATGTCTAATATTTAGAATAATTATTAAATTAACTATCAAAAAAATTAAAGATGTATATTAATAAAAAAATCTAATGACTTGATCATTAGATTTTTTTATTTTAAACTTGTTATTTCTATTATTTTTTTCTATGCAATTTTTGAAATGGGTAAGCCTACAATATTGTAAAAAAATCACCTTTAGTACTCTTAATTAAAAAAATTACCATTATCTTGTATTCCGTAACCTCCAGCTTTATCATATGGTAAATCGGTATTTATATAGCTTTCTATTGTTCTTTTTTTGTAATGAATCTAAATCGTAAAAAGTTACATAACTTTTTACTGAAAATGTATGATAAATATTTTTTAAAAAAATATTGTAACAGATGTTTGAACTATATGCTCCTTACCAGATAAATATTCTAACATATTTCTTGCTTCTACAATATTTTTTTGGCTTTCCAAATATAACATTATTATCAAAAAAACTATAGTATCAGCAGAAATAATAAGAGAATTATTATAATTTTTTTACTTACATATTTACATTTTTTTCATAAGATAATTTTTTTCACATAATTCACTAAATCTTGATATATTATCATTAAAATTAGAATCTAAAAAAATCTTTTTTCTAACTTTCTTTCATCAATTTTTTTGCTGGAATTATTTTTAAATTCATTAAAAAAATATTTTAGTAAATCCTTTTCTTTGTTTAGAATTACTTGCAAGTATAATATCATAGTCTCCCATAAAAAGTCTCCTTAATTTTTTTATTATATAAATTATATCAAAAATAAAGAAGCATCTCAATATATAAAATAATTAAGATGCTTCTAAGATCCAGTATTGCTCAACATGTTATTATAAATAAAATTATTTCATAATAATTTTATTTTTTTATTAAATCAACTTTCCAGTTACTCCATACATTATCATAAAAAAACATGATAAAGTAAAAAGTTGTAAATGTAAGTAGTAATTTAAACATTTCTAAAAGTATTAATATCTGAATTTCTAGTTTTTTTCTTTTTTTGCATTATAATTTCCTCCAATCAACAAATCACTTTTTTTAAGTTACTTATATTATACACTTAAAAAAATAACTTGTCAAGCTACTTTTTTAAAAAAATTAAAAAAATTTTTAAAAATAAATTGCTTTTTTTAAGTTATTTTTGGTGTATAATTAGTATAGAATAATAGGGGTGATAATATGACTACAGGGGATAGATTAAAAGAACTTAGGCAAAAAGCTAATCTTACATTACAAGATGCTGGTGAATTAATAGGAACTAGTAAGCAAAATTTATTTAAATATGAGAACGACATAATTACTAATATTCCGATTGATAGACTTGTTAAATTAGCAGAAATATATAATACAAGTCCAATTGAAATTTTTAGGTTGGGAGCATTATTCTAATAGTCCAAATTCAACCAAAGCTTCAGTATATAATTACTTACCATATGGTGTTTCAGCAGGAATTCCAGATGGACCGAACTATGAAGTAGATTTAGAAAAAAATAGAGATTAGTGATTCTGTAATGGGGCCATATGCAAATGATGATGATATTTTAATAATGCATGTTAATGGAGAAAGTATGAATAAAAATAATTCCTAATGGAAGCTATATTGCAGTTAAAAATGAATTATCCAATATATAATTTAGAAGATGAAGACATTGTTGTATTTTTCAAATAATGGTGAATATAGTCTTAAACTATTTTTTTAGAGATGGTGAAGATATTATTTTTTTAGGCCAGCTTCTACTTATCATTCCTTTACAGATTTTTAAATTTTTCTAAAGACGATGAATTTAGTATACTGGGTAAGGTAGTTATGTATTGTGTAAATTTATAATTATTTTTCATAAAAAAAGTGTAGATTTTTTTATCTACACTTTTTTTATAATATAAAAATAATATCTAGATTTTTCAAGATTACTATAGCTAACATAAAAATAAATTATTAAACTAGTAGCATCTACAATTGTTGTAATTAATGGAGCCGCAACACTAGCAGGATCCATCTTTAACTTTTTAGCTATTAACGGGAGAATACCTCCTGCTATATTAGCTGAAATAAGGGATATGGTTATTGTAAGGCTAACAACAAAACTAATTGAAAATGTAGTGTTTTTTTGACCCAAATATATATAGTCTTATAAAATTTGTTACAAATAAAAATTGCACCACAAAGTAAACTAACAAATAACTCTTTTCTAAAAAAACTATAAAAAAATATCTTTTTATATTTAAATCATCAACAGCAATACCTCTAATTACCATAGTTGAACTCTGAGTACCTGCATTTCCTGCTGTTGACATTATTATTGGTATTGATGCTGAGAGCATCGCTACTGCACTAAGTTTATCTTCAAAAAAATTGTAATATATATCCTGTAAAAGTAGCAGAAATCATAAGAATTAATAGCCAAGATATTCTTGACTTAACCATTTCTTTTATACTTGTTTTTAAGTATGATCCATCTGTGGGACTAATACCACTCATTTTATGAATATCTTCTGTTGCTTCTTCTGTCAAAAATATCTAAAACATCATCTGCTGTTACAATTCCTATTAAGCAGTGTTGATCATTGAGAACACATATTGTAGTTAAATCGTATTTGCTTAGTAAACTAGCAACCTCTTCTTGATCTGTATTTGTATAAACATAATGAATATTCTTATCCATTATTTCGGATATTAATTTATCATTTTTTTGCTATTATTATATCTCTTAAGTTTACAATACCGACTAATACTCTTCTTTTTATTTATTACAAAACAAACATTAATTGTTTCTGCTATAGATGCTTGTTTTTTTATTTTTAACAATAGCCTCTTCAACAGTATCCTCTTCTCTAAGTTCTACAAAGTCAGTACTCATTACTGATCCAGCGGTATTTTTCTCCATAACTTAATAATGTATTAATTTCTTTTCTATGGTCAGCTGGTACATTTTTCTAGAATGTACTTAATTACATTTGCTGGCATTTCTTCTAAGAAATCTAAAATATCATCACTAAACATATTATCTAACATGCTTTGAAGTTCAATAGATGATAATGCTGAAATTAATCTTTCTTGATGTTCTGAATCTAAATAAGTAAATAAATCAGCTGAAATATCTTTTTGGTAAAATTTTTAAAAACAAACATTGCTTCATCAAGTTCTAATTCACTAAATATTTCACTTAAGTCAACAATATTATACTCATCAAAAAAATTTCTCTAATTAATAGAACTTTCTTTTTGCCTTATAAGTTCAGGAAGTAGGGAAGATAATTGCTCTTTACTATATTCTAAAAAAATTATATTCCATATATTACACCTCCTAAAAAAACATAGATGCTAATGAAAAAAATATACTGTAAGAGAAATTGCATCACATACGGTTGTCAATATTGGTCCACTCATTGATGCAGGATCTTGTTTTTATAGTACTAGCTAATAATGGTAAAAATTCCACCAATTAAATTAGCGATTGTTATAATTATATAAATAGTAGCAGATATTAAAATTGCAATTGAAAGTGAAATTTTCGGCATAAATATTAAAAATTCTAAGAATGTTTACAGTAAATAATATTGCACCTAATATCAAAGAATTTAGAAATTCTGTTTTAATTACATACTTAAAATCAGAAATATTTAAATTATCAATAGCAATTCCTCTTACTACCATTGCACTTGATTGACTACCAGCATTTCCAGCAGTATCCATTAACATAGGTATAAAAAAATTATTAATGACGGAAATTTTTAAAGTTAAATCACTGTTTATTGATAAAATATGACCAGAAATTGTAGCTGAAATCATAAGGATTAATAACCATGTAATTCTACTTTTTACCATTTCTAATATTGGCATATTAACATAGGAACCTTCAATAGGAGTGATACCACCCATTTTTTTGCAAGTCCTCTGTAACTTCATCTTGAATAATGTCATAAACATCATCAATTGTTATAATTCCAATAAGTCTATGTTGATCATTTACAACTGGTAAAACTAATAAGTCATATTTTGAAAAATATTTTTAGCTACTTGTTCTTGATCTTCATCACACTCTACAGAAATTACGTCAGTTTCCATTATATCAGAAATCAATGTATTTGAGGAAGCTAATAATATACTCCTCATTGAAACAAATCCTAAAAGTATATGTTGATTGTTGGTTATATAGCAGTAAGAGATAGTTTCCGCAAGTCTTTCTTTATCTTTTTATCATTTTTTTAAAGCTTCGTCAGCTGTGATTTCAGGATCAAGTTCCACATAATCGGTACTCATTACAGAACCAGCACTATTTTTCTTTAAAAATTTAATATCATATTAATTTCACTTCTTCTTTGATTAGAAGCAGAATTTAAAAACTCTTTTTAACAATGTTAGCAGGTAATTCTTCTAAAAAAATTCACTAATATCATCAGTGAACATATAATCAAGCATTACTTTGATTTCATGATCTTGTAATCCGTTTATTACTTGTTGTTTCATATTTTTGAGGAAGATAAGCAAAAAAATCTCTGAAGATTTTTTTCTTTTTTTATAACTTTGAACATAAATAAAATTTCTTTAATATCAAAAATATTGTTCAAAAAAATATTTGCAAGAGTAACTTCATTTGTATCATAAATAATATCTCTTAAATGAAAAAAATATTTTTTTCGTCTAAAGAATTTTTTTATCTCATTAGCTATCATTTTGCTTTTTTTCCAAAGAATTCTCTTTTTAAGTTCATATATATCCTCCTTTTTTTCTATAATATAATTCCCTTATCTTATATTATAACATATTTTATATTTAATAAAATACATTTTTTTCTTAAAAAAAACTAAATAAATAACAAAAAAATAAATTAGAAAAAAAGTGTAAAAAAATTAATAATTAAATGTTGAAAAAAATTAATATTTTTTTATGATATAATTCAACATGTATATATTTATGTAAATGATATTTTTTTATTTTATGTATACTATTTATAAAAAAATTTATAAAATCAGGGTTAAAAAAATGAGAGTTATATCTGGGAAGAAAAAAAGGATTAAAGTTATTATCTCCATTAGATAATAAAAGTAAGACCAACTACGGATAAAATTAAAGAGTCTATTTTTTTAATATATTATTTGATATTGATGATAATTCATTAGTTTTTAGATTTATTTTTGTGGAAGCGGAGCTATTGGAATTGAGTTTTTTTAAGCAGAGGAGCTAAAATGGTTTATTTTTTTGTGACATTTCCGAACAAAGCGTAAATATTACAAAGAAAAAAATCTTCAAAATTGTGAATTTAATGATAATTATATAATTATTAACAATGACTTTACGGATTGTTTAAATTATTTTTTTATAATAATGATTTAAAAATTTGACTATATTTTTTTAGACCCTCCATATAAGTTTGAATATATAGAAGAAACATTAAAAATTTATTTATAATAAGAATATTTTTGAATACTGACGGAATCATAATTATAGAAACGGATAGAGATATTTCTATAGAAAACTTTAGTATTATAAAAGAAAAAAATACTCTAAAATTAGAGTCTTATTTTTTTAGAAAGGAAAAGATAATAATGAAAATAGTTTTTTTCCTGGAAGTTTTGATCCTTTAACAAATGGACATAAAAAAATTATTTTTAAAGGCTTTAAGAATTTTTTTGAATCTGTTAATATTTTTAATTTTTAAATAATATAAATAAAAAAATCACTTTTTCACACTAGAAGAAAGGAAAGATATTATTTCAAATATATTTAAAGATTATAATAATGTTAATGTTGAATTATATTCAGGATTATTAAGTGAATATATTGAAAAAAAATGATGTTAATATTATTGTTAGAGGTGTTAGAAATACTTTTAGACTTTGAATCTGAAAAGATTAATGCTAAAGTAAATAAAGAACTTTTGTGGTGTAGAAACAGTTTTATTCTTTTTCTGATAGCTCAGATGAACATATAAGCTCTACAGTAGTTAAAGATATTTATTTTAATGGAGGTAGTATAGCTAGATATGTAGATAAAATTGTTTTAGATATATTAAGTGAAAAAAATTTAGGAGGAAATAGTTATGGAAATTTTAGAATTAATTGATCGTATTGAAGATTTAGTGGAAGAAAGCTCAAGTTTACCGTTTTCTAAGAAAGTAATGGTAGATTCTGAAGCATTATTTTTTTCATATTAAAAAGAAATGAGAGAAAGCATTCCTGAAGAAATTAAACAAGCTGAATGGATTCATGAAGAAAAAGATAGAATTTTTAAATGATGCAACTAAAGATGCTAATCAAATTTTTAGAACAAGCAAATAAAGAAGCGTCTCAAATTAAATCTGATGCAGAAGCAAGATATGAAAAAAATGATAAATGAAAAATGATGTAGTTGTTGCTGCCGAAAGTAAAAGCAAATGAAATATTATTAAAAAGCAGAACAAAATGCAAAAAAACTATAAAAAAATGCAAACTAATACTTATGTTGATGATGTTTTATCTAAAACTCAAGAAAAAAATTAAGAGATTTAATTACTGTTTTTAGATAATAACAGAAGCGAGTTAAGAAAAATAATTGGGGAACAGATGAATAGAGTTACTGAAAAATTTAATTTTAGATATGGATGATATTAAAAAAATCTATTTGGACATCTAGATTCTAATATAAATTATATTTCTAAAAAAAATTTGATGTATCAATAAAAAAAATAATGAAGAAGGTTTATCTATTACTGGAGATGAAAAAAATGGTATTGTTATGTAAAAAAACAATCGAATTTCTTGTTAAAGATAATCCTTCTGAAAAATTTAGATAGGCAAAAAAAGTATCTTATATTATAGAAAAAAAGTAAAATCTGAAAACAAAGAAATATTAAATGATTGGCTCGATTATGTTATATGTTTAAATTCAAAACTTAAACCAATTAAGCCAAAAACATTAGGTCAAAAAAAGTATATTTCAGCAATTGAAGAAAATATAATAACTTTTGGTATTGGACCAGCTGGTACCGGAAAAACTTTTTTGGCTATAGCGATGGCTGCGAAAGCTTTAAAAAAAATAATTCAGTATCTAAAATTATTTTTAACAAGACCTGCAGTTGAAGCAGGTGAAAATTTAGGTTTTTTTACCAGGAGATTTGCAAGAAAAAAAATAGACCCTTATTTAAGACCGCTGTATGATTCATTATATAGCATATTAGGATATGATAATTTTTCTTAAGCTTAAAAGAAAAAAAGGTATTATTGAGGTTGCACCTTTGGCCTATATGAGAGGGAGAACTTTAGATGATTCATTTATAATTCTTGATGAGGCTCAAAATGCTACAAATGAGCAAATGAAGATGTTTTTTTGACAAGAATTGGTTTTGAATCTAAAGCAGTAATTACTGGAGATATTACTCAAATTGATTTAGGTAGAAGAAAAAAATTCTGGACTTGTTTCAGTAAGTAAAATTTTAAATAATATTAAAGGAATTAATTTTTAATTATTTTTGATAGTTCAGATGTTGTAAGACACAGTATTGTCATGAAAATAATAGAAGCTTATACAAGATATGAAGATAATATAGTGGAGAAAAAAAATAATGAATGTTTTATTTGATAATAGGCAAGATTATTTTTATAATATCTGATATTCTTATAATAGAATGTATAGAAACAGCATTAAAAAGTTGAGAATAAATATAGGAATAATATTGAAGTTTCAGTTTCTTTTTGTAACAAGTGAAGAAATCAAACATATAAACTCAGAATTTAGAGGTATAGATAAAGAGACAGATGTTTTATCATTTCCAATGGATTTTGAATTTTATGAAGAAAAATATGCCGTATATGTTAGGTGATATTATAATTTCTACAGAAAGATCAATCGAACAAGCAAAAGATTTTTGGACACAGTATCGAAAGAGAAATTTTTATATTTAGTTTGTCATTCGGTGTTTCATTTGTTAGGATATGATCATATTGATGAATCAGATAAAATGATTATGAGAAATAAGGAAAAAAAGAAACTATGAAAATTATGGGAATTTTTTTAAAAATGAAAAAGAATTCTAATTTTATACAGAGCTTAATTTGTGCATTTAAAGGAATAATACATGTTATTAATGCAGAGAAAAAAATTTTAGAGTTCATATTTTTTTCTGTGCTAGCTATAACATTATCTTTAATTCTTAAAATATCTTTTTCTTGAATTATCTATAATATTTATTATGATAGCTATTGTTTTAGTACTTGAAATTATTAATACTATCACTGAAAATATTATGGATTTTTTTATGTAAAGATTATAATTTAAATGTAAAAAAATAATAAAAAGATATGGCAGCAGGAGCAGTTTTAGTATCAGCTTTTATTTCAATAATTGTTGGACTATTAATTTTTTTATTCCTAAAAATAATAGTTTTTTTATTGGTGATTAAATGAATTTAAATGTTTATAAAGATTTGATAGATTGTGCTTTTAAATAGTCAAAATAAAGCATATACTCCATACTCACAATTTAAAGTTGGAGCTGCAGTACTTACAGAATCTGGAAAGATTTATGGTGGTTGTAATATAGAGAATGCTTCATATACTCCAACAGTGTGTGCGGAAAAGAGTGGCTATATTTAAAGCTATTTTTTTGATGGAGAAATGAAAATCAAAAAAAATTGCAGTTGTTGGAAAGAAAAAAATTCTTTTACATATCCTTGCGGAGTTTGTAGACAAGTTATTAGAGAATTTTTGTACAGAAGACTGTGAAATTATAATAGTAAAAAGTGAAAATGAATATAAGATAATTAATTTTTTTAGATTTATTACCTTATAGTTTTTGGACCAGAGGATTTATAGTATGAATAATTTAAAATCAGGATTTGTTAGTATTGTTGGGAGATCTAATGTTGGAAAAATCAACGTTATTGAATAGAATTATTGGAGAAAAAAAATTTCCATAATATCTAACAAACCTCAAACAACAAGATTTAATTTAAAGTTAATATACAATTCACTTGATTCTCAAATAATATTTGTTGATACTCCAGGTGTACAAAAATCCTAAAAAAATAAATTAGGAGAATTTATGCTCAAAGAGTCAAAAAAATTCTTTAAAAAGATGTCGATTTAATTTTGTATATGGTTGATAGTAATCTAGAAATTGGTGAACTAGATAATAAAATAATTGATATTCTTGAAAAAAATCAATCTTCCAAAAAAATTTGTGTAATAAATAAAATTGATACTTTAAATTCTGAAGATTTATCTAAAATTATATTAAAATATGAAGATATAAACTTATTTGACAAAAATTATACCAATATCTGCATCAGAAGGAACTAATGTATATAATCTAATTGATAGTATAAAATCATTTTTTTACCATTTGGGCCAAGATATTATTCTGATGATATGATTACAGATTTAACAGAAAGAGATATAGTTGCAGAAATAATAAGAGAAAAAAACACTTAATCTATTAAGAGACGAAATTCCTCATGGTATCAATATTTTTAATTGAAAAAAATTTTTCTTTAAGAAAATATAAACCAATAATTGACATTGATGCAGTAATTTGTGTTGAAAAAAATCTCATAAGGGAATGGTTATTGGTAAAAAAACGGAAGTATGATTTTTAAAAAAATAGGAAAAATTTGCAAGATTAGATATAGAAAAAAATTTTTTTAGACTCAAAAGTAAATTTGAAATTATTTGTTAAAATAGATGATGATTGGAGAAGTAAATCATTTAAGGTGAAAAGAATTTGGATATTTCAGAAAATAATATTTATAATAGTGTAAATGGATTTGTTATTTCGGAAAATACATATATAAATAAAGGAAAAAAATTTATAAAGTTTATACAGATGAATTTGGATTTATATCTATTTTCACTAAAAAAATACAGAGATGTTTTTTTATCTTTGTACTCTAACTATAATTTTTAAACTAATGTATAAAAAAATGAATTTTTTTATTGTAACGAATATGAATTAATAGATTTTTTTATAAATTTAAATCTAAAGAACAGATACTTTTTTTAAATATAATTTCTGAAATTATTTTTAAAAACTAATGTTCAAGAGTTAAAGAATATAGAAGTATATAACTTAATCGATGAGATATTACAGACAAAAGATTTAGATTATAATATGTTATTAACTTATTTTATTTTTAAAATATTTACTTTATAATGGATACCATATAATATTTGAAAACAATAAATACTTAGATTATTATAATTTTTGATATTTCTGAGTTACTAATAAATTCAAATTTAAAAAAATGCATACAAAAATATAATTATCTTCTTAATAATTTTTGAATATGACTATATTTATTTGCTTTATCATTTAGACAGTACTAGAAACATTGAAACTATAGACTTTAAAGTAAATAAGGAAAGAATTCTTGGACTTTTAGTAAATGCATTATGTCTTAATTTTTAATGTATATAGATTGAATAGTTATAATTTAAGGTGATATGATGTCTTATATAAAAAAGAAAAAAAATCGAAGAAATTAAAGAAAAAAAGCAGATATTGTTTCTGTAGTTAGTGATTATTTATCTATAAAAAAAGAGTGGAAGATATTACACGGGAAATTGTCCTTTTCATAATGAAAAAAACACCTTCTTTTTTTATTTATCCCGAAACTAATAGTTTTTCATTGTTTTTTGGTTGTGGAAAGCACGGTGATAGCATATCTTTTGTAATGGAAATTGATTCAATGGACTATGTTAGTACAATAAAAAAATTAGCAGATAAATTTGGTATTCAAATCGAATATGATAGTTCAAATAATTTTTTTCTGAAAATAAAAAAATTATGAAGATTATTATAAAATAAATGAATTTGCTGCTAGATTTTTATTATAAAAAAATATGATGGAAAATTCTACACCTAAACAGTATTTACTTAATAGAGGTATAAATCAGAAATCAATTAACTTATTTTTTTATTGGCTATGCTGATGATAATTGGAAATCATTATATAACGATTTAAAATTAAAAAAACTTAAATATAGATATTGCTGAAGAATTAGGTCTTATTATTAGAACAAAAAAATGGAGATTATATTGATAGATTTAGAAATAGAATAATATTTCCTATTTTTAAATGTGAAAAAAAGATAATAGGATTTGGTGGAAGAACAATTGTTAATGATAACGCTAAATACTTAAATTCTCCTGAAAGTATTATATTTAAAAAAAGGAGAAAATATTTATGGACTTGACAAAAATAATAGAAAATAATATTAGAGATAAAGTTCTAATTGTAGAGGGCTATATGGATGTTATTTCATTATATCAAAGAGGTATAACAAATGCTGTTGCTGGTTTAGGAACTGCTTTTTACAGAGACTCAATCTAAATTAATTAAAAAGGTACTTCAGAAATAATATATATTTGTGTTACGATGGGGATAATGCTGGTATAAGTGCTGCTAATAAGACTAACCAGATATTTAATGAAATATCTATTAAACCAAATATTATTCTTCTTCCAGATAAACTAGATCCTGATGATTATATTAAAAAAATTTGGCATAAGTGAATTTAATAAGTTGATTGACAATCCATATGATATTAATGGATTTAATTATGAAATTTTTGAAAAAAACAAAAATTCGAATTCTATAACTGAAAATTCGATTTTTTTATGAGAATATTTTTATTGTTTTTTTATCAAAAAAATTGATACTAATATACTAAGAGATTTATATATCAATAAGATATCTAATGAGTTTGGGTTAGATAAAGAATCATTGAAGGAAGACTACAAGAATTTTTTTATCAAAAAGATAGCAAAAGAATTCAAAATACTGAAATATCTGATGAAAGAGATAAAGTAGGAAGTTTATTATTAAATTCTGACAAAAAAAGTATTAATAATGGGTATTATATTACTAATGAGGTGTGAAAGTAAAGTATTAAAAAAATTAGTTATAAACTTGAACAGTTAATAAAAAGGTACAAGTTTATATAATGTTTTTTTGCTATGTTAAAAAAATAATGCAGAGAATAATACGATAACTGTTCCATCTAAATTAATTGATAAATTTTTCAAATAGTGGTGAAGATTTAAAAAAATTGTGGAATATATTGTAAAATGTTATGATGAAAAAAAGTTGAACTATCAATTTTTAGATTATATCAAATTATTAGATATTACAGTTTTTAAATTTTTGAAATTAGAAAAAAACAACTAAAAAAACATAGAAACATTAAGAAATATGGATAGAAATAATGAAGATGTAATTTCTAATCTAAATTTTTAATGTTAAAAAAAGTTGATGGAGTTAAATAAAAAAACTTAAAAAAATATTGAGAAAGGGGTTCATCATGAGTAATAAATTAAATGATATTGAATATGATGAAGTAAAAAAATTTTTAATAATTGAGGAGCTAACAAAGTATGCTAATGAACATAACGGATTTGTTAACAATAAGTACCTTGAATCTTTAGATTTGTTTAATTTTATTGATATTGATGATATAGAAGAAATAAAAAAACTAAATTAGCTGAAAATCAAGTTGAATTTATTGATGAAAGCGAAAATTTAGAAGATATTGAGATTAGTGATGATTTAATCGACTTAGATGATGAAAAAGACGACGTTGAAGATGAAGAAATAAAATTGGAAGATTTTTCAGATTTAAAAGTTTTTAACATTGATGACCCAGTAAAAATGTACTTAAAAGAAATTGGAAAAATCCCATTACTTAGTGCAGATGAAGAGAGAATATTGGCTGAAAATATGGAAGCTGGAGATATAGAGGCTAAAAAGAAATTGGCTGAAACCAATCTAAGACTTGTAGTTAGTATTGCAAAAAGATACGTTGGTAGGGGAATGCAATTTTTAGATTTAATACAAGAAGGAAATATGGGTTTAATGAAAGCCGTTGAAAAGTTTGATTTTAGAAGGGGATTCAAATTCAGTACTTATGCAACTTGGTGGATTAGACAAGCAATAACTAGATCAATAGCAGACCAAGCAAGAACTATAAGAATACCAGTTCATATGGTTGAAACTATAAATAAACTAGTAAGAATTGAAAGACAATTAGTTCAAGAGCTTGGTAGAGAACCTACAAATGAAGAAATATCAGAGCATATGGGCATTGAAGTTGATAAAGTTAATGAAATTAGAAAAATTGCGCAAGAACCTGTAAGTTTGGAAACTCCAATTGGAGAAGAGGATGATAGTCATTTAGGAGATTTTATTGAAGATGAAACAGCTATTGCTCCTGATGAAGCAGCTAATTTTTTTCAATGCTAAAAGAACAGTTAAATCAAGTTTTAAGTACTCTGTCAGATAGAGAAAAAAAGTTTTAGAACTAAGATTTGGTTTAAAATGATGGTACTCCAAGAACATTGGAAGAAGTTGGAAAAGAATTTGAAGTTACAAGAGAAAGAATAAGACAGATAGAAGCAAAAGCTCTTAGAAAGCTAAAACATCCTAGTAGAAGCCAAAAACTAAAAGATTTCTTGGAATAAAATTATGAGTAGTTTAAGGTTAAAAAAATAATTTGTGATTTAGTTGATTATAATTCAATTGTTGCTGATATAGGAACAGATCATGGTATAATTCCAATTGAATTATCAAAAAAATCTATTTCAAAAAAATAATTGCTACTGATATAAGTAAGAATTCTTTAGAAAAAGTTAGAACAAAAAAACTTTTTGTACAATAATAATATTACAAATATTGATACTAGAGTATCTGATGGATTAGATTGTTTAGAAGAATTTGAAGTTGACACTATAATAATATCTGGAATGGGTGGTATACTCATAAAAAGAAATACTAGAAAAAAATCTTCATATAGCAAAAGACTGCAAATTATTTAATTCTATCACCAAATAATTCGCTAGATGTTTTTAAGGAAATTTTTTTATTTGAAAAATAATTTTTGTTATTGATAAGGAATCTGATGCTATTGAAAATAAAAAAATACTATCAAATTATAAAAAGTTAAAAGAGGAAAAGACTTTTTATAAGAGTGACCTTGAATTTTTTTATATGGTAAAGAACTTATAAAAAAACAAATCTGAAAATTTAAAAAAATTATTTAGAGAGTGAATTAAAAAAATATAGTATTATCATTGAAAAAAATAAAAAAACTGAGAGTACTACTAATAGTAGAATTATTGAAATAAATAAATTAGTTGAAAGTATAAGAGGAATCTTGAATGGTTTTTTAAAGTTGGAGATCTTTTAAGAATATTGGATAAAGAGTATTCATTTTTACAAGAAGATTGGGATAATACTGGATTTCAATTTGGTAATTATGATGACCCTGTAAAAGGAATTTTATTATCACTTGATATTACTATCGACGCAATTAAATTTGCTATAGAAAATAAATTAAATTGTATTATAACTCATCATCCTTTATTCTTTGAAAAGATTAAATTTTTAGACTCAAAATCAGATAGTTATAGAAAAAAATTGAATTGTTAATAAAAAAAATAAAATTAATGTAATTTCTATTCATACACCACTAGATTTACATTCAAATGGTGTTAATAAAGTATTAGCTGATAAATGTTTTTTTACAAAATGAAAGACAAGTTTTTTGTTGAATATAAAAAAATGGACTAGGCTATGGAATTTTTTTGCTAATATTGATTTAATAAGTTGTAAAAGATTATATAGAAAAAAATAAAAGAAAAATTTTTATACAACCTATAGTATTTTTATGGAGACATCGAAAAGAATATTTATAAGGTTGCAGTACTTGGAGGTTCTGGAGCATTTTCTATAAATCATGCAATAAGTAAAAAAATGTAGATATACTAATTAGTTCTGATTTTTAAGTACCATGATGTTCAATACGCATTAGAAAAATAATATTAATATAATTGACTTAGGTCATTATGAATCAGAAGTCATTGTATTAGAATCTTTACTAGAATTTCTAAAAAAAGTAAAAAAATATTAATTTAAAGATTTCAATTTACAATAATAACATTTTTTTAAAAAGAAATATATTTTAAAAAAATATTAAGTAAGACAGACAATCGCGTGATTATTCACGAGGAAAGTCCGTGCACCATAGAGCAGAATGCTGGATAACGTCCAGTGGGGGGCGACCCTAAGGCTAGTGCAACAGAGATATACCGCCATTTATGGTAAGGGTGGAAAGGTGAGGTAAGAGCTTACCAGCATATAGGAGACTATATGGCTATGTAAACCCCATTCGGTGCAAGATCAAGATTGAACTTTTGTAGTTGCTCGCTACGTTCATAGGTAGATTGCTTGAACAAATTGGTAACAATTTGTCTAGATAGATGATTGTCAAATACAGAACACGGCTTATAGTTTTGCTTAATATACATAATTTAATATAAGGTATTACCTTATATTTTTTTACTTTATAAAAAGGAGAGTTTAATGGATTTAGAAAAACAAATATTAAATTTTATGAAAAAAAGAATTATTTTTCCGCTAACTAAGGAAGAACTTGCAGTTGCATTAGATATCAATTTTGCTAATTTAAAACATTTTTTTAATATATTAGATTCTCTAATTAAGAGTAAAAAAATATCATGTAATGATTATAAATATAGTATTTATGAAAAAAAGAAATTATTAAAAAGGTAAAATTATTTTTACACCAAAAAGGAAATGCTTTTTTTGTATCTGATGATGAAATTGATGATATTTTTTTATTCCCAAAAAAATGAGCTAAATAACGCAAATCATTGTGATGATGTAGAGATAGAAATAACAAAGGATAAAGAAATAAATAGAAAAGCAGAAGGCAGGGGTAGTAAAAAGTTCTAAATAGGAATAATAATATAATTATAGGAACTTTCACTGAAAAACAAAAAAATTTTGGATTTGTAGTTCCAGATGACCTTAAATATAACTATGATATTTTTTTATCAAAAAAAGGTGATAAAAATGGCGCTAAAACAGATGACAAAGTAATATGTAAAAATTACTGAGTATCCTGACAAAAAGAAAAAAATCCAGAAGGTGTAATAATTGAAGTTTTAGGAAATAAAAAAATAATAATAATGTTCAGATACTTTCTATTTTTAGAAGAAATGGGAATTCCATATAAGTTTCCTAATAAATTATATAAAGAATTAGAAGAATTAGAAGTTTTTTTGATATAAAAAAAGAAATAAAAAAATAGAGTAGATTTTTAGAAAGTTATTTACTGTTACAATTGACGGTAAAGACTCGAAAGATTTTTGATGATGCAATTTCAATTGAAAAAAAGATAATAATTATATACTTTATGTTCATATTGCAGATGTATCTCATTTTTGTAAAAAAAGATAGCAAATTAGATAGAGAAGCCTACAAAAAGAGGTAATAGTGTATATTTATTTGATTATGTTGTACCTATGTTACCTGAACTATTATCTAATCAGCTTTGTTCTTTAAATCCAAATACTGATAAACTGGCTATTACTGTTAAAATGACAATAAGTAATTCTGGAATTGTAAAAGATTATAAATTCTACGAGTCAGTTATAAATAGTGATTATAGATTAATATATGATGATGTATCAATGTTTTTTTAGATACTAATGCTAATAATAGTAATATTTATAAAGATGATGTTTTTAAAAAGAAAAAAACTGCATTTAATGAAAGAATTAGATGAAATACTTACTATTAAAAAGAAAAAAAATAGAGGTACAATAGACTTTGAATTACCAGAGATTGATATATCGTTTAATAAATATGGTGAAGTTGAAAATATATCTAAAAAAACAAATGGTGTAGCTAATAGAATAATAGAATCTTTTTATGGTTTGTGCAAATGAAGTTGTTGGCAAACATTTTTGGAAATGAAGATATTCCAATAATATATAGACTTCATCCAAAACCAACTGAAGAAAAAGCTAGAAATTTTTAAAAAAATTATTTAAGACATTTAAATATAAATATCCAATCTATTGATCAAATTACACCAAAATTTTTTTAAGTAATATAATTGAAAAGTTTAAGGACTCTAATAAATCAAGTTTTTGTAAACTATACTATCTTACGATCAATGTCAAAAGCACAATATTCTTCAAATATTGATATTCATTTTGGGTTAGCAACTTTTTTTATATTGTCATTTTACTTCTCCTATTAGAAGATATGCCGACTTAACTGTTCATAGAACATTAAAAAAATTATTTACATGCTAATAATGAGACAACTAAAAAAATTATTTAGATTATTTAGATATAACTTCTAATCATATCAATGATACAGAGATAATTGCTATAGATGCTGAAAGGAAATTAGAGGATATCAAAAAAAGTTGAATTTATGAAAAAAATAAGATTGGACAAGTTTTTAATGGAATTATTGTTTCGGTAACATCATTTGGAATTTTTTTGTACAATTAGATAATACAGTTGAAGGTCTTGTTAAATATGAAGATATTGCAGATGATTATTATGAATTTAATGAACAAACTTTGACTGCTGTTGGAAAGAGAAGTAGAAATGTATTTGATATTGGTATGGAAATTGAAATAATTGTAGCGAAAGTTAATGAAATTAGCAATGAAATATTTTTTTATTTAAATAGGTGATAAAATGAGAGATAGAACTACTATAAAGACAATTGCTAACAATAAAAAAAGCAAGACATGATTACTTTATAGAAAATATTATAGAAGCAGGAATTTCTTTAGCCGGTACAGAGGTTAAAAGTATTAGACAAGGAAAAAGTTTCTATTAAGGAAAGTTACTGTTTAATAAAAAAAGCAGAAGTATATATTTATGGAATGAATATAACACCTTATGACCATGGTAATATTTTTTTAATTTAGAACCTACTAGAGAAAGAAAAATTACTATTAAATAAACGAGAAATAAATAAACTTATTGGTCAAACTAAGGAAAAAGGATATTCATTAATACCATTAAATGTTCATATTAAAAATGGTTGGATAAAACTAGATATTGCACTTGCTCGTGGTAAGAAAAAAATTATGATAAGAGAGATAGTATGCTTGAAAAAAAGAACACGAAAGAAATATTCAATATGCGTTAAAAAAACAAATATAAATAGAGGTGAATTTTTTTGAATAAAAAAATATACAATTATAACTTATGGATGTCAAATGAATCATCATGATTCAGAAAAAAATATCTTACTTACTTGAGAATTTAGGTTATGAAAAAAAGAAAATGATATAGAAAAAAATCTGATTTTTATTATTTATAATACATGTTTAGTAAGGGAAAATGCAGAATTAAAAAGTTTATGGACAATTAGGTGCACTAAAAAAAATTTAAAAAAAGAAAAAAAGCCTGAGATGATAATTGCTGTTTGTGGTTGTATGATGCAAACAGGGAGATGCTAGGGCAACAATAATTTCTAAATATAAACATGTTGATATAATTTTTTTGGAACAAAAAAATATTTCAAGATTGCCTTCTCTAATATCTAGACATAGAAGTACGGGAGAGGTAATTGTAGATATTGAAGAAGAAGATATATTGGATGATGATACTCCAATAAATAGAGAACACCCATTTATTGCATATGTTAATATAATGACAGGATGTAATAATTATTGTACTTTTTGTATAGTTCCATATGCAAGAGGAAAAGAAATTAGTAGAACCCCTGAAAGTATTATTACTGAAATAAAAAGAATTAGCTAATAAAGGATATAAAGAAATAACATTATTAGGACAAAATGTTAATTCATATGGAAAAACATTAAGACCAAAAGTTTCATTTCCTGAATTGTTAAAAATGGTAAATGAAGTTGAAGGTATTGAAAGAATAAGATTTTTTTAACAAGTCATCCAAAAAGATTGTTCAGATGAGTTAATAGAAGCAATTGCTAATCTAGATAAAGTTTGTGAAAATATACACTTACCTTTTCAATCAGGAAGTAACAGAATATTAAAAAGATATGCATAGAGTTTATACTAGGGAGCATTATTTAGATTTAATTAGAAAATTAAAGAAAAAAAGGTACCTAATATTACACTTTCAACAGATATAATAGTAGGTTTTCCTGGTGAAACTGAAGAAGACTTTAATGATACTTTAAGTTTAGTTGAAAAATGTTGAATATGATCAAGGGTTTACTTTTTTTATATTCTATAAGAAAAGGTACAAAAGCTGCTGAAATGAATGAACAAATACCTCATGATATTAAGCAAGAAAGATTTCAACGACTTATTGATACCATGTACGATATATTTTACAAAAAAATAAAGAGTGTGTTGGTAAAAACATATGAAGTATTAGTTGAAGGTATAAGTAAGAATAATTCAGAAATTCTTACTGGAAGAACAAGAGGATATAAATTAGTACATTTTTAAAGGTGGAAAGAGAAATATTGGACAGTTAGTTAATGTAAAAAAATAACTGGACACAATTCATTTGCACTTGAGGGAGAATTAGTTTAGTAAGGAGTAATTATGAGCGAATTTACACCAATGATGAAACAATATCTAGAAGTTAAGTCTAATTATAATGATTGCATTATTTTTTTATAGACTAGGTGACTTTTTATGAAATGTTTTTTTGATGATGCAAAAAGTTGTTTCAAAAATATTAGATTTAGCTTTAACAAAAAAGAGATTGTGGAGGGGAAAAAAACCGCCCCAATGTGTGGAATTCCTCATCATGTTGTTAAACCATATTTATATAAATTAGTATCTGAAGGATTTAAAGTAGCAATATGTGAACAAGTACAAGATCCAAAACTAGCAAAGGGTATTGTTAAACGAGAAGTAATTAAATTAGTAACACCTGGTACAATTGATGAATTCGATGAATTAGCTGATAATAAAAAAATAATTATATTATGAGTATTTATATGGATTCAACTAATCTAAGCATAACTTATTCAGATATATCAACAAGTGAAATTTTTTTGTACAAGTATTTTTTTGAAATGAATAGAGATAATTTAATAACAATTCTTGAAGAGGAAGTTATACGAATTAATCCTTCAGAAGTTATAATTAATTCAAATATTTTAAAAATCACTTGAAAAAAAGTTTAATAAAAATTATTTAAAAAAATTTAAGAATTATTCATACAAAAGTTGATATTGACCTAAATTTTAAGTCTTTAAATGATAATAACGAAGATTTTTTTATAAAGAAAATTTGGATAATAAAAATACTACTTTTTTTCAGTAGATAATTTTTTTATAATTATGTATGTCGTTTTAATGTTAAATTAAATGATTTTTAAAAAAATTAATGTATATAAGTTAACGGATTATCTTAGAATTGATGCAAATTCAAGAATTAATTTAGAACTAAAAAATAATTTTTAGCAATGATATAAATGGGTCATTACTATCTGTTATAAATTATACTAAAACTCCAATGGGATTTAGATTGCTAAATAAGTGGTTAGACCAACCGCTTCTAGAAATAGATAAAAATTACAGCTAGACAAGATTTAGTTGAAATTTTTATTATCTAATTCGAATTTAAGAATAGAATTAGAGGAACAATTAGGAAGTATATCGGATATAGAAAGAATAAACTCAAAGATTTCTTTTTGGTAATTGTAATGCAAGAGATTTAATTCATTTAAAAAAATTCTTTATCTGCAGTTCCTAAGATAAAAAAATATTTTTTTAGATAGTAATACAAAAATTAGTAAATTTAGCCTCAAAAAAATACCAGATACTACTCATATCTTCGAATTAATAGAGTTATCTATTCTTGATGATGTTGGTATTCAACTAAAAAGAAGGAAATTTGATAAAAAGTTGGATACAATGAAGAGCTTGATTTAATTAGGAATAATAAAAATATTAGGAAAAGATAAACTTATAAAATATGAAGTTGAACAAAGATCTATTACTGGAATAAAAAAATTTGAGATTAGTTTATAATAAAAAAACTGGATATTTTTTTGAAGTAACAAAAATCTTATCAGAGTTTAGTTCCTGAGTATTTTTGAATTAAAAGCAAACTCTTACAAATGCAAATAGATACAAAACAGATGAGTTAACTAATATTGAAAATATGATTTTTGGGTCTGAGAGTGATATTATTGAAAAAGAATATGAAATATTTATATCAATAAGAAATACAATAAAGATGAATATAAGAATCTTACAAGAATTATCTGATATTATTTCTATTATAGATTCTCTTTACTCTCTATCTGAGGTTGCATTTAAATATGATTATTGTAGACCAAAAAAATAAATACTGATGGAATAATTGATATAAAAAAACGGAAGACATCCTGTTATTGAGAGTTTTTTTAAATTCATCAAACGAATTTATTCCAAATGATTTAATTATAGGACAAAAAAATAATTTAGTACAAATTATTACTGGACCAAATATGAGTGGTAAGTCAACTTATATTAGGCAATTAGCCTTAATTATTATTTTAGCTCAAATTGGTTCATTTGTTCCAGCAGAAAGCGCCAATATTTCTATTGTTGATAAAAATCTTTACACGAATAGGAGCTTCTGATAATCTATATAAAGGTGAAAAGTACATTTATGGTTGAGATGAAAGAGGTTAATAATATATTAAGACATGCAACAAAAAGACAGTTTGATAATATTAGATGAAGTAGGTAGAGGAACTTCAACATTTGATGGGCTTAGTATTGCATGGGCAATTTTAGAATATATTATAAATAAAATTCATTCAAAAAAACATTATTTGCTACTCATTATCATGAACTCATAGATTTAGAGCATGTGTTTAATTGTGTAAAAAAAACAAACACATCCAAGTTATAGAGGATAATGAAAATGATGAAATTGTATTTCTGAGAAAAAAATAATGGATGGTGGTGCGAATAAAAGTTATGGAATTGCTGTTGCAAAAATTAGCAGGTATTCCAATTGAAGTAATTAACCGATCAAAAAAATTATCTTAGATAGTATTGAAAGAAAAGAGATAGAGATTGAAAAAGATATTTCCAAAAATACAAATATAGATAATTCAATAAATAGTAATAAAATAATAACTAATTTAAATAATATTAATATAGAAAAAAATTAGTCCGATGGAAGCTTTTGCAATATTAAATGATTTAATAAATATTTCAAAAAAATGAAAATAATTAATTAGGAGAAATTTATGTCTATTAAACTACTATCAGAGGATACAATTCAAAAAAATTGCTGCTGGAGAGGTTATAGAAAATCCATACTCTGTAATAAAAAGAACTAGTTGAAAAATTCAATTGATTCAGGAGCGACTACAATTAAAGTTGAAATTAAAAAAATGCTGGAAAAAAAGAAATAATGATTTCAGATAATGGTTGCGGAATTGAAGAAAAATGAAATTGAACTAGCTTTTTACAAAACATGCAACATCAAAAATTAAATAATTTTTGAAGATATTTATTCAATTCTATCTTTTGGTTTTTAGAGGAGAGGCATTAGCTAGTATTTCATCAATCTCAAAGGTAGACATAAATACTAGAACAAAAAAATAGTGAGTTTGGTATTCATTGTTTTTATAGAAAATACTAAAAATTAAAAAGAAAAAAATAAGATAGGTATGAATTTTTGGAACAACTATATATATAAGAGATTTATTTTATAATGTACCTATTAGAAAAAAATTTTTTTAAAATCAGATGCTTATGAAAGTTCAATTATTACTACTTTAATGAATTCGTTTGCTCTATCGAATCCTAATATATCTTTTTAAATATATTAAAGATTCTAAAGTAGTATTTGAAACTACAGGAAAAAAATCAACTTAAAAGATAATATAAAATATATATTTAAAGATGATTTTTTTATAAAAAAATTTAATGGCAGTTGATATAAACGATTCTGACTATAAAATATATGGTTACATTTCAAATAATCATTTTTTTATAAAGGGAGTAGGAATTGTCAGTATTTATTTGTTAATGGAAGATATTTTTTTGATGAAAAGATTCGAAATATAATTGAAAAAAATCAATATCTACTTTAATACCAAAAAGGAAAAATTTCCTTCATTTGTAATATTTATTGAAGTAAATCCGAGTTTAATAGATATTAATGTACACCCTAATAAAAAGAAAAAAATTAAATTTATTTTTTTGAAGATAAATTATTAAATCTTTTGAATAACAATATTACTGATATTGTATTAAAAAAATACAACTAGTGATTTTTATATCATTAAAAAAACGGAACAAAATGATAAAAATTTTTATATATCAATGATAATATCAAAAAAACAACCTGAAGAAAATGATATAGTTGAAACTATTGTTTATGATGAAGACTATAATGATCAAAACATAATAAATAAATTTTTCTTATGAAGATTTATTCAAAGTGCAAAAATGATGATATAAAAAAATAATAAATGAACAAGATGATACAGAGAGTTACATCATTGATAATAATACAATTGAACAAACTCCTATTAAAGAACAAATAAAATTAACAAATAATAATGAAAATGATATTAAGAATATAATAGATTATAAAATATTGGGAAAAAAATATTTGAAAAAAATATATTGTTATCAGATTATGATGAATTTATAATTATAGACATTTTAAATGCAAAATATAGATTGTTATATGAAAATTTATTAAATAATTATTATAAGAAAACTATAACTAAACAACTTCTTTTTATTTCCAATTATTTTTAGAATTAAATGAGTATAAAAATGACTATATTTGAAAAATATTAAAGATAAACTAGATAATTTAGGTATCGAAGCTGATATGTTTGATGAATATTCAATAGCTATAAGAACAATGCCAACGGAATTAAATGATAATATAGATAAAGAAGATATAAGAGCTATGTTTGATGAATTATTATTGAAAGATAATAGAGTGTTTGATGAGTCATTATATAAAAATTGTTTGTAAGAAAAAAATTAATACTAATCTAACAGATTTTTGAAGTTAAAGAATTATTGATGAATTTATCTAAAATAAACATAGATATAAATTTTTTTATGATAAAAAAATCTTAAGAAAAGTTTCTAAGTTAGACTTTGAAAAAAATATTTTTTTAAGGATTAAATATGAAGAAAAAAATAATTTTTTTATTGTTGGACCGACATCAGTTGGTAAAACAAAATTAGGTATAGATATTTCGAAAGAATTTTTCTGGAGAAATTATTTCATGTGATTCTATGCAGATTTACAAAGAATTTAATATAGGTACAGCTAAGGTTACTTCTGAAGAATCCTGTGGAATTAATCATTATATGATTGATATTCTAGATGGTGATGAAACTTTTAATGTATCAGATTATAAAAAAATATGGCAGAAAAAAATACATAGATTATATTTCTAGTAATAATAAAATACCTATTTTTTTGTTGGAGGGACAGGACTCTATGTAAATTCATTAGTTTATGATTTTTAAATTTACAGAAGCAACACAATCAGAAAAATTTAAGGAATAAAATAATAAAAATTTTACGAAGAAAATGGTTTAGACATACTTTATGATTTGTTATTGTACTTAGATTACTCAAGTAAAGAAAAAAATTCATAAAAAAATAATGTAAAAAGAGTAATTAGAGCAATCGAAGTATGCTTAAGTACAAAAAAAGAATTTTTCTAAACAATGTAATGACTATTTTAATAATGCAAAAGTATGATTATTTAATAGTAGGATTAACTTTAGATAGAAAAAAATTGTATGATAGAATTAATACTAGAGTTGATATGATGATAAATAATGGATTAGTTGAAGAAGTAACTAGATTATATTATAAATATGGTGAATTTTTCTCAACCATTTACTGCTATAGGATATAAAGAATTTATTCCATATTTTTAACAACGAAATAACTATTGAAGAGTGTACTAAAAAAATATAAAAACAAAAATTCAAGAAAAATATGCTAAAAGACAATTTACATGGTTCAATAAAAAAATAAGAATATTGAATGGATTGATGTAGAAATTGGATATGATAATGTTTTTAATTAAATCAATACAATTAATAAAAAGAGTTTTTTTAAATAAAGGAGATATATGAATTGGATAATTACTTGGATACTGATTTTAGATTTGATTCTAAAATTATAGAATTTGTAAATAAATGTAGTAAAGAAATTGAAAAAGATTTTTGAAAAACTTAAATATAGTTGAAGAATATAATCAATTAAAAGTTTTTAAACGCATTTAAAAAAACAAAAATTATCTGCAACAGATTTTTTTCGTGGACAACTGGGTATGGGTATGGAGATTTTTGGAAGAGAAAAAAATTAGAAAGAATATATTGTGATATTTTTTTAAAGCTAATAATGCAATTGTCAGACAAGAAATAACTTGTGGTACTCATGCAATTTCATTAGCTTTTACAAGGCACACTATTTCCTGGAGATGAATTTATATATATAACAGGAACACCATATGATACTCTTTTTAAAAAGTTATTGGTCTCAGTGGTAATGAAAAAGGATCTTTATGTGATTATGGAATAAAGTATGATAAAGTAGATTTAATAAATAACAAAATTAATGTTGAAAAAAAGTATTAGAAAAAAAATTAATTCAAAAAAACTAAACTTCTAGCAATTCAGAGATCTCCTGGGTATAGTAGTAGACAATGTCTTTCAATATCTGAATTAGAAACAGCTATTAAAACGAATTAAAGAAAAGTATCCAAATTTAATTATTATGGTTGATAATTGTTACTGCGAGTTCGTAGAAACTAAGGAACCAATAGAAGTTGGTGCTGATATTGTAGTAGGATCACTGTTAAAAAAATTTAGGTGCAGGTATAACTTTAAATGGGGGATACATAGTTTCTAATTCTACAAAATTAATTGAGTCAATATCGAATAGGTTAACTTCTCCTGGTCTTGGTAAACATGTAGGAGTTAGTTTTGGCACAACGAGAGCTATTGTTCAAGGTTTATATTTTTGCACCACATGTTGTAAATGAAGCGATTAAAAAGTGCAAAACTATTTTTCTTATGCATTTGAAAAAAATTAGGATATGAAACAATTCCTAAATATAACGATAATAGAAGTGATATTATACAAGTAATAACTTTAAAAGATGAAAATAAAGTTATAGATTTTTTTGCAGATCAATCCAAGAATATTGTTGTGTAGATAGCTATGTAACGCCATATCCGTGGGATATGCCGGGATATTCAGATAAAATAATAATGGCATCTGGTAGTTTTATAGATGGGTCAAGTATTGAACTAAGTGCTGATGGTCCTTTAAGAGAACCATTTAATGTATACTATCAAGGTGGACTTAATTATTATCAGGCAAAAAAATTGCATTAATTAATGTTTTTAAATACTTTTTAATAGAAAAAAATATATATCTATTTAATATATAAATAATTAGATATATTTAGTTATATTATTAAAAAAATGTGGTATAATATTTATAGTTTTATGCTTTTACGGAATAAGAAATAAATTTAGTATTATATAGTATTTTTACTTAATTTATAATTTTTTTAACTAAATAAACAGTCTTGTAATTGATTGGAGTGAAGAATTTGAAATGTTTATCCAAAGAAAAAAATAAACATTGTAATGGAAAAATTAGAAAATTTATATCCTGATGCAAAACCAGAGTTAAATTTTTTTCTAATAGTTTTTGAACTATTAATAGCGACTATTTTGTCTGCACAATGCACGGATGTTAGAGTTAATAAAGTTACTAAAGAGTTATTTAAAGATTTTTAAAACTCCTGAGGACTTTTTGAGTCTAACAATTGATGATTTATCTAAATATATACATAGTTGTGGTTTTTTTATAACTCAAAAAAAGTAAGAATATATTAGAAACATGTAAAATTTTTAGTTGATAAATATGAGTCTAAAGTTCCATATGATATGGATTCTTTAACAAAATTACCAGGAGTTGGAAGAAAAAAACTGCAAATGTTGTGAGGTCTTGTGCTTTTAATATTCCATCTTTAGCTGTAGATACTCATGTATTTAGAGTTACTAATAGAATTGGAATAATTCAAGAGGATAATGTGTTAGACTCAGAATTTTCATTAATGAAAAAAAGTTAAAAAAAGTTCGTGGAATAAAGCGCATCATTTATTTATTTTTTTCATGGTAGAAGATTATGTAAATCAAGAAAACCATGTTGTGAAAAAGTGTATTATTAACACTGAATGTTTATATTATAAAAAAATTTATAGGAGGATTAATGAGAAAATATCTAAAAAGTATCTGGTATTGTTACAGCAGTACTAGCAGTAGTAATTATTTGTTGTATTAGTGGTTATTTTTCTATTTTTTTCAGAAAACCATTAAGTAGTGCATCTGGTGAGACTAAAAATTTGAATAAAGAAGAACTTTTGGCATATGATAAATTTTTTTGAAGGAATATATATTAATGGAATTGACTTAAAAGATTTAACAAAAAGAAGAATCTATAAAAAAAGTAAAGGATAGTATAAATATAGGTGACGATATTATACTAAGCTATAATGATTATACAAAAATAGCACTTAAAGATATAAATTTTTTTCATATAATTATGAAGATGTCATTAATGAAGCATTTAATATTGGAAGACAAGGGACAGATGATGAAAGGATAAATACATTAAAAAGAATTATTGAAAAATCCTAGAAAATTTGAACTCAAAACTACTTTTTGATGCTACTAAATTAAATGAAATAATAAAAAGAAATCTCAGAAAAAAATTAAACTCCGATCCTGTAGACGAGAAATTTGGCTTTGCATCAGAAAAAAAATATCTGTTATTGATGGAAAAAAACTGGAATTAAGGTTGATGAAGATAAAATACTAGATATTTTTTTAAAAATGTACCATCAAGTTCTAACATTGAAATTCCAATAATTTCATCAGATTATAAAAAGAATAGATAAAAAAATTTGTTATCATCAATAAAAAGGAGTTATAGGAGAGTCAACTACTAAATTCGATAATCAGCCTAATAGAAATACAAATATAAAAAAATTTCTGCTGATAAAGTAAATGAATATGTTGTAAATCCTGGTGAAACTTTTTTTCTTTTTCAAAAGTTATTGGAGAAGTAACTAAAAAGTGCAGGTTACAAACCAGCTGGAACATTTCTTAATAATAAAATTGTTGATTCAATTGGTGGTGGAATTTGTCAAGTTACATCTACATTATATCAAGCTTTAGTAAAAGCGGATTTGAAAAATTGTTGAAAGAAATCAACATTCTATGAGAGTTCCATACTGTACTATAGGATTAGACGCTATGTTTTATGAAGGTCAAAGTGATTTAAAAATTTCAAAATACTTTTGATTTTTCCTGTAGTTATAACAAGTTATGTATCAAATGGGGAATTAACTTTTAAAAATTTTAGGAGATACAGATAAGAAAAAAATTATAACATTAAATTATTTACAACTGACGTTTCTACAATTAGAATGCCAGTAGAAGAAATACCAGATCCAACTTTACCTGAAGGGAAAAAAAGTTGTAGTTGAAAAAAAGGATTCCCAGGATATAGAGGTTCCTCATACAAGCAAAAAAAGATGGTGAAAGTCCTGTCTTATTAAATAGTGACTATTATCAGCCAAAAAAACAAATAGTAAAAAGTTGGTACAAAAAGGCAACTACTGAAGAACCAGCAAAAAAATGAAAAAGATAAGGATAAGGAAAAAGATAAAGATAAAGGTAATAAAAAAATGATTAATATATAGATATTTTTTTAATATAATATGTTATAATATCTTTTGAATTATTTATAAATTTAGGAGGAAAAATTAATGATATCAGCTGGAGATTTTTAGAAAAAGGCACAACATTTGAAATGGATGGAGATGTTTACCAAATTATAGATTTTCAACATGTAAAACCTGGAAAAGGTGCTGCGTTTGTTAGGACAAAAAAATTAAGTCAGTAAAAAAATGGCGGTTCAAGAGAAATGACTTTTAATCCAAATGATAAATATGAAATTGCTAAGATTGAAACTAAAGAAATGCAATATTTATATTCTGATGGTGAACTATATTACTTTATGGATACAGAAACTTATGAACAGTTACCATTAAATTTTTGATGTTGTTGAAGACGCGCTTTTATATTTAAGAGAGAATGATAATGCGACTATAAGATTTCATGATGGAAAGGCATTTCAAGTTAATGCTCCAAACTTCGTAGAATTAGAAGTTGTTGAAACTGAACCTGGTGTTAAAGGTGATTCAGCAACTGGAGCTAACAAACCGGCTAAGGTAGAAACTGGTGCTGTTGTTACTGTTCCGTTATTCATTAATAATGGAGATAAAAATTAAAAATTGATACTAGAACTAATGAATATTTATCAAGAGTTTAATAAAAAAAGACAAGTTATAAAACTTGTCTTTTTTTATTAAAAATTTATATTTTTTAGTTTTGAAATAGGATTTTTAGAAATTCCTTTCTTAATGTCATCATCATCTAAATGAGTGTATATTTGCGTGGTAGCAACACTTGTATGACCTAAAAATACTTTGAATTGTTCTTATATCTACGTCTCCATATTTATACATTAAGGTAGCAGCAGTATGCCTAAGTTTGTGCGGTGTATAGATGTTAGGATCTAACCCTGCTAATTGTATATATTTTTTTAACCTTATTTGAATTGATCTATTTGAAATTCTTTTTCTTATGTGAACTAATAAATAGTGCGGTTGTATCTGGAGTTATAGGTCTTAATTTTTAAATAGCATTTAATAGCATAAAGACAGTTTTTCGTTTAAAAAAAACAGTACGTTCTTTATTTCCTTTTCCTATAACATTTAATTTATCATCTTTAATAGACTCAATATTAATACCTGTTAGTTCAGATATTCTTAAACCACATGTTAAAAAAATTAATATAATACATAAATCTCTAGCTCTATTAAATTCGTTTTCTTCTAACTTTATTGCATTTATTACTTTTTTTCTGATTCTGATAAGGTTAAATAAACAGGATTTCTTTTTTTGTAATTTAGGTAATTCTAACTTTTCGGAAGGGTTTTTTATCAATTAATTCAACAGTATTATGAAGATATTTAAACCAAGACTTAATTGCAGAAATTTTTTTCTTGCTTTTTGTTTTTTTGTCGAATCGTTATAATAAGAATCACAATAGGATATGTATGCGTGTAAATCTGTAATATCTATATCTAAAAATATCTCGTTTATTAATTGATAATATTGAAACTTCATTTATATCAGAATTTAAATTATAACCAAATAATTTTTTTCGCATAATTATGAATTTTAAAAAAACCTTTTTAAGTCATAATAATATTCTTTAACAGTTAAATTAGAACGACCTTTAATTGTTAGTAAATAATTTAAATAATCATCTAAAATTACTGGGCAATCATCAAAATGAATCATTAAATCCTCCTAAATATTTTTTTCAATATTTTTTTCGCAAAACTATAATTTAATGAATTTGAGGAAAAAAATGGCATATAATTCAATATATTTTGCGTTATCATTATATAATATAATATTATATTATATAAAAAAATAATAAAAAGCAATAATATTGAAGTTTTTAAGCAAAAAAAGTTATAATAAAATAAAAAGCGGAGGAATAAGCCATGAAAAAAATTTTTTTAAAATCATTAATTATTTTTTTACTTTTTTTATTTTTTTATTAGTTGGTTGTTCAAGTGTAAAAAAACAAAAAAACATTTGAAGAAAAAAATCTACAACTAAGGGAAATATTTTTAAAAATAGTTTGTCATTACAACGAAAAAGAAAACAAAATTTTTAAAAAAATGGAAGTTGAAGATTCTAAAGGTACTGATTTAACTGAAAAAGAGAGAAAAGAAATTGACCGAGAGGCTAAAGCAGTATATGGTTCATATAAAGGCATTGAAGCTGTAACTGATTATAAAAAAACAATGAACTAATAATGACAGTAAAAAAATTGATTTTTGAAAAATTTGATTGGAATAATGCAGAAATGTATTATTCCATAATTGGTGGTTTAGACTTCATAGATGCTGACGAAAATATTGAGAATGGAAAGAAAGTATATGTAGTAAATGCTGAAAAAGTTTTTTTAAAAAAAATTTAGAGAAAAAGGGTTGATTGAAAAAAATAAGGAGATTTCAAAATGAAAAACAACACTACAACAATTTTTTTCAAGTCGAAAAAAATAAAATTATAGTATGTTCCGTTTTAGCTTTTACAATTTTAGCTAGTGCTGGATTTTACTTAAATTCACAAGTACAAGAACAAAAACAAGAACAGGCTAGAATCGAAAAAGAAAAAAAGCTGAAGAACAAGCAAAGAAAGAGCAAGAAGAAAAAAAGAAAGAATAGAACTTGCGAAAGCTGAAGAAAAGAAAAAAAGGCTGAAGAACTTGAAAAAGAACAAAAAAACAAACTGAAGAAGAAAAAGGCAAAAAGTAGAACAACAAAAAGCTGAAGTTGATAAAAGAGAAAAAAAGATAATTTTGTAGAAAACAAATCAAATTCAATAAAGAAAGAAACTCAAAAAAAATAGTAATTCAACTTCAAAAAAAGACTGAAAATTCAAAGAAAAAAATAAGAAAAAAAGATAATAACAATAATAACAACAATTCAAATAATAACAATAATAAATTTGAAATTGAAGATGATGAAAATACATATTCAAAAAAATTGGAAATTCTGGAAAAATTTTTTTCAACAAGAACTGAAGCGTTATCTTGGGTTAAATCTCAAATATCTAATGAAAATAGTATTTATTGGAAAAAAACGGATATAACAGTTATTGGATAGGTCAATGTAAATATAATGGAAAAAAATTGGTTGGACTATCAATTTTTATAAAAATAAAATAAATAAAAAAATAAATTAATGAGAAGTAAAAAAATACTTCTCATTTTTTTATAAAAAAAATCAAAAAAAGGGGGATTTTATAATGAATAAAATCAAAGAAAAATTACAAAAAAAATATCAGCTTTTATTCTAGCGTTTTTTTAATTAGTTTTATAGCAATTATACCTAGTTTAAAAAGCAGAAGATGGCTCTTCAAGTTGGATACCTGGCATTTTTTTATAGTGTAAAAAGGTGGAAACAAAGGACAAATGGATAGACTTTATATTAATGGAGAAGATGTATTTTGTCTTGACCCAGAACACGTTTTTAAACCTGGTTCTGGATTTAGTAAAGGGAGATATTAGAGAAATGGTTGGAGAAAATAAGTTAAGAAAAAAATTGAACTTATTCATCATTTTGGATTTACTCTTTCTAATAAAAAAATGATAAAGCAAGAGCATTTACACAAGTGGCAATTTGGGAAGAATTAGGTTATTCAGTACAATTAGGAACTTCTAATGGTTCTAATAATTTAAAAAGGAGAATATAATAATTGGCTTAATGGAATAAATAGTAAAAATTAATAAATTAGTTAATGTTCCAAGTTGGAGTGGGTCAACAGTAAAAAGGAAAAAAATAGGAGATATTATTTCACTTGACGGAGAAGGAAAAAAATTGAAGGTTCTGAAGTTTTTAAATTCAAAAAAAATTCTACTGTTTGGGCAGAAGCTGGAAAAAAATTAATATAAAAAAATAACAGAAAAATTCACAAGACGGAAAAAAAATTATTTTACAAAAAAAACATATCTGGCTATAATGATGTAAAAGGCTTAACTTTACTTTTATAAAAAAAGCTGGTTCCCAAAAAAAGTTTCAAAAAAATTAAATTAGGAATTGATCCTCCTAGTTATTTTGTAAATCTTCAAGTTGAAAAAGCCTACCCAAGCTAAAATTTTTAAAAAGTAGGAGAAAAATAGCGAAAAAGTCAAAGGTGCAATTTTTTTGAAATGTGTTATAGTGAAGATTTTTAAAAAGTAGTACAGTTTATGAATATACAACTGATGAAAATGGCTTAACACCTTTAGAAAATTGGACTCAACAAAAACAAAACTGTTTATGTTAGAGAAAAAAATTTGTTCCAGCTCCTTATATTAAAAAGTGATGAAGTAAAATCTTTTAAAATTACTAATGGTGGTAATGTTGAATTAAAATTCACAAATAAAAAAAGGCTAAAGGAGAAATAAGGGTTTTTAAAAAGTTGATAAAGGAACTGGAAAAAAATTTAGCTGGTGCTGAATTTGAATTATAAAAAAATTCAGTTGACAAATCTAACTTAATCGGAAAAATTTGCTACCAAAAATGACGGAAAAATTATCTATTGATAGTCTAGAACTAGGCAAGTATATTCTACGAGAAATAAAAAGCACCTGAGGGCTATTTTTATAGATAACAATAATAGAGATACTGAATTTAATTTAGAATATAAAAAAATCAAAACAGTTGAAAAAAAGTTGTTTTTTTGATAAAAAAATTACTAATGAAAAAAAATAACAACAGAAGTTGAGCTAACTAAAAAAAGATACTATGAACTTGAAAAACTGTTCCTGGTGCAACAGTTGAATTTGAAAATGTAAAAACAAAAAGAAAAGAAAACAGCTGTAACAGACAAAGACGGAAAAAAATCAGAATAAAATTAACATATGGCGAATGGATATACAAAGAAACAATCGCACCAGTTGGATATGTAAAAGCAGAAAAAAATTCGGTAAAATCAATGTTACTGAAAAATGGAGCAAAAAAATTCAAGAAGTACTTTGGAATCAACCTATTACATCAGACTACATTTTAACAAAAACAAGATACTATTTCTAAAAAAAGGCTCTTCCAAATTGTGAAGTTAAAATAGTTAATGCAGAAACTGGAGAAGAAGTTTTTTTAGAGGTAAAACTGATGAAAACGGAAAGGTAAGAATAAAATTAAGATATGGCAAGTACATTCTTGAAGAAACAATCGCACCAGTTGGCTATGTAAAAAGCAACAAAAAAACTTTAGAAATAAATGTAACTGAAGACGGTGCAGAAATTCAACAAGTTTTGTATAATGATAAAATTCAAATAATGCCAAAAAAACTAACTTATATAGTTCAAGTATGATTTTTTTAGTGCATTGCTATTAGTTAGTGGATTAGGTGCTGGGTTTGTTTTTATTAAAGATTAAAAAAACAAGAAGAAAATTAGATAGAGAGATTTTTTTAATCTTCTATCTAAAAATTAAAGTAGGAGATTAAAGATGAAGTCTAAAAAGAATTTTTTTATCAAACTAAGATTGAATTAGAAAAAAATTAAAAAAATGATGATTATAAAAAAATTATATTAAAGCAATTATAAGTATTGAAAAAAAATATTGAAAACGAAAAAAATACTAGATTATATTTTTTTGAAAAAAATTTATTATTAATGAAAAAAAATAAACATATTAAATAATGAATTTGATTTAAAAGAAGAAACTAATTTAGATTTAAAAAAATTCAAGAAATCTCAAAACTAAAATTCAAAAATAGAAGAAAAGGAATTAGATCATCTTTATGCAGATTCTTTTGAACAAGCAACACAAATTACAAAAAGAAATAGAAAAGTTAAAAAAACAACTAAATAATTTAATTAATTCTAAAGAGGATTAAAAAAATAAAATGAAGGGAGAAAGACAATGTTTAATAATAATTTTTGATTTAAACAAACATATTGAAGAAGAAAAAAATTAAAAAGCTGAAGAAGAAGCGAAGAAAGAGGTAAAGAAAATGAATAATAAAAAAAGAAACTAAATCAAAATACAACAAGAAAAGTATAAAAAAATTTAGTAGAAAAAAATATTTAGAAAATCAAGGAAAAAAAGCTATAATGAATGGTTAGCTGAAAAACATCAAGAATTACTTAATGAAATGATAGAAAAAGATATTTTAACGTTGAAAGGTGGTAAATAATGGAACCTAAAGAAATTTTTATTAAATGTTATAGACAATTTGTATTGGTATGTTATGGGATTTGGAGTTATTTATTTTATAGTAGTTAGTTTATTAACGTTATTTTTTTGAAATAGAAAAAGATACACAATTAAAATACTACAAAAAGAGGAGGTATTGCAGTTGCTATTGGTTTAGCTGCAAAACCGATTGTACTTTTTATAGCTAAACTCATTGGATATAGTAAAGGATTCTAAAAAAACAATAAGGAGATTTAAAAATGAAAGAATTTTTTTAAAACAAAGAGCATACAATATAGAAAAAAATACAATAATGAATATAGATTTTTATCAAGTGCCAACAAATTTATTGGAATGTAAAAAAATTCAAGAAAATGTCTCCTGCCTCAAAAATTGCTTTATGCAATTTTTGAGGAGTAGACAAAAATTTATCTATAAAAAAAATAAATGGATTGATAAAGACAACTTTATTTATTCTATTTATAAAGTTGAAGATTTGGCTGAATTAATGGGGTCTGCTGAAAGTAGTATTATACGTTGGAAAAAAAAGAACTTAGAGAACATTTTTTTAATCGAAGAAGTACAAGTTGGAATGACAAAATGCAACAGAATTTATGTTTTTTTGATGTAAATACAACTGAAGATTTAGAAGTTGAAAAGAAAATGTACGAAGAAGAAAAATAAAGATGATTTTTAAAGAACTTGAAGGACAAATTAGTATAGAAGATTTTTAATGATAATTCAATCTATCAATCAGTTAAAAAAATAATAATATTTTTTTGAAAGAGAAATGATAGAATACAAAAAAATATTTTTAAGAAAAAAATTTTTGATTTAGATAGAATTAAAGACACATACGAAAGAAAAAGAAATTGAAGAAATAATTGAGTTGATTTTAGATACAATTTGTTTTAAAAAAATGATAATGAAAAAAATTAAAATTTCAGACGGACTAATTCCTGTTGAAATTGTAAAAAAACGTCTATTAAATTTAGAAAAAAATGTCATTTAGATTATACTTTAAGTTGTATAAGAAAAGCACCAAAAAAATAAATAATTTAAGAGCTTATTTATTAACTTCTTTATATAATTCTTATTCAACTTTTTAATCAGTCCATAGTCAACGATTTAAAAAAAGATGATGAAATATTTGAGGGAGTTTTATAGAAATGGAAAAGAAAATAAATAAAGAAGAAACGGGAGAATTTAAGTTTATTATTGAAAAAAATTTACTTATTTTATCTCAAAACGAAGACTGGAATAAAGAACTAAATTTAGTCAGTTGGAATGATAGAAAAGCAAAAGTTTGATATAAGAAATTGGAAAAAAATGATTATAAAAAGATTAACAAAAAGGAATTACATTAACTAGTGAAGAATTAAAAAAACTATTTTTAGTTAATGCTGATAATCTTTTAAGAATTATAGAGGAATTAGAAAAGGAAAAGTAGGGATAATATGTTAACACTTTTTAACGAAAAACTTTTACAGATTCTGAAATAGTAGAATTTTTACGAAAAAAATATGGTAATTTATTTTTCTGAAAGAAGTATTTTTTTAAAGATATAATAAGAGAAATTTTAGATTTCTTTTTAAATATGGTCTATTATTTTTGCAAAAAGGAATAACAAGTTTTTTTGAAAAATTTTTTTCACACTAAATACCTTCTTTAAATTTGGTGGAATAAACAATTTTTTTACGATAAAATTTTAATAATAATACCAATAATTTTAATACTATCAATAGTAATCGCTACAATAAAAAAATTTGGCAGAAATGAAACCAAATACAGGTATTTTTAAAAAAATGCTTTTTATCATTATTAATTATTTTTTTCATTACCTTTAATAATGGAAAAAAACAGGAAATACTATTGACCAAATAATTACTTCAATAGATAAAAAAACAGTAATAATATTGTTGATGAAATATATAAGGATTGCTATTTAGATTTAGACTATAATTTTTGTAAAAAAAAGATTTTCAAAAATATAGATCTAAAAAAATAGCAAATGAAATGAAAAGCAGAAGATATTGGAAAAAAATACAAATTAATGAATTATTACTTGACAAAAAGAGACCCTAAGCATCAAATTTTAAAATATAGAATAAAAAAATGAAAAAAAGGAGAACTTGAAGAAATTACAAGTAATGGAAGACTTATTCCACGAGTTTTTATGGGACGGTTATTATCGTTGGAAAAATTAATTTTTGGATATGGAATAGTATTTTTTTGCTGGTAACAATTTTTAGTTTATTTTTAAAACATCATTAGCATTAGCAAATTTATATTATAATTTGGCTGCACATAAAGTTTTAGGTGGCTTACTTATTGCAACAGATGTTGAAGATGATTATAGAAAAAAACTTGTATTGAAAGAAATTTTTTTACTAGCTATATTAGTATAATTGCACTATTTTTTTAAGTATTAGAATTTTTTTAAAGAGTTGTCTGGATATATAAATGTTTTAGATGCTAATTTATTTGTAAAAAAATCTTCTTGCTACTAGGTGGTTATGTAGGAATGACAAAAAAAGTACACAATTAGTAGAAAGAAGCTTTTGGGGTTAATAATATAAATAATAGTACAAATCCTGTTTCATCAATGTTTAGAACTATGTTTTTTTAGTCGATAGAATTGGTAACATGTTTAATAAAAAAATAATAATAAAAAAATACTAATTCTACTGAAAATGAAAAATGCAGAAAATTTTTGAAGAAAAATCAAGGATATTCTGAGGGTTATGGTGAAAAATTATAACGATACAACAGAAAATGAAAATGCAGAAGATTATAACGATTTTAATAATAATTCAAATGAAAAATAATGATGAATATAACAGTTATGAAGATAAAAAAATTATGGAAACTGGGAAAATGAAGATGATAATAGCAATAGTTTAGATAACAACTATGAAGATTCAAATTATGATATAGAAGATGAAGAAGAAGGAGAATAAATATGTATTCAATCGAAAAAAAGATATAAATATTAAGTCAAAAATTTGGCAAATATATTTATAAAGAAACAATATATATATTAATAGCAAGTTTAGTAATTTTTTTCAAATCACTAAAAAAAACTTTTTATCAATGAACTAATTGGAGAAATTTATGCTTGGCTCGGTTTTTATAATAACATTTATTTTAACTCTTCCAAGCAAAGCAAACCCACAAAAAAATATATTCAATTCCCTTAATTTATTTTTTAAAAAAAATAATAAAACAGTAAAAATCTTTTGATAAAATATTTATGCTTAAAAAGAAAAAAAATAAAAAAATAATACTGTAAAAAAATTCAACATTAAATTATATTGATTTTTCTAAAATTTACAGGTGACGGATATATTTTTTTCAAAAAAAGTAAAAGTTTTATTGAAATATTAGAAATAGAAGGTGCTAACTTAAACAATTTAACAAAAAAACTTCTGCTCAAAATTTAATAAAAAAAAATCAGGAATTTTATGTATCTTATACTGAAGATATAAAACTTATATATTTAAAAATATTACTCTAATTTTTAATGAAGAAAAAAACAAAACTTAATTGAAAAAAATAGAAAACGAAAAAAAGATAATTTTTAAAAAAAGAAATATTAATATCAAAAATTAAAAAGAATTTGAATTAACTGAAAAAAAGAAAAAAAGAATGTTTATTATATTTGTATTTTTTTGCAAAAGATAAAGAAGAACTTGAAGAAAATATAAATCAATTACACTTTTTCTTTTCCACTTAAATTAAAAAAATATATCACAAAAAAAACAAAGAAGATATTTATTTTTAAACTAAATAATATGAATAGTGAATTTTTAAAAAAAGAAGGTGTGAAAATGAAAAATTATAGAAAATTTAAAAAGAAAAAAATTTAATAATATTAAGAACAAAGAATCAAATCATTTTTAAAAAAACAGTGATTTTTGATTTAGAATTTATAAGCAAGATTCAACCTGCTGGAAATATTATTTTTTTAAAGAAAAATTATATTAAAAAAAAGGCGATGGATTCGAAACTTGTGTTGAAATATATGATTATCCTGAAACTGTAAGAAATTTTTTTGGCTTAGAACAATTACTAATTTTTAATATAGAAAAATTTAATAGTTACTATTGACATTTCTACAATGGATAATGCTATAGTTGATTCAGTTTTAGAAAAAGAATTTAAAAAGAAAATAAATATAGAACAAACAATGAAAAAAATATAACGGATAGATTAAAAAAAGTAAAAAAAGATTTTTCAAAACTCCGTATCTTTTACACGACAAATTATACTCAAATTCTATAAATATAAAACTTGTAAAAAAATTAGAATATTTCTCTTTGACAAGAGTTTAAAAAAATTTAGAAAGTGAGGTTGTAAAACTTCTAAATTACCTTAATGGAAAAATCATTTAAAAGCTTCAATTTTTTTAAATGAATTAGAATATGAATATAAATCAATCTATCATCCATTTAAGTATCAAGCTAACTCTTTTTTTATAATAAGAGAAACGGAAAAGAAATTACTTCAGAAACTTTAGGGGCTGGTCTAGATTATAATTTTTTTCATATTTACACGATGAAAACGGGTTAATATATGGAACTACAAAAAGGTGGAGGTTATGTAGTATTTAATCCATTTTTTAAAAAAATGAACAAAGAAAAAAAGTTACAATGGTATTTTTAATGGGAAAAAAATGGGTTCAGGAAAATCTACTTTTTTTGAAAAAAATTAGCTTTAAATAATTATATTTTTAGGTACTAAAATTAGATGTTTTGACGCTTCAGGAGAATTTAAGTATTTAGTAAAAAAAATCAAATGGAAAAAAATGATAAATTTAAACAATCCTAATAATATAATAAACCCACTTCAGATTTATAAATCTAGTTTAAATAATTCTTCTGATGAAGATATAGAAGATAATTTTTGACAATGAAACAGATAATGAAATTAGAGCTAAATTTTTATCAAAATCATCTTTCTAAATTTCAAATATTTTTTTAGATATTTATCTCCAAATTTAGATGAAACTTATTTTGATGAACTTTCTATATTACTTGATGATTTTTTTATAACAAAAATTAATTTTTTTATAAAATTACGAATGGAGAAAAAAAATATTTATAAATATTACAGAACTAAATCCTAATGAATATCCAATTTTAAGTGATTTTTTTAACTTATATAAATACTATCTATAATGATGAAACAGACAATTTAAGAAAAGAAAGATTAAATGTTTTTAGAATTAAAGTTAAAAAAACTATTGTAAATGTATATGGAATGTTATTTAATGGATATTCTACAATAGATATTCAAGAAGAAAAAAAATTAGTAGTATTTAACATTAAAGAATTAGCAACACTTCCAAACAACATTTTTTTCGGCAGTTATATTTAATATTTTAAATATACTATGGCAAGAAATGATAAATAATGTTGATATATCTAAGTATGGAAATAATATTAAAGACGTTAAATTAAATAATTATTTAGTAATAATTGACGAGGCACACAGAATTTTTAAATGATGATTTAGACAATAAAACAATAAAAATTTTTTTATTGACTTTGAAAGAGAAGCAAGAAAAATATTTAGGGGCAATATGGTTATCATATCATACTATTGATGACGCTATTAAAAAAATGATAATGTAAAAAAAGGAAATTAATAAAATTTTTTTAACTTATCTCAATATAAAGTTATTTTTTTGAGCAAGATATTCAATTAAAAAGAAAAAAATTAATGTCTGTTTTTTTAAAGATAGTATTACTGAAACGGAAATAGATAAAATTTCTAGATTTCAAATAGGAGAATGTTTATTATCATTAAATACCGATAATAATATAATTTTTTTAAGGTTAGTTTAGGACTTGAAAATGAAAGAGAGTTAATAGCTACAGGTGGTAAATAATGGAACTTTTTGAAGATATAAAAAAATTAAAAAAATTGATAAAAAAATATTTATGTTTATATCTCCATTTTTTTATATTTTTTTAATCATACTAACTTTTATCGTTGCAGTTGCAAGTTTTATAAGTCTTAAATCATACAGTAAAACTTCTACACCTTATGCAAAAACAAAAAATATTCCTGAAGCTGTTTTAAAACACGAGGGAACTATTATTAAATATATGAGAAAATATAATATTTCTGATGAGTATTTACCATATATTTTGGCTCAAGCTACACAAGAATCAGGAGGACAAGAGCCTGACATTTTTTTCAGGCTAGTGAAAGCAAGTATGACGGAAAAAAATGGGAATGATTAAAACTGCTGAAGAAAGTATTGAACACGCAATGAAAAGGTGGCGAGAAATTATAGATGAAATAGAAAAAAGAGGATTGGTATTTTCTGTTGAGCTTGTTCTTCAGACTTATAATTTTGGCTCCGGGTATTTAGATTGGGTTGAAAAACACGGGCGAGAATATACTGAAGAGAATGCTGAAAGTTTTTTTCAAAACATAAACTTGCTACATTGAAAAAAATTGGAATTATGGTGTCTATGGAGATATTAAATATATACAACATATTTACAGATATTTGGATTTAGAATTAATAGAAATGGAAAAAAAGGAATTGAAAAATATTGAGGGTTTAGACAATGAAATTATAAAAACAGTCATTGAAGAAGCATACAAATACAAAAAAACATTCCATATCAATTATATGCTAATAATCCCCTGTATGTATAGATTGTTCTGCTTTTTACAATGAATGTTTATAGAAAAGTTGGAATAAATTTTTAGTCATAATGCTCAAGCACAATATGATGTTGTTACAAAAAAATGGAAAAACTTTTTAAAAAAACTGATATTGAAGAATTAAAAGTAGGAGATCTCGTATTTTTTTAAAGGAACCTATAATACTCATCACTATATTACACATGTTGGAATATATATAGGAAATGGAAAAAAATGATAAATGCACAAGTTCCGAGAACAAAGATAGCAGATATAAAAAAAGATTTTTGGAAAAATCATTTGTAGGTGGAGCAAGTCCATGGCATTTATTAAAAAAATCCAAAATAGCAAAAAAATGCAGTATTTTTTTAAATTTAATTATTAAGTAATACTATTGGTATAATTAATATAAAAATAATTAAAAAAATAAAGGCAAATAAAGGGGTGAAAAATTTTTATGTTTGAAAAAAATAAGAGTAAAAAAAGTTTTTTTATTACCATACTTTTTTTATTAATTATTATATTTTTTTGTAATAATAATTAGTAATATTATATTTAGTTACGGAAAAAAATATAAAACAATCTTTTAAAAATGATACTTATAAAAATTTCTAATATCAATCTTTTTGTAAAGGATATATATTTATATAACGATAATTTTTTTATATCGAATTTATAAATAAAAAAATTGGCTAGAAGATAATAATTTACAATTTAAAGCAAAAACAAAAAAATAATGAAAAAGAAGAAATTGACAATATTTTTAGAATTTAAGTTTAAAGGTTTGTATGTAATAAAAAAATTCCTGTTAAAAAAATAATTTTTAAAGCTATAATGTTAACAACAATTTTTAAATCAAAAACGAAAAAAATTTTTATATCTATTTTTAATGAAAGCGAAATTGTAAAAAGGAAAGAAGAAAAAAACAACAAAAAAATTTTTAAAAATTGAATATATAAATAGTATGATAGAATTTAATAATAATGAGATAAACTCTTTAGAAAAAGAGAAAGAAATTAAAGAAAAAGAGATTGAAACTTTTAATGAAAAGAAACAAAAATATAAAAAAAGTGAAAACGAATACTCAATAGGAGAAGAAAAAGAAAAAGATTAATAAAAAAATTTAGACGAAATTCAATCAAAAAAATTAATAGATTATTAAATGAAATCTTAGAAATAAAAAAATAAAAATAATATCATTAAAAAAACAAAAAAATATTTTTATTACAAAATGAAGAAAAAAATTTATAGAAACTGGACAAAAAAATGGATATAAAAAAATATTAAACTTTTAAAGAAAATTGACGGGGAAGGAAATGAAATTAATGATGATGAAACTATAAAAAAATATCGAAGATGAAGAATTAAAGAAAGAGCAGGAACAAAAGAAACAAGATGAAGAAGCAAAGAAACAGCAAGAAGAAATAGAGAAAAAAAGGAAGAAAAAAACAACAAACAATACTAACTCTAAATCAACAACAAAAAGTAAATAATTCTCAACAAAAAAAGCAATAATAAAACACAAAAAAATAATAAATCAAATTCAGATATAAATATCAAAAAAATGATAATAAAAAAACAAAGAAGTTGAAATTGAATTTACTCCCTTAAGTTTTTAAAAAAATAGCTAAAATTTGCTATTTTTTTAAAAAAATATTTGAAAGTGCCTGTATAGTGCTTAATAGCATTATATTTCAGCTCCAGCCTTCCCCTTATAAATGTTTATATATAGTCGTTGTGGGTTTGTGGTCAGGTAAATAAATTTTTCCTGACCACAAACCCATAACGAACGAGTAACTGTAAACAGTTATAAGAGTAAGAGCAGTAAAGGGAAGGCTGGAGCTGTTAGAAATAATAATGTGGGTTAAGGGAAAAAAAGGAAAGGAAGGAATAATGGAAATTGAATAAAAAAAGAAAAAGTAAAAAGGTATAAAAAAAGACTAATAAATGATGTGAACCCCTAAATCCGGACAAAAGGATTTGGGGGTTTTTTTGTATATCAAAAATATGATAAAAAAATTAAAAAAATAAAAGTAATTAAAGAATATGAGATAAATAATATTAGTCAATGTAAATTATCAAAAAAATATAAAATACCACTATCAACAATCAAAAATTGGATAAAATGGTATATGGATAATGGTATTGAAGGTGTAAGTAAAAAAAGTAAAAAAATAAAAAGTTATACTAGTAAATTTAAGCTATTTGTATTACAATATAAAAAAAACTAATAATCTAACTTTTTAGAGAAACTGCTGTTAAATTTGATATAACAAATGATTCAATCATAGTTAATTGGCAAAGGAAATATGATGAATATGGATTAGATGGTTTAAATAGTAAAACAAAAAGGAAGAAAGCCTAAAATGAAAAAAATCTATACCAATAGAACAAAAAAAAGAAAAAATTTACAAGAAAGCAAAAAGAGAAGAACTTTTTAAGACTAAGAGAAGAAAAATCTCCTATTAAAGGCAGCTATAGCTTATGAAAAAAAAACTTCAAGCCTTGCTTATGGAAAAGGACTTAAAAACAAAGAAAAAAAGCAAAAGCGATAATTGAATTAAGCAAGGCAAAAGAATATAAATCAATTACAATATTACAATGGTTAAAAAGTGGCTAAATTAAATAAAAAGTTCCTTTTATGAGTGGAAAGAAAAAAACTATATAAACAGATAAAGTCAAAAGAGATTTATATTATTGAAAAAAATAAAAGATATAGTAAAAGAATCTAAAGGAAGATATGGATATAGAAGAGTAAGTAAGGTATTAAGATTAGAATATGGACTTATTGTAAACCACAAGAAAGTTTTTAAGAATAATGAAAGAAAATGAACTTTTATGTATAAAGTTTAAAAAAACAGAGTTAGAAAGTATAATTCATATAAAGGAACAGTAGGAAAGATAGCAAATAATATTGTTAATAGAAATTTTAAAGCTGATAAACCAAATAAATTATGGCTAACAGATATAACAGAATTTAAAATAGGAAATAGTGAAAAGAAGATATATTTATCACCGATTTTAGATACATTTAATGGAGAAATAATATCATATTCAATAGGTTTTAGTCCTACAGTAACTTTAACGAATAAGTCATTAGAAAAAAAGCTTTTAAAAAGAATAAAAAAACAAAGAAGATTTAACAATTCATACAGATCAAGGCTTTCATTATCAACATAGTAGTTTTTGTAAGAACATTAGAAAATAACAATATAAAACAAAGTATGTCTAGGAAAGGAAACTGCTTAGATAATGCACCAATGGAGAATTTTTTTGGAATATTGAAACAAGAAATGTTTTATGGAGAAAATTATTCTTCTTATGAAAAAAATTAATAGAAGATATAAAAAGAGTATATTAAATGGTACAATACGAAAAAGAATTAAGGAGAATTTAAAAGGAATGTCTCCTATTGATTATAGATTACATTCCTTTGAATAATTTATTTAACTGTCCGTGTTTTTTTGGGTTCAGCTCATAAATTAGACATTTTTTTATTCAATTTTAGATAACAATAAAAAAAGCAAATACAATGCTTTTTTTATTGAATCAGCAAATAAAAAGACTTAATTTTTGAGAAAATTAAGACATTTTCTTTGCCTGTGAAGAAAAGAAGGAAAGTATGGAGAAAAAGTAACTTAAATATCTTAAAATACATTTACGACTTTGTCGTTATTGATAAGTATATATTGTATGAAATTTTTTTAAGTATAAAAAAATACAAAAATCAGCATATAACAAATTATTATATTTAGAAAAAAATAACTTAATAAAAGGCAAAAAAATATTTTTTTGTAAATTATAATAAAATATATACAACAACTAGAAAAAGCAAATAGGTTATTAAATTTTTGATACAAAAAGAATACACAATAAAAAAATTCATACAATGTTTTACACGAACTATTTTTTTAAGCTATATAATTATATATTTAGTAAAAAAACATAACTATTCATATGATGATTTTTATTCCTAATAGAATATCAAAAAAACATATTGGAGTGAACATATACCTGATTTATTAGTAAAAAAAGAAAATGAAATAATTTATATTGAATATGAAAGAACAGAAAAAAACGATTGATAGATTAGAAAAACAATGCAATAAAAAAACAATTTATCTTGCGACTATCAAGTCTGGATTTGTGAAACAAAATATATATATAACAGATTAATGAAAGCTAAAGAAGAATTTAACTTAAATATTAAATGTTTAATGAAAAAAAGAAATAACAGATTATTTAAAAAAAGGAGTGTAAAGATGAAAATTATAGACTTTATTTTTTTAAAAATATTTAAAATAATATTAATTGTATTTTTTTATTCTATCCAGTATATTCATTATTTTTTTAATACCATTTTTTTATTTTTTTAAATTTTTTTATTAAATTTAAAAAAACTACTAAATTTAGTTTATTAATATTTTTCAACTATCTTTTTTTATTTTTTTAGTCTTTATTTTTAATCAAGAATTATTAATTAAAAGACTTAAAATATATGAATATATACTATTAAATTTTTTTCAAAAAAATTGATTTATATTTTGAATTTAAAAAAATACATATTCTATTTTGATAATTTATATTTTTTTCTTTTTTTATTTTTTTGTAATTTCTTATATGATTTTTTTACATTAAATTTCAAAACAAAAAAATCAATTTTTACTTGATGAAAAAAATAGAAATGAATTATATTCTAAAAAAATATTTGAAAGTATAATCTATTTTTTTCAATAAAAAAATTAAAAAAATTTTAATCACACAAAAAGAAAAAAAGCTATAATTGGATATGATATTAAAACATATAATCAAATAGATATAAACGAAAAAAATGGTCATATTTTTCGCGGTTGGTACAACTGGAAGTGGAAAGACAGCAACAATAACAAATTTAATAGAACAAGCTGTTGAATATGAGAAATTTACTATTGTTGTTGACGGAAAGTCAGATAAAACTATTTTTTTCATTGTATGATAGTGCTTTTAAGATTAGCTGAAAAAAATACAATAGAAAAAAATTTACATTGTATCTCAAGGAGATGATACAACTGATAGTATTAATCCATTCAAAAATTGTGATAGTACACAAATTAAAGATATGTTAATATCACTATCCGAATGGTCTGAAGAACATTACAAAGCGAATGCATCAAGATTCTGGCAAGCTCTAGCAGATTTAATGATATTATCAAATAAAAAAATATTTCAATAAAAAATTATTGAAAAATTCTGAAAAAGAAAAAAATTATATTTCAATGGTAAATAATTTAAAAACTATAAATAAAATTTCTGATAATGAAGCTAAAAAAATTACTTAAATATTTACAATTTATCGTCAGAAATAGCTCTTTTCTAGTGTTGCGAGATTTGCAACACTAATCGAAGGAAAAGGAGGTAATATTTTTTTCTGAAGACGGTTTTTGACTTAATAGAAGCATATAATGAAAAATGCAATAGTAATTTACTTAATCGATAAGTTTAAATTCCCGGAATTTTTCAAAAAGTTTAGGAGAAGTAATTTTGTTGGATATAAAAAAATTAATCTCAAAAATTAATTAAATTAAGACAATTGGATAAAGAAATATTAGTAATACTAGATGAATTAGGGGTTTACGCTTCAGATAAAAATTTTTAGATATTCTAAACAAATCAAGAGTTGCAAAAAGTACAAGCTGTATTATCTACTCAATCAATGTCCGATTTAGATGATGTTACTTCAAATTTCAAAAAAACAAGTAATTGACAACTGTAATACATTTTTTTAATATTGAGAAATAATGATCCTGAAAAATTCTGAATTATTATCAGGAATTTTAGGAACAAAGAAGAAACATTTTACAACATATCAAGCTAACACAGAGTCAACTTTTTTTCAACTGGAAGTGGAAGTTTTAAAATTGTTGATGAATATATAATAAATCCAAATGCAATAAAAAAATTAAAAAAAGTTGACAGGTATTTATTATTCAAAAAAATACTGAAGAAATTAAAGTTTTTTTGAAAGCAGACTTGCTGATTTATCTTAAAATTTATAACTAGCCTAGTTTTTAAACTCAGCTAGTTTAATTGCTCTTACGAGCAATTTTTTTATAACAATTAAGGTCAACAACAAAGTATGTTGTTGACTTCTTTTAATTATAAGAGTTTTTTTCAATAGTCAATGTACGTTCCTTAATTCTCAAAATTTTTTTAAAAAAATTTTTTTACGATTACCACTTTACTCATTGACTATTTTTTTATTTTTTTCAATCAAATCCGATAGATAGATTTAATATAAATAAAATCAATATAATTATATTAATAGAGAAATAGCATTTTGCTAACTCTTGAAATTGCAAAATGAAAATTCAAGAAATAGCATTTTGCTAACTCTGTTTTTCCTAAAATTTTTCCTAATAAAAAGTGAGTTTTTCAAAAATGCTAACTCATAGTATTTTTCAACGTTTGTAACAAATATCTTTTCTAAAAAAATTTTTTTAAAAAAAGTATTGACAAAAATAAAATAAATAGTATATACTATATGTATAATATGTATTGTATGTATAATAAGCATAAGGAGGTTGAAGTTATGCAAAAAAATAAGAAAAAAATATTTTGTTGAGTCCTGAAGAAAATGACTTAATTAATAATTTTGCAGATAGAGTTGGTTTAACTTTTTTTCTGAATTTATTAGAAAAAAACAGTTTTAGAAAAAAAATTAATAAAGAAGAAAATGTTGATTTGCTAAATTTTTTTAATAAAAAAACTGTAGTTATGTTGAAGAAAAAAAGAACAACACGATTTTTGAAAAAAATGAATATAGATTTTTTTCCGACTTGTCAGGAAAGGAGTTTTTATTAGATGAACTCTTATAAAATTCTATAAAAAAACCTGCTGAAAAAAATTTATTTTTAAAAAAATAAATTGATTGGCTTAAAATTTATGAAGGCATTTTTCTGAAATTTCTACCAATATTGACAGAGTAAAACTTTATGATATAAAAAAATTTCATCATAATCAATTTAACGATATTTTTTTAGATTAAGAATTGGCAAATATAGAAGTATTTTTTTCGGATTGTTGATGATGAAATAATTATCATAGTTTTTGATATTGACAGTAGAGGAGATATTTATAAATAGACTTTATACATCATAAGTTAGAACTTTTTTTAACTTATGATGTATAAAAAAAATATTGTGAAACCTGAAAATTTAATAATCTTGTTAATTTATTTTTTTAATGGCATTTTTTTCGCAAAACTATAATTTTTGCGAAAATAAAAAAAGCTAAAATAAAGAAGAGATTGTTATTTAACCTCTACTCTATTTATATATAGATTATATTATATTTTTTTAATTATTAGTCAAGATTTTTTTAACTAAAAAAATCTAACTCTTCCTTATACAGTTCTTTCAAATAAAATACATCATTCATTATAGAGTTATCTATATCTTCATACAACAGTAACTTATCTATGTCATCCTTTGCATTTTTTTAAATTTTTTTAATTTTTAACTCTATTACTATCTTATTAAAGAGCAATTTTTTTCATCATCAATATATACAGATAGTCCTTTTTTTCGAAAAATTTTAAGCGATTTTTTTCAATTTTTATTCGACTTGTAATATAATAACCCTAATTCTAAAAAAATATTTAAAAAAAATCGGCATTTAAATCCAATGCTTTTTTTCATAATAGTAAATAGATTTATCAATTTCATTTAATTTATTATAAATATATCCAATCCAATAGAGATCTTCCTTATCAAGATTTAATTTATCTATGGAATCTAAAATTTTATAACAATCATTATACTTAAATCTATCAACTAGTTGTAATAATTCTTCAATTTTTGATTTTTATTACTAATTTCTTCAATTTTGTTATTGATAATATTATCAATTTTGAAATTAGTGTTAGTAATAGATTTCTTATAATATAAACTTGCTTTTTATATAAAATTTTTTTCCTTAACGTATAAATCACCATATAACATATTAATTAATGAATCATTTTTCAATATTTCTACTTAAATCTGATAATAATATTTTTTTATTTCGTTTAAAAAAACATATTTTTGATAAGTATTATCATAATCTATTATTGATAATAAGAATCTAACATAAATTTTTTTCTTATAAAATCATCATATATCTCTAAATTTAGCAGTCCTCTTATAATTAATAAGTTGTATATAATACTATCCAAATTATTGCTATTAAATCCAATTTTTAGATTTAACAAATTCTAATAAGTTAATGTTTTTTTGATTTGATAAAATTATTAAGTACTGTTATATTACTAAATTTAGAATCAATACCATTTAATAATAAAATCCCTTCAAAAAAATATTCTAAATTAATATTTTTCATTAAAATTATTATTCTTAATATTGTCTATTAAAAACATTAGAGTTAATTGGAATATCAATATTTTCATATATTTTTACCGTTAATATCTATTTTTTTACTGTTAGAAAATATATTCTCTCAGAAAATTTAATAAAATAATTGTATAAATTATCCATAGTCACCTACATTTTTTTGGGTGTATACATACCTAGAAGACCTAAACCTATTTCTATTAATATCCTTGAACAATAAGTAAGTACTAAACGAAACTCTTTAATATTCTCTTCTTGATTATTTATAGGACAAGAATTATAAAACTTATTAAACAACTTTGCTACTTCAGTTATATACCTAGCAAGTATAGAAGGCTCATATTTTTTTGCAGAATCTAATAATATATCTTCAAATTTATATATAGACTTTTACCAAAGCTAATTCATCCACATTCATTTCGTAATTAGAAAATTTCGAAATATCAATATTATTAATTTTTTTGAGTAAAAAAATCATTTTTTTCTAAAATACTATAGGCTCTTGCAGCTGAATATTGAACATACGGGCCAGTTTCTCCTTCAAAATTAAGAACATTATTCCAGTCAAAAGAATAATCTTTAATTCTTGTATTAAATAATTCTTGGAATATTACAGCTCCAATACCAACTTCTTTAGCAACAATTTCTTTATTTTTCTAATGTATTATTTCTTTCGTTTATAATTTCTAATGTTTTTTTCTACACTCTTTTCTAGTACGTCATTTAAGAATATTACATTACCTTCCCTTGTACTAAGTTTTGCAGAAGTTCCTAAAAAAATCATCTTTTACACTTACCATTCCAAAGGATACATGTATACAATCATTAGCCCATTCATATCCCATTTCTTTAAGAACAGCGATTAATTGTTCAAAATGTAATTTTTTTGTTGAGTTGCAACAACATAAATATTTTTTTACTAAAATTATAATCTTTTTTTCTTGTTAAAGCGGTTGCTATATCTCTTGTGATATATGTACTTGAAGAATTACTCTTTAAAATTAAAGCTGGTGGTAGGTTATATTTATCTAGATTTACTATTTTACATCCATCACTTTCAGTTAATAAGTTTTTTTCTCTTCAAGTTCTTTAACAACATCATTAATAAATTGAGAGTGATATGCCTCACCTCTATAGGAATCAAATTCAACTTTTTAATTTATCATATACTTTTTGAAATTCCAATAAACTTATATCTTTAAACCAATTCCAAAAGCTTGACAGATTCTTCATCACCATTTTTCTAGTCTATTAAAAATAATTTCTAGCAGTTTCTAACATATTTTTCATCTGTCTTGCATAGATTATTGAAGTCAACGTATAATTTTTAGTAATTGATTAATAGGATCTGCATTAATTTGATCATCATTTCCCCATAACTTATATGCTGCAATTATTTTTACCAAATTGAGTTCCATAATCTCCAAGATGGTTTACTCCAATTGTATTATAGCCTAAAAAAATTTATAAATATTCTTTATAACATTTCCTATTAGGGTACTTCTAATATGACCAATATGAAATGGCTTAGCTATATTAGTTGATGAATAGTCAATGACAATAGTTTTGTCTAAATTATTTTTTTGAAGAACCATAATCATATTTCCTTAAAATCATTTCAGAAATAACGTTACTAAAGTATTCTGTTGGTTTTTATAAAAAAATTAATATATGGTCCAACATTGCTTATTTTTAAAGAAAACACTATCTTCAATATTGATTCTATTAACTAATTCTTGTGCTATAATATTTGGTGCCTTTCTTAGCTCTTTTTGATAATTTAAAACAAGGAAAAAGAATAGTCTCCCATTTCTGGATTTGGGGGAGTTTCTATTAATTCTTTAATTTCATCTTTACTTAAATTTATATCTAAGTTAAAAAAATAGTATCTACTACTATATCTTTTAAATTTTATCATAATTTACTCCTATTTTTAATTTTTACAACTGTAGCACCATCGCCACCTTCATTTAACTTTCCAAAGCTAAATGATTTAACTAATTTATGTTTTTTTAAGAAATCTGTTATGTTATTTCTTAAAATACCAGTTCCTTTTTCCATGAACTATTGTTACCTCATTTAAATTTGCAATGAAAGAATCATCTAAAAAAATTTATCAATTTCATAGATTGCATCTTCTGTATTATAACCTCTAACATCAATCTTGTTACTATACAATTTATCACTTTTTTTATAAATGTAGATTTTTGAATAAGAAGTTTTTCTCTTTAGATTTATCAATAATATTTTTCTATTCTTATAATATCATTTATACTAGCGTTTACTTTTTAAAATTCCTATTTTTAACCTGAACATTTCCGTTTTTTTATCAGGTAAAGTTTGAATAAAACCATTTTTCATTTAAACTTAGAACTTTAACTTCTTCTCCTAACATTAAAGGTTCATTAGATATATTAGAATTAATATCATTTTTTTAATAGATTTATTATGATTTATTTTTTTCAATTTTTCTCCAATATTTCTTCTGAAATTTTTCTTTAATTTGTGAGATTGTTCTTTTGATCTAGCTTTATTTATATGATTAATAGTTTCTCTACAGAATTTATCAGTTTCATTAATAGAATTTTTCAATATATTCTTCTAATTTTTTTATTCTTTTTTTCTTTTTTTGACTATTAAATTTTTTTCAAGTTTATTTTTCGTATTCTTGCTTAATTTTTTTATTAAAATTTAATAATTCTCTTTGTTCTATAATAAGCTCTTCATATTCTTTACGTCTATTATCAACATTACTAACTAATTTATCAAAAAGATAAATCATTATTAGAAATAAATTTTTTTGCATTAATTATAAAGCTATCATCAAGCCCTAATTTTTTTGAAATTTCAAATGCATTTGATTTTTCCAGAAATTCCAATTATTAATTTATAAGTAGGCTCTAATTTTTTTCTACATTAAATTCCATTGCTCCATTTTTGAACATTTTCAGTTGACATAGCATACATTTTTTTAATTGACTATAATGTGTTGTTGCTATTGTCCTGATATTTTTTTCTAAGAAATAATTTAATATAGAAATAGATAGACCTGATCCTTCCTCTGGATCTGTTCCTGATCCTAGTTCATCAAAAAGAATTAGAGAATTAGTCTTAGCGTTATTTATTATATCTATTATATTTTTTTCATATGGGAAGAGAAAGTACTTAAAGATTGTTCAATACTTTGTTCATCTCCTATATCTGCAAAATATCTCATCAAAAAAATAGCTACTTCAGAATTATCAAAACAAGGAATCATTAAGCCAAATTGTGTCATTAATGTTAAAAATACCAACAGTTTTTTTAAAGTAACAGTTTTTTTCCACCGGTATTAGGGTCCAGTAATTACTAAAGTGTTGAAACTATTTCCAAGAGATATATCAATAGGAACAACCTTATCTTTATCGATAAGAGGATGTTTTTGCTGACTTTAAAGAAATAATACCATTATCATTAATAATCGGCTTTATAGCTTCCATATCATATGCTAATTTACCTCTAGCAAAAAAATAAAATCAATGCTTGAAATAATTGATAAATTAGTAATTAATTGTGGTAGAATTTCATAAATTCTCTTTGAAAAATTCTCTTAAAAATTCTTTCGATTTCTTTTTTTCTTCTTCTATTTCTAATTTTTTTAAATCATTATTTAAGTCAATTACAAACATTGGTTCTATGAAGACTGTTTGACCTGATGAAGATTGATCATGAACAATACCTTTAAAAAGAATTTTTTTAAATTCACTTCTAACTGGTACTACATATCTACCATCTCTTAATGTATATATATTATCCATTAATTTATCTGATGTTGAAATTAGTTGATTTAATCTATCTCTAATTAAGTCATTTTTTTGGACTTAATCATCCTTCTAATTCTTTTTTTAATTCATGACTTGCTTCATCTGAAATTTCTTCAGCTGAAATTATAGAAACTTCTAAATCTCTTTCTAATTGAGCATAAATATTTAATGAATTTAACAAGGAATAAATATTATTATACTCTATTGATTCTTCTTCTGTAATTATATTCTTTAAAGACTTTGATGTATTAAGAAGTTTCCAAACTTCTAGAAGTTTTTTTGGTAATAAAAAAAGTGACCTAGCTCAATAAGTTTAAAGTCTTCATCTAAGTTATCTATATTAGAAATACCTGGTAACCTATGTTTTTATAATAAATCTATAAGCTTCATCAGTTTCATCTAATAATTTTTTTGAACTTCTGATAATTCTTTAGAAATATGCGAATTTTTTTATAACATTTTTTTCCTATTATACTTTGAGAACGATCTAATAACATATTTATAATTTTATAAAATTCTAAAGTTTTTAAGTACTTTATTATTCATTATTATTCATTATCTCCATTTTTTTATTTTTGTTAATATATTCATTCTTTAATTTTAGAATTTCATTTTTGTAATTCTATTATTATTTCATTTTTTTGTTTTTAATTGATAAAAAAATGTTCGTAAGATAATTTTTTTCTAAATTTTTCATATCTTTTTTTCAACGGAACTTATTGTTTTTCGTTAATATATTATTTTTTTATCATTTAATTCATTAATTGTTTCTTTTTAATTCTTCATTTTTCTTTTTTTCTATTTTTTTGATTATTCTTTAAGAATTCTTCTTGTTTTTTTATAGGAAATTCACTATCTTCACTTAATAAGTTAATCTCTTTCTTTAAATCAAAAATAATCACTTGAGATGTTTAAAGCAACTAAAGTAGCAGCCATAGTAGAATTTAATAAGTAGTTGTGAGATGTAATTTTTTTATTTCCTCATCAACAAAAATTTGCAATCTCTTCTACTTCAGCTCTAGTTTTTTTACCAATAATTGTATAAACAGTCCCCGCGATATTAACTTTAATCTTGTTAGTATCCATAATATTCTCCTAATTAAAAATCTTAAATAAGCACCTAATTTGTCTTTTTAAATCTTTAAGTATACAGTCAATTATACTATTTATATCTTCATCAACTAAAGTTTTATCCTTAGATTGGAAAGTTAATTTATATGCCATTGATTTTTTTCCTTCATCAATTTGATTTCCAGTATAGATATCAAATAGTTCAACATTTTTTTAATAAATCATTTGAATTATTTCTTATTATTTTTCTCAACAGTACCACTATCAGTTGTTTTTATCAACTATTATAGCCAAATCTCTTTTAACTGCAGGATATTTGATTAAAGGTTCATAAATTTTTTTATTAAACTTGATTTTTTTCTCTTAGCTTTTTCTATATCAATTTCGCAAGCAAAAAAATATTTTTTTAATTGAAAAAAATTTTTTTACAAACTTCATATGATACTTGACCTATTTCTCCAAGTTTTTTTCACCATCTACTAATATATCTGCACAAACTCCAGGGTGAAAAATATTCTATTGCACTATTCTTTACAAATTCAAAGTTTTTTTATATTTAAACTATTGAATAAATTAAATATAATATCTTTAATATAGTAAAAAAATCATATTTTTCCGTAAGAACCTATAACAATTTTTTTCATTTCTAATGGAACTTTTTTTCACCGTTAATAGCGTGGAAAGTATTACCTAATTCATAAATTAGCAAATCTTCATTTTTTTATAATTTAAATTTTTTTGATAAAACGTCAAAAAAATATTTGGTAGTAAAGACTTTCTCATTATGCTAAATTCTTCACCTAATGGGTTTAAAATTTTTAACTGTATTATTAGTATCCATTTTTTTGACTTAGAAATTATATTTCCACCAATAAATGAATAAGTAGTAATTTCATATAATCCTAAATTTAATAAAATACTTTTTTACTTTATCTTCAAAAAAACTCTTCTTGCTTTTTTTCTACCTATTGTATTTGGCCCTAAAATAGGCGTAGGATTAAGATTAGAATAGCCATATAGTCTACCTATTTCTTCAACAATATCTTCTTTAATTGACAAATCTGTTCTAAAATAAGGTATATAACAAATAATGATATTATTCTTTTCTTCAGTTTTAATTTCTAATAAATTTAAGTAATTAATAATCTCTGAATTATCTATTTCGACTCCTAATAATCTCTTTACTAAAAATCGGATCAAATTCAATAATTGTTTCATTGTTTAATCCGTTTTTTTACATCAGATACAGATTGAATTTCGCATTTAACATATTTTTTTCAAGTAAATATAAAAAAATCTAGATAGTACATTCAAAGTATGTTCAGATGTTAAACCTTTTTTTCATATCTAATTGAAGCTTCAGATTTTTAAACCTAATTTTTTTGAAGTAGATTTGATTGATTTTTTTGTAAAATAAGCAGACTCAATTAGTATGTTTTTTTGTATTAGAATCTATTTCAGAATTTTTTTAGCCCCATTACACCAGCTATTGCAATAGGTTTAACATCATCACAAATGAGCATATCATCACAGGATAGTACTCTTTCAACGTCATCTAAAGTAACAACTTTTTCTCCTTCAAAAAGCATTTCTTATTGTAATATTTCCTTCTAATTTATCTAAATCAAATGCATGAAGCGGTTGACCTAATTCAAGCATTACAAAATTTGTTAAATCTACTATATTATTAATTGGTCTAATACCTGAGTTTAATAAATAATTTTTGAATCTTTCTATTTGATTCTTCAATTATTACATTTCTTATTATACTAGCTGAATATCTTTGACAATTTTTCGCTATTTATATTAATACTAAGTTTATTATTAATAAGATCTGTTAAATTTTTTTAAAGTTGATTTTTATTTAATTTCTTATTAAAACTAGCAGCTATTTCTCTTGCCATACCAACAATAGATAAGCAATCGGGTCTATTAGGCGTAATTTCAAATTCAACAACAGTATCATTTAAGTCTAAAACTTCTCTAATATCAGAGCCTAAAATTAAATTATCATCAAAAAAATTCTTAATACTCCATCTTTATATTCTTTAGGGATTACTGAGTCAGGATAACCTAATTCTTTATAGCTACAGAACATTCCTTGAGAAAGTTCTCCTACTAATTTTGCTTCTTTAATTTTTTTGTATTATCTGCTAGTGTTGAGTTTACCTTTGCAACAGGAACATAATCAAATTGTTTTTAAATTTTTGAGCAGCAGTTACAATTTGTACAATTTCATCTCCAATATCAACTTTCGTAATCCATAGTTTATTAGAGTTTTTCATGTCTATAAATATCTATAATTCTACCTACAACAATATTACTTATATTTGTACCTAGTTTTGCAATAGATTCAACATGAGATCCTGTTAAAGTAACTTTATCACATATATCCATAATATCATTATCTATATCAATATATTCTTTTGCCCAGTTAATTGGTAATAACATATAAGCCCCCTTAAAATTGTTCTAAAAAAATCTTTTATCATTATCATATAAAAGTCTAATATTATTAATTTTATGTTTAACCATTGTAATTCTATCAATTCCCATGCCAAAAAGCAAATCCAGAATATTTTTTTAGAATCAATTCCACATGCTTCTAATACATTAGGGTGAACCATTCCACATCCTAGTAATTCCATACTCCAACCAGTTCCATTACATACTTTACATCCTTTACCTTTACAATTAAAGCATGATACATCTACTTCTGCGCTAGGTTCAGTAAATGGAAAAATAATGCGGTCTATATCTAGTTTGCATATCTTCCCCAAAAATTCTTTAATAAAAAGTATTAAGTGTTTCAATTAAATTACTCATATTTATATTTTCATCTACTACAAGTCCTTCAATTTGATGAAACATCGGAGAATGAGTATCATCTACCTCATCAAATCTAAATGTTCTTCCGGCAGAAACCATTTTTAATAGGTGGTTTTGTTGATAACATAGTTCTAATTTGAACAGGGGAAGTGTGAGTTCTTAATAATAAATCTTTATCAATATAAAATGTATCTGACATCTCTCTTGAAGGATGATCCATTGGAGAGTTTAATTTGTCAAAATTATTTTTCTACCGTTTCGATTTCTGGTCCATCAATAATAGAAAAACCCATAGAAATAAAAAAAGTTTTTCAAGCTCTTCCATTGTTTGGTTAAGAGGATGTCTATGACCCATATCTATAAATTTTTTTGTTGATTGTCACATCTATAGTTTCTTGTTTAATTCTTTTTTTCAAGTTCTTTTTTTATTGAAAAAAATTCTATTTTTATCATTAATCTTATTTTTCAATTTCTGTTTTTAGTTTGATTAATAAGTTCCCCAATTTTTTTGGTCTTTCTTCTTTTGAAACATTTGCCATATTTCTTAAAAATACTTGTAAATTCACCTTTTTTTACCCAAATATTTTTATTCTAATTTCTTCTAATGTATTTTTTTATCAGAATCTTTTATTTCACTTAAAAATTTTTTTCTTTTTAAATTACTAATTAATTCTCTCATGTCTTTCTCCTATTTAAGATTATATTTTTTTATAATAGTAGCCTTCTCCCCACTTAGTTTGAATATATGTTACATCACCTTTATTAATTTTTTTCACGTAATCTTCGGATATGTACATCTATTTTTTTCTATAGTCGCTAACATGTTCTTCTTTCCATACTATTTTTTTGCTATATCTTCTCTACTAAATATTTTTTTCTGGGTTAATAGCCATTATATACAAAATATCGAACTCTTTTTCCAGTTAAATCTACTTCTTCACCTTTTTAGCTTTACTGTCCTTCCAACAATATTAAACTCTAAATCATCAGCAAATATTAAATTATCTATATCTGTTCTCCTTTGACCAAATCTTCTCATTATTGCACGAATCCTTGCTTTTAATTCAAGAATATTAAATGGATAAATTAAGTAATCATCAGCACCATACTCAAAAAAATTAAAAATTTTTTTGCATATCATCTTTTAATGTTGTTGTTATGATTGTTGGTACATCACAAAATTCATTTAATTTTCTTTTTCAAATCTAACCCAGTACCATCTTTAAAATTCATATCCATGATTATAATGTCAAAAATTTTTTTCTGATCAGCCAAAAATTATAGTATCTTCAATATTATTGGCTGTTGTAATTTCATAATTTTCATCTTCTAACATTGAGTACATCAAGTCATTAATTTGTGAATCAATAGGTAAAGCCATTAATATTTTTTTAATTTCATAAAACAACTCCTATTTTACTAATATTCTCTCGTTATCTTTTTCTTAAAGTTATTTTTTTCTTTATCTAAGAATTCAAGTAATTCCATTGTTGATTTTTCTGTTTGAATTAAGTAAATCTCTAGCATCTGAAACGGAAATCGATCCATTATTTACAATAAATTCTTTTTATCTTATTTACAGCTAAATCATAGTTTGTTTTTTTAGCATATAACCAGAGTCTAATTTTATTACCTCTTTATTACTTATTAAATATAAAATTAGTTCTTTAAAGTGTTCTATAGATATATCAATTTTTAAAAATCTTCAAAATTGATTATAGAAAACTTATCAGAATTGAATGTATTCTTTATAGATTCAATTCTTTTTATAATCTAAGTCATCAAGTGAAATTTTTAAAAATCTAATAAAGAAACATATTCATCGGATACATTAAATTTATCAGATATTAAATAGTTTATAAATTCATTTTTTTATTTTTACCATTTAGTGTATCAAAAAAACTTAGATTTCAAAGTTTCTTTAGATACACCTATTCTCTTTGGAAATTTCTTGTGAAATTCTCCAATAAATAAAAGTAATTTTATTAATTAAATTATTCATAAAAATTTTTTTAGAAATAATTAATCTATCCGGACCATTTCCAAAAAGAAATAATTTCTTTTTCTGAAATTAAATCATTAATAAGATTTGTGATATTTTTCAGAAGAATCAGAAAATAAACTATAATAATTTTTTTCGGAGTAAAAATTATTACTAAATCTATCTATATAATTATAAATATACTCCTTAAAGGTACAATTATCAAGTTGTTTAATTTTTATCAATATCATTAGAATTATATCTTTTTTTCTTAGTAGCGTTAGAGTCAATAATATACCCTCCACCTATAGTATATAGAGGAGAAAAAAAGTCTAAGGATGAACTTATCATTTCTTTTTACTGATTATTGGCTCTTCTAATCTTAATTGAATTATATATTCTTTATTAGATTCTAATTCCTCGTCTTCTAATAAAATTGCTCTACATAAAAACCTCATTTGATCCTATATATAGATGAAATCTAGTTCTATTAGTTATTGCAAAAAGGCAAATTTACAGTTTTTCAATTTAATATCTATAATACTACTTTCAGTAAAAGTATTATTTGGAACCAATACAGAGCCTTTTTGGGACGTCTTCTTTTTTTACATTTGCTAAATTTATAGCAACACGTTGTCCTGCAAAAAGCTGCATTAACATTACTATCATGAACTTGTAAATTTCTAACTTTTTGTTAATTTGTTTTTCAGGATAAATTAAAAGTTCATCATCTATTTTTTAAAGTTCCTGAAATTAAGGTTCCTGTAACTACAGTACCAAATCCAGTAATTGAAAAAGATCTATCTACATATAGTCTTGGATTTGAATTTAAATCTTTTTTTCGGGTAAAGTATCAACAATTCTAATTATTTCGTTTTTTTAAAATATCAATACCTGTTTTTTTCAGTTGAGGATATTTCAATTATTCTTGCATCTTCTAAGAAAGTTCCTTTAACTTCGTCAGAAATATCCAATTTAACAAGTTCAATCCAATCTTTATCTACTAAATCACACTTTGTTAACGCGATTATACCATTTTTTTATTCCGATTAAATTTAAAAATATCTAAATGTTCTTTTGTTTGTGCCATGATTCCTTCATCAGCAGCTACTACTAATATGATAATATCCATACCACAAACACCAGAAAGCATATTTTTTTATAAATTTTTTTCATGTCCAGGAACATCAATAATACCAACCCTCAAATCATCATTTAAGTCAAAATGAGTAAAAACCTAGCTCGATTGATATTCCCCTACTTTTGTTCTTCTTTTAGTCTATCAGTATTTCTGCCAGTTATTGCTTTTAATTAATGTTGTTTTTTTCCATGATCAATATGACCAGCAGTTCCAACGATAATATTTTTTTATTATCCATACTATTCTCCTATTAAAGATTCAATTGCTTCTTTAATTATATAAAATTCATTCTCAAAAAAATTGTTCTAACATCTAAAAATTAAGTTACCTTTATAAATTCTAGCAATAATTGGAATTTTTATAACCTCTTAGTTTTTTTGTTCCAATTCATTTTTCTGTATAAGATTTAGATATTATTTTTTTATTGCTTTTTGAAGGTAATTTTTTTGAGTTGGTAGTGAACCTGCACCAACTTCTGAATTAATATTAATAATTTCAAATTCAAATTCTGAACTTTTACTAATATATTCAATTAGTTTTTTTCTGCTTTTTTTCATTAAGTTTTTTTCTATACTTATAGTTAGCATATTTAAAAGTGGGTATCTTTGATACCGCAACTTCTTCATCAATATAGTAAGAAAACACAGATTCTAGTGCAGAAAGAGTAAATTTATCTACTCTTAATGCTCTTGTTAACTGGTTCTTTTTTTCATTTTTTTGAATATATTCTTTTTTTCCAACAATAATACCAGCCTGTACTCCACCTAGAAGTTTATCACCACTAAAACTTACAATATCTACCCCATTTTTGATGCATTCTTGAACTGTAGGTTCATGACATAACCCATATTTAGATAAATCTATTAAAACTCCTGAACCTAAATCTTCTATTATTGGAATATTATATTTTTCTTTCAATTCATTTAACTCAAAAAGAAGATACCGATTCAGTAAAGCCTAAGATTTTTAAAATTGCTTTGATGAACTTTAAAGAATGCTGATGTATTTTCATCTATTGCATTTTCATAATCACTAAGATGTGTTTTATTTGTAGTTCCAATCTCTTTAAGTTCAGCTCCACTTTCTCTACATACATCAGGTATTCTAAATGATCCACCTATTTCAACTAATTCACTTCTACTAGTAATTACATTCTTTCCTTTTTGCCATTGTAGATAAAATTAACATTACAGCCGCAGCATTATTATTTACAACAATGCAGTCTTCTGCTCCAGTAATTTTTCTTAATAATATTTGTTAAATGAGAATATCTAGAGCCTCTTTCACCTTTTTTTCTAAATCATATTCAAGATTGGAGTATCCGATTGATACATTCTTAATATTTTCGAATATTTCCTCATTTAATACAGATCTTCCTAGATTCGTATGAATAACTACACCAGAAGCATTAATTACTTTTTCTTAAATTTAATATTTTTTTATTATATACATTTTTTCTCAATACTACTTACTAAATTTTTTTAATATAATTAGTTATTGAATTTTTCGTCATAACCACTTGAAATTTTTATTTCTAATATTATCTAGCTCTTCATGGATCGACTCCATAACTAAAATTTTTTTAGAATTACTTTTTTTAATAGTTTATTAATTACATCATTTTCTAAAAAGTTGATCAACTTTAGGTATCATTTTGTACAAATTCATAAATATCTCCATTATTTAATAGTCAAATATTTTTTTCAGATTTTTTTCTACTACTCTTCCTATTACAGCAAATCTAGTAGGTATTTCCTTCAATTTTTTTCTAATATATCTTCTACTTCATTTTTCAGGAACAGTTATAAGTAATCCACCTGAAGTTTCTGGATTAAACATTACATTTAGTAAAGATTCATCGATTTCATTTTTCTAAAATATAGTTATTTCCAACAAATTTTTTTATTATCATAGCATCCTTTAGGAATTAATCCCATATTTGCATAATCTAAGGCGCCATTTAAAATAGGCATATTAGAACTATCTAGTTCAAATGTAGTATTTGATCCCTTTGCCATTTCGTAACAGTGTCCCATTAAACCAAATCCTGTTATATCTGTACATGAATTTATTGTATTATTTTTCTACTGCTCTTTTTTGCATATTTATTTAGTGTTTCCATTGTATGAGTTGCATCTGCTATTTCTTCGCTTGTTGCTATTCCACCCTTTATAGCTGTATTTATAACACCAAGTCCAATAGGTTTAGTTATAATTAGAACATCACCTACTCTAGCAGATGAATTTTTCCAAACCTTTTTAGGATGAACAAAACCGGAAACACTTAATCCATATTTTGGTTCATCATCTTGCACAGTATGTCCACCTATAAGTAAACATTCTGCTTCTTTCATTTTTTCTAGTCCACCTCTAAGTATTTCAGTTAATACTTTTGGCGGTAAACAATTTGGAAAACATACTATATTCATAGCCATAGTTGGTTCTCCTCCCATAGCATAAACATCTGATAGAGAATTAGTAGCAGCTATTTTTCCAAAGGTAAAAGGATCATCTACTATTGGAGTAAAAAAGTCTAACGTTTCAATTAAAAGCTAGTTCATCATTGATTCTATATACTGCAGCATCATCAGAAGTTTCAATTCCAACTAGTAAATCTTCACTTCTAGAAGTTCTATTATCTAAACCAGATAAAACCTCGTCCAGAATATCTGGACCCTACTTTAGCAGCTCATCCAGACGTTTTTTTGCATATGATGTTAATTTTTATATCTTTTAAATCAATATTTTTTTCATATAATCTCCTATTCTACTGTAATGTCATTTTTTTATTTTTTTCAAAAGTTTTTTTCCTATTCCAGAAACTTTTGTAATATCTTCAATTTTTTTGTAAATTTATGTTTTTTCCCTATATTCAATTATAAGTTTTTGCCTTATTTTTCGCCTATTCCTGGTAATTTGCAAAGTTCTTCTTTACTTGCTGTATTAATATTTACTAACTTATTATTAGAATTAGAATTATTTAAACTATTAATAGATTCAGAATGTGATTCACCTTTTTTTATAGATATGTATTTTTCATTTCATCTGTTAATTTAATAGCTAAATTAATTTTTTTGATTTATCTGCATCGACAGTTAATCCACCAGCTGCACGAATTGCATCATCAATTCTATCCCCGTTAAACATTTTATATAATCCTGGATTATTCACTTCTCCATCAATATGTATAAAAAAATTTCTGAACTCGTATTACTTTTTATCACTAGGCTCATCATCATTTTTTTAGTTTTATTCTCAAATTTAGTTGATTGTATATCTTCTTTATTATAATTTTTTTGAAGCAAAAAAATTTATAACCAAATCCAAGTACTGATAATCCCAAAAACAAACTAACAATCAAAATTATGTCTTTTTATTCTTCATAATAATACACCTCAATTATTGCATTTACGAAATAAAGATACAGTTTAATTATATCATATTATTACAAAAAAATCTAATATTATAGGAATAAACTTAATATATTAAAAATAATTTAATATAAAAAAATGAGATGTAAAATACATCTCATTAAATAATTTGGTAATTTAAAACTCACATAACCCAACAGTTCTTGGGAAAGGTAATACATCTCTAATATTTTGCATTCCTGTTAAATACATAAGCATTCTTTCAAATCCTAATCCATAACCACCATGCTTAGTACCGCCGAATCTTCTTAAATCTAAATACCAAGAATAATCTTCAATACTCATATTTGAATCTATCATTTTTTTGTTCTAATACTTCCAATCTTTCTTCTCTTTGGCTTCCACCAATTAGTTCGCCTATACCTGGAACTAACATGTCTGTTGCTGCAACAGTCTTATTATCATCATTAAGTCTCATATAAAAAGCTTTAATTTCTTTAGGATAATCAGTTAAAAAAACAGGCCCTTTTACAACTTTTTTTCACAAATATATCTTTCATGTTCTGTTTTTCAAATCTACTCCCCATTCAACAGGATATTTGAAATTTTTCTTTTTGAAGATTGTAATATGTTAATCGCTTCAGTATAAGTCATAACTTTAAATTTTTGAGTTTACGACTGAATTTAATCTTTCAATCAATTCATTATCTATAAAATCATTAAAGAATTTCATTTCATCAGCAGCATTTTTCTAAAACAAATTTTTATTATATATTTTTACCATTTCTTCCGATAAATTAATTACATCTGTTAAATCTGCAAATGCTATTTCTGGTTCAATCATCCAAAAACTCGGCTGCATGTCTTGTTGTATTAGAATTTTCTGCTCTAAATGTTGGACCAAAAGTATATATATTTCTAAATGCCATAGCAAAAGCTTCACCCTCTAATTGTCCACTTACAGTTAAATTAGTTGATTTTTGAGAAAAAAATCTTGTGTAAAATCTACTTCTCCACTTTTTAGTTCTAGGTAAATTATTAATATCTAAACTTGTTACCCTAAACATTTCTCCAGCTCCTTCAGCATCACTTGAAGTAATAATTGGTGTGTGAGTATATACAAAACCTTTTTTTCAAAGAAGAATTTATGAATAGCATAACTTAAAATTGATCTTACTCTATAAACTGCATTAAATGTATTTGTTCTAGGTCTTAAATGTTGAATTGTTCTTAAAAAAATTCAAATGTATGCCTTTTTGAAGTGGATATTTATCTGTAGACTCCCTTCAATAATAATTTCTGAGGCATTAATTTCAATATTTTTGCTTACCACCCTAAACTTTTTAACTACTTTTACCTTTAACAATTATAGCAGATGGTAATAATAACTTTGAAACAGCTTGAAAATTATCTAATTTTGACTCTACTACAATTTGTATACTTTTTAAATGTAGTACCATCATTTAGTTCAATAAAACCTATATTATTGTTAAAACGACTATTTTTTTATCCAACCTGCAACTTCTACTTCTGTATCAATAAAAATTTTTCTTCGTTTATAAAAAAATATCTTTTTAATAGAAACATATTATTTATCCTCCAATTTATCATAAAAAAATTCTTTTTCATATCCAATATTTTTTTAGGATTATAAAATTTTAAATTCTTAATTTTTTTCTGGCAAGTACTCTTGACCTGTAATCATATCTTCAAAATCGTGAGGGTATTTGTATTCCTCTTTCAGTTTTTGAAATAGTTATTGAGCTTTTTTTAAAAAAATCAGGGACTTCTTCCAATCCGTTTTCTTTAACAAATTTCATTGCTCTATTTATAGCTAAATATGAAGTATTACTTTTATCACTACAAGCTAAATAGATAGCACATTGTGATAAAAATAATTCTAGCTTCAGGCATACCTATTTTTTTCTAACAGACTCAGCACATGAATTTGCTAAAACTAATGCATTTGGATTTGCATTTCCAATATCCTCAGACGCAAAAAAATAATCATTCGTCTTGCTATAAAGTTAATATCTTCACCAGATATTAACATTGATGCTAAATAATATATTACAGCATCTGGATCTCCAATTCTCATAGACTTTATAAAAGCAGAAATAAAGTTATAATGTTTATCTGAATTTTTTTATCATAGTATATTTTTTTACTTTATCAAAAAAATTGTTTTTTTATTAGATTTTTCTGAAATAATTTTTTTCATCTGATTCTATATTATCTACTATTAGTTCTAGATAATTTAAAGCTGATCTTGCGTCTCCATTTGATAATTTTTATCAAGTATTGTATACCATCTTCAGTATAACTTATTTTTTTAGTTTTTAATTATTTCATCATTTAAAAATAGCATTATCAATTATATTTTTTTAAATTTTTCAAAACTTAAAGATTGAAGTTCAAAAAAACAACTATTCTTGATAACAAAGCACTATTTACTTCGTATGCAGGATTTTCAGTTGTAGCACCAATAAATATTATATCGCCATTTTCAACATATTCAAGTAAAAAAATCCTGTTGTAGTTTATTAAATCTATGAATTTCATCTATAAATAATATAGTTCTTTTATTATACATTGATAAGTTATCTTTTTGCAAGTTCTACAATTTCTTTAATTTCTTTTTGTACCTGAAGTTACAGCAGAAATTTTAACAAAAAAATTATCACTATTACTTGATATTATATTGGCAAGAGAAGTTTTACCAGAACCTGGTGGTCCATATAATATCATAGATGAGTATTTATTATTTTTTTATCATGTTTTTTTAGAACAGAATTATTTTTTTAATTATATTATCTTGACCTACAAAAAAATTTAAGTCTTTAGGTCTCATTCTCTCAGCTAATGGTTTTTGACAACTTAGAAAAATAAATTGTAATTTACTTTGAATAAATCCATATTTTTCCTCTTTTTCTATAAAATTAGTACCTCGAAAAACGAGGTACTAAATTTTTTTAATATTTCTTTAATTCTTTTTACTTTTTGAAGCTTTTACCAACTCTATCTCTTAAGTAGAATAATTTAGCACGTCTAACTTTACCACGTCTAATTACTTTTTAAGCTTTCAATTCTTGGAGAGTGAATTGGGAATGTTCTTTCAACTCCAACTCCTTGTAATACTCTTCTTACTGTAAAAGTAGCTCTTGATCCTTTTCCTTGAATTTTTAATTACAGTTCCTTCAAAAAGCTTGAACTCTTTCTCTATTTCCTTCTTTGATTTTTATATCCGATAACAACAGTATCTCCAACATTAAAAATCAAATTTTTTTCTTGTCTTAATTGTTCATTTTCAATTTGTTTTTATTATATCCACAACAATTCCTCCTAGTATCAATGTTCTTAATTTATTTCTATAAACCAGAGGAACATCCTATTTATTTTTTTAAAAATATACTTTTCATATAAGTCAGGTCTTTTTTTCTTTTGTATTCTTAATTGAAGACTCTATTCTCCACTTTTTCAATTTCTTTATGATTACCACTAAGTAAAACATCTGGAACTTCTAAACCGTTAAAAATTTCTAGGCCTTGTAAAAAAACATCATACTGTAATAAATTATTATAATGTGAATCTGTTATTGCACTCTCTGAATTTCCTAATACACCATCTATCATTCTACAAACGGCATCCATTAGTAGTAATGCAGGAATTTCTCCTCCTGTAACAACATAATCGCCGACAGAAATTTCTTCATCAACATAATTATTTATAACTCTTGAATCAATACCTTCATAATGTCCACATAAAAAGTATTAAGTGTTCAATATTGGATAATTCTTTTACATTTTTTTGAGTTAAAACTTCTCCTTGTGGAGAAAGAAATATAACTTTTGAAGTATCAGTTTTTACTAAAATTTATAGCATCAAAAAAACAGGTTGAACAGCCATCAACATACCAGCTCCACCACCATAGATTTCATCATCAACTTTATTATGTTTGTCTTTAGAAAAAAATCTCTAATATTTAAAAACTTCTAGTTCAAAAAAATACCTTTTTCTATAGCTTTTCCTAAAACTCCATAATTTTTTTATTGAATTAATAAAATCTGGGAATAATGTTAAAATTGTAATTTTAGTCATTTAATATACCATCTATTATATTTACCTTCATTATAGATTTATCTAAATCAACTTCTTTTACAAACTCTTTAACTGCTGGAATATATATGCTTTTTACCTTTGTACTCAATATCATAAACATCATTTGCTAAAGTTGTTAATACATCTTTAATTTGACCTATAAACTTTCCATTTTTGATCAAAAACATTTATTCCAATTAATTTATAAATATAAAACTCATCATCTGGAAGCTCTAACAAATCGGATTCCTCAATAAAAAGTCCTTTATTTTTTTAAATTCTAGTACTTGGTTTATATTATCATATTCGTTAAATGTTAACAAAGCTAATTCAGAAGTTAATTTCCGAACTGACTTAATAGTAACTTCAATATTTTTTTATCTATATAAAACTTACAGTTAGCATTAAATCTATTAATATCAGATGTTAATGAATAAATTTTTTTACAGTTCCTTTTTATTCCATGAACATTTATGATTTTTTTGCAACTTCAATAAATTCCATAATACTAATTAATTTCTACTATTACCTTTTTACCTAACTTCATTGCAGAAGATCTAACAATGGTTCTTATAGCTTTAGCAATTTTTTTCCTTGTTTGCCTATAATCTTTCCAATATCATTTTCATCTGCCTTAATAAAAAAATCTTTACTAAATCTCCATCTTCTTCAGTTGTTATAACTAAATTATCTGGATTATCTACTAAAGACTTTACCATAAATTCAACTAATTCTTTCATATATACTTTCCTTATTTATTTTTCAGAATATATTATTATTTTTTTAAATAATCTATTTACAGTATCAGTAGGTTTAGCACCATTCTTAATCCAAGTATTAACTTTTTTTCAGCGTCAACTTTAATTTCTTTAGATTCTGTTAATGGATTATAGTATCCAATTTCCTCGATAAATTTACCATCTCTAGGTGCTCTTGAATCAGCAACAACTATTCTATAAAATGGTTTTTTTCTTTTGAACCCATTCTTTTTTTAATCTGATTTTTAACTGCCATATTGTCCTCCTTAAAATTTATTTAAAAAAAGGTAAACCGAATTTTTCCTTTTTTTCTTAGCTCCTTTAGTCATTTCTTGCATTTTTTTCATCATTTTTTTACTATCTTTAAATTGTTTTAACAACTTATTAAGATTTGTAATACTCGTTCCAGAACCTTTTATAATTCTTTGTTTTCTAGAGTTATCAATTATATCTGGATTTTTCTCTTTCTTTTTTTAGTCATTGATAAAATCATAGCTTCTATTTTATCAAGTTCTTTCTCGTCGATATTAATATCTTTTTAGCATTTTTTTGAATTAACACCTGGCATCATAGATAACAAGTCTTGTAATGGACCCATATTTCTAACTTGTTGCATCTGATTCAAAAAAATCATCTAAAGTAAAACTTTGTTTTCTTATTTTTTTCTTCAAGTTCTTTAGTTTGTTTTTAAATCAAATTGTTTTTTTGAACTTTATCAATGACAGATAAAATATCTCCCATTCCTAAAAATTCTTGATGCCATTCTATCTGGATAAAATTGCTCTAAATCATCAAGCTTTTTCACCTACACCTATAAATTTAATTGGCTTACCGGTTATTGCTTTAATGGATAATGCAGCTCCACCTCTCGCATCACCATCTAATTTTTGTCATTATAACGCCAGTAATGTCTAGTTCATTATTAAAACTTTCTGCTACATTAACAGCATCCTGACCTGTCATAGAATCTACTACTAATAGAATTTCAATTGGTTTAACAGATGATTTAATGGATTTTTAATTCATCCATTAATACATCATCAATGTGTAATCTACCAGCAGTATCTAATATAACTATATCTTTAGAATTTGAATTTGCAAATTTTATTGATTCATTTGCTATTTTTTTGTAACATCTTTACAATCTTCTATTGTAAAAAAACAGGAACATCTACTGATTTTTCCTACAACTTGTAATTGTTTTATTGCTGCAGGTCTGTATACATCACATGCAACAAGAAGAGGCTTTTTTTATTTTTGTTTTTAAAAAAATGTCTTGCAAGTTTTTCCTGCATGAGTCGTTTTTTTCCGGCCCCCTGTAAACCACAAAGCATAATAACAGTTGGAGGATTAGAATCTATTTGAATCTTCTCTTCCTTTTTTTCCCATAAGTGCCGTAAGTTCTTCATTAACAATTTTTATAACTTGTTGCGCTGGAGTTAAACTCTCCATAACTTCTTTACCAATTGAACGTTCTTTTTACATTACTTATAAATTGTTTAACTACTTTGAAATTTACATCAGATTCTAAAAAGTGCAAGTTTAACCTCTCTCATAGCAAGATCAACATCTTTTTTTCAGAAAGTTTACCCTTACCTCTTAGTTTACTTAATGCTCCTTGAAGCTTTTTCAGATAAATTCTCAAATATCATTCCTACCACTTCCTATAAGTCATTTTTCAATTATTTCTTTATTTTTTTATTTTTGAATAATATCTAGAATATTAATTAAAGTAGAATTATCTTTATTTGAATTTTTCAATTAATTGATTAATTTCTTTTTAAATTTTTATTAATTTTTTTCAAATTTAGAAATCAATTTTTAATTCTTCTTCATAGAATCTCAATTTTTTTCTGCTCTACTTAAAATATCTGATATACCTTGTTTAGAAATTCCATTTATTTCAGCAATTTCTCTAAGTGATAAATCTTCATTACAGTGCTGATCGACAACATTATACTGTTTGTCGCTAAGTAGTTTACCATAATAATCAAATAGAACGGCAATTTCAACTATTTTTTTCCATAATCACCTCTTAAATGGGTCAAGTTTTTTTCTTGACCATAATATTATACCATTAAATAAAGATTTGTCAATAGTTTTTTTATTTTTTTCAAAAAAATTAACGTTTAAAGAAACGTTAATTTTTAAATTATCTAAAAAAATCGCATTTACAAAAATCTTGATCATTATAATCTTGTAAGTCATCTATTCTTTTCTCCTATACCAATTTGTTTAACAGGTATTCCCATTTCCAATTGTATTGTAAATACTACTCCACCCTTTGCAGTACCATCCAACTTTGTTAAAATTACACTATCTATATTTGCAGTATCTCTAAATTCTTTTGCTTGTACAATTGCATTTTGACCTGTAGTAGCATCTAAAACTAAGGTTATTTCTTTATTTGCTTCAGGAAATTCTCTATCAATTATTCTAGTAATTTTATTTAATTCATTCATTAAATTCTTTTTGTTATGAAGTCTACCAGCAGTATCACATATTAAAACGTCAATATTTTTTTACTCTTAGCGCTTTGAATTCCATCATAAACTACAGATGCGGGATCTGCACCTTCTTCATTTGTAATAATTGGAACATTAGATCTATTAGCCCATTCCATAAGTTGTTCTGTTGCAGCGGCTCTAAATGTATCAGCAGCAACTAACATTACATTTTTTACCTTGTGACTTAAATTTATTTGCTAATTTACCGATAGAAGTTGTTTTTTTCCAACTCCATTTACTCCAACAACTAGTATAATAGTTGGGATACCATCAGTAATATTAAAAATTATGATTTAATTCTTTTTTTCTTTCAATTTAAAATTCATTAGCTCTATTAATTTGTCTTTTTATTAATGAAGGTTCTTTAATTTTTTTCTTTTTACAATATCTTTTTAAATCATCAATTAGTTCCATTGTAACTGTGGCTCCTATATCAGCTGAAACTAAAAATATATTCTAATTCCTCAAATAACTCCTCATCAATTTTTTTGAAGACATAGAAAGTAAATTATCAATCTTACTTGATAAATTATTTCTAGTATTTGCTAATCCAGACTTTAATCTTTCAAAAAAAGCTCTGTTTTTCTATTGTTTCTTCAGTTTGTGTTTCTTCATTTTTTTCTTTCCAAAAAAATTAAACATATTATTTTTTTCTCCTTATTAAAAAGTCATAGAAACTATTTTTACTAACTCCTTTTTTTGTTCCATAGTTACACCATAAATCATATCAGCCATTTCCATTGTTGGCTTTCTATGAGTTATCATAATAAATTGAGTTTGTGTAAGATAATTTTTTTAAATATTCTACATATCTAAGAATATTAGAATCATCCAAGGCTGCATCAACCTCATCAAGAATACAAAATGGAGATGGTCGTGTTTCAAATATTGCAAAAAAAGTAATGCTACGGCAGTTAATGCTTTCTCTCCACCAGACATTAATGATAAAGTCTGCATTTTTTTGCCAACAGGTTTTTGCAACTATATCTATTCCGCAATTTAATATATCATCACTATCAAGTTCAAGTCTTGCTTCTCCACCATTAAATAAAATTTTTAAAAAAATACTTGAGAAATTCTCATTAATATTCTTAAATTCAGTAATGAAAGTTTTTCTTCATTGTATTTTTCAAGTTTTTAAGATAATTTTTATTTATATCTTCAATAGAATTTTGTAAATCTATTTCTTGATTTTTTTGAAATTCTAATTCATTTTTTTAACTTTTTTTCAAATTCCTCAATAGAATCATAACTGAAATATCCTAATTCTCTTAAATCTTCCTTTAATTGTTTTTAGTTCATCCTTAGAGAAGCTTTCATTTTTTATAACTCCATTTTTTTCGCAACTTTCATAATTTAATGAGTACTCCTCACAGAGCCTATTTATTAAATTGGTAAATTGATCTTTTAAATTTGAAAGTCTTAGTTCATATTTCTCATATCTTTTTCTAAAATTATATATTTCTCATTTAACTCTGTGTATTTATTTGAAATATCCTCGTTTTTTTAAGTACTAATTTTTTTCTTTAAATTAGTATTATAATTAATAGAATTTGTTAGTTCATTTATTTTTACTATCAAATTCAACAATCAAACTTTCTATTAGTTCAATTTCAGATAAATTAGTAATTAATTGACTGTTAGAAGATTCTAATTCATTTTTCTTTTTAAATTTAATTTTTCTCTATTGAAACTTTATTTTTCTAATAAAAATACTTTTTTTGAATTATTTAATATATTTAAATCTCTTTCCACAGTATCAAGATTATTTAAAAATAAAAATTTCATTCTTTTCTAACTCAGAAATTTTTATTTTTTTATATCACTAATTTCTAAATTTACTAAATTTATATTATCATTTATAATTATAGAATTATTAGTCAATAATTGTAATTTATTTTTCTTTTTCAGAGTTAAAAAAACTTGATGATTTTTCATTATAACCATTGATCTCTTCAATTCTTTTTTTAAAATATTTGAAATATAAATTTCGTTTTTTTATATATTACTTTTTTTGAACATCATCTATTTTTCAAATTATTACTTTCTTTATCGGAATTTATTAATAATAATTTTTTTCTCTAGTTTTTTTCTAAGTTATTAACCAAAGTATCTATTATTTTAGTATTTTCTTTTTAATGAAATTTCTAAACTATTTATTTCATATTGAGCATCATCTAATTGTTGTTTTTCTCCCTATTAATGAAAAAAAGAATTTTTTTATTTGATTTATATCCACCAGAAATAGAACCCCAACTATTAATAACATCACCATCTAACGTTACAATTCTATATTTATTCTTATATTTTTGTTGACAACTTAATGGCAATATCTAAATTTTTCACATATTATAGTATTTGCTAAAAAAATAATTAATTATATTTCTAATATCGTCATTACTAGTAATTACAGTATTTGCAAATGATAGTATATCATTATCTTTAAGATTATTAAGCTCTTTTTTTAAATAAAAATTTTTTGAGATTGGAAAAAGATTAATTCTTCCTATTTTATTTTCTTTTTATTTTTTTCAATAATTTTTTTAGCTTCTAAATCATTATGAACCACAACTCCTTGTAAATTTGAAGAAAGAACAGTGTCTATTGCCTTTTTTTATATTTATCTTCTACAGATATTAAGTCACCAAGGGTTCCACATATCATTTTTTATGTCTTTCTCTTTTTCACAAAGTTTAAATAAATCTTGTATTGATTTACTATATCCTTCATAATTTCTAATGTAATGTTTTTAACATTAAAATTTCTTTATTTTTTTAATGTAATTTCATTGCTAATAGTAGAATTTTTTTACTTTTTAAGTTTCTTAATTTCTTCTTCTAATTCATTTATACTTATAGTATATTTGTTTATCTTTAAATTTTTTTATTATCTTGTTCTTTCAAATATGAATCTAAAAAGTATCTTATTTTTTTATATACTAAGTTTTTCAAGTTCTAGCTTTTTCAATATTTAATTTTTTTATTTCCTCAATATTTTCTTCTATTTTTCTTTTTTTATTGAATAAGATATTAACTCACTGGCTTTTTTTCAGTTTCCAAGTCGTTTATACTATTTTTCAATATTTTTCTTTTTCTATGAGTAAATTTTTCAAAAAAATATTTGTCTTAAACTCTAGTTCTTCTACTTTATTAGATAACATATCTTTTAAATTATTCTTATCTTTAGAAAGAATATTTAATTTTTTTGATTTTTTTCATAAATTTGAGTATCTATTTCGGCAATTTCTGAATTAATTTTTTTCTAAATTAGATTTATACTCTTCTTTTTATGTCTAAAGATTGTTCATTATTTAACTTTATAAACTTATTTCTTTCGTTTTAAAAACATTTTTTTATTTACAATATCATTCTTTTTGACTAGTAATTTTATTTAACTCGTTTATATCTTTTTCTACTAAACTAGTTATATTATTAAGTTCTTCTTTAAGAGGAGCTATTTTTTTATTTTTTTACATCATCTAATTCTTTACTAATATCAGAAAATTCCTCTTTACTAATTTTTTAAAGTTTCTGTGAATTTATTAAAATTACTATTTAAATAATTATATTCTTTATATGATATAGAAAAATTCAGCCTTTTTCAATATTTTTGTAATAAAGTTATACCAGTTTTTTTGCTTTTTATTGATTGCCCTTTTTAAAAAAAGTGAATCTATTTTTCATTTTGAATTATTATATCTCTAAGTCTTGTTAAATTCTCCTTAGCTTTGAATAATTTTTTTGAGACTCATTTTTTCTGATATTTAATCTTAGATATACCAGAAGCTTCTTCAAAAAAATTGCACGTCTATCTTCTGATTTCCCATTAATAATTTCTTCTATACGCCCTTGACCTATAATAGAATAACCTTCTCTACCAATTCCAGTATCTAAGAATAATTCTCGAACTTCTTTTTAATCTAACATTAGATTTGTTTATAAAATAATCACTTTCTCCTGTTCTATATAATTTTTCTAGCTATTGTTACCTCTTTAAAAATCTATTGGAATAATATTATCAGAGTTATCAAAAGTTATACTAACAGTTGAGTAATTTTTTTGATTTTTATGATCTGTTCCGGAAAAAAAATAACATCTTCCATTTTACTTCCCCTTAAAGTCTTAGCACTTTGTTCACCTAAAACCCATCTAACAGCATCAGCAACATTACTTTTTTTCCGCTTCCATTTGGTCCAATAATAGCAGTAATATTTGTCTCAAAATCAAGTTTAATCTTATCAGCAAATGATTTAAAAACCATTTATTTCAATACTTTTTAAGTCTCATTAATTCTCCTTAAAATAATATTATTAAAAAAATAATCTATATAATCATTAATATTTACTATGTTATCATTCATTTTTTTAAAAATCTTCTTATCTAAATTATGTGTTTTTATATCTATATTAATATTATATTTTTTTCTTTAAAATATTTTTACATTTGATTTTTTTATTTCCAATAATTTTTAGAAATTTCACTATTATAACACTCAATTTTACATGTATTTTTTTATGTTATATACACAAATAAATTTTTTTCTATTATATCTTTATAAATTGATGATTCAACTAATTCACGAAACGCTGGATGATATGGTCCCGCAACTATATCACCGTCTTCTGAAATATTATCACTACTTTTGTAATCCAAGTCTTATAATTGGTATTTTTATAATATTCAAATAAAATATAAACATATTTACACAAATAAATAGAATCTTCAAGACTCATTGGTTTATATTTTTTTAAATAATAAAGTCTTTCCAATTCTGTATCTTTTAATGGTAAGTGTAGGATAAACTCTTACAAAATTAGGTTTAATTTTTACACAACTCAAATGCGGTATTAAGCACTGTTTCAAATGTATCTCCATAAAGGCCTACCATCATTTGTAAACCTAATTTAATATCATATTTCTTTATTAATGAAGATGATTCATATACACAGTCTACATTATGACCTCTATTATTTAAATCTAAAGTACACTTAGTCATAGATTGGACGCCTAATTCAATCGTGTTAACATTATATTGTTTTTAAAAACTTCTAGAATTTCTTTATTTATATAATCAGGTCTAGTAGATATTCTGATTGAATTAATTATTCCTCTATCTATATAATATTTAGCTATTTCTAAATATCGAATCATCAAGTTTTTTTATGTATTCCAGTAAAACTTCCCCATAAAAAAAGCAATTTCTATTGGAATTGACTTATTTTTTTAAAATATTGGATATTTTTTTCTATATTATTTTTTTCATTTCATTTTCATCAAGAACATCAACAAAAATCCGTTATTTTTTTCTTTGATTACAAAAAAAATACAGTCATGAGGACATCCCATATGTGGAACAAAAAAATTGGTATAATGTTACATTTATTCACTTATAGCTCCTGCTTTTTAATAAAGCATCTCTAGCAGCCTGTTGTTCTGCCTGCTTTTTTTATTTTTTTCCAGTTCCATATCCGGATATAATATCATCAATGCTTACACACATATCAAATTCTTTATCATGATCTGGTCCTCTTTCAGCGATTAATGTGTATAATATTTTTAGTTGAAGACCCTTTGTGAAAATATTCTTGTAAATAACTTTTATAATCTTTTTATAAAAAAAATATTTTTTTGTTGATTCTATAAACTACAGTGTCAAAGAAAAAAATTTATTTGCAATTTCAGTTACAATTTCCATACCTCCGTCAAGATATAATGCGCCAAAAAGCGCTTCAAATGTATCTGCTAATATACTATTTCTATCTCTTCCACCAAAACTATCTTCACCTTTACCTAATAGAAGATATTTTTCCTAAATTGAAAATCCTAGCGGCATATGAAAAAGATTCTTCACATACAATTTTACTTCTTATTTTTTTGTTAAATACCCCTCATCCGAATCAGGAAATTGACTGTATAATTCTACACTAACAACAAATCCTAAAACTACGTCTCCTAAAAATTCAAGCCTCTCATTTGAGATTTTTAACGTCCTTATATTCATTTAAATAAGATCTATGAACAAATGCCAAATTCAATAATTCTAAATCCTTAAATTGATATCCGAGCACTCCCATTAACTCTTCTAGTAATTTTTATTCTTTCTTTAGTAATCATTGAAATCCCTCTTAGATATTTTTTTCTATATAATCTACCAAGTCTCTAACAGTTACAATTGAACGAATAGTTTCTTCATCTAATTCTAAGTTATATTCATCTTCAATATCCATAATAACACTTAATACTTTTTATAGAATCAGCTTGTAAATCTTCTCTAAATTTAGTATCTAAATTAATTTCTTTTTCCCTTAAATGAATTTTTGCAGAAACTCCTTAACTTTTTTTCAAAAACCATTATTATTCTCCTCTCTCAATTTCTTTTTGCAATTTTTTTGAATTAATATCTTTTTTTATAAAATCAACCATTGAAACTATACCTGAAACAACAGCTTTTTTTCATCACTACTTCCATGTCCTTTAAAAAAACTACTTTTTTTAATCCTAACATTGGACATGCTCCATATTCTTTATAGTCTAATGTTTTTTTAATTTTTTTCATTGGTGATTTTATTAATAGTCCTCCAATTTTTACCAATAAATGATGACATTAAGGTTTTTTTCATATTTTTCTAAAATGAATTTTGCTGAACCCTCAATTGTTTTTAAGTAGTACATTTCCATGAAATCCATCACAAACAACTACATCAACATCTCCGTTAAAAAAATATCTCTAGATTCAATATTTCCTACAAAAATTCATGTTTTCTTTTTTCTAAAGCGGCGTATGTTTCTTTTTAAAACTTTTTGTTCCTTTTTCCATTCTCACTTCCAATATTTAATAAAAGCCACTTTAGGACTTAATTTATTTAAAGTTTCTCTAGCATAAATATTTCCCATTATCGCAAATTGTTTTTAATATCTCAACAGTACAATCAATATTAGCACCTAAATCTAACAAAATCATTCTATCCTTATTAGTAGGCAAAGTAATAGTTAAAGCAGGCCTTTCTACATTTTCCATTCTCTTTGCTATAAGAAGTCCCGAAACTAATACAGCTCCCGTACTTCCAAAAGATATTAAACCATCTGCATTTCCCTTATCTAAATATTTCATTCCTAATACTATAGAAGAATCTTTCTTTTTTTCTTACAGCAAAAGTTGGTTCTTCGTTATTCAAAAATATATTCATGTGTGTCAATTATCTCTAATCTATCTCTTAAATCATTATCAATTTCTATTTTTTTAATATTTCCTGTGGCTCAATAACTACAAAAAGACAAGTCTTTGTGTAATTTACTAGTTTCTATTACTCCTTTGAAAAATTGTTTCAGGTCCTTTATCAGATCCTAATAAATCTACTATAATTTTCATAATTACCTCCAATACTAATACACTTTAGTATATCATATTTATAAGTATTATACAATTATCTAGAAATATTTTTAATTTTTTTATTTTTTTATATATAAAATGAAAAAAACAGTATTTTTCAATTAATTATTAATAAAATACTGTTTCATTAGTAATATTAAATTATATACTGCTAAAATATTTCTTAAAAGCTAAAACTAATCTTTTATTATCTTCAATATTTCTCACAGCTACTCTTATATATTCTTTACCATTAGATAACTTAGGAGTCAAATCTTTAATTAAAATATTATAATCTTCAAGCATTTTTTTGAGCATAAGTCTAATGATGTTCCTTTTGTTAATTCTACTGTAAAAATAATTTGCTTCAGAAGGAATAACCTTTAATTCTTTAATACAATTTAAATCATTAAAAAAATACTTGTCTAGAATTTTTTTATTTCTAATAAAAGCTTTTTTTGATACTCTTTCTTATACTTATCATATATTTGTAGGTAATATTCTCCAAAAAGAATTAATATTCCAAATAGACACATCTTTCTTTATCATTTTTTTATTGTTGAAGTATTTGACGTTGCTAAAATTCCTAAACGAAGTCCTGGAACCCCATATGATTTAGAAATACTTTTTTTACAACAATAAAGTCATTATAAATATTCAAAAATATCATCATATAAAAAAACGTTGAATCTTTTTTTCTTCAGCAAAATCAACAAAACTTTCATCTAAAATAAATTTTTATTTTTTTGACTTTGCCCATTCAATTAACGTAAAAAAATATCTTTTTTTACATATATAATTTCCTGTTGGATTATCTGGATTAATCAAAATTAACGCATCAATATCTTTGTCTGAAAAAAATAATTTATTAAATCACTAGCAGTATAAGATAAATAATTGTTTTTTTGGATTAAATACTATTATTTTTGTTGGAATCATGACGATTTGGATATTCTTCAAAAGTAGGTCTAATAATACCTATATTTCCCTCAATTTTTTTCAATAATTGATTTAATTAGCTCAGCAGCACCATTACCAACTATAATATTATCTTTTTTTATATCAAAAAAATTTTTAGAAACTAACGATGAATTTACATTTAGACCTGATGGGTACTGTTCAAGTAAAACTTTAAAATTATATTTTAGTTCATCAACTAATTTTTTTGGTGGAAAGTAAGGATTTACTAAATAACAAAAAAATCTAGTAATTTTTGGATATCTCCAGTAGCCCCCAAATCTCTTTTTGATATTTTTTTCTAGTTTTTTTCATAACTACCAGAAAATATAGAAGATGCTATATCTAAATCTTGTTCATCATCTATCTCATACCATTTAACACCATCTGAAATTACTTTTTGCAAGTATATGATTTTTTTCCTAAATCTATTATTATTTTTTTAATACAGTTTCATAATAATCATTTCTTCCATTTGCACTCATGAAAGCTTCTAGAAATGGAAAATAAATATCTTTTTGAAAAAAAGTTTTTAGAAAAACTTATAAATATTAATTGTTTTATAATAATTATCTGCATCATTAAAATCAAATAATTTTTCCAGGAACAAAATCAGTAATTTCTTCTTTTCTCATTAATTTTTTTAAACATGTACCATCCATCCATCTTTCGTACTTATCCACTAGTGCTAAATTTTTCACGAGGATCATTTAGTATATCATTGATAATCTGCTCTTCAAATATTAAATCTGATTCAAGTAAAATACTATCATCATTAACCATTTCTTCTTTTTGCTAGGTACATTGAATAAATATTATTTGTTTTATTGTATATTTCATTATTTATAAAAAGTTAACTTTGTATTTAACTTCAAAGATTTTTATATAATTTACAAAAAAATCACTTTTTGTATCCTGTAACAATTACAATTTTTTTGTAAGATTTTTTTATCCAAAATTCTAAGCATTCTTTCAATTAGTGAAACACCATTTACTTCAACCATGGATTTTTGTGTGGTTTTTCCGTTAATTTTTTTCAGTCTGCTTCCTAGACCTGCTGCTAAAATAACTGCTTGCATTTATACACCTCGCTTATTTATATTTCTTAAAAACTAAAAATGAAGGAAATTTTTGGAATAAAAAAATGTAGATTTTTGGCGGTAGTATGCATACTTCATCGGCAAGCTTCATAAACTCATCAGCATCCATAGGACATAACTCTATAAGCACATCACTATTAGTTAAGTTTTTTTAACAAATTTTTAAATCATCATCACCTATATATTCAACGTTTGAAAAAAATTAAGAATTCTAAATGCTGTTGATATTATTTGTGTATTCATTCTATAGACATCATTATTCCAGAATAAATCATTTTTCTGTATCTTTTAACTTTACTAAAAAGAATCTCTTTGATAGGATATCCTAACGAATCCTTTTTTTAATTCTTCATCATCATGAACTTCTAAAAAAATGTACCCATAAATTGTTTTTGCTTTTTTTCAAAAGAAGTAGCGTCCATATTTTTTTGATCATTCTATGGATAGGAGAAATTTTAACTTGTGAAAACCCTAAAAAAACATGATAAAACACTGGCCTTATTTTTTTAGCATAGATGAGGCATATAATCTATGATGTCCGTCTGCAACATACATCTGATCTATTTTTTTGAAAAATTTATCTAATATCTCTCTAGCTTCATCATTATAATAAGCATATAAATCAATATTTTCAAAATGATACTCTCTTTTATATTTTTTTATTATTTAGTATTTTTTTATAGTCAATTTCTTCTTTATGAACAATAAAAAAACAGGAGCTGTTTCTGAATTATATTCATGATAATTCGCAATCATTCCTTGAATAATATCAGGTAATACTAGTTCATGACATTTGATTTTTTTCAGAAGTGTATTCTTCAATTGGTAAATCAGCCAAAAATTCCATATGAATTAAAAATATTTAAAAAAATATATACACTCATTATTTCTTTCTATTGGTTGAGAATTCAGTTTATCTTTACTTCTTTTTGATAAAAAAACAAAGTACTCTCATCAAAAGCTTATTTTATCATCCTTAATTTTTTTGTCATACTAATAAAATCTGAGTCATATATATTATTAGAAATATTGATAAAACTATCTTTTTAATAATTTAATATTCATAAAACCTCCTCAGTAATTCTATTTAATAATTTTTTTAATAAGTACAAAACTATATTTATTATATCATAATAAGAAATAAAAAAATCATCTTAATATACAATAAAAAAAGATGAGTTTGTTACTCATCTTTTTAAATAATATTATTCTATTATTAAATCATCTAATAGTAATTCTTCTGAATTTTTCTATATCTTCTTCAAATGAAGAAACTTCTACTTCATCAGGAACATCTTTCTTTTCATAATCTATAGCATATGCAGCATAAATTTTTTTCTTTGATTTCTTCAAGAAAAAGCTGGATGTTCTTCTAAATAAACTTTAGCTTTTTTTCTTTTTCCTTGACCTAATTTAAGATCTCCACAACTATACCATGCACCAGATTTTTTTAATTATATTTTTTTATCTGATGCCATATCTACTATAATTCCTAATTTAGAGATACCTTCTCCAAATATTATATCAAATTCACATGTTTTTAAAATGGTGGTGCCATTTTTATTTTTTTAACTACTTTTTACTTTTTGTTTTTTTGCACCATAAGGTTCTCCATCACCTTGTTTTTAATTGTTCAGCACGTCTTATATCAATTCTAACACTTGCATAGAATTTTTAAAGCTCTACCACCAGTTGTAGTTTCAGCAGGACCACCACTAGCATAAGGATTAGTAGATATATTTGATCTTAATTGGTTTATAAATACAACTGTAGTATTTGATTTTTGAAATAATACCAGCTAATTTTTCTTAATGCTTGACTCATTAGTCTGGCATGTAAACCCATATGAGAATCTCCCATATTACCTTCTATTTCTGCTCTAGGAACAAGTGCAGCTACAGAGTCAACGATTACTAAATCAATTCCAGAACTTCTAACTAATGCTTCTACTATAGCTAAGGCTTGTTCTCCTGTATCAGGTTGAGAAATAAGTAAATTATCAACATCTACACCTAATTTTCTTGCATATTCTGGATCAAGAGCATGTTCAGCATCAATAAATGCTGCAACTCCACCTGATTTTTTTGAGCTTCAGCAATTATATGTAATGTTAAAGTTGTCTTACCAGATGATTCTGGTCCATATATTTCTACAATTCTTCCTTTAGGAATTCCTCCAATCCCTAATGCAATATCTAAATTCATAGCGCCTGTACTAATTGATTCAACATTTAATTTTGGTGCATCACCCATTCTCATAATTATTCCTTTACCAAAAATCTTTTTCAATTTTTTTCAAGTGCTATTGATAAAAGCTTTTTTTCTTTCATCTTTATCTTCTATTCTTTCGAATTTATCTGTTTTCTTTATAGCCATTATTTCCTCCTAAATTATATATTTTTTTAAATCTAAAACTTTCAAATTTTTTTCCAAATGTAATCTATAGCAGACATAACTGTGAATACAACTGATATATACCACAATATCCTATCAATATTCATTGGAATCTTAATAAAAATTCGTTGAGTTTAGAAGTATAAAACTAATTGCAAAAAAAGTTGAGTTATAGTTTTTTTATTTTTTTCCATAAATACTAGCCGATATTACAATTCCATTAGTTGCTGCAATTAGTCTAAAAACCTGATATTATAAATTCTCTAGCTAAAACAATACAAACCATCCAAGCTTCAACTTTCCCGAACTGAACAAGCATTACTAATGCTGAGCAAGCAAGAATTTTTGTCTGCAAGCGGATCCATAAATTTTTCCAAATGTTGTAACCAAATTTCTACTTCTAGCTAAATATCCATCCAACATATCTGTTATTGATGCTATAATAAAAAAATTAAAAAAACCTAATATATTATCAATTCCTAAAATCAGTAAACTCATAATAAAAAAATTGGTACTAAAAAAATTCTAAACAAAGTTAATTTATTTGCTATATTCATTAGTATCCCCTTTCTTCATTTCTAAGTAATCATACCCAACTAATATTTTTTTCTAGGTTTACTACCTTCCTGCTTACCTACTATCATTCTACTTTCCATCTCATCAATTATTCTACCCGCTCTAGCGTATCCAATTTTCATCTTACGTTGAAGTAGGGATATTGAAGCTGAATTTTCTTCTAAAACAATTTTTACCGCATCATAAAATAAATCATCTACATCATCATCTTCAGAATTATCTAAATTAGATACTTCAGATTCAATATTTCTAATTATTTCTTCATCATAAATGACATCATTACTTTGTTCTTTAATATTATTTACTACTGCTTCAACCTCACTATCAGAAACAAAAACATCCTTGAATTCTAATAGGTTTTGAAACTCCCGATGGATTAAATAGCATATCTCCTCTACCAAGTAATGTTTCAGCACCAGATGCATCTAATATTGTTCTTGAGTCAATTTGAGAAGAAACTTGGAAAGAAATTCTTGATGGTATATTAGCTTTAATTGTTCCTGTTATAACATCTACAGATGGTCTTTGAGTTGCTACGATTAAATGGATACCACAAGCTCTTGCCATTTGAGCTAGCCTGCATATATATGATTCAACTTCATTAGCACTTACCATCATTAAATCTGATAATTCATCTATAATTATAACTAAATATGGTAATTTTTCCAATTTATCATTTTTTTGTTTTTCATTATACCCATTGATGTCTCTAACTTGATTATCAGAGAATAGTGAATATCGTCTTTCCATTTCTCTAACAGCCCAATTTAATGCTGCACTCGCTTTTTTAGAATCAGTAACAACTGGTATAGCAAGATGTGGAATATTATTATATATTTTTAGTTCAACAACTTTAGGATCGATTAGTATCATTTTTTTACATCTTCAGGAGATGATTTATATAATATGCTCATTATCAATGTATTTATACAAACTGATTTTCCTGAACCTGTTGCTCCAGCAATTAACATATGTGGCATTTTATCAATAGATGAAACTATAATATCACCGGAAATTGTCTTACCTAAAGCCATTGGCATCTTAGAAGTAGAATTTTGATACTCTTTTAGATGATAAAATTTCCTTTAAAGATACATTTTCTTTTAATGTATTTGCTACTTCTATTCCTATAGCAGATTTACCTGGAATCGGAGCTTCTATTCTTATATCTGAAGATGCTAAGGCTAATGATAAATCATCTGCCAAATTAACAATTTTATTAACCTTAACTCCCATATCTGGTTGTAATTCAAAACATGTTACAGTTGGCCCCTTATTAATTCTTACAACTTTGGCTCCAACACCAAAACTTTTTAATGTTGTTTCTATCTTTCTAGCTCTATCCTTTAAAGTTGATTCAGATTCTGTTTCTTTATTTTTTTACTGCCTTTTTAGTAAATTTAAAGATGGAATTTTTATATTCTATTTTTTTACCTTCAGAAGTATCCATTTTTTTATATCTATTGTTTCTGTATTTATTTTATTTTTCTTTGTCTTTTTCTTTCTTTATTTAATTCATTATCATCAGGAAATAAATTAAAACTATCTAGTAAATTATCTTTTTTCAAGTTCTTCAATTTCAACGTCATTTTCGTTCGATAGTCCATTATTATGATCTGACACAATTATTTCTTCATCATAAATGACATCATTACTTTTGTTCCATATCATTTACACTATCGACGATTACCACATTTCCCTCATTTTTTTAATTCATTTAAATTATTATTTTGAGCTTTTCTTTCTTTATAACTTAAATATCTTTCATGTATTGTATTATATAATTTTTATAATATTAATTTTTTTAAAATTTTTCAAAAAAATCTATAAAAGTTATATCTAAAAAAATGATAATATTAAGAATAATGCTATTATAAATGTAAATACGTATAATCCTATTGTTCCAATCATTATATTATAAAAAAATATCCTAAAAATAGCCCCTAAATAACCACTACCTTTTGGAGCAGTACTTTTGAGCAATAGAAAATTTAATCGATAAATTATTTGAAGTGTTATTAGATAAGTCAACTATACCCATATAATTAAAAAAAGACAAGTAATCCCATTATACTACGGTTCTTATTTTTTATTTAATTTACCAAGAATAACAACTGTATAAATTATTTCCATAATTATTAGAAATATGATATATGTACCTCCAAAAAGTTTTTTTGAAATACATTTTTTTAATAATGTTACCTAAGAAACCGGTATTAGAAAAAAATAGAAAATATAATAAAAAAAGTATTTAATAAAAGCAATCCTAAAATCGTATTTCTATATAATACTTTATCTTTATTTAGATTTGTTTTTGTTTTTTTGATCTTGTTTTTTTCTTTTTATTATTCATTTACTCCCCTTTTTAGTATCCTGTATGTCCAAATCCACCTTTATCTCTAGATGTATCAGATAATTCTTCTACAAGTTTAAAAGTCAGCTCTCTCATATTTTTGCAATAATCATTTGAGCAATTCTATCATTATTTTTTTAATAGTATATTCTTTATCTGAAATATTTACAATTAAAACCTTGATTTCTCCTCTATAGTCACTATCTATAGTACCAACACCATTAGCCATAGTTATACCATGTTTTTAAACTCATTCCACTTCTAGCCCTAATTTGTCCTTCATAACCAACTGGTATTTCAAGGAACAATCCCGTTGGAACGGCTACTCTTTCTAAAGGTTTAACTATTAAATCTTCAACTAAATTTGCTCTTAAATCAAACCCAGAAGCTCCTTCTGTTGCATAAGATGGGTTTTCATTTTTTTACTTCTATTTATTATTTTTAATTTCCAATTAAATTCCCTCCAAAAAAATTCATTTTAACAGATATAGTATATCAAATTTATTAATTTTTAATCAAACTACTTTTACATCATTGTTATCTATTTTTTTCTAAATAAAAAAATTATTACTAATTTTTAATAAATCTAGCTGTAATATCCAAAATTTCTGGAGAAAATTTGTATTTACTATTTAACTTATTTTTTTAGAGAATAAAACACCTTCAAAAATCTATTTTAATATCGTTTATTTTTAGTATTATTTACTAATATACCATATACTTTTTGGAACTTTATTAGTTACAACTATTTCATCATTTTGATCTAATTTTTATATTACAATATATTTCAATATTTTTTTGTCAAAATCTAAATATAATTTATTTTTTTAATATCAATATTAATAGAATTTTTTTAATATATTCTGAATTTTTCTAAAAGATATGATTCAATAAAATTATTTTTTTGAGCAATTCTTTAAGTTATTATTTTTTTAATAAAATCTTCAATATCGGATAAATTAATATCCAAATTTATCATTTCAAATCCTTTACTACTAAAATAACTATTCAACAATTTTTTTATATTGTTCCTCATATATTATATAAATTTTATCATTATAATTGTAAATACGTAAATCTTTAATAAAGTTATATTGAATTTCGTTAGAAAAAAAATTCGTTCGTATAACTTAGATGTATTACTATTTAATGCAATATAATAGTTATCATTAAGATTTTTTTCTTTCGTCCTTCAATATAGTTTTTTTAATTTGTATATCAAATAAATAATTTTTCAATTCTATTTAAATCTACTATTCTATATTCTACTAATTGATTATCAAATCTTACTTCAAAAAAATTTCATATTGACGAAGATAATATGGATGTGATGTTTTTTTGATTATCATAAAAGTTTAACTTTTTTTCTTTATCTTATTACTATTTAAAGTTATATGATAATTCTCAAAAATTATCTATATCATTTATATTGTTTACTTTTTAAGAGTTCATCTAGCTTAATATTAATACTAAAAATTTTTCTCTATTGTTAATTTTATTATTTATAAAATTTAAAGTTGCTTTTAGTACTTAAAAATATCTTCCATACTTAAATTTTTTTAAACTTATTAATAACTAATTTTTTTCTTTTGAATTATTTTTTTGTTATATGAACTAATTGTTCTATGATATATCGATAAAAAGAATATCATTACCAATGAAAAAAACCAATAACACTATAGGCATAATATAAGATTTAAATTTCATATTAATCTTCTCCATTTTATATAATCATATTTTTATATTTTTTTAGTAAAATATACTTAAAAATATTCTTTGTTATTAAACGAATATCTTAAAACCAAGTAATCCTCAAAATATTCCACGTCAAAAAAATCTAAATCATTAATCAATAAATTATTACCATAATTAGTAGAATTTAAAAGTATCTTTAGATATTCTTCTTATTTCATATTTATTTCCAACTTTTTTATTTTTTTATATTCAATATCATTTACTTTTTGTAATAGTATTTGATGATTTTTTTCGCTTAAATAAGAACTATATCTATATTTTTTTATTTTTAATACCATCTGAAGAAATTTTTTTGTTAAAAACTGAATCAGTAATCTCATTTTTCCATATATTCCATTGAGTAGTGAATCTGCTCTAATTTTTGAAAAAAATTTTTTTCGTTGATTTAAATTAGCAAAAATATATTCCAAAAAAATATATATACAACACAATATAATAATACTAGAAACTGCAATTGTTATTAAAAAGCTCTAATAATGTAAAAGACTTAGTTTTATTTTTGATATATATATTTCATATATTTTTCTCCATGTCTTCTATGTAATTAATTTTTTTATATTATATAATTCGCCTAAATCAAAAATTTTTAATTTCAAATTTATTTAAATCTACATCATTTAATATTTCGAAATTTCTTTTTATATTATTTTTTTATAATAACTACTGTATTTTTCTAAATCTGTTAATTTGTTAATATTTTTTTGCATTTTTCCTTTTGTATATGTAAAAAAATTATTAATACCAGAAATTATATAAATACTAATTATTGACAGTATAAAAAAATCGCAAAAAAATACATTCTATCATTGTAAATGACTTCATTTTTATAATTTCTATTTTTTTCATTTATTATCACATTTATAAATCCGGTTACTGGTCTTACTCTTATTTCATAAAAATTCTTTATCATAAGAAAATTTAAAAAGTCTTTCCCTCACTTGGAATACCTCTGTTATTAAAATCTAATTGAATACTATTTAAAATATTTAAATTTTTTTACAATAAATTTTTTTAAAAAAATAACCTTCAGATTTTTATATCAAAAGTATTATCATGCGAATTTGTTTTTAATAACTACTATCTTCTTATTTTTCTATGGAAAAGACTTTTGCATTTTCTATACTTTCTGCTATAATTTTTTTAGTTCCTCTAAAAGCCATTGTTTTTTTATTATTAATAAAGTTTACTCTAATAACTAAAAATCATAACAGAAATAATTGCTAAACAGACGATTAATTCAATAAGAGTAAATGATTTTTTTCTTAATCATCTTTTTTTCAACTGATGGTGTTACTATAATATCACCATTTTTTTGATCTCTACTTTATAAGCTGTTCCTTTAATTGACTTAGGTAATTTTTGGAATTTCTTTAACATATTTTTTTAGCAACTAAATCATCAGTTATATCCTTATCAGATTCAACTTTTTCTTCTGTTAAGTATCTAAGTCCTGCTACTTCCAATACTTTTTACATTAGCTGCATGCGCAGTTTTATCTGCTTTTACCCTAGAATTTTTTTATACCTAGGAACTGCTATTAATATTAATATAGCAAGTATAGCAATAACAACCAATAGTTCAATTAATGTAAATGCTTTTTTTCTTTTGCTTTACTCATAATCAAAATCCTCCTAAAAATTTTTTTAAAATAGTTTATATTTAATATAAACTTATTTATTCTAATTAATAAAAAAATGCAGGAAAATTCCTGCATTAATTTTTAATTGACCAATTACCGTTAGTAAATACAGGAATCTCATTTCCAGAGTCAGTTATTCCAACAATATTTAAAGTTTCATCTCCAACCATAAAGTCAACATGAACTAAACTATCATTAGCACCTTTATCTTTAAGCTCTTCTTCTGTCATTTTTTTCACCATCCTTTAAACAAGTTGGATATGCTTTTACCTAAAAGCTAAATGGCATGATGCATTTTTCATCGTAAAGAGTTTCAAAAAAACATTGTGTTTGTATTTGAAATCGGAGAATCAAATGGTACTAAAAGCAACTTCACCTAAAGACAAAGCACCTTCATCAGTTTCTAATAGAGATTTCAATACATCATAACCTTTTTTTCTGCATTATAACTAACAACTTTTTCCGTTTTTTTAAATTCTAACTTAAATTCATCTATAATATTTCCATTGTAATTTAAAAGCCTTTGTACTATATACAATACCATTAATACCATCTTTATGTGGAAGGGTAAAAACTTCTTCTGTTGGCATATTGGCTGTAAAACTAACACCTTTTGAATTAAAACCACTTCCAGCAGCATTCCATACATGATTTTTGTGGTAATTCAATTCTTAAGTTAGTTCCTTGTCACTTGTATATTTTAGATATTTAAATTGTTTTTTTCATTTAAATATTTTTGCCCTGCAACTAAGTTCATTAATATGTTCTTCCCAACCTTTAACAGAGTCACCTTCACCTATTCTAGAAGTATAAAAAATTAATTCCCATAACTTATTAACGGCTTCTGTTTCTGATAAAAGTGGAAATACTACTTTTGCCCATGCTACTGTAGGTGCACCAACAACACACCATGAATTTTTTTATCTGCCATTAGTGAGGATGAAAAAAATATTTCATAGCTTTTTGAATTAGCAATACTACTAGCTTTAATTTTATTTATATCTAAACCATCTAAATTATTTGGATCATCTCCAATAACTGAAATAAATACTGCATTACTATCAATATAATCAGTAAATTGATCAACTGTCCATTGTTTAACATCAGAAAGAGTTTCTATACTAGCATATTCAAATTTTTTTGTCTTGTTATTATATCATCTCTCCAAACAACATTAACATTTCCAGCTCCAACTTTATAAGCTTCTTCAGATAATTCTCTAACTAAATCTTTTTGCTTCAATATTAGCTCTTATAACTACTAATTGATCCTTTTTGAACATTTGCTCCAACTTTTTATTATAGTTTCAGCATATTTCTTTAATTTTTTTCTTTAAATTCCATAACCTTCTCCTTGACTTATACTATAATTTAATTATACACTATTTTTATTAAAAAAATGCAAACCTTAACAAAACAATCTATATTTTTTTAATTAAAAAAAATATTTTATTAAATCTATAATTAGAATCCATTTATTATTATATTACATATTAAATGAGCGGTCATAGGCACATAAATATTTCTTATTTTTTTATAAGAAACACTAAAAAGGCAAAGCCCAAATCATACATAAAAAAATACCCCACAATTTCAACGAATGTTCTAAAAGCAATTAAAATCTTTGATAAGAACAGGGGTAAATATTAGAATCTTATTATTTTTTTATAAGAAATAAAATTCTGTCTAAAAAGGTTTTTCTCAACAATAGGTGAAAAAAATAATTCCTGAAAATAGAAATAAAATAAGTTTTAGCAAATTATAAGCTTTCAATAAAATCATTACTTACTAAGATTAGGAAATATATTTTTCTAAAAATAATAGTAAAAGTAAAATGCAATAGAAATAAATACTACTGTTAAAAATTACTTGTATAAATATAAAATTGTTTTTTTCTACAATAAAAACACGACACTACAAATAAAAAGCTCTATAAAAAAATAGGAACAAAATTATCTTTTTATACATTTAGTTTCCATCACTTCACTCTCTGTACAATTTTTTTAACTACTGACTTTATATCTAAAAATAGTTTAATACTATTATATCACAAAATTAATATTACTTAATCAAAAAAAATAATGGAGAAAAACTCTCCATTATTTTTTTACTACATTATTTTTCTAGAAAATGAATTATATTTATAGAAAAAAATTTTTTTAATATCTCAGCTGTTAATGCGTATAGTAATGAAACGCCAAGCAAAGATATCAATACCTTAATAGGTAGAGCTATTAATCCTAAATATGAACTTATTGGGCTATATACAATCACAAACAAAACCACAGCTACTCCACTTATAGCAATCAACAATTTATTGCTTGGTTTACTAGCAAAAAAACCGGCCTTGCTGTTCTAACAATAAGCATTACCACCATAGCAGAAATAATAGACTCTAATAACCATCCAGTATGAAATAATCTTTCATCGGCCTTAAAAAGTAAAGAGTAATAGTGCAAAAGTTATATAGTCAAACACTGAAGAAATAATTCCAAAAAGAATCATAAACTTCTTTATAAACTTTGTATCCCATTTAACAGGACTCTTTAACCAATCTTCATCAACAGAATCTGAAGCAATTTGTAGTGAAGGAAAATCTGTTAGTAGATTTGTTAAAAAGAATTTGCTTAGGCAATAAAGGTAAAAAAACTCAAAAACAAACTTGCTCCTGCCATTGAAAACATATTACCAAAAATTTGCACTTGTGGCTACAAATATATATTTTTAAAGTATTAATAAATGTCCTTCTACCTTCACTTATGCCTGATACCAACACCTTTAAACTATTTTTGTAATAGTACTATAGAAGCTGCATCTTTAGCTGTATCAGCAGCGGTATTTACAGATACTCCAACGTCTGCTTGCTTTTATGGCAGGAGAATCATTAATACCATCTCCCATATATCCTACTATTTCTCCTGCCTGTTTATATGCCATAATTATTTTTTTCTTTTTTTGATTAGGACTTATTTCAGCAAAAAAATATCTATATCTAAAACTTTCTTGTTAAGCTGACTTATAGAATATGAATCCAGTTCTTCTCCTAATAAAAATCTTTTTCAGGATTAAGTCCAATTTGACTACCTATATTTTTTTAGCTATAAGACTGTTATCTCCTGTAATCATTTTTTTAGAGAAACTCCCAATCTATTCATTTCGGCAACAACATCTTTTATATCGTCTTTTAATGGATCCATAAATAGTAATAGACCCTACAAATACCATATCTTCAGCTCTTTGATTTTTTTAGTTTCTATATCATCTTCTATAAATTTATAGGCAAGTCCTAAAATTCTATAACCTTGACTTGAATATTTATCAAATAAATCTAATATATGTGTCCTAACTTCTTCAATATCTCCACTACTCTTATCTGATTTTTTTCATAAGTTTTGCATATATTCAGTATGCTTGTTAATGCTCCTTTTTGTAACCATTATATTTCTACCATCAAAATCTAGCTCAGTTTTTTTACAGCTATACTTAAAAGCTTACTTTCAAAAAGAGTAAGGTATTTCAAATATTTTTTTCATATTTAGAAAAAAATCATTTTTTTATTTGCTTCTAAAATAGATTGGTCAATAGGATTCGTATATCCTTCTTGAAAAATATGAATTTATGGATGCTAATTTGCTTACATTATCTGATTTTTTTCACCATTACAATCTAAAAGCAGAATCAAGCTTTACTCTTCCTTGAGTGATAGTTCCTGTTTTATCAGAACACATTACAGTCATTGAACCGAAGTTTTTCAATGGCATTTAATTTCTTTACTATAACACCTTGTTCTGACATTCTCTTGGCACCATGTGATAAGTTTACGCTTATAATAGCAGGTAGCATTTGAGGAGTTAATCCTACTGAAAGAGCTAATGCAAACATAAAAGATTCTAAAAAAAGATTTATTCAGAATTATATTAAATAAGAATATAATACCAATTAATAAAGTTGTAACATGAAGTATCAAGTTACCAAAATCTCTTATGCCTTTTTTTCAAAGTCTGTATCAGAATCTTTTTTTATTCAAAGATAAAGTAATTTTTTTCCAAACTCTGAATCTTTAGCTAGATTTACTATTACTGCCATACCTGATCCACTTATGACATGAGTCCCCATCCAAAGTGAATTTTTTTCCTATCAGAAAGTCCCGTATTGCAAGGTAACTTTTTGTATAATTTTTTTCAACGGGAAAAGTTTCGCCAGTTAAACTTGATTCATCCATTGAAAGTGAATTTTTCTTCTATAAGTAGACAGTCAGCTGGAATCATATCACCAGTTTTTTATATTTATTATATCCCCTATTGCCAACATCGCATTGTCTATTTCTTCAAATTTTTCCATCTCTCAAAACAGAAGATTTTTACGCTTACAGAAGAAAGGAGTTTTTTTACTGCATTATTAGCTTTACTTTCATGACTATAACTCAAAAAAATGCAGAAATTATAATAATGATTAGTATGATAATACCATCAGAATAATCTTTTTAAAAAAATAGATAATATTGCTGCAAAAAAATTAATATCATAATTATAGGATTTTTTTGAATTGATTTATGAATATGCTTAAATTTGAAGATGAGTTCTTTTCTTCAAAAAAATATTTTTGTCCATATTTATCAATTCTTTTCTTCTGCTTCTTTACTTGATAATCCGAATTTATTAGTTTTTTTAATCGTTTTTAATATATCATCCAAATCATAAGACCAGAATTCTTTCATAATATCCTCCTAGTTGTATTTAAAACATATTGCTAAAAAAAGAGTGATACAGTAGACTTTTTGAAGTAACTCTTGTTATCTTTTTAAAATTAAAGAATTACTATATAATGTTAAAAATTAAGCTAATAAATAACATTAAAAAAATGTAAAAAAAATTAAACTATAATTTTAACAAAATCAATAAAAGCATCATACTGCTCATTCTCCTAAAATGAGTGAATAATTTTTGTGTATGGATTCTCTTAATCTATATAAAAATATATTACTTATAAATATTTTTTTAGGACAGATATTTTTTTAATCCATCCTGATTTATATGTTATCATATCTACCTTTAAATTTCAACTTATTTTACTAAAAATTTTTTTAAAATATTAAGACCATTTTTTTATTGTAGTTGTATCACTAAAAAAATTGAGAATTTATGTCAAAAAAACACGAAAAAAATGGTTTGTCTATCTTTATTCTTAACGATGATTCTCTTACTTTTTTTGAGTTTAGTAACTAAGATTAGAAAGTAAAAAAATAAAAAAATGCAATAAAAAAAAGTTAAGGAGTACTATTAAACTTTACTCCCTAACCTTAGTACTAAACTAGTATTTTTATTTAACACCAGTTAATGCAACTCCATTAACATATAAAGTATATCCATTACTTATTACATTTTCAGGATTTCCATTAAATTCTGAAACATAACTATCTCCAGTTAATGTCCATGTACTAGAACTATCAAGTGTTACAAATACTTTTCCTACATCTGTTGATACAGAACTACCTTCTGCATTTGTTATTTTTTTCCATCTATATAACCATCAAAAGTAGAATTATCAGATATTTCTAGTGTAAGACTTGAATCGCTACCAACCTTAATTGCTCCTGTAAGTTTTTTTGTGAGGAGGCTTTTTAATGTTGCAATATTACTTCCTCCACTCCATCCATCAGCACATACAGTTAACAAAATATTTTTCTGAATCTTGATTATCAATTTTTACATCTTTTTAATGTAATAATTGAATTAGTATTAGTTACATGAAATACATGTCCACTTTTTACTAGTTAGACTTCCACCATTCATAGTAAATTTGCTTTGTACCACTTGCAGCATCACCAGACATTGATTGGTAAATCATTATACTATCTAAAAACTTTGCATTTCCATTTCTTTTTGTGTTATTTGCAGTTAAATTAGAATTATTCAAAGTAATTGAATTTAACCCTTCAATACAAACTCCTTCTGAAAGATTTGAAGTTAATGTTGAATTTGATACTGTAATATCAGCAGTAGAATAAATTGCAGGAGAACCCTAAACCATTAGAAGTATATGTTCCTCCATCAACAACTACTGTTCCACCACCTCTGTCAGTTCTTATTGCAGCTGATGATTGACCACTAGTAGTAATATCTAAGTCATAAGCATAAGTTGTACCACCACCCGTAGTCATAATACCACCTGATCCTCCACCTGTTGTTACTATCTTGGTATTACGAATAGTTACTGTAGTTCCATCACCTTCAGCACCATTATTTCCACCATTTCCTCCATAACTGAAAACTCCGTTAGCACCATTTGCACTAGTATTAATAGTACCACCTGTTATAGTTGTCTTAGACCCATCTTTAACTAAAATACCTGCATTCAATCCATAGAAATTACTATTATCTCCACCATCAGAATCTCCAGATTTTGTAACTGTTGGATTATTGATTGTAACTTCTTCTGATGTTTTTATAAGCAGAGCATTCTCATCACTACTTGTACTAGAGTAAGTTTTATCTGTTTGAGTTTCACTAGAAGAAATCTCTACTGCTCCAGTATAAGTAATATCTGAACTACTTTTGTCCTGGAGGACCACCTCCTGGACCTCCACCACCATCAGGTGGAGTACCATTTTTATTTTTTTACTTTCTCTTCAGTGTTGTTTGTTGATGTTTTTATATTATAGGTATATAACCCAAAGCTACAAGCTGTTGCTAATAAAATCGCAACCAAACTTATTAATTTCTTATTTCTAAACTTTTTCATAATATTTACCTCCTTATCTTTTATGAGCTTATTATAAATCAGTTTTATTGAAATAAGATTGAAATTTTTAATTTTTTTATAAAAAAATTTAATAATAAGTTTAAATTTCCCATTTTTTTGTTAAAAACCTCTATATTTCCACCATGTTTTTTTCGATAATAGCTTTTTGCGATAGATAGACCTATCCCATAATGTAAATCTTCACTATTTCTAACTTCATCAACTCTATAGAATCGATCAAAAAAATATGATTAAGTTTTTTTCTTGTGGAATTTCATAACTATCATTTATTACATTTAATTCAATAGTGTTATTCTTTCTTTTTAAAATTGATATTAATATCTTTTCCTGAAGAATAGTTTATAGCATTATCTAACAAGATAGATATAAGTTGTTTAAGTTGTGTTTGATTTCCTATTAAATGCACTTCTTCATCAATATCTATTATAAATTCTTTTTCCCTTCTCAAAAGAATAGCTTTCAAAAGCTAGTATTTCTCCTATAATAATCCTAGAAAAAAATTTATATTTTTCCATAGAAACAATCACATCTTCTGCGTGTGATAAATCTAAAAGTTGTTTTTATAAGAATACCCATTCGCCCATTTTCATATTTTTATATTTTTCAAGCCATTCATTATTACCGATTTCTCGACAAAGTAATTCTGTGTTTGTTCCTATAATTGCAACTGGAGTTTTTTTAATTCATGACCAGCATCTGATATAAATTGTTTATGTTTTTCGATTATTTTTCTTCTAGTGGTTTTTATAATACGTTTTTGATAATGGTAATGATATTAAAAAAATATTCCTATAATTGAAGTAAATCCTACAATCAAAAACATATCGAAGCATAGTTCTTAATCCAGCTTCAGAAACAGTATTATCCATAAATGCAACAAGAGTATATCCATCCTTATCTTTTTACAACATAAGATAAATTACTATTTCTTCCTGAATGTTTTTTTCTCTTCCAAAACTCTCTTTGCAATCTGTTTAAGTTCATCATTGTTATACAACTCTTTATTTCCATTATCTACAGCAAGTATTGAACCATTGTTTGAAATAGCAACCAAATAAAAAAAGTTGACAATTGATAATCTGAATTTTTTTATTTGGATTTTTTTAAATTCAAAAATCTTTATTATTTCTATTTTTGTTCTTTATTATCTACGGAATAATCCTCAACATATCGTTCTAACATATCTAAGTTTTTTTGTCTAATCTCTCTAAAACTAGCAAACAAAATAACAGACAAAGTTAAAAGAAAATAAGATAATAATTGAACTCATAATTGATAATATTATCTTTTTCCTTGATTTACTAAACAGCTTTTTTTCCCTCAATTCATATCCAAGTCCACGAACTGCTTTAATTTCAACTTTTGAGCCAACAAATGCAAGTTTCTTTCTTGTAAATGACATGTATACTTCCACATTATTATATTCAGCCTCACTTTCAAATCCCCATATCTTTACTGCTAGTTGTTCTCTAGTCATAATTTGTCCATTATTATTAAACATAAACTCTAAAATTCTCAACTCTTTTTCGCTTAATCTAACATTTTGACATGTAGTAGCACAATTTAACATTGCTGTTGCTTTATCTATAGTAAGATCTCCATAATTCAAAATATCTTTTTGAAATGAAGAAGAACGTCTTCCCAATGCACGAATCCTAGCTAATAGTTCTTTAGTTTGAAATGGTTTTGTTAAATAATCATCAACACCACTATCAAGCCCTTCAACTTTATCATCTAATTGACTCTTTGCTGTTAACATAAGAATTGGAGTCTTAATCCCATTTTTTTCTCGCTCTTCTTGCAACTTCAAATCCATTTATTTCCGGCATCATAACATCAAGTACGGCAACATCATAGATTCGACTTTCTAGAGCCATAAGTGCAGAATCTCCATCCTCCATATGATCTACATCATATTTCTCTTGCTTCAACAATTCTACAAGTGCCCTTGCCATCCTTTTTTTCATCCTCAGCTAAAAGTATTCTCATTCTATCACCGCCTTTTTTTGTTTCTTCAAAATATTAATTAGTCAAGCGAAAAATGAATAAAAGAGAAAAATTTTTATTAATTTTTCTCTATATTATTTCTATTAATACAATTTAATTTTTTTATACTTTAAGAATAATCATTAAAATTATCTTCTATTAATTTATAATCAATAGATGACTGTAAATTTCCTAATTGATCTTTCCAGGAATCAGAATTAATTCTTATTTTTTTAAATCCTAATAGTTCGTAAATATGCTGAGCCCTTTTTATTCTTAACATTAGTATCTAAAATAATCACTTTAAAACCCATAGTAAACAGCTCTTTTTATAAAAAAAGACTTAAAATCACTCTCCCTAGTCCTTTTTTCATGATAGTTAGGATTACATATTTTTAATGCCAATTTCTACTTTGTAATCTTGTATATTTCGGTAATTCATTTCTCCTATTGGCATATTATCATATTCAATTATAAGTGTGCGTCCATTCTCATCACTTTCTTGTAAAATTTGTCTCTTGATTTTTATCTAAAGTTATACCTAATCCATTTTGGAAATCCAGCATGAGCCATAACTTTACCATCATTCCACCATTCAGCAAGTTGCCCACAATCTGTTATAACAGAATTTCTAATACGAATTCTATCTTTACTAATATCCATTAATTTTTTTCTCAAAAAAATTTTTTTATATTATTCCCACTCGATTGTTGCTGGTGGTTTTGCTTGTTATGTCATAGACAATTCTATTTATATTTTTCTACTTCATTTACTATTCTTACGGAAACTCTGTCCAATACTTCATATGGAATTCTTGCCCAATCAGCTGTCATAAAGTCTGTTGTTGTAACTCCTCTTAACGCTAGAGTGTAGTCATATGTTCTAAAGTCTCCCATTACTCCAACTGTTTTGTTATTTGTTATAACTGCAAAATATTGACTTATATTTTTTTATCTTCTCCAGCCTTTGCAATTTCTTCTCTAAATATTGCGTCGGCATTTCTTAAGATTTTTCAATTTTTTTCTTCTGTTACTTCTCCCATTACTCTTATTCCTAAACCTGGTCCTGGGAATGGTTGTCTGAAAAACTAAGTATTCAGGCATTTTTAAGTTCTAAACCTAATCTTCTTACCTCATCTTTGAATAAATCTCTTAGAGGCTCTATTAGGTCTTTAAAATCTACAACATCTGGAAGCCCACCTACATTGTGATGTGATTTTTATAACTTTTGCATCTCCAAGTCCTGATTCAATAACATCTGGATATATTGTTCCTTGTGCTAAATAATCTACTTGACCAATTTTTTTAGCCTCATCTTCGAAGACTCTAATAAATTCTTCTCCAATTATTTTTTTCTTTTTTTGTTCAGGATCTGTTACTCCTTTTAGCTTTTTCTAAAAAAATCTGTCTTTTGCATTTACTCTTACAAAAATTTAATTCATCATTTTTTTAAAAGCTTCTTCTACTTCATCACCTTCATTTTTTTCCTCATAAGACCAGTATCAACAAACACACAAGTTAATTGATTTCCAATTGATTTAGATAGTAATGATGCACAAACAGAAGAATCAACACCACCAGAAAGAGCTAAAAGTACTTTTTTTATCTCCAACAGTTTCTTTAATTTTTTTAATTTGTTCATTCATAAAATTATGCATTGTCCAATCACCATTTGCATTACAAATATCATAAAGGAATGACTTAATTAGTTCCTTACCTTCTTCTGAATGATTAACTTCAGGATGATATTGAACAGCATAAATTTTTCTTTTTCTTCATTTTCTATTCCAGCATAAGGACATGTATCAGTATGTTGAATACAATCAAAGCCTTCTGGTAGTTTTTACAACTTGATCTTGATGACTCATCCAAACAGTTGTTTCAGATTTCATATTTGCTACAAGTTTTGAATTTTTTTATCTTTTATACATAGAGTTTTTACCAAATTCTTTTTTTCTGCTTTTTTTCAACTACTCCACCAAATGTTTTTAGAAATTAATTGCATACCATAGCATAAACCTAAAATAGGAATATCTAATTCAAAAATTTCTTTTTTTCAATTTTTTTGGCGCATTTTTCATCGTAAACACTATTTGGCCCACCAGTAAAAAAATTATTCCAATTGGTTTTTTTATTTTTTTACTTCAATAAGTGCTCTATTATAAGGAATTACTTCACAATATACATTAAGATCTCTTACTCTTCTAGCAATTAATTGATTATATTGTCCTCCAAAATCAACAACAAGTATTAGTTCATTTTTTTCATATGATACTCTCCTTAATATTATTTAATATTAATATTATATAATATTAACAACAAAAAGGTAAATATAAAATTTTTAATTTAAATAAAAAAAGGAAGCCTATGCTTCCTTTAAATAAAAAAACTATTTAACTTCTGTTGGTACAGTAATTTTACCATCAGCTATACTTTTCTTTAACTCTTCAATTTTTTTGCTTTAATTCATTAGGGATTTTAATCTTTAATTGATCTTCTTTTCCATAAGCAATATCAACACCATTAGTTTTTTAGTGAAAATTCAATTGTTTCTCCACCTCTGAATTTTTCCTTCATATAAATCTTTACCAACACTCTTAATAGCTTCATTTACTTTTTTTAATTGTAGAAGCTACTACATTTTCAGGTGCTAAGTATGATTGGTCTCTATCTACCCCAAAAAAACAAATTTATTATTTTTCCTTTGCAGATTCAATAACTCCATTTCCTGTTCCACCTGAAGCATGGAAAATCATATCAACTCCTGATGAGTACATACTATTTGCTATTGCTTTTACCTTTAGTCGCGTCTCCAAAACTTTCAGCATATTGAGCAACTACCTCAACAGTTTTATTATTATCTTTAGCTGCTAATTCAACACCTGCTCTAAATCCTGCTTCAAATTTTTTTAATTAATGGAGATGTAATACCTCCAATAAATCCTACTTTATTTGAAGTAGTTAATGTTCCAGCTAAATATCCAACTAAGAATGAATTTTCATTGTCTGCAAAAAAATTGTTCCAATTAAGTTTTTTTGGAGTATTTTTTCAAAAAGCAGAGTCAATTATTACATATTTTTTTGGTCTGGATTAGCTTTTTGCAGCAGCTTCAATGTCTTTAGCTAATGCAAATCCTATACCAGCAATTAAGTCATACTTAGTATCTAACAAAGTTTCTAAGTTTGTTTTTATAATCTGAAGCTTGCTTGCTTTCAACATAATTTGCTTTTTTTCGATTATACCTTCTTTTTTTCCAAATCTTTTAATCCTTCAAATGCAGATTGGTTAAATGATTGGTCATTTACACCACCAGTATCAGTAACCATTGCGTACTTGATTGGTTTTTTTAGTACTTTCTTTTTTTCTTCTGTTTTTTTGTTTCTTTTTGTTTCCTTAGGTGAAGAAGAACAACCTGTTAAAATCATCGCGCCTACTAAAAAGAGCAGCGAAAGTCTTTTTTTAAGTTTCATATAAAACCCTCCTAAATTTTTTTAGTCTAGTACATTATATATCATAATAACTAAAATTACAATACTTTTTTTAGACTAATCTCCAACTAAATTATCATTATTTTCTGAATTATTGTCATTTTTGTTTGTCTGACTGAACATTCTCTCCTGATTCTGTTTTTATTATCCAAATATTGACCTATAATATCTCGGACTATAGGTCCACAATATGCACCAGCGCCACCTTGAAAAATTACTGTAGCTATAGCAATTTCAGGGTTATTATATGGCGCAAAAGAAACAGTCCATGCATAATTATCGTATGCTTGCCCTGTAACTGGATTTGTTCCACTTTTTTTGAGCAGTACCTGTTTTTTTGTCCCTATTTCTACTGGTAAATTTTTTTAAATATTTTTATTATTTTTCAGATGTTTTTAGAAGCCATATTCATACCTTCTAAAATATACTTTAAATTTTGCGGATTAAAAGTTGTTTTCTCAGTTTCAGGATTATTTTGAAAAGAAACAGTTTTTATTATCATAACTTACAATTTTTTTCGATAACCGAAGTTTTTAATTTTTTTGGCCACCATTTGCAATCATAGCCATTAGTCTAGCCATTTGTATAGGTGTATACGCATTTTGTCCTTGACCAATTACTGTATTTAATGAGTCTGCATTTGACCAAGAAGCTTGATTTAAGTAGTCAAATTTTTATCATATCAGCTAAAGTGGATTTAGAATTTCCTATAATTTCAGTAGCTTTTTAATTGCATATCCTCTAATCTTTTTTTATAACTTCTGTTCTTGATAAAACAGTTTCTTCTTCAGTCCAATTAACAATAGTATCTATTATTTTAGTAAAATCATAATCTTCTTTTTGATTTACCATCTTGAATATATTTGTCTATTTCTTTTTTTCCAATCTTAACTTTAGCATAACTTTAGTTAAAGACTTTTTTTAGTAGTTGAATCGGGAACAACACCTTTACTTTCTTTTTGGAATATTAATTTCAATACCAGTTCTTTCTCCAAGTCCTAATTCTTTAACTGTCTTAGAGAGATCTTCAATTGTTAACTTTATTCCTGTTTTCTGATTCGATTTTTGGATTTTTCTCCTAACGCTAATGCATAAAAAAATAGTAGTTACAACTATCTCTAAGTGCTGTTCTTAAATTTTCATATCCATGCGTCTTTCTATACTGATTCCAAATCCAACATCCAAATTTTTGTGTCTCCAACATCCATTACCCCTTGGCAGTTTATAATCTCATTAGGATCTAGACCCTTTTCTAGTGCAGATAAAGCTGTAGCAAGTTTAAACGTAGATCCTGGTTGTGAAATACTTTTGCGTTGCAATATTATATAAAGGTCTTGGAGCTAAAAAAAGTCTCTTGGATCTTCAGGAAACAAACTAATCCAATCACTATTTGAAATTCCTGTTACAAAAAGATTTGGATCATAAGATGGATAACTAGCAAGAGCTAATACTTTTCCTGTTTTTAACATCTATAACTACTACTGCTCCACTTGTTGCATTTGGATGACTTTCATGTGGTGTATAACTACCCCATTTACTTTTTATACTCGCTTGCGTTTCTTATAGACTCTAATGTTCTCTTTAAAGATTCTTCTGCTATCTTCTGGAGATTTACATCTATTGATAAGTATACATTTTTTTACCAGGTATAGCTTCTGTTTCAGAAATAGTTTCAGTTCTATTTCCTCTGTTGTCTACCATTACTTTTTTTGAATCCATCTTGTCCTTTAAGTGAAACTTCTTGACTTTCCTCTACTCCTGTTTTACCAATAAAACTATCAGAAGAATATCCTTTTTCTTTACTATATTTTTTTCTATCTCATCTTGTTGTGATATTTTTTTCCAATATATCCCAAAAATATGTGCTGCTAATTCACCATTAGGATAATATCGAATAGGCTCCATTGAAACAGTAAATCCATTATTATTTTTCAAATTTTTTTCCTTAATATTTGAAATACATGGCTCAGAAATACCATAAGTTAATGTAATAGGAATATAAGCTTTTATCCCCTTGCAATTCAACTTTTCTATTGATTACAAGAAAACTATAAGTTAGATAATCATCTAAATTTTTCAATATTATATGTTTTTCTTTAAAGTTTCAAATAGACTTTCTGCAGTATAATCATCTTTAATCTTATATCTATTTTTTTAATCTCAGTCCTATTAATATTATAAACATAATCAAATGACTTATTTGTAATAGAAATTCGAAGAATAATATTATTTTTCAGTATTAACTTCTTGAGCAATTAATTTTTATATCATCAGATAATACAAAGTCATATAGTAAATCATTTTCTTCTGCAATTGAAATTAAATATGTTAAAGGTTCAACTTCCTTTTTTTATCATTATTATCCTTATAATTGAATTGTAATGTTTCTTTATCTTTTTTTCATCTTTAACTATAGTATATTCTACATTAGATTCTATATTTTTTTATCTTCTAAAAATTTTTTTAATAAAAATTTGAGCTGGAATAATCTTTTTTTCCATTTTTTTATCAACTTTAACAAAACTCAATAATTTATCTATGCTAAATTTCCTAACCATATTATAAAAAAATCATCTTTTGCACTAGTATCTAAGGTTACTTTTTGAATTCTGTTTATTTAACTCAGATTTGATTAATAAAAGATTATACTTATTTAAGTCAATCAATGAACTTAATTCTATATTTGATAGTAAATTTCTACTTTTCAATTCATCAAATACTAATTTTTCTAGCTAATGGTTGGTCTAATATCTTTCTTATAATTGATTTATCATCTTTAACCAAACTAGCAACATGTGAATAAATACCTTTTGATAAATCCTTATCTTTAGCATATTCATCGTAGTTTGTTCCTTTTTGAAAAAGAAATTTCCCCAGTATCAACATCAAAAAAAATCTGTTGGAACATAGATACCTTTAAGTTGTAAATCTCTTATTACTTTTTTTATTATATAGAATGAAAATTTAGATGATGAATTTTTTTCTATTTTTTTAGTTTCAAAATATCTTCTACAAGATTATTTTTCCAAAAATAATATCTAAAACTTTCTCTTTTGGTGATTTTAACTCTGTAAAATAATCTGTATCCGAAGTATATACGAAATAGTTGATACCTAAAAAAATAATCATCAGTATCCCAACTCGCACCATCTTTTATTCAATATTGTTATTAATTCTTCAATTTTACTAATTTTTTTCATCTTTACTTAATCTGCTATATTCATCTTTTTAAGATTTGTACTGCTGGGCTAGTTTTTTACACCGGCTAATAATTTCCCATTTCTATCGTAAATATTACCTCTAGGAGCTGTTATTTTTTTACATCTTTAAGCCTATTATTATCAGCTTTATTTCTATAATCATCTCCATTTATAATAGTTAAATGAAATAACTTTAAAAACAAGTAAAGACATCAATATAAAGAAAATAGAATAAACAATTCTATATCTTAATTGTCTATCATTAATTTCTTCTAATTTATTCTTATCAAAAAAATTTTTCATATTATTACCTACTATCTAAAAATCTGAATTTTTTTCTTTTTAAATACTTTTCGTAAAAATATAATTACAGATTAAATACAACAATACATTAAAAAAATTAACTCTAAAAAAATATAGGGCCTTTAATATAATTTATAAGTACAGTTGAAGAATAATTTTTCAAAAAAACATGTAAATTATAGTATTCATTATCCAATAAAACAACGTTGCTACAACTGTAATTATTGAACCTGAACGAATATCACCTTTATTAAGAGAATCTTCATTATATCCTACTATAAAACCTATCATATAATATATTAATGCTCTTATACCAATTAATTTCGAAAAATAAAAATATCTTCAAAAAAACCTAGAATAATTCCAGCATAACCTGAAATATAAGATCCATAATTCATTCCAATTGCAACAACAAGAGCTAAACTGAGATTTGCTTTAGAGTTAAAAAAATACTAAAGTTTGGTAAAATAGCAGTTTGTATCATAATACTTGCAAAAAAACATTAATACTACTTTTTAATCTATTCATTGCCATCACCATTTCCTCTAATTACAAAGACTCTAAATAATGTTGTAAAATCTACTGGTGACTTTACACTTATTTTTTTCTCTAAATTATTTTTCGGAAGATTTAACTTCAGTAACTTCACCTATATAAAGGTCAGAAGGAAAAAAATTCCTCCTCTTCCAGATGTAACTAATTTATCTCCTACAATTATATCTGCATCTGATTTATACATAAATCCAGATAATAGATTATTTTTCTTGACCATTTATTGCACCATAGGATTGAGTTCTAACAACATTAAAAGATACATTACTTGAAGAGTCAACTAAACTTGATACTTTACTCCAATTATAGCCAACTTCAATAACTTTTTCCGACAACTGCTTTTAATATAAGTATTTTCATCTTCCCCTACAGTCCCTTGAACAATAATGTCTCCAACTTTTTACTCCATCTTTACTTCCTTTATTGATATTAAATCTAATCAATAAACTATTAGAATCTAATGCTATAACATTTGCACTTAAAAGACTCTCTTTATTTTTTTAAGTAGAGATTGTATTCATTTTTTTAAAAAAATCTTCTTTAGCAATAATATTCTCCATATTAACATTTTTTTCTTTTAAGCTCTGCGTTTTCAATTTTTTTAACTTTTTCATTCTCTTCTCTTATAGATTTAGAACCAAAAAAATTTTTTTGTAAATACTTCTTTTTGAACTTGCAATTGAAGAATAAACAATTCTTGTAATTGAACTTGTTACAGTTCCTATTGCATTTTTCTCCTATATTCATAATAGAAGAATTACTACTAAAAAAATTATAGAACTTAAAATTATTATAGTTGTAAAAAAAGAAATCTTCTTTTTTTACGTGATTTAATATTTATAAATCTATTCATTATTTTTTTCTCCTATTATTTTTTTAGCTTTTAATATTATTAGCTAGTATTCTTGCTCCTGAACATGTACAAGTTAATGGGTTTTCTGTTACATTTATTGCTACTCTTAATTCATTCTGTAAATATTCTACACAACCATTTATTTTTAGAACAACCACCTGTTAAGTATATTCCATTTCTTAAAACATTTCCTGTCATTGAAGGTGGCGTTCTCTCTAGTATAACCTTAATAGCATCTGCAACAGCATTAAATAAAGGAAACAAAGATGAAGTTATATCTTTACCATATATAACAGCATTCCTTGGCATTCCAGTATTTATATCTCTTCCAAATATAGAAAGATTATTTGTAATATTACTAGTTATGAATGACGCTAGATTAATTTTTTTATAAATTCTGCAGTTTCTTTGTCTATCATTAGTTCATACTTATTTTTTTACTATATTAATAATATCAAAAATCAATTGAATCTCCGCCAATATCAACAAATTTTGATGCTACAACTCCACCTAAACTTACTAAAGAAACATCTACTGTACCTCCACCAACATTAGCTACAATACTACCTGATGGTTCTAATGCAGGAAGACCCATTCCAATAGCAGAAGCTACTGCACTAGGAATGAATTCTACGCTTCTAGCTCCAGAATATATAACACAATCTTCAATTGCTCTTCTGTCTACTTCTGAAATACCACTTGATATAGCAATGTATACTTTAGGATGAAAAACAGAAAAACTTGACTTTGCTTTTTTAAGTAAATTTGTTAACATTACTTGAGCAATTTCAAAATTTATAATTTTTTTCCACCTTTAATTGGTGCTAATGTTATTATATTATCTGGAGTTTTACCTTCCATACTCTTTGCTTTTTCACCAACTGCAACAATTTCATAATTATTTAAATCCACAGCTACAACAGAAGGCTCAATAATTTTACCGTCTTTTCTTTTAGAGTATATAAGTGTATTGGATGTTCCTAAATCTAAAGTTAAATCTTCCCCTAAAATCCACGAAAAAAACTCATTTTTTTCTACCTCTCTTATATCATTAATCCTTTTTCTTTTTAAACTTATATATTTATTATATCCTATTATAATATGATCTAATAATTTTATTCCGACTAAATCCCCAACATCTTCTAATCTTTTTGTTATTTCTACATCTTGTGTACTAGGTGTTGGATCACCACTTGGGTGATTATGTAAACATATTATACTATTTGCTCCTTTGCTTAAAGCATACTTAAATACTTCTCTAGGATGTACAATTGATGAATTTAAATCTCCTCGAGATATCTCATCCCAAGAAAAAAATCTTATTTTTTTGTATCTAGTACAAGAACATAAAAATGTTCTTTCATTTCATCTTTTTAAAATATTCATAAAAAAATATCAGCAACGCTTTTTGGAGATCCAATAGAAAAAAATTATCAACACACTCTTTTTAAATTTATTCTTTTTAAAAAAACTCCAATGCTGAAATTATAGTACAAGCTTTTAGATAATCCTATACCATCTATTTTTCATTAAATCATTAATCGTTATTTCACTTATTCTATGAAATTTTTTTCATGAAAATCCATAATTTTTTTGAAAGATTCAGAACATCTTCTTTTTTTGAACCACTCCCCAATAATATTGCCAAAAGTTCATATTCAGTCAAAGTTTCAGGGCCAAATTTATAAAGTTTTTCTCTCGGCTTTTTCAGTTTCTTCTAAATCTCTTATAGATATTGTAAAAGAGTCTATATCATCATATTTTTATATTTTTTTACACTACTAACTTCACCAATAATTTTCTCATTATAAGAATGACTTTTCTTCTCTAATCTCATTATTTATTTTTCTTTTGTTTTTCTTCATTTAAAAAAATTTGTCTAAATCTTTCAAAAACTCATCATAATTATAGTTTAACATAATTACCTCTTAAAAATCTTATACATATAATTAGAAATAATTCCAACTAAAATACCTGTACATATTCCGATTATACCTAGTAATGGAATAAAAATTTATTAAAGTTATAGAATTTAAAAAGTACCATAGAAACTAAAATTTGAATGATAATATAAGTAATAGATCCTAAGACACTAATTCCTATTAAACTTAAGTATTTATTAAAAAAAACTTGTTTACTAAATACATAACAACCATACTTGAAAATCCCGCAGAAAAAAATTATAAATAAAAGCTTATAGGATTCCCTAGAATTAGTACTAGTAAAACTGCTTTTTAAAAAAATGAAATAAAAAAATGTTTCTTTAAAAACCAAATAATAGTATAGAATTTATTATAATTATATTTGATAATCCTAATCTAACATTTGGAATTGGTATAGGAATATAGGTTTCTAGTAAAGATACAATTAAAAGCAACTGAAACGAATAGTGAAATTAAATTTATTTTTTGTATTCATTAATTTACCACATCCAAATCATTATTTTGTCTTGATTTTATTTGTATAACTAATCTATTTGGAATACAAATAATAGCTTATCCAACTTTGTCTATTCTCCCAAATTTTACATCTAGTTTATCCGGACAATTTGCCTCAATTACTCTAACACCATCTTCATTAACCTCTAAAAATATTAATACCAAATGTAGTTCTTATAGGATAAACTTTCTTTTTCTTTACTGAATGTTATTTGCTTAATTTCTTCACCATTTACTTGTACACTTATATATTTATCTGTAGTTGTTATAAAACTCTTATTTATTAAAACTAACGAAAAAGAAAAAAATGACAACTAAACAAAAATATAACAATAATATCTCCTTTTTTTCATATACACTTCCCTATTTATTAACAAAACATCAAAGTAATTAATACATATATAAATTAATTAATTTTTAAAATGTATAATTTCATCTTAACCTTTATTTTTATCAAATATCTATCTGTTTTTTTCAATGTTTTTTTAATAATTTTTTTAAATTATAAGTATATTTTTTTAATAAAAAAAGTAGTATATAATAATACTACTTTTTTTACTAATTAACTGAATTTACATAATGACCTTTTAAATGCACTACTATTTTTTTATTATTTTTTTGATATTTTTAGGAAATTAATACACTCTTTCAAAAATACTATAAACCATATCTGAATTTTTCATAGGTAAAATCTAGTCTTACTCTATCAATTCCTAATTCAAATATTTCTTTTTATATTTTTCTCTTAAATCTAGAGTTAAATGATTTCTAATTTCTGTTCTACAAAAATATATCTTGAAATAATCTAAATTCTCTATTTTTCATTATCTTTTAATATATAATCGCTTCTTGCACATTCTGAACAACGTCTATCTTTGTGACAATCCTTTGTTAAAACTCCCATTGCACAGTATTCTGTAAGCATTGATCTTGTGTGTCCATAAATTATCATATCAACATTTGAATTTCTTTCTTTTGATTTATCCAATAGATTTTTTTATTTCAAATTTATTTATTTCCTGTGAAATTGTTATATCTTCAGCGTCAAAATATTTTTTTCAAAAAAATTTCAGCGAATATGAATTATAGATATTAAAATATGTATCTATATTGAATTTTTTTGTGCCAAATTTTTGATTTAAAAAAAGTTTTTTTGAACCCCAGGTTGATATTTGAACTTTATTAAAAAAATATCGCTATTTATTTTTGGATAAATATTTTTTTCTAACACATAATACTCTTCATTTCTTATAACACCCAAAGCACTGTAAATTATATTTATCCCAAGAGTTTTTAAATTTACTATAATATTTTTTTCAAGTAAAGTAAAATCTTCAGTATAAATTTCTTTTTACAAACTCTGATATATTTGGATTTTTCTAAAATTGTATCCAATTGAGAATTATTATGTACTTTTTAATGTAATTTTTTTCCATTAAAGACTTTTTTTCTCCTTTTAAGATAGCTATAATTATCATAAGGATAAATAATTCTTTTTTTGCTGAAAAAAATCTAATCTATACTCTTCATATTTTTTTCTATTGCTTTTTCTTCTAAGATTATTTAATACCGAAACTGGTATAAATGCATTTTTTTATCAACAAAAAAATATTATTAAAAATAAAATTATAAGGTGTTCCACCGGTTTTTAGATAATCTTTCAATAATCTTATCTATTTCAGCTTCCTTGTTATTTGCTTTTTTTCTATTATTTCATCAGAAAAAAATTTCAATATTTTTCCAAATTAAATTTTTATTTTTATAACCTACTTTTTATAAAAAAATTTCACATTTTTAAATTTATCTTTTTATTTTTCAATCCCTTCTTTAAATGATTTATTAGCATTATCAACCAATTGTTTATCTGATGTTTTTGTAAACCGGTGTTTTTAGGTTTTATATTCTTGATAAAGTCTATTTCAACAATGTCTCCTGCTACTCCGCGGTCTAAAAATTTCTCCGTCTTTAATGATTCTACCAATATTTCCTCCACCTAAATTAATCCCGTCTCCTTTTGAAAGTTTGCCGGATAATTTTTATTTTCAATTTGTTCTTTTTTGAGATTGAAACTTAATACTTCACCTACTTTAACTCCAACATTATTTGGCTTATCCAAATTGATAATATCCGAACCATTTTTTTGCTCATTAGATATCCTGATGTAAATTTTTCTATTAAAAATTGCTTCTAAATCTTCTTTTTAATGTCTTTTTTTATCAGTTGTAATTTTATTATTTATATAATTATCTATAGCTTTTTCTATATCTTGATGTAACAACTGCTACATATTCAGGTCTTTTTCATTCTTCCTTCAATTTTTTTAAGGATTTTTACACCTGTATCCAATATTTTTTTCAATATTTTCTATACTACATAAATCTTTTTGGACTTAGCAAATAATTTCCATTTACATTAATAATTTTTTTCCAGTTGTTTTTATTTATTAATTTGTAACTTTGTCTACAAGGTTGAGCACAACGACCTCTATTTCCTGAACGGTCTCCAAGCATTGAACTCATAAGACATTGACCTGAATAACTTACACAAATAGCTCCATGTATAAATACCTCAATGTCTATATCTACATTATCACAAATTTCCTTAATTTCTTCTATACCAAGCTCCCTTGCAATAACCACTCTATCAAATCCAACTTGTTTTTAATTCTAAAACATCATTTTAAAGAATGTGCAGATATTTGAGTTGATGCATGAAGTTCCATATTTGGATATCTTTTTCTTAAAACTTCTGCAATTCCAATATCTGACAAAATAATTGCATCCACACCAATTTTTATAAAAAAATCCGTATAAGAAATCAAATCTTCAATTTCAGTTTCTTTTAATAGATGTATTAACCGTAACAAATATATTTACATCCCTAAGTTTTTGCATATTTTACAGCTTCTATAAGCTCATCATTATCAAAGTTTGTTGCAGCGGCTCTTGCTCCAAAAACTGCTACCTCCTAAGTAAATGGCGTCTGCTCCATTTTTGAATTCCAGCTTTCAAGGATTCCATAGACCCCTGCCGGAGATAAAAAGTTCAAACATAAAAATTCCTCTCTATAAAAAAATTATATCTCTATAAAATGTGTAAAGACATGTTTATTATACCACATTTTTTTGCAATATAAAAGGAGAAATTAAAATTTCTCCTTTTAAAAAAATTCAATAGTTTTATAATGTTATTTCAAAATTGGAAAGTGAATTGCCATATCTTAATTCTTTTTCTTAAATCTTGAATAACATTATCCATTTTCTCAAGATCTAAAAGTAATTTCTTCTCCTCATTAGTAGTTTTCATGTATTGCAACTATAGCTCCATTATTTATTACAATTCTTTTTATCAGCGATTAAAGCTAATATTGGATCATGAGTTGCCATTAAAACTATTTTATTTTTCACTTACTAATAAATCTAACGCTTTTTTTCTATCAATTCCTGCATTTTCAATTTCATCAATTAAAACAATCGGCGATGAACTTAAAATTGCTGTATCAGCAATCATTAATGCTCTTGACTGACCTCCGCTCAATGAAGTTATAGGTGTATTTAAGTCGAATTTTTTTCTCCAGCAAGTTTATTTGCTTCAGCAATTATTTTATTAATTATTTCTTCTTCATTTTCAACCATTCTACTTTTTTTGCATGAAGTTCTATAAACTCATATGCTGTTAAGTCCATAACAAAAATTCATATTTTTGAGAAAGTTGGGAAACTAATTTATTATTAGCACTTAATCTCCATTTTTTTATCAGCATCTTTCCCATTTATTAAAAATTTTTTTCTATTAGTAGGAGTATCTCTATCTGCTACCCATTCAATATCTCCTAATAGTCTTGACTTTCCACTTCCTGTTGGACCAACTATTGAAATTATCTCTGATTTATTTACTATAAATTCATCGTAATTTTTCCTTATTTCCAAATTTATCTGTTCCAGCAAGTAAAAGTAATGGAGTTTACTTCATTATCTTCTAATCCTAAAAAAACTTTTCATCTGATTTATATAGATATTAAGTGATTCACAAAGTAAATTTTCATCAATTGCTAGTTCTTCTTTATCATCTTCTGAATAAGAATTTAAATATTCTGCAAATGACAAATGTTTACTATTTGAAATATCAAAATTATTTTTCTTCAAAGAAAACTTCAACAAAAGGATATTTTTTTCTATTAATTCTTTAATTTTTTTAAATTATGCATTTCTATCCTCCAATTTCATTTTTTTAATATTTCCCATTTGATATTTTTGCACCTATTTTTCTTTTTCTCCTAAACAGTAAGAACATAAAGCAGTTGGCATTGCAAATTTTAATTCCATTCCATTTACTGTACTAATTGAATTATCTTCATCAAATAATAATGTACTTAATTCATAAGTTCCTTGACCAGTAAGTCCGTTAATATTCATAACAATTGCACTTGGATTTACAGAAGCTACTCTTGAAGAAAAATACTTCTCTTTCAGCTTGTGATACTATATCACCTTTCGTTATAACTACATAATCTGCACTTTTTTTAGCATTGGACCAATTTTTTTAGGTGTATTAATTCCTGAAAGATTATCAATAACACAAACAGCTTTTAATATTTTTTTATATAAGGGGAACATCTATTACAAAGTCCAGCAGATTCAGTAATTAAAATATCTAAATCATTACTAATTCCCCATTGTACAACTTCTTCTATATTGGATACAAAAAAATGATCTGGACATAAAGCACCTGAAAGTCCTTTTTCTAACTAATATGTTGTTTTTTTCGTAGATTAAATCATCATCTGTATACAAACAGTCAAATTTTTACTACACCTGCTTTAATTCCTCTATTTTTTTAGATTTTTCGATTGTTTTTTTACTATAACACTAGTCTTTCCTGATGAAGGAGGACCAGATACTACTACTAAATTCATATTAACCTCTATTTTTAAAATTTCTTCATTAAATAATTTTTTTCAGATTCTTTCATAATTTTAACTATATCATTGTTATGAATATAATCCCATCCACAGAATAAAAAAATCCATTATTATCTTCTAATAAATTATCTACACCTTTAACAGTAGTTGGAAATTTACCATTTGATGAAAGTATTTTTACCAACACTACTATTTTTTTAAAGAATTCTACTACAGTTTTAGCTTTTTTTCATTATCTTTTTTTGTCATTATAAATACAGGACTCACTATAGCTCCATCTTTAGGCCAAACAACCTTTAATGCTGAGCTTCTAGAAACCATTTGTGTAAAGAAATACGGTGTAATACTAACTATAGGATTATTTTTTTGAATCTCCTTTTTTTCTTTACCATCTCAGCAGGATGTAAGCTCTTTTTTTATACTCTTGCTAATGCTTTAATTCCTTCTATTCCCCATTTTTGAGAAAATAGTTACAACTAATGCATTAAACATATCTAAATCTGATAATGGTATAGCTACACTATCATTATAGTTTCCACTAAATAATAATTCTTCCCATGAAGTTGGTATCTCTTTGCCATTAAGATTATTTTCGTTTACTAAAAAAATACACATGGAACTACAGCTATAATATCATATATATTCTTTGGATCTTTTTAAACAAATTTTTTTCATTATCAAAATCTTTATTAAATTCTCTTGGTTCAACATAAAAAAACTCTCATTTTTTAAAGAACTCTGAAAAATTTTTTTCTTTATCAAAAAAATAGTTCAAAACCAGCTGAAATCATAATATCAGCTACTTTATCAATATCTTTAGAATTTATATCTGATTCAATCCAATCAATTCCTAAGTTTGCTGATTTTTAATTCATAACCAATATCTAACCCATTATTCTTTTTGATCTTCAATAAATTTATCAAATGCCTCTAGAATAGGAATTTTTTTAATGGACATGGTAATACTCCTTTAACTATTACATCTCCTTTTTAGTTCTTTCTCTTCTACTAATGATTTATCAACAGCACTATGTTCATCATTTAAAAAAACATATTTAATTTTTTTCTACAAAAGCTTCTTTGTTTATTCCTCTAACTTTTTAAAGCCATATTTAAAGAAACCATCTTTCCCATTGTTTGTAACATTTTTTTCGTTCTTTAATTGGTCAAAACCATTATTAATAAAAAAACTGTAAAAAGTTTTTTTCATTACCATTTAAAAATATTATATAATTTATCATCAAAATTTATTTTTACTCATTTTTTTACCTCCTTATAATATATCTATATTACTATATTTTTATACTTAATTTATGTTGCAAATGCAATAAAAAGAAAAAAATCGAAAATGATTTTTCGATTTTTATCTTTTTCTTTTATTAGATTTTTTTATCCTTAAAATAAACATTCTTCAAATATAATACCCCTACAACCTCAGAAATTCCAAGGATAATAATCGCTAACTTAGTATAAGATTTTTGATTCCTTTTTCACTAATTCCTTTTTACATATCTTTCTTTTATATACTAAATTTGTAATTAACTCAATAGGAGCTTTAGATAAAGTTATTTCAGAACCATTTTTTTGTATTTGTATATTTTGTGTTAGAATTAATAATATATTTATAATCTTCATTTCCTTTAAAAGTATACTTAAAACTTTTTAAAATTATCAAATGTAGAAAATGGTGAGCTTTCTATATTTAATTTCATAACATTTATATTATTTATAGTAGTTAGTGTAGATGATATTGGATATTCGACACTTAGTTTTTTTCAACTTTTTGGTTCTATAGTAGTTTCAAAAGTAACCACAATTTGCTTGTCTGCTGTAGCTTTTTAAAACTCCCCAAACTATCATAGCCACTACCACCTATTATTTTATCAAAATTTTCAACAAAAAAATTTCATATAAATTGTCTTCAGAAAATCTTTTGTCTAACATTCTCAGGAATTTCCCCTAAGAATAAATTTTTTTAAGAAATTTTTCGACATTTACTGACGTTTTTATCTATATTTTTCTTTATATCCAGAATTAATTTCCTTATCCCCTGAGTATACTTTTTGTTGTTATATTTACATCACTTCCAATTGTATATAAAATAGGTGTTTTTACTCTTACCACTAAATTCATGAGTTAATATTAAAGTTTTATTACTCTTATTTTTCCTCTACCTTTAAATCTTCTCCACCTGATAAAAAAATAACTTTGTTTTTATCAGTAGAATACTTTATAGTAATTTCATATTTTTAAATTTTTCAGTGTTACTTGATTCTAAATTAAACTTTCTTAGAACTCCTACATCTTCTTTTTTTGAAATTTACAGGTTCATAAATTGGAGAATCTATATTTCCCATTATTTCTTTATAAAATTCAGTACCAGTAGGAGACTTGAATTTATCATTAAGAAATTTAAATGAGTATGGAATTTCAGCACCATCCATCTTAAGTGAAAATTTACTTAAATTTTTCGATACTACTATTAAATGTTATTCCCATTTTTTTAAAGTAGAATTTCCGTTATTAGTACTTCTTAATGTATAATCTGCTTTTATATATTCCTTCTAATTTGTTTTTCATTTTTTTATCAGTATTTGAAAAAGTCAATTGTTGACTCTCCAGTTAATTCTATATTTTTTTGTATCTGATATATTAAATAGCTCATAAATTCTATAATTATCATTTAAATTATTATCTTCAGCTTTAGTTACATTTATATTATTGAATAATAAACAGCAGGACATTAATGCAAATAAAAAAATCTTTTTTTCATATTCTCCTCCAACTACTAATATGTGTAATTATAACATTTATAGCAGTTATTGTAAAGATAATAAATAAAACAAAAATCACGAATATGAGATCCGTGATTTTTTTATTTTTTTATAATTTCAATATAGTATTCTTGTTTAATATCTTTATCAACAGCTAAATTTACTGCACAAAAATTTACTTGCAAGATTAATTATTTTTTTCAATTTCACTTATATTAACATCTGTTTTTTTAAAGTGTACTTCGTTCTAATTTCTTAATATTCTTGATTTCTAAATGGAGTATCATCAATGTAATCAGTATTTACTACATCAAAAAAATATATGGAATGCTTTTTCGCATCCTTTTTTTAATTATATACTTACTATAGAATTTTTGTCAAATTATATTTTTTTAATATATATAATGTTCTATATGTTGTTTTTTTCTTTGTTTTGGAAAGTATCAAAAATCTTTAATATCTAAAATTTTTCAAATCATTTTTTTCAAATAATTGGATTATATCATTTTTCCGAATGTATATATTGTCTCTGAATTTCTTTGATTTTTTTCATAAGTATTATTTTCATTTTTTTACAAAAAAATCAATTTCAAAATCTATATAATTTTTTTGATATAGTTTCTCCAAACATAAAAAAATCTTCTTCTTCGGATACAAAAAGTATTATTTCCTAAGTATTCTTTAAGTTTATACTCTGTATTAATATCAAACATTAAAATAGAATTTTTCATTCATCTGTTTTTTTGCATTTTTTTAAAAAAAGCTCAATATCATCTATTGTTTTTTTATAATTTAAGACATCAAAAAAACAACATATTAAATCATATTTTTTTACTAGATACAAAAAGTTCTAATATCACCTTTTTAAAATATTTACATTCTTATAATCTATTAATTTATTATATGCTATAGATAACATTTCATCAGAAATATCAAAAACCATCAACATTAAATCCTCTTTTTAATAGAGTTTCTGTTAAGTTTCCACTTCCCATACCACACTCTAATACATTTTTTTACATCTATTTGATATTGTTGACAAATTTTTTTATAAGATTAGAGGCAAGTAGTTCGTAGTCTACTTGCCTTTTCATAAGATCATCATAAATATAAGAAAATCTATTGTACATGATTAATCCTCATATGAAAAATATATATGGAATATTTCTATATTTACTTCCATAATTTAATCCATATCCAACTATAAACCAGTCTTCAATTTCATAACCAAAATAATCAGGAGTAATATCTACTTGTCTTCTACTAGGCTTATCTAGCATAACACATGTCTTTATACTTCTAGGATTTTTTTACTTTGAATATATTCTTTAATATTCTTTAAAGTATTTCCAGAGTCCATAATATCATCAACTATAAGAACATCTTTTTCCTTCTACATTTTCTCTTAAATCAGAAATAATATTAACTTTTTCCAGAAGATATTTCAGCATCTTCATAAGAAGAAGTTGTTATAAAATCAACTACAATAGGACTATTAATTTCTCTAACTAAATCAGCAAGAAACACAAAACTTCCTCTTAAAAAGACCTATTGCAACTAATTCTTTACCAGAATAATCTTTTGAAATTTGTTTACCAAGTTCTTTTATCCTATTAGAAATTTCTTCTCTTGTAAATCTAATAACCTCTCTTTTGTTCATCAAAATAATCCTCCTTTGCAATTTTTTTGTTTTTTTCAAAGTCTAACTTCTTTTTCTCTGAATCTTTAATTTCTTTTTAAAAATAATCAATATTTTTATTTAAAGTATATTGAATACTAACTAGTATTACAATTAAAAAAAGTCATAAATATAACATTAAAATCAACATTCATAGTATCACCTATTTATTCTTAGTTATTTTTTTAATTTTTTTCAATACTTGATAATATTTCATTATAAATATTTTTTTATATTTTTTTCTAATTTTTTTCTTTCTCCTCATTAACAACTTTTTCAGGAGCATTATTTACAAATTTTTTTCATTAGAAAGTTTTTGAGGATGCTCTCTTAATTTCTGATTCATATTTTTTTGTAAATCTTGATTCAATTTTTTTCTAGTTCTTTTTCATAGTCTACTAACCCATCTAATGGAATATAAATTTTTCTGATTATTACATATTACAACCATAGAATTATCAATTTCTTCATCTTTATCCATCACAATTACTTCAGAACAAGAAGCTAAAAAAATCTATATAGATGTTCTAATTCTACAGTATATTTTTTTGTTACTTCATTATTTGAAACAAAAAAAATAGATCTGATTTTTTTGAAGGAGGAATATTTTTTTCACTTCTTTTTATTTCTTATAGCAGTTATAGTTTCTATTAAATTTTTCTACTTCTAATTCTTCTTCAATAAATATGCATTTTCTATCATAAACTGGAAATTCTGCATTAATTAGTTTTTTTCTTTTTACATTTGGTAAGAAAGAATATATTTCTTCAGTAATAAAAAGGCATGAAAGGATGTAATAATTTTTAGAATATTATTCAACACATAAACTAATACTGACTTTTGCAACAAGTTTATTTTTCTAAATTATCACCATATAATCTTGTTTTTAGAAAATTCAATATACCAATCACAAAATTCATTCCAGATAAAATCATAAATTTTTTTGCTGACGCTAAACCAAATTCAAATTTAGATAAATTTAAAGATAATTCTTCAATTGTTCTATTTAATCTTGTTAAAATCCATTTATCTTCAACTTCTATTTTTATTATAGTCTATATCATAAATTTCATCTTCATTTAAATTCATTAGGACAAATCTTGAAGCATTCCAAAGTTTATTTGCAAAAATTTCTATTTGATTCTACTCTCTTTTCATAGAATCTCATATCATTACCTGGAGTATTTCCTCCAACTAATGTAAATCTTAAAGCATCCGCACCATATTTATCTATAATTTCAAGCGGATCAATACCATTACCTAATGACTTACTCATTTTTTTCTACCAAGTTCATCTCTAATTAGTCCTGTAAAATATACATTTTTTTAAACGGTACTTCTTTTTAGATTATATAAACTAGAAAAACACCATTCTAATTACCCAGAAAAAAATAGAATGTCATAACCCGTAACTAATGTTTCTGTTGGAAAAAAAGTATTCTAAGTCAGATGTTTCATTAGGCCATCCAAGAGTTGAAAATGGCCATAATGCAGAAGAAAAACCAAGTATCTAGTGTATCTTCATCTCTAACAAAAGTTTTTTTCCATCTTCTTTTGGTTCAGTTCTACTTACTACAACATCTCCACTTTCCTTGCAATAATATACAGGAAGTCTATGGCCCCACCACAATTGACGAGAAATACACCAATCTTTAATATTATCTAACCAATTAATATAAACTTTCCCAAATCTTTCAGGAATAATATTTAATTTCCCATCTAAATATGCTTGTTTTTGCTGGTTTTGCTAATTCTTCCATTTTTTACAAACCATTGTTTTGAAATAATTGGTTCTATAGTAGTTTTGCATCTTTCACAATGTCCGACTGCATGATTATGTGGTTCTATTTTTTTATTAAATAACCTTGAGATTCTAATTCTTTTACAATTTCTTTTCTAGCTTCATTTCTCTCCAGACCAGAAAATTTGCTAAATCCTTCAGCTATTTTTTTCCATCATAATCCATCATTAATTTTTGTCCTAAATTATGTCTTTTTTTCCAACTTCAAAGTCATTTTGGGTCATGTGAAGGAGTTATTTTAACACAACCTGTACCAAATTCCATATCCACATAGTCATCTGCAATTAATGGTATTTCCTTATTTAAAATTGGTAAAATTAAAGTCTTGCCAACTTTATCTTTATATCTATCATCATCTGGGTGTACTGCAACAGCTAAATCTCCTAACATTGTTTCAGGTCTTGTTGTTGCTATTGTTAAATATTCATCACTATCTTTAAAAAAAGTATTTTTATATGATAAAAATTTCCTTCTTCCTCCATATGTTCTACTTCTGCATCTGAAATTGCAGTACCGCAATTACAACACCAATTAACAATTCTATCTCCTCTATAAATTAAACCATCATTATACATTTTTTTATAAATACTTCTTCAACTGCTTTTTGATAAATTTTCATCTAATGTAAATGCATCTCTAGACCAATCGCAAGAAACCCCTAATGTTTTTAAGTTGATTTTTTTATGTTTCCACCATATTTTTTTCAGTCCAATCCCAAGCTTCTTTTTAAAAAAAGCCATCTCTACCTAGTTTTTTTCTTTTGGAATTTCCATCATTTTTTTATTTTTTTCGACAACTTTAGCTTCTGTTGAAATGGATGCATGATCAGTACCAGGAACCCAAAGTGCTTCATAGCCACTCATTCTCTTCCAACGAATTAAAATATCTTGGATAGTATTATTTAATGCATGACCTAAATGTAAATTACCTGTTACATTTGGAGGCGGCATAACAATAGTATATGGCGTCTTATTTGGATTAACTTCAGCTACAAAATCTTTATCTTCTAGCCAACTATTATAAATTTTTCTTTTCAAAATCTTTTTGGATTATAAGTTTTTTTCTAAATTTTTTTCATAGTACCTCCTATAAATAATAATATTAATATTTGTTTTTATATGAATACATTTTTTTAAAAAAAATAGTGTACTAAATAAAAAAACTTCATCCTAATTATAGGACGAAGTTATCGCGGTACCACCTAATTTTTCATAAAATGACTCTCTTAATTTATAACGTAATTACCCGTCTTTCAATGCTAAAAAGCTACCTTCATAAAAAAATAAACTGAATTTTTTTCACCAAACAAATTCTCTAAAAAAATTTCTTTTTAAACTACTCCTCTTTTTATATGCTCATATTCAATTGTTTTTAGTATAAAAAAATATTAGATATATTATATCATGAAAACAATTAAATTTCAACAAAAAGACCAGAAAATATTCTGGTCTAAATAAATTTTTATTAGATTTTTACCAACTAAGTCTAATCCTGGTGTTAAAGTTTCATCACCTGGTTCCCATCTTGCAGGACAAACTTTGTCACCATGTTTAGCTACGAATTGAGCTGCTTGAACTTTTTCTTAATAATTCTTTAGCATTTCTTCCAATTCCATTAGCATTTACTTCATAAAGAACAATTTCACCTTGAGGGTTAACAACGAATGTACCTCTTAATGCTTGACCTTCTCCTTCAATTAAAACACCAAATTGTTCTGAAAGAGCTAAAGCTCTATCTGAAATCATTGGATACTGAATTTTTCTAATTGTTTCAGAAGCATCCCACCAAGCCTTATGAACGAATTCAGAATCAGTAGATACTGAATAAATTTCACAACCAATTGCTTTAAATTTATCATAACTTAAAGCTAAGTCTTCTAATTCTGTTGGACATACAAATGTAAAATCTCCTGGGTAGAAGAAGAATACACTCCATTTTCCTTCTAAATCTTTGTTTGATACTCTTATTAGATCTCCATCATAATATGCTGGAACATCAAATTCTTCAATTTTTCCGATTAAACTCATATTAATACCTCCTATTTTTTTGCCTTTTTTTACTAAGACAATATAATTATACCACTTTTTCTATGTTTTTCAAACAAAAAGAGAGCTAAAAGCTCTCTTTAAATTTAATATTAAGAAATATATCCTTCTTTTTGTTAAGATTTCTTTAGATTTTTTTCAAGATTTGCATCATTTACCATGACAACTGGTCCAGTACATCCCATTCCAGTTTTTTTGCAAAAATATTATTTTTTTCCATAAAGCAACCTTAGCATCTTCAAGTTCAAGAATATCAATACCACTAATTGTAGCAGTAGCTTGCTCTTCTGCTGGACATTTAACATCTTCTTCTGGTTCTGCTTTTTTTAGCTCCAGCTGAAGTAATTTTTTTCTAAAATAGCTTTAAGACCAGCTTTATTTGCTTTTTTTCAAATTCTTTTTTTAGAAACTTCTTTGATATTTCCTTTTACTAATTGGCCTGCATAGCTCATAGCATTAGCAATTACAGGGAATCCAGATGCTCTAGATATAATTAATACTAATCTATCATATCCTTCACCAATTCCAGGACCGTAACCATAACCCATAGCTTCAAAGCCTCCACCAGTAGTATATGAAGAGAATACTTTCATTAATAGGTTACCAGTTAATGTGTCGTTAACCATAACATCTGGAACGCCTTGTAATAAGTCATTTCCTCTCATTAATACTCCACCGTCAGCTCTATTTGATTCAGCAAAGTTTATATCATATCCATTTTCTTTTAATTCTTTAAATGCTCTTTCTACAGAAACTGCATTATCTAAATTTAAAATGCCAACTGTAGGATTTTTCAATACCTAAAGCTTTCGCAACAATGATACCATAGATACCATTTTTTACCATTCCTTCTACTCTATGTGCAGAAGATGTTCCTGTTGTTGTTGCAATAATCATTTCTTTAGCAGCAGCAGGTGTTACAACTCTACCAACAGTAGATACACCGATTGGGAAACTATAATGCATAGTTACACAACCATCAATTTCTCCACTATCTAAAAGTGATTCCATTACTTTATAACCTTCTTCTTCATTAGCAACAACATATTGTTTTAATGAAGTTTCTACTTCTGGTCCTATTATACAATATTCAACACTTTTATCTCTAGATTGAGCTAATTCAGCACCCTTAACAACATTTTCCAATCCGTGTTCACTGCCTAAAGTTGTAACAGCAATTCTTGGTCTTGATGTAAAAGCACCAGTTTCTAAACCAGTAGCAATTTCTTCAAAGACATTACCAATTACTTTTTTTATATCAGACATTAAATCACCTCTATTCTTCAATTAAAGAAGATGCAAAAATTTCTCATTGCTTCAGCAACTAATTTCTTAACTTCTTCTTTAGAAACTCCAGAGTTATCTTCTAATTCACCTGAATTTCTTTCTAAAAACAATTGAAACACCATCAAATAAGTTAGTCATTCTTCCTAAGAATAATGATCCTTTACCTATAATCATAGCTCTATTTAAATCACCTGAAGTTAAATCTTCACGGCAGAATCCTAAATAAGGAACTCCTGAAGGAATATGTCCTTGAGTTGGAGCCCATCCTTCCATACCATGATTTTCTATAAAATCATTTATTTCAGTTTTTTCTAATTGTTTTTTCATTACTCCTAATGCTCCAATCATCTTAAAGTTAGCATTTGGAACATCTCCAGCTCCTGCTGGTTTTGTAATATCTGGGTTTTGCATTTCAGCTGAATATTTATCAACATCTTTAACTGTTAAATTAGCTTTTTTTCTAATGGAGCTGTAACTAATGATGACATTACAGCTTGTGGTGAAGAACCTGTTCCCACAGTATGTCTTCCAACTATATCTGTTCTTAAAATTGGGTTTACTCCATCATTTTCAGAAATTAATGCAGCAAATCCACCAATACAGTCTTCTAATATTGGTAAACCTTTTTTAATGTGATCTTTACCATTCATACCTAATTTAGCAGTACATCCACCTGCTACTATAACAACATTTTTAAATGTTCCAGCATGTACATGTGATGAAGCTGTAATTAATGTATGAGTAGGAGCAGCGCAAAATCCTCTTAAGTCAGATCCTGAAGCATTATCAAATCCAGCTAATTCAGCTATAGATTTTGCGAAGTTACCACCACCTCTTTGGTTCATATCACCACATGCTTCTTCTGAACATTCAATTACATATTCTACTTCGTTAGGATCTAAATTATTCTTTGCTACTAAATGTAAAGCTGCTAATAATCCAGATGCTTTTGTTACTAAGTTTTCAAGCATAACATGAGCAGATAAGTTAACATCTACATCATGAGCTCTAGTAACAACACCTACTAATTTATCTTCAAAAAATAATCCTTCAGCATGATTATCCATATGTCCTTCAAGAACTGATTGTTCAACACCTTCCTTTAATCTAGCAAGTAAACCTTCATTAATTAATGGGTGTTTTTTTCTAAATCTGCTTTTTACTAATTCAGTAAATTCTTTATTAAGTAAAACTAAATCAAAAGCATCACAAATCTTCATAAGACCTATAAATTCATGTTCTGGCATTATTTCACCATATTTACCATCTCTTGGAGCACCTACTAAATATTTTTTTCAGGATCTGACCATGGTTGTGGTACTGCCTTTAAATCTTCAGGTCTTTTTGTTACCAATATAAACTTGGTTTTGGTAAATAGTTTAATACTTCTTCATATTTTTCTAATATGATTTGGTATTTCCTTTAAATAGTCTGAATCAGGATTTAAAAGCCTTTTCAGTAGTTTGAGTTGTTCCATTTTGGATTATCATGTCTGGTGCATGAACTAATACGTAAGAAGTTCCTTTTTAATACAGGAAAATTCATCTTAATTACCTCCTTTAATATAAAAAAACAGATAGCATAGTATGTATTCTATATAAGCCAACTACCCTTAGTAATAGCATACCATTAAATTAAAAAGGTGTCAATACTTGACACCTTTTTTTATTAAAAAAATTATTCAAATATTGTTTGTCCTTCAACTTCAGTTGATAAAGCATTTAATGCTTTTTTTAACAATACCCATTCTTAATGCATATTCTTCTTCAGCAGATAATTTAGGATTACCTAATGGGTGAGGAATTGCTACAGCAGGAACGATTCTGTTAGCTCCTACTGTTAATGAAATTGGAGTTACTGTACAAACGTGTACTACTGGAATTCCAGCTCTCTCAACTTCTTTTACCATCGTTGCACCGCAACGAGTACAAATACCTCAAGTAGATGTTAATATAACTGCATCTACTCCATCAGCAACTAATTCTTTACTAAACTCTTCTGCAAATGCTTTTAGAAGAAGCTACTGCTGTACCATTTCCTACTGTTGTATAGAAATATCTATGAAGACTTCCAATTTCACCATTCTTTTCAAGTTCTCTTAAAACGTCAACTGGTAAAACTCTATCTGAATCTTGGTTAGCATAAACAGGGTCATAACCACCGTGTGCAGTTTCCCATTCACCTTCTTTAAGATCCATAACACCTTCAATATCATATTTTTCCATATTTTTGAAGCAGATGAAGATTCAATATGGTCAGGATTTCCATGAGGAACTATACCACCAGATGTTACTAAAAGCAATTTTAGCTTTTCTAATATCTTTAACAGCTGGATTTGGATCTACTCTGTCAAAGTTTGGCATTGGGAATTCAGTTTCGAATTCTTCTCCCTTTAACTTTTTGATCATCATATTAACAGCTCTCTTACCACCGAATTCTTCTCTGAAAATATTCTTTCTAATTCCTCTTTCAATGTATCCTTCTTCAGCTGGAGAACCAATTTTTTTCTCCTCTAACAAGTTTCATTGCAAGTGGAACCATTTTGCTTACAGCATCTTTCATACCTGCAGCACTATTTTTTTAGTTGAAACTACATATATGCTCTTCTTAAACATATCTGCACCTGGGTTTTCAATATACATACCAGTTAAAGCTGGAATTCCTAGTTCATTTTGAACTGCTTCAGTAATTGTACCAGCAGCAACTCCATAACGACCAGCATTGAATGCAGGACCAGCTATGAATAAATCTGGATTGTATTTCTTAACCATTTCTAAAAACTTCTGCTTTAGCTTGGTCCATATTTTTCACCAAAAATAGCTATCACCACAAATAATAGTAGCAACTATTTCAGCTTCACCGTTAAAACCAGCATTTAATGCTAAACCAGGTCCGATTTTTTTCTTCTCTAACTTCTGGTTTTATAATCTGCCTTTTCTTCTCCACCTATTCCAGCAAAAGAATTGGTTTATATAGTGAACTACTCTTAATTTTTTTCCACACTAATCACCTCTCTATCATATATTTATATATGATTTTATCTTAATTACAAATTATAATGAATTTCTAATTTCACTTACAGCTTCAATTATAGCATCACAGTCAAGAACCATTTCCATCATACCAATTTGGTCATCATAAACTGATTCATCAACTTCTGCTTTAAATTCAGGTTCAACTGCGTGATATACTTTAAGTCCTAACTGAACTCCTGCTAATGGACCTGCGAAAGTTGGGTCACCTGTTGTAACAGTTTCTGCAGCTAATGCTGCTGATTCTGCTTCAGACGCTCCTAAAAAGAACTACACAGTTTTTCTACTCCGTATTTTTCTGCTAATTCTTTTACCCTTCTTTGATTTTCTAAGTCCATTGCTCCTGCTGCAGTTCAGACAAAACATTCAGTTGCTGAAAATACTATTTCTGCAGGAGTTGTAGCGACACATTCTTCTATAGCTGGTCCTGGTATACCATCTCTATCGCCGATTATGATTACTTTTGTATTTTCTGTAAAAAGTGCCATATCGCTTACACATCCTTTCTTTATTTTTTTATTTTCGTTTAATTTTTATATAATATTCCGTTTTTTTATTAATGGATTTTTAATAGCCAGTAGCTGATAATCTATTAAATCCTAATTCGTTAGTTGCTCCAGTAATTGCTTGTAATTCTACCATGATTGATCCATCTTCTCTTAATGATCCATCAAATCCACCAGCAATAATGTCAACATAATCTAAAGTTCCGATAACTTTATCCATCTTAGGTAATACGATAGTTTCGTTAGCGTTACCACCAGTTACTACTGCGTTTGCAGCTACGTCAGCGTCAGCTAATGATTGGCTGGCACCATCTCTACCCTGCATATTCGTCAGTGATTATAACAGTCTTAACACCTTTACCTTCGATTTTTCTTACAGTTCATAATTAAGTCTGTATCTGGGTTACCGAATCCTTCTTGTGATACGATAGCTCCATCAAGATTTAAAAATTCACATAATTTAGCAGTCCAATTTGATGATCTTTCTTTATCTGCTAAATATACATTTTCATTAGTGATAATAACACCAACGAAGTTAATTTCTTTTCCGTGTTGTTCATACATTGCTCTAACAACAGGGTTATTTAAGTGATGATATGTTGTATTCTTATCACATGAAGATACACAGTTACCACTTAAGATAGCTCCATCCATCAATTCAGTTGGATATAATAAAGTTGGAACTATTTGTTTTGCATCTACACCATAAACATATGTATCGTGTAATAATCCTTGAGATTGTAACATTTGTACATAAGCTACTTTTTGGTAAATGTTTTAATTCTTCAGCTTGTTCAAATAATGGTTTAGTTTCAAATACTTCTACTTCATCTGGTTCAACTTCTTTACCAGCTAATCCAAGATAAGTAGCAGCTTTTTAATCCTGCCATTCTAACAGCTTTTTTTCATAAGCATGAGTAGCAACTCCTTCAGCTGGTTCCACTATTAAAACTATATTATTAGTTTTTTTGAAAATGGTGTATATTCAGCTCCAGGTCCTTGCATATCAACAATACCTTCTTGAAACCTACTATTTTTACCAACTGTCATTACTGCTGCTCCCTTAAGAACATGAGTTCTTCCTGAACCAACTACATCAACTTTTGAAATCATTCCAGGAATACTCCGCCTGCTCCGTTAACCTTTACTCTTGGTTCTACTACATCCTTAATTGGAGTAATTCTTACACTTTCACCTGGTTTTGCAAGATCTACGTCTACTGATTTTTAAGTGTTCATCATCCATTAAATGAGCTATTAGCTCTTCTTTATTAATGTATAAAACACCTTTGTCAACTTTTTGTTTCTGAACAAAAATTTAACATCGTTAATTAAGATTTTTTTCCTAATTCTAGACGCATATACTCACCTCCTTAAAAATTTATATATTTAATCCTTTTCGGAATTAAATTCAATTAACTTAAGCTTTCAACATATTTTTCTTGCATTTATTGCAGCAATCGCACCATCATTAACTGCCGTAACAACTTGTCTTAGCTCTTTAACTCTAACATCTCCGGCAACAAAAAAACACCTTCAACACTAGTTTTTCATTGTTTCATCTGATACTATATAGTTTCTATCAGTACCAATTATACCATTAAATATTGTGCTTTCAGGAATATATCCAACGAAGATAAATACACCAAATATCATATCTCCCTCTCTTGGAACAATTTTTAGTTTTTTTCTCCAGTTTTTATTATTTACAATATTCATAGCACTTAATAAACCTGTTCCTTCAAAACTTTCAACTTCTACATTCCACATAATTTTTTTAATTTTTTTCACATTTCATTGCTTTTTTTCTTCTATTGATTTTTGCTACAGATAACTTATCTTTTTCTAACTAATAAAGTAACAGTTCTACCAAATTTAGTTAGATACATAGCTTCTTCAACAGCAGCTTCCCCAGATCCAACAACATATATGTCTAAATCTTGAAAAAATGGTGCATCACAAGTAGCACAATAAGCAATTCCTTTACCAGTAAATTCTTTTTCTCCTGGTACTTCTAATAATCTCGGATTAGATCCAGTGGCTATAATAACTGATTTTGCTTCATAAGTAGTATTTTCACCGTAAACAATCTTAGTTGTTCCAGAAAAATCTACATTTACTACAGTATCTGTTATAAATTCAGCTCCAAATGATTTAGCCTGTTTTACCATTCTTTCAATTAATTCTGGACCAGTTGGAACATCTTCAGCACCTGGATAGTTAGCAATCTCATCTGTCTTTGCTATTAAACCACCTGGTGTTCCTCTTTCTATTATTATTGTCTTCATACTAGCTCTAGCTGCATAGATACCTGCACTAATTCCAGCAGGACCAGCGCCAATTATAATACAATCGTACATAGCTTACCTCCATTTACAGTATAAAAAAATAACAAACTGCAATGAAATCACATCCGTTTATTATTATATATTATGTTTACCCAATTGTAAAAGCATTTTTTTGTCAAAAATCATAATAAAACTTTTTTTATAACTTTAAGTATTTGTATACAAAAATAACAATCTTTTTACAATTCTTTTTCCTAATGTGTAATTTGCAATATTTAAACAATGGTCAGCGATTCTCTCAAAATTAGATAATATATCTAAAAAAATTTAACGCCTGCATTTGTATCACATATACCCTTGTTAATTCTATCCATATGATTTCTTCTATAAGTTTCTTCTAAAATATCTACTTCTTCTTCTATAGGAATACACTTTTTTTAGCTAATTCAAGATTATTATCCTTATATGCATTTGTTGTATCTACAATAATTTTTCATAACATCTGATGATATTTTTTTCATATTCATCAAAGGCAGTTTTACTAAATACTGAGTTTTTCTTCTTTTTATTTCTTGTATCAACTCTATTATATTCTCACAGTGATCTCCAATTCTCTCATAATCATTTATTGCATACATCATAACAAAAAAACTTTATGTTGTTCATCATCAGACAAATTTTTTTATCAGATAATGGTACTAAATAGTCAATAATTTCCTTTTTCTAAACCATTTATTACTTTTTTTCCCTTTCAAGTACAAATTCTATGTTTTTTTACTGCTTTTTTTGTTTTTAAAAAGACTCAATAGTTTTTTTCTAATGATTCAATTACTATTTCACCCATTCTAGCTACTTCTTTTTGTGCTTGAATGATGGCTATACTTGGTGTTTCAAAAAAATTCTTTTTATCCAAATGTTCTGAGTAACGTTCTTCAACTATATCATCGCCTTTAATAACCCATTGAGATATTTTTTTACTAATAAACTAGAAAAATGGTAATTGAATAAAAAAACATTTATTATGTTGAAAAGTGTATGTGCATTCGCAATTTGCCTTTGAACATTTCCAGGTGAAATGTATTCTACCAAATATTGAACTGGAACTCGAAGTATTGTCATAAATATGATAGTTCCAATCAAATTAAATAGAAAGTGAATAAATGCAGCTCTTTTAGCATTTTTTTACTAGCTCCAACACTCGAAATCATAGCAGTAGTTGTTGTACCAATATTATCTCCAAATAATATTCCAAATGCTTGGTTTATATTAATAGCTCCTTGCATTCCTAATGCTTCTAATAAACCAATTGATGCTGAAGAAGATTGTAAAACAGTTGTTAACAATAGACCAGCTAATACACCAATAAATGGATTGTTTAATTTGACTAGTATATTTTTAAACCATTCTTCTTGAGCTAACGGAGCCAATCCATTAGTCATTATAGACATTCCTAAAAAAATAAAATACCAAATCCTATAAGAATCTCTGCAATATCTTTTTTTCTGTCACTTTTGGCCTTCATCCACATAAACACTCCAATAGCAATAACTAAAGGGGCATATTTTGAAATATCAAAAGCTATAATTTGAGCAGTTATTGTTGTACCAACATTAGCTCCAATGATTATTCCAACAGATTGTGCTAAAGTCATAAATCCAGCATTTACAAAACCTATTGTCATTATTGTAGTCGCTGAACTAGATTGAATAATCATAGTAACAAAAAAATACCAACTAATACAGCATAAATTTTTATTCTTTGTTACAGCGGCAATTATTCCTTTCAATTTTTTTCACCACAGGATTTTTTTGTAATCCAGCTCCCATTAGGTTCATTCCATAAAGAAATAATCCTAATCCACCTAAAACAGAAATAAAAAAATAGACATACTTCCTCCAAAAATCATTATACGTAATCAAAATATTAGCTCATATATTCTATATAAATATCTAACTAATAGTATATCATAAAAATACATTAAAAAAATTTATTTATTTTTACACTATATTATAATTTTTTTATATGAAAATAATGAGCTATTATAATTATACTATTTTTTTATTAATATTATAGAAAGCTGATAAACCTAAAAAAATTTAGAATTTTTCTCCTAATCTATCTTCAATTCTTAATAATTGATTATACTTGCAGATTCTATCTGTTCTTGAGGCAGAACCAGTTTTTAATTTGTCCGGAATTTACTGCAACAGCTAAATCGGCAATTGTTGTATCTTCAGTTTCTCCTGATCTATGTGATATAACACAAGTATATCCATTAGTTTTTAGCTAATTCTATCGCATCTAATGTTTCAGTAATTGTTCCAATTTGATTTAATTTAATTAAGATTGAATTAGCAATTCCTTTATTAATTCCCAAATTTAGTCTGGAATAATTAGTAACAAATAAATCATCTCCTACTAGTTGAACTTTATTACCTAGTTTTTCAGTTAAAAGTTTCCAACCATCCCAATCATCTTCTGATAATCCATCTTCAATTGATATTATTGGATATTTGTTAACTAAATTTGAATAATAATTTACTAATTCTTCAGAAGTATAAACTTTTTCCTTCACCCTTAAAAATTATATTTTTCCATTTTCATACATTTCACTTGATGCTACATCTAAAGCTAAAAATATATCTTTACCTGGAACATATCCTGCTTTTTCAATTGCTTCCATGATAGTTTGTAAAGCTTCTTCATTAGAACTTAAATTTGGAGCAAATCCTCCTTCATCGCCAACAGCAGTATTATATCCCTTAGATTTTAGTACAGTTTTTAAATTATGAAAAACTTCCGTACCCATTCTAAGCGCTTCTTTAAAAGAAACAGCACCTGCTGGCATAACCATAAATTCTTGAATATCTACATTATTATCTGCATGTTCTCCACCATTTAAAATATTCATCATTGGAACTGGTAAAGTTTTAGCATTTACACCACCAATATATTCGTAAAGTGGAGTGTCGGATTCAATCGATGCAGCTCTAGCAACAGCCATAGAAACACCCAAAATTGCATTTGCACCTAAATTTGACTTATTATCTGTTCCATCTATTTGAATTAAAAGCTCTGTCTATTCCAACTTGGTCAAACACATCGAAACCTATCAATTCATCTGCTATTTTTTCATTTACATTATTAACTGCATTAAGTGTTCCTTTTTCCTAAATATCTTGCTTTATCACCATCTCTTAATTCAACAGCTTCATGGACACCTGTAGATGCACCAGAAGGAACTATAGCAGTTCCAACTATTCCATTTTTCAGTTGTTACTTCAACCTCAACAGTAGGATTTCCTCTTGAGTCTAAAAACTTCTCTTGCGTAAATTTCAACTATTAAGCTCATAATATTCTCCTTATATTTTTATAATTTATTAATTCACAAAAACTTGTGCTTTCTAAACAAGCACCACCAACTAACGCGCCATCAATATTTTTCTTTTTGCATTAGGTCTTTTTATATTATTTGGTTTAACACTTCCGCCATATTGAATTCTTACTTTAAAAGATATTTCACCATAAATATCTTTCAATATTTCTCTTATAAATTTTATCATATCTTCTGCATCTTCAGAAGACGCTGTTAAACCAGTACCGATTGCCCAAATAGGTTCATAAGCTATTATTACTTTTTTTCAATTTCACTTTTACTAACTCCAAACAATGAATTATTTATTTGTCTTTTTAACAACATCTTTTTCAGCACCTGAATTTCTTTCTTCAAGAGATTCTCCACAGCATAATATCGGAATTAAATTATTTTTGTAATGCCGCTTTTACTTTTTTTATTAATCATGTCATCAGTTTCATTAAAAAAATTGTTCTTCTTTCTGAATGACCTAAAATCACATAAGATACGCCACAACTTTTTAAGCATAATCGGAGAAATTTCACCTGTATATGCTCCACTATTTTTCGTAAAACATATTTTTGTACACCTAACCCTATACCCGTTCCATCTATTAATTTTTTTAATTTCAGTAACATATATATAAGGTACACAGACAACTTTTTCAACACTATTATCTAGTTTTTTTGTGATAAGATGTTACTAATTAGTATTTTTTTGCTTCATCCAATGTTTTATTCATCTTCCAATTTCCAATAATAATAGGTTTTCTCATACTACCTCCAATTATTTATTATCTATTGCATCAATTCCTGGTAAAAATTTTTTTCCTTCTAGAAATTCTAATGATGCACCACCACCAGTTGAAATATGTGTTATTTTATCTTTAAATCCTGATTTTTTTCAGCAGCAGATGCACTATCTCCACCACCAATTATACTTATAGAATCAGTTTCAGCTATAGCCTTTGCAATCTCAAATGTACCTTTTGCAAAAATTTGGCATTTCAAATACTCCCATTGGACCATTCCAAACCACTGTTTTTTTGCTTTTTTTAATTTCATCTGAGAATAGCTCAACAGTTTTTATATCCTATATCAAGACCCATATAATCTTCTTCAATTGAATCTATAGTAACAGTTTTTGAAATCAGAATCATTTGAAAATTCTTTACTTACAACTACATCTACTGGCAATAACATATTAACATTTTTTTACTTTTTAGCTTTTTTTCATATAAATCTTTTGCTAAATCAATTTTATCTTCTTCTAATAAGCTTTTTACCAACTGAGTATCCTAAGGATTTTTAAGAATGTAAATGCCATTCCTCCTCCGATTATAATACTGTCTACTTTTTTTCAATCAAGTTTTTCAATTACAGTAATTTTTATCAGATACTTTTTGCACCACCTAAAATTGCTACAAAAGGTCTTTCCGGATTAGAAAGAGCTTTTTCCCATAATAGAAATCTCTTTTTTTCAACCAAAAAAATCCAACTGCAGATGGTAAAAATTTACATAGTCCAACATTTGAACAATGAGCTCTGTGACTAGTTCCAAAAGCGTCATTTATATAAATATCTCCAAGAGAAGATAATTCTTTTGAAAAAAATTATCTATATTTTTTTAGTTTCCTCTGGTCTAAATCTAGTATTTTTCTAGTAATGCAACTTCTCCATCTTGTAAATTTAATACTTTATTTTTTTACATTATCATCAACAACTAAATCACTTTGTAAAAAAATTTTTACTTCTTTATTTAAAAGCCTAGACAATTCCTTAGCAACTGGTTCTAAAGAAAACTCTTTTTTTAGCTTCTCCTTTTGGTCTTCCAAGATGAGATAATAAAAATAACTTTAGCTTTGTTTTCAATTAAATAATTTATAGTTGGTAAAGCAGCTAAGATTCTAGCATTATCAGTAATTTTACCAACTTCAGACTTTGACATTGGAACATTAAAGTCAACTCTTACAATAACTCTTTTTGAGGTAACATCTAAATCTGTAATAACATTTTTTTATTCATAATTACTCCTTACTATACAATATGAGGTGAAAATCTTCACCTCATATTATTATATGACAATAAGATTTCAACACATATCTTAAATTACTTATAATTTATTTTTTTGAAATTCTTATCTATTAATTATTTAGAAAGATTAACTAAATACTGGAACGTACGAATTAAATTTTGCAGTATATGACATTTCATTATCATACCAAGCAACTGTTTTAACTAGTTGTTTACCATCAACTTCAACTATTCTAGTTTGTGTTGCATCAAATAAAGAACCATATTTTATTCCAATTACATCAGTTGAAACAATTGGATCTTCAGTATATCCAAATGATTCGCTTGATGCTTCTTTCATTGCATTATTAATTTCTTCAACAGTAACAGTTTTTTCTAAAACAGTTACTAATTCAGTTAATGAACCTGTCGCAACAGGTACTCTTTTGAGCAGAGCCATCTAATTTTCCTTTTAATTCAGGTATAACTAAGCCAATAGCTTTTGCTGCTCCTGTAGTATTTGGAACAATATTTATAGCAGCTGATCTAGCTCTTCTCATATCACCTTTTCTATGTGGAGCATCTAATGTGTTTTGATCTCCAGTATAAGCATGTATAGTAGTCATTATACCTTGAACTATACCAAATTTATCTTGCAATACTTTTGCCATAGGAGCTAAACAATTTGTTGTACAAGAAGCTCCAGATAAAATTTGTTCACTTCCATCAAGAATATCATGATTTACTCCATAAACTACAGTTTTCATATCACCTTTTCCAGGAGCAGAAATTATTACTCTTTTTGCACCCGCATCAATGTGTAATTGAGCTTTTTCTTTTGCAACAAAGAATCCTGTACATTCTAACACAACATCAATATCTAATTCTTTCCAAGGTAAATTTTTAGGATCTGCATCAGAAAAGACTTTAACTTCTTTTCCATCGATAGAAAAACATCCTTCTTTAACTATAACTTCTTTTTCAAAACGTCCTTGAGTTGAATCATATTTAAGTAAATGTGCTAACATATTTGCATCTGTCAAATCATTAATTGCTACAACATCTACTCCTTCTAATTCATGCATTAATCTAAATGCTAATCTACCAATTCTACCAAATCCATTAATCGCAACTTTCATTTCGATTCCTCCTTATAATTTTATAAAAGCTTTCGCTTATAATATAGCTAAAAATCTGTTTTTGCTGTATCTCTATCTGTTATAAGAGTCATATCTTTTCTAATATTGCAGATAGAAATAATTGCCTTATACTTTTCCCCGTATCCAGCTATCGCAATAACATCATTAATTTTTTTAAATATTGTTCCATATCCAACCCTATTGTATTTGAACTATAAACAATATTTCCATTAATATCAAAAGTAATTTCCAAATGCCTCACTAACAGCATTCTTTTTCATTAAGTAAATTAATTTCAGATGATATTAAAGAACGTCTTTTTGCCATTGCATCCGCTCTTCCAATACCAAAAAAATTAAAACGTTAATCTTATCTAAATATTCAATGAGTGTCTTTACTTCTTCTAAATCCTTTAATCTATCAAACGTTAATTCATCTAAATAATCAGGTAAAAAGTTCCAAAAAAAACTTCGCTTTTTAATTTTTTTGATAAATTATTTGCAACAACGTTTGATTGACACTCTAATCCATTTCCCCAAACTACCTCTTGCTGGAATTACAGATATTTCATTATAATATTTCTTTACACTCATAGTATCAACAAAAGATTTAACAGTTGTCCCCCTGAAATAGCAATAACATCTTTTTTTCAGATATAATATTTAAAAAAAATATTCAGAAGCCACCTTAGCAAGTTGCTCCCTACCAAGAATCTCATCTTGATACGAGTCACACACTAATACTTTTTTTATTCTAAGTTTATTTTTTTAATTCTTCAGCAATAATATGATTTTTCATTTAAATTATTAACTAAACCTCTGAGTTCTTGTAAAATAGATTCTCCAAGTTCAGTAATAAAAGTTCCTGATTTTTATAACTTCAATAAATTTTTTTCATCTGAAAAAAAATTCTAATTCATTTCTAACTATTCTTTCTCCTACTCCTAAATGGGAAGCAATATTTCTTCTACCAACTGGAGCATTTATAGAAATATATTCTAAGATTTTTGAATCTAAATATTAATTTTTTTCAATCAAATCAGGAGCAAATTTTTTTACATATTCAATATCGTTCATTTTTTGTCCCGTTACACCAATTTTGTCCCTACTTTAAATATTTTTATTAATTTTTTTACAATATCTACAATAAAAATTATACTCCTATTTTTATAAAAAAATCAATAAATAATATACAAATAATTATTCATAAAGTGATTGATCTGTTAATATCAATGGTCCATCTTTTGTAATTACAAATGTATGCTCATATTGACAAGAAAGCCCACCATCTATAGTTCTAGCTGTCCATCCATCATCGTCAATAGTGCATCTCCAATCTCCCGTATTAATCATGGGCTCTACTGTTATTACCATACCTTCTACAAGTCTAACTCCCCTTGTAGATGTAATATAATGAGGAACTTGCGGATCTTCATGCATTTCTACACCTATACCATGTCCGCAAAAATCTCTAACGATAGAATAACCTTTTGGTTCAACAAAACTTTGTATAGCTTTTCCAATATCTACTATTCTATTTCCAATTACTGCAGCTTCAATTCCTTTATACATAGATTCCTTAGTAACATCCATAAGATTTTTTACTTCGTCAGATACTTCGCCAACTGCATAACTCCATGCACTATCAGCTAAGTATCCATCTAAATCGACAACCATATCAACAGTTATTAAATCACCAGATTTTAATATTTGTTTACTTGGTAGTCCATGACAAATTACATCATTAACCGAAGTACATGTTGCATATGGATAACCATGATAACCTATTTGTTTTGGTTTTGCTCCATTTTTTTAGCATAAAATCATGACAAAATTTATCTATATCTAAAGTAGTGATTCCTGGTTTAATAATATCTCTTAGCCCAATATGAATTTTTTTGAAATAATTTCACCAGCTTTTTTTCATCCCTTCAATTTCTTGTTTACTTTTTTTATTGTAATCATAATTATCCTCCATTTTTATATATTGAAATACACTTTTTAAATTTTTTTACAACAAAAAAAGACATACTGATAAGTATGCCTTTATATATTAATCTTCCAATTTTTATATATGGTACTCCTGCAGAAGATGGTCCTTTAGACTTTCCTACAAAGAATATTAGTACTAACAACGTACTTATATATGGAACCATTGGTAAAAATTGATTCAGGAATATTAATATTTAATCCAGGTAATAGAATTGCTAATTCTTGAGCTGCACCAAAAAAATAAGCATGCTCCTAACACACCATAAGGTTTCCATTTACCAAAAAAATTACCGCTACTAATGCAATAAACCCATGACCTGAAATTAAGGATTGTGAAAAGTTAGAAACAGTTGCTAAACTCATAGTAGCACCACCAAAACCAGCTAGTAACCCAGAAATTACAACAGCAAAATATCTGTATAAATAAACATTAACATTTAATGTTTCTGCTGCTTTTGGATGTTCTCCTACAGCTATTAATCTTAATCCAAATTTTTGTTTTATATAAATAAATTGAAATTAAAAACAACCAATCCTAGTGCTATATAAGTAGTTATATATTGACCTAAGATTTTGTCTATAAATTGTATACCTGTAAGGTTATCAAATATTTTTTTATCATTTTACCTTCACCATCAGCAACAGGTATTGTTTGTTTAGCTCCTTCAAATAAAAAGTGAACAAATAAACAATGATACCCCTGGTCCAATAAAAATTTATAGCGATACCTGAAACTACTTGATCTGCTCCAAAAAGTAATACATACAATTGCATGAATAAGTGCAACTAAAAGCAGCAGCAATACCACCTGCTATAAATCCTAATAAAGCGCTCTTTGTAAAAATATCCTACAGTGGCTCCAGCAAATGCTCCTATTGTCATCATTCCTTCCAAACCAATATTTGTAACACCTGCTTTTTTTCAGTAAACATTCCACCTAAAGCAGTAAATAATAACGGAGTTGCAAATAATAATGTATCAGAAATAAATAAAGCTATTGTTGAAAAAAATTCATTATTTTTTTACCTCCAACTCTTTTAAATTTACTTGAAATAATTTTTTTATAACTAAAGGCATTGAAATAAATAATACAATAATACCTATTATAATTTGAACTATTTCGTATGGAACTCCTAATAATTGTTGAACTCTAAATCCACCTCTTTTTATTACACTAAAGAAAAAAATCCGGAGAATATAGAACCAATAGGATGGCTATTTGCTAAAAAGTGCCACAGACATTGCATCAAACCCATTGCCTTCTGCTACAGTTAGTCTTGCAACATTTCCGGCAAATCCTAAAACTTTAACCGCACCAGCAATAGAACACAACGCTCCTGAAAGACCCATTGATAATATTAAATTACTTCCAACATTAATTCCACCAAATTCAGCTGCATTCGGATTTAACCCAACTGCTTTTTAATTCATATCCTTTTTGAAGTCCTATTTAATAAATAATAAACTAAAAAAACGCTAAAATAATAGCTAAAATAATACCAAAATTTATATCAGCAGAAAAGAAATCTTTTACAAAAAGGAATAGAAGACTCTTTTTAATCCTTGAAATATTTTTAATACTAGCAGTTGATTGTATATCTTTTGATGTTTGACCTGTTTCATTATAAAATTTTTCCAAAAAGTAACTACTAAATTTGAAAAAAATATAATGCTATCCAGTTCAACATTATTGTAGTTATTACTTCATGAACACCATATTTTGATTTAATCCACCCTGCAAATCCACCCCATGCCATACCAGCTAGTGCAGCTAAAAATAATACAAACTATAGGATGTATAATTGGTGGTAATTTTTAAAAAGTATCCGAAGAACGCAGCAGTTAAAGATCCAATAATAAACTGCCCTTCTGCTCCTATATTAAACGCACCGGTTTTTAAATGCTAGTGATACACCAATACTACCAATAATTAATGGAACTGCGTCTACTAGAGTTCTAGCAAAAAATTTCGGTCTAGAAAAAGTAGTCTCTATCATTATTTTATAATAATTAATAGGATTAAATCCCGCTATTGATATAACTATAGAACCTACAACAAAACCTATTAATACTGAAAGTAAAAGCATTAATATCTTTTTTTCTACTCTTCATTATTAATAACACCTCCTGCCATCATAAGTCCTAATTCTTTATCATTTGCATCCTTTGATGCCTTTTTCACCAACAATTTTTTTCCTTTATAAATTACAGCTATTCTATCAGATAAGTCCATAACTTCATCTAATTCAAAAAGAAATCAACAATACTGCTTTTTCCTTTATCCCTTTGTTCTACTATATATTTGTGAATAATCTCAATAGCTCCAACATCAAGGCCTCTTGTTGGTTGTGCAGCTATTAGTAAATCTGGGTTGTTATCTATTTCTCTAGCTAAAATAACTTTTTGTTGATTACCACCGGATAGTCCTCTAGCAGTTGCATGTACATCATTTGGTCTTATGTCAAATTTATCAATCATTTTTTTGAGTATATGACTCTATTTCTTTTAAAAATTTAAAAATTCCTTTTTTTGAAAAAAAGGAGCCTTACCTCTTTTTTTCTAATATCATATTTTCTGAAACTGAAAAAAATCTAAAACTAAAACCATGCTTATGTCTATCTTCAGGAATTGTGCTTATACCACTTTCAATAATTTCATAAACTGATTTATTTGTAATATCTTTTACCTAAAATAGAAATACTTCCAGATTCTACTTTTCTTAGACCTGTAATAGCTTCTATCAATTCTGATTGTCCGTTACCATCGACCCCAGCGATACCTAATATTTCACCTTTTCTAACATTAATACTTAATCCATTCAATACTGGTAAATCTCTATTATTAAGAACGTTAATATCTTTAACGTCTAGAACTACTTCTCCTACTTCATTTTCTTTTTTTATTAACACTAAAGTTTACTTCTCTACCTACCATTTTTTTCAGCAAGCTCTTTTTGAGATGACTCTGCAACTGTTACTTTATCAATAAACTTACCGCGACGAATAATTGTACAATAGTCTGCCATTTTTTTAATTTCATCAAGTTTGTGTGTAATAATTATTATAGATTTGCCTTCATTTTTTTAAATTATTACATATATTAATAAATTCATCAATTTCTTGAGGAGTAAGAACAGCTGTTGGTTCATCAAATATTATAATTTCAGCTCCTTTATACAAAGCTTTTTAAAAATCTCAACTTTTTTTGTTGGGAACCTACAGTTATATCTTGTATTTTTAGAATCTAAATCAATACTAAAAACCATATTTTTTTCAATAATTGAAAGAACTTTCTTTCTAGATTTTTTTCAAGATCAATAAATAGTCCCTTAGTATCTTCAGTTCCCAAAACTATATTTTTGAATAACACTAAATGGTTCTATAAGCATAAAATGTTGATGAACCATTCCTATTCCACTTTCTACCGCTATTTTTTTGGCGTCATGTGTGTATATTTATTAGAATTAATATATATTTCTCCTGAATTTGGTGAATACAAACCATAAAGAATATTCATTAGAGTAGTTTTACCAGCACCATTTTTCTCCTAATAGAGCGTGAATTTCTCCTTTTTTTAATTCGAAATTCACTTCATCTAAAACTTTATTTTTTTCCAAAAAAATTTTAGTAATGCCTTTCATAACTACAATACTGTTATTTGTTTTGTTATCAGACAAGTCAAACCCTCCTAAAAAAATAGAATTTATTTTTTTCTCATTACTCAATATTATACAATAAAAGTAGTTTTAATACAAGAAATATAACCTATTAATAAGTAATTATATTCTTGTTTTTTTAAATTGTTAGTCGAAAAAAATACAGATCCTCTACAAAAAAACCATTTATATTAATAATACAATTATCTGAAGTTTCATTAATTATAATCTTTTCTAAAGTCTTAAATTTATCTTTTTTTACTGATAGATTGATAATTACCTTATCTAAATACTCAATATTTAAAATTTCCAAATCAAATTTTTTTAAAAAAATTTTTCTATTTTTTTCCCCAATAAATATAATCTATAACTATATTAATATCATAAAATACTTCTTTTTTTAACAATTTTTTTGCTTCTTCTAAAGCACCTACTACAGATTTTGTATAAGCTCTTACCAATCCTCCAGCTCCTAGTAAGATTCCTCCGAAATATCTTGTGGATATTACTAAACAATTAGTCAAATCTTTTTTTCTTAAAACTTCTAACATTGGAATTCCAGCAGTTCCAGATGGTTCACCATCATCTGAATATTTTTTTGTATTAATTTATCCTCTCCAATGATATAGGCAAAAACAATTATGTGTTGCATCATGATATTTTTTTCTCTAATTTCTAAAAATATGCTTTTTCTGCTTCATCAACAGTTTCAACATAAAAAGCATGTCCGATAAATTCAGATTTATTAATAACAAAAACTATACGAACTATTACAGTGAATACTTAAGAAACTTTCATTACTCTTCATTTATTTCATATCCTTTATATTTATTATAATCATCAGACTTTAATAATATTTTTTTAACAAAGTACCATTTTTCTTTATATTCAACAAATTCAGGAATATAATCATTCATTATAGTACTTATTATACTTTGCTTATCATATGGTATTAAAAAGTTTTTGTTTGAATTAAAGAAGAAAATAAATGTTTTTTTCAACTTCTTTTTAAAAAGTAAACTTATATCAAAGTCATTTTTTTAGCACTTATAAATATTTTTATTTTTCAATATTTGAATAATGCAGTTTAATATCTTCATTAAGTAATTTATCAACTTTATTAAAAAAACATAAATAATATTTTTTTATCTTCACAATTAAGCTTTTTTTATCATTTCATTAGTTATACTAATTTGATCATCAACATTAATATTTGAAATATCTATTACATGTAAAAATTAAATCTGAGTATTTAATTTCTTCTAACGTTCCTTTGAAACTTTCCACCAAATTATGAGGTATATTCGATACAAATCCTACAGTATCAACATACATAACTTTTTGACCCATTAATTAAATAGCCTTCTCTTACATATGTATCCAATGTTGCAAATAGCATATCTTTAACAAAAAAACCTCTTTTTATTTCTGAACTTTCATCTTTTTCCAAATGATATTAATTTATTTATTAATGTTGATTTTTCCAGCATTTGTATATCCAACTAATGATATAATTGGATCTTTAGAATTAATTCTTTTTTCTAATCTCATTTCTATTTTTTTCAATTTCTTTAAGTTGTAATGTTATATTAGCTATTTCTCTATTAATAGTTCTTCTATCTAATTCTATTTGTTGTTCTCCAATACCTTTACCACCAATTCCACCTTGTTGTCTTGAAAATCCACTTCTAAGTGCAGATAATCTAGGTAAAGTATATTTTTAGTTTTTGCAAGTTTTTACTTGAAGTTTAGCTTCTTTTGTTCTTGCTCTTTCACTGAATATATCTAATATTAAATTAGTTCTATCAATGACTCTAACTCCAATAACCTCTTCGAGATTTTTTTACCTGTGATCCTGTTAGTTCATTATTAAATACAACAATTTCTGCCTCTAGCTTTTCACAATATTCTTTTTATTTCATCAACTTTTCCTCTTCCAACATAATAAGCTTTTATCTATATAAGATTTATTTTTGAGTTAAATTTAAAACTACTTCACCATCTAGAGCTTCTACTAATTTTTTTCAAGCTCATAAACTTTATCATATAAAGTTTTTTTCATCCATATCTATATTTACAGTAACCGTAACAACTTTTTTTGATTCATAAAATCTCCTTAAACTATATTGTTTTTAATTGTATCATAAAACTAGGTATAAAAACAAATAAAAAAAGATATGTAATCTTTACATATCTTTTTAAAAAAATAAAATAAATCTTCAAAAATTTTTTTCTCCAAAGCAATGCATAATACAAGGGCTAATTTTGCAGTTGGATTAAATTGTCCAGTTTCAATAGAACTTATTGTATTTCTAGACACTCCAACTAAATCAGCTAATTTTTTTGCTGAGAAAATCCCTTTTTCAATTCTAACTGTTTTTTTAAATTATTTTTTTAAAATCAACTCTTCAATCATAAAAAAACCTCATATTTCTATAAAATATCTCCATACAGATATAACTATAATTATAATAAAAAAAATATACTAATTATAAGATTTAATATTTTTTTATTAAATTTATATCTAGTAAGCATTTGGACAGTTAAGCCAGAAAAAAAGGAGGAATGAAAATAAATATTTAGTTGGATTTAAATAAGTATAAAACTTTTCTAGTACTGAAAAAAAGTAATATATAAAATAATTAATATTATTTTTTTAAACATAAATATGCATTTTCATTTTTCAACGCGAGAATTATATACATTCATCTCATCAAATATACAATTATCCTTTTTTTATTTTTTTCAAGTATTTCCTCTCTATTCATAAAATTCTCCTTATACCAAGTTTTTATTGTCAATAATATTATACTATTGACAAGTATACTTGTCAATGGTTTTTTAAAAAAATACACCTTAATCGGTGTATTATAATTAAAAATATTCTACAATCTGTATTAAAAAGAAAACTTCTCCAAATTTTTTTATTCAATGCTGTCGATATTGTAAGAGCAAGTCTTATATCAGGAATTAAACTTCCGTTTTTCAATCGAAACTACTATTTCTGGTGAAACACCTATTAAATTTGCTAATTCTCTTTGAGATAATTCTTTTTCAACTCTAAATTTTTTTCAACATTATTTTTTTAAAAAGATAATTTGTTATTCATAAGCTCACCTCTTCAATAAAAAAACAATATCTATATATTAATTATTTAATATATTAATTTTTATCATTAATAATTTTTAAAAAGTCAATTATATTAAATCTTTTGCTTTTTTTAAGTTAAGTATAATGATGAAATACCTATTAAAGATAGTAAAAAAATAATCTTTATAGTAATTTTTAAATAAGAAATTTTTATAATAAATAAATCTTAAAAAAATAATTATTATTTCACTAAAAAGGGAGATTTTTCATCTCCCCATAATAAACAAATTATTCTGCACTATATGGTAATAATGCAACTTGTCTTGCTTTTTTTAATTGCTGCTGTAATTTCTCTTTGTTGTTTAGCAGTAGCACCTGTCACTCTTCTAGGTAAGATTTTACCTCTTTCACTAATAAATTTTTTTAGAGTGTTTACATCTTTATAATCAAGTGGTTTACTGTTATCTGAGAAATATGCAACAACTTTTTTTCTAGGTCTAAATTTTTCTTTGCATATTTTTTTATCTCCTTTAATAATTAAAATGGAATTTCTTCATCTGATGCATCTTGAAAAGGTAAATCGAATCCATCATCCATTCCTGTATCAAATGAACCAAATCCTTGTGGCGTAGCAGATTTTTTTGAGCTTTATCTCCCCAGTCTATAAACTGAACCCTTTCAGCCCATACTTCTGTAACAAATCTTCTAGTTCCATCTTGTGCAGTGAAACTTCCTGATTGAAGTCTTCCTTGAATTGCAACATTTCTACCTTTTTGTAAGTATCTTTGGCAATTTTTCAGCTTGTTTACCCCAAACAACAATATTAATAAAATCTGCTGTTTGTTGTCCTTTTGCTTCTAATTCTTGTTTCTTATCTTTAGACATTCCTTTGTCTACTGCAATGGTAAATCTAGCATAACTGCTACTAGATGTTTGAGTATATCTTAATTCTGGATCTTTAATTAATCTACCTATTAAAATTACACTATTCATAAAGTTCCTCCACTAAGCTTCTTGCTTAACAACCATATATCTAATGATAGCATCAGATATTCTTGATCTTCTTTCTACTTCTGCAACTACTTCAACAGCAGCTTCAAAATTAACTATAATATAGTATCCTTCTTTAATATAGTTAATTTCATAAGCAAGTTTTCTATTTCCCCATTCATTAATTTCAGTAATAGTACCATTTGCTTCAATAGCTGCTTTGATTCTATCAAATGCTTGATTTCTTACTTCTTCCTCTAAATTTGGTTTGAAAATAAAAAAACTCCTTCGTATTTTTCTCATTATATTCACCTCCTTATGGTCTCTGGCTCTTGTTATCGAGCAAGGATTTACCGATATATTATATCATAAAAAAAAATATATGTAAAGTTTTTTTAAATAAAAATCTACATATTTTTTTATTATTTTTAAATTTTTTTCCAATATCTTTTCTATATTGTTTAGTTTCAAAAGATATTAATTCGATATTCTTATATACTTTATTCCTTATATCATCATAACTACTTCCAAGAGATGTTACTGATAGTACCCTCCCACCATCAGTTAAAATATTATCTCCTTCTAATCTTGTATTATTATGATAAACATATATATCCTTATCAACTAAATCTATACCTGTAATTATTTTTCCCTTTTTCATAAGCTTTTAGGATAGCCTTTTTGAAGTTAAAATTACAGTTAAACATTTTTTTCTTTTTTTCCATTTTAAGTCTTCTTTGTTAAGAGTGCCATCAATAGATTTTTTTCTATTGCTAATAATAAATCAGTTTCCATTCTAGGTAGTACTACTTCAGTTTCTGGATCTCCAAATCTTACATTGAATTCTAAAACTTTTTGCTTCATCATCAATCATGAATCCTATAAATAAAATACCAGAATATTCTAATTTTTTTCATTTTTTTAAACCATAAGATATTTTTTTAAGAGTTTTTATCTACTTTTTAATTTTAATTCATCAGTAAATAACTCACTTGGGGAATAGCAACCTACACCTCCAGTGTTCTCACCTTCATCATTATCAAAAAAATTCTTTTTGTAGTCCCTTGCACTCTCCATAGGTATTAAATTTCCTTTAGATACAAAAGCAAAAGTAATGAAGCTTCTTTACCTTTTTAAAAAAATTCTTCAATTACAACAGTTGTACCCTCATCGCCAAAAAAACTTTTTTTCTTCAAAAAGTTCTTTAAAAGTAATTTAATACTTCATTTTTTTGTATTACAAATTCTAACCCCTTTACCGGCGCACAGACCATCAGCCTTAACTACAATAGGATATGAAAAATCTCTCTATGGCCTTTTAATCCTTCATCCATTGTTCTAATAGTTTCATATTTAGCAGTTGGAACTTCATATTTTTTTCATAAATTCTTTTTGCAAAATCTTTACTGCCTTCTAGCCTTGCACTTTTTTTATCAGCACCAAAAAAACCTTAATATTACTATTATTAAATAGATCAACTATACCATCACAAAGTGGAGCTTCTGGTCCTACAACTACAAGATCAATATTATTGGTATTTGAAAATTCAAATATTTCCTCATTAGACTTTTAAATCAATATTTTTTTGCATATCTCAAAGTACCAGCGTTACCTTTTGAGCAATATAATTCAGTACATTTTTTTACTTTCAGATATCTTTTTTTACAGATAGCATCCTCTCTACCTCCATTACCAATAACTAAAACTTTCATATACTCCTCCTAATGTCTAAAAATGTCTTGTTGATGTAAATACCATTGCTATACCATATTCATCACATAATTTTATTACATTTTCATCTTTTATTGATCCTCCTGGTTGAATTACTGCTTTTATCCCATTCTCTCTTAATAATTCAACTGTATCCTCAAAGAAAAAAATGCATCTGATGCCAATACTGCATCTTTTTAGATTATCTTTTTGCTCTTTCTAGTCCTTCTTCTACAGCCCATGAGCGTCTAACTTCTCCCTGTCCAATTCCAATAGTTGCATTATTTTTTTAACAATAACAATTCCATTAGATGCAACTGATTTACATGCCTTAAATCCAAAAAAATTAGATTTTTTTAATTCTTCTTCAGATGGTTTTTCTCTTAGTAACGAATTTTTAATTCTTCAGTAAATAAAGTATTATCATAGTCTTGAACTACAATGCCATTTAATACTTCTTTTTGATAATATATTTGGAATTTTTAAATTCAGATATATTAGAAACTTCAATTAATCTAATATTTTTTTCTTCTGAGTTAATATTTCAATAGCATCTTTAGAAAATTTATTTGCAATTACAATTTCAACAAAAAAAGTTGTTTATTTTTTTCAGCTATACATTTTTGTTACTTCTCTATTTAATGCAATAATTCCTCCAAAAATAGAAATAGAATCACATGCATAAGCCTTATCATAAGCTTCATCAATATTTTTCACCAATTGCCAGGCCACAAGGATTATTATGTTTAACAGCGACTACACATGGTTCATCAAATTCTTTAACAATTTTTTTATTGCTGAATACATATCAGTTAAGTTGTTATAAGATAATTCCTTTCCATGTAATTGTTTAAAATCAGTTTTTCTCCTCATCTTTAATATAAACTTTTTTTCATAAAAAAAGATGCTTTTTTTGATGTGGATTTTTCTCCATATCTTAAATCTTCAACTTTTTTTATAAGTTGTTGTAAGTTTTTTTCTGGAAAATCAATATTTAACAAATCATTAAAAATATGAAGAAATTAATGCGTCATAATAAGCAGTATAATTAAAGGCCTTACATGATAAATACAATCTAAAGTCCTTATCTAATTTATTATTCTTAAGTCGTTCTATAATTTCAGGATAATCTTTAGGATCAACAACAATTGAAACATCATTATAATTTTTTTAGCAGCAGCTCTAATCATAGAAGGTCCACCAATATCAATATTTTTCAATTAAATTTTCATGCGTATTATTTTCACTATTTAAAAACTTTTTTCAAAGGGATATAGGTTATTTACAACCATATCTATTGAAGAAATTCCAAGATTTTTTTACAGTTTCAACATGATTATTGTCATTACGTCTATATAAAATACCTCCATGAATATAAGGATGTAGAGTTTTTTTACACGACCATTTAAAATTTCTTTGAAATTAGTTACTTCATCGACTTCTAAAACACTCAAACCACTTTCTTTTTAATATTTTTATATGTTCCTCCAGTTGAAATTACTTCCCAACCTAATTTAACAAGTTCCTCTGCAAACTCTATAATGTTATCTTTTTCAAAAAAACACTTATTAATGCTCTTTTTTGACATCTTATTCCTCCACAATGAATGCTCTATTTTTCATTAAAAAAATAATTCTATTTTTCACAAAAATGCTTTTTATGGTATTTACAAGTATTATATGTTCAATTTTTTTAATACTTTTTTTGCTATAGTTTCATAGTCATCATTAATATTTACTGAAACAACATCTTGCATTATTATTGATCCAGTGTCTACATTTTCATCAACAAAAATGTGTTGTAGCTCCGGTAAATTTAACCCCTGAATTTATCACTGCTTTATGAACATTTTTCACCATAAAAAAACCATCTCCACAAAAAGAAGGTATTAATGAAGGATGAATGTTAATTATTTGTTTTGAGTATTTTGAAACTATTTTTTTAGATAAAAATATTTAAATATCCTGCAAGAACAATTAAATCTATATTCTTTTTTTCAAGCTCTTCTATTATTTTTTTCATCATAGTCTTCATCATTATTAAAAATTCTTTCTATTCAAATAAAATGTATCAATTCCTTCATTTAAAAGCTCTTACAAGGCCATAAGCATTTTTTTCTATTCGAAAAAAACTAACTTTATATTGCCATTAATATTTTTTTCTTTAATACCATCAATTATGGCTTGTAAATTAGTTCCACTACCAGAAATAAATACAGCTATATTTACCATACTTTACCTTCTCTCATTAATATTATTTACTTTTTTTCTTTCTAAAATATTTTTTTGTATATCTGTTAAAGAATTCATAAAAATCTTCTTCATAATCAAATAATCCAGCAGGATAATCACCATTAAAGCAGTCCATGCATAAACCATTATAAGGATCATCAAATTTTAATCCTATCGAATCAACAAGTCCTTGTTCACTTAAATATCCTAAAGAATCTGCTCCAATTATCTCTTTTATTTCTGCTAAAGTTTTTATTAGCAGCAATAAGTTCACTAGAAGTAGAAATATCAATTCCATAAAAAAACTAGGAAATGCAAACGGTGGTGATGCAATTCTAACATGTACTTCAGTAGCACCTGCATCTTTTAATAATTTGACAATTCTTTTTACAAGTTGTTCCTCTAACAATTGAATCATCAACCATAACAACTCTTTTTCCATTAACCACACCTTTAACTGCTGATAATTTCATTCTTACACCTTGTTCTCTTAATTCTTGAGTTGGTTGAATAAAAGTTCTAGCTATATACTGATTCTTTATTAACCCCATTTCATAAGGCAAACCACTTTCTTCAGCAAATCCACTAGCAGCAGATAGTGACGAATTAGGAACTCCAACAACAATATCGGCATTTGCAGGACACTCTCTTGCTAAAGTTCTACCGGTATTTTTTTCTTGCTGTATGAACATTTACTCCTGCTATATTAGAGTCAGGTCTTGCAAAAATAAACATATTCCATAGCTGCAATAGATATTCTATCAGGTGTTACATAACTTTCAATTCTTAATCCATTTTTATCAATTATTGCTAATTGACCAGCTTTAACATTACATACAAATTCAAAACCTATACTATCTATTGCACAAGTTTCACTTGCCATAACATAAGTACCATTTTGTGTTTTTCCAATAACTAACGGTCTTAAAGAATTTGGATCTACTGCACCATATAATGTATCTTTAAGTAGAACTAAATAAGTAAAACCACCCTTAATTCTACTCAAGCTTTCCTTTAATTTATCTTCGAAACTATTTTTTTCACTTCTTCTAATTAAGTGAATTAAAACCTCTGTATCAGAAGATGAATGAAATATTGCACCTTGTTTTTTTCCAATTCAACTCTTAAACTTTTAGCATTTACTAAATTCCCATTATGGCATATAGCTACACTCATATCATAAAAATCAAACAAAAAAGGTTGTACATTTCTAACACTATTATCTCCTGCAGTTGCGTATCTAACATGACCTATTGCAGAAGTTCCCTCTAAATTATATAGTAACTCTTTATCCTTAAAAACTTCAGATACTAATCCTAGATTTCTATAGCTATATAATTTTTCTCCATCAGAGCTTATAATTCCTGCACCTTCTTGTCCTCTATGTTGTAAACTATGAAGTCCAAAAATAAGTTAATTTAGAAGCATCTTTGTGATTCCATACACCAAAAACTCCACATTCTTCATTAATTCCACGCACTTGTTATTCTCCTTAAAACTTCTTCATAAGCATCCATAACTGAACCCATATCTCTACGGAAACGGTCTTTATCAAGTTTATCCATTGTATTAATATCCCATAATCTACATGTATCAGGAGAAATTTCATCAGATAAAATAATTTTACCATCACTTGTTTTTTTCCAAATTCTATTTTTAAAAATCAACTAATATTAACCCTGCTTTCAAAAAGAATTCTTTTTAATAATTTATTAATTTTTGGCAGTTTCGTTCTTTATATAAGATAGTTCTTCTTCAGTAACAATGCCTAATGCCAAAAGTATGGTCATCATTTATTAATGGATCGTTTAGTTCATCATTTTTTTATAACTTAATTCAAAAAAACCGGTCTTTTTTTAATTTTTAATCCTTCCTCCAAACCATATTTTTTTGCCATAGAACCAGCTACAATATTTCTAGTTATTACTTCTAAGGGAATAATTTTTTTACATGTTTACAAATTTGATCAGTTTCATTCACTTTTTCTTATAAAATGAGTTTCTATTCCGTTTTTTTCTAAATATTCAAATATGAGCGAAGTAATAGTGTTATTTAATATTCCTTTTTTTATCAAATTCTTCTTTTTTTCTCCATTGAATGCGGTTGCACTATTCTTATAGTGTACATAAACTTCATCATTATTTTTCACATTGATATAATTGCTTTGCTTTTTCCTTCATACAAAAGTTTCATTCTATTTATCTCCTTTAAAATAATTTACACCATTTTTTTAAAAAAATGTTTTTGTATATCTTTTATCATTCTATTTTTTTATACAATTCAGAACCATATCTTTCGCTATGACCCATTTTTTTCCTAAAAACTAAACCATCTTCACTTATCATTCCTTCAATTGCATATAAGGATCCATTTGGATTAAATTTACCATTTAAAGTAGCATTTCCATCAAAATCACAATATTGAAAATGCACATAAATGTTTGAATTTATCAATATTTTTTTACCAACTAATTTACCTTCCCCATGACTAAACATTATCTCATGTAAATCTCCAATTTTAAAATCTTGAGTCCAAGGTGAATTTACATTTGCAACACGAGTTATTGCACTTGTTGAAATATGGTGATAACTATCATTTCTATATAATGTCAAATCATCATTAGATAATGCTTTTTATTCTTCCATAAGGTATTAATCCTGACTTTATAAGAGCTTGAAATCCATTACATATTCCAAGTATTAACTTTTTATCATCTAAATGTTTATGAATTGCATTTTTTTACCTTTTTCATTTTTTTAAAACATTTACTATAAACTTAGCGCTTCCATCTGGCTCATCTCCACTTGAGAAACCACCAGGAAACATAATAATATGACATTCTTTAATACTATCAACCAATTCTTCTATAGAATTTTTCTATATCATTTTTCTTTCTTATTTCTAAAAAAACAATTGTTTTTTTGTTTTTAGCACCAGCATCTAAAAATGCTTTTTTTCTACATCATATTCGCAATTTGTGCCAGGAAATACAGGTATCAAAACTTTAACATCGTCTACATATTCTTTAAAAATATAATTTTTTTGAATTTTTCAATTTTGATATTCTCACAGTTTTTTTCCTATCTAAATTTTTGATATAACGGATAAATTGTATTTAATTTTTTTAGTATATGAATCATATATTTCATTAAAAAGTAAAAATCTATTTTTATTAATATTAATATTTTTCGCTAACATATCCAATCTTTTTCAAAAAGGTAGCTCAAATCTAGATTCAACTACTATAGAAGCTGGATCAAAATTCAATATGTTATCTTTATTAACAGTAAATCCTAATCCATTACCTACAGCCATTTTTACTAATGAACTTACAATACTTCCTTCTTCTTGAACATATGCTGATACAACTTTTCCTTCAATTATATACTTATTAAGTAGTTCATAATTATCTAATGTATCTTTAATATTAGGATATCCTTTTTAAATCTTTTTCTACAGGAATATAATATAAATAATTTCCAACTGATTTTTAATTCTGGAGATATTACATTCTTAATTTTAATAGGTGCACATGCAAAAGAAATTAAAGTTTCAACAACATTTAATTCATTAAATGTTCCTGACATGCTATCTTTTCCACCTATACTAGGACATCCTATCTCTTTTTTTGAGCATATATAGTACCTAGTAAACTTTGAGTAACTTTTTCCCCATTTTTTTCATCTTTTTCCAAGTTTTTTTCAAAATATTCTTGAAAAGAAAAAAATATAGACTACTTTTTTTCTCCACCAATAGCATAAATTTTTAGCTACAGATTCTAAAACTGCATAAATCGCAGATAAGAATGGAGAATAATATGAAATTTTAGGGATAAAACCATAACTTAAAAACAGTAGCAGTATCACTTGTTGAATGTACAGTTGGTAGTGCTTGAACACTTACTTGAACTGGAGTTAACTGATTTTTTTCCTGAAAAAGGCATTAAAACAGTTGTTGCACCTATTGATGCATCAAATTTTTTTGTGAAATACCTTTTTGACAAGTAACATTTAAATAAGATAATTCATTCAATACACTTTCCTTTGTAAAAACCTTATTTTTCAAAAAGGATTATCTCCACTATTATCATATAATGTAGCTTTTTGAATGTTGTCTAACTCCACTTGTAGACAGAAAATCTGCACTAAGGTCCATAACTTTTTTTCGTCGTAGTAATACATCTCAAGTCTTCTTCTATCAGTAATAATAGCAACTTTTTGAATGTTCTATATTTTTCTTTTTCACATTCTTTTTATGAAAAAAATCGTAATCACTTGGTGAAATTACTACAGCCATACGTTCTTGTGATTCACTAGTTGCAATTTCTGTAGGATTTAATCCATCATATTTTTAATAATACCTTATCTAAATGAATTTCAATTCCTTCTGATAATTCTCCTATTGCAACACAAACTCCTCCAGCACCAAAGTCATTACATTTTTTTATTAACTTAGTTACTTCTGGTTTTCTAAATAATCTTTGAATTTTTTCTTTCTTCAATAGCATTACCTTTTTTTGGACTTGACTAGATGCTGTCTCAAGAGAATCATTAGTATGAATTAAACTAGAACCACTTGCTCCCTGTATCCCATCTCTTCCTGTTCTTCCACCAATTAAAAATAACTATATCATCTTTCACTGGAGTTTCTCTCTTGAAATTTCCATCTTTTACAGCTCCGACTACAGCACCAACTTCCATATGTTTCGCAACATATGAATCATCATAAAGTTCTTTTTACATATGTTGTTGCTAATCCTATTTGATTACCATATGATGAATAACCATTTGTAGCTTTTTGTTGAAATATCAACTTGAGGTAATTTGTGGTTTAAAGTGTCTTCTCTACTCTGTAAAAATATTTCCACATCCCGTTATTCTCATAGCTTGATAAACATAGCTTCTTCCTGACAATGGGTCTCTTATAGCGCCACCAATACAAGTACTAGCCCCACCAAATGGTTCAATTTCTGTTGGATGATTATGTGTCTCATTTTTTTAAATTGAATTAACCATTTTTTTCAAGTTTTCCATTATTTTTCAATATCTGTAAAAAAATGAACAAGCATTTATTTCTTCACTTACTTCAATATTTTTGATCATTTAAAAATTCTTTTTATGATATTTTTCCAAATATACTAGCCATATCCATTAAAGTTATTGGTTTAGTTATATTTAATTCTTTTTCTAATATCTAAATAAATATCAAAAAGCATTTTTGCATTTCTTTTTTGAAATAATTCTGATTTAATTTCTATATCATCTAATACAGTTTCAAATGTTGTATGTCTACAGTGATCACTCCAATAGCAATCTAGAACATATACTTCAGTTTCAGTAGGTGTTCTACCTATACTTTTGAAATAATCTTGAATAAATAGTAAATCTTCTATATTCATAGCTAAAGACATTTCTTTTTTTAATGAAAGCAATTCATTTTCTGTCAAAAGAATTAAATTGTGATAAGTCTTTCATTTTTTTCATTTCTGAATTCATTGAAAAAAATTCAATATATTCATATCTTTTACTCTAGATTCAATCGGATTAACTAAATATTTTTTTCAATTTTTTTGACAAATCCTCTTCATTTAATGCTCTATCAAAAGTTATTAGTTTCCCGCTTCTTACAATTATTTTTTTGAATTATTATCTAATAAAGATACACATTGAGTAGCACTATCTGCTCTTTGATCATACTGAGCTGGTAATGTTTCATATGCAAAATACTTTCCATCTTGTAATGTAATGGAATCAAAAACTTCATCAACCATAACTTCTGAAAAATACAGAATCTTTTTGCAAGTTCATAAGTTCTTTCATTTTATATTATAAATATCATAAATTATATATAATTCAAGATTTTTTTGATACCTAATTTATATTCTAAATTTAAACTGTCTTTAAGATCTAAAAGCTTCTTTTATTAAATCCTTCTCTTTTTTTGACAAAAATTCTCTTATTCATAATTCCTCCAAATTGTTTAATATAAAAATCACTTTAGAATTTCCTTCGACAACTTCTCCAACTTCGTATATTTCTTCATTCATATCAGCAAATAAACTCTTAATTCCATCAACATCTTCTTTTTTTCAACGAAAATTAGCATTCCTATTCCCATATTAAAAGTTCCATACATCTCTTCTTTTGAAATTTCTCCCCATTTTTTTGAAGTAGTGTAAAAATTTCTTTTTTTGAGGAATATTTTTTTCAAAAATTTTAGCATCAACATCTTCACCTAATACTCTAGGAACATTTTCATAAAGTCCTCCCCTGTAATATGACAAAGTCCATTTACATTAAATTTTTTTCTAACAAATTAACAACTTGTTTTTGCATAAATTTTTTTGTTGGTGTTAGTAGTTCTTCACCAAGAGTTTTTTTCCTGTTTTCAGTTACATCATTTAATGAAAAAAATTTTTTTATGGTCAAATATTATCTTTCTTACTAATGAAAATCCATTACTATGAACTCCTGAAGATGGTAATGCTAAAAATTATATTTCCTTTTTTTCACATTTTTTTCTTACCGTCTATTATTTTTTTCTTTTTCAACCACTCCTACACAAAAAAACCCGCAATATCATAATCTTCTTCTTTATATATTCCTGGCATTTCAGCTGTCTCTCCACCAATAAGAGCACTTCCTGCTTGAATACATCCTTCTGCTACCCCTTCAACAATACTAGCCATCTTTTCTGCAACTAGTTTTCCAGTAGCTATATAGTCTAAGAAAAATAAAGGTTTAGCACCCTGACAAAGAATATCATTAACACACATTGCTACACAATCTATTCCAACAGTATTATGAATATCCATCATTTGAGCTAGTTTAACCTTTGTTCCAACTCCGTCAGTTCCAGAAACTAATACCGGATTTTTAAAATCATTTCCTAATTCAAAAAGACCGGAAAATCCACCTAAGTCAGATAGAACTCCCTTAGTATAAGTATTTTTTTAATAAATTTTTTTATTAAATTTACTTCATTATACCCTTCGTGTTTATTTACGCCTGCTGATTCATATGTTAATGCCATTTATATATCCTCCATTTAAATATCTAGATCATTGTCCATTTTTACTTGCTCTTTCATCTCTATCTTATATTCTTTTTAGTTTAGATTTTTAGTTCATCATATTTTTAATGAAAGAATTTGTGCTGCTAAAATACCAGCATTCTCAGCTCCATCTATAGCAACTGTTGCAACTGGAACTCCTTTTGGCATTTGAACAGTTGATAATAATGCATCTAAACCATCAAGAGTAGAAGCTTTAACAGGAACACCAATTACTGGAGTTGTTGAAATTCCAGCTAGAACTCCCGCTAGATGAGCAGCTTTTCCTGCAAATGCAATAATAAGTTCAATATTATTTTCTTCCATTTTATTTACAAAATCTATTGCAAAATCTAAAGATCTGTGCGCAGATATAACTTTTTGCATCATATTCAATCCCAAATTTATTTAAAACATCACAAGTTTTTCTTAGCAATATCCTTATCAGAAATACTGCCCATAATTACAGCTACTTTCATAAAAAAACCTCCATAAAATTTTTTTAATATTAAAAAGCCGGATATCCTTCCGGCTTTAATTATTTAAGCAAAAAAAGAATATAAATCAGTTGGTGCAACAATTTTATCTCCATTATAAACTCTCATATTGCCACCTGATATTTCATCAATCAATACAACTTCCCCATCTACTTTACCAAATTCAAGCTTGATATCATATAATGTAAGTCCTTTTTCTTTTTAAAACATCTCTAATAATTATACAAATTTCTTTTAGTAAGTGATACTAAATCTTCATATTCTTTTTTTCTGTTAATATATTTAACATAACAAGTGCATCCTTAGTAATTAAAGGATCACATCTTTCATCATCTTTTAATGTTATTTCTACATAAGTATCTAAATCATCATTTGTATTAGCGTATAATCCATATCTTCTTATGAAGCTTCCTACAGCTTTAAATCTACAAATAACTTCAATTCCTTTTTCCAAATACTTCACATGGTTTAACAGTCATTGTGTTTTCACTTAAGTCACAGTCAACATAGTGAGTTCTAATTCCTTTTTTTCTTTCAATTTTTTTCAAAGAAAAAAATTTAGTTATTTTTAATCCTTCATGACCAACACCTTCAATAGATAATCCTACAGTATTTGCACCAGGATCAAAAAAACTCCATTTTCGCCAGTTACGTCATCTTTAAACTTTAAAATGTAGTTTCCGTCATCGCCCTTATAGATGTCTTTTTGTCTTTCCAGTATAGATTTTTTTCCATAAAATACCTCCTAATTTAACATAAGAAATAAATAAGCCCAGGCAAGTAGGCTTCAAGCGAAACCTACCTCCTGGGTTTTTTTCTCCCTTAGGTGTAATACTTATAAAGTATTCGTATCGCTCGGACCAGCAATTATATTCGGAACCCTAGATACTCTTTCTCTTTTGATTTTTATTTCATTCAAGTTATTATATTTAACTTACATGTAAATAATAGCAAGAAATTTATATTTTGTCAATATAAATATAAAATTTTTTTCTATCAAAAATTATATCAAAAAAATATAAAGTACAATTCTTAGACTTTATTTAAATTCTTTATTGTAAAATCATATCTTCTTGAAATTATTCTTTTAAAATTTCATTATTTATGTTATTATTATTATTATATTTTTAATAAAGGAGTTATAATGTTTAAACTAATAAAAAAAGAAAAAGTTTTTCAAAACTTATTAATTTTTTTGATGTACTATTCCAACTAGCTTTTTATAGTAATTCTATTACCTTTTTTTCAAAAGAGGCATTTTCATTAGTTTTTAAGACTTACAAAAATATGGATTTATTTATATTGAAAGTCCAGGAATTTTTTTGAAATCTCCAACAAAAAAATTTCTTCAATTTTATTAATAATTTTTTTCATTTTCAATAGTAAAATTATTTGAAGTAAGTAGTTTTATTTTTTTACATCAAATCAAATAAGACTAAATAAGGATGTTTCAATTTTAGAAATATTTAATAATTCATATAAACAAATAAAGGATAAGATTAAAAGATTTCAAAATTATCTAATACTGATATTAGTATCAATTAATATACCAGTACCAACATCAATACATAAAGGACTTAAAATTCCTCATTTTGTTACTGAACATATTTTTTTAACACGAAAACTGGTGTCATACTATTTAGCTTATTAATAATTATAGCTTTAACCGTTTCTATTCTACTTTTATTTATTTATCATATTTTTCTTCTTAGAAAATAAAGATTTTTATAGATAGTGTTAAAATTAGTTTTTAAAAAGAATTAGTGGAAATTTATTTAAAAGTATAAAAAGTATTATTTTTTTATTGCTATAAAATATATACTTATACAAGTGATTAAAAATTATTTTTTTAATTTTTTTATTATACTAATATTTTACTATCAAGCAAAGAATAAAACTTTTAAGTGATTTTTGCATTTCTTGCTTATCTAAGCACTGCAACAATTTTTAAAAAGTAGTAACAAATGTACTATCTAATTTTATTACTTTTTTTATGATTTATCAAAAATTTTTATTTTATGAATTTAAAGAACACAGAAATATCTGGTATTGTATATCCCACAAATAAAAATTAGACTGAAATTATCGTTAGTAATAGTTCTATTAATATTTGCGGGTGTATTTAGTAAATACAAAAAAATTCAAATGAAGAAATTAAATTTTATCATACTATTACAAGCATTAAACCAGATATTATGGCTCATAGAGGAAGCACAAAAAAATTCTTTTTGAAAATACATTAGAAGCAGTCAATGAAGCAATCGAAAATGAAGCTGAGTTTGTGGAAATTGATGTTGTACTTACTAAAGATAATGTTGTAGTTTTATCACACGACCATAATTTAAAAAGATTAACTGGTGAAAAAAATTATTATAGAAAATTTAAATTTTTGACGAACTTAAAAACTATAAAATTAAAGATAAAAAAATCTTTTAAAAAGAATATGATTTTTATAGATCTTAAAAACGGTTATAGAAAAAAACCTCAGGAAAAAAATTAAACTTAACATTGAACTAAAACCATATAATAATAACGAAAAAAATTAGCAAAAGAAGTTGCTAATTTAGTAGCCGATAGAACACATGATATTGTTGTTTCGTCATTAGATCCAAAAGCCTTGAGAGAAATAAAAAAACAATAACACTAATATATCAACTGGTTTAATTATTGCTTTTAGTTATGGTAAATTTTTATAATACAGACTTTGTGGATTTCTTTTTGTATTGAAAAAGAAATTGTAAATAATGAAATTATAAGAAAAAAATACAAAAAAAGGAAAAAAATATACATTTGGACTGCTAATACTGATGATGAAATTTCAAAGGCATTTTTCTAGTGGTGCAAATGGTATAATAACAGATGAAGTTACACTTGCAAAAAGAAATACTGGAGTCTGAAAAAGATAAAGTAAATATTAAACAGATAATTATAGACAAGATACTTTTCACTAATACCATAAAAAAAACGTCATTTAATGACGTTTTTTTATTTTTTTAAATATTTTATCTTAAAGGAATTTTTCTTAGTTAATTCATCAACGATTTTTTTAATGCTTTTTGCTTTTTCCTTCCTCACCATTTTTTTAATAACTTCTGCAATTGCTTCAGCTATTAAATCCATTTCTTCTTCCTTAAATCCTCTAGTAGTAATAGCAGGTGTTCCTAATCTTATACCACTTGTAACAAATGGTGATCTTGGATCATTTGAATTGTATTCTTATTACAAGTAATATGAACAGAATCTAATGCTTTTTTCAAGATCTTTTTCCGCTAATATCACAATCTCTTAAATCAACTAACATTAAATGGTTATCTGTACCATTAGAAACAAGTTTAATTCCTCTATCCATTAACCCATTTGCTAAGGCTTGTGCATTATTTAACACTTGTTTTTTTGATACTCTTTAAATTCTGGTTCTAAAGCTTGCTTAAAAGCAATAGCTTTTGCAGCTATTACGTGTAATAATGGTCCACCTTGTGATCCTGGAAATATTGCTCTATTAAAATTAAATCTTTCATTTGCAGCATTATTTGATAAAATTAATCCACCTCTAGGACCTCTTAAAGTCTTGTGTGTAGTTGATGTTACAACATCTGCATATGGTATTGGTGATTCATGTAATCCTGCAGCAACTAATCCAGCAATATGTGCCATATCTACCATTAATACTGCTCCTACTTCATCACAAATTTCTCTAAATCTTTTAAAATCTATTTTTCTTGCATATGCTGAAGCACCTGCAATTATCATTTTTGGTTTACATTCCTTAGCAATTCTTAGAACTTCGTCATAATCGATATAACCATTTTCATCAACTTCATAAGGTACTGGATTATAAATATTTCCTGAAAAGTTAATTGGATTTCCATGTGTTAAATGTCCACCATGGTTTAAATTCATACCCATATAAGTATCACCAGGTTCTAATACAGCAAAAAATACAGCAAAATTAGCTTGAGACCCTGAATGAGGTTGAACATTTGCATATTCACAACCGTAAAGTTCTTTGGCTCTTTCAATTGCTAATCTTTCAGCTTCATCAACAACTTCACAACCACCATAATACCTTTTTTTCCAGGATATCCTTCAGCATATTTATTAGTTAATATACTTTCCTGTTGCTTCTAAAACTGCATCACTTACCCAGTTTTCAGAAGCAATTAATTCAATATGACTATTTTGTCTTTGTAACTCTTTTTCCAAAACTTCAGCAATAGCCGGATCAACCTTTTTTATATTTTCATTTGAAAACATTTTTCATACCCCCTAACATAGATATATTAACATATTTTTATATTATTAGTCAACACGTTTTCTAAATATTTTTTTATTTGTATTATAAAAATACAAATTCAATAAATAATATAATTTTTCTTGAATTAATTTATAATATTTTTATTAATATTTACTTTTTGTTAAAAAAATGTTATAATATAAAAAAATTATATGAAATTTACATTTTAAATTAAAATTATTGTATAAATAAAAAAATTTACTTATAATTTATTATATTTTTTTAATTTATCTTTATAATATGGAGGATTTTTATGGACTTTAAACAATTAGAAACTTTTATTACTATTGTAAAAACTAAATCTTTTACAAAAACAGCAGATGTGTTATATATAACTCAACCTTCTGTAACAAATCATATTCAAGCACTTGAATCTGAACTAAATACTTCCCTATTTGTAAGAACAAGAAGAAGTGTAACACTTACACAAGCTGGTAGCATTGTTTATAAACATGCTCTTAATATTTTAGCTTCTTATGATGAAATTATTAGAGATTTAGACATATATTCTCAAAATTTAAAAAGGTACTTTAAATATTTGTGTGTCATCTGTTCCTAGAAAAAAATTATATTACCAAATTTAATTGAAAAAAATTTTTCTAATTTATTTCCTGATATTTCTTTTTAATATAAGTAATGATGATTCTAGAACTGTAATTGATAGTATTTTTAGTTGGTGAAACTGATTTTTGGTATTGTTGGATTAAAAAAATCTCTAATCCAAAAATTAATATATACACAAATAATGGATGATCATATTGTTTATGTAGTAAATAAAGATGCTTATCCTGATTTGAAAAAAATTATTCAGTTATTAACATTGAAGATTTAAGTAACGATAAAATAATACTTAGAGAAATAGGTTCAGGAACTAGGCAAATTGTTGAAGATGAACTAAAGAGAAATAACTCTTTAAATGTTATTTCTAATAGTGTTGCGACTATTCATGACACAAATACGATTTTTGGAATTAATTTCAAAAAGGAGTTGGTAGTGGTTTTTATTTCACAAAGAATGTTAAATATATCACCTTATAAAGATAGTGTAAAAAAATACTTAATATAAAGAATCTTTACTTAAATAGAAAATTTTATTTTGTTTATAACAAAAAAATTTACAATTTTTCAAACATTAATAAAAATATTTAAAGACTTTATGATGGATGAAATAAATGAATTAAAGAAAAGAATTAGATATAAATTCGTTATAAAAAAACTCTATGCATAGCATAGAGTTTTTATAAATTATTTATTATTTTTTTCTAATTACTTCGTTTTTATTTTTCATAAATTCTGTATAAGTTAGTTCACTACTTATAGCATTTGTCCATTGAAATGTTACAACTTCTCTTCTATTCTTTAAACTTGTTGTAAAAATTGGTAATGTAGCAATTTCTTGATTTTTTTATCTCATACATAGAAATATCATCTGCTGTCAAAATTACAATTACACTTTCGTCAGGAGAAACGAAATAATCAAGAACATCTGGAACTTTTTTTCTTTAACTCTTAGTTTTGAAATTTTACTAGACTTATTAGAAAAATATATCAACATTTGGGATCAAATCTAAATCTATCTCACTTGAAACAAAAATTATCATGAGAATAATTACTTAAAATTCCTTTAAATACCCAACTAAAATTATTTCTTTTTAACTCCAAAAATTTTTTTCATATCATATAAATTTATATTATCACTTGAATACCCAAGTTTTCTTATGTCATTAAAATAAGCTTTTTTTCTCCCTTATCTCCTGCTATATCCTTAATAGACATTTGACTTTCATCAGAAAGTTCTCCTATTTTATAAATTGAATAGTTTTTTTGTTTGTTTCAGCATTATATGATTCAAGACTAATATAATTTTTACTTAAAAAAATTTATAGTTGCATTTTTTACTCCTAAACTAATTTTTATTAGTATTATTTATATAATCATTAGTAACAAAAAAACTTCATTTTCATTAGCATTAACAAGAAAAAAACTTATTTTTTTATTATTTACAAAAAGACCTTCAACTTTATCTGCAGTAGGTTTTTTTCATCACCATTTTTTTCTTATTAAAAAAAGTTTCATAATCAACATCCTTAGTTCCGATACTTTTTAACACCTATTAAAAATGAAATATCTTTTTTTAGGATTAATTGAACTTTCATCTAAACTAAGTTCTTCAATTATACTTTTATCAACATTATCAGATTTTTTTCAAAAAAATATAATATTTTTTTATTATATATAGTTGCTATTTTTATTTTTTTATCCAAAACAATAAACTCTTTATAAAAAAATTTCTCTCGTCTCTAATAGATACAACTATAACATCATCTGTATCAATATTTATCTTATCAGTTACAACTCCATTATATAGTAAATAGTTTTTTTGAAGTTAACTTGTCTAAACTTAAATTTTGGATTTGTTGTTCCCATTTTTTTCAAAAATATACAAAATTTTTCTGTTATATACAATTTTTTTCTTCTGAACTTTTTAACTTCACTTCCATCGCTTAAAGATGTAATAGAGCTTAATTCCCAAGTTCCTGATACTATCAAAGAATTTGTTTTTAGGTTCGGAAATCATAGAATTAATATCTGTATACTTAAAAAAATTACCTCTAAGAACAAAGAATAGTAAAATTACCAAGCAGAATAAACTTATACCCTATACTACTAAATATTAATTTTTTTATACTTCATTTTGAATTTCTCCCTTTTCTAATGGTAATTCTATTCTAACAACTGTACCTTTTTTCCAGAACACTTCTTATTATTAAATTACCATTATGAGCTTTTTACTATTTCTTCACAAATAGATAAACCTAACCCTGTATGTGAATTACTATTTGATCCTTTATAAAATTTACCTGTTACTAAAGAAATTTCTTCTTCTGAAATTCCACAACCATTATCTATTACTTCTACTACAGCTTTATCATCTTCTATTTTAATATCTGTTAATACAACTCCACCTTCATCAGTAAACTTTAGTGCATTGTCTAAAATATTAATAAATACTTGTTTTATTCTATCTCTATCTGCCATAACCATAACTCTTCTAGATTCATCATAATTTAATAACATATCAATCTTCTTTGAACTAGATTTTTGGCATTAATTGTTTATTGATGAATATACCGAGTTCATTTAAATCAAATAGCTCTTTATTCATTATAAGTCTTCCACTACTTAGTTCAGAAAAATCTAAAAGTTCTGTAACCATATTACCTAAACGATCACTTTCTTTTTCTATAATACTCAATCCATCTTCTAAAAGTTTATTTCCTTTGGCTTCTGGCTGTAAAGTAAATGCCCATCCTTTTATAACTGTTAATGGAGTTCTCAACTCATGAGAAACACTTGAGATAAAAATCTTTTTTTAGTTGTTCTTTCTTCACCAAATTTTCACTCATCAAGTTCATTGTACTTCCTAATTTAGAAATTTCATAATCACCAACTTCATCAGCTTTTTTTCATTTAATTGTCCATCTGCTAATTTTTAAAGCAACATTAGTAAGTTTTTTTCAATAGGATTAACTATCTTAGTACTCATAAAGATACTAATACTTACTCCTATAACAATTACAAAAAAATCCAAACAAGAAAAAAATACTAGATATCTTTTGAGCAATAATACTATCAACATTTTTCCAAGGAAATAATAAATCTTGCTATACCAACTTGTTCATTACCATTATTTAGTGGAATTGAAACAGCTAATTCATTATTATTTGTAATAGGATTCTTATATATATTAGATCCATAACTTCCATTCTTTGCTGATGTTACATCATTTGTTGATAATACGTTTCCAATTTCATTCCCATTAACTGTATCTACTAATACTTTTCCCGAATTATTAAGGATTTGAACCTGAGCATTAACTTCACTATAAAAATTCTTCAGTATCATCTAGTACAATTTCTGATAAACTAGAATTTGCTAAATGTACCTCATAAAGTTTAGCGCTATATTTTTGCTTGACTTTTGTATTATTCCAGTAACACCGGAATAATAATAGTTTTTTTATAGTAAATATTAAAAAAATCTCAAAAAAAACTACAATTAATACAATAACTAAGAAAAAAACTGAGTCATTATTCTAGTCTTTAAAGATTTTTTTAATAAAAAAATCCTTAAGCATATTGATTCTTTTTTGATATTTTTCTCATATACTAATTTGAATTCCATCTATATCCAGTCCCCCAAACTGTTTCAATATATTTTTGGTTTACTTGAATTATCTTCTATTTTAGCTCTTAGTCTTCTTATATTAACATCTACTATTTTTAATATCACCTTCAAATTCTTCTCCCCATGTCATATTCAGCAACTCATTTCTTGAAAATGCCCTTCCTGGATTTGACATAAAAAAATAGTAATAATAGTAAGTTCTGTAGGAGTTAATTCTATTTCTTTACCATCTTTATAAAAGTTTTTTTAGAATATAAGTCTAATTTAAACGGATAAATACTTATTAAATCACTACTATTTTGAATTGAATCAAGACGTCTAATTAAAGATTTTTATTCTTAAAATAAGTTCTACCGGATTAAAAGGTTTACTTAAATAATCGTCCGTTCCACTTTTCAAGTCCATTTATTCTATCAACATCTTGAGTTTTTAGCAGTTAACATAATTATCCCAATTTTTTTGGAAGTTTTTTTCTCTTAAAAATTCTGCAAACTTCAAAAACCATCTATTCCAGGTAACATAACATCTAAAATTACAATTTGAGGATTATATTTAAGAGCAAGCTCTACACCAATTTCTCCACTTTCTGCCTCTAGAACTTCAAAACCTTCTCTTTCTAAATTTATTTTTTTGTAAATAGTCTAATATTTTCTTCATCTTCAACTAATAAAAATTTTTTTGTCATTATTGCCTCCTTTAAAAATTTAAAACCGATTACTATTAGTATATATTAAAAATTAGATAAGTTTCAATAATAAAACTAAAATTAGATAAAAAGATTGGGAAGTTTTAACTTCCCAATCTAAAAATTTAAAAAAATATCATTTAACTAGAACTATACTATTTCTTCCACTAATTCATTTAAGTCAACAAACTTTTCACTTTCTAATTCTTTATCAAGTTTATTTACCTTTTTAATATTAACTGCAGTAACTTTATATTCCGCTGTCTTAGTTATTGGATCATAGTGAGCACTTGTAAGTTGATTTACCGGTGTTTCAGAGAAGTGGAATGTCATGTAAATTAATCCAGGTTTTTACTCTTTCAGTAATCTTCGCTCTACCAACTACACTACCTCTTCTAGAAGTAACTCTCATGAAATCTCCATCTTCTAAACCATATTTTTGCAGCATCTTCAGCACAAATTTCTACTAATTCATGAGGAAGAATTCCATCAAGAGCATTTGAATATCTTGTCATTACATTATAATGATATAACGCTCTACCAGTTGATAAAATAATAGGATATTCATCATTTTCAAGTTCTTTTGGTCCTTCATATTCAACAGGAACCATAAGAGCTCTTTCTCCTCTAGCAAATTTACCTTTGTGAAGATATTTAGATCCTTCATGATCTTCTGATGTACATGGCCATTGAACTCCATTTAATCTATCTATCTTTTCATAGCTAATTCCACTATAATTTGGTATACATTTTCTAATTTCATTGAAAATATCTTCTGCACATTTCCAATCAAATCCATGTCCACCTAGTCTTTTAGAAACTTCTGCTAATATAGTCCAGTCTATTCTTGCTTGTCCCGGAGCTTCAACAGCTTTTTCTAACTCTTTGAACTCTTCTTTCAGAAGCTGTAAAAGTTCCATCCTTTTCTGCATAACATGTAGCAGGTAATACAACATCTGCTAATTTTGCAGTTTCTGTCATATTAATATCTTGTACTACTAAGAAGTCTAAACTATTAATAGCATGTTTAACATGGTTTGCATCCGGATCTGATAACACAGGATCTTCACCCATAATGTACATTGCTTTTAACTGAACCTTCGGCAGCACCGTCCAACATTTCCGGAATTCTTAAACCCATCTTCCTATTTAACGTACAATTCCAATGTTCTTCAAATTTTTTTAACATTTTTCTTCTTCTAATACTTTTATGGTATCCTGGGAAATAATTTGGTAAAGCAGCCATATCACAAGCACCTTGAACATTATTTTTGTCCACGAAGTGGGTTTATACCAGCTCCTTCAATTCCAATATTTCCACATAACAAAGCTAAATTAGATAAATTCATTACATTTGATGTACCAGTTGTATGTTCAGTAATACCTAATGTATAGAATATTCCAGCTCTTTCAGCATTTGCATACATTCTAGCAGCTTCATAAATTTGATCTACTGGAACAGTAGTAATTTTTACCCTACAAGCTCTGGATTATACTTTGAAACAAGTTCTTTAACTTCTTCAAATCTTTCAACTTTAGATTCAACATATTCTTTTTGCATACAGTTCTTCTTCAATTATAATATGCATTATACCATTGATTAAAAGCAGCATCTGTTCCAGATTTTTAATGAAATGTGTAAATCAGCCTCCCTAGCTAATTCAGTTTTTTTCTAGGATCTACTACAATTAATTTTTTTACCTTTTCTATGCGCTTGTTGCATTTTATTACCAATTATTGGATGCGCTTCAGTTGTATTTGAACCAATTACAAACATTAAATCTGTTTTAAAAACTTCGTTTACAGAATTTGTCATCGCTCCTGAACCTAATGTTGTTGCAAGACCTGCAACTGTAGGAGCATGTCAGGTTCTAGCACAGTGGTCAACATTATTTGTACCAATAGCAACACGCATCATTTTTTTGGAATGCAAAGTTATCTTCATTACATGTTCTAGCAGAACTTAAACCAGCAATTGAATCTGGTCCAAATTTTTTTCTTTAGTTTCATTTAATTTAGAAGCAACTAAATCTAAAGCTTCTTCCCAAGTAGCTTTTTCAAAAACTCCATTTCTCTTAATTAATGGATCTGTTAATCTATCTGGACTATTAATTAAGTCTGTATGGAAACGTCCCTTAACACATAGTTCTGTTCCATTTATAGGAGAATCTTCATTTGGAGTAACACCTATAACTTTTCCAGTCTTAACATTTACATTTAAATCAAAGTTACAACCAGTACCACAGAATGGGCAAGTTGTTCTAACTTTTTTTAATTTCCCATGGTCTTGTTCCCATTAATTGTTTATTTAGTAACGCACCTGTTGGACAAACACTAATACATTGCCCACAGAATCTACAGTTTTCTGTATTTAAATCTAAATTCTTATGAGTTCCTATTTTTGATTGAAAACCTCTATCTACAAAGTCAATTGCACCAGTAACTTGAACATCTTGACATACTCTTACACATTTACCACATAATATACATTTATTTTTGGTCTCTTATCATTACTGGGTTATTAGCATCAATTTCATGATTTTGAACTTCCCCAATCCAAGTTCCCTTTTTTTCATTCCATATCTGTAGCAATATTCTTGTAATTTACAGTTTCCTACCATTTCACAAGTTAAACAGTCACTTGGGTGATTAGAAAATAGCAAATCTAAAATATTTCTTCTAATTTTTTTGTTAACTTTTTCAGTTTCAGTAGTAACAACCATACCTTCTTTAACAAGAGTAGAACAAGCTGTTTCTAATTTTTTTACTTCCTTCAATTTCTACAACACACATTCTACAACCAGCAAAAAGCAGTAAGACTCTTTTTCATAACATAAGTTAGGAATATCTATTCCAACTTGTTTAGCAGCTTCAATGATAGTAGTTCCTTTTTTCAACACTAACATTTTTTTACCATTTATAGTTAAATTAATCATATTAGCCATAATATACCTCCTGAACCTATCTTCTAATTATAGCATCAACTGGACATGCCTCTTCACAAGATGCACATTTGATACATTTAGATGGTTCAATAACATGTAATTCTTTTTGAACTCCTGTAATACAATCTACTGGACAAGCTTTTAGCACATTTAGTACATCCAATACATTTGTCTGTAATAAAGAATTCAAGAAGTGATTGGCAAACACCTGCAGGACATTTTTTTATCATATACATGTGCTTCATACTCATTTCTAAAATAATGAAGTGTACTTACTACAGGATTTGCAGCAGTTTGTCCTAAACCACAAAGAGATGCAACAGTAATAGTTTCTGAAAGGTCTTCAAGTCTTTCAATATCACCATCTTCACCTTTACCAGAAGTGATTTTTTTCTAATAATTCTAACATTCTCTTTGTACCTTCTCTACAAGGAACACATTTACCACAAGATTCTTCAACTGTAAAATCTAAGAAGAATCTAGCTATATCAACCATACAGTCAGTTTCATCCATAACAACCATTCCACCTGATCCCATGATTGATCCAATCTTAGCAAGAGAACCAAAATCTACTGGAGTATCAAAATAGTCAGTTGGAATACATCCTCCAGATGGTCCACCAGTTTGTACTGCTTTTAACTTTTTTTTGTCATTACCAGTACCACCACCGATATTATAAACAATTTCATTAATAGTTGTTCCCATCGGAACTTCAACTAATCCAGCGTTAGCAACTTTTCCTACAAGAGCAAATACTTTTGTTCCCGAACTATCTTCTGTTCCTATTGATTTATACCATTCTGAACCTTTTTCCATTATTTGAGGAACATTGGCAAAAGTTTCAACGTTGTTTAGTACTGTTGGTTTTTGGAATAGACCTTTAACAGTTGTTCTATAAACCTTTGTTCTAGGCATACCACGTTTACCTTCAATAGATTCTATAAGCGCTGTACCTTCACCACATACGAATGCTCCTGCACCTAGTCTTAATTCAATATGAAAACTAAAATCTGTTCCCAGTATATTATAGCCAAGAAGATTTTTTTCTTCTGCCTTTTTAATAGCTTCTTTTAAATTTATAACAGCCTTAGGATATTCAGCTCTAACGTATATAAATCCTCTGTCAGCGCCAATTGCATACCCACAAATAGCCATTCCTTCCAATACAGAATGTGGATCTCCTTCTAATATGGATCTATCCATAAATGCGCCTGGGTCTCCTTCATCTGCATTACATACTACATATTTTTTTGTCCTTCTGGTTGTTGCATGGCACCTTCCCATTTTTTTACCAGTTGGGAAACCAGCGCCTCCACGTCCTCTAAGTCCTGAATTTTTTTCATTTCATTAACTACTTCTTCAGGTGAATAACTACTAATTACTTTTTGCTAAAAGCATAATAACCACCTAGAGCAACGTATTCTTCAACACTATGTTCATCAACAACACCAAAATTCTTTAATGCGATTCTCGTTTGTTTTTTTCAAAAAAATTCCCCTTTTAGACGAATACCTTTATCGTCAATTATGTACTTATCAGGTTCTTGTTTTTAACCTTTCAATTAATAGAGGATAGTTTTTCTTCTTTTATAGAATCTAGTATCTTAAAAATCAACTTCAGTTTTTTATCATAAAATCACCCCTATTTATATTTTTCTCATTATTCTTCTGATATCTGCTTTTTTTAATATGTGCGTAAACGTCTTCATTAATAGTAACTACTGGAGCTAAGTTACATTCACCTATACAACGTGTTTGAGCAACTGAAAATTTTTAAATCTTCACTAGTTCCTCCAACTTCAACACCTATTCTGTCGCAAAACTCATTTAATATTTCTTGAGCTCCTTTTTACATAACAAGCAGTTCCCATACAAACAGCAACTTGATACTTGCCCTTAGGAATAAATGAAAATTGTGAATAAAAAGTAGCTACTCCAAAAAAACTTTAGCAGGAAATATTTTTCATTCTTTTTAGCTATCAAATCCATAATTTCTTCTGGAAGATATCCAAAAAAATACTTTGTGCTTCCTGTAATACTGGCATTAATGCTCCAGGAATATCTTTTTTTCTTATCAATAAATTCACATAGCTCATTTATTTTTTATCTTGATTTTCTTCAACATTAAAAAAACAAAAAGCCATAATTTGCCTCCTTTTTAAATAGTTTTAGAAATACCAGATACAGTTATATATTAAAAAAATAAATAGTATATGTTTTAAAAACATTTATTATTAAATTGTAATGCATGTAATTTTTAAATATGTACTCTTTATTAGTATATAACTAATACTTGGTTATTCTATGTAAAAATATAGTGAAAATACAAACTATATTCTAAATAAAGTATAGCAAAAAGAAGATATTTCAAGCATTTTTAGCTTTTTAAGTATTAATATTTTTTTGATGGATTTTTAAAAGAAATTCTTTATTTCACACTCAATTATACTATATAATTTAACAATATTATTTACTTTGATTTGTTTTGAAATCTATTATTATTTACAACTTTTTTTAAAAAAATAAAAATCTCTTTTCAGAGATTTTTTTCTATATAGTATAAAAATTCTTTTTAAGTCTTTATCAAAAAAATGAAGTTAAACTTTCCATTGCATCTTTTTTTCATCATCACCAGTTATTTCAATTTCAATTTCCTCACCATTTGCAGCTTGCATTGATAAGATACTTAGTATACTCTTACCATTATATCTGTTATTATTTTTTTAATTAGTATAATATCTGAATTAAATTTTACTGAATTTCTTAAAAACATAGAAGCTACTCTAGCGTTTAGCCCAATTTCGAATTGACTACAACCTTTTCCTTTAACATAACTGCCTCCTTTATTTTTTTCTTACTTTTAGACAAATTATATCAAATATAGAAAAAAATGTCCATATTTTTTTAATATTTTTTTAAAGTAATATTTTTTTATGTAAATAATGTTTTTCATAATATTAATTTTATTCAAATTAAAAACTGATTAAAAAAATATTTAATCAGTTTTTTATAGCTATATATTATTGCCTTCTGTAATTTTTCCCAGAAACCATAGTATAAATCGTATCAGCATAATCTAAACATGCAAGGTCATGAGTGACAAGTATAATAGAAGTTTCTAACTTTTTATTTATTTCTTTTAGAATTTCTAAAAACTTCCTTTGTAGTACTTACATCTAAATCCGAAGTAGGTTCATCTGCTAAAATAATTTTTTTGGATAATTCATTAAAGCTCTGGCTATAGTAACTCTTCTTAACTCTCCTCCTGATAATTCTCTAGGATAAGAATTTTTCTAAATGTTCAATTCCCTAATTCTTTTTAAAAAGATATCTGCCTCTCCCAATTGGATCTCCTTCTCTTTTTACTTAAAAAAAGAATGGCAAGCAAATATTATCTAATACATTTAAAGTAGATATAACAACAGTAGATTGAGGAATAAATCCTATTGAATCATTTCTTATGAAAGATTTATCATCATCCGATAAAGAACTAATTTCTTTATTATCTAAAAATAACAGTCCCATTTGTAGGACTTAATACTCCAGATATTATATTTAAAAAGTGTTGATTTTTCCACTTCCAGATTTTTCCAATTATAGCTACAAATTCACCTTTTTTTACAGTTAAATTTACATCATCAACTGCATTAAATTCATTTGCTCTTACATAAGTTTTTTTATTAAATTTTTCTATTTTTTTAGCATATTAGTCATTCTCCCTCATCGTTAAATACGCATCTGCTTTTGCTTATTTTTTTCTTGTTGCACTTAAAGAAGATAAACAACCAACTACAGTTCCCACAAACATACTAAAAAAATTGATATCATAAATATGTTTGTAAAAGAAGGAGTTAAAAATGGTAAATTTAAGTTTTTTTGAATTATTGGCATTATAGAAAACATTGCTATAATACCAATGATTATTCCAAGTAATGACCCATATAATCCTATATATAAAGATTCATACATAATTATCTTGGATAATTTTTTTCTTTGATGCGCCTAATATTCTTAAAATACTAAGTTCTTTCTTTCTTTCATTTAAAAATTGTTGAAAAATACAACTGCTAAAAAGAATCGTTGACATAATCCAAATAACTAAAATGGAAATATAAATATAACTTGATATTACCTTTAAGTTAGAAGATACTTCATTTACAAACTTCTTACTATACATTGCAAATATTCCATCTTTTGCATAGGCCTTCATAATTTTATTAGAAACATCTGATGCACTGTAATTAGGCTTCAATTTCAAAAAGAATTGTTGAAATTTTTTTCTCCTTCTGATGCAGGATTTTTTTGTATTCTTTCACTAGCTTTTTGCTAGTTTTTTTGCAGTTTTTCATGTTAACAAATACTGTAGCATCAAATCCCATTCCAGTTTGTTCTAGTTTTTCCAACTATATTAAGTTCTTCGTCAAAAAATTTCACTTTTGAATTAGCTTCTCCAACAATATTACTTCCAACAATAACCTCATCATCTTTTAACTCTCTATTTAGAGTCTTTTTGTAACCAAGGTTTTATTATAAAATCAGAACTGTACTCTATGCCAATAATTTGTACCGGATAAGAACAACAAGAAGCTGAAAGAGTTGCTACATAAAGTTGTGGAGTCGCTGACTCAATTCCTTCAATAGTTTTTTTATTTTTTTCTAAAGAATTGTCTGGTAAGTAAAATTCACTAGGTTCACCTTTTAGAAGTACACTTTCAATATTAGCTTTGTACCCTTCCGGAACTACTATAATATCAGCACCAAGTCTATTTGATAAATTATTAACTCCCCCAGAAATACTAGTAGATAATATTGTTCCACAAAATAAAAAAATATTACAAAAATAGCAATTATACTGATCAAAGAAATACTTCTAAGTGGTTTTTTTCCTAATATTTTCTTTTAGCCAAAAAAACTTAATATCAATTTTTTTATTACTCATTTTTATACTCTTTTTCTTTATAACTTATTTGTCTTTTTTTATTAAAACATAAACAATATATATTGAAGAAACAATAGAAATTGCTATTCCAAGTATAGAAACAATTGTAAATGTATTATGCTTTATACACTCCATACTATCTTTCATACAATATCCCATAAATCTTGGATTTCCATCTATACCCATTCCAATAGAAATTTTTTTATAATTCTATTAGGGATTAAATGCACACTTAATCCAGCAACTACATTAACAATATATAAAATAACATTAATTACTTTATTTTTTTAACAAAAAAATTGAAATTATTGATGTTATAATTATTCCAATTCCAGCACCTGTGGCTAACAATCCGCTATAGTAACAACTCATTCTCATCCCATTTGCCATAGGCGGACAAACAGGTGCAATAACAAATGGTGTTAAAGCTAAAACTAGACCTAAAAAAATAAAACTAAAATATTTACTGTTTTTGCTCTTCAATATTTTCACGAAAAAAATCCTCCTAAAAAAATTTATTTATTTAAAGCATCTTTTACAGCACTTTTTAAATCTTTTTATAAGAAACAGTAGCTCCACTTACAGAATCTACTTTGTCAATGTCTTGTACTTCAACAAGCTTTTTTTCGCATATCCTTCGCTATTTTTTTACTGCTTTCTGTGCTTGTTTGTAATTAAAATCAGCATCATCTTTTTCCGTAATTTTCATCTTTAATCTTATTATTTTTTTATTATCTCGTTCTTCTCTTACACAATCTACAATCTTTTTTTATCTTTTTATAGTAATTACAACTTTAACAGTTGCACTTTCATCCTTATAATTTCCTTCATAAACTCCATCTTTTTAACTCTTTTTTTGAACTACATCCTGTAACAAATATAAGAGATAAAATTAGAATAATAGAAATCTTATTTTTTTATATTTTTTTCATATATATCACCAAACATATTATAACATCAACAATTTATATTGTCAATAATTTATCATCTACAATTTTTTTCCATAATCTAAAGTTATTTTTTTCTCATGGCTTCATCTCCAACTTCAGGATCGTGAGTAACAACAATTATAGTTGCACCTTCTTTGTGAAGTTGTTTTAAAAAAATTTCAATAACCATAACCTCGTTTGCTTCATCTAAATTTCCTGTTGGCTCATCCGCTAAAAATTATTTCAGGATTATTTATCAAGGCTCTTGCTATACAAACTCTTTGTTGCTCTCCACCAGATAGTTGGCTTGGTAAATGCTTCGCTCTATCAGCAAGACCAACTTTTCTAAGTGCTTCTAAAAGCTTCTTTTTTTCATCGATCATACTATGATAATACTGAGCAACCATAACATTTTTCAAGAGCAGTTAGATAACTAATTAAATGGAATTGTTGAAAAAAATAAGTCCAATTTTTTTCACGTCTTATATTAGTGAGATTCTTTTGATTCTCTTTTGAAATATCCACACCATTTATTAAAAACCTGTCCGTTGGATGGTCTATCCATACATCCTATTATATTCATCATTGTAGTCTTTCCAGAACCCGATGAACCCATGATAGCAATCCAATCACCTTTTTTTACTTTTTAAATTTATATTGCTAAGAGCATTAACTGACTCATAAATTTTTAGAAACATCTCTAAGTTCTAATATTACATCATTATCCATATCTTATTCTCCTTTTTAATACCAATGCAGGATCTATTTCAACTGCCTTTTTTTACAGGTAATATACAACCTGCTGTAGTTACAAATACAGAAATAATAACTATTACTGGAATTAATAAATATTGAAAAGTTATTGTTCTTCCAAAAACACTAAGACTTACTCTTTGAGCAAATACAAATCCAAAACCTACACCTATTAAACCTCCTATTAATCCAAGTAACACGCTTTCTCCAATAAAATCCATAATAATTTCCTTATTATGAGCACCAATTGCCTTTTTAAGACCAATTTCTTTTCTTCTTTCGGCAATTATGGCCATCATTGTTGTTGAGACAGATATTGTTGTTAAAACTAAAATTACAATATTTACAAGTAATATAAGAGCAGTTAATTTATTTAATACTGTATCTTGTGATTGAGTTACTCTCTTCACTGCTGAACCTATAACATTTGGTAATTTACCACTCAATTCTTTAGCAAATTCATCTAATTCATTATGATTAGCTTCAATACTACACTCAATAGTATCAATCTTAGTTGAATCTTCAACTATATTATTAAGCGTTTCTAAATTTAAGAAAATAAAAGATTCCTCTTTTTCCACCTGTAGTTATAATTCCTTTTTACAGTTAAAAGTAACATCATAATAATCATCACCAGTATCTTTATTTTTTTACTTTTTTTCTGCAGAATCATTTACATCAGATGCAATAGCGCTCTTTCCATGTTTAACACCACTCACTTTAAATTTATCTCCAATAGATAAACCTAAAGTATTTGCTATTTCTTTACCAACCATTACTTCATTTGTATCGCTATTAGTTGACCATTCTCCTTCAACATACCAAAATGGACTATTCTTTTTTTGCTCCATCCATATCAGTACCAGCTAGAATATATGGTTTTTGATTAATTTTTGTTGTCTCATATCTATAAGGAGCCATTCCAACAATATTCTTAGTTTTTATTAATTCTTTAAATTTATTGTAATCGTCCTCACTTATTTTTTTCCCTCATTTGGTAAACAAATAAAGTTGGCTCCATAAGATCTAAATTCCTTTCCTAACTGTCTTGGAATATCAAAATATATAGTTATTAAGCCTGACATAATAGTAGATCCAATTATAACTGCTAATAAAGCTACAATCATTCTAGATTTTTCTTCTAATGAAAGAGCTTAAAATCATTTTTTTAAATACATTTTTTTCTTTTTAGTCATTTTTAATCCTACCTTCCATGAAGAACTTCTGTCGGCTTTTAATTTAAATAAATAATGAATAGCTGGAATACTTCCAATTAGTGAAACTCCTATTACCAAAAGCAACATCTATAGGAATTACCATAATCGCAGGTTCAATATATGATCCAAATACTGTTATCCCAATTATTTGTGTAAATCCAAGCCCAATAAAATACCCAGCAATGCCACCAATAATTCCTGTGATTATAATCTCTGTTAATATAAGAAGCATAATTCTTAAATTTGAGCCTCCAATTGCTTTAATAAGACCAATTTCTTGACTTTTTTCCATAACAGTAGCTGTAACTAGATTAGAAATACCAAGTGCAGATCCAATTGAACCTAAAGCAGTAATCAAAATCATTAGTAATTTTGTCTTATCTAAGATTTTTTTCCTTCAGACTCTGCAACTTGTCTAATTGGCTTAGCTACACTATCTTCAACAACCTCTTGAATTTGATAGCAAATTGAACTAACATAAGCAGTACAATACCAAGTTTCATATTCAGTAGGAGTTAAACTATTCGGATCTCTAGTAGCTTTTTTTGCCAATTCATTATCAGGTGTTGTCAATGCTGAAACTTCAATATTTGATATTTTTCCTTCTACTCCATATAAATCTTGAGCAGTTTTTTTAATGTTGAAAATATATTTAAATCTTCATTTCCTCCAGATTCAAAAAAATACCTTTAACTTTAAGTATTTTTAGATTTTTAAACCTGAGTTAACTTCAATTTTATCTCCGACTTTAATTTCATTTTTTTCCAGCAAATAAACTTCCAACCATAACGCTGTCATTATCATCTTCCGTCAACCATTCACCATTAATTTTTCCACCAGTTTTTTTAAATTTTTTTCATTCCAGTATCAATGTGTTCACCAGTTGATAAATCCATATGTTTTTTTCAAACCAAGTACCAATAAATTTTGTTTTTTTGATTATTTACTTTTTATAGTTTTTTTCTAAGTATGGAGTAAAAATCAACAATTGAAAATCCCCAAAATATTTGCTTTATTTTTTTGGTAAATCTTCTTCTTTTAAATATTTATCACTAGATATTGTTTCCGAATTTTCTAATTCATATAAATCAGAAATAAGAGATGCATCTTTAGAAACTACATTTATATTAGCCCCCATAAGTTTTAAGTTCTTTATTAACTTTATCTCCAACTCCAAGCATTACATTTAACATTCCAGTAGCTAATGAAACTCCTAGAGCTACTGTAAATGCAATCATAAACATTTTTTTCGTTGTCTGACTAAAGTTCCAAATACCATTCTCAAAAACATACTATTCACCTATTGGAAATCTTTCTTTTTCTTTTTCTAAAAACTTTTTTTATCTATAATTATCTTTGAATTTTTCTATTTTTATATTCAAAAAGGTATTGGATTACATCCGCCTTTAAATCCTATTGTAGCTTTTATTCATAACTACGTCACATCTTTTTACATACTATATCATTTTTTTCTTTCATAATATCCCGCAATACCACAAATTTGACAAGCATCAAGTCCAATTCCATAAGAAGTACTATTAGGCTTTTTTTAACAATAATAAATCTAATATCATGTCCATCTACTTTATAAGAAAAATCTGTGTAAATGACCATCATCCACTTCAGATAATGGAATAACAATATTATTTCCTTCTTCTTGGTATGGCTGTGCAGCAGTTAATTCTACAGGTTTTGTAATAAGATAATTTAAGTATGTTGCAGAAAAAAATCATAATAAAAGATAAAAAAATATCGAAAAAAATATGCCCATCTCCTATTAACAATTAGTCTCCACTTTTCTTTTCTTAAACTTGCACTATTTTTCGAAATTTCCTTTTTACCTTTAAGTTATTATAAGCAAAAAAATATAGCTCCTATTAAAATAATTAAAAAAAAGCAATTCCAATAAAATACGCTTCACTCTTATCCTCAAAAAAATCATTAAATCAAACACTTTAATTCCAAAAAAACTTTACTTTTTTTCTGTTAGTATAGGTGACATATTAAAAATCTTTTTTTAAATATTCTTTTTAGTCTTACTGTTGCAGTAATCCCCTTCAACCCATACTCTAAAAAAAGCATTTAAAAAAATATAGCGCCAAACATTAGAGTATATTGTCTTTTTACTACATCTAATTAAAAAAATTTATAAACTGCTAATATAAGTAATACTCCTGTTAATATTCCTAAAATATAACCACTTACTCTAAATAAAGTCAATGTACTAACTGAATCTTCTCCAAAGGCAATAAATTCCATTGATAGAGTTAAAAAGTCTTGGTATTATTAAATACAACATGCATGCAATCTCTACAAACATTAAAGTTAATACAATTGAACTAACTATTTTTTTAGTCTTGTACCAGTTTTTCAAAGTTATGCTTACTAATAATGATACGGTTATTAGAATAAGAATAAATAAACATAATGCTAAAACATATCTATTAAGTTTTGTAACTATATGTATCATTTCTTTTTTTATTCTTAATTCTAAGGAAATGTATATAAAAAGCCTAAAAAAAGTCCCAATGATTAAAAATAGATAAAGAAATAATTTTTATTAACTATTGAAATATTTTTTTCTTTAAATAAGACAAAGCCAATGCAAAGAAAAAAAAGAAAAAAAGTACATATAGTAAAAAAATTACATCAACATAAAAATTTTTCCCAAAAATAAAAACCTCGCTCCTAAAATATGGCAAAAACCTCTCTTAATTTCATAAGAGAGGGTTGCCTATTTTTAAAAATATAAAATAATAATTGTTTACTATTTATTTTTGTAATTGTTGTCCAGTATAATCCCAATCAAATTCTACTGTTTGTTTTTTTCATAATATTTTGATGCTGCATCTTTTTCCGCCATCTTTTTACTGCAGGTACACCAGTTTCTTCATCAGTGTGTAATAAATAGTCAGCAGATGGTTGAATTTCTATAACTAATTTATATTTACCAACCTTTAAAACATTCTTTTTTTAATATTTGTTCCGTAATGAGCACCATCATCAGCATTCATTGGCATCATTGAACCAGAAGTTACTTCTTTTTCCATCAGTTGATAATACTTTATAATTTACAGTTAAATATGCAGGCCAGATATCTTTTCCATTACCAAAACCAAATTTTTTACCTGCTTCTTTAGTTAAATGGATGTCTGCTTCTAAGTGCATATCTGATTCAGCTGCACTTGGTTGTCTTCCTTCAGGAACCATATCAACTCCTTGGAAATATACTGCTGCAACTTGGAAAGGACCTACTATTTTTTTCTTCTCCAATTTTAATTTCTTCAAAACCTGATTCTCCTGGTTTTTTTCAGCATCTTCAGCTTTTTCCATCTTCAACACCGGCTTCTTTTTAATTTTTCAGTTAATTCAGAGATTTTTTTATCTTTCTCTTCAATTGACTTTTGTAATTCATTTAATTTAGCTGTATCATTCTTTTGACATCCAACTAAACCCACTGATGTTAATAATGCTAATGTTACCACCATTTTTTTGACTTTTTTTCATAATATTAATCCTCCTAAGTTAAAACTAATAAAAAAATTTAGTTTTTCTTTTTTTAATTTTTTTAATTTAAAATAGTGACCTACCAATATCCAAACAGTTATTATAACCAACATAATTTGTGGAATTAACGTTTCAGCCCTATCATAAATATTCAAAATTGGAATACTCCAACCTTGCATTGCAGGTATAATTGTTGATCCGGAAATCACTCCTGCTTCTGTTAACTCTACTACACCTTTTTCCCATAAATGAAATACACATTAAATACAATAGTATACTTGTACATAGGAAAAAAATGGTTTAAGAGGTAACTTAACTGATGTAAATCTAAATAGAAGAAAAAAATTACAACTAATATTACTGAAGCTGCAACAAGTCCTCCAATTGGATATATTACATTCCTTCCGCCTGAAAAACGAAGCTTTATAAAATAATATAAGTTCAGCTCCTTCTCTTAAAAACTGCTAAGAACGCTGCAAAAACCAATGTCCACTTACTCTTATTATCTATAGATTTTTGAACTTTAGTTTGTATATAATTTTTCCCATGCCTCTTCTTCAGATTTAGATAAAAATCCAGTTACTAACATAAAAACAAAACTATAACTGCTAAAAAAACATAGTCCAGCCTTCAAGTAGCTCTTGTCCAACTCCACCTAATAAATAATTTATCATAATAGCTAAACCAAAACTACAGACAACAGCTGCACCCATACCTAAATAAACTGATTTACAAAGATGTTTATTCCCTGTCTTAACAAGATAAGCTATGATTGCAACACAGACTAAAAATTGCTTCTAATCCTTCTCTAAGCATTAAACCGAATGATGTGAAAAAAATCCTGAATATTTTTTTGCTTTCTCATCACCTTGTTTAACCTCAACATTACCAAATACAACTTTTTCCTTCAGAGTCTGGTGCGTTTTTTTGAAATAACTTTATCTAAAAACAAGTGCATCTCTATAAACTTTCATATCAAGCTCATCTATTGAAGACTTTAACTTTTCAACTGAATCACTTGTGTTTCCTAAAAAAAGCATGCTTAATTTCTCTAAAAAGCGCTTCAATTTCATTTACTCTGCTATTTGAAATTGCTACCATTACGTTCTTTTTCAAATCCTTGAACTTCATAATAATCAAAATAAGCAGAATCAATTGCTTTATAAGCACTTTGAAAATCTTTTTTTATCCGCATACTCTTTTTGCTTCTGTAAATTTTTAAATGCATGTCTTTAGCAACCTCTTGCCAATTATTGTACTTTTTTTCTTTTTCAACCTTAGCTTCGACATTTCCAATATTGCATACAAATAAAAACACTACAAAGAATTAGAAAAAAATGAAAAATATTCTTTTTTTATAACTTTGCACCTCCCAAAAAAACAATTTATGATAAAGATAATACATATCAAAAAGATATGAAAAAAATTTAAGCACTAATTATATTAACTAATGCTTTAATATCAATATTAATCTTATCAAATATATATTATCATATTCAACAAAAAAATTTCAAGAAATTAATAAAAAAATTTTTTTATTGTTAAAAAAATTAATTTTTTTATACATATTTTTCAGATAATTTTTTTATTAATATTTTTAATTTTTAATAAAAAAAGACATATCTCCCATTAATCTTGAAGATATGTCAAAAAAATAAAATATTTATTTTATTCTTTTTTTAAAAAAATTATTTCTTCCATGTACATTGCCCTTGTTGCTAAATATGCATATTTATTATCCACATATTTAACTATTATAAATGATATAATCATCGTAATAAATCCTACTACAAATCCAATAGTATCAATTGCTTTTTAATGTTGGAAAAAAATAAATTAACTAAAAGTATTGATAATATAAACATTAGCACAGGAAATCCATATAGAAATATCGAATATTTTAATACAATATTACTATCAACGCCAATTTTTTTACTTGATCTCCGACTGAAACATTTAAATTATTATTCATTACAATATGCATAGTCGGAGTAGGACATCCACTGCATGATTTACATGTACCTTTACAACCACTAATTCTAGAAATTAAAACCTTACATTGATTTTTCAGGTAAAAATTTTTTTGTAATATATCCTATTTGTTCCATAATATCAAATCCTTTACAACTTCTGAAGAAATTATGAGTCCCATTGCTGAAGGAATAAAACTAATACTTGATGGAGATGATTTTTCTTCTCTCTTCTGATTCTATTTTTTTCTCCAACTGATATTTCATCAGAGTAGACACATTTTAATTTTTTTACTCCAATTTTTAATTCTCTTCTTATAACTCTTGCAAGTGGACAAACTGAAGTTTTTATTGATATCTGAAACTTTGAATCTAGTAGGATCCATTTTTATTTCCCGCTCCCATTGCACTAATTATTTTTTTATATTATTTTTCATAACAATATTTTTATTAGATATATTTTTAGAAGTAATTGTATCTATTGCATCTACAACATAATCATAATATTTTTAAATTAAAACTATCTATATTATCTTTTTTTCTAACTTTAATTTAAAAAAATATTTACTTTTTATATCTGGATTTATTAGTCCTATCCTTTTTTTCATTTCATCTACTTTATATTTACCCACATTGCATATAAATGCATGAATTTGTCTATTAATATTAGTAATATCAATTGTATCAAAGTCTACAAGTGATATTTCTCCTATTCCACATCTACAAAGGGATTCTACGGTAAAACTACCAACTCCACCAATTCCAAAAAAACAATAACCTTGGAATTTTTTTAGTGTATTAAGTGAATCTTGCCCAATTAAAAGTTCTGTTCTTGTATAAATATTATTTTTCCAATTTTTTTAAATTTAACTCCTCAAGTTGTGCTTCAGATACCATACTAGGTGCATCAGTTAATAAATCAGATGCGGATTGTGTCTTTGGAAAAAGCAATTACGTCTTTAATATTATTTGTCCCAGCAAGCAACATAATTAGTCTATCTAAACCAAAGGCTAAACCTCCATGTGGTGGTGTTCCATATTTTAATGCTTCAAGTAAAAAAACCAAACTTAACTTCTGTTTCTTCTTTTTGTAAGACCTAAAGCTTTTAAACATTTTTATTTTTGTAATTCAGAATTATTAATTCTAATTGACCCTCCACCAAGTTCATCACCATTTATAACAATATCATAAGCTTTTTGCATATACTTTTTCAGGATTACTTTCTAAATATTGTATATCTTCATCCTTAGGATGAGTAAAAGGATGATGTTTTTGAAACGAATCTTTTTTTCATCATCATCATATTCAAAAAGAGGAAAATCTACAATCCAACAAAGATTGTATTCATTAGGATTTAATAAGTTCATTTCTTTAGCAATTACACATCTTAAAGCTCCTAAAGAATTTAAGACTATATCATTTTTTTATCAGCAAGTATTAAAAATTAAATCATCATTTTTTTAGAATCCATTTTAGATTTTTATTTCAGAAATTATTTCTTCATTTAAAAAAATTTAGAAATTGAAGATGTAATTTCTCCATTTGAGATTTTTTTATCCAAAAAGATTCTTTGCTCCAAAAATCTTTAATAGAATCAATTAATTTATCTATTTTCTTTCTAGTATATTCTTTTTGAGTATTCACCTATTGAAATGGCTCTAACACTTCCACCTGATAAAATTGCGTTTTTTTAAATAAATCGAATTCTACATTTTTTTAACACAATCAGTAATATCTTTAATTTCAAAACCAAAACGTAAATCTGGTTTATCACTACCATATTTTTTTCCATTGCATCATCATATTTCATTCTCTTAATTGGAAGCTCAATATCTATTCCTTTAATTTCCTTAAATAGTTTTTTTAGCATTCTTTCGTTAACATCTATAACATCTTCAACATCAACAAAAACTCATTTCTAAATCAACTTGTGTAAATTCAGGTTGTCTATTTGCTCTTAAATCTTCATCTCTAAAACATTTTTACGATTTGAAAATATCTATCCATACCAGAAATCATTAAAAGTTGTTTCATAATTTGTGGTGACTGTGGAAGAGCATAAAAAAATTACCAGGATTTACTCTTGAAGGTACAAGATAATCTCTAGCCCCCTCTGGAGTAGGTTTATTAAGATATGGTGTTTCTATTTCTATAAAGTTATTTTTCAGTGTAAAAATCTCTAATAACTTTACACACCTTTGCTCTTAATTTTAAATTATTTTTGTAAACTCTCTTTTCTTAAATCTAAAAAAATCTATATTTTTAACCTTAAACTTTCTGCTACATTATCATCATCTTTTTACATATATTGGCGGAGTTTGAGCGGTGTCTAAAATAACAAGTTCATTTACTTCTATTTCAATATCTCCTGTTGCCATTTTTTGGATTTTTTTACTCTCTTTCAGATACTATACCTTTAACTGCTAAAACATATTCAGATCTAATTTCTTTAGCATTATTAAAAATTTCTTCACCTAAAGTATCTCTTACAACTATCTGTGATATTCCAGTTGTATCTCTTAAATCCATAAATATTAATGAACCTAAATTACGTTCTTTTTGTAACCCAACCCATTAAAGTTACTTCTTTACCAATATCTTCTTTTCTTAAGTTTCCACACATATGTGTTCTTCTTAAGTTTCCCATTTGTGCCATATTATCCTCCTTATAAAAAAAGCCCCTGCAAAATGCAGGGACGAAATAAATCCATGGTACCACCCTAATTATAGGTATCTCTCTTTAAAATATTAGCTCCAGATTGTCCCATTTAATATCCATTAGTAAATCACACCAAACATTACCTCTCTTAAAAATTTCAACTAAATTTTTTTCCTTCAAAGCATTTTTATTCAACTATTGATTATTATAACAATAAATAGTAAAAAAAGTCAACTAAGTATAAAAAAAGAGCAATATATTGCTCTTTTTATAATTTTATTAAAAGAAAATTTTTATTCTTCATCTTCGTCATCTTCGTCGTCATCGTATTCTTCATCATCAATATAATCATCATCAAAGAATTCAACGTCATTTTTTTATTTTTTTATTAACTAAGTATCCATAACCTCCTATAATTACAAATACACAAGCTAATATTGGATATAGCCAAAAATAAGCCCTTATTTGTTAATTTTTGGATATACCTTTTAAAAAGTTCTTAAATACTTCAAAAAAATGGTATATGGTATTTGTTAGCAATAAGAATACAAGTTGTTATTACTTCAGCTAAAATCATAGATGCACATGATACTATAATTGATATTACAACTCCAAGTTTTTGTTAATTTTTCTTGAAAATAAAGTATACATAAAAAAATTGCACAATACAAAGAAATAGCTCCTGACCAAGAACTAAATACTTTTTAATAAAGAAATACCTACATATAGGGCTACACCAGCAAAACTACCTATGATGGCACCTATAGTACCAAATAAAAACATTTCCTTTTTTTCATTTTTTTCTCCTTTCTAATATTACATATAATTAAAATTTCTTTAAAATCACTTTTTAAAATATCAATAGCTTGTCTTGTTCTAAGTAAAACAGAAACAACCGCATAAGTTATTCCAGCTAAAATGAGAGCTATTAAAAAAACTTAAATTAGTAGATAATTTTTAAATTTAATATTATAAAAACACGATTTTTGAAACAAGTGCCATAGCAAAAAGCTGATATAATAACTTTTTTTACCATTATTAATAATACCTTTAGTTTTTTTATCTTACCAATTTGTTTTTTTCAAGTTTTTATATATAAATTAATAGCACCAAAAAAATAGTTGCAATACTTGATCCCAATGCAAGTCCATTTAGTCCCATAAATCTAGATAGTATTATAGATGTAACTACATTTAAAATTACCATTTCAATAGAATTTATAAGAGGGATTCTTGTCATTTTTAAGTGCATAAAATGAATTTGAAAGTACATCTCTTATACCTAAACCTATAAGTCCTAGACCATAATAAAATAAAACACCAGAAACTAAAAATAACATCATTTTTCATCAAACTTTCCTCTTTTTAAAAAAATTAAAGTTACTATTTCTTTTAGAAAAAAATTAATATACCAACACACGCCGGTGTTACTAAGTATATAATTGTTGAAAGAGTTTTTTTGCAATCTGAACTTTAAACTTTTTGTTTTTGACTCTATAGCTAATTTGCTTAGAGTTGGAAAAAAATAGAAGTTACTATTGATACTACCAAAAATTCCCCAAACAAATTCATTTAGTTTAACTGAATATGATAAAACTGAAATTCCTCTAACAGAAATGAATGATGCTAAATTTTTTTATCTATTAGTTGATTAATTTGATTTACAGCAACACCAAAAAAATTATGGGAAGTGCCAAAATCAAGAGTTTCTTTATATTTTTTTATCTTTGTAATCAACAAAAAAATTTATGTTTATAACCAGTATCTTTAATTGCCCATATATATGGAATATACTGAAAAAAATTGTTGCAACAGTAACCCCAATTGGAGCTAAAAATAGGATTAATTTTTATAACTAATAATTAAAAAAATATAATAATTATTATATTATAAAAAAATCCTGTAGACCCTGGAATAATAAAATTTCCTTTTATATTCAAGTAACCCTTAAAAAAATTGAATTTAAAAGTTGAGCAAACATTCCAAGAATCGTAATTCTTGTAAATTGTACAGATAATTCAAAAATTTCACCCGAATAGCCCATTGCAAAAAAATAAATACTATTTGTCTAGCAAAAAAATATATGCTAAAAATAGTTGCAAAAATTGATATTAAAAAAAATTATATTTATAATATTACTTGTAAATTTTTTTCAGATTCTGATCTACCTTTATTTCTTTCTATAGTTGTATATGTTGGTATAAAATTAATTGAAATACCTGACATTACAAAACCTAAAATTGTATACGGAACTAAAAAGCGAAATTTGAAATGCTGTTGCAACCTCACCTGTTCCATAAAAAAATATGATAATAATATTTCTCTAAAAAAACCAAATATTTTAGATAAAATATTAATAACCATAAGTAAAAAAAGCTGTATAACCCATAAACATCTCCTATCATAAAAAAAATGTCAAAAAAACATAAGTTTTTTTGACTTTAGTTTTTATATCTACTTGTTACTTTGTCATTAAGTCCATACCATATAAATATTCTTGAAGTTTTTATGTAAATGTTCCATAAAAAAACTTTATATATATGTTTATAAAGATTTTCTAAATCTTTCTTTGTCAAAAATTTTTTTCCTTTTTGTAAAAACATAATAATTATTACCTTTAAACTCTAATTTTTAATTGTTTTTACTATATAATTATTAAGATTAAAAAAATATATTCTTTTATTACATTTTCAAAAAAATTCATTAGTTTTTTTCTTCAAACATTTTGTTAAGATTATAGTAGTCTATAACATTATTTATAACTCTATTTCTAAATCTATAGTCTTTTTGAAGATAATTTTTCTAACAATTAATTTTTTTGCTTTTTTTACTTATCTTTAAATTAGGATAATTAAGTAGAAAATAGTTTTTCTACTTCATTAGCAAAAAAACATTTGATTTTTTTACCATAGATATAAGAATCAACTGCTAAAACTATTTCTAATCTATTAATATCATCATAAACTAGTTTTTTTGAACAGCACTTTTTTTATATTCCTTATCAGATCTATTTTTTTGTAGAATACATCTAAACTTTTTTTGAAATTTTTATTAAAAAAATTGCTTGTCTAAACCTAACATTAAAGCCACGTTGTTCAATTGAAAGTGAGGAAATAAAAATATCAAATGCTACGGAATCTTTTTAAATATAAAAAAATTGTATTCTAAAGCTATTCTTGTGTCTTTATCTAATAAAGCATTCATAATTTTCTCCCCCTTTTTTTCTAATCTATTTTTTTAAATTAAAAACATAAAAAAATATAGTTTTTTTAATCTATTTGCACATAAAAACTACAATATCATCATCAATATTTCTTAAAAAAATTTTTTTGAAAATTTCACTATGTTTGAAAACTATAACTATTTGAAAGTCGTGTTATATCAACAGCAACTGTATTAAATTCACGTTTTTTTATTCCAGCAAAAAAATATCTTCAAAAAAATTTCTTCTAAAAAAATTTTTCATCTTCTGAAGTTTCTATTTTTTTGAGGAATCGAGCTTATAATAGTATAAATTGTTTTTTTAGATTAAATGCAGGAATAATCTTATATTCCCCTGTTGCTAAAGAACTTAATTTACTAAAAAAACATCAAGTAGTCTATTACCAGCTTTAGAAATAATCTCCATTGTATCATCGTTTGAAAAAGCATTATCAACAAAATAAACAATACAATCAGATTCAATATCGAATATGCTTTCACTAACTACTCTAATATCCATAATAAACCTCCAAAAGTATATATTAAAAATAGTATAACTATTATATATTTTTTTAATATTTAGTCAATAATTACCAGTATATAAAATTGATAAATTTCTGATAATTTAGTTAAATTAATTTTTATAATTAATTTTTAATATATGGTATAATTAATATAAGGAGATTATTTAAAAATAATACTGATTTTATAAACAAAAGGAGATAATATGAAAGTTTCTGGAATAATATCAGAATATAATCCATTCCATTTAGGACATAAGTATCAAATAGATACCCTAAAAAAATGAGATAGATACCTCTGTAATAGCAATAATGAGTGGCGATTTTGTTCAACGTGGAGAATGTGCAATATTAGATAAATATACAAGAGCTAAAATTGCAATAAATAATGGAATTGACCTCGTAATAGAACTTCCATTTTTTTACAGTTTACAAAGTGCAGAAAAATTTTTGCAAAAGGTGGAATTTCAATCTTAAACAAATTAAATATAGTTGACTATCTTTGTTTTTGGTTTTGAATGTGATAAAAAAAGAAGATATCGTCAAGATTGCAAACTTTCAACTTCAATACAGAGATGAAATTGAAGAAATTTTTAAATTATGAAATGAAATTAGGAAATAGCTATGCTGTTGCATATAAAAAAATGCTTGTGTAGAAATCAATAGTAAATATAAAAATTTTAGAACTACAAGACGACTTTTTTTATTTCAAATAATATTCTTTCAATAGAATATGTTAAAAAAACTTAATATTATCAAACTCTAAAAATTACTCCTTTTCCAATAAAAAAAGAAAAAGGAAAAAAATTATAATGATGATAATTATCGTTCAAATGATCAACTAAGTGCTTCTGCAATAAGAAAAGCAATTTATGAGAATAATATAGAAAAAAATTGAAAAATTTATAGATAAAAAAATACTTTTTATTGAGTCAAATAATTCTCTAAAGAATATGATCTTACCAAACGAAAAAAATTATTTTTAGAAATTTTAAAATATAATATTTTTATTAAATCAAATAAATCCTGAAAATATAGTAAATTACGAAAATGGAATTTTAAATTTAATAAAGAAAAAAATATTCATTCAGTAAATTCTATAGAAGAATTAGCAGAAAAAAATTCAAAGTAAAAAGATATAAAAAAAGTTAGAATAAAAAGATTTATTTATAATTATCTATTAAATATTAATAAGGAAATAAAGGAAATTTATTCAAAAGATATTGAATATATAACAGTTTTAGGCTTTAATAAAAAAAGGACAAGAACTGCTTAAAGAAATAAAAAAAATAAAACCAATCTAGAAATTATAACAACAAATAAAAAGCACACAAAATCTATCGGATTTTTCAAAAAAACAAATTTGAAATTGAACAAAAAAATCAAGAAAATTTTTATAAGCTTTTTCACTAATAACATAAATAAAACTGAGTTTATAAATTTTTTACAAAAAAATAACTACCGAATTTTTCGGTAGTTATTTTAAATTTACATAATATTAGATTTTCTAATTATCAACACAAAATTAGCTTTTTTTACTATACTTTTTGTTAATTAAAAACTTATTCAGAAACTCTAATTTCACAATATAATCAAGAAAGCTTATTAGAAAAAAAGTCTATAAACAATATGTTTAAAATTACTAGTATATTTTTTTCACTAGTAATCTTTTTTTAAATATTTATTTTTCTTCTTTTTGAAATTGTATCATCTCTTTTTAATCTTTTTTTAAAAATAATACAATCATCAATTAAACTAAATAAAGAAAATATACTACCTAACAATATAATACTAGTAAAAGTAAAATTAACATTACTCGACATACAAACATCCCCTATTCTTACAGCAATTTAATAAATTATAATTATCGTAAAATAATTACTAAAAAAATATTATTCCTTTTTAATACTTTATTTTTTTCATAACGCTACTCCTATTTAATTTTTCTATTATATACTTTTTTTATTAAGATTTTTTTAAAATCACTATATCTGTTTACATATGAGCTAAAAACCATCTCCGTTTTTTTATATCTTAAATAACTCCCTTATGGGACTACTGGTGTCTCCATTCTTATACCTATAATAATTTCTATAATTCATCCTTATACCTATCACTATAAAGTGTAACAAACCATAACTGTGTTAATTTAGTTAGATTTTTAAATAAAAAAAATAATTAAATGTCAACAGTTTCACCATAAATACTTTATGTTTTTTTAAACAATTAAAAAAAGGTATAGAAAATACTATTCTATACCTTTTTCTTTGCTAAATAAAAGTTATTATTAAAGGAATTAAAATTACAGCTAAAATTCCTGAAATTGAAATTGAAACTGTTGCAATCGATCCTTCAATTTCTCCAATCTCCATCGCTTTTTGCAGTTCCTAGAACATGACTACAAGAACCAAGTGCAACTCCTTTTTGCTACTTTATCATCTATTTTAAAAAAATCTTAAAAAAATTATCTCCCCTACACTATAACCAATAATTCCACATATAACTATAAAAAAACCATAGCTATTTCAGTAATAGCTCCTATTTTTCTTAGATATTTCATAGCCTATTGCAGATGTCACAGATTTTGGTAACATAGATAATATAATTTCTTTGTTTATACCAAATATATTACATAAAAAAATATTCCGATTATTACTCCAATACTTATTCCAACGATACATCCTAGTAATATTGGAAGAAAATACTTTTTTTATAATTTCTAAATTCTTATAAAGAGGTACTGCTAATACTACTGTTGCTGGTGCTACAAAAAAATAATTATATCAGCTCCAATCTTATAATTTGAATAAGGTATCTTAAAAAGTCAAAAAGTACTAAAATTATAAGAACAGAAGATGTAACCATGGGACTTAGAAATTTTAGTCCTAATTTTACTTGAATTTCGTATCCTATAATAAATGTTATAATTGTTAAGAATATTCCAAAAAGTGGACTATTAATTATTATCTGCATTTTTGTTCTCCTTTTACAAAAAAATCTTTACAAAAAAACGAAGTAGCAAATGAAGTAATAGTTATTGATACTACTACACTTACAAATAAAAATTAGAAATATTTGTAAAAACTTTCCATTAAAAAAAGTGAAACTTATCTATAACTCCAATTACTAATGGGGTCATGAAAAGTGTAATACTTTCAAGTAAAAAAACTCTGAAACTTTTTTTCTATTTTTTTAAATCAATTATTTTTAAAAATATAATAATGCAACTAGAAATAACATTGATAAAATTATAGCTGGAATTGGAGACTTTAAAAAAATATTTCCAAAACAGTTCCAATAAACAAAAAAATTAAAATAATTAAAAAAATTCATAAATATGTTTAATACTTATCATCTCCCAAAAATAATTAAAGGGTTATTACTAACCCTTAAATTTCAAATATATCATATTTACCATACAATTCATCCAAATATACTATTGCTAGAACAGTTGGACCAGTATGACAACCTATAACAGCATCTACTCCACTAATTATTATATTGTCATTATTAAATTCAGTTTTTAATAATTCTTTTTATTTCATTAGCTTTTTTTCTTCACAATCTCCATGAAGAATCAGTATAGTTTGTTTATCCAATACACTTGATCTACTTTTTTTATAATATCTAAAAAAACTTCTTTTTTTAAAAAGCTTTTATTTCCTCTAACTTTATCAAAAAGTTAAGTTTTTCCTTCATCTTTTGAAATATCTAATATTGGACATATATTTAATAAATTACCTAAAAATGAATTTAGCTTTATTTAATCTTCCACCTCTATATAAATAAGTTAAATCATCTAAAAGTAAATATATAATTTATATGTTTTTTTGAAAAAAATTCTGTATATTTTAAAATATATTCTACCGTTTCATTATTATCTATCATTTGTGCAACTTTTACAGCCAAAAACACCATATCCAAAACTTGCACCTAAACTATCTACTATATGGATTTTTTTGAATCAGGAAATTCTTCAAGTAAATCATTTTTTTACCATATTTGCAGTATTAAAAAGTTCCAGAAAGTCCAGAAGATAATGAAATATAAATAATTTCATTATTGGCTAAAAAGTTCTTCTTTAAAAGCATCATAAAAAAATCTTTATAAGAAACCTGAGAAGTTTTGTAGTTAACCCCTTTAGCCATATTATCAAATAATTTATACTTATCAATATCTTTATTTAAAATATATTCATTTTCTCCGTCTGTAACACTCATATTAAATATATGAATTTTTATATTTTTTTGGGCAATTTCTACTGGAATATCTGCTCCCATATCTGAAAAATAACTTTATCATTTCTACCTCCATTTTTAAAATTTACCTAGTCTATATAATATACTATTTTTTTAGTTTTTTTGCAAGAAAAAAATAGTTTTGTGATAAAACTATTTTTTTAAAATAAATATATTAATTTGTAATAACTAAATTAACAGGTAAATCAAATTCATTTATAGGAACTTTATCAATAATTTGATCTTTAAATGCAAGGGATATTGTATAACCTTTATAGTCTTTTTAAATACCTATCATAATATCCTCCACCAAAACCAATCCTATAATTATCTTTGTCAAATCCAACACCTGGAACTAATATTAAATCAATCATATCTTTTTTTCAACGATATTTTTCTTTTTTTCTGGAGGTGTTTTTTTATTCCATAATAACCTTCAACTAGTTCATCTAAAGAATTGATTTTATAAAAAAATCATATTCCTACTTTCTTTTTCGCATATTGGAGAACAAACAGTCTTACCTTCATTCAATAATTTTTTTCAATTATTGGATAAGTATTTATTTCTGTACCAAAAGGAATAGTAAGAGCTATACATTTTGCTTTTTTTAAAAATTTTTCATTTTCAAATAGTTTATTATATATAGCTTTTTTTCAAATGATAATCTTTCTTTACTATTAATTGTTTTTTTAATTTTTTTCTAATATATCTTTTTCTTAAAAATCTTTTTGTCCATTAATAATCACTAACTCCTAGTAGTTTACGAACTTCTCCTACAAAATATAATGAGCCAAATGCAGAGATAACATCATCTTTGTTAGAAATACTAAAAGATTTATCTATAGCTTCTTGATAATCTTCAAAGCTATACACTTCTTTATCAGTTAAGCATCTTATTTTTTTCTCTTAGATCAGAAGCATTCATGGCTCTATCCGAATCTGGTCTAACAGTTAAAAAAATACATCAAAACAAGGAATTATTTTTTTCAAGCATCTCATTGTAATCTTTGTCTTCTAAAACACCAAAAAAATTGCTATTTTTTTGTATTTTTTTATAATAAAAAAATTCATATTAGATATAAACTTTTTCAACTCCATCAATATTGTGCGCTCCATCTAATATAAAATCAGGTTTTTTTGAAACTAATTCAAATCTACATGGCCAACTAACTGTAGAAAATCCTTTATATATACTTTCATCAGATATATCAAATCCCATGTTTCTAAGTTCAATAAGTAATTCTAAAGAAATAGTTGCATTATTAACCTGATGAGAACCTAATAAATTAATTTTTTTAAATTTTTTTAAAAATTCTTATAGTTAATAACTTGTCCAGATTTTTTTATTTTTCTAAAAATATCTATTTTTTGATAAATCATTCACTATGACTTTTTGAATTTTTTTCTTTTTGCAACTTTATTAATTGTTTCCATAATCTCGTTGCTTTGAGCATATAATATTAGTGGAATTCCTTTTTTTAATTATACCAGCTTTTTTTCAAGTGCAATTTCAGAAATTGTATTTCCTAAAAAAATTGTTGATGATCAAAGCTTATTGAAGTAATCATAGTTATTAGAGGTCTCTCTATTACATTTGTAGCATCAAGTCTTCCACCAAGACCAACTTCCATAATTGCAAAATCACACTTTTTCACGGTAAAAAGTACAATAGAGATACTGCCGTTATAAGTTCGAAATCAGCTGGAAATACTTCAAGAGTATTTTGCAACATTTCTTACTTCATTCATTAATTCTATTAATTTATCTTCTGGTATATTCTTATTATTAATTCTAATTCTTTCTTCAAAGTTATATATAGATGGAGAAGTAAACATACCAACTTTATATCCTTGTGAAACTAAAACAGAGTTTACAAAAGAAGTGCAGGAACCCTTTCCATTGGTTCCTGCAATATGAATAACTTTTTAATTTATCTTGTGGATTTCCTAATTTTTTTCCATAAGAATTTTTTTATATTTTTGTAAACCTAATTTAACTCCACTGCAAACTTCTCCTCTAAGTTTTATCATTGCAGTTTCATAGTCCATATTATTTTACCTTTTTTCTAGCAGCAATTAAACATTTTTCAGCTAAAACTGATGTTGTAATTGATCCAATACCACCAGGTACAGGATTTATATAACTAGCAATTTCAGAAACTTCATCAAAATGAACATCTCCTGTTACCTTTCCGTTTTTCGTCATAATTTGTTCCAACATCAACAACAATTGCACCTTCTTTAACAAAGTCTTTTGTAACAAAATGAGCTTTTACCAATAGCTGAAACAAGAACATCTGCATTTTTTTACATACTTCTTTTAAATTTTGAGTTCTACTATGACATACAGTAACTGTAGCATTTTTTGCTAATAATAACATGGCAACTGGTTTTCCAATAACATTACTACGTCCAAGAACCACTGCATTTTTTCCAGATAAATCTAAATCATAAAATTCTAACATTTTAATTACTGCAGCAGCTGTACAAGGAATAAAACTATCTTCTTTAGGATAAAAAAAACTTCCCCAATATTGTATGGGCTAACTCCATCAATATCCTTTTTTTAGGATTAATTTTCATACCAACTAAATCATCATCAATATGTGATGGTAATGGTCTTAATAGTAAGAAACCATCAACATTATCATCGTTACCAATTTTTTTCAAGTTCAGCAATAAAAATCAGCTTCAGAAATATCTTCTGGAAAATGAAATTGCACACATTCAATTCCTAAAGATGATAATACTTTAATTGCTGCTTTTTTTCATATCCAATTGAGTCGCTTCTATCTCCAACTCTAATAAAACCACAAGTTGTAATTTTTTTCCTTTTTCTTTTTAATTCAGCAACTCCAGCTTTAATTTTTTTCTTTTTAAAGCTATAGCTACATCCTTACCTTTCATTATTGTTGTCATAACAATCTCCTTATTTTTAAAAAAATCCATTAAAAAAATTTCTTCAAAAGCTTTTATTAGCAAGTTCAGTTCCATCTTTTAATAGTTTCATGGATTTTTTTCATTTATAGTTTTAATATTTTTCTTCATTTTTTTCATTGAAGAAGTATTTGCGAATACACTTAAACTTGCACCTTTAAGCGCAGATTCTAAGAATACAGCTCCAGTTGCAACATCTCCAATAAGATTTTTGATTTCCAATTCTTATTAGTCTATCAACTAAACAAAGTGCCTCATAAGATTTTTTTCCATAATTTGTAATGGAATCATAGCAGCATTATAAAGATTAACCTCTAAAGCTTCTCTTTTTAATCTTTTTTTCTTCATCAGTTGTTCTTGGCATCTTGTAACATTGAGATAGTGGATAAAATGCATCTGCATCTCCTTGAACAAGTTCTTTTTAATGAAACAATTAATTCATTGTATTTCTTAATTTGTTCCAAAAATTTCTTCTTCAACATCTTTAAATTTTTTTCATTACCAGTTGTATAAATTGCATCCATATTTAGAAGTGCTACTCCTAAAAGCGCCAACAAGGGCAGAAGCTCCTCCGCCCCCTGGTACAGGTTGTTTATCTGATAATTCTTGTATAAATAAATTTATGGTTTTTATCACACATTTTTTTGTTCCATAAATTCCTCCTATTAACTAGAATAATCCAACTATTTTTTTCCATCATCTGTAATATCAATATTATTAGCAGCTGGTACTTTTTGGTAATCCAGGCATTGTCATAATATCTCCACTGTAAGCAACAGCAAAAACCTGCTCCTGCAGCAATCTTAATATCTTTAATATTTACTTTAAATCCTTCTGGTCTACCTACCTTATTCTTATCATCTGAGAAAGAATATTGAGTTTTTAGCCATACAGATTGGAACATTTTTTTATATCCTAATTCTTCAATAGTTTTTAATTTTTCTTTTTTTAACTCCTGGAGAGAATGTTACTCCTAAACCACCATAAACTTTTTGAACAATTTTATTTAATTTTTTTCTTCTAGTGAATCTTCTATATCATAAATTTGGTTAATAGGTTTACTATTTTTCAGCAAGTCTTACAACTTCATTTGCTAAATCAACAGCACCTTCTCCACCTTTTTGCCCAAACATCTGAAAGTACAACATTAACACCTAATTCTTTACATTTATCTTCTATTAATTTTTAATTCTGCTTCAGTATCTAATGGGAATTTGTTAATAGCAACAACGCAAGGAATACCAAATAGATTTTGCATGTTTTCAACATGTTTTAATAAGTTTGGAAGACCTTTTTTTCTAATGCTACTAAATCTTCATTACCAAGTTCAGTCTTAGCAAGTCCACCATGCATTTTTTTAATGCTCTTACAGTAGCAACTACTACAACTGCATTTGGGTTTAAACCAGCAAATCTACATTTAATATCAAGGAATTTTTCTGCTCCTAAGTCAGCTCCGAAACCAGCTTCTGTTACAACATAATCTGCATATTTTAAAGCTAATTTTTGTAGCAATTATACTATTACATCCATGTGCAATATTTGCGAATGGTCCACCATGAATAAATGCTGGAGTATGTTCTAATGTTTGAACAAGATTTGGTTTAATAGCATCTTTTAGTAAAGCTGCCATTGCGCCTTGAGCATTTAAGTCTTTTGCAGTTACAGGTTCGCCTTTTCTATTATAAGCAACAATAATTTTTCCAAGTTTTTTTCTTTTTAAATCTCTTAAATCATTTGATAGACATAAAATAGCCATTACTTCTGATGCAACTACGATTTCAAATCCATCTTCTCTAGGAACACCATTAGATTTTTCCATTTAATCCATCAACTATGAAACGAAGTTGTCTGTCATTCATATCAACAACTCTTTTTCAAAGTAATTGTTCTTGCATCAATATCTAACTCATTTCCATGATTAATATGATTATCTAACATTGCAGCTAATAAGTTGTTTGCAGCACCTATAGCATTGAAATCTCCTGTGAAATGTAAGTTAATATCTTCCATTGGAACTACTTGAGCATATCCACCACCTGCAGCACCACCTTTAACACCAAAAAAACTGGTCCTAAAGAAGGTTCTCTAAGTGCAAGAGCTGTTCTTTTTTTCCAATTTTATTTAAACCATCACCAAGACCTACAACAGTTGTTGTCTTACCTTCTCCTGCAGGAGTTGGAGTGATAGCAGTAACTAAAATTAACTTTCCATTTGGTCTTTCGTTATAGTCTTTCAATTCATGTATATTTAACTTTGCTTTTATAATTTCCATAAAAGCTCTATAGCTTCTTCCGGAAATCCTAAGTAATCAGCTACTTCTCTGATAGGTTTCATTTTTTTGCTTCTTGAGCAATTTGCACATCTGTTTTCATAAAAAAATTCCTCCTTTTTTATTAACAAAAACAATTTTTTTAGGGAATCGTTATTCCCTCTATTCAGTATACAATTTATTTATTAATATGTCAATATCTTTTAATATAAAAAGTTTATTATACATGTTTAAAATCAAATATACACTTTAATTACAAAAATACCCTTATAAATAATATATAACACAATAATTTTTTTAAAACTTTTTTTAATAATGTTTATAATAATGAACGTTTTTACACTTAAAAATTATAAATATTATTTTTATTTATATTCAAATAAAAAAAGTCGAATTATCTATACATATAATTCGACTTAGCATTATTTATTATTTTTTTATTTTTACTTCTTTTTTTATTATTTTTTTGATACTTCAGCTACTATAAATGGAACAAAAAGCTAGTGGTATTGCTACTGATAATTCTTTTTATTCCTAAAGTTACCGTATCAAAATATGGTTGTAGGAAAGGTACATAAACAACTATTAGCATCATTACAAATGATAAGGCAGTTCCATATACTAATGTTTTTATTTGAAAACACACCAATATGGAATAAAGTAAATCTACTACTTCTAACTGAATAACTTCTTAAAAGTTCTGCAGTAATTAGTGTAAAGAATGCAACTGTTCTTGCACCTTCGATATGATTAGGATAATGATGCATTCCATAGAAATATGCTCCTAGTGTAGCTACTGTTATAGCTATAGATTGAGAAACAATACTATAAATCATTTCTTTATCTAAAATTGGTTCATTAGGATTTCTTGGTGGAACTTCCATAATATCTTCATCACCCTTTTTCAACTCCAAGTGCTAGAGCTGGAAAACTATCTGTAACTAAGTTTAACCAAAGTAGTTGAATTGGTATAAATGGTACTGGAATATTTAATAAAATAGAAATTAGTACTATTAATATTTCCCCAACATTACAAGATAACAAAAAAATGATACGAACTTTTTTTAATATTTGAATATATAATACGTCCTTCATGAACTGCTGAAACAATTGTAGCAAAAATTATCATCAGTCAAGATTACATCTGAAGTATTTTTTTCGCAACATCAGTACCAGTAATTCCCATTGAAACACCAATATCCGCTCTTTTAATTGCTGGTGCATCATTTACTCCATCACCTGTCATAGCAGCTATATGACCATTCTTCTTTAATGCACTAACAATTTGTACTTTATTCTCAGGACTTACTCTTGCAAATACTCTTGTAGTTTTTTTACTACTTCACAGATTTCTTCTTCAGTCATCTTATTAAGCTCACGACCCATTATAGCTTTTTGAATTTTTCATCTAATATTCCTAAATCCTTAGCAATTGCAACTGCAGTTTCAAGATAATCTCCTGTAATCATTATTGGAATAATACCAGCTTTTTTTACATTCTTTAATTGCTTCTTTTTGCTTCCGGTCTAGCTGGATCAATCATTCCCATTAATCCAACAAAAAAATCATATCTCTTTCAATGTTTTCTGAAGTTTTATCATCTGGTAAAGAATCAAATTTTTCTATATGCAAATGCTAATACACGAAGGGCTTGTTTAGCAAATTCACTATTTTTGTAAAAAGAACTTTTTCTTTTTAATTCATTTGTAAATTCTTCTACTTTTTCCATTTATTAAAAATATATTTACAATTATCTATTACTATGTCTGGTGCACCTTTTGTAGCAGAAATAACATTTGATGAAAAAAATATTCTCATTAAATGTTGTCATCATCTTTCTAGTTGAATCGAAAAGGTATTTCAGCAATCCTTTTTATGATTATCATTTAATTTATCTTTTTAAAATACCAACTTTTTTTCAGAAAGTGTAAGTAACGCACCTTCAGTGGGATCCCCAGTTATTCTATAGTTATTTTTCATCTTTAATAAGTTTTTGCATCATTAACTAATGTTGAAATAGTTGAAATCGAAATAAAATCGTCTATTTCTTTAGCATTAACATTTTTCTCCATTTAACGATACTTCACCAATAGGTTCATAGCCTGTTCCTTCTACATCATAAACTAAATTATCAACATAAACTTTTTTTACTGTCATTTCATTTTGAGTAAGAGTTCCTGTTTTATCTGAACAAATTACTGTAGTTGTTCCTAATGTTTCAACAGCTAATAGTTTCTTTACAATCGCATTCTTTTTAACCATTTTTGTCATACCAAGAGATAGTACTATTGTAACTATAGCTGGTAAACCTTCAGGTACAGCAGCAACAGCAAGAGATATTGCAGTTAAAAGCATTAGTAAAAATTGTTGTTTATATAAAAGTCCTACAATAAATACAACAATACAAACTCCCACTGTTATTAGTCCTAATGATTTTGATAAACCTGCAAGCTTTCTTTGAAGCGGTGTATCTTCATCTTCAAAAGAATCAAGTGTTGTTGCAATCTTTCCAATTTCAGTATTTTCACCAGTTGAAACTACTACTCCAAGACCTCTACCATATGAGATAATAGTTGATGAATAAGCCATATTTTCTCTATCACCAATTTCAATTTCTCCATCATAAATTTTTATCAGCAAATTTTTTTCTACCGGTACAGATTCTCCTGTTAATGAAGATTCATCAATTTTTTTAAAATAAAACTTTCTATCAATCTTAAATCTGCTGGTATAATATCTCCAGTTTCAAGTTCAACAATATCACCAACAACAAGTTCTGGAGATGGAATATGAATTAATTTTCCATTTCTATAAACTTTAGCCATTGGACTTGCCATTTTTTTGTAAAGCTTCAATTGCTTTTTTTCTGCTTTTTCCCTCTTGATTAAGTGAAAGAATTGCATTTACAACTACAATTGCAATAATTATAAAAAGCATCTGTTATTTCACCCTACAACAGCAGACATTATACAAGCACCAATTAATATTAAAATCATCGGATCTTTAAATTGGTCAATAATTTTTTTGAAAGAAGTGATTTTTTTATTCTTTTTGTTTCAATTCATTTCTTCCATTTTTTTCTAAAAAGCTCTTTTGCTTTTTTTCGCTTGAAAGTCCATTTTTTTATATCACTTCCAAGTTCGTTGATACATTCATCAACACTTTTTGTTGTACCAATACATAATTTTTCCTCCTTAAGTTAAGGTTTTTTTGCATAAAAAAACCTTGTTTAATAAAAATTAAACAAAGGTCTTGCTTCCTATTGAAATAGTTAGGTGTTTAGCCGGGATAAACCGTACTGACGACTAAACAAAAAAATAGCTACTCCCTTTATTAAATATATTATACTAAATTTGAATATTTATTTCAAGTATAATTTTATAATTTTTAAAAAAATAGAAGATGTTTAAACAAACACCTTCTATTTAAAAAAATATTAAAACATTTTATTTTTGTTTTTAACTTTTTACCTTTTCAAGTACTATATTTCCTTTTTTTACATCTAAAAAAATAATTTTTTTCATCATTAAGAATCTGATTTTTTTAAAAATTTCATCTGCAATTTTATTTTTCAAGCTCAGACTTAATAATTCTTTCAAGCGGCCTAGCTCCGTAAGCTTTTATCAAATCCCATATCAGACAATTTTTTTACAATTTTATTGCTATATCCAATGTTTAGACCCATATTTTTTTAATCTTTTTCTTTAACTTTTTCAAGTAATAATTCTGTAATTTTTTTAGTATATCTTTTTTTCATCCAATTTTTGAAAAATACAATAATATCATCAACTCTATTTAAAAAAATTCAGGCTTAAACATTATTTTTTTAATTCAGAATTTACAATTTCTTTCATTCTATCATATTCTTTTTCTTCTTCATTTTTTTCTTAGCTGAAAATCCTAATGAATTTTTTTCTTTTTCAATTGCTGAAGCTCCAACATTAGACGTCATTATAATAACAGTATTTTTAAAATTTACAGTTTTTTTCCTTGAGAATCTGTAAGTCTTCCATCATCAAGAATTTGTAATAACATATTAAATACATCAGGATGAGCTTTTTTTCGATTTCATCAAATAATACAACACTATATGGTTTTCTTCTAACGGCTTCAGTTAAATATCCACCTTCTCCATATCCAACATATCCTGGTGGAGAACCTACTAATTTTTGAAACTGTATGTTTTTTTCCATATACTCACTCATATCTATTCTAATCATATTTTTCTTCAGATTCGAATAAAAAGATTTGCTAAAGATTTTTGCTAAATATGTTTTTACCAACTCCAGTTGCTCCAACAAAAAAATAAAACTTCCAATTGGTTTTGCTACCTAACGAAACACCTGCTCTAGATCTTTTTTTATGGCATTCGTTACTCTATCAATAGCAGTTCCTTGTCCTATAACAATATTTTTTTCAAATTATCTGATAAGGACAAATACTTTTTGGCTCTCTTTAGCTGTTAGTCTATTAACAGGGATTTTTACTCCAATCCGATATAATTTTTTTGCAATATCATCATATTTTTAAAAATTAAATTTTCATTATTTTTTTCTTATCTTTCTTAATTTCTTTTTAGTTTTTTTATTTCTTCTAAATTTTTCTTCATATTTATTTTTTTACATTCTTGCGCTTTTTAAGAATTCTTGACTTTCAACATATTCTTTTTATATTTTTTTAAGTCTTCATTTTCATCTTTTTAGTAATGAAATATCATCAGTATTTAAAAATGATTTAATTCTTAACATAGAACCAGCCTCATCTATTAAATCAATAGCTTTATCCGGTAAAAAAATCGGTCTGTTAAATATCTATGAGATAATTCTGCCGCAGCTTTGATAGCTTCATCTGTTATAACTATCCCATGGTGATTTTTCATACTTATCTTTAAGACCATACAAGATATTCATCGTCTGACTTACTGTTGGCTCTAAGACCTCAATTGGTTGTAATCTTCTTTCAAGAGCTGAATCTTTTTTCAATATGTTTTCTATATTCGTCTATTGTAGTCGCACCAATAAGTTGAATTTCTCCTCTTGCTAAAAAAATGGTTTTTAGTATATTAGCAGCGTCAATAGATCCTTCACTTCCACCAGTACCAACAATATTATGGAATTCATCAATGAATATAATTACATTTTTTTATTTTTTTATAATTTCATTTAAAGTATCTTTAACTCTTTTTTTCAAAATCACCTCTATACTTACTTCCGGCAAGCATAGCTGGTAAATCTAAACTATATACTATTTTTATTTTCTAAAAAAATTCAGGAACTTTAGATTCAACAATTCTAAGAGCAAGTCCCTCTACAATTGCAGTTTTTTTCCAACTCCTGCTTCACCAATAAGGATAGAATTATTTTTTTGTTCTTCTTAATAAAATTTGTAAAATTCTATCTATCTCCTTGTCTCTACCTATCACTTGATCAATTTTTTTCCGCTTTTCGCTCTTTCGTTGAGATTAACAGTATATTTTTTTCTAAAGTTTCTGTTGTTATTTCTGTAGAAACATTTGAAATATTCTCAAAATTTATTTTTTTCTTTAATATCTAAAGAAATACTTTCAGGACTTATATTAGAATCAATTAACATTTTGTATGCAAGAGATGATTTTAACTCCATTAAAGAAATCAAAAAGATGACAAGGTAAAACTTGAACATTATCTGATTCCATTGCAATATTTACTGCATTATCTACCACTTTTTTTGCATTCTTTGATAATTTGCTAGCAACATTAGAAAAAAATTACCTACTCCCCTTTTTTTCCAATATGTAGCTTTTTAAATAATTATAATTTGCTCCAGCAGAAATAAGACTTTCCGTCTCTCTACTATTTATTTTTAAAAAAACGCAAGTAGAATATGCTCAGTACCTATATAATCGTTTTTTTAAATAAAAAAAGCTTCATTTACTGCATATCTAATGAATTCATCAACACTTCTTATTACATTTTCATACATAAAATCACCTACCTATATCAATTTTTAAAAATCACTTTTTAAAAAGTTCTTCATTTTGTTCTTCTTCATTTAAAAAAAGACAGAACTTCTAACTGTCATAAGACTTTCGTATAGAAGTTTTTAAATCATATTCTACTATAAGTTCTAAACTTTGTAACAAAATACAAAGAGAAATATATTTTTGTAACTATATATGGAGTTACATTTTTCTCTATTCATTAATATACTTCTATATTTTTTTCAAATTTCTCTCTAAAATATTCAGTTTTTTTATACCTAATAATTTTCTACGATTATCTATTTCTAAATTTACTATTTCTGTTATATACTTATCCATTTTTTTCGAATAGCTGAAAATTCTTCAGAATTTTTCATTACAAAAATTCAACAATATAAAAAAATCTTCACATAATCCAATACTTAATAGAGAATAAATTTTAATACCTAAACTGGCCAGTTTTTTTCTAAAAAAATCAGTAGTTTTTATAATACCTTAATGAAGGTATATGCAAAACTCCCGTCATTTTTTAAACCATTCCCTACTAAATTTAAATCTTCAAAAAAATATAGCCAAAATTAGTATTAAATGAAAAATTTTATTTTTTTCATCCAAATCAGCCTCAAGTCCATATGCAAAATGTCCACATCTAAAATAATTAACGCCTGGTAGTTTTTCCAGTTAGTCGTAAATGCTCTTTAATATTTATATTCATATAAACAAATCCATCATCTCTTGATGCTATATATGAATTCTCTCTAAAAAAATATCATTAGAATCCAAGAATAATCCCTTATTATAATATTTAAGAATCTTTTTTTCTACTATCTATTTTTTTCAAAATAAAATCTATCACTATAATACAGCTTATAAAAACGAAGAGCAAATTTTATTATAAAGACTAATTTCATCTTCATATGAAAGCATATAATTAAATTTATATCCTTTAATATTTCTATATACGTCAACTTGACTCGAAAGAGAGACATACTTTTCAGAAATTTTTTCCTAAGAAACTACTCATTAATTTCCCTCCTTAGTTTAAGATTTTTTTCTTTTCTAATTCTTCAATTGCATTCTTTAATACATTACATTTTTAAAAAAATCTTCAATCTCTATACAATACTCTAGTTCTCTTTTTTTAAGTCTGATATTTTTAATACTATTATCATAAAAAAATCTTTAGTATACTCAGGGACTTTCCCCTTATATTTTTTTAAAATCATTATTTAATATTCTATTTAAAAAAAATTTGAATATATAAGTGATGGTTTTAATTTCTCTTTTCTATAATTTTTATATATAGTTTCAAAACAGCAAGGACATACTGTCATATTTGTATATAAAATATCTTTTTACCGAAGTTTTGCATTTTTTTACATTTTATATTAGAATTAATAATTTGATCTTTAAACTCTAACAAAAATATTAATATCATCTGTAGTTTTTAATGAATTAAATAAATTATTGTATTCATCTTCTGGAATTTCTTTTTTTCATAACCAATTGTAATAATCTTTTTTTACTCATTTTTTTCCTCCCGAAAGAATACACAACATTAAGCAATACATTTGCTCTTAAATTATCTTTTTATTTTTATTATCAACAAAAAGTGAATTATCACTAATAGCATGTAAAATAATAAGTCTTTCTCTTTTTGATATATAACCTAATTCAAATATTCTATCAATTATTCTTTTTTCCTTCATTGAATGTAATTTCATTATTTTTCTAAATACTCAATTATAGAATTAAAAAAAATACATCCTCATTTGAAAGAGTAGAAATTTTTAATATAACCACTTCCTCCACGATGGCTTTCTATATAGTAACCATTTGTTGAAGAAAAATCTAGTTGTTAAAAACATAATTAATTTGAGAAGGAGCACAAGAAAATTTACTTGCAAGGTCATTTCTACCTATCTCAATAATTCCATTTTCTGAATTTTTCTAGCATTTCTTTAAGAAATTTTTTTCTATAATATCACTAATACCTGCCAAAAAGAACACCCCCTGACCTACTTTTGACCTTTTTTATAATATTATACCCAATAATATATTTTTTTACATTTTTAAAAAAACTTTTTTTATATTATGTTATACTTAGCAATAAAAAAACAACGAAATTAAATTTCGTTGTTTTTTTATAATAATTTAATCTTAAAAAAACTACTCAAAAATATATCTTATGGTATTTTTTTAACATTTTCAACAAACTTTGAAAAAAACCTTTAGTCTTCTTAGTTGGAAATTCTTTACCATATAAAATTTCATAAGCTTTTTAGTGCTTTATTAACTTTATTAACATAATGTTTTGTTTCTGATGATGGAATATTATATAGACTAACTCCATCACTTGAATATTTTTGAATCTTTTAACCAAGTATTTACATTACCTATTCCACCATTATATGCAGCATAAACTGTATCCATATTACTAAAATTTTTGCATTAGATACTTAATATAATAAGTCCCTATTTTTAATATTTGTTTCAGCGTCATTTAAATCTATAGAGTTTGCATCAATATTTAACAACTTAGCTACATGCTTAGCAGTATCTGGTAAAACTTGCATCAATCCTTTTCGCATTTACTTTACTTGTTGCATCAGTTTTTAAAATTACTTTCAACTCTCATAATAGCTAAAACTACTTTAGGATCAACTCCATACTCATTTGAATATTTTTTTGAATTTCTTCTAAATAATTTACAGGATAATTTACTCCACCATAATATATAGCTCCTAAAAAAATAGAGCGTTAATAATTATTAAAAAAAGCTTACAATAGAAAGTAATATTTTTTTCCAAATCTTCATTTTTTTCTTCTTTTTTTCCATTATCTTCATTAATTTCTTCATCTAAAGTTTCTTCAACAGAATTTTTTTATATCATTTTTCAATTTTTTTCTATTTTATCTTCGCGTAAAGGACTTAAGTCTGTCAATTTTTGTTTTTTTCTAAATCCTTTTCTTCAATTTCTTTTTAGATCAATATTTTTCTGTTTTTTTGTTCATTTGTAAAAAAATAGTTTGTAATAATCTTTCAGAATTGTTTTTCATTTTTCAACTAATGATTCCTCAGTATTTTTCTTCTACCTTTTTCTTCAGTAATAATTTCATCTTCTGATACTTTTCTAACATCACTTTCTTCTTCAAATGTATCTTCAGATTCTTCATTAAGTTCCTCAATTTCTTCTTTTTTTATTTTTTTCTTAAACCTACCAAAAAAATCCAATTTTTCTTTTTCTTCTTTAATACAGCTGTTATCAAAAAAAGTAAATTAAGTTTATTATTTAATTCTTCGTAATCTCCATTATTTTTCGATAGATAAAATATCAAAAATCATCACTTTCGAAATCAGATTGAATTTCCATAATTCTATGAGCAATTTCTTCTGTCATTCCCTTTCTACTCATTAGCCTATTGAATCTCACTTCATCACTTGCAGTAATATTCCATATTTCATCAATATTAACCAATTTTTTTAGTATATTTATTGATTCGTTTAATAGAGGAATTTGTAAAAACACAACATCTGCTTCAGATTCTTTTTGCAAGACTAACCATATTTTTTTAAAAATTACAGGGTGAGTTAGTTCATTTAATTTTTTTCTCTATTTTTCATCATTTAAAAAAATACTGTTCTTCTTAGTTTAGCTTTTAGAAATATTTCCTTTTTCATTTAAAATACTATCTCCAAATTCATTTACTAAAAACTTTATAAAGTTCAGCACCTCTTTTTATATAATTCTTTTATTTGATCATCTGCATCTAATACTAAATAATTTTTTTATTTCTCTTTTTAATAAGTTCTGATATACTACTTTTTACCACTAGCAATTTGTCCCGTAATTATAATATACTTTTTTTATTTCGACTCAAACCAATTCCTCCCTTCACAAACATCAACTTTTTAATGGTAAATCTAATTTATATACATTTTCCATCGATTCTTTTTAAAATATTCTTAACAATATCTTTTTTTCTTTTTTTCATCACATTCTATTATTAATTCATCATGAATTTGTAAAATTAATTTTGCATTTACTTTTTTTCTTCCTTCAATCGTTTATAAACTTTAATCATTGCAAGCTTTTATAATATCTGCTGCACTTCCTTGTATTGGAGTATTTAAAGCAATCCTTTCACCAAAACTTCTAATGTTAAAAATTCTTTGATTTTTATTTCAGGAATATATCTTTTTTCTGCCCAATATAGTTGTTACATAACCATCTTTTTTTGCTATTTTAACTATTTCTTCCATATAATTCTTTATATTTGGATAAGTATTTAAATATCCATCAATATATTGTCTTGCTTCATTTCTAGTAATATTTAAATCTTTAGAAAGACCATAATCACTAATTCCATATACAATTCCAAAATTTACTGCTTTCGCACTACGTCTTTGATTATCTGTAACTTCTTCAATAGGAACTCCAAATACTTCACTAGCAGTTTTATAATGTATATCTAAATCATTTTTTTAAATGAATCAATCATAACTAAATCTTTAGATAAATGTGCTAAAACTCTAAGTTCTATTTGAGAATAGTCAGCATCTATAAAAACTTTATTTTTTTGTCTGCAACAAATACTTTTCTAATATTTTTTTCCTTCTTGAGTTCTTACTGGAATATTTTTGTAAATTTGGATCAACAGAACTTAGTCTACCTGTTGCAGTTATCATCTGCTTATAAGATGTCCTAACTCTATCATCTTCCATAATATAATCCAAAAATTCCAACTAAATAAGTTGAGATTAATTTATTTAAAGATCTATATTTTTAATATATATTCTGCTATTTCATAATCCTCTGATAATTTTTTTCTAAAACTTCAACATCTGTTGAATACCCAGTTTTAGTCTTTTTTTACTACTGGTAATTTCATTTTATCAAATAAAATAACACCCTAATTGTTTAGGAGAATTTAAATTAAATACTTCTCCAGCAAGTTCATATACTCTTTGTTCATATTCATCTGCAAGTTTTGAATATTCTTCATTTAATTCCAATATTTTATTCTTATCAACTTTCACTCCAGTTTTTTTCCATATCTGCAAGAATTTTTAACAAGAGGTTTTTTTCAACATTTTCGTATAATGAATACAAATTATTTTTCTTTTACTTTTTGAACAAAAAAATACTGTATAATTCAGAAATAGCAAAAAAACATACTGTGAAATATATTTTTACTATAATATCTTCATCCAAATCAAAAAAATGTCTTTTTATTTTTTTACCCTTACCAAATCTTTCTTTTAAATCTATGATTTCTAAATGAAGTAACTCTTCACTAACTTTAGTTATATCATAATTTCCTTTATTAGAATCCACTAAATATTCTAAAAATCATAACATCTTCATAGTTATTAACTTCAAAATTGTTTTTTTAATAAGAAAAATAATTCTTCCTTTATATCATATCCTACTATTTTTGATATCAGAATTACAAAAGTCTTTCAAAATCTTCCAAATTAAATTCTTTACAAATATATGACTTCTTATTGTAATCGGAATAAACTCCTATATAAAACTTTTTCTCTATATATATATTCTTTATCTGAGAAAAAAATTTAACTGCTATTGATTTATCATTCTTTATTTTATCAAAAAAATTTCTGAAAAAAATTAATAACTTCTGAATCTATTATATGATTTATACTATTTGAATTATCTTTCTTTACGTCTTTAAAGAACTTATTTATTATGCTTTTTAAATTCTAAATTTTCTAATTTTTTTCAATATATTCATTTAGATTAACATCTTTTTAATTCAAAAATCTTCAATATTTTTTTATCTATAGGAACATTTAAATATATCTCTCCTAGGTATCTACTTAAGTATGCTTTATCCTTTTTCATTTTCAAGATTTTTCTTTTAATTTTTCCTTTTAATTTTTCCTAAATTTTTCATATAAGTTTTTCAAGATTTCCGTACTCTTGGATCAACTTTAAAAGCTGTTTTTCTCCCCTACACCTTTAACACCTGGAATATTGTCAGAACTATCCCCTTGAAGTGCTTTTAACATCAATTAATTGCTTAGGAGAAATTCCAAAATCTTCAAAAAAATAGCATTATTATCCATAAGCTTTAATTTCACTTATGCCCTTCTTTGTTAAATACACAAAAAAATATTATCATCTACTAATTGTAAATAGTCTCTATCTCCTGTAAAAAAATATCTACTTCGAAACCTTCTTTTTGAGCCAATTTAGCAATAGTTCCTAATATATCATCTGCTTCATATTCATCAAGTTCTAAATAATTTACATTCATAGAAGAAAGCAAATCCTTTAAAAATTCCAAATTGATAAGTTATTTCATTAGGAGCTTTATCACGAGTTCCCTTATAATCAGAATATTCTGTATGTCTAAATGTTTTTTTGAACCTTTATCAAAAGCTACAAAAAAACATGTGTTGGATTTGTTAACTCTAGTGCTTTATAGTACATGTTTAAAAATCCATAAACTCCATTTACAAAAAAACACCATCTTTTGTTGTTAAATTTTTTTATTGCATAAAAAAAGCCCTAAAAAAATAAGGCTTGATCCATCTATTAAAAAGTATTTTTTCATTTTTATTCTCCAAAATTATAATAAAATTTATTACCAAAATGTATTATAAAGTACATACATAGATATTATAACATATTTTTTTATATAATGTCTAAATCAAAATAATGAAAAAAATCTCATTTTATGTTATATAAATGTTATTAAATTTTTTTAAAGTAAGTATCATCGATTTTTTAAAAAAATTGGCATATATAATATTTTTTTATGATATAATTACATTAATTATATTATTTTTGAATGGAGTTAATATGTTTAAGTTTAATTTTTGATGATAAGAGTATTAAAAAAATATACATTTCATCGGTATTGGTGGAATAAGTATGAGTGGAATTGCAAAACTACTTTTTAAAAAAGGTTATAATATCTCTGGTAGTGATAGAAACACTTCTAAAAGAAATTCAAATATTAGAAGAAAATGGTGCAAAGATCTTTGTTGGACAAAAAGGAAAAATATTGAAAATCCAGATTTAATTATATATACAGATGCAATATTACCAGATAATGAAGAATTAATTAAAGCAAAAAAACAATTGGAGTTCCTTGTGTAACAAGAGGACAATTTTTAGGTGCTTTGATGAGAAATTACACTCATTCTATAGCAATTTCAGGTTCTCATGGAAAAAGTTCAACAACTAGTATGATTTCTAAAAATACTAATTAATTCACCTTTCCAACCAACTATTTTTAATTGGTGGAAATTTAGATGAAATTGATGGTAATGTACTATGCGGAAATGAAGATTACCTTGTAACAGAAGCTTGTGAATTCAAAGCAAATATTTTACATTATTATCCAAGTATGGCAATCATATTAAATATTGATGAAGATCATTTAGATTTCTACAAAAAAATCTTGATCATATTGTAGATACTTTCATAGGCTATATGAAAAAAATCTTGATGAGAATTCAAAAGCAATTATAAATATTGACGATCCAAACTGCATTCCTCTCCTAGAACATATCAAAGGAGAAACTATTACTTTTGGTGTAAATAATGAGGATGCTACTTATAAAATTACAAATATTAGTTTTTGATAGAGTTGGTCATCCTTGTTTTGATATTGAAAACGAAAAAAATTTGGTAAACATCATTTTTTTGTTTAAATATTATTGGAAGACATAATATCTATAATGCTGCAGCAGCAATAATAGCTACTTATGAAACAGGTATTGATGTAGAATATATCAAAGAAGCAATATCTAAGTATAAAAAAATTTACACAGAAGAATGGAAGTTTATGGAGTGATTGGAAATAATAAAAAAAGCTACCATTCTAACAGATTATGGGCATCACCCTAGAGAAATTAAAAAGTTGTTTAAGCTCAATAGCTGAACATAAAGAAGGTAGACTTGTATGTATTTTTCCAACCTCATACTTATTCAAGAACAAAAAAACTTTGCTTAATGATTTTTGCAAAATGTTTTGATGATTGTGATGAAGTTATTGTTACTGAAATTTATGCAGCAAGAGAAAAAAATTTGATCCAACTATTCATTCTATAGATTTAGTTGAAAAAAATTAAATAATAACGGTGTTAATTCAATATACTTAAAAAAACATTTGAAGAAGCAAGAGATTATATATTCGAAACTTTTAAAGATAAAGATACAATTATAACAACAGGATGTGGAAATCCACATGAACTTGCAAAAATGATTGTTGAAGATTATAAATAATTAAAAGAAAAAAAGACAGAAAATTAAAATTTTTCTGTCTTGTTTTTTTATCTTGGTAAAAATCCAACTTTTTTTATAAACTTTCCTAAGTGTTTTTATTTGCAAAGTAAGATGCTTTTTTTCTGCACCTTCTTTCATAACTTTTTTTCAAGATATGCTTTATCAGAAATAAATTCTTTATGTTTTTTTCTCTTATAGGTTTCAAACTATCTGCAATTAGTTGACCTAAATCTTCTTTAAATACTGAATAATTTTTCGTTTTTTTATATTTTTGCTACAATCTCATCACTAGTTTGTCCACTAAAACCAATATACATATTAATTAAATTTTTTTAATCCCTTTTTGGTCATCATTATAATCAAAATGTCCTAAACTATCTGTAACAGATTTTTCTAATTTTTTTCTCTTTATAGTTTCTTCATCATCAAGGAGTAATATAAACGAATTTACATCTTCATCAGATTTACTCATCTTTTTTTCAGGATTTTTTTAAGACTCATAATTTTACCTGTCTCTTTCCCAATTATTCCATCTGGAATAACAAAAAGTATCAGAATATTTATTGTTAAATCTTTCTGCTAAATCTCTTGCAAGTTCTAAATGTTGCTTTTTGATCAATACCAACAGGAACTAAATCTGTTTGGTATAGTAAAATATCAGCAGCCATTAATACGGGATAAGTAAATAAACCTACATTTAAATTTTTCTTCTGATTTTTTTGAGATTTTTTTCTTTAAATTGAGTCATTCTACTAAGTTGTCCCATATAACTCATACAACTTAATACCCAAGATAATTCTGCATGTTGTGGAACATGTGATTGAACAAAGAGTGTAGATTTTTTTCAGGTTCTAATCCTGAAGCTAAAAAAATATCGCCATTAAATCTAATGTTCTTTCTCTTAATAATTTTTGGTTCTTGAGGAACTGTAATAGAATGTAAATCCGCAACATTAAAGAAACATTCATATTGATTTTTGTAAGCTCTTAAAAATTCTTAATTGAACCTAAATAATTTCCTATTGTTAGTTGTCCTGATGGCTGTAATGCACTATAAACTATTTTTTTCCCATATTCCATTCCTCCTATTATAAAACACTAACAAAAAAAGGTCAATCCTAATTTAGTTAAAAATATTGACCTATTAATGTTATTTATTTTTTTCTTCTTTTTTTGGTTTTTTTCAAGTAATGCTTTTTCTTGACAACTTAATTTTTTTCCTTGATTGTCAATTTCTATTACTTTAACTTCAACTACATCTCCAACTTTAAATAAGTTTTTCAACTTTATCAAGTCTTTCATGAGTCATATTTGAAATATGAAGTAAACCTTCTTTTTCCTTTGATTAATTCAACGAATGCTCCAAAGTTAGTAATTGTAGTGATTACACCATTGTAAATTTCTCCTACTTCTATTTCTTTAACAATTTCGTTAATCATTTCTTTAGCTCTTTCTCCATTTTTCTTTAGAGTCAGCAGTTATTGCAATACGTCCATCATCAAAAAGTATCTATTTTTACTCCTGTTTCATCAATAATTTTATTGATTACTTTTTCCACCAGGTCCAATTACTTCTCTAATTTTTTTCAGGTAAAATTTGCATAGTAAATATCTTTGGTGCATATTTTGACATTTCTTCATTTGGAGTTGCAATACATTCATTCATAATTGATAAAATATGAAGTCTAGCTTTTTTTAGCTTTTTTTCTAAAGCAGTCGCTAAAAATTTCTCTACTAATACCATCAATTTTTTTATATCCATTTGTAAAGCTGTGATACCATCTTTAGTACCAGCAACTTTAAAGTCCATATCTCCAAAATGATCTTCTAAACCTTGAATATCTGTTAGTATAGCAATTTTATTTGTTTTTTCATCTTTAATAAGTCCCATTGCAATACCTGCAACAGAATCTTTAATTGGAACACCAGCATCTAATAATGAAAGTGTAGAACCACAAATACTCGCTTGTGAACTTGAACCGTTTGAAGATAATACTTCAGAAACTAATCTCATTGTGTATGGGAATTCCTCTTCGCTTGGAAGAACTGGAATTAATGCTCTTTCAGCAAGTGCACCATGACCTATTTCACGTCTTCCTGGACTTCTTAGTGGTCTTACATCACCAACACTAAATGGAGGAAAATTATATTGATGCATATATCTCTTATCATCTTCATCAATAACTCCATCTAAAAACTTGAACTTCACCAGGAGCTCCTAAAGTAGTTAAAGTTAAAACTTGAGTTTGTCCTCTTGTAAATAATCCTGAACCATGAGTTCTTGGTAGTAATCCTCTTTCACAAGAAATCTTTCTAACTTCATCAAGTTCTCTATCATCAGGTCTAATTCCATCTTCAATTATTAATCTTCTAACTTCATCAACTATTACTGATTCGATAGCTGCATTTATTTCTCCCTTTTTATCTTCATAATCAGGTAAGAATTTTTTTCGAAGATTTCTTTTGTAATTTTATCTAACTTTTCTTCTCTTTCCATTTTTATTTGTAGTTCTAAGAGCAGAAATAATTTGTTCCTTACCGAATTCAATTATTGAGTTAAATAATTCTTCATTTCTTTGTTTTTAATATAACTTCAGATTTTTTTCTTTACCAACTTCTTCTCTAATTGATTCTATAAAATTACAAATTGATTTAATTTCTTCATGAGCAAAAAAAGTATAGCATTTAAAAACTTCTTCTTCACTTAAAATATCAGCCCCTGCTTCAACCATCATTATTGCTTCTTTTTGTACCAGAAACAGTAATATTAAGTTTTGATTTTTTTCTCTTTGAGCAATTGTTGGATTGATTACATATTCACCATCAACATATCCAACATTAACAGATCCTGTAGGTCCGTTAAAAGGAATATCTGATATTGTAAGAGCAATAGAAGAACCTATCATTGCAAGTATATCTGGTTGATTATCTTGTTCAACTGACAATGCTGTTGCTATAACTTGAACATCATTTCTATATCCTTCTGGAAAAAAAGTGGACGAAGTGGTCTATCTATTAATCTAGAAGTTAATATTGATTTTTTTCACTTGGACGTCCTTCTCTTTTAATAAATCCACCTGGTATTTTACCTACTGAATAAAGTTTTTCTTCAAAATCACAACTTAATGGAAAAAAGTCCACTCCTTCTCTAGGTTCTTTAGAAGCACAAGCATTTACTAATACAACAGTTTCTCCACATTGTACAAGACAAGATCCGTTTGCTTGTTCTGCAACCTTTCCTATTGTTACTTTAAGTTCTCTTCCACTTAAGTTATATATAAATTCTCTAACCATTTAATCCTCCTATGGTCTTCTAAAAATAAAGAGCGAATAAATCGCCCTTTAATAATTATCCTCTTATTTGTAATTTACTAGTTAATTCACGGTATCTTTCGATATCAACATTACTAAGATATTTTTAAAAAGACCTTTTTCTTTGTCCGATTAATTTGAATAAACCTCTTCTTGTAGCATGGTCTTTTTTTATGTTCTTTTAAGTGTTCAGTTAAGTATTTAATTCTGAAACTTAATAATGCAATTTGAACTTCTGGAGAACCTGTATCTCCTTCGCTTCTTTTTAAATTCGTCAATAATTCTTAATTTGTCTTCTTTAGTTATCATTGTAACTACCTCCTAAAAATATAATTCACCGTAGCAATGTAAAGGTCGGAGTTTCCATAAACATAGCAACAGTACTTGATAAGTATAACATAAAACGCAACAAAAAGTAAACTATTTTTTAAAAAAATTTTACCGGTTATCATCGAATTTTTTTATGTTATCGTATATTATAAATTTACAATTATTATTAATTCTTAACTTGTTTTTGCCCACTCATCTTTTTAAAAATTCCATACTTCATTGAATCATAAAATATATTATTATGGTATCTAACTTTTTCTAATTCTTCCTTCGAGTGTCATCCCAATTTTTCAAGCTACATTTCATCATTCCGATATTTCCGCTCCAAGTCGTCAAACCTATATGCTCTAAATTTTCTTCAGTATTAAAGATTTCATCTATCCAAAATGAAAGTGCCTTTGAACCAATACCTTTACTCCAAAAATTTTCATCAAAAATTACAATTCCTATTTCAAGCCATCTAGTTTTTTTCGTTTTCCCAAAAATTTTTGAAACTATTCCTACTAGAATATCGTTAAAATAAATTCCTTTTTACTCTTTCTCCCAAAAAGAATTCTATTTCGCCTGATAGAATAAATTCATCATAAGTTTTAAATTCAAAATCATCAAAATATGGAGCATCATATTCTTTCCATTTAGGTGTTTTTACTTGAATATTCTATATCATATAATCGTCTTAATTCATCTCTTTGAATTCTTTTTTTAGTTCAATCATAAATTTCTCCTTAATTTATTCATCAGATAATTGCTTTCTCATTATATCCCTAAGGTTTTTACTTCAAATGGTAAAGGCATTTTTTTATAATTTGTTTTTGCTCTTGGAGCAACATCTATTTCTTCGCCTTTATCATCATACATTTTTTTCTATTTTAAAAGTTTCAAAACCATCTCTAGGACCAAAAAAATTCAACTTCATCTCCAACAAAAATTCTATTTCTCTGTTCTATTGTTGCTATTTTTTTGTTTCCTTATCATAATCTAAAAACAAGTCCAACAAAATCATAGGTTCTTATATATGAACTTGAATTATAAAGTTGGTCATTTTCATCCGGCTTTTTATAGTAGAATCCTTTTGTAAAATCTCTATGACTAGCTTTTTTTATCTCAATAAGTAGTCTTTTCTGCCATTTCTTTTTGTATAAGTTCCATTTTTTAATTGCATCTAGTGCAAGTCTATAACTTCTTATTACTGTTGCAACATAATATTGAGTTTTTTTACTCTTCCCTCGATTTTTTTAAACTATGAACTCCTGCTTTAATTACATCTTCAAGAGAATCCAACATACATAAATCTTTACTATTATAAATAAAAGTTCCTTGTTCAGTTTCTTCTATTGGATAGTATTCTCCTGGTCTTCTCTCCTCAACCAAATTATATTTCCATCTACAAGCATGAGCACAATCTCCCTTATTTGCATCTCTACCACACATATAATTACTTAATAGACATCTTCCTGAATATGAAATACACATAGCTCCGTGAACAAATGCTTCAATGTCAACTTCAGGTACTTCTTTATGAATTAAATTTATTTCTTCTAAAGACAATTCTCTTGCCATTACAATTCTTTTTTATTCCTAAATCATACCAGAATTTTTACTGTTCTATAATTTGTAACACTCGCTTGTGTACTCATATGGACTTCAATATCTTTACTTACAGAACGAACTGCAGTATATATCCCTGCATCAGCAACAATTAATGCATCTACACCAATATCTACTAGTGATTTTTACATATTCTTCCAATCCTACTAAGTCATCATTATGAGGAATAATATTCATAGTAATGTATATTTTTTTCCCATTTTCATGGACAAAAATCTGTTGCTTCCTTTAATTGTTCAACAGTAAAAATTTTTTTGGATGCTTTTTCTCAAACCAAATGATTCTCCAGCTAAATAAACTGCATCCGCCCCATATATAATTGCCATTTTTTTAATTTTTTTCAAATATCACTGCGGGGCTAATAATTCAACATCTTTCATTTATATTTTTCTCCTTTAACTATTAAATAGGAATCCAAAAAAAGCGGATTCCCATTAAATATTTAACCTATTTTTTTATAACATATAGCCATTCCATCATCTATTGGTATAATAGTAGTACTAAATTCATCGCTATTAGTTATAATTTTTTTAAAAAAATTCTTTCAACCTTCTAACTATCGTATTTTTTTCTTCTTATATTATTTTTTTCTTTTTGCAACAAGACCTCTAAATAAAATATTATCAGAAATCAATATTCCTCCCTGATTTAATCTTTCTATTGATTTTTTTCAAAAAAACTCATATATTGTCCTTTTGCAGCATCCATAAATATCATATCATATTTATCTGTTATAAAATCAAGAGCATCATTTGCATCAGCATATATAATATCTATATTTTTTTCACAACTAGCTTTTTTTATAAATTCTTTTGCTTTTTAAAAAAATTTTTTTCATCAATTTCAATTGTTGTTATATTAGAATCAGGATAAGCCCTATTCATTATAATTGAAGAATATCCAATTGCTGTTCCAATCTCTAAGATTCTTTTTAGGTTTCTTTAACATTACAAGAAATTCTAAAAAAATCTTGCTACTTCAACCTCTATTATTGGAACCTTATTTTTTTATTGCAAATTCTTCTATTTCAATTAAAACTGGTTCTTTACTTTGTTCTAAACTTCTGATATATTCAGAAACATAATTTGCTACTATTTCCATTATTCTGAAATTGTATCTTCCAACATTTTAACTATATCATTCATTATAGTGGAGATTCTTACCTCTGCAGCCATAAATTCTGATATTTCAGAATTACTCATCAAAATTACATTTAAATCGTTAAGTTGCTTTTTCTCTATCACTAACATCTTCACCATTTTGTTTTTGCAATTTGATAATCATATAATTTCTTATGAAAAATCATCTATAATCTTTTTTTATTTTTCAGCATTTTTCATCTATTTTTTTCTTTAAACGCTTAAATTCTTTAACTTCATCACAATTTTTTTAAAAATCATTCGAAAAAAAGTTAAAAATACTATTATAAATATTCATAATCCCTCCTATAGTTCAGTAATTATTGGAATAATCATTGGTCCTCTTTTTATTTCATGATAAATATATGAATTCAAATCTTTTCTAATATTATATCTCATAGTTCCAATATCTGTTATTGAATCTTCTTTACACATTAATAAAGTATTTTTCTACAACTTTTTCTCATTTCAGAAACTAGATCTAGATTTTTCTTTTACATAAATAAATCCTCTTGAAACAATTTCAGGTCCAGATATTATTTCTTTACTAGATTTCTCAAGTACAACCATTACAATGATAATTCCATCTTCAGAAAGATGTTTTCTATCTCTTAAAAACAGCACTACCAACATCTCCAACACCAAGGCCATCTACTAATATGTTCCCAGATTCAACAGTTCCAGATATAAAAACCTTCTTGTTTATAGTTAAATTCAAAAAAACTGTACCGTTGCGTCCTATAAAAAAATATTCTCTTTTGGCATTCCCATCTCAACCGCTAATTTTGCATGTCTTTTTTTAAATGTCTTGATTCTCCATGAACAGGTATAAAAATACTTAGGTTTTACTAATGTATGAATTAATTTTTAATTCTTCTTGACAAGCATGGCCAGATACATGGACTTCTGCTAGTGAAGAATGAATAACTTTAACTCCCATTTCAACAAGACGATTAACAAGACCAAAAAAAATATTTTTTTCATTTCCAGGTATCGGTGATGCAGAAATAATTACAGTGTCATTTTCTGTTAATACTAGCTTTTTATGTTCTCCATAAGCCATTCTATTTAAAAGCACTCATAGGTTCGCCTTGACTACCTGTCATTAAAAAGTACAATTTTAGATTCATCATATTTATTAATATTATTCAAATCTATTAAAAGTACCTTCTTCTATTTCTAATTTATTTAATTCAGTAGCTACTTTAATAACATTAACCATAGAACGACCTGAAATTGCAACTTTTCTATTAAATTTTTTTCAGCAGCCTTTATGATCTGTTGAACACGATGTAAATTTGACGCAAATGTTGCAACAATAATTCTACCTTGAGCTTTGCTGAAAAGTTCAACAAAAGTATCTCCTACTGAACTTTCACTCATTGTATAACCTGGTCTTTCTACATTTGTACTATCAGCACATAAAAAGCATTACGCCATCCATTCCCCATTGAGCAATACGATGCAAATCCATTTTATCACCATCAATAGGTGTATAGTCAATTTTAAAATCTCCAGTGAAAAGAATATTTCCAACCGGTGTCTTTATCCCAAAACTAACACTATCTGGAATACTATGACAAGCTCTTATAAATTCAACAGAAAAAAATGTTTAGTTTTAATTGTTTCTCCTGCATTTACTAAATGCAAATTTTTCTTTGCTCAAATTATGCTCTTGTAATTTGCTTTCAACTAAACCTAAAGTTAACTTAGTTCCATAAACTGGTACATTTATTTTTTTTAGTATATATGGAACAGAACCTATATGATCTTCATGACCATGTGTCAAAAAAAGTGCTTTAACCCTGTCTATATTTTTTTCATTAAATAGGTAATATCTGGAATTACAATATCTATCCCTGGCATATCATCATCTGGAAATGTCATACCACAATCTAAAAATGATAATTTCATCATCATATTCCAAAATAGACATATTCTTACCTATTTCACCAACTCCACCTAAAGGTATCATCTTTAAAGTTTTTCTTTTTATTTTTTTGCACAACAATAATCTCCTATTTTTTTCAAGATTTAAACAATCTGAGCAACTTCCATAGAATTTTTAAATCGTGGTTTGAAACTTTAAATTTATATTTATCTTCAATAATTTCTTCTAAAGTATCTAGATAGTCTTCTTCAACTTCTATAATTTTTTTCCACAATTCTTACAAATTAGGTGGTGGTGTTGATGTTTGTCATCATCTCTTATAATTTCATATCTATATCTTTTTATCATCAAAATCCAATTTATGAACTAAATTCATCTTATCAAAAATTACAAGCGTACGATAAACAGTTGCTATACCTAAATCTTTATCGTATTTACTTGCGATTTCATGTAGTTCTTCTGGACTTAAATGATTACCTTTATTTTCGTTTAAGACATTAAAAAAACAATTTCTCTTTGTTTTTGTAATCTTATAGTTGTTTTCTACTAACAACTTTTTTTCATATCTTTAACATCCATAACAATTCTCCTTTTTTTATTTTTATTCTTTTTCTGACTTTAACTCCTCATAAACTTCTATTGCATCAGAAAGTTCTTCATCATCTATTCCTTCTAAATTTATATTTCCATCTTTATCATATTATTTTTTTAAAATATATGTGTTTACATCATCTTCTGAATTTAAAACTGCGTATTCACTATCATTCATACCAAAAGTTTCAACTAATTCAAAAATTATCTTTTTTTCCATTCTCATCATAAGCTTCAAAACGTTCCACTATGTCACTCCTATTTTCTATCTAAGTAAGATTGTAGAATATATGTAGCAGCTACTTTGTCAATTACTTGTTTTCTTTTTTTCTGCTCATATTTCCTTCTATTAAAAATTCTTTCAGCACTTACTGTTGTAAGTCTTTCATCTTGCATAATTATCTCTATATCTAATTTATTTTCCAATAAAAAAATTTTTTTCAAATCATTAACAAAAAGTTAAAACTTTTTTTCGCCTTGTGGACCCTATAGAATTATTCATATTTTTTTAGGAAGACCAATTATAATCTTAATTATATTTTTCTTTTGTAATTATTTCTTTTTAGTGAGTCTAGATCTTTTTCTAGTGTTTCTCTAAATATTGTACTATGTCCTTGAGCCATGATGAATAAAGGATCACTTATTGCTACCCCCTATTGTTCTATCACCTACATCTAAAGCCATATATCTATTCATAAATACCTCTTTTTTTCCTCATGAAAAAGCCCCGGCAAGATTATTGCCGGGAAACTTTTAATCTTTTATATAATTTTTCTAGAAACTCTTCAAGAATTTCATCTCTACTTACTTGTCTAATTAAGCCTCTAGCATTATTATAACTAGTTATATAAGTAGGATCTCCTGAAAGAATATATCCTATTATTTGATCTTTAGGATTATATCCCTTATTTTCAAGTGCTGAATAAACAATTTTTTTATTATTTCTTTAACACTTTTTTTATCACTTGGTATTTCAATTCTCATTGTTTCATTAAATTCGTTTGACATATAATCCCTCCTATATTTTTCTAAAATTGAGCTTTTAAAATTTCTTCTGCATTTTCTAAAGCAAAATCAACTTTACTTAAGTCTTTTCCACCAGCTGATGCTATATCTGGTCTACCTCCACCATTTCCACCAACTAATTTTGCAACTTCTTTAACAATATTTCCAGCATTTATTTTTTTCTTGCATTTAAGTCTTTACTTACACCAACAGTGAAAGTAAGTTTTCCTTGATAAACATTAGCAAATACTATTACACTTGTACCCAATTTATCCCTTTAATTTATCAATTAGATCTCTTAAATCATTTTTGATTTTTCAAATTCTACTTTTTTTGCAATGAAAGATATTCCATCTATATCTTTCTTTTCAGCTATAAATGAATCTAAACTATTTAAAGCTATTTGTGATTTTAATTCCTTTAATTCTTTTTTTCTAAAGATTTTTATTTCTTCATTTACAGATTCAACCTTAGAAACAAGCTCAGGCTTTTTTTACATTTCAAAATATTTGATACTTCATCAATTTGATTTTCAGTTTTCTTTAAATATTCATATACACTTCTTCCAGTAATAGCTTCAATTCTTCTAACTCCAGCAGCAACACTTGATTCGGAAGTTATTTTTAAACATTTGAATTTCACTAACATTTTTTTAACATGAGTTCCACCACAAAGTTCAATTGACCAACCACCAAATGATACTACTCTAACAACATCTTTATATTTATCTTCAAAAAGTCCAATTGCTCCAATTTTTTGAAGACTCTTCTAAAGTCATTTCTTTAATAATGGTATTTAAATTCAAAGCAATTTTTATCATTAACTATTTGTTCTACTCTCTTTAAATCTTCTTGACTTACAGCTTCAAAATGAGTAAAATCAAATCTTAATTTATTTGCATCTACTAAAGAACCAGCTTGATTAATATGATTTCCTAATACTTCAATTAATGCTTGATGTAATAAAATGAGTTGCAGAGTGGTTTTTCATAATATCACGTCTATTATTAATGTCAATTTTAAATGTTAATTCATCTCCCTAAATTAACTGTTCCACTTACTACTTCTACACTATGAAATATACCATTATTTTTTTATTTTTTTCTTTGTATCTAATACTTTAATTTCACAATCTGTACCTTCTATAGTTCCAATGTCTCCTACTTGTCCACCACCTTCACCATAAAAAAACAGTTCTATCAGACACTAAAAAGCGCTTTTATCACCTTGTTTTTAAAGTTGAAACTTCTTTTTCATCCTTAAATAATTTTATAACTTTTCCAGTACACTCATTATCTGTATAGCCTAAAAAAATTCAGTTGTTTCTAAAGCTTTCAAATAATCAGTATTTTTTTCACTCCATCCAGCAGATGAAACATTTCTTCCTTCTCTAGCTCTTATCTTTTGATCTTGCATGTTTTTTTATTAAAAGCTTCTTCATCTACTGTCATTTTTTTCTTCTTCTAATATTTCTTTTTGTTAAATCTAAAGGAAAACCATAAGTATCGTATAATTTAAAGGCTTTTATCTCCAGGTAAAACATTTGAATGTATAGATTTTTTTCTTCTTCAATATATGAATTTAAAAATTCCTAAACCTTGTTCAATAGTTTCTTGGAATTTTTGATTCTTCAGCATTTAAAAATTTTTAAATATTCTTTCGCTATCTTCTAACAATTCAGGATATTCCATATTATATGCTTCCATTACAACCTTTGAAACATCTACTAAGAAATTTTTCCTTAATACCTAATAACTTACCATGTCTTGCAGCACGTCTAATAAGTCTTCTTAAAACATATCCTCTTTGCTCATTACTTGGAATTACTCCGTCATAAATTAAGAATGTCATAGCTCTAGCATGATCAGCAATTACTCTTATTGATATGTCTGAAATTTCATTTGATTTATATCTAACTCCAGAAATTTCTTCAATTTTTCTTAATAATAGTATCAATTAATCCTATTTCAAATATATTATCTTTTTCTTCTAAAACAAGAGTTATTCTTTCAAGCCCCATACCAGTATCAATATTTGGATGCTCTAATCTATGATAATTTCCATCTTTATCTTTTATTGAATTGAGTGAATACTAAATTCCAAATTTCCATAAATCTATCATCTGGATTTGTATATTTTTTTCTCCTCTATCATACATAATTTCAGAACAAGGACCACAAGGGCCAACTTCTAATTCCCAAAAAAATTATCTTCTTTTTCCTAATCTCTGAATTTTTTTCTGCAGGTAATCCAATCTCATTTTTTTCCAAATATTATAAGCTTCATCATCTTCTTCATAAACTGTAACAGATAATAAATTTTTATCTATTTCTAGTTTATCAGTTAAAAAAATTCCCAAGCCCAAGTAATAGCTTCGCTCTTAAAATAATCCCCAAAAAGAGAAATTTCCTAACATTTCAAAAAAAGTTCCATGTCTTTGTGTTTTTTTCCTACATTATCAATGTCTGCTGTTCTAATACACTTTTTGACTTGATGTAGCTCTATTTTTTTACTCATTTTTACGCCTGTGAAATAGTCTTTTAAAGGTGCCATTCCAGCATTAATAAGTAACAAACTTTTATCATTATTTGGAATTAACGGATAACTCTTTAAACGCAAATGTCCTTTTCCCCTCAAAAAAACTCCAAATATTCTTCTCTAATTTCATTTAATCCTAATTTTTCTCATATTTCCCTCTTAATCTTCAATTTTATCTTTATATAAATATTTTTTTACATATGGTTTTGTATTGTCGTAAATTATCTTTATAACTGCAGCAACAGGCACAGAGAAAATCATTCCTAATACACCGAACATTCCTCCACCAATTATTAAAAGTATTAAAACTATTAGTGGATGCATTCCAGTACTATCTCCGAGTATTTTTGGACCTATAATATTATTTTCAAGCCATTGAACAAAAACAAAATAGTGCAGCAACCCAAAACGCGGTTAAAGGCCCTTTAAATAGTGCAATTAATACTGCAGGAATGAAACCTAAAAATGGTCCAATATATGGAATAATATCCGCTACACATGTTATAACACCGATTACAAATGAAAACTCGATTCTAAACGCCATTAAATATATCATAGTAGCAACGCCAACGAATATTGCCATTATAATTCTACCCCTTACAAACATAGATAATGACTGATCAATTTCTTTCCAAACTTTAACAAAGAAATTTTCATACTTGTCAGGTACACTTTTTACTAATCGCATTCAATATTTTTATCTTTTTTTCAAGCAACAAATAAAACGTTATAACTGGAATTAAAATTAACTGAATTATGATACCAATAAAATTTGATATTCCTGCAACCATTCCTGTTATCCAAGTTCCAGAAGATGCTAGCATAGTATTCGCAATTTTTACAAGTTGACCATTTACACTTGTTATCATTTGATTAATAAAAGGAACATTTGTAAATAAATTTTTGTCTAATACTTTCACTATAATCAACAAAATTTCTTACCATATCTGGCAATGAAAAAAAGTAAATGTTTAAACTGTTTAAATGTACTTGGAAATATTCCTATTGCTAAAATAAAGATTGAAAGTGCTATTATAACATAAATAAGTATTATTGCATACAATCTTTTTTTATATTCTTTCTCTCTAAAAAAATTTCATAAAAAGGATTTAAAAATATATGCTATAATTACCGATGCTAAAAAAAGTATATAAAGTAACCTTTAAAATAGTATATGTTCTAAATAATATATACATTATAAATATAGATAGAATACAAAGTGTAATTCTTAAAACCTTATATTTGTTAAATTTTTATTTTTTTCTCCATTTTCTAGCCTTTTTATTAGAAAAATTGAATTGAAACATATATTCCAACAACTAATAAAATTGCAATCAATATCTTTATAGTAATATTTAAAAAAATAAATCAAAATTTGGCATGTTACCTCCATCTAATCAATTATTTCTTTTTAAAGCTATAATAAACTCATCTATTTCTTCAAATGAATTATTTTTCACTAAAAACTAATTCTAATTGCGCTATTTTTTTAATTCATCATCTAAACCCATCGATTCTAAAACATGTGAATTCTCAACAGCTCCGCTACTACAAGCTGATCCTCCCGAAATGCAAATTCCTCGAAGATCCATACTCATGATTATCATTTTCTTTATCAACTCCAGGAAAAGAAATGTTTATATTCCCTGAAGCTCTGTTATCTAGAGATCCGTTTATAACATATTTTTGGTATATTATCTTGTAATTTATTTAAAAAAAATAATCTCTTAAAGAAAATCTTTTTGAAATATTTATATCTATTGATTTTTCTCAAAATATCAATAGCTTTAGAAAACCCAACAATACCTGCAACATTTTCTGTTCCAGCACGTCTAGAACGTTCTTGACTTCCGCCAAATATAAAATTTTCAATATCTATACCTGTTTTAATATATAAGGCTCCAATTCCTTTTGGTGCGTGCACTTTATGACCAGATATAGAAAGCAAATCAACATTTAAGTCTTTGACATTGATTCTGATCTCTGATAAAGCTTGAACTGCATCTGTGTGAAATATAATATTAGGATTTTTTTATCTTTAACAGCTTTTACATATTGTTTTTTTATATCTTGAATAGTTCCGATTTCATTATTTACATACATTATAGATACTAAAACTGTATCTTTTCTTAATGCATTAACTACATCTTTTACATCTATAAAACCTTCCTTATTAGGATTAATAAAAGTAACATCAAATCCTAATTTATTTAAGAATTTTGATGTTTCTATTACTGCCGAATGTTCAAAAAGAACTAACAATAATATGACCAGTATTATGACCTTTAAATAATGTAGGTCCAATCAACGCCCAATTATCTGCTTCTGTTCCTCCTGATGTAAAAAAATAATTCATTTTTTTATCTGCATTTATATATGTTGAAATATTTTTCTCTTGATTTTTTTCAATAGCAACTCTAGATTTTTTTGTGAAAAATTCATAAACTGAAGATGGATTTGAATAATTTTTTTACCATAAACTCATCCATTGCATCGTAAACTTCTTCATATAAACTTGTAGTTGCAGAATTATCAAAATAAATAATATTATCCATATGCACAAAACTCCATTTTTTTAAAATAAAATATATCACTATAATTATACTCTAATATGCTATAAAATACAAGAAAATCTAATAAAAAAAGTCATTTAAATAAAAACTACTTTTTAGTAATTTTTTTAACAAAATTATCTTAATATATTTTTACTATAATATTTTATACTTCTTACTATATATTTTTTTAAAAAGAAAACAATAATATACTTCTTTTTATTTTTTTAACTAATTATTTCCAATTATAAGATTTATTAATTATAAAAAAATTTTTTTATTAGAAATTAATATAATAAAATATTAAAAAAAATAAACATTTATTGTGTTATAATAAATATGTAAATATATTAATATAATATATAAATTTTATTAGGAGGAAAACTATGAAAAAAATGTATTCAAAAATTATGTATGTTAGTTTGTTTAAGTATTGGACTAAGTGCTTGTGGACAAACTGCAAAGAAAGTAGAAAAACAGTTCGTCAAAAAAACGAATCTACTGAATTAAACAATTCTAATTTAAAAATGGAAACTGTTAATTTAAATGACCCTAATTTAGAAGAACAGTGGAAAAAAAGAACCATACTATGGAAAAAATTAAAGTTGGATTTGAAGGCGCCTTATGTACTAGTGGTCTTGGAGTAGCTCAAGTTAAAGGATTTTTTTGCTAAATATGGACTAGATGCTGAAATTATTAATACTCCTAATATGCTTGATGCCATTGGTACTGGAAAATTAGATGCAACAACAAATCATATTGCAGCTTCAATGGTCCCAGCATTTAATGGTGTTGATATGGTTTTTGCCAGAGCAGCTCAAACTGGTTGTAGAAGTTTATATGTTCTTAATAATTCAGATATAAAATCAACAAAAGACTTAGTTGGAAAAGAAGTTGCAATATCTGGTGGTGGTATTGGAGGACATGATCATAATATCGCTCTTAGATTCTTATTCAGAGATGGTGTTGACTATAAAAGTGTTAAATTTAAACCTATAGAATCAGCTGCAACTATTCAAGCTATGAAAAACGGAGAAGTTCATGCTGCAATATTATCTGACCAATTTGCAAAAAAATTTGTTGATAGCGGTGAATTAAGATATATAAGATCAATAACTTTTGATGATGATTTTAAAGAAGAACCTTGCTGCACATTAATATTAAATAAAACTTTTGTTGAGCAAAAATCCTATTACTGCTGCTAAACTTGTAGAAGCTCATAAAGAAGCTAGTAATTGGATTGAAGATAACAAATATGATGCAGCAAAGTTAATGAAAAGCAAATAACTGGGGATCAGGAGATATAGAATCAGATTATAAGTTTTTACAAACATATAACTTTAAAGTAACTGATGAACAAATGGAAAAAAACTTTAAATCAAGTAATTAATGACTATAAAGAATTTGGAATAATTACAAAAGATGTAAGTACACAAGATATTCTAAATAAGATATATAAACCTAGAAAAGTAAAATAAAGGAGATAATATTTTTGACTAAGAAAAAAATTGCATTTGCGGAATTTGTCCTGGAGATTGCCAAGTTGAAATTGAATTAATAGATGGACATATTAAAAATATTAAACCTTCTGACGAAAAACCATCTGCAATTTGCTTAAGAGGATTATATTCAGATGAGATTGTAAATTCTAATGATAGACTAAAAAAACCTCTTATTAGAGTTGGAAAAAAAGGTGAAGGTAAATTTAGAGAAGCTAGTTGGGACGAAGCTATTAAGTATATAGGAGAAAATTTTTAATAGAATTATTAAATCAAATGGTCCCCATGCTCTTATGAGTCATGTTGGTAGAGGCGGATTTGAATATAGTACAGATGATTATGTCCATGTAAAATCTCCTGGCAAAGCACCTGGCGGATTTTTTTCTCCAATAGGATCACTAAATAATAGTAGTGTAGGTTCTCTTTGTTATGTAAGTTATGGTGTTTTTGCTCCAATAACAACAATGGGCTTCCCTGCAACATGGTTGGAACCTGATATTGAAAACACAAATCTCCTTGTTATTTGGGGAACAAATCCAAAAACAGATTCTCCCCCATTTAAATATGATAGAATATTAAAAGCAAAAAGAAGAGGCTGTAAAATTATTGTTATAGACCATTATAAATGTGATATTGCCGAAATTGCTGATTTATACATACCAATTAAATCTGGAACTGATGGATATTTTTATATTATCATTATTAAATTATATGTTTAATAATAATATGTTAGATAAAGAATTCTTAGAAAAAAATACACTTATGGTAAAAAGACTTTTTTTAGAATATATTAAGGATTTTTTTCTATTAGTTCCTGTATTAAGATGACAAATATTAGCGAAGATAATTTTATCAAATTTGCAAAACTTATTACAAAATGAACCTGCTGCATTAATAACTTATACTGGACTTGAATATTCAAATTCTGGGGTTCAAACAATAAGAAGTTTATATACTCTATGGGCTCTGTCTAAAAAAATTTAGATGTTAAAGGTGGGCTTCTAATTAAGCCAAAAAAACAAAAAAATATGTATGATAGAGTTAAAACTCCAAATATTAAAGATATGCATTTAAGAATGATTGGAGAAAAAAAGAGTTCCCACTTTTTTTATAAAACTTATTTCTCAACCACAATTTATGATGTTTCCTAAAGCAGTTTTGAATAAGGAACCTTACGAAATAAAAAGGACTATTAAATGTTGGTGCTGCAATAACAAATAACTATCCAAACTCAGGATTATTTGAAAAAGCACTATTAAATTTAGACTTCTTTGTAAATGTAGATAGATTTCTAACAAAAGATTCTTTATATGCTGATGTTGTTCTTCCAGCTACAACTTATTATGAAGATGAGAGTTTTTGTAATATATCCAGATAGAGTTGAAAAAGAGAAAGAGTAATAGAACCTATTGGAGAATCAAAAATCTAATATCTATATCTTACAATTAATTGCTGAGGAATTAGGTTTTTGGAGAACAATATCCAAAAAAATGATCAAGAACTATTGGAATTTTCATTTTATAATACTCCAGAAATATTAGATGCTCTAAAAAAAGATGGTGTATATTATTTCCAACAAAAATTCAGTTGAATTTCAATATGAAAAAAATATAAAAAAAGGATTATTAACACCTAATGGTATAATAGGATTCCCAACACCAACTGGAAAATTTGAAATATACTCAACTCTTCTAAAATCTTATGGATATGAACCACTTCCAAAGTATATAAATGCAGAAGAAGGTCAAATAAACACCCCTGATTTGTTTGAAAAATATCCATTAATACTAAATACTGGCTCAAGAATAAAATCAACGTTTAGAACACAACATTTGAATATACAAGGATTATTAGATTTCCAACCAAAACCAGAAGTTTTTAATTAATCCTATTGATGCTTTCGATAGAGATATTTCAGATGGTGACTGTATTGAAATTTATAATTCAAGAGGATGTATAGAAATGTATGCAAAAGTTACTGACAAAAATTCAAAAAAAGGAGATTTAGAAGTTAACATAGGAGGAGGATCTCCATATCAAAGCAAAAGAATGGAGTAAGGCAAACGTGAATTCATTAACTGATAATAATAATATTGATATTATATCAGGATTTCCATGCTTTTAAAAAAACTTACTTTGTAATGTACGTAAAAAAACAATAGTTTTTTTCATTTTTTTAAGAATAAAAAAAGGCACTGTTTAATCAGTGCCTTTTTAGTAATTTTATATTAAAATCTAATATTAGTTTTTTTAAGCAAATTATTTAACTAATTCTAAAATCGCCATTTCAGCTGCGTCCCCTTGTCTAGGTCCTAGCTTTAATATTCTTGTATATCCACCGTTTCTTTCTTTATAAAGTGGAGCAATTTCTTCGAATAGCTTATGAACTGTTTCAGTCTTGTAAATATAAGCTAAGGCTTGTCTTCTTGCATGAAGATCACCCTTTTTACCAAGAGTTATCATCTTTTCAGCTACTCTTCTAGTTTCCTTTGCTCTTGTTAACGTAGTTTCAATCTTTCCATTTTCAAAAAGAGATTGAACTTGATTTCTAAGCATTGCATCTCTATGATCTGCTCTACGTCCAAGTTTTCTTAAATTAGCCAAAGTACTACCTCCTCTTTTTATTCTTCATCTAAAAATTTTAAACCTAATTCGTGAATTTTATCTATTACTTCTTCTACAGACTTCTTACCAAAGTTTTTAATTTTCTTTAGTTGTTCTATATCTTGAGAAATAATGTCCTTAACTGTATCAAGATTTGCTCTTTTCAAACAGTTAAAACTTCTAAGGGATAAATCTAATTCTTCAACACTCTTTGATAAAACACTATTAGTGTCTAAATTTTTACCATCTTTTATACTTGAATTATCAAGGTTAATGTCTGGTAGTGATCTAAATAGACTTAAGTAATCTATAAAAAAATTCCAGCACCTGTTGAAAGAGCTTCTTGTGGAGTTATAGTTCCATTTGTCCAAACTTCAATTTCAAGTTTATCAAAATCTATACTTTGTCCAACTCTAGTATTCCCTACTGTAAAGTTAACTTTCTTTACAGGAGAGAAAGAAGAATCAACTGCTATTGAATTAATATCACAGTATTCTTTATTCAAATCGCTAACTCTATAGCCTTTACCATTTAAGACTAATAAATCCATTCTGATTTCTCCCTCTTCATTAAGAGTTGTTATATAATGATCTTTATTAGCTATTTCAACATTTTTGATTTTTCAGAAATATCTCCAGCTGTTACAACTTTTGGCCCTTTTACATTTAATTCTAATACTACAGGTTCATCATTAAATTTCTTTAATGCAATTCCTTTTATATTAATTAAAATTTCTGGAACATCAGCTATTGAACCTTTAATAGTTGTAAACTCATGTCCAACACCATCAATTTTAACAGTTGCTATGGCAGATCCAGGAAGAGAACCCAAAAGAACTCTTCTCATAGAATTACCTAATGTAGTACCATATCCTCTATCTAGAGGCATAATAGCAAATTTACCATAGTTTTTTTCAAGATCTACATCTAAAACTTCAATATTTGTATTTAAATCTTCTGTCATAGACTTTATCCTCCTTAGTCTAATTCATATTGAAACTTTTAAATACTTTTAAAAGTTTACAATTACACTCTTCTTCTCTTTGGTGGTCTACAACCATTATGTGGAATTGGAGTAACATCCTTAATTAAACTAACTTCAAGCCCAGTAGCTTGTAATGATCTGATAGCAGCTTCTCTACCTGATCCAGGTCCTTTAACATAAACTTCTACAACTTTTTAGTCCATGTTCCATAGCTTTTTTTGCAGCTTCTTCAGCAGCTTGTTGTGCAGCAAATGGAGTAGATTTTCTTGATCCTCTAAAACCTAATTGTCCAGCACTTGCCCAAGAAATTACATTACCGTTTAAATCACTTAGAGTTACCATAGTGTTATTAAATGAAGAAACGATATGAGCTTGTCCTTTTTTTCAATGTTTTTTTACGCTCTCTTCTCTTAACACGAGCTTTTTTTGTTTCTTAATTGCCAATTAAATCCCTCCTTATTTACCTTTTTTTGTTCCAGAAACTTTCTTTGGACCTTTTCTAGTTCTGGCATTATTTTTAGTATTTTGTCCTCTTACAGGTAAACCTCTTCTATGTCTGATTCCTCTGTAACAGTTAATTTCTCTTAATCTCTTAATATTCATAGCGATTTCTCTACGTAAATCACCTTCAACAAGATATTTATCTATTTCAGCTCTTATTAAAGCAACTTCAGCTTCAGTTAAATCTTTAACTCTTGTATCTGGATTGATTCCAGCATTTCTAAGAATATCATTTGAAGTCTTTCTACCTATACCATAGATATAAGTCAAACCTATTTCTACCCTTTTTTCTCTTGGTAAGTCGACACCTACAATTCTTGCCACTGTTACCTACACCTCCATCTTCATTAACCTTGTTTTTGTTTGTGCTTTGGATTTTCACAAATCACCATTACTCTACCTTTTCTTCTGATGATTTTACATTTTTCGCACATTTTTTTTACTGATGGTCTTACTTTCATTTAAGTCCCTCCTATGCTACTTGTTTCGCCAAGTTATTCTTCCCTTTGTTAAATCATAAGGTGAAAGTTCAACTAATACCTTATCACCTGGAAGAATTCTTATATAATTCATTCTTAATTTTCCTGATATATGAGCTGTTATTTCATGACCATTTGCAAGTTTAACCTTGAATATAGTATTCGGCATAGCTTCAATAACAGTTCCTTCAACTTCTATAACATCCTTTTTTTGGACATTTAAAGAACCTCCTATTATTCTACATTATCTTGTATATATGATTTTTAATAATTTTTCTCAAATTAGAATCATTAAATGATAATGGATTCAAACTAAAATCTTTAAGCACGTCATTATAAATTTGCAAATGCTTTGACTTTTTAAGTTTAGGTTTAGAAAGAGGTCTGTTACTACCATTAGCAATTTTTTACTAATGATGAACTAATTACCTCAACTATGATCATTACTTCGCCCTTGTCCCGGCCCTTAAGTGATTTTACAACCTGACCTACTTTAAAATCAAAATTTAGATCCATAGTATACTCTCCAAAATGATTGACATTTTAAGAAAGAGACTCCTTAATTTGTGAAAAGACATCCTCAATAGGTAAAAGTACCATCAACAGTTAAAATCAATCCTAAATTTTTTTGTAAAAAAATCAATTAGTGGAAAAAGTTTGGTTTTCATATACTTCTATACGATCTAAAACAGTTTTTTCATTATCATCCGCTCTTTGAATAACTTCACCAGAACATTTATCACAAACACTATCTTTTGATGTTGGTTTGTTGTCTACATGATAAGTTTCTCCACAATTCTTACATACTCTTCTTCCAGAAAGTCTTTTTTTACTAATATTTTTTTATCAACATCAATATTAATAACTTTATCTAGTTTAAGACCTCTTTCTTCTAAACCCTTTTTGTAAGGCTTCTGCTTGATTAATTGTTCTTGGAAAACCATCTAATAAGAATCCATTTTTTTACAGTCATCATTTGAAAGTCTATCCCATACTAAATCAATAGTAAGTTCATCTGGAACTAATTGTCCATTGTCTAAATAAGACTTTACTTTTTTTCCAAGTTCTGTTTCATTTTTTTAATATTATGTCTAAATATATCTCCTGTTGAAATATGAGTTATTCCATATTCAGCAACGATACTTGACGCTTGAGTTCCCTTTCCGGCTCCCGGGGGCCCTAACAAAAATTAGTCTCATATTATATCTCCTATAAACTATTTATTCAAAAAAAACCTTTATAGTGTCTCATCAACATCATAGATTCTATTTGCTTCATTGTTTCAATTACTACACCAACTATAATTATAACTGATGTTCCACCAAAGTTAATTTTTCATTCCACTTATACGAGAAATAACAATTGGCGCTGAAGCAATTAAAGCTAGAATAATAGAACCTGAGAAAGTAATTCTATTTGATATTTTTTTGTAAATATTCTCCGGTTGGTTTTCCAGGTCTAATTCCAGGAATAAATCCACCGTATTGTTGTAAATTTTTTTGCGTATTCAACAGTATTAAATTGAATTGATGAATAAAAAGAATCCAAACAATATTATCAATATAAAATTCAATATTGAATATACATACACACCAACTGAACCTTCAACTGTTAAGTATGAACTAATCCAATTTGGAGTTCCACCAGAAAAAATAATAATGAAAGAGTTTGTGGCATTGCTAATAAAGATGATGCAAAGATTACTGGCATTACACCGCTCATATTAACTTTTTACAGGAATATGAGTAGCTTGTCCGCCATACATTTTCCTTCCAACAACTTTTTTTGCATATTGAACTGTTATTTTTCTTTCACCTTCATTTATAAGTACAACAATTACAACTATTGCAATAGCCGCTAGTACTACACCTATTATAGTAAGAATTCCAACTGTTCCAGTTATTATTCCGTAAATAAAAGTTCCGATTTGTGTTGGTAAATTTGAAACAATACCAAGGAAGATAATAATTGAAATACCATTACCTACTCCTTTTTCTGTAATTATTTCACCTAACCAAACTAAGAACATTGAGCCTGCTAATAAAGATGTAATAATCAATGCTGATTGAATATATCCATTAGCAACAATAGCTTTAGCAAATAAACCATTTGCAATTGCCATAGCTTCAAATATTCCAAGTATTACTGCGCCTATTTTTAGTATATTTTTGCAACTTTTTTCTTACCCATCTCACCATCTCTTGCAATTTCTCCAAGTCTTGGGAATGCAATAGTAAGAAGTTGTACAACTATTGATGCTGTAATGTAAGGATAAATACTTAGAGCAAAAACACTCATTTGTTTTAAACTACCTCCGGCAAGTAAATCTAATAGATTTACTAAACCACCAACGTTTGAACTCATAAGTTGACTAACAACTTTTTTTGTCTATAAATGGAATTGGAATTATATTACCAAGTCTATAAACAACAATCATCAATAATGTAAAAAAATCATTTTTACTTCTGATTTCTTTTATTCTCCACGCATTAGATAGAGTCTTGAACATATTAGATCACCTCTACCTTTCCTCCAGTGCTTTCTATTTTTTCGATAGCACTCTTAGTAAATTTACTGCAAGATACAGTTAATTTCTTAGTTAATTCTCCATTACCTAAAAATCTTAACACCATCTTTTTGCTTTAGCTCTTTTTAGCTAAATTAACTTCAAATATTAATTCTTCAGTAACTTCTGTACCATCTTCAAAAAAATATTTAATTGTTCTACATTTACTTCTGCATATTGTTTAGCAAAAAAATATTAGTAAAAACCTCTTTTTGGAAGTCTTCTAAATAGTGGCATTTGTCCACCTTCAAATCCAGGTCTTACTCCTCCGCCTGATCTTGAATTTTTGGCCGTCACGTCCTTTACCGCCGTACTTACCTAGCCCAGAACCGTAACCTCTACCAAGTCTTTTTTTCTTGCTTTTTGAGCCTCCACCTTCAGCAGGTCTTAAATCATGTAACTTCACGCTTTATACCTCCTTAAATTTCTTCAACTTCAAGCATAAAACTTATTTGATTGATCATACCTCTAATTGATGGAGTGTCTTCCTTAACAACTGTTTGACCAACTTTTTTTAAACCTAAAGCTTCAACATTTTTTTAATATGTTTTTTTGTATTCTACCGATTTTACTCTTTTTTTAAGTGTTATTTTTGAGCTTTGCCATTTTAAAAGCCCCCTTAACCTAATATTTCTTCTACGGATTTTTCCTCTTAATTTAGCTATATCTTCAGCTCTCTTAAGATTCTTTAACCCTTCCATAGTTGCATTAACTATATTTCTAGCATTTGTAGTTCCTAAAGATTTACTTCTAACATCTTTAATTCCTGCAAGTTCACAAACCGCACGAACAGGACCACCCGCGATAACTCCAGTACCAGCTCCAGCAGGTTTTAATAAAACTCTACCAGCTCCAAAAAAACTCCAACAATTTCATGAGGAATTGTAGTGTTTACAAGAGGTACTCTGATAACATGTTTTTTTAGCATCTTGTACACCTTTTCTGATAGCTTCAGGAACTTCAAGTGCTTTACCAACACCTACTCCAACATGTCCATTTCCATCTCCAACTACTACAAGAGCGCTAAATCTGAAGTTTCTACCACCTTTTACTACTTTAGTAACACGGTTGATGGCAACTACTCTTTCTTCTAATTCTAATCCTTCTACTTCTTTAATTAAAAGTTCCATTAATTACCCTCCTGATACTAAAATTTAAGTCCAGCTTCTCTGGCACCTTCAGCTAATTCTTTAACTTTTTCCGTGATATAAATAACCACTTCTATCAAAAACTACTTCTGTAATGCCTTTTTCAACAGCTTTTTTACCAATTGCTAGACCAACAGCTTTAGCAGCTTCTTTATTAGATTTTGATTCTAATGAAGCAAATTCTTTATCTAATGTTGAAGCTGAAACTAAAGTTACGCCCTTAGTATCGTCTATAATTTGAGCATATATATTAGTATTACTTCTATATAAATTTAATCTTGGTTTTTCAGGAGTTCCAGAAACTTTTTTTCTTACTCTAGCATGTCTTGCTTTTCTATTTTCATTTTTGCTAATTTGCTTTAACATTAAATTTCACTCCTTCCTATTTACCAGTCTTACCAACTTTACGTCTGATATATTCTCCTTCATATCTTACACCCTTACCTTTGTATGGTTCAGGTCTTCTATGAGCACGAATATTAGCTGCAAAGTTTCCAAGTTTTTGTTTATCTATACCATTAATCACTATCTTAGTTGGTTCAGGAACTTCTACAGTTATACCTTCTGGATCTAAAACTTCAATTGGATGAGAATATCCTAAGTTTAAAGTTAATTTATTTCCAGCTTTTGCTGCTCTATATCCAGTTCCTTCTATAATCAAAGTTTTAGTAAATCCCTTTGAAACACCTTCAATCATGTTAGCAAGAAGAGTTCTTGTTAAACCATGAAGTGATTTATGTCTTTTTATTTCAGAAGGACGTTCTATACTAATTGTATCTCCTTCTATTTTTAATGTTCATTTCACTGCTTAATTTTTTTGAGCTAATTTTTCCTTTAGGTCCTTTTACTTCAACGAAGTTTTCTTCACCTAAAATTACCTCAACTCCAGCAGGAACAACAATTGGTTTTAATCCAATTCTTGACATTGGTTTACCTCCTTAGTTTTAATCCTTAAACATGTTACCAAACGTAACAAAGAACCTCTCCACCAATACCTTCTTTTTCTAGCAACTTTATCAGTTACAACTCCTTTTTGATGTTGAGATAATTGCGATTCCAAGTCCTCCTAAAACTTTAGGAATTTCATGGCTTCTAGCGTAAACTCTTAAGCCAGGTTTTGAAATTCTCTTAAGTCCTGAAATAACTTTTTTTCGTTATTTTTTTCCATATTTTAAGTCAACTGTGATGATTCCTTGTTTGTCATCTTCAATTACATTATATCCTTCAATAAAACCTTCATCTAATAAAATCTGAACAAGATTCTTTTTTTCATTTTTTTGATGCAGGTATTTCAACAGATGAATGTCTTGCGTTATTACCATTTCTAATTCTTGTAAGCATATCTGCTATAGGATCAGTCATCATATAAGCTTCCTCCTTTATTTAATATTACCAACTAGCCTTTTTAACGCCAGGAATTTCTCCCTTGTAAGCTAATTCACGGAACACAATACGGCTGATTCCATATTTTCCAATGTATCCATGAGGACGTCCAGTTATTTTACAACGATTGTGTAAACGAGTTGGTGAAGCATTTCTTGGTAATTTGCTTAAACCAACATAGTCCCCTTTGGCTTTTAACTCTGCACGTTTTGCAGCATATTTTTCAACTAACTTTTGACGTTTTAATTCACGTTGTACCATTGATTTTTTAGCCATTAAATTTCTCCCCCTACTACTTTTTAAAAGGCATTCCTAATAGCTCTAATAATGCTTTAGACTCTTCATCAGTCTTAGCTGTAGTAACTATTATAATATCCATTCCTCTTATTTGATCAATCATATCATATACGATTTCTGGGAATATTAATTGTTCTTTTATACCTAATGCGTAATTTCCTCTTCCATCAAAGCTTGACGCGCTAACACCTCTAAAGTCTCTTACACGTGGAAGAGCTATGTTAACTAATCTATCTAGGAAATCATACATCTTTTTCTCCTCTAAGAGTAACTTTAGTACCAATTTTCATACCTTCTCTTAATTTGAAATTAGCAATTGATTTCTTAGCAGTAGTTATTACAGGCTTTTTGTCCTGAGATTATTTCTAAGTCTCTTAAAGCGCTTTCTAAAACTTTTTGGATTATCTTTAGCTGAACCTAAACCAATATTGATAACAATCTTATTAAGTTTAGGAACCTCCATAATATTTTTTTATATTTAAAACGTTCCATTAAAGCAGAAACTATTTCTTCTTTATATTTAACTTGCATTCTGGAAGTCACTTAAGATTCCTCCTTTCAACTATTTATCTATTTTTTTGAACCACTTTTTTTACTGATTCTAACTTTTTTTGTCTCCTTCAAGAGCATAACCAATTCTAGAAGGTTTATTTACTTTTAGTATCAAAGTACATTACATTTGAAACATCAATACTTCCCTCAATTTTAATTAAACCAGCTTCATCTTTAGGACTTTTTAGCTTTCTTGTGTTTAGTTTGAATGTTTACTCCTTCTACTATTACTCTATTTTTCTTTTTACTAAAGTTTTTTTATAACTTTACCAGTTTTACCTTTATCTTTTCCTGCAATTACAATAACAGTATCTCCAGATTTTTATTTTTCATTCTAACACCTCCTATTATAATACTTCAGGTGCAAGAGATATAATTTTCATAAAGTTACCAGCTCTTAGCTCTCTTGTAACTGAACCGAAAAATTCTTGTACCAACTGGGTTTTTTTATCATCTTTTTATAATTACTGCTGCATTATCATCGAATCTAATGTAGCTTCCATCATTTCTTTTTTTATGCTGTTTGTTGTTCTAACAATTACCGCTTTTACAACGTCACTTTTCTTAACAACTCCACCTGGTGTAGCACTTTTAACAGTACAAACTACTATATCGCCAACTTTTGCATATTTCTTATTAGTACCACCTAGTACTCTGATAACAAGAAGTTCTTTAGCGCCAGAGTTGTCAGCAACTTTTAAACGACTTTCTGTTTGAATCATACGATACTCCTTTCCAGATGAAAATTATTTTACTCTTTCAAGTATCTCAACAAGTCTCCATCTCTTTTCTCTTGAAAGAGGTCTTGTTTCCATAATTTTAACTCTATCACCAATTAAACATTCGTTATTTTCATCATGTGCTTTAAATTTTGTAGTCTTTTTCATTTGTTTTTTATAAAGTGGGTGAGATACAAAAGTTGCAACTTCAACAACAATTGTCTTATCCATTTTATTAGAAACTACATTTCCTATTATGACTTTTCTACTATTTCTTTCCATATAGTATTAAGCCTCCTTTCCAGCATTAAGCTCACGTTCTCTGATAATAGTCTTAACACGAGCTATATCTTTTCTAATGCCACCAATTCTCATAGGATTCTCTAATTGTCCAGTGGCTAATTGAAAACGTAAATTAAATAATTCTACTTTTAAATCTTTTTAATTTTGCTTGTAAATCACTATCATTCATTTGGCGAATTTCCTTAATTTTCATTAGCTTCACCTTCCTTCATCTCACGAGTTATAAATTTAGTCTTTACCGGTAACTTATGAGCAGCAAGTCTCATAGCTTCTCTAGCTACATCAACAGGAACACCACTCATTTCGAATAATACTCTACCCGGTTTAACAACTGCTACCCAGTATTCTGGAGCTCCTTTACCGGAACCCATTCTTACTTCAGCAGGTTTTTTTGTAACAGGCTTATCAGGGAATACTTTAATCCAGATCTTACCGCCTCTTTTTATATATCTTGTCATCGCACGTCTTGCAGATTCAATTTGGTTTGCAGTCATCCAGCAAGGTTCTAACGCTTGAATTGCATAATCTCCATAAGAAATTGTATTTCCCCTTAGAGCTTTACCAGTCATTCTGCCTCTATGAACTCTACGATATTTTACTCTCTTAGGCATTAACATAGACTCTTTCCTCCTTCCGGCAACTAAGCTTCTTTCTTAGCACCAGTTTTATTAAATCTTTTCTTATTGTCTTTCTTGTTTCTTCTGTCTTTTTTTGCAGGTTTTTCTTCAACAACTGCAGCTTTCATTCCTGGAAGAACTTCTCCTTTATATAACCAAACTTTTACGCCTAATTTTCCATAAGTTGTATCTGCTTCAGCAAATCCATATTCAATATCAGCTCTTAAAGTTTGTAGAGGAATAGTTCCTTCAGAATATCCTTCAGTTCTAGCCATATCTGCTCCACCAAGTCTTCCAGAAACAGCAGTTTTAATACCTTTTGCTCCTGATTTTAATGATCTTTGCATAGCTTGTTTCATAGCACGTCTAAAAGATACACGTCTTTCTAATTGTCCAGCAATGTTTTCAGCAACTAATTGAGCACTTAAATCAGGTCTCTTAACTTCTTCAACATTAACAATTACTTTTTTTACCAGTTAATTTTTTTCAATCTTAACTCTTAACTCTTCAACACCAGCACCTGATTTTTCCTATTACCATTCCAGGTTTAGCAGTAAATACAGTTACCTTTACTCTATTTGCTGATCTTTCTATTTCAACTTTTTGGTACTCCTGAAAGAGCTACCTCTTTTTTTAACAAGTTTACGAATATTGTGGTCTTCTACTAATAAATCACCAAATTCTTTTTTTATCGGCAAACCATCTTGAGTCCCAATCTTTTATTATTCCAACTCTTAACCCATGAGGATTAACTTTTTGACCCATTTTTTTATCCTCCTTATACTATCTTTTCTGCTACCGTTACACCAATATGACTTGATCTTTTTTAATATTGGGTAAGCTGAACCTTTAGCCTTTGGTCTCCATCTTTTCATAACTGGAGCATCATTTGCATAAGCTTCTAATACATAAAGGTCTTTTCTATCTAAATTATGATTATTTTCCGCATTAGCAACAGCTGATTTTAATACCTTTTTCTAATAATCTAGCACCCGCTTTAGGAGTGAATCTTAGAATAGATAAAGCTTCATCTACATGCTTTCCTCTTATTTCTCTACAAATAAAGTTTACTTTAAGAGGTGAAATTCTTTGATATTTTTGCAATTGCTTTTAGCTTGCATGTTATATCCTCCTTATCTATTATCTTACTTTACTATTTTTTTCGTTTTTTTGCCAACATGACCCTTGTAAGTTCTTGTTAAAACGAACTCTCCAAGTTTATGTCCCTACCATGTCATCAGTAATATATATTGGTAAGTGCTTTCTTCCGTCATGAACAGCTATAGTATGTCCAACAAATTGTGGAAAAATTGTACTTCTTCTTGACCAAGTTTTTACAACTTTTTTTCATCTGCACTATTTAATGCATCTATTTTTCTTTTAAAAGATGATCATCACAAAATGGTCCTTTTTTTAAGAGATCTACCCATTTGTTTTTCCTCCTTAATTAGTTTTTTAGTTCTTCTTCTTACTATGAACTTATTAGACTTTTTATTTTTCTTTCTAGTCTTAAGTCCTAAAGCTGGTTTACCCCAAGGAGTTGAAGGTGCTGGACGTCCTACAGGAGTTCTACCTTCCCCACCACCATGAGGGTGATCTACTGGGTTCATTGCAGATCCTCTAACATGAGGTCTCTTACCCATGTGTCTTGATCTTCCGGCTTTACCAATAGTTATAAGTTCGTGACTTAAATTACCAACTTGACCAACTGTAGCTCTACATTCTAAGTGAACTAATCTAAATTCACCTGAAGGTAATCTTAATTGTGCAAATCTTCCTTCTTTACCCATTAATTGAGCTTCGGATCCTGCACTTCTTACAAGTTGTCCACCTTTACCTGGTTTTAACTCAACATTATGAACATTTGTACCAACTGGAATATCTTTTTAATTTTTAATGCGTTACCGATTACGATATCAGCATTTTTCCCCTGATTCAATTTTTATCTCCAACTTTTTAATCCTTCTGGAGCTAAGATATATCTCTTTTTCTCCATCTAAATAATGGATTAATGCTATATTAGCAGTTCTGTTTTGGATCGTATTCGATTGAAGCAACTTTTCCTGATACTCCATCTTTATTTCTTTTTAAAAATCTATTATTCTATATTTTCTTTTTAGCACCGCCGCCTCTATGTCTAACGGTAACTCTACCTAATGAATTTCTTCCGCCTGATTTTTGATAAAGAAACTAATAATGACTTTTCTGGTTTAGTCTTAGTTATTTCATCAAAAGTTAAAACGCTCATTCCACGTACACCAGCAGAAGTTGGTTTATACTTTCTAATAGCCATTAATATTACCTCCTATATTAAATACTTTCAAAAAAATTCAATTTCTTTAGAATCTTCTGTAAGAGTAACAATGGCTTTTTTTCCAATCAGGTCTTTTTGCCAACATTAGCTCCCATTCTTTTTTTCTTACCAGTAATATTCATTGTATTTACTTGTTTAACTTTTTACACCAAAAAAATTGTTTCTACGGCTTTTTTTGATTTCTGATTTATTAGCTCTAGTGTCAACTTTGAAAGTGTATCTTTTTGATTCCATATTTTTCCATTGAACGTTCAGTTACAACTGGTTTAATAATAATATCATATGCTGTCATTATGCATACACCTCCTCAATTTTTTTGAAAGGGCATCTTTTACAATTACAAGATTATCAAATCTCAATAAATCGTAAACATTCATATAATCTACAACAACAGTTTCAACTTTTTGGAAGGTTAGCGAATGATTTAACAATCTTTTCATTTCCTTCTGATAAAACTATTATAGTTTTTTTGTTTCTAAATTTAAATTTTTCAAAATTTCTTTTGCTTTCTTTGTGCTAAATGCATCAATTGTTAAAAGCATCTAAAACTTTTAATTCTCCTTCAAGAACTTTTGAAGTAAGAACTGATCTCATAGCAAGTCTTCTTACTTTTTTTAGGAACTGAGTATCTGTAGCTTCTTGGCTTTGGTGCAAATACTACTCCGCCACCTTTCCATTGAGGAGCTCTTATACTACCTTGTCTAGCACGACCAGTACCTTTTTTTGTCTCCAAGGCTTTCTTCCGCCTCCACGTACTTCTGCACGAGTCTTAGCAGATTGAGTGCCTTGTCTTCTATTAGCTAAATGGTTCTTTACTACTTCATAAACAACATGTTCATTTACTTCAATACCAAAAATAGCTTCGTTTAATTCTATATCACCAACAACTTCTCCAAGTTGGTTATAAACATTAACCTTAGGCATTATTTATCCTCCTTAAACTATCTTTTAACCGCTTCTCTAACTGTTACTAAACCACCTTTAGGTCCTGGAATAGCACCTTTAACAAGAATTAGGTTCTTTTCAACGTCAACTTTTACAACAACAAGATTTTGAACAGTACTTTTTGCATTTCCCATTTTTCCACTTGCTTTTCTACCTTTAAGTACTCTACCTGGGAATGTACCAGCACTTCTAGCACCAGCTACTCTATGAGATTTTGAACCGTGTCCTTCAGGACCTCTTCCGTAATTCCATCTCTTAATAGCACCTTGAGTACCTTTACCTTTTGAAGTTCCGATAACATCAACTTTATCTCCCTCAGCAAATAAGTCAACTTTTATTTCTTGTCCAGGTTCAAAAGTTTCGCCTTCGTTTAATCTGAATTCTCTTACAAATCTCTTATATCCAACACTTACTTTGTCAAAATGTCCTTTAAGAGGTTTTGTAACCTTCTTTTCTTTCTTGTCTACATATCCACATTGGATTGCATTATAACCATCATTTTCAACAGTTTTAACTTGAGTAACGAACATAGGGCCCGCTTCAACTACTGTTACCGGAATAACTGAACCATCTTCAGCAAAAATTTGAGTCATTCCAATTTTCTTACCTAAAATACTCTTCATTGAGTACACCTCCTATTACTTACAGCGGATTGATTTTACAATCATTCTAAGATTTATAACTTAATTTCGATATCTACACCACTTGGAAGATTTAATTTCTTTAAACTTTCCAAAGTTTTTTGGTTAGGATTTAGGATATCAATAAGTCTTTTATGTGTTCTTTGTTCGAATTGTTCTCTACTATCTTTGTATTTGTGAACAGCTCTTAAGATTGTAATGATTTCCTTTTCTGTTGGTAGTGGAATAGGTCCTGATACTTCTGCACCAGTTCTTTTTGCAGATTCCACTATTTGTTGTGCTGAGCTATCGATTAATTCATGATCGTAAGCTCTTAATCTAATTCTGATTTTTTGTTTGTTTGCCAATTTTTTTACCTCCTTGTTTCGCATGTTTTGGCATCATGCAACTAGGTCTTCCGTATCAACTCATCCGTGTGTTCCATTTTTCACTTCCAAAAAAATACGGCGACCAGTCGCCGAAATCTAGTTCGACATACTCAGAAATAATTACCTCAAAGACCGTAAAATAGCCATTTATTTGAGCAACCTATTTCGTCAACGCCTATTATGTGCATATGAGCACCCATATATTATACTACATCAAATCCAATAATGCAATACTTTTTTTAGATTTTTATTGAAATTTTTTTAATTTTTTTATAATATAAATTTACAAAAAAATTAGGTAGTGTATTTTATTAGTCATACACTACCTATTTTTGTTCTTTATTCCGTAATTTTTTTAGAACTTCTTCTGCTTCATCTTTATCGAAAACATCAACATTTTTTTTATATTATCAAAACGTCTTGTAATCTTTTGTAGAAGTAGTAAAAAAATATCTTTAACATCCTTACTTACTTTATTTATATCTTTTTTTCTAAAGTTTCCCATCTCTTAGCATATCTCTCAAACTCTTCAGAAAGAGAATTTAATTCTTTTTGTATTTCTAAAGCATATTGAGATTGTTTTTAAATTTTTGTGAAACTGCTTGAATAGTTGTAAGTATAGCCATCATAGTTGTTGGAGAAGTTATCCACACACGTTTAGAATATGCATATTCTACTATTTTTTTGGCATATAAGCATTCAAGTAAGCAAATATAGCTTCAGCAGGTAAAAAAATAAAATAGCTTGATCTGTTGTTTCATTTTTTTATTATATACTTAGTAGAAATATCATCAATATGTTTCTTTAAGTTTTTGTTCAAAAACTCTTTTCATTTTTCTTGCTTATTATCAGCTACATCTTCAAAAAAATTCTTCTATAATTTTTCCAATGGAAATTTACTATCTATACATATTGTTCCCACAGGTTCTGGAGCAAATAATACCGCATCAGCCATTGTGCCATTAGAAAGCTTATATTGTTTTTTTGATAAATCTCTGTATTATTTCCAAATGCAGAAGATAAAACTTGATATAGTTGTACTTCTCCAAAAAAATACCACGTGTTTTTTTATCTGTCAAAACATTATTCAAATTTTTGAACATTATTAGATAAAAAAATTCCATTTTCTTCTGAGCTTCATCAAGTCTTCCTAAACTTTGCATAACATTACTGAAAGTCTTTTTTTGTGTCTTCAAAACTTTTTTTCAAGTTTGACTTCAACACTTTCATTAATTTTATCAAGTCTTCCCTCAACAACAACAGTAAGATTTTAAAAAAATCTTTTTTTAACTCTGATTTTTAATTTGTCGTTAAAATTGAAAAATAGAATCAATGTTTTCTTTTTCCCGCTTTTATGATATTATCATTAGTGGAATTTTTTTAAAAATCAAGTAGTTGATTAGAAATTTTTTTCGTTATTTCCATTTAATTTTTTTCACTTAATTTATTAAATTCATCAGAAAAAAACTAAGTTTTAATTTTTAGAACATCTTCATCAGTTATAACATCACTATTAGACTTATTTAAAAGTTTCAAAACTAATACAATTAAAATCATAACTAAAAAAAGTAAAATTCCAATTAATATATAATTCATAATTCACCTATTTTTAAAAATACCAAATTCATATCCATTTGATTTAAAGTAATCAATTATACTAGGTAAAGTTTCTACTGTTAAATTCTTTTCCTTGAGAGTCATGCATTAAAACAACAGCTACATTTTGTTGTTTCCAATAACTTAAAGAAGTTTTAACATATTTTAACATTTCATCTTTATTTGTAGGTCTAACCTTTTGAGGTTCTGCATCCCCAGATAAACTGTTCCAATCAATCCATTCAAGACCTAAACTTTTTTTAAAACTTCATCACCATTTCCAGCAGTATCAAGACCTTTCCAAGACATATGTCCACCTGGATATCTCCAAACACCAGTATTGAAGTTTTTCTCCTAATAGTTCTTTTTAATCTGCTTATTGTTTTTTTCAGCTTCTTGTTTTATAACAGAAACATTAGGAACTCTGTTTGGATATAATTTATTATAATCATGAGAAAAAAACTATGAATAGCAATACCATGACCTTCTTTTTAATTCTCTTTCTAAATAAGGTTTAGCTTGATCATTTAATGTTTTTTTCCAACTATAAAGAAAGTTGCAGGAACTTGTTTTTTTCTTTTTAAAATATTCAAAACTTTATCAGTAATTCCTGGCGTAACTCCATCATCAAAAGTTAAAAAAATACAATCTTCTTTCCTGTATATTCTTTTTTTACTCATTATATAATCTCTTATTTCAGCAGTATCATAAGCATATGAATCAGCTGATTTTTATATGACTTCCTGATTCTGAAAGTTCTAAACCATTAGATGTTTTTCTTTTCGGCATTTTTCTTTTGAATTCTCAGTTTGTTTTTTTCACTTGTATTAGTTTCAGTATTTTTCTTTTTGAATTCCCAGTCTTAGCTTCCTTGTTTTTGTGTTTGTTTCTTATTTTGGTAAATAACACCCTAAGGCATATTTCCCACCTAAAAAAACACAAAAAAAGTGCTAAGAATACAGCTGTTATTATAATAAAAATTTTTCTCTTCGTCTTCTTTTCTTTCTTCTATTTTTTTCATTACTTTAATTTTTTTCTTCATTATTCATTATTAAAACGACCTCCTTGTTTATATTCATCATATTCTTTACCTATTAGAATATATTTTTAATTGTTTTTTTCATATAATTAAAAGCTTAACGCTTTGCTTATTATACCATATTTATAAATAGATTGTAAACTGAAATATAAGTTATATCAACATTTTTTTATTTTTTTGTATCTATTTTAATAAAACAATTTATGATATAATAAATATAACATTATATCTTGTAAAAAAAGATGTACATATATTGAGAATTTATCCATACTATTTTTATAGTTTATTATAAATGATGGATAAAAAAATATTTTTTTAAACTAAAAAAATACAATTGAGGAGTTTTTTTATGAAAGACATTTATTCAAATCCACTAACAAGTAGATATTCAAGCAAAGAAATGAGTTATATTTTTTCTGACGAATTTAAGTTTAAAACTTGGAGAAAACTATGGATAACTCTAGCAAAAGGCGAACAAAGTTTAGGCTTGAATATAACAGACGAACAAATTAAAGAACTTGAATCTTTTTAAAGATAACATCAATTTTGACGTTGCTTTAGAAAGAGAAAAAATTGTAAAACATGATGTAATGAGTCATGTTTACGCCTATGGTATTCAATGTCCAAATGCAAAAGGAATTATTCACTTAGGTGCAACAAGTTGTTTTGTAGGAGATAATACTGAACTTATAGTTATCAAGGAAGCACTTCTAGTTATTAAGAAAAAAATTATAAATGTTTTTGAATTTATTAAAAAAACTAATGCTTTAAAAATATAAGAATATTCCTACTCTCGCATATACACATTTTCAAGCAGCACAACCTACAACTGTTGGAAAAAGATTAACTCTATATATGCAAGACTTGTTAATAGATCTTGAAGAATTAAATTTTATTTTTAGACAACTTAAAAGCTTCGTGGAGCAAAAGGTACAACTGGAAGTCAAGCTTCATTTATGGAACTTTTTGATAATGATGAAGAAAAAGTTAAAAAGCTCGATAATTATATTGCTCAAGAAATGAACTTCAAAGGTGTATATGCCGTAACAGGACAAACATATTCAAGAAAAAAATTGATAGTAAGGTCCTATTCTTACTATCAAATATAGCACAATCTGCTCATAAATTTTCTAATGACTTAAGACTTTTACAACATCTTAAAGAAATTGAAGAACCATTTGGAAAAAGCCAAATAGGTTCGTCTGCAATGCCTTATAAGAGAAATCCTATGAAATCAGAAAGAATTGGAGCTCTATCTAATTATGTAATTGCAAATGTTATTAATCCTTCAATAACTTTTGCTACTCAATGGTTTGAAAGAACATTAGATGATAGTGCAAACAAAAAGACTTTCAATATCTCAAGGATTTTTTTAGCATTAGATGGTATATTAGAGCTTTATGCTAATGTTGTTGATGGAATGGTAGTATAAAAAAAAGTAATAGAAAAAAACATTTAATGGCAGAATTACCATTTATGGCAAGTGAAAATATCATGATGAATCAAGTAAAAAAAGGTGGAGATAGACAAGAACTTCACGAAAAGAATTAGAGAACTTTCTCAAATTGCAGGAAAAAAATGTAAAAAGAAGAAGGTCTTGAGAATAATTTATTAGAATTAATAGTAAATGATGATTTCTTTGATATAAGTAAAGAGGAACTTAATGAAGTGTTAGACCCTATGAAATATATAGGAAGATGTCCTTCTCAAGTTGATGAATTTATAGAAAACGAAGTTAATCCTATTTTAGAAGAAAATAAAAATTTGATTGAAGAGACAAAAAGAAATTCAAGTATAAAAAAAGCGCTCCATTTGGAGCGTTTTTTTAATTTATTGTTAAACAACAAGGTTCTCAGGAACCCGACCGATGAAGAGCATCGTGGAACAGCGAGGTTCTTATTACTTAAAATTTACTTGCATCAACAGAATTTAGGTATTCTTCTATTGGTTCAACAGCTTTTTTAATTGTTCCATTAATAAATGGATTTTCTAATTTTTGCTACGTCAAGAAGTTGTAAGAAAGGTTTTGTTCCACCAGTCTTACATAATCTTAAATAATCAGCAAATGCTGTTTTATGATCTTTTCTATCCTTATTCCAAAATTGGAAAGCACATACTTGAGCCAAAGTATAATCTATATAATAGAAAGGCATTTGATAAACATGTCTTTGTCTAAACCAGAATCCACCTTCCTCTAGAACTTTAATTCCATCGTAATCTCTATGTGGCAAATATTTCTTTTTCCAATTCTCTGTATTTTTGCACGTCTTTCTTTTTGGAGAAAGTTCAGGATTTTCGTATACAACATGTTGGAATTCATCTATTAATGCTCCATAAGGTAAGAACATCAATGCATGAGTAATATGATTGTATCTAAATTTATCAGCTTCTTCTTCAAAGAATAAATCCATCCATGGCCAAGTGAAAAACTCCATACTCATAGAATGAATTTCTGCTGATTCCATTCCTGGCCAAGTGTATTCTGGAATATAATCTCTTGATGAGAAAACTTGAAATGCATGTCCAGCTTCATGCGTTAAAAACTTCAACATCATGAGTTGTTCCATTAAAAATTAGCAAATATAAATGGACTTCTCCAATTACTTAAATAAGTACAATATCCACCAGCAGCTTTTTGTACTCTTTTGCATCTAAGTCAAAAAGATTTTTTTCTTTTCATAAAATCAAAAAAATTCTTTAGTTTCTGGTGATAATTCGCTGTACATTTTTTTCAGCTCTTTCAAGCATCCAATCTTTTTTTCTCCATGAGGAGCAGGGTTTCCTGACTTAAAGAAAATTGGTTCATCATAGAAAGTAAGTTTATCTAATCCTATTCTCTTTCTTTGTTCTTCTCTTAGCTTATTACAAATAGGAACTATTGTTTCTACAATTTGTTTTCTATAGGATTCTACATCTTTTGCATTGTAGTCAACTCTACCCATTTTTTTATAACCAAGTTCAACGAAGTTTTTTTATAGCCTAACTTTTTTTAGCCATTCTATCTCTTATCTTAACAATCTTATCATAAATTTCATCTAATTTTTTTCAGTTTGTTCTTCATAAACTTCTGAAATAAGATTTGTAGCTTTTTCTTCTAACATCAGCATCTTTATCTTGAGAATATTTAGAAAGTTGAGTTAAATTTAATTGTTCTCCATTCCATTCTTTTTGAACAAGAAGATAAAAGTTTTTTTGATATTCCATAACAACCTTTGCTTCTTCTACTAAATCTTCTATAATTGAAGGATTGAATGTCAATAAATAATTTTTCATATTTTTTTGGAATAAATATACACCAAACTTTTCTTCAAGTTCTTTTCTAAATTTGCTATTTACAAATTCTCTAATATATTCTACTGAAACTTCTTCAACTTTAGGAAAAATTTTTCTTGTATGAATTGCATTTCTTTATCATAGAATTCATCTTTAGTATCTATTGAATTTTTTTAACATGTGCTAAAAGAAACCATACTGTCTGCATCTGATGTTATTTCATTAAGCTCATTATACGTTTCAATAGCTTCATCAACTGTTTTAGCATTTACAAGTCTTTCAGTCAAATCTCTAATTTCTGCTATTATTTTTTTCTAAATCAGGACGTACATATTTATAGTCCTCAAATTTTAAATCTAAATTTTTCTTTAGTCATAACTACCTCCTACAAATCCAATTTATAAAACCATTATAACATAATTATTATAAAAAAACTTTTTTTAATAATAATTTTTAAAAAAAGAAATAACTTAGTAATTCCTTTTTAAATTTATCTTCTTAACATCATTGCATATGGTTCCCATGGCTCAATCTTTATAGATTCTTCTTCCAAACCTTTTTAACCATTTTTTTCATCAACAAATTTTTTTATCAACAATTGCACAGATGTTTTTCATTATTAAACCAAGAGTCACTCATTGAAAAAAATCCCTTTATCTCCTAGTTCATCTCCCCAAGAATTTTTCAACTTGCCATTTAATAGGATTACCATTTTTCATCTAAATCAACGCCTACAAATGTCATTGCATGAGTTAAATCTGTACATCTATAATCAATTCTATCAGCTCTAGAAAAACTCGCCAAGTTCTGTTAAAGTCTCATCATAGTTGAATAAGTCTTTATCCATTATACCTAGTTTTCTATCACAGTTTTTTTCATAACATCACAAGCAAAACCACACTGCTTCTCCAGACTTTATTGATTCTATTATTGCCTTTTTTTGATTTCTTCTTGAGGAACATTTAATGAAGCAACTGGACTAGCTTCTCTAACTGATTTAAAATATTTTAATTCTATTTTTTTACCATATGGATATATACCTCTAGGATCTTCAATTAAATCGACTTTATTCGCAAAATAATCTCCAACATATTCTTCATAGAATTTTTTTAGGAGTTAAATTATTAACTTTATGGAAGTTATTATCTTTATCCGTATATTCAAAATCAAAAGTTTCAGGTAATTTTTCCTAAAGTTTTTTTGTACATATATTATAAACTTCATAAAGAGTTTCTTCTTTTTATTTTTCTTTAAATCTTCAATTGATGCTCCATCTGTATGAGCTTTTCTCATATTCATTGCAGTTCTTTTTAGTCTAAGATTAATTTGTTCAACAAAAGCACTAGAATTAGAAGAACTAAAAGTTTCAGGCATTACAGACTTTGGAACAATTCCATATTTTTGAAATTAAACCATCAAAACACTCAAAATAATTACCATCATCTGCACCAAGATATAATAAACTATCCATAAGTCTAGAACCTATAGGTTCATCAATATGTTCAATCATTACTTCTAAAAAAAGTTATTTGATTTTTTTCCATTTTTATCCATAAAAAAATAAATATACTTGTGAAAATTCAAAATCACTTAGATTAAGTTTTTTTCAATCACTTTTTAATCTTAATACATTTAAACCCGAGAACATCCAACAACGTCCAGATTGTTTTTTTGGTTTGTAATAGACGCCTTCTTTACACTATTAGAAAACTTAAAATTATGAAATCTTAAAAGCATCATTATTTAAAGAACTTGCTTCTATACCGTTTTTTTGCAATCGCATTTGAAATAACTTTACTTGTTAAATCACTTTCAAATCTTTCTTTAAAATTTTTCATCATTTCGTTTGTAATCATAAAATATTCCTCCATAATTAAAAAAATTTATCACACAATCATAGTATCACAATAATATTTATATTTCAATACATATTTTAAAAAAATAATAAAGATTATTAACAAAAAAAGTTAGGAAAAAAATCCTAACTTTTTTTAATAATTATTTATTCCTTCTTTTTACAGTAATAATACTAATACCTGATATAATAGCTACTACTATAGAACTAACTTGAGTAATTCCTGTTTTTGGTAATTTTGAATTTTTCTCAACATTAGGTTTATTAGGTTCTGGTTTTGGAGCTGGTTGTGGGTTAGGTTTAGCATTATCAGTTACTGTTACTTTTCCATTCTCTGCTACTACTGTTTCTCCTTGTGCTATTGCTCCAAGTGTTACAGTTCCGTCTGCTTTTACTGTAAATGTAAAGTCTGTCACCGCTAAAAAAATCCTTCTGGTGCTGCTTCTTCATGGAATCTATATTCTCCTGGTTCAAGTTGAACTTTATGACTTGTTGTTCCACTTGTCCATTCTTCTACTTTTTGTGTTCCTTTATAGATTTCTATCTTTGCTCCAGCTAATTCTGTTCCACCTAATTTTACCTTACTAAACTCAACTTCTTTTGTTGTTGGTTGTGGATTAGGTTTAGCATTATCAGTTACTGTTACTTTTCCATTCTCTGCTACTACTGTTTCCCCTTGTTCTATTGCTCCAAGTGTTACAGTTCCGTCTGCTTTTACTGTAAATGTAAAGTCTGTAACTGCTAAAAATCCTTCTGGTGCTGCTTCTTCATGGAATCTATATTCTCCTGGTTCAAGTTGAACTTTATGACTTGTTGCTCCACTTGTCCATTCTTCTACTTTTTGTGTTCCTTTATAGATTTCTATCTTTGCTCCAGCTAATTCTGTTCCACCTAATTTTACCTTACTAAACTCAACTTCTACTTTTTCAGATTCTTGAAAATGACCACTTAGTAAGTTTTGATAATCAGCATTTTTACTTCTATAAATATCAAGCTTTAATCCTGCCGGTATCTCAGTTGTACTATTAACTAAATCATTAAATGCATCTTTCTCATTTTGAGTATAATTATTTCCACTCGTATCTCTATTAGGCATATTATACTTATCTGTATAGTACCAAACAGCAAATTGAGTTATTTGTCTAAATTGTCCATCGGTTAAAGCATATTTTTCTTTTATTCCTGATTTGTTGTTTGGAAATCCATTATAAATAACTCTTACTAATCCATTATAAAGGTCCTCACCAGTAAATCTTTCAGTATCAGCAAGTTCTTCAAATCTTTCAGCAGTTCCAAGCTCTTTAGTGTACTTAATTCTTCTTGGTGAATTCAAACTTTCTGGGAATGATCTATGATCATTAAAACAATAGCCAACAATTCCTTTTTCATTTGATCCTTCTGGTCTAATATATATTGGATTCTTAATATGATCAGTTGCTGGATATTCACCGGGCTTTGTGTAAGCTTCATAAATATTATCCTCTGCATTAATAAATACACTAGAAATAATAGGAACCAACACAGCCAACATTAACATAAATGTTAATAATGGTTTTTTAAAATTTCTTAAAAAAATTTTTTTCATTTCTTCTCCTCCTAAAAAAATTTTTTTAATAAATGCATTGTAAGCTTCTGTTTAATTAATAGTATCAATATAATGAAATCAATCTTTTTAAAAAAATAAACTAAGTTTTTCCCCATGCAAATGTAGCAAAAAAATAATTTTTTTGCTAGTCACTCTAATTATATATACAACAGACTAATTTGTCAATAATTTTTCACTGTTTTTATATTAATTTGATTTAAATAAATAATAACTATTAAATATAATTTATTATTTTATTTTTTTCTTAAAACAAACATTAGTTGTAAAAAAAGGATAGAGACTATTGAACAATCTCTATCCTTAATTTTATTCTTCCATTAAAAATTTCTTCTATTTTTTTGATGAATCATTTCCAAATTAACTTTAGAATCCGAACTAAATGGTAAAACTAAACTACCATCTTTTTATATTAAGTGTATCCTTTATTATTTTTTTATATGTTTATTCCATTGACCTTTAGATATTTTTTGTCAGCTTTTGTGGCAATAACATATCCTGTAAAACCATATTCTAAAAAGCCAATTATACATAAGCACATCTTCTTTACTCGGAGCATGCCTAATATCAACTACAAGTATAACTTCACACAAATTTTTCTCGATTTGAAAGATAGGTTTCTATAATAACTCCCCATTTTTTTCTTTTTTTCACTTTTTTTGAAACTTGTGCATATCCATATCCCGGTAAATCTACTAATCTAAATGAATTATTTATTTTTATAAAAAAATTTACTGTTCTAGTTTTTCCCAGGCTTAGAACTGGTTCTTGCAAGATTTTTTTCTATTTATAAAAGCATTTATAAAACTTGACTTGCCCACATTACTTCTACCAGCAAAGGCAACTTCTTTTTAAATCTGAATTAGGATACTGTGAAACAATCGCGGCAATTTGCTCTAATTCACTTGAGATTATTTTCACTTTACACCTCTTTTTCTAAAACTAAATCTAATACTTCACAAACATCTGAAACAGTATATATATTCAATGTTTCTCTAATTTCTTCAGGAATTTCATCAATATCCACTTCATTTTTCTTTTTGGAATTATTATATTTTTTATTCCATATCTATTAGCTGCAAGTATCTTTTCTTTAAGACCTCCTATAGCTAAAACTCTACCTCTTAAAGTAACTTCGCCTGTCATTGCAAACTGTCTGTTTACTTTCCTATTTGTTAGAGCGCTAACTATAGCTGTTGTCATTGTTATTCCTGCTGAAGGACCATCTTTAGGAACAGCTCCTTCTGGAACATGGATATGAATATCTTTTTTTCCTTATAGAAATTTTTCATCAATTTTAAATTTCTCAGACTTACTTCTAACAAAAAGAAATTGCAGTCATAGCAGATTCTTTCATAACATCACCAAGTTGTCCGGTTAGTTGAATTTTTCCAGTACCATTAACAATATCAGTTTCAATTGTTAAAAGTTCTCCTCCGACTTCTGTCCATGCTAAACCATTTACCAATCCAACTCTATCTTCTTTTTCAAGAACATCATCATGAAATCTCCTTTTTCCTAAGAAATCAACTAGATTTTTTTGAATTAACAGTTACTTTTTTTACTATCCTTAGAAACCAAAATGACAGCTGCTTTTTCTTATAATTTTTTTCTATCATTCTTTCTAAATTTCTAACACCAGATTCTCTAGTATAATATCTAATTATATCTCTAACCGCTTCTGCTTTTTATATCTAGCATTTTTTTATTAATTGAAAAAGTTTTTAAATTCCTTTGGAATTAAATGATTAATAGCTATTTTTTTCTTTTTTTCATCATAAGTATAGCTAGAAACCGGAATAACTTCCATTCTATCAAGTAAAGGTGATGGAATTGTAGAAGTTGTATTTGCAGTTGTTATAAACATAACCTTTGAAAGATCAAAAGGGATATTTATATAATTATCTGTAAATTTATTATTTTGTTCAGGATCTAAAACCTCTAGTAGAGCACTAGAAGGATCCCTCTAAAATCATTAGAAACTTTATCTATCTCATCAAGTAACATTACAGGATTATTAACCTTACATTGTTCTAAAAGAGTTAATATCTTCCCAGGCATTGCTCCTACATATGTTCTTCTATGTCCTCTTATTTCACTTTCATCATGAAGTCCTCCTAGACGCATAGAAACAAATTCTCTATTTAAGGACTTAGCTATTGATCTAGCAATTGACGTTTTACCTACACCTGGAGGCCCTACTAAACATATAATTAAACCCTTTTTGATTATTTGATATCTTTCTTAAAGCTATTGACTCAACAATTCTGTCCTTAACATCTTTAAGTCCAAAATGTTCTTTGTCTAATACTTTTCTAGTATATGCTACATCTAATTTTTCTTTTTTTGATTTTTTCCATGGTAGTGAAACTATTTTATCAAGATAACTTCTTATTACATTTCCCTCAGGAGAACCTGATGGAATTTCAGAAAGTTTTCTTATTTCTTTAAATAACATTTCTTCAATGTTCTCATCAAATCCAAAACTCATTATAGTATTTGCATACTCATCCAATTCAGAGCTAAGGTCCTCACCATCTCCAAGTTCTTCTTTTTATTATATTAAGTTGTTCTCTTAAATAATATTCTCTTTGATTTTTTTATTTAATCTTGAAGACACTTTTTCTAGACAAACTCTCTTCAAGAAACGATAATTCAATAGAGTTTTGTAAAGTTTCATACAACTTTTCAAGTCTTTCTCTCATATCAAAAAAATCTTAAAGTTTTCGTAATGTTCATCATCTGTTAATCTCATAATATAACTAGCTACATTATTTGTAAACTTGTCCATATTTGAAGAATTTTGAACACTTACTTCAGTATCAACATCTAAATGTCTTTTCTTTGCAGTATATTCTTGAAATGCTACTTCTACCATATTTCTTAAAGTTGATAATTCTGAATCAACTTCTTCAGAAACTTCATCATAATAGAATTCTTGAACATCTGCTGTTAAAAATTTCCCATCATCGTATATCTTCTTTGCTTTACATCTACATATACCTTCAGCTAAAAACTCTTGTAATTCCATTATTCATTTTTTTAAAATTTGTTTAACGATAACAACAGTTCCCATTTCATATAAATCTTCAGACTTAGGATCTTCTGTCCTAATATCTTTTTTTGTGTAAAAAGCAACTAAAATTGAATCTTTATTTAACGCAGACTCTATTGCATCTATAGACTTTTTTTCTACCAGCATCAAAATGAACAACTGAGTATGGATAAATCCAAAGCCCTCTAAGAGCTATTACTGGTCTATTTAATTTTTTTCTTCAATATTAAACTTTATATTGCTCATAAATATTTTTTTCCTTTATTTTTTTACTTTCTTTTATATATTAAAACAGGATTTGCTTTTACCTAAAAACAACATCTCTTGTAACAATACATTTTTCTACATCTTTCTCTGAAGGTAATGTAAACATTGTATCTAAGAGAGCACTTTCAATAACAGCACGTAAACCTCTAGCCCCAGTTTTTTTCTTTCAAGAGCTATTTTTAGCTATTTCTTTTTATTGCATCTTTTTCAAACTCTAATTCAATATTATCCATAGATAAAAGTTCTTTATATTGTTTTTATTAATGCATTTTTAGGTTCTTCCAAAATTCTAATTAAAGAATCTTCATTTAAACTTTCCAAAGTTACTATCATTGGTATTCTACCTACAAATTCAGGTATTAATCCATATTTTAGTAAATCTTCCGGTCTTAAATTCTTAATTATTTCAGAAAAAAATCATCAAGTTTATCTGTTTTTAACATCTGCGCCAAATCCCATTGATTTTTTTCGAGTCTGGCTTTTTAAAATCGAATCTATACCTTGGAATGCTCCTCCAACAATAAATAAAAATATTAGTTGTATCAACTTGAATATATTGTTGATCAGGATGTTTTCTTCCTCCCTTAGGAGGAACATTAGCAACTGTACCTTCTATTATTTTTTTAAAAAGAGACTGTTGAACACCCTCTCCACTAACATCTCTAGTTATTGAAGGATTTTCACTCTTTCTTGTAATTTTATCAATTTCGTCAATATATATTATTCCTTTTTTTCAGCTCTTTTCTATATCATAGTCAGCTGCTTGAACTAATTTTTAAAAATTATATTCTCAACATCTTCACCAACATAACCCGCTTCTGTTAAAGTAGTAGCATCTGCTATTGCAAAAGGTACATCTAAAACTTTTGCAAGAGTTTGAGCTAAAAGAGTTTTTACCACTTCCTGTAGGGTCCAACAAGTAAAATATTAGACTTTTTGAATTTCAACTTCACTTTCTACATCTCTATTAATTCTCTTATAGTGATTGTATACAGCAACACTTAATGCTTTCTTAGCATTATCTTGTTGAATAATATATTCATCTAAAAATATTTTTTTATTTCTATAGGAGTTGGTAATTTTTTTCTAAGCTTTCTCTTTTCTTTGTTCTTTCTTGATATTCAAGCATAGAATGACAAATCTCAACACACTCATTGCAAATATTTGCATTAATCCCGCTTACAATTTGATCTACTTCTTCAACTTCTTTCCCACAAAAAGAACATCTTGTAATCTTTTTTTCCAAAATTAACTCCTTAACTTTCTATTACTTCATCAATAATTCCATATTCTTTTTGCTTCATAAGCAGTCATATAGAAATCTCTATCTGTATCTTTTTTTCAATCTTTTTTTAAGTGGTTGTCCTGTTCTTTTTGCTAATATCTCATTTAAAGTTGCTCTTACTTGAAGTATCTTTTCAGCTTGAATTTTAATATCTTCAGCTTGTCCTTGAGCTCCTCCTAATGGTTGGTGAATCATAATATCAGCATTTGGTAAAGCGAATCTTTTTTTCCCTTTGCTCCAGACGTTAATAAAAAAATGCCCCCATACTTGCAGCACGTCCAATACAAATTGTACTTACATCAGGTTTAATGTATTGAATTGTATCATATATTGCAAGTCCCGCGCTAACAGAACCACCTGGACTATTTATATATATTTGAATATCTTTTTTTAGGATCTTCTGATTCTAAAAAAATAAAAGTTGTGCAACAATCAAATCTGCCATTTGATCATTCACTTCTCCACTTAAAAAAATATAATTCTTTCTTTTTAAAAGTCTTGAATAAATATCATAAGACCTTTTCTCCTCTATTAGTTTGTTCAACTACCATAGGTATAAGTGCCATAACTACCTCCTAATAAAAAAAATATAGCTTAACAAAACGCAAGCTATATTTTTAACTAATTATTCTTCAACAGTTTCTTTTTTTAGGTTCTTGGAATTTAACAAGACTTACCAAATGATCAACCGCTTTTCTTCTAATTAAACTTGCAGTAATTCCTTCTAGACCTTCTCCTGATTTTTAATTCCTTCTTGAATCCTTCAAAATCTTTTTACTTTCATATTCTTTCCGAATTCATCAATTTCTTTATCAATTTCTTCTTCAGATACTTCAATATTTTTCTAATTTTTGCAAAAGCGTCAATAACAAGTTCAGCATTAGCTCTCTTAGTAGCTTCTGGTCTTAATTGTTCTCTAACTGCTTCTTCTGTAGTATTTAACATTTTGAAATAATTATCTAAATCCATATTGTATTGTCTAATTCTACCTGCAAAATCTCTAAAAAGCTTTATCAACTTCTTCATTTATCATAGATTCTGGAGCTTCTACATTTGAACTTTCTATAAGAGCATCAATCGCATTATTTTGTTTTTTTGAACTAATGCATTTCTTTCTGCTGCTTCAGTTAAATTTTTTTCTTAATATCTGCTCTGTATTCTTCCAATGTGTCAAATTCTGAAACATCTTTTGCGAATTCGTCATCTAATTCTGGAAGTTGTTTTTTTCTTTAATTGAATTTATTTTAACTTTGAAAAGCGCTTCTTTTCCTTTTTAATTCTTCTGAGTGGTATTCTTCAGGGAAAATAACATTAACATCAACATTATCTCCAATATTTTTTTCCAAGTAATTGTTCTTCAAATCCTGGAATGAATGTATGTGATCCAACTACTAAATCATAATTTTCTGATTTACCGCCATCAAAAGGAACACCTTCAACGCTTCCTTCAAAATCAATATTTACAGTATCCATATCTTTAACTGGTCTATCTTCTACTGAAACTATTCTTGCGTTATTTTTCACGTTCTTTATTAATTCTATCTTCAACCATTTCATCAGTTACTTCAAATTTCACATCATCAGCAACTAGATTTTTTTATAGTCACCTAGTTCTGGAACCGGTTTTTAATTCTTGTTCAAATTTGATTACAATAGATTTATTTTTTTATCAAATTCTTCAATGTCAATCTTTGGCATTCCACAGATGTCTTTGTTTAATTCTAATTCTTTAACAGCTTCTTCAAATAAATCTGGTAATAATTCATTAACAGCATCTTCAAAGAAAAATTCCTTCTCCATAGTTTAATTCGATAATTTTTTTCTTGGAGCTTTTTCCTTTTTCTAAATCCTGGAATGTTAAATCTTGATCTCATTTTTGTTATAAACTTTATTAATTGAAGCTTCAAATGCTTCTGGACTTATTTCTGATGTGAAAACAACTTTCTTTTTCATCTCTTGATACTAATTTAGTATTCATACATATTCCTCCTAATGCCTATATAAAAAAATATTATTTTTCTATTTACATACCTAAAAAAATTATAACATAAAAATATCATATAATTCAATACATTTTGCTAAATTTAAGATACATTTTATTGGAATATTACACTATTTAGCTTTCAAAAAAATATAACTTGTCATTGAAATAGATCCTAGGAAACATCCTTCATTAAATATTTCTACTTGCTTATATTCTTCTGCACAACCTAACGCAATGAGTAAAGGATAGAAATGCTCAGGAGTCGGGACAGAATGTCTGTAATCAAAAAAATGCTATTATTAAAATTAACTATTGCTTCAATATTTTTTTATTAATAATATTTTTCTTTAATAAAATTATCGAATTTATTGGCCCAGTTAAATCCATCTTGTTTATTATAATCTATTAACTGTAAATTATGGACTATATTTCCACTTGCAACAACTACTATATCATCATTCAATAATTTTTTTAATTCTTTTTCCAAACTCATATTGTTCTCTTGGACTTTTATTTTTTTATCAACACTTAACATTACAACAGGTATATCTGAATGAGGATAAGTTTTTGCATAATAAACTCCAAATTCCATGATCTATTCCCCATGAATTATCCTCTTTAACATCAAGTTCAGATATTATTCTTTTTGCAAAATCAACATCATTTTTTTGGTTCGTATTTAATTTCATATAGTTCTCTTGGAAAACCATACATATCATAAATTTGTTCATTAATTTCTGCAGTTCTTACAAATTGTCCATCAGTATACCAATGAGCAGAAATCGCAAGAATAATCTTTGGTTTTTTTATTTTTTTGACTTAAAAAAATTTCCAACTTTCACTAAATTCATTGATTTCTATTGCGTTCATTGGTGAGCCATGTCCAATAAATAATACATTTTTTTATTGTTCATATTTATCACCTGATTAAATTATACCCATTTTTATTTTTTTAGATATACAAAATAATTATTGAACAAAAAAATGTTACTCATAAATGAGTAACATTTTAATAATTATTTTTTTCTAAATTTACTGAATTCCAATCTGAATAAGATGTTGTACTTTCTATTTTTTTACAAGACCTTTAGTTCCAGAATAATCTGCTGTCCAATGAATTCTTTTTTTAAATAATATGAATCCTTTATAAAAAAACAGCTTCAAAAGAAAAATTTAACTTCATTTGGAGTAACTTTATCAAGTTTTTAATTTATATTCTGTCTCTAATAACTTATATAAATCAGATGAATTAGCACCATCTTTAAATTTTTATGCGGTATTCATCATCTTTTTTTCTTCTAATTCAAAAATCATTTTTGATTAAAAGCATAAATTCCTTTTTAATAATTTAAAATAATCAGGATTTATACTATAAGTAACATTAGTTTTTTTCAGAAGTATCTTCTACACCATCAACCATTTTAGTTAAAATAAGAGTTCTATTTTTGATCTCCTACCATTTTTAGCTATATAGCTATTTTCAGCTTCATTCGAAGGTCCATTATAATCAATTTCAGCAATCCCTTTAGATACATTTTTTTACTGATAGGGTCTACAAATATCTGAGCTTTCATCAACTGAGTTTTTTTAACTTTCCTGTACTTTCATTGCTAATTCCATTTACTAAATAATATGAATTCACGGTATTATTAACATTTTTTTAGCATTTTTCTAATACTTCACTAATTTCCTTTTTTTGAACATGCGGTAAAAGTAAAGATTCCAAATAGTAACGCTACTAATAAAATTCTCTTATTTTTTTAAACATTTCTATCACCTCTAATTTTTCTTCTTTGATAATTATATCACAAATATTAAAATATATAAAGTATATTAATAATAGAATAAAAAAAGTTGGAGAAAAGTCCAACTTTTTAAATCTATTAATTATTTAGTTCCAAATAATCTATCTCCTGCATCTCCTAGTCCTGGAATAATATAGCTATGTTCATTTAATCTTTCATCAAGAGCAGCTACAAAAAAATATCTACATCTGGATGATTTTTTTGAACTGCCTCAACACCCTCAGGTGCGGCAATTATACAAACTAATTTTTATATTTTTTTACATCCTTTTTTTGTTTTTAAAAGTTTAATCGCATCAGACGCTGAACCTCCAGTTGCAAGCATTGGGTCAAGAACTAAAAAGTCTCTTTCTTCAGCATCAACAGGTAATTTACAATAATATTCAACTGGTTGTAATGTTTCAGGATCACGATATAATCCGATATGTCCAACTTTAGCAGCGGGAAGAATGTTTAATATCCCTCAACCATTCCAAGTCCAGCTCTTAAGATAGGAACAACTCCTAACTTTTTTTACCAGATAATCTTTTTAACCTTTGTCTTTTTGTAATGGTGTTTCAATTTCTACTTCATCAGTTTTTTTAAATCTCTTGTAACTTCGTAAGCCATAAGCATTGAAATTTCATTTATCAAAGCTCTAAAAATCTTTTTCCACCAGTGTTTTTTTGTCTCTTAAATATCCTAGCTTATGTGAAATAACTGGATGATCAAATACTGTTAATTTTTGACATATTATTACCTCCTATAATTTTTGCAAAAAAATTTTTTTACCCTATTAAATTATAATTTTTACTATTATACAAAAATTTTTTTATTAAATAGTAAAGTCTATTGATTATTTCGGTATAATATTTATAAAAATTTTTATACAAAAAAATTTACAATATAATTATTGAAATCTTTCTACTTTTTATGTTATACTATTCCAGTAATTGAATACGCCGGCGTGTCGGAACTGGCAGACGAGACAGACTCAAAAATCTGTTATCCGCAAGGGTGTGTGGGTTCGAGTCCCACTGCCGGCACCATATTAAAAACTAACTTTTGTTAGTTTTTTTATTACAAAAAAACTTAAACAAAGGAGCAATATATAATGTTAAAAAGAAAACAATATAGAAGAATTTCTTACGAAAAAAAGGCTTGAATTTTTTTCTAATAATAAATCAATAATTGGAGTTATTATGCCTAGTAAAAATAGATTTATTTTTTTGGAACTGCTGGTATATTTACAACAAAAATATATTGCTTTACATTTTTGGAGAAGACGGAATAGCTGTTATGCCTTTGAATAATTTAACAGGAAAAAAATCGAATCTAAATCTAGTTTTTTTAATTACTAATAATAGAATTAAAAAGTATAATTTTTAAAAAGAAATTTCTCTCATATCAATTAATTATTAACGGAGAAAATTTTTGAGTTAAAATGTAGAGTAAATAAAATTACTATTGCAGCTTCTTGGCATAAAAAAAGGATTGGCAAATATCTTAGAACAGTATAATTAATTATAGAATTTACCAAATACTATATTTAAATTTAAATAACGAAAAAAAGGTATGAGTTATCATACCTTTTTTTCTTTATTAACACTATTCATTTTTTTCTCTACATACTTTTTTTCTATTAAATCTAATTTATCTATACTTTCTTTTTCAGTTTTACCTATTGTATATATATATAATTTAATTTTAGGTTCTGTTCCTGATGGTCTTAAAAGCATACCAAGATCCATCGTTTAAATAATATTTAAGACAATTTTTGTTTTTGGAAAATCTAAATATCCATCTTTAAAATCTATTATTTTTTTCTAAAGAAATTTCTCCTATTTCTTTAATAGGATTATCCCTAAAGTCTTCCATCATTCTTCCAATTCTTTGTTGTCCTTCTATTCCCTCAAGTTCTAGAGAAACTTGTCTTTCATTATAATATCCGAATTCTTCGTAAATATCATTTAAAACATCTAATAAACTCTTTCCTTGTTTTTTTGTAATATGCAGCCATTTCTACAACCATCATAGAAGCTCCAACAGCGTCTTTATCTCTTACAAATGTTCCATAGCAGAAACCTATGCTTTCTTCATATCCAAAAAAACATAATTTTTTTCTTTTTGTAACATCATATTCATTTGTCTTTCCACAGATATTTTTTTAAAAACCTGTTAATGTTTCAACTGTTTCAATTCCATATTTTTTGGCAATAGTCTTAGATAAATCTCCTGTTACAATTGATTTAACTAACACTGGATTTTTCAGGTAAATTATTAAGAGCATGTCTTTGTGAGAAAATATAATATGATAATAGTGCTCCTATTCTATTACCATTTAAAAAAATACATACTCCCCCATTTTTTTATCTTTTTTTACTTCTAAAAGCAACTCTGTCACAATCTGGATCAGTTGCAATTAAAATATCAGCGTCAACTTCTTTACCTAATTTTTCAGAATATAGAAAAGCTTTAGGTACTTCTGGATTTGGATATCCAACAGTTGTAAATTCAGGATCTGGTAGTTCTTGTTCTTTAACAACAAATATATTTTTAAATCCTCTTCTCTTTAACACTTCCCTTACAGGTAGATTTCCAACACCATTTAATGGAGTGTATACAACCTTAATATCTTTGTCTATATTATTATCATTTATAGTTAAATTTAAAACTTCATTTTTTTATAATCTTCATCTACTGAATCATCAATATATTTTTGCAATTCCACTTTTTAATGCTTCCTCAAATGGAATTTGTTTAACTTCTTCAAATTTTTTTCAATTTTTTTCCATATGATCAGAAATTTGATTTGCTATATCATCAAGAATTTGAGAGCCTTCTTTCCAATATGCTTTATATCCATTATATGCTTGAGGATTATGACTTGCAGTAACCATTACTCCAGCAATACAATTTAATTTTTCTTATAGCATAAGAACACATTGGAGTAGGTCTTATTCCTTTATAGATATATGATTTAATTCCATTTCCAGCCATTATAGAGCATGTAAGTTCGGCAAATTCTTTAGAACCATATCTTACATCATAACTTAATGCTACACCTCTTTCAATAGCTTCTTTGCCATGATCAATTATTGTATTTGCTAGAGCCTGAGCCGCTTTTTGAAACCATATATTTATTCATTCTATTTGTTCCAGCGCCTAGCTTTCCACGAAGTCCAGCAGTTCCAAATTCTAAAACTTTATAAAATCTATCTTTAATTTCTTCTTCATCATCTTTTATAGAAACTAAATCTTTTTTTGTATTTTCATCAAAAAAGTCATTATTTAACCATTCTTCATAAACTTTTTTTATAATCTATCATAAAGTCCTCCTAAATATATATTACATTATATTTTTACATCAAAAGGTATTTTTTTCAACAGTACATTAAAATAGGTTTTAATAATTTGTTTGTATTTATAAATTTATGGTATAATTAATTAGTATAATTAAATATTAGTAATGAGGTGATTAAATGAGATTTGTTTCTTGGAATGTAAACGGACTTAGAGCCTGCATTAAAAAAAGGATTTTTTTAGATTATTTTAATGATATTGATGTAGATTTTTTTCTGTTTACAGGAAATTAAAATGAGCGAAGGTCAACTTGACCTTGAACTTGAAGGATATGAAACTTACTATAATTATGCTCAAAGAAAGGGATATAGTGGAACTGCAATTTTTTTACTAAACATAAACCTTTGAGTGCAAAAATATGGTATGGGAATTGAAGAACATGATAACGAAGGAAGACTTATAACTTTAGAATATGACGATTTCTTTCTGGTAACTTGCTATACTCCAAATTCAAAACAAGACCTTTTTAAGACTTGATTATAGAATGGTTTGGGAAGATGCATTTAGAAATTACTTACTTGAATTAAATAAAACAAAATCAGTAATAGTTTGTGGTGACTTAAATGTTGCTCATAAAGAAATTGACCTAAAAATCCTAAGACAAATAGAAAAAAATGCTGGATTTACTGATCAAGAAAGAGAAAAAAATGTCAATTCTTTTTAGATAGTGGATTTACTGATACTTTTTAGATTCTTCTATCCTGATAAAGAAAATGAATATAGTTGGTGGAGTTATTTCGGAAAAATCAAGAGAAAAAAATACAGGTTGGAGAATTGATTATTTCTTAACTTCAAAAGATATGGATGATAGACTTGTTGATGCTCAAATTCATCAAAAGCATTTTTAGGTAGTGATCATTGTCCTGTATATCTAGAAATTAAATAAATGAAATAAATAAAAAAAGACTATTACAAGATGTAATAGTCTTTTTTTCTATTCAACGATTTTTTTAATTTTTATATTATTTTTTTATCCTCAATTTCAACATAATTATTTTTCTTTTTACATAATCAATTAAAACTTCAGCTATATCTCTTGTATCTTCTTTAAGAGTCTTTAATTGTGGAAAAAAAGTGAAAAAAATTACCTCCTCCAGTTGCCCTATAATTATTTAATACAAGTTTATATTTCTTTTTCTAAATTTATATCTTCCCCTTCAACTTTTTACATCGGATATAAAAATTTTTTTCCACTCTTTGAAATATTCATTGTATATTCTATCCCATCAAGTAAATCATAATTATACATCTCTTTTTTTGGATATAAGAATTTCGGATTTATATCAATCTTATCATCTTTAACAATCCAATATGTTGAAAGTTGTGTTAGATAATCTAAAAATATTTTTGTCCACTCATCTCTTTTTAAAACGAGAGTATTTGGAAAAGGATAATTTAAAAATAATATCTCTATATCTTAACTTTTTTTACCAAAACCAGGCATTACTTCAAAAAGACAACAAGCAGAAATATCAGCATCCATTGTTTCCTTTTTGAATTTTTATTTATAAAACTTGTAATTGAATGCTTTTTCTAATTGAGCAGCTTTTAGTATTTAAAATATACATTTCTTTATTACAACTACCAATTTCAATATCTAACCATTTTTTTCAGTTTCGTTTAAAAGCTTTTTTTAAACTTTTTCTTCCATATCTAAATCAATTTCAAAATTTGAAATATCTTTTTAGATTAACTGATATATTCTCATCAAATACAATCTCCATACAAGTTGAACATCCATCACCACATTGTATTACAAGTGTATCTTTTTATTTTTTTCCTGTTAAATTTCTATGTTGATGTCCAGTTACCAAAACATCTATTCCAGAAATTTTTATCACAAATTTCGTATCCGACATTTTCACCTGTTAAGTTTTTCAGTTGGTTCTCCACTTTCCAAGTCTCTCTCAAAAACCACCATGATAGAATACAATAACATAATCAACTTTATTCCTAACATTTTTCAACTGAATTTTTTTAACTGTCTCAAAAAAACATTTTAAAATTTCAAGATTTTTGAAGATTATTAGGATTTTCCCAATGGTCAATATAATCAGTTACAACTCCAATTAGTGCAATTTTTTTATTGTCAATTTCAACAATATTTGTATTACCTAGTTTTTTTCATTTTTTTATACTTTTACATTATTTGTAATACATTTTTGCATTGTTTTCTTTAACATAATTATAAAAAAATTCATTTCCATAGTTAAAATCATGATTTCCAATATTTATAAAATCACAATTAAGATAATTAAGTGCTTTTTGCAACTAAATTCTCTTTTTAAATTTGCATTAGCATAGGTTACCAATGGTGTTCCTTGGTTTATATCTCCATTATCAACATAAATTACTTTTTCCTTTTTAATCTTTCTTCTTTTAAAAAAAGTTGAAAATCTAGAAAGTCCTTTTGTTTTGCAACAGATGAATTCACGAAATTATAAGCTAATAAATTTCCGTGAACATCAGTTGTTGATAAAAATTTTAAAAAGCCATTAATATCCCCTCGCCAATTTTTCTTCTTACATTATTTGAAAATACTTCTATTATTAGAACTAAAACTATTATTCCAACTAAAATTGATCCAACTTCATTCCAACGATAATTGTTCATTGCAAATATTAATGGTGCACCAATACCGCCAGCGCCTACAAGCCCAAGAACTGAAGCATCTCTTAAATTCATATCAAATCTATAAATAACAATTGAAATTAGCTTTGAATATATTTGTGGTAAAATACCATATCTAATTTGTTCAATTTTAGTACATCCAATTGCTGAAAGAGATTCTATTATACCAAAATCTAAGTCCTCAATAACATCTATATATAACTTAGTTACCATTCCAATTGAAACAACTGACATAGTAAATACCCCTGCCAAAGCACCAGGACCAGTAACACCTATAAACATAAGTCCATAGATGAAAGCCGGAACAGTTCTAACACACATTGTAAAGAATCTTCCAATAACAGCTACATATTTTGAAACAATTTTCTTTGCAGAAAGAAATGCAAAAGGAATTGATATAATTGCCCCGATTATTGTTCCTAAAAATGCAATACACATTGTTTCAAACAATAAGTATATAACACCTTTATTGTCAAGTCTAAAAAGAAATTCTAAATCTGGATGTAATATTCCACCTATAATATTTTTAGCAATAGTCATTGAGTCTTTAACATCTTCTCCTTTTTTTATTGACATTGCTGACCATACTAATAGTCCTAAAACAATCACTACAACTGCAATAATATATGTGTAAGATTTTGGCTCTTTTTTTAATTTTTCTTCTACTCTTGTATTATTCATTTCCATTACTCCAACCTTCCTCTAAAATGTTCACTTATAATTTCTATTACAAACACAGTTAAAAAGTAATAAAAAAATACAATAGTACCAACTTTGGAGTATTCTCTCCATCCTAATTTTTCATTTAATATCATACCAATACCACCAGCACCAACATAACCTAGTATTGCGGCATATCTTACATTTCCTTCAAAGTTAAATAACGAAGTTGATATATATGATGGCAGTACAACTGGTAATATTGCATATCTAAAAAGCATAGAATTTAGTAAAACCCATTGACTCCATACATTCAAATGCTCCCATATCAACAGTTTCAATTTGTTCATATAATAATTTTTCCAACATAAGATAATGAGAAAATGAATATTGCAACAGTTCCTGCAAAAGTTCCAAGTCCCCATATATAAGTTGCAATTAAAAGCACAAACAAGAGATGGTAATGTTCTTAAAATACTTAAAAAAACAATTTAAAAAAACCATTTATAAATTTATTTTTTTGTTATATTGTTAGAAGCTAAAATTGCAATTGGCAAAAGAAACCAATGCCCCTAAAAAGAACCCATCAATGACATTTTTAATAGTATCAAAAAGAGAGTCAAAACCTCTTTAGTATAACTAAAATCCGGTGGAATCATTCCTTTTAAAAATATTAAAAAGTTTCCAAAATTGCTAAAAAAACTTCAAAATTAAAATCTGTTACTTTTTATTGATATATACATCAATACAATTACGATTATTGTGATTAAAGGAGTTTTTTTGATCTCGGTCTAAAAACTACTTTACCATTATCTAAAGTTATTTTTTTCTTTTTGGAAATATAGTATCAAATATTTTTTTCATATTATTCTCCAGTTACAAATAAATCTTTTTTTGGTAAATTTTGTCTAAAAATTTCCTTTGTAATATCACTTGATTTTTCCATCATAAACAATTCTACCTTTGTTTATTCCAACTACTCTTTCACAATATTTTTAAAGCTAAATCAACATCATGAATATTAATTAAAAATCGTAATTTTATTTTTCTTTATTAATTTTTTTTCTAAAGTCTTCCATAACTTGATTTGATGTAACAGGATCAAGTGCTGCAACAGGTTCATCAGCCAATATAATTTGAGGACTTTGTCCTAATGCTCTAGCTAATGCAACTCTTTGTTGTTGTCCACCAGAAAGTTGGTCAACTCTTACATATGCTTTCTCTAGCATATCTACTTTATCAAGAGCTTCTAATGATTTTTATCTTACATTCCTTTGGAAATATTCCAAAGAATTTTTCTAAAACCTGTTAAATCAGGAACAAATGCTGTTAAAACATTTTTTTAATAACTGTAGCTCTTGTAACTAAGTTAAAAGATTGAAAAAAATCATACCTATTTTTTTCTTCTAAATTTTTCTAATTTCAGAACCACTTAATTTCTTAACGTCAACGTCATTTACAATTAACTCTCCCGATGTAATTTCATGCATCTTATTGACACATCTTATTAATGTTGATTTCCCTGAACCTGAAAGTCCTATTATAGCAACAAATTCTCCTTGTTCAATTTTTAAATCAACATCAATTAATCCTTTAGTACCATTTGGATATACTTTACCAACATTTTTTAAATTCTATCATTTTTTTCTCCATTTAATATGTTTAAAAAGGAGAGATTTCTCTCCCTATTTCTCACACAATTTAATTATTTAAACACTATTTCAATTTTTTTACTATTTGTTGTGCTTTAGCTTCATTATCATAATCAGCATCTTTTTGCAGGTTGATAACCTTCATGACTATAAACCGCTATAACTTTCTTTCCTTCTGGAGTTTTAGCAATTTCAATCAATGCTTTTTTTCTAAAGCTTTTTTTGAATTCAGGTGTTATATTTTTTTAGATTTCTTAGAAACACTAACAGTATCATTATAAATAGGAGTTGTAACACCTATTAAATTTGTTTCTTCCCAAATTGATGCTGTTCTTCCATAATTTTCATTCCATTTCTTTTCTTGATCAAGTCTAGCATCAGCATATGTGCAAAGTATATCTACTTGTCCTGAAGCAAGTCTTGCAAAAAGCAGAACCATATGAATCACTTAAAAATTGCATTATTACCTAAATCTTTTATTGTTTTTTTCCAAAATTTTTCATTTTAACCATAAAGTTGGATAAATATATCCAGCAGGTGAAGTTGGATTCATTACACTCCATTTTTAAGTCTTTAACATCATCCCATGTTAATTTTTTTCTCCTGCATTTACTTTTTTAGCAATTGCTTGACCTTTTTCTGATGGTCCAGCAATTATTAAAGCTCTATATGAAGTAACCTGATCTTCTGTTTTCTTTGTAGGTTTTTGATCATTCCAAACTTTAGCAGAATCATCATTTACAGAAAGTCCTTTTCTAGTTGCTGTTAATAGAACTTCTGCTCCATCTCTATATAGTACATAAGTTCCAGCTGGTATAAATCCAACATCTAATGTTCCAGCATTAAGTCCTTCACCCTACAGCTTCAAAGCTTGTTCCAACTGTAATTTCTACATTTTTTTAACGTCAAATCCTTCTTTTTGCTAATTGTTCCTTTAATAATTGTTTTTAAAGGTTCAGTAGCAGTAACTATTTCTGATGGTTCTCTTGAAGGTACAAAACCAATTGTTAATTTTTTTCAATTGAAGTTTTTCCATCAGCAGTTTTATTAGCTTCTTTTTTAGAGCCACATCCCACTAGAAGTCCTGCACTTAAAACAAGTGCTAAAGATGAAATTAAAAATTCTTTTAAATATTTTTCATAATTCCCCCGTATATTAGTTAAACATAAATTGTATGATTTCCATTATATTATATCATTTAAAAATAATTGTTGACAATTAAATTATGACTTTAATTCAATTTTTTTAATGTTTTTTTAAAAAAATAAATCAGCAATTAATAATTAGTTACTTAATGCTAAAAAAATTAAAAATACTCCACAAAGACATACAATCCAAACAAATTTACAATTAGATTTTTCTTAATTCTTTATAACATTCTTCTACTGTTGCACCGCTTGTATGTATATCATCAATCAATAAAACTCTCTTTCCACTTAAATCTCCATCTACACTAAAGGAATCTTTTTAAATTTATACTCCTTTCTTCAAGAGATAAAAAAATGTTGTGATTTAGTATTTTTTTAATTTTTGTACAGCTTATCAAACAACTCTATATTAGAATATTTTTGAAATTTCTTCTGCAAGAAGTTTTGAATGATTATACCCTCTTTGTCTAATTTTCTTTTTTTACTTGAAGGAACATAGGCAATATAATCCATCTTTTTCAAGCAAAGATTTATCCAAATTTTCATATATCAACTTTCCAAAAGGATTTTTTTAAATACACTCCATTTTCAAATTTAAATTCCTTAATTTTTAATCTTTAACATTCCAGAATAATAGAATAAAATATCTTTTTTTAAAACAATCATCTCCAAAATCATTAAATATTTCTTTATCATATCTTCTAATTTTAGATATACAATCATCACATAAAAAAAGAAGTTTTAATTAGATTTTTCTTTGCAAAAAAACAATAATCTTCATTAAAAAAAGAAACTTTTTAAAAAAATTTTTTTAATCATTATAATAAATCCTCTACAAGCCCATAAAAAAATGTTGAATTCTTTTTTTCTAAGTTTGAATATCTACTATTGATAGTATTATTTCTAATCATATTATTCATAACATTTTTTTATCACCAACTAAAACAATATTTTTCCTTTGCTCTTGTTATAGCAGTATATAATAAATTTCTAGTTTGAAGTAGTTTATAACCATCAAACATTGGAATAATTACAGATTTAAACTCCGAACCTTGTGACTTATGTATTGTTATTGCATAAGCCAATTCTAAATTATCTAAATCCTCTAAACTATATTCAATTAATCTTTTTATCATCCATTTCAACTGTCAATTTATTACTTGATTTATCTATGAAAATTATATGTCCCATATCTCCATTATAAACACCAAAATTTTTCTTCTCCTTCATCATCAATGAAAGATAAATTATAATTATTTTTTTAGTTTGCATAACTTTATCATTAACTCTAAATAGTTTATTTCCAACCAAAAATTTCATCACTTGCTTCTGTTTTTTTGGATTTAATATATCTTGTAATAACTTATTGAGTTCAAATACGCCACAAATACCTTTTCTACTTTGCGTAAGAATTTGAATATCTTTAGAATAATCATAACCATAAGCTTTTTGGAAGTCTTCTACTTATTAAATCTACAACAATATTTCTAGTAATTGAAGGTGCATCCGTATTTAAAAAGAAAAAAATCACTATTTTTTTCATTTAAAATCGGTTCTTTACCATTATTAATTTTTATGAGCATTAACTATTATATTACTATTTTTCGGATTGTCTAAAAAAATATCAATAAGCTTTGTAAATTTTTATCTTGTTAGAATTAATTAAATCTTTTTAATACATTTCCAGCTCCAACACTAGGAAGCTGATCAACATCTCCAACAATAATTAACTTTGTATTATCTTTTTATTCCTCTTAATAATTTTTTTCAAAAAGAACTACATCTACCATACTCATCTCATCAATTATTATCAAATCAGTATCTAAAGGGTTATCCTCATTATATTCAAAATGTCCAATATCATCATAACTGCTTGGAATATATCCTAACATTCTATGTATTGTTTTTTTGCTTCTATTCCAGTAGTTTCTTCTATTCTTTTTGCTGCTCTACCTGTTGGAGCACAAAGTGATATATTATAACCATTTTTCTATAAATATTTTTAGAAATAGTATTAATAATTGTAGTTTTTTTCCTGTTCCAGGTCCACCAGTTATAATTGAAATATTCTCTTCAAAACAAGATTTTTATAGCATCTATTTGAATTTCTGATAATTTAATTGACTGGTTTTCTATAGATTTTTTTACTTCTTTATCTATATTAAATAAAAATTTTAAAATCTTCATTTAAAAGCCATTTTTAGCAAGTTTACTAGCTATATAGCTCTCAGAAATATATAGATAATCTAAATATATATTTAGCTCATCAAAAGAATTATCTACAATTATATCCGAAGACAATAACAAATTCATGTATATCGGTTCAATTAAATTTTTTTCTATTCCTATTAATGATGAAACTTCTTCTGTAAGTTTTTTTCTTTAGGATAGAATACATGTCCAAAAATTTATTGCTTTTTTTGAGTTAGAATATAAATAATTGCTGATTCTATTCTATAAGGACTAGTTTTTATCTAAATTGTTTTTTTAAAGCTATTTCATCAGCTTTTTAAAAAAACCTATACCTTTTACATTTTTTTATTAGTTTATATGGATTTTTCATTTATAATTTCTAAAGTATCTTCCCTAAAAAAATACTATAGATTTTTTTGATAAACTTAAACTAATACCTAATCCACTTAAATAAAATAAAATATTCTTACTAAATCTTAATTCTTCAACAGATTTTTTTATTTTTTTCAATACTTTTCTTTCCAATACCTCTTACTTCAATTAGTCTATCAGTTTCATCAAATACTATATCTAAACTTTTCTTTCCAAATTTTTCAACAATATATCCAGCGTTTTTTTAGGTCCTATTGTAGCAATAATTCCACTAGATAAATATCTTTCGATTTCAACTACAGAACTTGGAAGCTTTTTTTATAGGAAGTTACATTAAGTTGTTCACCATATTTGTTATCATATGTAAATTCGCCCTCTACCTCTAAACTTTCTCCGATGTTAACAGAATCAAAAATTCCAACAATTTTTATTTCCCCATCACTTGTATTTAAGTCAAAAACTGAGTAGCCATTATCTTCATTTATATATCTAACTTTTTATAATCTCTCCTGTTAACTTCATAACTGCTCCTATATACAAATTTAGGAAACTAAAACTAGTTTCCTAAAATAATTAATCTTCTATTCTTTCGATATTTGCTCCTAATGATTTCATCTTTCCTACAAAATCATTATATCCTCTATCAATATGATATATATTTCCAATTGTTGTAGTGCCTTCAGCTACAAGTCCAGCTAAAACTAAAGCTGCTCCCGCTCTTAAATCAGTAGCATTAACTTCAGCTCCAACAAGTTTTCTTACACCAGCTATTCTAGCTTCTTTGCCGCTAGTTGCTATTATGGCACCCATTTTACTAAGTTCGTCAACATGCATAAATCTATTTTCAAATACAGTTTCAGTAACTTTTGATTGATCTTCACATACACATAAATAAGCCATAAATTGAGCTTGAACATCTGTTGGGAAACCAGGATAAGGTAATGTCTTAATGTCTGTACCTTTAATCTTTTCTCCACCTTTTACAAAAATTGAATCTTCATCTTCATTTACAACAACATAGGCACCTGTTTCTTTTAATTTAGCAATAACAGGTTTAATATGATTTGAAATACAATTTTTGAACTACAACTTTTTCCTCCTGTAATAGCAGCAGCTATCATAAATGTAGCAGCTTCAATTCTATCAGGAATAATTGTATGAACTGTACCACCTAATTTTTTTCTACCCCTATAATTCTTATAGTAGAAGTTCCAGCTCCTGAAATTTTTAGCTCCCATTTTTATTTAAAAAGTTTCCTAAATCAACAATTTCAGGTTCTTTTTGCTGCATTTTTCAATTATAGTTTCACCTTTTTGCTAAAGTTGCTGCCATCATAATGTTTTTGAGTTGCACCTACAGAAGGGAAATCTAAATATATAGTATCTCCATATAATTTTTTTCACATCTAGCAGAAATCTTATCTGGTTCTTCTTCAATTAATGCACCTAAAATTTTAAATCCTTTTTAAATGCAAGTCAATAGGACGAGAACCCTATTGCACATCCACCTGGCAAGAATGCATCTGCTCTTCCAAATCTTGCTAATAATGGACCCATTACTAAAAAAATGAAGCTCTCATCTTTTTCCATTAAACTTCTATCAGTCACAAAAAGAATTTATCTTACTTGAATCAATAGAAACTCTATTTTCAGATAAAAAAATTCAACTTTTGCCCCTAAACTTTCTAATACTTTTTAAAATAATTTTTAACATCTACTAGATTAGGAACATCTTCAAGAACAATTGGTTCTGTTCCTAAAAAGTGAGGCAGCAATAATTGGAAGTGCCGCATTCTTTTGCTCCATCTATTTTTTTACAGTTCCTCTAAAGGGCCACTTTTTTTCTTACTAATATCTTAGGCAAACAAATCCCTCCTAAATATCTATAATTTATAATATTTTTTTATTTTTCAACAACTAAATCAATCTTTTTATAACAATATATTTTTGTCACATATTTACTTATATTTATTATACCACATTTACACAATATTTATAAGCTATTTATTATTTTTTTCTTAGATTTATATCTTAATTGTGAATCTAATATTTTTTTCTCATTCTTAAACTTTGAGGTGTTACTTCAATATATTCATCACTTTCAATAAATTCTAACATTTCTTCTAAACTCATAATCTTTGGAGGGCTTAGTTTTTAATGCATCATCAGAAGCAGAGGATCTAATATTTGTTTGTTGTTTCTTTTTACAAACATTAACTTCAATATCTAATCCTTTAGCATTTGACCCTACAACCATTCCTTCATAAACTTCAGCTTGAGGAGAAATAAATAAGGTTCCTCTTTCTTGAGCTGAATTTAATCCGTAAGCAGTTGCTACTCCAGTTTCAAAACAAATCAATGAACCAACATTTCTTGTTGGAATTTCTCCCTTAAATGGCTCATATGCTTTAAATTCTGTATTTAATGTTCCACTACCTCTAGTATCAGTCAAAAATTCTGAACGATATCCAATAAGGCCCCTAGCAGGAATATTAAAAATAAGTCTTGTATATCCAGCTTGTGAAGGATTCATATTTATCAAATCAGCTTTTTCTTTGTCCTAATTTTTTTCAATAACTGATCCTACGAATTCTTGATCAACATCAATAGTTACTGTTTCTATAGGTTCTAACAATTTACCATTTTCATCTTTTTTTGTAAAGAACTTCAGGTTTTTGAAACTTGGAATTCATATCCTTCTCTTCTCATATTTTTCAATTAAAACTGAAAGATGAAGTTCTCCTCTTCCTGAAACTCTAAAAACTATCAGTTGAATCTGTATCTTCAACTCTTAAGCTTACATCTGTTTCTAACTCTTTATAAAGTCTTGCTCTTATTTGCCTACTTGTAACAAACTTTCCTTCTTTTTCCTGCAAAAGGAGAATTATTTACTATAAAATTCATTGCAAGTGTCGGTTCTGAAATTTTGACAAAAAGGAAGTGGTGTTGGATCTTCTGTTGAACATAATGTATCTCCAATACTAATTCCTTCTACACCTGTTACTGCAATTATATTACCTACAGATGAGCTTTCAACTTCTTTTCTAGATAAATTTTTCAAACTCATATTTTTTTGTTATTTTTTTATTTTTTTGTTTATACTACTATCGTTATAGTTTACAATTACAGCATCATCTCCAAGTTTAACACTACCGCTTTCTATTTTACCAATACCTATTCTTCCTACATACTCATTATAATCAGTTGTAGAGATAAGTAATTTAAAAGGAGCATTTTCATCTCCAACTGGTGCTGGAATATAATCAACAATAACATCTAAAAGAGTTTTCATATCTTCTGTTTTATTGTTAAAATCCATAGTTGCATATCCTGCTCTCGCAGACGCAAAAACAAAAGGACTTTCTAAATAATCTTCTGAAGCATCTAGTTGTATGAATAAATCTAAAACTTCATCTACAACTTCTTCACATCTAGCTTCTGGTCTATCAATCTTATTTATACAAATTATTGTAGGTAATTTAAGTTCAAATGCTTTTCTTAATACAAATTTTGTTTGAGGCATAGGACCTTCAAACGCATCTACTACTAGAATAACACCATTTGCCATCTTTAAAACACGTTCAACTTCTCCACCAAAATCGGCATGTCCCGGAGTGTCAATTACATTAATTTTTAACTCCTTTATAATCAATAGCAGTATTTTTTTCGAAAGAATTGTGATTCCTCTTTCTCTTTCTATATCATTTGAGTCCATTACTCTTTCTTTTTACATCTTGGTTTTCTCTAAAAAAACACCACTACTTTTTTTAATAAACAATCTACTAAAGTAGTCTTGCCATGGTCAACGTGAGCAATAATCGCTACGTTTCTTATGTTTTTCAATATTTTTTTCATATACTTTCCTTTCTATATTTAAATCCAACGCATAACGATTTATTATAGCATATATTCTTAAAAAAAGTAAATAAAACAGTTGATTTTATGCACTTTTTTTATATTTTTAAATAAAAAAAGCAATTCTACTAGAATTGCTCAATTATATATTTTAGTACTTATAATTTACTTGTTTATATGTCACAAAGCATCTTAGAATAAATATCATTTATATCTAATAAATCTAATTTATTCTTTATTTCTTCATACTCAAAAATATATTCCTATTAAACTGTCAAATTTATTATCATCTCCCATATTGATTTTTTTCTATTTTTTTCCACCATCAATTTCAACAGTATAATCTCTTTCTTCATCTAAGAAAAAAAGTACATTTAGGAGATTGTCCATATATCCAATCTTTTTGTGGCATATTTTTTTCAGATTTTTATTTTTATCTACATTTAAAAAAATCTTCTTTTGTTAATTCGTAAATTTCAAAAATTCTCTTGAGTTTGTAAAATTTCATTTTTTTAATTTTTTTCTAGAAAATCTGAAATTTCATAATCTAATTTTTGAAATTTCTTTTTAAATTTGCAACACTGCTCTTAACAGATTTTTGCAGATTTTTGAAATAACTTTTTTTATTATTTACATTCAATGCATTTCTTAGTTTATCTAAATTACTATCAAACAAAAATACAACCATGATGTAAAACTCTTTTTCTTTCTCATAAATTCCGAATGTCCACAAATTTTTCTTATCCTGTACTCTAAAGTCATTTCTCGGAGAAACATGAACATCAATATTCAAATTTAAGAGAGCATTATACATAGGTTTTAAAAAAATTCCTTAAAAATCAAGTGCAGTATTTCCAGTTGTATTCGTTATGTAAGTATAATTAAGATTTCCAAAAATCATGTACAACTGTTCCACCACCGGAGAGTCTTCTAGCAATCTTCATTTTTATTTTTCAAAACAGTATTTCATATTTAATTCTTCAATTAAATTTTTGATGTTTTTCCTATAACTACAGATGGTTCATTTATCCATAACATAAAGACTTCATCTTCTTTAAATTTTTTTCAAAGATATACTCTTCTAAAGCTAAATTAAAATATACATCTGTAATTTTATTTTTTTAATAAAAAAATCATAATTTCTCCTCTATTCCAAAAAGTATTAAAAAAATATTTTTATCATATTCATTAAAAAAAGGATAGAATTTCTATCCTTTTTTCAAATAAATTTATTATTTTTTTACTTTTTTTAGGTAAATGTACACTAACTCCTTCAACATCTGCAATTGCTTCATAAATTGCTTCTGAGAAAGTAGGATGTCCAAATACCATTTTAATTGCTTCTTCAACAATAACTTCTGATTGCATTAAAATTGAAACTTCATTAATTAATTCTGATGCTCTTGGTCCAACAATATGAGCTCCTAAAATTTCTCCATATCTTGCATCAGAAATAATCTTAACAATTCCTGATGAATCTCCATGAGCTAAAGCTCTACCATTTGCTCCATAGTTGAATTTTCCAACTTTTACATCATAAGATTTTTTTAGCTTCTTCTTCAGTTAAACCTACACTACCAATTTCTGGATAAGTATAAATGGCTCTAGGTATGATATTATTATTGTATTTATCTGATTTACCTTCAACAATTTCTGAAGCAGCAATATATCCCATTTTAAATGCAGCATGTGCTAGAAGATTTTTACCATTAACATCTCCAGGAACATATACATTCTTTAAACTTGATTGCATTTTTTCATTAGCAACTACATTTCCATCAGAAATTTCAAGACTTACATCTTTTTAATGCTGTTAAATCAGCTTCTCTAGTTGTAACTAGAATTACTTTTTGCACTTGCAACTTCTTCTGAACCAGCTAATACTTTTTTTCTCCAGAAATTTCAGTAATTTCTTTACCAAAGATAAATTTAATTCCTGATTTTTCTAAAGATTTAATTAATATTGAAGAAACTTCTGAATCTACAACATCAATTGCTGATTCTTTTTCTTTCAACAACAGTTACCTTACTTCCAAATGAACTAAATATTTGAGCCATTTCAACTCCAATATAATTTGCTCCAATTATTACTAATGATTCCGGTGCTTCTTTTTAAATCTAATGCTTCATCAGTATCTATAACATTTGAATTATCTGATCCTTTAATATTTTTTTAACACATTTAGATCCACCAGCAAAAAAATTATTGAACCACATACAAGTTCTTTTTCCACTTTCTAAAGTAACATTTCCATTTGGATTAATATAAGCTGTTTCTTTTAAACATTTCAACTGAATTACTCTTTAATAAGAATTCAACCCCAGCAGTAAGTTTCTTAACTATAGAATTTTTTTGAATTTTAAAGCCTTTTGCAACGTCAACAGTAGCATTATCATTTTTCTAAAATGATTCCTCTCTTACTTGACGCTTTAATTCTTTCAATATCTTCAACATTTTTGTAGATATGTTTTAGTAGGTATACATCCTCTATTTAAGCAAGTACCACCAAATTTATTATTTTTCAACTATTGCAACTTTTTGCTCCTTTTTTTGAGCAGCTTTAATCGCTGAATAATATCCAGCTGGACCAGCTCCGATTACAACAACATCATATTCACCATCTTTTTAATTCTTTTTTTAGCTTCTGCTTTAACTTCAGTTGTTTTTTTCTTCTGGTTGTGCTTTTAACTTCTTCCTTAGCTACTTCTTTAACTTCTTCTTTAACAGGTGCTGAAGCAGTTTCAGGAATAACATCTCCTTCGTCTCCAATATAGGCAATAGTTGTTATAACTGGAACAATTTCTCCATCATGTTTTTAAAAATTTTTAAGCAAAGTTCCTGAAGCTTCGGCTTCAATTTCCATATTAACCTTATCAGTCATAATTTCTAAAATTATTTCTCCGGCTTCAACTTTGTCTCCCTCTTTTTTTAAGCCATTTTACAATTTGGCCTTCTTCCATTTCACTACCAGCTTTTTGGCATTATTATTTCTGTTAACATAATTTTTCTCCTCACACTAAACTAAAAATTGAAATAGGATTTTTCTAAATAATTTTTCAATGTATTTAAAAAAACTTCGCAGCTTCCATTCCATCAACGACTCTATGATCTACTGTAATTGATAATTTCATAATAGGTCTTACAGTTATTTCTCCATTTACTACAACTGGTTTGTCAACAGTAGCACTTACACCTAATATAGCACTATTAGGTTGATTTATAATTGGAGCAAAAGAATCTATACCAAACATACCTAAGTTACTGATAGTAAATGTACTATCTTCTAATTCTTCTGACTCTAATTTCATTTCAACAGCTTTCTTAGTTAAGTCTTTTAATGAAATCATAAGTTCTCTTAAACTCATTTTTTCGGCATTTTTAACAACTGGTGTTAAAAGTCCATTTTCAAGGCCAACAGCCATAGCAAGGTTTACATACTTATGAAGTAAAATCTTTGTTCCATCAGCGGATAAGCTACAATTTACATATGGATGTTTTACTAAACTCTTAACTGTTGCTAATGAAATTATATCTGTAATTGTAAGTTTGTATCCTGTTTCATCAATAAGTTGTTGCATAATATTTGCTCTTAAGTTTTTAACTTCAGTCATATCAACTTCAATATTCGCTACAAAAACAGGTGCTGTAAAATAGCTTTCACTCATTCTCTTAGCAACAGTTCTTCTCATCATTGACATTGGAACTTCTTCAACTTCACCATATGATTTTTTTAACTTCTTGAGTTTCAACTTGTTGTTCTTCAACAGCTTTTTTTCTGTAGAAATTACATCTTTGTTTGCTAAGAATTCTAAAACATCTTCCTTTAAAATCTTACCATTAACTCCAGTTCCAATTACCTTAGTTAAATCAACACCTTCAACTTCTGCAATTTTTTTCGCAAGAGAAGAAACTTTAATAATTCCAAAATTTTTTTAAAATTTAAAACATCTTCTTTTTGAATTCTTCCCTTAGGGCCTGTTCCTTTTTAGCAATGATAAGTCGATATTATTTTTGCTTAGATAAAAAAATCTTGCAGCAGGTGTTGCTCTTAATTTTTATATCAGACATAATTTCCTCCCTATCTATTTACTGCTTTTCTAATTGTATTTTTTTAATATCTTCAACACTTGGTACAATTACTGCCTCTAAGTTTTTTTAGCAGAAGGTATATTTGTGTCGGCTCCAGCAAGTCTATAAATTGGTGCATCTAAATAATCAAAAGCATCACTTTCAGCAATTCTAGCTGAAATTTCTCCACCAAATCCACCTGTTTTTAAACGAATCATGGCAAAGAACAAGTCTTCCTGTTTTTCTTAACAGATTCAACAATTAATTCTTCATCTAAAGGTACTAATGTTATTGGGTCAACAACTTCAACACTAATTCCTTCAGTTTTTTTAATTCTTCAGCTGCTTGTAAAGCTCTTTCTAACATTCTTCCCCAAGAAACTAAAGTTACATCTTTTCCTTCAACTTTAACTTCACCTTTTCCGATTTCAACTATTTCTCCAATCTTTACTTCGCCTTTTTCTTCCAAAAAGGGCTTTTAGATTCAATGAAAATTACTGGATTATTATCTCTTATTGATGCTTTTTAAAAATTCCATAAGCGTCATTTACTGTTCCAGGTGCAACAACTTTTAGTCCAGGAATATGACAGAACCATGCTTCAAGAGCTTTACAGTGTTGAGCTGCAGCTCCTGTACCTGAACCTGATGCACAACGATAAACAACAGGTACACTAACTTCTCCACCTAACATATATCTCATTGGAGCAGCTTCATTTACTATAGCATCCATTGCTATTGTAACAAAAATCCATAAAAGTTAAATCAACAATAGGACGCATTCCTACTGATGCAGCCCCTGCAGCAGCTCCTGCTATAGCAGCTTCACTTATAGGACAATCTCTAACTCTTTCTTCTCCAAATTCTTCAAGCATTCCGACAGTAGTTCCAAAATCTCCTCCGAAAATACCAACATCTTCTCCCATTAAAAAAATACATTTTTCATCTCTACGCATTTCTTCGGACATTGCTTCTTTTTATTGCTTCACGCAAAGTCATAATCTTTATTTCACTAGCCATAATCTTCTCCTATTAAATAATATTAAGCATAATTGTCAGTACAAGCATCTTTTTTTCATCTGCTAAAGGTGATTCCTTAGCAAAAAGTTATTGCATCAGCAATTACTTTCTTTACATTTTCTTCCATTTCATCAAGTTCACTTTCAGTTGCAATTTTATTTTTCAACCAAATATTTTTTTAAATGCAACATTAGGATCTTTTTTTCTTTCCATGCATCAACTTCAGCTTTTATCTCTATATTTTTCCAGCATCTGAAGCAGAGTGTCCAAACCATCTATAACTTTTTAGCTTCTACTAAAAACAGGTCCATTACCTTCTCTAGCATATTCAATTGCTTCACTCATTGCATCGTATACATCTAATACATTATTTCCATCTTCAACATAGATAGATTTTATCTTATAAGCATCTGCTCTTTCAACAACTTTATCTACAGTCATTGATCTTTGTTGAGACATTGAAATACCATAATTATTATTAATTACATAAAATACTAATGGTAATTTCCAAATTGACGCCATATTTAAACATTCATGAAAACTTCCTTCATTTGTAGCACTTTCACCCATACAACAAACAACAACATTTCCTGTTTTATTCATTTTTTGAGCAAGAGCTGCACCAGTACTTAAACCGTGTCCACCACCAACAATACCATTACATCCCATATTGTTTACTTCTAAGTTGTAAAGGTGCATACTACCTCCACGACCTTTACATTGTCCAGTTGCTTTCCCTAAGATTTCGGCCATCATTTTATTTATATCTATACCTTTTGTAATTGTTTGACCATGTCCTCTATGATTTGAATACATTAAATCTTCTTTTTCTCATTGGGTATATTGCACCAACATTGGCTGCTTCTTCTCCTACAGAATAATGTGTCATTCCGTGGATAAATCCTCTTGAATATAATTTACTAAGTTCCATATCAAAATGTCTTATAAGTAACATTTTGTCATACATTTCCAAAAGTTCTTTTTTTGTTAATTTTTTTGAATTACTCACTACAAACCTCCATAATTTAATCTCAAAATTATTATTTTTGTACTTACTATTTACCTCCCTCTTAATATTAAATATCAAAACTTATTAATTTTTTTAACAAAATTTTTTTAGAAATGTAATATCTGTGATTTAAATCACTATAACTTTCGATTTTTTTATTACTTTTTTTGTAATTATTTAATTTTTTTATACAATTATGATAAAAATATATCTGTACATAAATTTTTATAAGGAGAAAATCATGAGAAAAATTTTTCAAGAGTATTTTTTTATTTTTTTCACTTTTTTTATTAGTCTCTTGTTCAACTAGCAAAAAAAGAAAAAAAGATATTGATAATATAAAAATTCCAAACACAGAAATAGTAACGGCAATAAAAAAAGAAAGAATATAATTTAGATCCAAGATTTTTCAAACGATATTAATACTGATGCCTTAATATCACAACTTTTTGAAGGGCTAACTGAATATTCTGCCCATGGTAAAATAGCATTAAATCAAGCAGAAAAAAATTGAGAAAAGCGAAGATTTTTATGAAGTGGACAATAACGCTTAGAGATAATCTAAAAATGGTCAGATGGTTCGGATATAACCGCAGAAGATTATGTTGAGTCTTGGATGAGTATCTTAAATTATGAAAATAAAAAAATCCAAATGCATATAAGCTATTTTTTTCATAAAAGATGCTAAAAAAACTAAACGACTTAAAACTAAAGCTTAGAGATTTTTTTCAGGATTAAAAAAATATTGGATAAACATACTATTGAAGTAAATATGGAATATCCCGTTAGAAACTTTGATGAAATTCTTTCAAATGTTTTTTTATGTTCCCTATTAAAAAAAGACAGTGTTATTGATGTAAATAATCTTATAACAAATAGTGCTTTTTAAAATTAAAAAAATTATGGTGATGAAGAGATAGTTTTTGGAGCAAAACGAAAAATTACTGGGATAATGTAAATACAAAAAAATAAAAAAATAACTCTAAAATTAGTAGAAAATGAAATTTTAGCCTATCACCTATTTGACTTAGAACAAGTCGACTTCTTTGGGCTACCATTTTATGAAATCCCATATGAAAGACGACTTGATTCAAAGTAAGAAACCTGAACTATTAAACTTCAATACAAATATCTTTGAATTTTTTAAAGTTAAATACAGATAATAAATTTTTTTAAATAATCAAACTTTAAGAAAGAATTTAAATGAATTAATAGATTCTAAGTTTTTTTAGCAGAATTTATATTATATAATAGTTCAACACCTTTTTATTCAAAAAAAGAAGAACTCAATTCAGAAAAAAATTTCAAAAATTAACAAACGAAGTCGAAGAGATAATAAAAAAATCAAATTTAGAAAATGAAGTTCTAACATTAAGCAATAACGGGACTAAATTATCTGAAAAGAATTATAGCTTCACTATCTAAAGAATGGATTGATAAATACAAAAATTAAAGTTAGTATAAAAAAAACGAAGGCGAATCCGAAATAATTCATTCGACATTTAATATGGGTACAACTGATGATTTAGATATAAAATACTATATAAATCATTTTTTTACAAAATGATGATTTTTTTCAAAGATATATACTTCCATTGATGATATTTCTAGAGATAATCTGATTTTTTTCCATTATATAAACGTTCATTTTCAGTTCTCGTTCACAAAAAAATGTTCAAGGCGTAAATGTAAGTCCAAATGGATTATTATTAATTAAAAAAATATAATTAAAAAAAATAATTATTATTTTTATCAGTTGTGATATAATATAACTGATTGAAAATATAATATAGGAGCTTAACTTATGAAAAAAATTTTATTAATTTCTACTGGTGGTACAATAGCTTCAATGCCAACAGATGGAGGCTTAACACCTCAGATCAATTCAAGTAAATTACTTGAATACTTAAACTTTACAAAACTTGATTTTTGAAATAGAAACTGTAAACCTGCTAAATGTAGATTCAACAGATATGCAACCTGAACATTGGTTAAAAAAATAAAAGACGAAATCAAAAAAATAATTATGATAAATATGATGGTTTTGTTATTACACATGGAACCGATACAATGGCATACACTGCTTCAGCATTATCTTATTTAATACAAAACAGTCAAAAACCTATTGTATTAACAGGTTCACAAAAATCAATAGATATGCACATAACTGATGCTAAGAACAATTTGTTAAATAGCTTAGTGTATGCATCTAAAAAGTACATCAAAAGGTATTAGCATAGTATTTGATGGTAAAAGTAATTTCTGGAACAAGAGCTAGGAAAGAAAGAACAAAAAGTTTTGATGCTTTTTCATCTGTAAACTTCCCTTTCCTTGCAATTATGCATGACGAAAAAAAATATTTAGATATATAAACAGTGAGGATACTAATGAAGAAGTAAAATTTTACGATTCATTAAATACAAATGTATTTGTATTAAAATTAATACCTTCAATGACTGCAAAAAAATTCTACCAGAAATCTTTTAAAAACTATGATGCAATAATAATCGAAAGTTTTTGGTGTTGGTGGAATCCCTAAGGCAATAGAAACTGAATTAAAAAAATTAGTTGAAGAATATAATAATCAAAAAAACAATAATAATGACAACTCAAGTTCCACAAGAAGGATCAGATGTAAGTGTTTATGAAGTTGGTAAAAGAATTAGTTCAATCTCATATTTAGAATCTCAAAAATATGACAACTGAAGCCACAGTTACAAAGATTATGTGGATTTTAGGTAATTTTGACAATGACTTTGAAACAGTAAAAAAAATTATTCTATACTAGAATAAATAACGATATGATTTTTCAACGAAATTTAAAACAAAAAAAGTTTGTTCAAATCGAACAAACTTTTTTTATTTAATATTATAAATTTCTAATGAACATTAAAGTCAATAATTTGTCCATTCTTTACCGTTCCTTCTGCTATAGCTTCACGTTTTTGCACCATACTCGTTTTTTTATTGTTACCTCAACTTTTAAAAAAACAGCTCCATCACTTGATACTTCATCTGCTTTTAACCCAATTATCCAATGACATTTAAATCCATAAGGAAATAATTTTTTTCCATATGCCTGAAAAAAACCTTTCTGGCATCACTTCTTATCTTATCCTCATCTAATTCTTTAAAATCTTCAGGATTTCTATCTTCTTTAATTAGTTCAGGAGTAACTGTACAATAAGGGCAATTACCCTTTGCAAAGTCACTTATATCAGTTTTTTTGTTTATCTGAATTTGTTTTTTTACCCATTAATCCACTTACATTGGAAATAATATAATTCTTTCCATCAAAAGTAATATCTAAACTAGTATTGAAATAAAGTTTGTAAGAAGTCTTTAATTCAATATTTTTCAATATGCCAAGTTTTTCTCATCTTTAGCAGTCCAATTGCCGTCTTTTTTTCAATTTTTTTATATGATATTCTGGCTTTTTCTGCATAACTATGAAATTTATTAATATCATATGTATTTCCATCTTTTTTTGTATACATCTGTTGAATATCCATTAGTAAATGCTACAACAATAGCTCTTCTTGCATTTTTCTTTTAGGAAATGTTGATTCTAATTTTTTTCATTCATATTTTTCAGAACTTTCTGTTTCTTTTTGTTTCCTCTGAAGAATTATTAGTTTCTTTTTGTTTCAGTATAGTTGTTCTCTGTTACAATTTCTTTTTACCTTAATTTTTATCACTCTTACAGTAAATTTCATAACTTAATTTTTGTATCTTCTCTTATCAGGAAATCTACTTTTCCTTCAACACTGCTACTATTTTTGTTTTTGTAAATACTAAACTATGCTTTCCCTCAGTCATTTCAATTATGTCAACATAATTTTTCGCCATGCTTTATATTGGTTATTTTTTTCACCATCTAAGTAAACATCTACATCATATTTACTAAAAAAATAGATTTTCATCACATTTAACGCTTACCTCTACTTTATGTTTAGGTAAATTTGGATTTTCCTCTTGTTTAATTTCCAGATTTCCACAAGAAACTAAAAAAACAATAAAAAAATAAACTTAAAAAAATCTAAAAAAATTTTTTTCATAAACTACCCTCCCGCAATATCTATAACCGAATTATATCATAAATAAAATCGTTTTTACAATTAGGTTTGCGATAAAAAAAACTCAGGCTGTATGCCTGAGTCTTTTTATAAATTTTTATAGGTGAGTTGTGTACTCAATTAAAATATTCCTAATCCTGTAACAAATATAATTATTAATACTATTGGTAATAGATAAGCAATTGGTTTAAAGAATGATGGAACTCTTAAGCCTTTTTGCTCCAGTGTTAACATCTTCTTTAAAGTTATCAAATTTCCAAACAAATAATACATAAAGAATTAATACTATTGCACCAAGAGGCATCATAATATTTCCTGATAGATAATCTGCAAAGTCAAATAAATTCTTTCCTAAAACTTTAACTCCACTCATTATATTTAATCCAAATATTGTGAAAAGTCCTACTACAAAGATTGATACTAAAGCATAGATTGTACCTTTTGCTCTTGATAATTTCATCATGTCTGAGAATGATGCACTAATTGGTTCTAAGTATCCTAATGCACTTGATAATGCCGCGAAGAACATTAATAAGAAGAACATAAATCCGAATACTTGTCCAAATGGCATATTCATAAATACATTTGACATTGTTACGAATAATAAGTTAGAACCGGAATCTGGTTTTTAATCCTAATGCAAATACTGCAGGGAATGTTGCAAAACCAGCAATTAAAGCTGCTAATGTATCAAATCCAACTACCATTAATCCGTCTTCAGGAATGTTAGAATCTTTCTTTAAGTATGAACCATATACAAATGCTCCACCACTTGCTATACCAACTGAGAAGAAACATTGTCCTAATGCAGTAAGGAATGTTTGAGGTGTTACTTTAGAGAAGTCAACATTTAAATACCATTTAATACCTTCTGCTGCTCCTGGTAATGTAACGGATCTAATAACTACTGTAATCAACATTATGAATAATGCTGGCATCATAAATTTACAAGATTTTTCAAGACCTGAATTTAAGTTTTTAGCAGCTATGACCCCTATTATTACTGTACAAACAAATGTCCAGAATAATAACTGAGTTGGGCTAGCCATCAAATCATTGAAACTAGCTGTATATTGTTCTGCAGTAAATCCTTTCATAGATCCTGTAATCATCTTAACAATATAAGCCATTATCCAACCCATAATATTTATGTAATAAGTTAAAATAAAAAAATGCACTTAAAACTCCAAGCCAACCAAAAACTTACCCAAGGGCTACCTTTTTTTAGTTAGTTTTTCTCATACCAACGATTGGACTTGACATTGCTTTTTCTACCTAAAGCAACTTCCATATAAAATAGAGGAACACCTATTAATACACAAATAGCTATGTAAATTAATACGAACGCTCCACCACCATTTGTTCCAACTAAGTAAGGAAATCTCCAAACATTTCCTAATCCGATTGAAAAAAACCAGCTGCTGCCATTATATAACCAAATCGGCTGTTCCAATTACTTCTATTTTTCTTCCATAAATTTATCCTCCTATAAATTTTTATGTTAACATTCCACTTACAAATTAATGTAAGTGGAATATTATAACTAAACAAATCTTTCTTTAGAAAAAAATGTTGCTTCTTCAATAGATGTTGCTAAAGAGTCAACTGCTCTTTCAACTAAATCTCTTCTTACAGCATATTCTTTTTTTCTTTTTCTAAACTTGCATCCCCTACTGGATATGGAATTGCAACAGTAGGTACGATTCTATTTGCTCCTACTGATTTAGAAATTGTTACAATTGTAGCCATATGAACGATTGGAATACCATATCTTTCAATTTCTTTAACGATCGTTGCACCGCAACGTGTACAAGTACCTCAAGTAGAAGTAAGTATAACACCGTCAACTCCGGCTTCTTTTAATTCTTTACCAATTTCAACACCAAATTTTTATAGAATTTCCTACTGCAGTACCTGTTCCTGTAGTAGTATAGAAATACTTATAAACTTTTCCAATTTTTCCTTCTTTTTCCATTTCTTTAAGAATATCTACTGGAGCTACTCTATCTGGCATTTCATTTGCATAAACAGGGTCATAACCGCCATGAATTGTACAATAATCTTTGCCTAATTCACTTAAAGCAGAAATATCATATTTACCCCACTTTTTGTGCAGATGCTGATTGAATTTTGTCAGGATTTCCTAATGGAACAATACCACCACTTGTAACAACAGCAATTGTTGCCTTTGATAAATCTACAATAGCTTTTGCAGGTTCCACTTTATCGAAAACTGGCATTGGAAGTTCTGTTTCAAATTCTTCACCTTTTAATCTCTTCATTAACATATCTGTTGCTCTAACAGCTCCAATTTTATCTGATATAACAGTAAGTCTTTTACCTTGAGCAAAATATCCATCAACTAAAGGTTTAACAACTTCTCCATTTAATAGTTTTTTAAAGTTAATTTTGCCATAACTGGAAGAGCTTTACCCATTGCACTAGCAACATTACTAGTAGGTACAACATACGCTATTGATTTACAAGCATCAAGTCCTGGATTTTCTTCATACATTCCTGTAACAACTGGAATATTATATTTTTCTGTTACAAATTTTGCAACTCCAGCACAAGCCATACCATATCTACCAGCATTAAATGCAGGTCCAGCTACTACGATGTCTGGATTAACCTTATCCATTACATCTTTTATAAATTCTAATGAAGCTTCTAAATTTTTCATTAAAGTAGTTATCACCACAAATAATAGTTCCAACAACACTTGCTTCTTGACCTAAATTATTTGCAAATCCCATTGCAGGTCCAACTGCTTTTTCATTAAAAGTTGGAGCTACATGAGCCATTTCTTCTCCACCAATTTGTCCAAAGAATTGGTTTATATAATATAATACTTTTTTTACTCATTACTCTCACCCCTTCTAGTATAATTCAACAGTTGCGTTATGATAACCTATTTCTGAAGTTGCTCCTATAACAGCATTTAATTCACAATCAAGAGTTCCAGTTTCTGGATTATATGCTCCATCCCAACCACCTGCTAAATTAGCAATTGCTTCTGAATCTCCTAATACTCTATCAGCTTTTTCTAAATGAACAACATGGCTAACATTTCCTGTAGAAATAACAGCTACTGATTCTTTAGATGTATCTGTTAATGGTTGGCTCATACCATCCCAACCTGAACATTCATCAGTTACAAGAACAGTTTTAATACCTTGTTTTTTTCAAGTCTAGTACAAATCATTACTAAATCTGAGTCTGGATTACCATATCCTTCTTCACTTACTATTACACCATCAGCTCCTAATAATTTACAAAGTTTTTGCTGTATAATCACAACATCTATATTTTTCCAGCTAGTGTAGTAAGTTCTGGTGTTAATACAACTCCAACAAAATTGATATCTTTTCCATGTCTACTATATAGATCTAATATACATGCATTATTTTTGATGTTGGTAAGTAGTAATCTTATCACATGCAGCAACACAGTTTCCACTTATTACAGCTCCATCTAATTCTTCGTTTGGATGAATTAATGTAGGTAATGTTTGTCTTGTACATGTTCCATAAATATATCCATCATGTAGTAATCCTTGGGAAATTAACATTTCAACATAAACTACTTTTTGGTAAATTTGGATATTTTTTTAGTTTCTTCGTCATTATCTCCTATGTTGTATTCAACAGTTTCATCAATTGCAGCATTTCTTCCAGCTTCTCCAATCAACTCACTTGCTTTTAAGTCCAACAAGTCTAACAACTTCTTCATGTTCATGTGGATGTAATCCATCAACAACTTTAATATCTACAACTATATTATATGTCTTAGAAAATGGAGTCCATTTTGCTCCTTCTCCCCACATATCTATAACACCTTCTTGGAAACCAACAATGTCTCCTATTGTAACTACTGCTGCTCCATAAAGTACATTAACAATTCCTTCTCCTAATTGTGCAACATCAGTAGTAACACCTGCAAAGCCTTTTAGCTCCTTGGATTTTTTTACTCTTGGCTCAATTACGTCCTTCACCGGAATAATTCTTGCTTTTTTTCACCAGGTTTTGCAAAGTCAATATCAATATCTTTAACTCCTGGTTCTTTCTTTAATTCATTAACAATTGCTTCTTTGTTAATAAATAAAGTATGATTTTTCAACTTTAGTTTCTTCACCAAACGCCAAATCTTTAATGAAGATTCTGTTCATTTGAAGTTTCAAAATACCACCTCCACTTATTTTTTTCTAGTTTACTAAGTGCTTTATATTCTTCTAATGCACTTTCAACTAGCATTAAATCAACAACTTCATAATCCTTAACATTTTTTTAAAATCAATGTTCCTATTTTTTTATTGTTAAGTTATACTTGTCAATTGCTTCCTCAATTATTAATATGCTATCTTCATCAAAAAGTTTTTTTCATCATCAATAACAATACTTCTAATTGAAGAGAAAACCATTCTGATACTAGCTGGCAAAGGATGACTTACTAAAGAGCATCCTTTATGTATTAAATCTCTTGTAGCTATTAAAACATCAATATAACTTCCATCAATAAATTCAACACTATCAAATTTTTTTCTTTTTACCAAAAGAATTATTCGATACAATTTTTTTAAACTCAAATAAATCACTTCCTTTGTTAAATGTATTATAATATATTTTTTTAGGTTTTTTTCAATTGTATTTTTATATGTTTTTTTATTGTGGAAAATGTTTATTTGTTATATCTTATTCTTTAAGTAGCTATTATTAGATATTTTTTTATTTCATAAAATTTTTTTATGAAAATCATTTTTTTACAATGATAAAAAGTTTCGAAAATGTAATAATTAGTGTTTTTTTCTGTAATGCTAAATTTCTTGTTGATAATTTTTAACAAGTAAATTTATTAATATTGAAATTTCAGTATTTTTATATGTATTTTTTTATAAAAAAATATGCAAATTTTATCTTCAATTTGCATATTTTTTTACAATAATGACTTTTTTTATCCAATTTTATCTAATTTTATCCATAAGAAAAAAAGTGATTAGTAAACTAATCACTTTTTATAATAATGCTGATTTTTATTTTTTTCTACAAAGTCTTCAATATGTTCTTTCGCATATTGTTCTGCCATCTGTTCATCTTTCTTATCAAAAGCTTCTACAATTTTTTTAAATGTTCTTGTAAAAATTTCCATATCACTGAAATACAAATCACAATAATGCCACAATCTTTCTGTTTGACAATGTAAATCTGTTAAAAATATCTATTAGCCAAGGATTTCCACAAGATTTTTGTTACTATTTTTATGAAACTTCTCATCAAGTAAAAATAGCCTCTTGATAATTATTAGTTGTATCATAAGTTTCTAAAGTTAAAAACTATTTCTCTAAGTTTCTTTCTATCATCATCAGTTAATCTTGTAACCGCAAGTTTTTGTTGCAAGTGGATCTAACACCTTAGTAACTTCAAATAATTTTTTTATATTTAAAAAAATCCAAAGTGGCAACCTGAACACCATATCTTGGCACAATAGAAACTAATTTAACCGCTTCCAACTGTTGAAAAAAACTGTTCTAATAGGAGTTCTACTAACTTCAAATTCCTCTGACAGTTCAATTTCATTTAAAAATCTTTCCGGGCTCATATTGTAAAGTTACAATTCTCTCTTTTAAAATATTAAAAAAATCTCTTCTTTAGTTCTCCCATGCGTATCCATAAAACATCTATCTCCTATATTAATTCCGTCATATGTTTTTATTATGTCCATTGATTCAGTTCCTAAAACACAAATTTCATACATTTTATTTCTTTTTTTACATCAATTATCTGACAATTTGTTTCTTCGCAATTCATATCAACATTGTTTTTGTGTAGAAACATATCCATACTCATCGTCAGTATTTTTCAAATCCAAGGAAGTATTTATTTTTTTATTTATTGTATCAAAAAAATTAAAAATTTTTATAATCATCTGAACTATTTTCAGATAAGAATTTATCATCAAACTCAAAACCATCAGGGCTTACATACTCGCTTAAAAAAATATTGCATTATCAGTTGTTAAATAACCCTTAATTTTTTTCGTTATATTGAAACCAGCTAGGTATTCTTAATGAGAAATCTAAATTTCTAATAAACTTATCATAAAAAAATGATATCCTACTTCATATCTAACTTTTCTATACGCAAAAATTTGATGAAGAGAATTTTTTTCAACGCCTAAGTACTTATAAATTTCTCTAGCATACTTTTTGAGGTAAGTGTATCTGTATATTTTTTTCAATAAGATTTTTCAAACATAAACATTACCATAGATAATCTTTCATCAAAATCATCAACCAATGTTAAATCTTTTTAAACTATTCCAAATATGGTATAATAAGTAATTCTCATCAGAAAAAAAGGATCTACTACTTTTTCGTTGAATAAAAAAATACTCTCTTACAAAAAGTTTCAAAAATCATTTTTAAATAAATCTTCAAATTCAGTCAAAGATATTATTCCTAAATAAGTACAGACATAATCTTCTGTAGTAATTGGAAAAAGTTTTTTTGATTATCCATTAAAAGTTGATCTAATTCTAATATCATTTTTATTATTTAAAAATTAACTCAGCTCTATCTTTAATCCAATCAAAAATAAAGTTTTTTTCTAATTTTTTTCTAAATTATTATCTGTATAATATCCTGTATCATCTTTAATTTCAAACTTGCATCCTAAGAAGGAAAACAACTCACTAAGAAAAATCAACTACCATAATATGATAGCCAGCTCCATAATAACAAGTTTCTGCTCTCATTTCTATTTCTTCATCAATATTAAAAATTTAATGAAAGATAAGGAATCATTTCAAAAATTTAAAAACTATATTCCCATCTATCTCTTCAAGAGAAAAAAACCATAATTATCATTTTCAGAAAAATTCATCAATTTTTTTCTAAAAAAACCATCTATATCATATTGAAATTTAACACTTATTCCAAAAATTTTTTTCATAAACCACCTCTGTATTTAATACATCATATTAATTTTTATTCTATCACAAATTTTTAAACAATATCAAACAGATTAATATACTATTTTTTTATGGGTATAAAAAAATACTTAAAAAAATAACTATTTAAAAAGGGAGATAAATATGAAAGAAAAAAATATTAAATTTTTATGAAAGATAGATATGGCGGAGATATCTTAAACACTATTATTTTTATACTTTTCAATTGGATTTGCTTTTAATAAATTTGTTTTAAAAAAACAGTAATGTTTTTAACGATAACTTCATTAGTTTTATTTTTCTATTGCAATCTTTTAGAATGTTATCTAAAAAAATAAAAGAAAAAGAGCAATGGAACAATTAAAAATTTTTTTAATTTTTATTTCTCCATTTTATTCAAAACTATTAAAAATTTTTCATCAAAAAGATAGAAAAAAATTACATATACTTTAAATGTAAAAAAATTGCAAACAAGAACTAAGAATTCCAAAAAGGTAAAGGAAAAAAATAAAAAGTTATTTGTCCAAATTGTAAACATGAAGAAATCAAAAAAAGCTAGAATACCATTCTAGCTTTTTTTATAAACTATTTATTTGTAGCACCTTTACTTTTTTTATAAGTTTTTTTCCATATTTTTCTGTATAATGAACACTTCCATCAGAAAGTATCCAATATGCCTCTGCACCATCTACTTTTTTTAGAAGCTCTTTTTCCTTCTTCTACATCCATTAAAAAAATAGACTTGTTGAAAGAAAATCTGCAAGTCCCGAATCTTTACATAATACAGTTACACTTTTTTTATTTTATCCTTAGGATAACCTGTTTCAGGATCTATTATATGATTATACGCTTTGTCACCAACATAATAAAATCTTTGATAATCTCCACTAGTTACAGCACAAGTTTCATCTGTATAAATGACTTCTTTTATATCAACTTTTTCTGAATCAAACTTAGGATCTTGAATTCCTATTCCCCATTTGTTTTTTTATCTTTTTTCTAAAGGACTTCCTATAGCTTTTTACATTTCCACCTGCTGAAATTATTGCAGATTTTTAAACCCATTGACTTTAACTTATTCATAACTCTTTCTACTGAATAGCCTTTTTGCAATAGCTCCAACATCAAGTTTCATATCTTTATCTTTTTAAGAAAACTGTACTATTTTTCTTTATCAATAATAATATTATCTATGTTAATATGTTTTAATCCCTCTTTTATTTTATTATCATCTGGAAGTTTTTCCCTTAAGATCAACAGCTGCATCCTTTTCAGCCTTCCAAAGAGAAGTTACACTACCAATTGCAATATTATTTTTTTATTAGATAAATTTTTTTGTAGTTTTTTTAATCGAAAATTCTAAAAAGTTCTATAATTTCTTTATCTACTTTTTACAGGTTCTTTTTCCCGCATTATCATTTATAGTTTTTTTATATTATTTTTCATTAGCATTTTTCAAAAAGAATTGTAAAGATTGTGATATCTTTTCATATCTTCTTCCAATACTTTATAGTATTTATTAAATTCCTCTTCATTTGCACAATAAGCAGTAAAAACTACATCTGTATCAAAAACTCCAAAAAAAGATTTTTGAAAATTTCTTAAAAGCTTGCACTTTCATTATTTTTTTATTCTCTTTTTTTGTTTCAACATTTTCTTCTTTCTTTGAACAAGCAACAAAAAAATTAAACAAGATAATAACAATAAAATAATACTTCTATTAAATTTCTTCATATTTATATATTTCTCCGCCCTATACTAATTTCTTTTTATGACTTAAATACCAAATAGGATAAATACTTGAAAATCCATCATAAACATAGTTAATTTTTTTCTATCTTATCATTAATGACTTCATCATCTAAATCTTTGTTTTCAACAAAAAAATTCATATAAATTTTTCAATTATAGTATATACTCCCAATAGTTTAAAAAAATATTCTTGGTACATTATTGTTAAAGTAGCCATCAACAATTCCAGTCAATAAACTAGCATTATTATCATAATCTAAATTTAAATTTCTAAACTCAAAATAAGCATCTGACCTTAAAATTTTATATTCTTCTATTATTTGAAATTTACCATCTTTAGAAACTCTAATATCATCAAGTCCATTAATACCTATAATAGTAGTACAAATTCTATCATTTAAACAATATCTATTTCTCTCTAAAAAAATCAAAAAAAGAACATAGTCTAAATTTCCTCTGTATTTACCAAGTCCATATCTATGAAGAAATTTATTTATTCTATAATTATAATGTTTATTCCATCTTCCACAATCGCAACCTTGAAATCTTTTTATGGTATTCAAAAAAATAAATTTTTCCAATTTTTAAATCCCATAGAATATGCTTCTTCATCAGATAAATTATGTTTTTTTATCAACAATATATGGAATAATTCTATAACAAAACTTATCATTTAAAAACCCCAATATCCGAATAAGTAATATTAGAGAATTCATTAGAAAAAAATCATTTAAGCACTCAAAAAAATTTTACTTATCTTTGAAAAATTTACCATATGGAAATAAACTCAATATAAACTTTTCATCATCATTTTCTAAAATAAATTGTTTTTTTCACTTATTTTATTTACTTTTTAATTTTTTTATTCTTCACAAATTCTATATTTTTTTACCAATTCAAGCATATTTTTCCTCTATGTACTAAACTCCAACAGATCTTAAAAAGTGCTTCATTTACTTTTTTTCATAAAGAACTCATCTGTATATCCAACCTTTTTCTCTCAGCCTCTTTTTTTATCTATTGTTCTTATTTGTTCTAACAATACAACAGAATTTTTTTCGGAAGACCAAATTCTGCTGAAACTTCAACGTGAGTTGGAAGCTTAACTTTATTCATCTGAGAAGTAATAGCAGCAATAATAACTGTTGGGCTATATTTATTTCCTACATCATTTTTGAACAACTAGGACTGGTCTCACTCCACCTTGTTCAGAGCCGACAACCGGGCTTAAATCAGCATAAAAAAAATATCTCCTCTTTTTACCTTCATATCTTATTTCTTTTTAGTAAACTAAAAAGTACTCCCTCTTAATTAGTCTTATTTTTATTATTATATTTTTTTAAGGAAAATAAATCAATACTTAATAATTATTATCGAAATATTTTTTTAGAAATACAGAATAATTGTATTAAATTATACATATTTATTATATTAAGTTATTTTTTTACAATAAAAAAAGTGGATATAAATCCACTTTAATTTCAAATTTAATTTGAAGTAATTCCTACTTTAATTCAATAGTAGCTCCTACTTCTTCTAATTTAGCTTTCATTTGTTCAGCTTCTTCTTTAGAAACTCCTTCTTTGATAGCTTTTTGGAGCGTTATCAACGATGTCTTTAGCTTCTTTTTAAGCCTAATCCGCTTAAATCTTTAACTGCTTTTAACAACTTTCATTTTTTTCTGCTCCAACTGATGCTAAAATAACATCAAATTCTGATTTTTTTCTTCAACAGCTGCAGCTGCTTCTCCACCAGCTACTGCTCCAACTACTACAGGTGCAGATGCAGAAATTCCAAATTTTTTTCTTCTGCTGCTTTAACTAATTCATTTAATTCAAGAACTGATAATTTTTTTCAATTGCTTCTAATATTTGTTCGAAATCCATAATATACCTCCTAAAATTTTTACGCAACCATTAAGCTGCTTCTTCTTCTTTCTTTTTTTCTTAGTGCATCTAACATATACACAAAAATTTGATACTGGTGCCTTTAGGCTGCCAAGTAATTTCGCAATAAGTACTTCTCTTGAAGGAATGTTTGCAATAGCTTTAACACCATTATTATCTAAAATTTTACCTTCTAAAATACCTGCTTTTATAACCAATTTTTTTCATTTGACTTTTGCAAATTCATTAGTAATTCTTGCTGCTGCTGTTAAGTCTTCTCCTGAGAATGCAACTGCGCTAGGTCCTTCTAAATATTGATTGAAATCTTCTAAACCTAATTCTTTAAAAAGCTAATTTCATCATAGTATTTTTTTATAAACCTTGTATTGAACTCCAGCTTCTCTATACTTATTTCTTAAGTTTGTAACTTGTTCAACAGTTAAACCTCTGTAATCAACTAAAACTAAAGAACCTGAATTTTCAATTTTTTTCTCTAATTTCTGATACAACAGCTTGTTTTTTTGTTCTAAAACAAAATCTTTCATCGTTTCACCTCCATTAAAGGCTACATATAAAAAAATCTCTACCAAGAGTAGAGAAAAAAATACATAATAAAGTATTTCCACCTATGTAGGATTTTTTTAAACAATTGTCCCTACGGTCTTGGGTAGCCTATAAAATTAACATATATATTATATCATATTTCAAAAAAATAATGCAATACTTTTTTTAAAAAAAAATTTTTTTAATATATCTTTTTATCTTATTTTTTTATGGTAGAATATATACATTATTAATTAGTTTAAGGTGAGTTATGTTAAAATATATTTATGTGTTATTAATTTCAATGGTACCTATTATTGAACTTAGAGGTGCAATTCCATATTCTCAAGCAATGGGACTTCCAATTCTAAATTCATACATAGTTGCTATTTTTAGGGAATTTAATTCCTGTGCCATTTGTTTACTTTCTTGCAAAGAAGTTTCTCCACTGGGGAGAAGATAAAAGATTTATTGGAAAATTTTTGTAAAAAAATCTTATTAAAAGGACATAAGGCTGGAGAAAAAAATTTTTAAAAAAATCTGGAAAAAAAGCGGAATTTTTAATTGCTCTTGCAATTTTTTTATTGGAATCCCATTTCCTGGAACTGGTGCATATACCGGTATGTTAGCTGCAAGTATTTTTAGATATAGATTTTTAAAAACAAGTATTTTTTTCTGCAATTTTTAGGATTAATTCTTTCAGGAATAATTATGGCAACTATTAGTTTTTCATGTTTTTTTAAAAAGGACAACAACGTTGTCCTTTTCTATTGCAAAAAAATTTAATTTTTTTGGTTATTATATAAGTAAGATATTTATATCTAATTTAACTATGGAGGTAATATATGGAATTTAAAATTGGCAATTCTGGATTAGTTAAAAGTACTTTATTTTTTTGAAGGAAATGACATTTTTAGGAATTAGTAAAGAGTTAAAAAGAATATGTTAATGAAAAACAAATTATTCAATGGTAAAAAGAGGAGAAATTTTTTTCTAATCTAGGACCAAATACTGAAAATATAATTTTTATTAGGATTAGGAAAAGAATCTGAAGTTTCTCTTGAAAATATTAGAAGAGCTTTCCTTTCACTAGGTAAATGTTTAAAAAGCTAATAAGGTAAAAATCTTGCAATATAGAAATCAAAAAAATTTTTGATGGACTTTGTTACAAATTAACTGCTGAAGCAATAATCGAGGGTATTATAAATGTTACTTACAATTTTTGACAATTTCTTAAAAGATAAAAAAAGAGGCTTATGACTGCGAAGTATTCTTTGAAGTTCTAGAAAACAAATTAGATCATGTTGAAGATGGAATCAAAGAAATCAACGCACTAATGGAAGCTGTATTTATGTGTAGAGATCTTGTAAACAGACCTGCAAATGATATTTATCCAGAAACATTAGCAAACTTTGCTAAAGAAGAACTTGAAAAGGTTGGAGTTGAAGTTGAAGTTTTAGAAAAGAAACAAATTGAATCTTTAAAAATGGAAGCTTTCCTTTCTGTTGCTAGAGGTAGTGATTTACCACCTAAATTTATTATTATGAAACACTTACCAAACAAAGATGAAAAACCAATTGTATTAGTTGGCAAAGGTCTAACTTATGATTCTGGTGGTTATGCAATAAAACCTGCAACTGGAATGGTTGATATGAAAACTGATATGGGCGGTAGTGCAGCAGTTATTTCAACAATGTATGCAGTTGGTAAAATGAATGTTCAAAGAAATGTAATTGCACTTGTAGCATCTTGCGAAAACATGATAAATGGTAGCGCATATAGAAATGGAGATATAATTTCTTCTATGAAAGGTTCAACTATTGAAGTAATAAATACTGATGCTGAAGGAAGATTAACATTAGCAGATGCGCTTTATTATGGAGCATCAAAATTAAATCCTGAATGTATAGTTGATGTAGCAACTTTAACAGGTGCTTGTATTTATGCATTAGGTTCAAGAGTAATTGGTGCTGTAAGTAATAACGATGAAGTATATGCAAAAATTCAAGAATCAGCAGATTTCATGGGAGAATACTTATGGAGATTCCCTGTTTTTTTGAAGAACATAGAGAAAGTGTAAAAGGAAAAAAATTGCAGACTTATTAAATTCTACTGGTCCAGGATCAGGTGGAGCAATAACTGCTGGTATTTTTCTTAGAACACTTTGTTGAAAATACTCCATGGGTTCATCTAGATATAGCAGGTCCTTCATATTCTAGTTCAGCTTGGGGAACAAATCCTGAAGGCGCAAGTGGAACTCCAGTAAAAAAACACTTTACAATTTTTGTAAAAAAATATAATAAAAAAATAATTGTAATAATTAAAAAAATGGTATGCCAATTAAGGCATACCATTTTTTTAAAAATTTATATCTTTTTAATCTTAAACTGTTTAAAAACAACACTTACTGAGCTAAAACTCATAGTAAATCCAGCTAACATTGGATTTAAATAGCCAAATGCTGCAAATGGAATTGCAATAACATTATAGAAAAAAATGCCCAGAATAAATTTTTGCTTTTATAACTTTTTAAAGTTTGTTCACTAATATTAATTGAATTTAAAAAGTGTACTTAGATTTCCATTCATCAAAGTAATATCTGAAGTTTCCATAGCTATATCAGTTCCAGTTCCCATTGCAAAACTAATATCTGCACTTGCAAGAGCAGGTGCATCATTAATTCCATCTCCTACCATTGCAACAACTTTTTCCTTGTTTTTTTGCAATTCAACAACTTTTTGTGATTTTTTTCATTCGGCATTACTTCATATAGAACATTATTGATACCTAGTTTATTAGCAACTTTTCTAGCTACAACTTCACTATCACCAGTAATCATAAATACATCAATATTCTTTTTCTTTTTAATTTGTTGATTATTTCATAAGCATTATGTGAAATTTCATCTTCTAATACTACATAACCAGCAAATTTATTTCCTATTGAAATAAAGATAGTCAACAATTCATTTTCTATATTTATTTCTAATTGTCCTATTTTTTTCTTCAATGTATTTTTCTCTTACCTATAAATACTTCTTCACCATTATAAGTAGCTTGAATACCCATTCCTGCAATAACTTTTTAAATCTGAAACATCTAATTCTTTAACATTTTTTTCGTTACAATAACTTACTATTGATTTTTGCTATTGGATGATCAGTATTTTTTTCTAGAGAACATATTACACTTAGAAATTCATCTTCTGATAAATTAGTATTATTTTTTTATTTCAACAACTTTTAACTTTCCAGTAGTTAGTGTTCCGGTCTTATCAAAAATAATACTATCCATTTTATGAATTTTTTTCTAAAACTTCTCCACTCTTTATTAAAAATACCATTTTTGTGCCGCAACCCCTGTTCCTGCCATGATTGCAGTTGGTGTTGCTAAACCAAGTGAACATGGACAAGCTATAACCATTACCGCACAACTATTTAATAAACTTGTAGTAAAATCTTTTGTAATAATATATGTTATTACAAGTGTGGCGAATGAAGATAAGATTACCCCCAGGCACAAAAATAACTTGAAATTTTTATCTGCAAGTCTTTGTACTGGAGCTTTTTTTGTTTGAGCATTTTGTACTAAATCAAGAATCTTAGATAGCACTGAATTTTTTCAACAGTACTCTTTACTTCGATTTTTTTAAAATACCTTCAATATTATTTGTTGCTCCTATTACAGAATCACCAATACTCTTCTCAACTGGAACAGATTCTCCTGTAATCATAGCTTGATTTACAGAACTGTTACCTGAAATAATTAGCCCATCTACTGGAATTTTTTCATAAGGTTTAACTAGAACAATATCTCCAATTTTTACATCTTCAATATTCTTTTTTTACTTCTTTATCTCCTTCAATAACAATTGCATAATCAGCTTTTTAAATCCATCAATTTCATAATGGCTCCAAAAAGTATTTGACTTTGCATTTGTTTCAAAAATATTTACCTAGTAAAATTAAAGTTATAATCATTGCTGAACTATCGAAATAAACATCAACACTACCGATTAAAACTTTATATACTGAATAAAAAAATAAGCCATTGAAGTACCAAAAGCAATTAATACATCCATATTAGTACTTTTTGTTTTTTTAAATTTTTTTGTAAGCACTTATATAATATCTTTTCCCTACATAAAATTGAACAACACTTGCAAATGCCCATTGAATATAACCATTAAGCATAAACTTATGCATATGAAACATATGGAAAAAAACATTGAAACCATAAGCGGAACACTAAATACTAAAGATATAATTAAATCTTTTTCTTAAATTTTTTTAATTTCATCTTCATAAATATTTTTGTTTTTTTCTGCTTTTTTTCTTTTTTTAACAGAAATTTTTATATTTTTTTCTAAAACAGAATTTATTTCTTCAACTGAAACTACATCTTTTAAATATTCAATTTTTTTAAAATATTATCTTCATCTTTAACAAGAACTGTATCTTTTTCTTTAAGTTCAGAAACTATTTTTCTCTATATCTTCTGCTTTAATACTGCTCTTTTTCTATAATTAGTTCATCTCTTTTCGGCTTATATCCAAGTCTTTTTTTATAACCCCAATTAGACCCTCAACCTTTGCATCATCTGCAACTGAAATTGTAACAGTTTTTACTCATAAGATTTACTGATACATCTTCTACAACATTTAACTTTGCAAGACCTTTTTTTCAACTTTCATTGCACACGCTTGACAAGACATTCCATCTACAAAAAAATATTAATTTTTTTGCTCATTCAAATCGCCCCCTAACGACATTTTTTTGAAATTAAAAGTTCTAATAACAAATCAATATCTCTATTTTTTTACTTTTTTTAAATCTGCTTCTACTGAATAAGCAAGATCTATAAAATAGCATAGAGATTTCAAAGAAAAAAATTATCACAAACAGAATATAATTTTTTTACATTCATAATTTGAAATTTTTTTAATTCTTTTGAGATAAAATCAATATGCTTTTTGTTTTTTTGTTTCAAAACTTTCACTCCCAAAAAGATTTCTTATGTATCTAACAATCATATAAAATGTAGAAAAGGAGTCCTCTCCAGACTTCTTTAATTCAACTAAAACTTTAATTGAATTTTTTTATAATCTTTTTAAAAACTGTGTCTAATAATTTAAAAAAATGCTATTTTTCAAATTTATCTACTAAAAATTTCATCAACATCTTTAAAATCTAGAATATCTTTAGAAAAAGAGTTAAGAAGTTTATTAACTTCATTTTTCTACATCATAGAGATTCTTTTTCTCTACTATTATCCAAATACCCAATTCTATCAATTATATACATCAAAACATTATTTTTTTATTTCAATATTTTTTTGAACAAATCTCTTTTTTAATAAATTTAAAAAGTTCATTTTCATTAAATCTAATAAGCTCAATATTATGTCCTAAAATAGAAATTTGTTTATAAAATTTACCACGAAAAGCCAAGCTTCCCTTCATTACAAATAGAAGAACTGTAGTATTTGGTATCTTATCAATATAATCATACATCTCTTCAAAAAAAGTTTTTTTGTATGTAGAAATTCCATTTTTCGATAGATTCACATCATTTACTATTATAAGTCTTTTTATTGCTAAAAAAAGGAGATGTTTCACAATCCATTTTTTTAGTTTTTTTGTAAATCAACTTTAGAAAAAAATCGTACTCAATATAATTCATATCAAAAAAAATCTTTTTGATACTACTTTTCTCTTTAAACAAATCTACAAATCTATCTATTAAAAAAATATTTCTTCACCACTTAATACATATATACCATTAAGCTCTCCATTTTCAAGCAATTTCATAGCTTGTATGTAATTCATAGTTCCTCCTTAATAAAACATAAATCTATTAATAAATCATTTCTTGTTATAAATAAAACAACAAATGCTAATAAGTAAATAATACAATTAAAAAAATATCCATAAAATAGAAATCTAAAAAAATACTAATAAATTATCATCAATATCTCTAAATCCAATAATTTTTTTCTTCAAACCTATTTATTCTCAATATTATATTTCCCTGTAAGTCTGTTCTATAAACAGTACTTCCTACAGATTTTATTCTCTCAAGCGCATCTTTATGCGGATGATTATATCTATTTTTTTATAACCACAGGAAATAATAGAAGTTTTTTTGGACTTGAAGCTAATAAAAAAATCCTTCGTACTAGAATTTTTTTACTACCATGATGTGCTACCTTTAAATAATCACAATCTATATCATTTTTTTACAAGTTGATTTTTCAGTAAATGATCCAATATCTCCAGTAAAAAGAATTTTTCTTACCATTTGTAGTTACTCTAACTAATATACATCTTTCATTTTCCTCCAGAGCATCCTTACCTTTAATTATTTCCAAATCTATATCTTTTTGAATTTATAATTAAATTAGTTTCTACATTATAAATATTTTTTTAGCTTTAACTTCTCCATATTTTTTTAAGAAATCTTCATATCCGTTTTTTTCTAAAAAAATAAGTTTTTTTAATCTCCACTTCTTTAGATAAATTACTTAAATTTTTTACAATGGTCTGCATCTAAATGTGAAATAAATACAAAATCAAGTTTCTTCACTCCACTTTTTTTGTAAATATGGAATCAATACAGATTTGCCATTATCCACTTTACCAAAAAGTAATTCCTCCTGTATCTATAAGAACAGAGCTTTGATTTCCTCTTATTAAGCAAGCATCACCTTGACCGATATCTATAAAATTTATCACTACTTCATTTTTTTATAAATATAATAAATATTCGTAAAAAGTAAAAAAACTAGCATAATTGATATAATAAAAAAATTTAAATCCGTCTATTGTTAGATACTTTATATCTCGTCTTTTTAAAAATAAATTAGTATTAACAAATATGTAAAAAAACCAAAAAAATACAAAAATTATAATTATAAAAAGTAAAATTGACACTAATTTCTTTTTAAAAATCCAACATTTAATCTTATTAAATTTAAAAAAATTATTTACAAAAAAATCCAAGTAATAATGAAAGTTTTAGACTTATAATCCCAAAAAAATTAATATAAAAAAAGATATTACTATGCATATCACAAAAAAATTGGTGTTAGTACTAAATTACTAATAAATAACATTAATGAGATTTTACCAAAAAAACATAAAGTATAATCGGTAAAATTGCAATTAATACTGATATGGTAAGTTTAAAAGACTTACTAACCAATCCATCTCTATTTTTTTGAAAAAAATAAGGTAAAAATTTTTTTATAATTCCAAAAAAACTGAAAAATGCACTTAAATATAAACCTATATCAAAAAAATCATATATGGATTTATCAATAAAATAACAAAAATAGTCAATAATAAATCATTTAATTTATCTTTAATCTTACCGTAAAGAGATGAAAAAAAATAGATATAAATAAAAAAATATTTCAGCCCTTAAAACACTTGCAGGGATTACCTATTAAACAGGCATATAAAAAAATATAAAAAAAGTAATGCTACTATTTCTCTAAAAAAATTCTTCTTATTGGTAAAATAACTAAAAATTCTAGTCAATATTAAATAAATAATCCCAATATGTAAACCACTTACGGCTAAAAATATGAGAAAGTCCTACCTCTCTAATATCATTTTCAAAAATCTGTATCATAACTATTAGCTAGAAAAAAATCCTCTTCATTATATTAGAATTTTTCGGAAGATAAAGTTTTTATCAAATATATTCTCTACATACAAATTAAAAATAGCTTTTTAGACTTTTTATGTTCTCCAATAACTTTTACTTCATCAGAAAAAAATATCTGAAAAGATATTTTTTTCTTTAAATTATATCTTTTTATAATTAAAAAGTCTTGGATTCCCATTAGATCTTATTTCTTTAAGTTTTCCATTTACTCTTATTATATCTCCAATTTTTGAGTTCTATATTACTTGTAAAAAGTAAAAATTTTTCTCATTTTTTTCAATTTTATCTATAGTTTTTTTAATTTGACTTCATATTTGTATCCATCGCCATCAGAACGAATTGTAGAACTTAGTACTTCTCCTGTTAAAGTAATTTTTTTGTCAAAAAAACTCACTTAAATCACTATTTTTTTCAGAACGAAAACTAACTAAAAATCCTATCGAAAACATCAAAAAAAATAATTTTTAATCTGTTGAATTTAAAAAAATATGCAAAATTATTCCAATAAAAACAACAATCAAAAAAATATATTTTTTTGTAAAATGTTCAATTTTTTAAAAAAATAACAAAATAAAATTCCACATATTAAGGAAATTAGATAAAAAAATTATATTTCTTTTTCATACTTCCTCCAAATACAAAGGCATTAAACTATTTATAAAAAAATATTATATCATATTTCAAATAAAAAAAGCAGTAATATATAATTACTACTTTTTTTGATTTTTTTATTAGTCTCCAATGTATTTAATATAAACTTGACAAGGATTCCATTCATCCCATAGAGTTGGAAAACACTCCAATTCCTTATATCCAACAGATTTATAGAAATTATTTGTTATATCATATTCCTTATAATGTCCACTCTGAACTGTTTTTGACCTGAGTATAAGTATAACCAAGTTTTTTTGCCAATTCTTCATAAGCATCATTTAGCTTTGTTCCTATTCCCATTCTATGATAGTTTTTCTTGATTCCCATAACAAAAAAATATCTGCACAATCTCTACTTGTAGAATTCAACACCACAAAACCTACTGCATCATTATCCAGAAAACATGCGATAAATGGTTTATCTTTTTGAATCTCTAATATATTCTTCTGTACTCTCTGGCATTCCAAACCATTCAGGAAGATCATTTAGTATGTCTCTTGATATACTTTCCTTCAAAATGGTATCAAATATTTCTTTAATAATAAATTCTTTCAAATTATAATCTCCAATAAATCTATTGTTTAATCAATATATTTTATATTCCCACTTGCTGATTTTTTTAAGTCTATTCATTATTGAAAAATCCGAGTCCATCTTCATTACAACCCTCTACAATTATCAAATCAACATTTTTTTACTATCAAATATTCTAAGACCTTTAAATAATATTTTTTTGACATCTCTTTTAAATCAGAAACTGAACCTAGTGATAATATATTTTTCATTTTCTACATCTAAACTAGTTTCGTCAAACTTAAATATTCCAATTTTTTTAAGTCTTTATTTTTCTCTTAATATTTTTTTCAATTTCTTTTGATGATTTTTATTCTATCTATAGTTGAAATTACAATTACCTTTTGCTTTAGGTGCATAATGTTTATACTTTTTGTCCTGGTGATTTTTGGAATTGTATTTTTCTGAAACAATTGCATCATCAATTAAGATTTCATCCTCATATTTTTAGAAAAATCTTCTCTTGTATATAATCCTGGCCTTAAAAATTGTATACGGTTTTTTTAGTCAAGTCTAATACTGTAGATTCTATTCCAATATTACAAAGCCCACCATCTAAAATTACAGAAATTTTTCCCATTCATATCAGTAAAAACATCTTCCGCAGTTGTTGGTGATGGCTTACCTGAAATATTTGCAGACGGCGCAGCTATTGGAACTCCACACTCTTTTATAAAGTCTATAGCAATCTCATGCTTAGGCATTCTTATTGCAACTGTATCAAGACCACAACTAACAGCTTCAGGAATAATATCTTTCTTTTTCATAACAACTGTTAATGGTCCTGGCCAAAAAAATAATTTAAAAAAATTCTTTTTATATCATCATTTAATTCACAAACCAATTCATTCATCATTTCATAATCTGAAATATGTAAAATTAATGGATTGTCTTGAGGCCTGTTCTTTGCCTTAAATATTTTTTTGAAACTGCAATATCTGATAGTCCATTTGCACCCAAACCATATACAGTTTCAGTTGGGATTGCAACAATTTCATCATTTAATATTAATTTTTGCAGATTTTTTTCAATATTTTTCTTTTTGTCGGTTTTTAATATTTCAGTCATAAATTATTTTTTTCAATTCCCAAAGATTTTTTTGCTAAATGGTCAGCAAGGTCATTGTATTTTTTTCATTTGAATGAGCCTTAACCTTTACAAATAAAATCTCTATTTCCTTTCTAAACTCTTTTTATCTTATCTCTATATCCTATTGTTAGAGGCAAATTACACTTCCACTCACCATTTGCCCAAGATGAAATACCTTGATAATCATAAAAAAATAGTTATTCTTTTTCTTTTTTTAAGTTTAATAGCCTCACTTATAGCTCTAATTGCTCCAAAGAGCTCCCCTGTTACATTCCTACTTTTTCGCAACCTCAGGATCTTCTCCTTTTCCAAAAAGCTCTATAACTTCATCTTTTAATATAAGAACAACACCATAGCCATATTCTAAAGAATCTTTTTTATAAGAACCGTCAACATAGGCTATGATTTCATCCTCTTCTATTTCATCAATATCTAAAATTTTTGTTTCATTTTTTTCATTTCCATTTTCCAAAAACTCTTTAGCTTCTTCAAATGATGGAAATGATTTGTAAATAGCTCCTGAAAAAGCCAGCAACTTGTTTCTTGCAGTCATCCCAGTTATTAAATATACCTACAGATTTACCAACCTTGACTGCATAATACTTTTTTAGCCAAAAAAACAAATCCCCCTATTTCTTTTTTTCCAAGTTGTTGATGAAAACAACACTAAAATTGGGAATATTTCAAGTCTTCCCGCAAGCATTGCAAAAGATAAGACAATTTTATTAAAATCAGTAAGACTTGCAAAGCTTCCAGTTGGTCCAACAACTCCCAGTCCTGGACCTATATTATTAAATGTTGCCATTACCGCTGAAAAAAAGCAGTTAAAAAGTCTGGAGCTGTAAATGATATTAGAATTGTAAAAATGATTATTAAGAACATATAAATTACAAAATAACTGTTTACCTCTTCTAAAAACATCATTTCCTACTAGTTTATTATCAATCTTAACACTTGAAATTCTTTTTTTGGATTAATAGCCTTTCTAAATTGTAAAATTGAAGACTTAACCAAAATTATAAATCTTGAAATTTTTCAAGCCCCCAGCAGTTGAACCTGCACAAGCACCTGTAAACATCAAAAAAATAGTAATATTGCATGAGAAAAAAAGTTGGCCATTTTTCCAAAGTCCACCGTTGCGTAACCGGTAGTAGAAATTATTGAAGAAACAGTAAAGAATATATCCTTAACAGCTGTTAAATAAGAAGTGTAATTTTTCTCTTATGTTAAAGAATATTAGTACAACACTTCCAAATACTATTAATAAATACCATCTTAATTCTTCACTCTTTAGACCTTCTCTAGCTTTTTCCTATTAGTATTACATAGAACAAGTTGAAATTTATCCCAAAAAAATAATCATAGCTATTGCTAAAATCATCTCAACTGTAGGACTATTATAATACGCTATTGAATTAGCTTTAATTCCAAAAACCACCTGTTCCAGCCGCTCCAAAAGCATGAACAAATGAATCAAAGATAGGATGTCCTACTAATATCAATACTATTATTAAAATTGCAGTCATTGCAAAATAAATTTTTATATAAAAGTCTTGCTGTATAACTCATTTTAGCAACTATCTTACCAAAAAAATTGGTCCTGGTACTTCTGCTTTCATTATATGTGAATTTCTATTTGAACGCGGTAAAATTGCAAGTGCAAAAACTAAAAATTCCCATACCACCAATTAAATGTGTAAAACTTCTCCAGAAAAAGCATTGAATGAGTAAGTGCCTCAACATCTGGTATTATACTTGCTCCAGTAGTTGTAAATCCACTTGAAGTTTCAAAAAAATGCATCTATAAAGCTTGGAATTGAACCTGAAAATACGAAAGGCAAGGCTCCAAAAAGCTGATAATAATATCCAAGAAATAGAAACTATTATAAAGCCTTCTTTTTTTCGTAAAACTCTCCATTTGAATCAGATTTATATCCTAAAAACAAATCCACTTAATAGTAGCAAAAAAATATTGTTGCTAAAAAAAGCTTAAAAATATTTATCGAATCTTCTTTATATATCAGAGAAACTATTATAGGTAAAAGTAAAAAAACCTGCCTCGATATATAAAATTTTACTTAAAATATATCTTATAATTTTATTATTCATAATCCACCTATACTAAGATACTATCTATATTTTTGTATCACACTAGCCTTTGAAATAACTATTACAGTATCTCCAACTAATATAGAATCTTCTCCAGTTGGGAAAAATTAAACTATTATCTCTAATTATATAAGCAACAAGTACATTTTCTTTTATATCTAAATCTTTTAAAAGGTGTTCCTATTGCCTTTGATGTTTTTATTTACTTTTTATTTCTACTGCTTCAACATTGTTTGATAATCTGTGTAAAGTTTCTATATTAGAACCTTCACTATTTATAATTGATCTTACAACACTAATAATAATGTCTGAAAACCAATCTTTTTAGGTGTAACAAATGTGAAATTTTCTTTTTGGAGGAATTATATTTAAAAAGTGAAATTCTACTAACTTTTGCTATTGATTTTTTTACATTTAATTTTTTTCAGCAAACATTCCCTAACATAATATTTTTCTTCATCAATACCAGTTAATGCAACACAAGCATCATAGTTCTTTAATCCTTCTTCATCTATGACATCTGAATCAGAACCATCTGCACATATAACTTTAACTTTTGAAGGGAATTTTTTTCACTAAATGAAGTAGCTATATCTCTATTAACTTCTACTAACTTAACTTTTTATATTTTCCTTAATTAAATTGGAAATTAAGTAATAAGAAATTCTACTACCTCCTATAATAAAAGACAGATTCTATTTTTTTATCTCCAACTTTTAATAAATTATAGAATTTATAAACGTACTCATCTATCCCTGTGAAATGAACTCTATCTCCTTCTCTGATTACAAACTCTCCAGATGGAATAAAAAAATTTCACCATGTCTTTCTACGATTCCTATTAATACTTTTTATATTAAATTTTTTTGTTGTAGTTCCTTTATTTTTAACATCTTTTAAAGGATTATTTTTCTCCAACAGTGATTCCAATAAGTTTTACTCTACCATCAACAAAAAGTTTCAACTGAATGTGCTGATGGATACTTTAATCCTCTTGAAATTTCTCTAGCAGCAACAAATTCAGGATTGATAACTAAGTCAATGCCCAAAAGCATCCTTAACGAAATCATATTTTTGCATAATATTCAGGATTTCTAACACGTGCAATAGTATATTTTGCTCCCATTTTTTTGCAAAAATACAAGATATAATATTAACTTCGTCGCTTTCTGTTACAGAAATAAATACCTCACATTCATTTACTCCTGCCTCTTCTAATACATCATAGTTAGTTCCACTACCAGAAATCCCCATAATATCATATTTAGATAACATTTCGTTTAATATATCTTGTTTTTTTCTATTAAAATAATATCATTATCTTCTGTATTCAAATCTGTAAATAAATACTCTCCAACCTTACCGGCTCCAACAATTATAATTTTTCATAAAAAAACCTCCATTTCATAGTATATCATATTTTTTTAGAAAACTTCAATAGAAAAATAATAATTAAAGAAAATCATCATTTTATTGATATTCATTATTAAAGTTTTAATAAAAATTCCTGTGGGTAAATTATAAATGAAAAAAACAATTTCGTTTTTTTATAAAATTGAAAAATTTTAGGAGGAATTAAAATGGCATTTGAATTAGTAAAATTAAACTATGCATATGATGCATTAGAACCTGTAATTGATAAGGAAACTATGGAAATTCACCATAGCAAACATCATCAAGCTTTATGTAAACAATTTAAACAACTTAATTAAAGATACAATTTTTTGAAGAAGCTTCTCTAGAAGAAATCTTAACTCATCTAGATCATGCTCCAGAAGATAAGAAAGCTGGAATTACAAATAATGTAGGTGGAGTTTACAATCATAACTTATTCTGGGAAAGCATGACTCCAGGCGGAGCAAAAAGAACCAGTTGGTGAAGTTGCTAAGAAAATCGCTGAAAAAAATATGGAGATTTTTGAAACTTTTAAAGAAGAATTCAACAAAAAAAGGTGCTGGACAATTTGGTTCAGGTTGGGTATGGCTTGTTTCTGATAAAGAAGGAAATATTGATGTAGTTGCAACTCCCTAACCAAAACTGCCCTATCTCATGTGGTAAAGTTGTTTTATTAGGAAATGATGTTTGGGAACACGCTTACTATTTAAAATATCAAAATAGAAGAGCTGATTACCTAAAAGAATGGTGGAAAGTTGTTAACTGGGATGTAGTTGAAGCAAGATACCAAAAAAAGAAATCCTGAATCTTGTGGCTGTGGCTGCGGATGTGGATGCTAATTAAAAATATTAAGAGATTTCAAACGAAATCTCTTTTTTTATGCAAAAAAACCGACTTATTTCTAAGTCGGTTAAATTTTCTACAAATTTTTCTATCCAATTTTTTTAATTACATCATCACTATCTTTTTAAGTCAAATCTTTTACCCTCTTTTTAGGATAGAATCCTTACAAGAAATTTTTTTAATTCTTCGTTTGTATTTCCCATTAAGCTTTGTCCAGAAGTTGCAAAAGGAATAATAGTTTTACCTTTTTAAATCATAGCTTTCTAAAAAAATGTATTTATAATAGTAGGAGCAACATACCACCAAATTGGAAATCCAACATATATAGTATCATATTCTCCCATATTAACAACCTTATTAGCTATTTTTAGGCCTAAAAGATTTGTTCTTCATTTCGATACTGCTACGACTATTTTTCATTCATCCAGTTTAAATCTTCTTCTGTATAAACATCTTTAGGTTGTATTTCATATAAATCAGCACCAACAACTTTTTGAGATTCTCTCAGCAAGTTTTTTTGTTACTCCACTCGCACTGAAATACGCAACTAATTTTTTTACCCATAACATGTACCTCCTATATTCTATTTTTTTCTAATAATTCTTTTTATATCTTTTACAATTTGTTTCTTTGAAATTCCATTTTCTATAAGGAATTTTTTTAGCAACAAATCTATCTGGAAAAACTCTTTTTTTAATTCCATAATTTTTTTAACTTTAATATCAGATGTTCCATAGAATCTTGAAACTTTTTTCTCCAAAACCACCATCTAAAAACACCATCTTCCAGAGTTATAACTAATTTATGGTCTTTTTTTAATTTTTTTCAAGTAATTCTTCATCTAAACCAGTAATATATACTGGATTAATTAAAGTTACATTTCCTAAATCATCAGCAATTTCTTTCCCTAAATTATAGAAATTACTTAGAGCTATAATAGCAACATCTTTACCTTTTTTTATTACTTTAGATTTATTTAAAATTGAGTAATCTGTTGAATCTTCTTCACCAGTAGTTACAACATCAACTACTGGAACTCTTATTGCCACAGGATGTTCTGTTTGATTCAAACCCCAATCTAACATCTTAAAATATTCTTCTTTATTTGTAGGTGCAAGATATACTAAATTTGGAATATTTGAAATCATTGGTATATCAAAAATACCTAAATGTGTTGCATCACTTTCCTCATATACAGATGCCCCATAAACCAATATTAGTGCTGGATTATTATTTAAACATAAATCATGAGAAAGTTGATCATATGTTCTTTGCATAAATGTACTATATACACAAAAAAACTGGTTTTTCCACCATTCTTTTGCAAGTCCTGATGACATTGCAACTGCATGTTCCTCTGCAATACCAACATCTATATATTGTTTGCCCATTTGTTCTCTAACACTTGGAGAAAATCTAAAAGCGCCTGGAGTACCAGCATTTATAACAGCAACAGTTTTATCTTTTTTAATTGCATTTAGTAAATAATCAACTGTCAAAGTCTTGTATGTATCTACAACTTGACCACTTCCAAAAGTTTTTAAATTCTCCAGTTTCTATATCAAAAGGAGAACCATAATGATATCTCTCTCTGTTAATTTCTGCTGGTTTAAAACCACTACCTTTTTATTGTTGAAAGATGTATTACTATTGGCTTATTAATATCTTTAACTGATTTAAATGCAGAAATTAATGCTTCTATATCATTTCCTTCATCAACATAAATATAATTTAGTCCCATTGACTTAAAAAGATTAGTCTCAATTTTTTTCCTTTAGACTCTCTTAAATCACGAAGATTTTTTTATAAAGTCCACCATGATTTTCAGCAATAGATTGATCATTATCGTTTATAACTACTATCATATTGCTATTAAGTTCAAAAACATTATTAAGTCCTTCTAATGCTTCTCCACCACTTAATGAGCCATCTCCTATTACTGCAATAATATTTTCATTCCCACCTTTTAAATCTCTTGCTTTTGCAAGACCACAAGCAAGACTAATTGATGTTGAAGTATGTCCTATTGTAAAGAAATCATGTTCACTTTCTTTAGGAGAAGTAAAACCACTAACTGAACTGTATTTATCAGCTTCCATAAAAGCTTCTTTTCTTCCAGTTAACATTTTGTGAACATAAGTTTGATGTGAAACATCAAAAACTATCTTATCTTTTGGAGAATCAAAAACATAATGAAGTGCTACTGTAAATTCTAATGATCCAAGATTTGGTCCAATATGTCCTCCCTTTTTACTAAGTCTTTCTAATAAATGAGTTCTTAGTTCAACAACTAATTCTTTTTAATTCATCTATAGATAATTTTTTTATATCTGCTGGTGAATTTATTTTTTTCTAAGTACATAAAAAAATCTCCTCCTAATATGTATTTTTTTATTTAAGTTTTTTTATCAAACCTTATTTTTCATTTATACCCTAAATAATCAAGATAAATTAAAATCTATTGTTTAAAAATTTTTAATTTGTGTTAAAAATATAAATATAATTTAATTTGAGGTGAAATAATGAAAATTGCTTATATTTTTTTAATGGAAAGCTATTAGGAGATACTAATTATTATAGAAAATTTTATACGGAAAATAAAGGTGATATATTCTGCGCTGACGGGGGTGCTAATCTATGTTATGAATTAAATTTAATCCCCTTAGAAATTTGGGGAGATTTAGATTCAATAAATAAAGATATATTAGAATATTATACAGAAAAAAAAGTGTAATTATAAAAAAATTCAATAAGGATAAAGATTTTTACAGATTCAGAATTAATAATAAACTATTTAAAAAGATAAAAAAACTATAATAAAAATTTATTGTGTTGGTGCTTTTTGGTGGTGATATAGATCATGAACTTACAAATATAAATCTAATATACAAATATGAGAATTTATATTTTTATAAAAAGAAAAATGAAATGCTTTTTTTAAAAATAGAAAAAGATTTAGAATTTAAAAAAATTCTAAAAAAATACTAAAAATTTCATTTATTCCATTTTCAAAAGAAATTATTAATCTTAAATTGCAAGGTTTTAAATATAATGTTGAAAAATGTTAATCTAAAAAAAGGAGATTCCCTTTGCATGAGCAATGTGATTATTTCCGATTTAGCAAAAAAATAAGTTTTTGACTCAGGAATTATTCTATGTGTTATAAAAATCTTAATTGATATTTATTATTATTGTGTTTACTTTTTAAATTTTTTTAGGAGTATAATATACTTGTAGCTTTTTATAAAAAAAATGTTACGCAATTTATGTTAAACATTATCTTTTGAAAGGAGATTATTATGGCTTGTACTACAATTTTAGTTGGCAAAAACGCCACATTTGATGGATCAACAATGGTTGCTCGTAATGAGGATTCTCCATCAGGTCAATTTTGTGAAAAGAAATTTATAGTTGTTCATCCTAATGAACAACCTGTTAAATATAAATCAGTTTTATCTCATGTTGAAATTGATTTACCTACTAACCCAATGCGTTATACTTGTATGCCAAATGCAGTTGATAACGAAGGAATTTGGGGTGCATGTGGTGTTAATGAGTTAAATATTTCAATGTCTGCTACTGAAACTTTAACATCAAATGAAAGAGTATTAGGAGCAGATCCTCTTGTAGAATATGTTCCAGCAGTTGGAAAAAGAAGGAGATGCAGATTATATTCCTGAAAAAGTTGGTGGAATTGGAGAAGAAGATATGGTTACTTTAGTTTTTACCATATATTAAATCTGCTCATGAAGGTGTTTTTAAGACTTGGTGAATTATTAGAAAAAAATATGGAACTTATGAAATGAATGGTATTGCTTTCCAAGATGTTAATGAAATTTGGTGGTTAGAAACTATTGGTGGTCATCACTGGATAGCAAGACGTGTTCCTGATGACTGTTATGTAATTATGCCAAATCAACTTGGTCTTGACTTTTTTTGATTTAGAAGATGCTTTTTGGAGAACAAAAAAAGAATATTTATGTTCCTCTGATTTAAAAAGAATTTATAAATAGATATCATTTAGATCTTTCTCTAGATGGTGTTTTTAAATCCTAGAGATGCTTTTTGGTAGTCATTCAGATGCAGATCATACTTATAATACTCCTCGTGCTTGGGTATTACAAAGATATTTCAATCCTCTTACAAACTATTGGGATGGACCTGATGCAGACTATCTTCCTGAATCAGATGATATTCAATGGTGTAGAGTTCCTGAAAAGAAAATAACAGTTGAAGATATTAAATATGCACTATCTAATCATTTCCAAGGAACTCCATATGATCCATACGGAAAGTTCTCAGATGAAAAAGGTAAATTTAGACCAATCGGTATTAACAGAAATAATTTCTTAGGACTTGTTCAAATTAGACCGGATATGCCAGAAGAAATTAGAAGTATTGAATGGCTTGCTCTTGGTTCAAATGTATTTAATGCTATGATTCCTTTCTATGTAAATATAGATAAAACACCAGAATATTTAGCAAATACAACAGGTGTTCCAACAACTGATGACTTCTATTGGACAAACCGTTTAATAGCTGCTCTAACAGATGCTCATTACGCATCATGTAGTTCTCATATTGAACGTTATCAATTGGCAATTCAATCAAAATCTACAGAAATTTTAAACAAATACGACAATGAATTCTTAAGTGGAAAAGTTCAAAAAGATAAAGTTGTTGAATTTTGTGAAAAAGCTAATGAAGAAATTGCAACTGAACTTAGAAAACAAACAATTGACGTACTAAGTAAAGTACTTTATACAGCAAGTTGTGAAATGAAAAATGGTTTTTTTCAAGATCAGATGCTTAATAATTACAAATAAAAAAAGGAGCTTTTATTTTTGCTCCTTTTTTTCTTTTTATTACTTACTTTTTTTCTCTTTATTATCACTTTTCAATTTTTTTAAAATGGTCTAAAACACTAAGTGATTTTTAGAATTAAAATAGTTACAATTATAATCTTTTTTTAAAAAGATTTAAATTTAAAAAAATATTAACATTAAAAATACAAATAACAACGATTAATACATTAATTACTACATTTAATTTTTCTATAAACAAATAAATTCATAATATCCCCTCATTCATCAGAAATCAAGGAAAGTATATCATTAATTTTTTTAATTGTCAATTTAATATTAATTTACAATATATTTATAATCGTGTATAATAAATATATAAAATTAATTTGGAGGTTGTTATGGATAGAAATTATGTTAAAAAAATTTACTTGAAGAATTATTAAATATCTACAGCCCTACTGGAGATACTGAAAATGCGATTCTTTTTTTATGGAAGAAAAAAATTTAAAGAATTAAATATTCCTTCAAGAAGAACAAATAAAAAAATGCTCTTATCGCAACAATAGAAGGACAAGAAAAAAAGAAGCTATAACTTTTTCAGGTCATGTTGATACATTAGGATTGATGGTAAAAGAAATAAAATCAAACGGACGTTTAGCTTTCTCATTAGTTGGTGGTTTTTTCTCCAACAAGTGTTGAAACAGAAAATGTATTTATTAAAAACTTATGATGGAAAAATTAATTCCAGGAACTGTTTTTATATAATGAAGCCTCAGTTCACGTTTATGATACAACTACTTCTGCTCAACGTTCAATTAAAAAAATATGGAAGTAAGAATTGACGAAGTTGTTGAAAATGCTGAAGATGTAAAAAAAACTTGGAATTTCAGTTGGAGATTTCATCTACTTAGATCCTAGATGCAGAATTTATGATTCAGGATTTATTAAATCAAGACATTTAGACGATAAAGCTTGTATAGCTGCTATGATGGGACTTGCAAAAACATTTAGTTGAAAAATAATATAAAAGCCAAAGAATACAATCAATTTCTTTATAAGTAATTATGAAGAAATTGGACATAGTTCAAGTTATATCCCTGAAAATACTGTTGAATTCTTCGCTGTAGATATGGCTGCTCCAGGAGTTGGCCAAGAATCTGATGAAAGAGCTGTAACAATTTGTGCAATGGATTCTTCAACACCTTACGATTTAGGAATGAGAAATAAATTAAGAAAAAAATTGCTGAAGAAAAAAATATTGACTATAGAATTGATATTTATCCACATTACGGATCAGATGCATCTGCTGCTCTTAGTTCAGGATATGATATACGTTGTGCATTAATTGGTCCAGGAGTTGATGCAAGTCACAGCTATGAAAGAACTCATATTTTTAGGAATTGAAAACACATATAAATTAATGTTAGAATATCTTTTAGATAAATAATTTAAAAATTAAAGGCATAGATTTAAAATCTATGCCTTTTTTTAATCAGCTTTAACATCTGTCCAAATATTATCATATTCTTTTATAAAATCAGAAGGATCTCTAAAAAAACTTCTAATTTTTTTCAAAATATTCATCATCAATTTCTGTAACTGATTTTTACTAATTCATTTTTCATCTATAACTTCTTGATTTGGAACTGCATAATAAGTATAATCCATATTTTTTTGACAAAATATCTTTTCTAATTAAGAAATCTATCAATTTATATGCATTTTTCCTTATTTTTTTGCATCTTTTTAAAATTACCATTGAATCAAACCAAAGATTTGTTCCCTCTTTTTGGTTTTTACATATACAAATTTTTTTCATCCTCATCCATAAGCTCAGTAGCATCTCCAGAATACATTACTGCTATTGCAGCATTTTTCAGCTAACATATTATCTTTTGTCTCATCTACAAGATAAGCAAGAATTGATTTCTTTTGCTTAATTAAATCTTTTTTTGCAATTTCAAGTTCTTCTATATTTCTTGTATTCATTGAAAATCCATTTTTTTAAAAGAGCAGCTGCTAAACTATCTCTTGAACTATCTAACATAACAATTTTTATCCTTATATTTTTAAATCCCATAAATCAGCCCAAGAAGTAATTTCTCCGTCAACTAAATTTTTTTATTATATACAATACCTAATGTTCCCCAATACAATGGAATAGAATAATTTGATTCGGGATCATAGTCTTTATTTAAAAAAATTTCTTATCTATATTATCATAGTTTGATAATTTACTTTTTATCAATTTTTTTCAAGCATATCTTCTTTTTATCATTTTTTTCAATCATATAATCTGAAGGTACAACTATATCATAATTACTTCCACCTTGTTTTATCTTCAAATACATATCTTCATTCGTAACAAAAAGTTTCATAATTAACTTTAATTCCAGTTTCTTCAGTAAACTCATCTAAAACTTCTTTATCTATATACTCTCCCCAGTTATACATGTTTACAACATCACCTTCTCTTTTATTACAAGATGAAAGCAAAAAAACATTAAACAAAGTGAAAAAAAGTAAATTTAAAAAAATATTTTTCTTTTTTAGTCATACAAAATACCCTCCTCACTTTTTCTTATTTATAATAAGTAATAAAACTATCATAGCTATAAACATCAATGTTGAAAGTGCATTAATTGAAGGATTTATTCCCTTTCTAGCCATAGAGTAAATTTGTGTACTTAAATTTACAACACCATTACCACTATTAAAATATGCTATAACGAAATCATCTAATGAAAGTGTAAATGCTAATAATGAACCAGCAAATACTCCTTGTTTGATTTCAGGCAATATAACTTTTCTAAGTGCATAAAAAGGCGTTGCACCTAAATCCATTGCAGCTTCAGGTAGAAACTTATTCATCTGTTTCATCTTTGGATATACGGAAAGAATAACATAAGGAGTCGCTAAAACAATATGTGAAGCAAGTAACGTTAAAAAAACCATAATCTATATTAAATGCCTTATAAAGTACCATTAATGAAATAGCAATTACTATATCTGGATTTAGAACAGGAATATAATTTAAATTCAGCACTAAAAAAACCTTTCACTTTTTTTCATATAATATATACCAATCGCAGCTACGGTTCCTATAAAAGTAGAAATTATAGTAGTTAAAACTGCAATTACAATTGTATAATAAAGTGAAGTTAAAACTTCCTTATCCTTAAATAACTCAATATACCACTTAAAAAGTAATGCCAGAAAATGATCCACGAAGTTTTTGAATCATTAAATGAATATAGTATTAGAACAAAAAAATCGGTGCATAAATAAATATAAATACAAGTGAAATATATAATTTTTCTAAACTTATTTTCCATTTTCCACCTCTTTTTGAATATTCAGGATCAAATTTATTCATAACAAAAAAAGCGAAACAAGAATCATAACTAAAAAGTACCATGCTCATAGAAGATCCAAAATTCCAATTTCCAGTTACTCTAAATTGTTGTTCTATTACATTTCCGATTAAATTTTTCTTTATTTCCACCTAAAAAGAGCAGATATTTCAAATGTTGATATCGCAGGGATAAACACCATTGTAATACCAGTTATAACTCCAGGTAAACTCATAGGAAATACTAATCTAGTAAATGTTTTAATTCTATTTGCACCTAAATCATGAGATGCTTCAATATATTCTTTATCAATCTTAATCAATGTTGTATAAATAGGTAAAAATCATAAACGGTAAAAAGTTATATACCATCCCTATTAAAATAGACGTATTTGAATACATAAGATTTACAGAAGGTAAAACCAAAGAAATTCAAAAATAGAATTTAAAAGTCCATTTTTTTGCTTAAAAATACTTATCCATGAATAAGTTCTAAGTAAAAAAAGTTCATCCACATCGGAATAACAACTAATAAAAATCATCATATTTCTAGTTTTTAAGCTTAAATTTTGTAATAAAAATATGAGAAAGGGTATCCAATCACTAAGCATAAAATAGTAGAAAATACTGCCATTTTTTTAAAGATCTAAACAAAACTTTCATATAAATAGGATTGAAAAAAATCTTTGATAATGTTCCATAGAGAAAGTAAAATTTTTTCTCCACCATAGTCAATAGAATATTTTTGCTATGAAAAATTAGAGGAACAACGATAAAAAAATTACTAACCATACAACATATGGATATGCAAACCTCTTAAATTTCATCTATACTTCTTTAGCTCCTTTTTTTCATAATATGAATATTATCTGGTGTTACTTTTAGTCCAACTTTTGAACCAATTGGTTTTTGTAATTGTAGAGTGTACCATATAATCAAAAATCTCCTACTTTAACAAGTAATTCATAATGAACACCCTTAAAAAAATTTCAGATTTTACTATACCAACTAACATACCATCTTCTTCGTCAACAAGCTCTAAATCTTCTGGACGAATTACTACATCAATTTCTTCATTAAGTGCGAATCCTTTATCCACACATTTGAATTTTTCTACCTGAAAAAAACTTACAAGAAAAATCTTCATTCATAATACCATCTAAAATATTACTTTCACCAATAAATGATGCAATAAAAGCATTTTTAGGTTCGTTATAAATATCAATAGGTGTTCCAATTTGTTGAATCTTTCCATCATTCATAACTACAATTGTATCACTCATTGTAAGAGCTTCTTCTTGATCATGAGTTACATATACAAAAGTGATACCTACTCTTTTTTTGAATATTTTTTTAAGTTCAACTTGCATGTCTTTTTCTAAGTTGTAAATCCAAAGCTCCTAGTGGCTCATCTAAAAGTAGAACCTTTGGCTCATTTACTAAAGCTCTAGCTATAGCAATTCTTTGTTGTTGCCCACCACTTAAAGATAAAATTGATCTTTTTTTCAAATCCTTTTTAAGTTAACAAGTCTTAACATTTCTTTAACTTTTTCATTGATTACACTTTCAGACATTTTTCTTTATTCTTAGTCCAAATGCTATATTCTCATAAACATTCATATTTGGAAAAAAAGTGCATACTTTTTGAAAAAAACTGTATTTATATTTCTTTTCATATGCTGGAACATTTGAAATATCTTTTTCCTTCAAATAAAAATTTTTTTCCGCTTGTAGGAGTTTCAAATCCTCCAATAAGTCTTAAAGTAGTTGTTTTCCCACAACCAGATGGACCTAAAAGTGTTAAAAACTCCTTATCTCTAATATATAGATTTATATCATCTAGAACAACATTATCTCCAAATTTTTTTATTTACATTAACTAACTCAACAGCATGATTGCTCATATATTCCTCCTAAAAAAACTTGGTGGATTTGTAATCCACAAAACTTTTGATTCTTTTTTTAGATAAATTAATTATACTTCTTTCAAATTGACCACTTGTATAAAAAGCACTCTCCTTCATTTAAAACATATGTATTTGTTCCAAGATGAAGTTCTACTTTACCTTTTAACACATAACCAAATTCTTCTCCTTCAAATGGTTCATAAGTTCTTGAGTAGCTTTTATTCTCATTTAAAGTCACAATTATTGGTTCCATTGAATTCTTCTGTGCATTTGGAACTATCCACTCTAATTTACTATTTCCATTTTCAAAAATCGTTTCAAATGCATCAATTTTTTTAAAAACAAATCTCTCTTCTTTCTCTTCTTTAAAAAAATCTGAAATATTTGTTCCAAGAGCCTCTAAAACATCCTCCAAAGAACTAATCGATGGAGATGTAAGTCCCCTCTCTAGCTGAGAAATAAAACCTTTTGTAAGTTCTGCTCTATCAGCAAGCTCTTCTTGAGTAAGTCCTAAAATGGTTCTTAAATTTTTTTATTTTTTTCTCCGATATCCATTTTTTTCTTTCTCCCAATATAACATTATATTAAACAAATAATATCTCTATACTAAACACTACATATTATATCACAAATAAATCATTTATCAATAGTTTTTTTATACAAAAAAATTTAAAAATTTTTTTATAAAAAAATTTTTAAAATATTAAACAAAAAAATGATTTATTACCATATCACATCACTTTTTTTATTTTTTTAAAAAAATAAACTTATAAGAAATTTTAATATTTTTATTATATTACCATAAGAAATATTAATCGTATAAATATTGAAAATACAATATTTATAGTTTATAATAGAATTGTATTTTTTTGTTCTTTTATTTTTTTATTAAATATAAAAAAATACTTTATAAATTTATTTATAGGAGGATTGAAAATGAAAAAAATCTTGTCTGGATTTTTTTAGCATTTTTGTTTAGTTTTTTCGATTTTTTTAGTACAAATTTCATAACAAAAAGCTGAAGATAATGCAAAAAAATAATCTTAAAAGTCGACACTTCAAAAAAATTTCAAATGAAAATGTCGATTCATATTTAAAAAAAGGAGAATATGATAAAGTAAAAGAAATTAACTCAAGTTCTTTAAATATTGCCAAAGAAAAAAATTAATGAGCTTATAGGTGACTTCAAAGAATTATCTAGAGATGATTTTTCTTTTACCATTTATTTCTTTTTGAGGCTACAAATGCTCAAATATCAAAAACTAAAAAAACCCTAGACTTTGTTAAGAATATAGAATTTGATATTGAGTATGAAGAAACTCTAAAAACCAAATATTGTTAGACCTATCCCTCGTAGTTCTGCTGATGCAACAAAAAAATAATTGGCATTGATGATGAATTATTAAAAAAAATATGATGGACGTGGTGAAGTTGTTGGTGTTATTGATACAAACTTCGATCCAAATCATGAAGTTTTTTTAAATTAGACAATAATGTAACTCCTTCAATAACTAAAGAAGATATACAAAAAAATTAGTTAAGCATAAAAAAATGGTGCTCTAAAGAATTTCACTGAAGATAAATTATATTTTAGTTCAAAAAGTACCTCTAGGATACCATTATGTAAATGAAGATACAAATTTAAATCCCGAAAAAAACTGAAGAAGGTCACGGTCAACATGTTGCTGCAGTTATCGGAGGAAGCAAAACTAAAAATAAATAATAAATATGACTGGAGAGGTGTTGCACCTAATACACAACTCCTAATGATGAATTGTTTCGCAAATGAAGGTACATCCTCTACATACTATATAAAAGCTATCAGTGATGCTGTTTACTTAAGAGCAACAGCTATAAATATGAGTCTTGGTAAACCAAAAAGGAACAGTAAGAAATTATAGTTCAGTAGATAAGAGTGTTTCTGAGATAATTGATAGAGCTGCTTCCGTTGGTACAAATGTTGTAATAGCAGGTGGTAATGAAGGTGAATACCAAGGAGATATATCTATTGATCATCCTGATTTCGGGACTGTTGCATCTCCAGGAATTCAACAAAGTGCTATAACTGTAGCATCTGTAGAAAATAATTCATATATGGCAAAAATTTTTTTAACCGTAGGTAATGAAAAAAATTCCATATTATGAAGTTAAAGAAAGAATATTTGAAAATAATACTTTTTGATATAGTTAATTGTGGTGAAGCATTAGAAGATGATAAATTACCAAACGTTAATGGTAAAGTTGCTCTTATTAAGCGTGGTGGAGATACTTTCAAAAATAAAGTTAAAAGAGTTGAAGATGCTGGTGCAATAGGTGTTATTATCTATAATAATGTACTAGGATCATTTTCAATGAGTCTAGATAATACTTCTACAATTCCTGTAATTGGTATTTCTATGGAAGATGGAGAAAAACTTATTTCAAAAATTACCAGTAAAAAAATAACTGTTACTAATGAACAAGATTTTGTTAAAAACCCACTAGAAGGAAGAATGAGTAGTTTCTCAAACTGGGGACTTACATCTGATGGAATTTTTAAAACCTGATTTAACAGCTCCAGGTGGACATATATATTCTGCAAAAAACGGAGCAGGATTTGTAGAAATGAGTGGAACATCAATGGCAACGCCTCATGTATCTGGTGCAGTTGCAATTGTCTCACAAAGTTTAAAAGAAAGAGAAGAATTCAAAAATTTAAGTGTTGCTAATAGAGGAAAAATTAGTTAAGACAATACTTATGAATTCAGCAAAAACCACTAAATGATAAAGAAAAATAATGTACCTGTTTCCCCTAGACAACAAGGAGCTGGTATTGTTGATATGAAATCTGCTGTAGAATTAGATTTTTACAGTTGTTGATAAGGATACAAATATTGCATCAACTTTTATAAAAAAATATAAAAGATACTATTACTCTAAAATTAAGAATTAAGAATTATTCTAACCATACTAAGGAAATTACTCCATCTGTAATAGTAACTATTGATGCACATTCTGGTAAGAAAAAAATCTATTAAAACCAACAGAATTATTTACAAAAAAACTTTAAATTCTGACAAATTCACTATTGGAGCTAATCAAGAAATTGTTAAAGAAATTAATATTCCATTAGAAAATTTAGATAAAATTAAAGATTTCGACAAAGGCGCTTTTTGTTGAAGGATTTTTTAACTTTATCAGCTAATGATGGCAAAAAAAGCAAACTTCCCATTCGTTACTTTTTAAAGGAGATTTTTAATAATCTTTCTGTAATAGAAAAACCAGTGTATGAATTTGATTTTTGATAAAGAAAGTCCAATGTACTGGAATTTGAAACCTTCTGCAAATGCTTGGCATAGATTTTTTTACTCATATTGAAAGTAAAATTGATGATTATCCAGTTGTGTTAGGTATGAAAAAAATTTCGATGAAATTAATGATGTTAAAAAAATTACAAAAAGATACAGACATTAAACCAGTATTTAGTAAAAAAACTAGTTATTAGCCCTAATGGTGATGGGAAATTAGACGATATTACCCTATACTCTGTATTTACTAGAAATGCAGATGCAAGATATGAAATAAGAGATTCAGAAGACAAAGTTGTTACTGAACAAAAAAAATACTAAGCTTATACTTAAAAAAACATTTCAGATTGGGCGGATAAAGAAGATTTAAATCCAGAATTCTTAGGATATACTAATATTGATATTTCAAATCTTAAAGATCAAAAAGATGGCGAATACACTCTTAACATATTAGCAAAACCAACTGTAGAAGGCGCTAAAGAGCAAAAAAACATTCTATTAAATTTACAATAGATAATGAGGCTCCTAAATTTAAAAAAACGCAAAACTAGATACTGAAACTAAAAAAATTTACTTTCACAGTAGATGATGCTAATGAAATTAAATCTGTAAAAGCTACTGGAATAGAATATCAAATACCTTACCCTGATTATCCTGACTATAAGATAGCAAAAAGAAGTTAAACTTGAAGTTAATAATATTAGTAATAATCAATACGAAATCCAATTAAAAAGATGATACAGATTTAAAAGATGTCAATATTACAGCAACTGATATTGCATATAATGAAAAATACAGAAGACTGTGATATGATGACAACAGATAAAAGCATTAGGAAAGCTTGAAGTAATTTCCAAATCAGAAAATGGTGAACATGTTCCAATAAAATATGATGTATATGATGAATCAAATAGAATTGTAAAGAATACTCAAAAGCTTAGACCTGGAAAAATATACTTTTTGTATATAAATTCTGCCCTATCGAATACAAATTAATTAGTGAAAATTTAGAACAAGAATTTGAAATTACTGAAGAAAAACTTAAACCATGAAATAGAGCTGAAATTTTTCTAAACAAAAAAATCGGACAAAAAAATGGTATTAGTTAGAGGCACAGGAGATCTTAGTTTTAAGGATTTTTAAAATTACTGCTGTAAATGTTGATAATCCAAAACAAAAAAATTTAGACTAAGACAAGAAGTTGAAGAAACTCCACAATTTTTTTCTTCTCTGCCCCATTTGGAAAAATATAAGATAGTTGTAGAAATTACTAACCCAAATAAAAGCATTAAAAATACAATTATGTACTTAGTACTGATGACCAAAAAAAGAAATTTCAGAAGTAACAATTGATGAAAAATTCAATTAATAAGAGAGTGGATTTGCTTTTTCTCTGAAAATTTATTTAAAGTAGTTCCAATTACAAAAAGGATATGATGGACATATAGATTATATGGGAATGAACCTTTCAGTTGGACAACCAGTAGATATTAGAAGTATTGGTAGAGGTCGTTCAGAAATTGTTCCTAAAGAAATTCCTGAAGGATATTATGTTGTTCCTGGCATGCAAACTGTTAAATTAACTGATGAAAAATCCAGTACAAGAAGTTGTTTTTGAATACTATAAAGAAAAATGAAGATGATAAATTCTCTTTATTAATTCAAGATAATGCTAAAGAAAAAGGTATTGAAACTAAGTATAAAATCTATAACTACAATGAAAGATTTAATTTTGAAAAAAAGGAAAAAAATCAGTTTAGACTATACTCCTGGTATGAAACTTAACCCAGGTTGGTATTGTATCGAAGCTCAAGAAGAAGATTATGGAGAATACAAAGCACAAGCTAATGAGCCTACTCCAACTTACAACTTAAAAGAAAAAAAGTAATAGAAGTAAAAAAAGGGTGAAAAAAATATTACTGTTGGATTTACTTGGGGAAAAAAATAATGAAGAAAATTTTTGTTGAAAAAAATACTCAAGAAAAAAATAATTGCAAATATTCCTGAAAACTACCCTAATGATGAAATTAACCTAGAAATAAGAAAGAAAGATTCTGGTGAAGTTGTTGTAAAAACACACTTACAAACAATCTGACGAAAAATACTCATTCAGTTATTATTCCTAGTGGATCTGGTTATGATGTTGTAGCTACAAATATTGCTAATGGATATTCTTGTCCTAATGGAGAAGCTTGGGTATTCGGAGCAGATGGTCACCCAATATCTCTTAACATTACAAAAAAAATGTTGTTGATGGTAAAGATGTTAATTTCAAATTTAAAGTTGGAGATACTGAAATTCCTAATGTAAAATTTAAATTAAATGATTTAGATTTCAAATCAGGAAATAACAAATTAGAATTAGGAAAAATATAAGGTTGAAATATTAAGTCCAGAAAGCTATAAAGGAAAGAATATAGATAAAGAAATTGAAATTACAAAAAGATACCAATGAAATTTCTATTAACCTTGAAAAAAATAACTACTGGAACAATAAAAAAATTGGACTAGAATATATTGATACAACAGATAAATTAAGTAAAATTGAACTTGACGGAAAAGAGATATCCTTAACTGGTAATAAAAATTCCTGTTTCAATAGGAAATCATAAACTTGAAATAACAGATGTTGATGGCAATATTTTTAAATTATGAAATCTCCCCTAACGCTGTTAATAATTTCAATTTAAACTTTGAAAAATCCTGATCAAGTATTTAATTTCAAGATAAAGAGAAAACCAAGTAGTATTGATATCTCTGAATTAACAAAAATTAGTTGAAGAAGTCAAAGAAATAAAACAATCAGAAAAAGTATCTAAATGCTATTGATGAATTAAAAAGAACTTTATAATAATTCAATAAAAAGTTGCTAAAGACTTATTAGACAATGAATCTACAAGAACTGAATTTAATGTAAAAAAAAGCTGTTGAAGAGTTAAAACTTGCAAAAGATTCTTTAGATGGAGATAAAAGCACATGCAAAAACTTGTAAAAAAATTAAAAAGATTTAATCAATGAAAAAGATGTTTTTATCTAATGGTAATCTTTATATTAATTCAGATGAAGAAGAAAAATGAAGCTTATTTAGATGCAATTGAAAATGCTAAACAACTACTAAATGTTAATTTTTAAGCTAAAAAGAACTTGAATCTGCAATTAAAAGATATTGAAGATGCAAAATCAATTATGGGATATATAATTAAAATTAATATTTCAGGAGAAAATATCCCTAACAACTTAAAAAGTAAAAAGCTATTAATGAAGTTACAGGCGAAGAAATTGAACTTGAAAACAAAGGCAAATCTTTTGAAAAAAATCTGTAGTATTAGGCAAATATAAGATAATCGTTGAATTAGATGAAAAAAATACAAAATTGACAAGAACAATTTTGAAGTTGAACTTACAAAGGACAAAAAAAGGCCGAAGATACTGTAATAATTTCAAAAAAATACAAAATGATGATAGTCAAACTCCAATAACTTTCCATTATGGAGATAACCAAACTGTTAAACTTGGAGAAAAAAATTTCCGATATCAAAATTAGTGAAGACATTTCAAAAATTTGTTAGACTTTTTAGTTGACGGTAATGAAGTAAATAAAGATTATTATTCATTAGTTCAAGGAAGTACAATAGTAAAATTCAAAGAAGCTTTTACAGATACATTAGCTATTGGAACTCACACACTTGTATTTGAATTTACAACTGGTAAAATAGAAACTACTCTAACTATTGCTAACAGAGATAGTTCTGATAATAACAATTCAAATAATAATTCAAACAACAACAATAATAGTAGTAATAGTAACAACAGTAGTAATAATAATAATAGTAATAGTAGTAATAATAATAATAATAGTAATAGTAGTAGTAGTAATAATAGTAATAATAGCGATAACAATAATGCTAATAATACAACTAAGACAAGAAATAACAAACTAGTTAAGACTGGAATTTCTAATAACTATAATATCCTACTATTGGCAATTACTGCTATAATATTAAGTTCATTATTTATTCGTAAAAGAGTAAATAAATAGCAAAAAGGAAGTGATAAAATCACTTCCTTTTTTTATTAAAAAAATGTAGAGTCACCTCTACATTTTATTTTTCCAATTTTTTTCTTCTCTACCATAATAGAAAAGATACTGTTGAGCATAACCAGCATATTTTTCCAAATATTCTATCTGCTTCTTTTTGAAATTTTTTCTTAACTGGAGTTTCTTCTTTTTATGAAAAGTTCTTCCATAACTCTCTTAATCCAGACATCTACTGGAAAAAAACTTCCCCTCTTTTATATGAAAATAGCATAATACAATCTGCAACTTTATTTCCAACTCCCGAAAAATTTTAATAGCTCTTCTCTAAGATTATCTGTTTCTAAATTTTCAAAACTATCCAAATCAATATTTTTCATTTTTTTATCATATTAACGGTATCAAAAATTCTCTTATCTCTAAAACCTACCTTAGCGAATTCTCTTAATTCTTCTACTGTGGCCTTACTTAATTCTTCAACAGTTGGAAATGAATAATATTTTTCTATTTTTCATCTTGACAAATAAATTTTCCATATCTCATAGAAATTACTTCAATGGATTTTTCTAATTCTAGGAATCATATTATTAGCTGATATTATAAAACTTATTAACATTTCAAAATGATTTTGATTTAATATCCTAATACCTTTTTCCATATTCCATTGCATTTGCTAAAAATTTTTATTATTTGCTAAGCTTTTTCTTATGGATTGATAGTCTGTGTTCAAGTCAAAATAATCTATCCAAATTTCGTTAAATTCTTCCAAATTTGTTCCTTTAAATATAACTTTGTCATCTTCATTTAATACATTTAAAACTCTTCCTAAATGTACTGTTGTAAAACTACCATTTTTTTCTTCATACCATCTAAAAAGCCTGTCCACAAGTAAAAAAATAGCTTTAGCATCAAAAATTTTTCTACATCTTCTAATATTACTAAATTATCTTTTTCGTAAAGTTTCATTATTTTTTTGCCTTTGGTCTTGCTTTTATTTTTGTTTTTATAAGAATTGAAAGTTTTTTTCTGCATTTTCCTTTTTCAAGAGGAATAGTTAAAATTTCATCTTTTAAATCACCAGTAACTACAACTTCAAAAAAACTTACTATTTAGAGCACCCCATTTTTTTAATTTTTCTTATACTCTCCAAGTTTTTCCATCAAAGCAGAATCCATTATCTCCAATATATAACCTATCAAGAGATACTATTGAATAAGTAATACCAATTAAAAACATATACGATACTATAAATATCTTGAATTTGAACAGCATATACAACACCAAATGCAACTAACGCAATAGATAAACCAAACAGTACTTTTTCTACCTCTAAGAGGCATAGTAGTTAATTCTCCAGTTAATTTTTTTCTAGTTTGAAAAAAATTGCTACTATTTTTCTTAATTACAAATATTAATATTAATCCAAATACTATTAATAATAAATCACTACTTCCCATAAATCCTCCATATAAATTAAGTAGAAGCAAGCTTCTACTTAATTTTTAATTTTCATCATTTTCTATTTTTTTCTTCTACAGTTTCTTCAGTAGTATTTGCTTCTTTTCTCAGTTGGTTCTTCAACAACTTCATCACCAAAAAAAACTTCTTCTACCTTTTTCTACTGATTCTTCAACTACTTCTTCTTCAATACCCATGTACTTATTATACATAGTTTCAAATTCTTTTTCCACTTATAGTTTCTACTTCTAAAAGTTTATTAGCTATTATGTGTAAGAATTCTATATTTTCATTTAATACATTTTGAGCAGTATTATATGCTTCATCAAGAAGATCTTTAACTTCACCATCAATAAGTCTTGCAACATCTTCAGAATAAGTTCTTCCCTTTCCAAAATCTCTTCCTAAGAAAGTTTCTTCTTCGCCCATATCATAATTTATAGGTCCAATTTTAGTACTCATTCCATAAGTAGTTACCATACTTCTCGCAAGTTTAGTTGCTCTTTCAATATCATTAGATGCTCCAGTTGTTACATCTTCAAAGATTATAAGCTCTGCTGAACGTCCACCAAGCATCATTGCAAGTCTAGACTTCATTGCTTTTACAGTCATATATTGACTATCTTCATCTTGAGAATACGCAGTAAATCCACCAGCTCTTCCTCTTGGAACTATTGTAATCATTTGAACAGGATCTGACAATGGAACAAATCTTGAAACAATAGCATGACCTGCTTCATGATAAGCAGTAATCTTTCTATCTCTATCTGTAACAACAGCAGATTTCTTTTCAGGACCAGCTACAACTTTTATTGCAGCTTCTTCAAAAACCTTCATAGGAATAGTCTTTAAATTATATCTAGCCGATAATAATGCAGCTTCATTACATAAGTTTTCAAGATCAGCTGGAGTAAATCCAGTAGTATGTTTAGCAATAACTTTAAGGTCTACATCAGGATCTAATCTCTTATTTCTTGTATGAACCATTAATATTGCTTCTCTTTCTTTTTACATTTGGTATACCTACATAAATTTGTCTATCAAATCTACCAGGTCTTAAAAATAGCTGGGTCTAGAATGTCAGGTCTATTTGTTGCAGCCATAACAATTATTCCTTCATTAACACCAAAACCGTCCATTTCAACAAGTAATTGGTTTTAATGTTTGTTCTCTTTCATCATGTCCACCACCAAGGCCAGCGCCTCTTCTTCTACCAACAGCATCAATTTCATCTATAAAAATTATGCATGGTGCATTCTTCTTAGCTTCTTCAAATAAATCTCTTACTCTTGATGCACCAACACCTACAAACATTTCAACAAAGTCTGAACCACTTATACTAAAGAAAGGAACTTTTGCTTCTCCAGCAACAGCTCTTGAAAGATAAGTCTTACCAGTTCCCGGAGGACCTACAAGTAAAACACCTTTTGGGATTCTAGCACCAATGTCACTATATTTTTTAGGAGATCTTAAGAAATCAACAATTTCTTGTAATTCTTCTTTTTCTTCTTCAAGTCCAGCAACATCTGTAAATGTTACTTCATTTTTCTTGTCTTTATGAAGTCTTGCTTTACTCTTTCCAAAATTCATTACTTTGCCTCCACCTTGAGCTTGTCTCATAAATAGGAACCAAAGTACTCCAAGACCTATTAAAACTATAAGTGTAGGCAAAATTTCTAAATAGAATGGCTTTGTAGGCTCAGCCTTACCATTATATTTTTATAGTATTATTATCTACCTTTGCTTTTTAGATAATTATCATAAAAATTAATTCTAAATTCTGAAGGTAAATATGCCTTTAAATTCTGTTTTATCTTTATCATTTAATTTTTCCAGTTATATATGAACCTTGTGTAGTTACTTCAGTAACTTCATCATTTTTATTTTTTTGATACAATTTCTGTAACTGTGTATTCTTTAACCACTGGTGTTGAAGTTTTTTTATTACAAAAAAATATGCAGTTAAAAAAACAAAATCGGTATCAAATAAACAAGATACGCTTTAGTTTTTTTATTCACGCTTTCCCTCCTAATATTCTATTTATATACCTCTTCCTTAAGAGAAATAATATATGGTAAATTTCTATAAGATTGATTATAATCTAGTCCATAACCCTACAATAAAGTCATTTGGAACCTCAAATCCTACAAAATCTCCAGAAATTTCTACAAGTCTTCTTTCTGGTTTGTCTAGCATACTTGAAACTTTAACAGTTTTTTGCACCTCTATCTTTAAAAATAGTTAAAAAAAGGTATTTTTAATGTTTTTTTCCAGTATCAATAATATCTTCAACAATTAAAATGTTCTTACCTGAAACATCAGCTTCTAAATCTTTAACTATTTTTTTACAATTCCACTTTCAGATGAGTTTCCATAAGATGATATTGCCATAAAATCTATTAATATTGGAAGATTAATCGCTCTAATTAAGTCTGCAAAAAAATAATGTAGAACCTCTTAAAATTCCAACTACAACAAGTTCAGCATCATCATTTTTGGTAATGATTAGTTATTTGTTGTCCAAGTTCTTTAACTCTATCTTTTATAGTTTTTTTCATCAAATAATAATTCTTTCATATCTGATTTAACTATAGATTCTAATCTCTCCATAAAATCTCCTTTGATAAAACCTTAATTTTTTTATTATATCCTCATTACTGTCTACTAGATATCTATTTGATCTCCTCATATTAGCAACCCAAATGATATCTGAATTAATTTCAAAAAAATAGGTATATTATCCCTCATTTCAAGATTTATTTTTTTCATCAATAAATAGATCCTTTAGCTTTTTCTTTCCAAAATTAAACTCTAGAAAATCCCCATTTTTTTCTATTTCTAATCTTCAACAATTTTTAAATACTTTTTTTATTTATAAAAAGCATATCTTTTTTTGTTTCAAATTATTAAATTCTTCTATATTAGACTGTTCTATAATTATATCAAAAAAACTTAGTAGAATACAAAGAAAAAAATCTAAATTTTTCAAAATAAAAAAATCTATTTTTTTGAATTTTTTTAAAAAAATATTTTTTTATCATAAATAAGAAGTTTATCATATTCTATTTTTAAAAAAATTACATCTTTTATTTCTATATATTTACCCTGTTTTTTTGCAAAAATCAAATTGTCTATTTCTTCAATTATCTTATAATTAATTCCATCAGGATCTTTACTTATAAATTCAAAAAAATTCTCTATACATTATGTTTCTAAAAAGATTTGGATTGTTTTTTTAATTTTTTTAATATAAACAACAATTTGTTCTTTATTAAATTCCCATAATAATCCTTCTTTTTGAAAAATATATATTCTCTAGAAATACTATTATAATCATTTGCAATATTTGATAATCTAGACAAAGCATCTAATATTCTTGGATTATAGTCATTTTTCTAGAATAGGCATTAAACTTAATCTAATTTTTATTTCTTAAATATAATTCTTCAAAATTAGTATCATCTTCAACAAAAAGGAATTTGATTTTTCTTCAATATATTGTTCAATATCATATCTTGAAAAAAATTCAATATAGGTCTAATTAAATCTCCTCTTTCAGACTGAATGCCAATTAATCCATTAATACCAGTCCCTCTTAGTATTCTCATAATAACAGTTTCAGCTAAATCATTCTTATTATGAGCAGTAGCTATGTAATCTAATTTTTTTCAACACTTTTTAATCTTATCGAAAAAAACTTATATCTTAATGTTCTTGCACCTTCTTCTATAGACATTTTTATTATCACTAGAAAAAAAGCCTAACATTTTTCTTTTTTTGAATAAAAATTTTTAAGCCATATTTTTTTCGCATTGTATTTTTTTACAAAATTTTTCATCTCTATCAGCATCATCCCTTAAAGAATGATTAAAATGACAAACAATAATATTTAATTTAAAAATCATTTTTTTATAATAATTAAATAAATCTAACATAGTCATAGAATCTTTACCACCTGAAACAGCTAATAAAATTCCGGAACCATATAAATCATAATTTTTTTATAGTTTTTTTAAAAATTCATTTTTTTCATAAAAATAAAAAAACCGAGTATAAACCCGGCTCCTTTCTCTACTAAATTAAACTAATCGACATCCTTATACTTTACAATTACTTCGTCTTTTTTTCTACCATCTTAAGTTTTTTTCTCTAGCTACTTTTTTTAATAAATTCTTCATTATCTACATTTTGAAGACTTTCTTTTTGCTTCTGAGATTTCAGCATTTAGTTTATCTTTTCTATCTACTAAAGTTTGGATTTTTTTACTTAATCTGCTTTTTTCCTTAGCTTGATAAACAATAGCTTTTTCCAAAAAAACAATACATAGAGCAAAAAAATACTAACGCATAAAATCGAATTCGAGCTTTATTTCTCTTATTCATCAAGCCACCTCCCTATCTCTTATAAATTATATACTAAAAAAATTATTTTTTTCAATACTTTTTACAGATTTTTCGTACATTTTTTTGAGCATCTTCTTTTTTTCTGACTATCAGTTATATCTAACACTCTAATTTTTAACATCAGAATTTCCAAACTTTAATTCTATGATATCTCCAACTTTTACTTCATCAGAAGGTTTCATAGCTTTTCCATTTCTAAAAATTCTTTCTTTTTCGCAAGCTTCTTTTGCAACAGTTCTTCTTTTTTTATAAGTCTTGAATTTTTTTAAAAAAATTTATCTATTCTCATTAAATATTATACTCCAAAATAGAATCTACTTGATATTCCTTGTTTTTTTCTCTACCGTTTAAGTCAGTTAATTCAATTAAAAAAATTGCATTGAAACAACTTCAGCTCCTTGTGACTCAATTAATTTTTGCACAAGCATTAATCGTTCCACCTGTTGCAAGTAAATCGTCAACTATAGCAACTCTATCTCCACTTTTTTTAATATTTTTTTACAAATTTCTAACTTATCCGTTCCATATTCAAGAGAATATTCAAAAGAAGCAGTTTCTCCAGGTAATTTTTCCAGGTTTTTCTAACTGGTATAAACCCTACATTTAAAGCATAAGCAACTGCTGATCCAAATACAAATCCCCTCGCTTCTGGCCCTACAATATAGTCTATATTTTTTTATTTTCTAAATTTTTTTCTTCATTAAATTTACAGCTTCTCTAAAAGCTTCACCATCACTAATTAATGTAGTTATATCTTTAAAGCTAATTCCTTCTTTTGGGAATCCTTCAATAACTCTTATTTTTTTGATTTTTAAGTCCATAACTTCCTCCTAAATTTTTCATCAGCAACTAATTATATACCATTTTAAGTTCATTTTCAATCATTTAATACAAGTTTTTTTAATCATTATATTTTTATTAAATCTTCTTGTAATTGTAAAAGACCAAGTCTTCCTAAATGAGTTGCATCTCTAAAAAAATATTTAGTATAAGAATATTTACTATAATCTATCAAATTAACATTATTCTTATCAGAAATTTCTCTAATTCTACTATAATAGTATTCTATCTCTTCTTTAGGAACACCAGTATAATCAGCCCAATATCCTTGAAGTGGTACTAAAAATCAAATTAACTTTTAAACCTAAATCTTTTGCAACATCCAAAAAAATAGTTGTAAATCACCATATTCTTCTTCATTTCTATACTTTGTATTCTTTGCAGAATCTTTTTAATTTTTGCAAGTTTCATCTTGAAATTTTTTTATCAAAGTATTTATTAAACATAAAAAAACTCATTAGATGAAGAGTCAACATCACATTCTGAAATTGCCTCTTTTCTCAAAGCATCCCAATCAATTTTTTTCAGGAGCTTTTTTTCATTAACACTATAATCTACTTTATAATGTTTCATAAATTTACTATTTGCTATCAACTTATATTTTTTTATACATAAGATTATTAACAAATTGATCAAATCTAGTATTTCTTTTTTTATTCCTTCTACTATTCTAGTTACTACACCATTACTTTTTAGAAAGTTCAAGAATCCTATTATATATCTTTGTTTTTTTGTTTCTTGCGATACTTTTTTTCACTTCTATATAAATTATACAAATGATCCACTGAAAATCTTGGTTGAAAAGCTTCAGGTTTCATTCCAATACCTTCAAACCATTGCATAGATAAGATTAAATTTACCGTTGTTATAGGACTATCTTCTCCAATTGACCCCAATGTTATCGCATGTATTATAGATTGATAAAAACCTTCACCAATTTGCATAATATTCAAATCAGAATAGTCTAAAACTCTGAAAGGATGTTCTTTCCAATCATTAGTAACAATAAGTTCTGATGAACCAAAAAGTGTTATAGTTCCTTTTCCTATATTTTTTTGGTTAAGACATCATGTGATTTATATTTTTTTCTGTAATATCACTATATCTAATGGAATTGTTCTTAACCGAAAATAAATCAAATGTTTTTTTCTCTTTATTAATATAAAAAAATTTAAGAATGTAAAAAGAAATAATTAAAGATAAAACTATTGATACCGCTAATGCTTTTTAATCTTTTCATATTTACTCCTAAAAAAATTACTATATATAAAAATCTTTTACGACATTAAAAATCATATAATACACTAAATATAATTAGTGAGGTAATCATTATTGTATAGAAAAAAACTCTAAATATAAATTCTTTCGTTTCTTTTTTTACCATAATCTACCTCCTATTACCTGTAAAACGTAAACAAATTTTTTTCAGAAAAAAATGAAAAAAATCCGAACATTACTAAATTAAATGTAATAAATATTGATGAATATTCAAACCATTTTTTTATTTTTTTATTATTCTTATAGAATTTTTGTTTTTTTGAAAATATTCTGTAATTGCTAGAATAATACCGTGATATAAACCATATAAAAGATAACTAAAAATTTATACCATGCCATACTCCCATAAGCGTCATATTTACAATATAAGCAACCATCGCTGTAGTTAATGAGCTTTTTAAAAAAATTTTTTTCTTAAACATAGCAAAAAAACTAATCTACTAAAAAAACAAAATCTCTAAACCAATGAGACAAACTCATATGCCATCTATTCCAAAAAAATCTTTCATATCTTTTTGCTAAAAAGGTTTATTAAAAATTCATTGGCGTATCTATTCCAAATATCTTACTAACACCAACTGCCATTAAACTATATCCAGCAAAGTCGAAAAAAAACAAGTAAAAATCCATATAAATACATATATATTGTAAGATTTTTTTGTTGTATAAGTTGCTTCTGAAATAATATTTATCTTATCAAAAATTAGTTGTGATAGAATTATTTTTATATACTAATCCTTGTAAAAATATATTCAATCCCTTTTCCTAAATTATCTAAATATTCAGTCTTACTAATTGTTTTTTTCTATATCTTTTTATAAATCGTCTGCTTCTATCAATAGGACCAGATGATAAAGTTGGAAAAAAATATCATAAATGATAAATAGTCTATAAAATTTACTTCTTTTTATCATATTATCTTTTTATTTCTACAAGTATTTGCATTACTTTTAAAAAGTTATATATGATATTCCTAAAAACCCAAATTTATAATCTATTTCTAAAATTGGTAATATACGAGAAATAACAAGCGGAAATAAACTTAAAATTACAAATATAGAAACTTTATCACAATTTTTTTCTATTTTTTTAATCTCAAATACACTTTTTATTAACATATACTCATATATTAAAAAAATATAACTAAATATATTAGTGAATTTATATTTTTTTGAATAAACTAAAAAAAGCAGAAAACCAACGAAGAAAAAAAGAATATAATATTTATTTTTTTCTCTTTAATGCCTAGGAATATTGCAGGAATACTCAAAATAATGAGTAATGACCAAAAAAATTTAAACCACTAAAAAAAATTCCATTACTAATCCCTACTATTTAAAAAAATTCAATAATTTTTATTCGGAGTATTTACTACTTCCTTATCTAATTCCATTATTCCTAAAAGTAATTCCTAATTGTTCTTCAACTTCAACAATAAATCTAACAAGTCCAAGGGAATCCATCAAACCTTCTTCAAATATATTAACATCAGGAGTTTCTCTTAAATCTTCTTCACAAATATCTTCTAAAAATCTCAAATACTTTTTTTCTTCCATAACTTTCTCCTATTTATTTTTCTAATATCCTCTTTAATTCTTTTTCTATCTACCTTACCATTATTATTCATTGGTAATTTCTCTAAGAATTTAATTTTTCTTTGGTATCATATAAACTGGAATATACTTTTTCAATTCTTCTTTTTAAAAAAATTTTTGTATATTCTTTTTTTCATCTTTTATATCATTACTTACAACAAATGCTGTAATACTCTTAACTTTATTATCTGAATCATAATTAGGTAATGCACAACAAGAAATTACTCCATCAACATTTTAAAAAGATTACTTTCAATATCTCCTAATTCAATTCTATATCCATTTAATTTAACTTGAAAATCTTTTTCTATTTGAAAAGAATAATTGTCCATTTTTATAAAAAAACCTAAGTCTCCTGTTTTTATATGCTCTTTCATTATTTTTCGGTAATAAAAAAATGACTTTTCAGTTTGAATTGGGTTTTTTATAATATCCACTACTTACTGTATTTCCTATTATAACAATTTCACCTATTTCTCCATCACCTAATATTTTATCTTCATCTCTTATTTCAATTCTACTTCCTTTTTTTAACATCACCCAATGGAAGAGTTTCATAATTTTTCAATAACTTCATCAGTTATTAAAATATCTGTAACACAAACAGTTGATTCTGTTGGACCATAAGTATTAATTACTTTTTGCATTAGGAAATCTATTATTTAATCTTTGAGCTGTTTTTCTTAGTTAACACCTCTCCACAAAAAAAGAAAAATATTCAATGTTTTTTTACATTCTCATAAGAAAAATTCTGTCATAGATAAACACATATCCGCAAATGAAGGTGTTGAAACCCAATTTGTAATACCAGATTTTTTTCTAGATGCTCATATAATCTAGCAAAATCTTGTTGATCTTCTTTAGTAATAGCATATAATGTAGATTCTGAATATAACGACAAATAAAGATCCATTACAGATAAATCAAAAAGAAAAAAAGGCGCTTGATTTAAATATACTTTATTCTTTTTTTATTCTCCACTACATTATGCATCCACTCAATATAATTATTCAAATTATCATAAGTTATTTGAACTCCCTTAGGTTTTTCCTGTACTACCTGAAGTAAATATTATATAAACAATATCTTCTGGTTCGATTTCATACAGACCTTCATTAGGAATTTCATCGTATTTTTTTATCATTAATTATTTCTAATATATCTTTTTTTAGTCAATGTATTAAACTTTTTCATCTACAACCAAATCTTCTGTAAATAGCGAAAATTTAGACTCTGTAATATTTAGCACATCCTCAACTCTATTCCTTGTAAAAAGTAATATCCATTGGACAGTAAGGATGTCCCTGATTTTTGTACAAGCTAAAAAAACTTACTAACATTAAATAATCTTTATGACCAAAAAAACAGGAATTGCCTCTTTATTCTTAACACCAAAAATTTTTTTAAAAATATATTTTTGCTAATCTGTCTGAAAAATAGCATAAGCTCCTTGTATGTAATAGAGCTTTCATTACAAATATAAGCAATTTTTTTCTGAATATTTGTAACTGTTTAAAGTTTCTAAATACTTCACAAAAAAATCCTCCCAAAAATTGATATTTTCTTATACTTAAATTATCATATTTTTTTATAATTATTTAAAACATATATTATTTAAATTAATTAATAATTCTAACATATTCTATAATATATACTTTAAATAAAACTAAAATAAGTATTCTTGTTTTTTTCAATTATAAGTCAGAACTTTACAATTTATATTATAGCAAAAATAATTTATAAAAATTAAATATGTAAATTAAAAAAATTTTTTTAATTCTAATAAATAAAATCTACAATTTATACAAACTCCTCTAAATTTTTACAAAAACTGATGTTAAAAACATCAGTATTAAAAAAAGTATTTTTTTAAACAGCAGCCACTGCTTCAATTTCAATTAAAGCATCTTTTGGTAATTTAGCAACTTGAACTAAAGCTCTAGCTGGTTTATGATCACCAAAAGAATTCTGCATAAACTCCATTGATTGCTTCAAAGTCATTCATGTCTTTTTACAAAAAAACATTAACTTTAACAATACTTTCTAAACATCCACCACCTGCTTTTAATGATTTCTAAAACATTAGTTAAACTTGCAAGTGTTGCAGCTTTTTATTTCAGTTTGTAATTCTCCATTAGTAATTGGTAATTGTCCAGAAACAAAAAAATTAAGTTACCAACTTTTTCCAGCTTGTGAATAAGGTCCAATTGCTGCTGGAGCCTTATCAGTTTTTTTAAAAATTCTACGCTCATTTTACTACCTCCTAAATCTATGCCCACAATCTTTCAAGATTGTAATAGCTTCTATAATCTTCTGTCATAATATGGACTATAACTTCTCCACAGTCTAACAAAAATCCAATTTCCATCTTTATATCCTTCTGTACTTAAACAGTCCATATTATTATTTTTTTAATTGGAATTCAACTTCATCACAAATAGCTTGATTATGATTAGTTACACTTCCAGTTGCAATAACAAAATATTCAGCAATTGAAGATTTTTCCTCTTAAATCAATGCTTACAATATTTTTCTGCTATTTTTATCATCTAATGCTTTCAAGATAATATCAAGTTTTTTTCCATTAAATCACCTCATATTTACTAAATAATCCCTTGCTCTAATAGATAGCGGATGTATTCTTTCTGATTTTTTTCTCTAAATAATCAAAACTATCATTTAAAAAAATTTAATAATAGCCTTATCAATATTGTAATCTGCAAGTTTTTCTTAATTCCTCAACAGTATCATACTTTCTATTAGGCTCAATTTTATCTGATATAAATAAAATCTTTTCAATCATAGACATATTTTTCTTTAGCCGTTGTATGATAACGGACACCTGAAAGTATTTCGTCATCAACTATACCATAGATATTTTTTTACAAACAACAGAACCTATTGGACCATGTTGAATTTTTTTGGATTATTTTTTTCTTCAGTATCAAATATTATATCAGAATTCACCTTATTATTCAACATATAGTATTCTTCCAAATTTTTTTAGCACAATCATGAACAAGCCCAGATAAATATGCTTTATTCTCATCTGCATTATATTTTTTTGCAAGCCTCTTACAATAATCAGCAACTCTTAAAGAATGTTCATATCTATTTTTCTGAAAGCTTTTTCTTTTTAAATCTTTTTTTATTTTTTTCAATATCAAAATAATTAAGTTCCTCATAAATATATCTACTCACTTTTTTTCAGGAACAAGATATCTTATAGATTTTTTTCATACATTCTATTTCTAATATCAGTTGATGATATTGATATTACTGAGTTATTAATAATATTTACATCATATTTTTTTCTATAATTTTCTATTTTTTTCTCAAAAAAATATAATTGTAATCATACTTCCTTAAAAAAACAATTATTGAAGTAATTTCTAAAAAAATTTTTTTCATATTCTTTCCAAGACTTAATATTTAAAAAAATTCATCATCTCCCATAATAAAAATAATATTTATCTTCAGTATTATAAAAATTATCTCTAATTGTATTATAAGAAAAAAATGAATTTTTTTGTAGAGTCTTCCTCAACGAAAGAAATATCAAATTTATCATTATCTTCAATTGCTAATTTTAACATAGCAACCCTTATATCAAAAGGATATTTATCATTTGCTTTTATGAGGAGGATTTGAGTTTGGTAGAAACAGTATTTTTATCAAGTCCCATTTCTATCAAACAATCCTGTGCAATTTGCAAATGTCCATTATGAATAGGTGAGAAACTTCCACCTAATATTCCTATTCTTTTTCATTATTATGGTAACTCTATTCTATTTTTCGTCTTTTTCGTTTTTCTTCTATAAATAACAAATTTATTTCCGATATGTTGAACAAATTCTGCTCTTGTTTTTTTGTAAAAACAAGTTCTACTAGCTCTTTATTATCATCTAAATTGTTATTTAATATCTTAATTTTTTTATTAGTTCTCTCTTTTCTAAAGCTAAATCTAATTGTCTTATAGTCTCATCATTAACTCCATATTTACCTATATTCATAACAGGCTCTATAGAATGAGCTAAAGACTTTAAATATGCTCTTTGCTTTGGATTTATCATATATTCTCCTTACTACTCAAAAAAAATTCGAATTCCATTTCTCCTATAACAATAGTTTGGCCTTCTTCTACACCTTTTTGTTTTAACTCTTCGATAACACCTTTATCAGTTAATACCTTTTTGGAAATATTTCAATGAATCATAATCTTCAAAAATTAGTTATATAAACTAAGTATTCAATAAGAGGTCCTTCAACATAGAATGTACCATCTTCACTGTAGATTTCATAAGCTTCTTTTTCAAGTTCTTCTACATATTCATATTCTTCATCAAAAGTTTCATAATCTATTTCAATTTTTTTGATAATTCTTCAAAAAAATTTTTGTATTTTTAATTCTCTTACTCCCATTTGAGTAACAGCAGAAATTTCTAATACAGTTCTATCTTTAAAATATTCTTTTACTCTATTTAAGTTGTCATCTGAAGTAAGTAAATCTATTTTTATTAGCAACAATAATTTCTCTTTTTATTTTTTTATATTTTTCATTATAAAGTTCTAACTCTTTATAAATTGTATTGTAATCTTCAATAGGATCTCTACCTTCAATGCCTGAAACATCTAACACATGAACTAATAGTCTTGTTCTTTCAACATGCTTTTAAAAAAATTCAAAACCAAGTCCAATTCCTTCACTAGCACCTTCAATAAGCCCAGGAATATCTGCAATTACAAATGATTTATTCTCTTCAACTCTACAAACTCCTAAATTTGGTTCTAAAGTTGTAAAATGATAATTTGCAATCTTAGGCTTTGCATCACTTAAAACAGAAAGCAAAGAAGATTTACCAACATTTGGGAGTCCTACAAGTCCTACATCAGCAATTAATTTTTAATTCTAATTTTATTGTTCTTTCTTCTCCCTTTGTTCCAGGTTGTGCAAAACGAGGTGCTTGTCTTGTACTTGTAGCAAATCTAGCATTTCCCTTTCCACCTCTTCCACCTTTTGCAACAATAAATTTATCATCTTTAACTTTAAAATCATGAATTACTCTATTTGTTTCAAAATCTTTTTATTAAAGTACCAACTGGAACTTTTACAATTAGGTCTTCACCTTTTTTTCCATATTGTTTTTTAGTTCTTCCATTTTCTCCATTTTGCGCGAAATAGTGTTTCTTATATCTAAAGTCCATAAGAGTTCTTACTCCTTCATCGGATATAAAAATTACACTTCCACCATCTCCGCCGTCTCCACCGTATGGGCCACCATCTGGTTCATATTTTTTTCTCTTCTAAAAAGAAACACAACCATCTCCACCTTTTTCCGGCTCTTAACTCGATTTTTTTGCAATATCTATAAACATATTTACCTCTTTTTCTTTCATACATTATAAAAAAAGATTGAGAACTCAATCTTTTTTTATATTGTAGCTCATAATTATTTTTTTGTAATTATTAAAAAAATATCATTATAAGCCTTAATTCTATTTTTCTTTATCCGCAAAAAAACATCTGAACCTGAAACTATCAAATCCGCTCCAGCTTCTACAACATCTTTAACATTAGTAGTTTTAACACCGCCATCAACTTCTACTATAACATTTAAATTTCTTTCTTTTATCTTTTCTTTTAAGTTTTTAATTTTATCTAAAGCTGAAGGTATAAAGCTTTGACCACCAAAAACCTGGATTTACACTCATGACTAAAACTAAATCTAAATCCTCTAATACATAATCTAAAAACATCAATATTAGTTGCGGGGTTTAAAGAAACTCCAGCCTTCATACCTAAAGATTTTTATATAAGAAATAGTTCTATGAAGATGTTTACATGCTTCATAATGAACAGTTAAAATATCAGCTCCAGCATCTTTAAAACTTTGAACATATCTATCAGGATCTTCTATCATTAAATGCACATCAAAAACCATATTTGTTAAAGGTCTCAATTGTTTAATTATCATTGGACCAAATGAAATATTTGGAACAAACATCCCATCCATTACGTCTAAATGTAAATACTTAACTCCGCTTTTTATCCAAAATTTCAATATCTGATTTCAGATTTGTAAAAATCAGCTGATAACAATGATGGTGATAATTCTAACATTTAATACCTCCTATTTTTTTAGATACTCATTTAAGTAAAATATATAACTATCGTATCTACTCTTACTAATGTCTCCGCTTTCTAATTTATCCTTTACATAACAATCAGGTTCATTAATATGTTTACAATCTGAAAATTTACATTTTGTCCCAAATTCAAATTCAACAAAAAGCATCTCTAATTTGAGTTTCATTGTCTATAAATTTTTGTAAGATCTAGCGAAGTAAATCCAGCAGTATCAATAATAAATGAATTATCAAAAAAATTCATATAAAGTTGCCGCTCTAGTAGTATGTCTACCTCTTTTTTTGTCTTGTTGCTTATTTCTCCAACCCAAATATTATATTCTGGATTAAGAAAATTTAAAATTGTACTTTTTCCCAACACCTGAAGGTCCTGTAATTACAGAAATTTTTATCTCTACAAATTTCTTCAAACAAATTTCTATTATCCAAACTAATACTATTAAAAAAATTACTTTATATCCTAATCTTTCATAAGTATTTTTTTAAAAATCTTCTTCTATTTCTTTATCAATCAAATCACATTTATTCAAACATAAAACTACTGGAACTTTCATTATTTCATAATACATTATATATCTATCAATAATTTTATATGAAATTTCCGGTTCTTTTAAAGAAAAAAACTATTATAGCCTGATCAACATTTACAACCGGTGGTCTTAAAAATTTCATTTTTTTCTTTCAAAAAAACTTCTACTATATATGCAGTAGAATCTTCAAAAATTTCAATTTTTTTACATTATCACCAACCATTGGAGAAAAATTTATGTTTTCTAAAAACTCCCCTAGCCTTTGACATATATCTTCCAGTTTCAGTTTTTTACATAATATAAATCCTTTTGAAATATCATAAATAACGCCTATTTCAAACATATTAATTCTCACCTGATAAAATTAGTTCTCCATTTATATAAATATTGAATCTATCAGAAGACTTAGCTTTTTATATTAATTGTTAATTTTTCCTCCGCCAGTTACTATTGTTTTTTTCATAAATCTTTGTTTCACCTGCGTCAGAATTCTTAGTAATTACTAATTGGTAATTTTTTTATCTGGTTCATTTACAGTATATTTCTTAGTAACAGCACCAGCTTCCGTATAATAATTTAAGTTTAGAACACTATCTGAATTAGACTTACCAGAACTAATAACAATATCTATCTTAGTTTCAGCGTCAACTTTTACTCCCTTACCATAAGATTGCCAAATAACCGTTCCAGCCTTTTTGGTTGTCCGCTTTCTTTTCAGTTTTACCAACAGCAAGTCCACTATCATAAAGAATCTTAATAGCTTCAGCTTCTGTCTTACCCATCAAATCAGGAACTTCAACTTTTTTTATCTTCTTTTCCTCTGCTGACAACAATATCAATCTTAGTTCCCTTTTCAACTTCTTCCCCAAAATTTACACTTTGACTGATTATTTTGTTTTCATCAACTTTATCATCATATTTTTCTTTCGACTTTTCCAAGAGATAAATTACTCTTTGATAAAAATATCTTCTACTTTATCTAAATCAATATTTGATAAATTAGGAACTATAGTTTTATTCTTACCAACACTAACAGTCAACTCAACATTTGTTCCTTCTTTTTACTTCGGAATTTGCAGCTGGTGATTGTTCAACAATTTTTTTCCAGCTTCAACAGAATCATCATTAACCGTCTTCACTATAAGACCATTTAATTTCTTTTCTTTTTAGTAATTTTATTGCTTCATCTTTATCTAACCCAGTAACCGCAGGTACTTTAACATTGTCTGTAGCCTTATTTGAAACAGCTAATCTATAAATGAAAAAAATACAGAAGCAATAATTAGTAACGCTAGAATTACATAAGTTATACTATAATCAAAAAAATACCTTTTTTTCTTATTTAATTGTTCTCTATTTTTTTATTACTATTTCTAATAATTGGCTTATTAGAATCTTTTGCTTTTACTTGTCTTATAAACTGATTCTCTATAAATAGCTCTATCAGAATTATCATTAAAAAGTAACTTTTTTTGATTATTATCAATATGTTTATCATCTAATGCTTTAATCAAACTACTAGCACTATCAAATCTATTTTTCTGGTGTTTTTTTCCATACATTTAACAATAATAGAATTTAACCATGGTTCTAAATTTGGTACAAGCTTTATCGGTTCAACTAAAGGTTCATTAATATGTTGCATAGCTATTCCAACTGCATTATCCGTATCAAAAAGGTACTCTACCAGTTACCATTTCATACATTACAACACCTAAAGAGTAAATATCTGATTTTTTTCATCAATAAATTTTTCCCTTTGCTTGTTCTGGAGAAATATAATGCACAGTTCCAAGAACTGATGAAGTATAAGTTATAGTTGAACTAGTAGCAATTCTAGCTATACCAAAATCCGTAACCTTAACATTCAAATTTTCATCAATAATAATATTATGAGGTTTTATATCCCTATGTATTATATGATGTTTATGTGCACAATCCAACGCATTAGCTATTTGTTTTGAAATAGAAACTACTGCAGTTGAATTTAATCTTCCCTTATCTTTAATTAATTCATTTAAAGTCTTACCATTAATATATTCCATAACAATATAGTTAAAGATTTTTTTCCATCTTCTATATGTTGACCAACATCATAGATTTTTAACTATATTTTTGATTATTTAAATTAGCAACAGATTGAGCTTCAATAACAAATTTTTTTAATGAATTCTTTATCATCAAGATATTGTTCTTTCAAAACTTTTACAGCAACTATTCTCTTTAAATAAATATCTTTAGCTTTATATACTATGGCCATTCCGCCAATTCCAACTTTTTTTCAATTATCTCATATCTACCATTTAAAATTGATCCTAACATAAAGTCTCCTCATCATTCTTAAAAAAATTCCAACAGTAACATTATCCTTAGCTTCACCATTTGTAACAGTAGATATAATATTATCAACCATTTCTTTTGGCACTATACTTAAAGTCTAACATTCCTGAAATTTCTTCATCGCTTAATTCGTTTGTAAGTCCATCAGAACATACAAGCAGAATATCTTTAGGTTTAATTCTAATAGAATCGACATCAACTTCTACATATTTTTTTCAATCCCTATAGCTCTTAAGATTGAATTTTTTTATCGCAATAATTTTTTTAACTTCTTCTTCTGTTAATGCTCCGCTTGAATATAAATATTGAACTAAAGAATGATCTTTAGTTAACATTTTAAAATCATCATTTTTTTATATATTCTACTATCCCCTACATGTCCGAAATATAAAATATCTCCATCAATTAATAGTACTTCTAAAGTAGTTCCCATTAACCTCTTGGAAACTCCTTCATCCCCTGAATTTTTTTCTAAATTAATTTCATATATAATTTTATTAGCTTCACAAAAAAAGCATCAACTAACAAGTGAGAATAATCCGAATACAGCTTATAATTATCCTTAATATACTTCATAACTATATTTACTGCATAATCAGATGCAATCTCCCCACTATCATGTCCTCCTATACCGTCAGCTAAAAATTAATATATTTAATTTTTTTCAAATCTTTCATAAAGAAAAATTGTCCTCGTTATTCTTCCTAACATTTCCTTTATCTGAATTCATATAAAAAGACATACTACACCCCTTTAAAAAGCTTTTACGAAAACCTATGTTTTTCTTAAAATATTATATTCTAAATACTTCAATAAGTCAAGTTTTTGTTTTGAAAAACATCGGTATTTTTACACGTTCTTGACACTAAAAAAATAAAATTTTTTTATTTTTTTATATCAAATATTCCTTAAAATTAATTTAAAAAAATATAACTAAAAAAAGCAACTATTTAAACTAGTTGCTTTTTTTAATCCAAAAATATTACTTCAACAATTCTATAGCCTTTTTGTAATTGTGGATCGATATCTAAATGTTCGATACCAATCTTTGAATAATTTTTTTGCTCAACTTTGTGATCAGGTTCTAAACCAACTTTATTTATTTTTAGTTCCATTCGGTCCAAAAATATTCTGCAATAGTAATCTTAATTCCTTCAGCTTTACCTTCATTATTAATTGGGAAAATTGATTGGATAATACCTTTACCAAAAAGATTTTTTTCTCCTAGCAATTGAGCTTTTTTTATTATCATGAAGTGCAACACTTAGCACTTCAGATGCAGAAGCTGAACCTTTATTTATTAATACTATTATTGGCATATCAAGACCACTTCCGCTTGCTTTTTTTCAATCGTTTCATGACCTTTACTATCCACAACCTTCATTATAGTAGCATCTGGTAAAAATCTTATCTGCAACTTGCTTAACAGCTGTTACAAGACCACCTGGATTATTTCTAAGGTCAATAATTAGAGATTTTGCACCATTCTTTAGTCCTTCATCAACAGCTTTTTCGAAATCTTCTCCAGTTTTTTCTGCGAAGTTTGTAATTTGAATATATAATATTCCATTATCTAAAAAGCTTAGAAGAAACTGATTCAGTAGTAATTTCTTCTCTTTTTAGTGTAAAATCTAGAATCTTTTCTTCAGAATCTACAACTCTCTTAATAGTTACCTTAACTTCAGTACCTGCTTTTTCTTCTCCCCTCATAAGTTTTACAGCAGATTCTAAATCATTTTTTGCAAGTTCTTGATCATCAACTTTAATAATGATATCTTCTGCTTGTATTCCAGCCTTTTGGCTTGGACCCCCTTTGATTGGAGCAACAACTACTATTTCTCCTTTATCATTAACACTTACTTGAACACCGATCCCAACAAACTTTCCTGTACTTGTCTTTTTGAAGTTCTTTCATATCTTTTTCAGTCATATATTGAGTGTAAGGATCTCCTAATGAAGAAAAATATTGCCTTCTTAATTTCAGTATTCATTTTATCATAATCTATATCGAAATAGTATTTATCTTTTATCGCATCTACAAATGGTTTAAAACTACCATAATCTGTAGAATTTTCATCTTTTTTTCCTGAACTATTACTTTGCGGAACTATTCCCGCAGAATTTTTTCCAGCCTTATATGATACAAATGAGCATAAGAATATCATTAAGACTAGAAAAAGCAGTTATTTTTTTATTTTTTTATCATATATTATTACTCCTAGTGATTCAAATATTTTTAGAGGATCTACTGGTGAGCCATTATATCTAACTTCAAAAATGTAAATGTGGTCCTGTTGAATTTCCTGTAGAACCAACTAAAGAGATAACTTGTCCCTTACTTACTTTTTTTGCCCAGCTCTAACAACTAAGCTAGAATTATGACCATATACAATTACTATATTATTTGTATACTTAATCATAACAGCATTACCATAACTTCCATTCCAACCTGAAGATATTACTTCTCCATCTGTAGCTGAATAAACAGGTGTTCCTGATGGCGCTGGAATATCAATTCCTCTATGTCTTTCTCCACCGCTTCCTATCGGTGCATTTCTCCATCCAAATGGACTTGAAATTCTATAGTATCCACTTAATGGCCAAGCCATTTCTCCGTTTGAAGGACGAGAAGTTATCTTACCTTCGTCTATTTCTTTTTTTGGATTTTTCTTTTCATTCATACTTCTTAAAATATCAGCTTTAACTTTTTCTTCAAAACTAATATTCGCGTCTAAGCTCTTAACTTTACTTTGTAATTGGTCAATTTCAGATTTAGTATATTCAATACTTTCTTCCAATTTTGCAATACGTTGTTTATTCTTTTCAACTTCTTCAGAATAAAGCTTGGTACTTAATTTCCATTTCTTTTTTCTTAGCTACTTTTTCTTCTTTTTCTAGCTTCAAGTTGTGCTTTTTCTTTTTTTCTAAAAGCAATTTTATCATTTTTTTAAACTAGTAATTAGTTTTTTTATCATAATCAGCAATTGATTGCATCATAAAAATATCTTGAAATGAAATCTCTAATATTTGATGAAGAAAAATAATACTTCAATTGAATTTAAATCTTTATTTCCATACATAACACGAACTCTTTTCTTAAAAAGTTCTTGTTTTTTTCTTTAATTCTTTCTTCTAAAATTGTAATTTTTTTCTTTAGAAGCTTGAATTTCTTCAGATAGTTTATTAATTGCGTCCTCTAATACTGTAAGATCTTTATCTAATTGATCAATAATTTTTTTGTTTTTTTCAACAATCTCCTTAAATGCAGCATCTTTTTGAGTTGTCATATCATTGATTGATTTCTTTTTTTGTTTTTCTAGATTTTTGTTCTTGATTTTGTTTTTTTCTTTCTTTAGATCATCAACTTTATCGGCATAAGAAATTACACCTGAACCAAACATAGAAAAACAGCAATACAAATGCTAAAAAAATCTTCTTTTTTTCATAAACAACCACCCTAAACCTTCATATACTTTCTACTTGAGAATATTGATGCTAAAACTCCAATTCCTATACCTATTCCAAAATATGCAATTGCTACATATGTACCAAAAACATTAACTGGTAATAAATAATTAGAAACTAAATTATTTACTCCCCAAGCAAAACTATCATAAACATAACTATATGCAAAGAATATCATTGTGAAAGATATTCCAGCACCTATTATACCAAGCAACATACCTTCTACAATAAACGGACCCGTTATACTCATATTTGTTGCCCCAATATACTTCTTTATACTTATTTCTTTTCTTCTTGCAATAACCGTAAGTTTTTATTGTTATTGACATTATAAAAGAAACTTACTAACAACAATACGCCTACTAATGAAATACCTACATATTTAACAATTTGAGACATTTTTTTGTTATCTTATCAACTATATCTTTATAGTATACAACTTTTTTTCAACATCTTTAATATTATTAATATTTGATGCTACAGTATTTGAATTTTTCAATATTTTTCAACTTTTTAATTCAAAACTTTCTGGAAGAGCTGATTCCATTCCATCTAATAAGAATGAATTTTTCTTTCCATTGTTCTTTCATCTTTGAAAGAGCTTGTTCTTTTGAAACGTAATGTACTTCTTTTTACATTTTCTATTTTTTTAATAATTCTTCTTTAATCTTTGCAACTCTATCTGTACTTACTTCAGGTTCTAAAATAACATCTATTTGGTCAACTTTTTGTTTTCATGTCTTCTACAATATTATTAGCAACAAAAAAACACCAAAAAGTAATTCCACCTAGAATTAAAAAGCATTGAGCAAATAGATACTATTGATGCAATACCCATGGATATATTTCTCCATAGACCAACTAAGCCTTCTCCTATTGCAGAAAAAAATCTTCTAATTGAACTCATCGAAATAACCTCCACGTTCTTCATCATTAATCATTTCCCCATGATCCATACAAATTACTCTTTTTTTAAGTTTATTAACTATATCCTTATCATGAGTTGAAACAATAACTGTAGTACCTTTTAGCATTAACATCCAATAGTAGCTTCATAATATCTTCTGAAGTATTCGGATCTAAGTTACCTGTAGGTTCATCAGCTATTAAATATTTTTGGTCTATTTACTAAAGCTCTTGCAATACAAATCCTTTGTTGTTCTCCACCTGACAATTGATTTGGAAAAAGAACTTGCTCTATCTGACAAGCCAACCAATTCTAAAAATCTCATTAACTCTTCTAGTTATTTCTTTTTTTGAAACTCCTAAAATTTGAAGTGGATATTTTATATTATCAAAAAAACAGTCTTTCCTTCTAATAACCTAAAATCTTGAAAAAAACAACTCCCATTGTCTTTCTTAACTCAGGTATTTTTTTCTATTTCTTAACTTAACTATATTAACATTATCAACTATTATTTCCCCTGATGATGGTTTAATTTCTCTTAAGAGCATCTTTATAATACTTGTCTTCCCAGCACCACTAGCTCCTATTAAAAAAATAAACTCTCCGTCTTCAACTCTGAAGCTAAGATCCTTCAAAGCGCAAACGTCATTATTATATATTTTATTTACTTCTATAAATTCTAACAAAATATCACCTCATTTAATTTTTTTAATAATGATCAGTAATATTATAACACAAAATTTATAAAATGTAGTAAAAAAAGCAAAAAAAAGTTACAAAATAATTACAATAATATTACAAAAAGTTAACATTTGGTGATTTTTTTATTTATTATCAAAAATAATTAATTACTGAACGACCTGTTTTTAAACTTATTTATATTATCAAAAAAAGTCTAGATAATTATTTTGATCAAATAACTTTATCCTTTTTCTTTATCTTTTTGTAAAACATCATTTGTAACACTAAATTCATCAATTCCTAATAATATTAAAAAGCTCAACGGCGTCTAACTCACTGGCAAAAATTACCACACATTGATACGATTTTTTTCCATTTCTATGAGCAATATCAACAACACGATGAATTGAACGAATAACAGCTGGATTATAACAATCATAAAGATGTTGCGTCTTCGAATTTTTCTCTGTCACAAGCAAGAGTATATTGAACTAGGTCATTAGTTCCAATACTTACAAAATCAACCTCTTTAACTAAAATATCAAAAAGAAGAACCGATGCTGGTGTTTCAATCATAATTCCAAATTCAATATTTTTCATCAAAATCTATTCTATCTTCTCTTAATTCGTCTTTTTATCTTGGATATCTCATTTTTTTAATCCATAAAAGTTCTTCTAAAGTAGTAATCATTGGTATCATTATTTTTTTATATTACCAAATGCTGAAGCTCTAAGAATTGCCCTTAGATGCTTTTCTAAGTTCCTTATGAAATTCTTTATAAATTCTAAATCCACGAAGACCTAAAAATGGATTCTTTTTCTTCATCAAGCTTTAAAGAACATTGATTTTTTTATCCGCACCAATATCAAAAAGTTCTAACTATTATAGGCTTATCAGATACTTCTGCTATTTTTTTAAATGAATTAAACTGATATTCTTCAGTTGGCGCTTCAGATGTCATATACAAAAAAATTCAGTCCTAAATAAGCCACATCCATCAGTTCCATTACTAAGAGAAATTTCATACTCTTCAACACTTGAAATATTACTACAAACTCTTATAAATCTATTATTTTTTTGTCCTTACTATATTCTCATCTAAAAAAACTCTTTTTTTGAGAAGATTTTTAATATTTTCTTATAAGATTCAATTATTTCCTTATCAGGACTTAAATATAATTTTTTTCTTGATTACAATCTAAAATACAGTCAAATTTTTTTATCCTTTAATTTTTTTGAAAATCTAAAGAATCACAAATAATATATGGAATTTGTAAATTTTTTTGCATACAAAGATGCATGTGATGTTTTTTTCCACCATTTTTTTGAAACTATTCCAATAAGTTGTTCCTTATATTTATCAATTATCTTAGGAGATAGATTTTTCTGTAAATAATACAAATTTATTTTTCATATATTTTAACCTCCTCTACAGAAGTTAAAGTTCTAATAAATTCTTCTTGAATTGAAATATAATCATAAATCCTATCTCTCATATAATCAGAATCTAGATTATTTAACTCATAACAAATATGAGAAAAAGTTTCTTCTATAGCTTTTTTTCCAATGATTTATTTTCATTTAATATTTTATTTTTTTAATACTTTCCTTTAAAAAAACGGGTCATCAATTAACTCAACATGTACATTTAATAAATTTTCTAATTTTTTTGTCATTGGACTTTATTCTATCTTGTTCTAAGTAACTAGAAAATAAATCTTCAAATCTAATTATTTCTTTTTCTTTTTTTCACTGTCAGAAATTTTTTTCTCTAATGATATTTTTTTATCATAAAAATATCGTGACAGCATTACCATATGCAACTCCGTTGGAAACGGAAAAAAACCATTATAAATTTTTCATAATACTCACTCAAAAAGCTTCTCTTACGAGAAGCTATATTTATTATTAATCAGCTAAATTTTTCTATGAAGTTAACAACTTCCCCTAAAGTCTTTTTCTTCATTTTTCTCCATCTACTCTTAATGTTATTTCTGTTCCTTTAGAAATACCTAAACTCATAACATTAAAAATACTCTTTGCATCTGCCACTTTGTTATCTAAAATAATTTCAATACTTTCATCATATTTTTTTACAAATTGAACCAAAAGATGCAGCAGGTCTTGCATGTAACCCTGTCTCGTTCTTTTATTATAACGTTTTTTTCTAACATAATTAGCCTCCTAAGTTTTTTTATATTTGAATACACATATATTTTTACCACTATTGTTTAAACAATTCAATACTTTTTAACGAAATTTTTTTAAAAAAACGTTTTTTTCATAGATATTAAATTAATTTGATATATGCTTTTTTTGTGTAAAATATAATAAAAAAACTCATAAAAAAAATCTATATTACTAAGTTTATATTTAATACATTTTTTTATAATTTTTTTGACTATATAATAGTGTTATAAACATTTATAAACGTAAAAAGACTTCAAATTATTAATTTATTCATTAATAATTTGAAGTCTAATAATACTTTTATAAAATTGGAATAAACTTTATATTTATATCCATTACATCTTTGAGTGTATTATAAATAAAAACAACTATTCAAAGATTTCTTACAAAAAAATCCACTAATTCATCATCTTCAAGATCTGAAAATAAATATATAGTTATTTCACAACTATCAATTTTTAGCTTCTTCAGTATATCCATTAACGGCTAAAACTGTAAGGGATTTTTTTAATTTAATTTTTAATCTTCCCTTCAATATCCTCTAATTTTTATATTAGATTTTTTTGAAACAAATATTAGATTATGAATTATTCCCGAAATAATAGAACTTGTAAAATAATTAAAAGATGTATTACTACTATCCTCTATATCAAAACTTATCTGAGAATTTACTTCAATATAATCCCTTTCTGTAAAAACTTTTACAACATTATTCGAATTTACAATAGCTCTATAAGAAACATCATAATTATATGATTCATATAAACTACTCATATTTTTTTCCCTTAAAAGCATTCTTAGCTATTTGTAATTGTTCTAATTTCTTTTCGATTATTTCAAATGTACTTACTGGTCTATTTGAAAAAGTTGCAAAAACCACAATCGGGATTTAACCAAATTTTTTTCTTTTTGGTAGATATTTTTAAAAGCTTCTTCAGTTTTTTTCTATTATTGACTGAGAAGACTCAATAATATCAGTTCTAGGATTTATAACTCCAAGAGCAAGAATTGAATTTTTCTTTTTATTTTTTTGCACTAGACAATAAAGAATCTAGTTCTCCAGCACGAGGAGTTGAAAATTCTAATGCTAAAATATCTGGTGAAGTTTCTTCAAAAAGTGGAACAAGTGGTGTATATGGGCCACTAAGAAGAATACTTTCATCTTTACTCCAATTTCCTCTACAAACATGAAGTGAACTTAATACATCCTTTTTCTTTAATGTAATCAATAACACTTTTTATCAAATTAGTAGCAAATTTTAATTCTTCAGTTGGGTCCTTTCTTTCGGAAAGAGCAGCACACATAAAGGATCTTGTTTTTTTCCCTCTGAAAAAAACAACTTCAGTTAATACAGGTTCATCAAATTGAATTACATCAACACCTGCTTGTACCAAATTATCTATTTCTTGTTTTAAAATTTTAATTACATCTTCACCTAATTCTTCCTTGCTATTATAGAATTTCTTACTAAGGGCAGGAAGCCACATAGATCTAGTCATTAAATAAGGCCCTGGAAGTGTTGCTTTTTACTGGTGAGTTTGTAATTTTTCTTTAAAAATTTAATTTCGTCAGAAACTAAACTCTTATTATATTTTTAAAACACCATTACAAATTGCATTTTTTTATGCTAACAGATGGAACATCTAATGTTTCTAGAATTTGTTCAAATGCTTGTTTATCTTCTATATACTCAAGCATATCTCCCATATTCATCATTACAACACCATCAATTTTTATCTGCAACGAAAGAAACATAATTATCTCTTGCCAATTCACCATTAGTTATTAAATCTATAGAATACTTTTTCTTGAAGCTTAACTAAGTTTTTCAGTTTCAGTCTTAATTAAATCTTCATATTCTTTTTCATAATCCAAATCCATTTTTAATCTTCTATTCAAAGCCATTATTTTTTTACTTCTAGGCATACTTCCAATTAGAGAAGTTGAAAATGGTTTTAAAAATTTTTTTCATTACGTACCTACTTATAAAAAGTTTCTAAAAAAAATTTATATACTCATTGGCATTTTTTTATTTGTTCAAATCCTGATGTTCTACCAACAACCCATTTTTTTAGACCTTCCATATCCATCATTTCTTTGTGGTCAGGATTATTATAATCCATTTTTGTGTAATATTTTACCAAATAATTCAAATCTTTCAACTTCAAGATCTGGTCTTCCTGAAAATATACAATGATCAAAATTTGGAGTTTTATAAACAATCTCAACTTGATTTTTCATCAAGAGTTCCATCAAGTATCCATGCTTCATAATTTAAATCTAACATCCAAGTTGCGTCAACTTCGCCATTAATCATTGCTTTTGCAGAATCCAATTCTCCACCAACATGATCTCCGTGTAGACCAATACCTATATCAAATCTTTTTTCAACATAGTCTTTTCCAAATTCAAGTCCATGTTGATGTAAATTATATATTGGGATAAGTCTAGCTTGAGGAGAATCTATAGCTCCAAAACCAATTGTTTTTCCTTTTAAATCTTCAATTGATTTTATATTTGAAGATTTTTTTACAACCAAATAAGTTGAACGGTCATTATCAGTATCTCTCATAGATCCATTTAAAGATTTTCCATTTGTTCTTAAATAAGCATCTAACCAAGCAAGTGGTGAATTCCAAGCTACATCAATTTCACCTTTCATAAGACCATCTACTTGAGATCTATAGTCTTTATAATAAACTGGTTCGATTTCAAAACCTTCTTCTTTAAAGAAATCAGCTATTATTCCCCAGATTACAGTAACTCTAGGCGCATATACTACTGCACCAACTTTTTAATTTATCCATATAGTAATCTCCTATTTCTAAATTTACTAATTATTATCAATACATAAGATAGAATTTAGATTAATGGTAATCCCATAAGAGCTCTTCCTAACCATAGAATTAGAACATCAACTCCTGGAGCCATTATTTGTCCAGCATAAGAATCTCTTAATAATCTTTCCATTATTCCCATCTTATTATAAGCTTTTCCTCCGCCTACTCTCATACCTAATCTTGCAACTTCTATTGCAGCTTCAGATGCGAAAATTCTAGCTGATATAATTTTTAAAACAGCATCACTTTCACCAGCATCAGCAGCTCTAGCAGCTTCTTTTTGTTCCTAATATTGCAGCATTTGTTTGAGAATAAATTCTTGAAATATGTGTTTGTATAGTTTCATATTCTGCAAGTTTTGGTCCAAAAGTATGTTGTCTGTTTGTAGCATGATTTAAAGCTTCTTGAAGAACAGCTTCACATACACCAGTATAAACTGAAGCTAAACCAGTAATGAAGAATGGTGCAACAACTTCAAAAATATGAGTCATAGCATCTCCGATTTCTCCAATTCTATATGATTTTGGTAAATGAACATCTTTAAATTCCATAGGACATGAAACATTTCCTCTCATACCTAAACCATTCCATTCACTTTGTTTAAATTCAACACCAGCAGTTTCAATAGGAACTATCCAGTTATCAATTCCTTCTCCAGATTCTGAAGAAGATAGTAATAAATAATATGATGCTTGTCCAGCAGAAGTAACCATACTCTTTGAACCATTTAATATTACTTCTTTATCTGTAAATTCTGCTTTAATATCTGGAAGATAGAAGTTTGTTCCTGATCCAAATTCTGAATAAGCAAATCCTAAAAAAATTTATTATTTTCTACTACATCTTTAACTATTTTTATTTTTTTAATTCTTCGCTACCATATTTTTAAAAACAATGCTTAAACAAACATTATGCATCATATAGCAAAGTCCTGCTGTTGCACTACTTTTTTTGCAAAAAGCTCTACAAGCTTCAGAATGTTCTGTCATTCCTTTCCCTAATCCGCCTAGTTCTGTTGGAACCATTAATTTAAAATATCCAGCTTTTTCCCATTTCCTTAAAAAGATTCGACAGGAAACTCCATCTTCTCATCAATTTCTTTTTGCATAAGGCAAAAATATGTTCATTAGCAAATTTTAATGCTTCTTCGTAAAAAAATTACTCATGTTAACCTCCAATTTTTTTGAAATATAAATAATCGTCATAATCTATGAAGATTATTTATTGTTTGCCCATTATAACATATTAATAATCATTTTTTTAAAAAAATTCAGTTTGATAGTATAAATAATTTTTTTGGTTATTTTTTTAGAGTTTAGTGATTTTTTTCAATATTTATAAGCATTTTTTTCCATAAATATTTTTTTATGAAAAAAATATTATTATAGGTGTTATTAATTATTAATTTTTATCGATGTTGAAATTTACAATTATAAAAAAATTTAAAATCATAAAAAAATTTTTAATAAAAAAATATCAATCATATAATTACGGTTTAGTCATACTTTGATATTATAATAATAAATCTATTTATTTTTAGACATTAAAAAAACTGACTTTTTCAGTCAGTTAATTTTTCTTCCTGTAATACACCCTGTCTAAGCTGTCCACAAGCTCCATTTATATCGTCACCTTGTTTCTTTCTTATTGTTGCATTTATTCCATAATTTTCAAGCATGTACTTAAATGCATAAATATATTTAGTACTCGGTGCTACTCCGTCAAACTCTTTAATTGAATTTAAAGGAATAATATTTATATGGCAGTTTAAGCCTTTTTAGAATATTTTTTTCAATTCTAATGCATGTTCTCTTGAATCATTTTGTCCTTTTTATTATAGTATATTCAAAACTAACTCTTCTTGATGTCTTATCAAAGTAATATTTACATGCTTTTAATATTTCATCAATTGAAAAAAACTATCTGAAATAGGCATAATCTCTCTTCTTTCTTTTTGGAATGGATTGTGAAGAGAAATTGTAAGTGTTACTGGTAATTTTTTTCATCAGCTAATTTATATATATTATGGACAATTCCACAAGTTGAAATAGTAATATTTCTAAGACTTAAAATTTTTTTACCTTTTTTTCAGAATTTATAAGTTTTAAAAAAATCCTATAATATTTTTTTGTAATTGTCTAGTGGCTCGCCTATTCCCATAATAACTATGTTATTTATGGTTAAATTCAAATCATTTTTCTATCAAATAAATTTGATTTAGCATTTCGGCAGAAGTTAAATTTCTTTTAAAAATTTTTCCTTTGTAGAAGCACAAAAAGTACAACCCATTCTACATCCTACTTGGCTTGAAATACAAACTGTACAATAACTACCATAATCCATAAATACAGTTTCTATTATTCTATTGTCGTATAATTTTTATTAAATATTTTTTTCGTATTATCTATCTTTGATTCGTACTTTTGTATAAATTGTTGAAGCATTTATAAAGCCAATATCTTTAAGTTTTTTTCAATTAAAACCTTAGGTAATTGTTTACAATTTTTCTATATCATAGTTTTTTTCTTTTGATGCATAAATCTAAAAAAATTGTTCTGCCCTAAACTTTTTTTCTCCCAAACTTAAAAAAATAAGTCTTCTAATTCTTCAAGTTTCAAAGAATTGAATTCTATTTTTTTATTTTTCCATTATTTTTCTTCCTTTAGAATAAAATCTCTTAATAAATTATCTACAGACATAAAACGAACTTGTTTTTTTCTTGTACTTTACCTTTAATTGTACGAATAAGTGTATAAGCAAGCTCACCTGCAAGCCCCTGCCCCCTAGCTGTAATTATATTATTATCAATGCAAATTGCATCTTCTTTTTATATTTGCATCTAATAATTCTTCTTCCATTCCTGGATAAATTACTGCATTCCTCCCAGATAAAAACCCCTGCCTTTGCAAGCACAGAAGGTCCTGCACAAATCGCAGCAATTAATTTATGGTCTTCATCAAATTTCTTAATTATATCTAAAACTCTCTTATCATCTCTAATATCAAAAGCAGCAGGAAGTCCGCCAGGAATAATTATCCCAGCATACTCTTTTAGACTTATATTTTTCTATCAAATCATCTGCTAGAACAGTTATTCCTCTATTACTTGTAACTTGAAGTTTTTCCTGTAATTGAAATCATATCTACTTTAATATCAGCTCTTCTCAAATAGTCTACTTGAGTAAGTGCTTCAACTTCTTCAAAAAGTATCTGTTAAAATTAAAATATATCTATCCATTTTATTCTCCTAATATTCTCTTTTAAAAAAATTGTCCAGTATACGATTTTTTTCACACTTAGCAACTTCCTCTGGAGTTCCAGTAACGACAATAGTTCCACCACCATCGCCACCTTCAACTCCTAAATCAATAATATGATCTGCAATTTTTTTATCATATCTAAATTGTGTTCAATAACAATAACAGTATTTCCTTGTTCAACTAATGTATTTAAAACTTCAATTAATTTTTTTAATATCATCAATGTGTAGTCCCGTTGTTGGTTCATCTAAAATATAAACAGTTTGACCAGTACCACGTTTTTGCAAGTTCAGATGCAAGCTTAACTCTTTGAGCCTCTCCACCTGAAAGTTCTGTTGAACTTTGTCCAATCTTTATATAATCCAATCCCACATCATAAAGAGTTTGTAATTTTTCTTTTTTTATTGAAGGATGATTTTTCAAAAAAATTCAAGTCCGTCTTCAACCGTCATTTCCAACACCTCAGAGATATTTTTTTCCATTGTATGTTACTTCTAAAGTTTCTCTATTATATCTTTTTCCACCACAAACTTCGCAAGGAACATATACATCAGGTAAAAAGTGCATTTCAACCTTAATAGTTCCATCACCTTTACAGGCTTCACAACGTCCACCATGAACATTAAAACTAAATCTACCTTTGCTATATCCTTTCATTTTTGCCTTTGTGGTCATTGCAAAAACATCTCTAATATTATCAAAAACTTTAGTATAAGTTGCAGGATTTGAACGAGGAGTTCTTCCTATCGGGCTTTGGTCAATTTCAATAACTTTATCAAGTTTTTTTCATAACCCTCTATTCTATCAAACTTTCCTGTTTTTTTGTTTACTTCTATTTAATTTATTTGATAATTCTTTGTTTTAAAATAGAATTTACCAAGCTACTCTTACCACTTCCTGAAACACCTGTTACACAAGTAAATACACCTATAGGAAATTCAACGTCAATATTTTTTTAAGATTATTTTCCTTTGCTCCAAACACTTTAATTGTATCTGTGTATTTTTCTTCTTTCTTTTGGAACTTCTATTTTACTTTTACCTGAAAGATAAGCTCCAGTAATGGATTTTTTACTCTTCATAATATCTTTAAGAGTTCCTTGAGCAACAACTTCACCGCCATGAATACCTGCTCTTGGACCAATATCTACAATATAATCTGCACAACGAATAGTATCTTCATCATGTTCAACTACAATTAAGGTATTTCCAAGATTTGTTAAATTTCTTAAAAGCATTTAAAAGTTTTTCATTATCTCTTTGATGTAAACCAATACTTGGCTCATCTAATACATAAACAACTCCCACTAAACCTGATCCTATTTGAGTAGCAAGTCTAATTCTTTGGCTTTCTCCACCAGAAAGAGTTCCAGCACTTCTTGCTAAGGTTAAATATTCAAGACCAACATCTTTTAAAAATTTAAGTCTTTCTCGAATTTCCTTTAAAAATTCTTTCTCCAATTATACTTTCAGTTTCTGTTAATTCTAAATTATTAAACCATTCATTTAATTTTTGAACTGACATTGCAGTAACATCTGAAATATTCTTATCTCTTATAAATACAGAAAGAGCTTTTTTTCATTAAGTCTTTTTTTCCCTTACAAGTTTCACATTCCATTTCAGACATAACTGTTTCTATTTTTTTCTCATAGAAGACATTGGAGAAGAAGCATATCTTCTTTCCAAATTCTTAATAATCCCTTCAAAAAGGTTTATTAAAAGTTTTATTCTCATTCGTAAATTTACTCTCAAACTTGAACTTTACTTCTCTTGAGCCTGTTCCATAAAATAGTTCATCTATAGTTTCTTTACTCAAATCTTTAAAAAGGAGTATTTTTCATCAAAACCATTATACTTTATTATTTCGTTGAATATTTTATAATAGTATCCATCTTCTCCAGTAGTCATATTGTAACATTCAATAGCTCCTTCTAAAAGGGATTTAGTTCTATCAGGAATTACTAAATCAGGATCTATAATTTTATGACTTCCAAGTCCATTACAATCATGACACATACCAAATGGACTGTTAAAAGAAAAAAAGTTCTAGGCTCAATTTCATCAAAAGAAATATGTCCGTTTGGACAGGACATTTTTTCAGAGAACATAATTTCTTCTCCATCAACTACTTTAACTTTAACAATACTTTCACTAAATTTGAATGCTGTTTCTAAACTTTCAGTAAGTCTTGATTCAATTCCTTCCTTAACTACAAGCCTATCTACAACAATATCAATATTATGTTTTTTTATTCTTGTCAAGTTCAATTTCTTCTGTAAGTTCATATTCCTTATCATCTATAATCGCACGAACAAAGCCTTGGATTTTTTTATGTTTTTCTAAAAGTTTTTTTATGTTCACCCTTTTTTTCCACGAATTACAGGAGCTAACACGAAAATTTTTACTTCGCTCTTCTAACTTCATAACTCTATCAACCATTTGGTCAATACTTTGGCTTTTTTTATTTCAGTTCCACATACTGGACACTTTGGAATTCCAATTTTTTTGCAAAAAAAGCAATCTCAAATAATCGTAAATTTCTGTAACAGTACCCACTGTAGATCTTGGATTTCTATTTGTAGTTTTTTTGATCAATAGAAATTGACGGACTAAGCCCGTCAATATATTCAACATCAGGTTTATCCATTTGACCTAGAAATTGTCTAGCATAACTAGATAAACTTTCAACATATCTTCTTTGTCCTTCAGCATAAATAGTATCAAAAGCTAAAGAAGATTTTTCCACTTCCACTAAGTCCTGTAAAAAAACAACCATTTTATCTCTTGGAATTTCTAAATCTATATTCTTTAAATTATTTACTTTTTGCCCCTTTAATTCTAATTGTATTTTTTTAGACATCTAATCCCCACATTTCCTTTAATCTCTTAATTTCATCTCTAATTGACGCTGCTCTTTCGAAGTCTAAAGAGTCGGCTGCAGATAACATTTCATTTTTTTCAAATCTTCAATGAAACTTTCATAATCTGTAATTTCAACATCTTCATTCTTATATTCAACAGCATCCTCTGCAACTTTAGTCGCTTGAATAATCTCTCTAATATCTTTCTTAACACTCTTAGGTATAATATTGTGTTCAATATTATATTTATCTTGAATTTCACGTCTTCTATTTGTTTCTTTAATCGCAACATCCATTGACTTCGTAATTCTATCTGCATACATAATAACTCTTCCGTTTGCATTTCTCGCAGCACGTCCAATAGTTTGAATCATAGATGTTTCAGAACGCAAAAAAATCCTTCCTTATCTGCATCCATAATAATAACCATGCTTACCTCTGGCAAATCAAGGCCTTCTCTAAGAAGATTTATTCCTACAAGTACATCATATTTACCAATACGCAAATCTCTAATTATTTCCATACGTTCAATAGTATCAATATCACTATGCAAATAAGTGGTTTTAATTCCAACATTTTTTAAATAATCCGTTAAGTTTTCAGCCATTTTTTTAGTCAAAGTTGTAATTAAAACACGTTCTCCTTTTTTAATAACTGAATTTACTTCTCCAATTATATCATCAATTTGACCTTCAGTTTTTTTCTAACTTCAATTAATGGATCTAAAAAGACCAGTAGGTCTTATTATTTGTTCAACTTCTTCTAAATTATGGCCCTTTTTCGTACTTCCCTGGAGTAGCAGAAACATATAAAATTTGATTAACCATATTTTTCAAATTCTGTGAACTTTAAAGGTCTGTTATCTAAAGCAGATGGTAATCTAAAACCGTAATCTACAAGATTTTGTTTTTCTACTTCTATCCCCTTCATACATTGCACCTATTTGAGGAATAGTAACATGACTTTCATCTACAATAATTAAAAAATCATCTGGAAAATAATCAATCAAAGTATAAGGTCTAGAGCCTCTTTCTCTACCACTTAAATGAGCAGAGTAGTTTTCTATACCACTACAAAAACCAATTTCTTGCAACATTTCCAAATCATATTTTGTTCTTTGTTCAAGTCTTTGTGCCTCAACTAATTTATTTTCTTTATTTAAAACTTCAAGTCTTTCTTCTAATTCTTGTGAAATTGTTCCTATAGCTCTTTCAATTTTTTCAGAACTTGTAGCAAAGTGAGATGCTGGATAAATAGCAACATGCTCACGAGTTCCTATGACATTACCTGTTAGAGCATCAATTTCTGAAATTTTATCTATTTCATCTCCAAAAAACTCTACTCTAATACTATTTTCGGAAGAAGAAACTGGAAATATCTCTAAACTATCTCCTCTTACACGAAAAGTACCACGAATAAAGTTAATATCATTTCTCACATATTGTATATCAACAAGTTTTTCTTATTACTTCATCTCTATCCTTAATCATTCCAGGTCTTAGTGATACAACTAGTTCTTCATAGTCAATTGGATCACCTAAACCATAAATACAAGAAACAGATGCCACAATAATTACATCTCTTCTTTCAAATAATGACATTGTAGCGGAGTGTCTAAGTTTATCTATCTCATCATTGATAGAGCTATCTTTTTCAATATATGTATCAGATTGTGGAACATATGCTTCTGGTTGATAGTAATCATAATAGGACACAAAAAAACTCAACAGCATTGTTTGGAAAAAAACTCTTTAAATTCACTCGCAAGCTGATAAGCCAAAGTTTTTATTATGTGCAATTACAAGTGTTGGTTTTTGTACTTTTTTTCAATTATATTTGCCATTGTAAAAGTTTTTTTCCGCTTCCTGTAACTCCTTTTTAAAATTATCTCTTTATTTCCTTTTTTTAATTGAATCCGCAATTTTTTTCAATAGCCTCCGGTTGATCTCCAGTAGGCTTAAATTTAGAATTTAAAACAAACTCCATAATCCACTCCTAAATATCAAAAATATAACATATTAAATCTTATCTTTATATTATACTATAAAATAGTCAATAACAAAAAAATAATATACCGCAAAAAAATTTATTTAATAATCAAATTAAAAAGTACTATCTATTATAAAATTTTTATTGTTGATAATATATATCAAAAGTGCTATAATTGTTTTTATAGTTAAATAAATTTTTTTATGGAGGTATTTATGTTTTTTTAGTTGTAAAAAAATTTAAACAAATCTTATGGAACAAATGAAAATAAAATTTCCGTTTTTAAAAGATATAAATTTTTTTCTTTAGAAAAAAAGGTGTGCTTTGTACTCTATTAGGACCATCTGGTTCAGGAAAATCAACATTACTTAATGCCATTGGCGGACTTGAAAAAAATCGACAGTGGTTCTATAGAGATAAATAAATATGAAATTTTTAAGTTTAAAACAAAATGCCCTTTCAAATTTTTAGAAGAAAATATTTAGGCTTTATTTTTTTCAATTTTACAATTTAATTCCGGACTTAACCGTAACAGAAAATATTCAGGTTGGTTCTTTTTATACATAATGATCCTTTAGATATTGAAAAAAATTGATAAAAGATTTAGGTTTATGGGAACATAAAAATAAATATCCAAGACAATTATCAGGTGGACAACAACAAAGATGTGCAATAGGTCGTGCTTTAATAAAAAAAACCTGAAATATTACTTTGTGATGAGCCTACGGGTGCTTTGGATTATAAAACTTCAAAAGATATTTTTATCTCTTCTTCAAAGAATAAATAAAGAGTACGAAACTACGATTATTCTTGCAACTCATAATGAAGAAATAACTAAGATGTCTAATATTACAATAAGGCTTAAAGATGGAGTTATATGTCAAGAAATTGAAAATTACAAAATAATGGATGCACAAGAATTGGAGTGGTAACATGAGAAATTTAAACAAAAGAATTCTTAGAGGTTTAAAAGCTCAATGGTCAAAAAATTTATTTCTCTTTATACTTCTGTTTTTTTATGATTTCCACAACTTCAGGCATGTTAGTTTCATCAGGAAGTATCAAGACTTTATATTATGAACTTATGTCAACTGGAGTTGTTGAAGATGGAAAAAAATTTTTATTCGCATTTGACCCTACAGATGAAATATTAAGATCCATTGAAAAAACTAATGTTAAAGTCGAAAAAGCTCCTTATGTTGATGCAAAAAAATTAATAAAAATTAAAGATGATAAAGACGAAAAAAACAATTAGGCTTTTATACAAATAGAAAAAAATATAAATCTCCCTGTTATAAATGAAGGTAATCTTGCAAAAAAACAAAAAAATGAAATAGCTATAAATAAATTATTTGCTGAAAATAATGATTTAAAAAGTAGGTGACACTATCACTTTTTAAAAAAAGAATTTTTTTAAAGATAATAAAGAAAAAAATTTTTTTAAAATAGTTGGATTTATAGTAACTCCGGATTATAATTCGTCATTTCAAAAAAATCTACAGATTTAATATTTAATGCAATAGATTTTTGGAGTTGGATTGGTATCTGACGAGGATAAAGATATTTTTTTAATGAAAGTAAGCTAAAATATCAAGTTTCTTATAGATTTAATGATAGAAATTTAAGCGAAAAAAAGAAACGAAAGAAAAAAATAAAGAAGTTGTAAATTCTGCAAATATATCAAAAAAACAGTTTTAGAACAACTTCCAAAAAAAGATAATAATGCAATAAGTTATTTAATTGACGATATGGGTGGAGATAGGCCTATGGTTATTGTTTTGCTTTTGCTTAATGGTAACGCTAATAGGATTCATATTTGCACTTTCTATTGTGAGTAAAAATACAAGAAGAATCTGAAATAATCGGAATACTTCTTGCGAATGGATATAAGAAATCAGAGCTTGTTATAAATTATATAGCAAACTCTCTTATAATTACATTTTTTTAGCCGCTGTTTTAGGAAATATTTTTTTGGGTACACAGTTTTTTTACAAATTCTTTTTAAATCTGTTTACTACAAATCATTTAATATGCAGAACTTCACTCCTAGTTTCAACTTTGAAGCATTAATAATTACAACTATAATCCCTATTTCAATAATTTTTAATTTTTTTAATTATATTTATATTTATAGAAAAATTAAACTTCACACCTTTAGATTTTTTTAAGAAAAAAATTTAAAACATTATAAAAAAATAAAAAGAAATTCAAAAGCATGATAACGAATTAAAAAGTCAACAAAAAAACTTTTTTTAGGTTCATTTAGAAAATCAATTATAAAAATCCAACAAAAGGTGATTATGTAGCGATAGTACTAGGAATATTTTTTTACTTCAATATTATTCATCTTTGGAATTTCTGCAAAACCTACATTCGATAACTACGGAAATAATATAAAAGAAAATTTGATTAGTAAATATCAATATGTGCTAAAGGCTCCTATTGAGATTAGCAATAAAACAACAGAAAAAAATATACGACTACACCAGCAAGTGTTTATCATAGTATCAAAAAAATCAGATGAAGACATACTTCTTTTTAGGAATTACTGAAAAATTCAAAAATACTTTGAAAAAAACCAAACTACCCGAAAACAAAAAAATGAGATAGTTATTAGTGAAAATCTTTCAAAGAAACTTAGAAAAATATGTTGGAGATGAAATAACAGTTAAAGGGAAATTGTCAGATAAAGAAAAAGACTTATAAAATAGTTGGTATACACAAAAAGTCTGCTAATCTTTCAGCCTTTATAAAGCAAGAATATTTGAATGAAGAATTAGAGCAAAATAAAGAATTCTTTAATGGGTATTTTAGTAATGAAAAAAATTGGATATTGATGAAAAGTATGTTTCAACAACAATAGATGAAAAATTCAATGACAGATGTTTCTAAACAGATGTCTAAACTCATGGGACCAATGCTATCTGCATTTATAGCTGTATCTACAATATTCTTAGCAGGCTTTACTTACAGTCTAATGAAAAATAATAACAGATAAAAAAATACTATCCAAATTGCATATTTAAAAAAATTTTTCGGTTACACAAATAGAGAAATTTCAAAAAAATCTATATTCGACCAGTAACTCTAACAGTATTATTAAGTTTAATAACTTTAATACCACTTGAAATATATACAGTAAAACAAATAATGTATTATTCAATGCTAAAATTTTTCAGGATATTTAGAGCTTGATATTTCGCTAAAAATTGTAATAATGTCAATTGTGATAACTATTGCTACTTATCTGTTTGTAAGTATATTACAATTTTTATAGAATATCAAAGATGAATTTCAGCGAAGTTCTAAAAAAACAGAGAATAATTTACTATCGCTTAATTCTATCATAATCAAGAGTATAATCTTATAAACAACGGGAAAAAAATTCCGTTGTTTTTTTGTAACAACTCTAATCCCATTAAATTAATATATCTAGTATTCAACAGAGAATTATGGTATAATATGTGTGTATAAATTTTTAGGAGGAACTATGAAAAAAAGTAGTTGGGATAAGATTCAAAGAAGCCGGAAAAAAATTTATTACTTTGATCCCTGCAACTTTAGTATAAATAAAAAAATGACCATGTAATTGTTGAAACTTCCCGTGGAATTGAATATGGAATTGTAGCCATTGAACCAAGAGAAGTTGAAGAGTCAAAACTTGTTTCTTCATTAAAACCAGTTTTGAGAATTGCGAGACAACATGGATAAATATATCCATGAAGAAAATAAGAAAAAAAGCTAAAGATGCTATAGAAATTTGTAAAGTAAAAAGCACAAGAACACGGCTTGGATATGAAATTAGTTGATTGCGAATATACATTCGATAATCAAAAAAAGTAATTTTTACTTTGTTTCCGATAATAGAATTGATTTTTAGAGAATTAGTTAAAGATCTTGCATATATATTTAAAAAAATAGAATAGAACTAAGACAAATCGGAGTTAGAGATCATGCTAAAATAGTTGGTGCAATTGGCTCATGTGGTCAGGAATGCTGTTGTAAAAGATTTTTTTAGGAGAATTTGCTCCTGTAACTATTAAAATGGCAAGAGATCAGTCTCTATCTTTTAAATCAAAAATAAAATTTCAGGAACATGTGGTAGACTTATGTGTTGTTTAAAATACGAACAAAATGTCTACGAAGAGAAGTTAAAAAAAATACCACCTTGTGGAACATTTGTTATTACTGATGAAGGAAAAAGGTGTTGTAGTTGATAGCTATACTCTATCTGAAATAGTAAAGGTAAAAATTAGTTAATGAGGACAATAACACAGAGACTATTAAACCATTTTTTTGTAGATAATATTGCTATTACAAAAAGAAAGAGATATGGCTTATGCTAAAAAAAGATGAAGATATTCAATTTGAATACATCGATCAATTATTGTAGTATATATTAAATAGAGTTGGTGACAACTCTATTTTTTTAATCTAATATTTTTATCTCTCTAAACTATTGACAATATTTGAAGAATATAGTATCATTTATTCTATATTTTAGTAAATTGTTAAGGAGTGATCTTATGAATAATATTGTTATTCCCGAAGGATATTCTTCAGATTTAAACATAATAGAAACACAAAAAAAGCAATTAAAGAAATTAAGGATTTTTTGAAACAAATTTAGCAAATGAACTCAATCTAACAAGAGTTTCTGCACCTTTATTTGTAAAAAAAGAACACAGGAATAAATGATAATCTAAGTGGAACTGAATCCCCTGTTAGCTTTTTCTTTAAGTGAAATAGAAAAATTTTTGAACAACTAGAAATCGTTCAATCTCTAGCAAAATGGAAGAGAATTGCTCTAAAAAAATTATGGAATCTCAGTTGGAGAAGGAATCTATACAGATATGAATGCCATAAGACCTTGCGAAACATTGGATAATATTCACTCTATCTATGTTGATCAATGGGATTGGGAAAGAGTTATAAAGAACGAAGATAGAAATGAGAAATTTTTTTGACAGATATAGTTAAGAAAATCTTTAATGTATTTAAAAAGAACTGATGAATACCTATCTAGAAGATTTTTTTAAACTATAAAAAGTCTTTACCAGAAAAAAAGTATTTTTTTATATCTACTCAAGAACTTGAAGATATGTTCCCTAACGACACTCCAAAAAGAAAGAGAACATAAGATAGCAAGAGCAAAAAGCAGTATTTATAACAAAAAAATAGGAAATGTTTTTAAATAGTGGAAATAAACATGATACAAGAAGCCCGGACTATGATGACTGGAATTTAAATGGAGACTTAATTTTTCTGGAATCCTATTCTAAATTCATCATTAGAACTCTCATCAATGGGAATTAGAGTTAATAAAGAAATACTATTAAATCAATTAAAATTAAGTGGTAACGAAGATAGAAAAAAACATTAAACTACCACAAAATGTTACTTAATGATGAATTACCATTTACTATTGGTGGTGGAATTGGACAATCAAGAATTTGTATGTTTTTTTCCTTCAAAAAAAGCACATATTGGAGAAGTTCAATCAAGTTTTTTTGGCCAGATGAAATGTTAAAAAAATTTGTAAAGAAAATAAAATAAATTTACTATAAAAAAAAGGATATGATTATCATATCCTTTTTAATTATCTCCCAGTTTTATAAACTCGATATTATTTTTTTGAGTAACTCAATTGCATACTCATCCATTCTATAACTATTATCATAGTATATTTTTTTGAAATTCCAGCTTGAATTAACGCCTTAGTACAATTCAAACATGGAAAATGAGTTACATAACAAGTGCATCCCTTTACTTTTTATTCCTTCTCTTGCACAATATAAAAAGTGCATTTTGTTCAGCATGAATTGTTGCGATACAATGACCATCTCTCATTGTATGACCTATTTCATCACATTGAGGATTTCCTGAAATTGAACCATTATATCCAGTTGAAACAATTCTATTATCTTTATTAACTAAAAACACAACCAACATAAGCTCTATCGCAAGTACCTCTAGTTGCAACCATTTTTAGCTAAATCCATAAAAATATTCTTCCCAAGGTTTTTCTCATAATTCCCCCTACTTTCCAAATAATTTTTTTCTTCTATTTCATCTAGTTGATTTAACGCTTTTTTTCATCTAGTGTGTTGAAATAGCTTTTTGTTAGAAATTCTATTTTTTTATTTCATAACGGTTACTTTTTATTTTTTTAAATTCTCGTAACGATACAATAATTCTTTTTGCAGTTAAGACATTTCCACCTCTTTGTGTAACAAGTTTTTTTGAATAAGAGTGTCATCAGTTCCTACTGAAACTAAGATTTTTTTCTTCCCATTTCATCTAATTTTTCGATGTATTGGTCAGCAGTTTCATTTTTGTTTCGTATATACAACCTCTATACCTTTTTATAATCTCAGAGCTTCCCTTAAAATTAATCTTGTAAGCATCAAAAACTAATAGCAAATCTATTCCTACAAGTTTTGAATACTCTCCCATATCGTAAATCAACTCTTGTCTAGCATTTTCAAAACTCAACTTTAAAAAAATGGTTTGTATTTTTTTCCCAAGCATTTAAAATATTGTATCCATCTATAATTATTAATTTTTTTAGTTTTTCATCTCTTTGTCTTAATGCCTCATAAACTAGAATAGCACAGGCATTTGATGCGTTAAGACTTGAAACTTTACCTTTCATTGGAAGTTTAGTTAAAAAGTCACATCTCTTTCTTATAAGTTGACCTATTCCTTTTCCTTCGTTTCCAATTACTATTGCAATATTCCCTTTAAAAATCCATATCCGTATAAATTTTTTTCTGCCTCTCCACATGCTCCATAAACCCATACATTTTTCTTTTTTTGTAATTTCAAAATAGTATCTGCAATATTAGCAACTTTTTGCTATTTTTAATATGATTTACTGCTCCAGCTGAAGACTTTTTGAACAATTGATGTTACTGGTGCTTGATTTCTTTTTTTGAAACAATTATTCCATGAACACCAACAGCTTCACAAGTACGAATGATAGCTCCGAAATTATGTGGATCTTCAATTTCATCTAAAATAACTAAAAACAAATCTTCATTTTTTTGATTTTTGCACTATTAATAATCTCTTCAACTGTTGAATAGTCAAAACTAGAAACCAAAGCACAAACACCTTGATGTACAACACCTTCTGCCATATTTTTCTAATTTATGTTTATCAATTTCAGAAATTAAAAATACCATTAGCTTTAGCCTTTCCAATTATTTTTATTTATTGAGCCTTTTTAAATCACCTTTTTAAAATGTAGATTTTTTTCTACTTTTCTATCACTTTCTAAAGCCTCTAAAACAGCATTTCTACCAAATATATAGTCGCTCATATTACACCCTTTTTCCAAATAACACCATTTCTAGTGTCTTTCAATTCTATATTCATTTCTTTTTAAGATATCACGAATTTCATCTGCTCTCTTGAAATCTTTATTCTTTCTAGCTTCTTCTCTTTCTTCAATTAATTTTTTTCAACTTTTTTTCGTCCAAATTATTATCTTCTTCTTTTGTAAAGAAGACCTAAAACAGAAGCAAAAGTCATTCAATAATTTAACTGCTCCTTTTAACAACTTTTTTAAATCAGTATTTTTCATCAAATGAATTAGTATAACGAATAAGCTCATAAATCTTAGAAATTGCATCTGCAGTATTTAAGTCATCATCCATAGATTCTAAGAATTCTTTTTTTAAGCTCAACTAATTTAGAAATATCTCCATCTTCTTTTTTTCTTCACAAATTTCTAAAAGTCTTTCTAAATGTTCTTTGCCATTATACATTCTTTCAAGCCCATTTTTTTGTTTGTTCCATAACTTCTCTACTGAAATTTAATGGATTTCTATAATGAGTAGATAAAATCCAAAGTCTAACAACTTCTAAGTCATATTCTTTTTGAATATCTTTAACTGTAAAGAAATTACCTTTTGACTTACTCATTTTTTCGTTATCAACATTAATCATTCCATTATGCATCCAGTAGTTAGCAAAAAAATTTTGTCATTACAACATTCGGATTGAGCAATTTCATTTTCATGGTGTGGGAATTGTAAATCTTCTCCACCAGCATGAATATCAATTGTCTCTCCTAAAAGTTTTTTAGCCATTACTGAACATTCCAAATGCCATCCTGGTCTACCCATTCCCCATGGACTTTCCCAAGCAGGTTCAGTTTCATCTTTTCTTTTTTTCCAAAGAGCAAAATCAAGAGGATTTTTCTTTTCGTCAGAAATATCAATTCTTGCTCCAGCTCTTAAATCCTCAATATTTTTTCTTGATAATTTACCATAATCTTTTGCTTTAGTAATATCAAAATAAACATTACCATCAACATTGTAAGCAATGTCCTTTTCTTCTAAAATCTTTACAAATTCAATCATCTCATCAATACATTCTGTTGCTTTTTGGATGAATTGTATGACTTTCAAAAAGATTTAATGCATAACTATCTTCTAGATATGCTTCAATATATTTTTTTAGTAATATCTGTAAAAGGTACATTTTTCTTCTTTAGCTCTATTTATAATCTTATCATCAATATCAGTAAAATTACTTACAAATTTTTACATCATATCCTATGTATAAAAGATATCTTCTCAATGTATCATATACAATCATAGGTCTTGAATTACCAATATGAATGTAATTATATACAGTTGGCCCACAAACATAAATTAATGCCTTACCCGGTTGTATAGGTTTAAATTCTTCTTTCTTTCTTGTTAATGTGTTATAAATCTTCATAATACACCTCTCTATTTTTGAAATATTTTATTTTTTTATATAAAACAAAACGCCTCTTGAAAAAAACAAGAGACGAAAAAAATTCCGCAGTTCCACTCTAATTGAAAACTCCACTTAAATTGCTATAAAGTAGCAAACAATACTCCAAGGACGCACCTTCAACATTGATGTTTTTTTCACCACACAACATCTCTCTAAAATTCGTTGTTTCTTTTTCCTTTTTCAACGTAAATATTCATTTATAATAGGATACTAAATTATTAAGAAAAAAAGTCAATAATTTACCCTTAAAAAAACCTAATCTATTTATTCAATTCTTTTTTTAACTTTAAAAAGCAAATCAACCCTATCAGTTATTATTCCATCTACCTTTTTTTACCAATTAGTTTTTTTCATTTCTTTTTTTCCGTATTTATAGTCCAATAACAAACTGCCATATTATGTTTATGGAATTTGTAAATTAAATATTTTTGTATCTAATGGTAATTTCTCAAATCTTGGAATCATCATTGCATTAGTATTATATTTTTTTAAAACTATCAAATCCTAAATATGAATATAATACAACTTCTGTAGTTTTTTTCAATGAGCCAGAAATAATTATTTCACCTTTACTTATCTTTCTTAAAAACTCCAGATTATCCTCATTAAAACTTGAAAAAAATAACATTTTTTTCTAATCTATATTGTTTTTACACAATTATATAAAAGCTCTGCTGATTTTTAAACCATTTTCTCCATTATCTTTAACATCAATACTATATATAACAGAATCTCCAAATTTCTCAAAAAAAGTGAAGAAACTTCCATTGGATATAAACCACTTACTCTATTATCTGCATATGGTAAATTACCATTTAAGTTTTTTAAATCTGTATCCAAAAATTAAATTCTTTAATTTCATCAAAAAGTATAATCAATAACTTTTTCCTGTTCCATTAGTAGTTTCATCGATATCTTCATTATGTTGAGTGATGATTTTTTTCCATCTTTAGTTAGTCTGATATCAGTTTCAAAAAGCATCAACGCCCATTTCAAAAGACTTTATAAAAAGCTAATTCTGTGTTTTTCTGGATATAAATGACTTGATCCTCTATGTGCAAAAAAACTAATGGAAAATCTCCATTCCTATAAATCTTTCTTGCTTTTTTTCTCTTTTTTTAAAACATGAAAATTGGAATAAAACATAAATTACCACAATTAAAACGAATAAAAAAATAACCCCATTAATACAACTCCTTAAATTTTTTTATTAAAAAAATCGAATTTTTTTAAAGAAAAAAATACGATAATAACAGTATAATTATATCATATAAATAAAAAAATTATGATATAATTATACTGATTATATATCGTTAAATAAAATTGAAGAGGTTGGTATTTATGTTAGAATCTTTTTTTGGGGATAAAAAGTTATTTTTTTAGAACATTATTTTTATATAATACTTGGTGATTTAATATGCTCATTTGCAGTAGTTAAATTTTTTTAGTACCAGCAGGACTATTATCAGGTGGTCTTGGAGGTATTGGACTTATGATTGAATACTTATCTGGTATTCCGACAGGAGTTTCAGTATTTGTATTAAATTTACCTATGATGCTAATTGGAGCATTTTTTTCTTGAATAAAAAAATTCATGACTTATGCATTTTTTTATCAACATTTATCTATTCATTCATCTTGATAGCAATGCGTAAAATTCCAATTGATTTTAAACTTGATAATAATATGCTATTTGCTATTTTTTTGGTGGTTTTTATAAATGGAGTTGGAATGGGTGTTTTTATTTAGACATGGAGCTTGTCAAGGAGGACTTGATATAATAGCAACTATATTTAAAACCAAATTAAATATGAATATCGGTTCATCTCTTATGATGATAAACGCAATGATAATTGGAGTTGCTTCTTATATTTTTTTAGTCTTGAAAGAGGACTTTTTAACAATCGTTTCAATGTATGTTGCATACAAAATGCTAGATAAAAATCCAAATGGGATTTGGAGATACGAAGAAAATTATGATTGTAACTTCAAATCAAAGAGAAGTTACTGATAGAATTTTTATCTGATCTTAATAGAGGTGTTACTCTTCTTCATGGAGAAGGAGCTTATACACATAAAGCACAAAATGTTATATTCTGTATCGTAAGAACAAGAGAAGTAGTAAATATAAAGAGAATACTGGATGAAGTTGATCCAGCGGCATTTTTTTAATCATATCTGAGGCTTATGAAGTTAAAGGTCGTGGCTTTAAGGTACAAGAAATTTAGGAGGGGTTTGTTATGAATAATATTTTAACTTTCAATGAACTTAAAGAAATAGCTAAAAAAATTGCAATGGATGATGATAGAGTTGAAAAACTGTATATCGAACAACTTGAAACTCAAAGCATGTCCAGTGATGTTAACTTTTTTTAATGTTCTATATTTAGTAAAAGATTTATCTTTTGATGATACTTCTTTTGAATTTATTGAACATTTTTGGCGATATACTAACTATGTATGAAAATACTGAAAATGAAAAACATAATAGAATATAGAATAATTTACGAAAACTTTACACAAGGTATTTTTTAGAATTGTTTCAAAAAAATCTATTGAAGTTTTAGAAGAACTTCAAGAAAAAAATACATTTGCGTACTTAATAAAGAAGAAGAAAAAAAAGGTGGAGTTTATATTGAAAGAAAAAGTTCATAAACTTACTGAAGATGAATTCTTAGTAAATACTTGTAACTTCTTCTGGTATATCTTAAAATTTGAAACAAACTATATGCTAAAGAATTCTTAAATATATCTGAAGAATATAGAAAAGTTTTTAGAACTTTTAGATGAACATTTAAAACACTATGTTTTTATCTGAAAATAAATACCTATTAGAGTTAGGAAAAGAAAAATAAATTAGTATTTAACTATGTTGATACTGAAATTTTTTTGAAAAAAATATTTACAATGTTATTCAAAAATTGGAATTAGAATCTCTTTGGATTGCCCTATTTAATATTTGTGGATTATTTAGAAAATTATCTTTACAAATAGCAATTAATTTGAGATTTGAATATGCAAAAAGAATTAGATAGAGATACTGTAACATATTTAAGAGAACTAAAACAAAAAAAGCAAATAGCAGATAATAAAATTTTTTTAAAACAAAAAGTGCATCTAAAAGATGCACTTTTTTTATATTTAAAATATTTAATTGTTATTTCAGCGAAATCAAATTTCTTTACACTTGAACTTCAATTTTGTTTTTGTAAACCCATCAAAAATAATACTTTAGCATAAACTAGCTAATTACCGATAAATATTTATATCAACAACCTTCTTTTTCTTTTTAATACTATATTCATACAATCTTATGATAAATCTACAACCACAACTGCTTGTAATATCTTTTTGTGTCTTTATATTACTTCACATTGTATCTTAAGTATAATTTATTCTAACTAATCTTTTTTTGATACAAAATTTCACTCCTTTAAATACTCAAATTTCTTAATATCAATAATCTAATTTAAAAACCTAATAATTTCATATCATAGTATTTAACTCATATGTACTCAAGTTTCTTAACCTTGGTCTCAACTATCTAGTTCATACTGTTATAATATTATAATATTCCAAAAATTCTAGATATAACTTTATAGATTTCTTAATATCTCAATTATCTTATATATAATTTATATAATCTTAATCATACAACTTACATTCTAAATTTTTTTATGATTAGTTTTTTTAATCTTTAATTATACTATTATCAACCTCTTAATTCACAAAATATATTATCTGCTATTCAAGTTGCTGGCATCGTAAGTTTTTTTCTAAAAACCAATGATACTGCAACTCAGATGAAATTGTTTTTTAAAAATTTTCATTGGTCTTACCTCCAGTCATCAAACTATTTAACGCGTTATCTTGTTTGTTGTATATATTATACCCCATAAAATTTACTTTGTCAACACTTTATTGTGATTTTTAATTTTTTTCACTTTTTTTACACTTTTTTTACTTTTTTTGATTTTTTTATTAAAATTTATAATTTTTCAATCATCTTTTTATAAATTTTTTTCTTTCCAACTCCAAAAGTTTTTTTGTTTAATTTCTAATCCTTCAGCATAACCAACAAGCTTTCCATTACTTCCTATAACTCTATGGCATGGAATTACAATCGGTAATTTATTTTTTTATTATTTGCTCCACCTACTGCCCTTTGTGAATTTTTCATTACCAATTTTTTTATAGCAATATCTTTATAGCTACAAGTTTCTCCATAAGGTATTTCCATTAAAGCCTTATAAACTTTTTAGTGAAAAAAATCTCCTCCCTCTAGCTTAATTGGAAATGTAAATACTTTTTCTTTTTCCAGTAAAGTATTCTTCCAATTCTTTTTTTGCAAGTTTCAAAAATTTCGGTATTAGGAGAAATATTTTTTTCTCATCCTTTACAAATCTTATTTCGACAACTCTATTATCTTCTTCTATTATTTTTAATTTTTTTCCTACTGGTGAATCAAAAAAACTGTATAATTCATAATATCTCCTATTTATTCAATTTTTAAAAATTATATATAATTTATTGAAAAAAATATATTTAGAATATATGAAAGTAAAATTGTTAAGCCAAATAAAGTTAGTAAATAAACAATATTTGCTTTTTAGATATATTGATAACAAACTCATAATAAGGCCATGAATCGTATACATCTCAAAAGAAATCTTTCCTAAAAAAAGATAATACTCTATTTCTTATCAAAACAAATTTAGAGTAAAACCTACTACTTTTTTTACAATAAAATTCACATCATATTCCCCAATAGATTTTGTTTTTTTATAGTAAAAAAACTTTTTATGAATGACAATATCTCTAAAATTAATTTTTCTTTGAAATTAGAATTACCATTACAATAAAAATTAAAACATATTAAATTTTTGTACTATAGGATAATTTGAGTATATTCCAAAACTTGAAAAGAAGCTTACTAAATCAGACTCCTTATTATTCCAAAAATAAAAAAAGTCCATACAGATAAAATCAATAGTAGTTTATAAATATGAGTATTTAATATTTTTTTAATTTTTTTCCTTCAAATATTTCAAAATACATTCCAAATATCATACCTATCATACTGTTATACCACCAAATTCCAAATCCGATATTTTTTTCAAAACTAGTATATAACTGATTGTCAAAATAGTAAAATTAATATATGATAGATTTTTGATTTTTTTAGTCATTTTAAAGCTAATATAAAATATCAAATAAATAACTAAAATTGAATTTAAATACCATCCATTATTTATTAAAGACGATCCATTTTTTATATATTAAAAAAATAGAGTTTAATGTATATTCACTTTTTGAAAACAAATATATTTACAACAATATGCAAGACTGTAACTACAAATATTGGTAAAAAGTAATTTTTAAAAAAATCTCTTTTTAAAAAAATCCTTTCAAATATTTTTTTCTCTATTAAGCTTTACTTGTTTTTGTCATTCCATAAGCTGAAATAAAGAAAAAGAAACTAACTGCATACATACCAAAATTTGCAAAATGATGTATAAAAGGTATAGTATTCTCTATTTGAGATACATGGTGTAAAATTACTACAATAGAAAAAAAATACCTTTAAATGCCAATGTATCTTCCTTTGACATCAAATCATAATCTCTATCAGGTAAAAAGCATAATAAGAAAAGGTAAAATTAAAAAAATATTATTTTTAATCATAAATCCTCCATTTTTTTATAAAAAAAGAGATGTATTCCATCTCTTATATTAATCAACTACAAATATTCCCCCATTAAGTTCTTTTTATAAAGCCTTTAAGCTCTAATGAAGTTAAAAATTGTATTTGTTTCTATAATTGAAAAAAACCAGTTATTGTTGAAATTTTTATTTTTGAGATTTTTGGTTCTTCATTTATTAAATTATAAATCAAAAAGTTCCTTTGCATCCAAAATGTTTAAATCTTTTTTTCTTCCTTATTTTTTTGTTTAAAATAAATTCTGAAAAAAATCAATAACTCCATCTATTATATCTTGATAATCTGTAGCTATTAAAGCTCCATCTTTTATCAATTTATTTGTTCCTTTACTATATAGACTGTTAATATTTCCAGGAAGTGCAAAAATTTCTTTTGACTGTTCATTTGCAAATCTTGAAGTTATTAGTGTACCAGAACGATCTTGTGCTTCAATTACTAACAATGCTTTTTGACAGTCCAGAAATAATTCTATTTCTAACAGGAAAATTATGTGCTAATGGTGGCATTCCAACTGGAAACTCACTCATAACAGCACCATTTTCTATAATTTCTTCATAAAGCCTATAATTAGTCTTTGGATATGCCATATCAACACCACAACCTAAAACAGCTATTGTTCTTCCACCCGATTTCAAAGCAGCTCTATGTGAAATGGAATCAATACCTAAAGCCATTCCTGAAACTATTCTTATTCCAAGTTCAGAAATCGACCTTGCAAAATACTCTGTTGCCCAAGCTCCATAATTAGTACATTTTTCTAGAACCTACAATTGACAGTGCAAATTCATCCTCTGGTAAAATATCCCCTTTATAGTAAATAACTTGTGGAATATATTCAATATCCTTTAAATTAACAGGATAATTTTTCACTAAGGACACTTACAAACTTAACTTTCTTTTTTTCTAAAAAAACTCTCTATAAGCATCTGAATTAAATTTTTTTCTTTCCTCAACTAATTTATCAATATTATTCTTAGTTAAAAGTTTATTCTCTTTAAAATATTCTTCTGACATTTCAAAAAAATATCTTCAATATGTTCCAATGTAAAATGATTTAATAATTCATCTTTGATTTTTATAATCAAAATTCAAATAACTTAAAAATAACAAAAGCATCTTCATTTCTCATAACTAACTCCAATATTTATTACTTAAACTTTTTATATAACTTAAATACTTCTTAAATAATTTAATTCAATAAATAGGATTTTTATCTTTTTGTTGGTTTTTGATAAAAAGAAAAGATATAATCCAAATAACAATTTAATTAAAGCATCAATATATGCAATAATTGACAAAGACATATCAGAATAAATATATCCTATTGCAATATTTATACTACAAACTATTCCTAATAAAATCATTGATTTACCATGAACAAAATAAAATGGAATAAAATGTATTGCAGTAGCCATCAATGCACCCAACCAAATTAATCTCCAATTTTTCTGTTGCAAAAAAATGGTCCCCCTAATAAAAAAACATCAATATGAATAATAAAATTACTGAATATAAAAGAAACTTTATTTTTGAAATTTAGTTGAATTTCCAGTTGATAATTTATTAATAAGCTTTTTTTATTCATATTAATTGAAAGAAAACTAATAATATATCCAAAACTAAATACTTGCATATTTATTATTTGTTTTTCCTCCTATTAAAGTAGCCAATGCAATAACTAAACCAACTACGATTAACCATAACCCACATGATTTCTTATGGTTAAATTCTAATTTCTCTTCCTTATTGTATTCTAAAAATGACATAAATAATCTCCCGTTTATTTCTAAATTTTTTTGAATTCTTAATCTTTATTTATAATAATGCAAATTCTAAATATTAGATTCTATATTGTGATTATTTAAATACATCAAATTCTTAATTAATAAAAAAACTAGCCCCAATATTTATTACTTAAACTTCTATATCTGATAGCTTCTAACAGATGTTCTTCCTTGATTTCTTCACTTCCGTCCAAGTCTGCAATTGTTCTTGTCAACTTCAAAATTTTATTAAAAGATCTTGCTGAAAACTTAAACTTTTTTTAAAAGCAAATTCTATAATTTTTTTTCAAGTTTTTTTCATCTAAAATAATATATTTCTTAATCTGTCTAGCTGAAAGATTTGCATTATTATATTTTTTTCATTTTTTTATATCTTTCAAGTTGAATTTTTTTCTAGCTTTTTTTCAACTCTTTTTTTCTAATTTCAAAAGAAGTCTCTAAAACTTCTTTTTGAAGATAAATCATCAAATTTTTACAGGTTCAACTTCAACTTGAATATCAATTCTATCAAGTATTGGACCTGAAATCTTACTTAAATATCTTTGTATTTGCAACTGTGAACAAGTACATTTTTCAGTTTGGGATCCATAATTTCCACAAGGACAAGGATTCAACGCACAAACAGTTACAAAGTTTGAATAATATGTAATTGAAGAATTAGCTCTTGAAATAGTAACTTTCCCATCTTCCATTGGCTGTCTTAAAACTTCAATAGCTTGTTTTGAAAACTCTGGAAATTCATCCAAGAATAAAACTCCATTATGAGCAAGTGAAACCTCTCCAGGTTTTGGAATCTTACCTCCTCCTACTAGGGAAATAGGACTACTCGTATGATGTGGAGATCTAAAAGGTCTTTGTGTAACCAATTTATTATTCTTAAGTTTTCCTGCTATCGAATAAATCTTAGTACATTCAATACATTCTTCAAAAAGTTAATTTAGGCAAAATTGTTGGTAATCTCTTTGCAATCATAGTTTTTTTCCACTTCCCGGAGGACCAACCATCAACAAATTATGTCCACCAGCTGCAGAAATTTCCATAGCTCTCTTTAAATTTTTCCTGACCTTTAATATCTGAAAAAAATCTATATCATATTTAATCTCTTCATCTAAATTTACTTTTTACAATTTCTTCTTTTTTTATTTCAATAACTCCATTTAAACAATCGACTAATTCTTTTTAAATTCGAAATAGGATAAATTTCTATTCCTTGCACAATATTTACTTCATTTTTTTATCGCAAAAGGAATATAGAATTTCTTAAAACCAAGTTCTTTTAGAGAAATAATCATAGGTAAAGCCCCATCAAAAGTTATAACTCTACCGTCAAGTGAAAGCTCACCTAAAAAAACAGTCTTTTCATCAGGTAAATATTCAATCACACCAATAGCAAGTAACATACTAACTGCAATAGCTAAATCAATTTGAGAACCATCTTTTCTCAAATTTGCAGGAGCTAAATTTATTGTTACTCTTCCTGGTGGAATAGAAAATCCACTATTTGAAATTGCTGATTTGACTCTTTCTTTTGATTCCTTTACAGACAAATCAGGAAGACCAACGATATTAAAGGCCTGAAGTCCAGTTGCTAAATCGGCCTCAACATCAATATCGTAACCATTCAATCCATTTAACACACAAGTCTTAGTCTTTGAATACATTTTTTACCTACTTTCTAGCACATTCTGATGCTGTTCCTAAAAGTATTTGAAGTCCATGTTCTACAGAATCTATAATATACTCTAAAGATTCTTTAACAGCCTTAGGACTACCCGGTAGATTTACAATCAAGCTATCATTTCTTATAACTGAAACAGCTCTTGAAAGCATTGCTCTCTTAGTAATTGTCAAACTATATTGTCTTATAGAATCACAAATACCAAAAAGCATTTTTTTGTAGCAACATTTAAAGTGGCTTCAGGTGTAACATCTCTTTTACTAAAACCAGTTCCACCCGTTGTCAAAATTAAATTAGCACCTAAAATATCACTTGCATATTTTAGTTTTTCCTCAATCGTAGCTTGATCATCCGGAATTATAATTTTATCAATAACTTCATAATTATTTTTCTTTTTAAAAATATCAACAATTACTTCACCAGAAGTGTCTATTCTCTCTCCGACTGAACCCTTGTCGGATACAGTAATTACATAAGCAGTAAACATAAAACCTCCTAAAAAAAGCATTCTCTATATGTGTAATTTTTATGTTCATCAAAAAAATTATTTCTATAACGTCAAATCGAATTTTTTTGAACCAAACAAAATTTTTTTCTAACATATATGTCTGTGCTACATCTTGTATCTTTTTTTATCTTACTTCTATTTACAAATTCTCTAGGAAACCGAAATTTACATTTTTTTCTAGCTTTTAACCTCAATAAAAAAACTAGAAAAATCCTTATCTTTTGCAATAATATCTATTTCTCCAAAAGGCTTTTAAAAAAAATTTCTTTCAATAATTTCATATCCTTTTTTTCTAAAAAGAAATTTTACAGCCATATCTTCCCCATAATTTCCAATATCTTTAGCTTTCATTTTTCTTTTTTTCTTTTTCAAAAATATTTCTTTAAGAAAGTTACTCTATGAATTGGTGTAACACCAAATTCATCAATACCTTTATAGTGATCTTTTTGTACCATACCCAACATTTTTAATAAAATTGTAGTTTGGATATTTTTCCTCATATTCCACAAACATATTATCTCTGTATTCTTTTGCAATTATCGAAGCACAAGAAACAACATAAGAAAGCTCATCACCATGAATTAAATTCAACTGTGGAATATCAACATCAACTTTTTTTCTGCATCAGTTATTAGGAAATCTCCTGACACTTTATTTCCAGAAGAATCTTTAATATTTGAAATTGCAATCTTCATAGCAAGTCTACTAGCTTGTTTTATATTAATCTCATCAATTTTTACATTATCTACAATTCCAATCCCATATCCAACACATTCTTCTAAAATCTTATCATAAAGTGCAACTCTCTTTTTCTTAGAAAGTTTCTTACTGTCTGTTACACCATCAATCTTACTATCTTTTTTTCATAATAATTGCACAAGAAACAACAGGACCAGCAAGACAGCCTCTACCAACTTCATCAACTCCGATGATTAAATTGTAGTTTTTTTATAAATATTCTCAAGTTCTTCTCTAATTTCCATTATCTTCCTCAAACTTTTCAATATCTTCTACAGTTTCTAAAGTTATTCTTCCAAGTTTAACTTTTTCTAAAATCATCAAAAAAACTAAATTTGCAACCTTAAAATAATCTATTTCATTTTTTTCTTTAAAATTGCTCCTCTATTTCTTCCTATCTCATCCATTAAAAAAATATGGTTTCTTCATAAGAGTCTTCAGATAAATTATATCTATTTTTTTAAAAATATTTACATCTTTTTTTATTTAACTCATCAATAAAACGAAAAAGCTAAATTTTCAATATCCATAATCTCATCCTTAATTGCACCAGTAAAAAGCTAAATGCAAACCGATTCTCTCATCTTCAAACTTTGGCCAAAGAACACCAGGAGTGTCTAAAAGTTCCAAATCGTTCTTTGTCTTAATCCATTGAACTTGTTTAGTAACACCAGGCCTATCGCCTATTTTAGCACTCTTTCTCTTAGAAATTGAATTTATAAAAGTAGATTTTCCAACATTAGGAATTCCTACAATCATCATTCTAATAGTCTTAGCTGAAAGATTTTTTTCCTCAAGTTTTTTAAACTTGTCAGCTAACATTTCCTTTGCAACAGAATAAATCTTATCTAATCCTTTTTGAATGAATAGCATCTACAACAACTGCACCATACCCTTGTTTTCTATAATAACTAAGCCATTTTTTTAGTTTCGTTTTCATCTGCCATATCAGATTTGTTTAAAAATCATTATTCTAGGCTTATCCTTTAAAACATCATCAATAACTGGATTTTTTTACTACTTATTGGAATTCTTGCATCTATAATCTCTCCAACAATATCAACCAATTTTAATGACGCTCTTATATTATCCATAGTCTTTTTTTCATATGACCAGGATACCAGTTTATATTCATATTTCCTCCATATCATAAATAAAGCAATTGCTTTTAACTAATATTAAAATATACAAGTAAGGAGGTAAGAATTCTATCTCCCTCCTTAAATTTTTGATTACATCTATAGCGTAAACTATTTTTTCTCTAATCTTTTTTAAAAAAATACAATTGCAGACATTATCATTAAAAAGTAAAATTATACTACAAAGTACAACACCTATAATCTTAGTAGTATCCATTTTTACCATTAGTAGAATTATAATAAATTGTATAAATAAGCACTAAAGACACAGCAATAGAAAAAAAGCAAACCAAATATGATCTCTATATTTGCTATTTTCTATACTATTTGTAATTGTTCTTGAAATTAATCTACTTAACGCTCTCACGATGTTACCTCCTATTATTATATTCTCATTGTGTAAATTAAATCAATTTTAATATAATAACACAATTAAATTATAAAACTATAAATGATTTTTTTGTCAATATTTCAACCATTAGCATATTGTTTATACAAAAAAAGCAAGCTACAAAACTTGCTAAAAAAACTTAAAAAAATTAATACCTATATCTATTTAGTTAGATACTATTTACTAAAATTTTATATTATTATATAATTATTTTTGCATTCTATATGTAAGGAGGTGAAGCTATTGACCTCTATTGAAGCTATAATTTTATTAACGTTGTTGATTGCGTTACTAAAATTGCTAAAAAAATTTGAATAATCAACATAAAAAGCAAGGTCTGCCAACCTTGCTTTTTTATTTGCATTCAACTATGTGAGAAGAATTGACCTCTAAAAAAATTCTTATCTCACCTATATAATACCACAAATTACAAAAAGTCAACTTTACTTTTTGAAATTTTTTTAGTCCCTATTTAGATTACATTACTCTCAAACCTCTGGTCTTTCCGCCCCTTCTTCTAAAATGTCTTAGTACCTATGTAGATTACATTACTCTCAAACTTAGATTATAATACAGCTACTAACAATACAGTCTTAGTACCTATGTAGATTACATTACTCTCAAACATGTGTTTTTTTATATTATAAAAAAATAAATATGTCTTAGTACCTATGTAGATTACATTACTCTCAAACAACAAGTCATTCAAAAGAAATACGAAATAGTCTTAGTACCTATGTAGATTACATTACTCTCAAACCTACAATACAATAATTACTTTTTATATTTATGTCTTAGTACCTATGTAGATTACATTACTCTCAAACAACTTTATTGATAATATTATTATTTATAATGTCTTAGTACCTATGTAGATTACATTACTCTCAAACATGCAGAATTTAAAACTAATCAATATAATAGTCTTAGTACCTATGTAGATTACATTACTCTCAAACCTCTGGTCTTTCCGCCCCTTCTTCTAAAATGTCTTAGTACCTATGTAGATTACATTACTCTCAAACTGCAATGTATAATATGTGTATTATCTGTGAGTCTTAGTACCTATGTAGATTACATTACTCTCAAACCAATTTTTTTTGGATAGTTTGTTTCTAGCATTAGTCTTAGTACCTATGTAGATTACATTACTCTCAAACTGTTTTGTTATGCTTTGAACACGTTGCAATGTCTTAGTACCTATGTAGATTACATTACTCTCAAAACCTAATTTTTTTATATTTTTCATTAGTATTTGTCTTAGTACCTATGTAGATTACATTACTCTCAAACTTACATCTGATATAACAACTATTGCAAATGTCTTAGTACCTATGTAGATTACATTACTCTCAAACTGCCACTCATCGAAAAAAATGGAACGAGTTGGTCTTAGTACCTATGTAGATTACATTACTCTCAAACGGGTGGATTAATATGTTAAGTCATGTAATGTCTTAGTACCTATGTAGATTACATTACTCTCAAACAAATTTAAACTAGAACAAGCAGAACAACATGTCTTAGTACCTATGTAGATTACATTACTCTCAAACATGGGGAGAAAAGAAAGAAGATCATACACAGTCTTAGTACCTATGTAGATTACATTACTCTCAAACATAACATCGGATTTTACAAAGTGAAAAATAAGTCTTAGTACCTATGTAGATTACATTACTCTCAAACTAGATATCAGATATACTTTATCATGTATTTATGTCTTAGTACCTATGTAGATTACATTACTCTCAAACCTCAAATGCAAGATTTGAGGCGAGAGTTTGATGGTTACGAGCCATTATGTAATCAATATATTTCACATAGGTCTTCATCTATTACATAGATGTTTTCTTTTGTTTGAAAGTTATTTTTTTATTATTAGGTTCAACTAAGACTACTTTTAAAAATCATTATAGTTGATATAATTATAAAAAGTCAATTATTTCACTATCAGAAAAAAATACTCTTTAAGAGAAATAAACACAAAAATATTTTTATACCAAAGATTTCATTTATAACATTTATATAATTTATAATTTTATCAAGTAATAATTCACTATATTGTTTAATTTTTAACATTTAGCGATCTTAATATTTCAGTTACATCTAAATCACAAGATATGTCCAAGTACATATCGTATTGTTTAGTAATATTATAAACATATTCCTCTATCTTACTTTTTTTAAATTAGCTGTTTCAAATGAAAAAAATCGACCATAGAAATTTCTTTTTAACTTTTTTTATAGAATTTATTTAACGCAAACTTATTAATATCAAATGTAAAATAATCATAAAAAGTAAAAAAATATTTTTTTCTGGAACTAAAAGTTCAATATCCTTTGACAATAAAATATTTCCATCTCTAATATTTAGCTGATTAACAAATGCATTAACAAATTTTCTATATTCTATCTTGTTTTTCTATAACTATTACATTTATATTTTTCTTCAAGATTAAGCATAAAATTAAAATTTCTTAACTGTAATTTCAAAACACTTCAATCCTTTCATCACTATCTAACATCGTAGAACTATACTCTCCAACTAAGGTCTCCATTTTTTTGAAATTGCTTTTTCTGTTATTGAAATTACTTGAACGAGACCTTTTTGGAGGTAAATTTTTTTCTTTAACTTAGATAAAAAAATTATCTGCTGAAGTTGAATTTAAAAGCATTTTTACATAACAAGACTCCTGTAACATAATAAATCCGTTACTTATTAAAAAAACTTCCTAAAATGTCGATATTCTTTTTAAATCTTCACTTTCTAATGTTGGCAAATCAAAAAAACAATAAAATTCTCATAAATCTATAACTCATTTTCGTAAAACCATAAATTTGTTAAATCACTTTCATCTAACCCATCTAATAAACTTTTTAGTATAAATTTTTTTATTACATCTTGTAAATAATATTCCTTATTTTTTTATAATTAATTGAGTTGATAAAAGTTGCTGTAATTTTTCTCTTTTCTTCTGTTCCAAAATTTTTCAATTCCCATTTCAATTACCATTTTGTCTACTAATGGTCTAAAAAGGTTCCATTAAATCACAGGATAAATTAAAAAGGATTAAATTTGTTTCGGTGGAAAAGTCCAATATTAGTTATATAGCCATTACTAACTACTTCTCTATTAAAAAGAGACAATATTATTGAATAGCCATAATCTAAAGCCATATTTATAACATTTTTCTTTATCTTCCCTACTAAACTCAGTTCCAAATAGTGCGTTAAAATATACTTTTGCAGAATGTCCTTCTCTATTTGTTACGTCAAAATGTTCAACCTGAAACATATAATTCTCTAGGAGTTTATATTCTTTAAGATTAAAAGATTTCAAAAACCTCCATCTGTTTTTCTTATCTTTTCAGATACAATCAGAGTCCAAAGACTTTCTTTTTATTTCATTACTCCAATTTATTTGACTTTTTTTATTCTCTCGCTAGAATCATAACCTCCATAATATGGAATTAATTCTGATTCTGGATTATGTGTTTCATCGCAAAAAAATAACTTTAATTTTTATTTTTTTCATAAGCTCACTTAGCAAAGCAGATGTAATAGAAACAGATGTGCTTTCTATAATAAGCACACCTATTTCTGAAATATTAACTTGTTTTTAAACTATCATTTTTTTCTAATATTAAGACTTCCATATCTTAAATCTAATTTACATCTATCAGTAATTACAATAGTTCTCCATCCAGCCATTACTCTAGCCTTTCTAATTTAACAAACAATCCTGTTACAGATTCATCTAAAATTACAAAAATCTCTAATCAAATCTTCTTGCAATGTTTTTTTGTAAACAATTTGCTTTTTTTATCAATTTCTATTAGAGTTAAATTCAATTCATTATTCTCTATCTTAAAGTAATTTAAAAAAACTCTTTTATTAATTTAGATTTATTGTATAAAGTTAAATTTTTTTAAAAAAACATCATATTTATCTACAATTTCAACTCTATTTTTTTATTTGATAAGAATTCTTGAGTTTATAATTCTTATAAATTGGAGATTTTTAGAATCTCATAAAGTTTTTAAAAAAATAGTAAATTAAATTCATTGTGTAATCTTTCAATACATTCTTCATAAGTTTCATTAATTTCATTTTTTTATTTTTTTCTTTTTTTAAGAAATTAACAATATATCTTTGATTATCAGTATTTATATCAAGATTATTTTTTTCGAATTTTATTGCATTACTTGCATATTTAATGTAATCTTTATCCAAATATAAAAATCTTGCAATTATCAAACTTAATAACTCCATTTTTTTATTAAAAGATTTCACAAAATAAGGATGACCATCAATTAACACTTTTTTTGATTTTTTTAAAAAAATCTTTCTAATTAATTTAGCATTTTTTTATTTCCTTTAGTTTCTAAGAATTTTTTTCAATATCAGAGTTGTTTTTTTAATTTTTTTCTTTGTCAACTATTGTAATACTATCAAAACCTATTTTTTTCTTTTTCCTTTTTTTGTCATATTTGAATAGAACAAAATAAGCATTATTTAAAGAATCAAAAATATCCATACTTTTTTTAGCAAGCTCTACGCTGTTAAAGCTAATATTTCTATTTTTTTAAAAGCTTTAGGAGTAATTGCTACAATATTTCCAACATTTTTTTCAATTGTGTTTTTATCCTTTATAGTTAAATTAAATAGTTGACCTTTTTCCTTCTGTTATCATTTCTGTTATATTAACAGTTTTCCTATATACCATGTTCTCTATTGTATTAATTGTATTATATTTGGTATCTGTTTTTTTGAGAATACCCATGCAACATCTTCATTTCTAAAAAAACATCAGATTCATAAATATTTTTTTGAAGTTATATCCTTCTTTTTTTATTTGGATTTTCTTCATTTCTTCTCTTATTTTCTTTTTATAAATTTCCAATAATTTTTCAGTAAATTTAGTATTAAAAAAACATTACCTACAACAATATTTAAATATGCATCTTGTGCATGATGAGCATCGTTTACTTCTCTTACTTTAACTATATTATACTTTTTCCCTAAATTCACTTACTAAAGAAGCTTTTTGAATATACAACTTTAGAACCTTCAAATAATTTTTTTCAAAAAGTTTTTGCTACTTCTTTTTGTAGATTGTCTTGTAGTTACAAGTTGTCTTGCTACAAAAATCTCCTAATTCATCGTCAGTAAAATCATAATTTCTTGTAAGTCTATTATATTTTTTTCTTTGGAGATAAATTTATTTTTCTCTAAGGAATATCCAATAATTTTTTTCATTTTTAGACTGAATTTCTGGTTTAAGAAGTTCATTTGACTTATTGTGATTTTTCCTCTTTTTCAACTAAAAACTGTATTATCAAAACTATCATCTTTTTACTTTTTGATTGAGGATATATATGATCTATATCGTAGATATTACTGTTAAATAGATTATCTAAATCTATTTCTTTTTCCAGTATACATTGATTTTTCCCATTTGCATAAAAATATAAGAATAGTTTCTTTTGTCTTAATCTATTATCATCATATTTTTTTCAATCTCAGAACTTAAATCATGCAAATTACTACAATATTCTGCAAGTGGATTTTTTTCATAGTTTTTGTATAATTCTTTTTATTTTTATCTTTTTCTTTTTTTCAGTAGTTTTTTTCCTTTTTCTCCTCCACCTTTTTGCAACTTCTATAAATATTTTCTTAGGATTCTTACCAGTAATTTTCTTTATTTCCATAGCTATTTTTATAGGATTGAATAATTGAACGTTTTTACTGAAGGCGAAACATATAATTCATTTAAATAATTTTTCAATATCAAAAATTAGAAAAAAATCTTCTTCTCCATTTATTTCATTAATCTTTTTCTTGTAAGTTAAATTTTTTTCTGATAATAATTCCATTAAATTATAATTTGTACTTCTTAGGGCTTCCATAACATTTTTCAAATTTCTCTGTATTATCATTCTTTTCAAAACTAATATCTAATAAAAAGTTTTTCTTGAAATTCTTCCCCATTGGTTATAACTTAATTTATTTATTTTTAGAGAATTCTTCTTCTGTAATATTGTAGTTTTTTTATATTCATTTCCAACAGCATTTTTTTGAAAAGTTTTTTTATCTGTTCCATATAAGCATTTAAGTTCTATACATCTTTCAACAAAGTTTTTTTACATTTGAATTTTTCAAGCCTATCACCAAGAATTTTTTTCTAAAAAGTATTATATCCTTGTAATTTACCATTAAATTCCAAGCCTATGCCAGTTATGCTTTCTACATCATTTACTGCTTGTTTTTTTCTTTTAAAAATTCCAAAAATTTCTTCTTTGTTACTTTAACTGTTGTTTTAAATAATTCTTCTATAATTTCATTTTTTTAAACTAAAATGTAAATGAGCATTATCTACAGTAACTTTATTTAATTCATTTAAAAGAATAAATTCTTCGTAAAGTAATGAATTTTTAGGGATAACATCTTCACCTTTTTAAGTAAGTACATCTATTAGTCATTCTTTTAATGAATTCTTCAGCACTCTTTTGTGTATCAACTTTTTCTTTGAAATTCCATGGAGTTATAGGACTTTTATTATTTTTCATCTTTTCTAACAACCCAAGTATTAGAACCTTTTTACATTTTTTTATCAGTATTAAGAGGTCCTACATAATATGGAATTCTAAATTTAAATAGCATAATTACTTTTTTTCATAAATTGTTTTGCCATCTCTATTTTTCATTTAAAAAAATGGATAATATTTACTTTGATTTTTCAAGTATTTTTAATTAATTCTATCTCATGAACTTGATAAGGTACTGTTGAGTTTTTCTCCACTTTTTTTAGTTTTTTTCCAAAAATTTATTATCATCAATTCTTGATAAAACATTATTAAATAATTCTTCGTCTTCTATTTCAACTTTTTAAGTCCTTTAAATAAGTTTTCTTTAATTCTTTATACAAATCAGCAAGACTACATCTATTTTTCTTTTTATTACTTGTTTAGATTTAATTTTTACTTAATCCTATATAACTTGAATAATTGTTTTTTTCAGAATTGCTTCTAAAAAAATTTATAATAATCAGATGGTTTTTAAATATTTTTTTAAATATATATTTCAAAGTATCTAAATCTTTTTTTATGTTCACAATATAAAAGCAACTTTTTGATTCTGAAAAAAACTATCACTATTTTTTTAATATTTTCTTTAAAACCATAAAAATCATATATTTTTCTTAGCTAAATCAACTATAAAAAAATATTTTTCTCCTAAAAAGTTGATAAAATTCATCTCTTTTTTTCATTTTCATAATCAATTTCAGCAAAACAAATTTTTTTGGTCTTTCAACTCCTCATTATTAAACACATCTTTTTAAATCAACTTTACTACCAATTCCTAAATTAAATATAGCCTGTACTCTCTTATCTTCAAATAACTCTTTCAAATCTGTTTTTATTTGATTTATTTTTTTATTACTTAATATAATTTCTTCTAACTTTTTCTTTTTGTATTTGAATTAATATCTAATTCAAAAATTTTTCTAGTATCCAAGCTTGTAACTCAGCAAAAAAATAGAATCAAAACTTTTTTTATATCTTCAAAACTTTGTCCTTCAAAAAAATAAAATGTCCTCTGTATTTTTAAAAATATGGTGTAAAGCTAAATATATAAGTCTTATATCAAACTTTTTTTATCTTCAAAAACTAGAGCTTTTTCTTAAATGATATATAGTTTTTATATTCATTATAAAAAGTCAACATCTGTATAGTTCTTATCATTAAATAGAGGGTAATTAAATTGAATTGACTTATCTTCGTTATATAAATTACTTTCTTCAAGTCTCTTAAAGAAAGTAGAGTCAACTTTTGAAACTTCTTCTAAGAATAGTTCTTCTAAAAGCTTCAAACGTCTCTTTCTTCTGTCAAGTCTTCTTCTGCTGTTTCTATAAACTCTTCTATCTTTTTGCTGTTTTTTGCCTCTTCAAAGAGCCTACTTCCCCACATATCTTTTTTTATTAAACCTTAAAAGTTTATACTGTAAATCTGTTACAGCCCAGCCGACAGAGTTAGTTCCAATGTCGAATCCTAGATAATAATCATTAAAATGTTGTTTTTCCCATCTTAACCTCCCAAAAATTTTTTTATTTTTTTATATTGACTTTTTTTAAAAAAATCTGTGATATAATCTAATTATAGGAACTTAGTACCTATGTAGATTACATTACGAGTTCAAATAAAAAAATTTATTCAAACCGCCAGAAATGGCTAACCTAATATGTTTAGGTCAACTCACGAAAGTGAGTTTTTTTATTACAAAAAAATATTTTTTTCAAACATTTTAAATAAAAATATGAAAAAAATAAGAAAAACCTTTTATTACAATTCAATTAAATTATAAAACTATCAAATGTTTTTTTGTCAATATGTATATTTTTTTACATATTTTAGAGATATAAAAAAAGAGTTAGTCATTCTAACTCTTTTTGAAAAATATTTATATCTTATATTTAATTACTTTTTGAAAAATTGTATATTAATGCTGTTGGAATATAGAATAAATATGGTGCTGTAAAGACTGCCATATATAATGCCATTTTTTTCTTTTTCTTGTTCTTCTACATCTAGTTTTTGAAAAAAACTAAATTTTTAAGTTAAAGAAATATAAAAAAATCCAACCATTGCTATAATAACTGTCATAAATAAAAAAATCCATAAATATTACTAAAAGGATTTTTCCATTACAGGAATTAGTATATTTGAATTTAACCAAGCAAAAAAATACTAGAGGATTCAGGAAGTCTTCCTATTAAATCTACTATGAAAAAAATAGTAAAATAGCTCCTATAAAATCTGCAAAAGAATCCAAATAAGAATACTTTAAAGATTACTTTTTTTATACTTTTTTTAAATGAATCATCTATCTTTAAAACTTTTTAAAGATAATAGAATTACAATTGAGTCAACAACAAAAATTAATTGGAATTGCGATTAGCCAGGTAATTGGAATCAATAGTAAAAAAACCAAATTGGGAAAAAAACACATTATAAAGCTTAAAAATTTTTTTCATAGCTCCTCCTAGTTTAATATTAATTTTTTTAGTTACAAAAAAAGAGTTAGATTAAACCAACTCTCATAAATTTGAATTAAGCAGTCGGTTGGTCGGTGTACCCAACATCTCAAATACCTAATTGAAGGTGCGGCAGGAACCTTTTTCTGCCCTCAACTACTTCTTTTACTTAACTATAGTATACCCTCTTTTTTTACTCTTTTGTCAACCTTTTTTTAGCCTTCCACTAAATTTTTCTGTTATTAAGTTTAAAATCATTTATACTATACATACTTGCGATAAAAAAACTTATCCTTACTTTTTATTAACTTTTTAAAACTAAGAGAACATTTTTTTATTAAAAGCATTTTTACATATTCTAAAAGCTATTTTTATTGTCTTTTTTTCATTAACTCCAACATAATCTGGATTAGCTATTATTTCATCTATATCATCTAAGTATTTTTAAAAACATCATAATGTTGTCTTTTTTTCTAAATGTCTTTTTTTAATCCGTGTTTTTGAAAACTCTATTTTTAGATAATTCAGTTTTAATACCTAATAATTCTTTAATACTATCCTTAACTATCATAATATACCTCTTAAGTATATTTTAGCATAAAATAAATATAAAAGCAAGACAATAAGAACCCCACCCTTCCACGATGCTTCGCATCGGGTGGGTTCAGGGAACCTTGTTGTTTCACTAATAAAAAAAGAGCTATCTTTACAGATAACTCTTTTTAATATGTAAGCACACCCAAGGTCGCTTAACAAGAAATGCACGGTGCCTTTGCAGTTAGCTCTAAGTAAGCAATCTTACGGCACATAGAGTATTTTACTTATGGCTGCTTCCGTCAAGACCTGACCAGATTCATAAAGCTCTATTGCGTAAGGACCCACTTGTCAACACCACTTACAAAAAGTCGGCTACACCCCTTGAAAATCTCACTTGGGAATTCAGCCCTGCTATAGCAGATTACAGGTTACAAGGTACTGCTATCACCCCGCCTAGCGCATGGCGGAGAGCGAGGATTTGAACCCTCGAAACGCTTTTTGACGTTTACACGATTTCCAATCGTGCTCCTTCGACCACTCGGACAGCTCTCCAAGATACCAATATATTATAATGTATTTTTTTAAATTTAGTCAATAATTTTTTTAATTTCACTTTAAAAAAACTCTGAAATTTTTAGTTGCTATTTCTTTTTGGCTTTTTCTGTATAAAAAAATTATGTGTAGTATTTTTCTATAAAATAAACTTTTTATATTTTTTTACTTCCTGTCTTTTTTTATATTTTTTTCAACCTTTTTTTATTTTTTTATACTCATAAGCATCTTTAGGTAAATCAGATAAAAAGCAATAAAAATTTCATCTTTCAATCCTAGTGAAAATATATCTTTGTAATCATCATACCTTATGTCAAATAAAAGAAGATATTATATTTATATCCATATTCAAACTATTTTCTAAAAATATAATTTCTTGAGTATTCTTTTTTTCTTCCTCTAAGGTAGTTTTCATATAATCATCTTCAAAAAAATTCCACCATCTAAGATAATCGCATATAAAAAAATCTTGAAAACTTTAATAATAAGTCTGCTCCTAAGGAATAACCCATTACTAAAGAATTTTTTTGGAATAACCGATTTAATCCAATCTAAAAAAATTCTTTTTCATTTTTTTATATTTACATCAATATTTGAATATTGTCCCGGAATATCTATATATTTTTATTTCATATCCATATTTATTTAATTCTAAATTAAACTCTATTGTAGTTTCAATTTTTACTACCTAATCCAGATAAAAAAATATTTTTCTCCATATTTAATAAAATTATCTCCTTAATTTCTACTTGAAATGAAAAATCCCAAACATAACGCCAAGCAAACATAATACAACACTCAATATTATATAAATTATTGCCATAACGGGCTTATTAATTTGAAATAAGTTATTTGCTTCTAGTGAAAAAAAGTTGAAAAAGTTGTAAAAGCCTCCACATACTCCAGTTTTTGAAAAAAACAAAGTTAAGTTTTTTTGACCAATTATTTTTTTAACCGAAATACCAACAACAATCCCAATCAATATTGCTCCAAGCAAATTTGTTATTAGTGTTAAAACCGGAAATGTATTCTTATATGGAATTAAGCTAATTGAATATCTTAAAAATCGCTCCAATAGCTCCACCTAATCCAACAACTAAAATCTCAATCATAAATACCTCTAACGCTTTTTGAATCATAACTACATAAGGAGGTAAATTTTTTTGATTTTTCAAATGTAAACTTCAAAAACTGTATAATCTTTTTTTGATCAATAGTTTTTTTAAAAAAAGCTTGACATTTCTGCGCTCTCAATTTGTCCACAAAGATGTCCAATGTAAAATGTTATAAAAAAATTACTCCTTTTGAATTTAATTTATCCAATAATTTTTCTTACACTTTCTTCAACATCTACTGAATTTGTAGTTATTAATTTATCCCCATTAGGTAGATATCCTAGGTTATAAATTGCAAAATCAACATAATCTTTAACATATTTATCAAAATTTCTATGATTATCTAATATTAATTCATAATTAGAAAAAAATCTTTAAGTAAATTTTTTTGAATTATCCAAAAGCTTTTTGTTGTATATCAAAACAATATAGTTTTTTTGGTTTAATAATCTCCAAAAATGTTTTTGAGCATCAAATCCATTCCCAACCGTCATATCAACTGCAATATTTACATCTTTGATATAACTACGCATAAAAAAATTCTATTAAATTCTTAGTATTATTTATTATTACAGCCACTACAACACTTTCCTTGTTCTAAAATTTCGTCTACATCATAAATGTATAAATCATCTTTTATTTTTAGTTACTCCTGAAATTCCATCAAAGAATATTCTAGAATAAAAAGCTCTTCTTTTCTTTTTGTATATACTTTATAAGCAATACATTTTTATAAAAAAATCTATTAAATTTTTTTCCATTCCCTCATCGTATTTTTATCTCTTCTAAATAATAATCTTCATCTCTAAATGTTAGTTTTACATATCCAATTATATTTTCTTCCATAACTAAACTAAAATAAAATGTTGGAACAGATAAGTCCATACTTCCGCCAATTCCATATTTAACATAAAGTTCTTCAAATTCTTCTGGCGTAGCATTTTTTTAATCCTATCATTATAAACTCCTTAAATATTCTATTTCTTCTTTACAAAGTTTTCTGTAAGTACCTATTTTTTTAAATTTCCAAGTTTTTATCTTTCCAAAAGCAACTCTTTCTAAAGAAACAACATTATATCCTAATATTTTTAAACATTTTTTTCTTATCTGTCTATTTCTTCCTTCTTTTTAGAAAAAAACTTTAACTATATTATTTTTTTAAAATCAAATATTTCAAACCTTGCTTCTCTAGTCATTCTACCCTCAAGCATTATTCCCTCAGATAGTTTCTTTTAAATCACTATCTTTAATTTTTTTATCAACTTGAACAATGTATTCTTTTTCAACATTATGCCTTGGATGAGTTAATCTAAAAGCTAAATCACCATCATTTGTTAAAAAGTAAAAGTCCAAAAGCTATCCTTATCCAATCGACCTACTGGATATATTCTCTCTTTGGAATCTATTAAATCTAAAACTATTTTTTTCCTGATTTTTGTGCCTTAGACGTACTGGAATATCCAATAGGTTTATTTAGTAGATAATATCTTTTAACTTCTTCTAAAAGCTATTTTATTACCTTCAACTGTAATTTCATCTTGTTCAGATACTTCCATTCCCATTTCTGCAAGTTTACCGTTTACAAGAACTTTTTCCCTGTTCTAGTAACAAATCTGCTTTTTCTTCTAGAACAATAGCCTGTATTTGCAATAAATTTATTTATTCTCATCTTCAATTTCCATATTTATTTCATCATCAACTATTTGATTTTTTTCTTCATCTGAAATGAATTTCTCAATATCAGGTAAATCTTTTTAACGATTTTTAAATTAAATTGATTTAAAAAAATTTAAAAGTTGTTTTTATAGATAATTGGCTTTCCAATTCTATCAAGTCTTCCAGCCTCTTCAATAAAGTCTTTTTGAAAGTAAAGTATCAATAGAACTATTACATTTAACTCCTCTAATCTCTTCAATTTCTTGTCTAGTAATTGGTTGTTTATATGCAATTATAGCCAAAGTTTCTAAAGTTGAGTTAGTTAAATGTTTCATTGTAACTTTTTCAAATAGCCTTGAAATTATTTCATGATATTCTTTTTCTGGTCTTTATTTGATAATGGTTAGAAATTTTTTTGAATAACAAGTCCTCTTTTTTTGAAACTCAAATTCTTCTACCAACTCATCAGCTAAAACAGTAGCTTCTTTTTACAGAAATTTCTAATACTTTTGCAATATCATCAATTTTTTAAAGGATCTCCATAAACGAATAATAACTGTTCAATTACTTGCTTATATTCTCTACTATTCAACTTCTTCCCCCACTAAATTAAGCTTAATTTTTATTATCTTTATCTTGAAAAAAATCCTAACAAAATTATTTTTTTAACAAGTTCCAAAATAGATATAAATATTGTTATAAGCTCACTTTTTTTGTTCCATTTTGAAAAAAATTAATTCTTCAAAATAGGCTTCTTTTTTCTCATATAATTTTTGACTTTATCATAGAAATATACTTTTCAATTGGAAATAAATCTTTTTCTATGATTTTTATCAAAAGAACTCTCATCATTTTTTTCTCTTTATACTGATTAATAATATTTTTCCATTAAATTTAATAAAAACATTTACATCAGTATTCAAAATAATTTCTTTATCTTCTGTTATATATTCTGTTATATCAGATTGCATTTTTTTGAATATGCTTTACTTCCATCAGCTTCAAGATTTCTAAAATACTCTCCAACTTTTTTTGAACTTTCTATATTCTACAAGTCTTTCAATCAATTGTTCCCTTGTAACAATTTCATCCTCATCTTCGTCTGTATTTTTTTGGAATTAAACTTCTAGATTTAATTTCAACTAAAGTACTAGACATAATCAAAAAAAGCAGAAATATCAGTATCTTCACTATGAATAGAATTTTTCAATTACTTCTAAATAATGTCTTGTTATTTTTGCTTATTTCTATATCATAAATATCAACTTTTTTTGTTTTGAAATTAAGTCAAGTAATAAATCCAAAGGACCTGAATAGGCATCTAAATTTACCATTAATTGCATTACATCACCAACAAAATTGCAAGATTAAGTATATGCTTCCCAACTTCACTAACAATTGGTGTTAGGAAAGTTCCAAATGTTCTTGTAACTATTAAAGCTAATAGAATTAGAGTTGTGTAACTTGAAAGTTTGAAATATTCATACTCTACATCACTTGATAAAAAAAGCACTTATAAAAAAATTGCACCATCAAATGGTGGTAAAGGTATTAATCCAATAATTCCAAAAAAACTATACTTATTGAAAAAAATATCTCTAAATAGTAAAAAAATAATAGTTCATTATCCTTTTCCAATCTTGATATATAAAATCGCTGATATTAAAGCAATTAAGAAACACATAAAAGCATTTGATAAAGAGTAAATTATTTTTCCCCCAAAAATCTATTTTTTTAAAATTTGACATCTTAATTTCCATTGGTTTTTGCCCAACCAAACTTAAAGATTATAAAACAAATAAAAACCCATTAAATCAATATGATTTGCAGGATTTAAACTTGTTGCACCATTGTTCTTAGGTGTATCATCTCCCAAAGCTAATGCTACATTTGCTTGGAAAATTCTACAAGCAACAATTACAAACATTACTGCAATTCCAACGATTACATGCTCCATTATACTGTCCATACTACCCCCTATTTATCTCATTTAAAATAGCCATTGCTGTTTTTAAAATCATTAATTTCTCCATTAAAATACATTCTTTTTTTAAGTCTTCAAAATGAATTCTAACTATACTTAAATTCTCGTCATCATCTTCTGGTAATTTAGAAGCAAAATAGACTATCAGCTCTGTAAATTACTGTTTTTTTCAGTACAAAAAAACCCACACTGTTATATCCTTCAAAAAAATTTTTTTCTAAAGTATTTGAACTAAATCCAATTTCTTCTTGTAACTCTCTAAGAGCTGTTTCTTCGTAATTTTTCTCCAACTTCTACAAGTCCTGCTGGTATTTCTAGAAATTCTTCTTGGATAGGAAATCTATATTGTTTAACTAGATAAACAAAACCTTCTTCATCTATTGGGAAAATTGCTACTGCATCTTTATGTTCAACAATTTCCCTCTTTAAAAATTTTTTTCATCTTTTTTTCAAAATATTCAAGTTTTTAAATTCAAAAATTTTTTTCCATCAAAAAAATTTCTTCGGTTTTTTTACTTTTTCTGTACATCTTAATCTTTCCTTTTTTTCGTTTGCAATTTCAATCATTTCCTTTGATTGTCTTATAGTTGTATCATTAATATTTGCACCACCAATAAGCCTTGAAATTTCCATAACTTTTTCATCATAATTCGCACATACAACTTTAGATAAAGTTACATCTCCGATTGTTTCTTTACTTATTATAAAGTGAGTATCGGATAAAACAGAAATTTGTGGTAAATGTGAAATTACAAGAAGCTGATGATTTTTTTAGAAATCTCTGCAAGTTTTTTTCTCCAACTATTTGAGCAGTTACTCCACTTATACCCGTATCAATTTCATCAAAAACAAGAGTTGCAATCTTATCTCTATCAGATAAAACTTTTTTAAAACCTAACATAATTCTACTAAGTTCCCCACCTGATGCAATCTTGTAAATTTCTTGAAGCTCTTCTCCCTTATTTGTAGAGATTAAAAAAAGTAACTTCATCAAAACCAATATTTGTAATTTTATTATTAGTTTTTTTATATCTATTTTTAAATATTGAATTTTTTTAAATCCAAATCTAAAAGTTCTTTTTCAATTAATTTTTTTCTATTCTTCTTGAAACTTCTTTTCTAGAACTTGAAATTTCATTTGCAAGTTTTTTTATATTCTTCACTTAAATTTTTTTAAGTTTGTTGTTTTCTTCAAGTAGTAAATCTTTTGAATGTTCAAGTAAATATATATCTTCTTCTAATGAATTTTTTTATATTTTTATTAATCCATTTTTTTATCTGTCTTAAGTTTTTCTCTTTAAGTCGTTCAAAAGATTGAATTTTTTTCTTGTAAAATCATTAAACTTTCTTCATCAATATAAATATTTGAATAATAGTCTTGTATTTTTTTGCATAAATCTCTTTTTAAACCAAAAGAAAGATTTTTCAAAGTCTTCACTTAATTTAACAGTTTTTATCATTTTTCTTCAAGAAGTGCAATATTTCTATTTATTTCGTTCAAAATAGAAAAAAAGCATTGACCTCTGAAGTCTCGCCATCAAAAAGCTCAATTAAATTTCCACAACAACCTAAAAATAGCTTGACTATTATTATATTTATCAAGCTCATTTTCAATGAATTCTTCATCTAATGTCTCTAAGTCTAGGCTATTAAGCTCTTCAATCTCAGCTTTTTATTTCTTCAATATTTTTCATCAAAAATTATTAACTCTATTTTTTTAACTTCTTTAAGTCAGTGCTAGTCTTTTTTTAATTTTTTTCCATACAGTACTTCTATTTCTCTTAATTTTTTTCTAAATTCATCATCACAAAAAAACTGTCTAAAACCTCAACAAAATCTGTTCTATTAAATAGAGTGTAGCTATCATGTTGACCACAAACATTTATAATATTTATCATTATTTCTGATAGAATAGAATTATTTACCGTTCTATTATTTATCTTTGAAACTGATCTTCCATTTTTTTACTTACAGTTCTTGAAATAACTAACATATTATCTTCAATTTCTATATCTAATTCTAGCAATTCAAATTTATTTTTTTATTATTGTTTCGTCATATTCTGAAAGGAAAAAAACTCCTTCCACATAAGCAGTATCACTACGTTTACCTATGGATGAAGTATTAGCTCTCCCACCACAAAGCAAAAGAAATAGCACCGATAATTATAGACTTACCAGTTCCTGTTTCTCCCGTTAAAATATTAAGTCCTTCAGTAAAGGAAATTTTTATTTCATCAACAATCGCTAAATTCCTTATATATAATTCAGATAACATAAAAATCCCTACCTTACTAGTTTCTTTATATCTTCAATTACAGAATCTAAAAAAAGATTTGTCATCAACTGCAATAAAAAAATAGTATCAGTACCAGTTACAATACCACTAACCATTTTTCAACTTGGCACTTTCAATATATGATCCACAAATACTTGCCGTATGTGGAATAGTTTTTTTATAAGTATCATATCTTCATTATGTTTTATAGACAAAATCGCAAGTTTACAAATCTTATTTAATCTTTCATCTAAGGATTCGTAAATTGAGTCCACAACTTTATACTTATATTCACCTTTTTTTATTTTTGAACTTTTAAAATTTTTTTAATTCCTTAATATCTCTAGAAACAGTTGCTTGTGTAGAACGAATACCTTTCTTTTCTAAACATTCCGAAAGTTCTTCCTGCGTTTTTTTATTTCATTATTTTTCAACTAAATCTAGAATAATTCTTTGTCTTGTATATTTTTTTCATAAAAAAACCTCTTAAAAAAACTCCTTTAATAAGTGCTAATTTTTTTCTTTATTCCCATCTCCTCCAAGAATTGGAGAATCAATGATAGAAATAATTTCTAATTTATTAGCTAAAAGCATACAGTCTAATTTTTTTCAATAACATCATCAATTACTTTTTTTCAGACTTTTACAATACCTTTCTTACTAAGACTTTTTTTCCTTCACATTCAAATTGTGGCTTAATTAATGCAACAATTAAGCTATCTTCTTTTAAAAAAATTTATGCAAATTTTTCAAAGATATATCTTAAAGAAATAAATGAGACATCTATCGAAATAAAATCGACTTTTTTTCTCCAATTATTTCAAAAATCTAAATATCTAAAATTTGTATTTTTCAAGACTTATAACCCTATTATCATTTAATAAACTATCTACAAGTTGATCTCTACCAACATCTATTGCATAAACTTTTTTTAGCATTCTCATTTAACATAATTTGAGTAAAACCACCAGTTGAAGCTCCTATATCCATACAAACTAAATTATTCAAATTGAGTTTAAAAATTTTTTTAATTGCACAGTCCAGTTTAATTGCCCCTCTGCCAACATAAGTATCTTCAAAAAGTTGAGTTAATTGTTATTAACTTTTTCATCTTCAATTAGCATGGACACTTTTTTTCTATTACTTTTTCCATCATAAAATGCTCTTTTTTTCAGAAATAATCTTTTTTTAGCATAAGTTCTAGACTTAGCAAGCCCTAAATTTACTAAACAAATATCTGCTCTTTCCATTAGTATGTCCTTTTTGCCATAAAGTCTATAAAGTCTATAAAGAAATCTTTATTCCCCGAAATTTTTATTTATTTCTTCAAAAGAAATACGATTTAAATCATTAATTTTTCTTTTTCAACTTCATTTTTTTCCCAAGAACAGTTGCAAAAAGTCTTTTTTATTAAGTTTAACATCCTCTTCAAAAATCGAATAAATCATCTTGAAGTTGGAAAAACAAGTCCCAAAATTTTTTTGCATAGATTTCTAAGTGAAGTAAATCTTCATCACTAGCTCCAGCCAGTTTTGCTCCTGATAAAATAGCAGCTTTAAAAAGTTCACCTGTTTTTTTAAATCATTTATTTTTTTCAATATCACTTAAATCTTCTATCTTATTTTTCAAGATCTAAAAATTGACCATAAATCATTCCATTTATTCCACTCGAATTAAGAATAATTTCACTTGCACTAACTGCATTTTTTTATCTCTTGAATACTATCAAGTTTTTTTAATAGCTTTTAAACATAATTAAATTTGCATTATTTAAAAGTTCATCTCCAACCAAAACTGCATTTGATTGTCCATATTTACCATAAACAGAAAGAACTCCTCTTCTAAATTTATCATCATCCATTTCAGGTAAATCATCATGAACAAGAGAGTAATTATGTATAAGCTCAAGAGAAATAGCAAAGTCTAAAGCTAAATCAGAAACTTCCTTATAACTTTTTAAAAGACTCTAAAAAGTAAAATTGCTCTTATCCTCTTTCCACCAACAGAAAAAGAATATGCACACATTTTTTTCGAATTCATTTTGATTTTTTTATAAACTAAATCTAGTCTATCTTCAATAATTCTTTTTATCTTCTTCAATAAAACTTAAAAAAATTGTCCATTATAACTCTAAACTCACTTGTCCATCTTCTAATGTTTTTCTCAACAAATTTTTTTGATCTTCAGACTCGGAATTTTCATCAAATAAGAAAAAGTCTTCCCTCTTCTTTTTTTCAAGAATTTCAACTAATTCTTTATGAAGTTTAATTCCCTTTTTATATAATTCAATACTCTTTTTCAAGACTTAATTGTTCTTTTTTTCTAAAAGTATTCACAATTTTTTTATAAGCTCTTCAATTCCCTTTATCGTAATTTTTCTAACTTAATTGCCATCTATAATCTCCTTAATATCGGAAATAATTTCTCCATTAGAAACCTTAAGTTTCAAAGAATCTCCTACATTTACATCCTTAATATCTTTTTACAATTTCATTTTTTTATCATTATAAATAATACTATATCCTCTCTCTAAAACACTTATTGGATTAATAATCTCCAAAGATTGTCTTTTTAAAGTCTAGTAATTGTTTATTATACTTAAATACAGCATTTATTTTTTTCGTCCAAAGATTTTTCTTAAATTCTCTAGATTTTTCTTTTTAATGTAGTAATTCTATTAACTGGATTATAATATTCCAATTCTTTTCTTAAAAATGTTCTAGCTGAATCTTTTCAGCAGAAATTTCCTCTAAAATATTTTTTTATTAAGTTTTTTTCTCAGCTTGACTTAAAAATTCTTTTAACTCATCCATACTCACTGATGAAAGCTCTGCACCTGCTGTCGGAGTCGCTGCTCTTTTATCTGCAACATAATCCGTAAGCATTGTATCTATCTCATGACCTACTGCTGAAATAATTGGTTTTTTTACAATTAAAAAAATGGTTCTAATAAGATTTTTCATCATTAAACGCATTCAAATCTTCAAAAGAACCACCACCTCTACCGACTATTATTGTATCAATAAAATCGAGTGAATCTAAGTATTTAACACCTTCAGCTATTTCCTCACTAGCACCAATTCCTTGAACTTTTGCAGGATAAAAAAATAGATATTCGCAATCCTATATCTTCTTCTTAAAGTATTTAAGATATCACGAATAGCAGCTCCATTTTTAGCTGTAACAACTCCGATATTCTTTGGAAATTTCGGAATAGGTTTTTTAAATTCAGCATTAAAGAGGCCTTCTTTTGAAAGTTTTTCTTTAAGAGCTAAAAAAATTGTTCATATAAATTCCCACGCCCAACCTCTTCAACATTTTTTTACAAAAGGATTTGATAGTAGCTACCCTTTTTCATAAGTCATAACGGTTCCGGTTACAACAACCTTCTGTCCGTCAGTAAGATTTAAATTTTTGTGCAATCGGTACGGTTTTTAAAAAAACAACGCATTTTAGCATAGCTTCATCATCTTTTATACTAAAATAACTATGTCCTCCCGATTTTTTAAAATTAGATACTTCGCCTTCAACACTAATATTGGATAAAAAAGAATCTCTTCTAAGTACATTTGCAATATACTTACTTACTTCTTTAACCTTAAATGTTGTCATCAAATTTCTCCTATTTAGAATAACACTAAAAAGAACTCCAAAAAAATTGCAAATATACTTATTGCAGGTAATACATGTTCCATTAATGCTTTTTAAAGATTTTTTTAGGAATTGCAATTAATGCACTCAAACTACAAACCAATGGAACATAGTATGATATTATTAAATATGCATTTCTCCATGGTAATAATTTAGGAATCATTGAATGTTTTAAAAAAACAAGAATATTGCAAAACACACAATACAAAAAAATCGGATATACTATCCATCTTTTTGTACCTTCCGTTCCAATTAAATAAGTTGAAACTGCAATGCCAGAACAAACAATTCCAGCAAAAACCAATAAGCAATAAAGTATTAATAATTCCCATAATTGCCTCCTAAAAATTAAATGTTATTTTTTTAGATCTTACTATAGTTCCGAGAATACCGTTTATAAATTTATATGAAGCTTCTGTAGAATACTTATTAGCAATTTCTATAGCTTCGTTTATTGCAACACTCTCAGGAATATCATCTAAGTAATAGATTTCATTAACAGCGATTCTTAAAATTGCCAAATCTATTTTTAGCTATTCTATTGTAATTCCAACAACCTTCTAAATTATCTTTAATTATATTGTCAATCTCATCAATGTGATCAATTATAGATTTACAATTTTTTTCTAATATATTTAAGTTCACTACTAGGCAACTCAAAAATATTCTATAAAACTTTCAATCTCATCACATTTAAAACTGTCCTTAATACTTAGTTGATAAATCAACTTCATACACCATTCACGTGCTTCACTTCTTGTCATATAAGCTCTCTACTTTTCAATAGATTCAATACAAATATTCACACCTAATACTTTAATACTTGTCATTATTTCTATCTTTAATTTTTATATTTTTCTTGAATTTTTCTTAACAATTTCTTCAAATTTTTTTGTCCATATTCTACGACAACTTTAACAGAAACTTGAATCCCATTTTCTGATAATTCAATTTCAATTCCTTTTTTTAGAATTTTTTTGCATTAATTTTTTTCAGCATCTTCAGGGATTCCAACTATATGTTTAACACCATCAACTTCAAGAGTTGCCATAGCTGTTATCATATAAAAAAATATCATTTGATATTTTAATACTGCCGTTTTTCATATTTATTTTTTTATTCATAATTAATACACCTCCACTTACTAAGTATTATACCAAAAAAATTGCAAATTTATTCAATTAAAAAAATAAATATTTATGCAATTCTATATAATATTAATATTTTTATAAAAATTTTTTTAAAAAAATAGCATCTTGAATTGAAAAATTTAATTATGCTAAAATATCATTAATTATATAATAATAATCAATATAGTTATATAATTTTTGATATTTATAAGGAGGTGACATTTTGAAAAAAATTTTTGGAACAGAAAAAGGAAACTCAAGGACTTAAATTATTCTTAAAATTAATTGCTTTTAGCATGTTTTTGTATTATTTAATGGTTTCTTATTCGCATTTATTAGACTTTTTGTACGTAATATTGACAATATTACAAAAAAAGGGATCTATGACACCAGCAATTCTTCTTGTAGGAGGAATTTCTTTATTTTTTTAATATTATGTGCATATGTATTACCATATTATTTATTCGTATTATTCCCTAAATTATATTATTACGACGATGGTATTGTTATTGGTAAACAAGATAACGAAAAGATTCTTTATAAAGATTTAGATTATTTCTTTTATATCTAATCCAGTTAATCCTATTGAATTTCTAGCAATTTGGTATTATGCAAATGGAAAGTGGAAATCTTTATCTGGAAATGGATATTCTAAAAAGCATTTAAACTTTGGCAAGAAGATTTTTGTTAAAGTTAACTATCCAATATATATGAAAAAAATATTTGATGGAGAAACTGTAGAATTCTTATATCACGATCCAAAAAAATCGTAGATTAGGCTTCAAAACTGTTAGAAAAAAATTCTAGAAGAAAGTCTAAAGATTGAAATCACAAAAAAACTATTTCAAAGTTAATGGTAAAGAATATAACTGGGATGAATATGATATTTACGCTAAAATAGGTAATGTTGTTGTAAGAAACGATCAAGGTAAGACTGTATTTAAATTACCACAAAAAGGCATTTGTTCATAAACCAAATTTACTTCAAGCAATTGTATATGAATTAAATAGTAACAGTCATAGAGATTAATTAATATCAAATTAATAAATATTTGATTGTTTTCAATTCACAAAAAGCAATTATTAGTTTTATTTGCTTTTAAATAATTAAATATTTATTAAAAACAAAAAAAGCCAACATTGTTGGCTTTTTTTATTTTTGATATAATAATATATTGCAAGTTGTGTTCTATCTCTAAGATCTAATTTTTTTCTAATATTCCAGAAATATAATTTCTAACAGTTCCCTCACTTAAAAAAATAATTTTTTTCAGAGATTTCTTTATTTGAAAGCCCCTTTGCAATCTGTTCTAAAATTTCTATTTCCTTTTTGTGTTAAAAGATCAAATTCTTTTTTTGTCGTTTTTAAAAAGACTCTTAATATTTAATTCATTATCAATAATCTTATTTCCAAGACTTACACTCTCTATCGCAGGAATTAGAGATGCTACATTATCTTTTAAAAATAACTCCTAATACTCCTCTATTAATTCCTCTCATAATATCATCACTATCATTAAAAGTTGTAAGTAGCATTATCTTTGCTTCTCTATCATATTCTAATAATTCTATTGCAACATCAACACCGTTTATTTCTTTCATTCTTATATCTAAAATGACAACATCAACTTTATTTTTCTTTGTATGTTTCAATAGCTTTTTTTGAATCTGTTGTTGCCAGCACAATTTCATAACCACTTTTTGCCTAAAAATTGTACTTAGTGCATTTAATACAAGAACATCATCATCAACCATTATTAATTTCACTCTATTCACCCTTACCTATTGTAATATTTATTTTTAAAAACCATCATCGGTAATTATATTAAATAGTCCCTTATATTTTTCTAGCTAATTCTTCCATAGATGAGATTCCTAAGCCTTCATCTTTTTTTAAAAATTAATATTCTTTCCATTGTCAAAAAAATTGTTATAATATATGAACTTTCGTTCTCTATAATTCTAACTGTAAATGTATCTCCATTAGAATACTTAGTAAAATTAGTAAATGCTTCTTTTTACTATACTGAGAATGTCAAAACTTAAATTTTTCATTCATTTTATTCTTTATTTTTATAAATTAATTTCGTATTAACATTTGGAACATTTATAATTTTTTTCTATCGAACTTTGCAAATCAAAAAGCTGATTTTATACATATTGTGAATTATTTTTTTCTAATATCTACAAGACCACCAGAAAGATTTTTCTCTAACTCTAATTAGAGCAGTTTTTACATCTTCATCATCTGTCATAAACTCTAAAGCTCTAAGCTCTAGAACAGATGCTGAAATAGTATGACCTATCGAATTATGCAATTCTCTTGAAAATTTTTTTCTCTCTTTTAAGATATTCTCATAATTCTTTTTTTCTTCTTCAAGATATAATGTCTTTAAATCTTTTTTTAATTTATAATTTGATTTATAAAAAAATTTAAAAAAATTCTCTATAATAGTTGACTTTTTCTTTCATAAAGTTCTCTATCATATTGTGAAAGACAAACGATTAGTAATGCCAATGCAAAAAAAGTTGAATTCTCTAGTTATTAAAAAAACACAAAAAAATATAGGAATATTGTAAATTGATTTACTATATATTGCATAAACAAAAAGAGAACATAAAAAAATCTAAATTCAGGAAAAAAAGTAAATTACAATTAAAAAAACAACTGACAAAACTGTGCTAGAATAAAAAAATTTTTCCCTAATCTCTATAATAAGTACAAAAAAATTAAAGAAACAAAAACTAAAAAAATTGCTACATTTGTAAAACTTAATTCATCTGAAAATAAATATAAAAAAATTTAGTAAAAAAAATATTTTTAAAAAAATACCATAAAAATCTCCATATTATTATCAAAAAAATATTATCTTTGTTTATATTATACATATATTTTTACCATATTTTTTTAAAAAAATTACATTTGTCATATTCATAAAATTACATCTTACACTAAAAATGCAAAAAAATAATTGATATAATTATTGCGAGGTGATAATTATGATTATAAAAAGTAGAAGACTTAATAAAAAAATATAAGGAAAAAAATTGTTTTTAGACCATTTTAATTTATCTCTTGAGAAAGGAGATGTTCTTGGACTACTAGGTCCTAACGGTTGTGGAAAGACAACTTCAATAATGTGTATACTATCTCTTTTTAAAAATATGATAGTGGAAATATCGAGGTTTTTTTGGAAAAAAAGATATTCAAAACGAATATGATATAAAAAAAGAAAAAAATAGGAATTGTTCCTCAAGAACTAGCAGTATTTGAAAAACTTAAATGTTAGAGAAAATATAGATTATTTTTTTGCGGACTATATGTTCAAAAATAAAAAAACGAAAGAAAAAAAGACTTGTTAACGAAGCAATAGAATTTACTGGACTTCAAAGTCATGAAAAAAATGTTACAAAAGAAACTTTCTGGTGGACTTAAAAGACGTTTAAATATTGCTTGTGGAATTTCACACAAACCAGAATTAGTTATTCTTGATGAACCAACTGTTGCAGTTGATGCTCAAAGTAGAAAAATTCATTTTAGACGGAATAAAAAAATTTAGCCAATAACGGAGCATCAATCCTATATACTACTCATTATCTAGATGAAGCTGAATATCTTTGTAACAAAAATTTCAATTATGGATAATGGAAAAAAATATATTAACAGGAGATATGCAAACTTTAATTAATGGTGTTAGTGTAAAAAGAAAAAAATTACAGTTGTAGGTTATATAAAACCTGAAATCATTTCAATTTTAGAAAATCAAGATGACGTAGTTGACGTTGAAGTAAAAGAAAATCAAGTAACTTTTAAACTATTCTAACGATGTTGGAAATATTAAAAGATTAATTTACTTACTTGATGATAACAATGTTGTATATGAAGAAATCTTTTCTAAGAAACCAAAAATTAGAAGATATATTCTTAGAAATGACTGGAAAGGAGCTTAGAGAATAATGGGAATTTTTATCAGCTTTTAAAAAAATTAACTTACTTACTTTAGTAAGAGATAAAATGGCTTTTTGGAATACTTTTTTTCCACTAATCTTAGCAACATTTTTTTCTGCATTGTTATGCCTAATGTTGGAAAAATCATTCGAATCTGTAAATGTTGGTATTGACAAAAAAATAATCCAAATATAACTATTTTTAAAACAAATTCCTCATCTTAACTTAAAAAGAAGTTAAAGAAGATGTTTTAACGGATTTAAAAAAATAAAGAATATAAAGTATATATAGAAGATGATTTATCAATGAAAAATAGTATCATCTGATTCTGAAGTTATGATCGTTAAAAAAATATACTTGATCAAGTGAAACAATTAAAAAGAAACAAAAAAATTAATCAAGTTGAAATAATTAAAAAAATATGAATAAAGAATTCATTGAAAATAAAAAAATCAAAGCTCAAGTGGAGTTGAAATGATGCTTTTTTTCAATCGTCATTATGACAAGTCTTTATACTATGTTTGATGGTGTTGCTTATATTGATAACATTTTATATGGAACATCAGATTTTGCGGTAAGAATGCTGGTTTCACCACTTAAAAAATCAATATATTTGATTAATGGTATTTTATCTACATTATTAGTTTCAGGTTTTAACACTTTGCTTCTAATTTTTATATGTAAAATTTGTTTTTTTGGAATAACTTTAATAACAAACTATCTCGCTACATTTGTTACCATAATAGTTATTATGTTTTTTGGTATAACAATGGGAATGCTACTTTCAGTATCAATAAAAGCGGGAACAGAAAAGAAAACGGCGTTAGGGCTTGGACTTATTTTATTAATGAACTACACTTCTGGAATGATGGGAACAGGAGTTACAAATATAATTACTACTAATTTCCCTATCATAAAAAAATAAATCCAACAATATATATGGAAAAATGCTCTATTAGGTGTTAATATAGCAAATGATATAAATTACTTAATATCAATGATTCAATATATAATTCCTTTTTTTCATTGATATTATTTGGAATTACACTAATTTACTTAAGGAGGCATAAATATAATGATTTTTTAAAAAAATTATTTAAAAAAATATGTTTTAAAAAAATATAAAAAAACTATTTTTATTTTTCTTTCATAATTTTTTTATGCTTTTTGTTAATTATATTTACTAGTCAAAGCTCTAAAGAAACAGAATTCAAAGCAATGAAACTGGATATAATTATTAATGACCAAGACAAAAGTGAAGATTCAAAAGCTTTTTATAAATTATATAAAAGAAAAAAACATAATGTAACAGAAGGACAAATAACTGAAGAAGAAGCAAAAAAACAAATAGTTGAAAATAAAATTACAGCTTTTTATTGAAATAAAAAAAGATTTTTAAACAAAAATTTACTAAATGATAAAAAAAGCTATATCCCTTTTTAGCTTCAACAAAAACTGCTTATATAACTTTTTTTAAAGATAGATTTAAACAAATATATGAATTATACGCTAGCTGGATATAATTCAAATGTAGATCAAAAAAAGAAGTTATAGATACCTTAAATAAAAGAAATAGATGTTAAAAATAGTAGATACAAAATTACACAACCAAGAAGAATCAAAGGAAGCATTTGCAGCATCTTTTTGCAATACTAAGCTATGTTGTATTTATGGATGTTATTTCCATAATTATAAATATTGATTCAGAATTTAAAAAAAGAAAGTTTATTAAAGAGAATGGGACTATCCCCTTATTCTCAAAAAAATCACAAATGTTACAACAATTTGCAGCTCAAATTATTATAGCAATATTTATATCTGCAATCTACATCTCCATTGTACTTTTTAAGAATAAATCTGGATATGTCAAAAGCAAATATAATTTATACTATATTAGCTGTTCTAGTTTTTCTCATTTACTGCAATTTCACTTGGACAACTATTTGTATCATTATCTAAAAAAATGTAAAAAGTTATAAATGGTATAAATGCAGCTTTTTACACTAGTAATGGCATTCTCATCAGGAGTATTTTTTTCCCTGTAAGATTATTGCCACAAGGAGTTGTAAATCTTTCAAAGTTTATGCCACAATATTATTTTTATACACTTTTTTTACAAAAATATAAATTCAGAACAATTTTTTTAATATTCATAGGCTCACAAGCTGTATTTATTATATTTTTATTTACTATTAGCAGTATTTATAAAAAAATTACAAATTAAAAGAAGTCGCTTAAACGACTTCTTTTTTTATTTTTATTTTTTTCTCTTTATACATCATTTTTATATCTCATACCAACTGTTCTACTTATATAGTTTGAGGATAAAACACAAATTCCCAAAGTAAACATTGTTGTTATATATAGTTGATTTTGATTTGTTATTATCCAAGTTACAATTGAAATAAAAAAACTCCTCCTGCAATAAATACAACTCCTGAAAATTTATTTACTAATGTAAAAAAACTATTTCATTTGTTAATGTCCATTTGTTTCTTATTGCAAACTCATTATCTTTTTTTGCTTGTCTTAGATAAATTCCATACATTACAGTTAAAATTGCTATTAAAGTAAAGACTAATCTAATTGCTAAAAAAAGGAATTTCCATTTTTTTGAATTTTTTTAACATTAGTTTTAAAACTGAAAATGTAAAGTAATTACACATAATAGAGATTAGTAAGTTTATAAATGCAACAACTGTTACTCCCATTGGATAATTTTTCGTCATTAAATTTCTTTTTTTACTCTTCTTAAATATGTTATTCCAAAGAATGATAATACTGTATTTGCTATGGCAAATGTAAAAAAATCATATATGATCCGATAAAAAAACTTCTTTTTCCGTCTTTGATATAAGCAAAAAAACTGAAGATGGTAATACAACAAAACCTGTTATAGCCAAAATTATCGGAGTAATCGCTAAAATTAATAATAATTTTTAAAAAAATTTATTCATTTTTTTAGTCCTCATATCCATATTTTTTTATAGAATTCTTTTTTTGTATTCTAAAAAAATCTATCTTCTCTAATTGCTTGTCTTATATTTTTCCATTGTTTTTAAGTAAAAAAATCTTAAATTGTGAATTGAAAGAAGTCTTGCTCTAATATTTCATCAACATTTATCAAATGTCTTATATAAGCTCTTGTATGATTTTTTTACAAGCATAACAATCACATTCATCATCAAGTGGAGTGAAGTCCTTCGCATATTTAGCATTTTTTTATAACAAGTTTTTCCCTTTGAAGTCATTGCAGTTCCATTTCTTGCGATTCTTGTTGGAAGAACACAGTCAGCCATATCAATTCCAGCTTCAACAGCTTCAAATAAATAATCCGGAGTTCCTACTCCCATTAAATATCTAGGCTTATTTTTCAGGCATAAATTGTACTGTATAATTTAGATATTCAACCATAATATCTTTAGGCTCACCTACACTTAGTCCGCCAATAGCATATCCTGGTAAATCCATTTCTATTGTAGCAAGTGCAGACTCTCTTCTTAAATCTTTGAACATTCCACCTTGAATAATTCCAAAAAGCGCTTGATTATCTGTGTTTTTATGATAATCCTTACATCTTTTTAACCAACGTAAAGTTCTTTCCATAGAATTCTTTACATAATCATAACTTGCAGGATATGGTGCGCATTCATCAAAAGCCATCATAATATCAGAGCCTAAATCATTTTGAATTTCCATTGATTTTTCTGGAGAAATAAAATGCTTTGAACCGTCAATATGAGATCTAAATTCTACACCTTCTTCAGTTATTTTTCTAATATCTCCAAGACTGAAAACTTGAAAACCGCCACTATCTGTTAAAATCGGCTTGTCCCAATTCATAAACTTATGAAGTCCACCAGCCATTCTAATAATTTCTTGACCAGGTTTTTAAATATAAATGGTAAGTATTTCCTAAAATAATTTGTGAGCCAATCTCTTTTAACTCATCAACATTCATAGCCTTTACAGTCGCTCTCGTTCCAACGGGCATAAAAATCGGAGTTTCGATAACACCCCTATTTGTATATATTTTTCCAAGTCTTGCATTACAGTCAGAAGACTTTTTTATCAATTCGTATTTTAACTCCATTACTTCTCCTTTTTTTAATAAGCATTGCATCGCCAAAACTGAAAAAAAATCTGTATTTATTCTTTTGTAGCCTCATTATATGCATTCATTATTATCTCTTTTTGATGCAAAAAGCACTAACAAGCATAATTAATGTTGATTTTTGGCAAATGAAAATTTGTAATAAGACAATCAACAACCTTAAACTCAAAACCTGGATAAATGAAAATATCCGTATTTCCTTTACAAGCTACAAGCTTTCCATATTTTTTTATAAACTGTTTCCAAAGTTCTTACGCTAGTAGTCCCAACTGCAAAAATTCTATTTCCTTTTTCTTTTGCAGAATTAATTATTTCAACACTTTCTTCTGAAATTTCATAATACTCATTGTGCATCTTATGTTCCAAAACATTATCAACCTTAACGGGTCTAAAAAGTTCCAAGTCCGACATGAAGAGTAACTCTTGCAATCTTAACTCCCTTTTCTTGAAGCTCTTTTAAAAGTTCATCTGTAAAATGAAGTCCTGCTGTTGGTGCTGCGGCGGAACCATTATGCTTTGCATAAACAGTTTGGTATCTGTCTCTTTCTTCCAATTTTTTCGTGAATATATGGTGGAAGTGGCATTGTTCCAAGTTCGTCCAAAATTTCTTCAAAAAAATTCCATCATAAGAAAAATTTTTACAAATCTCTCTCCCTCTTCACTTATACCTACAACTTCTCCAAGCAATTTCCCATTTCCAAACTCAACTTTTTGAGCCTATCTTCATTTTCTTTCCTGGCTTAACCAATGTTTCCCAAGTATTATCCTCGTGCTTTTTCAAAAGCAAAACTTCAATTGCTTCGTCCTTACCAGGTCTCGCTCCAAAAAGTCTTGCAGGAATAACTTTAGTATCATTAATTACTAAAACATCATCTTTTTTTATATAATCAACAATATTTTTTTAAAAATTTTTTTATGTTCTAAATCAAAAATTTTTCTCTATTTACAACTAAAAAGTTTTTGAACTTGATCTATCCTTAAGCGGAAACTGAGCAATCAAAGACTCATCAAGCTCAAAAATCAAAAATCATCCGTTTTTTTAAACTATTCATTAACTCTCTTCCTTTTTTTAAAAATATAAAAATACTTCTACAATGTAATATTATATATTGTTTTTTTCAATATTTTTTTCAAATTTTTTTAATAATACAATATGTATTAACAATAAAAAAAGTAACGGTGTAATAATCGTTACTTTTTCATTCTATTCAATATTTCTTCTAAAACATAATCTCTATTGTCAATATAATCTTTTTATTGTAGGTTTTTAAAAATTTCATTTGGAATTAATACATTTTCTTTGATTTCTTTTTTTCTGTAAATAAGTTTTTTTATTACCTTTTTGTTTTTGTCAAAAAAAAGCTTTGTCCATAGCTGAATATTAATTTACTATTTGGCAAAATATCTTGTGTTACATTTCCTGACGAATATATTCCACCTGCCAAAGGTTCTCCATAAATTGTAGCATCTCTAAATTTTTTTCTTTAGAGAATATACTACACTTGTTCCTGCAGAAAAAAAGTATTTCTTCCTACTAAAATATGAATTTTTTTAAATTTTTTTGTTTTTCCTTCTCATACTTTTTCTAACTCATCTAAAAAAAGATAGAAAAAAACTGTTTCGCTTCCTCCCTCATTATATCTTAAATCAATTATTATATTATTAATTTTTCAATAAACCTTTATTATCTCGAATGTAATTAAAAAAATTCAGCTGAAAAATTTGTCAAAAGGTTTATGTTCTTCACTAAAACATTTATTATAATGAAGAACCATTGCATTGCTCTTTGGAAAAGTTTCAAAAGTATAAGATTGTGTTGGATTCATCTTATATGGAATATTATCAATTTCTAAAAAAAGATTTGCCAATATAATTACAAGTAACAAACTCCAAATTGTCTATTTTTTTAAAAATCATTTTTCTAATTTTTTTCTCTTTCTTTTTCCTGATGATTTTTTTCAATTAATTTTAATATTGATTTTTTTATAATTTTCTTTATTTTTTTCTTAAATTCCTCTGTTTTTTTGAATATTCACTTTTTTTCTGTTTTAACATCCCTATTAATCTTAGGTTTAAACTTTACATTAAATTCTTTTTTTATCTTTTTTTCAATCACTACATTTATTTCATTTACATTTGAAATTAATTTAAGTCCTACAAGATAATCCAAATCTGTTATATAATAGTCAACCCAATAATCAATATTATATTTGTTATCTCCAGAAATTATTTCCTTTGCTTTTTTCCCTAATATCTTTTTATTTTTAATTCCATTTATACTTTTTTTACTTTACTAAAAATTATACTCTTCATACTCTTTTTCAATTCCGATTATATATGTTCCATCATCAAAAGTTTTTCAAATAAAAAGGTAATATAGCCTGACTTGGATTTAAAAAAACTAAGATGTCCTTCTTTAAAATAGCTCATTATTCGTTGAATTTCAACTACAAACTCACTGTCAGAAATATTATCTATATTTAATTTTAATTCTTTTTATTCTATTTTTTTAAAATCTTCATCTGTAATATATCTATATTCCTTTTGATGTTTTTTTCAAGCATTACACTTTCAAAATGCTCTAAATCCTCAATAAGTTTTTTTGTTTCTAACTTCCTATTTTTCTCCCTTAAAAAAATATGAGTTCATTTGTATTTACATTAGAATTCTTATTTCCAAAAAGACCCACAAGAAGTTAAAAAAATATTAAAGCTAAAAGAAAATAAATAATCTTTTTCATTACATCCTCCAAAAAGAGAATTAACAATATAAAAAAATATAGCTAATTCTCAGAGTGTGGACAAAGTAAAGATTTTTGTCCATACTCTGAAATACACTAATAATATATTTTACTTTTTTTCATTCTACCAAAATGTTTATATGCTTTTTTTCAGTTACAATTCTACCTCTGCTTGTTCTACTTAGAAATCCTATTTGTAGTAAATAAGGTTCATAAACATCCTCAATTGTTATTCTCTCCTCACCAGTGGAAGCAGCAATTGTATCTATTCCAACAGGCCCACCTGAAAAAAATTATCTATTATTGTAGTTATTATCTTTCTATCTATTGTGTCAAGTCCAAGAGAATCAACTTCTAAAATATCAAGTCCATCTTTACTTGTTTGATAATCAATTTTACCATTTCTCTTAACCTGTGCAAAATCTCTAACTCTCTTTAAAAAGTCTGTTTGCAATTCTTGGTGTTCCTCTTGAACGTCTTGCAATTTCAAGAGCCCCCTCAGGTTCAATATCAACTCCTAAAATTCCAGCAGATCTTGTAATTATTTTTTTGTAAATTTTTCAATACTATATAATTCAAGACTCAACATAATTCCAAATCTATCACGAAGTGGTCCTGTTAATTGTCCTGTTCTTGTTGTAGCTCCTATCAATGTAAATTTTTCAAGATCAATTCTAAGACTTCTAGCGCTTGGTCCTTTACCAATTATTATATCAAGAGCATAATCTTCCATTGCTGGATATAATATTTCTTCAACACTTCTGTTTATTCTGTGAATTTCATCTATAAACAAAACATCGTCTTTACTTAAATTTGTTAAAATACTTGCAAGATCACTTGGCTTTTCTATTGCAGGTCCTGATGTAACTCTAATATTAACACCCATTTCATTTGCAATAATATTTGCAAGAGTTGTTTTACCAAGTCCTGGTGGACCATAAAGTAAACAGTGATCGAGTGGCTCATTTCTTGTTTTTGCAGCCTCAATAAAAATCTTAAGTCTTTCTTTTGCTTTTTCTTGACCAATGTATTCATCAATCCATTTTGGCCTTAAACTGGTTTCTATTTCAATATCTTCTCTTGAAAATCCAGTACCAATAATTCTATCTTCAAAATCTTCAAACATACTTACACCTATAATTGTTTCATACTAAGTTTAATAATATCTTCAATTTCCATTTCATCAACGTTTATACTTGAAAGAAATCTCTCAATATCATTTTTCATAAATCCTAAATTAACTAGAGCATCAGATACAAGTTCTCTCTTTTCTAAGTCTTTTTCCACTTTCTACAGTTGGTTCTATTCCAGAAATATCTTTGCTACTAATACTATCAATTGAAATTTTTATCTTTTTAATTCCAAAATAATTTTTTTGTGCAGTTTTCTTTCCAACACCCTTTTGCAGTCGCAAGAGCAACAGCATCTCCATTTACTATTGTTAATTTTTAGACTATCAACAGACATTGAGGATAAAATCCCACAAGCCACTTTTTGGCCCAATGCTATTTACACTTATAAGTAGTTTAAACATTGATAGCTCATCCATTGTTTTTAAATCCAAACAAAAGCAACATAATCTTCTTTTTACTATATAATCTGTATAAATCGTATAATAATCTCCAACAGTTACATTGAATAATGTATTGTTAGAAGTAAAAATCTTATAACCTATTCCTCCATTATCTATAACGATATAATCATTGTAGATAAATTTAAGTTCCCCACTAATATATTCGTACATAAAACACCTATTTCATTCTAAATTGATCTTTAAATTTCAAACTAAAAAAATGACAAAGAGCAATTGCCAAAGCATCTGCTGCATCATCCGGCTTTTGGAACGGATTGAAGTTTAAAAAAATCATCTTAATACTCTCTTGCATTTGCTTTTTATCTGCTCTACCATAGCCTGTAATTGCTTGTTTAACTTGTAAAGGAGTATATTCATAAGCTAAGATATTTTTCTTTGTAAAAGATAAAATTTCAACACCCCTAGCTTGTGCAACATTTATTACAGTCTTAACATTCTTGTTAAAGAAAAGTTCTTCAATTGCTAATTCATCAACATTATGCAATTCAATTAATTTATTCAATTCTTCATCAATAATTTTAAGTCTATCTGGAAGTGGAACTCCTGCCTTAGTTTCAATTACTCCATAATCTATAAGTCTCACTCTATTTCCGATAGCTTCAATAATCCCGTACCCAACTATTGCAAGTCCAGGGTCTAATCCAAAAATAATCACAAAAAATCCTCCAATACTATCAAATATGATAACATAAAACACAATTTTTTTCAATTAAGATTATTTTTATAATTATCTAATAAAGTAATTTTATGCACAAAAAAAAGCAAGAATTAAATTCTTGCTCTTAATCTTATTCGTAATCTTCACAGCTTAGTAAATCTTCTCTCTTAACTTTTTCCTTTTTTTCGTCATAAGTCATTTTTACTAAAGTTAATTAAATGTGGAATACCATCTAATTTTTCTACATTCAATTAAATGAACAACTTTGCTTAAATCTCCAACTTCTTTAGCTTGAGTTTTCATGATTTTTCATCATTGAATATTTAAGTTCAGTTTCTTTGAAAGTAATAGTTGACATTCCTTTTTTTATTGAAAGCTGCTTGAACCATTGATTCGCAGTTTTTCTTCTGTAAGTGCAGGAATTAAAATATAATCTACATCACTTGCAGCTTCGATTCCAGCTTCATCTTTAACTTGAACAGTCTTATGTGAACCTTTAGCAACAGCCATAATAGCTGCCATGAATGGTCTAATTCCAGCAGATCTATGTCCTGAAATAATTAAAGTTTCTCCCTTAGCAATAGCTTCTTCGATATATAGACCATGTTCTTCTTTCATGTAACCTGTGTCTACGCTTTTTTTGTAACATTGGATGCATACAAATTTCCTCCTTTTTATTTTTTTCATATATATTTATTATACTACATTTTTTTAATTTTTAAATAAATAGTTTATAGTAAAATAATTAAAATTTTTTTATAAATCGTATTAAGAATGTTAGCCATTAAATGATAGGCCAATTATTGATATTGTTACAATTATTACCCCTACTACTAAAAAAACATAGTAAGAGGTGTTGATAAAAAAATATTACTGATAATACAACACTCCATAAACTAAATGTGCTGTTCAATGCCATTCCTTTTTGATACACCATTTAAGTTCATTCCCTTATAGTAAAGTAGATAACTTAAACCTGCAAAAGAAACCTGCAAAGAATAAATATTTTTAATATATCAAAACTTTGTATTGTAGTAACAAAACCACCAAAAAGTTTCATAAAAGGTAATACTAAGAATAATATACTTATTCCTGAAATTAATTCCCTTATTGTTAGTATTATTTCTTCATCAAGTTCTTCCTTGGTTGCATAAGTTACAATAGTAGCTTCAAGTCCCCAACTAAAACCTGCTATTAGAGAAAATAATATTCCTAAGTAAAAAAATAAGGATAATTTCCTGAAGGTTCTTCATAAGAAAGTACAAATGTTCCTATTATACAACCAACAATACAAATAAATGTTTTTTTAAATTAATTTTTTTCTTTTTAAAAAAATATAAAAGATAAAATTGTACCAAACATTGGACACAATGCTGAAATTGGAATAGCATAAGCTGGTCCTGCAAGAGAAATTCCCATTATATATGAACATTGTCCAACAGGTCCTCCAATCAAGCCTGCTAAGCAAACCCATTTTTCCAGTTTTCGTTTTTTTAATGAAGGTAAAAAAATAGCTTCAATTTTCCCAAAAAAACTTATCATATCCAAGTACTAATAATCCCGCAAACAAATCGTTGAATCCTGCAAAAAAACTAATGGTAGGGAAAAAAATACAATTGCCTCACTATAGTTTTTTTCATTAACTCACTTCCTAGTAATACGGATAATACCAAGCCATTAACTGCCCATAGAAAACCTGAGGAAATACCAATAAATTCATTCTTAAATTTTTTTCATTAAGGTTTTTACTCCATTTTTTTATATTTTTTTATCTAAAGCTTTTTAAACCATGTTTTTTTCTATTATTTCTAATAGTTTTTTTACCATAATTTGGATCTGTTGCATAAGTTCCAGTTAATGCATTTGCAGCTTCTTCTGGAGTTTTTAGCAGCTAAAAACACCTTTATAATAATCTCTAAGCCAACTATTTCTTGTAAATAAATTTGAATAATATTCACAAGAATCATCATAATCGGTGAACTTCATAAATTTAGCAATTATATAATATTTTTTTCACCATTATCATTATATTCAGCTGTCTTTATTTCAACATATCTGGAAGCAGGTGTATTCTTAGTAGCCTTTATTCCAAATAAATTGTAAATTGGAGCAGGAGATAATCCGTCATTACCATATCTTGTTTCTAAACAAGCTTGTGCAATAGCAATTGAAGGGAATAAGCCCTTACCTTTTTACAGCTTTTTAAGACACTTGGAGTAATCTTATCTATAAATTCTGATTGAGAAGTAACTTTTTCTATACTTACCATTTACAAAAATCTCTTAGTCCAGATTCATCTCTTGCTTTTTCCAGTAAATTTTTTTCTCCGTCTTGGAAGAAATACCATGCTGTTCCGTCATCATACCAACCAGCAGCATATTTCCCATTATAGAAAAAAATTTCTTTCCATTAGCATCATATCCGTATCCACTTAGTTTCTTTCCATTTTTTTAAAGAAATACCATGCGCTTCCGTCATCATACCAACCGGATGCAAGAACTCCATTATCATCATAGAATAAACCATCTTTATATTTTTTTCTTTACATTTGTTGAGTATTTACCATTTACAAAATCTCTTGTCCCTGATGCATCTTTTTGCTCTACCTGTAAATTTCACTCCATCTTGGAAGAAATACCAAGCAGTTCCGTCATCATACCACCAGTTAGCATATTTACCATTATCAAAAAAAATCTCTTTCCATTTCCATCTACACCATATCCACGATGTTTAGAGCCGTCTTTAAAGAAGTACCAAGCACTTCCATCATCAAACCAACCAGATGCATACTTTCCATTGTAGAAATATTTCTTTCCATTTCCGTCTACTCCATATCCACGATGTTTGTATCCGTCTTTAAAGAAATACCATGCAGTTTCGTCACTATACCATCCGTTAGCAGGACCACCATTTTCATCATAGAAAATACCATCTTTATATTTATTTCTTGCTGATGAAGCATATTTACCATTAATGAAATCTTTTGTTCCTGATGCATCTTTTGCTCTACCTGTGAATTTTACTCCATCTTGGAAGAAGTACCAAGCAGTTCCATCATCATACCACCAGTTAGCATATTTACCATTATCAAAAAAATCTCTTTCCATTTCCATCTACACCATATCCACGATGTTTAGATCCGTCTTTAAAGAAGTACCAAGCACTTCCATCATCAAACCAACCAGATGCATACTTTCCATTGTAGAAATATTTTTTTCCGTTTCCATCTGTTCCATAGCCACTATGTTTAGAGCCGTCTTCGAAGAAATACCATGCATTTCCATCATTAAACCAACCGGATGCATACTTTCCATTGTAGAAATATTTCTTTCCATTTCCGTCTACACCGTAACCTACAAGTTTAGAACCGTCTTTGAAGAAATACCATGCATTTCCGTCATCGAACCAACCAGATGCATATTTACCTTCATAAAAAAATATTTTTTTACCATTTCCATCTGTAGCATAACCAGTAAGTTTTTTACCATTTTTAAAATAGTACCAAGCCTTACCATCATCATACCAACCAGTTGCAGGTTTTCCACTATTATCATAAAAAATTCTATTTCTGTACTCAGAAGCTTTTACAATCTTTTCATTTCCAAGTGTATTATTAAAAAAACTAATAGATTACTTACAACTAGAGAACATAGTAAAACTTTCTTAGTTAATTTCATAAATTCCTCCTATTAATATCAAAAAAATATAATATTACTGATAATTTTAACATATTTTTTTAATACAAAAAAACAAGAAATAGCTAAAAAAATAAACGATAAAAAAATTACAAAAAAATATTACAAAAGTGTTACAAAAAAATATTAAATTTAAGCATAAAAAAAGGAGAGATTTAATCTCTCCTTAATTTTTTTAATAAATTATTTTTACTTCATAATCATAATGAACATCATTATTTAATAAGCACTTATTGTAATCTTTCATAATAGCTCTAGCTTCAAATGATAACCAAAGGATAGCAATTAAGTTTGGTATTACCATTAAAGTATTGAAGATATCTGCTAATGACCAAACGATAGCAACTTCTCCAAGAGAACCAGCTACGATACAGATAAGAACTATAGCTCTATATGGTAATAGACCAGCTTTACCAAATAGATATTTGATGTTTGCTTCTCCGAAATAGTACCAACCAACGATAGTTGTAAATGCGAAGAATGATAGACATATTGCTAAGAAAATAGCTCCGCCTGAACCAAATGCAGATCTAAATGCTTGTTGAGTTAATTGAGCACCTGCTAAGAATTTTCCATCAGCACCTTTAACATCATAAGCACCTGTTACTAAGATTGCAAGTGCAGTTGCAGAACATACTAAAACAGTATCAATGAATACACCGATAATAGCTGTTAAACCTTGTTCAGCAGGGTGTTTAACATGTGCTACAGCGTGAGCATGTGGTGTAGAACCCATACCAGCTTCGTTAGAGAATAATCCTCTAGCAACACCTTTTTGAACAGCAACTTTAACTGCTGCCCCAGCGATACCACCAGCTACTGCAGTTCCATTAAATGCACTCTTGAAAATCCAAGCAAATGTAGGTCCAACATGACTAGCATATAATACTAAGATTACTAAGCTTCCTAAGATATAAACAGCTGCCATTACAGGAACAACTAATTCTGCGAATTTTGCAATTCTGTCCATACCACCAACGAAGATTAAAGCAGCAAGGATAGCAATAACAACACCAACAATTGCTGGGTTAATATTTTTCAAGTCCTTTAATACCTTGAATACCTGATGCTATTGAGTTTTGATTGAACAGCATTTCCCATGAATCCTAAAGCTAATACAATAGCGATTGAGAAAAAAATCCAGCTAAAACTTTAGCAAATCCACCTGTTTTTCTTAAGACCTTTTTGATATGTAGTAAGCAGGTCCACCAACATATTCTCCATCAATTTTAGATCTGTATTTTTGAGCTAAAACTGCTTCTACGAAAATTGTTCCCATTCCAAAGAATGCTGATACCCACATCCAGAAAACAGCTCCAGGTCCACCTGCAGTAATAGCAGTTGCAACCCCTGCAACGTTACCTGTTCCAACTTGAGCAGCTACTGCTGTAGCTAATGCTTGGAATGATGACATAGAACCTTCTTCTTTAGGTCCTTCTTGTTTTTTTGAAAAAGTCCTCCAAAAAAACTAGTTTGAATGCTCTTCCCATTTTTTTGTAATTTGTGGGAAGCCCAAAATAAATGAAAGGAATAATCCCGCAAATAACAAACCTGTTACCAAAATCTTACCAGCAATAAAATCGTTTATTTTGTTGATAGTTTCAACAAAATTTGAACCGCTTAGTAATACAAAAATTAGATAATAAGTTCATATAATACCTCCTATAAAAATTTGTTACTTGTATTATACACTTTATTGAAATATAAGTCAATATTTTTTTAGGAAAACTTTTTTTATTTTTTTATTAATTTTTTTATTTATCTATATATCACTTTGTATATGCTAAAAACTTAAATCTCTGTATTTTTACAAATATTTATAGGTGAAATTGTACAAAAATAAAAAAAGGTATATAATCATATTTTTTTAATTATATACCTTTTTCCTAATTAAATTTTTGAAATTACTTTTTATTTAACTTTATCAATATATTTTTCCATATCCTTCTTTTTTTCCATATCTTCTAATGGAATAAATCTTAATGAAGCGCCATTGATACAATATCTCTTTCCACCTTTATCTTTAGGACCATCATCAAATACATGACCCAAGTGGGAATCTCCACCTTTACTTTTTTTACTTCTATTCTTTCCATGCCATGACTAGTATCTCTTTTTATAATTTATATTTTTCATCAATTGGCTTTTGTAAAACTTGGCCATCCACAACCTGCATCATATTTATCTTTAGATGAGAAAAGTGGTTCTCCTGTAACAATATCTACATATATTCCTTTTTTTCATTAAACTTATCGTATTCACTTGTATAAGGTCTTTCTGTAGCAGAATTTTTGAGTTACATTATATTGCAATTCAGTTAGTTTATTTTTTTAATTCTTCGTTACTTGGCTTTTTTTATATTTACCATCTACCCTTTCAAGTGGTTTATCAGCAAGATCTAAATCAATATGACAATATCCATTTGGATTTTTTTCTTTAAATAATCTTGATGATATTCTTCTGCAACAACAAAGTTTTTTTAAATTTTTCTACTTCTACCGTTATAGGTTTATCATAATTTGCTCTTTGACTGTCAATAAATTTTTTTCTATAATACTCTTGTCGTTTTTCGTCAACAAAATATATTCCCGTTCTATATTGTCTACCAATATCATTACCTTGTCTATTAACGCTTGTAGGTTCTATTATTCTAAAAATAATGTTGTAGAATTTCTTCAAGGGAGATTATATCCTTATCATAAACAATATGGACAGTTTCAGAATGATCTGTACTTTTTAATTTTTTTATAATTTGTATCTGTTCCATTCCCATTGGCATATCCTACTGTTGTGTCTAATATTCCTTCAATTTTTTTGAATAATATCCCTCAACACCCCAGAAACAACCTCCTGCTAAATATATTTCTCCTTTATTTTTTTAATTGAACTTAAATCAACTTTTTGGTTTTTTTCCATAGTATTATCTCCTTTTTTTAGCATTTCCTTTATATGTTATAATAAATCCAAATATTAATACACAAATAATTAAAGGTATTAAAAATTTTTTTCATAAAATCATCTCCTTAATTCTTATAAAAGATATACCCTATAAAAAGAAAAACGATAATCAAATTTATTTAAAAAAATAATAAGTAGTCCTTCATCCACACTTTTTTTAAGGTGAATACCCTGAAATCTTCTTTACTCAAAATAAAAAAAGGAAGTTGTTTTACAACTTCCAATTATTCAGTAATTATTTGTACACTTGCACTTACTCCCAGTCTGTCTGCACCTAGTTCAATCATTTTTTTAAAAGCAGTTGCCTTATCCCTGATTCCACCACTAGCTTTAACTTTTGCATTCTCTCCAACTGTTTTTTTCATAAGTGCTACTACATGTTCATTAGCTCCTGAAGTGCTAAATCCTGTTGAAGTCTTTACAAATTCAGCCCCTGCTTTAACACAAAGTTCTGAAACTTTTTATAATTTCATCATCAGTTAATAGACAAGTCTCTAAAAATAACTTTTTAGTAACGCCTTATTTCTCGTAACATCTACAAGCGCTTTAATATCATTATATACAAAAATCTAAATCATTTGACTTTAATGCACCAATATTGATTACCATATCAATTTCAGTTGCACCATTCTTAATCGCATTTTCAGCTTCAAACACTTTACTTTCAGTTGTCATTGCTCCTAAAGGGAAACCTACAACAGTACAAACTTTAGTATTTGAACCTTTTAGATTTTCAGCACATCTTTTTACATGACAGCCATTAACACAAACTGAAAAGAAATTATATTTTTTAGCTTCTTCACAAAGCTTATCAATCATTTCGTAAGTGGTATCTGCTTTTAAAGCAGTATGATCCATATACCTATTTAATTCCATTATGCTATCTCCAATGCTAATTTCATCATTGTTGTAAAACTATTTTGTCTTTCTTCTGGAGTTGTGATTTCTTTGAAATGGAATGAATCTGATACAGTTAATATAGTAATAGCATTAACTCCTGCATAATTTGCATTACAGTAAAGAGCATAACTTTCCATATCAACTGCAAGAACTCCTAATTTTTTTCCCAGTTTTTTTCCAATCTTCTGGAGCAGCATTATAGAAAATATCAGAACAGAATATATTACCAACATTGATATCTATATTTAATTCTTTTTGATGCTTCGTAAGTTTTTTTCTTAAAAGTTCCCATGAACAGTTCGCTGAATAAGTTCCATCTAATTTATATTGATGAGCAAAAATTAGAATCTGTTGATGAAGCCATTCCTACAACTACATCATAAAGTTTTTAATTTATCACTATATGCTCCACAAGATCCAATTCTAATTAGATTTTTTTAACTCCATAGAAATGAATTAATTCATAAGAATAAATTCCAATTGATGGAACACCCATTCCACTTCCCATAACTGAAACTTTTTTTACCCTTATAAGTACCTGTATATCCTAACATTCCTCTTACATCATTAAATTGAGTAACATCTTCTAAAAAGTTTTCTGCAATAAATTTAGCTCTTAAAGGATCTCCTGGCATTAAGACAGTTTCTGCAATTTCTCCTTTTTATTGCTCTATTATGCGGTGTCATAAAAAAATACCTCCTAAATTTTCATTATATATAATAATCTTAACATAAAAAAACTCTATTTTTTTCAATAATTCTAGAAAATTGAATTTTTTTAAAACTTATTTATTTTTAAAAAAAAATCAGTTAACTTAAGTTAACTGATTTTTTTAAATTAGTTTTTAGCAATTTCTTCTATCAATTTTTAAAGTAAAGTCATAAACTCTTTCAGTTGATGAAATTGAAATATTTTTCTTTTTGGAGTATGAGCTCCTCTAATATCTGGTCCGAATGAAATTAATTCAAGATTTGGATATTTTTTTCGTAAATTGCTCCACATTCTAAGCCAGCATGTATGATAATATTTTTCGAATTCTTTACCTGTTAAATCTTTATAAACTTTATTTGCATATTTTTTTGCAAAATTGAGTTTTCTTTCTTTTTCCCAAGATGGATAACCTCCAGCAAATTCATAATTTAAACAGAATTTTTTTCAGCGATTTTTTTGCAAAAGAATTTTTTTCATTTCTTCTAAAAATACTAATAGAAGCTGAACGTATAGAATCACGAATTAAAATTTCATTTTCTGTAGTTTGAACAATTGCAAGATTTGAAGAACTTATAATACCTGTTTCGTCTTGTGTATTTACGCCTGTTGGTAAAGCTTCTAAAACTTCAACTAATACATCTTTTTAGTGCATTTGTTAAAACTTTTCCTTTGAAAATCTCTTTTTTTATCAATTGTAAGTTGTTCTTCACCATTATATTTTTTTCAGTAAATTTGGCAATTAATTCATCTAAACTAGATGAACTTTCGATTACCAATTCACCAACTCTAGGGATTGCATTATCTTTATTTCCACAGTCAACACTAGCTATTGAAAGTCCACTTTCTTTAATGAATTCAGCGATTGTCTTAATCATATTCCTTCTATTTTTTTCCAATTTCCATTCCAGAATGTCCTCCGAAATATCCATCGAAATGAAGTTTAACAAGTTCTACTTCTTTATTTTTCAAATTTTAATTCTAGATTTGTTTTTAAAAAGAGTTCCTCCCGCTGAACCTAATGTTAAAATTCCTTCTTCTTCAGAGTCTATATTAAATAAATATTTTCCCTTTAATAGACCTTTTTCAAGTCCTAAAGCTCCTCCCATTGTAGTTTCTTCAGCAACTGTTATAATAACTTCAAGTTCTGGATGAACTAAATTTTCATCTTCCAAAAATAGCCATTGCCATAGCGACTGCAATTCCGTCATCAGCTCCAAGTGTAGTGTCATTAGCAAAAAAATCAAATCATCTTTTTATAACCCACTCAATTTTATCAGTTGCAAAATTATGATTTGAGCTTGTAGCTTTTTTTCACAAACCATATCCATATGGCCTTGTAAGATAATTCCAGGCTTATTTTTCATAGCCCTTTGTTGCAGGTTTTCTTATATAAACATTTAGCATGTCATCTTGTTTAGTTTCAAGTCCTAATTTTTTTCCCAAAAATTATAGATATAATCAGATATTGCTTTTTTTCATTATGTGATTCATGAGGAATATCTGATATTTCTCTAAAATAGTGAAAAAAACTCTTTTCAGGTTTTTAAATTCATATTATTCTCCTTTTACGATATTTTTCAACGATTTTTTTACAAGTAATTCTGAACCTTTTTTTCCATATATGAAACCGGTACAAATTCATATCTACCATGGAAGTTAAAACCTCCAGCAAAAAAATATTTGGACAAGGAAGTCCCATGAAAGAAAGTCTTGAACCGTCAGTACCTCCTCTAATAGCCTTAACTTTTTGGAGTAATACCAACTTCAACCATTGAATTATATGCAAGATCAATTATATCTTTTCTATCTTCTAATTTTTTTCTCATATTGTAATATGAATCTTCAAGTTCTAATTTAATTGAATTATCATATTTGAAATTTAAAACTTCAACTACCTTTTTTTCATATATTCTTTTTTTGTATTCAAATTTTTCTCTATCAAAAATCTCTTATGATAAATTCCATATGAGTATTTTTCAGTATCTCCGTTCATTTCTAACAAATGATAAAAATCCATCATAGCCTTCAGTATGTTCAGGTCTTTCATTTGCAGGTAACATTGATAAAAGATTATGAGCAACTATTAGTGAATTTCTCATTATATCTTTTGCAGATCCTGGATGAACATTTTTTTCCTTTAATATCTACAATAGCACTACAAGCATTGAAACTTTCATATTCAAGTTCTCCAATTGCTCCACCATCAATAGTATAAGCAAAATCAGCTCCAAATTTTTTTCAACATCAAAATAATCCGCTCCACGTCCAATTTCTTCATCAGGAGTAAATCCAATTGAAATATCTCCATGAGGTAAATTGTTTGAAATTATATTTTTGAACTGCATCCATAATTATTGCAATACCTGATTTGTCATCTGCACCTAATAAAGTATTTCCATCAGTTGTAATAAGTCTTTCTCCTACAACTTCATTTAAACAAGGAAATTCCTTTACAGACATTGTTACTTCATCATTTAATTTAATATCTCCACCTTTGTAATCAACAAATTGTGGATTAACATTTGCTCCAGTAAGTTCTGTTGCAGTATCCATATGTGCAATAAAACCAACTTTCTTTTAAATCTCTATCTACATTTGATTTTTAAATGCGCATAAACATAACCTTTTTTTCATCAATATGAGCATTTTTCAATTCCCATTTCTTTTTAATTGTTTTTACAAGTAAATTTCCTAAATTCTTTTTGTTTTTTTCTGTTGAAGGAACAGTTTCAGACTTAGGATTTGATTGAGTGTCTATTTTTTTGCATATTCCACAAAACGATCTACTATATTCATAACTACCTCCAAATAATATATTATATATTTATTTTACCATATTTTTTTACAATTTAAAAAAAGATAGTGATTATCTTTCACTATCTTTTCATTTGATTATATCTTCTAATATTTTTCTTCAGTTAAAAAAATTCAAAAGCTGAATTAATTTCTTGAAATTTTTTTCTGTTGTATCTGTATCTCTATTTAAATCAGGATGATATTTTTTTGCAAGTTTTCTATATTGTAACTTAACTTGATAAAAATCAATATCATAAGAATCAAATTCTAACACTTTACAAGCATTTTTCAAATTTATTTTTTTAAAGTCACTATATGGGTCATAACTTGCACCACCTGTATTTTTGATAGTAGCCATTATAATTTCCATAGTAGCTTCCTTGACTTGAAAAAAATATTCGTTGAAAGCATTAAATCTTCTTTCCCATTCTTCTTGTTCTCTTCTTTGTCTTTCTTCACGTTCTCTTTGACGTTGTTCTTCTTGTGCATCTTCATATTTTTCTTTTATATTCTTTAAAAGATGAGAAACCACTGTTATTACCAATTAAAAAAATTACCATAATCATTTAAATACTCACATAATGAATAGTTAAAATATCTAAGAAATGAAATAAATTTCTTTTCCAAGAAATGGAACAATAAAAAAAATACAAATATAATAATCCAAAAAAAGCAGGATGAAACAATAAAATTGTTATTATAACCGGAAGCAAAAAAATGAACTTAAAAGCTAGTAGTACCACACCGGCTAACACTAAGAGAACTGCTATATTACTCAATAAATTTACAATATAGGATAAACCATTTATAGTTGCTCCAAAAAAATCTTATTTAACACCTTAGAAAGTCCTAAAATAAATTTTTCCAAAAAGTTTTTTTCACATTATTCTCCAAATTCTTCTTTTTAATATTTCATAAAGAGCTTCTGCTTCTTCCTTAGTTAGAGTTATACCCTTTGACATTCTATCATGATTAGGATTCCAATCTCTAATATCATACTTAGGTTCTCTTTCATTCCAACTAACTAAGTTTAATTCTTTTCTCCATCCTTTTTTCATTTTCAGAAAGAATCCCTAATTCCTCTGCAATTTCATATTTTAGTTCCATTTTTTTCCTCCTAATTTAAAAATTCCATTTTTTTATTCGTTGGTAAAGATGCCATAAATCCATCCATTAATCCATTTCTAATTTTTTTGTTAAAATTTCAATTGAATGATTAATTTCAGATTTTTTTCTCTTCTACATTTTTTTCAACAATTTTTTTCCATTCTTTTCAACCTTTTTCTTCATCAAGAGTATCCTTACATGACTCTCCTAGGTTTCTAACTTCTCTTTGAAGGAATTCCAAATTTTTTTCCAAAGTACGAATATTTTTCTGAGTACTCATCAATATCAAAAATCCAAAGGATTTGTAGTTAATTTTTTTCTTCCTCAATTGTTTTAAATATTTTTATTCATTGTTCTTTTTGCTATCATCAGCTTTTTGCTTTTTTAGCGTCTTTTTTTCCAAAGTTCTTTATTCCAATTTTTTTATTATTTGCTTGAGGAGAAATTTCCTTTGCAATTGCCTTGAATACATCATCACAACTCTTGTTTTTCCTCATAATCTAATTCATCAAATAGTCCAACGAAATTTTTTTAACTTCATTTGAATTAAATTTCTTACTATTTCTATTTTTCTGAATCAATAATTGTGTAGACTTGACTTACATCTACAAAAATTATCTGAAAATTCAAGAGTTTTTTTAATATCTCTCCTGCCCTAAAAAGATTCATTACATCTCTTTCAAGAGATTTTTTTGAATTTTTACAAGGCTTTCCATATTCTTTTTTTATAAAAGCTTAAACTTTTTCCTCATCTTCTAAAAACTAAGTCATTTCTAATTGAAATAATGTCTTCTTTTTAAAAGTAATAATTCCGCTAAATTTTTCTCTTAAATCATTATATTTTTTTCATATAAGTTTTTTTATTAATCATTAGACATCACCTTCCATATAAGTAGAAAAATTTACTTTTTATCAAAAATTTAATACCAATTTTTTTCCTTTTTTTAACCTAGTCATCTTCTTAATCTTTATTTCTCTTTTAAGCGCCTCAGACTTTGTTTCATAAACTTCAAAAATAAAGTAATTTTTACGGGAGTTCTTCCTCTTGTATACTTTGCTCCACAACCTAAGTTATGTTTTTTTCAATTCTAGCTTTTTAAATCAGTTGTATAACCAGTATAAAAAGTTCCATCATTACACTCTAACATATATACAAAAAGTCATCATAAAATTTCCCTTAAAAACATCATTTATAACATCAAAAACTAAAACCTCTATAAGCTAAATAGTTTATTAACTTCTGTTTTTTTCTTAAAAACATCTTCTTCATTAGACAATAGGTTCAGTTTTTTTATACCCATTTTTTTAGTGCATTGTCAAATTCTTCTTCATATTCAAACTCATCTAAAAAGTCTTCAAATACGCTTTTTTTGAAATACCTTTTTTTGTATCAATAAAGATTTTTATTTTTATTTTTTTCCATAACCATTTAATTGTTTTTTTATCTTCAATAAAAAAACTTCACAGTAAAGTCTATCGTTAAGATATTCTTCTTTTTTTCCAAAAATATTTATAACTTCATCAATAATATCTTCTGTAAAATCTTTCTCTGTAAGCTTTTAATCTTACTTCATATTTTTGTTTTTTTAACTTTCCTGAAATATAATTAATAGCTCTTGACTTTGCTCTTTCAATATCTGAAAAAAATACTTCATTTCTTGAATTTCATTTTCTGAAAAAAATCCATATCAACTGAAACTTTGTATTTTTTTCAAAAAAATATTGTAATTCAAAAAGAAGTTTTGTTTCATCTTCAAAAACTACTTCAAAAAAACTTCTTTAGATTTACTATAACTAATATTTGTAACTTGCATTATCTAAAAAAATCCTATAATTGTTGGTAATATTCCAACTATCATCATAAAAAGCTAATATAAGTGCAACAATTCTAATAGCCGTTTCTCTTTTCATTAAATCACCTGCTTTTTTTACTAACTCACATAGATATTGATTTATAAATTCATCAATATTTCCATTAATAACAGACTCAACATTTCCTGTTTCATATCCTGTACGATGATCCTTAACAAGAGTATAAGGTTGGAAAAACATAAGATCTTATCTGTGAGCCCCCATGCTATTTGAGAATATTTACCCTGAATATCCTCAATTTTTTTCCCTATTTTCTTCTTGTTTTATAATTAAAAGTTTTGCTATAAGTTGTCTCATAGCCGTATCTCTATTGAACATTTGACTTCTCTCAGATTGACAAGAAACTGTAACTCCAGTAGGAATATGAGTTATTCTTACAGCAGAGTCTGTTTTATTAACATGTTGTCCTCCAGCTCCTCCAGATCTATAAGTATCAATTCTTAAATCTTTAGGATTTATTTCAATATCAGTAATTTCCTCTATTTCCGGAAAAAAACATCAACACTAGCAAAACTTGTGTGTCTTTTATTTGAAGAATCGTAAGGAGAAATTCTAACAAGTCTATGAACTCCTTTTTCACTTTTTAAAAATCCATAGGCATTTTCACCCTCAACCTTTAAAGTAACAGACTTTATACCACCTTCAGTATCAGAATTGTAGTCCAAAATCGAAAACGAAAATCCCTTACTACTTATCCATCTAGTATAAAGACGTTGTAACATTTCTGTCCAATCTTGAGCATCCGTTCCACCAGCTCCAGCATGAATTTCTAAAATCGCATTATTTGAGTCATATTCTCCAACCATTAAAGTATTCAACTTCAATGAAAAAAATATTCCTTTTCTATATTTTTGAATATTCTTTAACGCTTCTTTTTTTCATATTCCATAAATTCTTCATCAGATAAAAATTTCTAAGAATTCTATTGAGTCTAAAAATTTTTTTGACTTAGACAGCTAAATGTTTCTATCTTAAACTTTAAATGCTTCATCTCATCTAAAATTGATTTTTGCATTTTTTTGGATCATTCCAAAAAAATCTTCTTTAAAACTTTTTAGCTTCTAATTCTTTATATCTATTTTTTTCAACTTTGAAATGTCAAAGTGAATCACCAATTTCTGATAAATTTTGTTGCAGTTTTTTTAATCTTTCGATTACTGTACTTAAATTTTTCCATCTCTCCCCAACAACAATATATAATACTTTATTTTTATAATATTAAAATATTTTCGTCAAGTCAAAAAGAGCCATTGGCTCTTTTTATTATATTCTCTATTTAACTTTTTAAACTTCTTAGATACGCTTTTTTTCTTCTTCGGTAATTCTTCTGCTTTCTATTGCCTTTTTGAATTGCTTTTATTGTGAGTCCAATCATCAAGTTTTTTTATTTTTCTATAAACTTTATAGCATACTTTTTGTTGTTTTTGCAAGAGCAGTTGCAAAATACCAAGCAATCATCATATTTACATAATATTCTTTAGACCTTATATTTGAAACAATTTCCAAATGTTCTTCTTTAAAAATTTTTCATCCAAATAATTTGAAAGCAAAAGACCTATCCCATATCTTATAACATAAGTTTTTTTCATCTTCTATCCAATCTAAAAATATAACTATATGTTTCATTTGGATATTTTTTTAAAAACTTTTTGGAGAAAAATAAGTCACAAGTTGCCCAGTTATCAATGAATGGAACAAACTTTTCTGTATATTCCATTGCCAAATCAAAATCTTTAATTTGCTCTATCAAACAGCCATGTAAATTATTTTTCTTCATAATATTTATGAGGTAGATTATTTTAAAAAAATTCAAAAAGTTCGTTTTTTTCATCTTCTTTAAATAATTTTTTTGCATAATTTCTTAAATCTGGCGTTCTAACTCCGATTATTAAGTCTTTATCTACTGTTGGAATAAGTTTTTGCATTAAAATTTTTTTATATTCAACATCTTGAAAAGAAAATAAATCTTTTAATATTTTTATCCATATATCTTCCTCTTCAATTATCTTATTTTTTTAATTCCTCAAACAATTCTTCATCTGATTTAAAAAGTTTCGTGCATATCTGAAGGTTCTGAACTTTCAGCCTTATATCCCATAAATAAAAAGCATTGCTATTTGATTTTGCTTAGGAATATCAAATTTTTTTCCTTAACAATTTCAGGATTAAATGCCCCAATATAAACTGAACCAAGGCCTAAATCTTCTGCTTCTAGCACCATATGTGTAGATGCAATTGTAGCATCAACAATTCCACTAGGAATTCCAGTATGACTATTATACCAACATTCATCTAAATTATATGTTACAACAAACATAAGTTGTGAGTTATATTCACATGGTGAAGACTCATTTAATAATTTTTAACTTTTCATCATCAGTACAATAATAAATTTTTTTATTGGTTGTTTATTTTTTTGGCAGTAGGAGCAATTTTAGCTGATTCTAAAAATCTTTAAAAATTTTTTTCTTTCTCAACTTTCTTGCTTGAAAAACTCCCTTACAGAATATCTATTTTTTTGCTAATTCTAAAAAAGTCCATAACTACCTCCAATTAAAGATTTGCAACTTTATAAAGTTTACCATCTATTTCAACTTTTTCTAAGTCTTTTTTTCAAAAATCTATTCTTTTTAACCCAAACTTCCCTGTCGCAGCCTAAACATTTTCAATTTTATATCTATTCCTGTTCTTAGAATTTGCCATTTGTTAGTTCCACAGGGATGCTCTTTTTTTAGTACAACAATATCCGATATTTGATATTTATACAATTATATCACCCTTTTCAAGTTTCAAAAATTCAATATTTTTCTTCTTTAAATTTTTTTATAATTCTTCTCTTAAATTCTTTTTCATTACCCCATTGTGTTGACTGTTTACTCCAAAAAGCCTACAGCAATTTTTTTATAATAGCTTTGAATTTCTGTAACACCAAAAAAATTCAGGAGCTTTTATAACAGAATCATTCTTTTCAACAAACTCTATTGAATAAGCACTAATTATTTTTTTAATCTTTTTCAACATCTACATCAACTGGAAAACAAAAAAAGTAACAACAGATCTTTGATTTCCTTTACTTAAATTTGTAACAGTTGTAATACTTCCATTTGAAATTGTATTAACACTTCCATCGTATCCTTGTATCTGTGTATTTCTCATATTAATAGCTAAAAACACTACCAGAAATACTATTAATAATAACATCATCTCCAACATTATATTGATCATCTAAAAGAATGAAAACTCCACTAAATAAATCTTTTACAATGCTTTGAACACCAAATGCTATTATGATACCACCAACTCCAGCAGTAGCTATTAAAGAATAAGTATTTACACCAAAAAAATACCTAAAAATTATAACTATTACAAAAAAATAAATTATATACTTAAATACACTTGACAATATTGAAACAATTGAATTTACTTTTTTTATATTGCTGTGGTCATTTTTTTCTTATAAGTCTTAACTACTTTTTTTAAAAACTTTTGTAAAAAAAGTAGATTAAAACTTTTGCAAAAAAATAAAAACCACAAAAGATAATAATAATTTTAAAACAATACTTCTGATTGATTCAGAGTAAATTAAGTTTTTCAAAAAAAATTATTCATTAATATTTATCTCCGTTACAACATTCCCTCTATCTTGTGTCTTTTTCAAAAATACCAAAGATAGTCAACATTTTTTTCCTTCTTCTTTTAAAGATTTAACAGTTTCCAGCTCACTTGGATCAAGTAAGATTGCAAGTCCACAAGAACGACTTACTTCTCTTGGAGTTGGAATTGTTTTTAAATTTCTTTTCTAAATTTTTTTAAGTTCTTTTTCTAATTGCATTGTATGATTAACTGAATTAAAAAGTCAGTAATAAATATTTCTCGTTCAAAGAAAAATTCCTCCTATTTTTATTTTTTTATATCCATTTTTTTAGTATCAAATAAACTGAATCATCACCTTTAATTGAATCCGTTACTTCAGCAGGGAATTCTTTAGCTTTTTAAGTTACTTTTTGCCAATTAATACATACCCTGTTTTTTTAACTAACAAAAATATTTCCATCTAATATATATGAATTCAAATAATCTTCACCTATTTCAGCACTTTTTTTCAAGTTTTAAATCCTTAGAATTAAAAAAACTTTTTAAATCATTTGTGAATAAATAGATTTTTTTCCTGAGTCGTAAATTATATTTTTTTAAATTATTTATATAGTATTGATTTTTTTAATAATATTTTTTTCAAATATATATAATTTTTTTCATTTGTTACTACATAAAGTTTATCATCTGAATCGTTTATAAACCCTAAGTCTATTATAAATTCATTAAAAAAATGTAAAATCACAAACTGTTGTCTTATCTTTTAGAATTTAAAATATGAAATCTTGATTTTTATTGAATTATCAGCTTTAATATAGTCGGTATAAACAAAGTTGTTATTACTCTTTGAAAAACTTTACATATCCTGGATTTTGAACATCATCATTAGCATAAATTTCAGTTAAATTTTTCATCTAAAAATTCTAAAACTAGCATTATTTACAAGAACTAATTTATTATTTTCAATAAATATATCCTTACTTTCTTTTTTTCTAATGAAACTTTTTTTACTTCGTCAAAATCTTTAGAATACATAATTACTTCATTATTCATTAAAGAATATATAACATCATTTGATACTGCTATTTTTACCATTATTAGCAATTTCTTTTTTTCAACTTTTTAATTTCCCATTCTTATTGTATCTAGAAAAATTTATCTTTTTTCAAAAGTATATATTTCATCCTTAATGAATGCAATTTTGTTATAAGGTTTTGAAAAAAATCAAATGATACTTCTTTATTAGAATTACCAGTAAATTTTATACTCATAAAAAAACAATAAATAAGAATACTAATAGAGCCGAAATTCCCATTACTATTTTTATTTTTTTATATTTTTGAAATTATCTCCATTTTTTTCTCCTATAAGCCTAATTTATCTTGTTTTTCTTCTAAGTTTAGTTATTATATGATCTTCATCTAATTCCACCATATCTAGAGTTATAAGCTCGTCTTTTTTTACATCGACTTTCAACTTAGTTTTTTTAGTAATCATAGCAATTGGTAAAAGATTTCTATTCTTTTTGATCAGCATGACTTGTTATTGTTCCAAAAACTGACTTTCCACCAATTCCTTCTAAGATTTCTCCAGCTTTTTAAATCTCTTTTAGCAACTGTAACTGTATCTGAAACTTGTCCACAAGCTGGAACAATTGTTGATTCTTTTTCTACAATCGCATTATATATTGTAATTGGAGTTTCTAAACTTGTTAGATGATAAGGTCTGTAAATCGCATAGTTTGGACCATCTCCCATTTTTAGATATTTCATTAAATCATGAACTTCATCAGAATCACTTGTTACAATAGCATAAACTCCTGGAGCTACTCCAAAAGCAAAATCAACTGTCTTATAATTATTTAAAATTCCACCTTGTTCTTTTAATGAAAATAGCTTTCCAAGTTCATTTGCTGTTGTTGTTGGGCCATGACATCCAATTACATCAGGAACAAAACCTAAAGCATTTGCTGCACTTGTAAGTTCAATCATAGTATTTGTTCCGTCAATAAAACCTGCAAGCATTTTTGGATAAAGTCCTTTTGAAAGTGCCTCTTCTCTCACATCGTCTTCAGTTATATAATAATTAAGTGGATTATTCTTTCCCTTACCAACTGCAAGAAGTTTAAAACCTGCTCCTAATGCGAAATCTGCAAGTTCCATAATCGCACCAGGTTCATCTCCTGCAGAACCTGTATATATTACATTTTTCTTTTTAGCTAAATTGTATAAATATGGTCCAATTACGGCATCACATTCAACATTTAACATAATTGTATGCTTTCTGTTTTCAATAGCTTCCATAGCTAAAATTGCTCCAAAAGGAGGATTTCCTGTAGCATCAACAACTCCTTTTTATATCAGGTAATTTACATGCAATTGAATAATCATCTGAAACAACATACATTCCATTTTTTTATAGAATTTTCAATTATTTTTTTATATTATCACTTGTAGTTATATCTGACTTTCTAACGCCAGATGAAATAAGAGCTTCCATAGCCTTTTTCAGGTTTTTTTCATCTATTACAACAGAACTTGTAAGACCTTTAATTCTTGAAAGCTGATTAACAAGTCCTTTTTCCCATTTTTTTCCGGCTCCAACAAGAGCAAACTTAACTTCTTTATTTGCATTATATAAATTATTAAGTTTATTTTTTTCATTCTAAAACATAAAAAGGCCTCCATATTATTATTAATTTTTATCATTCTTATTTTTACTACACTACATAAATTTTATCAAAATTTTTTTAATATTCAATTTTTCCCTTTACTATATGTAATTTTTTTAGTGTAAAATTATAGTAGTATGGTTTGGTTTATGATAATTAAACTAAATTTTTAACTTAAATTTTTAAAAAAACAATAAGATTACCTTTAACTAAATTAAAAAGGTAAATTTTTTTCAAAAAAATATATAGAAGATTTTTTTAGGAGATTTTTATGAAGTATTTTTAGAAAAAAACTCTAGCCATTGATTTTGGTACATCAAAGGTTGTAACTTTCGTAGAAAAATAAAGGTATCGTTGTAAATGAACCATCAGTTGTTACAATGGATACTTATAAAAAAATAAAATATTATCTTATGGAGAAACTGCAAAAAAATTATTAGGACGAATTCCTGGAAATGTAGTTGCTAAAAAGACCAGTAGTTGCAGGAAATATAGTAGATTTTTAACGTAACTGAAGCTATTATTAAAAAGAGCTATTAAAAAATCTGTAGGAAAAAATTTCTTTTAGACCTAATGTATTAGTTTGTATTGCAAGTGAATTGACTCAAGTACAAAAAAGAGCAATAACTCAAGCAGTTAAACTTGCAGGTGCAAACAATGTTGTTCTTTTAGAACAAACAATTACAGCTGCTATAGGTTGCGGAATAAATGTAAATGATCCATCAGGAACTTTAGTAGTTGATATAGGAGCAGGAAAAACAGATATTTCAGTAATTTCTAATGGAGAAATCATAATTGCAAAAAGTTTAAATATTGGTGGAAATTCTATTGACCAAGCAATTGCAGATTTTATTCGTACAAGATACAATATGTTAATCGGAGAAAATACTGCTGAACTTATTAAATTATCAGCTGCAAGAGCATATCCAACAAACGATGGCTCAATGTATGAAATTAAAGGAAGAAATGTTATGAACGGTCTTCCAATGCATATTTTTTTGTAAATGATTCAGATATTTCTCATGCAATTGGAATGACATTAAATAAAATTTTTAAATGCAATTACTGAAACATTGGAAAAAAACTCCACCTGAACTAATTGCAGATATTTCTGAAAAGGGATTAATTTTAACTGGTGGTACATCTCAAATACCTGGTCTAGTTGATTTAATAACAGATAGAACAAATCTAGAAGTAATCAACCCTGAAACTCCTGAATTAATGGTAATTAAAGGTGCAGGAAGATTCTTGAAGAATGTTGATTTCTCAAATGATGAAATAGAATATTTAGACGAATTAAAACGACATGTATTAGAACAAAAAGAACAATTAAGAAAGAGATAATATGCAAAGATATAATGATTTAAGTTCTTATCTAAAAAGAAAAAAATTCGGCTCAAGGCTTTTTAAAACTCTCCATCGATGGAGGGTTTTTCTTGTCCAAATAGAAAAAAATGGAAAAAAAAGGTTGTAAATTCTGTTCAGAAAGTGGAAGTGGAGAATTTACAACTAAAAAGAAAGTCTATAACCGAACAATTAAACGCTCAAATCAAATTTTTTTAAAAGATAAAGATAAATACAATGGATATATTGCTTTATTTTTCAAAGTTATACAAATACATTTTTTTACCCGTAGAAGAACTTAGAAAAAAATGTACTATGAGGCAATAAATTTCCCGAATGTAAAAGTGCTATCTATAGCTACAAGAGCTGATTGTTTTTAATGAAGAAATTTATAATTTACTTGAAGAACTGAACGAAAAAAATTGAAGTCTGGATTGAACTTGGACTACAAAGCTCAAAATGAAAAAAACAAGAAATAGTATGAATATAGGTTATAGTACGGAAACTTTTTGAAAATTGTGTGAAAAGATTAAATGAATTAAATATAAAAACTATTTTTCCACATAATCTTCGGTCTTCCAAATGAAACAAAAAAAGATTATAAAAAAATACAATTGATTATGTAAATACTAAAAAAACCTTGGGGCATTAAAATTCACAGCCTTTATATTCAGAACGATTGTGAACTATATGAGGAATATCTAAAAAAACAGTTTCAAAGTCTTAACTTGGGAAGAATATATAGATGCTTTTGATTATGGCAATTGAAAATTTAGACAAAGATATAATAATTCATAGACTTACAGGAGATGGCGATAAAGAAAAAAACTTGTTGCTCCTCTTTGGTCAAAAGATAAAAATTAAAACAATTGGAGAAATTAATAAAATTCTAAAAACAAAGAAATTCATATCAAGGAATAAATTACAAAAAAATAAAGGAGCTTTATAAAGCTCCTTTAACATTTCTCTATTAAACTAATTTGCCATAAAAAAATATTGAAAATCTAATACAATCTAAACAATTTCATGCCCCATTCATCAATTCCATTTTTCTACAAATCCTAATTTTTTTCCCAAAAATCGTATTGAATTATCTTTCATTGAATTTAAAACATAGTGATTTGCCCCAAGTGACTTTTGTATATTTTTTTCTAACTTCTTAAAACATTCCAAACCTTTGGATTTATTTCTAAATTCAGGATATATCCAAAAAAATCAAGTATAAAACATTCTCCAAAAATATTTTTCCATCTTCATTGGTATAAATCGTAAATTGAACAGCCCCAATTTCTATATCATTTTCAAAAAAATATGCAATATAATGTCTATCCTTATCATTATTCATACTATTTTTCTAAAAAAATCTCTATACTCGCTACTTGAAAAAAATATTCTATATCTTCCTTATCTGTAACAATTTCATCTTCAACTAAATACTTTATATGTTTATCCCAAAAACACATTTGTTTCATTAACAGAAATTTCTCTAATATCTATCATATCTCTCCTACTAAATTCAATCTAATACCGACTTATCAAAGAAATACTCACTTCCATCATCAGTCCTTTTTTTAAAAGTTTAAAAATCAACCATAGATCTTCTCAAATAGCAAAAAAATCTGCATAGTATTTCTTTAAAATTTCATTAATTTCTTTTTTTCTTTATATTTTTCTTTCATCAAAACTAATAGAAGCTAAATAAACAAAAAGTTCATATTTATCTTTTTTTGTTTTTGGCATATTTAAAAATCTTACCATCTTTTATCCATTTATCTTTATTAAATTCCATAAATTTTTCTCCAAATATTTGATATAGTTTTTTTGTCAATCGTAGAAAAAAACTCATCTAAAAAGCAAGTTTTTCTTTTTCCTGATAAAATTACTCTTAAATAATTTACTAATTGTTTTTACTTCAACAAACTGAAATTTAGATTTCAACCCTTACGGAAAATAAAACGGGCTATTCTCCTGAAGTATGTTCTATAATATTATAGTTTAATGCAAAGTGTAGCTATATAGTCATTTCCATAATGTGATAATCTATTTCTTTTTATCACATGATTCATAAAAAAATCTATCATAGCGAGACCATTTTTTTAAGTTGTCCTCTAATCTGAGTTTCTAAGGTATGGCTAAATTCATATCCATATTCTGGATTTATGGTTATCTTGCCTTCCTCTTCAAGCTCTTTTTGAATTAAAAAGGTATTGAAAAACTTTAAAAGTAATTCCTCATCGGGTTTGTCCCATACAATGTCAGCATCATACATGTATATCCAAGGATTCATAAATCCGACCATTAACAGTCCACCCTTTTTCAATACTCGAGAGGCTTCTTTATACATGTTTTCTAAATCTTCTATATATACATTTGAAACCGGATTAAAAATAATATCAAAAGTTTCATTTTCAAATGGAAATGGTTTTGTCATATCGCCTTGAACTGTGTTGATTTTTAAGCCTTCTCTTTTAGCAACCATATCATCTCTTTGTAATTGCGATTTAGAAAAAAATCCATTATGGTTACATCATAACCTTTTTATAGCAAAAAAACTGGTCCCTGCTGTCCACCACCACAAGCTAAACCTAATATCTTTTTTCCGTTTGCTTTTTCAAACCATTCTTTTGGAACTTTTTTTCCAACAGTTAATGCAACAGAAATAGGATTTTTTCTAAGTTCTTCTAATTCTTCATGTGTCAATGGCTCAGTATAGTCATTTTTTTACATTATTCCATCTATCTTCATTTAATTTTTATATAATTGTTCATCTTATAATCTCCTCATAATTTTTATATTATTTCGATTTAAGTTGAATATCCGCGCTTTCTTTTTTTGTCATTTTTATTTAATTGTTTTAGCGTGACAAGTCTGAGTTTACCTACCCTTCAAATCAAGAGTCATCAGTTTGTAAACCCTCAATAAATATCCATTAGGATCTTGAATCAGGAACTCCATTTGTATTTCTTCAATTCCGTTAACCCTATATACACTTCTAATCAGTTCTCTGTAAATCTCTAATTGTTTGCTTTTTCACTAATTCATATAGTTTCTCAATATCATCAACTGATATTGAAAAAAATTTATTCCTCTTCCTAAAGGATAGATTAGTTCCCCTGTATTCCAGCCATCATCATGAATTTGTTCAAACATAAACTGACTATCTTGAAAAAGACATAAAAAAACAAATTTCTCTTCCGGTCGTTCGTACTCTATTTTTAAATCCTAATTCTTCATAAAAAAATTTCTAGTCTGAACAATATCAAAAACTGATAATTCAGGAATCAAACTATTAAACTCCATATAAACTCCTCATAAAAATTCTAATTTGTCAATTTTTTTCATATATCTCATTATATCACTTTTTTTCAACATTTTTTTCATTTGCTCAAGTCGATTTTTCTTATAAAAAAAGATTGAAGACTAGTCCTCAATCCCTTAATTCTCTTTAATAAATTTTTATTATAAAAAAATCCATTATGTTTTTTTGTTTTTTTCAGGTAATAATTTTTATAAATTTTTTTCTGATTTACCCAAAAAAATTCAACATATTTTATTTTTTTAAATTTTTTTATGTTTTTTTCTAAAAAAATATTTGACATTTTTCTTCATTTTCACATTTCAAAAACAGAGCAAGTGCTGTAAACTATCTCTCCTTTATCTTTTTAGATATTCTACTGCATTATCAAAAAATTTTTTTCTCTGTAATTCAATTATTTCATCAATAGTTTCTTTTGCTTCTAAATAATTTTTATTTCAGGTTTTTCTATCCATAACTCCAATTCCTGAACAAATTACATCACAGAGTATATAGTCAAATTGTTCTTTATATTCCTCTTTGTAAATTGAAGCGTCAAAAATTTAGTAATTTTTACATTTTTTTATATTAAGTCTTTTACAATTTTTCTTCTATCTTTTTTTAATTTACTATTTACAATATCGTTCGCAAAGATTTCTCCACTATTTTTTTCATCTGAAAAGCTAGATGACAAGTTTTTTTCCACCCGGTGCAGAACAGATATCTAAAACTTTTTGAATTTTTTTACTTGGAGCTAAAAACTTCTCCCGTTAGAATACTTCCAACATCTTGAACCGTAAAATCTCCTCTTTTTAAAACTTTCAGTTTCCAATATATTAGTAGGATTTTTCTACAAAATAAGTAAGTTTTGAAATTTCAGATTTTTTTAGCTTATATCCGTCTTTTTCCAAGTCCTTAACAACTTTTTTTCTTCCGTCTTTTTCAAAAGATGAAATTCTTATTGCAAAATGAGGTTTGGACATAGAATTTTCAAGAATTTTTTTATAGTTTCTTCCATGCCATAATCTGCAAGTAAAATTTTTTTACAATATCCATATTTGCAGAGTATTTTTATAGAGATAGCTTCCTCATCACTCTCAACTTCAATCTTCATAAAGTCTTCTTTATTTCTTAAAAAAATTTCTTAAAGATCCATTAACAAAAGAGGAAAAATTTTTTTAAGTTTAAAAAAACTTTTGTAAGATTAACAGCCTCATTTATTATTGCAAACTCAGGAATTTTTATCCATAAAAAAATAATCTGATAAATAGAAATTCTTAGAATATTTAAAAATATATGGATTGAATTTTTTTAATTCTTAATTTACAGAGTTTTTTTGATTATATAATCAAGATAAATTCTGTTTTTCCAAAGTCCCATATACTATTTCTCTTAAAAAAATTTGCTATCTAAATCAGAAATATTTTTTTGTGTTTTTTTATTTAATAAATTTGTTGAATTTGAATTTTTCATCTTTGATTTCACAAAGAATTTCAACTGCAAGTTTTTCTCATTATTTTTAAAATTTCTCCAACTTTTTATAGAGTTACCACGAAGATAGTCTTTAACTAAAAACTCTCTTTTTACCAGAAAATTGTATTTCCAAAAGTTTTATACTTCCGTCTATAGTTTTAACAAAAATTCCATCATCTGAAACTTTAAAAATTGTTCCGATATTTCCATTCGGATTTTTCTTTTTGAAATTTCAGCTCTATGAACTTTTATATTCTCTTTCATATATTCACAAAATGTACTAGGCCAATTATAAAAAAACCTCTTATTTTTGTTGAAGATATTTCTTGAAGTATCATTAAAATCAAGTTTTTCCCATTTCCTTTTTTTAATCATAGGAGCATAGGAAAATTTATCTCCTTGTTTAACTCTGTTTTCGTATTTATTTTCAAAGTCATTAATAATTTTTAACAATTAAATTTGAACCCATTTTTTTGAAAGTCGTTCATAAAGAGTTTCAGCATTATCTAAATCAGAAATTTCTGTTTCTTCAATATCTAAAACATCTCCAGTATCAAGCCCAACATCTATTGACATAATACTTACACCAGTTTTTTTCAAGACCATTTACAATAGCCCAATTTATCGGTGCAGAACCTCTAAGTTCTGGTAAAATTGAAGCGTGAATATTTAAAATTTTTTTCCATGCATAAAGTCGATTAATCTTTTTATCAATTATCTGTCCAAATGCAACTACAACAATAAAATCAGGATTTATTTCTTTTTACAATTTCAAAAAAATTCATCACTCTTTACACTGTCGGGAGTTATTACTTCAAGACCAAGTTCCAATGCTCTTTGCTTTTACGGGAGTTGGTAATAATTTTTTTCTATTTCTAAGTTTGTCTTTTTGAGAAACAACTAAAGAAACTTCAAAATTTTCATTTAAAGTTTCTAAAGGTGGAACTGCAAAATCAGGAGTTCCCATAAAAATTATTTTTTTCATTATTCTTCCTCACCGTAATACAATTTTTTTCATACATTTCAGCTTCTTCTCCTTCTAAAGCTAAATCTGTAAATAAAATTCCATTTAAGTGATCTATTTCATGACAGATACAAACAGCCAAAAGACCAGTTGAGTCAATTATTTGTTCATTTCCATCAATATCCGTATATTTGAATTTTACTTTTTCAGGTCTCTTTACAAAACCTCTAACATCTGGAATTGAAAGACAGCCCTCTGGTCCAACTTGTTCACCAGAAATTTCTAATATTTCTGGATTTACCATTTTAAGTAAAACCATGCTCATCTCCAACATCTATTGTTACAAGTCTTTTTAAAATTCCAATTTGAGGACATGCAAGTCCAACACCTTCTGAATCATACATTGTTTCTACCATGTCTTCTAGTAAATCTTTTATTTTATCATCTATAACTTCGACTTTCCTTGCCTTTTTTCTAAGAACAGGATCGCCATCAATTCTAACATTTCTTAATGCCATTTTTTTCCTCCTTAATCTATCGTCAAAATTAATTTTTCCATTTTTTTCAGTATTGAAAGAATACTTTTTTTATTAAAAAAATTAATTCCATTAAAAAAATTGTCTAAAGACATCATAGTCTTTTAGAACTTTTTATTGTTAAATTATATCTATACACCATATTTACCCATTTTTATTGCATCCGGATTAGGTCCTAGAATAATTATATCTTTTTAAATTTATTTCTTTTTTTAAATTTATCAAAAAAATTAAATCTCTTATTTTTTTCAATTCTTCCATACAATTTTTCAACACTTTTTACTCTTAAATTGAAAAATTTACAATATGTGCCTTTGGCGGATAGAGAAAACTTTTTTTCTAAAATTAATTTCTTCTTTGAAAAAAACTCTTCATAATTATGATCAGAAGAATTAACAATGCTGTAATGACTTGGCTTATATGTTTGAATTATTACTTTTCCCTCTTTATCTCCACGACCTGAACGACCTGCAACCTGTGTTAAAAGTTGAAAAGTCTTTTCAGCAGATTTAAAAGACGGAATATTCAAACTTATATCAGCTAGTACAACTCCTACCAAAGTTACATTAGGAAAATCAAGTCCTTTTGATATCATCTGAGTACCGATTAAAATGTCAATTTCTTTTATTTTTTTCATCTTTCGATAAACTTCTTCATAAACTCCTTTTTCCTTAGAGGTATCTGCATCTACTCTACAAACTTTCGCATCTTTAAAAGCATTTTTAATATAGTCTTCCAATGCTTCCGTTCCAAAACCAAATTCTTTTATGGACTGTTTAAAACAATTTGGACATATTTTAGGCTTCGGTTTAGTTCTTCCACACATATGACAAATACAAATATCTTTTTCTATTATCCTTATGATAAGTCATAGAAATATCGCAGTAATCGCATTTTTTTGAACGTAACCACAACTTCTACAAAAAAAACAAAAGAGCTTCTTCCTCTTTTTATTTAAAAAAATAGAATTACCTGTTCTTTTTCTTTCCAAAGTTTTTTTGTATTTCTTCAAATAGACTATTACTTAAAATACTTTTTATTCCCAAGTAATAATTCTTCCCTCATATCTACTATTTCAACTTTAGGCAAAGAATTTTTTTGTAGCTCTATTTTTTTAGCTCCAAAAAGTTTAATATCATCACTATTTGTTCTTGCATAAATATTTACGGAAGGAGTTGCAGAACCTAAAACAAGTTTTTGCATCAGTCAATCCAACTAAATATTCTGCAACTTCATGAGTATAATATTTAGGATTTTGATCACTTATATAACTTGACTCATGCTCTTCATCAATAATAACAAGTCCCAAATTTTTTACAGGAGAAAAAATTGCAGATCTAGCTCCAACTACGATCTTTATATCCTTATCTTGAATTTGTTTCCATTGATTTAGTTTTTCAATCGTTGTAAGTCTGGAATGAATAATTGCAATATCATTTCCAAAACGTCCTGAAAAAAACGTTCAATAGTCTGTGGTGTAAGACTAATTTCAGGAACTAAAAATAATACTACTTTTTCCCTGTTCGAGCATATTTTCAACAAGTTGAAGATAAATCTCAGTCTTTCCACTTCCTGTTATTCCATGAATTAAAAACTTATCATTTTTAGAACTCAAAACATTATCCAAAACATCTTGTTGTTCTTTATTTAACTTTAATTTTATATAGCTATTTGTATCTTCAACAGAATTTTTTTATAAACTTTATCTTCAGTTTGAATAAGTGCATTTACTAAAAAGCAATGAATCTACAACAGATTTAGAAAAGTTATTTTTCTCTTAAATCTTTAACATTTACAAAAATCTTTTTCCCTTTAAAAAAATTTATAAGTTCTAATTGTTTTTACAGCGTTTTTTTACGAATTTTTTTGAAAAAAATCAAAATCTTCATTTAGTTTAACAAATTTTTTTCTAAAAAAATTTATTTTTCCGAGTTATTATATTTATACTTTTTTTACTAAAAATTTCATTTTCAATTAGATAATTTACCTTTTTTTATCATCATTATAAAATTCCCTAATTTCTAAAAATATTTTTTTCATTTTTTTGAAAAAAATTCAGTTTCAACAGTTGAAAGTTCAGTAGTTTTTTTCTTTATTTAGAACAAAAAAATTCTTCAATTTTACTCCAATCTCCAGGAGGCAAAAACACAATTTAGACAATAGGAAAGATTTGTAATGTACTTTTTCACTCATAAACTTTGCTAGCTTAATCTGTGTTTTTACTTACAATTTCCTTCTCATCTAAAAACCATATTAATTTCTTTGAATTTTTATATCTGACTGAATTTCTTTTTCATCTAAAATATTTATAACAAGACCAACAGTTCCCTTTATTTCCTTTACCAAAAGGAACAATTACCCTCTTACCTATTTGTATTTCTTCTTCAATAATTTGTGGAACTTTATAGGTAAATATATTTTTCAGCCCTTGATAGTAAAAAGACTTAACAACAACTTCTGCTAACATATTTTTCTCCAAAATAGCATCTAAAAATTTTATCTGCAATTTCTCTTTTAGTTAACACTTCTGTTTCAAGCTCACTGTCTTTTTGTAATAATGGTAACCTTATTAAAAATCAGAGCCAAAGCCCCTATCTTTTAATGAAACATCATTTGCAACTATCATATCTAATTTTTTTATTATTCATCTTTGAAATTGCATAATCTTTTAACTGAGTTTGTTTCAGCCGCAAAGCCTACAACAAATTGTGATTTTTTTATACTCTGAAATACTTTTTTTAAAAATATCAAGATTGTTTTTCAAGCTCAATATTTTTCAAAATTTTTCTGTCTTTTTGATTTTTAAAAATCTTTTTTTGTTTTTTTAACCTTAAAAATCAACTGGTGCAGCAGGCATAATTAAAATATCTGAATCATCAAAAATTTTTCTTTTTAGTGAATTATACATATCTTCATTTGTTTTTTTACATCAATGTATTCAATACCAAAGTTTCTATAATCACTATTAACCTTTCCACATACTACTTTTTACATCAGCTCCACGTCTTTTTGCACAAAGAGCTAACTCATTTCCCATTTTTCCACTACTGTAATTTGAGATATATCTAACAGGATCAATATCTTCAATTGTGGCACCATTTCCAATTAAAATCTTTTTTCCTTGCAAATCTTTTTTCACAAAATAACTTTCTATTTCCTCAAAAATTCTTTCAACTTTTGGGAATTTTCCCTTACCATAATCTCCACAAGCAAGACGACCATAATCAGGACTTAAAACAATATGTCTTTCTTTTTAAACTCTCAATATTTTTTTGAGTTGCTGGATTTTCATACATATTAACATTCATAGTTGGTACTAAAATCATTTTTTTAGTATGAGCAAGTACTATATTTGTGATTAAATTATCTGCAATTCCGTAAGCAATTTTAGCCATAGTATTAGCTGTAAGTGGCGCAAGAACTATACAGTCTGCTTCTTTTGCAAGTTTTATATGCTTAACTTCACTGTCCATATCTCTTTCAAACACATCACTATACACCTTATTTTGACTAATAGTTTCAAAAATCAAAGGATTAATTAGTTTAGTTGCGTTTTCAGTCATAACAACATTAACTTCATATCCAGCCTTAACTAACATACTTACTAAGTCTAAAGACTTGTAAATCGCAATCCCAGAAGTTACCCCAACTAAAAATATTTTTTTCATCTTAATCTTCCTTTTTCTTTTTTTAGTTACCTTTTCAGCTACAATTTCTTGAAGTGCTTGAGTAATTGGTTTTTTGAGCATCTGTTTCCATTAAATTTTTTTAGATCCGTTTACAATTCTTCTAGCTCTTTTTACTTGTCATTACAACTAGTGCATATCTACTCTTATCAATTTTTTTCTAATTCTTTAAATGATGGATTTATCATCTTTTATTCCTCCTATTTTTTTAATCTTTAATCTTTCGGCTTCAATAATAGCCTTCATTTTATCAACACTTTCATCTATAAAATCATTCACTATGGAATAATTATATTCATTTAAAAAAACTCAACTTCTTTTTTTAGCATTGTTCATTCTTAAATTTATAGTTTCTTCATCTTCTGTTCCACGTTCTACAAGTCTTCTTTTCAACTCTTCAAAATCCGGTGGTAAAACAAAAAAACTAAAAACTGCATCTGGGTAATTTTTTTCTTTACTTGTAATGCACCTTGAACGTCAATTTCTAAAAATTACTACATCTCCGTTTTTCAATAGAATTTAAAACAAAAATCCTTAGGTGTTCCATAGTAATTTCCATGAACTCTTGCATACTCTAAAAAGTTTTTCCATCTTCAATCATTTTTTTCAAACTCATCATTTGATACGAAAAAAATAATTTTTTTACCATGTTCTTCATTAGGTCTCTTGTTTCTGCTTGTTGCAGAAATTGAGTATTTAATATCTGTATTATCTCTTAATAAAATATCACAAATAGTTCCTTTCCCAACTCCTGACGGGCCTGAAACAACCATCAAAAAAATCCCTTTTTTTCATATTGCCTCCAAAATTACTCAACGTTTTTGAATTTGTTCTCTAAGCTTTTCTATAATGACCTTCATTTCAATAACATAAGTTGAAATCGCATAATTATTTGATTTACTTGCAATTGTATTGATTTCTCTATTCATTTCTTGTAATAAGAATTCAATTTTTTTACCAACTTGACTTTCAAAATTTAAAAAAACTTTTTAAAGTTTTGAATATGTGAATTAAGTCTTGTTATTTCTTCACTTATATCAAGCTTATCAGTATAAAAAAAATCACTTCAAGATTTAATCTATTAACTTCACTTTCAGACAATTCACCACAAAATTCATTAAGTTTTTAATTTTTAGTCTATCAATTTGATTATTTAAAACATCTTCTTTTTCTTTCAATAATATTCTCTAAATTATTTTTCAAAAAGCAGAAAGATTATCTAGTAAATCTTTGTTTAGATTTTCACCTTCCACTATTCTCATTGATACAAGTTCATCTACAGCTTTTTTTCAACTGACTCAAGAACATTATTTTTTTAAATACTCTTCATCTATTTCAGAAGTCTTAACTTCAACTACATTGTCATTTCTAACAATATGTCCAATACCAACAGAAGCATCTATTCCAAGTTTAGTTGAAATGCTTTTATATGCTTCAAAAATATGCAGAAGCCAATTCGTAATTAACATCTAAAGCTGAGTTATTTTTCAGAAAACTTTTGTTTTCCTCTTATAAAAAAATATCAACTCGTCCTCTTGATAATTTTTTTCTTACAACTTTTTTTAATATCTTCTTCACAAAAAAATTTAAAAAAAATATGGTAGTTTAACTTGAATATCTAAAAAAATTTATGATTTACAGCTTTCATCTCAAAAAGACAAATCATAATTTTTCATCAACGAACTCACTTCTACCATAACCAGTCATTGATTTTTAACATATTTTTTTCTCCTTAAAAAAATTTATATTATTTTTTTATATTTATCTATTATATTTGTATTAAAAAAATTTTTTTACAATACTTTGTTACGAAAAATTTAATAATTAATTTTTAATCTCTAAAAATTTGACATGATATAAAAAAATATGGGTATACTATACCTAGTAATATGGGGATGAACTGGCTTCGACGGGGAGGTTGCAGTATCATAAGCGAATTGTTGTATCCAATCAACATAAAAAAAGTGGTAAATTAAATATAAACGCAGAAAAATAATAATTTTGCATTAGCTGCTTAAGTCAGCTATTTGGAGTCTATTCTTTTCCCACAAAAAGACTAAACTCTATCATTAATTACGTGGGCAACCTTTACAAAAAGTTCTTAGATTTGTAATTGTATTTATAAGATACCTTTAACTGATTTTTGTTAATTTATAGGTTATTGGGAAATTTAAAATTGACTGTATTCGGAGAAAGTGATATGAATGCTTTTTTCGGACGTGGGTTCGACACCCACCATCTCCACCAAAAAAACTCTTGTAAAGAATTTGCTTACAAGAGTTTTTTTAATTATAATATCTTATAAAAATATTTATTGACTTTTATATTTGCTAAATGTATAATTTAAGCAAACGATATTTTTACATATAAAGTTATATAATAGTAGACTTATAAACCGTGAAATATGTTTATTTTTTAGGAGGAGTTCTTATGAAATTTGCGAAAAAAAACGATTGTTACTACTGCTTATAATTTCATTTATTTTTAGTAAGTTGTAGTTCCAATAAAGAATCAGAACAGAAAAAAATTGAGCAACAAGCTAAATTAGAAAAAAAGAAGCCAAACAAAAAAAGAGGAAGAGGAAAAGAAAAAAAATTAGAGGAAGAAGAAAAAGCGTAAAAAGAGAAAGAACAACAAAAAGCAAGAAGAGCAAAAGAAAAAAAATGAAGAACAGAAAAAGACAAGAACAAGAAGCTAATGAGTCAATAGAAATACATGCAAATAGAAAATCTAAGATTTATCACATGCCCGGTCAAGCACACTATGATAGAATTTCAAGTAAAAAAATTTAGTTATATTTCATAGTGAACAAGAAGCAATTAATGCAGGTTATAGAAAAAGCTAAAAAAAATAATATTTATTAAGGAGAATTTATTATGAAAAAAATTGTTATTATGCTATTAATGAGTCTTATGTTAGTTAGTTGTTCATCAAAAAAAGAAGAAAAGAACACAACCGAAACTAATACAAGTGAAGTAAAAAAAGAAGAAAACCAGGAAGATAAAAAAAGGAAAATAAAAAAAGAAAGAAGGAGAAACTACAGAACAAAATGGATTAAAGAAAAACAGTTATATTTACAAATAAGGAATTAAATAAAACTGGCGAATCTGGATCTATAAAATATAACTTTACAAAGATTCAAGTTTCAAAGATAACTGCTACTACTGATGATACAGCTCAAATGTTTGAAGTTGAAAAAAAGGAAAAAGAGTTCGCAATAGTAGTGTTCGATATTGAGGTTGAAAACACTTCTGATAAAGATGTATCTTTTTACATATCACAAGCTAAATTAATTTCAAATACAAAAAGAGCAAGTTGAACCAGATATGATTGCTTCTACATATATAGATGGAGAATTTTTTTGGGAGCAGTTAAGAAAAAAAGGAACAAATGTATACCTACTAAAAAAACTCAAAAGCTGAAGATATAAAAATCAGTTGAAATCAGAATATCAGCTCCTACTGATAAAAAAATTTTTAATAAATTAGGAGAAGATATTAAATTTACCATAGATATACCTAACTAAAAAAACAATATTAAGGAAAAAAATAATTATGAAAAAAAGTTATTATTATGCTATTAATAAGTATTATGTTGGTTAGTTGTTCTAATAAAAAAATAATGAAGAAAAACAAAGTTGTTAAAAGAGTTGCAAGAGCAAAAAAAGATTCTTTGGAAAAGAAAAAAATAGTGAGTTACAAGAAAAAAAATTAATTCTTTGGAAAAAAAGAAAATAAAGAATTAAAAAGAAAAAAACAAGGAAGTTTAGGAAATGAAACTCTTTCAAGTGAATCTATTGCAAAAAAATTAATAAATATTTACAAGAATTTAATAATTCTAATAAGCATTTTTGCCAAGGCCACATTAGATGAAAAAAATAAAATAGTTAATATTGAATTAGTTGAACAAGCTGCATCTGATGTGTCAGGAATGATTGATGCTAAAAAAATGAAGGCAGAGCTAACGAGAATATTCGAGATTTATGGAAAAAGAGAAGTTACCGGAACCGCTTTTAACTATTTCAAAAAAATATTAATAATGATATAACAGTAAAAAAATTTTTACAACCATTAGATAAAAAGCAAAACCATAGTTGAAGTAAAAGGTGGAGAAGTTATTAAAGATGTTGTTAATAATAAATAATATTTCACCTTTAATTATTGATTATTATATATTTATGTTTTATAATACTAATAAGTAAATTAAACATTTACAAAATTTTTTTATTTAAGGAGAATTTTTTTATGAAAAAAATTATTGCTTTGTTACTAGTTGGATTTACACTAGTTAGTTGTTCAGGAAAAAAATGATACAGCTAAAAAAATGTTGAAAAATGGTGCACAAGAAAGAATTGCAGAATTGGAAAAAAAGAAAATAAAGAATTAAAGGAAAAAAACTTAGTCAATATCAAAAAGGAACTTATTAGTAATGAATCAGGACAAAAAAATTGAAAAAAATACCTTTGAAAGTTTCAATAATACTATAAAAAGATTTTTGGTAAAAGCTGTTTATGAAAAAAATGAAAAAAAGAATTAGATTTAAACTTGACAATCCTGCTGCAACTGATATTAATGGAGCTCTTAGCAATCTAAAAAGATGGCAAAGTTACTGATAAAGACCGTGAAAATTGGAAAAAAATACGTTCTTGATCCTGCTGTAAAAGTTTCAAAAAAATGTTAGTAGTGATATTACAGTAATAGTAAAATCTCCAGTTGATGATAAAATTATACTTGAAGTAAAAAGGTGGAGAAGTAGTTAAAAACGAATTAAAAATAATAATTAATACTTTATAATTTAGTTTTTAAAATAGCAAACAAAAAAAGAACAGAAATCTGTTCTTTTTTTATTATATATTATACTTCAAATTCTTCAGTAATACACCATCTTCCAAATGATTCGTCATAAACTCTTACATTAAATCCTATCATACTAAGTATTTCATAAACTATTGAAGCTCTAATCCCTGTTGTACAATAAACAATTATCAAATCAGATTTTTGAAATGCCAAGATTTAAAAATATCTTTTTCTATATTAGAATTATTTAGTAAATAACCATTTTTCGTCATATAGTTTTTGTATAAGGATAACTTTTTTTGATCTCTTTATATGTCCGCCAAATTTTTTTCTCCAAAAAAATAATTTTACCATTGTATTCTTCTTCATATCTCACATCTAAAATCTTTACAGATTCATCTTTACATATGCTTTTTTTAATTTATCAGTTAAGATTGATTTTTTTCATAAGATAAAAATGGTTTATTATCAACATCTATACTTGCTTTTATTAAGTTCTTTATCATCTTCTACTTTTTTTATAAAAGTTTGTTTCTAATATTTCGCTTATTCCCCCGTCTAAAAATATATGCTTCAATTCCACAGAAATTTAATAAAAACTTAAATCTTCCGTCTTCACCCATTCCAAATCCTGGACAAGTGTTAATATATATTAGAACCTTTTTATTAGGAGTGATTCCATATTTTGAAAAATTTTTTTCAAGTAAAACTTCTCTAGCAAATGGTAATCCAACATATTCATTATCTTTTCCTGTTAGGTAAGTAAATTCTTTCCAATCCAAAAACAATAGCTCTGTCATAAACAAAGTCTCCAGCCTTTAGCATATCTCCCTTGCGTCAATAACTAAAAAAATTTTCATCATCTCTGTTTTCAAGAATAAATTCTTTTTCTTACAATAAATTTATTTTTCAAACATTTACATATTCCTCCTAAAAAAATAACACCTATTTTTAAAAAAATAATCTCTAATTAGATTTTTTTCATAAAATCCAAATCAGTAAATTCTTTAATTTTTTTCTAAATGTATCTTCATTCTTTATTAGTTTATCTTCTTTAAGATATTCTAAGTAAGCATTCATACACCAACTTAAAAGCTCTTGAATACATATATGGTTTATATAAATGCACTCTTTCTTTAATATTAATTTTTTTATTTAAAAAAACTTTTCATATTCTTCAAAAAAAATTTATCTTCATATTCTTTACTTGCTATAAAAATCTGTTTTTCCATTTTTGTAGTTGTAATAACTAAAAAAATGTGTAATATCTTGGCAAGGATCAGAGATTACAGCTTTTTTTCCCAGTCGATTAAATACGGTTTTTTTCTCCAATAATGAAATTTCCTGAGTTAACTTCTGTATTATTTAAGCATAATATCCTATTTTTCTTCAAAAATATTTTTTTCTTTATACTTATTTTTTTCAAGATAATTTAAAAAAATTTTTTTCAAAAAAAATTCTTTATGTTCTTTGCTTACCTTTTTTTACTCTCAAAAAAACCTCTTTTTAACCAAAAAAATTAGCTTCAGATATTCTGTCTTGAAATAAATTCTTTTTCAACTATAAAAATTATTTGCATTTGAAGCATCTATTGAATGAATCTTTGAAAAAAATATATGCTGCCTTTTTCTCTATCTTTTTTTCATAGATTAATGATCTACCATCTAGATATTCCATTAATATTACGCCATTAAGTAATTTACTATCTGAGTCATCTACATAGTACACTTTTTGGTGTTACACCTGATTTTTTTCTAAAAAAATTTTTAGTGTATCATATTCATACCTAATTTGATTAGGTAAATTCATCTGACTTTTTAGAGTTTAATCTCAAGACAAACTTTTTTTATCTTTTAGTTGTAATTAAATAATTTATATTATATTCACCTTGTTGTAAAAAAATCAATCTTATATTCATCTATCCCTAAAATATCTTTATTTTTTTGTCAATATATGTTAAAAATATCTTTCAAAACAACTCCTATTTAGCACTATTCTTATGTTTTTTTCTGTATATACTTTTTTTATTAAAAAAATACAAGAATTGAAACTGCAAATAAAAATAAATAATCCTGTAACAAAAAGTTTTTTTGAGCTTCCTGTTAATGCTCCACCAATATATGAGTAAATTATAGTTGCAGGTAATTGTCCCAATCCTGTTGCCCAAATAAAACTCCAAGCACTCATAGATGTAAGTCCTGCTGCATAACTTATTGGATCAAAAGGAACAAAAAGGTAAAAAGTCTTGCTATCAAAATTGTATATTTACCATATCTATCAAAAAATACTTCAACTTCATTAAGAGCAAATTTAGTTGCAAATTTTTCAGCAACATCTCTTCCTAATAATCTAGCAATATAGAAACATAAAATTGCTCCTGCCATTGCACTTGACCAAGATAAAAAAATGCTCCAAATTGCCATCCGAAAAATAGCTGCATTTGCAAAAAGTAATAAAAAAATGCTGGAATAGGTGCAGCAATTGATTGAAATACCATTAATAAAAATGAAATAACAATAGCCCACTTTCCATAAGATAAAATATATTTCTTTTACATTTTTCTAATACCTCGTCAGTACTGGATCCTTTAAACAAAACAACAAACTCTTTAAGTTTATCATTTTACAGGTTTTTACAAAAAAATACAAATTAAAAACAACAGCTAAAACTGCTACTATTTTTAATAATCGTAGATTTTTTTAATTTCATTTTTTTCCTCCTTAGAACACGTCTAACTGATTTCACCACCTCAAGAACTTCCAGCACCAGCTGTGCATCCATAGCAATGGTTTCCTAGTGCAATTTTTTTCTTTTTTTCAAAGTTATTTTTCTTTATAATCTGAAATATGAACTCTACTTGAATTAATCTTTTAAATCAAGTGCTTGATTAAAAATCGCAGTCATAAATATATCCATCATAAGATACATTTATTTCATTTCTACACATCAAAAAAATTCAACAGTATCTTCATTATAGGCATTATAGAGCTTTTGTCATATATGCCTTTAATTTATCTTTTTTTGTATAATCTCATACCAAATCTGCCTATCGGATTATTAGTAATTGCAAATAAATTTGTAAAAAAACAATACCATATTCTTCAAGAAGCTTTTGTTCTATATTCTTTTTCTAAACTTTCTTGTGCATCAGGTAAAAAAATGCTCCATCCGGATTATAAACTAAATTCAAAGTTAAAGTTTTTTTCCATATCCAACATCATTTAATTTTTTTAAAACTTCGATGGAACTTTCATATACTCCTTCACCTCTAACACCATCAGTAATTTCTTTAGTATAAAAAAAGGTAATGAACAAAATATAGTTACTTTTATTTTTTTGCATAAAAAAATCTATTAAATGCTTATATTTTTTTCGTCTAATAAAATACATAGATTAGTCCTTACTATAACCTCTTTAGCTATCTTACTTGACTCTTCAACAAGATACTCAAAATTAGGCATCATCTCAGGAGCTCCTCCTGTAATATCCATAACTTTAAATCCATGTTTCTTAAAAAAACATATAAACAATCATCCATAATTTCTTTACTCATATACTCTTTTCTATGAGGACCAGCTTCAACATGACAATGCTTACAAGCTAAATTGCAAATTTTACCGATATTAAGTTGCATGATATCCATATTTGTGGTATATAGATTATTTTTTTATTTTCTACTCTCTCAAAAAAATTTTTGGAATATAATTTATATATTCCAAAAACTTTTCTAGAAAAATTCTATTCCGTTAGAAAAGGAAATTTTCTCTTCCTTTTCTTCTTTTTCTTCTTCAAAAATTTCTTTTTATTAAATTAAAGATAATATCACCCTCTTCAAAAAAATTTAAAAAGCTTCTTTAATTTAATAGTTAAAGAAAAACTTTTTATAATTTAATTTCTTTTTACAGTATTTTTTTCATTGTAAATCCATTTACAAGTGTTATACCCGCTTGCATTGAAGATGCAACATGTAATACTTCTGTAAGTTGTTCTTCAGTTACTCCCATAGAAACTAATGTTTGAGTATAAGCATCTACACAGTATGGACAACGAGTAGCAAATGCTACAGCTAATGCACAAAGTGCTTTTTTTCCTTTTTAGTTAAAGCTCCTTCAGAAGTACTATCTCCATAATATGTTAAAAAAATTCATCCCATAATTTTTTTGCTTCTTCTCCTAATTCTCCATTAGCAAAACATCCTAAATCTTTCTTTTTCAAAAATAATTATTACTCATAATTTTTTTCTCCTTATTTTTTTATATTTTTTTAACAAATAAATTATACAATATTAATAAGTCTATATCAAATAAGATTAACTAATAAATCCACGCCTATTAATAGAATTTTTCTAATAAGTCGATAAATGGCTTTTTAATATTGTTCATTTTATGTTAAAGTTATTATGGTGATTTATATGAAAGATAATGCAATAATAATTTTTTTACAAGATTTCCTTCTATAAACAAGGTAAAAAAACGAGATTAAGTAAAAAAACTTAGATTCAAATTTAGTTCTAGAAATACATAAAGCAATGATTAAAGATACTATTAATGTTTGTAAAAATGACTTTGCTGATGTTATTTTTATTTATAACAGAATATGAAAAAAACTTAATGATAATACTAGAGAATTTTTTTAATTTTTGAAAATAAAATATATCCCCAAGGTGATTTTTTTCTTTTGGAGAAAAAAATGAAAAAAATGCCTTTAAGAAAAACTTTTGAAATGGGATACAAAAAAAGTAATTTTTAATTGGCACTGATATTCCTACTTTGAGAAAAAGAGGATATTAGTTTTTGCTTTTAAATAGTTTAGATAACTTTGATGTTTGTATTCACAAAACATTTGATAAAGGATATTACTTAATAGGTTTTAAAAAAATATAGTTGATGAAGTTTTTTTGATGAAAAATATTTTTTTAAAGGAGAAAATGTTTTTTTGAAAAATACTGTAGAAATTTTTTTAAAAAAACAAAATTTATCTTATTCTACTGGAAGAATATTGATGGATATTGATGAGAGAAGTGATTTAGAATTTTTATGTAAAAAAATGAAATGCAATATTCAGAATATTCAATTTTAAATAAATTATTAAGGGAGTTTTTGCAATGAAAAAAATAAGAAGAAGAAAAATTATTACTATTATTTCTCTTATACTTCTTGTCGTGATTACGTACTTTATCTTTAAAAATTTTTTTACTCCAGAAAAAAATAAGAAGTATAATTCAAGGATACGGAAAAAAATGCTGCTTTAATTTATATATTGTTATTTTTCAATACTACCTATTTTTTTCTTCCCAGTTCCAATTCTTGCTTTAGCTGCAGGAATTTCTTTTTGGACTTTTTGAAGGAGTCTTATATACGATGATTGGTGCTATGATAAATAGTTCAATAATGTTTTTTTAATGGCTAAAAAAAGTTTGCAAAAAGATAAAGTTTTAGAAATATTCAGAAAAAAATAAGTGAAAAAAATGGTATAACAAGATTATTAATGCAGAAAAAAAGCAATGGAGTTTTTTTATCGTTTTTTTAATGAGGCTATTGCCTATCGCTCCTTATAATGTAATAAATTACTTATCAGGTCTTACAGAAATTTCTTTTCTAAAAATATTCAATTGCTACTTTTTTTGGGAATAATTCCTGGAACATTTGTATTTTTTTGAATGTTGGAGATAAAGCGATTAATGTATATAGTAAAGAATTTATAATTGCAATTATAGGCTTTGTAGTACTTACTGTAATCTCATTTGTTTTTAATTAAAAAAATATGATAAGGAATAAATATGAAACTAGCTGTTATAATACCAATCTACAATGATGATAAAATGATAGAAAACTTATTGACAAAATTAAATAATTTTAAGAATATTGATGAAATTATTATTTCTAAGGCAGTTGATAATTTCAAAAAAATGAAATCTTTGAAAAGTCTTTTTAACAATATCAATTATAAGCTACTAATATCTAAAAAAAGGTAGAAGTATCCAAATGAATACAGCTGTTAAATATACAGATTGTGATATATTGTGGTTTATTCATTCAGACTCTGAATTTTTTTAGATTATACATTAGATGGAAAAAAATAAAAAAATTTAATAGAAAAAGAGAATATTGAATGTGGTGGATTGAAAATAAAAATTTTTATCCAAACTCGATATTACTATCTTTAATAGCTTGTTTATCTAACCTTAGAGCTAAAATATTTAGAATATGTTTTTGGTGATCAGAGCATTTTTGTAACAAAAAAACTCTTTGATGAAATTAATGGTTTTAGAGATATTCCAATAATGGAAGATTTGCAATTTTTTTATAGACATAAAAAAATCATAAAAAGTAATTCCAAATACTTTAAATTACTTAATAATAAAATAATTTCTTCATCAAGAAGATTTAAACAAAAATGGTACTTTTAAGAACAATATTTAAAATGCATAAACTAAAAAAATTATGTATTTTTAAAGGTGAAAGTCCTGATAAGTTAAATGAAATTTATAATAATATGAAAGACAGATAGCCATCTATTTTTACTAGATGGCTATCTTTTATTATTTTTTTATATTTATTATTATAAACTTTTTTTATAATATAAATAATTTGAATAAAAATTTCCTTATTTGACAAAAACTAGTATTTATGTTATAATCTCTTATAAATAAATAAAAAAAGGAGAATGATTTATGAAATTTAAGAAAACAGTAGTATTATCTTTAGTTCTAGTTTCTGCTTTATTTGTTGGTTGCAACAAATCTAAAGATAATAATACTACTAAGAACACAGAAAAACACAAAAAAACAGAAGAAATTAAATCTCTGTCTGTTGAAGAATTTAAGGAATCACTAGGAAAAGATAACATCCAATTTATTGATTCAAGAAAAAGATGAAGAATTTAATGGATTTTTCCGATGGAAAAATGAAAAAAATTCTGGACATTTAGAAAAAAAGCAATTCAACTTTCTACAGAAAATGTTGAAAAGGTAAATAGTTCTAAATTAGTAAAATATATCGAGGATAAAGGTATTTCAAAAAGATAAAGAACAAATAGTATATGATACAGATGCCCAAAGAGCTACAAAAGTTGCTGATGTACTTGTGAAAAATGGTTTTAAAGCAAAGATATTTTCAGATTTAGTAAAATATTCTGAGGATTCAAATGCAAAATTAGTTAAATATCCAAATTATCAAATGCTAGTTTCTCCACAATGGGTTAAAAGACGTTATGGATAATAAAAAAACCAGAAACATATACTAATGATAAATTTACAATTTTAGAAGTTTCTTGGGGAGAAGTTGATAAAGCTAAGAACTATAAAGAACACATCAAAGGAGCTATTCACTTTAATACAGACTTGATTGAAGAAGAACCTGTATGGAATCTAAGAAGTCCTGAACAAATAGAAAAAGCTCTTCTAGAAAATGGAATTACTAGTGATAAAACAGTTATAATATATTCAGATGATGCATCTGCAGGTTTTAGAGTTTACTGGGCTTTAAAATGGGCTGGAGTTAAAGATGTTAGATACATGAACGGTGGATTTAAAGCGTGGAAAAATGCAGGTTTTGAAGTTGAAACAACTGTAAATAAACCAACAGCTGATTCTAAATTCGGTGTTACTATTCCACAAAAACCCAAATGTTTCAATTCCTTTAGCTAAAGATATGGTTGAAAAAAATCGAAAAAGAAAAATTATAAATTGGTTAGTATTCGTGCTTGGGATGAATATATAGGAAAAATAAGTGGTTATGACTATATACCTGAAGCTGGTGAACCAAAAGGATCATATTATGGGTTTGCTGGTACAGATGCTCAAAATATGGATGATTATTATGATCCGGATGGAACTATAAGAAATCCAGAAGAAATATATGCACTATGGGATACTCAAGGAATTAAACAAAACGATAAAGTTGCATTCTATTGTGGAACAGGTTGGAGAGCAGGTATTCCTTGGTTTATGACACAAATGACAGGATGGAAAGATACTGTAATTTATGATGGTGGTTGGAATTCTTGGTATATGGATAAGAATCTTCCTGTACAAAAAGGTGACCCTCAAAAATAGAGATAAAAAAACCAGATGCAAAAAAATGATTTTTAAATAATTTAGAAAATATAAAAAGGTTGAGCTTTCACTCAACCTTTTTTTAATTCATTATTTCTTTTTTTAAATATTTAATTAAAAATTTCAAAAAAATAAAATTAAATTAATTAGAATTATATATATTACTACATAATAAAAAAAATAAAAAAATTTTTCTTTTATATCATAAGTAAACATAAATATTGTAGATAATATATTAAAAAAACAAACAATATATAAACTATACATTTTTTTATAATTTTTTTGCATTTAACATAATATATTCTATTATTAAAAATTAAAAAAACAGTATTATTGTAAGTATTATTAATCCTGTATGACTGAAGATTTTAGGAAATAATGAGGCATTTTTTTATAGTGAATATGTCTTGCAACACCCATTCTACTAATACTTAAATTATTCCAAACCCATAATATAACAGTTAATAAAACAATCAATATATTACTTATTTTTAAATATGTTCTTAAAAATTTTTTTCATATCAATCCTTACTTTCTATTTCTCTTATAATACTTAAGTTTTTAAAGAATTTTTTTAAAATATCCTAAATCTACTTTTTTTCTTTAACTCCAAGCATTTCACTCAAAATGTGCTTTTACATTTTTTTACTTCTGATTTTTCCAAAACTTGCAGAACAACTAGCACAGTATGTATAAATATTTTCATTAATCTCAGATTTTTACTGTATTCATCATTTCTTTAGCTAATTCAGGCTCTTTTGGACTTTGCTCCTCCACCCATTCCGCAACACATTACATTTTTTTAAACTTTACCTTACCATTTGGAACATAAGGTTTTATTTGATTTAATAATTCTTTAGATTTTTTTATCGGGACAAGGCATGAAAATTTCAGCTTCATCTTCTATTACATTTAGTAAATTTTTCTTCTTCTAATTTTTTTGATATATTGAAATAACTTCCATATCCAACTTTTTCTTTAAAAAAAGTAAAAAAACAATTTGGACACATTGTTACAATTCTCTCTACACCTTTTTTTCTTTTATACATCTCTTTTAATCTTTCTAAATTTTTTCAAAAATCAGAGATTAGCCCACTATCTTCTAAAGGTTTACCGCAACAATCTATAGAAAAAAATCCATTTTCCCTTCAAACATATCAATTAAATATTTTTGTTGTTTCAGGATAATGTCCAGGGAAAGCACAACCAAACATTAAAAATATCTTTTTGTTTTAATCTTTGAGTTATTTCTAAACTTATATGGTGATTTCATAAATTTTTACAGCACCATATCCACTTAAGTCTTCTCTATGATTTATTGCTACTTTTGCACCATCTAAATCAATTGGACAAGCCCTTAAACAGCTATCACACATGAAACAACCCTTTGCAAGTTCAGGTCTTTTTGCAAACTCACCTAAATCCATTTTTATATTTAGTTAAAAAGAGACATTTTTTTGTGCAGGCAGAACAATGAATACACTCATCTCCAACCTTGTTTAGATATTCCTTCATATTTTTCTCCTAACTATTATAATTTCAAAATAATTCTACTTCCTTTAATGTTATACCCTCAATACTTACTTTTTTTATACTTATCAAATAATTCATCTTTAAAAATCAATAAATAAGGTCTTAAAATTATCATAATAAAACCATTCCAAGTCCTGTTCCCTTTGCTTTTTCTGATATGTTTTTTTCTGTGTAATCTACATTTGCATATCCTTCATTTTTTTAAAATAGCTATAATATCCTGCTAAAAAAATCCTGCAATTTTATAGTCATCTTCTGTCAAATTTGATCCTCTTAAAATTACATGACTTCCAGGTACATCTTGAGCATGGAAAAAAATATGTCATTTTTTTATTTGCAAATTTTAATGTTAGATTTTTCATTTTGTAGATTGTTCTTTCCTACATAAATCAATGCTCCTGAATCAGTTTCAAAGACATAAGGTTTTTGACTTTTCAAGTTTTTTTGTTTATTCTTTTTTTATTTTTTTCTTTACATATCCCAAAGAAATAAGTTCTTCTTCAATTTCAGAAAGCTCATTTAATTCTGTAATTATTTCTATTGTTTCCAAAAATTTGTTTTTATATACTTCATTTCTTCTTCAATTTTTTTGGTAATTCCGCCTTTATTATTTCGTCAGCAGTTTTTAATTTTTTTATATTTTTTTATAATATGCTTCAATATTTTCTCTTGGATATTTCTTTTTCATCAAGTGAAATTTCTATTTCTTGCATATTATCATAAATATTTTCAACTGTTACTTTTTTTCCATTCCTTTTTTTGAAGTTTATAGATATTTATAGATAGTAAATCAGCAAAAAAATCTTTAAATCCTCTTTTGCTTTGATTATTCAATAGTTCATCATTCATTGCCAAATACTTATTTGTAAGTCTGTTTAACTTTGTAGTTAAAATCTTTTTAAATCCTGATGCTTTTTTTGATTTATTCTATCTCTTAAAGAATTATTATGATAAAAGTTTTTCTACTAAGCTAGAAATACTTTCTACTTTTTTTCTTTATTTTCATATAAACTCAAATCAAAACAATAGAAATCTTTTATTGTTGTTCGCATCATCTTTTTATAAAAAAATTGGAAAATAATTTTTCACTTTTTTTATATTATCTACTAATTTTTACAAAAATTTTTCATCTATTCTTCTTATACTCTCTGCATCTAAGTTTGCAGAATTAGTATCTGAATCAACATTTGAATTATGTAATAACTCATATGAAATAATTGGTGAAAATCCTAAATAATTTGTATAAAAGAACTTTTTCATTGAAATTGGTTCAGAAACTTTTTAGTATTTCAGAAGGTAATATATAGCTTTCTTCTAAAATATTCTCTTTTTCATCTTTAACAAAAAAATAATCTTTGTTTGGAAAAAAACTTCTCTTATACTACTTTTGTCTTGAGTCTATATGTTTTTATAGAGTCAATAATTTTATTGCTTTCTTTATCAACAAGAATTATATTTGAGTGTTTTTCCCATAATTTCAATAATTAAAAGTTTTTTTACTAAGTTCTTTTAACTCATTTAAGTTCTCAATTTCAAAAGCAAACAACCCTATCCATTTTTATGTTGATATATTTTTTTATAGTTCCCCCAACTAAATGTTTTTCTAAGTAACATACAAAAAAATTATATGCAGTTATTGGGTTTTTTTCTTGTTTTTTTCACTCAAATGAATTCTAGAAAGATTATTTGCACAAGACATTAATAATTTATAATTTTTCTTTTATTGTATATCTGTATATTTATTTCATTTTTTTATCTGGTTGATTTATTTTTATTTATTTTTTTCCATTTAATAAAAAGCGGATATATTTCATCTACAACCGCTTTTGTAAAAATTCCATCGAAACTCATTTTTTTATTCCTTTTCTATCTAATTAAAAAAATCCAAATATTAACAAAAAAATCTGGATGCTATTACAAGTGCAAAAACTACTGTTATAAATGCCATAACTAGATAATCTGTTCTTGAATATTTTAGAACATTCATTCTAGTTCTTCCATCTCCACCTCTATAACATCTAGCTTCCATCGCTACTGCAAGTTCATCTGCACGTTTTAAAGCATTTACAAATAGTGGTACAAGTAGTGGAATTAAGCTCTTAGCTCTTGTTACTATACTTCCCTGTTTCAAAATCTGCTCCTCTTGAAGTTTGAGCCTTTGTAATTTTATCCATTTCATCTAAAATTGTAGGAATAAATCTTAGTGCAATTGTCATCATCATTGCTACAGAATGGGCTGGAAACTTAATCTTTTCAAATGGTTTCATAACATATTCTAAAGCGTCAGTAAGTACAATTGGACTTGTAGTAAGAGTTAAAAGACTTGTTCCTATAACTAAAAAGAATTATTCTAACACTCATAAATGCACTTAATTCAATACCTTCTTTGGTTATATTTATAATCCATATTCTAAATAAAAACCTCTCCAGGTGTTAATATTATATTTAAAATTACTGTAAATAATACGATATAAAAAAATTCCTTTTTAATCCTTTTTAAGACCATCATAATTGGCAATTTTTGCTATTTTTTTATAATTGCAAATAAAAAAATATTGCAAGTGGTATAAATACAAGGAAACTTTTTTTATAAAAAAATATAGAAAGTATAAACATAAAAAAATAAAATATAGTTTAAGTCTAGGATCTAGTTTGTGAATTAAACTATCTCCCGGAAAAAAATCTACCTATTGATATATTTTTTTACCATTAATTATTCCTCAATTCTCTTTTTGATTTCACTAAAAGCTTCATCAACTGTTAAAAATATTCTTACTAAAATTATATCCATTTTTTTCTTAAAACATCCATAAGTTCTGTAATTTGTGGAACATTAAGTCCAACCATTTTTTTAAATCATCAACATCACTAAAAAGCTTCTTTTTGTTTTTTTATCTAAATGAATATGTCCGTCTTTCATTATTATTATTCTATTTACAAGTTTTGCAACATCTTCCATACTATGAGAAATCAAAACTATTGTAATATTATTTTTTTCATAAAGATTTTTTTGATTTGAAAGAACAACTCATCCCTACCCTTAGGATCTAGTCCAGCAGTTGGCTCATCAAGGATTAAAATATCAGGTTTCATAGCTAATATTCCCGCTATTGCAACTCTTCTTTTTTTGACCACCAGAAATTTCAAAAAGGAGATTTATCTTTTTTTAGTTTCGTAATCAAGTCCTACAAGCTCCATTGCTTCTTTTTACTCTTTCCGTAACTTCTTCTTCACTAAGCCCCATATTTCTAGGTCCAAAAAGCAATATCTTTTTTTCAATTGTCTCTTCAAAAAGTTGATATTCAGGATATTGAAAAAAACAAGACCAATCTTATATCTTAAACCACTTTTTGCCAGTGTCTTATCTTTTTGTATTCATATCCCCTATAAAAACATCTCCACTTGTTGGTTTTTAATATACCATTAAAAATGTTGAATCAATGTTGATTTTTCCACTTCCAGTATGTCCTATAATCCCAACAAATTCACCTTTTTTTATAGTTAAATCTATATTATCCAAAGCAAGTTTTTTTCAAATGGAGTTTTTCTCCATAGATAAAACTTACATTTTTTTAAAAATTTATATCCATTATTTTTAAAAATTCTCTCCAAAAAAATTCTATCATTTCATCATTAGTTAAAATGTCAGAAGGAATTTCTATTCCATCTTTCTTTAAAAAGATATGCAAGTTTAGTAACCTGTGGCACTGATAGTCCTAATTCTCTTAAAGTTTCAACATTTGAAAAAAAACTTTTTTTAGGACAATTATCAAACTCTATCTTTCCCTCATTTAAAAACAATAACTCTGTCAGCAAGAACTGCTTCTTCCATATAATGAGTTATATACATTATAGTTTTTATTTTTCTTCTCTATTTAGTTTTTAAAATAGTATTCATAATGTCTTTTCTTCCGATAGGATCAAGCATTGCAGTTGATTCATCAAAAATGATTACTTCAGGCTTCATTGAAAGAATACCTGCAATTGCAACTCTTTGCTTTTGCCCTCCTGAAAGCATATGAGGTGAATGTTTTTTTATATTCTTCCATCTCTACAATTTTTAAAGCTTCATCTACCCTTTGTCTTATTTCCTCAGAAGGAACTCCTAAATTTTCAGGACCAAAGGCAACATCCTCTTCAACAACTGTCGCAACGAGTTGATTATCAGGATTTTGAAAAACCATAGCACATTTTTGTCTTATATCCCATACTCTTTCTTCATTCTTAGTATTTATTCCAAATATTTCAATTTCTCCATCAGTAGGAATAATCTGTGCATTTAATAATTTTGCCAATGTTGATTTTCCACTTCCATTATGTCCTAAAATAGAAATTAATTCACCTTTATTAACAGAAAAAAACTTATTCCGTCTAATGCGATACTTTTCTTATCGTCTTCTCCAGAATATTCATATCTTAAATCTTTTATATCTATTATTTTTTTCACTCAAAAATTTATCACCCACTAACAACTTATGATAACATAAACAATACTTTTTTTCAATAACATATATTGAATACCCCAAAACACAAAAAGAACCCACCCTTCCACGTTGATTCACATCGGATGGTATAACAGAAACTTTGTTATTTCACAATAAAAAAAGACAACTTATTAAAGCCGTCTTAAATATTTCTAGATTAATTTTTTTATACTTATAAATAGTCCAACCACTTTTTTTCATCATTATGAACATAATTTTTCGTCTAATCCTAGTTCTTCAATATATTTTTTTGAATCAAAGTCACTATTTTTTTATTATGATGTCTATATACATAATGAACTCCATTATAATTAAATTCAAAAGAAGTACTCGTCATTTTATTTTTTTAATAGGTTTTTATATCTTTTATTTCTTCTTCATTACATTTTAGAATATTACATATTTTTTTAAATACTTCTGATCCTGAATTAGAAATATATCTTTCATCAAACGCTCTTAATTCTTCTAAAGAATCAAATTCTTTTTATATCTTCTATATCATATCTTCTAATATACATATTATCTAATTCTTTCAAATGACGAATGTAAAAAGTTTCCCACAAATTATCACGAACTGTTTGTTCATGATATTCATCTTTTTAGTAATTTTGAAAACTTAGAACTAAAAATCTCTATTGAAAAACACATGTCCTAACATTATCCATGCATCTTTTTCCTCCTATTGTTACACCTTTAATTCTATCATTCTCATCTAAATCTATACAGTATTCATCAGTTTCTCCCTCTTGATATACAGCGGAATAATATGCTCTATAAACGTATTTTTTTCAAAAAGGGTTTTTTTGGAAAATAATTATCTGAAGAACAAATATATGTGTTCTTTAATTTTTTTCAGTTACTAAAAATTAAAGAGGAAGTATTATTAAATCTAAAATAATCTTCATTTACAACTATATCTATTCCAAATTTTTTTCGGCAAGATATAACATTTTTTTCACTCATATATCCAGCAACTAAAGTAATATCTTCTATTCCAACTTCTTTTTAATTGTAAAATTTCTCTTTCGATTAATTTTTTTCTCCTTTTACATTTAAAAAGACCTTTCGGACTCTCATAGCAAAGAGGAGCAAATCTTGAACTCATTCCTGCAGCCATTATAATTGCATTATCAACCTTATAAGGCTCTAATGTAACAAAAACCTTTATCTGTAATATTAAAATCTTTATCTATAATTTCATTATTTTTTTAATTCTTTTTAAAGTTTCATTAACTTTTTCCCAAAAGAAATTTTTTTGTATTATTTGAAATTTCCTCTTGAGTATATTCTTTATCTTGATTTTTTTAAATAAAAAAATTTAAAATATCAAATTCCTGTAATGATAACATAAATACCTCCTTAATGATTCGACTTCAATTATAACATACAATATTCAAACGAACAAGAAAAAAAGTTCTAAATATTATTTAGAACTTTTTTTATTAAAGTTTGCTATTATTGTTCTTTATATTTTTTTAGCTTTTTAATTTATATTTAATAGATCTTAATTTACTCTTCATAGCATTAAGTGTATCAAATAAAATCTTGTCTTTTGTAATTAACATAATCACAAAATAATATAGTACACAAGATACAATTATTGCAAATAGTCTAATTAATAATTGTAAATTTATAACCAATGAATATTTTAACAAATGGTTTATTCCATAAGTTATTCCAAAGAATGGTAATGCACATAGTATATATTTCATATATGATTTTTAATATTTCATCAATAGGAATAATCTTCTTTTTAAGAATAAAAGTAAACTTGAATTACCAATACTACAAATTCTGAAATCAATGTAGTATATACGTAATATTCAGGTTTAACAATTTTTTTAATTTTAATAATACAAAATCTAAAAATCAAGTTCATAAATCCACCTATAAAATAGAATGCAGTTATATTTTTTTCATATCCCCTTACAAATAAAACTTGATTTGCAAGTAGTTGATCCAATGCCCACATAACTATTCTAAGAGAAAACAGTTTTTAAAAATAAAACCAGCTTCTAAATATTTTTTTCTCCTGCATATATTAACATTACTTCATCAGAAACACAACATAATCCTATTCCCATTGGAATTACTAGGAATAAAAAAAGTCTTGGCAACTTGATTTAATAAATCTCTATAATTATTTTTCATCTCCACTTCCATAATAATATGAAAGCCTTGGAATACTTACTACTATTATAGAATAAACTACGCTTGTTATAAGCTGTGCAATCGACAATGAAAATGTATAATATGAAACTGAAATTTTAGCATCTAATAATGAAAGCATAGCTCTATCCAAAGCCGTATAGAACATATATGAATTAGCTAATAATAACATTCCTAATAATGGTTTTTATATGAATTAGAATGTCCTTTAATTCTATTTTTTTACAAAATTTACTTTTCTTTTTTTATAAAATAAAAAAACTTATTAAATAATTTATAAGATTTGTAATTGATAAAATAAAAGCATAATTAACAATATCATCAGCTTTTTTTACAAATACAAAAAAATCGAAACAAGCATTAGTACACGGATAAATAATGTCTTAAAAAGTATAAAACCGTAATTTTTCAAAAAGCCTCATTCATCCATTCTATAGTTACAAATTGAGTAAAAAAATTTGAATACTAAGTGCAAGATACAACATATACATATTGGAATTTACATTTAAAAGCATATATCCAATATACAAAAATTCCAATACCTAAAGAACTTATAACATTTATAGAAAAAAAGAACAGTAAAAATTTTTTTACTTATTTCTTTCATATTATTTTTTTAACTCTACTTATCGAACGAATTCCATAGCTGTAAATTCCAAAAAGCAGCAAAAAGGAATAAATAAGTTTAATATAGAGTTCGCAATGTTAAATTCTCCATAAGCTTCCTTGCTTAAAATTCTAGCAAGGTATGGACCTGTAATTAGAGGAAACAGAATATTAAAAAAACTCTAACTAAAAATACTCGCTAAAGCATTTACTTTTTATATTTTTTTGCCATATTTAAAATTATTCTCCCTATTTTTATTCTATAAGCATCTAATAGATGTGATTTATATTCAATTTCTGCATCAGAAGGCTTTTGCATATAATCTCCATAAAATTGAGTTAAAATCTTATCATAATTTTTTTAGGAACTGGTACCAGCATATCCTCAAAAGGTAATTCTATCAACTCTTCATAAGTTCCTGTTTCAAAAACTTCCTTCATTCCAGTTTTTATCAACTCCTACAGCAGCTTCATAAATCCCATTTTCATCAGAATATCTTTCTACAAGTTTTTGAATTTTCTTTGTAAAAAATCTTGGATTTACAAATGCCAACAAATGCCAAAAGACAACTCTGCAAAAAAATCTTTTTATTCTGCTATCTTTATGAATTATATTTTTTTCTTTATGAAGCAAATATGTTTCAAAGTTACCATCAAATGCGCTTTTTTCACAAAATTTAAGTCATTAAATCTATCAACCGGAAAAACATCAACAAAAACATTGCTGTCTTTTCTATTTCTCTTTACACTATCTTCCAACAGAGTGTGCTTATCTATTACTACAAGAAAAATTTTTGAAAAATACCAATCACTGTTGTCTTTAGATAAAATTGTATATCTGTCATTATTTTTCTTCAATTACTGCTTTTTGAAATCTCTCATAATCTTCTCTATACATTGCAACATCAATATCATCATCCCAAGGAATAAAGCCTTTATGTCTTACAGCACCAAGCAATGTTCCATAACTTACAAAAATATTTTTATATTATATTTTTTTATAAACATAGTCGATGAACTTTAAAATATCTAATTCATATTTTTTTAGTTCATCAACCGTTAGTCTCTCTTTCATCTTAATCTCCTAATCTACATAATAAGCTTTTAATTTCATGAGGATATACTCTCTTTTCCACTGGAGGAAATTCCATATAATCTCCATAATATTTTTCTTAAAATTTCATCATAATTCTTTGGAGCAAAGAATTTGTAATCTTCAAAAATCAAGCTCTATTAATTCTTCAAACGGATTATAGTCAAACACATCATCATATTTCCACTTTGAACAGCCTACAAGTCCTAAATACTTTCCATTTTTCTTTGGAATAACTTTCAACAGTTTTTTTATTTTTTTGCAAAAAAATCTTGGAGATACAGGTTTTTAACATTACCCAGAAAAAAACAATCTTATAAAAATCTTTCAACTTGCTATCTCCATACTGAATATTTTTCTTTTTTTGAAAAAAAGATAAAAGCTTAAAAACTTTCCAATTTATATGTTTTTTTCAACTAAACTTAAATCATCAAAAAAAGTCCATTGGAAAAAAATATCTATAAAAAAATTCCAGAATCATAAGTTTTTATAATTTCTTTCATCTTCTATTTTTTTGTTTTTTTGAATCTATAACTTTTTATAAAATTATTATAATACTTATTGCTTGATTCTAAAGACAATATCTTGTATTTTTCCTTTATCTTTTGAAAAAAAGCTCAATAAACTTTTTCATAGTCTTTTTCTGAACATACAAATATCTATATCATCATCCCAAGGAATGAAGCCCTTATGTCTTACCGCTCCAATCAATGTTCCGTAATTTATAAAAATATTTTTATATCATTTTTTTCACAAAAAGTCATGTACATATTTTTAAAAATTTCTAATTCTACAGATTTTATTTCTTCCATAGAAAGATATTTTATTTCCATTATTTATTTGCTCCTTTTTTTATTTAAATCTTTTATAAGCAAAAAAATCTATACAATTTAACATTTATTTTTTAATGCTAATGTTGCTAATCTTCTTCCTTTTTCTAAAATTTGTATTTTTTTAAAAATTCTCCAAAAAAATTTCTTTTTAAGAAAACTTAAAACTTGTCTATATTCAGAAATATTTTTTTATAATTTTTCACTAATTAACATCTTATCAAATACTACAAAAATATGAATAAGATTTTTCTAAAAAAATGCATAATCTAATAGAGAAGGTATCTCCTCTTTAATATATTCATAGAATTTAGAATATATTTCAATACAATCCATATTCTTAATAGTATATGGTTTTTGTTGTAATACTATTTTTCTCTATGGAAATAATGATAATATGATTTTTGTCGTAACTACATATTTTTTTGCATATTTTTATAAGTTCAAAATGGTAAAATGCATCTTCGTAAATCTTCCCAACTGGAAATGAAATATTCTTTGCAATTTCATAAGAAATAAGCTTTATTACAAATTGTTCCTGGAATTTTTCTGTCCAATAAAATATTCTTTTTAAGAATTCTTCTTTTTCACAGCAAAAAAATAAAAGCTCTTCGCTACATTGTGGAACTTGTCTATCTGAATAAACATTTATAACACCACAAACTGAAACATCCGCTTCTTCTTTTTTTATATTCGTATAAAGCTCTTCAACCATGCCTTCATCAATATAATCATCTGAATCTATGAATAATACATATTTTTCCAGTTGCAAATTTAATTCCATGATTTCTTGCACTTGAAAGTCCACCGTTTTTCTTTTTGTATAAAGTTTTGCCCTATCTTCTGATTCAACAAATTCTTTACATATACTCTCGCTACTATCTGTAGCTCCGTCATTCACTATAATTATTTCTATATTTTTTTATATGTCTGATTTGAAATAGATTCAAGACATTTTTTTACGTACTTTTCTACATTGTATACGGGCACTATAATACTTATCTTGTCCATAACTCTCCTTATATATTAAAATTATATTTCAATGTTAATGTAAATTATACTATAAATATACAATATTTACAATTTTTTCAAAAAAAATAATGGAGATGTAAAATCTCCATGTTAATTTACTTCTCTTTTAATTTTTGCAAATAAAATTCTTCTTGCAGTATTGTCATCAGGTGTTTTTACAAGTTACAAGCATTAGAATTTTTTTGAATTTTTTTGTCAATTTTATCAACTTCAGATTTTTGAAATATGTTTTTGTCAATTCTTTTTTTCATTGCTTCAACATCTTCGTTTCTTTTTAGAAGTTAATTCATACAGCGAAGTATCTGGATCAACTAAGTCAACTCCTAAAATTTCATATTCCAATTTTTCCTTTTTTTCTGTATAAACATAAACTGTCTTATTATTTTTCTAGAAATGTTTTTATCTTCAAATTTTCTTAAGTCATAGAATTTTTGTTTTTATCCCAAATATTATGTCCAAATATATAACTAATTCTATCAGTAAAAATCAGCTTTATTATACATATCTAGAAAAAAATGTTCCAGTTACAGGATAAGTATTTTTTTCTTAAAAATCTCTCCATAGATAATAGTCATTGTCTTTTTCCCTGAACTACTGGTTCGTCAATATTAGTCCCTGGTACTTCCAACCAACCTATTGAATCTGAATTTAATTTTTTTAATTCTTCTAAATTAACTTCTTTTTTTAGCATCAGCACTCTTTTTCACTCACATTGAATACTGACTCTTTAAGATTGCTTAAATCTTTACCTGCTTTATATGAACCATAATAGTCTTTAATTATATTGGCAGAGGAATATATAAATACTCCTAAACATATTACAAATAGTATATTCCAAAACCAATTTTTTTAGCTTTACTTTGTTTTTTTCTTACGTTTCTTTACTACAATATCTTCTTTTTTTCATCTATATTAAATCCTTTCATAAGTATAGAAAGTTAATTTAGGATTTTTCATTTTTACCTTCTACTTTTTTTCAGTTACTTTCCATAACTTTTTCGTCAATTTCTGGAAAAATGACTATCAGCTTCTATTATTTCTTTTTTTCCTCATATTTTTGTAATATACATTTTTAGAACAATAACCTATCAATTGTTTGTAAATACTCATCCCACCACATACAAAAGAACTTTTTCATCTGGATTTTCTTTTACAAACTCAATTAAATCTTCTATGTTATTAAAAAAACTTTAACTCCTTCAAAAGAAAAAAATCACTTGTTGTTAAAACTATATTGTTTCTCTTTGGAAGAGGCTTAATTTTAAAACCATCAAAAGTTTTTTTCTTCCACAAATAACAGAATTTCCACAAGTCTTTTCTTTAAAAAAAGTTCATATCTTCTTTTTAGAAAAATATAACAAATCATTATTTTTTTACCAATCGCATTACTCTTTTTCAGTAATTGCTACTATTAAATACAAATTATCTAAAACCATATTTTTTTATCCTTTTTATTTTTTTATTATTATTTAAAATTATTGTACCTTTATCACAAGGCATAAAATTATATTAATTATATCATAATTCCTTTTTTTATTTCTTTTTCTATTGTAATTATGATGAAATTATTGTACCTTTATCACAAGGCATAAAAGCTATATTAATTATACCATAACTGCTTTTTTTGATAATCTTTTTTTATGGTTGTTATGGTGAAATTAATACAACTTTATCACAAGGCATAAAGTTATATTAATTATACCACATTTTTTTGATATATTTAAAAAAATTGGAGATTTTTAATCTCCAATTTTTTTAATTTAGTATGTGAATTAACTTTCCCTTTGCTTCTATTTCTTTTTATCTCTATAAGTTTTAGTTTTACAACTTTTCCACTTTTTATAATTGTCAGTTATTACTTCTCCGACCATTTCATACCATTTATCCTTTTTCTGGATATTTTTCCATCAGTTATATATTCAAAACCTATTACACTGTCATTATAACAGCATCCAGGTCCTTCTCTTAATATAGCATATATAACTTCTCCTGTATCTTTATCTTCAAATCTAACATTTTGGCCTGATATTCTAACCTTTTTTTCCGATATACTCATCTTTATTTACATATATATCATTTACAAGAGCCAAAAAAATATTCCGTCAGAGATATTAATTATACCATCTTTTGACTCTGAATCTCTTTTTTTCATTTAATTCTTTCTTAGTTAGTTCTTCTTTTTTTCAGGCTGTTTATATTCATTATTTGTATCATTTTTGATTTTTGATGTCTTTGTATCTTGTAATCATCTGGATTTTTGATTTTTTTATCTGTTCCTGCATTTTTCAGGATCTTCTTTTAAAGCATTTTTTTAAATCATTTTTTTATTTTTCCTTGCTTTTTACAAAAATTATTATTTTCTGTTTTCGCACAAGAACATAATAATAGACAAGATAAAATTAAACTCAATAATTTTTTTATTCACTAATAAACCTCCTTACTATACAAGATAAAAATAAAAAAATACTAAATTAACTAATACAACACTAGCACCTGTTGGTGTTGAATAGATATATGATAGAGTTACCCCTATAAATAATGCTGTTACTGAAACTATCACTGAGGATATTACAACAACTTTATAACTTCTAAAAATTCTCATCGAAGTCAAAGCTGGAAATATAATTAGGCAAGAAATTAACATACTTCCCATAAATTTCATTCCAATAACTATTGTTACAGATATTAAAAATTGTAACTAAAGTATTGTAAAGACTTACATTTACTCCACTTGCTTTTTGCAAAGTCTTCATCAATAGTAATAGTATATATTTTTATTATACAATAAAATATATGAAATTAATACAACTATTCCTAATACAAAACTAATATACATATCACTTCTTTTCATTATCAATATGCTACCAAATAAGTAATTACAAACATCTACATTTAGTCCTTTTTGTAACTGCCGTAAATGTTACTCCTATTGAAACGGAAATGCAACTTAAAAATAGCAATAGATGTATCACTACTTATATTATATTTTTTTCGCCATATTTTTAATAGTATAATCCCTGCAAAAAAATTACTATTGGCATTGTAAATTCCATTGGAGAAATATCAAAAGAAAGTGCAATCGAAAGTGCTGCAAATGAAACATTTGAAAGTCCTACTCCAATCATAGAGTATCTCTTTAAAACCAAAGTTATTCCAAGTAATGCAGAACTTATTGAAATTAAAAAGTCCAACTATGATGGCTTTTTACCATAAAGGGATAACTTAACATTTCTGAAATTAAACTAATCAAATTTTATTTCCCCCTTTTCAAAGTTTTTCTAAAACATTCTCAATAACTTTATTTTCATTTCCTAAAATTAAAAGCTCTATTAGAATATTTAAAAAGCCTCTTCATCATGACTTATCATCACAATAGTAAGTCCTTCTCTATTTAATTTTTTTCTAAAAATTTCATACAACATTTTTTTCTAACTTTAATATCCAAAAGAATTTGTTGGTTCATCTAAAAAAATATAATTTTATCTGATACACAAAGACATCTACAAAGTAAAACCCTCTGTCTTTGTCCAATTGACAGTGAGCTTATACTCTTGTCTTTAATATCCCAAAGGTCCAATTTTTTTGCAAATTTTTCCTTAACAATTTCTCTATCCTTTGAATTATAGAAAAAAATTTAGAATATACTGCTCTAGAAGATAAAACAAATTCCCATATTGTTGATGGGAATTCTTTTTTTAATAAAACCTCTTGAGACATATATCCACAAATTTTTAAAGTCCTTTTTTTATTTCTCCCGTAGAAATATTTTTTTAAACCCAAAAATTCCTTTTTAAAAGTGTTGACTTTTCCAACACCATTTTTTTCCCTAAAATGAGGAAAAAAATCTCCCTCATCTACGGAAAAAAACTAAGATTATCAATAATTCTATTATTTTTTTGTAAAAAAATTTCTAAATTTTTCACAAACTAATATTTTTGTCTTTCATTAATTAAGCCCTTCTTTTTAGCGCCTCAATATTTTGCTTCATAAGATCTATATAAGTTACACCCTTATCAAATTCATCCTTTGTTACTGTGTGAATTGAATGTAAAAGTTTAACTTTTGCTCCCGAATCTTTTGCAACAGTTTCCGCCATTTCTCCTTTACCCATTTCTATACGATATACCACAGGAATTTTTATTTGTTTTTACATAATCTACCATTTTTTTGATTTGTCCTGCACTAGCTGTTGATTCAACACTGCACGCAGAAAATAGTGCACGATATTCTAATCCTAAGTCTGCGAATAAATATCTAAATGGAAATCTATCAGCAACTACTACTTTTTTTATCTTTGCATTATCAACTACATCATGAAGTTCTTTATCTACTTCTTCTAATTGTTTTTATATAATTTTTTTAGCATTTTTCTTTATAGAATTCTGCATTTTCAGGATCTTTTTTTCTACCAATGCATTAGTTATAGTATTAACCATTTTTATAGCATTCTTAGGTGAAGTCCAATAATGAGGATCTAATTCATCGTCATCATCGTCATGATTATGTTTTTCTTCTTTTTCATTTTTTTCATCATGATCATGATCATGTTTCTCATCTTTTTCATCATGGTCGTGATCGTGTTTCTCATCTTTTTCATCATGATCGTGATCGTGGTCGTTTTTTTCTTCTTTATCGTCATGATCATGGTCATGTTCATGTTTCATACCATCAACTGTTTCTTCCTCAAGTTGTTCAATTCCGTCAACTAATTTAACAACTTTTTTGTCTTTCATATCTATACTTTTTGTTAAAGTTTCAACCCATGTATCATGGTCTGTTCCACCATAAATAAAAACATTTGAACTTTCAACAGTTTTTATATCTTGAGGAGTAGGACTAAAAGAGTGCACATCAACCCCTGGTTTAATCAATAATTCTAAGTCTATTTTTATCTTTTTGCAATTGCTCTTGTTATATCATATTCTGGAAAAAAATTGTTGTAACAACTTTTTAATTTATTTTTTTATTATTTTTCTACTTTATCTGTTTTTTTCAGTTTTTAGCACTACAGCCTGTGAAAAAAATACCGCTCCTGCTAAAAACTAAACCAAAAAAACTTTTTTTGAAATATTTTTTTCATATTTTTACCCCCTATTTGAAAAAAATTTATATCCTTAAAAAAATTAGAATTTCTCTAATTATTTTTATATTGTATCACAAAAAAATAAAAAAACTAGCTAAATAAGAATAATTTTTTTATTTCCATTTATATTTTTTTGTTATAATGCATATAAATAGTAAGCTTGATGATTTTTACAGTTTTAATAATTTCTTATGATAATAGCAAAAATATTAAAAAGTGATATAATAACTATTAAAGTAAAAAAATTTTTATAAGGAGAAAAATTTATGAAAAGTATATTTGATAAACAGCATATGAAGTTTACACGAAAAAAACGGAAGTATCTTAATAGTAAAAAAAGATGGTGTATCTTATGAAGATGCTAAAAAAACAATAACAAAAAGTTTTTGATATTTCATTCGATGAAATTTCATATATTATACCTATTAGCTATTGTAACTCTAATTCAAATTATATTTTTAAGATTTGAAAAGAAAGATAAATCAACTCCAGTTGAATTTACATCAGATACTACAATAATTAATGGTTGTCATAATATTTTTAGAAACCAAATCAATACTTATAGCTCACGCAGCATATAAACTTACAAAAGATTTCCCAAATAATATTGACACTTTAGACATTGATTTAGCTCGTAGTTTGAAAGAAAAAAAGCTATTCTCATCTCTAATGGAGTTATCTCCGGTGCAAAGCATAGCATAAATATTAATGAAATTCGTAGAGTTCAATGTGTATCTAATGGAACAATTTCAAATCTTGGTATTTATAAAAAGTGAAAAAGACTTTTTGGAATATTCCTGATATGAGAATTCCTTGTAATGAAATTACTTTTGCCTTTAATTGAAGCGATTGTTACTAGAAACACTGGAAATGGAATTGATTTTTTTCTCGTGGTAACGGCTTTGACCAATCAAATTCTGGATTTATTGCAATTCGATATATGGATTCTGACTTTTTTTGTTAATGAAGATGGAACCATAGACAATGAATGGCAAAAAAACTAGCACGTGGTAGAATTATGTTTTTATAATCATGATTTAAAAGATATATCAAATATATAATTTTTTTGGAGGAATTTTTATGAATAGAAATTTTTAAGGAATACAATATTTCAATATTAGCAGATTTTTTTACGAATACACAATGGCTCAAGGTTATTTCAATGAAAATTTGGAAAAATAAAATTACATATTTTTGATATTTTTTTATAGAAATAATCCTGATAGTGCAAGTTATGCAATTTTTTTCTGGACTAGAGCATTTAGTAAAAAAATTCTTAAATCAATGGAATTCAATGAAGAAGATATAGAATATTTCAAATCATTAAATACATTTGATGATAAATTTATAGATTTTTTTAAAGAATTTTTAAATTTGGTTGTGATATTTGGTCTGTTCCTGAAGGGAGTGTTATCTTCCCTAACGAACCAATTATGACAGTTAGAGGAACTTCTGTTCAAGCTCAATTAATTGAAACTATTGCTCTATTAGTTATCAATCATGAAAGTTTGATAGCTACAAAATCAAATAGAATTAAAAAGGGCTGCTAAAGGTAGAGCAGTTATGGAATTTGGTGCAAGACGTGCACAAGGAGTTGATGCATCTGTATATGGAGCAAAAGCTGCATATATTGCCGGTGTTGATGGAACTTCAAATGTTCTAACAGGAAAATTATTTAATATTCCCGTACTTGGAACAATGGCTCATTCATGGGTTCAAATGTTTGATACTGAATTAGATGCATTTAAAGCATTTGCAAAATCATTCCCTAATAACTGTGTTTTACTTGTTGATACTTATAACACTTTACAATCCGGTGTTCCAAACGCAATAAAAACTTTTGATGAAGTTTTAAAACCTATGGGAATTAAACCAAAAGGTATTAGACTTGATAGTGGTGATTTAGCATATCTTTCAAAACAAGCTAGAATTATGCTAGATGAAGCTGGATATGAAGATGTCCAAATTGTAGTTTCAAATTCACTTGATGAATATACTATTAGAGATTTATTACATCAAGGTGCAATGATTGATTCATTTGGTATTGGAGAAAGACTTTATAACATCAAAAAAACTAATCCAGTTTTTTTGGTGGTGTTTATAAATTAGTTGCAGTTGAAGAAGACGGAAAAATACTTCCAAAAATTAAAGTTTCAGAAAATGTTGATAAAATAACAACTCCTGGAGTTAAAAAATTATATAGAATATATGATAAAAAAACAATGAAAGCTGAAGCTGATTTAATTACATTATTCGATGAAAAAAATTGATGAAAGTAAGCCTATTTCAATTTTTCCATCCAATTTATACATGGAAGACAACGACTTATGAAGACTATATTTTTAAGACCTATGTTAAAACAAATCTTCAAGTCTGGAGAATTAGTTTATGAATTACCTGATATAGAAGAAATTAGAGAATATTGTAAAAAGTGAAGTTGAAAGTCTTTGGGATGAGTTTAAAAGATTTGATAACCCTCATATTTACAAAGTTGACCTTTCTAAAAATCTTTGGGAATTAAAAAAATAATTTATTAAATGAAACTGTAAAAATATCTAAAAAAATAGAGTGATTTATTCACTCTATTTTTTTATAATCTTTTAATAGTTTCTTAAATAATATTCTATCTATGATATATGAAATTATTCCTGTAAGTATAATCAATCCTAAATTAGCTAAAAACTATTGGAATCAATTTTTTTGGTTCATCTTTACCATTTTTTTACAGTTAAAAAAATATCAGTATTCCATATAATCCATAATTTATTAAAATGGAAACAAATACGTTAATTTGACCTGAACCACCATTTAATGCTTCCTTAGGTGTTTTTCCAATCAAAATATGGATTTACTAATCCTAAAAATCATATTTAAACTACCACTTACAAAGAAAGTTAACATCATTCCTAAAATAATCGCTATATAAACAAGAGGATTAAAAAAACATAAATAATCATTGAAAGTAATATTACAATAGTTGCTGTTGCAAAATGTAATACTTGGCAAGCAAATATTCTTGATATTAAATGTGTATCCACAGTTATTGGAGCAGATGCTAATACCCAGAACGCTTTTTCCTTCTCTTGAAACTGAGCTTGTTGTAAGTGAAGAAAGTCCAAAAGAACAATCCTAAAAACAGCACCAGCAGCAAGTGAAATAGCTAATAAGTTAGTTAATGTATTATTTGAAACAAATATATTTATAGCTAAAACTAATTGTGATTTATATTGAATTCCATAATAAATTCCAACTCCTCCAAAAAAATCACTAACATTAAATCAATTAAAAAAATATTTGCATAAAAAAAATGTTGGAGTAGTTATAATTTCTTTTTAACTCCTTTTTAAATAACACAAACCATTTATATTGTCTAGATTGTGCAACACCTTGTTTTTTTCTCTTTTCAATAACTGATTTACTTTCTTTTTGAAACAACATTTACACTTCTTAAAAATAGATAAATAATTTCTTTCAGCTAAGAATTTTTAATAATAGTGCTAATACAATACAAATAGCTAATCCTATTGCTAAATTTGTAATTGATGTTATTAAATCATTTGAAAGTATAATTTTTCTTTATCCAGATTACAAAGAAGAAAAATTGATGAAAGTTTATTTTTCAAAATCTACAACAAACTTACTAATATTTATTCCTAAAGCTGGATTTGATGCAGCTTGTGTAAATATCATATAGATTACAAATAGACCAACCATAAATATACCATAGATTAGTTTTTAAAAATCTATTAAATAATTTACTTGTTTTTTTAATAGTTTACCAAAAAAATATTATTATAACTCCTGTTATTAAAAATTGTTTCTAAATCTAAAATCATTAAACCTATGAAACTAAAAAAATATAGAAGTCTAATCCCTTTCCAACAGTATATCCAGTTACTCCAATAGCTATTGAGAACATTATAAAAAAATGATACATAAAATGTTATTGCTAATGAGTATATTCTGGCTAAGAAGATGTCACTACCTGAAATAGGTAATGATAGTAATATTTCTGTTTCATTATTTTTTTCAATAAACACAAATGCTGTTGCCAATGATAAAAAAATAATGTAAATATAAAAAAACACCTACTGATATACTTGTAATACTAGCTCTTCCAAGTGGACTTTGAAAAATTCCTAGCTATAAATTCTCCCACTTTAGGAGCTCCATAAATAAATAATACTAGAAATACTAGTATGCCTGCAATTCCTTGAAAAACTTGCAGCTTTTTTTGCCTTTTGTTTTTTTAAATTTTTGTTTTTATAGATAAAATTGCAAAAAAATCAATTGAAACAAAAATATTTTATTAAAGTTAATAATTTAGATTTATTCATTTTCTGTCAACTCCAAGAATATTTTTTTCTAAATCTTCATTTGAATTATCTTCAGTTTTTTTAATTCAGATAATTTTTCCACAAAATGCAATTTTTTTCCTTTATTAATGATTACTAATTTATCACAGATTTTTTTCAGCAACTTCCATTACATGTGTTGAAAAAGATTACTGTATTTCCTGCATCTGCAAATTCTCTTAAAATTGTCTTTAAATTGAAAGAAGTTTTTAACATCCAAACCAACCATTGGTTCATCAAGAATTAATACCTTAGGAGAAGTAATTAACGCTCCAATCAAAACTAATTTTTTTGACGCATACCATGTGAATAACTTTCAATTGTACTGTAAATTGCATCTCCTAACTCTAATTTTTCTGTTGTATTCTTCAATTTTTTTCTTTTTCTTACTTTTTTTCATCTATTCCATAAATATCTGCTATGAAATTCAAATATTTTTATGCCTGTCATTTTTTTGTATAAATATCTGGATTATCAGGAACATAGCTTATCATTTCTTTAACTTTTATAGAATCTTCTAAAGTATCAACTCCATTAACTGTAATTTTTTTCCTTCAGATTGTTCTAAAAATACCAACTAGCATTTTTTTAAACTAGTACTCTTACCAGCGCCATTAGGTCCTAAAAATCCAAAAAAATTTCTCCCTCTTCAATTTTTAAAGCTAATATTATCAACAGCTTTTAACACCTTTAGAATAAACTTTTGTAACGTTTTTTTAAACTCAATCATTTAAATTTCCTCCTTCTATATTTCAATACTTTTTTTACATTATTTAATAAAAACGATCTGTTATAATTCTATCATATTATTTAATAAAAAAATCAAATTTAATCATTTAACCAATTAATATCTTTTTAATTTTTTTCTTTCTTTATTCTAAAAAAATTCCTCTATATGGTTGTTCCAAATATACATATTTATCATCTGAATATTTTTTTGATTTATAAATATAAAATTTTTGAATTGTTATTTTTTTAGAGTCTTTATGATTTAAACTTATTATAAAAATATTTATCTACATTAGTAGGCTCATCTGAAATAGATGATTGCTTAGTCTTTGTTGCAGATGATACTGAATCTATAAAATTATTTATATCTTCTTCTTTGTCTATATTTACAATATCTCGTTCTTCTTTTTTTCTTTTTATTACTTCGGTTACTTTAATATTTTTCTAAATCTTTTGATTTTTGGCAATTCAATTTTTTTCTTACTACAAGCAGTTAATCCTATCAAAAGTAAAATAAATATTGAATATTTTTTTAATTTTTTTCATATACTACTTACTCCTTGAATCTCCAGTTTTTGTAATTTATTTCTATATTAGGTTGGACATTGAAACAATAAACATTAAACTTAATAGCTTTTTCCGTTATCTTCAATTGACATTGCTTCAATCTGAACACCTCTAGCAACTAATTCATTACCAACGAAGATTGGGGTTACTCTATATCTAACATGATTATTTGTTTCTTTTTACATAGTCAGCAACCATATTTTTCAAAAAGGTAGCATGCCTTTTGTATTCAAATATCTAGTTCCAGTTATTAAATTTCTTTTTATTTGCATTTTCACCTGCAAGTTGAAATCCAATAAGATGGCAACGATTATATAAATTTCCACCTTCTATTCCATTATACTTTACAGACTTCCATCCAGTCGGCTTTTACTGAAGATATATTTTTCTCTTTTTGAAGTTGGCATAAGATCTTGACCAATTATAGAATCAGCAGTACCACATCTTTTTTTAAGTTATCTAATTCCGCATATTTTTTTCAAAAAGATTTTGGTACTAACTCACTTTTTGTCAAAAATTAGGTTCATTATTATTTATAACTACATAAGGCTTACCAGAATATTCTGGTAAATTATTTACATCCAGTCCAACTATATTATTTGTAGTTTTATTCTTATTTGATATCTCTTTATAATAAAGATATCCAGCCACAACAGTAATAATTGCTAATAGTATAGTTAGAATTATCCTTAAATTTTTTTATTATTAATTTTTAATAGTATAATTCATATCAATCTTCCTTTACATATCTTATTCTTGTAATTTCATCATGACTTTTTTTCCTTTAAATTCAACCTTTTCATTTTCTTTTCCAAATATTTTTTTAAATGCTCTTCAAAAATTTTTATCAAAAGGATAATCTCTATTCCAAAAAAATAACAGATTATTTCGTCAGTATATGGTAAAAAAACTTATCTAAATAATCGCCTTCATATAAAAAAATACTGCATCATTATTTATTTCAGTATTTTTCATTTATTATTTCAAAAATTAAATGCATAATCTTTATATAAATCATAGCTGTTTTTCAGCTACATAAAGTTTTTTTATCTTCTATTAGTTCAAAAAGATTTTTTTCTTTGTAACTCGTCTTGGCTTTGCCTTTTACCAAAAAAACTAATTCCGTTATTTTTATCTAAACAAACTACTAATTTCATTTATTCTTCTTCTCACTCCTTAAAATCTTAAAAAATTCTTGCAGTATTTTTAAACACTCTTTTTCTAAAACTTTAGTTTCTATAATTGACTTATGATTCATTTCTTGTCTATCAAGTACATTTTCTATAGAACCACAAAAACCTCTTTTTGGATCCATTGCACCTATAACCACTCTCTTAATCCTACTGTTTACAATTGCCCCTGCACACATACAGCATGGTTCAAGAGTTACAAAAATTTCAGTATCTTCAAGTCTAAAATCACCGAGTTTTTTTCCCGCTTTATTAATTGCAATAATTTCTGCGTGATACACTCCACTTTTTTTGCTTAAAACTTGATTGTGTCCTCTTGAAATTATCTTATCATTCTTTACAATAACACAACCTACAGGAACTTCCCCTTTTTTTATACGCTTTTTTTGCCTCTTTCAAAGCAAAATCCATAAAATATTCATCTCTATTCATAAAACTTATCCAAATCAAAAAAATTACATAATTTTTCAAGTTTATCCAAATTATCAACTACTGGATTACCTGCTTTTTTTAATACAGCAAAAAAATTCTATTCTCTTCAAAAAGAGAAATTAATTTTTTTGCAATAATCAATTAAATGTCCTTCCTTGTTTCCTATTTCATCAAATACTAAAAATATCATTATTTTTTTGAAATCTTCCATGAACTCATAACTTTTTTTAAGAAAACATCATCATAAAATTTCATATCACTTACTCTTTTCTCCAATAATAAATCTCTTATCAGTCCCATATCTAAAAAAAGTTCAATTCTAAATTTATCTGTGATGACAAGCTCGGTCATAATACCGTCTATTTTCGAATTTTTTTATAGTATTTTTTTGATAAAAAGCATCTAAAAGAGTACTTTTTACCTACCTTTATATTTCCTGTTATTAAAATGTGATTTTTTTCCGTTATCTAGTTCTCTCAATTTTTCAACAAGAAAAATCTAAATCTTTAAAAATTCATCATATAAAATCTCCATTAAATATAGACCATTTGGACTTAACGTTACTCCTGCTTTTAGTCCTATCTTCGCTATCTAAAAATTCTTTTCAAGTTCATCTTCTCTAATCAATCCTCTACCAATATCAACCAAAGTTCCTACCATTATTCTAACTTGATTTCTAATGAAGCTTTGTCCTTTAATTAAAAAAATATTAAATCATTATTTTCTTTATAAATCTCAAAAGACTTAATCTCCCTAACAGGATTAGTATTACCAGTTCTTGGTCCCATAAATGCTTTTAAAACTCTTTTTACCAATAAAATATTCTTTAGCTCTTTTCATTTTTTTCAATATCTAAAGGATACGGAAAATTAGCTTTATAATTATAGTATATTGGATCCATAACTTCATCCAAATTTAAAAATATATTTATATGTCTTCATCTTTGCATCAAATCTTGAATGAAATTCTTCAGAAACTTCTTTTTGAATCCAGTACTCTTACTCCAATTGGTAAAAAGTGATTTAATGCAGTTTTTAAAATTCAAAACTCCAACATTGCTATCAGTATAAAAAAATTAATAATATGTCTTAGAGAATGAACTCCTCTATCAGTTCGTCCTGCTGAAATAATATTTATATCCTCGCCTGTTATTTTTTTCAAGGCATTCTCAATCTCTCCTTGAACAGTTACAACATCTTCTTGCTTTTTGAAAGCCAAAAAAAACAAACTTCCATCATAACTAACTGTGAGCATTATATTTCTCATAATTCAACTCCATTACTATATTCTTCTAGAATATTATTTTTATCATAATATTATTGATAAGTACAATTATTTAGTTGTAATAAAAAGACTTTTTACTAAAAAAAGTAAAAGTCTAAATTTACATAAGTGGTGCAAATAACCTCAATAGTGATTGTAAGATTCTTGTTATTAAATTTCTAGATTTAACCCACTCAGGTGTTATCTTTAATGACTGTTTTAATGTATTTTCAAAATCTTCTTTTACATCAGTAATTATTGGTGCTCCATAAGTCCAAACAGCACATTCAAAGTGAAGATACAAACTTCTATAATCAAGATTGATACTACCAATTACTACAAATTCATCATCACAAATACAGTTTTTCGCATGAATAAATCCTTTTTCGAATTCATAAATTTTAACTCCATTTTCAACAAGATTTTTGTAAAAAGACCTTGTAAGTAAATGAACATATTTTTTTATCAGGAATATGAGGAGTTATGATTCTTACATCAACACCAGATTTTGCTGCGCTTATTAAAGCTTTTTCCATTTCCCAAGTTATGATTAAATATGGGGATGTGATATAAATATATCTATTAGCACGTCTAATCATATTTATATACATATTTTTCACCAATAGATTCTTGTATAGGGGTTTCAGTAAATGGAATAACAACTCCCAATTCTTTCTTTATAGTAGCTGTTTCTTCGCTTTCATTCTTATCATACAAAGTTGCAATATCTGTATTCTCACCTGTTGAATAATCCCAAAGAGATATAAACATGTTTATAAATTGCCAAACCGCATGACCTTCAATTCTTAATACTGAGTCTTTCCAATAACCATATTTTTTTCAATTAAATTAATATACTCATCAGCAATATTAATTCCTCCAGTATATCCAATTCTTCCATCAATTATTGTCATTTTTTCTATGAGTTCTATTATTATGTTTTTGGTAGAATAATTCCTTTTTATAGGATTAAATTCTACAACTTTTTATACCAAAAACTTCTAATTTCTTCAATTTTTTTATTAGATAGAGTTAGAATGCTCCCAACATCATCTAAAAATAATTCTTACATCTACACCCTTTTCAACTTTTTTTCTTTTAAAAAAATTTCTAAAATTGATTCTAAGAAAAAAACCTTCTGATATTATATAATATTCCATAAAAATAAATTTTTTTCAGCAGTTCTTAAATCATTCAAATAATCTTCAAAACTTTCTTCACCAGAACCATAGTACTTAGTATCTGTATTAAAAAAATATAGGACTACCAGCTACAGAATTTATATATTTTTACTTGTCTATACACATTCATATCCGAATCAGTTAAATTCTCAATGTCATAGTCTTTTGAAAGATCCATAGAATCTTTTAAACTTAATTGAAAATCCGTAAAGTCTCTTCTTAATAGATTTCAAAAGTCTTTTTCTCACCAAAAGTTAAATATATAAAACCACCTAAAAATGGTATTACAATTACAATTAATATCCAGGTTATTTTTAAAAAGCAGGATTTATATTATCATTTACTATCATAAAAGTAAAAAAATCATTCCAACTATTAAATTCAAACTGTACAAGTAAATAAAATATCTACTAAAAATACATTAAAAAAATACTGCTAAGAAAGTCAGTTGGAGTAATACTATACAAAATATGAAAAAAATCCTACTAAAAAAATAAAATTAAAAAAATTTTTTTCATTATATCTCCTATGTAAAATAAATTTATAAAGAAAAAGTACATTCTTAAATGTACTTTTTTTGGCGTTCCTAGCGGGAATCGAACCCACAACGGTCCCTTAGGAGGGGACTGTTATATCCATTTAACTACAAGAACATAAGAAAAGAATGCTATGAGCTTTCTTTTAACTTTTTAAATTCTTCTCTTTCCATCTTAGAGAAAATACAACCACAATAATCTTGCCTATACATTCCAAACATTAATGAAAGTTCAACACTTCTCTTATATCCATTCTTTTTCTTAAAATCAGATGGAAGATGTTTCACTCCAACTTCATCAGCAACTCTTTGTCCAATTTCATTTAAAATTTGTGAATTTTTATGAGGACTTATAGTTAAAGTAGTTGTGAAATAATCAAAATTTTCTGTTTTTGCTAAAATCGCAGCCTCTCTAAGTCTGAGTTCATAACAATTATGGCAACGAACAGATCCTTCTTTCATCTTTTCCATTCCTTTAACAGTTTTATAAAATCTATCTACATCATATTTACCAACAACCATATCTATTGGATACTTTCCGTTAATTTTTTTCTATTAGTTTTTCTTTTGTTCTTCAACTCTGAAAAAAATATTCTTCTTTTGGATAAATATTTGGATTGTAGTAAAAAAATTGTAATTCTAAAATAATTTGACAAATACTCAAGACAATAGCTACTACAAGGTCCACAACAAGAATGTAGTAGAAGAGTTGGTGCATAATCATTTTTTTCATTTTTCTTTTATTATATTGTCCAATAATAACTGATAATTCTCTTTCATATCTGCCTCCTTACTGTTTAATTTTACCATAAATAATCTCTAAAATCAAATTATAAGCTCCATAAATATAGTTATTTACTAATTTATACAATAAAAAAAGAATAATCTTTCGACTATTCTTATGGTTGCGGGAGCAGGATTTGAACCTACGACCTTCGGGTTATGAGCCCGACGAGCTACCAAACTGCTCCATCCCGCGATATAAAAAAAAAGACTGGTGCCGAGGACCGGAATCGAACCGGTACGATGAGTTAACATCGCAGGATTTTAAGTCCTGTGCGTCTGCCAGTTCCGCCACCCCGGCACATTGGCTCCCAGGGTGGGGCTCGAACCCACAACCTACCGGTTAACAGCCGGGTGCTCCACCATTGAGCTACCTAGGAGTTTGGCTGTTTTCTATTCTCCCAGTACGAGATGTACTAGTACCTTCGACGTTTAGGAGCTTAACTTCTGTGTTCGAGATGGGTACAGGTGTATCCTCCCTAGCCATCACAGCCATACTTGTTTACTTTTTCTTTGCCGTTAAGCTCCGAGCTTTCACTGTCGAAACTTACCATTTGTTTCACAAATGGAGTTTCTTAGTATCTGACCTACGACGCAATCACAGATTGCTGTTAGGTCATAAACTTCTATATTCGAGATAAAACAGTGTATTCTCTTAAGCTTTACAGCTATACTTATTTGTTTTTTTCTTTTTTAATATATTTCTGTTTGAAATCCTCCAATTAAAGAGTATATATTTCTGGTCAAGCTTTCGATTTATTAGTATCAGTTAGCTTTGATGTTGCCACCTTTACACCTCTGACCCTATCTACGACATTTTCTGTATCGAATCTCTCTTGCATTGCTGCAACAGGAAATCTCATCTTGAGGGGGCTTCGTGCTTAGATGCCTTCAGCACTTATCCCTTCCAGACTTAGCTATTCAGCATTACCATTGGCATGATAACTGATACACCAGCGGTCTGTCCATCCCGGTCCTCTCGTACTAAGGACAGCTCCTCTCAAATTTCCTACGCCCACGATGGATAGGGACCGAACTGTCTCACGACGTTCTGAACCCAGCTCGCGTGCCTCTTTAATGGGCGAACAGCCCAACCCTTGGGACCTACTCCAGCCCCAGGATGAGACGAGCCGACATCGAGGTGCCAAACCTCCCCGTCGATGTGAACTCTTGGGGAGATAAGCCTGTTATCCCCGGGGTAGCTTTTTATCCGTTGAGCGATGGCCCTTCCACTCGGTACCACCGGATCACTAAGTCCTAGTTTCCTATCTGCTCCACTTGTTGGTGTCGCAGTTAAGCTCCCTTTTGCCTTTGCACTCTTAGAATGATTTCCATCCATTCTGAGGGAACCTTTGAACGCCTCCGTTACTCTTTTAGGAGGCGACCGCCCCAGTCAAACTGCCCAACTGACAGTGTCCTTATACTCGCTTCAGAGTATCAAGTTAGAAATTTAGTATCAAAAGAGTGGTATCCCAACGTTGACTCCACGAAAACTGGCGCTCTCGCTTCATTGTCTCCCACCTATCCTGTACATTTAATACCAAATTCCAATGCCAGCCTACAGTAAAGCTCCACGGGGTCTTTCCGTCCTATCGTGGGTAAGTCGCATCTTCACGACTACTACAATTTCACCGGATCCTTTGTTGAGACAGTGCCCAAATCATTACACCTTTTCGTGCGGGTCGGAACTTACCCGACAAGGAATTTCGCTACCTTAGGACCGTTATAGTTACGGCCGCCGTTTACTGGGGCTTAAGTTCTATGCTTCGATTGCTCTAACATTTCCCCTTAACCTTCCAGCACCGGGCAGGTGTCAGCCCCTATACTTCATCTTTCGATTTAGCAGAGACTTGTGTTTTTTTGGTAAACAGTTGCTTGGGCCTATTCTCTGCGACCACTCTATGCTCCATACGTAAGTATTTCACATCTAATGGTACCCCTTCTCCCGAAGTTACGGGGTCATTTTGCCGAGTTCCTTAACAAAGGTTCTTCCGCGCGTCTTAGGATTCTCTCCTTGCCTACCTGTGTCGGTTTTGGTACGGGTATCTTCTCACTCAATAGTACCTTTTCTTGGCAGTTTGGAATCTGTTGCTTCACTACTTATTTTTCGCTCCCCATCGCATCTCGATATTAAGAATAGGGATTTGCCTCTATTCTCTACCTACTTGCTTAGACGTGCTCTACCATTCACACGCTCAACATATCCTCCTGCGTCAGTACATCTCTCAAACATTCAAAGATAGTACAGGAATCTCAACCTGTTGTCCATCGCTTACGCTTTTCAGCCTGGGCTTAGGTCCCGACTTACCCTGAGAGGACGAGCCTTCCTCAGGAATCCTTAGGCTTTCGACGGGAGGGATTCTCACCCTCCTTTTCGCTACTCATGCCAGCATTCTCTCTTCTGTAAAGTCCACTTCGTCTTCCAACTTAGCTTCGCCCCTTACACAATGCTCCTCTACCACTAATTAAATTAGTCCACAGCTTCGGTATTAGATTTTTAGCCCCGTTCATTTTCGGCGCTCTACCACTTGACCAGTGAGCTATTACGCACTCTTTAAATGTATGGCTGCTTCTAAGCCAACATCCTGGTTGTCTAAGTAGTAAAACATCCTTTACCACTTAATCTATATTTAGGGACCTTAGCTGGTGGTCTGGGCTCTTTCCCTTTTGACTATGAAGCTTATCCCACATAGTCTGACTCCCAATCATCATTTATCAGGTATTCGCAGTTTGATAACTTTCGGTAATGTCTAACACCCCTACGGTATTCAGTGCTCTACCCCTGTAAACTAAATTGAGGCTAGCCCTAAAGCTATTTCGAGGAGAACCAGCTATCTCCAAGTTCGATTGGCTTTTCACCCCTATCCACAAGTCATCCGATAGCTTTTAAACGCTACCCGGTTCGGTCCTCCATGAAATTTTACTTTCACTTCAACCTGCTCATGGATAGATCACCTGGTTTCGGGTCTATGGCATACGACTTATCCGCCCTATTCAGACTCGGTTTCCCTACGGCTCCGTAACTTCATTACTTAACCTTGCCGCACACCATAACTCGCTGGCCCTGTTCTACAAAAAAAGTACGATATCATCTCTCTAAGACTCTATCTGCTTGTAGGCATAAGGTTTCAGGTTCTATTTCACTCCCCTCCCGGGGTTCTTTTCACCTTTCCCTCACGGTACTATTCTCTATCGGTCACTGAGTAGTATTTAGCCTTAGGGGGTGGTCCCCCTATATTCACACAGGATTTCTCGTGTCCCATGCTACTCTTTCTAAGTCAGAATCAGTTAGATTTCGTTTACAAGACTTTCACTTTCTTCGGTTGGTCTTCCCATACCATTCTACTATCCTTCTTCTCCCTTGACTTAATTTGGGCTCTTTCCATTTCGCTCGCCGCTACTTTGAAAATCGAATTTTTTCTTTCTTTTCGTCTGGCTACTTAGATGTTTCAGTTCACCAACTATTCCCTCTTGTTGCTATGTATTCACAACAAGATACTTGAGGTTTGCTCAAGTGGGTTTCCCCATTCGGATATTCACGGATCAATGGATATTTGCTCCTCCCCGAGACTTTTCGCAGCTTATCACGTCCTTCTTCGGCTCTCAGTGCCAAGGCATTCACCTTATGCCCTTGGTCGCTTGACCAGAAATATATTTCTCTTTAATTGTCAGGTTTCTAATGTTGTATTGGTGGGCCTGGGGGGACTCGAACCTCCGACCTCACGCTTATCAGGCGTGCGCTCTAACCAGCTGAGCTACAGGCCCATATAGTGATAAAACTAAGAATTAAATTTTGAACTGTCGTTCTTAGTACTCCTTAGAAAGGAGGTGATCCAGCCGCACCTTCCGATACGGCTACCTTGTTACGACTTCACCCCAGTCATTAACCCTACCTTCGACGCCTTCCTCCTTGCGGTTAGATCGGCGGCTTCGGGTATTGCCAACTCCCATGGTGTGACGGGCGGTGTGTACAAGACCCGGGAACGCATTCACCGCGACATTCTGATTCACGATTACTAGCAACTCCGACTTCATGTAGGCGAGTTGCAGCCTACAATCCGAACTGAGATTGGCTTTTAGAGTTTTGCTTGACATCACTATCTCGCTTCTCGTTGTACCAACCATTGTAGCACGTGTGTAGCCCAAGACATAAAGGGCATGATGATTTGACGTCATCCCCACCTTCCTCCGATTTATCATCGGCAGTCTCTCCAGAGTCCCCATCATTACATGCTGGTAACTGAAGATAAGGGTTGCGCTCGTTGCGGGACTTAACCCAACATCTCACGACACGAGCTGACGACAACCATGCACCACCTGTATAGCTGTCCCTGAGGGACTTATCAATTTCTCAATAACTCAACTATATGTCAAGCCTTGGTAAGGTTCTTCGCGTTGCTTCGAATTAAACCACATGCTCCGCTGCTTGTGCGGGTCCCCGTCAATTCCTTTGAGTTTCAGTGTTGCCACCGTACTCCCCAGGCGGAATGCTTAATGTGTTAACTTCGGCACCGAGATTTGACTCCCAACACCTAGCATTCATCGTTTACGGCGTGGACTACCAGGGTATCTAATCCTGTTTGCTCCCCACGCTTTCGTACCTGAGCGTCAGTAAAAGTCCAGAAAGTCGCCTTCGCCACCGGTATTCCTCCCTAATATCTACGCATTTCACCGCTACACTAGGAATTCCACTTTCCTCTCCTTCACTCAAGCCTTCCAGTTTCAAGTGCTTAATGAGGTTAAGCCTCACGCTTTCACACCTGACTTAAAAAGGCCGCCTACGTACCCTTTACGCCCAATAATTCCGGACAACGCTCGCCCCATACGTATTACCGCGGCTGCTGGCACGTATTTAGCCGGGGCTTCCTCCCTATGATACCGTCATTATCTTCTCATAGGACAGAGCTTTACGATTCGAAAACCTTCTTCGCTCACGCGGCGTCGCTGCATCAGGGTTTCCCCATTGTGCAATATTCCCCACTGCTGCCTCCCGTAGGAGTCTGGACCGTGTCTCAGTTCCAGTGTGGCCGTTCATCCTCTCAGACCGGCTACTGATCGTTGCCTTGGTAGGCCTTTTACCCTTCCAACTAGCTAATCAGACGCGAGCCCATCTTACACCGATAAATCTTTGACCCCTATACCATGCAGTATTGTGGTCTCATGCGGTATTAATCGTCGTTTCCAACGGCTATCCCCCTGTGTAAGGTAGGTTGCTCACGTGTTACTCACCCGTTCGCCACTTTCATTTTACTTCCGTCCCCGAAGGTTCTTCCATAAAAAAATCACGTTCGACTTGCATGTGTTAAGCACGCCGCCAGCGTTCGTCCTGAGCCAGGATCAAACTCTCTATTAAAAGTTCGTCTGCTCTCGCTGACTTTTTGTTACACCAAATTATTGTTTTTCTTTGTACTCTCAAAGTTTTTATCACTATATGAAATTGTTAATGTTTCACAACAACCATTACATTATACAACATCTTTTTTTGGTTGTCAACACTTTTTTTAAAAATTTTTTTATTAAAAAAATTTTTCAATAAAAAGTGACCCAGTTTTCACTGGGTCTTTATTATATCAATTATTTTTATTTGTTGTCAATACTATTAAGGATGTTTTTTTATTTAAAAGTTGTTTTTTTATTTACAATTTTTTATATTTGTGTTATAATTAACAAGTAATAAATTTACAACTATTTTTAAATTGGAGGTAAGTATGAAGAAAATTTTTTTAGAATAGTATCTTTATCATTATTAGTTATTATTACTACTACAGCCTGTTCTGATAACAAAGTTATAGATTCAAATAAAAAAAGCTAAAGAAGAAGCTCAACAACTTATTAAAGATTATGAAAAACAAGGGTACCCTAACTAATTCTAAAAAAATAAGTTGAATACTCAAAAATCAACAAAAAGCAACAACAACAGCAACAAAAAGAAAGTTGTTAAAACATTGCCTGAACAACTTGAGGAAGAAAAGGCAATTCGTCAAGAAGAAGCTAAACAAGGTGTTACTGTTTCAAATAACAAAGATTATGATTATTATTATGACCAAAGATTATCTGGTAAACACCATGTTTTTAAATTGTGTTCCTACTTGTACAGCAATGATTTTTAAAGTACTTAGATCCCTAATAGTAAGGATACAAGTGAGTCTTTAAGAAATGAATATGAAATTGATGGTAAAGGTTGGAATCCTGACATATTTTTAGATGTATTAAAGAAGAGAAATATAAAATATATCGCCTTTCCTCATAAGAATGCTGAGCAAACTGATATGATGGTTCGTAGATATATAAAAAAATGGTTATATAGCAATGTTCTTCTCAGATATGCATAAAATATATGGAGTACGTAACAATCCTAGCAAACTCGGAAAAAAAGTCATAACGATCCGGAAGTTGTACGACATACTTTTTATAGTTAAGGGTTATAAATATATAGATAACGAACTTTATTATGAAATATATGATCCTGATTCAGGAAACATAAAAAGATAAAAAGTGGCCAACCTATCGGAAAAAAATAGATACTATAAAAGCTTCTGAAGTTATTAGTTCAATAATATGGCCAAATGTATTGTTCTTTAAATAATTATTTAAACAAAAAAACCGACTATTTTTTTAGTCGGTTTTATTTTTTTATAAATCTAACAAAAAGCTCTACTTATTACTTTTTCATCTATCTGCTTTTCATTTAAATCTATTTTTCTTTATTATAGGATTTTTCAATTTCAATAAAAATCTAACAAATTCTTTTTTTAAATTTATTTTTCATCATCTGTTATAAAAAAAATATTATCTTTTACATTTATATCTTCATTTTAAAAAGATTGTTCATTTCTAAGTACTTTTTTTCATTTCGGCAGCAGTTTCCTTAGCAGGATTTACTAATTTAATTTTTATCTCCAACTACTATGTTTATAGTGTTTTTCTAATATTGGATAATGAGTACAACCCATTACTAATGTATCTACATTCTTATTTATTAATTCTTCTAAATAATGTTTTGTTGTTTCCAATGCTATATTTGAATCAGATAACCCTTCCTCTACTATTGGTACAAATAAAGGACAAGCTTTTAGAATAAACTATATTCTGTTCATTTTCACTTTTTTTATACATTTTTCATAAGCTCCACTATTAACGGTCGCATTTGTCCCTATAACTCCAATTCGATTATTATTAGTTACTTCACTTGCCATTTTGCTTCCAGGGATTATAACACCTAAAATATGCATATCAAATTCTTCTTTTAGCATTTCTATAGCAACAGCAGATACAGTATTACAAGCTATAATCAAAGACTTTATATCTTTTTTTATCTAAAAAAACTAATACATTCTTTTTGAGAATTTTTTTATTGTCTCTTCACTTCTACTTCCGTATGGAACTCTTGCTGTATCTCCAAAATATACAATTTTTTCATTTGGTAGTATTTTCATTAACTCTTTTACAACAGTCAACCCGCCAATTCCAGAGTCAAAAACTCCTATCGCTCTATTATCCATTTTATTTCTCCATTGTTTTTTTACTACAAAAAGTATTATTATACTTTCCTTTGAAGTAATTATAAGCTTTATTTATATCCTCTTCATTTTCAAAAATCCCAAACACTGTTGGACCTGAACCACTCATAAGCGCTTTAACAGAATTGAACTCGCACATTTTTTCTTTAATATCTTTTATTTCAGGACAATAACTAATTGAAACCTCTTCCATTACATTATATAAATTATTAAAGAACTCTTTATAATTTTTTTGTTTTTTTATAAATCTCTATAAGTTTATCAACTCTGTTGCTATTACCAGTTGGTATAATGTTAGAATACACATAAGGTGTAGATATTTCAACGCCATTATTTACTATTAAAAATATTTGTAACTGGTAAACTCTCTAAAATTTCAAGTTCATCACCTATTCCTCTTGTTCTTGCAGTTTTTTTCCAACAAGTAAGTAAGGAATATCAGCGCCTATACTTCTACCAATCTCTTTTCTATCTTTTTAGACTCATATTAAGTCCTAATATTTCATCAATCATTTCAATAACTACCGCAGAATTTGTACTTCCTCCCGCAATTCCAGCAGCAACTGGAATGTTCTTTTTCTATATGTATTGAAAAATTTTTTTCATTGAATTTATATTTTTTTCTTTCAAAGCAATATAAGCCTTGTAAACCAAATTATTCTCATCTAAAGGTATATCTTTTTGAATTTGAAGTAATTTCAAAAATGATCAGATATATTAACTTCAACTTCATCATACAAATCTATTAATTGCATTATTCCATCTATATTATGATAACCATCTTCTCTTTTTTTCTATTACATCTAAAGTTAAATTTATTTTTTTGCATAAGATTTCTTTTTCATAAAAATCCTCTCTATTAAACACTTTAAAATACTTTTAAAAATATTTTTACCATACTTTTTAATTAAAAAGACAAAATTTGAATTTTTATAACTTTTTTTATTTTTTTAAAAAAACTTTTTAAAAAAAACTGTTGACTTTTATTAATAGAAGTGATATACTTTGATTAAGTAAAAATAGTATCACTTAGAATTGAAGATACTTTACTTTTAAAAAGATAAGATAACATAACCTATATTACTCATTATGTTTAATGAGTTACTCTCTCCAAATTACGGTGTACCCCCAAATCACTGTAACTCTTAAAAGAAAGCTTATGGCTTTCTTTTTTAATTTAACTAAAAAAAGTTCTGTATTAACAGAACTTTTTATCTACTTACCCATTAGCGCTGCTCCCAAAGCTCCAGCAAATCTTCCAAGCTCATGAGTTCTTACTTCTTTTGCCTAACATACTACTCAATAGCTCAACCATATAAGGATTATTTGAAAATCCTCCAGTTAAAAAAAGTATAAATCAGCTTCATTTCTAAACTTCCTAGTTTGTCCAACAACCTTATTTGCTATTGAATGAACAACTCCACTAGCAATATCTTCTTTAGCTCTTCCTTGTCCCATCAAAGAAATTATCTCAGATTCAGCAAAAACAGTACATGTTGAGCTAATAGGAACAGGAGTTCCTACTTTTGATAGTTCAAACATTTCATCTAATGTAACTCCAAGTCTATTACTCATAACTTCTAAGAACTTACCAGTCCCCGCAGAACATTTATCATTCATTATAAAAATCACTAACTAATCCATTTGAGATATTTATAATTTTTGTGTCTTGCCCACCTATATCTATAACATCACAATCACTTTTTCAATAAATACATAGCACCTTTTGAATGTGTCGTAATTTCAGTAACCACTCTATCAGCATAAGGAACTGAAACTCTTCCATATCCAGTTGCAACTACAAAAGAATTATCTACATCATATCCATTTTCAACTAGATTTTTATAGATTTCTCCAGATGTTTCTTTACTATTCCAACCAGAAGGCATTAAAAATTTTTATAAACTATCTCATCTTTTTCTTTATCATAAACAACAACTTTAGAAGCTGTTGATCCTATATCAATTCCAATATTCATTATATCATCTCCAAAAAAATGCTTCAATTCTAGTTGAAACTTGTCCAACATCAGTCATAGAGTAGTCAGATTCAATATACATATATGGCTTACCTTTCTTCTCAGTTACAAACTTTTTAACCTTTGTTGATTCAACTGCAAATGTATGACAAGCTTGTAGTACAATTTCAATAACAGCATCAACTTGATATTCATCAATAAGAGTATCTAAATCTTTGAATCTCTTTTCATTTGGAGTCATAACAGAACAACTTAAATTAAGATATTTTTTTCGCAATTGCTTCTATAGGATTTTCTATTGTTTCATCTATTAATTCAAGTTTCTCACGAACTCCAGAACAGTTTTTCATAAACAACAATATCTGCTCCAGCCTCTTCAATTCTTGTAAGAATTTTTTTCACGAACTCCTCCTACAGGACATCCTGTAATTAAAAATTCTTGGTCTATTAGTTTTTTTACCTTTAAGTTCTTTTTCCCACAATTCATATATTTCTTTTTGTCTTTTTCAACAATGCTCTTATTTTTTTCTTCTCTATCAAAAATTAAAACCAAAAAGCATCTTGAGTTCCACTCATAGTTACACCACTTAAAGGGGATGGATTTAATTTTTCCAAGTTCAAAAAAAGTTTTTTTAAATTTCTTCTTTCTTGATTTCCTATTTTTTTATAGCTTCCCATAGTTTTTTTCATCAGTTATCTCAACATTGAATTTTTTTCTTCTAATCTTCTCTTTAATTTATAGATTTCATTTGTCCATAGTTTAAAAGATAATTCATCTGTATTATTTTTGTGGTAATTGCATTACATGAACATCTTTAAAATCACCCATTAGTTCATACATCTTTTTTTCTTTCCATCACAAGTCGTTTCTCCAATTATTATATCTGAAAAAAATAAAAAAATATGGACAAGTATCACTAACTGCAAAAACCATAGCTTGATTTTTATAAGTGGACAAAGATTTTTTTGGTAAATCTCTTTCTGCATATTTAATAGAATCCTCAGTAGTAGCGCATAAGCTAACCGGAATAAGTCCCGCTGCATAAATAACTTCTTGCGGTGTATATGTACAAAAAAATACCGGCAACATTCTTTCCAGATTCTTTTTAATTCTTTTCATTTTTTTAAGAAACCATTTTTTTCTAGTTTCATTAAAATCATCAAATTTACTCGGAAGTTTTTATATTGCTTCTTTCTTCTTTCATAGCATCTCCTTTTTAATAAATTATTTTTTTAAATAGTTCTAATTAAATTATATATCATTTAATTTAAAAAGTTAAATTCAATTTTTCTTATTAGATAATTGTTATTCATAAGAAAAAGCTTTATTATAAGCAAAAAAAGACAAGCCACTGACGAACTCATCTCTTTTTGCGAATAGGAACATTATATAATTAAACTAAAATTTAAATTTATATACAACTTCACTAAGTTGTAAAATTAAGAACATCTAATATATGTTTTCTATGCTCAATAAATTCATCACTATTTCTATTTCTAGGATATTCCATATCTATCTTAATATCCTCTTTTATAACCCCCAGGTCTTGGTGCCATAACAATAACTCTAGTTCCAAGATAAATTGCTTCATCCACATCATGAGTTACTAGCATAAACATCATATTTTTTTATTTGTCTTCCACATTTCTATCAATTCATGTTGAATATTCATTCTTGTAAAAGCATCCAAAGCACCAAGAGGTTCATCAAGCAAGAACACTTCGGGTTCAGTTATCATCGTTCTTATAAGAGCAACTCTTTGAGCCATACCCCCTGAAAGTTGATGAGGATAGAAATTTTTGAAAATCTTCCATTCCAATCATTTTTGATAAATCTATCAACTTTTTTTCTTTATTATCTTTTTAATTTTTCCAGCCATTTTTAAAACTAAACTCAACATTTTGTCTAAGCGTTAACCAAGGAAAAAGTGTATGTTTTTTTGAAATACCATTCCTCTATTAACATTTGTACCATCTATAACTTTTTCCGTTAAGTAAAAAGCTCTCCTGCAGTTACAGGAATAAGTCCTGAAACCAATCTTAATAGAGTTGACTTTCCACAACCCGATGGCCCAACAATACAAAACAAATTCTCCCTCTTCAACTGTAAGATTTATATCGTGAAGAACTTCAGTGATACCTTTATTATCGAAATTAGGAAAAAAATTTTTTTGTTACATTTTTTTAATTCTAATTTTTCTTTTTTTCCATTATTGTATCACTCCTTCTTGCCACTTAAGAACTTTTCTTTCTAATATAACCCAAAGCAAAAATTTACTACAACAAATATAATACAGATTATAATAATTGCACCATACATATTTGAAAAACTTCGCCCAGCCTCTTTGCCATGTTATATACCAACCAAGTCCTGATTCAACCCCTATCATTTCAGCGGCTAAAAGAGAAACACAGGCTGTACTCATACCCATAACTAGACCTTGAAAAATATGTGGTAAAGCTGAAGGAATTGCAATATTTAAAATCAATTGTCTCTCACTAGCTCCTAATGTTTTTGCAGCTTCATAATAAGAAACATCTATGTTTTTAATTCCAGTATAACTAGACATAGTTACAGAAAACCATACACCAAGTGCAATAACTATTACAGCTCCCTTGAAAAGAGAACTAGCAAATACCATGATAACAGGTATCCAAGTTATTGAAGGAATCGCTCCTAACAATTTCATAAAAGGAGAAATCCAATAACTTACAATTTTACTGTAACCACATGCTATACCAGTTATAAGTCCTATTAACACACCCCAGAAATATCCTGTAAATAATAACTTTAATGAATTCTTAATACAGTCTAACAAATACGCTTGATCTGTTAACATTGCATTTAAAATATTATCCACCCAAGGAAAATAAGGCAGTAATAATGAATTTGTCTTTAAAGTCGCATAATCATATATCATTAACAAAATATAAACAAAAAGTCGCAAATGGGGCGATATGTCTAATTCTATAATACACTCTCTTTATAAAAAAACGATAAAAATCCCTAACACCAAGAATATAATTAGTTGAGCACCTAAAAAAATATTCCATATACATCTGTAATTAAATTATTTCCATAATTAGGGACATAATAGTACTCTAACAGAGCAAGGATAATTGAAAAAAACAGGTAAAAAAAAGTATAACTTTATCTAAAAATCTTACTCAATTTACTCTTAGGTTTTTTTGTTCAATTTCCCTTAATTGCTCTTTTAGTTAAACTCTTTAAATCTATACTACTCATACAAACCTCAATTATTTTTTTAGCTGGTCTCCAGATTTTTTTGACAAAGTTTCATTAGTGTCAAGTTCTGATTTAATAAGATTGAATGCTTTTATAATCATCTAATACATTAATTAAAGTTTTTTTAGTTTGTTCATCAGATACTTTAAAATTATATGTTTCTAAGAATTTTTGTATCTTTTTCAACATCTCCAGAGCCCCAGTTATTTTTGATTAATAATTTCTGAAGCTTCTTTTTTTGTTTTTCTTCAATCCAATCACTAGCTTCTTTATGAGCTTTTAGTTAATTTTTGCAGCAGTAATTGGATTTTTCTTCAACAAATTGTTTATTTAATATTAATACACAGCAAGGTTCATTTTTTTAAAATCATCATCAAAAGTAATTGAACGAATTGGTCTTAAAAATACCTTGATCAACAAATTTTTGAGCAAATTGATCTGAGAACATAGATGCTTCAACTTCACCATTTTGTAATGCTTGAATAGTAGCAGCATTTTCAATTACTTTAAACTTAATTTTTGTATAATCAATCTTATCTCTAGCTAAGAATCTAAGAGTTATATTATGGTCTGAGCCACCAATCGCATCATGAATAGCAATACTTTTTTTCCAATTAAATCTGATGTCTTTTTGATAAGGTGAGTCTTTAAGAACATAAAGAGATTTACATCCTGTTTGTGCAGCTCTTGTAAATACGGCATTAACTCCATTAACAGCAGGAACTACTGAAGTTGAAATATGGTCTGTATTAGCATCAGCTTTACCAGTTCCAATAGCATCCATTGCATTAGGAATATTTTTAATTTCTGCTTCAAGTCCTTGTTTAGCTAAAAACCCTTTAACTTGTGCAATCCCTAAACCTGATGTACAAAGTCCCCCATTATATGCAAAAACTAACTTAGTACCATAACGAGGTTCTTTTTTCCATTTTTCCTCTAAATCAGGATCGTTTAAATCAACATCTGCAATAGTCATTTTCTTTTCATTCTTATCATCTTTCTTTTCTGTTGTTTGTTTTTCATCTGCTCTTTTTGCTGTCTTTCCACAACCTGAAAAACTAAACAGCATTGCTGATAGCAACAATATACTTATCCCTTTTTTTATTCATATCTAATCCTCCAAATATTGTATTGTCAAAAACTTTGTTAAACTATGTAATAATATTAATTATTATTTAATAAATTTTTGACTAACTAAATTATATCATGTATAGTAATTAAGTCAATGATTTATATATATTAATTCTTTATAGTAATACTAATATTTATAAGTAAAAGCTTATGAAATAGTTTTTTTCTTAAATATTAAAATTTATATTAACGTAAAATTTAAAATAATAAAAAAAGAGTTATAATATAACTCTTTTTTTAAAAACAACTTAATTTATTCATATTATTTTTTTGATTAATAGGCTTCCAAACTTCTTTTTAAGATATCTGTAGCTTCTTTATTCTTATCTATTAATCCGAAGTTTTTTTATAATCTTTTACAATATCATTTAAAGATTTTTTTCAGTTTGTTCATCAGATACTCTAAAAGCTATAAGCATTTAAAAAAATATAAATCAATATCTCTATTACCTGAACCCCAATTGTTAGCTTTCACTATATCAGCAGTTTCTTCTTTATGATCTTCTACCCAATCACTTGCTTGTTTATGCGCTTCAGTAATCTTTGCTGCAGTTATAGGATTTTCTTCAACGAACTTCTTATTTAATATAAGTACACAACATGGTTCAATCTTAAAATCGTCATCCCAAGTTATAGAACGAATCGCTCTAATTATACCTTTTTCAATGAATTCTTTTGCATATTGATCAGATAACACACATGCGCTTATTTCTCCATTTTTCATAGCTTGAATTAAAGCTGCACTTTCAACCGGTTTGAATTTTACCTTTGTTTGATCTACATTATCTTTTGCGAAAAATCTAAGACTTATATTATGGTCCCCAGATCCTATTCCGCCATTAACACCAACAACTTTTCCTTCTAAATCTTTTGTTGACTTTATTTCGGATTCATTTAAAACAAACATAGTTCTACATCCTGTATTTACAGCTCTTGTAAAAGTGATATTTAACCCATTGATAGCCGGAACTAGAGATGTTGAAATATGTTCAACCATAACATCTATTTTCCCAGTTGCAATAGCATCTTTAGGTTCCGGACTATTAACTACTTCCGTTTCTATACCTTGCTTTGCAAAATATCCCTTTGCATGAGTAACACCCAAAGTAGATGCACAAAGACCTCCATCAAAGTTAATTATTATTTTTCTTCCATAAGCAGGTTCTTTTTTCCACTTTTCTTCTAAATTTGGATCATTCAAATCAACTTTCCCAATAGTCAATTTATTATTAGTCTCTTCAGTTTTTGTTTCAGTTTTATCATCTACTCTCTTTGCGGTCTTTCCACATCCAGAAACACTAAAAAGCATTGCTGATAATAACAATATACTTACTCCTTTTTTATTCATATTACATCCTCCAAATAATATTCATCAAATATATTGTTAAAATATGTAATAATATATTTTCTTATCCAAAAATATATTTGATTAATAAAATTATATCATCTAAAAGTAAATTAGTCAATAATTTGGTTATAGTAATTTCTTATGTATATTCTTTATCTATAAGCTTTTGTTTATTAACGTTTTTTTAAACCCGAGTAATACAAACTAAAAAAATTTAAAAATATTAATATTTGTTATATGTAATCTATCATTTTTTTAAATTAAAAAGAAGGTTAAGTTAAACTTAACCTTCTTAGTTATTTTTTTCAAAACTACAATATTATTAAATTCTTCAGAATTTTTCTTTTTATTTTATTAGTATTACCTACAACAACAAATGAATCTTGACTTAATGTTTTTGTCAATTACATTTGAAAGCTCTTTTAAATCTTCTAATTTAGCATTTAAAAAGTTGTTCAAGATATAATTCTAATTCTTTTTTTCGTTAGAATCTGTAATATACATAATCATCGAAGTATAACCCTTATGTTTTGGAGTTAGTAATGGATTAAAATCTTTTACTAATGAAATTTTTAAAGCTTTCTAAATCTTCATCAGGTATTTCCATTTCTGAAACATATTTTTCCAACAGAAGCAAATATTTCTTTTTGTAGATTTTTAAATTTGGATCTCTATAACTAAACATAATTATTTCACTATCTTTAGTTATACTAAAAACCAGCACCATAAGCTCCACCAATAGCTCTAATATTATTGTGCATATGAGTTGTACTCAATATTTTTGAAAGCAATGCAAAACTTCCAGAGTATTCAACCCCATATCTCTTCATATCTCCAGCAAATGTAACATAATTTACATCAGATGATGTTGCAATCCCCTCTTTTAAGTTTTCTTTTTCAAACGTAAAGTCATAAGATGAATCTTCAATATTTGGAAATTCTCTTACTAATTTTTACAAATTCTCTTTCAATATTTTTCGAAATTATCTTTTGTTGTAGTTATATTTACAATAGATTCATTTAATTTAAACATTCTATTGTAAACAAATTCCATTTTTTCAATTACATTATCAATTCTAGCATCAAAATTATCAGCTAAATCTTGAATGAATTTCAAATAGTCAATTCCTTTAACTTTTTCATCATAATATGCCTTATTAGAATAATATGATTTAGCTCTATTTATTCCGTATATATGTCCAGCACCTATAACATCTTGTTCTAATTCACCTTTTTATAGCTAAAACTTCTTCTTTTATTCTATTCTTATCTGTAAACACTGTTTCCTTTAATAATATTTTTTTAAAAAGCTCTATTGTTTCTTTTTAATTTTTTTCCGGGAAGAATTTTTACGCTTACTATGAATTTAGGGACAAATTTTTTTCTCTATTTTTTTAGAATTTGTCATAGTTGTAATTGATGTTGAGATTCCACCACAACGTAAAAAAATGTTTCAACTGAAAAAAATCCTTATATGACATTGACTTTTTATCTAAAGATTTAAGTAAATTTTTCAATTAATGAAGCATATACTATTTCATCTTTAGAAATGTGTTTTAAGTCAAAACAAATATCCACATAACTTATTCCAGATGTGAAAAGATCATGTTTTTAAAACTGTAACATCTTCTGTTTTAGTAATCTCATTAGGAATTTTTTTAAAGTTTCCTTTATCAATATCTTCAATTTTTTTAATTTTTGGAATTGTAGCTTTTTTTGTTCTTCTGTACTTTCAGTTTGTTGATATTCAATCAAATTCTTAGTATTTTTCAATAATTTTTTTCCAATTGAATTTTTATTTAAAGACTCTTTATATCTCTTTAACCATTCTTTTTTTGAGCTGCATCTTTTTTTATCATTTAGACCAGCACTTGGAGCAAGAACTATAAAAGCTTTTATGATTGTTATTTAATACATTTTTCTTCAATAATTCTTTCTAACAATCTATTATTTAAAAATTTCTTCTCGAACTTTAGATAATGTTTCATCAAAAGAAAGTGAATCCATTGGATTTTTTTACCATATAACCAATTGTCACATACATGAAATAGACATTCTATTCCAGCAGTTGTAGAATTTAAAAGCTCTCTAATAGAGAATTCTGTACTATTTAAAACAGCCATTAATTTATCTTTATCAATTCCATTTTTTTACAACTTCTCTTAAAGTGTCTTCGACAACCTCTTTAAATTTATCTAAATGTTCTCTTTCAGAATTTACTACATATACTCCAAAAGCTTGAATATTTTGTGGATTCCATAGAAATAGAAGCAACATCTTCACATATATTAGCTTTTTAGAAGAGCCTCTTTTAAATAAGCTCCTTGCATATCAATTAAGACTTCATTTAATAATTTTGAAATTATACCATCTTTTTAAGCCTTCACTTTCTCCAAAAACAAGAAACATAAGCTAAGAATGTCTTATTGCTAGTATCTTCATCTTTAGAAACTGAATATTCATCAAAAAAACATTTTTTTAGGCTTTTTCAAAAAGCTTTTTGACTTCCTTCAAAAATTATCCAATTCTTCTTTTTTTCAAATTTTTGAAAGATATTCTCTATCCAAAAAAATTCAAGTCTTTCTTCCATATCACAATCCCCATATAAATAAATATATGAGTTTGATGGATGATAATATTTAGAATGGAATTCACAAAAATCTTCATAAGTTAATTTTGGAATTTCATAAGGTTCTCCACCTGACTCTTTAGCATAAACTGTATCAGGACAAAGAGCGTTATTAACTTTATAATATAGAGATGTTTCAGGAACTGAATAAGCCCCCTTCATTTCATTATAAACAACACCTTTAATGTTTAGTTCATCTTCTTCATTTTCTAATTCATAATGCCAACCTTCTTGCATGAAAAATTCTTCTATCTTCTTTCATAACAGGATAGAAAACAGCATCCATATATACGTCCATTAAGTTTTTGAAATCTTTGTCATTTCTACTTGAAACTGGATAAACAGTCTTATCAGGAAAAGTTAAGGCATTTAAAAAAGTTGCCGTGCTAATCTTTACCATATCCATAAAAGGTTCTTTTGTTTTGAATTTTCTTGATCCAGATAGCACACAATGCTCAATAATATGGCATATTCCTGTATTATCTTTTTGGAATAGTTTTAAAACCGATGCTAAAAGTTTTATTATCATCTTTATTTTTCATCAAGAAAACTCTAGCACCCGTTTTTTCATGCTCAAGTAAAACACAATCAGAATTTACATCCTTAATATGTTTTTCTTGCAATAATTTATATCCTTTATACATATTTCCTCCTATTTTTGTAATGAATTCCAAAACAGCCTCAGCTGTTTTTTTCCATATCGGAAATAACTAAATATTCTTCAATCGTATGGATTTTTATACATTCCAACTCCTAAAAATAACTGAATTGAATCCATTTTTTTAAATAGATATTTCCGTCACAACCTCCACCAATTTTTTTATTGGTTTCGCAACAACTCCAACTTTATTATAAGAATCTAAAACTCTATTTAAAAAGTACATTACCATCTATTTGTTTTTAGTGGTGGATAATCATATTCTATATCTATATTACATTTAACTTCAAATTCTTTTTGCTGTCTTTTTCAAAAAAATATCTACGTAATTATCAACATTTTCTTTTTGCTTCATCTTCATTTAGACATCTTACTTCCATTCTGATTTTTACAATCTTTAGGAACAACATTTGTTGGAAATTCAGATATTATACTACCAATGTTTGAAGTAGTATAATCATTAAGTCTTCCTATCCTCATCTTAGCAATAGCATTACTCATAGCTAAGATAGCACTTCTACCTTTTTTCAGGTTCAATACCAGCATGTGCAGAAGCTCCTTCATAATGAACATTAATCTTATACATACAAGGTCCTTCAACTGCTACAAGATCTGCTCCTCCTCCATTATCAAGAACAAGCATATCTTTAGCCGGTGTAAATTCATCAGGAATTTCTTCCCATTTAATAGATTTAGCGCCTAAAAGACCAACTTCTTCAGAAGGTGTTATTACTGCAAACACATCATTATGAGGTAAATTATTTTCAACTAAACTCTCAAAAGTTTCTAGAATAATCGCAACTCCACCTTTATCATCTCCACCAAGAGTAGTTTCTGTTCTTGTTTTAACAAGTCCGTCCTCAACATAAACATCTAAATCCTTTGAAGGTTCTACAACATCCATATGTGCAGAAAGTGATATTGCCTCTAAGTTAGTATCATCACAATTTTTTTCTAGTTTTGCAATTATAACTGGTGTATTACCACCATATTCAGCTGAATGGTCATGTAAAATGTATTTAACACCTAGTTTTTTTCTAATTTTTTTCCGTTATATATTTCATAACATTTATTTCATTTCTTGAAGGTGAATAAATCTTTACTAAATCTAAAAAAATGTATTTAAAAAGTCTTTCTTTATTCATACTAAATCTCCTTTAACATATCAATGATTTTTTTCAAGTTTCATTCCACGACTTCCCTTAACCATTATTAAAGTATCTTGAGAAAGAATTTCTTTAACTTTCTTTACTACTTCCTCATTAGTATCAAAGTGGAATAAGTTATTTACATTGAAATTTCTATTTGCTCCATTGTATATTTCTTTAGCTAAATCTCCAATACAAATTACATAATCAATTTTTATTTCTATCTATTTTTTTCTCCAACTGCAAAAATGTAATTTCCTTTCATTTTCACCAAGCTCAAGCATATCTGATAGAATTAAAATTTTATTCTTATATCCTCTCATTGAATAAACTGTTTCTATACAAGAAGTTAAACTTTGAGGATTTGATTTATAACAATCATTTAGTATATCAAAACTTGGTAAATGCATAAGCTCCATTCTCATTCCTGTAAGTTTAACTTTTTGCAAGTCCCCTTACGATATCAGCATAATTCATTCCCATAAGTCCTGCAATTGCAATGGCAACTGATACATTATATATTTGATGTTTTTCCAATAAATGGAATACTATAAGCATATTCTCCAATAGAAAAAAACTACTTCCCTCTTCATCTGAACGAATAGGTCTTATAATTACATCAGAATCTTCTCTTGTTCCAATCTTAATAACCTTTTTGAGGAATTGTAAATTCTTTAATAACTTCTCTTAAAAATATCATCATCATTATTGAAAATAAAAAAACTCCATCCGGTTTTAAACCTTCTAAAATTTCAAACTTTGCTCTAGCAATATTTTTCTTTAGTTCCAAGTTCTTGTAGATGGCTATCTCCAATATTAGTTATTACTGCAATATCAGGTTTTGCTATATTAGTTAGAGTTCTAATATCTCCAAAACGATCCATTCCCATTTCTAAAACTACAGCTTCATCATCTAAATCCATTTCCATTATAGTTTTAGGAAGTCCAATATCGTTATTTAGATTCTTTGCTGTCTTATGAACTCTAAATTTTTTTCTTCTAAAATTGACGCTAAAATATCTTTTGTTCCTGTCTTACCATTTGATCCTGTTATTCCAATTACCTTTGCTCCAGTAGCAGATAGATAACTATTTGCTAGTTTTTGATATGCTTTTAATGTATCATCAACTATAATAATTCCTGCATCAAGATAAGGAGTAGGATGTTTTTTTATCCCATAAAGTAGCAATCGCTCCTTTTTTTGTATAGCATCAAAGACAAAATTATGTCCATCAAATTTTTTTCTCCAACAAGTGGAATAAATAAATTTTTGTACTTTTTATATCTCTAGTATCTGTAGAAACTCCTTCTACAACTTTATCTTTCATACTTATAGTAACTAAATTACCACCAACTATTTTTTTGCGATAGTTTCTAAAGTTGCTTTTAACATAATTACCCCCTATTAGTTGTTAAAGAATCTTTTTCTTTTTTATTTTCAATCGCAAGTTCAATTAACTCATCTAAAAAGTCTCCATAAGTTTTATTGAAAGTTTTCATATACATAGCTGGAGCCATAGAAACAGCAGTCATTCCAGGAATTGTATTAATTTCATTAACTAGCATTTTTCTATCGCTATCTCTTACAAAAATATCTACTCTTGCAAATCCTTTACAATTTGTAACAGCATAAGCTCTTTTTGCAACAGACTGAATTTCTTTGATTTCTTCTTCAGATAAATCCCAAGGGATGATATGGTCAGTCGTTTCATCTAGATATTTTGCTTCATAGTCAAAAAACTCTCTAGTAACTTTTACACCCCCAGGTAATGTTGCCTTTAATATATTATTTCCCATTACTAAAACTTGAAGTTCATCACCAACAACAGCTTCTTCTGCTAAAACTCTAGTATCATATTTAAAAGCTTCAACAAGTGCATCTTCAATTTCTTCTTTTTTTAGTTACCTTGGTAACACCAACACTTGAACCTGCATTACATGGCTTTTATAAAAAGAAACTTCTCCTATTTTTTTCAAGGATATTTTTTTATTTGTAAATCTTTATTCTTATCAAATTCATATTTTGTAACTAAATAATACTCTGGTTGTAAAAATACCATTTCCAGCAAAAACATCATTAGCAGTACCCTTTATCCATACAAACAGCAGAAGATAATACATTATTACCTACATAAGTAAGATCCATTATATCAAAGAAACCTTGAATAGTTCCATCTTCTGAAAAAAAGTTCCATGCATAGCTGGAAAAAAATAGCATTGTCATTTACAAAAATCTTTTTGCAAAAAAATTTAGAAATTGAATCCGCAACATTTCCACTACCTTCAACAACAATTTCCTTATCATCTTCTATATTTTTTTGTATTTTTCTCCTAAGTAATTCCATCTTCCACATTTATCTACATAAATAGGAAATATCTTATATTTATTTCTATCTAAATTATTAATAACAGACTTTGCAGTTAAAACTGAGATTTCATGTTCAGCACTTTTTTTCCGCCATATAATAAGTATACATTCTTCATAACTAAAACTCCTTTTTTTACAATATATAATACCATATTATAGTATACCATAAAAATTGAATATTTTTTTCATAATTGAAACAAAAAAACTTTTGGCATTGTCTTATAAATACATATAAAAAAACTATTTTTTTAATCAAAAAAATTTTACTTCCATAAAAAAATTTTTTTAATAATTATTTAATTACATTTAACTATATATGCTTTTTATCATATTAGACAGCTAGGTTATAAAATCTGAATTATACATTTATAAATATTTCTATTAGATTTATCATAATAAATCAATAATCTAATCGTTGTAAATACTAAATCAAATTTTTAGAAATATTTTTATATAAATAAATTCTATTAACAAATATATTATAAGTTATAAATTTAACTAATATATTAGATATGTAGAAAAAAATAACAAGAATGTTGTTATTTATATGTTCTTACTTTAAAATAAGCAAATTGACATTCTATTTTTCTGGATAGTGGATTGTATAGCATTTATAATGTTATTGAAAAAAATACTCATTCAGTATACAATCATATAGTAAATATTAATTTTATGGAGGAAAGAATGAAAACAAAAAAAGTGTTTTTAAAAAATTCATAGCGATGTCACTGCTTTTTAAATTTAGCATTGACTCCTACAGTTGCTGTTATTGGCAATACAGTATATGCTGAAAAAGTCAAATACATATGAAGACGAAAAACTTCCTGACTTTTGTTTGCCTGCTATCGACAAAAAAACAGGAAAAAAAATAACCAAAGAAATTACTTTAAAAGTAAAAACTCATCCGGATTTTGCGGATTGGGGAGAAGACGAATACGAAATTACTAGTGTTAATGGCGTTTTTGACTTTACGGAAGTTGAAGATAAAGGTAATCTTTATACTATTGAAATTGTTGGAAATACAGACTATCAATTTTTCAAATATTAAAAATGATAAAAAAAGATCTTTATATTTTTAAAATTTGATGAACTAAAAAAAGACTATGCGTACTTCTAACTTCAATGGTGATGAAGTTCAAATTAATAGTATAATTTTTTTGAAAAAAACTTCAAATAATGATGAAGAAGAAAAAAAGAACCAGAAATTGAAAATAAAAAAAAGTAACAATTCAAGATATTGATGTTGTATTAGAAGATGGAACACCAGTTCCAGACGGGATAAATTTCCATACTTTTTAATAAAGAAAAACAAGGATATGGAAGACTACGTAACTAAAAACGGAAAAATTAAAAGGCGTTGAAGCTCCAGTTGGAAACAGAATGAAATTAGGCATTTCAACTGATAAAGATAAATATACTTTAAAAACTAGGTAACGAATACGGAAATTACATTTGGTTTAAAGCTAATAAAGATGGAATTGCAAAAATACTACGATGAAGTATCTGGAAAAACTTCAAGTAATGAAGTTAAAAAAAATTAATTGTAGTTAAGAAATCTGATTTAGTTGGTACAAAACCTGAAAACGGAAAAATTAACTAAAAAAAGTTCTTGAAGTTTTTTTGATACAACTACACATAAGACAGTTACTGAAGATAATGTAAAATTCGTAGTAACTGGCGGTGGAGAAGTTAAAGAATTTGTAAGCAAAAAAACGGAAAAAGTTGAATTAGAACTTTATAAGAATACTGATTATACTATAAATATAGTTAGAGCCCTTGAATATACTTTTTTTAAAATGAATGGTTTTTAAATTCAGAATAAATGACGATGATAGTGTTGTAACAGATACTAAGGAAAAAAAGTTGAAAGACTTAATGTTTATCAAGGTTCATACTTAGTTAGAATTTATGTTATTCACGGTGGAAAACATGTAACAAAAATCTATCGACTTTAAAAATAGAAGAAATCGGATCAGATTCAGTTCAAATTAGAAGAAATGAAAATAACTTCCTTAACTTTGATGCTAGTATTGGAAAAATCTTATAAAATAACTATGAAGGATAAAGATTCTGAATACTACTTAGAAAAACCAATAGAATTTACTGTTGTAAAAGATCCTGAAGATGGTTTATATTGGCCAAAAGTAGCAGAAGGTGATTCTTCTCAAGGTAAAGATAGAAAAGTAAAAGCTGTATTTTTTTAAAACGTTATGACGGTGTTGGAAATGACATTCCTGGCCTTGGTGGTAATGATTCAGAAACTCCATGTCCAAGCTGTCCTGATAATTCAAATGATGTTTGTGAAATAAGCAAAAGCAAGGTTAAAACATTACCTATTACAGTAAAACTTCCTGAAGGTGCAGATAAAAAAGATGTTAAATTCAAATTATTTAACTCAAGTAAACAACGTTATGAAGGAGAATTCTCTCTTGACGAAAATGGTCAATTACCTGCCCTTGAATTATTCGAAAAGAACTCTTATTTCTTGCAATTAGTTTCATTTAAATACTTTATGAATAATAAACATTTTTGAAGCAGCAAAAGAAGGACAATTCCCTTATGCATTCAAAGATAAAAAAAGAATTAAAAAGAACTTGTTGTTAAAGAAAAACACTTTTAAAACTTTAAATGACGGAACTTATGAAATGGATATTAAATTTGTTAAAGATAATAGACCTCTTGTAAATGAAGAAATTCAATTTATTAGTGAAAATCATACTACAAAGGCAACAACTGATGAATTAGGTCATTTAAAAGTTAGATTGATGGAAGATGTAACTTATGTTACTAAGCCAACAAACGAAAAATTAATTATTGATACCTTCCCTCTTGTTGTAAAAAGATAAGACTGAATGGGGTGTTCCTGGAATAAAAATATGTTTTTTTGACCATTCTTCTTGTGGAAGTGCTGAAGTAATTAAAGTTAAAGATAAAATATTGGGAAGAACTAATGGTTCTATTACTTGTAAACCTGGTAATTCAACAATTAAAGGTATGGATTTCAAAGATTTATTCTTAATTAGTAACCACTTAGATAAAGCTGATTATCAACAATTAAAGGATAAAGATGTAATGGTATTAGATTTAGTTTTAGTTAATACTTTAAGACAAAATTGTGAGAGAACTAAATTAGCATACGGAGAATTCGAAATCCTAAGAAGAGTTGCTGCAAATAAAAAAAGTAGTAGCAGTTTATTATTTAAATGGAGATAAAAAGAAGACTTAAAAATTTGAACAAAGTAATGATATAGTAAAAAAATTTCAGATGTTCATAGCATAGGAATTTATCCTCTAGTTATAGAGTATGAAAAAGCTGGTTTAGATTTCCCGGATAATAAAAAACAAGAAGTGAAAAATGAATGGAAATTAATAAATGACGAATGGTACAGATTTGATAAAGATGGAAATATGATTAAAGATAGTTGGTTTTGAAGAAAAATGGAAAAATGGTACTATCTTGAATCTAATGGAACAATGTCAAAGAACGAATGGGTATTAGCAGATGGAAATTGGTATTTTGCTAATGCTAGTGGACGTATTGCATCTAACGAATGGTTTATAGTTAATGGTAGTTGGTACTTCGCTAATACTAGTGGACGTATCGCATCTAACGAATGGTTTATGGTTAATGGAATATGGTATTTTTGCTAATGCTAGCGGACGTATTGCTGCCAATGAATGGTTCATGGTTGATGGAAATTGGTATTATGCCGAAAATGATGGACGTATAGCTCAAAGCAAAAACACTTAATATAAATAATGTAAATTATACTTTTGACTCAAATGGTGTATTAGTTAAATAGGAATAAACCCTCAAACATTCTATTTAAAAAGAAAAAAAGTACTGACTTAATTGTCAGTACTTTTTTTATTTTAATTTTTCTATTTTTTTCTATGTGATAATTTTAATTTTTCCATCTCTTGATTTCATAAAATATGAATGAACAAGATATAAAGAAAAGTTCAACATTAACATCATTATTGCTATATATGTTATTGGATGCAATCTTCCTGCCACTTCTTTAAAAAAATTGGTGGTTCTGATAAGAATGCGTAATTAGATTTGCTAATACTATTAAAAAAATTATAACAGCTATATGCAAAAACATTTGTAAAAATGAATACTTCAGTATATTTCTTAAATGATATTTCTATTTCTTCTACGAAGAAGATATAACAACTTACCCAAAGTAATAGTATATGTCCTACAAAAAAACTTACCCAAGTATAATGTGGGAAGATAAATCTATCTAAATCAGGAGATATTAAAGCTACAATTGAGCCTACAAACCCTAAATATATACCAATTCTCTTAGATTTATTATTATTAAAAAAATACACCATATATTATGCAAATAATAGCAACTCTACAATCATATAGTGGCAAACTTGTCTCTATTGAAAAAAAGCCCCACTTGTTATATACCATCCATACAAAATTACTTGTTGTAAAAAAATAATAACACAACAAAAAAATTTTTAAAATATTTTTTTATTACTATTTTTTTAAGTTTATCTCTATAAACATATATTAAAATTGCTCCAACAAAAAGCAAATATAACTAGAAAAAAATATGGGTAAATCCAAATTTTTTTCTATATCATAACCTTCTGGTTTTGATCTAAAAAAATAAGCAAAAAAATTCTAAAATTCTATTCAAAAAAATTCAAACCTATTCTCCTTTATAATAAGACCAAGAATTTTTTTATTTGTTGTTTTTAACCTTTCAAAACTCCATTTTTTTCACTTGTATTTGTAGGACTGTTTGAATCATTTATGATAAAATTTCCATCATCGTCAACTCCAATTATAACAATATAATGTCCAATTGAGGAGAAATCTCCAGGGCCTACATTAGCAATTATTGGTCTACCATTACTTAACTCGTTTTTATAAATTTTTTCATCAGTTGATAATTCTTTAACCTTTATTCCATATTTTTCTGGAACTTCTGTAAAATATTTCCATCCCGTTCCAGCTCCTTCAGCATACTCTTCATACTTTGCCAATTCCACTGGTGTTATTGAGTCATCTTTTAATAATCCAGATATAACCATTGCCATAGAAGTTGGACCACATCCATTTATAGCAATATTTTTCACTAGTATATTTCTTTTTGTCCCCAACGCCTATCCCATTGCAAATAGTAAGGAATATCTCTCTTGAAATCAACACTTTCTCCAGTAAATTCATCTACTGTTCTATTCTCTAATTTATCTTGTATAAATAATTTAGCTTCTGGATTTCTATATAGCAAGGCTAAATAGCTTAAGCTTAATTTATCTTTGTTTTTTTAAAAATCTCTTTTTACATCAGGATCGTCACTATTTTTTTAAGACCTTCAAGAATAGTTTTTTTCTGTTAAAAATACTATTTGGTTTTCCTGTATTAACATTTGTAGATAGTTTACTGACATCTATTCCATTTGCATTTATATTTTTTTGTTTCCTCTTGTGTGCTGCTACTTTCAGTTTCAACATTTTTTTCACTAAATTATCAATTTTTTTCAGATTCATTTTTTAGCAAAAACCAAATTAAAAAAAATACAAATACTCCAAATACATACAATACAACATAAATACCAAATCTAGTTAATTTATTTTGTAAAATACGTTCCATACACTACTCCGCGATCGCCAACATTTTCTTAGCCTGATCACTAGTAATTAAAGCATCTATCATATCACCTATATCTCCATTTAAGAAACTATCTAGTTGATAAATAGTCATATTAATTCTATGATCTGTAACTCTTCCTTGTGGGAAATTGTAAGTTCTAATTCTTTCAGATCTATCTCCTGAACCTATTTGAGATTTTCTAGCATCAGCAATATCTTTATTTTGTTCTTCTTGATACTTTTCATAAAGTCTAGATTTCAAAATCTTCATTGCCTTATCTTTATTTTTAAGTTGTGATTTTTCATCTTGGCATGTAACAACAAGTCCTGTTGGAATATGAGTAATTCTAACAGCAGAGTCTGTTGTATTTACACATTGTCCACCGTTACCACTTGCTCTATAAACGTCTATTCTTAGATCATTTTGGTTAATAACTACGTCAACATCTTCAACTTCTGGTAAAACTGCAACAGTAGCAGCTGAAGTATGAATTCTACCACTTGATTCAGTTGCAGGAACACGTTGAACTCTGTGCACACCACTTTCGTATTTTAATTTTGAATAAGCTCCTTGACCTTTAACTAAGAACACAACTTCTTTAATTCCACCAACACCTTGTTCTGAAATACTCATTATTTCAGTTTTCCATCTTTGCTTATCAGCAAACATTCTGTACATTCTAAGAAGATCTTCTGCAAATAGTCCAGCTTCATCTCCACCTGTACCAGCTCTAACTTCCATAAATACGTTCTTATCATCATTAGGATCTTTTGGTAATAATAAAATTTTAAGTTCTTGTTCTTCTTTTTCGATGCTATCTTCAAGTTCAGAAATTTCTTCTTTTACAAGATCTTTCATATCGTCATCTAAACCTTCTTTTTAACATCTCTTTATTTTTCTTCAAGTTCTTTTTTTATGTTTTTGAATATTCTCTATATTTTTTTCAACAATCGGCTTCATATCGCCATGTTCTTTTTGCAAGTTTTTTTGCCAAACATTCATATCTTTCATAATTTCAGGATCTATGATTTTTCTTTTTCAAGTTCCTCAAATTTTTTTCAATTAATAATTCTAATTTATCAAACAAAGTATATCTCCCCTTTTATAACTACAATTAACTTTAATTTATCTCAATTTTTTTATTTTTTTATAATATATAGCTTTATCAATAATCATAAAGCCCTAAATTTAATCATAACTCTTTTTTTATTGTTGTTATGACGAAATGTATGTAGCTTTTATCAAAAGGCATAAAAGCTATATACATTATATCATATTTACTATGTTATTGTAAATTTTTTTGGATGAAAAAAATCTGCTATAGAAACAACCCGATACATAAGTATCGGGAATGTAATTTTTTCTTTATTTAGAAAGTTCTAATTTTTTTATTATTTATAGTATAAATTTCATCAGCAATTTCTTCATAAAGGAAATCGTGAGCTATTAAAATCATTATGCTTTTTTTCTCTTTTCTTCTTCTAGAAAATCTCTTAAAAATAGCTTTTGATTCAACATCTAAATTTGCTGACGGCTCGTCAAGTAAAACAATACTCTTTTCTTGCATAAATGTCCTTATCAAAAAAATAGTTTTTTTGCTGTTCTCCAAGTGAAAGATTTGCAGGATTTGTTTTTAACTTCATAATTTTCATCTTTTGCATTAAATCTTTTCAAAAGATTTTTGCATCTTCGAAATTTGTTCTTCCCTTTCTACTTCAGTTAAAACTATATTTTCTCTAACAGTTCCGTTAAATAACATTGCAGGATTATACAAGTAGGAAATATCCTCTTTTTTTATCTTCCGATATTCTAAAAATATCCAACTTTTTTTCCTTAATTTGTTTTTACGGAATAAACTCCTGCAAGTAAATTTAAAAGCGTAGTTTTTTTCCTGTTCCATTATCACCTTTTAGAATATAAAGTCCATTTTTTTAGAAATTGTAAAATCATCTATTTTTAAATAATAACTCATCTTTTGCATTTGTAATTTCGACATTTTTTTAATTTCTATTGGATTTTTCTTGTTTTACAAAAAGTTTTGAATAATTATTTTCTTCATTTACATAGTTTAAAAAAATTTCTAATCCTTTCAAAACTTGCTACTGAAGAATTTGCATTTGCCTTTAAATTTGCAATAGACGTTATTGGAGTATAAATCATTTGAGCATATTGTAAAAACATAATTAATGTTCCAATAGTAAAAATTCCTCTATGAACAAAACTTGCCCCTCAAGATTAACACTATAAAAGGACTAAGAGTTGAAATAAATTTTTGGAAATTCCATATTTAAAAATTAAAAAAATTTATGTTTTGTACCTGTAATATTCCAACGTTTTTTTCTGCTATATAATTAAATTTCTTAAAAAAATAAGCCCCAAGCTTTAAACAACTCAATACTTGTTTTTTTATAAACAACATCTTCTTCTTGTTCAAAAAAATCTTGTCATTTAATTTCATCTCTTCACTTGCAAGTTTTTTTCCATTCGATTTTTTTATTAAAAATAATTTCCAAGATAATAAATCGGTATTAATATAAAAAGTTATTATTGCTAGTATGTAATTAATTTTTTTAACAGTATAAGAGCTACTAATAAAATCTTTATAGAATCTACTACTAAATCTATTTTTTTAAATTAATATATGTATAAATTACAGCTATATCATAATTTAAAAGATTTAAGACTTTAGCCTTGCTCATAGCTTCATAATCCGGCGTATTTATCATAGAAATCTTTTTTTACAATTTGTTTTTTTGATATTTTTAAAAGCAGTTTTATTACAAAAATATCTGATTTAAATAATCACATAAATAACTTATTCCATGAACAAAAAAACCGCAAAATAAAAATTATTCCAAATATGTATAGATATAATTTTTCCGCTGTCTATATTCCCTACATTATCAAGGATAGTCTTAAAAAAATATAAGGAAAAAAATAAGTGAAATAAAATAAACCCCTAGAGAGAAAGCACATAGAAAAAAATAACGCTGGATTTTTTTAACTGAATTGGCAAATCAAATTTTTGAATTTTTTTCATTTAGAAATTGCCTCCTTATAAAGCAATTTTTATATACTGCTCCAAATTATATTTCTCTGGAATACAACTCTCTTGACCGCTGATTCTCTTTAAAGTACAGCCCCCATGCACATTGGTAACAATTTACATTCTCTACATTTAACATTTTTTTAAAAGGCGATTCGCTGATCTTTTTTTATATAATTTTTCCATATTAAGTTTTTATTTCTCCGTTACTTAATATTTCTCCTTGACAAAAAAACAATCATTATTATCACTAGATGTACAGAAGTATAGTTTTAAATCAGTTTCTACCATAAAGCAACTATCGGTTTCAAACTCACATCCAATATTTACATTTGTTGGTCGTGGAAAAAAACATTTTTTTAATTTTAAAAAAATCTTCCTGAAAATTTAAATATGCCTCTGAATATTCTTTTTAAATTTTTTTGAAATATAGCCCTTCAATATTTTTCAGATAATTCAAAGTTTGTAAGTTCGTTTCCATAAATGCTTAAAAAAATTGTTTTTTTCTTTATCTAACTTATTAATAAATTTTTAATAATTCTATCAAATCTCTGTTTTTTTATTATTTATATTTATTCTTAAATCAACATATATTTTTATTTTTTTATAAGTAATTTTATATTCTCAATTATTTTTGTCAAAAGTCCCTTTATTTGAAGATGTAATCCGTAAGCTATCATGTTGATTTTTTTCACCATCTAAAGTTATTTGAAAAGATGAAATTCTTGTTTTTTTAAATTATTCATTATTTTTTTGATTCAATAAATATCCATTGCTTGTAATGTCAGAGTTTCCTTTTATATTATTTGAAACTAAGAATTCTTCAATTTTAAGTAATGGATTAATATTAAGTAATGGTTCTCCGCCAAACCAATGAATATTAACTGACTTATATTCTTCTAATTGTTTTTTTATAAACTTTATTAAAGTATCTGTATCATTCATAGACAATTTATTATTTTTTTATGCTCTTGATAGCAATATTTACATCTCAAGTTGCAATCGTTTGTTAGTTTTTATTGTTAAATTTAAACTATCTTTTTGAAAACTTTTTTTGTTATAAATATACTCTAAATACTCTAACTCGTTATCATCTTTTAATCAAAAAAACCCATTTCTAACAAAAATGTTTTTTTCTCTTCTTCGTTAATATCATTATTATTAAATTTGTTAAAGAAATCTCTATCAAATTCTAATAAAGCAAGGGTTTTTTTGAATTAAACGCTAACAACTGCTCTTCTAAATCCACAAAAAAATATTATATCTAGATTTTTTTCATAGAATTCTTCCTCCTCAAAAAAACAAATTAATAATAAAATACAGAGATATAATCTCTGCATTTTACTAGTTATTATCTACCATAACTTCCTTTACCTGGAGCACATCCATTACAACAATTTCCTCTAGAATGTACATTTTTTTGATTTTTTGGTTCTAAAATGATTTTTCATAATAAAATCTCCTTTCAAATATGTATTAGAAAAAGGTTATCCCTTTCTTAAAAAAATATTTTATCATACACAAAAAAACAAAAGTCAAATTTTTTTAAATACTTGATATGATAGAATGAAAAATAAAATAACTTTATTTAAAAAGAGATGTAATTATATCATACTTGCTATGTTATTGTAAATTTTTTTGGATGAAAAAAATCTGCTATAGAAACAACCCGATACATAAGTATCGGGAATGAATTTTTTTACTAACGATTTTTTTATTATATTAATTTCTTCTCCTGTAAATTCTAAAAATGTAGTCATACATTTTTTTACATTTTTCTTCAGAATAATTGTGAGAAATATTAATAAATCCCAAGTTTTTCATCACTTAAAAATCATTTTTTTCTATAATTGAAATTGAGTTTTTTTATCAATATTACTCATAGCTTCATCAAATACCAAAAAAATTACTATTTCTAAGTAAAGCTCTAGCAATTATAATCTTTTGTTTTTTTCACCACCTGAAATTGAAAGATTTAATTCATTCAAATTTTCATTTCTATTTTCTATAAGTTTTTTTATCTAAATTCACTTTATTTAAAAATATCATAAATCAAATCATCCTCAAAAATTTTTTTAAATAAAGTTATATTTGAAACTATATTTTCATTAAATAGAAAAGAATTTTTGTTCAACATAGACAAGATTTTTTTGAAATATCAGGATAATCCTTTATATTTTTTTACCATTTATTTTTTTATATTTCCACTATAATTTTTCAAGCTCTATGAACAATAATTTCAAAAATTGTACTCTTACCAGATCCATTTTTGACCTCTTATGAGATATTTTTTTCCCACTTTCAAAAAAACTTTTGAAAAAAATTATCAATAATATATTTATTCTCATTATAAGAGAAACTTACATTTTTCAAATTCAATTTTTCTCAATTTTTCTCTTGCTTATTTTTCTTCAAACTCACAATCAGATAAGGTTTTTAAATAAATCATTTTTTTAACTTTCTTTATAGAAAATACAGTTATCAAATAGCTGGAAATAGTATTAATCGGATATATTAACAAGTCAGACAATTGTAGTATGGCAATAAAAGCACCTATTGTTTCTTTTTCCGCTGACAATAGAGCTGATTACAACATAATAAATTAGAAACTGGGATATAAATGAAATTGCCCCCATACTAATTTCCAGAACTGCATTTTTTTATGCTATATCTATAAGCATATTTTTTTGTTCATCAGATGAAATAGACTCCATTTTATCATTTATATTTTTTTCTACGGAATATCTTTTTATAGTGCCTATTCCCTCAACAATATCATAAAAAAAGCTGTATTCAATTGTCTTAATCCTAAAAATACTCTTTTCTCTTATTCTTTTGCATATCTATTTCAAAAAAATAAGGAATTAGGATGGATATAATATTAGTTACTAGGATAATGAATGATGCAAGAATATTTAATGAAAACAGCAAATACATATACCAAATAATAGATACTGCTTGAAATATAATATGTGGTACTGTTAAATAGTATTCTTCTACAACAGATTCTATCTCATTATTATAAATAGAATAAAGCTCTTGAGGATTCTCCCCTTTTTTTCCCTTTAACAAAAATTCCTCTTACAAAAAGATTTCTAAGCCTCATATATAATAATCTTCTATATTTGGCATTCAACAATTTACTAATAAATTCAGAACACAATACTAAAACTATTAGTAGAGCATATTTTACAAAAATATCCAAAAAAATTTTTATCAAATTGTTTAGCTGTTATGCTATCTGTAATTTCCTTAATTATCATTGGCATATTAGCATTTGAATAAACTGTAAAAAAATACTAAAAAAATTACAATTAATATAGAATAAAGATAAATATTCTTCTTTAATTTTTTTCATAACTGGTACTTCCTAAATTTTTAATTATGTAAAAATAATTTTTTTCAACATTTTACATAACTATTGTATCATAGTAATTGAGTTTTTTTCAATGATTTAATAGTTTCTTATATGTAAAAAAAATAAAATATGAAATATTGTTTTTTTGAGCAAAAAAACAGCTATGTAAAACTACATAGCTTATTTTTTTCTATAAATTTTTAAGTATGGTATAAATATTAGTATAATTGTGATTAGTGCTTTATACTATTTATTTTAAACTAAATTAAAATAAATTTACTTAAGAAGTAAATCTATTTCTTATTTACCCTACATTTTACAAATTATTTATGTTCAAAGAAATTTATCAATAAAAAAATGAGAGTTACACATCTCATTAAAAAAATGCTATATTATTTTTTCTTCTTTCTTTTTCAACTTTTTTTCGCCTCTTGATTCTTTTTTTACGTTGTTTACGTAATTTTCAGCGGCATCTTTAAGTTTAAGAACGTCTTCTTTACCCATTTTGTCTTCTTTAACTGAAGAAATTAAGTTAGCATATTTGTTTTTCAATGCTTTGTTTATCAGAATCTTTTTAAATTAGGAATTTCTAATTCAATTTTCTTTTGTTCTTCTAAAGCTTTTAATTGTAGCTGCTTTTTTTCTTCTTCTGAAGCTTTTTTTCAACTTGTTTTTTTCTTCTTTCTTTTCTTCTTTCTTTTCTTCTGCTTTCTTATTTTCAGCTGGTTTTTGATTGACAAGCAACCATTGAACCCATTAAGAAAATAGCCATAGCAGAAATTAAATATTTTTTTAATTTTTCATAATAAACCTCCTAAAAATATATGTCCAAACTGCATTATACTATAAGATATACCTTTTTGTCAATGTATTTATATAATTTTTTTCAACTAAATCAGCAATCTTATCTACTGAGAATCCTTCAGCTATATCTTTCATATTTAAAGCCATATATTCAACTCTTCTTCTATTTTTTTATAAAAACTTTGTTACTTCCTTTACAACTGCATCAACTCCATTAGCGTAAACGCCAATTTCTTCCTCTACAACGAAATTTCTATTTTTCTTCTTCATGTCCAGGAATATAGAAAGGAATAATTAATGGAATATTCTTAATTATTGCCTCAGTAAGTGTTAATCCACCAGGTTTAGTAATTAAAATTTGATGTTCCTCCATAAGTTTTTGCTATTTCATTAGTATATCCAATAAATTCTAGTCTATTTTTGATCTACAAAAAGACTATATTTCTTTTTCAAGTTTTTTTCTTTTAATTCTTCGTTTTTACCACAAACCATAGTTAGTTTGATGTCATCTGCAATATCCAATATTGGAATGATGTATTCAGAAAAAAATCATTCATTCCTAAAGTACCAAATATTGTTAAAATGTTAAACCCTTCTTTTTTTGTCATAGTGTCTTTCCTTAAAACTATCATCAATTGGAATTCCATAAGCAAAAAAATTTTATCTTGTTTTTATTCCATCATCAATCATCTTATTTCTAGTAAATTCACTAGCAACAATATAATAGTCAACATAGTCACTAAAAATACATTTTGTGAGTTACATAGTCTGTGATTATAGAAATAAAAGGTACATCATAATAATCTTTTTGCTTTATATGTTCCATTACACCTATTGCAAAAAAACATGAGTTCCTATAACTACATCTGGTTTTTTTCTTCTAAAATTGGTAATATTTTTATTACTTAATATATTTAAAATTGGTTTTGAAAAAAATATTTTGAGACTGTGTAATATTTGTGCTCTTGTAAATTAGTCCATAAATCTCCGGAGTTTTTGGTTACTATTCCCAGATATCCTCCAACAAGTAAATTATCTAATTTTTCAGAAATCTCTTTTAAAAGATCAATTTCATTTACCTCAAAACCTCTTTGTTCAAGCTTTTCTTTTTATATTGTTAGCAGCTTTGTTATGACCTCCACCAAAAGATGCTGTTAAAATTAAAGCTTTTTTTCATCTTTTACCTCTCTTTGTAAAAAAAGAGTCGGAAAAATTTTTCCGACTCTAAATATTATTCTTCTACTTCTTCAGTTTCAGCTTCTTCAACCTCAACTGTAGTTTCTGTTTCTTCAACTTCTACTTCATTTGATTCATCAAATTTATCCGTTTCTTCAGATTCAGCATGTTCAAGTTCAGCTTCTCTAGCAAGTCTTTCCTCTTCTTCCATTGTTTCATAGTCAATTTCAATAGATTTATAGACTTTCATACCTGTACCTGCTGGGATAAGTTTACCTAAGATTACATTTTCTTTTAATCCAAGTAATCCATCTGCTTTACCCTTAATAGAAGCGTCAGTTAAAACTCTAGTTGTTTCTTGGAATGATGCTGCTGATAAGAAACTTTCAGTTGCAAGAGATGCTTTTGTGATACCAAGTAGAACATTATCAAATGTAGCTGGAATTAAATCTTCTTCTAACATTTCTTTGTTAATAGCTTCTACTTCTCTAAAAGGAACTAAGCTTCCTTCTAATAAATTAGTATCTCCTGAAGTATCAATCTTAACTTTTTGAAAGCATTTGTTTAATAATAATTTCAATATGTCTATCATCAATGTCTACCCCTTGATTACGGTAAACTTTTTGAACTTCTTTAGTGATGTATTCTTGAACACCAGTTGGTCCTTTGATAGCTAAAATATCATGTGGGTTAATAGAACCTTCAGTAAGCATATCGCCCGCTTTAATTACTTCTCCATCTTTAACTTTTTATTCTAGCTCCATAAGGTATAGCATAAATTCTTTCATCACCATCATCAGCAGTTACAACTATATCATATCTCTTCTTATTATCTACTAATTTTACAGTACCATCTATTTCAGTTATATAAGCAAGTCCTTTAGGTTTTCTTGCTTCAAAAAGTTCTTCAACACGAGGAAGACCTTGTGTGATTCCAACGCCGGCAACCCCACCAGAGTGGAATGTTCTCATCGTAAGCTGTGTACCAGGTTCTCCGATTGATTGAGCTGCAATAATACCAACTGCTTCCCCAATATTAACTGGATTTCCTGTTGCAAGGTTACGTCCGTAACATTTTGCACAAACACCATGTTTTGACTTACAACCTAAAACTGAACGAACTTTTAATTCTGTAATTCCAAGTTTTTCAACTTTTTCTGCTAAAGCTTCAGTAATCATTTCATTCTTATAAATTAATATTTCTCCAGTATTTGGATTTAATACATCTTCAAATGAATGTCTACCTACAATTCTATCAGAAAGTTTTTTTCAACTATTGCATTTCCATCTTTAAAGTCTTTTGCTAATACATATTCATCTGTACAACAATCATCTTCTCTAACAATTACATCTTGAGAAACATCTACAAGTCTTCTTGTCAAATATCCTGAGTCAGCAGTTCTTAACGCTGTATCTGATAGCCCTTTTCTTGAACCGTGAGTTGAGATAAAGAATTCTTGAACAGAAAGTCCTTCTCTAAAGTTTGCTTTGATAGGAATTTCTACGATTCTACCAGTTGCAGAACTCATAAGTCCACGCATACCAGCTAACTGTCTAATTTGGTTAATATTACCTCTGGCTCCTGAGTCAGCCATGATTGAAATACTATTTGTCGGATCTTGTTTTGCAACAAGAATCTTTGTAATATCTTCAGTTGCTTTTTGTCCAAACAGAGATTACATATTCATATCTTTCTTGTTCAGAAACTAAACCGTCTCTAAATAATTCTTCATAAACTGCAATCTTATGTTCAGCTTCTTTTAAAATTTCCCATTTTTCTTCTGGAACTATTACGTCATTCATTGAGATTGAGATAGCTCCTACTGTTGAGTATTTATATCCTGTAGATTTAATATAGTCTAACACTTCAGCAGTTTTGATATTTCCATGTTTTTCTAAAAACATTTATCTACAATCTTACCAAGCATTTTCTTATCTACAAGTCTATCGATTTCTAATGAGAATTTATCTTTACTTCTGTCAACAAATCCTAAATCTTGAGGAAGATGTTCATTGAAGATAAATCTACCAACTGTTGATTTAACAATTTGGCTTTCTCCAGTTTCTTCATCTCTATAAAGGACATTAACAGTGTCGTGAATTTTAACATTATTTGTAGAATAAGCTTTAAACATTTCATCATAATCCATGAATGAACGAACAGCTTGTTCTTCTACATTTCCACTAGTTAAATAGTATGAACCTAATACCATATCCTGTGTAGGAGTTGTAATAGGTTTACCATCTTTTGGTGCTAAGATATTATTTGTTGAAAGCATCAAAAGTCTTGCTTCAGCTTGCGCTTCAGTTGAAAGTGGTAGATGGACAGCCATTTGGTCCCCGTCAAAGTCAGCATTATATGCAGTACAAACTAATGGGTGTAATTTAATAGCTTTTCCTTCTACTAAAACTGGTTCAAATGCTTGAATACCAAGTCTATGAAGAGTCGGAGCTCTGTTAAGTAGTACTGGATGATCTTTGATAACTTTATCTAAAATATCCCAAACATTTGAATTTAGTCTTTCAACATATTTCTTTGCACTTTTAATATTATGAACAATTCCATCTTCAACTAATTGTTTCATAATAAATGGTTTGAATAATTCTAGAGCCATTTTCTTCGGAAGTCCACATTGGTGGAATTTTAAATCTGGACCAACTACGATTACGGAACGTCCTGAATAGTCAACACGCTTTCCAAGTAAGTTTTGTCTAAATCTTCCTGTTTTACCCTTTAACATATCTGATAAAGATTTAAGCTCTCTATTTCCTGCTCCTGTTACAGCCTTTCCATGTCTACCATTATCAATTAATGTATCAACTGCTTCTTGTAACATTCTCTTTTCATTTCTCATAATGATTTCTGGAGCATGAATTTCTATAAGTTTTTTCAATCTGTTGTTTCTGTTGATAACACGTCTATATAGATCGTTTAAGTCTGAAGTTGCAAATCTTCCACCTTCAAGTTGAACCATTGGTCTTAAATCTGGTGGAATAACTGGTACTACATCAATTATCATCCATTCAGGTCTATTTCCAGATTTTTCTAAAAAGCTTCACAAACTTCAAGTCTTCTTGAAAGTCTAATCTTCTTTTGACCAGTTGCATCAACTAGGCCTTTTTTTCAATTCTTCTGAAAGTTCATCTAAGTCGATGTTTTCTAGAAGCTCTTTAATAGCTTCAGCTCCCATTCCAACTCTAAAGTTTTTCAGAACCGAATTTTTTTCACAAGCTTCTTCATATTCACCTTCAGTTAGTAATTGTTTAACATAAAGGTCAGTATCTTTTGCATCTAAAACAACATAATTTGCAAAATATAATATTTTTTTCAAGGGCTCTTGGACTCATATCTAAGATAAGTCCCATTCTTGAAGGTATTCCTTTGAAATACCAAATATGAGAAACTGGAGCAACAAGTTCTATATGTCCCATTCTTTCACGTCTAACTTTAGACTTAGTGATTTCAACTCCACATTTTTTTCACATACATTTCCCTTGTATTTTTATTCTTTTATATTTACCACAATTACATTCCCAGTCTTTAACCGGTCCAAATATCTTTTCACAGAAAAGACCATCTTTTTCCGGTTTTAGTGTTCTATAATTAATGGTTTCTGGTTTTTTAACTTCTCCTCTTGACCAACTTCTAATTTTATCTGGTGAAGCTAAGCCAATTTTCATTGCATCAAAATTATTTAATTCCAACAAGGAGTCCACTCCCTTCCTCTATGTTATTGATCAATATCTTCCTCTATAAATAATTTGTCCTTATCTACATTTTTTGAACTATTTTTTTCTTTTTCATCTTTATCTTCTAAAAAGCTAAGATCAAAACCATCAAATTCTTCTTCATTACTTCCTGATTGATCGTAGAATGAATCAAAATCAAATTCTTCCTCTTCTTCATCATTAGCATATTCTTCATTTTAAAAACAAGTTGTGCTTTGACTTCATCAGAATTTTTCTTTAAGCTTAATTTCTTCTCCGTCTTCATCAATCAACTTAACATCTAAGCACAATGATTGTAATTCTTTCATAAGAACTTTGAATGATTCAGGAATACCTGGTTCAGGAATATTTACACCCTTAACAATTGATTCATAAGTCTTAACTCTACCTACAATATCGTCACTCTTAACAGTTAACATTTCTTGTAAAAGTATGACTTGCACCATAAGCTTCTAAAGCCCAAACTTCCATTTCCCCAAATCTTTGTCCACCAAATTGTGCTTTACCACCAAGTGGTTGTTGTGTAACTAAAGAATAAGGTCCAATAGATCTAGCATGAATTTTTTTCATCTACTAAATGGTGAAGTTTTAACATATACATATAACCAACAGTTACAGGATTATCAAATTCTTCCCCTGTTCTTCCGTCTCTAAGTCTAATTTTTCCAGATTCAGGACAACCTGCAAGTTTTAATGCATCAAGTACATCCACATCACTTGCTCCATCAAATACAGGAGTTGCAACCTTCCAACCAAGTCTTTTTGCTGCAAGTCCTAAGTGAACTTCAAGTACCTGTCCAATATTCATACGAGAAGGTACCCCTAATGGATTAAGAACGATTTGTAAAGGAGTTCCATCAGGTAAAAATGGCATATCTTCTTGAGGCATTATTCTTGAAATAACCCCTTTGTTACCATGTCTACCACACATTTTATCCCCAACGTTAATCTTTCTCTTAGTGGCTACATAAACTCTAACCACTTCATTTACTCCTGGTGGTAATTCATCTCCGTTTTTTCTGCTATAACATTTAACATCAACAACTATACCAGTTTCTCCATGAGGAACTCTTAAAGAAGTATCTCTAACTTCTCTAGCTTTTTCACCAAAAATAGCTCTTAAAAGTCTTTCTTCAGCACTTAGTTCAGTTTCTCCCTTAGGTGATACTTTTCCAACTAAGATATCTCCTGAATTAACTTCAGCACCAATTCTAATGATACCATTTTCGTCTAAGTTCTTTCTCATATCTTCACCGATGTTTATAACATCTCTTGTGATTTCTTCAGAACCTAATTTGATTTCTCTGGCTTCACATTCATGTTCTTCAATGTGTAGTGAAGTTAAAACATCATCTATAACTAATTGTTCGTTCAACAACATAGCATCTTCGTAGTTATAGCCTTCCCAGTTCATAAATGCCATTAAAATATTCTTACCAAGTGCAATTTCACCATTTTCAGTTGAAGGACCATCTGCAATAATATCTCCAGCATTAACTCTGTCATTTACATTAACAATTGGTCTTTGGTTAATTGTTGTTCCTTGGTTTGAACGTTTAAATTTAAGTAATCTATATTTGTCAACTACATTATCTAAATCTCTTTTGATATGAATTACATCACTATCAACTTTAGTAACAATTCCTGATTGTTTAGCAAGAATAACAACACCACTATCTTTTGCCGCCTTATGTTCAATACCAGTTCCTACGATAGGAGCTTCAGTTACAAGTAGAGGCACTGCTTGTCTTTGCATGTTTGAACCCATCAATGCACGAGTAGCATCGTCATTTTCAAGGAAAGGAATCATTGCTGTACCAACTGATACAATTTGTTGTGGAGAAACGTCCATAAGTTGAATTGTATCTCTTGGATAAATATCATTTTTCGCCATTAATACCACGACCACTAACTCTTTCGTTTACAAATCGTCCGTTTTCATCAAGTGGTTCATTGGCTTGCGCAATAATAACTTCATCTTCTTCATCAGCTGTTAAATAAACAATATCTTTTGTAGCAATTCCATTATTTACAACACGATATGGAGTTTCAATAAATCCATATTCATCAACTCTTGCATAAGTTGTAAGAGAAGTAATAAGACCGATGTTTGGGCCTTCTGGAGTTTCTATCGGACAAATTCTTCCGTAGTGACTTTCATGAACGTCTCTTACTTCGTATCCTGCTCTATCTCTACTAAGACCACCAGGTCCTAATGCTGATAATCTTCTCTTATGAGTAAGTTCTGCAAGTGGATTATTTTGATCCATGAATTGTGATAATTGTGAAGAACCGAAGAATTCTTTTAAAGACGCAACAAGAGGTCTTATATTAATAAGTCCTTGTGGCGTAGCAAGATCTGGATCTTGAGTTGACATTCTTTCTCTAACAACTCTTTCCATTCTTGATAAACCAATTCTAAATTGATTTTGTAAAAGTTCACCAACAGCTCTTACTCTTCTATTTCCTAAATGGTCTATGTCATCACAAATTCCAAGACCATAGAATAAATTAAATTCATAACTTACAGTAGCTTCAATATCATCACGAATAATATGAGTTGGAGAAAGCTCTTTAACTCTATTTCTAACAGCTCTCTTTACTTGTTTTTTTCATATTCTTCGCCTTCAAATTCTAATGCAGCTTCTAAAATTTCCATCATTACTGGATAGTAAATTTTTTCTGAAAGTCCATTACATGAAATGTCAAATCCTAATTCAAACGCGCTAACATCAACAAAGTGGTTACCTGTTACAATAATTTCTTTGTCTTCTACTTTTACATGAACTCTCTTATATCCTGCATTTTCAATTTTTTTCAGCAAGTTCTTCAGTTATATAATCTCCAACACTTGCAATTTTTTTCCATTTCACCGAATTTATCAGTTTTGAAAATATCTTCAGCTAAAATTGTTCCAAATAATCTATTTCTTAAAAGCTAGTTTCTTATTGAATTTATATCTACCAACTTTTGCAAGATCATATCTTCTAGGGTCGAAAAAGTAAATTGTGTAATAAACTTTCCCCACTTTCAACAGTAGCTGGATCTCCTGGTTTTTAATTTTTCTATAAATTTCAAGAATAGCTTCTTGATAACTCTTTGTTACATCTTTTTTTCCAAAGTAGTATGAAGTTCTTTAATATCTCCGAAATTTTCAACCATTTCTTCATTTGTTTCATATAACAATGCCCTTATCATAGTTGTTATAGGCAATTTTCTTGTTCTGTCAATACGAACACTGACAATTCCGTTTGTGTCGGTATCATATTCTAACCAAGCACCTCTGTTTGGAATTACTGTTGAAGAAAATAACTTATTACCTGACTTGTCAATTTCTTCTCCGTAATATACACCTGGACTTCTAACAAGCTGACTTACAATAACTCTTTCAGCACCATTAATAATAAAAGTCCCGTTGTCAGTCATCAATGGAATTTCTCCCATAAACACTTCTTGTTCTTTAACTTCACCAGTATTGTTGTTTGTTAAACGAACATCAACTTTTAGAAGTGTAGAATAGTTCATATCCCTATCCTTACATTCTTGTTCTGAATATTTTGGAGCATTTTCTAAACGATAATTTAAAAATTCCAGCTTCATAGCTTCGGAATAGTCCCTAATTGGACTAATATCGTCAAAAACATCTCTTATTCCTTGCTTAATAAACCAATCATAACTATCAGTTTGAATGGCAATTAGGTTTGGAAGATCCAAAAACATTTTGAATTTTTTTGAATAACTAACCCTTTCTGTGATTCCATACTTTTCAGTATGTGTCATAAAAACTTCACCCCTTTGAAAAAAATTAAAAAAAGATAAAAAAAATACATATTATCCCACTATTACATTATTATCTTTAAATTTTAACAGATTTTTCTGTAAAAATGTAAAGACTTTTTTTAATTTTTTTGGCTTTTTTTATAATAAATTTACATATTTTTAAAAAAAATATTTTTAAATATACAATTTTATTAGATCTTTTTATACTTTTTTTAAAAAGCATAACTGCATAACTATTTTTTTCGCATTATATCTTATGTAAAAAAATATAAGTCTTGACTTATTTTTTTATATATGTTATGATAGTAGCGTCAATAATTATTTGACTAATATAGTATTGGAGGTAATTGTAATGTCTAAAGAAAAAAACATTCTAGAATCTGCCTTGGAAGGCAAAAGAGAATCAGATTTATTTACAACAATAAATTTAATACCTTTTTTTAAATATAATTTTTTGTTTATTGTGAGTATCATTTTTATTACCATTTAATCTAAAAAAATTTTTTTAAATTAAAAACAAAAGGACAATTCTTTTTTTGGTAATTTAATAATTTTTAATAGTAATTTAAATAACTTGGAGGCAGTTATGAGAAAAAAATGGATGAATTATTTAGTAACCACTTCATTAGTGTTTTTTTATTTATAGTTGATTTCAAAAAAATCTTTCTACTGTTACAATTACTTGTATGGCAATAGCAATAGCCCTTAATTTATACGATATATTTAAAGATATATTTAAAGATAAATTCTAACATTTAATATTTAAAAATTAATTCCACTTTTTTTAGTGGAATTTTTTTACTAAAAAAAGGAAGTAATTTTATTACTTCCTTTAAATATTTTTATTTCTTTTCTAGTTTTAACTCCAGTTCTTTTTATTGTAGTATTTAAATTATCTATTTTTAGACAACATTTCTTCTTTGCTTTTTCTTAATTGCTTTTTTTCCACACTATAGATTGAAAAATGCTATTGCACAACATTGTATAGATATTAACCCCAAAATTATTATTTCTGAATTAGACATATAAACACCTCTATTCCTTATGATTTAAAAATATTATTATAAATACTTTTTACAATTCTTATAATTTAATTATATTCCTTTAATTTAGCAAAGTCAATACTAGGTTACATATTTATATAAATAATATAAAATCAACACTCTTCCCACAAAAAAAACAGTGGTACTAATATTCTAAATTTTTAGCTTTTTTTAGTTTTATGCCTAAACATTTGCATGGATAGGAAAGCTCCGATAGAGCCTAACAAAAGCGCTGATAACAATAAGCTATTTTTCTGAAATTCTATTCTTTCCTTTTTATAGCTTTTTCTTTTATCAATATAAAAATATTGTAAAAGATATTAAATTCATTATAAAAAAATTATAGAAATCAACAATTTATAGTTATTTAACAAACTGCCCAAAAAGTAAATATAAGATAAAAAAATTCTCATATACCCTCCACAATACAAAAAGTCGCAACTCAAAAAGAGCCACGACCTTATTTAATTAGCTTCGATTATATTTTTTTAATGTATGCCAAGCAAGAACTGCACATTTAACTCTTGCAGGCATTGTAGAAATATTTTTGAAGAGCTATAGCATCCTTTAGTTTTTTTAAGTTCATCGCCCTCAAGACCTTCCGTAATCATTGCCAAAAAAATGTTTCACAAAGTTCTTTTGCTTCATCTAAAGTTTTTTTCCCTTTATTAAATCAATCATAAGTGATGTTGAGGCTTGAGAAATTGCACAACCTACACCAACATAAGAGGCATCTTTGATAATACCATCTTCAATATCCAATTGTAATGTAATTTCATCTCCACAACTTGGATTATGACCTTTTTCTTCGTGTGTCGGATGATTTAAGTATCTTTTTGTTTTTTTGTATTTCTACTTTCTTCTGTTATTATCTCAGTATAAATTTCTCTAATGTCCAAGATGTAATATTCTCCTTACTTCTTTTTAGTTTCTCAATGAAATATTCTACTTCTTCTCTAGTGTTATAGAAAGAAAAAAACTTACTCTACAAGTTGCATTTTCTTTTAAATATCTATGCAAAGGCTCTGCACAATGATGTCCACTTCTTATTGCAATTCCAAAACTATCAAGTATTGAAGATACATCATGTGGATGAGCATCTTTTACATTAAAAGCTATTACAGGACATCTGTTTTCTTCAGTTGTAGTATAAGTCTTTACGAAATCTAACTTTTTCATTTCTTCAAAAGCAAAATCCATAAGCTCTTTTTTTCTAATTTTTTTCTATATAGTCAAATCCTAATTCTTCTAGATAGTCAATAGCAGCTCCTAGTGAAGCAACAGCTCCAACATTTTTGTGTTCCTGCTTCAAAACGACCAGCTGGTAAAAGAAATGTTGAATAATCTTCATAAACATATTCAATCATATCTCCCCCATAAAGGAAAGGATCCATTTCTTTTTAAAAGATCAAATTTTTCCATAAAAGCACACCAACACCCATTGCACTAAGCATTTTATGTCCTGAAAATACTAAGAAATCAACATCCAATTCTTGAACATCTAACTTTTTTTATGCGCAACAATTTGAGACGCATCAACCAAGACCTTAGCTCCGTTTTTTATGAGCAATTTCAATAATTTTTTTGATGTCAGGCATTGTAGCTACTACATTTGATGCAGCAGTTATACAAACTAATTTTTACTTTATCTGAAATTTTATCTTCAAAAAGATTTCATATCTAATTGGTAATTGTCATCAAGATAAATATAATTAAGTTTAGCACCAGTTTTTTTCTTTTTTTAAGAATTGCCAAGTACATAAATTACTATGATGTTCCATAATACTAAGCATTATTTCATCATCTTTTTTTCTAATTTATTAAGATAACAATAGGCTATTAAATTAAGAGCCTCACTTGCATTTTTAGTAAAAAAATTATTTCAGTAGTTCTCTTTGCATTAAGAAAACTTTTTAACTTTCTTTCTTGTTCCCTCATAAATATCAGTCGCAGACATACTAAGGTAATGACTACCTCTATGTGGACTTCCATTTTTGATAAGAATAATAATTTGTTATAGCGTCAACAACAGCTTGTGGTTTTTTTGGCTTGTTGCTGCATTGTCTAAATATATAACTTTTTTTCCCAACTTTTTTTCTTCATTCAAATATGGAAAAATCTTTTCTAATGTCAAGAACAGTTTTTAGTCATATTATACCTCCGAAAGTTTTTTTGGATAAAGTTGTATAAACTCTCTTTCTTATTTCTTCATTTTTCTATCAAGTCAATTGTTTCAGCAAATTTTTGATTCTAATATCAATCTCTTTGCTTCTGTTTCACTAAAACCACGACTCATAATGTAGAATAATATATCCTCATCAATTTTTCCCTGCACTTGCAGCATGAAGTCCTTCAACATCATCTTCTGTACAAAGTAAAATTGGAACCGCAACATTTCTAATATCGTCAGAAAGTAATGTTACATATTCTTGTTCAGATCCCTTTGATGTAGATGAACCACGTTTAAAGTCTATAGTTGCTCTACAAGTCTTTTTGAGCTCTGTCAGCTAAAAGCGCCTTTTATGGATAAATCATAATTTGTAGCTTGTCCAATTTGATTTGCCACATAATTAAAATCTAATTTTTTTGATTATTTTTTTCCAAAGTAAATTGAATTTATACTTACATTTGCTTCTTTTTTTCAGCAAGTTCTCCAATGTATGATAAATAATTTTTCCTTACTTCCTAAATCAACTTGAATAAATTCAACATTTGCATTTTTTTCTTAACTTTATAATAAACACTTTGAATACTCAAAAATATCTAAAGAAAATCTTTGAGAAAGAAAAAAATTTTTAACATTACTATTTTTCTTCAGCCTCAACTTCAATAATTGTATGTCTAAAAGCCTTTTTACATCTTCTTTTTGAGAAATAGTCTAACGCTAAGTTCAAAGTTGAATTTTTCCTCAGCTTTTTATTTTTTTATAATATCAACTAATTGATTATTTTTCTTCATTTAACTCTAAAGAAACAATTTTATTTAAAGAATTTTTCTTTAGTTGAAACAAAAATCCAATGAAAGATTAGTAAATGCTTTTTAAAGTTTCAGTTAATTCATTTGAAAATGAAAATTTTTTTCATGAGAAAAATCAAGATTCTTATTTTTCACTTTTTTACTAATGAATATTCTTTTTGGACTTAAATTAGGTAATAGTACTTCTGTATTATTAACTCTTGTTGAATTCCACGTATTACATGGTATAAAAATTTCCTCTCATACAGACACCCCCTAACCAATAGTTCCTTCAAGTTCTAGATTAATCAAAGCATTCATTTCAACAGCATATTCTAAAGGTAATTCCTTTGCTATAGGTTCAGCAAAACCTCTAACAATCATAGCCTTAGCTTCTTCTTCAGGAATACCACGACTCATTAGATAGAAAATTACATCATCGTCAATTCTACCAATTTTTGCTTCATGTCCTAAGTCGATATCTGATGTTTGAATATCTATTACTGGAATTGTATCTGATTGAGATTCTTGATCCAACATTAAAGATTCACAAGTTACAGTTGATTTACAACCTGGACAATTTGGTTTTACACTTACAAGTCCCCTGTAAATAGCAACTCCATTACCCTTTGATATAGATTTTGAATTTATTGATGAGCTAGTTCTAGGCGCTGCGTGAATTACTTTAGCTCCTGTATCCAAGTATTGATCATTACCTGCAAAAGTTATTCCTGTGAATTCACTCTTAGCTCCTTCTCCTCTCAATACACTCATTGGATATAGCAAACTTACCTTTGATCCAAATGAACCTGATACCCATTCAATAGTTCCATTTTTCATCAACAATTGCTCTTTTTTTGTATTTAAGTTATACATATTTCTAGACCAGTTTTCAATTGTAGAATATCTTAAAGTTGCATTTTTCTTTACAAAAAGTTCTACAGCTCCGGCATGGACATTTAAAACATTATATTTTTGGCGCTGAACAGCCTTCTATAAAGTGACAATAAGCTCCTTCTTCAATGATTATTAAAGTATGTTCAAATTGTCCTGCTCCTGGAGCATTAAGTCTAAAATATGATTGTAACGGAATACTAACTTTTACTCCCTTTGGAACATATACAAAAGAACCACCACTCCAAACTGCATAGTGTAATGCAGCATATCTATGGTCTTCTGGCTTTATACAAGTCATAAAATATTCTTTTATAATTTCAGGATATTCTCTAACTGCAGTTTCAAAATCAGTGTATATTACACCTTGATTTTTCATTTTTTCAGTTAAGCTGTGATAAACAACTTCACTGTCGTATTGAGCTCCAACTCCTGAAAGTTCTCTTTTATATTCTGCTTCTGGAATACCAAGTGCATCGAATGTTCCCTTTATATCATCAGGTAGTTCATTCCAATCTCCACTCATTTTTGCATCTGGACGAATATATGTTGTAATTTCATTTATATCGACCGGAGATAAATCTGGTCCCCAATTTGGATTTTTTGAATTTTCAAAAACTTCTAAAGCTTTTAATCTTAATTCTAACATCCAATCTGGTTCGTTTTTCTCCTTAGAAATTTGTACTACAATATCACGAGTTAATCCTTTTTCAGTTTTTGAATAGTATCTTACCTCGTTTTTTATATCATAGACACCTCTGTCCATTTCTTCTACTTGCGTTTTTTTTCTTTCTGATGACATAATTACACCTCTTGTTCAACCCAAGAATAACCTTCTTTTTCAATCTTGTCTATTAAAGAAGCATCTGATGTTTTAACAATTTTACCATTATATAAAACATGAACATAATCTGGCTTAATTCTTGATAAAATAGCTCTGTGATGAGTAATAATTAAAATTGACTTATTTTCATTTCTAAACTTTTCAACATTTTCAGAAACTATTCTAACAGCATCAATATCAAGACCTGAGTCTGTTTCATCCAACATTACTAGTGATGGGTTTAACATAACCATTTGTAAAATTTCTGTCTTTTTCTTTTCTCCACCAGAAAAACCAACATTTAGGTATCTTTGTGAATAAGATTTATCCATAGTTAAACTTTCCATTTTTTTCTTCAAGCTCTCTTTGGAATTCAACAACACTTTCTTTTTTTCTCCTGTTATTGACATTCTAGAAGCTCTAATAAAATTAGAAACAGTAACTCCCGCTACTTCTTCTGGATTTTGGAAAGACATAAATAATCCAAGTTTAGCTCTTTCATCAGCTCTTAATTCATTAATATTTTCACCCTTAAAAAGTATATCTCCACTTGTTACTTCATATTTAGGATGTGCCATAATAGAATTAGTTAGCGTAGATTTTTCCTGCTCCGTTAGGCCCCATGATAACATGAACTTTTTCCTTCAAAGATATCCAAATTAATACCTTTTTAAAATTTCTTTATCTCCAACATTAACATGAAGATCTTTAACCTCTAATATTTTTCATATATGTTACTCCTTATAGTAGTTTTTATTTAGCATAATTGTAGTAATACCCATTGAACAACTACAATAAACTAATATGTACAATTCTCTAAATATCAAAGGCTTAGAAATTTCTAACTAAATATATAGTCAAAAGACCATCTTCAGAGTAAGAAACTATTGCTTCATCAACCATAGAGCCTAATGCATCTATGTTTGAAACATCACTAGCATTACTTCCAAATCCAATCAAAGTATCATAGTAATTTTTCAAATTCTGGAAGTCTTACAGAATTTGAAATTCTGTTTAATTCGTCTAAATCTTTTGGCTTTTATTTTTAACATTCCCTTCAGCTATAACCCTTAGGGAATTTTTTTCTATTTTAAAATCTATTTTTTTAAATCTTGAACTCTTTTACTAAAATAATAATGCACAAGTCCACTAACTATCAATTTTTGCGCTATTTTTCTTCACTTTTTAATAGTATTCAAAATTATTCCTCCTCATTTTTTTATCAAAAAAATCTTGAATTTCTGATTGATTCAAAAAAATTGGTACTAATGTTGCAGCAACAAAGCCACCTGAAAATCCATTGTTATAAAGATTTAATCCTCCATGTAAAAAGTCCAACACTTGAAACGATGGACACATGGCAAAATCCTGCAAATATTCCTGCAATAAAACCATATTCTCCTGCAACAGGAGCTAAGTTTGTAGCAAATAAAATCGTAACTGTAGCAGAAATACTTTTTTTGGATCGTAAATATTTAAAAAAAGTATGCAATCAATGTTCCTACTAAAATAGGAAATACATTCTTTAAATGCTTACCAAAAATCCCAAAACCGAAAATAGTAAAAATACCGCCAAGAACTGGTCCATTTAAAGGCTGTTTCATTATTAAAACATAGCTAGTATATAAAATTCCTAGGGCAGACATATTTATCATACTTATACCCCTACCATAAATATTCCCAAAAATCTGATGGTGCCCTACCACTATTTTTTTCAATAAATTTCCTAAATTTTTTAAAAGCTAAAAAGCCATTTAGATAAAAATCCTAATCCGAATACTATAAAGAAAAAAATATACATTATAATTGCAATTTTAATATTTCCATCACTTATAATCTTAACATTCGTAACTTCTAAAGAAAAAAAGATTTAAAAAAACGCCTTGGATAAACAGTCCAATAACTCCACATGTAAAACCAATGTTATATAGACTATACCCTTGATGGAAACGTAGAAATGATGAAGATAATGCCGGAATAAGCATTCCTATAAAAATCCCGACTGCATAAGAAATAATAAATCCCTCAGTAAAAGGAAGTCCTATTCCAAAACATATATAACTAACAACAGGTCCAAGTGCTGTACCAAACAGACTATTCATAGTAAGTGTATTGAATTTTACTCCTTCAATCTTAGAATAAAGATAAACACCAAATGTTATTGGTATTGTATTAAATAAATTTTTTTCCCAAAAAGAGAAAAACCAAATAGTGTAAAAAAAGTGCCGCTATAATAGGACCTGTTAACAATTGATGTCTTTTCCACAACACAAAAGATGCAAGTAACATTAGTAAACCAGCATTAAAAAATGTTGCTCCAATTCCACCAACTGCCATATAGTCAGTCAACAAATGACTTGGAGATGTTAAAATATTAATATATCCATCAAAAAAATTTCTTTAGGACTGTCAAAAAAAGCAACCCGATAGACATTGCCAAAATAGAAAATATGAAAATTGCGTCATATCTATAATGGTTTTTTTCACATATATCTTTTTCTCTACTCAACTCATTTCCTCCAAAAACTTTCTCTATTATATTGTATCATATATTGTATGAAATGTGAAGAACTAAAAGCACTTAAATAGAAAAAAAGATTATTAAATTTAGTATCAACTAAAATATTATATTTTTTTCTTATCGATATTTATTATTAAAAAGAATGATTATCATTAAAGATAAGAGTTAAAAATACAAAAAAATAGATGTTATATTTTTTTACTCTACTATTGAAAAAAATTTATATAATAGTTTATAATAGTATTTAATATATTTAAATTATATTAAATACTCAAATTTTTGTATCTATAGGAGTTTTTTTATGAAAAAGAAATTTTTTTAGCCTTATTACTAACAAGTCTGTTATTAGTAAGTTGTTCAGATAAAAAAAGAGGATAGTAAACCTAACACTAAACAGACGACTGAAACAACTACAAATAAACAAGAAGAAATTAAAAAAAGAAGAATTACCTGAATTAGATGAAGATGATGATGCTGAAAGCGAAGAACCTGATAAAGATTTTTAAGGAATTCGAAGATTCAGGTATTTTTTTATAAGAAGAGATTATAAAAAAATATATCAATAGAGTCTGAAAATGAAGATATGTTTGTAAGATGTTTTAAAATCGTCACTGGTAAATTTAAAATTACAAACGAACAAACGCTTAAAGAAATTAATGAATTTAATGGTGATAACAAACTTAAATTAAATACAGAATATACTTTCATTTCATTGCCACTAGAAATAGAAAAATTTAAGCAAATATGATTATGAATACGCTTCTTCACTAGCAATATCTCTATTAAATACAAAAAGAACAGTTAAATGCTGATAAATATTTTTTTCTGATGAAACTGATACTTATAAAATTTTTAAGTGGAGCAATAGTAGAAAGAGACTTAGTATTTATTGTTGAAAAAAATCAAATATTGAAGATGTAACAGATATTAGGTTAAAATTACCTGACCTTTACATTGAAGAAATAGATAAAAACAGTTCCTGGATTAGAATTGAATATAAATATAAAATAGAAAAAAAGTCCGTATAATACGGACTTTTTATTTTGCTATATACTATTCTATACTTATTCCATTTGATAAATCAAATATTGGAATTGCTATTGCAAATACTATAAAAAGCTACGAATGAAGCTATAATTATAATTATTACCGGTTATAGATGTAGAATTTTTTTATTATCTCTAAACTATCTACTATACTGATATTTCCATTTAATAAAAATAGTAAAATTCTTTTGCGATTATAGAAGTTATATAATTTTTGATAATGTGTTGTCTTCTTATTTTTTTGCTTAAGCAAAATTCACTTGAAAAAGTAAATCATAACCACCAGATGAGCTAGTGGTTATGATTAAATAAATTCTTCTTTATATTCATCTAAATACAAAACATTTACCATGTTTGACCAGTTTAGTATTGACCCTATAAAATCTTGAATATCCAATCCAGGCATTTCATAAGTATTTTTCATCACAAACAGTTCCAGTTGCATCTTCTATAAAAAAAGACCTTAAAATTTTTTTATCAGCAGCAACTATAGACGTAAACAAACAACAATATTCAGTATTAAAGCCACAAATAACCAATTCCGTGATACCTTCATTTTTTTAAAAATTTTTTTCAAGATTAGTATTAAAAAAATGAGTCTGGCTTACTTTTTCTCAACTATATATTTTTGCATTTATATCCAAATTATCTATTATTTCAATACCTTCACAATTTTTTTATAAAGGGCTTTCAACACTTTCATCAAGATGTTTTTGTAAAAAAATAATTGGCATATCTTTACATTTAAAATCCTTAATCAACCACTTAATTTTTATTTATTTCATTACTACAATCTCTTTGACTTATTATCCCTTTCTGTAAATCAATTACAAGTAATGCTCTCATATATTACCTCCATTAAAACAATTATTCTATGCTTATTCCATTTGATAAATCAAATATTGGAATTGCTATTGCAAATACTATAAAAAGCTACGAATGCAGCTATAATTATAATTATTACTGGTTGCAGATATTGTAATATCTTATCAACAGAATAATTTATCTTGGAATCATAGTATTCTGTTGCGCTCTCTAGTATTTCAACTAAATTTTCACTGCTCTCACCTATTGCAATCATATTGATAAAAGCAGAATTAAAAAAATAATATTATTTTTCCAAAGATTTTTGAAATTAATTTTTCCACCTTTTTATTTCTGTAATCGCATTTGCTAAATGTTCTTGTATAAATACATTTCCAGTAGAATTTTTTTATTATCTCTAAACTATCTACTATACTGATATTTCCATTTAATAAAAATAGTAAAATTCTTTTGCGATTATAGAAGTTATATAATTTTGATAATGTGTTTTTTTATAAGGAATTTTTAAAAAAAGTAACTTTCCATAAAAATCTTCTTACTTTATACTTTTTTTAAAAAAATTATTTTTTTAAAAAAAACATATATAATTAAAACACCTAAGATTACATAAAGATAATTATTTTCTATAAAATTCATACTAGAAATTAACCACTTCGTAATCAATGGTAATTCAATATTACTATCTTCAAAAAAATATCTAAAAAAATACAGGTATTACATTGTTTAAAAAGAAAAAAATTAAAACTACAATTGTAACAGATAATAAGATAAAAAGGATATGTTAATATGCTAATTAATTTTTTTGTTTAAGTTTATATTTTTTTCTCATAATAAGATGAAAGGTATAAAAAAACACTTCTGCAAGTCGTTCTGAACTTTCTCCTGATTTTTATTAAAGCTAAAAATAAATTATCAAATTTATTAATTTTTCAAAAAAATGAGTTATATAAATCATTTCCTTGCAACAAAAAAATTCATAAATTTCAGAAAAAAATCTTCTTTAAATTCTTATTTGGAGAAGTTTTTTTGAAAAGCAAATTAATTGTTTCTGCAGTATTAATATTTGATTTTAATAAAAGTCCTGCTTCTTTTTAAAGAAATACTTAAATCTAATAGATTAAGCTTATTTCCTATTTCCATATTTAAAATATTAAAAAAACTTTTTCTTTAAAGCTCATTTTCAAATTCTCCTAATGAAAACAAAAATCTTATTAACCTCTTCAAAACTTGTTATTCCATCTGCAATTTTTTTCTAAGACCATTTTTTTATAAACTTTCATTTCCGTTTTTTTCTAAAAGTATTCATAAAGTCTTACACTGTTGCAATTTTCATTTATTATCTCTTTTATTTCATCATCTAAGATTAAAGATTCTAAAAATTAAAGTTCTACCTATATATCCTCCATTACAATGTTCACAACCACATTTTTTTCATAGACAAACTCAGGTATATTAAGATTATTCTTTTTTTATATTTCCTTTTTCGAAAATAGTTAATTCTCTTTTTTTGTCTTACATTTAGGACAAAGCCTTCTAACAAGTCTTTGAGATAAAATTGCTATTACTCCCGAAGAAATAACATAATTTTTCTATCCCTAAATTTAAAAAGTCTTATAATTGCAGAAACTGTATCTGCTGTATGCAAAGTTGTAAAGATTAGATGTCCTGTTATTCCTGCTCTTAAAGCGATATTTGCAGTTTCTCTATCTCTCATTTCTCCAACTAAACCAACTTCAAAGTCTTGTCTTAACATAGCTCTTAGTCCTGTTGCAAAAATCAAGTCCCAAAGCTGAGTTTATATTTATTTGATTAATTCCACTAATTCTTACTTCTACTGGATCTTCTAAAGTAATTATGTTGATATTTTTCATTTTTGCAATTTTTTTACAAATGAATATAATGTAGATGATTTTTCCGCTTCCTGTTGGTCCACTTATAATTAATACTCCATTTGGACTTTTTTTATTATATTTTTCAACCAATTTTCTTTCGTCTTCATAAAGTCCAAGATTATCAATGTCTATTCTAAAATTTCCGGCATTTAAAAATTCTCATTACTATTTTTTTCACCTAAAATTACAGGAACAGAAGCAACTCTAATATCTACTAAATTTCCATTAAAAATCAAAAATCTAATCTCCCATCTTGTGGCATTCTCTTAATTGTAATATCCATTTTTTTGATATAATTTTAATACGAGAAATAATAATAGGAGCATTAGTATTCTCAATCTTATAAATGTCTATAAGTTCTCCATCAATTCTATATCTTATAAAAAAATTGTCTTCCCTCGGTTCAAAATGTATATCTGAAGCATTGTTACTCACAGCATTTAATATAACTTCATTAACGAAAATTTCAACATTTTTCTATTTTTTTCAACATAATACTTTTTTTCATAACTTCCCTCTAAACAAATTTTTCTTATAGCCTTTGCAACTCCATCATTTTTTTGTTAGTATCTGTTATATAGTCAACATTTTTTTCTTAACATTTTTCCATAGCATTTCCCATAGCAACAGAAAGGCCACAAATGTTAAGCATTGGTATATCATTCTCTCCATCACCTATTGCGATAGTTTCTGATAAATCTATATTATTTAATCTGCATATTTCCTTTAAACATGAACCTTTATCAGTATCTTTTTGCCATTAGTTCTACAAAAAAAGGAAGTGAGAAAAGAAATTGTATATTCACTTTTTTTATTGTATCAGTAAACTTTTTCTTCTAATCCTCTTAACACTTCATACTCATGACAAATTCCAATTTTTTTAAAACTTTTTTTCTTCTAAATTGTTATTTTTTTATACTCTTTAATATCTTTCACTCTAAGAATCTTAGGACTAATAAATTTTTGAAATAATTTCAACATATTCATCATTAGAATCTCTTGTAAATATTAGATCCTCTAAAAAAACACTATTGGTGAAAAAAACCATTGCTTTCAACTATATCTAAAAATATCAAAAAAATATACTTTTTTTCTAAACTTTTTACAAATTTTTGGAACTTCACTATATGTTGTGGAAATAAGACTTCCATTTAATGCTCCATAATAAGTATCAAGCTCTAATTTTTTTAAAATCTCCTTAACAGTAAATTCCTCTCTACCTGAAATAAATGCTATTTTAACACCTTTACTAATAGCATAAAAGAGACTATCTTTAACCTCGTTTGATATTTCATGTTCCTCGTTAAAAAGTAGTCCCATCCATATCAAGCGCTATTAATTTATACATATTATTCTCCTAATTTTATAATCTAAAAAAAGGGACTAACCTAGTCCCTTTTAATTCTATTCAACCGTAACAGATTTTGCTAAATTTCTTGGCTTATCAACATCATTACCCTTTGACAATGATGCGTAATAAGCGATAAGTTGACTTGCAACAACCGAAATTATAGGCATTAAAATTTCTATAGTACCAGGAATTAATATTCTTTCATCAGAAACGTCAAGATTATTATCTAATTGAGTTATTTCATAAACTTTTTGCTCCTCTGGCTTTTTACTTCTTTTTACATTTGAAATAATTTTTTTCATATAATCTTTCTTGAGTAGCAATTACAAAAACTGGTGTTCCGTCTTCAATTAAAGCAATTGTTCCATGCTTTAATTCTCCAGCTGCAAAGCTTTCAGTATAGATATATGAAATTTCTTTCAATTTCAATGCACTTTCCATAGCAGTATAATAGTCAAGACCTCTTCCTAAATAGAAACAAGTAGTCTTATCCTTTAATTCTAACGCAATTCTCTTATAAACTTCTGTGTCTTTCAATAAAAACTCTATCTTACTTGGTAATTCTTTAAAACCAACTATAATCTTCTTAATTTCATCTGAACAGATTGTTCCTAAAATTTCGCCAAATTTTAAAGCAATCATATAAAGCGCTGTAACTTGTGTTGTATAACCTTTTGTACTTGCAACAGCTATTTCCGGGCCTGCCCATGTATAAAATACATTGTCAGATTCTCTAGCAATTGAAGACCCCACAACATTAGTAACACTTAAAAATCGTTGCACCTTTTGTTTTTTGCTTCTCTAAGAGCGGCTAAAGTATCTGCTGTTTCTCCAGATTGACTAATGATAATAACTAAAGTTTTATCATCTATCATTCTTTCTGAATATCTAAATTCAGAAGCAACGTCAACTATTACAGGAAATCTTAAAGCTTTTTTTCTAAAAATTTCTTTACTTACAAGTCCTGAATGATAAGCTGTTCCACAAGCAACAATATAACATTTATTAAATTTACTTAAATTTCCTTCTAATAAACTTTCCATTCCATCTAAAAATTAATTCATCTTTTTTTCATTTAATCTTCTTAGGAAAGTTGTTTCTATAACTTTTGGTTGTTCATATATTTCTTTTTAACATAAAATGATCATATCCGTCTTTAGTAGCTGCTTCAACAGACCAATCAATATGTGTAATTTCTCTATTTACTAAACTGTTATTTACATCGTAAATAGTATATTTTCCATCTTTAAAATGAATTAAATCACCATTTTCTAGATAAATAACTTCTCTTGTGTATTCTAAAACTGCAATTACATCAGATGCAATATAGAATCCATCTTTTTCCAATACCAACAATTAAAGGACTTTCTTTTTCTAGTTCCAATAAGTTCATTAGTATCTTGTCTTAAAAATACCAAAAGCATAACTTCCCTTAACTTTTTGCTTTCATTTTTAAAAAAACAGTACTTAAAAAAATCACCGTCATCTAAATCTTCCAATAATTGTGGAATTACTTCTGTGTCAGTTTCAGACTTAAATACAAAAATTCTTGTTCAATAATTCTTCCTTTAAATGTAAATAATTTTCTATTATTCCATTATGAACTACTGCAAACTTTGAATTCATACTCAAATGAGGATGAGAGTTTTTCATCAGATGGAACCCCATGAGTTGCCCATCTTGTATGTCCTACACCTATATTTGAAGTTTTATTTTTTTATATTCATTTTCTAATTTTTTTCTCTTAAATTACTAATTCTTCCAAGTGTCTTTACAACATCAATTTTTATCATTCTCTAAGAATGCGATTCCTGAAGAATCATATCCTCTATATTCTAGAGTTTCAAGTCCCTTTAAAATAATATCAATAGCATTTGAACTACCTATATATCCAACAATTCCGCACATAAAATTTCCTCCTAATAATAATTCTATTGCTACTCATACGCTTATATTACCATATTTTTACATTTTTTTGCAAGTAGAAAATTTATCATATAATTAAAATTACATTAATTTAGTATCGAATTAAAATTGTTTTTTTATTATATATTTCAGAAAAAAATATATTTGTTATGAAAAATTTTTATATTTTTTTAAATTTTTAAATTTAATAAACTTTTTTTCAAACACTTCACATACCATTGGAGCTTCTTCATTAAACTCTTTGTTAGATTTTTCTATATTCTTCAATAAAAAAATTCATCGTGAACTTTTTTTCCAATACTCATAACTTCTATCACCTTCTCCTTCACGAAAAGCGTGATCAGATGAAATTAAATTATAATTTATAATATATACATCTCTTGTGATTGTAATACATACAGGTTCTCCTGAACCATCTAAAAATAATATTGTATTCACCCACTTTTTGGAATTTCCTCATCTTCTTCGTATAATTCATAAGCTCCAGTTGTTGCAGTTTTAATTCCCTTGTTGACTAAATCTGCTAATTCATCTGCCATTTCTTTAGTATTTCCAAAACTCCATGCTTCGTATTTTTGTATCTTCTGGAATATTCTTTTTCCTCACAAAAATTTTTTTCCAATATTCTTTAACTTTACTACACATACTTTTTAAACCCCAAAAAAATAAGTTTATTAAAAATTATTTAATATATGCTATTAAATAATCTAAACCATAAAAAAATTCGCTGATGATATTTCTACAAATGCATCTTCTGGAATCATTCTACTAACATAAATATTATATTTTTTTCAACTTCAAAAAAATCAAAAAGCATTAGTATTTTTTTGGTGTACCAATCGAAACCGACGGTTTTTAATTCAGTTGAACAATTTCAGTTATTCCAACCTTTTTAGTTCAACAATTATATCTCTTTGATTTTTCTTTTTAAAAGTTTTTTTGCTTTTTTTCATTTATAACAACTTTAATAAAAAAATCACTCCTAACAAAAAAAGGCTGAATTAACAGCCTTTTTAAACAATTATTCCATTAACTACTAAATTTTTCCATAAAAAGAAAAACTCATAGTTGAAACAGTAACAGTATCATTAACTGCTTTTTATTCCATTCATAATATACACATCAATTCCATCTACATTTTTCTAATGTGTATTTTTTTCTACATCTAAAGGTCTACCTAATGAAGCCATTGGTTTTAAAAAAACAGTACCACTTCAGGAACTACAACCTTTAACATCAACAGTAATAACATTATTGTTTTTTTACTGTTTAAAAAAATTTTTTTGCTTTTTTTCATCAATTATAATGTTCATAATACTCTCCTATAATGTTCTTATATAGAGAATATACCCACTATAAAAATTACTTAACTTTTTTTATTAAAAATATTCTTCCTATTATCTTCTTATAATTTTTCATCCATCGGAGCATAAAATTCTTTTATTATTAAGATAACTTAAATCTCCATCAATATTTTTTTAAATATTATAGTTTCTGCATGTAAAAATTGACTCTTTAAATCAAAATTAGTTCTAAAAAAATTTGTTGATTTCAGAATCTCCATATTTAATATCTCCAATAATATAAAAATCCCTTACTACTTAAATGACTTCTAATTTGATGAGTTCTTCCAGTTATTAACTTAATTTTTTTAAAAGACTAAATTCTTCATTATTTCTTTCTACATAAACTTCTGTAATAGACTCTTTTCCATTTTTTTGAAATAGCAGTCTTATTTTTTTCTCTTCATCTTTTTTCAAGTTTTTTTCATTTATTATAAAAATTTTTTTCTTAACTTTTTCCACTAACTATTGTCTTATAATATTTTTTTCAATGGAGCTTTCTTTTTAACCTATTTAACTCTCTTAAAGCCTTTGAATTTTTTTAGCACCAATTACAAGTCCTGAAGTATTTCTATCTAACCTATTTATTATGGCAGGAACAAAAAGTTTTTTTCTGCCCTAGGATTATATTCTCCTTTTTCAAGTAAATATCCAATCATAAAAATCAACTAAATTATTTCCATAATCTTCCTTAGAAGATGCATGAGACAATAAATTCTTAGGTTTATTCATAACTATAATATTATCATCTTCATATACAATATCAAGTTTTTTTAGAATATGAATACTTCTTAGATTTTTGAAATAATAAGCTTTTTCTAGTTCTTCTTCATAAATAAAAAAATATTTACAACATCATTTTTCATTTTAAAAATATAACTTGAATCAACTTTTTTTCTATTAACTTTAATTTTTCTTTTGTTCTTAAAAAAATTTTTTTGAATCATAGATGTACTTGCATTATTCAAATACTTTTTTTAAAAATCTATCAATTCTTTTGTCCAGAATCATTTATATTTACTTGAATATCTCTCATTTTTTTCTCTCTTTTATAAATTTTTCAAATCAATTAAAAACAAATTATAACCCATATAAAATTTTTATGTCAACGAAAAAAAAGTGTCAATGATTTCTCATTGACACTTTGTTAATAGCTTATAATTAGTATTTATTATTTTACTAATACTCCGTTTGAGTCAAATGTATAGTTTACATTTTTTTGATTTTAAGTATTTTATTTTTGAGCAATACGTCCATCGCCTTCTGCGTAATACCATTTTTCCATCTACCATAAACCATTCATTAGTAGCAATACGTCCACTTACATTTGCAAAATACCAGTTTCCATTTACTAAAAACCCATTCGTTTTGTGAAATTCTTCCTGATGCATTTGCATAATACCAATTTCCATTTACTAAAACCCATTCATTTTGTGACATTGTTCCATTTGATTCAAGATAGTACCATTTTTCCATCTTCTTCAAACCAACTATCTTTTAATCATATTTCCATCTTTATCATATCTATACCAATTATCATTAATGAATTTCCAGCTGTCTTTTTACTTCTTCGCTTTTTTTAATTCAAACTTTTTTTAAGATTTTTCCATAGCAGTTGTTAATTCTTCAATCTTCTTAGTAGCATATTCTGGAATAGTTTCTTCTATTTCAACCTTTGAAGCATCAATAACATTTTTCAAGCTCTTTTTAGCTTTTTTTCTGCTTCTTTACCATCTTCAAATTTAGTATTATTTAAATAATCAACAGCTTTTTTTCATATATAGCTTTAAAATCTTCATAAATTTGAGTTCTATCATCTTTTTCAAGTGTGAATGTCATATTAAATACTTCTGGATTTGATGTATCAGTTACTTTATCATCAATTGATCTTTCAACACTTATAACTTTAACCTTTCCCTTATCATCAACTGTAAAGTCCATTCCAAAAGGAACTGATCTATGTTTGAACATTTCCATTTTTAGAAATTGTAATATTATACAATCTGCCAAAAGCACCTTCTTTTTGTAGCTTCTCCTTCAAGATTGAAAACAACTTTTTCCATTTTTCATCAGATTTTTACTTTTTTTATATGATGATAATCTTGGAGATAATCTATTAATAGAAAATTCTACTCCTTTTTGCTGGAGTTCCATCTTTATATCTTGCATAAAATTCTACTGGAAAAGTTTCAAATTTATTAGAATCCTTATTAGAACCCTTAAATTCAACAACTGCATCTTCCTTGCTATTTACTTCTTTATCATTAATCTTTGTTATCAAACCTTTTTTTCATTTGTAGTAAATTCAAAAACTTCTGTTTCAAAAAGTCATTGTCTTATCAGCGCTTCTAAGTCTTAATTGATATTTTTACATTACTTTTTAAATCCACTAAATTTAACTTCACCATTTTCATTTGTTGATGCTTGTTGAATTATATTTGGTATTGGATCAAATTCCATTAATGCAATTTTAAAATTAGCTTTTTGGCTTACCATCAAATACTACTCTAACTAAAACTTCATTAGAACCTTTTTTTCTTCTGGAGTAACAGGCTTTTTTCAGGTTCAGTTTCAATCTTAACTAAATCTAATTCAACAGAATCCTCATCATTAATTGTGTAAGCATTATCGTCTTCATACACATCTAATTTAACATCTTTCATTGTGTAATCTTTTATTTTTCTTTAAGCTTTACAGTATAAGTTCCATCAGGAAGACTTAATTGTAACATTGATTTATCAGAAGTTACAGTTGTAACTAGTTTTTCCTGTTTCTTTGTCTAAAATTTCAAATTCATAATTACCCAATACAAAAATCCTTGTGATTTTTCCTTTTTGAGTAGTAAGCATTAAAGTAACAGGAACTTCTAATGCAGGTTCTTCAGGTTCAACATTTTTCTTTCTTTTTTTAGTACAAAATTAATAATACTTTCATAATTATCAATTCCTTCATCAGTAACTGTAAAACTAATTTCTTCCATAGAATACTCATCATCTTCTAATTTAACTGTATAGTTTCCATTTGAAAGGTTTAGGTTTAACATTGACATTTTTTTGTTTGTACTTTTTTTAATCTCACCTTTTTTTCATTTACAACTTCAAATGTAAAATCTTTAGTCATAATTGGACCATTTTTGGTCTTGAATTATAAAAAGTGAAATTTTGTTCTTCTTGAGCATATGTAATTTTACTTTCATTTCCTTGAACTGAAAAATGCTGTTGTCGTAAAAAAATATTAAATGCTAATAAACCAACTAGAAATTTTTTTAAAAAAACATTTTTGGTTCATATAAATCCTCCTCGATTTTTTTATTATTTTAGCATATAATAAATATTAAAAAAAATATTACACTTTATATTAACAAAAAGTGTAATGTTGTTTTTTTACAATTATTCATATTATGACATCACTTTTTAATAATTTCTTATTATTGTTAAAATTTTATCTATTATAAAAGTATAAAAAAATAAAGTAATATTACTATAAATACTCACTAATATTAAACTACAAATATCTTAAAATTTTTTTCCTTTAATTTAAGTAAAAAAATTTTTATAAAACATCTTTGTTAAATATAAAACAAATAGATTTCTATTTTTATGAAACTAAAAATATTTTTTTAAAAAAATTATTATTTCAAAAAAATGTAATAAAGTATTTTAGATGCATAAAAAAACACCCTACTCTAAATGAGTAAGGTGTTATAAAAATCTATTTTTTTCTACTTTTGACTCTTCAATAATCTTTTTCAGCTATATTTGCAGGAACTTCTTCATATCTATCAAATTCCATAGTGAAATCTCCTCTTGCTTGAGTCATTGATCTTAAATCTATAGCATATTCAAAAAGTTCTGAATGTGGAGCTTCTCCAATAACAAGTTGAGTTCCATCTTCAAGCATTTCCATACCTAAAACTTTTTCCTCTTCTCTTATTTAAGTCTCCCATTACATCTCCCATGTAACTTTCAGGAATTCTTACTTCTATCTTCATTATTGGTTCAAGTAAAACAGGATGTGCTTGTTCCATTCCTTTCTTAAATGCTAATGAAGCAGCAATTTTAAATGCCATTTCGTTTGAGTCAACTGGGTGATATGAACCGTCATAAAGAGTAGCTTTTACATTTACAACAGGATATCCTGCTAAAATTCCCTTTTCAAGACAATCTCTAATACCTTTTTCTACTGCTGGGAAGTAGTTTCTAGGAACAGCTCCACCAAATACTTCTTCAGCGAATTCAAATTCTTCAGTAGTAGGTTCAAATCTCATAAATACATCTCCATATTGACCTGCACCACCAGATTGTTTTTTTATGTTTACCTTGAACATCTGATTTTCCTTTAATAGTTTCTCTATAAGCAATTCTTAAAGGAATAATATTTGTTTCTACTCCATAAGCATTTTTAAGTTTATCTAAAACAATTTGAAGTTGAACATTTCCTTGTCCACCTATTAAATGTTGTTTAGTTTCTATATTTCTTTCAGATACAAAGCTTGGATCTTCTTCATGTAATTTGTGAAGAGCTTGTGATATCTTATCTTCATCATTTTTTTAGATTTTTGGTTCAATGGCAAAGTATAGATTTGGTTTTTGGATACTTAATCTTCTTATAAAGAGTTTTTATTTTGTTTATCACAAAGTGTATCTCCTGTTTCAGTAATGCTTAGTTTTGAAACTGCACCAATATCCCCTGCATTTATTTCTGATGTTTCTACTTGAGTTTTTCCTCTTAAGAAGAAAAGTCCAGCAGCCTTATCAACTTCATCTTTAGTTGAATTGAAGATTTCTGTATCTTTAGTTATTTTTTTCCACTCATTACTTTAAAAAAATTGAAATTCTTCCAACGAATGGGTCAACAATAGTCTTGAAAACAACTGCTGAGAAAGGTTCATTTACATCAATCTTTCTTACATTATCATCTTCATTTCTAAAGCCTCTTTTTGCTCTTTTCATCATTTGGAGCAGGCATATAGTCAGTGATAATATCAAGTAACATATCAATTCCAGCACCTGTTGTAGCTGAACCACAAATTAGAGGTACTGCAGAACCATTTAATAATGCACTTGTTACACCCTTCATAAATTCTTCGTGACTAAATTCTTCACCATCAAAGAATTTTTTTCCATAAGTTCATCATCAGTTTCAGCAACAACTTCTACAATTGTATCATAAACGTGGTTTACTTCTTCAACTCTTATTTCAGGAATTTCTACTTCTTTTTCTTTCAAATCCATCATATTCATAAGCTTTTTTTATTTAAAACGTCAATAATACCTTTGAAATTTTTCTCCTTCTCCAAGCGCAAGTGTAAATGGAATAACTTTTTACCAAAAAGCTATGTGTAAATCACTAACTACTTTTTGCAAAGTTAACATTTTTCTTTATCCATTTTATTTACAAAGATAATTCTTGGCAATTCAATACTTTCAGTATATTTTTAAGACTTTTTTTCAGCCCCAACTTCAATGCCATTTTGTGCATCAATAACAACAAGAGCTGCTTCTGATGCTCTAAGAGAACTATAAACTTCTCCACTAAAATCAAAAATATCCCGGAGTGTCAATTAAATTTATCTTAAAGTCTCTCCATTCAACTGGTGCAACAGCAGTTGAAATAGAAACTCCTCTTGAAATTTCTTCTTTATCAAAAATCAGTTACGGTATTTCCGTCCTCAACCTTACCTAGTCTTTTTCAAGTTGCCTGTTTTTATAAAGTAAAGCCTCACAAACTGAAGTTTTACCACTAGCACTGTGACCAACTAACGCAAGATTTCTAATCTTTTTCTGTAGAATATGATTTCATATCTAATTCCCCTTACAAATTGTAAAAATAGATAAATTTATTACCTTATGGATATTATAATATGGAAATGTTTTTCAAGTCAAGTTTTTTTGTGAAAAAGATAAAATTCCACAAAAAAAGAGCAAATTTCTTTGCTCTTTTTAATCTTAAATTTATGCTACTTCATTTACTTTTTTTCAGCCATTTTTTTAACTAATCCCGGATGAATTGCATTTGTAGGGCATTTATCCGCAGCTTGTAAAAGTAAGTCTTCATCTAAACCATGTTTGTAATTTAGAACTGCTAAATTATTTTTCGATAACAAATGCTTCCGGATAAACTCTTGCACACATTTTACAACCGATACATCCAACTTTACAAGCATTTTTAACTACATTTCCTGCAGCAAAACTCTTACATTTTACCATTACTGTTTGTTCATAAGGAACTAAATCAATTAAGTTCTTTGGACAAATTTCAATACATTTGTTACATGCAGTACAATTTTTCTTTTATTTACAACTGCAAGTCCATTTATCATTTCTATTGCATCAAATGCACAAAACATCTTGGCAAGTACCACAGCCTAAACAACCATAAGCACAAGTCTTACTTCCGCCTTGCATTGAGTTGTTTACTCTACAATCTCTAATGCCAGTATATATGTATTTTTCTTTTGCTAAATCTTTATCTCCTTGACACATTACGCAAGCTACCATTCTTTGAACTTCACCAGCTTCAGTACCCATAAGTTTAGCAAGTCTTCCAACTAAGTCAGCTCCACCAACAGGACAAGAATTTATTCCAGCACTGCCTTCAGCAATAGCTTTTTGCAAGTCCATCACAACCTGGGAATCCACAAGCTCCACAGTTTGCTCCTGGCAATTCATTTCTTACTTGTATAACTTTTTTTCATCAACTTTTACGAAAAAAATACTTTAGATGCAAATGCAAGAATTAATGCAAATAAAATACCTAAAAATACTAAGTAATAAAACCGGTACCATTATTTCATTCATAATCTCACCTCTATACTAATCCTGCAAATCCATAAAATGCTAGAGACATAAGTCCAATTGTAATTAATGTTAGAGGAACTCCTTCAAGATTTTTAGGAACCTCTGTTACTTCTAATTTTTTTCTCTTATTGAAGCTAAACATACGATAGCTAATAAGAATCCAAGAGAAGCACCCATACCATTAAAAATTGTTTCTAACAAATTATATTCTTTTTTTGAATATTTGTAATCGCAACACCTAAAACTACACAGTTTGTTGTAATAAGTGGTAGGAAAACACCCAAAGCGTTATAAAGATTTGGACTCATTTTCTTAAGAACCATTTCAACAAATTGTACCAAAGTTGCTATTACAAGGATAAATACAATAGTTTGTAAATATTCAAGTCCTAAAGTATCTAATAATGTCTTTTGGATCATCCAAGTTACTGCGCTTGAAATAGTAATTACGAAAGTAACCGCCATACCCATACCAAATGCAGTTTCTACTTTATTTGATACACCAATCAATGGACAAATTCCTAAGAATTGTCCTAATACATAGTTATTTACTAAAATTGATGCAACTAAAATTTTTAATATAGTACCCATTAGTTACCTCCTTCTTTTTTAGCGCTAACTCTTCTACTTAACATATTAAATCCAGCTACTAAAAGCCCAAGAATAATAAATGCTCCTGGAGCTTGTGTAATAACACCTATACTTACATAACTTTTTCCAAGGATTGGAAAGCCAAGCCATGTTCCATTTCCTAAAATTTCACGCACACTTGATAATACAATCAATGCAAATGTAAATCCAACACCTTGTCCTATACCGTCAATCATAGATGAGAAAACTGAATTCTTTGATGCAAAAGACTCAGCTCTTGCTAAGATTAGACAGTTTACTACTATAAGTGGTATGAAAAGTCCTAAACTATCATAAAGTGCAGGTAAATACGCAGCTAAGAACATTTGAACTAATGTTACGAATGTAGCTATAATTACTACATAAGCAGGTATTCTTACTTTATCTGGAATAAACTTTCTTAAGCTTGAAATTACAATATTTGAACATGTTACTACGAATATTACTGAAGAACCCATTCCTATTGCGTTTGTAACACTTGTTGTTACGGCTAATACAGAACACATACCAACAAGTTGAACAAGTACAGGGTTATTAGCAAATATACCATCAAAGAAAATCTTTTTTAATTTCATATTAACCCTCCTACTTTTCAATTTCTTGTAATGCGTCTATAGCACCATTCAATCCATTTAGAACAGCATTAACACTAATTGTTGTTCCAGTTATTGCTTGAATATCATTATCTGCATCAGGATGTAAATTCTTAACTAAATGTTCAGTAACTTTATTTCCGATAACGCTTTTTGCGTATTCTTCAGTTGTTACCCTACTTCCAAGTCCTGGTGTTTCACTATGTTTTTAAAACTTTAAATCCAACTATCGTTTGATTTTTCAGTATTTACAGCCATAAGCATTGAAATATCTCCGCCATAACCATTTTTTTCCTAAAGTCTTAAATACATAACCAACAGTTTTTATCTGATTTCTTCGCAACTTCTATTTTTTTCAATATTTTTTTATCTTTGTTTTAATTGCTTCAAGTTTTTGCTTCATCAAGAGTTTCAAACTTATCTGCATCGACAAAAACTTCTTTCAAAGCTGCCTCATATTGAGTCTTTTCTCTTTCTTTAATTACAGGAGAAGTAAAACTATTAGCAAATGCAAGAATGAAACCTGCAATTGCAGTAATTAAAAACAATCTTACAGTTAATTTAATAGATTCTTTCATTACTTTTTAACTCTCCCTTCTCCAAATACTTTAGGGACACAATATTTTTTTCTAGAAGTGGAGTAAATATATTCATAAATAGAATTGAATAACTTACACCTTCAGGTAAATTACCAAAGTTTCTAATAAGTGCAGTTATTATACCACAACCCATAGCGAAAAATATTTGAGCTTTTCTATTAACGGGAGCTGATACATAATCAGTAGCCATAAAGAATGCCCCTAATATAAGTCCACCCATTAAAACTTGAACCGGTAAATCGGCTATAGCTGTTCCTGTTAGAGCTAATACAACAGCAGTTGTAGATATAAATACAAGTGGAATTCTAAGTTGAATAACTCCTCTGTATAATAAATATGCAGCTCCAATTAATAAGCATATAGTTGAAACTTCACCGATACAACCTCCTCTTACACCAATGAATGCTTCAAGGAAATTAACTTGAGTACCTTTTGATAAAGGAGTTGCAAAAGTTGCAGCATCCAATGAAGAGTAAGTTGATGAATTTATTAAATTTGAAATTCCTGAGTTAGGTGGTGCATAATTTGACATTGCAGTTGGGAATGATGCTAATAATGCAGCTCTTGCAGCAAGTGCAGGGTTCATAAAGTTCATTCCAAGTCCACCGTATAATTGTTTAACTATGATTATAGCAAACATACTTCCAAGTGCTATCATCCAATAAGGAATTGTAGCAGGAACGTTGAATGCTAAAAAGCATACCAGTAATTACTGCAGAAAAAAATCATTTATAGTAATTGGTCTATGAGTTAATTTTTTTCGTAAACATATTCTGAACCAACAGCAAAAGCTACTGATACCAATGTTACCAATAAAGCTCTTAATCCAAAGAAGTAAATTCCAGCTAATAAAGTTGGTATTAAAGCTATAACAACATCTCTCATAACTGTACTTACAGTTGCTTCACTTCTTATGTGAGGAGATGAACCAACAAATAATTTCATTTGAGGTTCTTCACTACCTCTACCTCTAGCAGGTCTTTCTCTTCTTTCACTTGCAGGTTTCTCTTCAGAATCTGCACTAGCTTCTGTTGATCTTTCTCTTCTTTCTCTAGCAGGACGTTCAGCTCTTTCTCTAGGTTCCCTAGGAGTTCTTTCACGTCTTTCTCTAGCAGGTCTTTCAGCGCTTGCTTCTTCACCTGATTCTTTATTTTCTGTTGTTTCAGAAGTTGTTGTTTCTTCCTCTGATGCAACTCTTGATCTTCTCTCCCTTACAGGTCTTTCAGATCTTTCTCTCGGCTCTCTAGGAGCTCTTTCTCTTCTTTCTCTTACCGGTCTTTCTGACTTTGTTTCTTCAGTTTCAGAAGTAGTTTCAACAGTTTCAGTATTAACTTCAGCTACTTCCTTTACTTCTTCCACATTTTCAGATACCACTTCGTTTGTCTCAATGTCCGTTCCATTTTCAGAAGGGACTTCAACTTTTAAATCTTTTTTTCGTCCATAGTACCCTCCTTATGCTCTAGTTCCTTTACCTTGTTTTTCTAACTTCAGCTTTTCCAAGTCTGATAGTTTCAACTAAAGGTCTGTTTGACGGACAAATATATGAGCAAGAACCACATTCAATACAATCCATTAAATGTAGTTTTTTTCCGCTTCTTCAACTTTGTTTTTTTCAAAGTATATAGCTGTAAATATAAAGGCTGTAAGTACACAGGACAAATATCAACGCATCTACCGCATCTAATACAAGGACTTACAGCTTTAGGGGCGCTCTCTTCTTGAGTCATGAAAAAGCAATCCACCCATAGCTTTAGCTGTAGCTACATTTGGAGTATATTGTGTTTCACCCATCATAGGTCCACCTGAAATAATCTTTCCAGGTTCACTAGCATATCCCCCAATATATTCTACAACATCAGAAACTTTAGATCCTACTCTAACCATAACATTTTGCGGTTCTTTAAGTGCATGTCCAGTCATTGTAACCAATTTTTCATATAATGGCTTACCATGAAGAACTGCATCAGTAATAGCAATAGCAGTATTTGCATTTATTACTCTAATTCCAACCGCAGAAGTTGATGCTCCAGAAGGAACAACTATTCCTGTTGTAGCTTGGATAAGTCTCTTTTGATCTCCTTGAGGATATTTTGTCTTTACGACACTTACAGTTACCTCAGGATAAGACTTAGCGGCTTCTTTTAACTTATCAATAGCAAGAGGCTTATTATCTTCGATACCTAAAATACCCTTTTTAGCACCCATTGCCTTCATTGCAAGTAAAAGTCCCATAACAACTTTATCTGGATATAATTCCATCATAAGTTGGTCGCTTGTTAAATATGGCTCACATTCAGCGCAGTTTATTATTATGTAGTCTGTAACTTGTCCTTCTCTCGCTGTTAACTTAACATGAGTAGGAAATCCTGCACCACCAAGGCCGACAATTCCGGCTTCTTTAATGGCATCTATTATGTCTGTCGCGCTTACTTCGTCAATTGTTAAATTTTTTTCTTCATATCCTAATTCATCTAAACCATCATTTTCGATAGTTACTCCTTGACACACAACTCCAGTAGCTGTCATAATCTCGTCAATAGACTTAACCTTACCACTAACACTTGAATGAACATTAGCTGAAATAAAAGCTGAGGCTTCTCCAATTTTTTTGTCCAACTTTTACTAAATCATTCTTACTAACCAAACAAGTAGCTGGTGCTCCTGAGTGTTGTGATAGAGGTATCGTTACTACCTTTGGTACAAAACCAAAATTAACAGGTTTTGAATTAGTCAACTCTTTAAAGTCGTGGATATGCTTTCCACCTTTAAAAGTGTTCACACTCACTTTATTCACCTCTTTTTTTAGTATCACAAGTTTTTTTAATTTTTTTAAATAAATAAAAATTAATAATAACAAAAATCATTTATATACAAAAAAATATTTTTTTAAAAAAACTTGTATTCATAATTATTTTTACACCATTTTTTTATTTCAATGTCAATTTAAAAATCGGGCAGTAAAGCGACAAAAAAATATAAAAAAATTAGTACTTTTTTTATGGTTTTTTTAATAAAAAAATTTTTTTATTGATCTTTTTTTACAAAAAAGATTGAGTTTAATTACTCAATCTTTATTAATTACCTTAAAAAAATTTTATTTTTTTATTTTTATTCATAATCTCCTTTTTAAATCATCTATAATTCTCCATCCATCACTTGTATAATTCTTAGTGTTTATAGGAATTATTGCAGCTATAAATAAAGATAGATTATAATAAAACATAAAGCACAAATTCCAATACAATAAACCATTTTTTTATCAGGATTAGCCTTAAATATGTATCCATGTATGAATATTATTAAAAGTAAAGTTGCCAAAGGTCCTCCAGCAGTAGTCATAATTGAATTAAGTTTATTATATTTTTTTATATTCATAATAAATATGTCCTGTAAGCATATTTAAATAAATAGTAAATCTTCCAATTTCAAATAATTTTTTTCCTTTTGCACCAATCTCTATTCTCCATTTATTCTCACGATAAAATAGAAGATACATTAGCAAATGTCCCATCTCATGAACAAATATAGATATAAACATTAACCCCCATATAACAGGTATCATTAATATCCATTTGAATACAAACATTAGTTCATCCATAATATTCTCCTTACATAAATCATTAGAAATAAAAAAATTTCTTTAATCCCTTTAAAAAAACATCTTACTTTTAAGAAATTGAAATACTTTTTTATCTATATGTATATTGTATCAAATATTTTTTTGTGTCAATATATTAATACTTAAACATTTTTATATTTAAAAACATTCCCAATAAAAAAACTCCGTTAGTTTGTCTAACGGAGTTGGTGCAGAAAAAGGGACTCGAACCCTCACAAGCTGTGCTTACTACCCCCTCAAGATAGCGTGTCTACCAGTTCCACCATTTCTACATATACGGACTTAATCATCCGTTTTATTAACTTAATCTATTTGGGAATACCTTACATTCCATTTTTTTAGCAGATGGACAAGCAGCACATCCACCTAAAGCAGTTTCTCTTAATGTTTCAGGAAGTGCATTTCCAACTTCATACATTGCTTGAACTACTTCATCAAAAAGGTACAATACATTCAACACCTGCAAGCGCAATATCACTTGCAACTAAAGCATTAATTGTTCCTGATCCATTTCTTAATGCACATGGGAATTCCACAAGCCCTGCAACAGGGTCGCACACTAATCCCAATACCATAAGCATCGCAAAAGATGCCGCTATTAAAGATTGTTCTGGTGTCCCTCCGTGTAATTCAACAATTGCTGCAGCACTCATTGCAGTAGCCGCTCCACATTCTGCTTGACAACCACCCTCAGCTCCAGAAATAGTTGCATTTGTTGCAATAATTCTTCCAACAGTTCCAGAAACTAAAAGCGCCATTAGCATTTGATCATCAGTATAATTAAATTCTTCTTGTATCCAAGAAAGACTTCCCGGTAAAATTCCAGCTCCCCCTGCAGTAGGTGCAGCTACAATCTTTCCCATACCTGCATTTACTTCTGATGTTGAAAAACCTCTAGCAATTGCAGTTACCATAGACTCTCCTAAAATACTTTTTCCACTTTGTGCATGTCTTAATATTTTCTTAGCATTTCCGCCAGTTATTTTTAAATGGATTGATTTTTATCATTAGTAATAACATCAGATGCAGATGCTTTCATGACTTCATAAGTTTCTCTAAGCATCTTCATAAGTTGTTCTTCTGTTATATCCATTTCTTCTAATTGGTGTTCTAATGCAACTTCACTAATCTTCTTATTTTTTCTCTTTACATAATTTTTAATAATTGTGCTCCTGAAGAAATCATATAACCTCCTATAATGGTTTTTAAAATCATACATTCTAACATATCTGGTAATTTACTTATTCTATAAATAGCCATTTCATCAATTCCACCATCAATTTCCATGATAGCTGAAGCAACTCCATCTTCTCTATTCATAATTAAACTACCGATATTTATCTTGTTTTTCAGCTAAAATTGTACTTACTTGTGCAATCATTCCATATCTATCATTATATTTAAGGATTATAGTATTATACAATCCTCCAAATTTAACTTCAACACCATTTATATTTGTAATTTCGATTGCTCCACCACCAATTGATGAACCAATTACATAGAAACTTTCTCCATTTTGGTCAATGAATTCAGTTTTAACAGTATTAGGATGAGCATATAACAAATCCATTGGTACAAAAGAAAAAAATCTATACCTCTACCTTTTGCAATATTTAAAGCATCTCTAATTCTTTTCATCATCAGTATCATACCCTAAAAATTCCACCTACTAAAGCTCTGTCAGTGCCATGACCTTGGTATGTGTTTTTAAAACTACCGTGTAAATGAAAAATTACTTTCTTTATATCTCTTGCATAAATTATTTTAGCAATACGTCCAAGTCTACAAGCTCCTGCAGTATGAGAACTTGATGGTCCAATCATTATTGGTCCTATAACATCAAAAAGTCCATAGTTTTTTTCATTATTTTTTCACTACTCCTTCAAAATTATTAAACAAATCACCTTGTTTATAATTATTTTTTTCCATTTTTTTCTAAAAATTTCATCTCTAATTTTTCCACCAACTCGTATTCCAATTACAGAAAAGACTATTTTCTTCTGGTACACGACCTAGCAACCTTTGTAACACTATATTTTTTTATCTAGATTTCTCAAAAAAAAGCTATAACTAAATCAATGAACTTTTCCTTAGTTATCAACTCAATTTCTCCTTTTTGAGTACATTTCTCCTAAAATTGTATTTTTAACAATATATAGAGAATGTAATTTAACCTCTTCGACATTTAGAGCAGATAAAATCTTTGCAGATTCAACCATATCCAACTCATCATCCCAAGGCAATCCAACAATAATATGTGTACAAACTCTAAATCCAAATTTATGAATTAAATTGACTGCATTTATAAATTCAGCCAATGTATGTCCTCTGTTAAGTTTTATTAAAGTTCTATAATTTACAGTTTGTAATCCAAGTTCAAAGTCAATTTCTAAATTTCTGCCATTTTGAAATTCTTTCAAAAAAATAATAATTGCTCTTCCAAAATACAATCTGGCCTTGTTGATAAAGAAATTCCTATTATATCATCATCAACAATACTATCTTCAATCATCTTTTTAAAATCGTCCATCCCAAGATAAGTATTTGTAAAATTTTTGAAAAATACACGATAAATTTTTTTAGCATTATATTTTTTTGATATATACTCTTTATTTCTCAAAACTTGATCTTTAACAGACATAGAAACATGGCAATTTTCAAAAGAACCACCTTCTTCTCCACAGAAAAATACAGCCCCCTGTAGCAATATTTCCATCTCTATTAGGACAACTTAAATTTAATTTAACAGGTAACTTATAAACTTTTTTTCTCCATAAATATCTCTTAGATATTTTTGAATACGTTCTGTAAAAAAATCTTCCTCTAACATTATAGTTCCTTCAATGCTTCTAAAACTTTTTAAAGCATGATCTTTCGCTTTTACATTTCTAAATTCTTTTAGAATATTTCCTTTATCATCCAAAAATAAAAGTGGATCTAACAGTTCCCATATATTCTTTACCATATAATTTTTTTCATTTTCCAAACATCAAAATGTTCTTGAATTGATAGATCTTCATCTGAAACTAATTCCACAGTTAAATTGTGTTTTTTTCTATAAATTTCTTGTGGCTTGCAAGAGAATCCTTGCTAACCCCAATAATAACTGCATTCAATTTTTTTCGAACTCATCTTTAAGTTCGCTAAATTGAATTGCTTCCAAAAGTACATCCTGAAGTATTGTCCTTTGAATAAAAAAATATAATACTATTTTTTTCCTTTATACTTATCTAAAGAAAATTCACCATTTATTCCATTAAATTTTTAAATCACAAGCCATATTATTCTCCTACAATATCTTTTAAATATTTTTCTTCAATTCAAAAATATACCCCATCTTCATTGTTTGTAAATTCGGTTATATTATTTGTTAAAGATTTTTAACTCTTCAATACCATTTTTTTCATCGCAAAAACCCATACCTGAGTTTTTTTAACCATTGACTTATCATTAAATTCGTCACCAAAAGATACAACTTCTGAAAGACTAATATTTTTTTGCTCTTAAGGTAGTTAGTTATAGCGATCCACTTATCTGCTTTTTTTAGATTGAAATTCCAAAAACTTTTTTTCCGTTTGGAACAAGATACATATTTTTTTAACTAAATCTTCTTCATCTTTGAAATGCTCATAGAATTCATCAATTCTTTCCTTTTGGTCTAAAAAAAGCAATACATAAAACTGTTTCTAAAGACTTTACATCAATTTGACTAAAATATCTTACACTATCAACAGCAATTTTTTTATCTACAATATTTTTCTTCGAAATGACTCTTCTTCGGTTGTCCATCTTTTTATAGCTAGATGATAACCATCAACAAAAAGAATCTACATAAATATATGGATTCATTCCACATTCTAATGCTTTATTATAAATTTCTAAAAAAACTTAGAATTACTTACATATTCAACATTTACTAATTTATTAGATTCCTTAAATCTGCTCATAGCTCCATTATTTGCACATACCATTATATCTCTTTTTAAAGGTTTCAAAAAAATCTGATACCATATAAAAAAATGTCTTCCAGTAGCGATTATAACTTCTATACCATTTTTCAATCAAATTGTCTAACAATAAAAAAAACTTCTATCAGATATTTTTTTATCATCATCCAATAGAGTTCCATCTAAATCTAAACAAACCGCCTTAAACATAAATCCCTCTTTCAAAAATAAAGTGCCGATAACGGCACTTTATAGACTTCTTATTATTCTTCGTCTTCTTCAACTAAAGCATCAAATGCATCAGAAACCTTACTGAATTCTTCATCATCTTCGATTTCTTCTACTTCATATTCTCCGTCTTCTTTTTTTCTATATATTTGCAAAGTAAGATACTTCCATCTTCTTGACTTTGAAGTGCAATATATTCTTTTTTTCTTCCACTTCAAAAAAACTCCGATAACTTCAAAAGTTTCTTCTTTTCCGTCTTCGTTTTTCAAAAAAACTAATAATTCAGCTTCTAATTCTTCTTCGCAACCACATCCGCAGCCACATCCACAGCTTTTTGTTTTCTTCCATTTTTTTATGCCCTCCTTAAAAATTTTTAAAAAAATCTTAGATTTTTTTAAATTCATAAAAAGATATTTATCACAAATTATGAAATACATATCTATATTAATAATACCACATTTTTTTATAAAAAAACATAGCTTTTTTTATAAAAAAAATTTTTTTAATTAATTTTTTTCTAATTTTTATATTTCCTGCTTTTTGATTTCAATCTAATCTTTACTGTCTTAGATTCTTCTCTATTTTTTTATTGAAATCTTTATCTATATAAATATTTCCTACATCTGAATCTAAATCCACATCATAATTTACATTTTCATCATAAAACAATGAACAATTTACATTTCCGGCGTTATTTTTCAACTTCTAGTAATTCATTTATTTCAACATTAGAAAAGTAAGCATTTCCAGCTTTTTTTATCTACTTTACATGAATTAAATTTAGAATCTTCTACATATAGATTGCCCGCTTTTACTCACTGATCTAAAAATGATTTGAATTATTAACTTTATTCAAATCAATATTACCTGCTAAATTTGTTAATTCAATATTCTCTGAATTTATATTCTTTAATTCACAGTTACCAGCATTTTTGACTAATTTTTTTATATTTTTTTAATATTAACATCTGAGATTGTTACTTTACTACTAAAACTATTAAAAATTAAAGTTTTTCTAATTCAGGTTCAGAAAGATATAAAACAAAAAGATTTATTACTTATCTCATCATTGAATAGAAGATTTTTTTATAGAAATTTAAATTAATAATTATGCTAAAAGAAAATTTACTATCTTCTTCTAAATCTTCTATTAATAGCTTTCCTTCATTATTTGTTATTTTGAAGTCTTCTTTATTTTCAGAAAAAAATATTCAATATAGTTTTTTTCCATTTTTCAGACTTTTTTTAATTTTTAAAATTTGATTTTGTAAATTTTACTTCTGTAGAAGTAATTTTTATCTAATTCCATAGTGTATTTGTTAGTACTGTTACCTAATCTATAACTATCTATATCGGTATCTTTTAAATACTCTAAACCCCCATTTTGAATTCCTAATAAAAAAATAGAACAAAACCTAAAATTAACATTATTATAGAAGTTTTTTTAATACTTTATTATTCATACTTTTTTTACCTCTTCTTCTTGAAATATATGAAACAGTTTCTTTTACATAAATTAATAAAAAAACTAACAATATATTTACCAGCTAAATATAACAATCCATTAAGCCCTAATATAATTAATCCGCACCCAAGAAGAAACATTCCTCCTGGAATAGATAAAAGAAAGATTGTAAATAGTCCTGCAATAAGGAACTTAAAACTAAAAAAATATGCCAACTAAAGAAAGTGCAAATAATACAAAAAAATTATAGAAAGACAAATCATAAAAAAAGATAAAATTATACTAATCACAACAATTGTAGCTGGTATTCCAAATGGAGCAGCTAATATACAAAAGTATGGCAATCAAAAAAAGTTCTTAGTAGTTTATTTTTCTCCAAAAATTAAAAAGTTTGTTTTTTTCCCTTCGTTTTTTTACCTTCATTTTCATTTAACAACTTCGATAGAATTTCACTTGCAGCAGTACTTGGAGAACCCAATTCTCTTATTAAATCTTGTTCACCTTCAATTCCAACTTCTTCAAAAATATTCTTCAAAATAATTCATAGTATCATCATAGTCTTTTTTTAGGTAATCTCTTCAAATATTTTTGATAGTTCTTTAAGATATTCTTCTCTATTCATTGAACACTCCTTCTATAATTATTTTGTCAACTTCATCTCTATACTCTATCCACTCAGATTTTTAAAAAAATCTAAGCTGAGTTTTTTTCCACTAGATGTAATTCTATAATACTTTCTTTTTTTCTTCCATTAAATTCTCCATCATAAGTTTTTTTAAAAACTCATTTTTGTTCCATCTTTTTTTAAAATTGGATAAAGAGTTGATTCTTTTTATATCTGAAATTTTTTTACACTTTGACTAATTTCATATCCATAGGAATCTTTAATATCTAAAATTGATAGAATTAAACACTCAATCAATAACGCTGAAATTGGATAATACATATTTCACCTCTATATAAATTTACAATATATAAATTTTTTTAATATATAAAAATTTTTTTATATATTAATATTAGCACAAAAAAAATTCTTTTTTGTAAATAGATTTTTTTAAAAAATTTTTTTAATTTGCATTTTTTTCAATTGATAATGTTAAAATTATAATATTTTTTTACAATTTTGTCCACAAAAACTTAAAGATATTCACTATTTTTTTATAAAAAGTTATCCACAAAATAAAGGGCAAAATATCCACTTATCCACAAGTTATTCAACTTATCCACAATTTTACATAAGGGTATTTACTTTTTTTATTATCATTTAGTCAATCATAATAATGATGTTACGTGATAAATTTACTCCTATAAAAAAACACGTCAATAGCAGAAAAAAATAGTACAATTGTATGATAATATTGTATTATAGCATAAATTATTAGAATGTTTTTTTATACAACAAGACTTCTCACCCTTCGACGATGATTTTTCATCGAGCGTGGACATGGGAAACTTATTACTTTGTAATAAAAAAAGTTTATCAACATAAATTGATAAACTTCCTTTTTTTAATATTAAATTTTTTTATAAAATTATTTTTTTATTTTTTTAAATAATTCTAAATAAAGAGTGTAAGCAGTATATCCAAAAAAACTGCAACTGCTCCAAGGTAAACTAAAACTGTTAAATATAACATAAAAAGTTGAAGCCTTAGAAAATGCACCTTTTAAGAAGAAGTTTCCGATTTCTGTTACTAGAAGTCCACAAATGAAATATAAATTCTTTTTTTAGTATTTAAGAAATCATTTCTCTTATCAAGAATTGTAGTTTTTGTAGTAGATAACTGCTAATAAAATTAATGATAAAAAGATTAAAAACATGTGCAAAGTCTCTAAGATTAGCAACAGTTTTTTTAAAGATTCTAACTTAGACATAGTTTTTTTGTTAAATTTGCTACAACATTTTTGTCCGTTTGAAGATGAGTTATTAAAACTACCAAAAGCTTATAAGTTTAATAATCATATAAAGTAAATTTAATGAAAAATACGGCTGAAAAATCCACAAATAATATAATCTAATAAGTTCTTTTTTTAGAAATAATTTCATCAAATTTTTGCTTTAACGTCAACATGATCATTTGAACAGCTTTTTGCAATCAGCCTTAGCTTCTTCAACTTTTTTTCTTCAATTTTTTTCTTTAACTTTAGATTCTTCAGCCTTAGCTTCTTCAACTTTTTTTCTTGAACAGCTTCTTTAACTTGTTCTACTTTTTTTCTTCAACAACTTCTTTAGCCGCTTCTACTTTTTCTTCAACAACTTCTTTAGCCGCTTCTACTTTTTTCTTTAACAACTTCTTTAGCTGATTCTACTTTTTTCTTCAGCAACCTCTTTAGCTGATTCTACTTTTTTTCTTTAACAACTTCTTTAGCTGATTCCACTTTTTTTCTTCTACTTTATCAACTTCTAATCCTTCTTTTTCTAAATTATCCATGATATCCCCCTTTAAATATATTATATAATATTTTTAACAATTATATTATACTTTTTTTATTATACTATTACACAAACACTTTTTTTCAAGTAATTTTTTTATAATATTATAGAAATTTAATAAAAAAGCTGTTGCAAGTCGCAACAGCTTTTTTTATTATGCTTGTTTAGCTATTATATCCTTAACTTTCATAAGTCTTGTAATAGTAGCTCTTTCGTTTTCATCTAATTTCATTCTGATGAATTTAATTGTTTCTTCAAGATCTGGAATTGTTCTATACTCAAGAGCATTTACTCTTCTACGAGTTTTTTCAATTTCATCTGCCATAAGCTGACAAGCTTTTTCAACTTCTGCAAGTTCTAAAAGCATATCCATTACTGAATGTAGTTCTAAAATCGCATCATCAAGTTCAGAAGATGTTTGAGCATAACCATAAGGGAAAATTGCTCCACTTGTTTCTGTTCTATCAAATTCCATTTTAGGAATATTTACACTCATTACATTCTTTGTTTCAATGGCAACAGATACTTGTTCTTTCGGAAAGGCCACAGCTTGTTCCAAAAAAATTCGGGACTCATAACAGCACTGGCTAAAAGAAAAGATTTAAATGAATTTGAGAGTTCTTTTTCAACTTCAATACGAAGTTTTTTGTTTTTTCTAATCATTTCTATAAATCTTCTCATAAGTTCATCTTGTTTATCTTTAAGAAGTTTATGACCTCTTTTAGCAGTTACAAGTCTACCTTTGAGATTTGAAAGAGCCATACGTGTAGGATTTACATTTAGCTTTGCCATCTATATCTCCCCTTTATTCTGTCTTTCCTAAATATTTATCAATATATTCCTCTCTAATTCTCTTAAGTTCTGTTCTTGGAACTATACTTAATAATTCCCAACCTAAGTTTAAAGTTTCTTCTATTGTTCTATTAGTTTCATATCCTTGGTCAACATATCTCTTATCAAAAGCATCTGCAAATTTTTGCAAAAGCCTTGTCAGCTTCAGATAATGCTGATTCACCTAAGATTACTGCTAATTCACGAGCTTCTCTACCAGATGCATATCCAGCATAGATTTGGTTCATTGTATCAGCATGATCTTCTCTTGTCTTTCCTTTTCCAATACCTTTATCTTTAAGTCTTGATAATGATGGAATTACAAAGATTGGTGGTTGAATACCTTGTTTGTATAATTCTCTTGAAAGAATAATTTGTCCTTCAGTGATATATCCTGTAAGGTCAGGAATTGGGTGAGTAATATCATCTTCAGGCATTGTTAAAATAGGAATTTGTGTAATTGATCCTGGTCTTCCTTTAAGTCTTCCGGCTCTTTCATAAATTGTTGAAAGGTCAGTATATAGGTAACCTGGATATCCACGACGTCCTGGAACTTCTTTTCTGGCTGCAGAAACTTCACGAAGTGCTTCAGCATAATTTGTAAGGTCAGTTAAGATTACCAAAAACATGCATTCCTTTTTTTCAAACGCTAAATATTCTGCACAAGTAAGAGCCATACGAGGAGTTGCAATTCTTTCGATTGCAGGGTCATTAGCAAGGTTCATAAATAGAACAGCTCTATCTATCGCACCAGTTTTTGTAAAGTCATCAATAAAGAATTGAGCTTCTTCAAAAGTAATACCCATTGCACCGAATACTACGGCAAATTTTTTTCTCCACCACCTAGTACTCTTGCTTGTCTAGCAATTTGTGCTGCTACATTGTTATGAGGAAGACCTGAACCTGAGAAAATAGGTAATTTTTGTCCTCTAACTAATGTATTAAGCCCATCTATTGTAGAAATACCTGTTTGAATAAATTCTGAAGGATAGTCTCTTGATACAGGGTTAATTGGAGAGCCGTTAATATCAATCTTCATTTCAGGAATAATCTTAGGTCCTTTATCAATAGGATTACCAAGTCCGTCAAAGATTCTACCAATCATATCTTCAGAAACACCAAGTTCAAGTGGATGACCTAAAAAAATCTACAAGTTGTATCTCTTAAGTTAATTCCTGATGAGCCTTCAAACAATTGAACCATTGCTTTATCGCCATTAATTTCAAGAACTTTTCCTCTTCTCTTTTCTCCGTTTTGAAGTCTAACTTCAACTAACTCTTCGTACTTAACTCCTTCAACACCTTCAACAACCATCAAAGGTCCTACTACTTCTTTTACTGTCTTATACTCTTTAAGCATTAGAGTTACCTCCTTCGCTTATTAATTTTTCAATATCAGCTTTAACTGTTTCAAATAATGTGTCAAATTTTTCTAATTCATTTTCAGAAATATTTTTACTTCTTGTTATTCCTTCACGAGAATTAATCTTCAAAATTTCATCAAGATAAACACCTGAATTTAAAGCTTTTTTTAGCTTCTTCATAGAATCCTAAAATAACTTCTAACATTTTGAATTGTTTTGGAAGTGAACAATAAGTATCAACTTCATGGAAAGCATTTTGTTGTAAGAAATCTTCTCTTAAAGACTTAGCAACTTCAAGCTTTAATTGATCTGCTTCTGAAAGTGAATCTCTACCTACAAGACGTACAACTTCTTGTAAATTAGATTCTTCTTGTAAAAGTGCCATTGATTGAATTCTATGTTCTGAGAATTTTTTTATTTATATTTTCATCCATAAATTTATCCATTTTTATGTTGATATAATGAATAAGAGTTCAACCAGTTAATAGCTGGGAAATGTCTTCTGTATGACAATGCATAGTCAAGTCCCCAGAATACTTTTACAATTCTAAGTGTAGCTTGTGAAACTGGTTCAGAAATATCTCCACCTGGAGGAGAAACAGCTCCGATTACAGTTAAAGCACCTTCTCTATCTTCACCTAAACATTTAACAAATCCAGCTCTTTCATAGAAGTCTGCAACTCTTGATGCAAGATATGCAGGGTAACCTTCGTCACCAGGCATTTCTTCAAGACGACCAGACATTTCACGAAGTGCTTCTGCCCAACGAGATGTTGAGTCAGCCATAAGTGCTACTGAATATCCCATATCTCTAAAGTATTCCCCAATAGTAATACCTGTATATATAGAAGCTTCACGAGCAGCTACTGGCATGTTAGAAGTATTTGCTATAAGAACTGTTCTTTTCATAAGTGATTCGCCAGTCTTAGGGTCAATAATTTCTGGGAATTCCATAAGAACATCAGTCATTTCGTTTCCACGTTCTCCACAACCTACATAAACAACAATTTCTGCATCTGCCCATTTAGCAAGTTGGTGTTGAACAACTGTTTTTCCTGAACCGAAAGGTCCTGGAATAGCAGCAGCTCCACCCTTTGCAACTGGGAAGAAAGTATCTATAATTCTTTGACCTGTTACAAGCGGTCTAACTGGATCCAATTTTCTTGAATATGGACGTCCACGACGAACTGGCCATTTTTGAATCATATTTAATTCTTTAATTCCATTTTCAGTTTCAATTTTGCAGATAATTTCATCAACAGTATGTTCTCCTGAATTAATTTCTACAATTTTACCACTTACTGATGGTGGAACCATAATCTTGTGAGAAACAACTGATGTTTCTTGTACTGTACCGATTACATTTCCTTCTGAAACTTCATCTCCAACATTTACTGTTGGTACAAAATCCCATTTCTTTTCTCTATTTAATGGTAATACACTTACACCTCTTAAAAGAAAATCTCCTGCTTTCGCTTGAAGAGCTTCAAGAGGTCTTTGAATACCGTCGAACATTTGTTCTATCATTCCAGGTCCAAGTTCAATAGAAAGTGGACTACCTGTTGATACTACAACATCTCCAGGTCCTATACCAGTTGTTTCTTCATAAACTTGGATTGAGGCTTTGTCGCCTCTCATTTCTATAATTTCTCCAATGAGCTTATTATCAGAAACTTCAACAACATCATATACGTTCGCATCTTCCATACCTTCTGCAACTACAAGAGGTCCGGAAACTTTAATAACTTTACCGACTTTCAATATAAGCCCTCGCTTTCTATAATATATTTGATCCAACAGCTTTTTCAACATTCTTGTTGATATTATCTAAGCCTATATTCAAACTACCTCTGTTGCTAGGTATTAAAATTACTGCTGGAATAACTTCATTGTTATATCTTTGAATAGTTTCTGGAATTTCTTGTGCTAATTGTTCTGTAACAAAAAAATAATTCCATATTCTTCTTTTGCTAGTTTGTCAATAATTCTTCTGGCCTCATTACCTTCGATTGCAGTAAATACATGAACTCCAAGAGCTCTAAAGGCAAGAACTGAATCCTTATCGCCAATTACAGCTATCTTATACATAAACTTCACGCAACCTTTCCTTAATAAAATCAGCAGATAATCCATTGACTTTTTCCTACTAAAATAAGTCTTAAGTTCTTAATTTCCAATTCTTTAGCAAAAAGGAAACTAAAAAAATAACTTCTGCTCCATAATGGATGGATTTAGCTTTTTCTTACAATTTCAACTAAATAGTCATCCATACTTTTTTTCAAAAACTATTAAGAGAATTAGTATTTTTTTATACTCTTCAACGATTTTTAGAAAGAACTCTACCAATTTTATATGCTTTTTAGCTTAATAGGTAAAATTTCTATATCTTCATAGAACATATCTAAAAATCTTATCAGTTTCAATATCTCCACCTTTAATTAAAACTTTTTCTAAAGTTTCCTTTACTTGATTTTTGTTTTTCTACATCTTATGAAAGTTCTAAGATTTATAAAATCAATCATAGCTTTTAAAATATTCTGTAATCATTTCAAGTTTAAATTCTTCAGCTAAACTTAAAAACTTTTTTTCAAAAATATTTTTTTATCTATAAAGATATCAATGTCTTGAGGGTCCTTAGTAGTTTCAAAGAAATCTAAACATTCCTTAAAAATCTTTGGATAATCCCTCATCATTCTTTAAAGCTAATTCTCTAAATGCTTCAATTTCATTTCCATCCAACATACAATACATGGAGTCAAATTTTTTTCTTTTTAAAATATTTTTCTTTTACCAAAACTTTTTAAGTTATGATAATCATATTTACAAGAAAGTATTTCAACTAAGGACTTCTCTGGAGAAATTTCCATTGCCTCTTTGTATGTCTTATTCAAAACTTCTGATAAAACCTGTTCATAATTCTCTGGTCTATCTAGTTTTTGAAAGTTCGCTTGAATAAGAAGTTTCATTTAGCAACTTAATTGCATCTTCAAGATTTTTTTGCATCTGCAAGTCTTTGAAGTTGTTGTTTAGTAAGGAGTTTTTTTCTCAGCATGACGAATTCTAACACTTGATTGGATAAAAATTTTCTCTATCCATATTACACCTCCTATTAACTAAATAACTTTTCTGCTACTTCTTGTTCCAAGTCTTCCTTTACTAAATCTATTAAACTTGAAAATTCGTTATTTAAAATTATTTTTTTCCATTTCTTAGTGAAAATCCACTTTCAACAGTATCTTCTGAAACCCTAATTCCAAATAATTTTTTTCTCCTGCAAGTTTCTTTTCACTTTCTGTAAGAATAATTTCACTATCTTCTTTAACTTCTAATTTTTTTAGAGAATTTTTCTACAAAACTTAAATAATCTTCATGATTTAATGTTTTTTTAATTTTTTTCTTTAGTCAATTCAAAAAAACTTTATTTATCATTTCTTGTTTTTGCAAACCAAAACCATATCTCTTGCTGTTAAACTTGAGTTTGAGATTATTCTATCTTTAGATTGTGCGCCCTCTACTTTTTGCTTTTTCAACTATCTTGTCAGCATTTTTTTGAGCTTCACTTTCTGTTTTTCCAACAAGATCTGCAACTTCACTTTTTAGCATCTTCTACTATTTTTTTGATTCATTTTCAGCATCTTGAAGGATTTCATCTATTATATTGTCCAAATTAGACATTCAATCACATCCTTTTTTTATTTTTATTTAATGCTTTTTTTATTTGAATGCAACGCTTGAAAGTAGTAAGAATGACATTGCAAATGCTAAGATTGCGTAAGTTTCAACCATTACTGCAAGGATAATACCTTTTGTTTGATGTTCTTCGTTTTTAGCTAAGATATTAATACCTGCAACAGCAACTCTTGCTTGGTAATAAGCTGATTTTAATCCAACGATACCAACTGGTAATGAAACCATAACATAGTATAAACCTTCAACTAAGCTCATATCTACTCTTAATTTAAACATTATGAAAAGTCCAATTACAAATCCGTAAAGTCCTTGTGTACCTGGTAATAATTGTAATACCATTGCTTTACCAAATTTTTCTGGTTCATCAATAACTAATCCTGCAGCAGCTTCCCCTGCCATTTGAACACCTCTTGCAGATCCAATACCTGCTAATAATACAGCTAGTGCTGCTCCTAATATACCAAATACAACTCCACCATTTTGTGCTAATACAGCCATAAAATCTTTCATAACAAAATCTCCTTTTCGTTTGTTTTTTTATTTTTTTAGAATTATTTTACTTCTATATATTTATTTTTCACTTCTAAATTTCTTGAACGCTTTTCCGCCACCTTCATAGAATTTACTGAAAAATTCTACATACATAAGTCTTGAAGTATGAACATAAGCTGATAAGAAACTTAAGAATATATTAAATAATTGAGCAAATACGAAAACTATCACTCCAAAAATAATGCCTACAATTCCTCCGCCTACAAGCATTTTTTTACGATAATATTAATTGCTACAGCAATAAATCCACCTGCAAGTCCAAGAGCCATAAGTCTTAAATATGAAACAAAATCACCTATATATGAAGTTATTCCATATAGTGAATATAATCCACCAGCTATTCTTCCGGCAATGCTTTTTGAATCTCTAGCTCCGAATGCAATGATTCCTAACATACCAACTATCATTCCATAAAATGCTATTGTATTTACTATACTTGGAAGTGTTATTACCTTTCCAACAATAACTAAAATAACAGTTGTCAAAGTTAAGTACCAAAGGAATACATCGTAGAATGCATCCATAGGATTACCGTTTTTTTAATTAAAACATATGCTTTCATTCCTAATCCAAAAAGCTAAATGTACTCCACCAAATGCTAAAGATAACATCAAAACAGTCATAAAGTCTTTTTGATGAGTCCAATATTTGAGTTGGTAAAGTAATCAAATCACCGAAAGCTGAACCGTAAATTAATCCCCATATCATAGTTGAAAAAAACTAAGGGCAAAGAAAAAAATTTTAAAAAAATTTCTTTGTTGAATCATTAAACTTCAATGTCATTAATGCTATTCCTGAACCAACAAATAAAAATCAATCCATAAGCAAAGTCTGCAACCATCATTCCAAAGAATATCCAATAAAATATTGATAATATAAATGTAGGATCGACTTCATCATATTTTTGGAAGAGCATACATTTTTTTGTAACTGATTCAAAAAGTGATGCTATTTTTATTATTCTTTAAGATGATTGGAACATCCGGATCATCTTTTTTTAGCATCTTCAATTTCCAGATAAACCTTAGATGCTGAAAGTTTTTTTCAAGCAGTTCCTTATAATTATTCTCTTTATCAGCAGGAATATATCCTTGGATAATATCTAGCTTATCAGTAGCTTTTAAAATTTGAAACCACTGTATTTCTAAGAGATAAATTTTGATAGTACTCATAAACACTTTGCATCTTTTTGAAGATTAACTGTAAATTTTTTTAATTTCATCAGTCAACTTAGAATTTTTCTTCTTCTAAGATTTTCTTTTTCATCTTCTAGTCTTTGAATTTCTTCAGAAACTATACCTTTAATTTCAAGATTAACTTCAGAAAAAAACTATTTAATCTTAAATTTTTCATAAACTGCTTCTTTTTCAAGCTGATTTGTAAAGATAATACAATATGAATTTCTACCAACAATATCTATTTCTTCAAAAATATGTTGATTTTTAAATCAACTATTGAAGTTCTAAATTTTTTTCAAGACTCTTTGTTGGCAAGTATCCCATAATGAATTTTTAACTTCCTAAATGAATTCAAATCTTCAATAGGTTCTTTAATAGACTTCAAGGTGATATCTCTTTGATGGAATTGTCTATGGCTGTAATCTTTTGATTATTTGAATCAATCTTTTTACTAATCTCACTCAATTCATTAAAAATCTGTAATATAATCATAAGAATTAGCCTCTTTTTTTCAAGTTCATTAAATGTATAAACTACGGGACCTTTCTTCAAAGCGGATAAACCTTTTTTTCCTTCTCAACGAATCTCCCTACATAATCAATCATCCATTTTATTCTTGTAGATTCTTCTACATAGTTATTACCTACTGTAGATACTTCTACATCTTTAAGATAATCAAATTCCTCAATAGGATCAGATTTCGAAAAGTTAACATAACCAAATCTTTGAAGTTCTTCTAGCAATCGCTTTCTCTCAGCTTCAAAAGCAAACAAAGTGAATTTCTTCATCTTAACTATTGCCATTTACACTCACAATCCTCTCTACTATTGAATTAACCACAGATTCTAACTTTTTGTCGTCAACAGATTTAATGAGATCCACGTCAATCCTAGCTTTTTCAATAACAGGTTTTGCTAACATTTCTCCCTCATTAATTAAGCTAAACTTGATTTCTTCGGCTTTTTTATTAGCATCACTAATAACTTTTTCAGAAATGCTTTCACATTCTTTTTCTGAATTCTTCTTCAAAGCAATAGCTTGTTGTTTAGCTTCATCAAGTAAAGATTTCGCTTTCATCTCTGCTTCTTTAACTCTGTTTATAGCATCAGTAGTCATTTCATCACCTCCTAATATTGAACGATACTTTAAATTTAAATTAAAAAAATAACATTTTTCATAACTATTACAAAAAAATTTTTATAATTAATACCAATTTAAAACACCATTTTTTTATGTTACGATAAAACAAAGTTGAATTTTTTTCAAAAAAATCAAAAAAATTCTCCCCCATTTTAATCATAGGATTATTATAAACCTTTTTTTGATTTATTTCAAGTGTTTTTTTATAAAAAAAATCTTTTTTTCACAAACATTATTTTTTTAATAGACTAAAACATAAAATTTACGTTATTTTTTTCCTATGTTTAATATATTATAAAAAAATCAATTTATATCAGTGATAAATAAGAAAGAATACTGTTAATAAATGCTTAAATTTCAATAAAAAAACTCAACTTTTTTTATGACAGTATTCCAGCTTATTTTTTTATCATAAATATCTTTTTATTTAAAAAAATTTTTTTATTTTTTTGTTTTTTTATTCCACTTATAATATGATAAATAACCAATATTGGATGGTAAATCAACATTCTAGGGCCAGAAAATTTCATTATCTTTTTGATTTTTTTCTTTCATTTGTGGACTATAGCATGGAGTTTTACAATTTGCGCAAAAAGTTTTTAGTTTCCATATATCTACAATGGTCAATCCTTTTTCAGAGAATATTCTAAAACTTCTTTACATTCATCACATAATTCTCCATTTTTTGTGATTTTTTTCTTGCAATAGAGTCTTATCATTTCTGTTATTACTTTTTTTCTCTATTTCTTTTCTTTTTCTATATTTTTTTACTCATATGTCTATTCTTTAAATTCTATAATTTGCCTTTCAATATCTACTTTTTGCATTTACTCCAAAAGGAATTATACATCTTGGAGTGCTGTGTCCCACATTTATATTATATACAATGGATAAATCTTTGTTTTTTTATTTCATCTAAAAAGAATTTGTTTATACTCTTCATAATACTCTTCATTTTGTGGCTTTCCGATAATCAAACCTGAAACAACATCAAATATTCCATATTCTTCAAGTTTAAGAATCATCTTTCTAAATAGCTCAGGTTTAGGTTTTTTCTTCGCTTGTTTCAAGAAGTAGAATCTTATCACTCCACTCATCTAAATTTGGAAATATTTCATATTTTTTTACACAGATATACTGAATCTTCATATCTTGTATTATCAAAAAAATATCAAATATAGACTCTAGACATCCTCCCAATATTTTTACCTTCAAATTTTTGCACTTCCTCTTAATAATTCAAATCCTCTATTAGGATGTTCTGCCATAGAAATTCCAATACCATTTTTTTACTAAAGTCTTCTCTCTCATTATACCAAACATCACTAGGAAATATTTTTTTAATTTTTTTCCATAAGTAATTAATTCTTCAAAGAAATGCTTAGAATAAGATAACATTTCATTTGATAATTCACAAATATCAGGTAAAAAAATGCTTGACCATAAAATGTTTTTTTATTCCTACTTTATTAAGCATGAAATGATTAATTGTTGTATCAGAAAAAAACCTAAAAATATTTTTCTGCTTTACTGCCATTTCTAATTCATTATTTTTCAAACAGATAAGGCAATAATCTATAAGTATCATCTCCTCCTATTGCACATAATATCATATCAATTGAATCATCATTAAAAGCATCTATTAAATCTTTTTGCTCTTGCTTTTTGGGTTATTTTTTTAAAAATTCAATACCCTTTGTTGAGTTAGGTAAAAATTCAACTTCTATTCCATATTTTTTTAAGTCTTTCAATTCCAATTCTAACTTCATGAGAGACAAAATCTTCGCCCAATATCCCACTAGATAAACTTACAACGCCTATTTTTTTCTTACCTTCATATAGTCCTCCATAGAAAAATCAGCTAATAACCGACCATAAGGGTCGGTTATTACGCTCGATTATTTTAAATTTATTCTATTTACACTTTTTTTCGATTAAGTTTATGATATAGTAACCTTTTGTATCTCCCTTTCTTGGAAGAGTTGTACTACCTGGATTTAACACAGTTATTCCATCAACTCTTTCTCTTATATGCACATGAGTATGTCCAAAAAGAGCATAGTCCGCTCCAACTTCTTTAGCTTTTTTTCAACTATTTTATCAATACCATTATCAACATCATAATTATGACCATGAGTTAAAAAGAATTTCTTTCTTCTAATTTCTAAAACTAATTCTTCTGGTACATCTTTTGAATTCTCATCACAGTTTCCAGCAACTGCATAAATTTCCATTCCAGTTATTTGTTCAATTTTTTTCGCATCTGAAGCATAATCTCCAAGATGTAGAACTATATCAACCTTATTTCTTTGTAAGCTATATGCTACTGGAAGTACAATTCCATGAGTATCACTAACAACTGCTATTATCATATTTATCACCCTAAAAATATTTTTTTAAATCTTCTAATGCTCTTTTTTCTATGACTAAATTTATTTTTTTCTTCAGGCTCAATTTCTGCCAAAGTTTTTGTCCATATTTTTCTGGAACGAAAATCTTATCATATCCAAAGCCATTTTTCTCCACGTTCTTCTAATGAAATAGTACCCTTTAAGATACCCTTTGCAACATATTCTTCTCCGTTTTTCATCAACAAAAAAACCATTACTGTTTTTAAAATATGCGCTCCTATCTGTTTTTACCTTCAAGATTTTTTTAAAAGTTTTTTTCTATTCGCATCACTATCTCCATGCTCTCCAGCATATCTTGCAGATAGAACTCCTGGCTCTCCATTTAAAGCATTTACAAAAAGTCCAGTATCATCAGCTAAAAACAGCATATGAACAGTATTCTCTTAACTTTTCTGCTTTAAGTTTCGAGTTTCCTTCAAGTGTATCATAAATTTCTTCAAATTCTTCAGTAACACCTAATTCACTTTTTAGTTACTATTTCAAAATCATATTTATTTAAAATATCAAATATTTCTTTAATTTTTATTCTTATTATCTGTAGATAATGCTACCTTTTTTTCATTAAACTAACCTTTCTAAAAATTAATTCATTGAATTTTTTTGAGGATTTCCCTTACCTTTAGAAGCCTTCATACATTGTCCCATTAAGAATCCTAAAGCTCTATCTTTTTCCGTTCTTATAGTCTTCTATTGAAGATGGATTATTCTTTAAAACTTCTTCAACTATCTCAATTAATGCGCTGTCATCAGAAATTTGGATTAATCCTCTTTCTTCAACAACTTTTTAGTGGATCAAAATCTCCTTCTTCAAATAATTCTCTAAGAAGTTTTTTTACCAACATTAGCATTAATTTTTATTTTTCTTTTACTAATTTTTAATAGACTTGCAAAAGATTCGATATTTAATGGAATTTCTTCAAATTCAATTTCTAAATCTTTAACTCTTCTTAACACATCAGAAAGTAACCAGTTTGATACTAGAGTTGCATCATCAACCTTTTGAACAACTTTTTTTCAAAAATATTCAGATAAATATTTATTTTTGAGTTAATACATTTGCATCATATTCTGAAAGTTTGTATTCACTTAAAAATCTATTTTTTTCTTATTCTTTGGAAGTTCTGGCATTCTTTCTTTAATTTTTTTCAACAAAAATCTTTTTTTCAAGTTTGATATAAGGAATATCAGGCTCAACACTAAATCTATAATCATTTCCTTCTTCTTTATGACGCATAATTATAGTTTCTAGCTTTGATTCATCCCAACGTCTTGTTTCCTTTTCGCCAACTATTTTATTATTAACATTTTCTATATGTCTTTTTTGTTCATATTCCATAGCACGAAGTGCAGCCTTAAATGAGTTTAAGTTTTTTAATTTCAGTAATTTTTAGTTTTAAAACCACTTTCTTCATCAACAACATTTAAGTTTACATCACAACGAAGAGATCCTTCTTCCATTTTAACATCTGAAATTCCAAGATACTTAATTGTTTCTTTTAAATTTGTTAAAAACGCAATAGCTTCTTCAGGACTATTCATATCAGGTTCTGATACAATTTCAATTAGTGGAACTCCAGCTCTATTATAGTCCATAAGAGTATGACCACTTTCATTATGAATTGATTTTTCCAGTATCTTCCTCAATATGAATTCTTTGTAATCTAAGTTTTTTTAACTCCATTTTTCAGTATCAATTTCAATATATCCATTTTTTTACAAATAGGAGTTCTCTCTTGAGTTATCTGATAACCCTTAACTAAGTCAGGATAAAAAAATATTTTTTTCTATCCATTTTCATATCCATAGAAATTTTCACAATTAAAGGCATTACCTGCCATAATTGCATATTCAATAGCTCTTTTTATTTATTCTTGGAAGAGTTCCGGGATGACCCTAAACATGTAGGACATACATTAGTATTTGGAGGACAACCATATTCATTTTTTACAACCACAGAACATTTTTTTGTATCAGTTTGTAATTCAACGTGAATTTCAAGTCCTATTATTGTCTTTAAACTCATATTAAAGCCCCCTTTCAAAATTCATTGCAAGATTTAATAATTTTTTTCATCATCAAATCTCTTAGCTATAAATTGAACGCTTCCGCCAATTTTCTTAAGATTTAAAGGAACAGAAATAGCAGGAAGACCTGCAAAGTTAACTGGAACATTAAAAAGTATCTCCAGCATAAGATTTTAAAGCATTATCCTTTTTCAGCACCTATCTTACCAGGAAGACAAGTAGTTGTTGGAGTTAAAAATAAAATCATATTCTGTAAGAACTTTATTTACTTCTTTACTAATCAAATCTCTAACTTTCAAACCTTTTTTTATAAAGTACTTGGTTATTAGAACTTGCTAAATAGAAAGTTCCCATTGCAATTCTTCTTTGAACTTCTTCTCCAAAACCTTCACTTCTTGTATTTGTAAATAATTCTCTTGTTGAGTCATAATTTTTCAGTTCTATATCCATATCTGATACCGTCAAATCTAGACATATTACTTGAAACTTCTGCACTCATAACAACATTATATACATTTGTTGAATGTTTAATATATTTAAAATCTACTTCTTCGATTATTGCTCCTCGATTCTTTAAATTTTTCGATAGCTTTTTTTATAATCACTTAGAACAACATCATCAATTTCATATTCTTCAATATTAGAAACAGTAGCAATTTTTAGTCCTTTGATTGAAAAGTTATTATCTTCTTTAAAATCAACAGTATCTCTCATAGTAACTGCATCCATCTTATCAACTCCACCAATTGTATTTATTACAGGTAAAATTGATTTAACATCATTTGATAAAATACCAACTTGGTCTAAACTGCTTGCCATTGAAACAACACCATATCTTGAAATCATTCCATATGTTGGTTTGTAACCTACACAAGCACAGAAAGACGCAGGATTTCTTACAGAGCCACCTGTATCAGAACCTAAACTAATCATCGCAAGGTCAGCACTTACACTACTTGCAGAACCAGAAGATGATCCTCCAGGGATTAAACTCTCATCTAGAGGGTTTTTTTGTTGCTCCAAAATAAGAAGTTTCACCTGAACCTCCCATTGCAAATTCATCCATATTAACTTTCCCTAAGATTACAGCATCTTCTTCTAAAAGTCTGTCAATAATTGTAGCATTAAAAAAATCGGAGAATAATTTTTCTAAAAATTTTTTTGAGCCACATGTATTTTTTTATATCCCTTAACTAAAAATATTGTCCTTAATGGAAACAGAAATTCCAAAAAGAGATCCTAATTTTTTTCTTTATTCTTTAATTTATTATTTAAAAATTCAACTCTTTCCATAACTTTTTTTCTTTTTGAAAAAAATCAAGGAAAAATATTTAATTCTTTTTTTATCTTCAATTCTCTTTATAACATCATTATAAAAAGGAAACTAGGTCCACTTTACCACTGATAAAATCTTCTCTTATACTTAAAATATCCATTATTTCACAACCCTTTGTAATCTAAAAATATCCATACTCTTTGTCACTTGCATTTAAAAGCGCATCTTCTCTTGAAATACTTTCTTCAACAACATCTTCTCTCAACGGGCTGTTGTGTTCTACAACTATTTCTAGTTCTTCACATTCTGAAGTATCAAGTTCCATAATTTCATTAGCAAAAAAACAAGAACATCATCAAACTTTTTTTAGCAATAACATCAAGTTCGTTTTCTTCTACATTCAAGTTTGCAAGATAATAAATTTTCTTTACTTCTTCCTTACTAACCATAAAAAAATCTCCTATCTGAAATATTAATTCTTAAGTATTATTTTAACACATTTTTTTACCAAAAAAACAAAAAAAGGCTGATTTTTTTAAAAACAGCCATATTCCTTATTTAAACAGTATATTTCAACTTTCTTTTCATATTTAATTTTTTTAATCTTTTTTTAATTTGAGTTTCCTTAACCTTTGGCTCCTCAATTTTTTTGACTCATCTTTCTATATTCAGTCTTAAAAATATGTCAAAATAGATTCAAAGCTTTTTATTTAAAAACTTCGTTATCAGATAGATTTAAATCTTCTAAAGCTCTATCAATTAAATTCTCATGGAATTCATCGTGAATCTTTAAAAATATCTCTTGCCTTATCAGTTATCTCAACTCTAACAACTCTTCTATCTTCTTTATCCACATATTTTGTTAAATATCCTTTTTTTAATAAGTCTACTTGCATTTACTGAAAGAGTTCCCTTTGTAACTAACATTGCATCTGCAATATTTCCAATTGTATTATTTTTCAATCTTTGAAACATTTTCAAGCAGATGAACTTCATACATTGTTAAAAGGTACTCCCTTTTTCTTTCATGTATTTTTTTCTTGTATATATAATATGAAATTAAATAAATCGACTAATAATTCATTTAATGTCTGTCTGGTTTTTGCACTCCGCCATTTTCATCCTCCTAAATTCTATTAAAAGTATATAATAGTATTTTCTTTTAGTCAATATACAAAATCAATATAGTTGTTTTTTTCATTAAATTTATATATAATTACAATATGAAAAACTATAGAAAACAACTTAAATATACAAGAGATTAAACAAAAATCTAAAGTATGAACATGATATTGAAATTTTTGACAGTATTGATTCAACAAATAAATATCTAAAATCAAAAAAATAAATGAAAAAATATGGTACTATTGTTATCAGTAATGAGCAGACAAATGGTTATGGAAAAAAAGAGTAGACAATTTATGTCTAATAAAGATATTGGAATATATATGTCTATTTTTAATCAATCCAAATTGCTTAATAGAGGAGAGTTTAAAAAAATCACAATTTTAACCAGTGTCGCTATTCTTTCAGCAATAAAATCTGTTTGTAATTTAGATGTAAAATTAAAATGGGTCAATGATATAATTCTAAATGATTTAAAGGTCGGTGGCATTCTATGCGAAAGTCAAATTAACCTTAATACTAACATCATTGACAATATGATCGTAGGAATTGGAATAAATGTAAAAAAATTTGATTTTTCCTTCAAGTTTAAAAAAATATTGCAACATCAATAGAAAATAATATAAATAATAATATTTCAAGAAACAAACTGATTTCTGAAATAATTAATTTCTTTGATTCATATTTTTTTAGAAAAGGAAGATTATCTTAAAATCTACAAAGAAAATTCTTATGTACTTGGAAAAGAAATATCAGTAATTCAAAATGATGAACAATTCAATGCAAAAGCTATTGATATTGATGATAACGGCTCTTTAATAGTCCAAGCCCAAGATAAAATAATCAAATTAATTAGTTCAGATATAAGTATAAGATAACTCTTATACTTATATCTTTTTTTAATTTCCTACAGAACAGATTATTTCCCCACTACAAACAACCTTATTTTTTCTACCATTGCGCAAACATCAGCAATATAGATATTTGCTTTACTATTAACTAGTTTTACCTTCAAAGTAAGTACATCTCCTGGTAGAACCATTTGTTTAAATCTCATTTTATTAATTCCAGCAAAATAACCAATTTTACCTTTATTTTTCCTCTTTACTAAGAAGTAAAACACAGCCAGTTTGAGCCAAAGCCTCAACAATTAAAAACTCCTGGCATAACATGTTTATTAGGAAAATGTCCCATAAACTGCATTTCATTAGCACTTACACATTTTTGTTCCAACTATCTCAGTTTTTTTCTTCATTAATGAAATCAATTCTATCTACAAGTAAAAAAACGGATATCTATGTGGTATTATTTCTTGAATTTCATTTGAATTATAAACCATATTAGTCCTCCCATTTTTTTCAAGATTATACTTGCATTATGTCCACCGAAACCTAAGGAATTACTCATAGCATATTTAATATTCTTTTTCTAATCCCTTATTTTTTTAACGATATTCAAATCACATTCTTCATCAATTTCATTTGAATTTAATGTTGCAGGAATATATGAATTTTTTTAATGCTAATGTTGTAATTAAAGCTTCAACAGCTCCACTTGCCCCAAGCAAATGTCCTGTAGCAGATTTTTGTAGAACTAACTAATACATCTTTAAAGTTTTTCGCCAAAAAGCATATTTTTATTGCCAATGTTTCTGACTTGTCGTTTAAAGGAGTACTTGTTCCATGAGCATTGATATATCCGATATCTTTTGCTTCAATTCCAGCATCACTAATAGCATTTAACATTGCTTTCCCAGCACCACTACCATCACTTAAAGGAGCAGTAATATGATTAGCATCACAAGAATTTCCATAACCTACAACTTCAGCATAAATTTTAGCATTACGTTTTAAAGCATGTTCTAATTCTTCAAGCACTAAAACTGCACTTCCCTCTCCCATTACAAAACCATTTCTTTTCTTTGTCAAAAGGAATACTAGCTCTATTTTTTTATCTGTACTTTCACTTAAAGCTCTCATACTAGCAAATCCCGCTACAGCAAGTGGTGTTATTGATGCTTCACTTCCCCCAGCAAAAACAATATCCATATATCCATCTCTAATTTTCAAAAAGCTTTCTCCAATGGCATTTGTTCCAGCAGCACAAGCAGTAACAACACTACTACAATATCCTCTTGCATCCAAGTCAATCGCTACAGTTCCTGCTGCAATATTAATTAATGCCATAGGAATAAAATATGGAGATACTCTACTTGGACCCTTTTTCGTTCAATACATTTTCACAATTTGAAATAGTTTCAATTCCTCCTATTCCACTTGCTAGGATAACTCCAGTTCTATCTCTATCAAAAATCTTGAAGATTAGAATCTTCAAAAGCTTGTTTTGTTGCTATTCTTGCAAACTTTACAAAACGATCATTAAATTTCAAATCACGTTTATTGTAATATTTTTCAAAATCTAAATCCTTAATTTCAGCAGCAAGTTTTACCTTATGTTCACTTGTGTCAAAGAGAGTAATCTCATCAATTCCACATTTTTCCATTTTCTATAGAATTCCAAAGTTCTTCTTTATCATTCCCAATTGGTGAAACAACACCCAATCCACTTATAACAACTCTTCTTTTCATATCACACCTACATTATCATTCCACCGTCAACATTTATTACTTGACCTGTTATATATTTTGATTCATCACTAACTAAAAAATTAACTAAATTTGCAACGTCCTCTGGACTTCCCATCTTATTCATAGGGATTGATTTTAAAACACTTTCTTTAACAGTTTCAGAAAGTTGATCTGTCATTTCAGTTTCTATAAAACCAGGAGCAACTGCATTACATCTAACATTTAAGGAAACTAATTCTCTAGCAACAGATTTAGTTAAACCTAAAATTCCTGCCTTACTTGCGGCATAATTAACCTGTCCAATATTCCCAGAAAGTCCAACTACACTTGAAATATTAACAATTACACCAGATTTTTTTGTTTCATCATAATTCTTGAAACATTTTTTTAATACAATTAAAGCATCCTTTTTAGGTTAACATCTATTACCTTGTCAAAATCTTCTTCACTCATTCTTAAAATTAATGTATCTCTTGTAATACCAGAGTTATTTACTAAAAACATCTACTCTACCCATTTCTTTTTACAACTTCTTTTAAACATGAGTTCAACTTCTTCAAAATTTGAAATATTACATTTATATAAAAGAACTTTAACATTATATTCTTCACATATTTTTTTACTTCAAGAGCTTTTTTTCGTAGTCAGAATTATAGTTTATTACTACATCATATCCTGATTGGGCAAGTTTAATAGAAATAGCTTTTACCTATTCCACCACTTCCTCCTGTAACTAATGCAACCTTATTCATTTAATAATTCAACCACCTTTCCAACGGACTCAAGATTTTCAACTGAATAAATATTCACATCTGGATTAATTTGTTTTACCAGACCACTTAAAACTTTTTCCAGGTCCTATTTCTATAAAAAGTATCTACACCATTTTCAATCATAAACTCAATGCTTTGCATGAATTTTTACACTTGACTTAATTTGATTTTTTTCAAAAGGATTTTTTTACATCCTCATCACTTGTCTTTCCAACAGTATTAAATACTATTTTTTTATTTGGCTCTTTAAAATCAACCTCTTTTAATACAGTGAATAATTCCTCACTTGCATTATTTAAATAACTTGAATGAAAAAGCTCCACTTACATTTAGTTTTTTTAGACTTATATCCTAAATCTTTTAACTTTAAAATAGCTTCATCTATTCCTTCCATACTTCCTGTAATTACAATCTGTTTTTGGACTGTTATAATTTGCTATTTCTACATTTTTTTATATCTTTAATTACATCTTCAATTACTTTTTGCTTCACAACTAAAAAAATCGCAGCCATACCAGTATTTTTTTAGGAACAGCATTAGACATTATTTCACTACGCTTTCTAACAAGCTCAAAAACATCTTTTACAGATAGTGCATCACTATATGCTAAAGCTGTATATTCCCCTAAACTCAATCCTGCTGCATACTCACAATCAATGCCATGGCTTTTTTTAAAACTTTAGCTATTCCTAAAGATACTGCGACTAAACATGGTTGGGCATTTAGAGTATTATTTAAGTCTTCAGCAGGACCTTCAAAACAAATTTTTTGTAAATTTGAAGGTAAATATTCAAATACTTCTTTAAATGCCGAACTGTCTGCCAATTCTTTTTCCCATTCCTACATATTGAGCGCCTTGACCGGCAAATAAAAATGCTATCTTCATATAATCACCTCAATTCATTATTAGCTTCAGAAACCAATTCTGAAATTAATTCTTTAACAGTTGTTATCTTATCAATTCTATAAGCATTAGTCCCTGAAAATATTAGTCCATTATCTATATCACCTTTAACAGCATTTATCAAAGCTTCTGTTATACAATAAACTGTATTTTTAGGATTACATGGTAAAATACAATCAACACAATATCTAACAGGAATTCTACCATCTTTATCCAATCTTTCTGTGAATTTATTTCTTATTGCCCTTCCAGGAAATCCTGCTGGGCTTTTTAACAATAACAATATCTTCTTTTTGTAGCTTTTTACAAACATATCTTTGTATTTTTTTCATGAGCATCACATTCTTCTGTAGCAATAAATCTAGTTCCCATTTGAACACCACTTGCACCTTGCTTCACATATTTTTGCAATGTCCTTTCCAGTATAAATACCACCAGCTACAAAAATTGGAATTTTTTGATTATATTTTTCTTCATAATTAACAACTAATTTCAAACAGTCTTCTAAAATTTCATCAATACTTTCACAAGTATCATTTAAAATATCATCTTTTTTTAAAACCAAGATGACCTCCGGCTTCACTTCCTTCAATAACTACAAAATCAGGAATCTTATTATGATGTTGATCCCATCTTCTTAATATTAGATTTAAAAGCCTTTCCACTTGATACGATTGGAGCGATAAGAACATCACTCCCTTTAGTTAATTCTGGTAAATTAAGAGGAAGTCCGGCTCCAGAGATGATTGCATCCACACCTAATTTAACACATTCCTTAACATAAGATGCATATTCAGTTGTTGCAACCATTACATTAACTCCAAGTAGTCCCTTCCCACCGGAAATTTTTTTCTTGCCTTATCAACTTCTTCTTTCATTGCAAGAAAAATTATCTTTAGAAGTTTCTTTTAAAAATGTTTTACAGCTATAACCAGGATGAGCGAAACTTAGTACTCCCATACAATTTTCTCTCATAACATTTCCTACTAAACTTGATAGGGAAATTCCAACTCCCATACCACCTTGAATAATAGGTACTTCTAAAATTTTATCTTTTAATTTAACAGACTTAAGCATAGTCTCCACCTATTAATTTTTTTCAATCTTTCAAACTCTTCCTTACTTTCTTTCATTATATTTTTCAAAAAAATTTCATTTAGAGTCTTTTTTCTTCTTTTTATTAAACCAGAAATTTGTCCAAGCATAACGGAACCATTTTTTTAACGTCACCTTCAACAACTGCTCTTTTTAAAGAACCCAATGTCAATTTTTTTCTAATTCCTCTCTTGATGAAATTTCTTTTTTTCTAATTGTAAAAAAATTTTTCTACTCATATCATTTTTAAAAATTCTAACAGGTGTATTAATAGTTCTACCTGTAACTACAGTATCAATATCTTTTGCTTTGATTACTGCATTTTTATAATTTTGATGTACTGGACATTCTTTAGCAACTAAAAGACAAGTTCCAACTTGAACTCCAATTGATCCTAAAGCGATAGCGGCATTAAAACCTCTACCATCTGCAATTCCTCCAGCAGCAATTACTGGAATATTGATTGCATCTACAACTTGTGGAACTAGTGCCATAGTTGTAAGCTCTCCAACATGACCACCTGATTCAGTTCCCTCAACAATAACTGCATCAACACCAATACTTTCCATTCTTCTAGCAAGTGCAACAGATGGAACAACAGGAATAATTTTAATCCCTTTAGCTTTTAATCTTTCAACATAAGCACCTGGATTTCCTGCTCCAGTTGTAACAACTGCTACTTTCTCTTCTAAAATAACCTCAATAATCTCGTCGCAATATGGATTCATTAACATTATATTAACACCAAAAGGTTTATCTGTAAGCTCTTTACACTTTCTAATAGAATCCCTTACCATTTTTAGCATCCATAGCTCCTGTTCCAATAATTCCAAGAGCTCCAGAATTACTAACATCCGCTGCAAATTCTGCCGTTGAAATATTTGCCATTGCTCCTTGAAAAATTGGATATTTTATACCTAATATTTCATTAATCATACTATTCTCCTATATTTCAATAATTGTAGAACCCCATGTAAGTCCGCCACCAAAAGCCTACTAAAATTACTTTATCTCCTTTTTGTAATTTTCTTTGATTCAAAAGCTTCGCAAAAAAAGCCATAGGGATACTTGCAGCACTTGTATTGCCATATTTTTTTCTAAATTAACAAAAAAACTTATCATTATCTACATTAAGTTTTTTTGCAACATTACTTATTATTCTTTGATTTGCTTGATGAGGAATAATCAATTTAATATCTTCAATTTTTTTAAATTTGTCATTTCTAAAAATTTTTATTAATTGATTTTTTTCTACTACATTTATTGCAAACTTAAATACTTCTTTACCATCCATTTTTTTAAAAAAAGCCAGATTTAAGAACTTTATTTTTTTCATTTCAAAATTCATCTCAACATTTTTCTGCAACAAGATCTTTATCATTTCCTAAACTACAAGCATAAAATTCTTCATTTTTTACCGTCTTTTTTTCAACAACAATTGCACCGGCACCATCTCCAAATAAAACACAAGTATTTCTATCTCCAAAATCAATTATCTTACTAAGTGTTTCACAACCAATTACCAATGCTTTTTTATGATATGTATTAAGCATGGAGGCAACAACTTTTAGTGCAAATACAAATCCAGTACATGCTGCGTTAACGTCAAATGCTGTTACATTTTCTCCAAGCCCTAATTTTTTTCTTGTACCATACATGCTACAGATGGAGTATAATTATCAGGAGTCATTGTCGCACAAACAATCAAGTCAATTTCATTCTTATCAATATTTGAATTCTTGATTGCCTCAACCGCTGATATATACGCTAATTCACTTGTATTTTTCATCTGAAATTCTACGTTCCCTAATTCCTGTTCTTTGAAAAATCCATTCATCACTTGTCTCAACGAATTTTGATAGATCATCATTAGTAACAACTTTTTTAGGAACAGCTTTCCCAAAACCTAAAATCTTCATTAATATACTCCAATATTTCTATATTTTTTTATACCTATTAGAAAGTAAACTGCTTTTTACTAACTTTTTCTTAGTTCCTTTATTTTTCTTATAAATACTTTCATCTAAAAAGTTTTATAACTTCAGAAAAAAATTGTTTTTGTGCTCCACCAAAAGGCTCCTTTATTATCTCATCAACTATTCCCTTTTCTCTTAAATCATATGCAGTAAGCTTCATCATTTCACTAGCTTCTTTACATCTAGTTTCATCTTTCCATAAAATTGATGAAAAACCTTCAGGAGATAAAACAGAATAAATTGAATTTTCAAGCATAATAATACAATCTCCAAGACTTAAAGCTAGAGCTCCACCACTTCCGCCTTCACCAATTACAACACAAATAACTGGTGTTTCAAGAGTTGAAAATTCATAAAGACATTTTGCAATTGCCTCTGCTTGACCTCTTTCTTCTGCATCTTTTCCCGGATAAGCCCCAGCAGTGTCTACAAAAGTAATTATTGGTCTTTTAAATTTTTCTGCTTGTTTTGCAATTCTTATCGCCTTACGATAACCTTCAGGATTACTCATACCAAAATTTCTTTCAATATTTTCTTCTGTAGTTTTTCCCTTTGCTTGTGCAATAACTGTAACTGGAATATCATGAAATAGTCCAATACCAGAAATTATAGCTTTATCGTCTCCATAAAAGCGATCTCCATGCAATTCTACGAAATTTGTAAAAAGTCTTTTTATATAGTCTTCAGCTTTTGGATGTATTCTATTTCTAGCTATACAAACTCTATCCCAAGAAGTCAAATTTTGATTTGCTTCATGACATAGTTTCTTTATTTTTATTTGAAAGATTTTTCTCTTTCTTTCTCATCAGTTGTATTATTCTTTTTTTCTATAAGGTCTCTAATTATTAATTCATAATCTTTATATTCCATTACTTCACTCCATGTAAGATTAAAAGTTTATGTAGAGTATCTTTTTAATCTATTTCTACTTACAATAAGATCTACAAAGCCCTTTTTTTAAGCAAAAAAATTCACTTTTTTGGAATTCCTCCGGCAATTTTTTTCATTTATTGTTTTTTTCAATAACTCTCTTTCCAGCAAAACCAATGTAAGCTTTTAGGCTCAGCAATAATAATATCCCCAAGCATTGCAAAACTTGCACTTACTCCACCAGTAGTTGGATCAGTTAAAATAGTTATATACAATAGACCTTTATCATTAAATTTTTTTAAAGCTGCACTAGTTTTTTTGCCATTTGCATTAAGGAGATAATTCCCTCTTGCATTCTAGCTCCACCACTTGCAGTAGCCACGATTAAAGGTAATTTTTTTCAAAGTCGCATATTCGATTGAACGAGTAATTTTTTTCTCCTACAACTTTTCCCATACTTCCCATCATAAAATTACTATCCATAGCACAAACAACAGCTTTTATTCCTGAAATTTCACCAACTCCACAAACAACAGCTTCATTAATTCCACTATTTGTTCTAGCCTTTTTCTAGCTTTTTCATCATATTGGTAAAAATTTTTCTTCATTATAAGTAGTAATCTCTGCATCAAATTCACTAAAAGAGTTAATATCACAAAGCTCTCTAATTCTTTCAACAGCTCCAATTCTTAAATGATGTCCACATTTGTTACAAACAAATAAGTTAGACTCCCATTCTTCCTTAGTGATATTTTTCATTACAATTTGGACAAGCTTTTAAAAAGATTATCCGGAATTTCCTTTGGTAAAAAAATGTAGGATTATTTTTTTCTATATTTTTAAGTTTACTTATCTCAATTTTTTTCTATGATTAAATAAATTCTGCATTTTCACTTAACTCCTTTATATAATTTGCAACATAGCTTGTATCATATCTTCCACTTATAAATTTGGCACTATGTAGTAGCAAGTATTGAAATTCTATATTCGTTTTTTTACTCCATCAACAAATAACTCCTCAAGAGTTGCTCTCATCTTCTTGATACAAGCAAGTCTTGTAGGCGCATAAGTTATCACCTTCATTATCATTGAATCATAAAAAGGTGGAATTGTATAACCATTATATACTGCAGTTTCAATACGAACACCATTTCCACAAGGTACATTTAAAAACTTAATCTTGCCTGGTGATGGTGCAAAAATTATTCTTAGTATCTTCAGCTGTAATTCTACATTCTATTGCATAACCATTAATTTTAATATCTTCTTGCTTAATATTAAGTTTCAATCCAGAAGCAATACGAATTTGTTGTCTTACAATATCAACTCCAGTTATCATCTCAGTAATAGGATGTTCTACCTGAATTCTTGTATTCATCTCCATAAAATAATAATTTCCAGATTTGTCAACTAAAAAAATTCAATAGTTCCCGCTGAATAATATTTTTAAATGCTTACAAATTTTAACAGCGTCTTTAATCAACTTTTTCTCGAATATTATTATCGAGAACATGACAAAGGCGCCTCTTCTAAAAATTTTTTTGATTTTTTTCTTTGCATTGAACAATCACGTTCATAAAGATGAATTACATTTCCAAACATATCTCCTAAAAAGTTGTACCTCAATATGTTTTGGAGATTCTATATATTTTTCAATATAAACTCTATCATCATTAAAACTAATCTTCGCTTCTGATTTAGCAGTATTATAATTTTTCAACAAAATCTGAACTGTTCCAAACAATTCTCATTCCTTTACCGCCACCACCACTAGAAGCTTTTTATAATAACTGGATAACCAATTTTTTCAGCTTCTTGAAGTCCAATTTCAGCAGTCTCAATTACATCCTTACTTCCAGGAATAACTGGTACACCGATAATTCCCATTTGTAATCTGGCTTCATTTTTTTATCCCCTAACATACTAATCAATTCATGATTAGGGCCTACAAAAAAATTAAACCACATTCTTCAACTAATTTTTGCAAATTTTTGGATTTTTCACTTAAAAAAACCAAAACCAGGATGAATCGCATCACATCCACTACTACAAGCAGCCTGAATAATATTATTCATATTAAGATATGATTTTAAAGGATTATCAGGACCAATACATATTGATTCATCTGCTAAATTAACATGTAATGCTTCCTTATCTCCTACCGAATGAACTGCAACTGTTGTAATTCCCATTTCCTTACAAGTTCTAATTATTCTTACTGCTATCTCTCCACGATTAGCAACTAATAACTTTCTAATCATTTTTAATCTCCTATTAAGATAAGCTCCTCATCAAATTCAACCATATTTCCATTTTGTGCTTTTAATTTCAAGTACAGTTCCACTCTTGTTGGACTTTATCTCATTCATAACTTTCATTGCCTCTAATATGCAAATAACATCGCCTTTATTTATCTTTTGGCCAACTTTTACATATGGAGCTTCATTAGCACTTGGTGCTGCATAAAAAGTTCCAACAAAAGGAGCTTTAATCCATTCTCCTTTAATATCATTAACTTGTTCTTCAACTTTTTCAACTTTTTACAGGACTACTCTTTTTCAACAACATTAACAAATTCCTTAGCAACATATTCAACTTTATTATTCTTTAAATTGATTTTTAAAATCTTTAAGTTCTAAAAGTCATTTCATCTAATCCTGAATTTTTTTAAACAATTCAACAATACTATTTATTTTTTTCTATATCCATAAATTTCTCCCTAAAAAAATTAAGTAAGCTACTCATTATAGCTTACTACTTAGTTTTTGACTCTATTATGTCTATTACATCTTGAACTGTTTGTAATTTTACAAGTTCTTCATCTTCAATCTTTACATCGAATGCTGATTCTAATTCTAATGCAAGTTCTATTGATGATAAAGAATCAATTCCTAAATCTTCATTTAATCTTGCAGTTGGAACAACTTCGCTTCCTTCAATATTTAATGATTCAACTAAAATTTCTTTAACTTTTTTTCTAACATAATTTAATCTCCTTCTTTATTTTTGATTATCAAATATTTGACAGCCAATCTTTTGACAGTCAAATTATATATTATTTGATTTGTAAAGTCAAGTTTTTTTGCAAGTTTATAAAAAAATTTTTTTAACAAAAATGTTACAAAAAAACAAATAAAATCGTATATTTTTAAAAATAATTAAATTTAAAAAAATTCTCTACACTGCAATAAAAAAACAACAATTAAAAAAATTGTTGTCTTTTTTTAAATTTATTTCATTATTTTAAGTATCTTTCTATATCCAATGATTGCAACTACACAAGAAAGAATATCTCCTGGTAAGAATATTAAAAAAATAAATTATACAATAAAAAAACTTATTGAATACACTTTTCCATTAAGAGCATATTGTAAAAACACAAAAATACAACAAACCAATAATGTAAATAATTAAAATTCCAATTCCAGTAGCTAAAAAAATATTTTTTTCCTTAAAACTTGCAATAAAAATATGTCGCAAAAAGCAAATGCTACTAAATAACCAAAAAGTTGGACTAAAAAAATATAATTAATTCCTCCACCATTTGCAAACACTGGAAAACCAGCAAGTCCAATCATCAAATATACAATTACACTTAATACAGCAAATTTACGTTCAAGTACTAATCCTGATAGAACTACAAACAGAGTTTGTAATGTAATAGGAACAATGAAAAAAATGGAATCTTTATAAATGCTCCTACTGCAATTAATGCACTAAATAGAGCTACTAAAACAAGATCTTTTTGTTCTTATATTCATTTTTTTCTCCTTTCAATTTAATATTACATAAGAATTAGAACACAAAAAAAATCTTTTTTTGTCAATATTCATTATTAATTTTTCTTAAAATATAAAAAAATTTTTTTATAATACAAATTAAACATATATTACATAGAATTTTTAAAAATCAATTAACAAAAAAAGCTATTGAAAAAAATTCAATAGCTTTTAAAATTAATTTTTTATGTTATGATTTTTTTGTGTAATCTTTTTCCGTCGTCGTCAAATACCATAAAGTTTTTTTAATTCTTAATTTAATATCTGAATTTTTCTTCATATACACCATAAGTTTCAACATGGTCAATAACTCTGACTACATTATTATTCCCCAAATCCACCTTGCAATCATTAACATCTCCAAGATAGAATTGACTTACAAGTTTTGCATCAATTGTTCCATCTTTTTCATCAATTCTTAGAGCTTCAGGTCTTATTGCAACAATAACATTTCCAGTCTTGTCTCCATCATATGGCAATTTCTTTCCAGTATCTGCAAGTTCAACAAAGCCGTCTTTTGCAACTCCTTTAATGAAGTTTACACGTCCAACAAAGTTTGCAACGAATGGATTTACAGGATTTCTGTATATTTCTTCTGGAGTTCCTATTTGTTGAACTACACCTTTATTTATCAAGATAATTTTATCACTCATTGTCATAGCTTCAATTTGATCATGAGTTACATATACAACTGTAATTCCAAGTCTTTTTTGAATTTCCTTTATTTCAAAACGCATTTCTTCTCTAAGTTTTGCGTCCAAGTTTGAAAGAGGTTCATCAAGTAAAAGTAATTTTGGTCTAGAAATTAAAGCACGTCCAAGAGCAACTCTTTGTTGTTGTCCACCAGAAAGCTCTGATGGTTCTCTATCTTTATATTGAGATAAGTGAACTATTTCTAAAACTTTTTTTCAACTCTTTCTTTTTATTTCTTCTTTCTTAACACCTGCTATTTTTTTAATGGATAGGCAACATTATCAAAAAAACATTCATATGAGGCCAAACTGCATATGATTGAAATACCATTCCTATTCCTCTTTTTTCGGGAGGAAGGAATGTTTTTCCTCCTGATACAACTTTATCCCCTATTAGAATTTCTCCACTTGTTGGTTTTTTTCAAAACCAGCAATTAGTCTTAACATTGTTGTTTTTTTCCACAACCTGAAGGTCCTAATAAAGTTATAAATTCTCCATCTTTAAATGTTTCTGTAAAAGGTTTTTAAAACTTCTACATCACCAAAAGATTTGCTTATTTCTTTTTATCGTAATAGTTGACATTTTTTTCCTCCTAAATTGAAAAACTTACCTTTTGTAATCTTATTTAAAATCCAGTTTACTAGCAATACAAAAATCAAAATTGCAGTAGCAAGTACACTTGCTATTTGTTGACTATGATATGTTTGATAATTATATAGTTCGAAACCAATTGTCTTTGTATGAGATGAATACAATAATGTACTCATTGTAAGTTCATAGAAACTAGGCATGAAAATTAAGAAAATACCTGCAACTATTGATGGCATAATAAGTGGTGCAGTAACATCTTTAATCATTCTTAACCAACTAGCTCCAGAAATTTGTGATGCTTCTTCCAACGATGGATGCACCTGACTCATTCCCGAAACAACTGTCCTCATTCCCATTAACATATACTTAATCATATATGCAATTATCATAATATATATTGTATTGTAAATATTTATTCCAAATTTACCACTCATTGTCATTATAAGAGCAAGAGCTATTGCAATACTTGGTGTTCCTGACCCAACTGTAATTAAGAAGTCTGGAAGCTTTCTTCCTTTAACTTTAGTTCTTTGTAACAAATAAGCCATCATACAAGAGATTACAATTCCTATAAGTGCTGCTGCAGAAGCTGCAATTAAACTGTTTATTGTAGAACTTAATATACTATCTCTTGTTAGCATTTGTTGCCAGAATCTAAACGAGAAATTCTTAGCATTTAATGGCTTACCCATATTGATAGTTACAGAAGTAAGTGCTACTGTTATAAATGGAACAATAACTACTATAAATGCGAATATTGAAACTAAGATTGTAAGAGGAGTTCTCCATTTTCCTAAATCAACTATTGTAGGTCTTGTAGATTTTTCCACTCATAGTTATATATTGTTTCTTTCCAAGTACAAATGTTGAAAAATATAAAACTAAATTGGCAATTATCATTAAGAATACAGCAAGAGTAGTGGCATCAATAATACCTTCTTCATTTCCAATATGAACAAATTCAATTATTCTTGTTGTAACTGTATGAATTTGTCCTGGAGCACCGATGATTGATGGAATACCATAACAAGATGCAGCTGTTACGAAAACTAAAAGTCCCGCTGCTATTAAACTCGGTGTCATCATTGGAATTGTAACTGTAAATAATGTCTTTAAAGGACTAGCTCCTGAAATTCTCGCAGCTTCTTCTAGTGATGGATCCATTTTTTCCATAGCACGAGAAATTGTAATAAATGCATAAGGATAATAGAAACAAGTTAATACCCAAATCATTCCCCATACGCTGTAAATATTGAAAATCGGTTCGCTAAGTCCAAATATTTTTTGAATAAACATATTTAAACTACCAACTCTTGGATTTAAAAGTCTAAGCCAAGCCATGGCTCCTACATAAGGTGGAACCATATATGTAATTACAAACATAGTTCTAAATATTTTTTTACCATATAAATTTGTTCTTCCTACTAAAAAAAGCTAGTGGAAATGCGATTAGCATCCCAAAAAAATGTAGTTGCAACCGCTGTAACAAGAGTATTTCTAATAGCTATAAAGTTTGCATCGTAGCTGTAAACTCTTTTTAAAAAGCCTCAAAAGTAAAAACTTCCACTTGGAAATACGGATTTAACAAATAGATATAAAAGTGGGAAAACTTCAAAAAAATAAGTAAAAAGTGCAACAATAGATAACATAATTATCCATTTTATATCTAATTTAAATTTTTCTTTCTGTCTTTTTGCATAAAATAAACCTTTCATTAACAAGAGGGAGTTTCCTCCCTCTGTTATATAATTTTTATTGTGAAATAATATTTCTTTATATTCTAGAAAAAAATAATTATTTTTTTACCGATTGTATCAGTGAACATCTTTCTTAGAGAATCTCTATCTTTTTACCATTTGTTCCCAATTAACATTGATACTATTTCCTGTAATTTCAGAAGTTTTTAATTGCATCGTATGGAACTTCTGGGAAATCTTTTAATACAGAATGCATCCAGCCCTTAACGATGAATTTTTTTGACCTTCATCTGAAAGGAACCATTTTGATATAGCTTCAGCAGCTTTTTGTATTCTTATTTTCAGTTAATTTTTCATCTACAATCATAATTGGTGAAGGAACTACAATTGTTCCGTCTGTTGGATAAATAACTTCTAATGATGAGTTATCATCTTGTCTTTTCTTAAGAACTGATTCTTCAAGAATCATAAGTTCGTCCATTTCACCAGTTTCAAGTTTTTGTTAAAGCAACACTACCAGCTTCGATAGCAACTTTTTCTTTCAGCTAATTTTTTTGAAATAATCTTCAGTATATTTATCTTTTTAATCCACTGATTGCAGCTAGAGCTGTACCAGATTTTTAATGGGTCTGACATAGAAATTTTTCCAGTAAGACTTTGTTTTTCAGCGAAATCTTTAAAACTTAAAGCTAAATCTTCTTTCTTAGTTTTTTCAGGATTATAAGCTAATACCATGTTAGAAATTCTAACTGGATACCAATATCCTTCTTTATCATATTCAAAAGCTAATTTATCTTTGTTATCGATATCAAATTTATGTAATACTTTCTTTTCTTTTTAATTCATAAGCATATGAAGGTTCTGCAACCATTATAATATCACAAGCAAGTTTTCCTGCATCAATTTCACCAGCAATCTTTGTTTGTAAAGTTCCAGTTCCACCTTGGAAAAATTCAATTTCGCAATTTGGGAATTTCTTCTTTAAAGCAGGTTTCATATTAGCAATAATATCTTCATACATTGAAGTATAAATTCTTACTTTTTCCTGTAACTTCTTCATTTGCTTTCATATCCTTGCTTGCTTCTTCTTTTTTTCAGTCTTTCCACCACAAGCAGTAGTACCAATCATTAATGCTGACAACATAAGCGCCAAAAAAATTTCTTTTTCATAAATCCTCCTAAATAGAAATGATATATTTAATTGAGTAATATCTCAAGATTAATTATATTCAAAAATCTTTAAAAAAATCTATATATTTTTAAGTCGTTTTTTTAAAAATAATTTTTGAAATTTCAAACTTTTTAAAAGGGTCTTTTTTTGTCCCTGTAAAAAAATATTTATCCCAATATGTTATTTTTTTATTTAAAAATTACTATCTAAAAAAACAAATAAAAGAGAAAATTTATGAAAAAAATTGTCTCTCTTTTTAAAAATTTTATTAATTTTTTTGAAATAATTTAATAACAAAGTTTTGATATTTTTGAAAACGATATAGAAAATCATTAACCTTCTATTTCATCCAATCATTAAACTTGTCCAATGTCTTTTTTTCTGCCATTTTCAGTAACTTTAATGATGTCATTTTTCAATATATACAAAATCTTTATTTAATATGTCTTTTTAAAACTTTTTTTCAAATTTATTTTTTTGCATAACATAAATGTTCATTAATTATTTGGATATTACATTCTGTACATTCTCTATCTGTGTTTTTCATGATTTATTAAATGTAGCATCATAGTAACTTCTGCAAATTCATTTCTTTTTTTCTCTTCTCATTTATTATTTTTTTCTGATAATTCCATTTCTTGGTTCAAAAAAATGAAAACTAGGAAAAAAATATCATACCATTTATAAATGCAATTGTTCCTGCAATGGAAAGGTCATATAGATAAGCTGCATAAAAATCCTAATACACTGCTTAAAACTCCTATAAACACACTAATAAATATCATTTTCTTTAAATCATGTGTTAAAAGATATGCTGTTGCTGATGGAACAACCATATAGGATATTACAAGTATTGATCCCACTGCATTAAATGCTCCAACTGTTGTAACAGATACCAAACTCATCAACGCATAGTAAATAACAACAGGTGTAAATCCAGAAATTATACTTAAGTTCTTGTCGAATGTAGAAATTTTTAACTCCTTGAAGAATACTCCAACAAAAACTAAATCAATTATGAAGATTACAGCCATTACAAAAATAACTTTTGACATCTCATATCCAAAAAATTCAATTCTTGGAATTATTGAAAATGCAACTTCTCCAACTAAAACAGAGTCAACATCAAGATGTACTCCTCTTAAAAAAATTTTGAAATCAAAATTATCGCAATACTGAATAAAAAAGGAAATACAAGACCTATTGATGAATCTTCATGCAATGTTGTCTTTTGATTAATAAGTTCAGTTAAAAATACTGTAAATATTCCAACTAGTCCTGCTCCAATAATTAGTAATGGACTTGTTAAATCTTTGGTAATAAAAAAAGCAATTACAATTCCAAGTAAAATAGTATGTGTTATAGAGTCAATCATCATGGACATTTTTCTAAGAATTAAAAATGGTCCTAATAATGAACAAGCGGCAGAAACTAAACTAACAGCTAATAAAATCTCTAATTGTCTCATCTAGTACCTCCTTGCAAAGTTCTCTTTCTTTTAAACACAATTCCTTTTTTTGGTGAAAATAATACACTAAAAAAACAATCAAACTTGCAACTATTGTTATGACTGGTCCAGTTGAAAGTCCTTTATAGTACATACTTATAAAAGAACCTACAATTCCAGAAAATGCACCAAAAATTCCTGATAAAATCATCATTACATTGAATTTATCAGTCCATTGTCTTGCTGCAACAGGAGGCGCAATAAGCATTGTACTCATAAGAATTACTCCTACTGACTGAATTCCCATAACTATTGAAATTACAAGTAAAACTATAAGAATTCCTGTCATTACATTTATTGAAAATCCCTTTGTTTGTGCAAATTCCGGATCAAAAGAAAATAGTTTTTAGCTCTTTCCATAATAATAAAATCACACACAATACTACAATAATTATTCCAATTAAAAAAATATATCCTTTTTTTAAAAAGCAGCAGCTTGTCCAAATATAAATTTATCAAGTCCAGCTTGATTGGTATTTGCTTTTCTTTGAATTAAAGTTAATAACACAATACCAAGTCCAAAAAAATGTGGATAAAACTATCGCCAATGCACTATCAAATTTTACTTTAGATTTTTAAATCTATGCCAAAAAAATTAGAAGAGCAGCAATAACTCCTGCTAAAAAAAGCTCCCAAAAGTAAAAAAATTCCAAATTTTTTTAATTCCAAGAACCATAAAAGGCAATACAAACTCCAGGTAATGTTGAATGGCTGATTGCATCACATATAAGCCCTTGTTTTTTTACCGTAACATATACTCCCATAATTCCACTTAATAAGCCTAAAAGACCAGACCCAAGAGCTATCATAACAAAAGTATAGTCGGTAAGTAAATCTAAAATTTCATTCATAATCTATACCCTATACGCCTTATTTATATTTTCTTCTGTAAAAACATCCTTAACTGAACCAGATGTGATAACTAATTTATTTAAAAGCACAACCTCATCAAAATATTCCTCAACAGTTCTTAAATCATGATGAACAACAATGATTGTCTTTCCATTATCTCTAAGTTCCTTTAAAATCTTCATTATTTCTTTTTCTGTTTTAGCATCAACACCTTTTAAAGGCTCATCTAAAAAAATATATTTCACTATCTTGAACTAATGCTCTCGCTAAAAAAACTCTTTGTTGTTGACCTCCTGAAAGATCGCTAATTTGTCTTTCAACATAATCTTCCATTCCTAGTTTCTTTAAAGACTCCAAAGACAACTCTTTTTCTCTCTTTCCAGGTCTCTTAATCCAACCAAGTTTTCCATAAGTTCCCATCATAACTACATCCAAAACATTTGTTGGAAAATCCCAATCTACTGATTCACTTTGTGGAACATAAGAAATATCTTTTCTAAATTCCTTATATGTTTTACCAAAAAAATGAAATCTTTCCAGATGAAGTTGGAATTAAATTCAACATCGCTTTTTAGTAAAGTTGACTTACCAGCACCATTTGGTCCCATTATTGCAGTTAATTTTTCCCTTTTTTTATATCTAAATCAACATCCCAAACTACAGGTTTTAAATAGTAAGCTATGGTTAAATCTTCAACTTTTACTGCTATTTCATCCATTTTATTCCTCCAAATAATTAAAAAAATCTCCTAATATAAGTATATATAATTAGGAGATTTTTTTCAAGTTTTATTTTAAAGCATCAACTATTGTATCTATATTGTATTTAAACATTGAGATATAAGTATTTTTCCTTTGTATTATCATCTCCCAATGAGTCAGAATATAATTCTCCACCTATCTTAACATCATGACCTTTTGCCTTACAAGATTCAACTAAAGATTCAATTGTTTTCTTAGGAACAGAAGATTCAACAAAAACTGCCTTTATTTTTGATTCAACTAAAAAATCAGATAGTTTTTTAATATCAGCTGCACTAGCTTCTGATTCTGTACTAATTCCTTGTATAGCTTCTACTTTGAAACCAAATTCTTTCGCAAAAATAATTAAAAAGCATCATGAGCAGTAACTAATACTCTTTGATTTTCAGGTAATTCTGAAACTTTTTTTCTTTATATATTCTGAAAGTTCATCAAGCTCTTTTTCATATTTAGCAAGATTCTTATCAATTTCTTCAGCTTTTGAACTATCTGCTTTCTTTAAACCTTCAGCAACATTTTTTGCAGCTATCTTCCAATTTTGAACACTGAACCAAATATGTGGATCATTAGGGCCAGCACCTTCTTCATCCCATGGAAGCAATTTATCTGATGGTATATTTTTTTGCTGCAGTAACAACATTTTTTTATTTTTGTTTTTTTCTAAGCCTTGTAGTATTTCTCCCATTTGTCCTTCTAAATGTAATCCATTTACAACTACAACATCTGCTTTTTCAAGTTTATCCACATCTCCAGCAGTCGGTTTATATAAATGAGGGTCAACACCCGCTTTCATCATTCCTTCCACTTCGAAATTATCTCCACCAATTTGTTTTTACCAAATCAGTTAGCATTGTACTTGTAGCAACAACTTTTTTTCTTCGAAGCCTTTTTGCTCAGTTTTTATTATCAACATCCTTAGTTTTATTTGCTTCTTTTTTTGTACATGCTCCTAAAATACCTACAGAAAGTACTAGAGCAAGTAATAACATAAATTTCTTTTTCATTTTTTCCTCCTAATAATACCGTTAAGAGTTTTTTTATCTCTTACCATTATATATTACCATATTTTTTTAAATTAATAACAATAATTATTATTAAAATTATAAAAATTTTTTTAATTTTTTTATATATTATAGATATACCTTAAAAAAATAAATTCAAAAGAACCACACCCTTCCTCGATGCTTTTGCATCGGGCGGGTACCGAGAACCTTGATACTTCGTAATAAAAAAATAGTTGAGGATTTCCTCAACTATTTTTAAAATTTTACTTATTTTTTTCTCTTCTTCTTGAAAACATATAATCCGCCTACTAATGACATAAATGTAGTTAATAGTGATTCCCCACCTACTGATGTCTTTGGTAATCTATTATTTGTATTTCTTGAATCTTGAGAAACATTTGGTTTTCCGTTTAAACCTTTTTAATGCATTTACTAAATCTTCTTTAGCTTTATCAACTTCTTTTTTTGATTTGCATTTGGATTATTTAATACGTCTTTTTGCTTTTTTTGTAAAAGCATCATCGTATTTCTTCTTAGCATCTTCTGAAGCATTCTTGTATTCATCTGAACCTTTTACAGTATCTTCTTTATCTACTTCTGATTTTAAAGAGTCTTTATCAGTTTCTTTTCCATCCAAATCGCCTTTAGCTTCTTCTAAGTCTTTCTTAGCCTTGTCAACATCTGCTTGACTTGCATTTGAATCAGCCAATACATCTTTTTGCTTTTTGTAATGCATCGTCATATTTCTTCTTAGATTCGTCAGTAGCATTCTTGTAATTATCAGAACCTTTAACGTCATTTTTCCTTATTAACTTCAGACTGTAAATCATCTTTGTTAGTTGGTTGACCGTCTAGAGCATTTTTAGCATCTTCTAAATCTTTCTTAGCTTTATCTACTTCTGCTTGAGATGCTCCTTCTTTTTCGTCAACTTTCTTTGCTTCTTCTAATGCTTTATCATATGCTTCTTTCTTTTCATCAGTTGCATTCTTATACTTATCGTCAGCTTTAGTTGTTGGATCTTTTGCAATTTCTGCTTTTAATGCATCCTTATCAGTTGGTTGTCCGTCAAGCGCACCTGCTGCGTCTTCTAAATCTTTCTTAGCTTTGTCAACATCTGCTTGACTTGCATTTGAATCAGCTAATACATCTTTTGCTTTTTGTAGCGCATCGTCGTATTTTTTCTTAGATTCTTCTGTTCCATTTTTTTATAAGAATCAGAATCTTTTACATTATTTTTCCTTATCAACTTCAGATTGTAAATCATCTTTATTTGTTGGTTGACCATCTAAAAGCATTTTTTTAGCATCTTCTAAATCTTTCTTAGCTTTATCAACATCTGCTTGACTTGCATTTGAAACAGCCAATACATCTTTTTGCTTTTTGTAATGCATCGTCATATTTCTTCTTAGATTCGTCAGTAGCATTCTTGTAATTATCAGAACCTTTAACATCATTTTTCCTTATTAACTTCAGATTGTAAATCATCTTTGTTAGTTGGTTGTCCGTCAAGTGCATTTTTTTAGCATCTTCTAAGTCTTTTTTTAGCCTTGTCAACTTCTGCTTGTGTTGCGCCTTCTTTTTTTCGTCAACTTTCTTTGCTTCTTCTAAGGCTTTATCATATGCTTCTTTCTTTTCGTCAGTTGCATTCTTGTACTTATCGTCATCCTTAACAGTCGGATCTTTTTGCTATTTCTGCTTTTTAGTGCATCCTTATTAGTTGGTTGTCCATCAAGCGCTGCTGCTGCGTTTGCTAAATCTTCTTTTGCTTTATCAACTTCTGCTTGAGAAGCTCCTTCTTTTTCATCAACTTTCTTTGCTTCTTCTAAGGCTTTGTCATATGCTTCTTTCTTCTCATCAGTTGCATTTTTTTGTACTTGTCATCAGCTTTAGTTGTTGAATCTTTTGCAATTTCTGCCTTTTAATGCATCTTTATCAGTTGGTTGTCCATCAAGTGCATTTTTTTCGCATCTTCTAAGTCTTTTTTTAGATTTGTCAACTTCTGCTTGAGTAGCTCCTTCTTTTTTTCGTCAACTTTCTTTGCTTCTTCTAAGGCTTTATCATATGCCTCTTTCTTTTCATCAGTTGCATTCTTGTACTTATCATCAGATTTAACATCAGTTTCTTTTGCTATCTCAGCTTTTAAAGCGTCTTTATCAGTTGGTTGTCCATCTAGAGCTGCTGCTGCATTTGCTAAATCTTCTTTTTGCTTTTATTTACTTCTGCTTGTGTTGCACCTTCTTTTTTTCATCAACCTTTTTTGCTTCTTCTAAAGCTTTATCATATGCTTCTTTCTTTTCGTCAGTTGCATTCTTATACTTATCGTCAGCTTTAGTTGTTGGATCTTTTGCAATTTCTGCTTTTAATGCATCCTTATCAGTTGGTTGTCCGTCAAGTGCATTTTTTTAGCATCTTCTAAGTCTTTCTTAGCCTTGTCAACATCTGCTTGACTTGCATTTGAATCAGCCAATACATCTTTTGCTTTTTTTGTAATGCATCGTCATATTTCTTCTTAGATTCGTCAGTAGCATTCTTGTAATTATCAGAACCTTTAACGTCATTTTCCTTATTAACTTCAGACTGTAAATCATCTTTGTTAGTTGGTTGACCGTCTAGAGCATTTTTAGCATCTTCTAAATCTTTCTTAGCTTTATCTACTTCTGCTTGAGATGCTCCTTCTTTTTCGTCAACTTTCTTTGCTTCTTCTAATGCTTTGTCATATGCTTCTTTCTTTTTCGTCAGTTGCATTCTTGTACTTGTCATCAGCTTTAACAGTTGGTTCCTTTGCTATTTCTGCTTTTAAGGCATCTTTATCAGTTGGTTGTCCATCTAAAGCTGCTGCAGCATTTGCTAAATCTTCTTTTGCTTTATTTACTTCCGCTTGTGTTGCATCTGTTTTTAGCGTCGATTCTCTTTGCTTCTGCTAATGCGTCATCATAAGCTTTTCTTTGAATTTTCAGTTGCATTCTTGTACTTGTCATCAGCCTTAACTGTTGGGTCTTTTTGCTATTTCTGCTTTTTAACGCATCCTTATCAGTTGGTTGTCCATCTAAAGCTGCTGCTGCATTTGCTAAATCTTGTTTTTGCTTTTATTTACTTCCGCTTGTGTTGCATCTGTTTTTAGCATCTATTCTCTTTGCTTCTGCTAATGCATCATCATATGCTTCTTTCTTTTTCGTCAGTTGCATTTTTTTGTATTTGTCATCAGCCTTAACTGTTGGATCCTTTGCTATTTCTGCCTTTAAAGCATCCTTATCAGTTGGTTGTCCATCTAAAAGCTGCTGCTGCATCTTCAAGGTCTTTCTTAGCTTTTATTTACTTCCGCTTGTGTTGCATCTGTTTTTAGCGTCGATTCTCTTTGCTTCTGCTAATGCATCATCATATGCTTGCTTCTTTTCGTCAGTTGCATTCTTGTACTTATCATCAGCTTTAACTGTTGGATCCTTTGCTATTTCTGCCTTTAAAGCATCCTTATCAGTTGGTTGTCCATCTAAAGCTGCTGCTGCATCTTCAAGGTCTTTCTTAGCTTTATTTACTTCCGCTTGTGTTGCATCTGTTTTAGCGTCGATTCTCTTTGCTTCTGCTAATGCATCATCATAAGCTTTCTTTGAATTTTCAGTTGCATTCTTGTACTTATCATTAGCTTTAACTGTTGGGTCTTTTGCTATTTCTGCTTTTAGTGCATCCTTATCAGTTGGTTGTCCATCAAGCGCTGCTGCTGCATCTTCAAGGTCTTTCTTAGCTTTATTTACTTCCGCTTGTGTTGCATCTGTTTTAGCGTCGATTCTCTTTGCTTCTGCTAATGCATCATCATAAGCTTTCTTTGAATTTTCAGTTGCATTCTTGTACTTATCGTTAGCTTTAACTGTTGGGTCTTTTTGCTATTTCTGCTTTTAACGCATCCTTATCAGTTGGTTGTCCATCTAAAGCTGCTGCTGCATTTGCTAAATCTTGTTTTGCTTTATTTACTTCCGCTTGTGTTGCATCTGTTTTAGCATCTATTCTCTTTGCTTCTGCTAATGCATCATCATATGCTTCTTTCTTTTCGTCAGTTGCATTTTTGTATTTGTCATCAGCCTTAACTGTTGGATCCTTTGCTATTTCTGCTTTTAGTGCATCCTTATCAGTTGGTTGTCCATCAAGCGCTGCTGCTGCATCTTCAAGGTCTTTCTTAGCTTTATTTACTTCCGCTTGTGTTGCATCTGTTTTAGCGTCGATTCTCTTTGCTTCTGCTAATGCATCATCATATGCTTGCTTCTTTTCGTCAGTTGCATTCTTGTACTTATCATCAGCTTTAACTGTTGGATCCTTTGCTATTTCTGCCTTTAAAGCATCCTTATCAGTTGGTTGTCCATCTAAAGCTGCTGCTGCATCTTCAAGGTCTTTCTTAGCTTTATTTACTTCCGCTTGTGTTGCATCTGTTTTTAGCGTCGATTCTCTTTGCTTCTGCTAATGCATCATCATATGCTTGCTTCTTTTTCGTCAGTTGCATTCTTGTACTTATCATCAGCTTTTAACTGTTGGATCCTTTGCTATTTCTGCCTTTAAAGCATCCTTATCAGTTGGTTGTCCATCTAAAAGCTGCTGCTGCATCTTCAAGGTCTTTCTTAGCTTTATTTACTTCCGCTTGTGTTGCATCTGTTTTAGCGTCGATTCTCTTTGCTTCTGCCAATGCATCGTCATATGCTTGTTTCTTGTCAGCACTTCCATTTTTTTATATTTAGCACTCGCTTTTTACATCATTTTCTTTTTGCTATTTCTGCTTTAAGAGCATCTTTGTTAGTAGCTTGACCATCTAAAGCTGCTGCCGCATTTGCTAAATCTTCTTTTGCTTTTTTTACTTCTTCAACTGTTGCATTTGATTTTTGCATCAATTCTCTTTGCTGCCGCTAATGCATCATCATAAGCCTTTTTTTCTTTGCATTTGTTGCATTTTTTTATATTTATCAGAATTTTTTTACAGTATTTTCTTTTTGCTATTTCTGCTTTAAGAGCATCTTTATCAACTCTATATGCATAAGTTACAGTTTGAGAACCTACTACATAATTTACAGTATCTCCTGATTGGTATCCTCTTGCGGTTGAAACATTTGTTGCAACTAACTTATATCCATCAAGATTTACATAGTTTGATAAGTTAACAGAAGGAGTACTTCCATCACTTCTAAAAGTCTTATGAGATTTTATTTCTTGTTTTGTATCTGCATCTACATACTTAACAGTAACATAAGAACCACCTGCAGTATATTCAAAACGTTCTAATTTAAATTGTTGTAAGTTTCTAGCGCCCCCAGTTGATGCAAATAGAGCAAAAGCTAACTCTTCTTGACCAGCAACCTGTCTAGTTGTTCTTCTACTATAATTAATCCAATCTTGAATACTTCTTTCAAATACTTGACCATCATATGTTACAGTCATTTTCTTTGTAGAGCCGTTATAACTAACTATTACCTTTTTAAATTCATTATTAGTAGGTTGAGTAGTCAATCTCTTTGCATCACTTACAGCATATCTTGCTCTACCACCACCATCAGTATGATAGAATGCTCCAAATGCTCCATTTTGATATCCTGGAAATTTAGGATCGGCATCTGATTTAGCTGCTCCATTTGGTGTACTGGTATTATGGTAAGTATCTAATTTAAAACCAAAAGAATTTGGAATACCTCCAAGTCCTATACTTGCTCCATCTAATCCTACTACTCCAGGTTCAGAAGTTGTAAATACAAAAGAAACACCATCTCCACCAGCAACTCCATCGGGGCTATATCCTTCATATCTTTTTCCAATATTAATTTTACCTACTAATTCAAAGCTTTCAGATAGTGAAATCTTATTAAATAGTGTATAAGCTCCCTTTCTTGAAGGTGCATCATCAGTTAATGTTACTACATTTCCATCTTTGTGAGCATCTGCTGATGTTGTAAAAAAATGTGTCTTGATTATCTTGAGTAACAATCAATTTCGCCTTAGGGTTATATTCTGCATTACCTAAGTTAACAGACGGATCTATTTCTCTTTCTGCTCCGTAAGAAACATGTCTTAATGAGCCTGTTAATTTTGCTGTTGTTGGAGCTAATAAAGTAAACACTAATAGACTGCTTACGAATAACCAGCTACCATGTTTTTTTCTAGCTCTCCAATTTTTTTCTGTACTACTTCTTCTCTCTTCATACATACCTCCCTATTTTTCCTATCTTTTTTTGTAAATTTTTTTATTTTTTTAATATACTTATATAGTATATCATAAATTTCCCATTTTTTTAACAAATAAAATAGCTAAAAAGCCTTAAAATTTGAATATTATTTTTTTGATAAAATTAAAAAAATCTTATGGTAAACTTTTTAGCAATCAAAAAAATATAATTTTTAAATATGTATGTTGTCTTGTTATATAAAGGATTGTGAAAAGATATTCATTTTTAAAAACTTATAATATTTTTGTTAATTTTATGTAATATTTTTTTCGTGCCTAAAATTCTAAAAAGTGAATATTTTTAGTGAATTTCTAAATTTTTGTAATAAAAAAAGTAGTATAAATACTACTTTTTAATTTTTTTAATTATTTTTTTGTTCTTTGAATCCTTGTTGAGTTACAAGTTCTTCACTCTTTTTTTCATACTAATTTTAACTTTCTTAGGATCTTGGAAGCTTTCACCCATTATAGTTTTTTTGCTTTTTTTCATAGTCAAGATTTTTCATAATCAACTTCTAAAGTTTCAACGAATTTATCTTCTTGATAATCTATTGATTCTTTGATTCCTTTGATTCCTTGATATTTTTTTCAGCAATTGGATCTAAAACAGCCTTAACTGCTTCTTTTTGTCTTTAAGTTTGGAATATTAGCATAAACACCTTCGTTTATAGTTGTTTGTTTAATTACTTTATCGTCACTTTCATTATAAGTATAAGTTAAAGTTGTTTTTAACTCCATTATTTTTCTCTAACAAAAGTTTTTTTGTAGCAGTTTTTACTTCCTGAACAAGCAGTAGTTAGTACTACAACAAATAACATAGCAAATGCTAATAAAGTTCTTTTTAAATTTTTTTCATTCTTAACCTCCATTTAAAAAAATTATAACTAATTTTTAGCATATATGAAAAGTTTTTTTCAAATATTTTTTTAACAAAGTTATTTTTATGCAAATAAAAAAAAGCAGTATAACTGCTTTTTTTATTATTTTTTTCTTTAAATCCATATTTTTAAAAATATTCTTTTCAAACTCTTTAAAACTTAAAAGATTCTTTTTATTTTTCTCTTTAGCTTGTTCTACTTCTTCTTCAGATAATTTCATACCCTAATAGTCCGCTGAATTTATTAATATCAATTTTTGTAAAATCAATTGAAATATTAGCTACTATCCCTGTATCATTATATTTAAGTTCATATTTAAAACCCTCTATTGAGTTAACAAAAATTTGCTGCCATTGATGCCATCGCTTTTTGCTTGCTCTTCATTTTCAACTCCCAAATTTTTTTATAACTTATTTTAACTTCTGCATCAATAGCTTTTAATAGTATCTTCTTTATAATTAACCTTTATAGTACTTGTAATTTCTTCGTTTTTCAAAATAATAAGATTTTTGTTTGTCCACCAGAACTACAAGATGCAAGAATTACAATTGTAAAAAGTAATACAAAACTTGTTATAATTCTTTTTAAATTTTTTTCATAGGACACCTCCATAAAAAAATTATTTTTTTCTTCGAATCCTTGTTGTAATAACATTTCTTCACTTGCTTTCATGCTAACTTTATTTGCTGAAGGATCACCTGAAAATATCATTCCTGGTAATTGTCTTGCCTTCTCAAAATCAATATTTTTCATAATCTACTTCAAGTTCTTCTGTAAATCCATCATCATTAAAAAGTAACAGATTCTTTTTAAACCTTTAATTCCTTGATATTGTTTAGCAGCCGCTTCTATTCTGCTTTTTTTACTTCTTCTTTACTTAAACCATTAAATCCTGAATATGGAGCAATTGTATTAGATGTTTGTTTAATTACTTTATCTTCGCTTTCTATGTAAGTATAAACTAAAGTAATTTTTTTATACCGTTTTTTTCTAATACAAAAGTCTTTGTTGCATTTTTCTCCTTTACTACCACAAGCTGTAGTTACTACAATAACAAATAGCATTGCAAATGCTAATAATAATCTACTAATTCTTTTCATTATTTTTCCTCCTTTTTGGTTAACTAATTTTATCATAAAAAAAGAATTTTTTTCAATAAGAACCCCACCCTTCCAAGATGCTTTTGCATCGGGTGGGTGCCTGGGAACCTTGTTACTTCGTAATAACAACCCCACCCTTCCTCGATGCTTTGCGTCGGGTGGGTACCAGGGAACCTTGTTGTTTCACAATAAAAACAAAAAAATATAAAAAAAGCAAAGACAAAAATTATACTTTGTCTTTACTCTAAATATATCGGAGATACATACATATATATATAAATTATATTTTTTTATTTCTTTTCAGAAATATTATTGTTTGTAAACAAACAATAATTGAGATCTCTCGACTACGCTCGAGATGACGTGTTGGGGAAATTTCTTTTCAAAGTGCAATGACGTGAACTATTTTTGTTTTTATAGCCTATATTTTTTTAAATAAGTTATTATGTTATTTTTATTATGTTTTTTTATTATATTTTTTTCTACTATATTTATAAAAAAATAATTTGATGTTTATTTACATTTAACGTCTAGCTCTTAAACAAAGGTACTTCCTTTATACGTCATCTTGAGCGAAACGTAGCATAGCGAAGTGTAGACAATCTAGTCCCTAACTTTGCTTGTTTACAAGCAAAAAGTAGGTCTGACGCAAAAGATTGTTCAAAATCTTCGATTTGAGTACAATCGACTGAGAAGATCTCATACTTTTGCTTTTAGCAAAAAGTAAATGTATCGTAGATACATTGGGTGCCAGGGAACCTTGTTGTTTCACAATAAAAAAAGACAGTTAAACTGCCTTTTTAAAAATTATTTTTTTCTTCAATTTTTTTAAATCCCATTTTGTAATAATTGAGTTTCCATTTCTTTTTAAAGTAACATTATTACTTTTTAAGTTCACCAGTAAAATAAAGTCTATTAAACTCATTTGATTTTTTTATAGTCAAGTTTTTTTCAAAGTCGAGTTCTATATCTTCTATAATCCCATCATCTTTAAATTCAACACTCGCTTTTATTCCATCAATTGCTTGAATTTTACCAACAACTTCATTTACTATTTTTTTAATTTCAGTTTCTTTTTAATCCTGAATAAGACGAATATTTAAAAGTTGATTTAACTTTTTTTCTTTTTAAAACTTTTTTTCTTCCTTTTTCAGTGTAAGTATATGTTATAACTACTTTTGAATCATTTATAAGTAGTTCATAGGATTTTGTAGGATTTCCTTTCTTCATTGAACAAGCTGAAGCTAATAGTAAAACAACTAGCATTGAAAAATGAAAAAAAATTATGTTTTTTTAGTTTTATCATTCTCTTCCTCTACAATTATTTTTTTGTTCTACAAAGCCTTGTTTAATTAACTCAGCTTCTCTATTTTTTTCATACTTAAATCATTGCTACCATATACTTCTTCAAATCCTGGAATTTGTTGTTTAGCTTTTTTTCATAATCAAGATTCTCGTAATCTAATTCAACAGTTTGAACATATTTATCTTCTTGAATATCTAAAGTCGCAGTCAAACCATTAATTCCTTTGATGATTAGCTAAAGATAGATTTAAAAATATTTACAACTTTTTTTCTTGCTTCTTCAGATTTTTAAAATCATTTTTTTGCATCTGTAACTTTAGTAACCTTTATAATTTTTATCCTTACTTTTTAATATAAGTTATAGTTTCAGTTATAGTAACCATTTCTTGTTTTAATACAAAAGTTTTTTTGTAATAGGTTTGTTACTTTCACAAGCTGTTGTTAATACTAAAATAAATAGCATTGCAAATGTTAATATTAATCTGCTAATTCTTTTTCATAATTTTTTTCTCCTTTTTGGGTTAAATTATTTCTTTTTCTGTATAACCATCATTTGTTAATTTTTTTACTGTTTCTTCCATACTAACTTTAGATTGTTTAGGATCTTTTATATTTGAGTTAAATGCTTTTATTTGCTGTTTCAAAATCAAGATTTTTCATAGTCGATTTCCATAACTTCAATAAAAAGTATTTTCTTTATATTCAATACTTTCCTTCACACCTTTTATATATTGATATCTTGCTGAAACTGCCTCTACTTTTAATTTTTAATTTCATCCATTGGTAACCCTTTATATATACTATATGGTACTTCAGTAGTAGTTACTTCTTTTAGAACCTTATCTTCTTTTTTTCTATATATGTATATTTAATTGTTGTTTTTTTATACCATTCTCTTTTTTCTTCTTTTTTTCAAAAAGTTCTTGTAGCAGTTTTTACTCCTAAACCAGAACAAGCAGTTGTTAATACAACAACAAAAAAAGCATAGCAAATGCTAACAGAATTTTTACTAATTCTTTTTCATAATCACCCTCCTTTTTGGTTAACTCATTCTATCACATTATGAAATTTTTTTCAAACAAGAACCCCACCCTTCCACGATATTTAGCATCGGGTGAGTATCCGAGAACCTTGTTATTTCACTAATAAAAAAAGACAGTAAAACTGTCTTTTAAAATTATTCCTGTTCCACATAGCCCTCATCAAGAAGTTGTTTTTTTCTATTCCTTTCATAGTATATTTTACTTCTTTAGGACTTTTTAAAACTTGGTCCAAAAAAACTGTTTGTGCTTTTTTTATAATCAATACTTTCATAGTCTATTTCAACATTTTTCAACGAAGGTATCACCTTCATAAGTTATATCTGCTTTAAGACCCTCAATACCTTTTATATTTAACAAGAGCCTTTTTCAAACATATCTATAATTTCTTCTTTAGTTGATTCAGGTTTATATGTTGAAAAAAATTTCCTTCAGTTTTTTTGTTACCTGTTTAAGAATTTTTATCTTCTTTTTACCTTATAAGTATAAATTATTGTTTTTTTATAATACCATTATCAAGTAAAAAAAGTTTTTTTGTTGAAATAGATTCAGTTTTTTTATACAAGCAGTTGTTAATACAACAGTAAAAAGCATAGTAAACACTAATAAAAATTCTTTTTAAAAATTTTTTTCATAAAAATCTCTCCCTAAATTTTATGTATATTCCAAAATTTATTTCTTTTCTACATATCCACCTTTTTAACAGCGCTTCTTCTGTTTGTTTCATGCTGAATTTCTCTTTATGTGGATTAATGTAATTTTTCTCCAAATACTTTTTTTGAGCTTCTTCATAAATAAGAGTTCCAAAATTTATTTCTGTAACTGTTTTTAAATCCATCATCTCTCAATTCTAAAGTACTTTTTAATCCAGCTATATCCTTTTTTTGATGTTCATTTACTTCTTTTTAAAAATTTTTTTGAATTTTTTTCCTTATTTCCACCACCTATTTTGTATGCTTCGTAAGTTGATTCAGTTGTAGTTTCTTGATATACAATTCTGTCTTCACTTTCTATATAATAATAAGTAGCAGTTTGTTTATAACCTGGTGTTTCCTTTACAAAAAGTTTTTTTGAAGGATTCTTCTTTTCCTTTGGAGTTGTATCTTCTACTTCTACTTTTTTTCTTTTTCTTCTTTTTTTATTTTTCATTATTTGTTCCTTTATTTGAACAAGCTGTTGTCAATACTATAACAAATAGCATTGTAAATGTTACTAAAAATCTTCTAAAATTTTTCATCATTTACCTCCTAAAAAAATTTATTAACTAATTCTATCATATTATAAAATATTTTTTTCAAACTACATAAAAAAAGATAGCTATGCTATCTTTTTTTAGTAAATTAATTATTTTACAGTATAACCTGCTTTTTGTTAAAGAATCTTCAGTCTTTTTTCATAGATACTCTAACTTTTTTTAGGATCTTGGAAGTTTGGTCCGAAAACTGTTTTTTTGCTTTTTTTCAAAGTCAATATTTTTCGTAATCTACTTCTAAAGTTTCGATGAATTTATCATCTTGATATTCAATGCTTTCTTTTTAATCCAGTAATTCCTTGATATTTTTGCAGCTATTGGATCTAAAAGTTTTTTTGAACATCTTCTTTGCTTGATCCTGGTCTGAATTCAGAATAAATGCCTTCGTTTTTTTAGTTTCTTGCTTAATTATTTTTGTCTTCTTTTTTTCATCATAAGTATAAGTAATTGTTGTCTTTAACCCATTTTTTTCTAAATAGAAAACTTTTTGTTGCATACTGATCTTTCTTTGAACAAGCAGCTGTTAAAACTACCACGAATAACATTGTAATTGTTAATAAAATTCTTCTTAAATTCTTCATTATTTACCTCCAAATGAAATTTATGACTTATTGTAACATATTTTTTTAAATATTTTTTTCAACAAGCAAAAAAAGTAGTAAAATACTACTTTTTTTAAAAAAATAACACTATTTTTTTGTTCTTGATATCCAGCTTTTATTAAAGTTTCTTCTGACTTTTTTTCAAGCTAATTTTAACTTTTTTTAGGATCTTGGAAGTTTGTTCCCATAACTACTTTTTGATTTTTTTCATAGTCAAGATTTTTCGTAATCAACTTCAATAGTTTCTATAAATTTATCTTCTTGATAATCTATAGATTGTTTAATTCCATCAATTCCCTGATATTTCGCAGCTATTGAATCTAAAAATCTTTTGAATATCTTCTTTAGATCTGTTTAGATTTGCATAAAGCCCTTCATTTGTTGTTACTTGTTTAATCACTTTGTCTTCTTTTTTTCAATATAAGTATACACAACAGTTGTTTTTTTAAACCATTTTTTTATCTAACACAAAAAGTTTTTTTGTGCTAGTTGCATCCTTACTTGAACAAGCTGTTGATAAAACAACAACAAATAACATAGCAAATGCTAGTAATGCCTTTTTTTAAATTTTTTTCATTTTTTTACCTCCACTTTTTATATATTAAAATTATTTTTTTGTTCCTTATATCCTTGATTATACATAATTTCTGCAGATACCTTCATGCTAACTCTTACTTTTTTTGGATCTTGAATTGAAAGATAATTTTTTTGCCTTTTCATAGTCCAAATTTTCTAAGTCAACTTCAAGACTTTCAATGAATCTATCCTCTTTATACTCTACAGTAACGTTTAATCCTTTTTTATACCTTTTTGTTTCTTCAATTTCCTTGTCGATAATTTTTCTTAACTTCTTCTTTAGTCATTGGAGGATTTAATTTATCATAAATTCCTTCATTTGTTGTCAATTGTTTAAGTACCTTATCTTCTTTTTTTCATTATACACATAAGTAATTGTGGTTTTTTTGTCCATCTACATCTTTTACGAAAACTCTTTTTTTAGTTCCATCAGAACATGCAGTTGTTAAAACAACAACAAATAGCATAGTAAATGCCAATAAAAATATTCTTAAGTTTTTTTCATTTTACCCTCCTTATATTTTTATACTTAAATTCTACCATATATCAACACTTTTTTTCAATTTTTAATACAAAAATAAAAAAAGTAGTAAAATACTACTTTTTAAATTAGACTATTTTTTTGTTCTACATAACCATCTTCTAATAGAGCTTTTTTTCTGTAACTTTCATACTAACTATTCCTTTTGAAGGATCTTGAAACTCTTCGTCAAGAGCTACTTTTTGCCTTTTTCGTAATCAAGATTTTCATAATCAATTTCTATTGTTTCAACAAAGCTATCATCTTTATAATCTATTGAGTATTTAAGACCTTTAATACCTTCAAATTTTTTTAGCAATTGGCTCTATCATTTCTTTTTATTTCTTCTTTTGTTTTTTTCCAGGTTGAAACTCAGCATAAGTTCCTTCACTTATTGTTTCTTGTTTAATTATCTTGTCTTCTTTTTTTCAATATAAGTAAATACTTGAGTTGTTTTTTTAAACCACTATCTTCTAAAGTAAAAAGTTTTTTTCGCTGTTTCTCTATTATTTGAACAAGCTGTTGCTAAAACTACAAAAAAATAACATTGCAAATGTTAATACTATTCTTTTTATATTTTTTTCATTAATTCCCTCCTAAAAATACAATAATTCATTTTAACATAAAAATCAAGTTTTTACAATAAAAAAAGCACTCTTTCGAGTGCTTTTAAATTAATCCCAGCTTGGTGGATTTGATTTTTGATTCTGTATGTTGGAAGTATTCGTATTCTGAGAATCCTAACATTCTTGAAACTAATACTACTGGAAATACTAACATAGCTCTATTAAATCTTGTAACTGTATCATTGTAAATCATTCTTGAATTCTTTACATCTTGTTCATAAGAATCAATTTTATCCATTGTATTTAAGTATAATGTATTTGCCTTTAATTCTGGATATGATTCAACAACTACTGCAAGTCTTGATAAAGCTTGAGTAAACATATTATCATCAGCTTCAATATCTTTTACAGAACTTGAACTATTCACTCCTCCTCTTGCTTGAACAACTTTTTCTAAAGTTTCAGCTTCATGAGCAGAGTATTTTTTAGTTGCATCAATTAAAGATTTTAAAGCATCCCATCTTGATTCAACATTTGCTGCTATTTGTCCCATAGCATTTTTAACCATTTCTCTTAATCTTATTAAGTTGTTGTAGCTAACCATTAACCAAAGTCCTAATAAGACAACAACCCCTAAAACTACGCCTAAAACTATCATAATTTTCTCCTTTCTAATTTATATTAATTGTATTAATATTATATCAAATATATACCCAATTATCTACTTCCACCACCGGAACCTCCACCAAAGGAGCCTCCGCCTCCACTCGATACTTGAGAAGCCTCCGCCTCCTCCTGAAGATCTTGAAACACTTCTTGAATAAGCATCTATGAAGTTATTAGAGAATACATGTGAGTAAATCATAGCTGAATGCAATGAATAAACATCTACATCGTAATTTTCTAAAAAAATTCTGGTGATAAATTCTTTAATTGTTTTTTTCAACTTGATCAGCAACATCAAACAATGTCGCATAAATCAATAAATCTTTCCAAACTTTAATTTCTTTAACTTCTCTTTCACTTAATAGAGAGAAATCTTTCAAATAATTATAGTATTTTTACTAATTTCGCAGTAAATTCCTTACCTTTTTTTCATTGTAAGTGTAAGTATTCTTATCTCTATTATTCTTTACAAGCAAGTCATTTTTCTGCTGCATAAGTTACAGAATCTTTTCTAAACTCATCTTGTAATTGTCTGAATTGAGTTTGATTATGTGTCTTTCTTAAATAATTTGTAAATTCATCTTCTTGTAATATTCCATCATCTCTTGCAGCTTCAATAACCATATCAAATAATTCTCTCTCGTTTTGAGTTTCAAATTTATAATCTTTTTTTATAATCAATTTTTAGAGAAAGAATATCTTTTTTTAAATATAAAAGCCTTTTTTTGTTCAGTCATTGGAATTAGAAGTTTTGTTTGTATCCATTTTAAGAAATAAGCTCTAATTATAGCCTCAGGTCCATCAAAACCAGCACATTTTTAGAATATGTGAAAGTCGCCACCATTCTTTTTTTCTGGAACATCTCTATAATATTGTCCCTTTAAATCAAATTTCTTATATCCGCCTTTTGAATTTCTTTTTGACCTACAGCTTTTTGAACCAAATGCTATACACACTATTAGTATTATTAATCTAACTATAGTTTTTAACTGGAAATACAGTTTTTTCTTTTCTTAACACTTCCAGTATTGTTAGTGTTTTTTAGTATAGCTTGAGCCTTGAAATGCTTGATCTTGATAATAAGAAAAGTTTCTACTTATTTTTTTCTCCTGTTGTGAATTCACCCTTATTGATTTGAATTAAAACAGTTACATAATTTGATCTTGAAAGACTTGTTAAGCTTTTCAAAAAAACAATATTTCCATTATCAAAAACTATCTTACCCTTTATTCCCAAAAAGCCCAAATCTTGGAATTTGTATTGTCAAACTTTCCTTCTTCCTTGGTGATTGTAACTTTAACCTTTTGTGGAGGTGCTTCTAAGTCATCATTTACAAACTTCCAAAAAAACCATATCTGAATCATTTAAAAAGCTTTTACAAAATTTGTAACTCTATAACTTAATTTAAAAGTTTTTTTCTTTGATAATCTCCAAAAACCAAAGCAAAGTTCATAACCATTTGAAGTTTTTTTACAACTCCAGATTTACCAGCTTTTTTTGTTGTCTGGTCTTTTTAACATCCCATTTTGATAAACTCTCATAAGGAATTTCTCCCGAATCAGTTATTTCAGAAACATTAAAATTAATTATTTCACTTTTTTTCCTAAATTATTTATAGGAATATAGTATTCTGTACCCTTTGTTGGATGATAATCCATAATATTTTTCGATATCAGCGCTGCCGTCCTTATTAATTCTAACAGTTATTTCATTTTTTTATATAAAGTATCTGCATAAGAATTGTTGGACTGAACAACGAACAACCCTGAGCAATATTAAAGAAAAACACAAAAAAATTCTTTTTTTACAAAAATTTTTTTAATATTTTTGCATAATTCTATATACCAACTTTCTTTAAAATTTACAATTTACAAAAAAATAAACTTGCAATTATATAGATGAAGAAATTTTTATTTTAATCTTCTTAAAATCTCTTCCTTACCTAAAAATTTCTAAAATATTAGAAAGTTCAGGCCCATGAACTTGACCTGTAAGTAATGCTCTAACCGGCATATACAAGTCTTTTCCTTTAAATCCTGATGCCTTTTTGAATTTTTTTCATAAATCCTTTAGCAGTTTCTTCGTCTATTTCATCAATTTGAGATAATTCTTCTTTAATTTTTTTCTTTTTAAGATTTCTATATGTTCAACATTTCTCATTTCAACTGCTTCTGGTTCAACTTCAACATCTTCAAATAAAAATCTTGATTGATCAACAATTTCAGGAAGTCTTGAAATAGATTCTTGGAAAGTTTTTTTGTAATTAGCTCAAGTCTCTTTTTCACAAATATCTTCCTTGATAAAACCTGCTTCAACTAAATAAGGTTTAACAAGTTTTGCAAGTTCAGACACTTCCATTTTTTTCTAATATATTGAGCATTAACCCAGTCTAATTTATCTACGTCAAAAACACCACCTGATTTTGATACTCTATCAAATGAGAATTGTTTAACCATCTCATCTAAAGATAAAATTTCTTCATTACTTTCTGGACTCCAACCTACAAGTGCTAAATAATTTACTAGTGCTTCTGGTAAATATCCTTTTAATCTGAAGTCTTCAACTGAAGCATCATCATTTCTCTTAGATAATTTCTTTCCACTCTTATTTAAAACTGTTGGTAAATGAACAAAAAGTAGGTTTTTTTCAAAACCCTAATGCTTCATAAAGATAAATATGTTTTTGGAGTAGATGAAATCCATTCATCCCCTCTTACAATATGAGTAATTCCCATTAAATGGTCATCAACAACTACAGCAAAATGATAAGTTGGGAAACCATCAGCTTTAATTAATACTTGGTCGTCCATATCATTTGTGTTAATTGTAATTTTACCTTTAATAACATCTTCAAAAACAATATCTCTATTTTCTGGTAATTTTAATCTAATAACATAATTTTCGCCATTTGCAATTCTCTTTTTAGCATCTTCAATACTAATACCTCTGCAAAGTCCGTCATATCTTGGAATCTTTCCATCAGCTTTTTGTTGATTTTTAATGTCATCAAGTCTTTCCTTACTACAGAAACAATAATAAGCATAACCTTTTTCAATAAGTTCTTCAGCATATTTATTGTAAATTCCCTTTTCAACTCTTTCAGATTGGATATATGGACCACAATCTCCAATTTCTGTAATATTTTTCATTTTCGTCAAGACAAACACCTTCATCAGCCTCAATACCTGACCATTTAAGTTCGTGAATTAAATTTTCAATAGCTCCTTCAACATATCTAGTTCTATCTGTATCTTCAATTCTAAGCAAAAACTTTCCACCATTTTGCTTAGCATATAAATAATTATATAATGCAGTTCTAAGTCCTCCAATATGTAAATATCCTGTTGGACTTGGTGCAAAACGTAATCTTACCATTTATAAATACCTCCTAAAAAAATGAACATTTCCTCAACATAATTATATATCAAATATTTTTTTATTTGTAAAGAAATACTATTTGCGGATTATCTAAAAGAAGAGATTTGTTAAAAAAACAAAAATTAAATGTATCGCAGATACATAAAAAAAGACGGTATCTCTATCTCCAAAAAAATTTCAATCTAAAAATTTCAAATTTTCGATATTTTTCCCTGTCTTTTTATTTATTACTATAACGATAAATTCGTTATTTCTTTCTTGCAACAAAAATAATATCTATGAATTCTACCTCTAATTACTCCTTCTTTTTCAAGAATTTCCTGTGCTTTAAAGAGATTTTCTTTATACTTTTCAACTTCGAAATAAGGAAATTCCCAATCTATAATCCTTGCAAACCAAACTAGAGCACCAACATCATAAAAACTCTATCGGTCTATAAGCTTCTGCTTCTTCAACAATCTCAAAACCATTTTCTATAAATTCTTCTTTTGAAATATTCAGATAAGCTTTTAGGAAATGGAATATCAACATCTCCTATTAAAAGTTCCACTAATTCTCTGTCATTTTCTGCACCAACCTGTTGTGTAAGAAATAATCCTCCACTTTTTAAGAACTCTTTTAAGTTCATTAACATTATATTCACCATGTCTATTTGTAATAATATCAAAATAATTATCTTTAAAAGGAAGTTCATCACCACCATCGGCTGGTTTAAAATCTATTCCCAAAGGAATAAGTCTATCCTCACATATCTTAATATTTGGCTCATAGCCTTCAATTGCTGAAGTATGTTTAGGATTTAGTAGAAAAGATAAAAAGAAATTCCCCACCACCTGTTTCCATATCCAACAAATAATCACTTTCTCTTAAATAAGATTTTTATAATGCTTCCAAAATCCCATGGGAGATTATCTTCTTCTCTATATCTTTCTCTAATATGAGAAAAAAATCCCAACCCTTAATATGAGCAATGTCCTGCTCATGCAACCATTCATTTAAAAAGTGTCTTTTTTTATCCATATATTTCTCCTTAAATATCTATTTTTATTGAAAAATCTCTATAACTTAATTCTATTATACCACTTGTTATAATTCTAATCTATAAAAATTAAAAGAGAGTGATTTCTCACTCTCTCAATTTGATATAAATATTTTTTTATTTTTTTACACTACCCTTTAAGATTAAGAAATTGCTCATTTGCCTTTTAACAACTTTTTCGTAATAGTTATTATAACTCTTACTAAATTTTTCTAATTAGTGGAATTGCTATCTCATAATACTTATTATCTTTCATATATTCTTTGAGCTTGTCTTGAATCTGTTTCATCATACTATTTTTTTATATTCTTCACTATTTTTTTATAAAATTCATATTGTGAAATAGCATCTTTATTATCTTTAAGCCACTCTTTTGCATTTTCAATTGCTTCTATTTTTAGATTTGTTGACTTCTTTTTAAGATATGAGTATCAAATGCAGAACTTATCTTCTCAATATAACTCTGCTCATCTTTAGTCAATTCAAAAATTAGGAAGTTTATCTAGATATTCAATATATTTTTTTAAAAATACTCTTCCTCATCTTTTTCTAAAGGCTCATTTAAAAAAAGGTTGATAAGCGGAAAAAAATCATTTGTCCAAAAATATCCTGGAAATATTCTTTCTAACCTCTCATAAATAGACTCTTCAGACTCAATCAATTCTAATTTTCTGTTAATAATTTCTTGATTTTTCTCCTTTTTATGATAAGTTCAAGAACTTCTTTCTTTCTCTCATCAATATCTAGCTGATGTTGTCTTCTTCTTAATACCGAAGACAATATATCTCCATCGGAAGACAAGCAACTTTCTACCTCTAAAAATACTCATACCAATTTTTTTCTAAATAATGATATTTTTTTATTAAAACATCTAAATCTTTATCACTATAATCTCTATAACCATTCTCTACTTTTTTTAGGATTAATAAGTCCTTTTTTTCTTCATAATATTCAATTGCTTTTTCTAGTTAAACCAGTTTTTCTTTTTGAATTTCATTTCTTAACATAATTTCCACCTCCTTTAATTAAAGGATATCACTGTCCCCAAGGGACATGTCAAGTGGTTAATAAAAAAATTTAATAGCATAAGTAGTATTATCTTTTTAATGTCTATAATTTAACTATATTATACCATTTGTTTCAATTCTAATCTATATTAATCTAAAAGAGAGTCATTTCTCACTCTCTCTCAAATAGTTTTTTTGCTTGCAAATTAGAAAAAAATTTATACAAAAATGTATATTAATCTTTATTGGAGCTTTTAGGAGATCTCTCCACTACAGTCGAGATGACGTGTTGTGGGCTTTACTTGTAAAGTTGCTAAGACGTGAAATATTTAGTTCCATATAAAAATTTTAAGACGTTTTTAATATTATACATTTTTTTAAAAATTTTTTTGAAATTTATTTACTTTTTAACGTTAAGCTCCTAATCGAAGCTTTTCCCTTATACGTCGTCTCGACCGAAACGAAGCGTAGCTGAGTGTAGTGAATCTAGCCCTAACTTTGTTTACTTGTAAACAAAAGTAGGTCTGAAGCAAAGATTGTCCAAATCTTTGATTTGGTAACAATCGACTGCGAAAATCTCATAGTTTTACTTGTTTACAAGTAAAACTAAATGTATCGCAGATACATAAAAAAAGACGGTATTTCTACCATCTTTAAAATTATATATTCTTAATACACCATACAAAAACCCTTTGCCAGTCTAATATCTGAATCTTGAAAATGTCCGCCATTATTCCATTCTAGAATTGTCTTAATTCCTCTGTTATTTAAAACTTCTTCTTGTTTTTGTATAGCCTTTCCTACTCTAGCCATTGTCTGATTTTTTGTTTTTTCTTCCTTATCACCTAGACTTAAATAAATAACCTTGCTAAATGGACTACTTTTTATCTATAAACTCTTCCCAGCCGTTAAACCACACAGAAGGAGAAGCTCCAACAATCGCATTAAAACTACTTGATTGATAAGAACTCCATAGTGAAAAATAAACCAGCTAACGAATATCCCCCTAAGATAATTGGAATTTTATTTTTTTAATTTGATATTTTTTTCACAAATAAAATCAATCAAAACATCTTCTATAAAAAGAAAGAGTGTTCTTTGCACCATCTCCAAACCCATCTTTACCAAAAAAACTGCAGGAGCATTCCAAGGAGATAAATCATTATTCCAATCGGAAATTTTTAAAAAGCAACCATCAAAAAAATTCTCTCCCACATCATTTAAAAATCAATTCAACTTCTCTATCTAAAACCTTTATATCATGTTCATCAACAGGTTGTATCAAAATGTATTTTTGGATTTTTCACAAGAATAAGCTATACATCTTGTATCATTAACATTTAATTCTTCTTTTTTTATAAGTCATTACAATTTCAACCTTTCTTTAAACAAAATAATTATTCTAATATTTTTTTCTCATAATATTTAGTTATAAAAAAACATAATAACTGGTGAACATACAATTGAAATTATCAAAAGAACAGCCGGTAAATATGCCTTTTATAGAAATACAGATAACTGCAACTATTCCTATAATTAGCAATAGAATAGAAGCCATCATAGCATTAACCTTATCTCTAATTTTTTTCATTTCTTTCATCATTTATATCTATCATATAACTTTTTATCATTTTTTTAATCATCTTATTATGCATAATATTGACATGAGAAACTGAAATACTCATTGCAAAAAAATAAAAGTCAAAAAAATCTTCAATGCCTCATTTAACTTTAAAGCAAGGACTAAAACAAGGCTACAAAATCCTAGTACATATCCCAAATACCAAATTTTACTATTTTTTTCATATTATTCCTCCTCATAAATGAAAAATTTCTTCAATCTGTAAACCAAAAAAATTTTGCAATTTTAAAAAGCTAACACAATTGATGGATTATATCTTCCATTTTCTAAAGAATTAACCGTCTGTCTTGACACCTCTAAAATATTAGCCAATTCTTCTTGAGTAATTCCTCTATCTTTTCTTATCTGTTCAAGTTTATTTTTTTCAAAAATTATCCCCTCTTCTATGGAAAGCTTACTTTACATTTATTTTATCAAATCCATTTTGTAATATCAAGTTAACTTTACATTTTTTTCACAAAAAAAAGACGGTATTATAACCGCCTTTTTTTATAATTATTCTAAACCCCAACAAAAAAACATCAACTATTTTTTTCTTGTTTTTTTCATAAATTTTTCTTCCAGTATTTAAACTCTTATTGAAAGAATTCTTATATGTCACAATATCGATTAAACTAATATTTTTTTATCCTAACAATGTAACAACAATTGGAATAACCACAACAAATAAAATAGTACTCAATGTTACCACATTAGTAGAAAACTCAACATCTCCATCACCATTACCTGCAAGAATAGGTAAAACAGCAAGAGCAGGTGCAGCTGATTGCACTACAAATGTTTTAAATTCAGTTGTAGTTAGATTTTTTTGCTGTTAAGATTAGCACGATATACATAACAAGTGGTCCTAATATAAATCTACCAATAAGCGTGACAATTGTATCTTTATCAAATGTTATAGTATTTAGTCCCGCTTTAGCCAGAACAATTCCTATATAAATTAGAGACAAAGGAGTCACGATATTTCCAATATATGTTAGTGTGCTAGTTGCAAAACTAGGTACTGGAATTTGTAAAACCAAAAAGAACAAAGCAACTAAAAAAACCAATAAGTGGTGGCGGTAAAAGTTTTTTTAAGTCTAACTTTTTGAACCACTTTGCTTTTTTTCCTGTCTTACTATCGCTAGTCATTAAATAAATACCTAAAGTCCATGTTGAAATCGTATTAGTAATATAGTAAATCAAAAAATAAGGCAATGATTCATTCCCAAAAAGCGCAATATTAAGTGGTAAACCAATAAAAATTGTATTTGCATTTACAAATGTATTGATCATTGTCCCTCTACGGCCTGGTCTAACCTTAAATATTTTTTTACTGAAATATATGCAACAATATATCCTATAACAAATGCTACAAATGTATAAACCAATCCTTTTTGATAAGGAAACCAGTTTATCTAAAGTCAAATATTTCATAACAGATACAAAAAAATAGATGCTGGAAGTGCTACATTCATTATTAGACGAGATAAATTTGAACCAAAAGTTTCTCCAAACCATCCTCTAATTTGTAGAATGTATCCTAGTACTATTATTGCAATTATTGGAATAATACTTTCAATAGAAGTAATAATTATATTCATAAAACTCTCTTTCCTATTAAATTCATATTAATAAAGTGTACAAAAAAATTGCTAATTACAATTTTTTTCATACACCTCATTTTTTTAAAAATATATACTCAATCAAACAATTAATATTTTGGATACCACTTAAATTCTTTAACTGCTTTAACCATGTCTTTTTCTTCAGCACGTGCAAGTCCTTGCTCTTGCGCCTTCTTTGCCACTGCTTCAGCAACCTTAATAGAAACTTCACCTGCATATTTAAATGGTGGTAAAAACAGGTGCTCCAGGTTTATTTATATCAACAATACCACCTAATGAATGAGCAGCAGCACCAATCATTTCATCTGTTAATAAACTTGCTTCTGACGCCAACATTCCAAGTCCTAATCCAGGATAAATTAGAGCATTATTAGCTTGACCTATAACGTAATCTACACCTTTATATGAAACTGTATCAGCAGGTATACCAGTTGCTACAAAAGCCTTTCCATCTGACCATTTAATCAAATCTTCCGCTTTTGCTTCCGCTAATTTTGTAGGATTTGATAATGGGAAAATCATTGGACGATCTGTAATTTCACACATAGTTTCAACTATTTCTTTCGTAAAAGTATTAGGTGCAGTAGAAGTTCCTACTAAAAATTGTAGGTCTTACAGTTTTTTTACCACTTCTAATAAATCTGTCAACTTATCTGCATTTGGAAAAATCAGAACGTTTTTTTGCAAAAAGGCTTTTGTTCATTAGTCAAATCTGTCATATCATCAAATAAAAGTCCTTGCTTATCTACCATGAAGAAATGCTTATATGCTTCTTCTTCAGAAAGACCTAAATTCACCATTTCACGATGAACACGTGAAGCAATTCCCGCTCCAGCAGTTCCTCCACCAAAACATAAGTACACTTGATCAGTTAATTTTTCACCTGAAATCGCAAGTGAGCCAAAAATTCCTCCAAGCGTTACAATTCCTGTACCTTGAATATCATCATTAAATGTCGGGATTTGCTTACGATATTTTTCAAGAATATTTGCTGCATTAGAACGTCCAAAATCTTCCCAGTGAAGATAAAGTTTCGGAAATAATCTTTCTGCTGTTTTTACAAATTGGTCAACAAAATCATAATAACGATCGCCACTTACACGTTTATGACGGTTTCCAAGATAATTTGGATTGTTAAGAAGTTCTTCGCGATTTGTTCCTGCGTCTATTACTAAAGGTAGTACCTTTGATGGGTCAATACCGGCTGCACCAGTATAAACCATAAGCTTTCCAACAGATATATCAACTCCGTTTGTACCCCAGTCTCCAATTCCTAGAATTTCTTCGGCGTCTGTAACTACAATAAGACGAATTTCACGATCGTCTGCTGCATTTTTTTAAAGTTTCTTCAATATTTTTCAGGATGATTAATATCCAAATATCCTGCATATTGAGGATCAACAAATAAATCACTGTATCCGATAATAGTATCTGCAATAGTTGGATCATAAACAATTGGATTGAATTCTTCTAAGTGTTTTTGAAAATAGATAATAGAAAAGAGTACGGTTAGTATTGAATATTTCCATTAAAAAAATAATCTCTTTTCAACATCATTCACTTTTGTTTGTAATTGTTCATATGTTTGTGTAGCTTGTTCCTCAATAGTTTGAACATATGGTGGTAAAAAGACCAATCAAACCCTAGTTTTTTTACGTTCTTCTAATGTAAAAAGCTGTTCCTTTATTAAGAAAGGGGTTGTTTAAAATATCATGTATTGCCATGTATGCCTCCTTTTTTGGTATTATAACTAAGGTTTACAATTAATTTTTGTAAACCTTAGTTATAATATAATTTATTATGTACTATATATTTTCATTTATTTTTATCAAATTCATTTTTACAAAGTCAAGTAAACTTTATATTTTTAAATAAAAAAAGGCGACTGATTTACAATTATTTAAATATTACAAATTGCAAGAATAAGTTAGCCAATTGAAAAAAACTTCAAAAGGTGTTTTTATAGTTAAATAGTTTTTTTAGGATAATTATTTATCCAATCTTCAATAAATGCTACTCTTTGTTGAGTAGTATTTTTTTGTTCCTTTTGGTAAAAAAATCTTCTTATTAGTCTATTATGGTTTTCATTACTTCCTCTTTCATAACTACTATATGGATGTGCATAATAAATATTTTTCATAGTCAAACACTTCATATAGTCTTGCAAACTCTAAGCCATTATTCTCTGTTATACTTTTTTTATTTCATACTCTTTTAATACTTCCTTTAATGCCTTGTTTACTGATTTAACTGTCTTATCTTCAATTAACCTTATTATTTCATATCTAGTTTTTCCTATCTGTCAATGTTAATAGACATTGTCCCTTTTCCTTTCTTAATATTACTGTATCTATTTCATAGTGTCCTACTTCTTCTCTATTATTTATTTCTTTTTAGTCTTTCTTCTATTGTTTTTTTCCTAATATTCTTACTCTTTTTTACTTCCTCTTTTTTTCTTTCTTTTTTTCTTTTTTTCTTGCATAATTTAAAAACACTTCTTTTTAATCCGAAAAATCCTTTATTTATCCAATAATATATCGTTGATGTTGATATTTTTCTCGTCTAACTTTGTTTTTTTGAAATCATTTAAGGACCGTGTTTATATTTTTAAATAGTTATGCTAGTTTGTTTTTTTAAAGTCAAGTTTTAAATCTCCTTCTTTTATCCAGCCACATTTTTTTAAAGGATAGTATATAATTAAATTTACTATTGCAGGTAGGATAAAGTGCATAATTAGTACTATGAAAAGTAATTTTTAAAAAAATTATAATCTTTCATTGTTATAAAAAGTAGATATTTGACCAACTAAACCGCAAGTTCCCATTCCAGCTCCTATTGGAGAGTTTTCAAGTCCTAAAATAACTGTTGAGATTGGTGCTAAAATAATTGAGCTTAGAGTTGGTGGTATCAAAATTTTAGGATTTTTAATAATATTTGGAACTTGTAGCATACTTGTACCAAGTCCTTGTGCTACTAAACCTTGGACGCCATTTTCTTTAAATGATATAACTGCAAAACCAATCATTTGGCAACAGCATCCTATTGTAGCTGCACCTGCAGCAAGTCCAGAAAGTGATATCATCATGCAAAGTGCAGCAGATGATATTGGAAGTGTTAGGACTATTCCAACAATTGCCGATACAATCATTCCCATAATAAATGGAGCTTTTGTTTGTTGCACTCATTATTACTTGTCCTAAAGAAATCATAATTTCATTTATAAAAGGTCCTATTAGATTAGAAACTAAAATTCCTACAAGGACTGTAACAACTGGTGTTATTACAATATCAATTTTTTTGTTTCCCCACTTATAAGCTTTGCAACTTCAACACAAATTAAAGTTGCAACAAAAAAACTCCCATAGGTCCTCCTAATTTATCTGCTCCAATTCCAACAACGCAAGAAGAAAATAGTATAAGACGTGGAGCTTTAAGACTGTAAGCTATTGAAACTGCTATTGCAGGACCTGTTGCATCTTTTGCTAAAGGCCATATTGTTTTTTTGATAAAAAAATTCTATATGACAAACAGAACCTATTGTATTTAAAATTGTTCCTACTAAAAAGTGTTGCAAAAAGTCCAAATGCCATAGAACCAAGAGCATCGATAAAATATACTTTTTGGAGAAAGCGTTATACCCTTCTTTTTTTAAAAAGTTTTTTTCATAATTTTTATCCTTTCTAAATTGAATTTATAAAAATTAATACTAATTAAAAAAACTACTATCTTAAAAGATAAAAAAACATTTTTAATTAATTTTTAATTTTTTTATAGTGAATATACATAAAAAAATCTAAAAATTTTTATATTAAACTCATCGTCATAAAAGTAATTTTTATCATTTTTTTAACAAAAAAATTCAATAGTAAAAAAAGTATTTTTAATAAAAAAATAAAAAAACTAACCTTTTTATTACAAATTGCAAGAATAAGTTAGCCAATTGAAAAAAATTTCAAAAAGGTGTTTTATAGTTAAATAGTTTTTTTAGGATAATTATTTATCCAACCTTCAATAAATGCTACTCTTTTTCTGAGTAGTATTTTTTTGTTCCTTTTGATAAAAAAATCTTCTTATGAGTCTGTTGTGATTTTCATTACTTCCTCTTTTTTTCTTTCTTTTTTTCTTTTTTTCTTGCATAATTTAAAAACACTTCTTTTTTTAATCCGAAAAAAATCCTTTATTTATCCAATAATATATCGTTAATGTTGATATTTTTCTCGTCTAACTTTGTTTTTTTGAAATCATTTAAGGACTGTGTTTATATTTTTAAATAGTGTATTACTTTATCTCTGATTACATAATCAACTTTTTAATTTCCTTCCACAATTTCTTTTTGTTCTTATCATAAATTATTTGAGCAAATTCTACTTTTATATACTTTTTTTAAATTTTTCCATAAGTTGTTCTTTGAATTACTGATCCTCTTTTTTTATTTCATTATTTATTGTTTGATGATTTTTTTACTAAGTAATCTTGCTATTTCTCTATTACTTTTTTTCTTTCTTTTTTTCCATTTCTCTATTAATTTTTCTTAAATCTATTGTTAAGTTTATGTTTTTATGTTACAATTATTGTGCATCTCATTGAGGCTTATTTCTTTAGTTTAACTATTATTTTACCTCTTTTTAGATGTTTTTTTCTATTTGTGGCTAACTTAATTTTTACAATATACTATTATTTAAATATTATTGTATAAATCTAAAAGATAGTGATTTCTCACTATCTTAAATAGTTTTTTTATTTATAAATTAAAAAAAGTAGTTCTATAAAAAAATAAAATCATTGATAATAACTTATTTTTAATAAATATACTCAATTATGATTTACATTATTTCACCAATCAAATCAAACAAAACATAAATTTTTAAAAATAATTGTTTTTAATAATATTCATATGGTATAATTATAATAATTAAGTAGTTTTTTTACATAATATATTACATATATAATTTAACATAAAAGTTTTTATAAATTTACTTCGATTTTTTTGAATTAAATTTTTGATACTTTTTAATATTTTTTAAAAAAAGAGCAATGGTATAAATTACCACCAAAAGATGTTTTTGATTATGATGAATGAAAGGAGGAATTTTATGACTAATAATAAAACAACATCATCAGTAAAATCAAGTAGAAAAAGCTCTAATCATATCAGTGATATTCTTGAATCAATGAATCAAGAAACAAGATATCTTACACCAATTTTTGGGACAGAAGCTAGTGATATTGAAATGCCAAACAAAAAAATAAATGAAAATCCTGTTGCTCCTCAAGTTGCAGCAGAAATTATAAGAGAGTATCTAAAAAAACAGAAGGAAATGCAACACAAAACCTTGCAACTTTCTGTCAAACTTATATGGAACCAACTGCAACAGCATTGATGGCTGAGAATTTTGAAAAAAATGCAATTGATAAAGATGAATATCCAATGACTGCAGACCTTGAAAACAGATGTGTTGACATTATTGGTAACTTATGGAATATGAATCCTAAAGAAGAACCTATAGGAACATCTACTGTCGGTTCATCTGAAGCTTGTATGCTAGGTGGACTTGCTATGCTTTTCAGATGGAAACATCTTGCAGATAAAGCAGGAGTTAATAGATTCACCAAAAAGAGACCTAATCTTGTAATTTCTTCAGGATATCAAGTATGTTGGGAAAAAAATTCTGTCGCTACTGGGATATTGAAATGAGAACTGTTCCACTAGATATGGAACATTTATCCCTTAATATGGATACAGTAATGGATTATGTTGATGATTACACAATAGGTATAGTTGCTATTTTAGGTATCACTTATACAGGAAAATATGATGATGTAAAAGCTCTTGACAAACTAGTTGAACAATATAATAAAAAGAAACCTGATTTACCTATTAGAATCCACGTTGATGCTGCTTCTGGAGGTATGGTTGCTCCTTTTATAGAACCTGAATTAAAATGGGACTTCAGATTAAAAAAATGTATGGTCAATTAGTACTTCAGGTCATAAATATGGTCTTGTATATCCGGGAGTAGGCTGGGTAATTTGGCGTAGCAAAAAAGCTCTTCCAGAAGAATTAATTTTCTGGGTTAGTTACTTAGGAGGAAAAGAAGCTACTATGGCAATCAACTTCTCACGTAGTGCATCTCAAATTGTCGGTCAATACTATATGCTTATGAGAAACGGGTTTAAAGGATATAAAGAAATTCATCAAAGAACAATAGATGTAGCTAGATACATGGCAGATGAAATCAAAAAAATGGGAATATTTGAATTGCTTGAAGAAGCAAACCAAATACCAATCGTATGCTGGAAACTAAAAGAAAACGCAAATGTAGAATGGACATTATATGACCTTGAAGATAGACTTCGTATGCATGGCTGGATGATTCCTGCATATCCTATGCCTGAAAATTTAAAAGATGTAGATGTTCAAAGACTTGTTCTTCGTCAAGACTTCGGTATGCCTTTTAGCAATTCTTTTGTATAAACGAAATGAAAAAAACAAATTGAAATATTAAACGGTTCAAGAGTTGTTCTTCGTGACAATGAAAAGAACTCTGATCCTGACAAAGGATTCGACCATAGTGGTAGATAATTTATGCAAAATACTAAAAGGGGCTAAAGTTAGCCTCTTTTTTAATGTATATTTAATAATAAGAATCTCATTTAAAAATATTTTAAAATTTTTTTACTTTTAACGTCTAGCCCCTAGTTTAAACAGCTTCCCTAACACGTCATTTCGAGCGAAACGTAGTATAGTCAATCTAGACCTAACTTTGCTTGTTTACAAGCAATAGTAGGTCTGACGCAAAGATTGTTCAAATCTTTGATTTGAGTACAATCGACTGTGGAAATCTCATACTTTTAATTTAGCAAAAAGTAAATGTATCGTAGATACATAAAAAAAGACGGTATTATAACCGCCTTTAAAATATTTTTTTAATAAGTTTTAGAAATATATTCTAAAAAAACTCTTCCAATTTCTTTACTACTTCCTTATCTAATCTTTCAACCCATCTTTTTAGGTATATTATCAAAACCAAATTTTGCACCTGAAATACTTCCTGCTATCCCTGCAATTGTATCTGCATCTCCTCCATGATTTACAGCTCCAATGATACAATCTTCAAAAAGTTTCACTTTCACTCCAATAAATAGCATTGTTGAAAGTATTGATAACATATCCACTAGGTTTTAATAACTCTCTCTTTTCTAAATTTAAATTCTTTCCTAAAATATGAGCTTTTTATAATTTCAGTATAATCCTTTAAAATATTTCTACAAATATCATTATTATGAGTAATATCACCTTGAATAAAAATTAAGTTCAACAGATTTTTTTCTGAGTTTAGAAGGGCACAAGGCATAGCTCTCATAAGACTTCCATTTCCCAAAGCAGTATTATCATCTTCAATATAATTTCCAGTCACATCATAAAAAGCTATTGCTCTCCTACATTGATTTCCAATGTCCTTAGGATTTGTATCATACCAAGCTACAAAACTATCAGCCACATCTTTCTTAAAAATTCTTAAAATCATTTTTTTCATAAGAACTTCCATAACACAAACTGACATCTGTGTATCATCTGTAACCTCTCCAGCAATCAAATCAAGCCAACCACCACCTACTATATCAGTTAGCTTTCCGTATTCACTTTTTATCTCGTCCTCACTCATAAATTCAGTAGTTGCTCCCATTGCATCACCAATCGCAAATCCGTAGAGCGAACCCTTTAACCTGTCTTTTAATATTATTCATTACACACCACCATTATTTGTTTTTGATAGACAATGTTTTTTTACAATTATTCCCAAATCAATTTTTTTATTACTTGATCTAATAGTTTATTGTATCCTATTACTTCTTTATCAACTATACTAATTATATCATCATATATTTACTACAATTTTTTTATAAAATTAATTCATAAATCAACAAATCTTCGCTACTTATTAGCTTAAAATTATTATTTTTTTGCGATTTTTTTGTGTTGCTAATTGTCTTTTATCACATTCGATAATGAGTGAATGGATATTTTTTTGTTTTTTTGCATAGTCAATTAATGATTTTTGTTACTTCGTTTGCTATGACACATCCCCAATAGTTTTTGATTTAAGATAAAGCCTATTTCGTAACTTTCTTTATCGTATTTGTGAAAAAAATAATATGCCCTATTAGTTTTTTTGTTTTCTTTATATTCTAAGGCAAATACTCGTGGAGGATAAGACAGAGCATTTTTTTGTTTAAAAAAATTCTTTTGTACTTTCCAAAGTAAAAGGTTCTTCAATGTATTCCATCACTTTAGGGTTACTTAATATCAGATATAATTCATCTGCATCCGATTCTTTAAATTGTCTTATCCTACACCTTTTTGTCTCTATATCTAAAATATGTTCCAAGATTCTAACTCCAGTTTCTATTCAATATCTTTTAACGATTCTATCATTGGAACTTTTTTAAGCATTATTTTTTTACTACGAAGTACACTACAAATGTGAAAAATAGTGTTATTAGTGCTGAGTAAATGTAGCTTATTAGTTTTACTTTGTTGAAAAATCTGATTGAGTCCATGGCTAGTTGTTCCATAATATTTATGTGAAGGCTATGGCCTACAAAGATTCCCAAAGTTATTCCAATCATTGTTAGGATTACTGTTTCTTTGTAAATGTATTTGTCTATTTCTCTCGGATAGAATCCTAAAACTTTTAGTGTTGCAATTTCTCTTTTTCTTTCAGAGATATTTATATTGCTTAGATTGTATAAAACTACGATTGATAGGAATGCTGAGCATATTACGATTAGCAAGATAATTGAGTTTACACTGTATGATGCATCGTCAATTGCTTTTTTTATTGAGTATATGCTTATTCCTTTTACTGCAACGGAATTTTTTTCAAGTTCATGTATTACTTTGTCGACATTTTCTTTACTTCCGTCATTTAGTAATAGTAGTTTTGTATTTTTTACTGGCTTTTTGAAAAATGTTTGTTCATAAGTTTTTTCGTTCATTACAAAGAAGTTACCAACATGGTTTTCAAATATTCCAGCTATTGCTCCTTTGTATTCTTTGTTGTTATTTATGAAGGTTATTGTATCTCCAACTGAAAGTGAAAACTTTTCGGCTAATTTTCTATTTATATAGATTCCGTCTTCAAGTGTTTCAATTTTTTTCTCTCCGTCATAAAGTCCAAAATATTTTGAAAATTCGTTTATTGTATCAGTTGTGAATACAGTTATTTTTTTCGTCAAAACTTTTTTCTGCTTTTATATTTACTGTTGTCGTCGCAATATCAAAGCTTTCTTTTATGTCTTGATTTGACTTTATTTCTTCGTTAAACTTATCCAAGTCTTTGTCTAAAGCCATTGGATTGTATATAATTGTTGCGCTAAATTTTGTATATTTTGAATATTGTAGTTCTGAAACCCCGTCAAGGCTATCCTTTATTCCAAATCCAAGTACCAAAAGTCCCATACATCCCATTACACCAATTATTGTCATTGTAAGTCTTAGTTTGTATCTAAAAAAACATTTCTCAATGTAGCTTTTTTGTAAGAATGAAAGTTCTTTCCAAATATATGGTACTCTTTCAAGTAAAACAGAATTTCCAGATTTTTGGAGTTTTTTGCTCTCATTAAGGATGAAATTTTTTTCTTTTTAAACTTCGTATGCAAGTTACATAGGATACAAAAAGCTGTACAGAATATTGCTATTAATATTCCTGTAATTACAATTGTAGGATAGTAATTGTCAAATACTTTCGTGATTATTAGCGCTTTTAAATATGCTCCGTAAACTAAAGGAGATATTATTTTTAAAGCCTAAAAACAGTTCCCACAGCTCCACCGATTAAACTTGCCAATAGTCCATAGTAGAAATATTGTTTTTGCAATGTCAATATTACTATATCCTAAAGCCTTTAATGTTCCAATCTGTACTCTATTTTCGTCAACCATTCTTGTCATAGTTGTAAGAGAAACTAGAAGTGCAATGAAATAAAAGAAAAGTGAGAATACATTTGAAACTCCGTAAATTCCTTTTTGCTGCAAAATAAACTTTTTGAAGTTGAAGATGCACTATACCCATCTTCAATACTATAAGTTGGTTCAATAAGTTTTGATAGGATTTCATCTCCGTCTGAGATTTTGCTAGTTGCATCAAGAATTTTTTCTTTTGCATCTTGCAAGTCTTCTTTTCCTTTATTCAACTTTAAGTTATTTGCTTCAACTTCTGCTCTTTTTTTCAACTAATTTTTGAATAGTATTCATCAAATTTACTAAGTCCAATTTCTGTTTGTTTTTTTCTAAGTCAGATTTTTTTAGCTTCTATATTTGTAATTTCTGAATTCAATTTTTTTCTTCAGCTTTTTTTCTATTTCGCTTAAAGCTGTTGAAACAGTTGTTTGATTTGTTTCGACTGTTGTTAAATTACCTTGAATTAATTCTAAATTCTTATTTAATTCAGCTAATTTACTTTCTATTTCAGCTTTTTTTGTATTGTATTCTTCAGCTTCTATTAAATTTTTGAGAATAGCTGTTTTTCAAAGAGTACTTAGTGTTTCTTTTTACAGTTCCAATTGACGTTTCAACTTCCAACTTTGACTTTTTCTAATTCCTCTTTACTTTTTTTAATAGAGTTTTTGCTTTTTGTCGCTTAATTCTATTTTTGTTTTTTTGTAGCTTCAGCTCTTTTTTTCAAATAATTCATTTAAAGCTAATCCAAGTTTTACTCTATTGTTCTCTATTTGTTTTTACAAAAAGGCTCTTTTTGATAGCTTAAGTCTGCAAAAAGCCCTTCTTATATCTTTTTTTGTCCATTTTGTAGTTTTTTTCTAAATTTTTGTTGTAATTTTTCTTTCATTTGAGTTTATGTCTAATTGATTTTTATTTACTTCTTCTTTGCTATCATCTAAAAATTTCTCTTTTTTTGTGCATAGATAAGATTATACACTTCAACTGATCTATTCTTGAAAAGATTTTTGTAGCATCTGTTTTTTCTCGTTTTGGACTTGTTCAAACTTTTTGCTATTCTTATCCAAGTCGTTTAAATCTGTGAAAGTAATCTTTGCATGAGAAAAATAGCTAAAATCAAAAGTATTTTTTTGAAATCATAGCTAAATATCCGCTTTCAGTAGTTCCAGATAATAATACTGATAAAACTTCTGGACTTTTTGATAAAAGCCTTTAACTGTAAATTTATTTTTGTTTTTAATTTTTTTACTTCATCTTTAAAGACTCCAAATTTTTTTCCACGTCTTTAAAGTATATTTCATCTCCGATTTTGTAAGTATCTCTAAGTCTTTCGTCCAACAAGATATCAGTATCAGTTTCAATGTCAGAGCCTTCAATTACTTGAACTGTACTAATTTTTTTCGGGCTTATTTTTCAACTGTAAAAATCTATCGCTTTATTTTTCATCTTTAAGAGAGATTGTGTAACCAAATTCAACATCTTTTTAGATTTTCTAAACTTGAAATTATACTTAAATCCTCTTTTAATAAGCCAAAATTTGAAGAGATTTTTAAAGTCGTATAAATTACCTGCTTTGATGTGTTTATCAACACTTCTTCTCATGATATGTGGAGTTATTTTTAGTCCCTACAAAAACCATTACTCCAAGACCTATCATAAATACAATAGATAAAAATTTTCGAAATGTTCTAAAAAAATTGTTCTGTAAAAATTTTTTTAAACAATGATTTTTTTCATACTACCACTCTATTTCTTTTTATGTTCTTCGGATTCTTATTTAAAAACCACTTTCTTTACTGTACTATCGTTAATTTCAATAACTCTGTCTGCCATTGGCGCAATTGCCATATTATGAGTAATTAAAATTACAGTCGTATTTGTCTTTTTACATCTTTGATGTAAAAGCTCTAATATTCTCTTTCCCGTATTATAGTCTAAAGCTCCAGTAGGTTCATCACAAAGAAGCAATTTAGGATTTTTTTACATAATGCTCTTGCAATTGCAACTCTTTGTTGTTCTCCACCGGATAATTGGCTTGGAAAAATTATTTAATCTATGTGATAATTCAACAGATTCTAGAACTCCTGCAGGATTTAAACTTTCCTTTACGATTTGTCCTGCTAGTTCTACATTTTCTAATACCGTTAAATTAGGTATAAGATTGTAAAATTGAAAAAAACAAAACCTACATCGTATCTTCTGTAATCATTTAATTCTCTTTTATTAAATTTACAAATATCTTTTTCCATCTATAAAGATTTCTCCACTTGTAGCATTATCCATTCCACCTAAAATATTTAGGATTGTTGATTTTTCCTGCTCCAGAAGGTCCAACTATTACACAGAATTCCCCGTGCTCGATTTCAAAAGAGACATCTCTATTCGCAACTATCTCTGAGCTTTTTCCCTTCATTATATTTTTTTATACACATTTTTTAAATTCAACAAAAAGCCATAATATCCTCCTCTTTTGAGTATCTATTTTTAAAATTTAAAAAAATTCAAACTTATCTTATTTTTACTTTAGCACAAAAACCCGAAAAAAATCAAGAAATAAATTTTTTTAATATCGTTTTTCAAGAATATTTCAAAATTTAAATAAAAAAATATTTAATTTTTCAAGTATTTCTATAATGTTTTTTTATAAATAAAACACTTGTATTATTTATATTAAAAATGGTATAATGAGAAAAAAACAATTAAGGGGTGGTTTATATGTTAAATTTTTGTACTTGGTCCATCAGGAGCAGGAAAGACTAAATGGTTAATAGATAAAGCTAATGAAGAAGTGAGAAAAGGAAATGGAAATATCAATTTTATTGATACAGATGATTCTCATATTTTTTTAGCTTAGACCACAGTGTTAGATTAACAAACGCTAAAGAATACGGTATAGATACTCTTGATAAATTATATGGATTTATTTTTCGGTATAGTTTCAAGAGATTATGATGTGGAAAAAAATTTACATCGATGGTATCTATTCAATAATTGAACTTGACAGCGATAAGCTTTGTAAATTTAAGAAAGAAGTCGATGCACTTTGTGAAGATCACAAATTAGAAGTTTACATGGGAGTTAATATTCCTAAAGATCAACTTTGTGAAGGTGGTCAAGCAACTTGCGTAGAATTAAAGGTTGACTAGATTTAAAAAAAGCATCGTTAGGATGCTTTTTTTGATATGAATATTCCAACTAAACAATTAGAAGTTTTTTTCAAAAAGAGAAATGATTTAATTTCTGAGCTTTCACAAGGAAAGATAGATAAAATTGCCTTTTTAGAAAAAAATTATGAGTTAATACAAAAATTTAAATATGAAACCACTTTTTAAATATATCTTCATTGGAAGAAGGAATGTATAATTACCAATATTACAACATTTTTAGCGAAGTATTTTTAAACAAAAAAATCCCAATTATATTCAAATAATAAAAAAAAGCAAAAAGAAATATAATGAAAATCTTATGAAGTCAAATAATTATTATGCTGAAAAGGATAAATATCTTTTTTTAGGATGATTGATTTTTTTGGATAAGGATTCGTCAGAAGCATATTTTTATAGATATGAATTCTAAAAAGACTTAATAATTCTCTTTTTTGAAATAGTTGTAAAAGATGTTGAATTTGCAATATTCCATTCTATGAATGAGAAAAATTTTAGAAAAAAATTGTATGAAAAACATATTTATAAATGAAACTAGAATTTCAAAGATTGATGATTATGTTAATACAAATATATAAAGGTTTTTGTAAAAACACAACCTTTTTCTTTTTTTAAGCATTTTTTAAAAAAACTTTGTCGATAACTTCTTTTTAAAGTTTTTGGATTTTTTTCAACTTTCAACGTCTTTAAGTTCTTAGTATCCACTACATCATTAGAAATATATACTTTTTTTGTAGCCCATTCTGTCAAGCTCTATTAGTCTTTCACTTAAATTTGGAACTTTTTTTAAGCTCTCCAGTAAGTCCTACTTCTGCAATAAAAAAACTGTATCTCTTGGAACCGCCTTATTTAAAATTGAAGATGCGACAGAAATTATAACTGCTAAATTTACAGATTGTTCCGATATCTTCAAGCCTCCAGTAGTCTTTAAAATTACATTTTTTTATTGTATAGATTAAATCCTGCTCTTTCTTCTAAGATAGAAAGTAATGTATTAAGTTGGTCTTTTTTTAGACTATCTCCTATTCTTGCAGGATAACTTGTGAATGATTGTGAAACTAGACTTTCAACTTCAACCACAAGCATTCTACTTCCCTCTTTCACAACGGATAAGACACTTCCACAGATATCTTTTTTTCTCTTTGAGTTACAAAAAAATTCTGATGGATTTTTTTAATTTCTAAAAGTCCGTATTCTTCCATTTTTGAAAAGTCCTATTTCTCCAGTTCTTCCAAATCTATTTTTTTGTACTTGTAAGAGTTCTAAGGCTTTCATCTGACTCTCCTTCTAAAAAGCAATACAGAATCAACCATATGCTCTAAAGTTCTAAGTCCCTGCCATTTCATCCTGTTTTTGTCATATGGCAAACAATAAATACTACTCTTGGCTTTTTTTGTTGTTTTTTTGCAAGTCTAACTAACTCATTTATACATTCGACTGTTTGAGTTGGAGAACCTGCTCTTGAAGGAATTGAGCTTAACATAACTGTTTGAATACTATCTAAGATAACAATATCAGCATCAACTTCATCAATTGAATTTAAAGCTTCATCCATACTTTGTGTTGATTGAATCCATATATTTTCAGGAATTTCTTTTACAATTCTATTTGCTCTTGATTTTTATCTGTGATGAACTTTCCTCTGCAGAGATATAGATTGTTTTTTTACATTTTTTTACTTGCAAAATCTAATGACAACTGTAAAAGCAATGTACTCTTTCCACAGCCAGGTCTAGCAGTCAAAAATATTTACACTGTCTCTAACAATTCCTCCACCTAAAAACACGATTAAGTTCTTCTATTCCAGTTATATATCTATCATTTTTCATTAACATTTACGTTTTTTTAAGTTTTTTTCAACTTTTTCCCTTTGCAACAATTTTTATCACTTGAGCTTTTTTTACGTCAGAAACTTCAATTTCTTCAATAGTTCCCCAGCTACCACAAAAACTACATTTTTCCTTGCCAACCCAAAGACTCTTTTTTTGCAATTTGAACATATATTTTTTTCTTAATTTTTCATTTTTAATCACCAACTATATTTTTAATGTAAATATTTTTTAAAAAGCAATAGCGAAATTTTTTTATCTTTAATCCATTAAAAAAATTTTAATGATAATAGACTTCATAATTATATTGACTTTTTAGAAATCTTTGTAGTATAGTAACAACGAATGAATATTTATCATAAAGGAGAAATAAAATGAATGTTTACGAAAAAGCGTTGTTACTTCACGAACAATGGCAAGGAAAAATTATCAACTGAATTAAAAAGCAGAATTAAATAATGCTGAGGACTTAACTTATGCATATACTCCTGGTGTTGCTCAACCTTGTTTAGAAATAAGTAAAGATCCTTCTTTAGCTTATAAATATACAAGTAAAGCAAACACTATTGCTGTTATCTCAGACGGAACTGCTGTTTTAGGTCTTGGAGATATTGGTCCAGAAGCTGCTATGCCAGTTATGGAAGGAAAATGCTGTTTATTTAAAAAATTTGGCGGAATAAATGCTGTTCCTATAGTTTTAGATACAATAGACCCTAAGGAAATTATTGCAATTATAAAGGCTCTTGCACCAACTTTTTGGTGGAATTAATCTTGAAGATATTTCTTCTCCAAGATGTGTAGAAATTGAAAGAGCATTAATTGATGAACTTGATATTCCAGTATTCCATGATGACCAACACGGTACTGCAATTGTTGTTACTGCTGCTTTAATCAATGCTTTAAAATTAGTTAAAAAAGAAGCTAAAGATGTTAAAGTTGTAGTTTCTGGAGCTGGTGCTGCTGGATACTCAATCATAAAATTAATTATGATGTTAGGTGTTCAAAATGTAATTGCATTTGATTCAAAAGGTGCAATCAACAAAAAAACATGCAGAAAAACTATAATCTTGTAAAGAAAGAATTAGCTGAAATTACAAATAAAGAACAAAAAGATTTAACAATGAAAGAAGCATTTGTAGGTGCTGACGTATTCATCGGTGTAAGTCAAAAAAATTTAGTTACTAAAGAAATGGTAGCTTCAATGAATAAAAGACGCAATTGTATTCGCAATGGCTAATCCTCAACCTGAAATTCTTTATGCTGATGCAAAAGAAGCAGGAGCAAGAGTTGCTGCGACAGGAAGATCAGATATGCCTAACCAAATTAACAATGTAGTTGCATTCCCTGGAATTTTTCAAAGGTGCTCTACAAGCTAGAGCAAAGAAAATTACTGATGAAATGAAATTAGCTGCATCAATTGGTCTTGCAAATATGATTCCTGATGATAAAATTAGAGAAGATTATGTAATAGTTTCTGCTTTTTGAAGAAAATGTAGCTGATACAGTTGCGAAAGCAGTTGCAGAAAAAGTTAAATAGAATAAATCAAAGTAAATCCTCAACAATGTTGGGGATTTTTTTGTTTATAATGTTTTTTTGATGTATCAAAGATACATTTAGTTTTACTTGTAAACAAGTAAAACTATGAGATCTCCACAGTCGATTGTAACCAAATCAAAGATTTGGACAATCTTTGCGTCAGACCTACTATTGCTTGTAAACAAGCAAAGTTAGGGCTAGATTCACTTCATTCACTTCGCTCATTCCAGTCGAGATGACGTGTTGGAAGTACTATTTCTCTTATTATTATGACGTGAAACTTTTTTTGTTTACTTAACGATTTTTTTAAAAATTATTTACTATTCACGTCAAGCTATTATACGAAGATTTTTTTCTTTGTACGTCATTTCGAGCGAAGTCGAGAAATCTCACATTTTTGTTGCAAACAAAAAAATGAATGTATCGAAGATACATAAAAAAATAAATTTGAGAATACAAAATGGATTGTCTGTAATCGACAATCCATTTTTTTCTTAACTTAAATATTTAAAAAAACTGTTGCTAATACTGCTGACATTCCCTTGTAGAATAAACTTTCTTCAACATCAAATTTACTATGATGATGAGGATAAATTGTATCTTCTTTATATATTTTTAGGATTTGAAAGCATAAAGTATGTTCCTTTTTGCTCTTTGCAAGAAGTATGCAACATCTTCTCCACCCATACTTGGATCTTTTTATTATTTCAACTGAATCTTCTCCTAAAAATTTCTTTTTGTATTTTTCTATAAAAAAAATTCAGTGAATTTTTTTCGTCATTCATTACTACAGGATACATATAGTGATATATTGTTTCTGCAGTACAACCATAAGTTTTTGCTATTCCATCTGCAATTTCTTCAACTCTCTTTGCGATAAACTCTCTAACTTTTTCATCTAGAGTTCTAACTGTTCCTTTAATATAAACAGTTTCTGGAATTACATTATGAGCAGTTCCACCTTGAATTATCCCAATTGTTAAAACGGCATTTGAAATTGGATTTACTTCTCTTGAAACAATCTTTTTGAAGTCCAAGCACAATTTCAGATGAAACAACAATTGGATCAGCTGAAAAGATGTGGTGTTGCAGCATGTGAGGACTTCCCTTTTACATAGATTTCAAAAAAACGTCTGCTGAAGCCATAATTGCTCCTGCCTTTACTCCTATCTTTCCATATTCAATAGGAATTAAACAACCCTCATGAAGTCCAATAACCGCATCAACTTTTTGGATTTTCCATACATCCCTCTTCAATCATAGGTAATGCACCTCCCGGACTTTCTTCTCCTGGTTGGAAAAAAATATCTTTACAGTTCCTTTTTAGTTTGTCTCTATTTTCATTTAATATCATACAAGCACCTAATGCCATAGCTGTATGTCCATCATGTCCACAAGCATGCATATTTCCGTTTGTAGAGGCAAAAAGGGAGTCCTGTTTCTTCAACAACCGGAAGTGCGTCACTATCAGCTCTAATTGCAATACATTTTTCCTTCTTGTTCTCCATCAATTTGAGCTACAATTGCATTTCCATTTAATAACTTTTTTTGTATTTTTACTCCTATTTCGTCTAAAACTTTTTGAAATATATTCCATAGTTTTAGGGAGTTCTAGTTCCAACTCTGGAATTTGATGTAAATCACGTCTAATTTTTATTACTCTTTCTTCTTTTTTCTTTTTACTAATTTTTATTATATCCATAAAAAAACTCCTTGTTTTTTTGATTGTATTTTTTTATAATCATATAATACCACTTTTTCGCAATAAAAAAATAGGGTTTCCCCTATTTCATTATGCAATAACTTCTTTTTTTCAAATTTTTTTCTTCATGACTATTTACGTCTTGAACTAGTTCTTCCCCAACAACCTTTTTTTAAGTAATGGAGCCATAATTTTTTTCTATTAAGTTGAATAAAAGGTCCTACACTAAATGTTATAAGGATAGTTCCTACACCAACAACACTTCCTAGTAAATATCCTAAAATAACTAAAAATTAAATCCGAAACAAATCTTACAGTTCTGTAATGAAATTTTTGTTTTTACCACTTATTAATTCAGATATACCATCTGTTGCTCCAACACCCAAGTCTGAAAAATATATATACCGTAACTCCTATTGATATAACAAATGTTCCGATTAAACAAATTATAAGTTTATATATTAAACTTAAACTTTCTAAATCAAGCCAACCAAAAAAATTAAATTCATACCTTCAACAGTATAACCAATTATAAAAATTGCTAAAATTGAAGATATATTTATATATTTTTTTATCAAAACAAAATATTATAATTAAAAAAATACAATATTAAAAAAATAACTGTAGATAATCCATAGCTTATTCCTAATTGTTTTGCCATTCCAAGTTGAAGCGTACTCGCAGGATCAGAGCCAAGGTTAACTTTTTATTGTGAAAAAAATACACCGATTCCTAATATAATCATACCTATAATTGATATAATAACTCTTATAAACAATCTATCTTTCTTCATAATACCCTCTCCTAACGGTTCCTTAATACTACCCTCTTCTATCGGTTTATTTTATAAAAAAAGTTTGATTGTCAATGTTTTTCATATGTATTTTTTTAAAGTGTTCAGTTTGTAAAGAACTTTGTTAATCTGTTTAAAAAAATCTTTAATGTTTTTTTAAAAAGGCTAATATTTTTATTATATTTTTTTATTATTAATTGAATTATGATATAATATGTATGTATATACATATATTAATTAAACTATTAGAGGTGAAATTTTGAAACAAGCTATTTATAGAGAGTTTAGACCGAAAGACTTTACAAGAGTTGTTGGTCAATCTCATATTGTTGAAATTTTAAAAAATCAAATAAAGACTGGTAATTTAGGACATGCTTATCTTTTTCTCAGGAATTAGAGGAACCGGAAAAAAACAAGTTGTGCTAAAATATTTGCTCGTGCTGTTAACTGTTTAAATCCAAAAGACGGAAATCCTTGTAATGAATGTGAAAATTGTAAAATGATTCTTAATGACAAGGCTCTTGAAGTTGTAGAAATGGATGCTGCAAGTAATAGACGTATTGACGATATAAGGGAATTAAAAGAAAAAAAGTAATCTATCCCCCACAAATTGTAAAAATACAAAGTTTATATTATAGACGAAGCTCACATGATTACAAATGAAGGCTTTAATGCTCTTTTTAAAAAAATTTTAGAAGAACCACCAAAGCATTTAATTTTTTTATTTTTAGCGACTACTGAAATTGATAAACTTCCAGATACAATTATTTCAAGATGTCAAAGATTTGAATTTAAGAGAATTCACAATTTAGATATTGTTGAAAAATATTAAATATATTTTAAATAATCTAAATGTTGAAGTTGAAGAAGATGGAATTAATTTAATTTCTGAACTTTCTTCTGGTGCAATGAGAGATGCTTTTAAGTCTTTTTAGATCAAGTTGTAGCAACTGGAAAAAGAAAAAAATTACAGTTGAAGATATTAATGAATGTTTAGGACTTGTTAACTTAAATAAGTTATTTGAACTTTCAAATTCAATTTTTAAATTCTTCAAAAAAATGAAACTATTGAGACTTTTTAGAAATTTAGTTGAAAAACGGAAAAACTCCAAATAATATAATTATTGATTTAATTAAACATTTTTAGAAATATAGTTTTAGTTAAGAGTATCAAAAAAAGAACTTACAACTCTAAATGATGTTGAGTATAAGAGATATTTAGAACATTCAAATCAATTTAAAATGGATGAGCTTATATTTATATTAGAAAATCTTTTTAGATGTTGAAGATAAGATGAAAAAGAGTGATATGCAAAATGCATTAGCTGAACTTTTTAATTATCAAGATTTGTTCATATAGAAAAGAAAAAAATCTGAAATGGAAAAGAGAATTGAAGCTCTTGAAAATATGATTAAGACTGGAAATTTAAAAAAATTGAATCAAAAGAGGAAATTGTAGTAGAAAAACCAGAAGAAAAAAAGCTACGGAAGTAGTAGAAAATTTCAATACTGTTGAAACCGTTGAAACTGTGGAAAACACTGAAACTATTGAAACAATAGAAAATATTGAAACTCATGAAAATGCAGAAAAATCATGAAAATATTGGAAATACAGAAATCTCTGAATCTTCTGATAATAATGAAGCATTATTTGAAAAAAAGTTGATTTAAGTTCTTTTTAAAGATGTTTTTAAAAATCAACTATATTCAAAAAAACTATTTCTAAACTTTTTGACGAAAGTGTTAAAGAAATTTACTATTTTTCCAAAAAGAAGCTTTCTTACATATCAACTGTAAGGAGTATTTATTTAAGTTTGGAAGTTATAAATTAGATGAAAAATCATAATTTTTATTGTACAAGATAATACTGTTTTTAAATGAATTTTTTTCACAAAAAAATTAATATGCCTGTTCATAAATCATTGACGGTTTATGCTAATTTTTGTAGAATAATTTAAAAAAATGTTTCTCAAACATTGAAAGGAGATGTCTTATGAAAAAAACTTATTAAAAAAACTATTTTTATTATTTTTTTGTTTCAATCTCACTAGCTTCTTGCTCAAAAAGCTGAAAAAGCCTTTTTCCAGAAAAATAGAGAAGAAATTGTATTTAATAAAGATAAAACAGAAAAATATAAACAAATTGAATTTAGAAATTTTTTTCTACAATGCTAAAATCTAATAAAGGAGAAAAATTTTTGTTTTTATCTCCCCTATCTATTCAAAGATGTTTAGATTTAATTTCTCTTTCTACTGAAGATAGAGAAAATTTAGAGTTTTTTTAAAGAATTATGATGATGCTCACCTTCAAAATTTAAAAATTAAAAAAATAGCAAATTAGCAAATTTAATTTTTAATAAACACTAAAAAAATTTTAATGGAGAAACAAAAAAAATCTTAATTATGATAATGTTAAAACTGTAAAGTCATCAAAAGAAGCAACTAAGACTTATCAAGATTTTTCAAAAAAAGCATCTTGAAGAAATTTTTAGATAAAGCTGAATTTGATGAAAGTTTAATTACAAGTTTTATTGATACAGTAAACTATGATGCAATTTGGGATCAGAAATTTAATGAATCACTAACTAAAATGAGAGATTTTTACAAAGTTGGATGGCTCAGTAATACAAGTAAATACTATGTCTAATAGTTTTTGAAAATTCAGTTGCAATATCCGATGAAGAAAAAAAGAAGCTTTTTTTCAATGGTAGCAAATGATTCAAAAGTTTATTTTTATAAAACCTAAAAAAGAATGAATATTTTTTTCAGCAGATCAATTGCTGGAAACTATATACTCTTTAAAAAAAATAGTAGTGACTCAGCTGAAGTAACTTTCTTTTTTTACCAAAAAAATAGATACAAAGACGGAAGTGGATTTTAAATCATTATTTTTCAAAGATTGGTCTTGATAAGATGTTAAGTGGATATAAGTTGGAGAAATTACTAGGAAATACTGAAATTAAAGTATCTGATGCAAAACAAAAACTCAATTCTAAAAAAATTGATGAAAATGGTGCAAAAAGCAAAGACTGTAACAAAAAAATATCAAATAAATCAACTGCTGTTCCTAGCAAAAAAACATTTAACTATAAAAATGGATAGTCCTTTTTATGTTATCATAGAAGATTTAGATGAAAAAAAGTAATACAAATTTAATTACTTTTTCAGCTTTCATTACAGATCCAAGTAAGTAATAAATAAGTTTTTTTAAAAAAAGACAATGTGATATTTTTCAATATCTTCATTGTCTTTTTATGTTTTTTTGTCAAAATATAAATTTGCTTTTAATCGGTTATTGTAAACGATTGATTTATCCTTAAAAAAATGTTAATATAAGACAAGATTTTTTTAAGGGATTTTTCGGAATTTTATGTTATTTTTTTAACAATAAAATTTAAAAATTAATGATTTTACTCATTGATTAATTGTGATATTTAATTTTTTTAGGAGGTATTTATGGCTAAAGGTGGTTTCCCTAAATTCGGTGGCGGAATGAATATGGGCAATATGATGAAACAAATGCAAAAAGATGCAAAGAAAACTTGAAAAATACGCAAAAAAATTATTAGATGAAGAAGAAGTTTCTGCAACATCTGGTGGTGGCGCAGTTGAAGTAACTGTTAATGGAAAGAAAGAAGTTTTAAGCATTAAACTTACTCCAGAAGTTGTTGATCCAGATGATATAGAAATGTTACAAGATTTAATTATAACAGCTATAAATGAAGCTAATAGAAAAGCTCAAGAAAAAAACATGATTCAGAAATTAATAAAATAACAGGCGGAATTAATATTCCAGGATTATAGAAATGAATAAGTATACTAAATCAATAGATGAAGTTATTCACTATTTATCAAAACTTCCATCTATCGGAAGAAAAATCTGCAACTAAAAATGGCTTTGAAAATTTTTAGAAATGGATGATGATTTTACGATTGAATTTGCAAAAAGTCTTATAAATATGAAAAAGAATACTCATCACTGTAAAATTTGTGGAAATTTAACAGAAGATGAAATCTGTAATATTTGTTCTAATCCAAAAAGAGATAAGTCTGTTATAACTATTGTTGAAGATATGCATGGTGTTATAAGTCTTGAAAAAGACTAAAGTATATAAAGGAACTTATCATATTTTAAATGGCCTTGTTACTCCAAGAGAAGGGATAACTTTAGACGATTTAAATGTAAATACACTTTTGGATAGAATTGAAAAAGACAATGTAAAGGAAGTTATCTTCGCTATTAGTCAAACAATTGACGGTGAACTAACTGAACTTTATATCATCGACTTACTTAAAAAAATTCAAAGACCTAAAGATTTCAAAAAAATTGCAAATGGAATCCCTATTGGTAGAAGCATAGATAGCTATGATGAATTAACATTTTTAAAGGCATTAGAAGATAGAAGAGAGATTGAATACTAGGTTTCTAATGTTTGGGGGTAAATATGAAATCAAAAACTAATAAGTTTTTATCAGGAGTTCGTCATTCGATTCCTATATGGATAGGTTATATTCCTTCAGCGATTACTTTTTGGTATTCTTTGTAATACTAATTCGCTGGGTTTATGTCATGCTTTTTTTGAGTTCTTTTGTTTTATATTCTGGAGCTGCTCAATTTATGTTAGTAGGATTTTTAACAGCAAGTGTTCCTATTTTTAGGAATTGCAGTCTCAGTATTTTTTTACTAAACACAAGACTTTTTCCTTATGTCTGCTACAATTGGAGCAACAGTAGATAAGGTAAATCATAAAGCATTCCCTATCGTTGGTTGGTTATTAACAGATGAAAGTTTTTTTCTATTCTTTCATTTAACAAAGAAAAAAAGTAAATACATCTTTTACACTTGGAGTTCAAATTCCGCCTTACTTTATATGGGGAATTTTTTTACACTAGTAGGATATTTTTTTAGGCGACTTTTTACCTAATAATATAAAAAGTTGCATTCAGTGTTGGTCTTTTAGGACTTTTTCATTGCCCTACTTGTTCCAAAATGTAAGAAAGCATTTAGTAACAGTTAGAATTGTAATCGCAACAGCAATAATCTACTATATTATTTGTCGTTTAAATATATTTCCACTTGGATGGGATATAGTTTTTTTCAATAATAATTTCTTCAATAGTTGGAATATTCTTAATTGGCGATGAAACATTAGAAGATAAAGAAGAAGAATAAAATAAGGAGAAAAAAATGGACAAACTAACTTATTATATAGTTGCTACACTTGTTGCAGCAGCAGTAACAATAATTCCAAAAAGTTCTTCCTTTATTCTTCCTTAGAGGAAAAAAACTTTTTAATAAAAAGATTAATGACTTTCTTTAAAAATCATTCCTTTTTACTTCAATGACTGTACTGATTTTTAAGAGAAGTCTTAAAAGCAGAAGCTTCTGATAAAATAATGTATTCAGTTACAATCGCAGTTGCTTCAGTAGTATCATATATTACTAAAAAAATATGATACTAACAGTATTCGCAGCAATACTAACAACATTTTTTTATATGAATATTTTTTTATATAAATTTAAGGAGCTTAAAGCTCCTTTTTTTATAAAAAAACTATTGCTGGTAAGCAATAGTATTTCTGAAAAGAAATAAAAAAATATAAAACAAAAATAATTAACGTCAAGGGTGTGGTTATTTTTTTAAATTATTTGTCTATGTTCAAATTATTATACCACTTTCCCCTTTTTTCTCTACTAAAAAAGTGCCAATGATTGCTCATCGACACCTTTGTAATCAATCTGAGATACTGAATAAATCAGTATCTTTTTTAAATTATTCTTGTTCTATTTTATCAGTTAATCTTTCCATTTCGTCAATTAGACTTCTGATATACTCTATTGTATTAAGAAGTGGTGCATCTGTTGTAACATCAACATCTGCCATTTTCGCAAGATCGATTGGATTTTTACTTCCACCTGATTTTAGTACTTCAATCCATTGTGCAGCTTTTGAATTATCTTTTAGAATGTTTAGACACATTTGTGTTCCGATAGTTAAACCTGCACTGTAAGTGTATGAATAAAGTCCCATGTAGTAATGAGGTTGTCTCATCCATGTTCTTTCAACTCCATCTACAAGTTCAACATCTTCTCCAAAGAATTTTTCCATTGTTTCTTTAAAGATTGTATTTAAAGTTTCAGCATCAACAGCTCCACCATTATCTATAATCTTATAAACTTCTCTTTGATAATAAGCTTCTAAGAAGTGAGTTACGAAATTGTGATAATATGTTTTTTTGAAATTATTTCTGAAATAATCCATCTTCTTTCTCTATCAGTATTCGCTTTTTTTCAAGAAGATAATGAGCCATAATCAATTCATTTGTTGTTGAAGGTGCTTCAACGAAATATGTTGAGCAGTCAACATTTAGAATATTTTGATTTTTGATGTGTAAGTGAGAAATGTCCACCATGTCCTAGCTCATGAGCAACTGTAAGAATATCAGACATATTTCCTGTCCAAGTTAAAAGTATATATGGATGAACTTTATATGGACTAGCACAGAAAGCTCCTGATGATTTTTCCTTCATTGTCAACATAATCAATATATCTATTATTAAAAAGCTTTTTTTCTAAATATTCTTTATAGTCGCTTCCTAAAACTGATAATCCATCAATAACCATGTTTTTTTACAGTCTTCAACGCTGTAAATTTTTTTGGAATTCTGAATCTAAAGGCATTTTTCATATCTGAAAAAGTCATCTTATCTAATTTATTTACTCTCTTTAAAAAGTCTTGCATATTTTTCTAATATGTGGAGCAAGTTTTTTTCCATGATAACATCGCATTGTCTATTATACATTTCTCTTGTAACTTCTTGTGAAGCAAGTAAGTAATCAAAAAAACACTATCGTATTTTTCTTACTTTAGACATAGCCTTATCATGTTGAACATTGCTATAATACGTACTTGCAAATGTATTTTCGTATTTTTTTCTAAAGTCTTATAGAATTTTTTTAAAGGCATCTCTTCTAAATTCTGTATCCGCTTTTTACTTCATAGCTTCCTTCAAAAAAAACATTGTAAGTCATTGGCGTTTTTTTACTCCATTTACTTCAACATCTTCAAAAGATAAATCTTGCATTTTTTTGATTGATTATATACTCTAAAAAGGAGTTTCAAAACTTCCTGCTAAAGCTGAAAGTGTACCTTCAACTTCTTTTTGATAGAGTATGATCTTTTCTGTCTAAAAGTTTTTTTCTAAAAAAATCTTCTGTTTTTCAGAATTTTTCTTTCATAGCTTTTTTTCTATTATTCTCTTGTCATTTGCTAGGATTTCAGTTTCTACAAAACTAAGTTTAGCATAAACTGGAGCAATTGTATTTTTCATAATTTACAATTCTTTTCAAATTGTTCTTTTCCACCTAAATCTGTTTCATAATCTAAAGCAGCATAATTTCCAGTCAAGTCAATCAATTCATAAATTGGTTTTTAAATCGTCCAAACAACTATTTATAGTACAGTAGCAATCAAGTTTACCTTCATAAACTTTTTACTAACTCATCAGTTTTTTTCTACTATTTCATTAAGGGCTCTTTTTATAATCTTCTTCTGTTTTTGTAAAGATCACTCAAATTCCAAGTTAAATTTTTTTATCTACTTCATTTCTTTTCATAATACACCTCCAAAAAAATGTTTTCTTCTACCTTTCTATTCTATCATATTTAAAAAAATTTTTTTCATTAGTTTATTACAATTATTCAAAAAAATTAAATATTTTTTTAATTTCGTAATACCAATATTAATATCAACTAAACTAATGTACTATATTTTTTTCTAAAATACATAAAATTTATCAATTTTTTTAATAAAAATTTTTTTAATAAAAGTAGCTTTTAGTATTGAGTTTTTTTAGTTATCTTGTAAAATATTCTTAGACAAAAAAATACAAAATGTTAGGGTTTTGTTATTTTAATTTTATTTATTTTTTTAAGGAGAGAGATTTATATGAATAAAAAAAATAGCATTGCTGATATGTTAACGTTTGGATTCGCACTTTTTGCAATGTTTTTTTGGAGCAGGAAATTTAATATTTCCTCCATATTTAGGAGTTCTAGCCGGTAGTTCTTGGCTTGTTATATTTTTTTAGGTTTTACTGTTACAGCTGTTGGTCTTGCACTTGTAGCTCTAATGGCAGTAACATACTATGATTGTGATATAATGAAATTCTTTAGCCCTATCGGAAAGACACCTGCATTAATACTAAGTTTTATGGTTATTATGTGTGTTGGTCCACTTCTTGTAATTCCTAGAACGGGAGCAACAGCATATGAAATGGGAATCAAACCTATATTAGGTTTCCATAATTTCTTTACAATATCAATTGTTGCAATTATTTTTCTATATATTAACTTACTTTTTTTAACTGTTAAACCTTCAAAGGTTGTTGATATTATTGGAAAATTTTTTTAACTCCATTTTTTTAATTCTTGCACTTGTTATAATAATTGTTAAAGGAATTATTTCGCCAATTGGAGTTCCATCGGAAACAGTTAAAATAAATAGCGTATTAGGAAAGGGATTAATTGACGGTTATCAAACAATGGACTGCTTTGTTTCCTTAGCAGTTGGGTCAGTATTATTGTTAACTTTAAAGAACAAAGGCTATAACGATCCTAATCAACAAGTAAAAAAATGTTATTTAAGTCAGGTCTTATTGCCTGTACAACTTTAGCATTAATTTATGGCGGTTTAACTTATCTAGGAGCTACTGTTTCTAAAACTTACGGAATAGATGTTCAACAAGCTGATATTATTGTAAATGTAACACAAGAACTTTTTAGGAAATGCCGGTAAAAATCGCCTTAGGATTAGCTTCATTCCTTGCTTGTTTAACAACGGCAATTGGACTTACATCCGCTTCAGGTGAGTATTTGGTAAGTATTACAAAAGGAAAAAAATAAAATATTCTACTTTTTGTATTATATATGTGCTTATTTGGAACAGTTGCTGCAATAATAGGTGTTAGTGGAATTGTAAAGATTGGTGCTCCAATTCTTGCAGTTGTATATCCGCCAACAATAGTTTTTAATTATACTTGCATTCTTTAAAGATAAAAATTAAGAATGATTTAATCTTTAAATTACCTGCTTTTACAGCAGTTACAATTAGTTTTATTCAAGTGATTTACGAACAATTAGGAATTTTTTTAAGTTTATAACTATCTTGCCATTAAGTGATGTAGGATTTAACTGGATAATTCCAAGTTTTGTAGCATTTGTAATGGCGTTGTTTATAAAAAAAGAAATAGTAATCTAACTAAAAACACAATAAAAAGGTGATGTCAGTATTGCATCACCTTTTTTTATAAATTTTTAAAATTTAACACTTTTCTAAAAAGCCATTTCTTGCATTTTTCTTTAGTATCTTCACTTTCATCAAAGCCATCGTATGGAGCTTTTAGGATCTCGAACTTTTTGGTTTTCTTCTTAATGAATTACAGATTTCATCGATATGAGCAAAAGTGAAGTCTATATCATCAGTCCAACCAGTATGTCCTGTTATAATTTTTAAGTTTAAGATTTTTTTCCTCTAATTATTTCTTCCAGTCTTTTTAAGTGATTTTACTTGCAATTTTCTATCTTCTGCAAGGTTATTTAAAAATGCATAACCACCATCTGCTCCAAACCAGATAGTATCTCCTGTGAATAAATAAGCATCATCTATTAAATAAACGAGATGTCCCCAAGTATGTCCAGGAACAAGAATAGCTTCTATCTTTATATTTCCGATATAAAAAAACTTGTCCGTCATCAATCAAAAACTTTTTTTATTATCAATTTGACCTTTTGGTAATTTATGTAAACCCCAAAATACTTTACGAGTCCTCTTACCTTCTAAATATTCATTTTCAATTCTTCCAATATATATTGTAGCTTCTTTAAACAATTCGTTACTGCCTTTTTCAATGGCTCCAACATGATCTGTATCTTGGTGAGTGATTAAAATATCTTTAATATCTTTTGGACTTATATCTAACCACTGCATTTTTTTCTGCAAGTCTATCATAGTTATAACCTGCATCAATCATAATTGTTTGACCATCTTTTGTATAAAAAGTAAATATTAGCTACATATTCTCTAATACAGCTTACTCTTTCGTCAATAAAACCTGTATTTAATGGTTTAAATATCTCTTTTCCTCTAAAAAGAAAAAGACATAAATTTAACTTGAAATTCTGAATCTTTTTTTGACATATGTTTTTACCTTTTACTCCTTTCTGATAGAATCAATTTAAGCATTAAGGCATAAGCTACAATATAACAGATATTTTTTTATTTTTTTGCTAATTGTATTAAATTAACAACACAAAAAAAGCACGATAACTCGTGCTTTGTTTTTGCTAAATTAATCTTGAGTAGAATTCTACTACTAATGAGTCTTGAATTTCAATTGGAACTTCGTTTCTTTCTGGCATTCTTAATAAAGTTGCTTTTTAATCCTTCTTTCTTTTTCGATGTAAGGAACAACTCCTAAGAATGTAGATTCAAAGTTTTCTTTGAACATTTCTACTTTTTGTGATTTTTCTCTTAAAGTGATTTCATCTCCTACTTGTACTGCGTATGAAGGTATATCAACTTTTTTACCGTTAACAAGCATATGTCCATGAACTACCATTTGTCTAGCTTGTCTAATTGAAGAAGCAAATCCCATTCTGTAAACAAGGTTATCTAATCTTGTTTCTAACATCATAACAAGAGCATCCCCTGTTATATGTTCTTTTTGTCTAAGTGCTTTTTTTCTACATAAGTTCTGAATTGTTTTTTTCCATAACTCCATAGTAAGCTCTTAATCTTTGCTTTTCAAGTAATTGTAATCCGTATTCTGTTAATTTTTTTGTCGTTTCTTGCAAGACCTTTACCCATTCTTTTTGTTAGCTTTTTGGGTGTCCGCATACATTTAAGCCTAGTCTTCTTGATTGTTTAAATCTAGGTCCCATCATTTTTTTGCCATATTTTCATACTCCCCATAAATTATTTGCCGCGATAATTTATAGCCACGTGTAAATTATACAACTTTTTTTATCTTTTTGTAAATAGCTTTTTTTATGTTTTTTTCAATATTTTTTTAAATAAAAGCTCCACCATTAATATTTAAAACATGTCCAGTTATATAAGAAGCATCTTTTGAAATTAAAAAAATTTTACAGCTGATGCAATTTCTTCGGGTTTTTGCTAGTCTTTGCAAAGGAAATTCTTGGCAGTAAGCATCAATATTTTTCCTTTGGAACTGAACTTAACATATCAGTATCAACTCCACCCGGAGCAACTGTATTTACTGTAATTCCTGAATATCCAAGCTCCTTTGCAAGAGCTTTATTCATTGAAATAATTGCCCCTTTTGTGGCAGAATAATGAGCTTCTAAGGCTCCTCCAGTTACTCCCCAAATTGAACTTATTCCAATTATCTTTCCATATTTATTATTAATCATTGAAGGAATCGCCCTTTTTATGCAACGATATGAACCGTGTACATTTACATTAAAAATATCTTCCCATTCCTCTTCTGTAATATCTTGAAAAAAATCTAATACTTGCAATACCAGCATTATTTATCAAAAATATCTACATTTCCAAATACTTTTTTTCTATTTCATTAAACATATTTTCAACTTCAGTAGTTTTTTTCTAATATCTGCTTGAATCATTAATACATTTGGATTATATGCTTTTTATTTCATCAAAAAAACTTTTTTTGCTTCTATTTCATTTTTCTTTATAATTTATAACTATATTATAATTCTCTTTTTGCCAAAGTCTTTGCAATTGCAGAGCCAATTCCTCTTGATGAGCCAGTTATAAGCACAGTATCTCTTTTCATAATATCTCCTTTTTAAAAATAAATATTAATTAAGTATACCACAAAAAAATATAAAACAAAAAAATTTTTTTAGTTTCATTTTAAGTATTTAAAGGAAAAAAATGTGGTATAATATAAATAACATTATATTTGTTTTTTTAATGCAAATATAAAAAAATGTTAGGGAGGTATTGGTATGAAATTACAATTTATAGGTAAAAAAATATTGAAATAACAGATGCTTTAAAAAGAAATTACAGCTAAGAAGTTTGAAAAAAATTAGATAAGTTCTTTTCTAAAGACATTGAAGGCAAAGTAACTTTTTAGTTCAGTTAAGAACGATAAAATCTTTGAAGCTACAATTTATTTACCAAATAGCACAATACTTAGAGCAGAAGAAAGCACAAGCGATATGTACACTTCAATAGACATCGTTTTTGGATAATCTTGAAAGACAAATCAGAAAAAAACAAAACAAAACTACAAAAGAAATATCAAGCTTTAGAAACTATAAGATTTGAAAAAAATTTCTGAACCAGTGGAAGAAGAAGAGCCAAAGATTGTAAGAGTTAAAAACTTTGATGTAGCTACTATGTCTGAAGAAGAAGCTATTTTTACAAATTGAACTTTTTAAATCATGACTTTTTTTCATTTTCAAAAAAATGCAAAAGATTCAAAAACTAATGTTCTTTACAAAAGAAAAAGACGGAAATTACGGTTTAATTATAGCTGATTAATAAATATTAATATAAAAAGAAAATCGCAGATTTTATTCTGCGATTTTTTTATCTTTTATTTAATATTGCTTCTAAAGCATCTAAATCTTTTGCCTTTGTAATATACATATCTTCTGTTCCATCAGTTGAATTATATTTTACAATTGAGTAATCATTATATTTATAGATAATTGTTGCCCCATCATCTTTATACATCTTACTTGTTGATTTGCCATCTTTCTTATCTTGTTCAAGTTTATTAAATAATTTTTTTCATCTAAAAGTCCTTGAGCAACAGCATCTTTGAAAGAGTAATCTTTGCCATCTATTTTTTTAATTTAAAATCCATTCCAACAGTAAAAGATATCAAAAGGAATTTTTTTGAATCCTTTTTTTAGAAATCAAAAGTAACATCATTATTCCCTTGATCTTTAACTCCAAAAAGATATTCCCTTTTCATTTTTTTATTTTCTTCAGTCTTTTTTTATTATCTTCCTTTGTTTCTTCTACATTTTCTTTTTACTTCTTTTTTTCTTTAACCGTTATATTAGTAGTTTCCTTAGTATTTTTCTTCTGGTTTTTTTCTTTTTTTCTTACAAGAAACAAAAAGCCCCACTAACACAAACTATTAAAGCCATAATCAGAAATCTTTTTTTCATTGGTATCATCTCCTTTATTATGTTAATTCAGTTTAACAAATATAACAAAAAAAGTCAAATAGTAAGAACCTTCAAACTATTTAACTTTTCTTAAAAAAATAAAATTAATGTATAAAGTAATAGATAATTAAAATTATACCTAATACTATTCTGTAATATCCAAAAAAAACTTTGAAATCATGTTTTCTAATGTATCTCATTAACATTTTTTTATAGCTAAAACAGAAACTACAAATGCTACAAACATTCCAAGAATTAAAATGAAAAAAATTGAAAAAAAGCTAAAAAGCAAAAACCAAATTTTTCTAAGTTTTTAATAAACTAGCTCCAAACATTACCGGAATAGACATAAAGAATGAAAATTCAGCTGCTAAGCTTCTAGAAAGGCCTAAAATTAAAGCTCCTATTATAGTTGCTCCAGATCTTGAAGTACCAGGGATTAAACTTAAAACTTGAAAACATCCTACATAAAAAGCTAGTGTATAACTTAAATCTTCAAATCTTTTTTTATCTTTTGTGTTTTTAAATTTAGGATTATTTTTCAACTACGATAAATAAAATACCATATAAAAACTAATGTGAAGGCAACGGTTGGGAAATTATAGAAATATTTTTTTCCAAAGTCTTATCAAAAAGAACTCCCAAAACACCTGCTGGAATGACTCCGACAATTACCTTTAACCACATATTAATTGTATCTTTTTTGTTGCTCCTTTGTTTTCTTTTTTTAGAAAAAAAGGATTTAACTTATTAAAAATACATAATTACAACTGCAAGAATCGCTCCAAGTTGAATAACAACTAAGAACATTTCCTTAAATTCAGCTGACTGATTTAATTTTTAAAAAAATTCATCAACCAAAAATCATATGACCAGTACTACTCACTGGTAACCATTCAGTAATCCCTTCAACAATTCCTAAAATAATGACTTTGATTATATCAAAAAAACCACATATTCTATCTCCTTTATTAAAAATTAAAAAAACTCTATTCAAAGTTTATCACATTTTGATAAATTTGAAAAAGAGTTTTTTTATTTTAACAATTGAATTTACAAGTCCTAATTAAAATAAAAAAATTATATATATACATTTATCTTAGGTCTTTTTTTAAATTCTAGAGCCTTAGTAAATGATTTATTTTTTTACATAAAACATAGAAAACAGGTACTCCTACTGCATAGATTACTAGAGCTTCTGAAAGCATTAGTTCTCCTAAAATGCCCCAAAAACCAACAGGATTTGGCATTAATAAATAAATTTCTAATGCTATTGGAACCATACCAACAACTACTGGCACTAAACAAGCTATGTAGAAGTTTTTGATTTTAGTCATAATCAACGCTACTACAAAAGTTGCTAGAGTTCCAACTACCATATCAATAATTCCAACTGTACTGGCAATATTTGCTAAAAAGCAACCTAATGTTACTCCTATTGTATATTCTGGATTGAAAAATGGTAAAATTGCTAAAGTTTCTGAAAGTCTAAACTGTAAACTTCCATACCCTAATCCAAATGTTTCTGAAAGAAGAGTTAAAACAACATAAATTGCTGCAACCATTCCCTGTCTTGTAATTTTTTTTACGTTCATATTTCCTCCTTTTGGAGTGCTTTGATCAACAAAAAAAAGGGCAAAGTGCCCCTGCACTTGATTTTTAAAGTGGGTGCCAAGCAAAACACTAATCTTTTAAATTTTATTCTCTGTAAAAATTACCGTATTATTTTTATCACAAATAAAAATATTTTTTTCAACAAAAAAAGTGGTGTTATCACCACTTTTGTATAAAACTATTTAGATAGTTGATCAAATGCTTCTAATGCCTTTGCACCGTAAACTGTTGAAGGTCCACCACCCATTACAACTGCAACAGAAATAACTTCTGCAATTTCTTCTCTTGTTGCTTTTTAGATTAACAAGATTTCTAACATGTGCTTCAATACAGCCTTCACAACGAACTGCAATTGCGATTCCAAGTGTAACAAATTCTTTTTCTTTAACTGTTAATACTCCGTCTTTATAAACTTCTCCAGAAAAAGCTCTAAATGCTTTCATTTCTTCTGGTAGAGCTCCAGCTAAATTCTTTGAATTTTCAACTACATTTTCTAATCCTTTTACATGATCCATAATAAAAGACCTCCTTTTTTTATTTTTATATCGTATTAATACCCATTTTTTTAATTACTTTCTAAACATATAATTATTATTTAACAATGTTAAAAGAGACAAATGTTGAAATTTAAAAAAGCAAGACCCAAACTATCCACGATACTTTTCATCGGGTGGATGCATGGGAACCTTGTTATTTCAAAATAATAACAAAAAAATATAAAAAAAGCGAAGAAAAAAAATTATACTTTTGTCTTTATTCTAAATGTATCGAAGATACATATAGAAATTATATTTTTTTATTTCTTTCAGAAATATTATTGTTTGTAAACAAACAATACTGAGATCTCTCCACTACGGTCGAGATGACGTGTTGGGGAATTTCTTTTCAAAGTGCAATGACGTGAACTTTTTTTGTTTTATAGCCTATATTTTTTTAAATAAGTTATTATGTTTTTTTATTATGTTTTTTTCTACTACATTTATAAAAAAATAATTTGTTGTTTATTTACCTTTAACGTCTAGCCCTTAAACAAAGGTACTTACTTTATACGTCATCTCGACCAACGTGGAGAGATCTCATACTTATTCTTGTTTACAAGAATAAGTAAATGTATCGTAGATACATACAGACTGATGACAAAGGTGTCGATGAGCAATTATTGGCAATTTTTTTATGGAGAAAAAAAGAGAATAAGTTGTATAAGAATTAGATTATAGGCAAATAATTTTAAAGTTTAAATATGAACCCCATACTTCCTCGATGCTTCTCATCGGGTGGGTTCCCGGAAACCTTGTTATTTTCACAATAAAAAGCGAAGAATTTTTATTTCTCCGCTTTTTTTATTGATTTCTTATAATTTTCAATTTCATTTTCAACAAATTCTTTTTGTCTTTAAATTTACTCTTTCATATATTGTTAATAATTCTCTAGCTTCTGGTGTAAGTTCAGAACCTCCACCGCCCTTTCCTCCGATTTTTTTCCTACAAGTAATTTGCAATTCAAATCTTTTTTTCAGAACGAATTATCATTTTATATGCTTTTAGAATATGCCATACGCATTTCCTTACAAGCTCTATTGACTGACTTGTATTCGTCAATCAATAAGAGTAATCTATATAATCCATTTCCAAATGAATAGTCTTCATTATACAAAGTCAATTTCACATTAATTTTTGGAAATTCTAACATAATTTAAACTCCTAATCTCTATAGGCAAAAATAATAACAAACAGCTATTAAACTTCCTCCAATTATATTTCCTATTGTAACAGGAACTAAGTCGTATAAAACTGCTCCTACACTTATATCAGATAGTATTGTAGATAATGAAAGATAGAACATATTTGCAACACTGTGTTCAAATCCACATATTAAGAATAATATAATGGATATTGCACAAGCACAGAATTTTTGAAACTCCATCTTTACAAGCATAAGACATCCAAACTCCTAAACATACGAAAATATTACATCCTATTCCTTTACATAGTAGAACTAAAAAACTTTCAGTAGTTTTTGAAACTGTAATTTTATGTAAGTAAGCAAGCATTTCTGGTGAAAGAACACTTGCAAAATAAACTAATAGAGCTACAAAAACTGATCCTACAAAGTTGAATAGATAAACTACTATCCAATTTCTAAACATTTTTTTGGGAATGTAATTCTCTTTGCTAATGCTGGAGCAAGAATCAAAATATTACCTGTAAATAAGTCTGCTCCTGCAACAACTACGGCAAAAAGTCCAAATGAGAAACAAATTCCTGATATGAATTTTTCCGTATGTTGGATTTAAACTAGCCATTCCTGTATTAACAATTATATAAGAAAGTCCACTAAGTGCTATAAATAAACCAGCTAAAAAAATGCTACAATCATCATTTTTGTGTAATTTATAGTTAGCTTTTTCCTTCTCCTATTTTTGTACAATGATTCTAATAATTCTGCTTTTTGATATAACTCCCATAATAGCCTCCCAGTATTTTTATAGAAAAAAACAAAATTAGAAAAAAATTATATTATAATTTATTTTTTTCTTAAAAATAAGATCTAATAGCATCTATAATATTTTTTTAATTGTATCAATTTTTATCGAATACAACATCAACATTTTTCTTTAATATCCAGTGTTGTATCCACTACTTGTTCTGCAACAAATCTAGTGGAAGTAGTGATATCATCAGTGATTTCTCTAACATTTTCAAGTGTCATGCTAACATTTTTCAATGCTGTCTGTTATATCATCTTGAGTATCATTAAGGATTTTATCTGTTTTTTTCCAAGAATTTCATTTGCATTTGCAATAGCTTTATCTGCGTTTTCAAGCAAACCCGGTATTTTTTTCAACTGATGTAACTATACTTTCTTCGCTCTTTTCTAAAAACCCTATTTAATCTAGCAACTGCTTTTTATTAACTTTGTGAATAAACAAATACAAGATAATAGGAATACTATTGCTACTAAATAAAGAATAACTCTTAAAGTTAAATCTAAATCTATTGTTACCATTTTTTTCCTCACTATTCTTCTACTTCTTCTTCTGCTAAGTCTGTTACTTCAATCTCTTCATCTTCAGGAGAAATTTCAGTCATATGTCTATTAGTGAAGTTTTTCATATTTTTTTCTTCTACAACTTCTTTAACTCCTTTAGCTTTTTTTCAGAAACAGCTTTAACTGCGTTGTTTACATTTTCACTTACATATTCAACACCGTCTTTTGTTGCTTTAACGATATCTTCTCTAGTTTCTTTTCCTGATTTAGGAGCAAATAAGATTCCTACTCCAGCACCAACAGCCGCTCCTGCAACTAATTTTGCAGCAGTAGCTGCTTTTTCTCTTCTAATTTTTTTCTTCTAACTCTTTCTTTTTTTCGATACGTCTTTGTTCGATATACTTTGCTAAACTCATAAAAAACCTCCTAATTATTAATTTATAAAAGTCATTTGGTTCCTGTCATTTTATAAACCTTCATAGTTGAAGGTGGGCAAACTGTCTTAAATCTCACGGTTTCCTAATAAAAGGCTGCCATCAAAGTAAGAACTCCGTAATCCCTTATAATAAATGTAGGTATAATTAAACAGGAACCTTTGACAATATTATTATAACACACTTTAACCTAAAAAAATAGTATAAAACTGTAATGTGTAAAAAAATTTTTTTATATCTTTAACTTGATATTTATACATATTTTTAGAATAAAAAAATTAATAATATTACTATAATTTAAAACTCTTATTTTTTTATTTTTCTAAATAAATATACTTAACTTTTTGTCTACACTTTTATAACAAAAAGACGATATTTCTATCGTCTTACTCATTATCAACTAAAATCATTTTTCTCTTTCGTATCCAATTTTTAACTCTATAATAACCTTTTTAATTTTTTTGTCAACTTCTTCATCCATTGTATATGCAACAAGATGTCCTGAAGTTATACTTTTGTAATTTACCATTTGTAGCTATAATTATAATGTCTTTTTTTGTCGATTTTTTTCTTAAAAACATTTGCGCTTAATTGTTGATTTCCACGTCCAAATACATATCCTTGTCCACCCATTGGAGTTACAACAAGAATTGCTCTTTCATCACCAATTACTTCAAGAATATCTCTTTCACTACAATCTTTTTCTTACAAGTTGTTTATTTTTTTGATTATATCAACACCTAATACAGTATATGGTAATCCCAATTCTTTCATAATATACATAGGAGTTGTTCCAGATCCTATAATGTAAAAGATATCATCTTTCATATCATCAATTATATCACATGCAATTGAAACTTGAGCATCATTATCTGATTGAGGAGTTTGAGATTTCTTGTTTTGTAAATATCTTTGATCAAAAGGTACTTTTTAAATATCCATAAAGTCTAACTTCTACTCTATCATCCCTAAAAGCTTCTTCATCAATATCAACAACATCTTTTTCAATTACAGGAAGCTCAACACCATTAATTACTTCATAAAGTAAACTTCCTGCTTGTTCAGGAGTATTACCATAAACTGGTGAGTGTATTTTTTTACTCCAGCAGGTACTCCTATTACTGGAATTTTTATCTTCTACAACAGAATAAACATCTCTTGCAGTCCCATCTCCACCAACGAAGAAAAATCAATTCAATATCATTTTCTAAAAAATATTTTTAAAAGTTCTCTTGAGTCTGAAACAGAAGAATTTTTCTTTTGCATTATAAACAACTTCATAATTCAATCCAAGTTCTTTACATTCTATTTCACCCATAAGACCACTTGCAGTATAAATTGTAAACTTGTCTTTTAACTCAACAACTTTGCTTAAAAGCTTTTTTTAGCTTTATCCGGAGCCTCTTGAACAGCACCAAGTGAGATTGCCTTTTCTAATATGCCCTCTCCATCAGTACCTTTTAAGTCCTACTCTACCACCCATTCCGGCAATAGGGTTAACAAGAAATCCTATTTTTTTCATAATAACCTCCTATTAATCTATATATCTAATTATATCACATTTTTTTATCCAATATTGACTTTTATACCCTAAAAAAATTCTTATAAAAAAATTTTTTTCAATTTGACCAACGTTTTTTTATTTTTTTCGCATCTTTTTTAGATAATCAATTTTTATTAATAATTCGATTTATTCCATTAAAAATATACCTCATAATCTTGTTGACAATTAGTCACTATTTTTTTGTATATTTTTCACTTTTTGTAACACATTTTTCGTATAATTAAAAAAATTTTTTTATAAAAAAATTTAATATTTTTTTGTAATTTTTTTAAAACTTTTTAAAAAAATTAGTAAATTTTTATATCTCGTATAATTCTTATATTTTTACATTATCATTTTACTATATCTAATTAAAATATAAAAAAAATAAATTAAAAAAAGTTTTTTTAATTTTTTTATATATTTTCTAATTTTTTTAGGGTATATTTTTTTATATATTACTCATCTATAAGTTAAAAATAAAAAAACGTTTTTTTATTTTTTTATAACTCTTTTTTTGTTAAATTTTTTTAAATAATAGTTTTAGCTTAATAAAAGACTTTTTGCAATTTTTGTAAAAAAACACTATTGTATTTTTTTATTTTTTTATACTATAATAACATTAAGGAAAAATGGGTTATCTTATTGAAAGGTAATTAATTTCTATTTAATTTAAGGAGGAATTAGATATGGCTGCACAAAAAAACACCATTATACGAAAAAAACACGTTTCATATGGAGGAGAAATCGTTGATTACGCTGGTTGGTTATTACCTGTTAAATATGAAGGTTTAGCTCCTGAACACCATGCTGTAAGAAATGATGCTGGTTTATTTGACGTTTCACATATGGGAGAAATTACTGTTAAAGGCAAAGATGCTTTTTGACTATGTAAATCATTTAATCACAAATGATTTAACAACAATTGGTGACGGACAAGTTATATACTCTTTATTATGTAATGAAAACGGTGGAGTTGTTGATGATTTATTAGTTTACAGAAAAGGTCAAGACGATATGTATATAGTAGTTAACGCTGCTAATACTGATAAAGACTTTGATTGGTTCTTAAAACAAAAAGGAAACTATGATGTTGAAATCAAAAACATTTCATCAGAAACTGCACAAATTGCATTACAAGGCCCAAAAGCTGAAAAAGTATTACAAAAATTAGCTAAAAATGTTGATTTAGCAAATGAAATAAAATTCTTCACTTTCAAAGAAAAATGTTGAACTTGGAGATTGCGGAAAATTCTTAGTTTCACGTACTGGTTACACTGGTGAAGATGGATTCGAAATTTACGGAAACGGCGAAGACATGTGTAAACTATGGGATGAAATCTTAAAGATTGGTAAAGAAGATGGAGTTAAGCCTTGTGGTTTAGGATGTAGAGATACATTAAGATTCGAAGCAGGTCTTCCACTATACGGAAACGAAATGGATGACGTTATTACACCTCTTGAAGCTGGTCTTGGATATTTCGTAAAATTAAAACAAGAAGCTGATTTCATTGGTAAAAAAGTTTTAGCAAAAATTAAAGAAGCTGGACTTCCAAGAAAATTAATCGGACTTGAATTAAAGGGCAAAGGAATTGCTAGACATGGCACAAAAGTATTCAAAGGCGATAAAGAAATCGGATTTGTAACTACTGGTTACTTGTCTCCAACTCTTAATAAAACTATTGCTAATGTTATAGTTGATGCTGATCAAGCTGAAGTTGATAACGAAGTTGAAGTTGAACTTAGAAACAAAAGAGTTCCTGCTGTATTAATAAGCAAGAAATTTCTTAAAAAATAAATAAATTACTAGGAGGTAAATTCTATATGTATCCTTATATTTCTCTAACAGAACAAGATGTTAAAGATATGTTAGATAGCCTTGGTATTGACTCTATTGAAGATTTATTCTCAGATATTCCTGAAGAAGTAAAATTAAAAAGAGAATTAAATATACCAAAAAGCAAAAAAAGTGAGTTGGAAGTATATAACTATCTAACTAAATTAGCAAGCAAGAATGCTTCATCAAGCGAATACCCTACTTTCTTAGGAGCTGGTGCTTATGATCATTATATTCCTGCTGTTATCCCAACAATTATTAGTAGAAGTGAATTTTTAACTTCTTACACTCCATACCAACCAGAAATCAGTCAAGGTACTTTTACAATATATATTTGAATTCCAAACAATGATTTCAAACTTAACTGGAATGGATTATGCAAATGCTTCACTTTATGATCAAGGAACTGGTTTAGCAGAAGCAGCAATCATGACTGCACATCATGCTAAAAAAAGAAAAAAAGTTTTTAGTTTCTGAAGCTATTGCACCTTGGTCAAGAGAAGTTTTAAAAAAACTTACCTTCATGCACAACATTTAGAAATGGAAGTTGTTAAAAACTTGTAATGGTGTAACTTGTATTGATGATTTAAAAGCAAAATTAAATGACGAAGTTGGTGCTGTTTTTAGTTCAAAATCCAAACTTCTTCGGTAATATTGAAGATGTAACTAAGGTTTCTGAATTAGCGCATGGTATAAAGAAATGTTACTCAGTAGTTTCTGTTGATCCTTCTTCTTTAGGAGCTTTAAAGAAACCATCTGATTGTAATGTTGACGTAGTTGTTGGTGAAGCTCAATCACTAGGTATCCCTGTTTCATTTGGTGGACCATACTTAGGATTTATGGCTGTTAATAAAGAATTCTTAAGAAAGATTCCAGGAAGAGTAGTTGGACAAACTGTTGACAGAGACGGAAAGAGATGTTGGGTTCTTACTCTATCAGCCAGAGAACAACATATTAAGAGAGATAAAGCTACTTCAAATATCTGTTCTAACCAAGGTATTAACGTTTTTGACTGCAGCAATTTATATGGATCTTTTTAGGTAAAGAAGGTCTTAAAGAACTTTCAAAACAATGTATAAAAGAAATCTCATTATCTTTATAAGAAACTTTTTAGAAACAGGTAAATTCGAAAAAGTTTTTTTGATGCTCCATTCTATAAAGAATTTGCATTAAAAAGCTAAAAAAACCAGTTTGTGAATTAAATAAGAAATTATTTGAAAACGGAATTATTGGTGGTTTCGATCTTGGAAAGTACTATCCTGAATTAGAAAAATGTTATTATGTTTGCAGTTACTGAAAAAAACGTACTAAGGAAGAAATAGACAAACTATGTAAGGTATTGGAGGAAGCATAATATGAAATACGATAAATTAATATTTGAACTATCAAAACCTGGTAAAATTGGTCATAAATTACCAGAATTGGATGTTGAAGATGTATGTATTAAAGAGCTAATTCCTGCTGAACTATTAAATGATGGTGAAATTGGTTTACCAGAAGTTTCTGAACCAGAAGTTGTTAGACACTTTGTAAATCTTTCAAATAAAAAAACTTTGGTGTTGATACTGGATTCTATCCATTAGGATCTTGTACAATGAAATACAATCCAAAGATTAATGAAGCTATGTGTGCTCTTCCAGGGTTTGCATCACTTCATCCAAATGTTCCTGAATGTGGAGCTCAAGGTGCTTTACAATTAATTTATGAACTTGGTGAAGCTTTAAATGAAACTTCAGGTATGGATGCTTGTACATTACAACCTGCAGCTGGAGCTCATGGTGAAATCACAGGTATTATGCTATTTAAAGCATATCATGAAAATAACAATGATTTCAAAAGAGATAAAATTATCGTTCCTGACTCAGCTCATGGAACTAACCCTGCAACTGCAACAATGGCAGGATACAAGATTATTGAAATTAAATCTGGTGCAAATGGTTTAGTTGACATTGAAGCATTAAAAGCAGCTGTTGGTGATGATACTGCTGCTCTAATGCTTACAAACCCTAACACTTTAGGTTTATTTGAAAAAGATATTCAAGAAATTACAAAAATCGTTCATGAAGCTGGCGGTTTAGTATATTATGATGGAGCTAACGCAAATGCAATTTTAGGACATGTTAGACCTGGAGATATGGGATTTGACGCAATCCACTACAATCTTCATAAAACATTCTCTACTCCTCACGGTGGTGGAGGTCCTGGTGCAGGATATGTTGGATGTAAAGATTTCTTAAAAGAATTCTTACCAGTTCCTATCGTAGTTAAAAATGGAGAAAAATATAACTTCTCTTATGACGTTCCTAAGACAATCGGTAAGATGAAAGACTTCTACGGACACTTTGGTGTATTAGTAAGAGCTTATGCTTATATTTTAGCTTTAGGATCTGACGGACTTAAGAAATCAAGTGATTATGCAGTATTAAACTCTAATTACTTAGCAAGCAAATTAAAAGATTACTATAATCTTCCTGAAAATGTTAAATTCAAACATGAATTTGTACTTGCAGGATTAAAGAATCCTAACGGATTAGTAACTCTTGACGTTGCTAAGAGATTAATGGATATGGGATATCACCCACCTACTGTATACTTCCCATTAATCGTTGATGAAGCTTTAATGATTGAACCAACTGAAAGTGAATCAAAAGAAACACTTGACGGATTTGCAGAATCTATGATTGAAATTGCAAAAGAAGCTCAAACAAATCCAGAAGTTGTTCATGAAGCACCTCATGACACAGAAATTAAACGTCCTGATGAAACATTAGCTGCTAAAGAATTAATATTAAAATATACAAAATAGTATAAATTTCTAAAAAGCTGTTATTTACATAACAGCTTTTTTTATTGCTTAAAAATATTTTTTTATCTTTAATTAGATAAAAACATATTAAGGGTATAAGATAATAGCAAAAAAATAAATTAGGAGGTTTTTTTATGAGTAAACTTTTAAGTCCTATTCAAATAGGTAGACATATATTTAAAAATAGAGTGGTTATGGCTCCAATGTGCATGTTCCACAATAAAACTGTTGATGGAGTTTTAACAAAAGAACATTTTGATCACTATGTAGCAAGAGCTTTAGGTGGTGTTTCTGGAGTTATTATTGAGGCTACAATGGTTAATTCCAAAGGTGGAATAAGAAAAACTGATTTAGGTCTATATAACGAAACTCAAATGGAAGCATTTAAAGAACTTGTAGATAGAGTTCATAACTATGACTGTAAGATTGGTATTCAATTAAGCCATGCTGGAAGAAAAGCTGACGCATCTTATGATGATATCATTGCGCCAAGTGCAATTCCTTTTTGCAGATGAAAAAAAGCACCAAGAGAATTAACAAAAGATGAGATTATATCTTTACAAAAAGATTATGTAAATTCTGTAAAACTTGCAAAAGAAGCTGGTTTTGATTTTGTAGAAATCCACGGAGCACATGGATATTTAATCAATCAATTCCTATCTCCCCTATCAAATCAAAGAACTGATGAATATGGTGGTAGTTTAGAAAAAGATATAAATTTCTTGGAGATATCTTAAAAGAAATTAAAAAAATATAGATATTGATGTTCACGTTAGAGTTTCTGCTAACGAATATGATGAAAACGGAAGCTCTTTAGAAGATATAATTAATATTCTAAAAATTTGCTAAAGAAGATGGAGTTGTTTTTCAACAGTATTTCAAGTGGTGGAGTTGTTCCAAAAAGTCCGTTAGTTTATCCGGGATACCAAGCGGAATTAAGTAGAGAAATTAAAAAAAGCTGGACTTGTAGTATCTGCAGTTGGACTTTTAGAAGACTATGGATTATGTGAATATTTACTTCAAAGTGATGCCTGTGATATGATTTACCAAGGAAGAACATTACTTAAAAAAATCCAAACTGGGTTTACGGAGCAGGAGCATATTTTAACGAATCACAAGAAATAGAATATCCTCTATTCTCTTATTCTGTAATTAAATTTTTAAGAAAACAAAAAGTAGCGTATATTTATAGGCTACTTTTTTTATATTGTGAAACAACAAGGTTACCACGAGAACCCACCCAATGCTAAGCATCGTGGAAGGACGGTTCATATTTAAGCCCTATAAAATTTTATCTTTCTAAAAAAATTTTTCCCAATTTTTTTACAGATGAATTACTTTTTGAGGAATTTTTTTGTTATATGCATTATCATGAAATAAGTATTTCCCGTGTTTTTATATTTTTCATATTTGACCATTACTAATGGTACTAATGTCATCTTTATAATATATACTACAATATAGCTAAGAAATAGCTCTATTTTTTTATAAATTCTATTTCCCTTGAAAAAAACACTATAAAGTATTCCAAAAATTAAGAGCTATATTAAAAAAATTGTAGCAAATGTAGCAACAATAATATTGGTTTTTATACTAGGTTTTAATATTTTTTTATTGTATATAAAAGCTAGTAAAGAAATATTATAAATGCAAATTGGTTTATTGTTTTTTTCTGTAAATTACCAAAGATTTTTCGATTATACAAATATTGTCTCCCATTAGGTCTTATACTCCATTCATTAATCCAAACATGGCTTACAGCATCAACATCTTCCCAAGGAATGAGTAAATCTAGTTTTTCTTAGGTATATTCCTTCTTTACAGACATAAAATTTCCAACCAACAAAAAGAGAAAAATTATTGTAATAGCAATAAAAAAATTCCAATGAAAATATAATTTAATTTCAATAATTTTTATATTAAAATTATAGAATTGTATTATTGCATTTTTTTATCAGCTATTATCATATTTATAACGAGAATGGCAAAAAGCAAATATAAACAATATAAACCTATAAAAAAATGCTATGAAATTTAATCTTTTTTTCATATCCTCTCCCTAGTCTTTCTCATCAAAATTAATAGTATGAATTTTTAATATTATACCTTTTAGTATCCTGTTTTTAAGTTTCTTACCAATTCATCACTTGCTTTATCTCTACCGAAAAAAAGGCTGTCCTCTTTCCATTTTTTTAAATTCAAGAGTTAGCATATATCTGCTTCCATTTAGTCTTACTGACCTAATTCTGTCAACTTCAATTAATCTTATCTTTTTTTAAAGGTATAACTCTATTTAAAAAAATAGAAAGCATTGTGTATATAAAAATTTCCATTTGAAATATGATAAGGTCTAAAAAAACACTTCCTCCACTTCGAAGTGCTATTGAAATTCTACGAAATATTATAATGAAAAAAAGTAACAGTAAGAAATATCATAGCATTTCTTGTATTACTATATTGCAACATGTTTTCAAATCCTATCCAAATATACCTAAAAAAATTAGACATAATAAAAAGTCTCCTTAATTCTTTAATCTATACAATATTATACTATAATTTTAAAATATTTAAAATGATTCCCTCACTTCCACGATGCTTTGCATCAGGTGGGTGCTCAGAAACCTTGTTATTTCACAATAAAAAAACCGAGAATTCTCGGATTTTTTTCATTTATACTAATATTATTTTTTTAGATTTTTTTACATCTTTATACACGAAAATTAAAAAGCGGTACAAAAAAATCCATATTATTGGAATTGTATAATAAATAATTGTAGTGATTGTATTCAAAAAAATGGTGCTTTTTTTCTATGAGTTCTTGGTCACTATAAGGTAATCCAGCCACCACACTGAAAAACAAGCAAATAAAAGGCAAAACAATGACCAAATACCAAGTAGCACAACTACTTTAACCATAGTGTATTTCTTATTTTTTTAGAATCAAGATCAACATCTTTATTAGCAATTACTTTTTTTCTTCATTTACTTGTTCATTTTTCTTTTTAAATTACTATCAGTTGCCATTTTTACCTCCTTAATGAAATTTTTTTAAAAAAATCCGAGTATAACTCGGATTTGTTTGTTTTTAAATATTATTGACCTTCAACAAATCTATCAATATATTCTTGATAAGTCATAAGTCTATCTTCAAAGATATTGTCTTCAATATGGATAATTCTATTTGCAATGGTATTCATAAATTCAGTATCATGACTGGCAAATAAAATATTTCCTTTAAATGCTTTAAGTCCATTATTCAAACTAATAATGCTTTCAAGATCCAAGTGGTTTGTTGGTTGATCTAGAATTAGAACATTAGAATTTTTTTAAGCATCATATATGATAACATCATTCTAACCTTTTCTCCCCCTGAAAGTTTTTGAGCAAGTTTTAAAGCTTCATCTCCTGAGAATAACATTCTTCCTAAAAATCCTCTTATATATATTTCAGATTGTTCTGTTGAGTATTGTCTTAACCAGTCAATCAAATTGTATGGTGTGTCTTTAAAGAATTCAGTATTATCCTTTGGAAAATAAGATCTTGAAGTAGTAACTCCCCATTTAAAATTACCACTATCTGGTTCAAGCTCTCCAGCTAGAATTTTGAAAAGAGTTGTAATAGCTAATTCATCACCGATAAAACCAATTTTATCATTTCTATTAACCATAAATGAAACCTTATCTAAAAACAAGTCTTCCTTCAATAGTCTTTGAAATTTCATTAACTTCTAAAAATTTGATTTCCAACTTCTCTTTCCATTTCAAAACCTACAAATGGATAACGTCTAGTTGAAGGTTGAATATCTTCAACTTGAATTTTATCAAGTAATTTCTTACGGCTTGTAGCTTGTTTTGACTTACTCTTATTAGCAGAGAATCTTGCGATAAAGTTTTTGTAATTCTTTAATTTTTATCTTCTTTTTTCTTGTTTTGATCTTTTTAACATTTGTGCTGCAAGTTGGCTTGATTCATACCAAAAATCATAGTTTCCAACAAAAACCTTAATCTTTTTAAAGTCAATATCAACCATATGAGTACAAATATTATTTAAGAAATATCTATCGTGACTAACTACGATAACTGTTCCCTCATAATCCATAAGGAAATTTTCAAGCCATAAAATACTCTTAATATCTAAGTCGTTTGTAGGTTCGTCAAGGATTAAGATTTCTGGATTACCAAAAAGCGCCTTTGCAAGCAAAACCTTAACTTTTTCTTTACCTGAAAGTTCACTCATTTTTTTCTCATGTAATTCAGTTCCAATTCCTAGACCTTGTAATAATGAAGAAGCATTTGCCTCTGCGCTCCAACCATCCATATCAGCAAATTCAGCTTCAAGCTCTGAAGCCAAAATTCCATCTTCATCTGAAAAATCTTCTTTTGCATAAATTTCTTCTTTTTGTCTCATGATTTCCATTAGACGAGCATTTCCCATAATTACAACATCTATTACTTTTTTTCATCTTCAAACTTAAAGTGATCTTGTTCCAAAAAGCTCATACGAGTATTTGGCTTAATAGAAACACTTCCTGTATCCGGTTCAAGTCTTCCCTCTAAAATTTTAAGAAAAGTTGACTTTCCTGCACCATTAGCACCAATTACTCCATAGCAGTTTCCTGGAGTAAAAGATAAATTTACATCATCAAAAAAAGTTTTTTTGTCCTTGAAAACTCAAACTTAAATCTATTACATTAATCATTCCTTCACCTCATAAAAAAATATTAATTAATTCTGTACTAAACATAGGTTAAATTATACTATATTTAGCTTAATTAATCAACTAAAAAAATGAGCCTTATAGGCTCATTTTTAAATTAATATTATTAAATTACATAAATGCTTCTGCTACAAATTTTAAGATAAATAGTAGAGCTAAAATGTAAACAACTGGAGAAGCTTCTTTTCTTCTACCTGAAACTAATTTTAATACTGCGTATGAAACAATACCAAATACGATTCCGTTTGCTATTGAATATGATAAAGGCATCATAATGATAGTTAAGAATGCTGGTAATGCTTCTGTATAGTCGTCAAAGTCTATTTTCTTAACTCCTGTAATCATAAATAATCCTACTACGATTAATGCAGAAGATGTTGCATATGTTGGAATTATAGAAAAATATTGGTTGGAAAATTAAAGCTAGTAAGAATAGAAAAAGCTGTAACAATTGCTGTAAGTCCTGTTCTACCACCTTCAGCAACTCCCGCTGCACTTTCAACGAATGTAGTTACTGTTGATGTTCCAAGCATTGCTCCTACTGTTGTTCCTGCTGCATCAGCAAAAAGAGCTTGTCTAGCTTTTTGGTAAATTTCCTTTTTCATCTAACATATCAGCTTTTTGAAGCAACTCCTACAAGAGTTCCAACTGTGTCGAATAAGTCAACAAATAAAAAAATGCAAATAATGCTACAAACATTTCTGTTGATAAAGCTTTACTAAAATCAAATTTCATAAAGATTGGTGCTATGCTTGAAGGTTTTTCCAATAACTGCTTTTTGGAAGTTCAGAAACTCCACATATTATTGATACTATTGTTGTAGCAATCATACCAAATAAAATTGCACCTGGAACTTTTTTTACAAGTAAGAAAAATAGTAAATAAAAATACCAAAAATTGTAATTAATGAAGTTGCACTTGTGATTACACCTAAATCTAAAGGTATTCCTTTACCTTGTTTTTACAAGTCCAGCTTGATATAAACCTAAAAATGCTATAAATATACCAATACCTGCACTAACTGCTTGTTTAAGTGAATATGGCATAGCATTTACAATCATTTCTCTTACTTTTTGTAAAAGTTAAAATTAAAAAAATACAATACCTTCCAATAAAACTGCTGTTAAAAGCAAATTGCCAACTATATCCTTTACCAATTACAATTGTATAAGCAAAGTAAGCATTTAATCCCATACCTGGAGCTAATGCAAAAGGATAATTAGCAAGTAGTGCCATTAATACCGTTCCTACAAAAGATGCTATTGCTGTTGTTGTAAAAACAGCCCCCTTATCCATTCCGGCTTCAGATAAAATTGCTGGGTTTACAACTAATATGTAAGCCATTGTCATAAATGTAGTAATACCTGCTAGAACTTCTGTTTTTTTACACTTGTTTTTGTGTTCTTTAAGTTTGAAAAAAATTTTTCAAAAAAATGTGCTCATAAATCCTCCTAAAAAAATATTTTTTTGCAAAACAAAAAAATAACCCCTAAAAAAAATAAAAAAACAACTAAAAACAAATGCCCAAAAAAAGTAGGATTCAAGCGAAACCTACCTTCTGGGCTTTTCTCCCTTAGGTGTAGTGCATTGCACCTGCACAGCTTGGACCAGCAAGAAAAATTCTTCGGAACCCTATGTGCACTTTCTCTTACGAGTTACTATTATTACATTAATATAATATCAGTAACAAAAAAACATTTGTCAATATCTATTTATTAGCTAATATCCTAATTTTTTTAATTTTTAAAAAAATAATAATAAGTCTTTTTCGAATTAATATTCCTTTATTATACCGATTAATAGGTATTTATTTTTAGATATTCTTTTTACTTTACAAGAATATTTATCCAACAATTCTCTCGAATATTTTTTCATTTTTTTGAATCTCTAACCTCTTTCCAAAGAATAGAGGCAACTTTTTAATTTATTCGAATAGTCTAAACTAGATTTATCAGAGCAAAAGTCTTTTTAAAAAAATTGATTCCATTCACATACTGAATTATCATACTTTTGCATAATCCGATTTTTCCATAATACACATTTAGCATATCTTGAATTGTAAAATTAAAATCTTTATCTTTTTTTACTTTTCTCCAAGATGTAGCCATATCAGCATTAAATTTAAATGGTGAAATTCCAGTTAAGCTAGAAAAGTATTCTCTAAACTTTGCATTAAAGGAAAAAAACCGCACTCAAGCAATGGCGTATCTAAAGTAATATTTTTCCACTTTCTTCTTTTTCTTTTTTTATTACAGTCTTTTTTTAATGACATTTCCTTTAAAATACTCCTCGATAGTACAATTAAGTTCTTGTTTTTGTACCTCTATATTCTAAACCTAGTAATTTACATATTTGAGAAAGTTCTTCACGATACCAATAATATTTACAAAAATTCTTCAAAGGATTTAATTTCCTGAAACTCCGGTCTTTTTTTCCAATATTTTTCCCTCCAATAAATAGCAGTTAAAACTAAAGAGGAGTAAACTTTAATATAACTCCTCTTTATTCTCACTTATTTATTTTTAATTTATACTTTCTAAAAAAATTTATATATATCAAGATATACTTTTTTTCTTTACCTATTTCATTTAAAACTTCATGTCTCATTTTTTTCCATAAAGTTTAATTTTTTTAGATTTTTTTATTCCTACTTTTTTTATAAATTTTTGTAAGTTTTTTTAAAACTCCTTTTCCATAAGCTCCAACTGGATCTTCTTTTTCCAGCAATAAAAAAAGAATTGGTAAATCTTTTTCTAATGTTTTGCAATATTCTTTTTTTGTATGAGGCTTCTTTTATTAAAGTTAGTAAATCTAAAAAGAACATATTTGTGCAAAGATAACCACAATCCTTATCTAAAATGTATTTTTTTCAACTTCATTTTCATCTGATGTAAGCCAGTCAAAATCTGAATTTCTATTTTTTTATTCTAGAATTATATCCTTTAAATCCAAGTCTATTTACAAATTCACTCTTTTTTTACTTCCATTTTTTTGCACTAAAAAGTTTGGCTAAAAGCATAGAAATTCTATGTTTAATTCCATAAGGTTCTGTTGTCCCACAGATAACTGCACCGTCAACACATTCAGAGTATTCATTTAAAAAGTTTCTAACTATTAACGAACCCATACTATGTCCAAAAATTACAACTTTTTTATCCGGAAATTCTGCTCTTATATATTTGTTAAGAGTATATACATCTTCTATAAGTTTTATATCACCCTCTGTATCGGCAATATGTCCTCTTAATTCCTCTTCTTCACAAGTTTTTCCATGTCCTCTGTTATCCATTCCAAAGGCCCTTATTCCTTGTTTTTCTAAGAATAGTGCGAAGTCCTTATATCTTCTTATATGCTCAGTCATTCCGTGACAAATTTGCACAATCATTTTTAGGATTTTTTTAAATTTTTCTGCAAAATCTACACAATATAGTCTTTTTATCGTCTATACATGAATTTATGTAAAACTCTTTCATAAAACACCTCTTAATCACAAGTTACAATTATTTTACCACAAATTAATTAATAAATACAGTAGTAAAAAAACTCATTTCTACAAAAGTAAAAATGAGTTCTATAATTAAAGTGCTTCTGCGTGATATGAGCTTCTTACTAATGGTCCTGAGTTTACTCTTAAAAAAAGCCCATTTCAAAAAGCTATATCTCTATATCTATCAAATTGTTGAGGATGTACATATTCCTTAACAGCAATATGGAATTTTTGTAGGTTGTAAATATTGTCCAATTGTTACCATATCACAATCCACTTCTCTAAGTGCTTTTAAAACTTCAACAACTTGTTCTTCAGTTTCTCCGAAACCTACCATAAGTCCTGATTTTGTTTTTAAGTCCACATTCTTTTTGCATATTTTTAAAACTTCTAAACTTCTTTGGAAGTTTGCAGCAGGTCTTACCTTTGGATAAAACGCTGGAATTGTTTCAACATTGTGGTTTTAAAAACATCAGGTTTTTGTTTCATAAATAATATCCATAAGTTCTTTTCTTCCAGACATATCTGGAATTAAAAGTTCAATTGTAGTATTTGGATTATATTTTCTAACTTGTCTTACAACTTCTGCAAATTGATTTGCACCTTCATCTAGTAAATCATCTCTTGTAACAGAAGTTACAACAGCATGTTTAAGTCCTAGAATTTGTACTGCTTTTGCAAGATTTTCAGGCTCTTCTAAATTAATTGGATCTGGAGTATGTCTTGTTACATTACAGAAAGTACAATTTCTAGTACAGTTTCTTCCTAAAATCATGAAAGTTGCTGTTCTTCTTGAATAACATTCCATTTTATTTGGACAATTTGCTTCATGACAAACTGTATTTAACTTTAATCCCTCTAACATGCTTTCAACGTCACTTGTATTTTTTTATCTCCCTGAATTTTTTTAATTTTAACCATTCAGGTTTTCTCATTATTTCTGCTTTTTTTCTTAGCATATTACACCTCTTAAAAATAATTTAATTATATCATCAATAAAGACTTCCTTATTCATTGACTTAATGTATCTATCAATCTCAATATCTTTAAGAGCCTCTTCAATGGCTTCTTTTTGAACATTGAACTCCTTTTTAATATACTACACAAATTATCTATACCCAATTCACTGAAAAAAATCTCCCTCAATTGAGATGTCTTTAATTTTTTTCGTTTTTCAACATCAATACCTATTTCAACAACTCCACAAGAATATTTTTTTCTGCTTTTTCTATTCTTTTTTTAAAGAGCCATTTCCATAATTCCAGTTTTTTTGTTGCAAAAAGAGAATCTCTAATCTCGTAAATTTTTTTCATTTCTTCTTCAGTTAGAATTGTAGTATTAGTAATATTATACTCATCTTTTTATGTAATCAATAGCTTTTATCCATAAAAGTTTCAACATCCATATCAATCATATCCCCAATAAAAGCCAACTCTAGATCTAACAGATTGTACTGCTTTTACCCTTGAACTTTATATCTCTTGATTTCAATGAATTTGTTAAATTATATAGATTTGCTTTTAAATAAGAAAGTTCCATGATGTAAAATCTTTTCTTTATTTTTGATATTGAGCATTCCCACTTACCTTTGCTCCATCTATCTGAATGTCGTTTCTTCCAGTAAATTCGGCATTAAGACCTAATGAATTTAAGAAATTAACAACTGGCTTTGCAAATTTTTTTAAATGACGAATCAACATCTTCTCCAGTCTTTTTTTAGTTATAAAAAGTATATTGCATATTCTCAGTATCGCAATAAATTGCACCTCCACCAGATAATCTTCTGATTACATCCATATTATTTGCATTTGTAAAATCTAAATTTACTTCCAAATCAATATTTTTGATAACGACCTAGTAATATACAAGGTCTATTTCTCCAAAGCATAAAAAAATATCTTCATCATAATTTTTCCATTAGATAAAGTTCAATTGCGTGATTTAATGCCGGATCAAAAATTTTTTTATTTTCAACAAAAAAATCATATTATCTCTCCATAAAATAAATTTTTTAGCCAATTATATTTTTAACATAAATCATTGTTAAAGAATAGTCCCAAAGCAAAAAGAAAATCAAATTGATTTTCTTTAAATTTTTAAAAAGCTTTCTTAAATTTTTGTAATATTACGATTGTAAAAAAAGTACTAATATTCCCGTTAAAAACCATTGTTCCACCAGGTTTTTAAACCTTGATAGAATGAAATTGTTATACCAGAAATCGTAAATGTCATTCCAAAGAGAATAGAGTAAATCACAGTTTGAAAAATACGATTTTTGAAACTCTTAACGCACATGCTACTGGAACGACCATTAATGATGAAACCATTAATACTCCAACAGTTCTTGAGGCTATTGAGATAGATAAGGAAATTAAAAATGTAAAAATTATATTTACACTTTGTACTTTTTATTCCTGCAAGTCTTGCTCCAACCTCATCAAATGAAACATATAAAAGCGCCTTGTAAAAGCACTGTAAAAACTGTTATTACAATGAAAAAAATACCAATGTAACTAAAATAACTTCAAAATCACTTATAGCGACAATACTACCGAATAAAAAGCTATTGAAATTAGCAGCACCTTTTACAAAATCAGAAAGAACTGCTGCAAGCCCAATTCCTAGACTCATCATTATTGCTGTTGATATATCCGAATTTTTTGGAAAATATCTTCTCATAATCTCTATTGAAAAACTTGCAATTGCACAGGAAATAATTGCAGTTATAATTGGATTTACTCTAAATATAAGACCTATAGTAACACCCGCAAGAGAAACATGGGATAAAGCATCCCCTATCATTGAATTTCTCTTATTTACCATTACAACTCCAATGCAAGGTATAACGATGGAAAGCATAATTCCAACTAAAAAAGCTCTTCTCATAAATTCAAGTTGAAACATTATCTTACCACCACTTTCTTATCTTTTATTTCTACAACTCTTGTCAAATTATCCTTCATAATTTCAAGCTCATGAGTTACAAGTATAATTGTAATTCCATGAACTCTATTTAAGTGAGTTAAAAATTCTAAAAAAAGTTGATTTTTTTACTTTCTTTGTCAATTCCTGTTGTAGGCTCATCAAAAATTAAAATTTTTGGACTATTAATCAAAGACTTTGCAATCATAATTCTCTGTTGTTGCCCACCACTCATCTTATTTATAGGTGTATTGGCAAAATCTAGCATATTTACTTGCATTAAAGCTCTTTTTGCCTGTTCTATATGGCTTTTTTTGAAAACTTAAAAAGCCCATTTTTTTGATATAGATTAAGTGTTACTATCTCTAATGCAGTAATCGGAAAATTTGGAATATTGCTAGCATTTATCTGAGGTACATAGCCAATTGTATTCCATTCCTTAAAATTCTTAATATTAGTATCTGATATAAATATTTCTCCACTTGAAGGATTAAGTTCTCTTAAAATCAATTTAAGCAAAGTAGATTTCCCACTACCATTTGCTCCTATAATTGCTATAAAATCTTTCTCTTGAATATCAAAAGAAAGATCTTCTAAGACATTAACTCCTCCACTATAAGAAAAAAAGACAGATCCTTTATCGAAATAATATTATTCAAAACATTCTCCTACTTTGTAGCTTCAACTAAGGCTTTTTAAATTTTTCTTCCATAAGTTGAATATAGTCTTTATTTTCTTTTTGCTTGTTCTTCAGTTTGACCTTCTATTGTATAAAAGCATTTTAACTTCTCCACCAATTTCTTTAGCGATAGTTTCTTCAACTTTATTTTTCACTTAATTCTTCATAAAAAAACAACTTTTTATGCCTTCTTTTTTTGCTAATTCTACAACTTCTTTCACTTTTTTTCTAAATTAGGTTCAGAATCAGAACTCAAATTTTTCAATTGGAATTTGTTTCAAACCATAGTCATTTAATAGATATGCAAAAGCTTCATGTGAAGTAATAACAGATTTTTATTTTTTTGCATTTTTTTAGTTGTTCAGAATATTTTTTTATCTAAATCATCAAGTTTTTACTTGTAATTTTTTTCTAAATTTTCTTTGTAAAATGCCTCATTTTCTTTTATCCATTTCTACAACTTGATTATAAATATTCTTTGCAATAGTCTTCATATTTTTTTAGACTTAACCAAATATGCGGATCATATTCTCCATGATTATGTTCTTTTTTTCTTCCTTATCATGTTTATGGTCCTCATCTTTATGCTCTCCATGTTCATCATGCTTATCATGTTCATCATGGTCATGGTCTTCATCTTCTGTTTTTTTAACAAATTAACATCTTTTGAAACTTCTACAATTTTTCAAATCTTTAATTGAAGCTTTAAATTTATCTAGCCAACTTTCTAATCCAAGTCCATTTACTAAAATTACACTGCCTTCAGATAAGTTTTTTTCATATCTTGTGCTGTTGGCTCCCAATGGTGAACTTCCTGGCCATTTTGGAATTAAATTTCTAACTTCAATTTTATCTCCAACAATTTCTTTAGTAATACTTTGTAGTGGATAAAATGATGTGTATATTATTTTTTTATCTTCTTTTTTTGTATCATTTTTTTACAGAATCTTTGCCACAAGCTGAAAAAAAGTGTTATAATAAGGGCAAAGGAAATGATTTTTAGTTATGATTTTTTTCATAATTACTCCTTTTTTTATATTATGAGAGCTTATTTGCAAATAGCACTCATTTACTTATAGTATTATATACCCTATTTGTCGAAAAAAATCAAGTAAAGGAGAGTATTTATGAAAAAAAGTTTTTTTGAAAATTCTAAAAGATAATGACTTAAAAATCACAAAAAAAATAGAATGGCAATTCTTAAAGAATTAGAAAAAAAGAGAAGTTCCTACAACAGCAGAAGATATTTACAATGCTATTTCAACAAAAAGGCGATAAATATAGTATATCAAGTGTATATAGAGCATTAAATCAATTTTTGTGATAAGAATATCGCTAAAAAAACAGCAGAAATCGACGGAACTACTTATTTTTCAATTAAATCAAGGACATACTCATAGTTTAATCTGTGAAAAAAATGCAAAAAAATAATGCCAATTAATCATTGCCCAATACATAATTTAATTCATGATATAGAACATAAAACTGATTTTATTGTTACTGGTCATTATTTAGAAATTAAAGGTATTTGTAAAAAAATTGTCAGGAAAAAAACTTTCAGAAGAAGAACTAAAAAGATTTACAAGATTCTAGTAAAGAAGCTCATAGTACACATAAATGCAAAGACGAAAAACTGTATATAATTTAAAAATTTTTTAAAAAAACTATTGACAATTTTTTTAATAAATTGTTATAATATACAAGCGTTTAGAATAAATGCAAAGTTTGGTGGGTGTGGCCTAGCTGGTTAGGGCGTCAGATTGTGGCTCTGAAGGTCATGGGTTCGAATCCCATCATCCACCCCATATATGCAGGAATGGCGGAACTGGCAGACGCGCTAGACTTAGGATCTAGTGTCATTGACGTGGGGGTTCAAGTCCTCTTTCCTGCACCATGTTACTATGGATAGTAGTTAAAAAAAGTAGAGTTTTTTTCGACTCTACTTTTTTTCTATTTAAAATCATTTTAAGAAAGGAGTTGTTATGAAAAAAAGTTGTAAATATTGAAAAAACTGATTCAAATTTTGAAAATTATACTTTATTTGATATTGAAACAACAGGTCTAAACAGAAGTAAGGACTTTATGTATATGTTTGGAATTTGCGAAAAAGATAATGAATTGATTTATTCTCAATATTATATCGAGGATGAAAAAGAGGAAAAAGAACTGATTTTAGAGCTTTCAAAAACTTTTTAAATAATAAAAAAATTATCTCATATAATGGTGATAGATTTGACTTTCCTTTCATCAGAAAAATGGAAAAAAATATAATATTCCTAAATTCAATTTTTGAAAACATTGATATTTATAGGCAACTCAAAAAGCTAAATTTCTTTTTAGGAGAGCCTAGTCTTAAAGCTATAAATTTAGGAAAAAGACTTGGTTTTGATGTGCATGATCATGTTAATCAACAAGAAATGCCAAAGATTTTTTTAAGATGTATCAAGAGCTTAAAGACAATGAAATGCTATCAAAATTAATATATCATAATTATATTGACTTACAAGTTTTTAAGCCATATTTATGAATATAAAGAGAGTATTTTTAAATAGAATACTTACAATTAATAATAAGAAATTTACTGGAGTTTTTGAAAACTCTTTATATACAAAAAAACTTTCTAGTTGTTAGACTTTCTAATCCTAAAAAAATCTAATTTTAAATTTTCATCAACAAAAATTACAGCATTATAAGTAATAAAGACGAAATAAAAAAATAGAATTGGAATTAGAAGAAGGTCTTATAGAAAACAATATTAAAGCTAAGGTTTTTTTAAGTCAAAAATACGACAATAAAATCTTTAAAGAATCTAAAAAAATTTAACTGAAAATTTCATTCTTATATTAAAAGCAAAATAAATTAATTAAAGAAAAATTTACTGCTTTTTACTCAATATTATTTAGTGTATAAAAACATAATAGTCCTTTAACTTTTTTTGTATTTGGTGTATAATAATATTGGAGGGTCGTTATGTAGTTGTTGGTTAAATTTTTTTAGGAGATTGCTATGGATGTTGGTGAAAAAAAATATTTTTATCCTATGCATGGAGCAGGTTTTATTAAAAACATAGAAAACAAAGATCTCGATGATGTTCAAGAACGATTTTTATGTTATAGAGTTCCCTTTTGAACAAAAATTTGCATATTTTTCATCAAAGAAGAAGATATAAAAAAATTTTTCAATTTAGAGAACTCGTAAACCTAGATACACTTGATAAAGTTTTTTTGATTATCTTAGTTACGAAAAAAATGCCCTATGCCGAACAATTGGTTTCAAAGGTACAAAGAGAATACACAAAGACTTAAGTCTTCAGATATTTTTTTGAAATAGCTTATGTTTTTTTAAAAGGATTGGCTGTAAGAAATGAGAAAGGTAAACTTTCTCTAAAAAGAATTGTTTATGTTAAACCTTGCTAAACGAATTTTGATTTCAGAATTTGTTATGGTAAGTGGTTTTCCAAAGAACAAAATAAACAAAATTATAGAATATTCAACAGAACATTAGGAGGAAAGTATGTTTAAAGTTTTTAAGGTACTTGACCTTTGTTTTTTTGGTGGCCTTATTGGCATCCTGATTGCCTATGGCTTTGGTCAAGTTACGTCGTTAGAGTTAAGCAAAAGATGTTTTAGTTTCAATTTATGCAGTGTTTGCAATTATTTTTTTGGTATTATTTTTTTATTTATTATTCCCTGTCATAATTAAGAAACTTACAGATATATTTGAGGATATTAGAAAAAGCTCAAAAAAAACTCCAACTTCAGATATTGTTAGTGCAATTGTTGGACTTTTTAGTTGGTTTAGTTATAGCTTTTTTTAATTTCCCTACCGATTTCTAATATAGAGCTTCCTGTTGTAGGAACTCTTTTTAAGTGCAACAATCACAATTTTTCATTTATATTGGACTTGGATTTGCAGGAATTAAAATTGCAGTTGATAAAAAAAGAGGAACTATTAAAGTTTAAACTTTTTTTCAAGGGAAAAAAATCCGTAAAAAAAGGACAATCTTGTCCTAAGATTTTTAGATACTTCAGTTATTATAGACGGTAGAATTTACGATATAGTTAAGACTGGATTTTTTTAGAAGGCCCTATTATTATTCCAATGTTTATGGTTAAAGAATTGCAATATATTGCCGATTCCGAAGATCCTAATAGAAGACAAAGAGGAAGACGTGGTCTAGATATCTTAGATTTGCTTAAAAACGAAAAAGATGTGGAAATAAAAATCGTAGATAAAGATTATAAGAATATTAAAGAAGTTGATCATAAGCTTTTTAAAAACTTACAGAAGATTATCATGGAAAGCTAATTACAAATGATTATAATTTGAATAAAGTAGCTTCTCTCCAACAAATTTCAATACTTAATATAAACGAGTTAGCTCTTGCAGTTAAGCCAGTTGTAATTCAAGGTGAAAAAAACTTATTGTAGAAGTTATAAATCGTGGTAAAGAACCTGAACAAGGTCTTGGATACCTTTCTGATGGAACTATGATTGTAGTTGAAGACGGAAAAAGATTATATTGGACAAACTATTGAAACAACGGTAACAAGCATATTACAAACACCTGCAGGTAAAATGATATTTACTAGAAAGAATTTAAAATAAAATGTTTATTTCAAATGAATTGATTTCAACATACTTTTTTTATATAAACCAAAAGTATGTTAATTATAAAAAAATTTATTGAAAGGAGAAATTTATGAACGAAAGAATCTACAAATCAACTTCTTTTCAATTTGTAAAAAGAATTGATAACGTTGGTTATTGCTTGTGCATTTTTTTAGGCTTTATTTTACATTTCTTTGTCCAACTATATGTCAATGTAATAGTTGTAGCAATTGTAGGAATTGTGTCATTATATTTTTACACTTAGTGATAAAAACTATATGTTAAAGTTACTGATGAAACTTTAACAGTCGTAAAAGGCAAAAAAATTGATGAATATAATATAGAAGAATGTGCAATGAAAGCTAGAATAAAAAAATAATGATATTCTAACTTTATATGTAACTGATTCAAATGATAATACTAAAAAGTTATGATCTTTCATTATTAGGTTATAAACAATTTCAAAAAGCTCATTGAAGATCTTACTATTATCGGAGATAAATCAGAACCGATTACGCTTAAAAGCGGAATAATTTATAGGAGGGACATTATGGATAATATTTCACAAATAATTAAAAAAATATGGGAGTTATGAGCTATATAATTCCTGCAGTTTTTAATAGTTTATGTTATCGGAATTGTAATTTGGATGAAAAAAAGAGAAAACAAGGATATGAAAAAAATGGCTTTCTGACCATCCGGATGCAGTTAAAATTTATCTAGTTACTAGCTTTAATGCATTTTTCAAACAATAGTCTTGCCGGAAGAATTTTAAGTTCAAATGCTTATCCAAAAAAATAGCATATGAAGGAACTAAATCAGTAATTTATGCATTACCAGGAACAGTAGATGTTGAACTTGCTTATAGTTATACAAGACCAGGCTTAGTACATAAGAACGTAACTAAAAACTTGGGGACCTACTAAACTTTCACTTGAAGTTGAAAAAGGGAAAAAAACTTATGAATTAACTTTCGATAAGGATGAAGAAACTTTTAAATTTAATGTACAAAGATAAAAACAAACTTCGACAAAAAGTCGAAGTTTTTTTAATATTTTTGTTTTTTTATTGTGAAATAACAAGGTTCCCGAGTACCCAATGTATCTACGATACATTTACTTTTTGCTTGTAAACAAGCAAAGTTAGAGCTAAATTCACTACGGTCGAGATGACGTATAAAGGAAGTCTCTTTGTTTAAGAGCTAGACGTTAAAAAGTAAATAAACTTCAAATTATTTTTTTATGAATATAGTAGAAAAAAACATAATAACTTATTTAAAAAAATATAGGCTATAAAAACAAAATAGTTCACGTCATAGCAATTAGAAAAGAAGTACCCCAAAACACGTCATCTCGACCGGAGTTGAGCTAAGCGAAACGAAGCGGAGAGATCTCAACTATTGCTTGTTTACAAGCAATAGTATTTCTGAAAGAAATAAAAAAATATAATTTCTGTATGTATCTGCGATACATTTACTTTTGCTAAAAGCAAAAGTATGAGATCTCTCCGCGTTGGTCGAGATGACGTATAAAGGAAGTACCTTTGTTTAAGAGCTAGACGTTAAAAGCTAATAAACTTCAAATTATTTTTTTATAAATGTAGTAGAAAAAAACATAATAACTTATTTAAAAAAATATAGGCTATAAAACAAAATAGTTCACGTCATAGCAATTAGAAAAGAAGTCCCCCCAAACACGTCATCTCGACCGGAGTTGAGCCAAGCGAAACGAAGTGGAGAGATCTCAACTATTGCTTGTTTACAAGCAATAGTATTTCTGAAAGAAATAAAAAAAATATAATTTCTGTATGTATCTGCGATACATTTACTTTTGCTAAAGCAAAAGTATGAGATCTCTCCGCGTTGGTCGAGATGACGTATAAAGGAAGTACCTTTGTTTAAGAGCTAGACGTTAAAAGTAAATAAGCTTACGAAAAAAATAATAAGAAAAACCCTAGCATAGTAATAGCTAGGGTTTTTCTCTAACAAAAATCTCATTCTATCAGGATTAATATCTTTTTCTTTTTTTCGTAGAATTTTTAAAAATCTCTATTTTATTTTTCTAAAATCAACTTTTTCTATCAATTCTCTATCCTCAATATTATAATATAAAATGCTTATTCCACAACAGTGATCTTCTGTTTTTTTGGTGTAGGTGCTATTGTGCATTTTATACCATTTTCTTTCATTAATTGATAAAGCTCCTGACCATTTTTTGTGTCCTTAAAAAATATATAATATAACATTAGCTCATCATCTCTATGAATGCACCAATTCTAGTTTTTAATTGTTCACTATCTGAATCTGTATAGTCAGTTTCGATTCCAAGAACAGGAATTTTTGCTTCTTTCAAAGCTTTTTCTACGATTGTTCCCTCTGTGTCATAAAGTGTACAGAATTTTAGGTTAATATCAATAACTCCGTCAATATTATATTCCTTAACCAATCTCATTATATCATCAACTCTTTCAGTATTTGGAGTAAAGCATGCACAATTTATACTTCCTAAATATCTACGAGTTAAGTTTTCTACCATTTCATCAATAGTATTTCCACTTTCGTCAACAAGATGTTCTGAATATCTATTACCTGTACACATTTCTTCGCATACAACCATTCCACCAATATTTTCAACTATTTGATGAATCTTCCAGTTAGGAATTGAAAGTGGAGTTCCTGTTAATAAAAATTCTCTTTGCTCCTTTTTGATAAACACTTACATTATTTTTTTAGCTCTTTCTTCAAGTTCATCACAAAGTCTATTTACTTGTGCTGTAAATCTTACTGGATCATCATAAAATGCAATTTGTGTAATAAGTAAAACATCTCTACCTGAAATAGGAACATTTTCTAATTTTCTAAAGCTATTTAATCTTTGTAAAGCTCTTCTCTTATTATTCAATGTTATAATAGCATTCTTTAAACTTTCTTCAGTAATCTTATTTCCAGTTAATTTTTTTCTAATTCAGCCATATAGGAAATAATTTCTTCTTTCCACTTAGCAAAAGTCTTTTTCTCTTTTCATTTGTGGAATATCCATAATATACATTGGAGCATCTTTCGCTAAAATTTCCCAAGCTTTTTTCTTTCCATCGCAAGTTGTTTCGCCAACAAAAAGGTCAGCAATTCTAAAGAAAGGACATGTTCTATCAAATCTTGCTCCAAGTGATGCTTTAATTAATGGACAAGTTGATGTTGGAAGAACTTTTTCTCCACCTGGAACCCAAAATTGAGATCCACTACAAAGACCAGTAGCGATTGCTCCTGCCCCTAGTACAACTTCATCAGGAACGTGTATACAGAAAGAACCTACAACTTTTCCACCTTGTTTTTGGAATTCAATAAGCTCAGCAGGTCTAATTCCGTGAATTTCTGCAACAACCATATTGAAATAATCCATACTCTCTGGTCTGTTTTCTTGACTTAAAAAAACATCTCCAAATGCAACAGGTAAAACTTCGCATAAGATATCATGAGTATCAACGTCCATATTTAAATCTTCCCACATTTTTTTCTGTAATCAGCCATTTTTTTGCCTCCTAAAAATAAATTTTTTTATTTATTATCATAGGGACAATTCTCAAATAAAATATCTAATTTATCAACTCTATTTTTCATTATATTTTTCTTTTTAAAAACTCATAGCCACTTTTTTTATAAGTTTTAAAAAAACTTCTCCTAGACAAAAAAATTTTTCTACAATCTGATAGTCTTTATATTTCTTATCTATATCGTCCAAAACTTGAATTGCTCTTGGTACATACAACTTTTTGTCTTTTTTTGTCTACAACTTTGTAATTCGACAATACCCTATCAATCATAGTAATTTTTATCTTCCAATGAGAAGATAAATTGAGTATAAAATTCAACTTCGTATAAAAAAATCTGGAATCTATATCTGTTTTTGGAAAGTTTTTTTCAAGCTTTGAAGAAATAATTTTGGATAATTCAACTGCATTTAAAAAAATTTATTTTTCAAAAAAATCTCTATTGTAGACTTCTACAACTCTATTTTTTTAATTTTTTTCTACATTTCCGTCATAGAAATAAATCTTATCTTTAAGTTTTTTTCTTTCATTGTTTTTTTAAAAAGTAAAGGACAGGAATTATCCACAACAAGTAATTTTTGCATTATAAATTAAAGGACATTTTTTTGTTAAAGCATAAGTTAGTGTTGAATTAACTATGCTACATAAATTTTTTTCATTAGAATAATTTAATATGTATCTATCTACCCCATCTAAAGGTAGAGGTACTAAGTCAAAAACCATAAAAAAATCTCTTTTTGGAACAGTTTTTTTCCTAAGTATCCTATTATGTATCTTTCATTATCTAATCCCATTATTGTCTCTATAAATGCATTTCTTCTTAGCTCTAAAAATTTCTTCTCTCAAATTTCCCATAATCTCTTTGATATAATCATATTCCCTTCTTTATAGTACATTATCATTTAGATATCTCTCAAGAATTTCTATGATAAATTCAATCTTTAAAAAGTAAGTATTTGGCAATTTTTTTAACCATCACCTCCAAAAAAAATATTATCATTTAACCAAACACATTACCTTGTATTACTATAATTGTATTATAACACTAATGTATTATTAAGTAAAATTAGAATTTTTTTAATTAATAATGCTTATTCATAATAAAGTTTAATAATAAGCTATTGATTTTTATAATAGTAAGCATAAAAAAACTCCGATGATATTATCGGAGTTTTTTTAATAATAATATTTATTTAACTAATACACCGTTTGAGTCAAATGTATAGTTTACATTGTTGATTTTAAGAGTTTTGCCTTGTGCGATTAATCCGCCTTTTTCAGCATAATACCACTTTCCACCTACCATGAACCATTCACTATCTGCAATACGTCCACTTGCATTTGCAAAGTACCAATTTCCATTTACTAATACCCATTCGTTTTGTGAAATTCTACCATCTGCATTTGCATAGTACCATTGTCCATTAACGATTATCCATTCGTTTCTAGACATTGTTCCATTTTTCTCAATATAGTACCATTTTCCATTTTCTTCAAACCATTGATTTGATAACATTTTTCCGTCTTTATCAAATCTATACCATTCATTATCTATTGATTTCCAGCTTTCTTTTTACAGCTACTTGTCCATCTGCTGATTGGTATGTCCATGATCCATCATCATTTTTTTAACCCAATTATATGTTTCTGGATTTTCTGGATTTTTTGCCTTATATTCTACCCCATATTTAGAGAAGTGAGTTGCTACAAATGTTACAAAACTTTCGTCTTGTGTAAATTCCATTTCTTTATTTTCGTTATTATCGTTCAAATAGAATACCTTAATAGCTTCCCTACCATTTTCTTTTTGGTATTTTTAACAGTATATTCATCTATTGGTAATTGAACTTTTTCTTTTGTAACTGAATCTATAAAATAAATATCAAAAAAACAGCAACATCTTTTTGACTTAATTATATCTACTTTTATTAACTACTATTTCTTTTTCCAGTTAAATTTTTTTACCTGTTACAGAAATATTAGTTTCTGAATCCGTAAGAGTTTGTACTTCATCTGGAGTTATATTGCTCTTGTAGATAAAAAGTTATTTCCTTAATATCTTTAACTTTTTTTCTTCGTGAATATTTAAAATTTCTTTTTTTCTTCAACACTTCCATCAGCTCTTACAACTTTGTATTTAATAGCTTCAAAGTCTTCATTATCTTTAGGTCTTACATTAAAAGATCTAAGTTTAGACCATTTATATCCTTTAACAGTAGCTCCTTCAAACACTTCTTTTCCATCAACAGTTTCGTGTTTTACCTTAACTTCAGAGATTTCATCTGCTGTAAGATTTTCTTTTTTACCAACTTTGTCATTAACAACAGTTGCCTTTACATAAATTTCTTCATCAAAATTTTTCTCCGTCAACTGCAACTATGAATTTGAAAGTCACATCTCCATTAGGATTTGTAGGAATAGTAACATTTCTTGGGCAGATTAGTTCAAACATTTGTGTATTTCCGTTTCCGTAAATTCCAGTTCCATCTGCACTTACCATTATGAAATTATCCATACTATCTGATGTTCCTTCATTTTGTAATGGATACCATTCAATTCCATTTTCATCTACAACTTTAATCTTTGTTAAAGCCTTATTGAAATTTGCTCCAAACATAGTAACCCAAGTTTTTTTACTTTCTTGTCCTACTGGAGTGAATGTATGAGTTACATCTGGATGATCAGTTCCACCACCTGTTGTACCATAAGATTGGATTGACATAAAGCTTAAAATTGGCTTGTCAGTCAATTTTTTTCTGTTGGTAAAACTGTTGCAACTAATCTTTTTGCTCTATTTTTGTAAAAATATTAACTCCAATTGCTGAAGAATATGTTTTTACCTTTATCTAAAGATACCATAACTGAATAAGTTTCAGCTTTTTTTCAGTAGAATTTTTGTGGTAAAACAAAAGTTATATTTTTGTTCTTTATTATTTACTACTTCTACTTTTTACATTTGCTGTATCTGTAATTTCAGAATTAGAAGTTTTATCTTTATTATTCTTTAAGATTTTTAACCATTACAGCTTCACTTAAATTTTCACCAACTAATTTTTACTTTTTACATTTCCACCAATTTTTAGTTAAAACTTCGCCCTCAACAATATTTGCCTGATTAACAGTTGGTAAAGCATCGTTTATAAATCTTTCAAAAAGCTCTATTTTTCTCTGTTTTTTTACCATCTTTGATTACTCTATCTTCTAATTTTACTTTTTGCAGCTAATTTTTATTTCGATTGGATTTGCTAAAGTAACTATAACTTTATCTTCAACAATTTCTACCTTATCTTCTGCTTTTTAAAGTTTCAAATTCATCAGTTCCAGATTTTTTTATATGAAATCCCAGATTTTTAGAGTTTCAATATCTTTTTACTGCAAATATTTCTTCATCAAATTTTTAAAGTTATTTTTTTGTCTTACTATTATCAAGATATACATTACTTGGAACTAAGTCTACGATTTCTCCGCTTTCTTCTCCGCCAACAGTAACAATAACTTCTTTATCATTTAATTTAATCTTATAAACATCTTCTTTATCTGTCATTGACTTAGGGAATTCAAAGAAGCACTTTGCACTTTTTTTCTGTTCCGTGGAATTCATAAGGTAGATTAACTTTAGTTTCTGCACCATTTTCAACTTTGAAAATTTCAAGTTTAATTTTGTCAGATTCAAGCTTTTCACCTCTTACAGTGATTGTATTTAAACCACCATCTTTAGGTAAATTTGGAGTCTTTACTTTAATTTCATTAATTACCATATTACTTTCTTCAGCACCAGGAGCAACAGTAACATTAACTGTTGGATTATCTTGGAATTCTGTTTCAGAGCCATTTGTATTAAATTTTTAAAGTATAAACTTTTTTTCACTAGTAGTATTATTTTTTTAGGAAAATCAATAGAAATAGTCTTTCTAGCCTTATCTCCTTCAACTACAGCTTTCTTTCCTAAATTAGTATCAACATTATTTAATAATACTTGTACCTTTACTTGATCAGCTGTAATATGATTATCATTAACTCTTTTTAGTAATTAATTCTAAATTAGCTTTTTCCACCTTCTGTAGGTAAGTTTTTGATTTTTCCGGCGTAACTCTAACAATTGCATTTTTCTTCAATTATTTGTTCACCTGGAGCAACTTTAATTAAGAATACTGGTTCATCTTGAAATACTGTTTCAGAACCATTTGTATTAAATTTTTAAAGTATAAACTTGTTCACTAGTAGTAGTATTTTTTTAGGGAAATTTAAAGTCATTGTCTTTTTAGCTTTTTTTCACCTTGTACTTCTACATTTTTGCCTATTTCAGTTACAACTCCATCTAATGATACTTGAAGTTTTTACTTTATCTGGAGAAATGTGTTTATCATTAATTCTCTTAGTAAATACTGTTAAATTAACTTCCCCACCCTCTGCTGGAAGATTTTTCAACATCTGCAGTTATATTTACAATTGCATTTTCCACAACAGGTTTAGGATCTTCAGGTACTACTGGAGTTACTACCCCACCACCTTCAGAAGAAGATTTTCTAATTCTAACAACTTTTTTAAATTCTTCGTAAAATGATCCATTATCACCATTTACACTAAAAGTAACTTCATATTGTATACTTTTTCCAGTTTCATTTTTTGGAAAAGTTAAAGTAACTACCTTTCTACTTGAACTTTCTTTTGTGTCTTCAGAAAAAGTAATTGAGTTTTCGACATCTGCTAGACGTTCTGTCTGACCTTTAACAACTACCTTTGCCTTAATATCATTATCCTCTAAATCAGAACCTTTAAGTGTGAAAACTCTCTTTCCATCTTCTTCTGGAGATGTAATACTAGAATCCACCACTTCCGTTAGAGCGCTTGATTCTTTTGCATATGTACTTATTCCAATAGAACTAAATACTATCGAGAACAATAGTACGAATGCAAAAAAATCTTTTTAAGCATTTTTCATAATAAATTACCTCCGTAAAATAAATTTTTGTGCTATTAAATTATATACCATAAAAAAATAAATTGCAAAATATTTTTGACAATTAATTAGTATTCCTTATGAATACAGCTTTATATATTAGGATATCTTATTAAAAGTAAAAAAATTTGGACTTTTATTGACAATTCTTATTAATTGTGTTATACTCAAATTGTCTTCAGGGCGAGGGTCGTTTCCTCACCGGCAGTAAAGTCTGCGAGCATTTATGCTGAATTGGTGAAATTCAATACCGACAGTTAAAGTCTGGATGAGAGAAGAAATTGTCATGCCCTAAAGATGGCATTTTTTTGCTAAAAATTTAGGAGGTTATTATGAATAAAAAAATTTGGTATTTCAGAAATCACAAAAAAATCGCAATTCTTGCATCTATATCTGTACTTTTGATGTTTATTAAAGTTCCACTACCATTTGCACCAACTTTTTATGGAAATGGATATTGCAGAGCTTCCCGCTCTAATAGGTGGATTTGCAATGGGACCACTTGCAGGATTTTTTTAATTGTTTGTATCAAGCTTTTTATTAAATATTATAATTAACGGAACAAAAAAACTTTTTATGTTGGAGAGCTTTTCAAACTTAATAGTTTCATCAACTTTCGTTTTAACAACAGCTTTTTATCTACAAACACAATAAAAAGCAAAAAAATCTGCTTTACTAGGACTTGTAATAGGTAGTATTACAATGTCTTTAGTTGCAACATTAAGCAATTATTTTTGTTATTTTTCCCACTTTATGCAAAACTTTTAAAGATTGACTTAAATGCTTTTTGTAGGAATGGTTGCAAAGATAAATCCACTTGTAAAAAGTTACTTTACATTAATGTTATTCTCAATATTACCTTTTAACTTAGTTAAAACAGCTGTAACTTCAATAGTAACATCATTATTATACAAAAGAATATCACCAATATTAAAGAAAAAAAGCATAGATCTCTATGCTTTTTTTATTATTACAAATTAAGAAACAACAAAATATAAAACTAATCCTTACACAACACTTTGCATTGGATAGTTTTTTTATAATATTGTTATTTAACAATAAAAAAACGGCTATTTTTACAAATTAACCGTTTTTATTTTTTTATATTTTTTAATTTTCTATATATACTTTCCCATCTTCTACTCTAATTATATTATCAAATTTTTTTAAGATGTTCAATTGATGTATTATGTGTTACAACTAAAAACCGTTTGATCTGATTTCAATAAAATATCCTCTAGTTTTAATACACTTTCAGTATCAACACCAGTAAAAGGTTCATCTAAAAACAAGTATTTCTCCTTTTTCTACACATTATACGAAGTAATGCAAGGACTCTTTTTTTCTCCACCACTAAAAATTTGAACAGTCAGTGGTATTTCTACCAAGAATATCCTTAATTATTGCAACTTCATTAGCATTATTCGGAATATAATCATAGGAATATGAATCAAAAAAACAGTTACATTTTTCTTTTTACAGATGCACGATAAATATGCTCATGTTGACTCATATAAAGTAATGTATTTGATAAATTAAGCTCTCTTACATTTTTCTCCGTCAATAATGACTTCCCCGTTATTTGGCTTATGTATTCCAAGTAATAAATTTAAAAAAAGTTGACTTTCCTGCACCTGATTTACCAATAATTGCATATTTTTTTCCTTTTTTTCTATTTTTTTAAGTTTATATTTTCTAGTTGTAGTTTATCAATTGTAAAATTTACATTATCAAAAAAATCAGCTCATTTTTTTAAAATTTTTCCAATTCTTTTTTTGTTTTCTTTTTTTCTGATTTTTTTGATTCATAAATGAAAAGAATATTTTTGTTTTGTAGAATTTATAGAACGGATAGCCGTAATATCATATAACAAGCTATCAATAGGGTCAATAAAAAGCTGAAGAATAGCTTAATGTCGCTATAGCAACACCTACAGTTATCTCTTTTTTTATAGAATAAATATCCTACAATCGCAAAAAGTAAAAGCCCTAACCATTTTTAGTCATTAAATCGCTTAATCCAAGTACCAGTGCCTTTTTTTCTTTCCAAATTCATATCTTTTTATCCGCTGTTTTTATGTAGAATTTCATTATGTCTGTTTTTTTATATTTTTCAATTGTTTTAGAATTTATTAAGCCAAAACCTTCAAGCAAATCGGAAATAGTTGAAGTATATTTCCCAAGATGTCTTTTGATATTTACTTCTGCTATTATCCAACATTTTTTTCCGAATATCTTTGGAATTAAAATTGCAAAAAAATAGAAGATAAAACTACTACTAGACCAATTTTTATAATTGATATTCATAAAAAAATAATAACTCCATAAATCAACATCATATTTACAGAACGAATTACATCTACAATAGGTTGTAAATAATCTTGTTCTAATGCAGTAATATCATTTGATTGAATAGAAATATATTCCCCTATTGGTTTCTCGTGAAAAAAACTTTACTATTCATATTAAAAAAATTTTATCAAAAAAATTCTTTTTTTAAGTCTTGTTTCAAACGAAATTCCTGATTTAAATGCTACTAAAAATACAAAAAAATATTGCATTAGTGAATAAATTCCAAGTAACAAAGCATATAATAGAATGACTAAAATGATTTGACTTGATGTACTTTGTAATCCATAATCAAATAACCACTTTTTGAATAAGTGGAGTTAACGCTAAACAAATAACTCCAATAAAATCTAATACTACTTGAAGAATAATATATTTTTTTAACTTTAGATAAATAATCTTTCATTTTAAATTTCCTCCATAATTATTTTTTTCTAATTTTTTTGCTTTCTCACAAGCTGTATCAGATAAAGAATAAGCATCTCCATTTTTCACAATAAGCCATTCCAGGACAACGCAAACAATATTTATTCATAGCGCAATTAGAACAATTAATCAAATCTCCCCATTTAATATCCTGAATTTTTTTGTAACGTTTTTCGATTCTTTTCCATATCTTTTCAATTTTTTTCCAAATAAATATTTCCTAATTTTTAAATAAAACTTTTCACATGGAAAAAAACATCTCCCTTTGCATTTATTAGTATATAGTTTCTTAATTGATCACATGCATATTCACTAGTCGAATGAGATTTTTGCTTCAAAACCTCGCATTTTATCCAATTCTTTGCAATTGCAATAAAATTCATCTTTATTTAAACTTAAAAGTAATGGTTTGGTATTTCCATCGTTCTGAGGAAATATCTCATAATCTATACTATACATACAATTTTTTTAATTTTTGCGAATTCATAAACTTCTTTCCAATTATGTAAATTTTTTCATTATTATAGTTTTTTTATTTCAACTGGAATATTATACTTCTTCAACAGTTCAATATTATTTAGACATTTTTTTAACGCTCCATCTTTTTGAGCAATTTCATCGTGTATTTTTTTCTCATAGAAAAAAATAGTACAAGAAATTGAAGAAATATAAAGTTTTTTTCTAATTTCTTAATTTTTTTCATCCAACAACGATACATTAGAAAACAATGTTATATTAAAACCCTAAGTTTCTTGCTTCTTCAATTATCTCAAATATATCATTTCTTGTAAAAAAATTTCTCCTCCTGTTAATGTTAATTCAAATACCCCTAATTTTTTCTCAATTCTTTAAATAATTCTAATAGTTTTTTTCCTTTTTTTATTCCATAATGTTGATATTCTGGTAAATAACAATGCTGACAGCGCCAATTACATTTTTTTCAGTAATTTCAATTTGTACACTATACAAATTTTTTTATTTTTTTAATAGATGTTTCAATAACTTCTTCAAGAATATCCATAATATTTGCTCTCCATTCTTTTTTTAATCTAAGTAACTTTAACGACAAGATTAAAAAAAGGCTAAATAATTTAGCCTTTTTCTAATCTTAAGGGTTGGTAGGACCTGGACCATGAGTTGATGATCCACTACATCTACATCTTTGTACAATTTCTTCTTTTTTTCTTGATTTTTTTGTACTAAAACTTGTGGTTTTTTTGTAAGTTCTCATAACTCCGACCTCCTTTCATATGTAATTCATATAAAAAAAATTTTTATTTATATGTCTTTATTAAATTGAGCTCTAATAATTGGTTAACAAAACAATCTACATCTTCTTGTATTTGTTTTTATTTCTGCATCATAAATAAGAGAAATTTCTTTATATATTTCAAGCATAGATTTTTTTGTTTGATATCATTTTCCATATATCACCAGCTATGTCGTTGAATTTATATTGTTGTTGATTAGATAAATCCACAATATAAACATATTTATTAGTTTGCTCCACTTGCCAAGCTACAGCCTTACTAATATAAAAAAACGTTTTTACTATTGTTAATAACTTCCATATCTTAATACTCCTAAATAATAAAAAAATAGATAATAAAAAGATTTATTCCTTATATTACTATGAGTATAGCACTTTTTATTTAATAATACAACCTTTTCATCAAAAAAATTAAAGAAATAAATCTATCCTTAACAAAAAAACACTTTTTAAATCAAATAAATTTATGCAATTTAAAACTTTACTTTTTTCCTTTTTTTATGATGTATAATTGTGAAGATAAATTTAAGGAGGTAAGTTATGACGAATTTAGTTAAGCTTTTTTTGTTACAAATAAATCTAACTATTTTTTTATTTTTGTTTTGACGACTCCTTTTTTTCAATTTTAATAACAGACTTACTGTCTTTAAAAAAATATTATATTTAATTATTAATGGAATAACTTTTTGTTATTTCATTTTTTTATATTTTTTTAGACTTAAGTCAAAGGAGGTTTTATGAATAATAAAGAAATTATTGGCGTAAGGGACAAAGTACCTTTTTTTCAATGCTTATCCCTTTAAGTTTGCAACATACTTTTTGCAATGTTCGGAGCTTCTGTTTTTAGTTCCTATTCTATTCAATGTTAACCCTGGTATTGTTCTTTTGATGAACGGTATTGGAACATTGTTGTTTATCTTTATCACAAAAGGAAAAGCTCCTGCATATTTAGGTTCAAGCTTTGCCTTTTTAGGAGTTGGCGGTGTTATTATAAACACTATGGGTTATAGATATGCACTTGGTGCTTTTGTAACTACTGGATTTTTAGGTTGTATCTTGGCTTATATAATCTACAAACTCAGAACAGATTGGATAAATATTGTACTTCCACCAGCAGCAATGGGTGCAGTTGTATCTCTTATAGGTCTTGAGCTTGCAGGAAATACAATAAGAGGCGGAAAAATTGGTGCAAATATATTGACTGAAACTTCAACTAATTCAGATGTATATGTATTCTTAATAACACTTTCTGTTGCAATTTTAGGTTCAGTAGTATTTAGAAAGTTTTTAGGGACTATTCCTATACTTATTGCAATTATATGTGGATATATTGCAGCTCTTGCTTTTGGAATGATAGACTTTTCAGCAGTTTCTTCTTCAACATTATTTACAGTACCAGATTTTCAATTCCCTATTTTTGACTTCAAAGCAAGTTTAATAATGTTTCCTGCATTACTTGTAATAACTTCCGAACATATAAGTCACCAAGTTGTAACAAGTAATATAATAGGTCAAAATCTTTTAGAAGATCCAGGTTTACACAGAAGTATCTTTGCCGATAACTTCTCAACTATGTTATCAGCTCTTGTAGGTGGAGTTCCAACAACAACTTATGGAGAAAACATAGGTGTAATGGCAGTTACTAAAGTTTATTCAGTTTATGTAATTGCAGGTGCTGCAGTAATTTCAATCTGTATGGCATTTATAGCTCCTTTAAGTATGTTAATTCAAAGCATACCTGGAAATGTAATCGGTGGAATAACATTCTTACTTTATGGAATGATTGGTACATCAGGAATAAGACTTTTAGTTGATTCAAAAGTTGACTACTCAAATAGTCAAAATTTGATTTTAACTTCAGTTGTATTCGTAACAGGACTTAGCGGAATTTCAATAAATTTCTTCGGAATGGAATTAAAAGGAATGGTTCTTGCAAGTATGGTTGCAGTAGTATTAAGCTTAATATTCCATTTCTTAAATAAATTTGGTCTTTCAAATCATAAATAAATAGGATAAAAAAACAAAAAAATTCAGCTTTTTTTCAAAGTTGAGTTTTTTTAATTATAAAAAAAGTTAGAATAGCAAAAAAATATTCACGTCATAGCACAAGAATAGTCGGCATTTCCCAACACGTCATCTCGACCGACATGAGTGAAACGAATGAAGTGGAGAGATCTCAACTATTGCTTGCATACAAGCAATAGTATTTCTGAAAAGAAATAAAAAAATAAAAACAGCTAGATATAATTGCAACGAAATTTTTCCTAAAGACTTATAGTTAATAATTTTTTTCGATGTATCTTCGATACATTCACTTTTTGCTTGTAAACAAGCAAAGTTAGAGCTAGATTCACTTCGCTATCACTTCGGTCGAAATGACGTATAAAGGGAAATAGCGTAGATTAGTAGCTAGACGTTAAAGGTAAATTAACTTCAAGAATTCTTATAAGAAATTGTATAAAAAAATAGCATAGAAAAAAAACTCAGCTTTTTTTCAAAGTTGAGTTTTTTTCTATAAAATCCATAATTCTATAAATTTTTTTCTAACCATTTTTTTGTAATTCATCAAAATCATAAAATCCACTTAATGCTAATCCATCTTTTTACTGTAGAATTTTTTTACATTCTTTCTTTATATAATCAATCATTCTTCCGAATCCTCCACCACCATGAGTGCAGAAAGGAATAATTGTTTTTGCCATCCAAGTTGGCAGAACGTAAAAAAATGTAAGAACCGGTGGTGCAAAAGTCTTAAACCAATTAGGTGAACCTATAAAAACTACATCTACATCATCAATATTTCCTATTTCTTCAGTTAAAGGTGGACAGTATCCCTTATCAATTTCAATTCTAGCTTCTTTTTACAGCTGTATTATACGAAAAAGAATAAGGTCTTAGTGGTTTTTAATTCCAATAAATCTCCGTCTGTGATTAAAGCAATATCTTCCGCTAATCTCCTGGTTATTCCCGAGTAGGAATAATATACAACCAAAATTTTCATCAAAATCTCCTTAAATTTCAATTTGAAACTAAAAAAATTTAATTGCTTTTTTAAGATAACTTTGAAAAAAATTCTTCGTTGTTTTTCAGTTTTCTTAATATTCTTTACTAGATTTTTCCATAATTTCATTTGTATTTGTATTTGAAAGTTTTCTACGAATTAAATTTGCAGATTGAATTTCTTCTTCACTCAAAAAGTAAATCGTCTTTTTCTAGTACCTGATTTATAAATATCTATGGCAGGGAAAATTCTAAGTTCTGAAAGTTTTTCTACTCAAATGAATTTCCATATTTCCAGTTCCCTTAAATTCTTCATAAATCATATCATCCATTTTGCTTCCAGTATCTACAAGTGTTGTTGCAATTATAGTTAAACTTCCACCATTTTCAACATTTCTAGCTGATCCAAAAAAATCTTTTTTGGCTTATGCAATGCAAAAGGATCAAGTCCCCCTGTAAGAGTTTTTTTCCAGAAGACGGTGTATTTACATTGTAGGCTCTTGAAAGTCTTGTTATGCTATCAACTAGAATAACAACATCTTCTCCAAGTTCTACAAGTCTTTTTGCTCTTTCAAGTACAAATTCTGCAAGTCTTATATGATTTTGAGGCAATTCATCAAAAGTTGAAGCAATTACTTCAGCTTTTGTAAATCTCTTCATTTCAGTAACTTCTTCAGGTCTTTTCTCCAATAAGTAAAACAAAAAAATTTTTACTCTTTGGATTATTTATTTCTATTCCTTTTTAAAATTGAACGAAGTAGGCTTGTCTTTCCTGCCTTTGGAGGAGCAACAATCAAAGCTCTCTGTCCCTTTCCAATAGGAACCAAAAAGTCAATTATTCTAGTTGAAACCTCTTCTTTTTCTGTTTCTAAAGTAAATTTTTCATTTGGATAAATTGGAATTAAATCATCAAAAATCTTTTTCGAGCTTTTTAGTCCTGAAACCTTAATATCATTTATTTCATTTATATAGATAAGCGGAGAAAAATTTTTTTCAGTTTCTTTTTCTTTCTCTAGTTAATCCTAAAATTTTATCTCCCTTTCTAAGTCTAAATCTTCTTATTTGAGTTGGAGAAACATAAGTGTCTTCCTCTCCAGAATCATAGCCATTTGAACGTAAAAAACCATAACCATCTGCTGTTATATCAATGAGTCCACAAACTGTTGTAGTATTAGACTTTGAATCATTTTTCATCTGGTTCATTTATAACAATTTTTTTCAGAATCTTCACTTTCAAAGCCATTATCAGCTTTCAAAATTTCAGAAATCAACTCATCTTTTTTTATACTTTGAAACATTTGCTATTCCATAAGACTTTTGCAATAGTTTTTTTAATTCGTCAAGATATTTTTCCTTTTTAAAAGTTCTATATTCATACTATCTCTTTATCTTAGCATATTCAGGTTTTTTAGAAATTCTATGAGTTGCTTCAATTCTTCTAATTGTTCCTGTTTCAGCTCTCATTACAACTGAGTAAGTCTTAACTCTATCATTACCAATATGTCTTACTCCATCTAATAATTCTCCGTCAGTTACTCCAGTTGCAGCGAATAGAACTTCATCACCTTTTACTAAATCATTCATTTCTAAAACTTTTAGTGGATCTTCAAGTCCCATAGCTTCACATCTCTTAAATTCTTCTTCATCAGCTGGAACAAGTCTTCCTTGGAAAACACCACCTAATGCTTTAATTGCAGCAGCAGCTAAAACTCCTTCAGGAGCTCCACCGATACCAACCATTAAATCACAACCACTGTTTTCAATACAAGTTGCAATAGCTTGAGCAATATCTCCAGCTTCAAAAAGTTTAATTCTAGCACCAAGTTTTCTAACTCTATCTATAATATCTTGATGTCTTTCTCTATTTAAAATACTTACAGTAACTTCACCAACTTCTTTTCCTAAGGCTCTTGCAAGTCTTCTAATATTCATTTCAATTGGTAAATCAATATGTATGCAATCAACTGCTAAAGGACCAGCCGCAATTTTATCCATATACATATCAGGAGCATGTAATAAACATCCCTTAGGCGCACATGCAGCAACTGCAATCGCATTTGGTAATCCATTCGCTACAAGAGAAGTACCATCAACTGGGTCAACTGCAATGTCAACTTTTGTAGCACCTTGTTGTCCATTACCTACAACTTCTCCGATATATAACATAGGAGCTTCATCCATTTCTCCTTCACCAATAACAACAGTTCCTTCCATTGGAAGTTCATTGAACATTGATCTCATGGCTTCAACGGCAGCACCGTCTGCTCCATTTTTATCTCCTTTTCCTAAAAAGTAAGATGAACGAATTGCCGCAGCTTCTGTAACTCTGACTAAATTTAAACTTAAATTTCTATCCATAGTTTCCTCCTATTATTTAACACTTTCCCAATCTTTTAAAAACTTTTCAATTCCTATATCAGTAAGTGGATGTTTTAACATTTGTTTGAACACTTTATATGGTACTGTTGCAATATCTGCACCACTCTTAGCTACTTGAAGAACATGCATAGGAGTTCTTACAGATGCAGCAATGATTTCAGTTGTAATTGCATAATTACTAAATACTTCAAAAATATCTTCAATTAAAATCATTCCATCAGAACTTATATCATCAAGTCTTCCTAAGAAAGGACTTACATAAGTTGCTCCTGCCTTAGCTGCAAGAAGTGCTTGTGTTGCAGAGAAAATCAAAGTAACATTTGTTTTAATTCCGTCTTTACTTAAAACATTAACAGCTTTTAATCCCTCTTCAGTCATTGGAATTTTAATTACAATATTCTTATTAATCTTACAAAGTTCTCTAGCTTCTTTTTACCATTCCTTCTGCTTCAAGACTGATAACTTCTGCTGAAATAGGTCCATCAACAATTGAAGTGATTTCAGTTATAACTTCAACAAAATCTCTTCCCTCTTTTTGCGATTAAAGATGGATTGGTTGTAACTCCATCAAGAATTCCCCATTTGCTAATTTCTCTTATCTCATCAACATTAGCTGTGTCAATAAAAAATTTCATCTATTGCCTCCTAAAAAAATAAATCTATTCGTTTATATTTTACCACAAAATTATTTAAAATGCTAACAACTACAACTTATAATAACAAAAAAAGACAACAATTAAGTTATCTTTTTTTATAATTTAAATTTATCACTTGAAACTTTTTTTGTTGTAAGGAGCAAGAATTAACTTTCCATTAATATATTCTCCTAAAAAAATACTTCACTATATGATTCTAATCCCTCTTTTTTTAAGCTCTTCTTTTTAACCATTCTTCATCTCTATCAATTACTTCTAAAATATCAGTTTGTAAATGTCCGTCAGTAATCAATGGGAATCTTGGATTTTTCTTCTCCATGACGAATAATAATAAGTTGACCATTTTTGTTCAACTATCGCTCTTTTTTTACATCTTTGATTGAATTCACTTTATTTGTTCTAAGTTTAAAAAGAAACATCATGCGCAGACAATCCCATTCTTCTACAATTATCTATATTGATTTCTCCATCATCAATAATTATTAATGCTTTTTCCATCTATAATCTGTTTTTACTTTTTACAACATGTTGTTTAAGCCATTTTAAACCTAATACAAGAGCACACCAGATACATAGAATACCTATAAAGTCAAGTATTTTTAATACTATTATTGTAAATTACACCACCTATAATTCCCCCAAGTACATAGTTTTTGAACTTGATCACTTGCTGAGTTAGGTGCTAAGTTTCCTTTTCCTGAAATATTTATTATAGTTATTAAAGCTAAAAAAATCCAAGTAATAATTTTTATAGCCACTAAAAGAAATGGATTCATTTTATTCCTCCTAAAGAATTAATATTCTTAAATATTCTATCACAAAAAAATATATAATGCTATATTTTTTTAAAAAAAGTTACATTTTAAAAAAAATGGGTATAATTATATTAATATTATTTTTTTGGGAGTGGAGGATTATATGAATAAATTTTATAACGAAATATGTAAATATTATGAAGATATTTTTTTCCAAAAAAATGAAGCTCAACTTAATTTTTCTAAACAGTATTTCAGAAGGAAAAAGACTATTTAGACATTGGCTGTGCAACAGGACTTGTTGCTAAAAACCTAGAAGAATTAGGTAAAAAAATGTTACTTGTATCGACCTAGAAGAAAGCATGGTAAATGAAGCAAGGAAAAAAAGGACTTAAAGTATATAAGAAGAATATGCTTGAACTTGACTTTAAAGAAAAAAATTTGACGTTTGCTATTGCATTGGTACAACAATTGCTCATTTGGAAGACATAAATCAAATATGTAGCTTTATACTAAAAAAACTCTTGAACTTTTTTAAAAGAAGATGGAAAAATTAGTATTAAGTTGGGTAAATTTTTAAACCATTTATCCTTACACATGACCTATTCCTTGGTGCATTACCAACACTTGGAACAAAAAGTAAAATTCACAAGAAATTATTATAGAGAAAATAGCAAAATTCGTTTCAATACAGTTCTTACTACAGAAAATGAAAGTTTTGAAAATACTCAACTTCTAGTTCCTCTATTAGTTGACGACATAATTTCATTTGTAAATACACTTGGACTAAAATACGAAATCTACGGAAACTTCAAAAAGAAGAATTTGACGAAGAAAAACTCTCCGTCAGTAGTATTTGTAATAAGTAAATAGATAAAACAAAAAGCCTTTAGAAATTCTAAAGGCTTTTTTTAATATTTAATTAATATTTATTATTTTTCTTTTTTTAGAACTAATTACAATTCCCATTGCTCCTGTTAAAACAGTTGCCACACTTAGTAATGCGCTTGAGTTTGCAATTCCAGTTTTTTGGTAATTGACCATTTTGTTCTTTTTTTCAACTGGTTTTTGTGGTTCCGGTTTTTGGATCTTCTGGCTTTCTAGGTTCTGGTTGTGGTTCCGGTGTTTTTTTCAACTAATTTGTATTCGAAAACTACATTAGTTGTACCTTCTTTTTAAATTACCACTTTCTGGAGCAGATGTAGCTGAAACTCCAACATATTCATATTCTTTACCATCATAAGTAATTTTTTTGCAGGACGTTCATTTTCATTTTCTGCAGCATTATACTTAATTAACTTTCCATTTTTCTCCATAAATAGGAGTTTCTTTTGTATCGTTATAAGTTTCTTTAATTTTTTTGTATTTGTTCCTTGGATAACATAATCAACATCAACTTTTTCCTAAATATAATGCAGAAACATCTTGGTCAGCCATATCTTCTTTTTTTCAGATACATAGTAAGTTACAGCTCTGTTAGCTCTTAAAGTAAAGATTTTTTTGCATAATGGAAGAAAGTATCTTCTTTAATATTTGTATCTTCTGGAATATTAGTCCAATCTCCATTATTTGGAGTTATATAAGTACTTGGATTTGCAACAGATTTGATAAGATGTCCATTTTTTTACATACTCTTCTGTTACTAAAGTAGGGTCTCCTATTCCGCCATAATTAGGAATTGGATTTCCATCCTCATCTTCCTTTTCAGATGGCAAACCTAAAACGTGATTATGGTATTCTTCTAAGCTTTGAGCTCCAGACTCATAACCAGGCGCTCCATCTTCTTGACTTGCTTTCCATACCATTCTAGCATCAATCGGTAAATATTTAATTTTTCTTTTGCTTGTTCTAAAGGAACACTAATTTCAAGTTTAACAGCTTGACTTCCATTAACATTATGAAAAAAACACCTAATGTAGTTATATTTTTTTGATCATCATAATTATATCCTAAAAGATAATAACCTTTTTTTCCTGCAGCAACTTCTTCTGCACTTGGTAAATCAATATCATCAGGGTCATCAAGTGACGGATCATCCATTTTTCAATCCTTTTTAATGGTAGATTTGCTTTTTACAGGTTTCCCATTTTCGTCTCTAGTTCCTATTAATGTTAAATTTATTTTAGCATTTGGTATAGGTGCAAAACGAATTGTAACATCACTTACTGTTTGACCATGGTCACTTGAATGCATTCTTTGAAAAGCAATGATATAAGAGTAAATTACACTTTTACCATCTTCGCTTAATCTAGCTTCTTGTCCTTCAACATTAATATGTCCACCTTCACTAATTAAATTATCAGCTTGCGGTATTGGATCTTCAGCTTTAACATAGTTAGAAGCATTTCCAGATACTAGAACACTAGCTGAAACTGCCATGCAAAGAACTATATTTTTTTCAAACTCTTTTTCATTAAAATTCCTCCTAATTAAAAAAATAAAAAAAAATTTTTTTAATTTTATAAAATATCACATAAAAAAATGTGAACAATATGCTTTAATTATATCATTAAAAAAATAAAAAAAGTCAATTAAATTTTTACTGTTTTTTTAGCATATATTTAAGCATATATTTAGAAAAAGAAAAAGCCTTTAGAAATTTCTAAAGGCTTTATTCTTTAAATAATATTTAATTATTTTTCTTTTTTTAGAATTAATTACAATACCCATTGCTCCTGTTAAAACAGTTACTAAACTTAGTAATGCAGATGAGCTTGCAACACCAGTTTTTGGTAATCTATTACCCTTTCCTGGATCTCCTGGTTTTCCAGGTTTTCCAGGTTCTCCTGGTTTTCCAGGTTCTCCCGGTTTTCCAGGTTTTCCTGGAACTACTGGTTCTTCTTTAAGTTTATAGATATAAGTTACGTGCTTATCTCCTTCAACTACCTTTCCAGTTGTAGAATCTGAAGATTCAAGATGTCCTTCACTATCTACAGAACCAACTGTATAATTTCCTGCTGGTACTAAAACATAAGTTTTACCATCTTTTACAATTTCTTGTGGTCTATTGTCTACTACTGTATCGTAATCTTTATCTACTGGTTGAGCATCTTCATCAGTTACTCTAGATTTAATTACATTACCTTCAGTATCTTTATAGTAAACATATACATTACCTTTTTGGTTGTGCTGGATCTGGTTGTGGTTGAGGAGTTGGATCTTCTTTAAGTTTGTAAATATAAGTTACATTCTTATCTTGTTCAGCTACTTTTCCTGTTGTAGGATCTGATGATTCAAGATGTCCTTCATTGTCAACTTGACCTACTGTATAGTTTCCTGCTGGTACTAATACATAAGTCTTTCCATCTTTTTCAATTTCGTTTGGTCTATTATCTACTACTGTATCATAATCAGAGTCAACTGGTTGTTGATCCATATCTTTTACAGAAGTTTTTTTAATTCATTTCCTTCTGTATCTTTATAATGAACATATACATTACCTTTTTGGTTGTGCTGGATCTGGTTGTGGTTGAGGAGTTGGATCTTCTTTAAGTTTGTAAATATAAGTTACATTCTTATCTTGTTCAGCTACTTTTTCCTGTTGTAGGGTCTGATGACTTAAGATGTCCTTGGTTATCTACTTCTCCTACTGTATAGTTTCCTGCTGGTACTAATACATAAGTCTTTCCATCCTTTTCAATTTCGTTTGGTCTATTATCTACTACTGTATCATAATCAGAGTCAACTGGTTGTTGATCCATATCTTTTACAGAAGTTTTTAATTCATTTCCTTCTGTATCTTTATAATGAACATATACATTACCTTTTTGGTTGTGCCGGATCTGGTTGTGGTTGAGGAGTTGGATCTTCTTTAAGTTTGTAAATATAAGTTACATTCTTATCTTGTTCAGCTACTTTTCCTGTTGTAGGATCTGATGACTTAAGATGTCCTTGGTTATCTACTTCTCCTACTGTATAGTTTCCTGCTGGTACTAATACATAAGTCTTTCCATCTTTTTCAATTTCGTTTGGTCTATTATCTACTACTGTATCATAATCAGAGTCAACTGGTTGTTGATCCATATCTTTTACAGAAGTTTTTAATTCATTTCCTTCTGTATCTTTGTAATGAACATATACATTACCTTTTGGTTGTGCTGGATCTTCTTTAACTTCTTTATAAACATAAGTTACAACTGATTTTTGGTTTATCAACTTTTTCCTGTTATTGGGTCAGAAGATACAAGATGTCCATTTTCATCAACTTTACCTACTGGATAATCTCCCTTTGGTACAAGTTTATATGTTTTACCATCTTTTTCGATAGTATTTGGTTTTTCACCTTCTTCAGTTGTATCATATGGTGTATCATATGGTGATTTTGGTGTATCTTGTTTTGGATCTTTAAGTTCATTACCATTTTCATCTACATAAGTGATAACAACTTCGCCTTTTTTTGGATCTTCTTTAAGTTTGTAAATATAAGTTACATTCTTATCTTGTTCAGCTACTTTTCCTGTTGTAGGATCTGATGACTTAAGATGTCCTTGGTTATCTACTTCTCCTACTGTATAGTTTCCTGCTGGTACTAATACATAAGTTTTACCATCTTTTTCAATTTCGTTTGGTCTATTATCTACTACTGTATCATAATCAGAGTCAACTGGTTCTTGATCCATATCTTTTACAGAAGTTTTTAATTCATTTCCTTCTGTATCTTTATAATGAACATATACATTACCTTTTGGTTGTACTGGATCTTCTTTAACTTCTTTATAAACATAAGTTACAACTGATTTTGGTTTGTCAACTTTTCCTGTTATTGGGTCAGAAGATACAAGATGTCCATTTTCATCAACTTTACCTACTGGATAATCTCCCTTTGGTACAAGCTTATATGTTTTACCATCTTTTTCAATAGTATTTGGCTTTTCACCTTCTTCAGTTGTATCATATGGTGTATCATATGGTGATTTTGGTGTATCTTGTTTTGGATCTTTAAGTTCATTACCATTTTCATCTACATATGTGATAACAACTTCGCCTTTTTTTGGATCTTCTTTAAGTTTGTAAATATAAGTTACATTCTTATCTTGTTCAGCTACTTTTCCAATTGTAGAGTCTGATGACTTAAGATGTCCTTGGTCATCTACTTCTCCTACTGTATAGCTTCCTGCTGGTACTAATACATAAGTTTTTACCATCTTTTTCAATTTCAGCTGGTCTATTATCTACTACTGTATCATAATCTGAATCTATTATTTCTTTATCCATATCAGTTACAGAAGCTTTTTAGTACATTTCCTTCAGTATCTTTGTAATGAACATATACATTACCAACTTGTTTGTATACATAAGTTATTGTTGATTTTTGGTTTTTTTCAACTTTTTCCTTTAATTGGATCAGATTTTTTTCAAGACGTCCATTTTCATCAACTTTACCTACTGGATAATCTCCCTTTGGTACTCTCTTATATGTTTTACCATCTTTTTTTCGATAGTATTTGGTCTTTCACCTGGTTCATCTGCATTATATGGTGTATCATATGGTGATTTTGGTGTGTCTTTTTTTAGGATCTTGAAGTTTATTACCCTTATCATCAACATATGTGATTTCAACTTCACCTTTTAGTTTACGGAAATAATAGTTTACATCAGTAGATCCATTTGGTGGAGTTGGAACCGAATAGTTATTTGAGAATGAAGTAAAGCCCTTTAATTCAGTATATGAAATACTACCATCTGGATTTGTAACTTTTTTCTTAGCAACTATATCTGCATTTCTACCAGCTATTAAATTCCAGCTGTTATTTCCTTTACCAGATGGTGTAAGAGATGCATCTGGAGCTTTTGTAAATGGCTTATCATATTGTCTTGGTTGCTTATCTTCATCAGATATAAGAGTAACTTTTTCAGTATTTGATTGCCATCCTGTAATAACAAGAGATTTGTCCCCAGCATTTGATACAATATCAATATGATAGTCTCCATTTTTACTGTTTACTCTGAGGTTAATATTGCTTTCAGCTTTCCATTCTTCCCCAGGAGCATTTACTTTAGTTGTATATAATAAAGTGTATTTTGAAACATCTGTTGATCCAATATCATCTGCATTGAAATTGTCAACTTCTGACGGATCAAGCGCATAAAATTTAGTTATTGTTGAACCTTTTGAATCTACAGTCTCTGAAATACGTTTAACATAGTAATGGTTAGCTCCACCTTTAAGTTCAACTAATTTTTGACCTGCCACATGTTTAACAAGACCTGTTTTTGGTTGATTGTTATCAGTTGTAGCTTCTATTCTTTCATATTTTTCAATATCTCTGTTATCAGAAGCATTATATTGTTGACCAGAAATACCATTTTGAACGTATTTTGTAATAACTTCTTCATCACCTGTTGGTTTATAAGGTTGTCCTTCAGTGTATTTTGACTCATCAATTTCTCTGTAGTAAGTTATTTGTTCAGGTTTTTTAAATGGTACTGTAGTTTGAACATTAGGTTTGTCTTCATTTTCGTTTCCTGGAAGTTCAGTATCACGAACTTGAAGTGTTTCATACTCAAGATTTGCATGTACTAATGAGAATGTTAAAGTACCAGGAGTTGGTCCATTTGCAGGTACATAAGTCAAAGTATTTGTGACACCAGCAGCGTTATTTGTAATATAGCTTGGTAATGATATATTACTATCTCCTGCATTAAGTTCTCTTGTATAAACTTCAGCACCTGTTGATTTTTTAACTATACGTAAGTATACTTTTGGATTTGATCCAGGATTACCTGTAATAGCATCCCTATCTACAGAAAGTGTTGCATAGTAATCAAAATTTGTTTTTGTTTTTGTGTTTGGATCTGTTCTAAGAAATTGCCAAACTCCAAATGTGTAACGACTAGCATTAGGATCTAATGCATAACCCGCTTTGTTGAACGGAGCATCTGCAATTGAAGCATTATTTGGATCTGTAATTACAGGTGTTGTTGTTACGTTCTCGTCAGCTTTAACTGTATCTATCACGTTAAAATATTTAACGGTATTTCCAGAAACTAGAACACTTGTAGATAAAGCCATACAAAGAACGATCTTTTTTTAAATTCTTGTTCATTAAATTCCTCCTTTTTTTAATATAAAAAAATTTTTCCTTGAATTTACTAAATTATTATTCAAAATTAAAAAAATTTCTCTAAATAATCACTTTAAATTGTATCATTTTGTCTTCTAAAAGTCAAACATTTTTTTATAGCTTTTTAGTCATAAAAAAATTTTTTTATTAATAGCATTTTTTTACTAAAAACCAAAAAAATAGATTATTTTTTTAAAAATAAAAAAATGCCGATATTTTTCTAATATATATCGACATTTTACCCTCTTATAAAAGCTGTAATTGCAGCTATTGTTCCAAAAAAATAACTCCTGGTACATTGGCAACAATAATTGGCCAATCTTTTTTTCTTTTTGAAAAAAATCCATAACTGCACCATAAAAATACAGTTGATTGCAGCAACCATAGGTTGTAAAAAAATCCACTCTTATTACCATTTAAATTGTTAATAATTTGTGGAAAATAAGAAATGTACATAAGCATTGCAGTACAAGTTGCTATCCATCCCAAAATTTTAAGGGTTTTTTTGACTCATTACTTTTTCCTTCTTTCTTTTTTTAAAATATAGAATATATTATACCATATTTTTTTAATTTATAAGATACTGCATAATAAATTTATTTTATTTTTTTATAAAATTCAGGATTAAATACAATTGTTCCATATTTTTAATTTTTGGAAGTTTAATTATCTCATCATATAATTCATTAACCTCTTTAGACGGCTTTATAGATAAATGCTCTATATTTTTCAAGACTCAAAAGTGGAGTATAATCTTTACTTTTTACAACACTTGTAAAAAAAATCTAAAAAAATCTTAATTGCTTCATATCTTTCAAAAAAATCAATAGAATCTATATGAATGTTTTTTTCGGAGCAAAGCTATCTCCCTCAATAGTAAGACTTTCCAATTTTTTTAGATTTGTAAGTGGAGTATAATCAAGAATTTTTTTGAAAATTTTCAACAGTTAAAAGCTACTAAATTTTTCTAATTTCGAAATTGGTTCAATACTTCCAACACTTGAACCTGAACCTAAATGAAGAAATTCAAGATTTACAAGATTTGAAATCTTTGAAATATCTGGATAAACTCCCCATTTAATATATAATTTTTTTAAGATTTTTTTGAGAGCATACCGCATCAAAAAAAGTTCTTGTGGCATTCTTGTACAAAATGTAAGTTCTGTAAAAAGCATTCGGATTTTTTTAATTAAAAAAATCACACCATTCATTTACAACATTTTTTTCTTGCCTTTGCAGTTTTGTACTTTGAATTAGAACTATCATCTAACTGAGTACAATTTATTATAATTGCACTTTCTCCATTATATTCAGAAACCTCAACAATACTTCTAGGTCTATTTTTCATTTCTGAAGTAATAATCATAACCGTATATTAATTGTTTTTTTCATTTTAAAACCATTTTTTTATTCCTTTCTGTTTAAGAAGATTATATCTAAATTTTTCATTGCAAATACTTTATTCTGATTATATCATAAGAATATATTTCATTCAATTTAAGTTGATATGATTTGAGTTTAAAAGATTTACTTATTTTTATGTATCTTCGATACATTCACTTTTGCTATGGCAAAAGTGTGAGATCTCTCCATTACACTCAGCTTCGCTTCGTTACAGTCGAGATGACGTTTATGGAAATAGCTTCGATTTGTAGCTTAACGTTAGTAATAAATAAAATTCAAATTTTATTAATTTTTTTATTTGATTGCAATCAGTTCAATAAATCTTACTTTTTCACATAAAAAAAGACGATATTTCTATCGCCTTTTTTTAATATATAACTTCAAATTTTTATACAACAAAAAAACTACTTATAGAATTAATAAGTGGTTTTTCAAACCTATCGAATTCGATAGGTTTAATATAATATTCTACCTACTCAAAATGCTGTCTAATTTTTTTCCAACAACTTTTCTTTCATTGATTTGAGTTCCTCTGATGTTGGTCTCGTAGAATCATCATACATTTTTTTCCATTGGGTACCACCAAACAGGTCCTCTACCTTTGTTACCATATTCTCCTATATCTCCAGTTATTCTCGGAAATAAATGCCAATGAAGATGAGAATCCCCATTTCCAAGCAATTCATAATTCATTTTTTCACAGTCAAAAGCCTTTGCTACCGATTCTCCAACAAGAGACATTTCCTCCAAAAATTTTTATTTTTAAAATCATTATCTAGTTCAAATAATTCGGTTTTATGAACTTTACACAAAAAAATAGTATATCCTTTAAAATGTTGATTATCTCCTAGAACAACATATCCTGTTTCTAATTCCTTAACAAAAATAAGGATTTGTACAATCTTTAATTCTTTTTTTATTCTTTTCACAAATCAAACACATTTTCTCTACCAACGTTTCATATTTTTTTCAAATTTTGTCGTATATGCTTCTTTTAGTTCCTCAGCATCTATTCCATAGCAAAGAAGAACATCATTGTAATACATAAGAACATCTGCCATTTCTTCTACTAAATGTTTACGAAGTTCTTTGTCTTTAAGAGATTTTTTCATCTCCATTCTTTTTTTATTATATCTATAACTTCTCCAATTTCACCAATCATCCATAGTAGTTTATTCTTGCCAACTTCTGGACAGATTTTTTTCCCATTTATCCTTATACTTATCTTGTAATATTCTTTTGCATTTCAAGCATTTCATTTATATTAAAATCACTCATTCTACACCAACTTTCTAATTATTTTTTTAAAAACGAACTAGGAATAAGATTAAAAAAATAAATATTATAAGAACATAAATCAATATTCTTCTATAATCCGTTGATGCTACTTCAAAAAAATGCTTCCCAACTTGTATTAGTAAAGTAACTATCATATTTTATAACATCGTAAATAAATTTAATTAAGCATGATATTGCTATTAAATAACTTATAAGTTTATAAAATATGAAACTCCTATTTTGAATTTCCATAACACGACCAATTATCGTGAAAATGACCCCTCAATTGCTATTATTAATAACATAAAGCCTCCTATAAAATATATTATTTAAACTTTTTTTAAATCAATAACTTTTTTTAGCATTTCATTTTCCTATATATTTTTACATTATATATACTTTTTATTTCAACATAAATTTTTTTACATAAAAAAACAGCCAATTTCTCGGCTGTATTATAAATTATTTAATTATATTCTTATTAAATTCAATTTCAGAATTTTTTTAAAAAAATTTTTATCTTTCTAATTCTTTTTTTCAACCTTTTTTTAGTTTAATTAAACAATGAACAAAAAGCAAATAAGTATATCAAAAAAATAAAATTAGCAAAAAAATACTCCAGAATATATATCTACAGTTCTATGAGTATCATTAGCAAGTCTTAAACCATTTACACCTATAGCGATAAAGAAAAAAAGTTAATGAAGGAAACATTCTAGTTTTTAAAAAAATATGATTAATCATATTTAGTTTAGATTCAGAATCAGAAAAAAATCTCTTTTTCAGCTTCTGAATCATCATTAATATTTATTTTTTTCTAAAGTAATTCCAACCAAAACAGGAACCTATATATTCCCAACCATAGTCCTTATACATTTTGTACATAATCTTCTGTTACTTTTTTTCATTTTTTTAAAATCTAATCTATAATTTGAGTCTTCTTTCTTACATTCTTCAAAAAAATGAAGAAACAAGGAAATCTAGACTTAACTAACTTCCAGCCATTTCTATGATTTTTCCTCTAGCCATTTTTTTCTATTTCAACATAATCGCCAATTGTAAAAAAATCTTATTTTTAGTTTTTTTCTTCTAGCCATAATATTCATCTCCAATGCTATTTTTTTATACAATCTTTTTTTATTCTATCTAATTCTAAATTTAATATGTCTCTACCTATTTCAGTTATTAAATAAATTTTTTTCTTTTATCTTCTTCTCTAACGAAAGTGATCAGTCCGTCTTTTTTCCATTTTTTTGACAAAGTTCCATACATTGTTCCCGGACTTATATTTATTTCATTTTGAGTCATTTTTTTGACTTCCTGCCCTATACCATATCCATGATTAGGAACTTGTAAACTAAACAGAATATAAAAGGCAGTTTCTGACATAGGCGCATATATTTTCTTTAATTTTAAATCCATATTTGACTCCTTATATCAAATTATTATGTATCGTATCTCGATGTATCTATAATATATCACACCTCGATATATCTGTCAACATTTTTTTAATTTTTTTCTTAAATTATCCCACAAAAAAACAGCCGATTTCTCGGCTGTATTATAAACTATTTTATTGATGCTTCAAATATACTTTGAATTGAGCTGTCTAACATTTTTGTCAAATTCTTCCTGAGTTTGATTTACATTAAGTCCTTCTGATAAAGCTCTTGAGAAACTTGCGATAACTCCATGGTTTTTTAGCAAGAAGTTCATTTGATTCTTCTCTTGAATATCCACCTGAAAGAGCAACAACTCTAATAACTCTCTTATGGTCAACTAATTCTTTGTAGAAATTAGGAACAGTTGGTAATGTAAGTTTTAACATCACTTCTTGTCCTTCTTCTAATTTATCAAGTTCTTTTTAAAATTTCTCTTTTTTTAAAATTTCTTCGCATTTTTTTCTTTTTCATCTGAATTTATATCAACTTCAGGTTCAACTATTGGAACAAGTCCACCTGCGATAATTTGTTTTGCAAAGTCAAATTGTTGAGCTACAACTTCTTTGATAGCTTCTTCATTTGCTTTTTTTAATTACTGAACGCATTTTTTTGTTCCAAAAACTCCATATTCAACGCCTTTTTTTACTATTTCAGCTAAATTTGGAATTTCTTTCATAAGTTGAACACCATCTTTTTCTTCTGCTAAGCCTTTGTCAACTTTTAAAAATGAAACTATTCCTTTTTCATTCCATAAATAGTCCGGAGTGAATTTACCGTTAACTTTTTCTTTCCATTGTCATTTCAAAAAGAATTGCTCCTAATATACGTTCTTTATTAAACGCCTTTGAAGTAACAATTCTTGAACGCATTTCGTGAATTAAATCGAACATTTCAGCTTCATTTGAATAAGCATCTTCGTTTATACCATATAATCTAAGCGCTTTTGGTGTACTTCCACCACTTTGATCTAAAGCTGCTATAAAACCTTCATCGTTTTTTTGATTCTGTTAAATTTTTTTGTAAATCCATATTTTTCGCTCCTTAAAAAAATTATTAAGTAAATTTTACTCTAAGTATATTTTTAACATATTTTTTTAGTTATAAATCTATTTATATTTGATTTTATGAATAAGTATAATTAAAACTAAAACAAATGAAATGCTGTTTGCAAAAAAATCAGTGGAAAATCTTTTTATCATTAATCCATGAACTAACCAAAGAAAAAAATTCCTGTTGTTTGCATAATACACATTATCAAAGAAAGAGATTGTGTATTTTTTTATCTTTTTATTATCTTTATTACTTGCGGTGCTAACGCAAAAGTTGTTAGAGCAAGCTGCAATTATTCCTATCATATATCCTCCTAATCTTCATTTAATGATTTTTATCACAATTTGACCATAAAATACAACTTGACAAAAGATTTTTATTTATTATAGTATAGACTAAATAGCTAATTAGGAGGTAAATATGGAATTTAAGACACTTTTTTTCCTGAATTTGAATCATTCGATAAAGGACATTTAAAGGTTGATGATATTCACGAAGTTTATTATGAACAATCCGGAAATCCTAACGGAGCACCTGTTGTATTTGTTCACGGCGGACCTGGATGTGGATGTGGCGACAAATCTAAAAAGATTTTTTTAGATCCATCTTTTTATAGAATTATAACAATTGACCAAAGAGGTTGTGGTAAAAGTAAACCATTTTTTTGGAATTAAAAGATAATAATACACAAAATCTTGCAAAAGGATATGGAAAAGATAAGAGAACATTTAAAGATTGATAAATGGTTAGTTTATGGTGGTTCTTGGGGAACTACACTTTCCTTATACTATGCAGAAAACTATCCACAAAGCGTTGTAGGTTTAATTTTAAGAGGAATTTTTCTTAGGAAGAGATGAAGATGTTAAGTGGTTATATCAAGGTGGAGCAGGAATGTTCTTCCCTGAAGCTTTTTGAAATCTTTAAATCTCCTTTTTAACGAAGAAGAAAAGAAAAGATTATATTAAAAGTTACTATAAATACTTAACTTCAGACAATTACGAAACAAAGAAAAAAAATACGGAAAATCTTTTTAGTGCATTTGAAAATTCAGTTGTTGCTCTTGAACCAAGAGTTATTTCAGAAGAAATCACTGATGAAGATATTTCAATGGCGATTATGGAATGCCATTACTTTGTAAATAATTGTTTCTTTGAAGAAAATTACATTTTTAAATAATGTTGATAAGATTAAGGATATTCCTACAATAATTGTTCATGGCAGATATGATGTAGATTGCAGACCTGTTGGAGCTTATTTATTACACGAAAAAAACTAAATAATTCAAAAATTGATTTTTCCCTATTTCAGGTCACACTTCTTTCGATCCTGCAATGACTCACGAGCTTATTTTTAGCACAAGAGGAATTTAAGAAACTTTTTAGATTCTTCTAAATAAAGGAGGTTACTATGGAAACAAAAAAATTACCAAAAAAATAGTTTTTTTACTCTATCTTTGATTTCATTTTTGTATCATAGTATTTTTCATTTATTGTAATTAATTTTTACAAATTGGGTAGATAATTTGAGTTCGATATATTTTTTTATATATTATATATAACAACTTTTTATTTTGCTTGGGCTCTCAATGTATTTTTACAAGAAATTTAAGTAAAATTTATTCTATAATAAGTGTAATTCTTTTTCTTAATTACATTTAATATTAAAAAGTATTATGATTTTTCATATTGATTTTATTAAATTTAAATTAAAATAATTTAGTAAAAAAATATTATCACAATAACAGAGTTATATTTTTATAATGTATTTTTATATTGGTTTCTGGAGGTTTAATATGAAAAAAAGAAAATTTATCAATAATACTATTTTTTTAATTGGTGCTATAGTGGAATCAGTTTTACTCCTATATGTAAAAATCCTTTGAAACAGGACAAGGAATTCATCTGCCAGATTATATTTTTGTATTTAGGATTCTTTTTTTCCCACAGATAGTTGGAGCAGAAGGTGCTTACTTTTTCAAGATATTCAAAAAAAGTAGGATTGTGGTTACTTTTTAAATCTAGGTTTAATCATTTCAACTTTATACTTTTTTTAAAGCATTTCTTGAAGTAGTTGACTAGGAGAAAATATGCTAAAAAAACGATTATATAATGAGAAAAAAATTGAAGAATGGATAAGTATGATTTTTAGAATTTGTCTTTAAAATCGACAAAAAAATTCTTCACCAGAAAAAAACTGTTGAAACTAGAAGCAAGTAAGGAAATTTTTAAAAGATTTAAAAATCAAAAAAATTGATGCTGGTAATATAAATGAAGCAGAAGATGCTTTATTTAACCTAATAAAATTCAAAAACTCAAGATAGTTTATTAATAGGACTTTTATTTTATTCACATCTAAATGAAAAGAGTTCAAAATTCTTAAACGAACATGATTTTTGATAGAGAAGAGATAAAAACAGGCATAAAAAGACTTGCTTAACGAATGCAATATGAATAGTTTATCAGACTTAATTTAAAAAAAGCTGACTTTTTTTAGTCAGCTTTTTAGTATTAAATTGAGTATTAAACTAGAAATTAATAGACTTTTATGTTAATATTATTATATTAACCAAAAAGGAGAGTTATATGTTTAATCCAATTAAATATGAAGGAAACTTAGGAGAACAATACTCCTATTTAATAAAAGATCTTTACGAATTATGTAATAACGAAGAAAATACAATAGCAAATTTATCAAATGCGTCTGCCCTATTAAATTTCTTTTTTTAGAAAAGATTAATTGGGTAGGATTTTATATACTAGATGAAAAGACAGATACTCTTGTTCTAGGACCTTTTCAAGGACTTCCAGCCTGTGTTAGAATTCAAAATGGAAAAAGGTGTTTGTGGAACAAGCGCAAGTCTTAAAAAAAGACTTTAAATATCGAAAATGTTCACAATTTTTGAAGGTCATATCGCCTGTGATAGCAAGAGTAATTCAGAAATTGTAATTCCAATATTTAAAGACAATAAATTATTTGGTGTGTTGGACATTGACTCACCAATTTTTTTAACAGATTTTTCAAATGAAGAACAAATATTCTTAGAAGCATTTGTTAAACAGCTAGAAAAAAACATATTTAAGGAGGCACTATGAAAAGACTATTTAAATTTTTTTCTATTCGTAGGTTTTTGCTTAATAATCCTTATTCAATCGTTAATTTTCGCTTCACAAAAAAATGATATGGATACTTATGAAAATTATGTTCTAGTTCTTGGAGCAAAGGCAAATAATGGAAATCTTTCAAAAAAACTTTTAATAAATAGACTAGATACAACAATCGAATACTTAAACAAACACAAAACAGCAAAGGCTGTTCTTTGTGGAGGAAAAGAAAATAACAACGAGTTTTCTCAAGCTGAATATATGCAAAAAAATACTTAATTGAAAAAGGGAATTGATAAAGATAGATTAATCCTTGAAACAAAAAAAGTAAAAACACTTTTGAAAAACATAAAGTTTGCCCTTGAAAAAAACTTGATAAAAAAACCTTCAGAAATTATGGTAATTTCATCAAGTTATCATTTATTTAGAGCAAAACTTATACTTTATAGATTTGGAGTTTTAGCAAAAACTGTTCCTGCAAAAACACCAACAGGAGCTTTTGTCTCATCATATTTCAGAGAAACTTTTGCAGTTATAAAAACATATCTCAAAGATAAACCAACAACAATGGATATAATAAACTTACACCAAAAAAATAAATAATTACGATTAAAATATTATATTTCCAATGATTGAAACAAAAAAATTTTTAAAAAAAGTGTTGACAAATCAAAAATAAAAGGTATATAATATTTAGGTAATCGTAACGGGGTGTAGCGCAGTTTGGTAGCGCACGTGGTTTTGGGACCATGGGGCCGGGAGTTCGAATCTTCTCACTCCCGACCAATTCCTATGAGTTTTGCTCATAGGAATTTTTTTATGAATTTTTTTATTTTTCGTTTCAAATGCAACAGATTTTTCATTCTAAATTAGATTATAATATTATTACAATAAAAAAATAATTAATAAAATCAAATATAAAGGAGAATTAAAAAAATGAAATTAGAAAAAAAGCACAAAAAAATTGGTGAATTAGTAGAAAAGTATCCTGAAGTTAAAAACTTCCTAAAGACTTTTAAATCCAGAATATTCAAATCTTGATAACGAAGAACTTTTCGCTATGATGAAAGATATTGCAACTCTTGAAATGGTTGCTATTAAAGGTGGATTTGAATACGACGAATTAAAAAGAAAAAAATAGAAAACTTTATTAATGCTTAAATGCATCCATACTAAGACAAAAAAAGCAGGGTTTACCCTGTTTTTTTATTGTTGTAAAAAAATATGATTATGGAATTTTTTTATCCGATGTATCTTCGATACATTTACTTTTTGCTATGGCAAAAGTATGAGATCTCCACAGTCGATTGTACTCAAATCAAAGATTTGAACAATCTTTGCGTCAGACCTACTTTTGCTTGTAAACAAGCAAAGTTAGGGACTAGATTGTCTACACTTCGCTATGCTACGTTTCGCTCAAGATGACGTATAAGGGAGAGAACGTAGTTTTTGTAGCTAGACGTTAACAGTAAATAAAATTCAATTTTTCTTATAATTTCTTATAATTATTAATAAAAAAATAATTATTAATAAAAAAATAATTATTAAAAAAAATTTTTTATATAGTAGAAAATTTAATATTATTATCTCACAGTAATATTTCACGTCATAGCTCTTTGCAAAGAGATGCCCCCAACACGTCATCTCGACCGTAGTGGAGAGATCTCAACTATTATTTGTTTACAAATAATAGTAAGTCCTTTAAAGGACTTATATAATAAAAAAATCTATATGCAATTACAACAAAAATTATCTAAAAAGACTTTTTTTCTTCTATATTGTATGTATCTTCGATACATTTACTTTTTGCTAATGCAAAAGTATGAGATCTTTCGACTACACTTCGCTATGCTACGTTTCGCTCAAGATGACGTATAAGGGAGAGAACGTAGTTTTGTAGCTAGACGTTAAAAGTAGATAATCATCAAATATTATTAAAAAAATGAATTTAGAAACTGCATAAAAAAATAAAATAATTCACGTGAGGATATTAAGCAAAGAAATTTTTCCCGACACGCCATCTTGAGCGGAGTGAAACGAAGTCAATCTAGCCCTAACTTTGTTTACTTGTAAACAAAAAGTAGGTCTGACGCAAAGATTGTTCAAATCTTTGATTTGAGTACAATCGACTGTGAAGATCTCAACTATTATTTGTTTACAAATAATAGTAAGTTATATAATCAAAAAAAGCAGGGTTTCCCCTGCTTTTTTTACTTATTTATTATTTTTTTCTGTAAATTTATACATTGCTATTGAACTTGCTATTGGCAAATTAAAAGCTGTCTATGTCTTCACTTTGTTCTATGAATACCGGAATTGTACCTTTTTAAGTCAAAGTTTTTCAAGTCCATGTGATTCATTTCCAAACATTAATGTAAAAAGGCTTTTTTGATTTCTACATTTTTTTAGAGATACTGAGTCTTTATTTAAAAATGAAAGAATAGATATTATTTTTCTTCAAATGAGTTTTTTTGTATTCTTCAAAAGTCTTAAAGATTTCTACATTCATCTTAAAGATCGCTCCCATTGATGCTCTAATAGTTTTTTTGGATCAAAAACATCGCAACCATCTATTATTGCAATATTTTTTTAAAAACCAAATCCTAAAGCAGTTCTTAAAATTGTACCTAAATTTCCCTTATCTCTCGGCTCACATAATAGTATGTGATTGTCTTTTTCTATTTTTTTACGAAATTCTTTTTCAAAAAAACTCCTATTACAAATGTATTTTTCTTTGCTTTGAAGTTTATTTACAATTTTATCATTGTAGATTAAATTTATCTCTTTTTTTATTACAAATTTCTTCAAGTCTTTTTTTATCGTCATATTTTTGAATGTACTAAAACTGCAATAGTTTTTGTACTTCTTTGACTCAAAAAGCTCGATTGTAGGAAAGCTCCCATTGTGTATGAAAAAAATTCAAATCTTTTTTTATATTTACAAAAATTCCATAATTTACCTTATTTTTAAATCAAATTATCTTCTCTTTTTATCATGTTTAGACTTTTTCGCCTTTTTTTATCTTTTTTTATCCTTCTTAAATTTCTTATCTTTTTTCTTTTGGTTTTGCAGAAAATTTTGAAGAATCTTCTTTTTTTATTTGCAAGTTCAACTAAAACCTTAAAGCCCTTAATATGAGCATTATTTAAGTTATTTACTGCATCTTTAAGTGCATTTTTTTATGAATGTTTACAAAACTAAACTTTTCGAAAATTTCAATATCTCCAATATCTCTTGAGCTGATATTCGCATCATTACAAAGCGCTGAGACTATATGTCTTTGAGAAACTCCCTTTCTTGAACCTATATTGATATAAATTCTTCCAGAGTTCTTTTCAGTAACATTAGACTTTCCACCTTTATTTGAAATTGAAGTCTTATCATTTCCTTTTTTTCTTATTATTTTTCTTAATATCAACATCCATAAGCTCTTCATGATTGTTAAGCTTTATTATTTTTCGTTATAATGTTTTTAAAAGACAAGCTGCAATATCAATCGGAGAATAATCTTCACTCATTAAAAATATTTATAAGATTTAACTCTTTTGTATGCTCATTCTTATTGATTTCTTCCTTTATTTCTTCTATAAATCTTTCTTCATGTCTTTTTTTATTAAGTCTTTAAGAGTTGGCATATCTCTTTTTTTCTATTTTTTTGTCTTTGTATATTTTTTTGGATTTGTGATAAAGTATTCATTTCTCTTGGAGAAACAAAACTTATAGCAGTTCCTTCTCTACCAGCTCTTGCAGTTCTACCTATTCTGTGAACATAATATTCAACATCTTGAGGCATATCATAATTTATAACTAAATCTACGTCATCAACATCAATACCACGAGCAGCAACATCTGTTGCAACTAAGATATCAATTGTTGAATTTCTAAACTTATTCATTACTCCATCTCTTTGGATTTGTTTTAAATCTCCATGAAGTCCATCTGCAAAATATCCACGAGATTGAAGTCCTGCTGTTAGTTCATCAACCATTTTTTTAGTATTACAGAAAACAACTGTAAGTTTTGGATTTTGAACATCTAGGATACGAGATAAAATTTCAAGTTTCATATTGTGTTTAAGTGCAAAATAGTATTGAGTTACCTTTGGAACTGTTAATTCCTTTGGCACAACTTTAATAAGTCTTGGCTCACTTTGATATCTTGCAGCAAAATCCATCATTTCTTGATCCATTGTAGCTGAGAAGAAAGTTGTTTGTCTTTCGTAAGGTAAAAAAATCCTATAATTTTTTTCAATATCTTCTCTAAAGCCCATGTCAAACATTTCATCAGCTTCATCTAGTACAAAAGTTCTAATATTTTTCTGTTTTTTTAAAGTTTTTTTCTCTTGATATGGTCTATAACACGTCCTGGAGTTCCAACAACAACTTGTACTCCCATTTTCAAAGAACGAATTTGTCTTTCTATTGGTTGTCCACCATAAATTGGAATAACTGAAACTCCCTTATATTTTTGCAAGTTTTGAAATTTCTTCTGCAACTTGGATTGACAATTCTCTTGTTGGACATAGAACCATGGCTTGAGTTGTTTTATTATTTCTATCTACTTTTTTTCTACTATTGGAATACCAAAAGACGCAGTCTTTCCTGTTCCTGTTTGTGCTTGACCGATAATGTCTTCATCATTTAACATAGTCGGTATTGCTTGTTTTTGAATTGGAGAAGGTTCTTCAAAGCCCATTTCAACGATGGCTTTTTAAAATTTCCTTCGACAAATTAAAAATCACTAAAAATTTTTCTATCATATTTTTTTCCTTTCTTTCTTTCGTGAACCTTAACGTTAGTTCCGAAAGAAAAAAAGACAAAAAAACAAACTACACATTAAACATCACGACATATTAAGAGCATAAAATTAGGAGTATAATTACTCCTTGATTGCTCAAGTGTATATTATACCATAAAAAGCTATCTATTTTTCAAGTTAAATCCACAATTTATTCGACTTATCCACAAAAAAATTGTGGATAAATAGAGAATAATTTAGAAATTAAAACTACAAACAAAAAAAGCTATGAACTATTCATAGCTTTTTTTGCATTTATTTATTTATTTTTTTACGGAGGATTTATAAAAAAATCTCTACTAGTATGCTATTTAATCTTCGTCATTACCGTTATTATCGTTATTATCGTTATTTATATCATTACGATTGTTTCTGTTACGGTTATAACTGTTAGTCTTTTTTTCAACATTATTTAAGTTAAATTCTGTGAAAGTAACTTCTAATGTTGTGGATTTTTCCATCTCTATATACTTCAATCTTTACTTTGTCTCCTATTTTTGTAATTCAATAGAGCTGTTTTTTTAAAGTTGAGTTTGATGTAACCTTTGAGTCGCCAACTTTTGTAATAATATCTTTTGATTTTTAATCCAGCTTTGTCAGCAGGTGAACCGGATAACACCTCATGAACATATACTCCAGAATCAACTGGTAGTTTTTCTTGTCCTAAAACATTATATTTTGTAACATCTATTCCTTGAACTCCTAAAACAACACTTTCAAACTTACCATTTTGAATAATTTGTTCTAAAATAGGTTTTGCAAGGTTTATAGGTATTGAAAATCCGATTCCATCACTGTTACCAGCTTTTTGCCGTATTTATTCCAATAAGTTGACCTTGATCATTGAATAATCCACCACCACTATTTCCTGGATTTATTGCGGCATCTGTTTGGAATAAACCTTCCATTGTAGAACCGTCTTGTAATGTAATTACTCTATCTTTTCCTGAAATATATCCAGATGTTAAAGTTGATTTTAAATTTATACCAAGCGGATTACCGATTGCTATTGCTTTATCACCAATTGAAACTTGTGAACTATCTCCAAATTCAACAGCTTTTTAAATCAAGTCCTTTCGGATCTATTTTAATAACTGCTAAGTCTAAAGTCTTATCACTCCATAATACCTTAGCTTCTTTTTTTGTACCGTCACTTAAAATTACTGTTACGGATGTTGTTTTTGAAGGGTCAACAACGTGATTATTCGTTAAAATATAACCCTCTGAACTCACAATTACCCCTGAGCCTAGTCCACTGGTTTGTTTTTGATTAGAAAACATATCTTCAGAAACTCCAACAGTTGTAATTCCAACTACGGAACTCATTGCTTTTTCTGCAACTGCTTTTTCTACTGTTGTACTTCCGGAATTATTTACAGTGGTTGAATTTGCATTCTTATCAGTCGGAGACTGATTAAGAGTTGACTTTTCATTTTTGTTACTACTTAGGTATAAACCTGTTCCACCAATACTTATTGAACTAGCTAGAATAATAGCTAATACATATTTTTGCAAGTGATTTTTAATCTACCTTGCTTTTTGTCTTTTTTCAAATTCTTTTTGAACAAGTCTATCCACATAAGATTCAAAAATTCTTATTATTTGTTTCCTTGTTTCCTAAATAGTCTTCATCAACTATATCATTTATTTCTTCTTCAGTAAAAAAAGTTTTTTTGTGTTTCGTTTATTTCGTTTTTGAAAAATTTTTCATTTTCATAAAAATTATCTCTTTTATCATTCATATTATCACCTCATTTTTTTAATAATTATAATTATCTTGGTTATATTTTTAAAATATTAACCTTAAAGTAAACTTAAAGAAAAAAACTTTTTTTAAAAATTTTTTTAAATTTTTAAAATATCTACTTTTTGTTGAAATTTAGTGATTTATGAATAATTTTTCAAATACATTATCCCTTTTACTGACTATATTATATAATCTGAAACTTAAATGAACTTAAAAAAAGAGAAAAAAATTTTTTTGATTGTATAATATTTAGTGTTGGTGAGAAAAAAATTCTATCCCAATGCTAAATTTTTTTGCAAAAAAAAGAAGAATACACATCAAATCTCATGTATAATTTATTCTTTTTAAAGTTATACTTAGCAGTCTTGCTTCTTGTATTTTTTTATAGTATATAATATTGCATATCAGTGATATGTAGGAGGGGTCTAATGGTTAACGGTTATCTTGAAACATATAATAAATTGATAGAAAGTGCAAAAAAAGAGTTTGAAAATAAAGAATATGAAAAAGGTGTCTATAAGAAATATCGCTAGCGGTGCTAACCTTACAATTGGAGCTCTTTATCAGCATTTTTAAGAATAAAGAAGATTTGTATGACTGTATTGTTTCTCCCATTTGCGATGGTTTTTATATCAATAACAAATGATAGAAATAAGGATTTTATTGATAGTTTAGAAAGGGATGAATTTAGCATTATTAGCGAAGAATTATCCTATATTACTAATGATTTATTGAAATATATTTATGATAATTGGAAAATATTTAGAATTTTAATTTTTAAATGATAAAACTAAAATTTATAAAACATTTTTTTCAATACAATCGTTGAAAAATGAAACAAAAAAATGACTCAGCTTATGATTGAAAAGAAAAAAATATTAGCCAATATGAACATTTAACTTTTTAAAAAAATTAAAATCCTTAATTTCAGCACAGTATCAGGGATTTTTGCCCTAATGAGAACTGAAGATGATATAAAGAACTTAGATAATGATTTGCATTTGTTATTTGATTTTTTTAGATATGGTTGGATAGGGGTGTTAGGTATATAACATGATTAAATTTTTCAATGAAAACAAAAAAATCATAATTTTAATTTTTAATGAACATATTAATAACTCTTCAAATATCTTTAAATACAGAGATTTTTTTGTAATAATTTATATATCGCTATTTTTATATTTTTACAAAGAGAATTTAAGTTTGTGTTTAAGAGTCTTGCAATTTATTCGCTTATATCTCTGCTAATATATTGTTTAGCTCAAATGAATAATCTAATTGTAGGCTCTATAGTTTTTTTACTTTAATTATTGCAAAAAAAGCTATTTCCTAATATTTTTGCTACAGCAATGATGAAAACTAGCCATTTTGGAGAATTACTTTATGCTCTTTCAAGCTTTTAAGTTGCCTAAAAAAATCGTAATAATGCTCTCAATTATTTTTTTAGATTTTTTTCCAAGCTTTTATTTAGAGATGAAAAAAATAATACAAGAGCTTTCAAATTAAGAACCTATAAAGTGTCTAAACTTAGCGAATATTTTTTTACTACTTTATTTACTTTTTCAGTAGTTCCATTAATGAGAAGAGCTGAACTTGTATCTGATGAGTTATCTCAAGTTGCAGTACTAAGAGGTATTGAATCTAATAATCCACGTACAAGTATGTTTGCAGAACCTCTTTATTTTTTTATGAGTATATTGCAATATTTTTTTACTGGCTGGCTTGTTTTTTTATACGAGGTATTTTTAAATGATTGAATTAAAAGATGTTTCTTTTTTTCGTATTATAAGGGACCGAAAGCTCTAAATAACATAAGTTTAAATATTAAAAAGGGAGAATTAATTTTACTCCTTGGAGAAAGTGGATCAGGAAAAACCAGTCTAGCTAGGACTATAAATTGTTTGGTTCCTAAATTTTTTGACGGAGATTTTAAAGGCGAAGTTAATGATTTTGGGAAAACCAACTAAGGATCTTAGTATGGTTGATTTATCAAGTATGATAGGAACTGTCTTCCAAAACCCAAGAAACCAATTTTTTACTCTGGATACCACAAGTGAACTTGCTTTTAATTTGGAAAACCATGGAATAAATCCCGAGCTAATAAAAAAAGTCGTGTATTTGATATTTTTTTAATGACCTCAATATAAATCATCTTAAAGATAAAGATGTTTATAAGCTTTCAGGTGGGCAAATGCAGATGGTTGCAATCGCAAGTGCCTGTGCATTAAATCCAGAAATTTTAGTCTTAGATGAGCCTAGTGCCAATCTAGACAGATCTAGTATTTCTGATTTGATAGAGTTATTAAAAAAATATTCAAATCAAATAAAACTACAGTCATTATTTCAGAGCATAGACTCTATTACCTTAAAGATTTAGTTGATAGAGCTTTTTTTATATTAAAGATGGCGAAATAAAAAAATATTTTTTTAAGGGATACGAATTATACTCCATGAATGATAGGAAGAGGTTAGAATATGGTCTTCGCTCTTTAAATGACGATAGCATTCTTATTAAAAAAACAAGCCATCAGAGAAAGATGAAAATTTGCTAGAATTTAAAAAAATCTCTCAGTTGGATATAAAAAAACCGCTTATTAGTAAGATGAATTTGAAAATAAAAAAAGCGGTGAAGTACTTGGAATAATAGGTGAAAATGGCTCGGGAAAAATCTACCTTATTAAATACAATATCTGGTTTGATTAAAGAAATTTCTGGCGAAATTTTTATTCAATGGAAAAAAACTAAATAGAAGAGATAGACAAAAAGCTTTTGCGCACTAGTTATGCAAGAACCAAGTTATCAATTTTTTTATGGAAAGTGTAGAAAAAGAACTTACTTTCGGTAAAAAAAGACTATGACGAAAAATAAACTCAATAAGTATTTGCAAGATATGAATTTAAAGAACATAAAAGATAATGATCCCTTAAAATTGTCAGGGGTGAAAAAAACAGCGACTCGCTATTTTGATAAATCTCTTAGACAATAAAGATGTTTTTTTCTTCTAGACGAGCCAAGTTCAGGTCTTGATTACAAAAAAATATGTTAGTTATTTCCGATGAAATAAAAAAACTTCAGGAAAAAAAGGAAAAAAATAATCATCATTATAAGTCATGACTATGAGTTACTTTCAGAAGTTTGTACCAAGATTATATACTATAATCAAGGTGGTTTTTATTAAAATGACATAATTTTTTTGCACTCTACATATCAGTAATATGTGTAGTTTCTAATCTTTTAAATTAAAACTTGAAAGGAGTATTAATATGACAAATAAATTAGACGTTAAAACAATGATTAAACTGGCAATATTTACAGTAGTGTTGTATATTTTTGATAAGAGTTTCCTCTTTAGTATCATTAATTCCTGGAGTATATCCCTTCACGGCAGCTATAACTTTAATACCAGTTGGTATTGTGTGGATTTATTTAAGGATAAAAGTTAAAGCGAAATATAGCATTTTTAATTCAATGTATCCTACTATCTATTCTAACTTTTGTTGGAGGCTCACCTTATTTTATTTCTCTTGGCATGCTACTTGGAGGAGTTCTTGCAGAGTTTATAACTTTTGATAAAAATGGAAAAATCCACCCACAGAAGTATTTTTGTATGGTTATATAGGTTTTGGATTTGTTTTCTATATTTCAACATATCTTATTATGCTTGTTGCAAGAGATTACTATATAACCTATATAGAATCTTTTAGGAATTCCTATAGATATGGTTCTAAGATTAGTAAACCTTGTTACCTTGCCTACATTTATTATAGGTATGTTACTTGTTCCTATTTGTAGTTTTTATAGGACTTCATATTGGAAAAAAAGTCTTTGTCCGCTATTTTTAACAAGTAGATTTAGGGCTATGCTTTTAAGCATAGCCCTAATTGTAGGAATAAAGAACCACCAGTTAGGCTGGTGGCTTTATTTTGCTATTTAGTTAAATATGACAGGTTTAGTCTTGGCTAGGGTAGGCATAAAAAATAATCCTGTACGGTGCATCTCCTAGGTATCCAAAAGGATAGCAGGTGCAGACTATTAAAACCTCCTCGTCATATTTTTTGATGATGCTCTTATCATTCCTAGGCACTATCTTAATATTCTTGACTGTATACTTGTAATTGCCTTTTGAGTTTTTAAAATAAAAGCTATCACCCTTTTGTATCTTATTGAAATTCGTAAATACTGTATTCCTATGACCTGCCAAGAATATCATGTTATTTTCTCTAGGCATATAGGAACTAGATAGGTGACCTACACCCTTGTCTAGACTATCAGAATCTGTTCCTTCAATGATAGGTATTTCCCTATCTAGTCTTGGTATATTGAGTATTCCAATAATATCTCCTACCTTTACTTCTTCCATAACATCTTCACTGTCTGCCTTGTCATTATTTTTTTCTTTAGCTTGAGCCTTCCTTTCCTTTTCTATTTTAGTTTTGGCAAGTTTCAAGTAATGATTTTGAGTAACCTCCATCTTATATAGGTTAAACCCTACATAGATAATGACTGCTAAGCCTAGAATCATTAGTATTTTACTTATTTTTGATCTCATTATTTATCCTGTTTTTTCTTACGTGATAGAATAAAGCCTAGAGCTAACGATAAAACCCCACCTGCCCCTAGTGACCAAATGTTTGAGTTTGTGTCTGGTAAGCTATTTTCAGAAACCTTAGTTCTATTGTAAGTAACCTGTGGTTTGTTAGGTACATTCTTGTTTGGTACCGGCTTACTTGGCACTGGATTCTTTGGTTTCTCTGGCTTGTTAGGTGTTGGTCTGTTTGGAACAGGAGTATTTGGAAGTTCACAAGTACCACACTTTATATCATGAGAAATCTTAGTAGTTGGTAGCTTGATATACTTTTCGTCTAATCTCCAGTTACCTGAAACATTAATGCTTGCTTCCTTTATATCATTGCTAAAGTCCTGAGGAGTATCAAACTTTTTATGAACTGTAAATGAAAAGGCAGTTCTAGCTGGAATGTCTCCAACATCAATCGTTAGTTTGTCTCCATCTATCTGGATCTTTGACTTGTACGTATCCTTGTTTACTACATTTAGGTCTGAATAGAACTTCTTACCAGTTACTGCTGGATAGTACCTATTTACAAGCCAATCAGTTGTATCTTCTATTGTATAGTTATCCTTTAATTCGTAAGGTAGCTTTACAGTGATTTTACCATTCTGGATAGCATAGTCAGTCGCAAATACGAATCTCCAATGCTGCTGCTTTGTGCTTTCATTTGGTCCATCTTGCCAGTGTTGAACTTCAAGGTTACCAGGTCCTGATAGTTTTTCAGCGGCCTTCTTTTCAGTTTCAGTAGTGATACTGTGGTTATTTTCATTTGTAATTTTTTCTGTATATCCATTGTTTGAATAATCTTTTAGACGAGTATCTATTTTTGCAGATGCATTTAGATTTACCTTGTCATTTATTTTCTTTTCAACAGTTATGATATCACAAGCTCCGTCTTTGCCCTGCTTTTACGATACTAATATCTTCACCAACTATGTATCCATTCTTAGTTGGAGTACCATCCTCGTTGTAGAAGACCTTCTGATCTGACTTATAGTCCTTTTCGTCTATTGTATTTTCCTTATTTTCGTTGATCTTATATTTGTAAGTTGTGCTGTTTCCAGGTAGGACTAGATTATCAAAGTTCCATTTTCCCTTCATTTCAGCAGTGGCCTTAGTATCCTTTATGGCATTGTTGAATTCTTCATTTGTATCAAACGTCCTGTGGAACTGTATGCTCCCTGCAGTCCTTGCTTCTAGCTTACCAAGATTAAAAATTATCTTATTAGCTTCTATTACATAGTCTGGTATTACGTTAGGGTCTATTGTATCATAGCCCGATTCATTTCTATATAATCTTTCTGTTAACCACTTACTTGCATTAGATATCTTAAGCTTACCATTAGTTATAAGTGTATTTAAATCCTCATACGGAAGACCAACCTCTAGCTTGGCATCATCTATCTTATAATCAGTGGCAAAGTTAACCCTGATATTTTCCTGCTTAGCTGTCTTGTCAGTCCAGTAGTTAAACTCCATATCACCAGCTCCATAGAACTTCTCGTAGTCAGGGTTTGTATGGTCATGGGCCTTATTGTAAGGGCTCTTTGTCTTTTCCTTGTTTAATTCACTGTCTGTTCCGTTACTTGCTTCCATCTTTGCCTTTAGGTTGACACTATTTTCCTCTTTAGTTGTGGTAACTGTGTCTGTACAGGCATCATCATGGTTTTCAACTGACTTACTTTCTGGCTTATTTTCCTTACTAGCAAGTGCATTTTCGCTGTCTCCATTTGTAGTTTCCCCTGTATTATTTGTATCAGGGGTACTGATGCTAGTGTTTGCTACAGTTGGTTGGTTGATGGCTTCATCTGCGAGTGAAGCATTTTGCGGATAGCTTAAGGTACATGCTAGTGTAACCGATGCTATTAGAACCTTCTTCATACTTTAAAATCCTCCTAAATTCTTACTTTATAAAATTCAAATCTTCTTCACCTATAGGTACTTGTCCTTGATGAAGTGTGTTATACCAATGCGTATAACACTTAATATAAATATCTAAATGATAAACAATTACACAAAATATCAAATTTTTTTGATTAATTTTTGTATAATTGCTTGATACCCATATTTTATTAAATAACTTCATACCCGTATTATATTAAACAAAAACATCAATACATTGATTTTTTTCCGGGAAGACTAAATTTAAAAAAATATTAGAAAAAGGAAGAGAGATTTAAACAGGATATATTTTTTTACAAGAATAGGCACTTTAAAAAAATATGACTATACTAATGCTATGGTGGATGGTAAAAACAACAAGATAAAGGTAATTAAAAGAGTATCCTACGGATATATGAGTTTTAGGAATTTTAAGGCAAGGATAATGCTAATGGAAAGGTATAAAATACAAAATGGCAACATCCATAGTTATCAGTTTGCTATGGATGCTGCCGCATAATTTAATAGATTTTGTTGATTTAAATTATCACCAACATTATTTGACATAGAGCCGAATTTTTTTCTTCTCTTTTAAAAAAATTTGATAATATTATGAAAAGTTATTGCTCGATTAGATAATTCCCATATCTTTTCCAGCTAATTCGAATGCTTTTACAGCTTTATCTAATTCTTCTTTAGTATGTGCTGCTGAAATCATACAACGAATTCTTCCTGTTCCTCTTGGTACAGTTGGGAATACTATAGCTGAACCAAATACTCCGTATTCTCTTAATTTCTTAGAAAATTCCATAGTCTTTGCTTCTTCTCCGATAATTACAGGAGTAATTGGAGTTTCTGAATGACCAGTGTTAAATCCTAATTTTCCTAATTGTTCTTTAAAGTATTTTGCATTATCCCAAAGTTTCTTTTGTAATTCATCAGTTTCAATTAAAGTTTCAACAGATGCGATACAAGCTGCAGTATCTCCAGGAGATAATGTTGTACTAAATAGAACTGGTCTTGCTCTGTGGTTTAACCATTCGTAAGCAACTTCGTTACAAGCAACATATCCACCTTTAACTCCGATTGCTTTTGAAAGAGTTCCGATTACAAAGTCAACTTTATCATGTAATCCAAAATGATCTACTGTTCCTCTACCATGGCTTCCCATAACTCCTGAACCATGAGCGTCATCAACATAAGTTAATGCATTATATTTTTTTCTGCTAATTCTACGATTTCAGGTAATTTTGCAAGGTCTCCATCCATTGAGAAAACACCGTCAGTAATGATTAAGATTGTTTTATATTTTCCTTGAGCTTCCTTTAAAACTCTTTCAAGGTCTTCCATATCACTGTGTTTGAAAAACTGCTTTTATCAGCTTTAGTCATTCTGATACCGTCGATAATTGAAGCGTGGTTTAATTCATCAGAAATGATTAAGTCTCCTTTTTTTCAGTAATTGCTTGGATAGTTCCTATATTACAATCATAACCTGATTGGAAAATGAATGCTCTTGGAGATTTTTTTGAAAGTAGCTAATTTCTTTTCTAATTCTTCATGTAAATCCATATTTCCTATGATAGTTCTTACTGCTCCAGCACCAACTCCATATTTTTTTCAATAGCTTCTTGTGCTTTTTTTCTTTAAAACAGGATTATTAGCAAGTCCTAAATAGTTGTTTGCTGATAAGTTTACCATTTCTTTTTTCCATCAAGAATAATAGTTGATGAATTTCTTCCGTTTAATACAGGTAATGTACGATAAACTCCATCTTCTTTTTAACTTATTAACTTTTTTTCTTTTTAAAAAAATTCTAAATCATGAATGCTCATATCTTTATCTCCTATCTATAACTATTTCAATTTTTTTCTTTAAATTTTTCTAACATATCTACTGTCATCTTATCTAAATCAAAGCTTGGTTTCCATCCCCATTGTTCTCTTGCAGCAGAGTCATCTAATGAGTTTGGCCAACTTTTCAGCTATAGCTTGTCTAATTGGATCTACGTCATAGCTTAATTTAAATTCAGGAATATTTTTTTAATACTTTCTTCTAAAAATTTCTGGTGTTAAACTCATTGCAGTAATATTGAAAGCATTTCTATCTTTAAGTTTAGAAGGATCAGCTTCCATTAAATCTACAACAGCTTTTAAGTGCATCAGGCATATAAAGCATATCCATTTGAGTTCCTTGTCCTATATAAGAAGTGTAAGCTTTTATTTTTTTAATTGCTTCATAATAAATATGAACTGCATAGTCAGTAGTTCCTGCTCCTGGTAATGTCTTATAAGAAATAATTCCTGGATAACGAACTCCTCTTACATCTACGCCAAATTTATTATAATAGTAATCACATAAAAGTTCTCCTGAAACTTTTGTTACTCCATACATTGTGTTAGGTCTTTGAATAGTAACTTGCGGTGTATTGTCAAGTGGAGTTCCAACTCCAAACGCTGCTATTGATGAAGGTACAAATACTTGCGCATTTAATTCTCTTGCAACTTCTAATGTATTAACAACTCCATCAACATTAACCTTCCAAGTTAATTGTGGCATACTTTCTCCTCTAGCAGAAAGTATAGCTGCTAAGTTTACTATTGTATCAGCTTTAAATTCTTTAGCTAATTCAAACATTCTCTTTGGATCAGTAACATCTAATGTTTCAAAACGAATATCTTCGATAGCCGCTTTGTTTGCATCTGAACAGTCAGTAGCTAATATATTTTCTCTTCCATATATATCTCCTAAATAAAGAGCCAATTCAGTACCAATTTGTCCAAGTGCTCCTGTCATTAAAATCCTTTTCATATTCATTCTCCTTTCAAAATAATCGGGTAAAGTTTTTACTATCCAACTGTATTATACATCAATTTTTTTAAACTTGACAACACCTAATATAGAAAAAAATTTAATATTTTTCAAAGCTTTTAGTGGAATTAATAATTCAAATACTATTATAATATTAAAGTAAAAAAATAGTAATAACTTTTTTTACTGCTAAAAAAACTTTTATTTGGATATATCTTTTGTTTGACACTAAAAAAATATCGTTGTCATTCGCTTTTTTTAAAAAAAATTACTCTTTCAAAAATTTTTTTAAAATAATTTTATTAATTTTTTTGTAAAATTTTTTTAAAGAAAAAAAAATTTTTTTATACATAAAGTCGAATTTTCTAAAATCTATGGAGTTATTTTTATAAAAGTTAAAAAGTGTATAAAAAAACTAAGAAGTGAAACTTCTTAGTTTTTTTAAAATTTTATTCTGTTCTTAATGCTTCGACTGGATTTTTGCTTTGCAGCACTCTTAGCAGGAATAAATCCACCAAGTAAAGTTAAAAATCATACTGATTAAGATTAAGACTATTGCTTGTGGAATTGATAGATAAGCCGTTATATTTGGCATTTCAGAAACTTTTTCTTATTATAATATTTATCGGTATCAATAATATATATGTTATTCCAATTCCAAGAAGTCCTGCAAATAAGCCGATTATTCCAGTTTCTGCATTAAATACTTGAGATATATTTCTCTTTGAAGCTCCTATTGACCTTAATATACCAATTTCTTTCTTTCTTTCGAGTACACTTATATAGGTTATAACACCAATCATTATTGAAGAAACTATCAAAGAAATGGATACAAATGCGATTAATACATAACTTATTACATTTATTATTGTAGTTACAGAAGATAGTATTGTTCCAACTAAATCTGTATAAGTTATTATCTTATCTTCCTCGGAATTCTTCTTTCTCATTTCATTATAATCGTCAAGTAATTTTATTATAGACTGTTTTTGCTTCAAAAATTTTTTTAGGATATATGCTAATTTTTACTTATATCATTATCCTCTACAAATCCAAATAATTTCATATTATTTTCATATGAACTCTCATTACTATTAGTCATTGCGCTAATTAGAGATTTTTATTTCATCTTCATTTAAGTTCATAGAAAAAGCACTACTAAATTTGCTTGGATCAATTGATATTGCATTTTTGTAAGTTTTTTTCATGGATCCTGTTAGCATATCCTTAATACCATTTGCAACAGCTGAGGAAATATTTTTTTCATTAAACCATCTACAAAAATTTTTGTGAGGAGCCAGAATTATTAGAAGATAAACTGCTATTTAATAAGTCTTTTACTCCTGATGAAATCATACTTTTTTTGCTTCTGTCGTTGATAAATACGAATTAAACGACTCTTTAATTTTTAGATGGATCGGGCTTATTGTTATCTTTTTGCATATTTTATATAACCATTTGATAAAGCATTTGATAATTCAGTTAAATCTTTACTATCTGGTTTAAAAATTCTCCCCTAATGATTTTTAATAATTTTTGTAGTTTCAGCAGAAACTTTTGACTTAGCTTCTGATGATTGAAAAATATGCAAGTAAATATTCATTAAATTTATTAGGATCATTGTAATTATTTCTTCTTGCAAAAATCAGGATATCCAGACATAATTGATTTCATTATATCCGTTATTTTTCTCACTTGTAATTAAATTTCCATTACTCTTAGCAATTATCTTTGAAAAAAACTCAGATAAAATATTTTTTTACAGATTCTGTTTTTCATATACTCGTAAATCGAATTTGATAACTGAGAATAATTAGTTGTTGGATCTTTAGAAGAATAATTAAAATATCCTTTTAAAACATCTCCTATCAAGCTAATCATTTTATCAGAATCAAGTTTTATATCTAAATTTTTCATATATTCACTATCTGCAACACTGCTTAAATATTTTTGAAAAAAATCAACATTTGTCATTGAATTTGCATTAAAATTCATCTTTGAGTTATCTATTTTAAAAAGCATCAAATATTTTTTTCTGGTCTATTGAAAATAGCTTTGAAAAAAATCTAAATTTTTGCTTAATTTTTTTCTCCAAAAAGGAGTATTTGTTAAAATATTTGTTTCAGGCTTTTTCTTTTTGAGCCTTAACAACTTCACTTTCTTTTGAGATATTTCTTAAACTCGTTTCCAAATCGTCAGTATACCAAATACCAGTTGTTAAAATTAGGGAGCTTTCATCGCTATTAGGTGTAGCTATTCCAACGATTTTTTTACATCTATAGCTTTGTTTTTTTCAAAAAGATTTTTCAACAAATTCACTATCTGTTGAATTTTTCAATATATACATTATTTTTTTAGAATCGTATGAATACAGTTGTGAATTACTTAAAACTTTAAGTTCTCTACCAACAATATCTTCATATTTCCAAGATTTATTTTTCAATTTCAACTTCGTTTTTTCTCTATTTGTCAAACTTTTTACCATTTTTTTGAAAGCTCTTCATTGTCTCTAAGTCCCAAAGAGTAAAAAAAATAAAATCTGATAGAGAACCCTTTGAATTTGTAATTACTATTGCTTCATTTTTCGTTTTTGTGGCCAATTTCCATATTTTTAAAGTATACTTATCCTTATATAAATCTTCATTCTTCGGTAATTTATAAAAAGTCTTTACAAAATTTCTTGAAAACGCAAAACCACCAGATGGAACACGAATATTATTTAATGACTCATTTGGATTAACTTTTTACATATTTATCTTTGTTTAAAGTGTAGATTATAGGTGTTATATCATATTTATATTCAATAGTTTTTTTGAATAATCATAAACAGCCTTTCCGTCATTTTCAAAATATTCTTTTAAAGAAGCTAAGTCATTTTTTTATTAATTGCTGATAGCATCTTTTTGAATAGTTTGCACTTCGGAAATATCTCCATCAGTCCTTTCGTCTCCCGTATTTTTCAAATGCTTTTTCCAATGGAAAAAAACTACTGCTATCAATTTCTATTGGATAAGAAATCATAGTTTTTCTCTTCTGTATCCTTAATAAATTTACTAACCCCATTAGAAAGTCCTAAAATCAAAGCTATCCCTATTATTCCAATTGAACCTGCTATTGCAACCATAAGAGTTCTTTTTAAATTTTTGTTTTTTTAAATTATTAAAACTTAAAGCAATGCTTGTAAGATATGACATTGAGGATTTTTCCAAAATTTTTTTATGAATTCCATTATTATCATCCTCTAAAAGAAATGGATTGTTATCCGAAATAATTTTTCCATCCTTTAACTCGACAATTCTAGTTGAATATTCATTCGCGAGTTTTGGATTGTGAGTAACCATTATTACAAGTCTATCCTTAGCTACTTCTTTAAGTAATTCCATAACTTGAACACTTGTCTCTGAATCAAGAGCTCCTGTTGGTTCATCAGCAAGTACAATGCTCGGATTATTTACAAGCGCTCTAGCAATTGCTACTCTTTGCATCTGCCCACCGGATAATTGATTAGGTTTTTTATGTATCTGATCCTTTAATCCTACCTTATCCAAAACATCAATTGCTCTTTTTTCTCTTTCAGCTTTAGATATTCCAGAAATAGTTAAAGCCAATTCTACATTGGCTAAAAATAGTCTGATGAGAAATTAAATTATAACTTTGAAATACAAAACCAATTGTATGATTTCTGTAGCTATCCCAATCTTCGTCTTTATAATTTTTTTAGTGGATATTCCATCAATTAAAAGATCACCTTGTTCATATTTATCCAATCCACCTACAATATTTAATAGAGTAGATTTTTCCACTACCACTGGGTCCAAGGATTGATACAAATTCATTATCCCTAAAATTAAGGGAGACATCATCTAATGCTTTTTTTGAATTAAATCACCAGTTTTATAACTTTTTACTAATATTTTTTTAAGTTGTAACATCCTTGCCCTCCTTTTTAATACATATTTTTTTAACATAAAGCTATTATACCCCTTTATTAAAAAAATCTAAATTAGTAAATTAAAGAAAAAAATATTTTTTTCTACTTTATAAAATTAAAGTTGAAAAAAATTTTTTTATCAATGTTATAATATTTATAATTTAATGAAATTAAATTATATTAATTTCATCATATTTACAATTCAAATAAATCAAAAAGAGAATATGATATAATATTTATAATTTAATGAAATTAAATTGTAAATATTATATCGAAAATTAACTTAAATGAATTTTTAAAAATTATAGATAAAAAAATAGATAAAGAGGTGATTTTTATGAAAATATTAATCATTGGTAAAGGTGGCCGTGAACATGCAATGTTAAAGGCCTGTAAAAAAAGTAAGTTAGTTGATAAAATCTACGTTTTACCCGGAAATTGTATGATGGAAGGTGCAACAAGAGTAGATATTGATATGTATGATATTGAGAAAATTACAGACTTTGCATTAAAAAGAAAAGATTGATTTAACATTAGTTGGACCAGCTGATGTTTTTGGCTCTTGGAATAAAAAGATGAATTCAATAAACATGATTTACGTCTTTTTTTGGACCTACAAAATCTGCAACAAGAATTGAATCAAGTAGATATTTTTACTAAACAACTTATGGAAAAAAATTAAAAAAATTCCTACAACAGAATATGTTGTATTTACTGATAGAGAACTAGCATTAAAAATTTGTTTCTGGTATTGAAAAAAATTTCCAGTAACAATAAAAAAATAGACTCAATTCCAAAGAATATGGGAATCTTTATTGCTAGAAGCAATAAAATGGCAATAGATATCGTAAATGAAATTTTTTTGACGAAAATGAAAAATTCAAAAAAATTTTAGTTGAAGAATATATTATAGGAAAAAGAGTTTTTCTATTTTTGCGCTTGTAAAAAAAATAGTAAAGTTTATCCATTACAAATAGTTAAAGACTATAAGAGAACTTCAGATACTGATGAAGCTGAACATACTGGTGGTATGGGAGCTTGTAGTCCTGTTGCAAAAAAATTACAGATATTGAAATTGAACAAGTTGTTGAAAAAAAATATTAAAACCAATGGCTAAATCAATGTATGAAGACGGATATGGTTTTGAAGGATTTTTTATATGGAGAAATAATAGTAACAAAAAGACGGAATCAAAGTTCTAAGTTTTTAATGCAAGACTTGGAGATCCTGAAGCTGAAGTTCTATTACCACGTTTAGAATCCGACTTCGTTCAAAAATATTCTTGATGTAATGGAAGATAGAGAACCTGAAATCAAATGGACTGATGATGTTTGTATTGGTGTAGTTCTTGCATCTAACGGATATCCTTCAAAAGAAAAAAACGCCAAGATAAAATAAATCTTGTTCCTGTTGAAAGTGATATTTACTTTATGGGTGTTGAAGAAAAGAATAATGAAATATATGCTAAAGGTGGAAGAAATCTAATCGTAACAGCAATGGCTGAAGATTTTTGAAAAAGCAAAGGGAGCTTGCCTATGCAGATGTTGAAAAACTAAGAAGTGATTCTTTCTTCTACAGAGAAGATATTGGTAAATTTTAGAAAAATTTAAGTAAATTTAAAAGCATACTTAATAAAAATAAGTATGCTTTTTTTATTCTTTTCAGAAATACTTTTTGCTTTTAGCAAAAAGTAAATGTATCGTAGATACATATAGAATTTATATAATTAAAAAGAGAGCTTATGCTCTCTTTTTATTTTATTTATCTATTTTTTTCTTTTTTTAGAAATTACTAAAAGTCCACTGCTAATTGCAGCTAATGCCATATAAGCTATCGCATTAGTTCCTACTGAAGTTTTTTTGGCAATTTTTGGTTTTGAAGGCTTTTTCTTTATTTGTAATTACAAAACCGTCTTTTTGCATTTCCTTCTATTGTTGTATCATATCCAGGAACTTGTACTTCTTTTACTGTGTATACAATTTCTTTGTTGTTTTTCATCAACTTTTGGTAAGTTATTGAAAGTATGTTTCCATGAATTTGCATCATTTAACTTAACACTTTCTACTTCATTTCCGTTTGCTAAAAGTTTTACTTCAATTTCTTTTTAGAGCTTTTTCCAACCCATTTCTTTTTCAACTGAAACATTTACTTTTTTTCAGATTCAATCTTTTTATTTGTAATAGTAAAATCATTTTTTTAGCATTTTTCTGTTACTTCTGAAGTATATCCGTTGATTTGTTCTTCTTCAACTGTATATTTTACTTCAGTTTTTTTCCATCATTTTCAAACTTATTTAAGTTTGTAAATTTATGTTCCCAATTATTTGCATCATTTAAAGTAACTTCGTCAACTTTTTACACCATTAGCTAATAACTTAACAACAACATTTGAAACCTTTTTCTCCAACCCAAGTTTTATTAACTTTAACTTCAGTTTTTTTCTCTTATTAGTAATAGTCTTTATAACTGCTACATCATCTTTAACTTCAACTTCAAGAGCTTCATCATTCTTTATCCAACCTTCTGGAGCTTCTATTTCTTTAATTTCATATTTTCCATGAACTAATTTGCTTGAAACAACTTCTCCATTTTTCATCAGTAACTAATTCAAAAGATTGATTATTTTCTTTGTTAGTAACTTTGAATTTTGCACCTTTTTAATAATAATTGATTATCTTCTTCATCAACTTTAAAAAAATTTTTGATTTTTTTCCAAATAAATTTCCATCTATAGTTGCACTTGAAATTGCATGTCCATATTTAACAACTGATTGATAAGTTTCAGTATTAGATGTCATCTTTTACTTTATTTTTTTAGTACAATACCTGATTTGTAAGTTGATTGATATCTTAGCATATATTGTTCTGCATTATCTATATCACCAAGTACAAGTTTGAACTTAGTACCATTTTTCAGATAATTCAATTCTATCTCCAACATTCTCTTCTGAAATATACCTTTTAACATCTCCAAATTCGTCAATTTCTGCTTTTTGAAGTTTAAAACTTTCTTTAATGTAATGTAGTCCATCAAAATTACCATCAGTAATTGTTAGTTGATCTTCAATTACAACATTTTTTTAAAGTTCTTTTTATTAACATTAAAAACGTACACTCCAATCTACTATATCACTTTTTCCGTTTAATAAACTTGGCCATTTGCCTAAAACTTCATTAAGTGGTTTAGGATTGTCAATATGAATAGTTTTTTCAACTGATTTTCCATTCATTTCAATTTTAAACTTATTATCTTGTCCAATTTGTATTTTTATCTTGGAAAAAAATACTGATTCTAGGAAACTGTCCCTTTAACATTGTATAGATTTTTCAACTTTTTTCGTTTTAAAACGATCCTTAAAGTTCCACCGCCTATATTTTTTTAATATTAAGTGTTCCTTTTTCCAAAAAAACAGTTGTTCCGTCTAAACCGTAAACATTAAAATTAACTGCTGAAGAATCTTTTAAAAATCTAAAATTCTCTGGCAGTTCAACTTCAAAGTAATCGCCTTTGTTCAATGTACTTTGATTTTTTTCGCATCCCATTCTATTTTTAAGTGTAAATTTTTTTCCCAACGTGTTGCTCTGTTAAATTCTTGTCCATTACCAGTTGTAACTTTAAAAATCTGTTATAGTTACATTTGGTGAAATATTTCTTCCGCCTTCAGCTGAAACTTTGAAGGAAGGAAAAACAACGCTCAACACCATAAGGGCACTCAAAAATAAAACAATAAATCCTCTTTTTTTCATTGTGCTCCTCCTAATAGAATATTCTTATCAATGTTTTTAACTTAAAAACACTAATAATATATTAATAAGTAGTTATTAGAAGCCTCCTAAACTAATAACTATTTAAAAAAAATAAATAAATAAAAAAACAACTATTAATTGTTAACATAATAATACCACTTTTTAGACTGTAAGGTCAATTACGCTATGTAAATATTTAAATAAATAATTAAATTTGCAATGCTTGTTGTCGTATATTTCATAACAGTTCTGCATTCAAAAAAATTATGCTAAAGTAAATATTTATAAAATACTAAATAAAAAAAGCGTACTTTTTTTATAATTTTTTTCTACAAAAAGTACGCTTTTTTTCCTATAATTTTACTAGAATTTTTTTCTACTTCCTGGTTTTTACAAGTTCTATTTTTTTCCTTCTTTACAAATTGGACAATCATCTTTTTTTCAAATGCTTGTACATTTAATGCAATTGCTGGGAAAAGTGGATATTCAATTCCTGATTTTCCGTTTGTTCTATCAACTATTGAAGCAATTCCAACAACATTTGCTCCATGTTCTTTTTAAAACTTTAATTGTTTCTAATGAAGATTTTTCCTGTTGTAACAACATCTTCAACAACAAGTACATTCTCTCCTTCGTTAATGAAAAAAATCCTCTTCTTAAAGCCATTAAATCATTTTTCTCTTTCTGTGAACATTGCTCTTACTCCTAAAAGCTCTTCCTAATTCATAAGCAATTACAATTCCACCCATTGCAGGTCCAACAACTGCGTCAACTTTAACATTTGCATCTTCAATTTTTTCTTGATTACTTTGCAAACTTCTTCAGCTTTTTTTCTGGATACATCAAAAGTTTTTGCACATTGAACGTATTTATCGCTGTGTTTTTCCTGATGATAATAAGAAATGTCCTTCTAATAAAAGCTTCACTTTCTTTTAATAATTCTAATACTCTTTCTTCCATGATATCCTCCTAAATAATTCCTCTAATTTCTTGTAAATTCTTTATATTTTTGTTCTTTACAGAATTGTTCCATTCCTTCGATTATATCAATGCAAACTTTCGGATTGATAAAGTTTGCTGTTCCAACTTGAATTGCAGTTGAGCCTGCCATTATAAATTCAATAGCATCTTGCCAATTCATAATTCCACCCATTCCGATTATCGGAACATCTACAACTGAAGCGACATCTCTTACCATTCTAAGTGCTATTGGTTTAATACAAGCTCCTGAAAGTCCTGCTGTTACATTGTCAAAAACCGCTTTTCTCTTGTAAATATCTATTGCCAAAGCATTAAATGTATTTACAAGTGAAAGACAATCAGCTCCCGCTTCAACACAAGTTTTTGCCATTTCTTTTATATTTTCAGCATTTGGGGATAGTTTAACCATAAGAACTTTATCTGTGTTTTCTCTTACTTTTCTTACTATTCCCTCAGCTATATCACATTTTATACCAAAAGCCATTCCACCTGATTTAACATTTGGACATGAAATATTTAATTCAATTATTTTTTTATATTTGTTTTTATTGATAAGTTCTACAGATTTTTAAATAATCTTCTAGTTGTGAACCTCCAATGTTTGCTAAAAATCTGTGTATCATAACTTTCCATAAAAAGGTAAATCTTCTTTTTATAAAAAGTTGGTACTGATGGATTTTTGTAGTCCGATACTATTCATTATTCCTGCAGGTGTTTCGTAAATTCTAATTCCTGTATTTCCGTCTTTACCAGCAAAAGTAAGTCCTTTTGTAGAAATACCACCTATTCTATTTAAGTCAATATATTCAGCATATTCTCTACCGAAACCAAAAAGTTCCTGATGCTCCAATAACTGGATTTTTTTAAATTTAACTCCACAAATATCTACTTCTAACATTAAAAATCCACCTCCTTAACTTCAAATATAGGTCCTTCTTTACAAATTCTTTTGCATTCCGCTCTTAGTTTTTGCAACTACAAGCTAGGCAAGCTCCAATTCCACAACCCATTCTACTCTCTAAAGATACATAAACAGGTATATCAAAGCCTAAATTTTTAACAGAATTCATCATAGGATTAGGTCCACAACAATAAATTACATCATAATCATCCTTTAAGATTTCAGTTATGAAACCCTTATGTCCAACTCTACCACTATTAGTTGCAATATATGTATTCTTTGTGAATTCTTTAAAATCTTCTGTAAAATATGCTTCATCTCTAAAACCAGCATATAGATCAATATCCGCTTCTAATTTTTTTGAAAGATATAGCATTGGTGCAATCCCAATTCCCCCTGCAACAAGAGCAACTTTTTTACCCTTATATTCATCAATCGGAAATCCGTTACCAAGTGGTCCTAAAATTTCAACACTATCTCCTACTTTCTTTTCAGACATAATCTTTGTTCCTTTTCCAACAACTGCATAAAGAAAAGTTAATTTATTATCTTCTATATCGCAAATACTGATTGGACGGGGAAGCATGTTCCCGTCCTCAAAGCATTTAACCATATAAAATTGTCCAACTCTAGCTTTAAATTCTCCCTTAACATCCATTTTGTAGATGCCATCAGCTATTTTTTTCATTTAAAAATTATTTCAACTTTTTTTCGTATGATTTATTCTCCATAAATATCCTTCCTCATATTCAAAACGGCTTCTCTTGTATAATGTGCAAATCTTTCTTCGCCATCCTCAAATTTTTGATAGTATTTAATAATTCCTCTTGAAGAGTTTACAACTCCACCATTAAAGTCATTTAAGTAAGTTCTAATATCTTCTGCTTTTGCACCTTGTGCACCATATCCTGGTAATAAGAAGAAAAATATTTTTTTATATCTTTCTCTTATTTTCTTAGCTTCTTCACTATGAGTTGCTCCAACAACAAATCCCAAAGGTGAATATCCACATTCAGAAGTTAATTCATCAGCAAATTTTTTAAGTTCATCTCCAACTTTGAAGTAAAGAGCTTCTCCATTGTAGTCAAGACATTCAATATCCTTAGCTCCTTCGTTTGAAGTTCTAAGTAAAACGAAAACTCCCTTTTCTCCAGTTTTTTTAAATAATCTAAATAAGGAGTGATACTATCCATTCCCATATATGGGTTAAGAGTTATAAAGTCTGCTTCAAATTCTCCTTTAAAATGAGCCTTTGCATATTCCTTTGCAGTACTTGCAATATCTCCTCTCTTAACATCTCCGATACTTAAAAGTCCCTTTTCTTTAATATATCTTAGAGTTCTTTGATAAGCGATAAGACCTTCAAGTCCATTTGCTTCATAATATGCAATTTGTGGTTTGTAAATTGCTACTATATCACTTGTCGCATCAATAATTGTCTTATTGTATTCAAAAATTACATCTGAAAGTTTTTCGTGTTTTTCTTTAATATAATTTGGAATATAATCTAAATGACTATCAAGTCCAACACAAACAAATCCTTTTTCTTTTACTGCTTCATACAATCTATCTACTATCATTAAAATTCTCCTTTATATTTTATTTCTCCGCCTTTAATTGTCATAAGTACTTCTCCGTAAAGCTCTACTTTATCAAAAGGTGTGTTTCTACCTTTTTGAAGCAAATTTACTTGCATCTACAACAATTTTTTTATCTGGATCAACTATAACTAAATCAGCTAAATATCCTTCTTTTTAAAAGACCTTTTTTAATTTCCATTAAATTAGCTCCGCCGTAGGACATCACTTTTGATAATGTTCTTATGTCGATATTTCTTTCTTTAACCAATTTTTGTATTACAGATTGCAAATGCAGTTTCAAGACCAACAAGTCCAGGACTTCCATTTGCCTTATCCTCTGCAGTATGTGGCGCATGATCTGTCGCAATTGCATCTACAGTTCCATCTAAAATTCCTTCTATTAGAGCTTCAACGTCAGCCTTTTTCTCTTATTGGAGGATTTACTCTGTATGAATTATCCCAAAGCGCAATATGATGTGGAGTTATTTCGCAAGTAACCTTTACTCCCTCTTTCTTTCCACGTCTAACCGCATCCAAAGAATCAATCGTACTAACATGGCACATATGAATTCTACCGTCTAGTCTCTTTGCAAGATAAACATCTCTTAAAGTCATTAAATCTTCAGCTATTCTGTAATCAATTGGAGAAAGTTCGCTTTCTGCATGTATCATTATGATTTTATCGTACTTTTTAGCTTCTAAAATCGCTCTATACATTGTTGTTTCAGAAAGAACTCCCTTACCATCATCTGATAAAAATTTTGCATTTTCAAATTTTTGAATAGTCAACTAGATTTTGTCCATCAAAATTTTCTGTTACTGCAACAATTTGATTTACATCAACTAAATTTAATTCCTTTGCTCTATTCATTATGTCATTATAAGTTTCTAGATTACTGCAAATTGGTTTTGTATTTGCCATTGTATTTACAGTTGTATATCCACCTCTTAAAGCAGAAAGTGAACCTGTTTTTTTAAATCTTCCTTGTAAGTAAATCCAGGATCTCTAAAATGTACATGTAAATCTACAAAAAGCAGGCATAACAGTCTTTCCCTTTGCATCTATAAATTCATAGCTATCGTCAAAACTTAAATTTTTCACCAATCTCTACAATCTTTCCGTCTTCAATTTTTATATCTCCAACCTTATTTATATCTTTATCCACTAAGACTGCATTTTTAACTATTTTTTTCACTACGACCTCCACAAGAATATAAATTGTCGCAATAATTACATCTGTATATTCCCTTTTTCTCTGTTTAACAATATAAATTTATTTTTGAACATTTTTCATGGCAAGTTATACAACGTGGGTTTTTTACATTTAATAAAAACCTTCTACCTTTTTCTGGTAAAAACCATTGAAACTTTTTTCTTTAATTTTTTTCATTTTTCTATAATATTTACAGTTAAATCTTTGTCGATTAACCCTAAAATCGCCATGTCCATATTTATAACATTTTTCAATCTTTATCATATCTTTTTTTCCGTTTTTTCTTAGAGTCAACATTCATTATAAGAGCAACTCTGTAATCTGCCTTATCTAATTCTAGAAGTTTAAAAAAATTTCATATCCAAGACCAGGTTTAATATGATCTATTACTATACCATTTGAAATACTATTAATATTTAACATTATTTTTACCTCCAATAGTTTTTAAGATTAATGCCATTCTTATTATCATACCGAATTTAACTTGATTAAAAATATTTTGCTCTAGGGTCTGTATCAACTTCTGTAGCAATTTCATTTACTCTTGGCAATGGGTGAAGAATTATCATATCTTCCTTTGCTGTTTTCATCTTCTTATTATCTAAAATGTAAGTATCTTTAAGTCTTACATAATCAGCTTCGTTGAAAAAAATCTTTCTCTTTGAACTCTTGTCATATATAAAATATCAAGTTTATCCATAACTTCTTCAATTGTTCTAACTTCAACAAATTCAATATTATGGTCATTTAGATACATCTTTATGTATTCTGGAATTACAAGCTCAACAGGTGAAATAAAGATAAATTTATTACCCTTAAATTTTTGAAAGAGTCTTAACAAGTGAGTGAACAGTTCTTCCGAACTTTAAGTCTCCACAAAGACCGATAGTCATATTTTCCAAAGTTTTCTTTGTTTGTGAAATTGTAAGTAAATCTGTAAGAGTTTGAGTTGGATGTTGATGTCCACCATCTCCTGCATTAATAAAAGGAACAAGTGTTACTTCTTTTGCAAGCTCTGCAGAACCTTCATGAGGATGACGCATAGCTATAATATCTGAATAGCAACCTACTGTTTTGATTGTATCTTGTAAGCTTTCTCCCTTAGTTGCAGAAGAAACTTTTGGATCTGGAACAGTTATGCAACTTCCACCAAGTCTAAGCATAGCTGCTTCAAAGCTTAATCTTGTTCTTGTTGAAGGTTCAAAGAACAATGATGCTAAAAATTTTTTTCCTCTACATTTTTTTCTGAATATTTCTCTGGATTATTATAAATATCAGAGCCTATCTCCATAAGTTCAAGTAATTCTTCACATGAAAAAAATCTTCACTGCTAACTAAATTTCTAAATTCTTTCATACAATTCCTCCTATTAAGTCATTTTTGTCATACACAAAAAGGAAATAACAAACAGTTATTTCCTAAAATTCAAATTATTAAAAAAACAAATATTGAATAAAAAAATGAGAGTAAAAGCCCTTTAAAAAAAGCCTTTAACAGCTTCAACAAAAGGAGATTTTTACCAAATTCAAAAAAAGTCGGAAAGACCATTTTAAAACAAATGATTTGCCGACTAAAAATATCAAAAATTATTAAAACGGAAAAAAATTAGAAACAAAAAAACAGAAGAGTCAATTAAACACTTTTTTTATTGCTATTAAAAACTGACATTTTAACTGAATTTGCCATAAAAATTACCTCCGTCAAATTTCCTTTGATTATTATACAATAATAGAATTATAATGTCAATAGATTTTTTTAAGATTACATCAAAAAAACTCCACCATTTTGGTGGAGTTTTTCTTACTATTTAATAAGTCCGGTTTAAATGTCGGAACCATATCTTTTAAGATGTCTGTAATTTCTTTTTTTGTCCAGAGTATTTTTTTAACTTTTTTCAAGTCTTTCAAGTCCATCTTTTTAGGGCTTCTACATTGTGAACTATTGGTTTTTTCTATAAATATTTTTTTCGTAGTCAGTTGCAACTGAATTTTTCCATATTTAATAGTAATTCTTCATAAAGTTTTTTTCGCCAGGTCTAAGTCCTGTAATCTTTATGTCAATATCTTTATAAGGTTCATAACCTGAAAGTCTGATAAGGTTCTTTGCTAAGTCAAGAATTTTAACTGGCTCACCCATATCAAGTATAAAGATTTCTCCCCCTTTAGCTATTGCACCTGCTTGTAATACAAGTTGGCAAGCTTCAGGGATTGTCATAAAAGTATCTTATTATGTCTTCGTGAGTAACTGTAACTGGTCCGCCTTCTTTAATTTGATTTATGAAAAGCGGAATTACAGAACCATTTGAGCCCAAAACATTTCCGAATCTAACTGCAACAAATTCTGTTTTAGATTTTTTTCATTATATGTTTGAACTAACATTTCACAAATTCTCTTTGTAGTTCCCATTACAGATGTCGGATTTACAGCCTTATCTGTTGAAATTAAAACGAATCTTGAAACATTATTTTTATCACAAGCTCTTATAACATTTAATGTTCCAAAAACATTGTTTTTAATTGCAGAAGTTGAGCTATTTTCCATAAGTGGAACATGTTTATGAGCAGCTGCGTGGAAAACTACATCTGGTTTATATTTTTCCAAATATAATATCCATTCTTTTCAGCATCTCTGATTGATTCTATTTCTACAACTAGGTCTAAGTCCTTGTAATGTCTTACAAGCTCCATCTGAATTTCATAAGCATTATTTTTCATAGATGTCTAAAATTATCAATTTCTTTTGGATTGAATTTCGCTATTTGTCTACAAAGCTCGGAGCCGATTGAACCGCCTCCACCTGTTACTAATACAGTTTTATCTTTTTAAGAAACCATTTAGCACTTCTTGGTCTAACTTAACTTCATCACGTCCAAGTAAATCTCCAATTTCAACATCTCTTAAATCTCTAATATTTAATTTTTTGATCATCTATTAATTCATACATTCCAGGTATTATTTTTTTATCTTCATAGAAAGTTTTGAGCATATATCTGAAATGTCTTTTTGAATTTCTCTATTTGCTGATGGCATTGCTAAAAATAACTTCATCTATTCTGTAATTACTTATGGCAGAAATTATCTTTTCCTTTCCACCAACTACAGGAATACCAAGTATTTCAGTTCCCATTTTATTTTTATCATCGTCAATAAAGGCTACAACTTTATATCCTAATTCCTTATGTTTTTTAAGTTCATTAAGTACTAAAAACACCAGCATCTCCAGCTCCTATGATTAAAACTCTTTTTAAGTCTATCCACAGGAATTGAAAAAAACTAAATTTTTTTCTAGCTTTTTGAAAGATATCTTGTGCCTGTAACAAAAAAAATACATCTATTACAAATACAAGTGCCATTACACTTCTAGGAAATCCTACGCTCATTGAGATTAAAAATCCAGCTGTTAGAACATTTGCAACAACTATTGCCATAAATATTCTAAACAACTCTTTAAAATCAGCATATCTCCACATTACTCTATATAGACCAAACAGAGCAAATACTACAATTTTAGTTAAAACTATAGGAATTATCCATTTCATATACATTTCCCAGTAACGTGCAGGAATTTGCCAATCAAATTTTAATAAAAAAATCCCAAATAGTAACAAAGATTTATAACAATAATATCTAATATTACTAAAAAAATATTTTTTTCTGGTCATTATTATTCTCCCATTTTAAAATCTGAAGAAACTAAATCTTTCAAGTACTCTTTTATAGATTCTCTATTTGCTTCATCTTTCAAGCCATATTCAATACTTGCAATCAGAACTCCAACTTTATTTCCAACGTCATAAGTTTTTTTCCGTCAAATTTATAGCCTAATAAATCTCCCTTTAAAGTCAATTCATTTAATGAGTCTGTAAATTGTATTTCTCCATTTTTACCCGCTTTTTTTGATTTTTCAAGAATATCAAATATTTCATTTTTTTCACAATGTATCTCCCCACCATTGCTAAATTTGAATTTGTTTCATCAATATTAGGTTTTTTTCAATAAGTCTTGTAGAGTCAAAAACATTTTTTTCTATCTCTTTACCTTCTAAAAATTCCATAATTTCGTCTTTTTTTCATCAGGTACATATTCAACTCCTACAACTGTCTTTTCGTATTTATTATAGATATCTACAAGTTCTTTTTGAACAAGAACTATCTTTACAATCAATAATAACATCACCTAAAAACAACACAGAAGTCTTCTCCATTTACAGCTTCCTTTGCACAAAGAATAGCATGACCTAATCCTTTTTTTGCTCTTTTTTTGAATTATAAAACTAATCTTACATTTTAATATTTTTTTCCCAAAGCTTTAATATCTTTTTTTCTAAAACATTACCTGAATTTTTTTAACTCTTGGATCAATTTCAGAATTAAAATGCTTGTCAATTGTAAAAATAATCTTCATTTACAATAAGAATTACTTCATCAATCCCAGCTTCCACAACTTCTTCAATTACATATTGTAAAGTCGGTTTATCAAAAAAATCGGCAACATTGCCTTTGGAACACCCTTAGTTGCAGGAAACATTCTTGTTGCAAGTCCAGCAGTCGGAATAACGACTTTTTTTATCTTCATAATTACACCAATGCCTTTTAAATTTTTCAATTATATAATCAACTTGTTCATCTGTCAATAAAGTATGAAGTGGCAAAGTGATTTGTGACTTATAATTATTATAAGCATTTGGATAATCTTTAATATCAAAGCCTAAATTTTTTTATAAGCTGTATGCATTGGTAATGGCTTATAGTGAACATTTGTTGCAATTCCTTTTTTTCAGCCATTTTTACAATGATTTCATTTCTTTTCTTCTTCACTTACACCTTCAATATTTACAATATAAAGATGACAGCAAGATTTTTTTATCCTCTTCAAAATGAACAAAAAGGCTTTTACTCTTGTTCCTTCAAATCCCTTATTGTATCTTTCTACAATTTCAAAACGTCTTTTCAAGAGATCAGGATATCTTTTTAATTGAGCTAGACCGATTCCAGAAGCAATGTCTGTTAAATTGCATTTGAAATTTGGAGCAACAATATCATATTCCCAAGAGCCAAGTTTCGTTTTTTGAAAGGGCGTCCTTTGATTGTCCATGTAAAGATAAAAGTTGAAATTCTCTATAAATTTCATCATCATCTAAACCTAAAGCTCTATTCCAAGTAACTGAGCCTCCCTCAGCTACAGTAAAGTTTTTAACTGCATGGAAAGAGAAACAAGTAAAGTCTGCAATGCTTCCACTTGGTTTTACCCTTATATTCAGCTCCAAGTGAATGAGCAGCATCAGCCATAACTACAACTCTACCTATTTTTTTCTTGTAATTTATTATTTGGTTTAAATAAAGCTTTTTTTCTCTCTACAATTTCAAAAAAATTTCATCATATTTGCAAGGCATTCCAGCTAAATCAACCGGAATAATTACCTTTGTCTTTTTCTGTGATGGCGTTTTTCTAAAAGCTTCTAAGTCCATAAACTTATCTTCTTTATTAGTGTCAACTAAGATAATTTTTGCACCAACATGGTCAATAACACTCGCAGATGCAGAATAAGTATATGCACAAGTAATAACTTCATCTCCAGCTCCAACTCCAAGCACTCTCAAAGTAAGCTCCATAGCTGCAGTTGCAGAATTTAAACAAACAGTCTTATCTGTATTTGTAAAAACAGAAAGCTCTTGTTCTAATCTTTTTTTGTCTTTGGGCCAGTTGTTATCCAACCTGATTTTTAAAGTATCAACCACTTCATCAATCTCTAATTGAGTAATATCTGGCGGAGAAAATTCTATTCTCATATAATCACTATCCTATCTATTATTATTGTTGTTACTATTATTTTCGTTTTTTTCTTATCTGCATCAGTTGTTACATCAGCACTTTCATCAGTTTTTTTCTAAATCTGCATTCTTTCTTTTATCAATAACAGCGCCTTTTCCTGATTTAATATTATTAATTAAAGATTCCTTATCTGCTTCATCAACAACAATATACTCAACACTTTCAACTTTTTTTCTTGGTTCTTATTATTGTCAATAACTACTTTTCCAGTATGGAAACTTTGACAACCAACAAAAGAAAGGCAAACTAAACAAATCGGTAATAAATTTTTTTCTTTTTCATAATGAACTCCTATTCACTATCCTTTTTCAACAACAGGCTTCATAGTTGGGAAAAGTAAAACATCTCTTATTGTATCTTGATTAGTTAAGTACATAATAAGTCTATCAACACCAATTCCCATACCACCAGTTGGAGGAAGACCAATTTCAAGCGCATTGATGAAATCATAATCCATCATTTGAGCTTCTTCATCTCCATTTTCTCTAGCTTCAACTTGTTTTTAAAAAAATCTTTGTTTTTTTGATCAATAGCATCATTTAACTCACTAAACGCATTTGCGATTTCTCCACAATTAACAAAAGCTTCAAATCTTTGAGTATATCTCTTGTCCTTAGGATCTTTCTTAGCAAGTGGACTGATTTCAACAGGATGTTTAGTAACAAAAGTAGGTTGAACCATATATTCTTCACAGAACTCTTCAAAGAATAGAGAAATAATTTCTCCTCTTGTAGTATTTTTCTTTAATTTCAATTTTTCTTTTCAATAGCAATCTTTCTTGCTTCTTCATCAGTTAAAATAGTTTCAAAGTCAACTCCTGCATATTCCTTAACAGCATCAACCATTGAAATTCTTCTCCAAGGTGGTTTTAAAGTCTATAACTTTACCTTGTAATTCTATTTCTGCTTTTTCCAATAACTTCCATGCAAACAGTATAAACCATTTCTTCACAAAGAGTCATCATTTCTTCATAATCAACATAAGCTTGATATAATTCAATTGCAGTATATTCAGGGTTATGAAGTTTATCCATACCTTCATTTCTGAACATTCTTCCCATTTCATAAACTTTATCAAAACCACCAACGATTAATCTCTTTAAATATAATTCATTAGCAATTCTTAAATACATATCAATATCTAAAGTATTATGATGAGTGATAAAAGGTCTAGCATTAGCTCCACCAGCAATTGTATTTAAAATTGGAGTTTCAACTTCTAAAAATCCTCTACTATCAAGATATTTTTCTAATAGCAGAAATAATTTTTACTTCTCATTACAAAAAAACATCTTTAATTTCTGGATTTACAATTAAGTCAACATATCTTTGTCTATATCTTAAATCAACATCTTTTTAAACCATGGAATTTTTTTCTGGTAAAAGTTGTAAAGATTTTTGTAAGTAAAACAACCTTTGAACTTCTAATTGAGATTTCTCCAGCATGAGTTGTGAAAAACTTCACCTTCAACACCAACAATATCTCCTAAATCCAAAGTTTTAACTTCTTCATAACTTTCACCTAAAACATCAAGCTTTATTAAAAAGTTGAATTCTTCCAGAAAAGTCTTGTAAGTCCATGAAACAAACTTTTCCATGTCCTCTCTTAGTCATAATACGACCAGCAAGTCTTACAACTTTTTCCTTCATAATTATCATAATTATCTTTAATTTCTTTTTGAGTAAATTGCACCTTCAAATTTTTTTCAATTTCATGCGGATCTTTACCAGCATCTACCAAGTCTTGTAACTTTTTGTCTTCTAACTAAGAGCATTTCATTTAAATTTTTGTTCTTCCACAATATCACTCCTTAATTTCTTTTTAATACTGTCTATTTTGTATTCAACAACATTGCCATTTGGTAATTGTACTTGAACTTTAGTGCCTTTTTTCTTACCTAAAATAGCTCTACCAACTGGAGATTCGTTTGAAATCTTTCCTTCAAGAGGATTACTTTCAGCAGAACCAACAATTGTATATTCTATTTTTTTCTTAGTTGCAACTTGAACTAGAGTAACAGTAGCTCCAACATTAACAGTTTTAGTATCAAGTTCAACATCATCAATAATCTTTGCATTAGCAATCATATTATCAAGTTTAATGATTTTTTTCTTCTATTTGAGCTTGTTCATTCTTAGCTTCATCATATTCAGAGTTTTCAGAAAGGTCTCCAAAAATCTCTTGCAATCTTTATTTTTCTCTGCTATTTCTTTTTCTCTTAACAGTTTTTTTAATTCTTCTAATTCTAATTCTAATTTTTTTAAGCCTTCGGCTGTTAAAAAAATATTTCTTTTTTTCGTCCATAGTATCTCTCCTTAAAAATTTACATTACTATTCGTATAATTATACTAAATACAGACAAAAAAAGTCAATGTAACAATGGTATTTGCATTTAAACAAGCGCAAAAAAAATATTATTTATAATTATTTAGAAAAAAATACTTGACTAAAGCAAAAATAAAGTGCTATGATATAGTTGAAATTATAGTAGAGTGTTACTATAATAAATATTATACTTTGTTATAATTTCATAAATATTTATTTGCTAGGAGGAGTGTTATGACTAAGCTAAAAAAATTTATAAGTTTATTGTTAGTTTCTTTTTATGTTGTGTTCATGTGGATCTTCTGCTGCGCTAAAAAAACTGGAAAAACAAAAGTTTTTTTGATGGTGAAAAAAAGGAGGTCAGATAGTAATCATTAAGGAGGAATCAAAAGCTCCTAGACTGATGTTTCAAGGACCAAGTCCGATAAATCCTAATACTACACCTGAACAACTTGAAAAAGATAGAGATAAATACGAAAAAAAGTATTCCAAAAGAATATACTGACGTAAAAAAATCGAAGAAAAAAAGATGGTAAAAAAAGTATATTGTTGCAAAAAGATTTTTAAATACAAATTAGTGATTGTAGATGACAATACTATTCTTGATGAAGAAGACAATATGAATTACAGATGCCTTGCAGATTTATACAAAGTTGATAACAAAAAAATAAGAATTGACTAAACTCCACTTTCGTGGAGTTTTTTTATTTCTTTTCAGAAATACTATTGCTTGTAAACAGGCAATAGTTGAGATTTCAGAGCAATTGTATCTAACGATACAATTACCCTCGTCAGACCTACTTTTTGTTTACGAGTAAACAAAGTTAGGCTAGATTCACTTCATTCGTTTCACTCATTTCGGTCGAGATGACGTGTTGAGAAGATTTGTTTTGCTAGGTGCTATGACGTGAATTATTTTTGTTTTTATATGATATGTTAAAATACAATGGGTATTAAAATTTTTTTCTACTACGTTTATAAAGTTGATTTAATACATGAATAAAAAGACTTAAAAACATCCCTATGCTTTTAATTCATTTTTATTGTTGACTAAATAACATCTTATATCATATTAATTAAAGTAATATGTGATTTTATTGGAAAATTATTTTTAGAAATTGTAATTTTTATGTTTAAAAAAATACAAATTAAAGGTATATATATATAGTGTGTGGTAGTTTTCAAGATAATAAACTCCTCCCATAAGTTTTTCCTTTTTCTTTACTGCCACACGTACATATGCCAGCAAAGCTTTTTGTTCTTTATAATCCTCCCATTATAGATAAATGCAAATTTCTCTGCTGTCATATTAAAATGTAAATTAAAAAGATGGATGCTATTGCAACCATCTTTTTTTATTTTTTTGAATTTATTACAATAAAAAAAGCGTAGATATTTCTACGCTTATTTTTTATGTTTAATTCTAACCTAATCTTTGTTTTGCATCTGAAGCTCTTCTTAATGCTTGTCCAGCATAGTTGATTGCAAGCATTAGCACAAGTACTAACATTGATGCAGGGAACCAAATATACATTCTATCTCTTAAGATTGTTGGGTCTAACGCCTGATTGATAAGAGTTCCAAGTGATGGCACTCCTGGTGGTAAACCGAATCCAAGGAATGTAAGTCCGATTTCAATACCCATATTACCAGCTAAGTCTAAGATAGCACTGATGATAAGGATTGAACTAATATTTGGTAAAATTCCTCCAAACATTATTTTCCATGATGGTGTTCCCATTGTCTTAGATGCGCTTATATAATCACGTCTTCCTTCAGAAAGAGCTTTTGATCTTACAAGTCTTGCAATACCTGTCCAATAGAATACACTCATGATAAATACGAATGTAACCATATCATATTTTGGAACTAATGTTACGAATACAATGATAAGCATAAGTGTTGGTAATACTTGGATAAAGTCGATAATTCTCATGATGATATTATCTACGATACCACCGTAGAATCCGATAATTAAACCAACAATAATACCTATTACATTAGTTAATACTGTTACAGAAGCCCCAATTATGATTGAGTTTCTAGTTCCGATGAAAAGTTGTCCTAGAAGTGATCTACCACCTTGGTCAGTTCCTAAAACATATCCGCCTTCGCCAGGTCTTAGGAATGAATCCATTAGGTTAACTTTCATTACTTCTTTTACATCGAAGAACATACTTCCTATAAATACTGTTAAAATTATTAATGTTAAAACTACAAGTGAAAATGTTGCTAATTTATCTTTTTTTAAATTCTCTAACAATTACTTTAAAAAGCACTTGGAGTTATATGTTCATTATGTTGGGAAGCATCTTTTTGCATTTCTTTTTTTCTACTCATCTTCTCACTCCCCCTATTACTCTATTCTAATTCTTGGGTCAACTATACTCATAATGATGTCTGATAACAAACTTCCTAATAGAGTTAAGAATCCAAAAATCATAATTAAAACTGTTAATACTGAATAATCTCTTGATTGAATAGCTTCCATGAATAACTTACCCATTCCAGGATATCCAAAGATTGTTTCCATAAATACTGAACCTGAGATAAGTCCTGTTAATGTAAAACCAAAGAATGCAGCGATTGGTAAAATTGAGTTTCTAAAGATATGATGTGAATATACTTTATCAATAGGTACTCCCTTACTTCTTGCAGTTCTTACATAGTCTGAACCTTTAGCATCAATAACTTCGTTTCTTAAGTATTGAACAGTTCCTGTTGTAGCTATTAAAGCATAACATATTGCTGGTAAAAGCATATGTCTTAATCTACTAATTACATAAGCGAAGCCTTTTACACCTGCATCAACAGAGCCTGATGATGGGAATATGTGTAATGTGTATGAGAATAATAGTATCATCAATAAGTAGAAGATAAAGCCTGGTATCGCATAAGTTACAAAGTTATATAATGTAACTGCTTTATCAAACTTACTTCCGCTGTATCTACCTGATAACACACCAAGTGGTAATGCTATTATATAAAGGAAAGTTACACAAAGTAATGATAACCAGAATGTGTTTCCAACTCTTTGTCCTAAAAGGTCAGATACTGGTACTTTAAATCCATAACTAATACCAAAATCACCTTTAAGCATGTTAGTTACCCATCTAGCATATTGTTTGTACCATGGATCATAAAATCCATATTTAATTCTTAAAGCTTCTATTTGTTTTAGGGTCTGTGTTAGGATTGATTTGTCCTGTAAATGGATCCCCTGGCATTAATTTAGCCAAAATAAATACTAAAAATACTTAATATTATTAATTGAGGTATCATTAGAAGAAATCTTCTTAATACGGTTTTCCACATATTATTTTACCTCCTTTTTTTGCTACATAGTGAGTATCTGTAAGTTTAACTAAATCATATACTCTACCTTTTTCATTGTAATATTCTTTTTCTAATTCTTTTATATTCTTTTTTTCTACTTTAATTCTATTTGCGATTAATTGTTCTTTTAATCTTGGATCTGTTTCTGGAATCGCAGCAATTAATCTCTTAGTGTAGATATGTTGTGGATTTTTATAGATATCTTCCTTTGTTCCTTTTTTTCAACAAGTCTTCCTCTGTACATGATGTTAATGTAGTCACACATGTGTTTTACAACACCAAGGTCGTGAGAAATGAAAAGGTATGATAATCCCATATCTTTTTGAATTTTTTTCATGAAGTTCAATACTTGCGCTTGAACTGAAAGGTCAAGAGCTGAAACTGGTTCGTCAGCGATGATAAGTCTAGGATTTAAACTTATTGCTCTGGCAACACCGATTCTTTGTCTTTGACCACCAGAAAATTCGAATGAATATTTATATAGTGCATCTTCTGGCATACCAACTATATCTAAAAGTTCTAAAACTTTTTTTCTTTTCTTCTTTAATAGTCATTTTTTTCCGAAGTTTCTAAGAGGTTCAGCTATAATATCAATAACTCTTTTCTTAGGGTCCAAACTTGCCATATTATCTTGGAAAATCATTTGAACGTCTCTAGTAAAAAGCTTTTATCTTTTTCTAACCATTCTTTTTAGTAAGAGGTTTTCCATCGAAAAATGATTTGTCCGCTTGTAATCTTTTTCTAGACCGATTATAGATTTACCGATAGTACTCTTACCACTACCACTTTCTCCGATAAGTCCGTAAGTTTTTTTCCTTTTTCGATTTCCATATCAACACCGTCAACAGCTAAAAACATGGTCAACTATTTTTGTTGAAAAAAAGCCACCTCTTATTGGATAGTGAACCTTAAGGTCTTTAATTTCTAAAAAGCTCATTAATTATCCCCCTTTGCTTCAAATTGGAAGTTCTTATAACAAGTACATCTTACGAAATGTCCAGGTCCAACTTCATGCATTGTAGGTTCATCTTCATGTTCTTCGTCTTTAACCCAAGGAATTCTAGCTTTAAATCTACATCCTTGTCTTGGTAAGTTCTTTAATGAAGGAACCATACCTTGAATTACATATAAATCTTCATCATCTGCATCCATTTGAGGAATACTGTTCAATAAACTTCTAGTGTATGGGTGTTTTGCATTTGTAAATAGTTCTAAAACAGGTGCTTCTTCTACTATTTGTCCAGCATACATTACACAAACTCTATCAGCAAGTTGAGCAACAACTCCTAAATCGTGAGTGATTAGAATAATTCCAGCATTAATTTCTTTTTTTGAATTTGAACTAAAAAGGTCTAAGATTTGTGCTTGAATTGTTACGTCAAGAGCAGTTGTTGGTTCATCTGCTATGATAATCTTAGGTTTACAAGCAAGAGCGATAGCTATTATAACTCTTTGTCTCATACCACCTGATAATTCATGTGGATATTGTCTAGCAACACGAGGAGGATTAGGAATACCTACTTGTTCGATTAATTCTAAAAACTCTAGCTTTTTCTTTCTTCAGCATTCATTTTTTTGTATGATAAATCAAACCTTCCTCGATTTGTTTTCCTATTCTTTGTAAAGGATTCAAAGATGAAAGTGGATCTTGGAAAATCATTCCAATACCTTCTCCTCTGATTTCATTAAATTCTTTTTTTCTGACAAACCTACTAAATTCTTTCCTTCAAACAGAATTTCACCTGTTGAACGAGTGTAGTTTGGATTATGTAAACCCATGATTGTAGTAGCTAAAGTCGATTTACCACATCCACTCTCGCCTACTATAGCTAGTATTTCATCAGAGAATAATTTCATATTAACGCCATCAACTGCGTCAAAATAATCATCACGGATTCTAAAACTTGTGTGTAAATCTTTAATTTCCAAAAAGTAATTCCTTTTTGATCCATTGATTTCTCCCCCTAACTCTCTGTTTTTGGTCTTATTCTCTATAAAATCATAAATACACTTGCTTAAGTTTAAAAACTAAAATAAAAGGAATAAAAAAACATTGAAAAAAACAATTCCTTACTAGTAATAAAAAAATTAATATAATAATCAACCAATTTTTCATTAATAAATGTACCTATGTTATAAATTCAATTATAATTATACAATATCTAGAAGGAATAATCAAGTATATTGAAAAACATTTTTTTAAAGTTTAATGTTCTTATTGTTAGGCTTTTTTTGATAATGTATAATTATTCATTTTTTTGTAATTTTTTTCGAAATTAATACATTTTTTTATAATATAACTATTAGCTTTACCTCATTGCACCTTTGTAATATTCTATGTTAAGTATAATTCAATTAATATCAATCTATTCTAACTTATGAAAAAAATAAACTTGAATAATTTTTTTCAGATTGTAAAAAAATAATCAAAGTTAAATAAAAAAATTTTTTTAATATATAAGAAATTTTTTTATGAACTTCCTTTCTGATTTTTTTGTAAATTATAAACAAAAAAAGGCATCTTCTAGATGCCTTTTTTTATTTTTTCTACGATTTCAATTTTTATCGTCTGCTTTTATCTTTCCACCTTTTTAAAACTTTTGTGAAAAATCCCTCTCTTGGCATTACACAATCTCCAACTATATGTCTTATTTCACAACCATGATGACATTCTTTTTCCGATTTGTGTAACTTCAAGTGTGCATTCTCCAACCTTTAAAATTGTTCCTATTGGTAATTCATATAGAACAATACCTTCTGTTAAGATATTTTCTGCAAAATCTCCAGCTGAAAGTGTTGGTAATTTTTCTTTCATAGCTTCCATGCTTTCAACTCCAAGTAAACTTACTTGTCTGTGCCATTTTCCGGCATGAGCATCTCCTTCTATTCCGTAATCTTCTATTAAATTTATGTACTCTACTGGATGCTTCTTAACGCCTTTTTTCTCACTAATACTAACTGATAAAACTCTCATTATTTTCCCCTCACAAAATCTCCGCTTTTACCACCAGATTTTTCTAATAATTTAATTTCCGTAATTTCAATATCTCTTTGAACAGCTTTACACATATCGTAAATAGTTAGAGCAGCGATTGAAACGGCTGATAGTGCTTCCATTTCAACACCTGTTTCTCCAACACATTTAGTTGTTCCAATTATCTCTATTTCAAAGTCTTCATAATTCATATTAAACTCAATATCAACGCCTACTAAATTTATAGGATGACACATTGGAATTATATCTGAAGTCTTTTTAGCTCCCATAATTCCCGCAACTTGAGAAACGGCTAACACATCACCTTTTTTAGCTTTTCCATTTACAATGATATTAAAAGTTTCTTCATTTAGTTTTACTTTTGCAAAAGCCTTAGCAATTCTTTTTGTCTTTTCTTTTTCTCCGACATCAACCATTTTTGCACGGCCTTGTTCATTAATATGAGTTAAAACTTTTTTTCTTCCATTTTAACCTCCAATTTTTATTCATATCTCTTGCACTTTCACTTTTTACCTTCTTCAAGATGATGTTTTTCAGGTTTATCAAAAATCCCTCTTTTAAAAACTTCTTCAAGTTCTTCTCCGCTTAATCCTTTAAGATTAATTTCATCTTTTGAATGCAAGCAAGGTTTAAGTTTACCGTCACTTGTTAATCTAATACGATTACAATCTGAACAGAATGAACAACTTATCGGACTTATAAGTCCAATTTTTTTCCCTTTTTGTCCCTTTTATTTTTATAGATTTTTTTGCAACACCAGAAACACCGTCAAACTCTAATTTTGGAACTTTTTTTCTAAAAACAATTTTGTTTGAAACAAATTTATCCTTAGACCAATTTGCAGTTTCTCCAATTTGCATAAGCTCTATAAAACGTACTTCTAAATCATAGTCATTAGCTAATTTTTACAAAAATTTTTCTATTTCATCATCATTAAATCCACCGATTAAAAACAACATTTAACTTAACTTTAAAGCCCTTTTTCAATAGCATAAAATAGACTTTCCATAGTTTTTGTCAAAATCATTTCTTCGGGTTATATCATTGTACTTTTCTTTTTACCAATGTGTCAAGACTAAAATTTATTCTTTTTAACTTTATTTTCAAAAAGATCATCTGCCATATTTTTTTAAATGAACACCATTTGTTGTTATAGCAATATCTTCAATCTGTTCAATTTTTTTGAAATCTCTTTACATAAATGAACAAAAACCACGGCGAACCAAAGGCTCTCCGCCAGTTAATCTAATTTTTTTGTTATTCCGTTTTTTTAGCAGCAACCTTTACTATCTCAACAATTTCCTCCAAAGATAGAATATCGCTATGACAAAGACTTTCTACACCACTTTCTGGCATACAGTATTTGCATCTTAGATTACATAAATCGGTAACTGAAATTCTTAAGTAGGTTATATCTCTACCAAATCTATCTTTCATATAATCTCCTATCGATTTTTTTAATGTAATTAATTATTTTCTACCATTAAAAATTAAATCCTCTTTTTCTCATTGTGATAAAAAGATTTTTCTCTATTCTCTACTTTTTTTCCAAAAATATGCTTATCAACTTCAATTCTAATCGAATTTTTTTGCATCTTTTTTTCTAACTAGTATTATGTAAGTAAAAAAACATCTTCTACAACTCTTTCAACTTCAACCGCAAAAAGAATTTTTCATCTGATTTTTTTCTAATTCAATTAGATGCGCACGAATTCCAAGTATCTTATGTTCTTCTAAAAATAGTATCTGAAGTTTCGAGCTCAATATTCCAATCCAATGCCCTAAGTCTATTCTCTGAAATCTTTTCGATTTTTGAGAAGTTTTTACAACCTGAAATAAGACAGGACGAAAAAGTTTTTGGATTTTTAAAAAGCTCTTTTTTATTCATAAGATCTTCACTTTTACCATTGGACATAACGCAAATTTCATTACAAAGTCTATAAGCTTCTGCTCTACTATGTGATACTAGAATAGTAGGTATTTTTGTAATTTCTCAAAACTTCTGAAACCTCCAATTCAATCTTGGATTTCAAATAGTCATCCAAAGCAGAAAATGGTTCATCTAAAAAGTATAATTTCTGGCTTATTTATAAGCAATCTAGCAAGTGCTACTCTTTGTTTTTCTCCACCGGAAATTTCGTTAATCTTCTTATCTTTTAAATGAGAAATCCTCATTTCTTCAAGCTTTTCCATAATTAATTTATCAAAATTTTCTCCTTCCCTTATACCCACTTTGATATTTTCGTATACATTCATATTAGGAAAGAGAGCATAGTCCTGAAATAGATAGCCTATCTTTCTATCCTTAGGAGAAATATCTATCTTTTTTTCAGAGTCAAATAGAACTCTATCATTTAATATAATTCTTCCTTTATCGGGTTTTTTTCAATTCCTGCAATACATTTTTAAAGTAAGACTTTTTCCCACTTCCAGACGCTCCTAAAAGTCCCATAATCTCATTATCAAATTGAAATTTTTGTCTTTAAAGTAAATTTCCCGAATTTCTTTTTCAATATCTACATAAATCATAAATTGCTCCAATATTATTCCTTAACCGCTTCATTTTTCTAACATATTTATAATGATAAGAACTGTAAATGAAATCACAATATTTACAAGCACCCATTTATATGCTAGAGCATCATTTCCCGTTCTCCAAAGCTGATAAACTGTTGTTGAAATTGTAGCAGTATCATTTGGAGTATATCCAGAAACCATACTTGTTGCACCATATTCACCAAGTGCTCTAGCAAAACTTAAAACAAGTCCTGCTAAAATACCCTGTTTACAATTAGGTAAAATAATTCTCCAGAAAAATCCAAGTATTACTTTTTTTCCAAGAGTTTGAGCAACATATTTTAAATTCATATCAAAATTTTTGAAATGAACTTCTAGCAATTCTATACATAAGAGGAAAAGTTACAATAACAGTTGCAAAAATTGCAGAATACCAAGTCATAACAAGTCTAATTGAAAACTTTTCAAAGAAAAAAACCTCCTATTGCACTTCTAGGAGATAATAATCTTAAAAATGAAAAAAACCGATAACTGTTGGTGGTAATACTAAAGGAAGTGTCAAAATAACATCTAAAAATTCCCCTTATAAATCTATTAAGTTTTTGAAATATAATATGCTAAGAATATACCTACAAAAAAAGTTATAATTGATGAAATCAATGCAATTCTTAGCGAATTTAAAAGAGGAAAAAGCTCCATAAACACTTCCCTTTCATACTACATTTTAATTAATTATTTTGCTCTTGTAAAGCCAACTTTTTTTCAAAAAAATTGCCTTACATTCATCTCCTTTTAAGAATTCTAAAAAAATTCTTTAGCTTCACTTGGATTTTTAGAATTTTTCAAAATTGCTGCCGGATATAAAACAGGAGTCTTAATCATTCCTTCTTTTGCAGTAGCAACAACTTCAAGACCAGCTGAATAAGCGTCAGTTGCATATATTATACCACAATTTGCAACTCCTTCCTTAATCCAAGTTGTAACTTCCTTAACATTACTTCCAAAAAGTAACTTTACTTTTGAATTTCATCCCAAATTTTTTAAGTTTTTTTCAAAAGCTCTTCTGAATATTGACCAACAGGAACATCAGAATTACCAAGAGCTATTTTTTTGAAATTTCAGCCTTTGTCAAATCTGTAAAATCTTTAAGTCCTGAAGAATTTCCCTTAATAACAGCAAGAACAACCTTATTTTTCTAAAAAGGTTAAATCTACTTGATTCATCAATAACAACTTTTTGCATCTGGAGTCTTTGACTTATCCAAAGCATTCATTTGTTTAGAAGCTGCAGAGATAAAAAAATATCTACATCTGAACCTTGTTCAATTTGTTTTTTTAAAGTTCCTGAAGAATCAAAAAGTATAAACTAATTCAATATCCTTATGTTTTTTTCTTCATAAACTTTTTTTGATTTCTTGCATAGTTTCAGTCATTGAAGCTGCACAATAAACATTTAACTTCTTCTTTTCTGTCTTTTTCAACTTTTTGTTTCTTTGTTTTCTTTATTTTTCTGCTTGTTTAGAAGAACATGCAGTAAAAACCAAGAATCATAGTTAAAACTAAAAAAACTCTTAAAAAAATTTTTTTCATAACATACTCCTTAAAAATATATTTGACATATGTAAGTCAAATAAATTTTTACCATTGAAGCGAAAATAAGTCAATAACTGATGTTAAATTATATCTTTAATAGTCGAACGGTTTTTTTACAAAAAAATAACCATTTATGATTAATTTAAAATATTGTTAAAAATATATTTATATAGTTTGATTTATATTTACTTTTTAACGTCTAGCTATTAAACGAAGGTTCTTTCCTGATACACCTTTTTCGAGAATAGTTAATCTATCCCTAACTTTGCTTGTTCTCAAGGGTAAGTAAATGTATCGTAAATACTAATTTAGTTTTTTTATTTCTTTTCAGAAATATTATTGTTTGTAAACAAACAATCACTGAGATCTTTCGACTACACTTCGTTTCGCTCAAGATGACGTGTTAGGAGCTTTTCTTTGCAAAATAACTTTGACGTGAACTATTTTTGTTTTTATATAATAATCTCGTCAGTACTACTATCATTTTGCTCACAAAAAAAGAGATAATTTTTCATTATCTCTATCCTATAATATTCTTTTAAATAATCAACGTCTTTTTATTAATATCTTTTTTTCGTTTCTATTAACTCTATAACCCCTTTTGCATTTAGTTCTGCAAGTTTACGAGTTACAGTTTCTCTTGTAAGTCCTGCAAATGAGCCCATATTTTCACGACTTATATTTAATTCTAATAAAATTCCGTTTATTTTTTTCACTCCAAAGTTTCTAGCTAAACTTAAAAAGAAGTGATGCAACTTTTACATCTGCACTGTTTTCTATTAATCTTGTTACTAAGTCTTCTGCATGACGAATTCTTAAAAAAATGATTCTTCTAATATTTTTTTATTGTAACTTTAGGGTATTTGTTAATCATCTTGTCAAAACATTCTCTTGAAAGAGATATTACCATAGTATCTTCAATAGCTTGTCCATAGTAGATATAACCTGTTCTCTTTATAAGATTAAGTCCTCCAATAAAAATCATCCTTTTTGATATATATAAAGCATTTGTTCAATTCCAGAACTACTAATTGTAAAAAAACTTTTATTTTTACCTGTTGCGATTATATACATAACATCAGCTTTATCTCCGGGTTTAAATAAAAAAATGTATTCTTTTTATACTTCATAATTTTTCAATTCATTTCTGAATTCATCAATGTCTTCAATGGATAAATCAGAAAAAAATTTTTCAAAGTTTCTAAACTAATATCTTTTTGTTTTTCATTTAAACCTCCTAATGCTATTTTTGTAAATTTAATTCTATCACTTATTATGAATAAAAAGCAATAAAAAAATACATATTTTTTTAACTTAAAAATTGAAACAAATATTTTTGTAGTTCATTATTTTTAAAAATTTTTTTATAAAAAAATTTTTAAAAAAAGTATTGACAATTATTTTTAGTGATAAAATATCACCTATGAATAATAAATTTGAAAGAACGAGTAGAAAATTGAAAGTTTCAGAGAGTTAGTGTTTGGTGAGAACTAATACGGAAAAATTTTTCGAAAATCATCTTTTTTTAAAGGATTCGTGAACAAAGTAAGGAATCCCGCAGTGGTTTGCGTTAACAAAACCCTACATTGTTAGATGTTTGAGTGTTTCATTTTTTTGAAAAAAATTAAGGTGGTACCGCGGAAGTTATTTCGTCCTTTGTCTATTTGACAAAGGACTTTTTATTTTAAAAATAGCTAACCATCATTTACATAATGGGAATATTTAAACAAAAAGTCAAAGAAAAAAATTTTTAGGAGGTTTGTATGAAAAAAACAATTTAACAAAAAGAACAATTTTTTTAGCGTAGCAATAATGCTATTTGGTTTATTTTTTTCGGAGCTGGAAACTTAATATTCCCTCCACTATTAGGAAAAACAAGCTGGTGGAACAACTTTCCAAAGCTTACTTGCATTTGGTATAACTGCAGTAGTTTTTCCCAATCTTAGGTGTAGTAGCTGTAGCAAAGACAAAAAGGTCTTTCTAACTTAGCTAGTAAAGTAGATAAATATTTTTGCAATAGTGTTTACAACAATGATATATATGGCAATAGGACCTGGACTTGGAATACCAAGAGCTGGAAGTCTTCCTTTTGAAATGGCAGTTGCTCCATTTTTACCAGAAAATGTATCATTAAGTCTTTCAAGACTTGTTTACACTTTTGTATTTTTCTTAGTTGCTTATTTCGTTTGTTTTAAAACCAAATAAATTAGTTACAAGAATGGGTAAATTTTTAACTCCTGCTTTGTTAGTTTTTAATAGCTGTAATGTTTGTAGGTGTTCTATTTAAAAATCCAAATGCTGTAACAAGCCCTGTTGGCGATTATGCAACTTCTTCAACTGTTAAAGGTTTCTTAGAAGGTTATAACACAATGGATACAATAGCAGCTTTAAACTTTGGTCTTGTAATATCACTTGCTGTTAAATCTTTCAAAGTTGAAGATGAAGAAAAAGTTATAGGATATACTGTAAGAGTTGGTTTAGTTGCTGGATCTTTCTTATTTGTTATATATGCAATGCTTGCATATATAGGAATGACTACTTCAGGATTAACTGGAGATGTTAAAAACGGTGCTGAAATATTAACAACTGTTTCACAATATGTTTTTTTGGAAAAATTTGGTATAGTTTTTACTTGCTAGTATATTTACTCTTGCTTGTTTAACAACTTGTATAGGTCTTATAACTAGTATAAGTAAATTCTTTGAAACTATGACTAAAGAAAAAGTTTCATACCATAAATGGATAGTATTTTTGGACTTTCCTTTTCATTCTTAGTTGCAAACTTTGGACTAAATACAATATTAAAAGTTTCAGTTCCAGTTTTAATAGCTATATATCCGGTTTCAATAGTTTTTAATATTACTTGGACTTACAGAAAAAAATATTTTTGGATACAACAAATTTACTTATAGATTAGTATGTTACACAGTAACTTTCATATCAGTTGTTGAAGCATTACTATCTGTTAAACTAAATATTCCTTTTTGTAACAGAATTAGTTTCAAGTCTTCCTTTCTTTAGCTTAAGTCTTGGTTGGGTATTGCCAATGGTATTGGCTTGGTTAGTAGGAATGGCATCTAAATTAGTTGAAGGAAAAGTTTCAGCAGGAAGTGCTGCTTTAGACGAATAATATTGATTTTTTAAACCTCCTTATGCTACAATTAAGTCTAGCTTTTAAATAAGGAGGTTTTTTTAATGGATAATGTTTTTAAAAAAATAAGAGGCCTTACCAAAAACTTTTTGGTCAAACAAATGCTGTAGATAGGGTTGATATGAATATCGAACTTGGTGATATCTATGGATTTATTGGAAGAAATGGTGCTGGTAAAACAACTCTTATTAGAATTTTTATTAGGTCTTTGTGAACAAAATTCCGGTGAAATAGAACTTTTTTTGGTTCATCAAATATATTTGAAGGAAGAGATAAAACTGGTTGTATTATAGAAAAATCCTGCATTTTTTTCCCAAAAAAATGTCTGCAAAAAGATAATATAATCGCACAGTCAAAAGTTATTGGGGTTAAACTAAGTAATGAAGAAATTGAAGATTTACTTAGAACTGTTGGTCTTGAATCAACTGGTAGAAAAAAAGCAAAAAGATTTTTTTCACTTGGTATGAAACAAAGACTTTCAATTGCTCTTGCACTTGTTGGAAATCCAGAATTTTTAGTTCTTGATGAACCAACAAATGGTTTAGATCCAGAAGGTATTAGAGATGTTAGAAATCTAATTTTAAAATTAAATAAAGAAAAGAATATTACAGTTTTAGTTTCAAGTCATATCTTAGGGAGAGCTACATAAATTAGCTACAAGATATGGAGTTATTGATAAAGGTAGATTAATAAAAAGAATTTACTGCTAAAGAACTTGATGAAAAAAACTGAAGATGGTTTTTGAAATCAAAGTTAGAGAAGAAGATGTATTAGCTGCAAATGAATTTTTTTCACAGAAGCTAATACAAAATTTACATTAAATAATGAAAAATGTATATTTACAATCTCCAGCGAAGAAAATTCCAATGAAATTCTAAAACAACTTACTGCAAAAAGGAGTTATTCCAACTTCTTATGGTTCAAAAAAATGTAGATTTAGAAGATTATTTCTTGGAATTGATAGGAGGTAAACATGAATAGAGTTTTTAAGTTATGATAAATTTAAATTACAAAAAAATCAAAAATATTGGTGGATTTGTACTTTAATAGCAATAGCTATGAATACAATCGGAATAATTGTATTAAAAAAACGGTATGAAATATTTGGGTGGCTCAAAAAGTTTACCTTTTGATGCATACAGAAGCATTACATCTCCAGTAACTTTTCTATTAGCTATAATTATATGTTTATTTGTAGGAAATGACTTTAAAACAGGTACTATTAAAAAAACATTGCATCTAAAGGGATTCATAGACATGAGATAGTTCTTTCAAAAATTAATTTGGAGCTATGTTTTTATCTTTTTATTTTTTTATTACTTTAAGTGTACTTGCAGGTATTGTATCAATTATATTACTAACTAACACTTCAATAAAAAGGTAAAGAACTTGTTGAGCTTATAAAACTTACAGCATTTAGTTTTGTTGCGGTATGTGCTTTCTCATCACTATTTAACTTAATTAGTTTTACATTTAAAAGTTCTGGTATTTCTATGGCTATTTCAATCATATTTATAATGCTAAGTGAAATTGTGATTAACTTACTTGAAGTGTTGTTAAAAATTAAAAAAATCTCAAAAATATATTTCCCTAATTTTTATATCAACAATCACAGTAAGCGGAGCTTCATCTAAAAATAGTAACAACTTTTTATTATTTCAATGATTGTTTGGACTGTAGTTTGTTCTGGACTAACTATCTTAATTTTCAAAAAAACAAGAAATTAAATAATATAATAAAAAAATAAAAAAAGCAGACTTAATTGTCTGCTTTCAGACTGATGACAAAGGTGTCGATGAGCAATCATTGGCACTTTTTTTAGTGGAGAAAAAGAGAGTAAGTAGTATAATAATTAAACTATAGGCAAATAATTTAAAAAGAACGCCACCCTTGACGTGAATTATTTTTGTTTTTATATTTTTTTATCTCTTTTTTTAAATTATTTTTCGAAGTTTATTTGCTTTTTAACGTCTAGCTTTTTAAACAAAGGTACTTCCTTTATCCGTCATCTCGACCAACGCGGAGAGATCTCATACTTTTGCTTTAGCAAAAAGTAAATGTATCGTAGATACATTGGGTACCAGGGAACCTTGTTGTTTCATCAATAAAAACAAAAAAATAAAAAAAGCAGACTTAATTGTCTGCTTTTTTTATTTTTAATTTCCATTTAGATTCATTTCTTTTGCATTTTTTTGCTTCTTCAGGTATTGAAAATTCTTTAACTTGATTTATATCAGAGAAAGTTGTTTTTTTGATTCTGCATCAAATGAAATATTACCTTGTTTATCATGTTTTATAATACCTTTAATATTTGTTTGAAATTCCACTGGATAAAAAAAGTATTTTTTTATCTATTACATATTTTATCTCATATTTTTTTCAATATCCATATTTTTTTAAATGTACTTTCTAAAGTTGGTTGTGATGAAAGTGAAAGTTTAAGAAGAGCTTGTTTAGCTGTTTCATCATTTCCTTTATAGCTTATTGTATAATTTGAACCTTCTTCAGTTATTACCGAATCTTTTTTTCTATTATTTTTAAATAATTCTGGTATAACTTCTAGATTTCCAATATCTTTTTTTGTTTTTTTCAAAAAAACTTCTTTGAATTTACCATTAGGAACTTTTTGCCCATTGCTTAGTCATAGATGAGTAAAAGTACATTTCATTCTCTGAAAAAAATACATTTTATAGTCAGATGAATTTTTCCCCCATTATAGTTTTTACCTTCTAATTTAATTAGAAGTGGATTAGAACTTGATGTTATTTCAGTTTCTATGTTAATAGTTATACCTTTGCCGAAAATATCGCTAGTTGATTTGTTATTAAGTTTTAATTTAAGGTTTTTTTAATTGTTTTTTTGATGCCTCAATAAATTTATCTCTTAGCTCTTCTAATGAAATATTAGCTTTTTTTATAGTATCTTCTTTCTTTTCAGTATTATTATTGTTGTTATTGTTATTATCACCTTTTGATGAGCAAACCAACTGCTACAAGTGAAATTGAGCATAAAGCTAATGCCATTAATAATTTATTTACTTTTTTTCATGTTTTACCTCCTAATTTGTATCTCAATTGTAATATTTTTTTAACAAAAAAAGTAAATACTTTTTATCATTTTTTTACAATAAAAAAATACAGATAAATAACCTTTATCTGTATTAAAAAAATCTATTTTGGATCTATACTTTCTGCATTTTTTTAGTTCGTCAGGTAGCACAATTTCATTAACTCCATTTATATCAGAGTAAGTTGCTTTATAAACAAAGTCCCAATTTATAAAAAGCTTGTCCATCTTTAATCGCTGCATAATTAGCTATTATATCAAATTCTTTTTGGTATAAATGTCTTAGAATCTATTGTAATTTTTTTGCATTCATTTGTTGTAAAAGTCATTGCCTTCATTATTTTTATCTTCTACAACTGGTGTTATTAGCTTTGCAATTTTTTTAAGAAAGAGTCTGAAGAATAATTGTCATTTCCTTTGGAAAGTAACTTCTATAACATCGACTTTTTTTCTTCAACTTTTTAAATTCGCTTGATTTTTCGCTCATAAATTCTAAAAATAGAGTCAAAATTTACAATTTTTTTCTTTTTTTCTATCATAAACATCTCTAACTTCTTTATGAGTTGCTTTTATACCAAGCTTTTTGTACTAGCCTTTTTGAGCATATGTTGTATTATCAGTAAGATATTGCATATCTTCTATTTTCTTTCCATCAATGTTAGCTTGATTAGTAATTTTTACAGTAAAAGCTGGTTCTTTTACCATAGAATAATTAGAATCAAAAGAGTTGTTTACTTCTTTAGCTGAAGTTTTTGAATTTATAAGAAAATTTAGTATTTGCATTCGCACTTTTTTTACAGCTTTTTGAGGCATCTGTAACTTTTTTTGTAAAAGTTCATTAGAAAGAGCTACTTTAGTTTCCTTCTTTTCGCTAGTATTAGCATTATTTGTTGTAGTATTAGCTTCTTTTTTTCTCTGTATTTCCTTTCTTTTCTTGGCATCCAACTGCAAAGATTGAAAGTGAACATAGTGCTAATGCTAATGATATTTTTCTGTACTTTTTTTCATAAATTACCTCCTTATCGGTAGCTACATTGTAATATATTTTTTTAAAAAAAAGTAAATACAATTATAATTTTTTACATAAAAAAATACAGACAAATTGCATTTGTCTGTATTAAAAATTAAACTCTATTTTTGGATCTGCATTTCTAGAATTTTTTTAACTTCGTTAGGAATTACAATTTCTTTAACTTCGTTTATATCTGAGTAAGTTGCTTTTATATGAAAAAAATCCCAAGTTAAAACAGTTTGTCCGTCTTTAGCTTTTGTATATTTAGCTATTACATCAAATTCTTTTTGGTATAAAAGTCTTAGCATCTATTGTAATCTTAGCAGTCAAATTTTTCTAGACCCATTTCTTTTTATATTTCCTTCTATAACTGTTGTTAACAGTTTTGCAATTTTTTTAAGAAAGAATCTGAAGCAGTTTGATCATTTCCTTCGTAAGTAACTTCTATAATATCGCCTTTTTTTCTTCAACTTTTTAAGTTTGCTTGATTTTTCACTCATAAATTCTAAAACAGAGTCAAAATTTACAATTTTTTTCTTCTTCCATCGTAAACTTTTTCTAAGTCTTTCATGAGTTCCATGCATCCACTCTTTTTGTCTTAGCATCTTGAACATACATTTTATCATCAGTAATATATTGATCATTTTCAAGTTTTTTTGTCCATCATTATCAGCATGACGAGTTAATTTTTACAATAAAAGCTGGTTCTTTTTACCATAGAAAAAAATCAAAAATCTAAAGTTGTGTTTAATTGTTTAATTGAACTTCCGAATTTATAAGTTAAATTAGCTTTTTGCATTCGCACTTTTTTTACAGCCTTTGATGCATCTGTAACTTTCTGTAAAAGTTCATTAGAAAGAGCTACTTTAGTTTCCTTCTTTTCGCTAGTATTAGCATTATTTGTTGTAGTATTAGCTTCTTTTTTTATCTGTATTTCCTTTCTTTTCTTGGCATCCAACTGCAAAGATTGAAAGTGAACATAGCGCTAATGCTAATGATATTTTTCTGTACTTTTTTTCATAAATTACCTCCTTATCGGTAGCTACATTGTAATACATTTTTTAACAAAAAAAGTAAAGACTTTTTGAAGTTTTTTTAGTAAAAAAACAGACAAATAATACTTTGTCTGTTTATTTTTTTATCTCGCTTCAAAATCTTTTTGCATTTTTTTAACATCATATGGAATAACTATTTCTTTTAACTTCATTTATTTCAGAATATTTAAAGTTTAAACTCATATCAAATGTTAATACTTTTTGTGCCTTCACTAACTGTCATCTTTGTCTTTATGTCATAATCAACTGGTATAAATGTATTTTTTTATCAATAAGTACTTTTTATTTCTAAATTATCAGCTTTTTGAAGATCCAAGCATTCTACCAGCTGCAGGTTCAGTTGAAATTATTGTATTTTTTTAAAGGATTATTTATTTCATCGTCATTTCCTGTATAAGTTACTACAAAGTTTGAACCTTCTTGTTCAACTTTAATTTTATCTTTCAGAACTTCCAATAACTCTACAATATTTTTTTAAAGTTTACAGAATTTTTCTTGCTTTTTTTATATACTTTTTAATTCATCCTCATTAATATTAACCCATTCTTTAAGTTCTGAATCTGTTAAGTAAACATTATTTTTGTGTAAAATAAATACTAGCTTTATAAGATTCACCATCTGTAGTTGAAGTGCTATCAAATTTTACAGCAAATGGCTCTTTTTGTCATTGTTGACTCTAATACTAAATCAGTAGTTACTGTTTTTACCTGAAATTTCTCCAACTACTTGAGTTTTAGCATTAACTTTTTGCGCTTTTTACTGCATTTGTAGCATCAGTAACTTTCTTAACAAGCTCTTGTGAAGTAATATTAACTTTTTTTCTTCTTTTTTCTGTTTTTTTGTTTCTTTTAGCTTCTTTTTGTTGAACAACCAACTGCAAAGACAGAAATTGAACAAATCGCTAAAGCTAATGAAATTTTTTTCGTAATTTTTTTCATACTTACCTCCAATTGTTTATCTATTATTCTTTACCCCTATTTTTTTAATATAAAAAAACTGTTGAAATAATTAGGAAAAAAATCCAATATAGTCAATTAATTTTAATTTCAAATTAAGTAAAACTACACTAAAAAAAATATTGCTGATAGTGGTTCAAATGTATTTAAAAAGACTTGCATTTACAGATCCGATTAAATTAACTCCACTCATAAATAAGAAAAAAATGAAATTACAGTTCCAATTACTACAAGTCCTAAAAATGCAAAAAAATAGTTAAAAAAATCTAATTCAACTGATATTGTCCAAGGTCTTAAAAAGTAAAGTCAAAAAAACTCCCCCAATAAACATTGAATAACTTAAAACTGAAAAAGCAATTAAATTTTTTTAAGTAATACAACTGGTGTTAAACTATATGCAGCAAGTCCAACTCCTCCAAGCAATCCCCAAAAATAATGCCATTTTATTAATTGAAAGAGAGTCTAAATTCCCATGTGTTGTAATTAAAAATGTTCCAGTTATTGCAAATATCAAAGATACTATTTCTATTTTTACTAGGAAATCTTAAATTTCTCAAACAAACATATACAACTAAATAAGATACTCCTAAACATTGTAAAACTGTTGCTGTTGCTGCATTTGAATAGGAAATCGCCATAAGGTATGTAAACTGAGCTCCTACAAGTCCAAATATTCCAAAAATTTATAAGTCTTAAAATATCTTTTTTTATCTTTAAGTGGATCAAATGTTTTTTTACCAACAACAAAAAAAGAGATAGAAAAAAATAGAATTATAGATGCAGTCAAAAGTCTTATGGGAGAAACCCCAAAGTGGAGATATTTTTCTTAACAGAAAATAAATAATCACTACAAAATCCCTGAAAAATCCCCAACAAATCGCGCCGGAAATTGCATATAAAAAAATCCTTTTTGTATTATTGTTCATTTATTTCATACACCTTCTTGTTTGCTAATGCTTCGTCAATAAGTCTATCAACATCTAAAAAGAGATAAACTGTTATTTATATCTTCAATCTTAGGTTTTGTAACTGGATGTTTTTGGTAAAAAAATACAGTGCAACAATCTTCAAAAAGGTAAAATACTTGTTTCATAAGTATCAATAGTTCTTGCAATATCAATAATTTCAGTCTTATCCATTGCAATTAATGGTCTTAAAATTGAAATTTCAGTAGATTTATCAACAACTGTAATTCCTTGAATTGTTTGACTTGCAACCTGTCCTAAACTTTCTCCAGTAATTAATGCATGATAATTTTTGTTTAATAGCAAGTTTTTTTCAGCAATTTTCATCATAAAAAAATTCTACCTAAAATAGTAATTTCTTTTTTTCAGGACATTTACTTGCTATTTCCTTTTGAATAGGCAAAAGATTTATACTTGTCATTGTAAATTTTCCAACATAATTTGAAAGAATCTTTGATAGGTCCTTAACTTTTTTTCCTCTCCTCTTTCACTTGTAAAAAGGATATGAGTGAAAATGAATTGCACCAATTTCCATACCTCTTTTTCCCATAACAAAAACCTGCAACGGGACTGTCTATTCCACCTGAAAGAAGCAAAAGACCTCTTCCACTTGAACCAATCGGAAGTCCACCAAAACCTTTATATCTTTTTACATAGACATATACATATTCTTTAACATCTACATAAATTGGCATTTGTGGATTGTGAACATCAACCTTTAAAAAGATTTCCAAAAATTTTTTTAAGTACGACTCCACCAAGATCTCTTGAAAGCTCTGGTGATTTTTGGAGTGAATTTCTTATCAACTCTATTTACAAAAAAACTTTAAAAGTTTTTTTCTTCATTTATCCCTAAATCATTTACTAAAAATTCTTGTAGCTTCTCTAATATTTTTCAAGCTTTTTTTCTCTGTTCTTAGAACTTCGCAGATATAGAAAATACCGAAAAACTTTTTTTGATTTGTTCAATCATTTCATCAAAAAGTTCTCTATCAGCTTTTATATAAACTTTTCCTTGTTCTTTTGTAAAATTCTTCAACTTCAAAGTTTTTCAATCGCTTTTTTTATCTTTCTAATTATTCTGTTTTCAAAATCTTTTCTATTATCGCCCTTTAAAGTCAACTCTCCGAAACTTACACTGATTAAATAATCCATTATCTTCCTCTTTTCATAATCGTTCTAATTTCATTTACATATTTTTTTCCAAATTTTCAATAAATATTGCAATTTCATCTTCTGTATTGAATTCAGATAGTGAAATTCTTACAACTCCGTCATTGTATTTATTATCAAGACCGATCCCGTCAAAAGTTCTACTCTTTTTACCCTTGCTACAAGCAGAGCCTGTTGATATATAAATCTTTTTCACTTTCTAAGAAATGTAAGAGTACCTCACTTCTAATATTTTTCAAAAAGCTACTGTTACAATATTTGGAACCCCGTCTTTATTTGTTAAAAAAATTTATGGTCTTCTATCTTTGAAATTCCAGCAATCAGAAGATCTCTTAAATGTTCTAAATGTTTTTTTCTTTTTTTCTAAATTTTTCATACATAAATTCAGTAGCAACCTTTAAACCCATTATACCTGCAACATTTTCAGTTCCAGATCTAAAGTCTTTTTTTCCTGACCACCACCTAAGACAAAAAGGTCTTAAATTTATATTTTTTTATTAACGTAGATTGCTCCTATGCCTTTTTTTGAGCATGAATTTTTATGACCACTCAAAGTTAAAAACATCAATCTTAGATTTTTTTACATCAATATTTACTTTTTCCGAATGCTTGTGCTGAATCAACATGAAAAAAATACATTTCTTATTCTTTTTCCTTGATAGCTTTTTCCAATACTCTCAACATCTTGAATAATGCCAAGCTCATTATGAACATAAGCTATTGAAACTATTTCAGTATTTTTCATCTACAAGTTTTCTTACACTTTCAATATCGATATATCCAAATTCATCTAAACTTAAAGTCCTAATCTCTTTTTTTCTCTTTTAAAAAAACTTAAAAAAACATTGTAAACTGAAGAGTGTTCAATATCAGTCGAAACAATATTTTTTTCCCCTTTGCAGTTGAAATCGCTCCAAAAAAATTGCAGTATTATTTCCCTCAGTTGCACAAGAATTAAAAAAATACCTCTTCTGATTTACAATTAATATATTTTTGCAATAACTTCTCTACAAGAATTTATATCTTTTGTAACAGAATATCCGAAATCGTAAAGTGAAGACGGATTTCCATAATTTTTCTTTTTAAATATTTAACCATTATATCTATAACTTCATCACGAACTTTAGTAGTCGCGGCATTATCTAAATAAATCATAAAAAAACTCCTTAAAAACTCATTTGCCCATTACTATATTTTTAATATAAAATCAAGAAATAAGCAATAAAAAAAGATTATAATGTTAGACAATGTTAATTTATCAAAATAAAATTTTTGATTTCCGTAAATAATTATGATATTATATGAGCATAGAAATATAGTTTAAAATTTGTAATTTAGGAGGTTATTATGAAATCTGGAGCTGGTCTTATTAATTTTTATTTCTTGGGTAGCACTTTTTTTAAAAAGGCTCATTAGGGATTATGGGTTTAATAGTCCTATTTAAGCTATCAAAAAGCATTAGATATTTACATTAGTGGCGTAAAAGATGATAGTTTCTTTTTAATTTAACTAAAAAAAGACTGAGTAGAACTCAGTCTTTTTATTTTTGTTATTCAACTAACGCACCGTCTGCATCAAATGTATATTTTACATTGTCGATTTTTATAGTTTTATCTTGAGCAATTATTCCACCGCTTTCAGCATAATACCATTTTCCATCAACTAATATCCATTCACTATCAGCAATACGTCCACTTGCATTTGCATAGTACCAATTTCCATTTACTAATACCCATTCGTTTTGTGAAATTCTTCCTGTTGCATTTGCATAGTACCATTGACCATTAATAGTTGTCCATTCATTCTTAGACATTGTACCATTTGGTTCAATATAGTACCATTTACCGTCTTCTTCTAACCAACTATCAGTTACCATTTTACCGTCTTTATCAAATTTATACCATTCATAATCAATAAGTTTCCAAGTATTAGTTAACTTATCTTTTTCCATCATCTGATTGGTAAACCCATGATCCATCATCGTTTTTGTACCCATCCATATTTTGGTATTCTATTGATTTTTTTACAACTTCTTTAAGTTTATCATTTGTAACTGTGATTTCAAAAGTTTCTCTATCAACAGTATATCCTTCTGGAACTTCTACTGTAACTTTATATTTTGCACGTGGAATTTCACCATGGAATATTTTTTTGAAATATTTACTTTGAGTTAAGTCTGTCTTTTTCTTTAGTTTCAAGATTTTTCAACAACTACTTTAACTCCGTCTGGAAGTTCTTCTAAACCTTCAAATACTACATTTACAACATCGCTTAAAGTTTCTTTTTGTTTTTAAATATAACTTTCTTTGGCTTATTTTTCTTCAACTTTGAAATGAATAACTTTAGATTCAAAAGTTAAACTATCATCAAATGTAGTTATTTCAGCAGTATATTCACCAACTGGTAATATAGTCATATTAGCTCTGTGGAAACTAACACCTGTAAGTTTACCTTCACCATTCTTTATAGCTGATTCATATAATTTAGTGTAAGTTTTTAAAGTTATCTTTTTCAAGTACATTTCCGTTTTTTTGTCTTTGATTATATAGCTTCCACCAGGTCCCATGTAGTCATTATCATACTCATCAATTTGTAATCTGATATTAACTTCTCCATGTCCAGCTGGAATAACTTCTTCTTTTTGTTTTGTTTCAAAAACAGCTTCTACAGTTTTATCTTTTTCTGCTGTTACATCAACTTGTTGTGATGCTAATGGTTCATATACATCAGGAATTTGGTCAATATATACTGAATAGTTTCCTGGTGCAACATTTAAAAGACCATTATTAAAGCTAAAGTCTATTATTTGATGCCAATCTTTTCCATCATTAACATAAACTTTTTCTTTCCAATTAATTTCAATTGGGAACATATTTAAGTTTTCAGAACCTTCAATATGTCTTCCTTCAAAGTCTTTATAATTTGTTACTCTAAATACAGGTTTAATATTTGCACCTAAATCTTGTGGTTTTTTTCTTCTTTTTTTCAGTATAAGCAGAACCATCTAAGTTAAGAGAAGCAATATTTCCTGCATGGTCAAAAAGTATGAATAGAGATATCTTTTAATTCTACTCCTTCTGGAAGTTCAAAAGTACCATCATCTTTTTGCTTCTATCCATTGAGTTTCACCTTTTTGCATCTTTATATTTTTAAGAATGTATCTTCAACACCACTTAAATTATCAGTAATTTCTGGTTTATAGATTTTTTTCCTTCTACCTTTGGAGTAGCAATTTTTTTGGTGAAGTAACGTCAACTTTTACTTCAAATTCAACTTTTTGTTGATTATCTACGGCAGCCCCATTTGTTTCTGAGTTACCTTTAACTACATATTTGTATTTTCCTTCTGGAAGTTCTTTGTTATCAGTTGTTTTACCATTCCAGTTAGTTTGATCTATAACATTTGATCTTGCAGAATCTTCACTGTAATTGTTACTGTTCTTATAACCATAGCCTGAGCCATTTTCATAAACAACATTTCCATTTTCATCTAAAACTTCTACTGAAATATATTGAGTATTTCTATAGAATACACCTTTAAATTTAACAAAATCTTTGTTATTATCTGCATTTGGTGAAATTGCTAAATTATCTTTTGAGAATGTAACATCTTTAGCATTTATTCCTAGAGGAATTTCTCCTTGACTTCCAATGAAATTGTACTTTTGTCCCTTTTCACTAGTCCAACTCTTATCTCTTGCATAAGGGTTGTTTTCAACTGTTACAAGAGAAGTAAAGTTTGAAGTAAATCCACCATTTTGAACCATGTAGATAGGAAGTTCGTTATTTAGGTCGAATTCATAAACAGGTTTTTCCCAAAGAGGTACATTAGCCCATTTTCCTTTAAATCCACTAAATGCTATACTAACTGCTTTTGCTCCGTCTTTTGCATCATCAAAGAATACAAAACCTTCTAAGAAGTAACCATTAGGCATATTCTTGCTTAATTCAGCTTCATATTTACTTGCATCAACAGTTATCTTAACATTTACTGAACCTTTAGCAGGAACAGTAACTGTTTGTCCTTTTAATTGTTTCTAAAGTTTTTTTGTCTTTAAAGCAAATTTTTCCGTCAGCAGTTTCATCAGTACCTAAAACTGTCTTATAGTTTAAAGTTCTATCTTCGTTTCCGATATTTACAACTTTTAAATTAATTTCGAATTTGCTTTCAATATCATTTAACCAAACTTTTGGATTATTTTCACTATCAACTACATAAAGATCACTTGATGTAGCTTTTTTTCAACATTAACGGCACCTGCACCTTGTTTTTCTAGGAGAGAAGTAATTTTCTGTTCCCTTTTCGATAACTGGATCAGCAGTACTCATCATGATTGCCTTTATAACGTCATATTCATTTTCTCCTGTAATTTCAGGATGTCTTTTATTTAAGCTTTCTCTTACAAGAGTAACAGCACCTGCAATATGAGGAGTAGCCATTGAAGTACCACTCATTGTCGTATATTTATTATTGTTTATTGATGAATAAATAAGTCCACCTGGAGCTGTTATATCAGGTTTGAAAGTTCCGTCAGATGTTATACCATAAGATGAGAAATCTGTTAATTGACCACCCTTAGCATAAGGTAAAACACTTAATTGTCTTGTAAATTTAACTTTTTTATCAAGATTTGCAAGGATATGTTTACCAGCAGAATTTCCTACGAAAACAGATGGAATTTTAAGATCTTTTGTTTGTTCTCCAAAACTCATATTTATAAGTTCTTCCCCACCACTTTCGTGATTGTATATTATAACCCCAATAGCGCCTTTACTATGAGCTAAAATAATCTTATCTGCAAAAGTCTTCGCTCCTCTTTTTACTATAACAACTTTACCTTTTACATCTTTTCCAGCATAATCACTTTCTTCATTTCCAAGACCAGCATCTATAACTTCATATGTTGCAAAATCTTGTCCTTCTTTTATAAAGCTCTTTTTTCAGTATCAGGTTTTCCTTCATCATCATAACCTGTGAAGTATTCACCTGATTTTTAAAGCACCTTCAACTCCTTCAACACTGATTGTTCTTACTCTTTCAACATCAGTATACATTGCAGCAACAGTTAAAGCATCTTTTGCAACACCTGGACTTCCAACAGTACCAAAGTCTGGGTTAGTTACAGGTGGGTTTTCAGAAAACGCACCAAAATGTCCATCATTACCAGCAGCAATAGCTACGATAACACCCATTTTTCTTGCAAAAGCAATAGCTTTTTCCATAGCTTTTCCAACAGATGCAATTGATCCATTAGGAGAACCTAAACTTAGGTTTACACTATCTGCACCAAGTTTTACAGAGTCTTCAACAGCTTTTGCATACATATGAGTATAAGTTGTTAGACCTTGGAAAACACCCATAAATATAAGTTGTGCTTCTGGAGCTGTTCCTATAATTTTTTTCTTTTCTTAACTGTTCCGTCATTTTGTGTAAATTCAGCTTCTGTTTTTAGGATTACCTACAGAAATACCTGAAACGTGCATTCCGTGAGATTCTTCTCTAATTTCTTCCTTTACATTTTTCCCCATTTGTGCTGTAATTATGAGCATAAACAACTTTGTCAGTTCTCCAGCTACCATAGTTAATTCCAGCTTCTTTCATCTTAGCAGCCATTGCTTCTTTATTTGGGAACTTACCTTTTGAGACATCAGAAACTCTTAAAATATCATGATTAATATCAACACCAGTATCTAATACAGCTACTACTCTACCTTCTCCGTTGTATTTCTTTCTAAGTTCGTCAGTAACTTTCATTAGATTGTTTGAATCTAAGCTTCTTTTTCTTTCTCTTTGAAATAAATTCTTGTTCAGATTGTTTAACTTGTGGCTTTTAAGAATTCATTTGAAACTTCAACTGACTCAACTGATACCATTTTTTTGAAATTTTTTTCAATATTTTTTTAGCCTTAGTTTTTTTAAAGCAATTCCTGCAAATAGAAAATCATATTCATAGAATACTTCATAACTAATATCAGCCTTAGTTAATTCATCTTTAAAGGTATTAATTAAAGCTTTTGATTTTTGCTTCTCTAGCTTTTTCTGCCTTCTGGAGTTTTTTTAAACTAGAAAAAAATCTACTTCTGAATCTTCTTTTAAAACTACAATATATGTTTTTTTCCTCATTTTCATTAACTTTTGAGTTGTTTGTAGTTTTTTTGAAATTTTTTTGTTGTTGTATTAACTTTTTCATTAGCAAAAAAATAGCACTTGTACTACTTAGTAATAATGAAAATGTTAATAACAGAGTCAAAAAAACCTTTTTCTTCATAGAAAAAAATCCCCCTTGAATGTAAATTTGAGTATAGAATATACTACTTTATCAGTATAACATATTTGTTTAGTTTTGTATATACCATTTAAAGTGGTATTTTTTTACTAAAACATTGAAATATAGACTACTTAAAAAAATTTTTTTGATTTACCTATTGACTTTTAATAGAAATTTAATTTATAATAGTAGTAATCTAATTTCTATTATTTAAAAATTTAATTTCTAAATTTAATTAGTTTAAAAAAATATAAATAGAAATTTAATTTCTATAAGGAGGATGTAAAATGAGTTTTGGAAAAAAAGATTAAAAACATTAAGAGAAAAAGAAAAAAATTTAACTCAAAAAGAACTTGCAAATCTTTTTAGGAACCACTTCTAAAACTGTTAGTAATTATGAAGCAAAGGACCTAAGACCTAGAAAAAAATGGAAATGTATGAGAAACTTGCAAATATTTTTTTGAAGTGAATGTAAATTATTTACTTACTGACGAAGAATACTTCATTATAAATTCTGCAGAAAGTTTTTGGAAATAAAGGGTGCAAGAGATGCTCAAAGTTTAGTTGAATCTATGACTGGTCTTTTTCGCAGGTGGAGAGCTTCCCGAAGAAGATAAAGATGTACTTTTTTTGAAGCTATTTCAGAAGCATATTGGCAATCCAAATTAAAGAATAAAAAAATATGGAAAAAAATAAAAAAAGTAGGTAAAAAAATGAGTAATAAATGGATTTACGACAAGGTTAATAGTCTTGTTAAGAAATATCAAACTAGAGATCCCGAAGAACTTATTAAACTACTCAATATTAATTTAATATATATGAATCCAACAAAGACCCTACTTGGTATGTATAGAGTTATTTTAAAAAATAGATTTATTTTCATACCAAATAATGTAGGAAGTCTTAAAAAGACTGTATTGGCTCACGAGCTGGGACATGATCAACTTCATAGACAAGAATGTATTAAAGGTGCAAGTTTTTCATGAGAGTAGAATTTTTCAATCCTACAAATATTTATGAAATGGAGGCTAATATCTTTGCTGCTCATCTTTTAATTTCTGATGATGACATTATTTCAATGATTAAATATGCTCAAAGTGATAGAGAGCTTGCTTATGAAATTGGAGTTGACTTAAATCTTTTAAATTTAAAAAAATTTCTGAAATGGCAAAGATGAATTTACTTGATATTAATCAACAAAATAATTTTGTGCCTGATTCTACTTTTTTTAAAAAGACTATAAGCCACTTGATGACGATTGGAATGATATTTAATTTTATAAGGAGGAGTTATGGGTTTAATAGATTATTCTAAAGAGCCCTGCTCAGACATTGCATTTATTGATATGAAGTCATTTTATGCGAGTGTAGAATGTGTTAAAAGAGGACTACATCCTCTTAATACCTCACTTTGTGTTATGAGTAGAGCTGATAATTCAAAAAGGTCTAATACTTGCAAGTTCTCCTACTTTTTAAAGAGGTTTTTTTGGTAAAAAAAATGTTGGAAGAAGTAGAGATCTTCCATTTGATATAACTACAAGAAAAATTTAATTATGCAAATGCTTATAGACAAAATATTAAAATAACAAAGGAATATGTAAACTATATCGAAAAAAATGGGCTGCTAAAACTTTTTATTGTTCCGCCTAGAATGGCTCTTTATATTGCAGAAAATTTAAAAAAATACAAAAAAATTCTACAAAACTATGCAGGTAAGGACGAGATATATCCCTATTCTATCGATGAGGGATTTATAGATTTAACTACCTCATTAGATTATTTTGTTACGGATAAAAAAATATGAGTAGAAGAGAAAAAAACTAGATATTATATCTTCAAAAAAATTCAAAATGAAATTTGGAAAGAAACGGGAATTTTTTTCAACAGTTGGAATGAGTAATTCAAATCCCCTACTTGCAAAAATTAGCTTTGGATAATGAAGCTAAGAAAAAAATAAAAAAATATGAGAGCTAATTGGTCTTATGAAGATGTTGAAACAAAGTTATGGAAAATAAAAAAATTTAACGGACTTTTTGGGGAATTGGAGAGCGAACAGCAAAAAGACTTGAAAAAAACTTCATATTAACTCGATAGAAGAATTGGCAAATGCAAACCCTGATAGATTAAAAAAAGAGTTTGGAATTATCGGTGTTCAGCTTTGGTTTCATGCAAATGGTGTTGATGAAAGTAAAGTTACAAAACCATATATTCCGCAGTCAAAAGGAATTGGAAATTCACAAGTTCTTCCTAGAAATTACAATAGTCAATCAGAGATTGAAATTGTACTTCGAGAAATGTCTGAACAGGTTGCAACAAGACTTAGAAGAATAAATAAAAAAAAGCGACTGTAATTTCTATCCATATCGGTTTTTAGTTATGATGAAGATTTAAAGTCGATTAATTCAAGTAAAAAAATTGCTCCAACAAAGAGTACAAAAGAGCTTACAAATCATATTTTATCTCTATTTAGAGAAAAATATAGAGGTGGCTCTGTAAGGAATATCGGTGTTAGATTTGATAAATTAACAGATAGAGATTATAAGATTTTTAACTCTATTTGACGATATAAAAAAATAGTAGAAAGAAATACAAAATTAGAAAAAAAGCCATAGATGATATTAGAGATAAATTTGGCTATCTATCAATTCAAAAAGCGACAGCCTTAATGGAAGGCTCACGAGTTAAAGAAAGAAGTACCTTAATTGGTGGACATTGTGGAGGACTTGACGGAATTATATGATTAATCGTAGTTACTTGCCTTATAAATCAGCAAGAGAATATTTAGATAGAGGAATGGCTAAGTGGATGGGATTTTTTTCATTTCAGAACATTCAACTGCCCTCTCCAAAGAAGGAGATACCATTGACTTTACAAAAAGCTATGGACGAAGAAGAAAAAAACTATTTTTTTCTTATCATGGGCATTTTTTTAATAACAAAAAAAATTTTTACTATATACAAATTTACAAAAAGAGCCATATCTTGGAAAAAAATCTACGATATGACTAAGGAAAAAAACTATATCTTAATATGAAAAAAATAGAACACCTAACTTTTTTTATATTCACAAATTTTTAAAACTTACAGTTGCAGAGGTGATTGAAGATGAATAATATTGAAAAAAAATAATGTTCAATTTGACTACTTTAGTAGTAATTACCAAAAAAATTTGAAGAAGACTTTTACAGATTTTCAGATATTAACATACCTCTAACATTTCTAACTGACGATATCCTAAGACTTATGGTAAAAAAACTAAAAAAATTACTTTAGACTAAATGCCATAAATTCAAGAGATAAAAAGATCATTACTTTATCTTTAAAGAACATACACATCTTGATAACACAGAAGTTTTTAAGATATGAGTATATCGGACATAAATCTTCAATATAATTAAAAAAAAGTAATAATCTTTGAAGTGGAAAAAAATTTAGTATTAGTGATATAATATAGAACAATATAAAAAGATATAACTTTCATTTATAGAGGTGATAAAATGACTGAAATTTCTAGAATAAAATGTGGAACTGGTAATTGCTATATTGTATCAAATGGAAATAATGCAATCTTGGTCGATACAGGAAGCAAAGAAAATTTAAATAAAGTAATATCAGAATGTAATAAATATGATATGAAACTTATTGTCCTTACTCATGTTCATTTTGACCATGCAGAAAATGCTGCAGTATTATCTGAAAAAAATACAATATTCCTGTAGCTATAAATCAATTAGATGAAGAACTTTTTGATAGTTATGATAAACAGCCACTCAATTCTTATGGAATAATTGGAAAAGTTATTCTTTCTCTATCTATCAAAAAACTTGAAAATAGGAAAGTTGAAAAACCAAAAAAAATCTAATATTTGTAAAAAGATGAAGATAAACTTTCAGAATATGGAATAGATGCAAAAAAATAATTGAACTTGCAGGACATACTAAAGGTTCAATAGGAATTGATACAGGTGATGGACTTATAGTTGGTGATGCTCTTGATAACTGGATTTCTCCTGCAACAGGACATCTATATAATGATTTTACCGAAATAAAAAAAGAACAGCTGAAAAAAATTAAATCTCTTGGCAATAGAACTCTGTATTATGGACATGGAGAGCCAACAAATAACAGATTTAAATAATTTTTAATTAAAACAAAAAAATCAACGGAAACCCGTTGATTTTTATTTTTTTACTATTTTTAATCTTATATATTTTTGTAGCTCTGCCTATGCCCTCTTTTTATTTCTCTATCATCTACTAATTTCCTTAATGAACCCTCGATAGAACTTAGACTTAGAATTGGACAAAGCTCTCTAATATCTTGCTTTGTAAATCTTCCGATTTTTCTGTGAAATAGCCTTTCTTACAAGCTCTATAGCAGGAATATTTTCTTCTACAATAGAGAATCTATCTTCAAATTCCTTATATCCTGCAAGAATTATACCTAATAAATATTTCATAAATGGAAAAAAATATCCTCATCTTCTTCATGCCAATTGAATCCTGATTTTTTTGAAGTGCTTCATAATAAGCCGATTTATCCTTTGCAATCAAAGCTTCTAAAGATATATATTTACCTACATAAAAACCGCTTCTATAAAGTAAAAAGTGTTGTAAGTAATCTACTCAATCTGCCATTTCCATCATTAAATGGATGAATACATAAAAAAAATCGTGAATAAAAAAATTGGAATAGCAATAAGCGGATCTATATTGAAATTTCCAATAACTTTATTGTATTCACTACAGATATTTTCTAAAGCTTCAGGTGTTTCAAAAAGGTGAAAGAGGTGTAAATAAAGTTTCTGACTCTCCATTTGAATAATTTTTTTAGTAATATAATTTTTGAATATTCTTAGTCTTTCCAGCAAGTGGATTATCCATATATTTAAACATCATTTTTATGCATTTGTAAAATATAATTCTTTGAAATAGAAATTACATCAAAATTTTCGTGAATAATATTAATAACATCTCTATACCCAGCAATCTCCTGTTCATTTCTATTTCTTGGAGTTGTCTTTTTCTTCAACTAACTTTTTTTAAGTCTTGAACTTGTCGTAACAATTCCTTCAATCTCATTTGAAGCCTCTGTACTTTGAATCTTTGCGATTTCAATAAGTTTATTTAATTCTTCAGGTTTTTTTGCTTTAAATGTAATTCCTGTTTTCCTTGATACTTATAAATAGAAGCGACTAAAGATAAAAATTTCAGAGTCCCATTTTTTTTATCTTTTTATTTTTGGAATAATTAAAATTTCTCATTGAATTTCTCCTTAAAATAATTTTATCCCTTAAAAATATAGCACATTTTAAGGGATAAATCAATATTTAAGGGCAAAATTGTTTCTATAAAAATTAATATACAATTTTTTTGAAGCTTATTTACTTTTTAACGTCTAGTTATTAAACGAAGATACTTTCCTTATACGTCATCTCGAGCGTAGTCGAGAGATCTCATACTTTTGCTTTTAGCAAAAGTAAATGTATCGAAGATACATAACAATAACTTACTCACTAACAAAAAAATCAACGGATGTCCGTTGATTTTATTTCCTTATAAATCTAACAAATATACAGTTTCTGGAGTTATTGCACCCTTTTTCAGTATAAATCTTCCAATCACTTACATAATTTATAGAATATGTTCCCTCATCACCTTCATGTAAATCTGGAATATGATATGGTTCTTGAGTCAATACTGCCTTAAAACTATCTCCTTCCATAGAAATAGCCTCAAACCAAATATGTTCAAGATTTGTACTATCCAAATTACCTTCTTCATCTATTGTTTCAAGTCCTAATTTTTATAATAATAGTAATATCTTCATTACTTTCTTGTTTTTTTCTTAAGCATTCTTTCAACATAAGAAAATCTTTCTCTAGCTAAATCACTCATTCTAGCAGTTTCTTCCTTACTTAAGAAAAAAACATTGGATTATTAACAAACTTTTTCTGTAAATTTTTGAAGGTAAACTTACAATGTTATTATTATAATCTTCTTCATTTTCATATAGGAAAATTATATTTGTTTTAGAATTATGAGATTCTTTTCTATCTTCAAGTCCTCCAATAGTAACATTAGGATAATATTTCAAAGCATCAATCCATTTTTTTAGATGTAGCAACTATTGGAGATCTATCATAAAAAAATTCCCAATTGTATCTCTTCTTCATCTTCATTAAAATAATTTCCATCTATCATTCTAGAAGCATAATTAGAAAGTAAGCTATAATGTGCTTCGTAATCTTTCTTATTTGAATCTAAAAATCTCTATTTCGTGAAGATTACATCTACATAAACCATGAGTATGTAACCAAACTTCATTCTCATCATAAACTGCTTGAACAGTATATATGCTTGATGGAGCAGGAAGTACATTTGATTTTACTGCTAATTCAACCCATTTTTTTATTTAACATTCTTTCAGCACTTTCATCACAAAGAGCAACCATTTCAGGAACCATAGCATATACAAGTTTAAGTTGTAAATGGTAACATATTTTAGCATCTCCTTCAAATTTCATATAAACAATTAAGGCATTCTTTACATTTAAAAATCTGTTCTTTTTTTCTTCTTCTGTAAAAATATTGTAATTGCCATTGATACATTTCTTCTGCATAAAAAAATCTCCAAGATAGAATCTTACATCAAAATCAGTTCCTTTATATGATAGAACAATTTGTCCAGGATAATCTTCACTTGGAAGACTTTTTTTCTTTAATTTCAATACCATCTATTGCTTTAATATTTTTTTAAAAAAATATCTTCTGTTATTGTGTAATTATTAGGTACTAAAGCTAACATATGTGAAAAATTCTTCCCAATAGGCAAGCGGTGCTTCTTTAAGGCTATTTTCTTCTTTCTTTTCTTTTGACCCATTAAATAATCCGTTAACAACCTTTTTAAAAAAACTCATTATTTTTTTCTCCTTTTTAAAACATAAACATTCACTGTCAGTATAGCACAATAATTGAGTATATTCAATATTTTTTTACATTTAAAATATACTATAATATAACTTATAATTTTTTTAAAATAAAACCAAAGTCAATTTTTTTCATATACTAGATACTCCTATGCTACAATAGTCAAGAATAAAAAATCTCTACATCTGAGGATAAGTTCTTAAACCTTTTATCAGTTACTATGATTTTTGCTAGAATACAGTAGCTGAAAAGGTCTACGTAAGGGTTATAAAAATAATCAAATTCCACTTCTCATACCACCTCTTTTTTTAATTTTTTTGCATAAGAAAAAAAGCGACTAAGATTCTATTTCTTAATCGCCTTATATCTTCAATATTCAGTTTTTATTTAGCTCGAGAAACTGGAATTTACCACTCTTTAAAAAAACTGATACATTAGTTGCTTTTTTTATTTTGCTCTCTAATCGAAAGAACCATTGCCATTACTATAATAATTATTTTTACAAGCATAAGTTATATTTTGATTACCACCTACTGCTAATTGTGAGAAAACATTTATTAACGAATGTGTCATCACACATATCCACAAACTATTTGTCTTTATAAATAATGCGGATAAAATAAAGCAATTAGTTAACAATCCAATCAAAAAAATCCAAACACTTGTAATTGTGGCAATGTTCCTTCAATGTAGAAATAAGAAAAAAATGCCATATTCCCCATAGAACAAAAAGTAGTTAAAGTTGAACTAATATAACTATGGCGTTCCATCATAATTGGTTGAAAAAAATATCTCCACCCTACTTCTTCAATCCCACCAAAAAGGATTGCTTTTAAGAAATAAGATAATAGGAATATACCACGTATTAAACGCTAATTTTCCATCAAATGCAACATAGCAAAAATCCAAAAGCAAGAACACAATAACGAGTAAATAACTGCTGATATTTTGCTTTATAGCGAAAAAATCCTTTAATATTTCCTTCGTACTGTACTTTTTTTGTATCTAAGTGCAATAATAGTTCCCCATAGAGCAGATGAAACTCCACCTATTCCAATAGCAACCATTCCCATTGGCATCGTATAATCTACAACAATACCCAAGTTACGCAATATAAAAACTATAATACATATCATCCATATTTGCCCTAAGGTTCCTAATAAATAAATAAAAAAATTGCCTTTTTTTCGACTCATAAATTTTTCTCCTAAATTCTAATTTGTCTACACTGCTTTTAATCTTCTCATTTATCAATTCAATAAATGCTATCACAGTTGCTCCTATCATCGGAAGCCCATAAGGACTAAATAGAAAACCGATGACCAAGCCCGATTACATATTACATCTTATCCTCGAATAAAAAGAATCTAACTCCTCAAATAAACAGAACACCATAATGATATACAGTAATACTGTTCCTATACCAAATAGGAATATCATGAAAGCCGTCAAAATTGATAACTACTTCAATTATTATAGCATAAATATCCTTAAAAAAATCTTTCGTTAAATCTTTTTACTTCTATCAAAAACATTCCCTCAACTAAAAAAATCAACGGGTATCCGTTGATTTTTTTGTATTATACATTCATTTCCTCTCTAAACTTTGCAAGTGCCTTTTTTTCTAGACGGCTTACTGTCATCTGTGAAATGTTTAGCTCTTTTTGCAAGGGCAACTTGTGTTTTTTTGTTCAAAAATATCTTCCAAGTATTATTTGCTTTTTCAACTTCGGATAATTTGTCTAAAGTTTTTTTCTGATAAAGTCTTGATTATCAATAAAAATCATATTCTTTATCATCTTCTCCAACGACATCAATTAAGTTTGTATCCTTATCTTCGCTATCTGAATTTTCAAAACTTTGGTCTAAGGATTGAGGTGTATAAACCTTACTAGCTTCCATAATTTCCAACACTTCTTCTTCAGAAAGTTCTACATAGTCTGCAATATCTTTAATTGTTGGAGTTCTTCCAAGCTCTTGTGTTAAATGATATTTTTGCATTATTAACTTTTTTTAGAGTTCTCCTGTATTCTTCTTGGAACACGAATTACCCAACCTTTATCTCTGAAATATCTCTTTATCTCTCCGACAATAGTCGGCATTGCGAAAACTTGAAAATTCAAATCCTTTTTGAAATATCATATCTATCTATGGCATAGATTAAGCCAAGACTTGCAACTTGGAATAAATCATCATAATCAATTCCACGATTTACATATTTTTTTAGCTAAAAATTTCAGCCATATATAGATTTTTTTCAATTAATTTATCTCTAAGTTCTGGTGTGGGATTTTTCAAAATACTCTTTAAAAAAAGAGCTTTTTATTTGTTCTGAGTCCGGTTTGTTATATCCCTTTTTCATAGCCCTATCCTTTATTTTTTTAACTAAAAAGTACACTTTTTTTCCTTAAATTCTATTTTTATCAACTAAATTTTTCTAAAATTAATAAAAGCAAATTTATTTTTCTTCTTTTTGTTGAATTTCTGAAATAGATATATCTGGTAATACTTCAATTTCAATTTTTATCTTCAATAACAGCAATGCTGATTTCAAAAAAACTACTTTCATCAACAAATAAGTTCATAACTTCAGAAATTGAAACTTTTAAATCTTCGATACATTCAATATCCATGGCTATTGTATTAGCTATGGATGAGATTGAAAAGTCTAACTGTTGAAATATATTTTTTTCTGAAGGAATTTTTTTACAAATATCTTATCCATAATTACTCCTCAATATCAAATACTTTGTCTAAATCAGTTATTAGAAAAAAATCTTCTTAATATGTGGTTTTAATCCTTTAATAACAAGTTTTTTTCTCCATTTTTCCTTTAAGTTCTTGTAAATACTTACAAAAGATCCAAGTCCTGTTGAATCAATATATGATAGGTTATCACAATTTACTACTATATTTTTTTAATTCCTTTAACGGAATTTACTTTATCTTTAAAAAGCCTGATTAGAATTTATATCTAAATCACCTTGTAAATCGACAAATAGTTTTTTTCTCCTTCTTGTCTTAAATCAACTTTTTAATTCCATAATATCTCCTTATTCAACATCATTTACATATTTTGCAACTGCAACGATCTTGTCATCTTCTTTATTTACATCTTTAATTATAACTCCTTGAGTATCTCTACCTTTAACAGGAATATCCTTAACAAGAAGTCTTATAATTCCACCACTTTGTGAAAGAACTATAACTTCGTCACTTGGATTTACAATTTTTGATGAAACAACAAAACCTGTTTTATCAGTTACTTTATAAGTTTTAACACCTTTTCCGCCTCTATTTTGTACTTTGTAACTTGAAGTAAGAGTTCTCTTACCATAACCAAATTCAGAAATTACAAGTAGATGCTTTCCTTCTGAATCAAGATTCATAGAAACAACTTCATCATCTTTATCAAGTTTAATTCCTCTTACACCTTGTCCAGTTCTTCCGATTTCTCTTAAATCAGAAAGTGCAAATTTGATTGCAAGTCCTTTTCTTGTAACAATTATAGCTGAATCTTCAACTGTTGAAACTCTAACTTGAATTAATTCGTCATCATCAACTAAGTTAATAGCCTTCATACCAACTTTTTCTAATAGATTTGAAAAGTTCAACAGATGTTCTCTTGATTGTACCTTTTCTTTTGTAGTCATAATTAAGTATTCATCAGCTTCTGTTTCTTTTAACTGGAATTACTGCATTTACTTTTTTTCCCCATGCATTAATTCTAAAAGATTTATAATATTTTTGTCCTTTAGCTTGTCTCTTTCCTTCTGGGATTTCGTAAGCTTTTTAATTTATATACTCTTCCCTTATTAGTGAAGAATAAAATTACACTATGAGTTGAAGTGATGAAAAGACTGTCAACATAGTCATCTTCTTTTTGTAGTAAGAGCTACAACACCTTTTTCCACCTCTATTTTTGTACTTTGTAAGTATCAGAAGGAATTCTCTTAATGTAACCTTGTTTTTGTAAGAGTTATTACAACATCTTCTTCTTTGATTAACTCTTCAATTTCGATTTCATCAAAAATTAGGTTTGATTTCAGTTCTTCTGTCATCTCCAAATTTTTTTCTTTAATTTCAGAAAGTTCTTCTTTAATAATATTTAAGATTAATCTTTCATTTCCTAAAAATTTCTTTAAGTCTAGCAATTTCTTTAATCAAAGAGTTATATTCTTCTTGTAATTTTTTTCTCTTTCAAGACCTTGAAGTCTTCTTAAACGCATTTCTAGGATACTTTCAGCTTGAATTTTTAGTAAAGCCAAAAACGTTCCATAAGTTTTTTTCTTGAGCATCAGAATAAGAAGCTCTAATTATCTTGATGATTTCGTCAATATGATCAATTGCTTTTTAAAAAGACCTTCAACGATATGAGCTCTATCCTCAGCTTTTTTTAAGCTCAAATTTACAACGTCTTGTAATTACATCTCTTTGATGTTCAACATAATGTCCGATTAATTCCTTTAAAGTTAAAACTTTTTGGCTCACCATTTACAAGTGCAAGGTTAATTACACCGAAAGTAGTTTGCATTTGTGTATGTTTATAAAGATTATTTAAGATAATATTAGGGTTTGCATCTCTTTTTAATTCGATTACAATTCTAATTCCCTTCATATTACTTTCATCTCTAAGGTCAGAAATACCTTCAATTCTCTTATCTTTGATAAGTTCAACAATCTTCATAATCAAATTAGTTTTTATTAACTTGATATGGAATTTCTGTAACTATAATTCTAGTTTTGTTATTGTATTCTTCAATATTTGCAACTGCTCTTACAGTAATTTTTTTCCACGTCCTGTATGATAAGCTTGTTTAATTCCTTCAAGTCCCATAATATTTGCACCAGTTGGAAAAATCAGGTCCTTTAACAAATTTCATAAGTTCATCAACTGAAATATCGAAATTGTCGATATATTCGCAAGTTGCATCAATTACTTCATTTAAATTATGTGGTGGCATATTTGTAGCCATACCAACAGCGATACCAGCAGCACCATTTACCAAAAGATTTGGAAATTTACTTGGAAGTACAACTGGTTCTTTTTCGTTTTCGTCGTAGTTTGGAACGAAATCTACTGTATCTTTATTTATATCTCTTAACATTTCAAGAGCAAGTTTTTGCATTCTAACTTCTGTATAACGAGGAGCAGCAGCGCTGTCTCCGTCAATTGTACCAAAGTTTCCTTGACCGTCAACAAGAGGGTAACGTAAGTTGAAATCTTGAGCAAGTCTTACAGTTGCATCATATATTGCATAATCACCATGAGGGTGATACTTACCCATTACTTCCCCAACAAGTCTTGAAGATTTTTTATAAGGTTTATCTGGTAAAAGTCCTAGACCTTGCATTGCATAAATAATTCTTCTATGAACAGGCTTTTAAACCATCTTTAACATCTGGTAAAGCTCTTGCAACAATAACACTCATGGCATATTCAAGGTATGACTTTTTTTCATTTCCTTTTCGATATCTACATCGACAACATTTATTTTATTTTCTATATCAGCCATTTATTCCTCCTATGCGTCAATATTTTCAACATATTTCGCATTTTGTTCTATAAATTCACGTCTCGGTTCAACCTTATCTCCCATAAGAGTTGAGAAAGTTTCATCTATTGACACAAGTTCTTCATCATCAATATTTACTTGTAGGAAAAGTCTGTTTTCAGGATTCATTGTTGTTTCCCAAAGTTGTGCAGGATTCATTTCCCCAAGACCTTTATATCTTTGAATTCTATGTGAATCACGACCAAGTTCATCTAAACTAGCTTGTAATTCTTCATCAGTCCAACAATATTTTACAACCTTAACACCTTTAATAATTCCATAAAGTGGTGGTTGTGCAATATATACATGACCTTGTTCGATTAATTCTTTCATATAACGATAGAAAAAAATGTTAAAATCAAAGTTCTAATATGTGCACCGTCAACATCAGCATCGGTCATAATAACTATTTTTTTCCATATCTTAAATTATCTAAATTGAAATCTTTTTCCAATTCCTGTTCCAAAAGCAGTAATCATTGATTTAATTTCTTCATAACCTAAAAATCTTATCAATTCTTGCCTTTTTCAACGTTCATAATTTTACCTTTTAGTGGTAAAACTGCTTGGAATTTACTATCTCTACCTTGTTTTGCAGAACCACCGGCAGAGTCCCCTTCGACAAGGTAAATTTCATTTACAGCAATATCACTTTCTTGGCAATCTGATAATTTTCCAGGTAAAGTTGTATTATCAAGAATAGATTTTTTTACGAGTTAAATCTCTTGCTTTTTCTTGCAGCTTCTCTAGCTCTTGCACTACTTTGAGCCTTTTCAATTATAATTTTACCAACTTTTGGATTTTCTTCCAAGAAAGTCATCAAATTATCATATAAGAAAGTTTCAACAATACCACGGCTTTCACTATTTCCAAGTTTTGCCTTAGTTTGTCCTTCAAATTGAGGGTTAGGAAGTTTAATTGAAACAATTCCAGTAAGACCTTCTCTTGTATCATCCCCTTGAAGATTAGCTTCCTTATCTTTAATTAAATTATATTTTCTTCCATAGTCATTTAAAGTACGAGTAAGAGCAGTTCTAAAACCTACTAAATGACTTCCTCCTTCTGGAGTATGGATATTATTTGCAAAAGTTAATACATTTTCAGAATATCCGTCTGTATATTGCATAGAAATTTCAACTTGTGAATCTCCTTTTTGTCCTTGAAAATAAATAACTTCACTATGAAGACAATTTTTTTATTTCTATTCATATACTCAACGAAAGATTTTTATTCCACCTTCATAGTGGAAAGTTTCTGTATAGTCTTCTCTTTCATCTGTAAAAATAATCTTAACACCCTTGTTTAAGAATGCCATTTCTCTAAATCTGTTTCTTAAAATTTCTTTTTCAAAGATAGTTGTATCAAAAATTTCATGATCAGGTTTAAAAGTAATTATTGTTCCATTTTTCTTTTTGAAGTTCCAACAACTTCAAGTTTTTGAAGTAGCAATACCTCTTGAGAATTTTTGTTCATAAAGTTTTCCGTCTCTCTTTACATTTGCAACAAGCCACTCTGAAAGTGCATTTACAACAGAAACACCAACTCCATGAAGTCCCCCTGAAACTTGATAAGCATTGTTATTAAATTTACCACCAGCATGTAGGATAGTTAAAACTGTTTCAAGAGTTGATTTTCCAGTTTGTGGATGTATCTCAACTGGGATACCACTACCATTATCTTCAACACTTACAGAATTATCTTTATAAATTTTAACTGTAATTGTATCACAAACACCAGCCAAAGCCTCATCTATACTGTTATCAACAACTTCATATACTAAATGGTGAAGTCCCTTTACTCCTGTTGAACCTATATACATACCAGGTCTAAGTCTAACTGGTTCAAGACCTGTTAAAACCTTAATGTCTTTAGCACCATAATCTCTAATTTTTTTCTTTACTCATATCTTTCCTTTCTCACTTTTTTTCCATTTCTATGACATTTATATTCTTAAAATCATTTATAAAAAGACTTATCTGTAGTCGTTATAAAGACTTGATTATCCGTTAAATATTCTAAAAATTTCATATCTTCTATTTTTCATCTAATTCACTAAAAAGGTCATCAAGTAGAATTATAGGTTTAACACCCTTATATTCTTCAAAAAAATATTTTTTTGACACATTTTAATAGTAATTATAATATTTCTCTTTTGACCTTGTGAAGAAAAAAACTTTTCGCATCATTTCCATTTAAAACAAATTTAAAATTCTCTTTGTGAATTCCAAAACTTGTTGTCTTGCTTTCACAATCCAATCTATATGTCTTTGTAAAAATTCTCTAAAATTTCCTTTAAACACTCAGTTTCACTTTTTACTATGATCACTTAGAATTGATTCATATTCAATACTAAGTGTTTCACCTGATAATTTTTTTGATGAATTGAATTTATTTCCATATTTATAAGGTCAATAAGTTTTTTTCTCCATACTGATTTCATAGCATAAAAGTGCAAGTTTTTTTGTAAGTGCATTCATCTCTTGCTTGTAATAGCTAGATAAATTCATTCCTTTTTAAAAGCATATTTCTTCTAAAAAAATAACATTTCTGTATAAATTCAATTTTTTTGTTTATATCCCTTTGTCATCTTCATAATGAAGCTGTCAAAAAAATTTCTTCTAAAATTTGGACTTTCAGTTATGATTTTAAGCTCATCAGGAAAAAAATCCAATAACATTTGAAAAAAATCATAAAGTTCATTTACACTTTTTAATTTTTGATATCGTCAATTTTTAAAAAAACTTTTTTTCTTATCTTCCGTATAAAAAAAGGAAATTTTATTTTTCAAATCCTTTTTCATTTACAAAAAGTATCAACTTTTGCAAAACTCTCATCAAAAATTTATAAAATCTTCTTGTTTTTACCTGTCTAAAACTTGACGCAACAAGAGAAATATAAATTGCTTCGAGAACATTTGTCTTTCCAATACCATTTTTTTCCCGACAAAAAAACATTTATATTCTCCTTAAAATCAAAAGAAATATCTTTTAAATTTCTAAAGTTGGTCAAATGTATTTTTTTCAACTATCAACTCTACCTCTTTTTTTAATAATTAAATTTACTTCTTCGTCATCGGCTAATACTTTAACAGTCATTCCATCATAAATTTTTTTCTACCACGTCTTGTTTCAACTTCTCCGTCAACTAAAACTAAACCTTCTGATATAAAGAATTTAGCATCAGCTCCAGTTTGAACAACTGCTGCATATTTTAATAGCGAATCTAATTTTTATAAATTCAGTATCAATAATAATTTCTTCCATTTTTTTAACTCCTAATATTGAGAATCTTGTAATAAAACTGGTAAAACTAAATAAGTATAATCTATATTTTTCATCTTCTGGTCTTATGATACAAGCACCAGCTCTACCGTTAAATGTAATTTCGACAAAAATCTTGTTCTATTGTCTTTAATCCTTCTAAAACATATTTTTGAATTAAAGGCAATTTTTAAGATTATCTCCCTCTTTTTTTGATGTCTATAACATCTTTTAAATCTCCAATTTCAGATGAACCTTCAACTAAAAATACTATTATCATCTATTGTAAAAAGTAACTAAATCTCCTTTTTCAGCCTTGTAGATAATATTTGCTCTTTCAATCGCATTTATCAAATCACGTCTTGAAACAATAACTTTTGTCTTGTATTCATAAGAAAATAGAGCCTTGTAATTCAAATAATCTCCGTCAATTACTCTAGTTGAAAAGATAGTATTTTTCAAAAAGTGAAAAATAGCACTACCACTAATAAGAGAAATTCCTACAACTGATCCCTCAGGAACAATTTTTTTGAAATTTCATTTAAAGCTCTTGGTGGAATAATAACTTTTTTTCTCAATATCTTCTGAAATTTTTAAAACTTCTCTTTGCAATTCTATGTCCATCAAGCGCAACAAAATCAACATTATGATTTTTCTATCTCTACATCAACACCATTTAAAACTATTCTATAATCATCAACTGCTGTTGCAAAAAAATAGTTTGTTTTGTTGCAACTTTAAGTAAATTATCTTGAACAGTAAAGTCTACTTTATTTTTCAAAAAGTTGGAAATTCTGGATATGAATAAATATCCATTGCAATAATATTAAATTTGGCATTTTCACTTTGAATAAACACTTTTTTTCTCTATCAACTTTAATAAGAACTTCATCATTTGGTAATTTTTCTTACTATATTTGAAATCATTGAAGCATTAAGTAAAAACTTCACCCTCTTTTTCTACCTTACATTCAGTAGAAGTTTCAATAGCTAATTCCAAATCAGTTGACTTCAAAGTTAATCTATTATCTTTGGCAATAAATAAAATACCTTCTAAAATTGAAGTATTATTTTTTTCAAACTTATAGCTCTTAAAGATATATTTATTAAACTCAAAAGATCATTTTGCATTATCTTTATTTCCATAATTTTTCTCCTCTTTTCACATATAAAAAAATATATAATTTAGTAGTAATAGTAGTAGGGGCTGTGAATAACTCAAACAACCCAATTTAATATTTAAATTTCAACATTTAACAACTGTATAACTACTGTATAATTTAACTAAATATTCATATACTTATAAACATATTAACAACATAAAAAAACATTTTAAAAAGTTATCAACAACTTATCAACATACTTATAAACAGTATAAGTTGAATAACTAAAAAAATCCCTTTAAAAAAATAATATTACTTTTTTTGTAATATTAATCCTCTAACATTTTCTTTATATTCTCAATATCTTGCTTTTACAGATTCTGTCGTCTTTATCTTTTCGTCAATCTTTTTTTAACACCATGCATAATAGTTGTATGATCCTTTTTCAAAAAGCCGAACCTATATTTCCTAATGCACAATCCAACATATTTCTGCAAAGATACATTGCAATCTGTCTTGGATAAGCTATTGAATTAGCTCTATTTTTTTGAACTTAAATCAGAAACTTCGATCTTAAAATATTGACTTACAGTTTCTTTAATTAAATCTATATCCAACTCTCTCCTATTTAGTTCATTAAGCTTTTGAGATAAAATTCCCTTAACATAATCAACAGTCATCGGAGCATCTTGTTTCAATTTATAATGAGCCAAAACATTAATTAAAGCTCCTTCTAGCTCTCTTATGTTTGTCTTAATATTCATTGCAATAAATTCAAGAACCTCATTTGAAAGAGTTATCGGCTCATATTTTTACCTTATCTTGTAAAATAGCCATTCTAGTTTCAAAATCAGGTGGTTGAATATCTACAGTTAGACCCATATTAAATCTACTCTTAAGTCTGTCCTCAAGATTTTTAATTTCCTTTGTTGGTCTATCTGATGAAATGATAATTTGCTTATTTCTACTGTATAATTCATTAAAAGTATGGAAAAAAACTCCTCTTGTGTTGCAGTTTTTTTCCTGCGATAAACTGAATATCATCTATAAGCAAAAACATCAACATTTCTATATTTTTTTCTAAACTCAGACTCTGAATTTTTGATTTTTTTATCTCTAATAGAGTCGATAAGATCAATAGTAAACTTTTCACTACTCAAATACAAAAACTTTACAATCGAAATTCTTATGTATTTCATAACCAATTGCCTTCATAAGATGTGTCTTTCCAAGTCCAGAATTACCATAAATGAAAAGCGGATTGTAAGTACCAGCTGGATTTTTTTGAAACAGCTTCAGCAGCTGCCATAGCAAATTCGTTATTTTTTTACCTTTTTATAAAATTGTCAAAAAGTAAATTTTTTTCAGAAAAAAAGCTAAAGAATCATTTGAAGAAGAAATTTTTCTTTAACTTTCCTTTCTTAACTGACTTTTTCACCAGATTTTTGAAAAGAAAGAAGTTTGACCACCTGCATTTTTTTAATCGCTTCCAAATATGCATCATCAGTTGCAACAACAGGTAAAAGCTCAGTTTTCTCCTGAATTAGAGGAAAAAAAGCTGATTATTAATAGCATCTTCAATATATTCCTTAAAATTTCCATTTATAAAAAGTTTTTTTATATAATTTGATTGGCAAAGCACCATTAACTTATGATTCTCATAACAAATTGGCTTTTAAAACTTCAATCCAAGTTGCAAAACGGCTCTCTCAAGCTTGTCTTTCAACTCATTGCAAACTTCAAGCCATAAGCTTTCAACAACAATATCATTTTTCAAACATAAACTACTCCCTATACAAAGTTATTAACACATTTATCCACATTGAATAAAAATTTTTAAAAAAATATTGAAATTCTAACATTTATTAAGTAATTTATAAAAAAATTTCAAAACAAATTAAAAAAAGTTATCCACATTATTTTAAAAAGTTATACTGTTTATAAAAAAATTGTATTTTTTTCAAAAATTTTTTTAAAAATATTAAAAAAATTATCTCTACATAATAAAACAAATTATCCACAATTTTTATTCTAGTTATCCACATATTACATTTTTTTGTAATATGATAAATTATAGAAAAATTTTTCATAAAATTTTTCAAAAATTTTTAAACATTTTTTTCACAGTTAATTATACCAAAAAAACCAAAAAAACTCAAATTTATTGCACTTAAAACACAAAAAGAAAAAAATATAAAAATATAGTGGAAAAAAATACTGTATGTTTAAAAAATTTTTTTGCACAAAAAAATCCATTTGCAAAATGCAAATGGATTAAAAAAATACTTCTATGAAATTTTTACAGTCCAAAAATAATACTAATGTATTTATCTGGAAATTTTTATTTTTTTAAATATATTTTCATAAAAAAATATAAAGTATTAATAAAAAAATTAAAAAAACATGTTAATATAACATTTATAGTTATAAATATTAAATATTTTTTTATTATTTTTTTGTTAATATTTCATCTCTTATTAAATCTGAAAGAAATTCAAGATTTGTAAAAAAATAGTATAATAAATAAACTTCCACCAACATATTTTTATTAGACTATATATTGAATTATACATTTTATTTTTAAAATAATTCCTCCTTTAACATTCTATTAACTGAATTTTTAATAAATCTTTTTTACTACCACTTTAACTTAATGATATCATCTTTTTTTGTTGAATGTAAAGACTTATATTCTGAATTAAAAAAATTTTGCTTTTGAATCTGTATAAAAATTTGTAATTTTTTTATATTTTTTTACTTGACAATTATACTTAAAATAGCTTATAATCTATGGTAGTGTTTTTATTAAATAACCTAAAGGTGATTATAATAAGGAGGTGTCATCTATATTATGAAAAAGAACTTATCAACCAAATAGAAGAAAAAGAAGTAAAATTCACGGTTTTTAGAAAGAGAATGAGTACAAAAAGCAGGTAGAGCTGTATTAAAGAGAAGAAGACTTAAAAAAATAGAAAAAGTTTTATCAGCATAGGCCAACATTAGTGTGGCCTTTTTCTAAAAATTCAGCTTTTTTTATTTTTTTGTTGAAGTGATTATACTTACGAACCTAAAAAAATATTTTTTTGTAAGTATGATAAATAGAAAGATGATATATGAATAAGGAAATTAGATTAAGAAAAAAAATAGAGAGTTTCAAACTGTTTATAGACGTGGAAAGAATTTTTTTGGAATAAAGATTTTTACTATTTTTTTATTCGACCTACTAATAGGAAAAAAAGTTAAGTTCGGCGTTTCTATTACTAAAAAAAGTTTGGAAAAGCAAATAAACGTAATTTGATTAAAAGAAGAATAAAAAGAGATAATAAGACTTAATGTTTGTGATTTAGGATTAGGTTATGAAATGGTAATTTTACCGAAAAAACACTTTAGAAATTGATTACATTGAACTTGAGAGGTCTTTGTTAAGACTTATTAATTTTTGCTTTTAAAGAAGGTTTTAAATTGAGAAGATTAATGATTTTATTAATTAAATTTTTATAGAAGATATATTTCAGGTCTTTTTAGGACATAGAAAATGTAAGTTTACACCGACTTGTTCGGAATATGCTATTTTAGCATATCAAAAAAATACAACTTTTTTTAAGGCAAGTTATTTAGTTATTTGGAGAATTTTTAAGATGTAATCCTTTTTGGAAAAAGGTGGATATGATCCACTAAAAATAGGAGGAATAAATGGCATTTTTTTAAGAAATTTAATGGGATCTGTATTGAAATTTATTTACGAAGGAGTCGCTACTATATTACCAAACGAGCCTTCAAGTATTTCATATTTAGCTATTAGTATTATAATAATTTCAATAATTTTTTTAAAGTTGTAATGTTCCCAATATTTTTTTAAGTAGTATAAAAAAATCAAAAAAATTCAAGCAAAGTTTGCAAAAGAGCAACAAAAAAATTAGAGAAAAAAATATAAACATGATCCTCAAGCTATGAATCTTAAGCTGATGGAATTTAATAAAGAACATGGAATTAAACAACTTGGTGGTTGTTTACCAATGATTTTTAACTTAATTTTAGTTTTAGCGATGTTCGCTGTAATGAGAGAGCCATTGTTATACATTTTTGGGGATGCAAATGCAAATGTTATGAAAAATTTCCTTTGGATTAAGGATTTATCAACACCTGATCCACTTATCTATGGACTTCCTTTGATAAATGCAGTTACTCAATATATCTATTTAGATTTGAGTAATAGAGATCAACAAGATAATCCTGCTGCAAAATCTATGGAAACTATGAAATTTATATTTCCTTTCATAATATTTATTTCTGCAAAGAGCTTCTCAGCTGGTCTTGCACTTTATTGGGCAATGACAAATGTTGTAGAAATTTTATTAAGATTGGCTTTAACTGCTTACGAAAATAAAAAAATGAGTAAGTAGTAGAAAGGAGCAAAGAATGAGTATTATTAAATCAGCAAAAAAACTGTTGATGAAGCTGTAAAACTTGCTTTTAGGAGAGCTTTCAGCTGATATTGCAGATGTTGATGTTAAAGTAATAGAAAAAAACCTAAGAGTGGTTTCTTGGGCTTTGGTTCAAGAGATGCTTTAGTTGAAGTTTCATTAAAAAATGAAAAAGAATTTGAAAAAGAAGAAGATAGTCAACCTAGCGTTGAAGTTTCTTGTTGTAAAGAAGCGCTTAGTGCTAAGAGTGATGATATAGAAAAAGATTGAAGAATTCTTAAAAAGGATTAATTTCAAATATGGGAGTTAATGGCGAAATCAGTTATGATGAAGATGAAGAAGCTATTAATTTGTATATTAATGAATCTGACGATTTCAAAGTTTTTAATCGGAAAATCTGGAGAAACTTTAGAAAGTATCCAATATATTTTAAGTATTTTTTTGCTAGAAGAAATACTTCTTTAGAAAAAAAGAGTTTATTTAGATATAAATGGATATAAGAAGAGAAAAGAAGAAACAATCAGAGAAACAGCCATGACTTTTGCTAAAAAAGCTATTAGATATAAAAAAGTTATGAGACTTAGACCTATGAATGCTTATGAAAGAAGAATCGTTCATTCAACTTTACACAATATGAAAGGTGTATTTACAGTGAGTGAAGGTGAAGAGCCACATAGAAAGGTTGTTATCAAACCTAAATTTTAATATGCAATTAAAAGAACGTCTAGGCGTTCTTTTGCTTTATTGTGGAACAACAAGGAGAAAATATGGAAAATACTATTGTTGCTATTGCTACTGCCACTGGGGAATCAGGAATTGGAATAGTAAGACTTAGTGGTGAAAAGTCAATAGATATTGTAAAGAGTTTTTTTAAACCTTATGATAAGAAAGAAATAGATGAAAAATCCAATAGAATAATGAAATATGGTCATGTTTACGATAAAGATGAACTTATTGACGAAGTTATGGTTTGCTTTATGTACGCTCCTCATACTTATACTAGAGAGAATGTTGTTGAAATCTTTACTCATGGCGGAATTGTATGTCTTAAAAGAGTTTTAAATGTTTGTCTTGAAAACGGGGCTGATCTTGCTGAAAAAGGTGAATTTACAAAAAGAGCCTTTTTAAATGGACGTCTTGATTTATCCCAAGCTGAAGGAGTTATTGACTTAATAAAGGCGAAAACGGAATTTTCTCATAAGAGTGCGATTAATCAACTTGAAGGGCATTTGAGTAAAAAGATTAAAGAGTTTAGAGAAAAACTTTTAGATATTTTGAGCTTTGTGGAGTATTCTATTAATTTTACAGAAGATATGCAAGAGGAATTGCCTTTTGACAATGTAATTTTAAAGACTGAAAGATTGATGGCTGAAATGGAAGAATTGCTTGGAGAGTCAAATAAAGGAAAAATTTTAAAAGACGGTATTAATGTTTCAATAATCGGTAAGCCAAATGTTGGAAAAATCTTCCCTATTAAATAGAATATTAAGACAGGAAAGAGCGATTGTAACTGATATTGCAGGAACTACTAGAGATTTAATCAAGGAGGATATTGAGCTTTCAGGAATTAAATTAAATATAAATGATACTGCAGGAATCAGAGAAACTGCTGATGTCGTTGAAAAAATTGGAGTTCAAAAATCTATCGAAGCAAGTGAAACTTCCGACTTAAACTTAGTACTATTCGATATTTCAAGAGAGCTTGATGAGGAAGATGAAAAAGATAATAAATCTTGCAAATACAACTAAATCTATCGGAATTTTTGAATAAGGTAGATTTGGATAAAAAAAATTAGATGTTGAAAAAAATTAAAAGAAAAGATAAATTTTGAAATAATAGAAATATCAGCACTTAAAAAAACGAAGGAATATCAAAAACTTGAACAGGCAATTATAGATATGTTCTTCGACGGAAAAAAATAGAGATTAAGGATAAAGCCTTAATCACAAATGTAAGACATGAAAAACAGCTTAAAGAGTTCATTAGAATATTTAAAAATCCTTCTATGGAGATTTAAAAAAACATGGTTCCTATCGACTGTTGCGAGGTGGATTTGAGAAAATCCTACGAAGTGCTTGGAGAAATAATTGGAGAAAATATTTCAGAAAACATCTTGGATAATATCTTTTCAAATTTCTGTATTGGAAAATAAAGACGGTTAAACCGTCTTTTTTTGTGGAATGAAATTATTTTACTGTAATTTATGTATCTGCGATACATTTACTTTTTGCTAAAAAGCAAAAGTATGAGATTTCTCCGCTCCGTTTCACTCCGGTCGAAATGACGTATTAGGGAAGTAGCTTTGTTTGAGAGCTTAACGTTAAAAGTAAATAAATATCAAATTATTTTTTTATAAATATAATAGAAACGAATTAAATTCCCATAACATAGTATTTAAAAACATTGTGTATAAAACAAAATAATTCACGTCATAGTATTTTTGCAAAGAAAATCTCCCAACACGTCATCTCGACCGAAGTTGAGCAAAGCGAAACGAAGTGGAGAGATCTCACTACTATTATTTGTTTACAAATGATAGTAAGTCCTGCAAAGGACTTATAAAAAAACAATAAATCTATATATAATTGCAACGTAATTATCCAAAAATACTTTTTTTATTATATTTTTTTATGTATCTACGATACATTTACTTTTGCTAAAGCAAAAGTATGAGATTTCTCCGCTCCGTTTCACTCCGGTCGAAATGACGTATAAGGGAAATAACGTAGTTTTGTAGCTATACGTTAAAAGTAGATAAACTTCGAAATATTCTTTTAAAAAAATTGCATAGAAATAAAAACAACTCACACGTCGTAGCAACTAGCAAAGAAAAATCCCCTAACACGTCATCTTGAGCGAAACGTAGTGTAGTCGAAAGATCTCACTACTATTATTTGTTTACAAATAATAGTAAGTCCTGTAAAGGACTTAAATAAAAATCACCAATACCCCAACAAATTTAGCTATAAAAATTTTCAAAAACTATTGACAATACTATATCATACGCTGTATAATATAATTAAAAATTAAGTATTATGAGGTAAAAGTTATGGATATACTAAAAAGAATCGAGAAAACAGCTGATAAAATTAATTATGACGACTATAACGGGAAACTTTGGCAGTTCTATTTTGTCTTTTATCATTGGACTACTTATTTTTAAAAAAAGACGGAATCTGCTTTAAACTTCGGTATTTCACAAATAATAGGACCTTTGGTTGCTCTTATTTTTAGTTCCTTTTGTTGGGGCAATTGTTGATAAGTATAATAAAAAAATTGTAATTGTAATTGCACAGACTTTTTAGTATTGTGAGTTTACTTTTTATATGCTTTTAAGTTTAAATTCCAATGCTGAAACTAATTTAATTAATACATATTTATTGCTAATTTGTTTAAAGGTCGCAGATCAATTTTTTTAAATAATGCTTTTGCATCTTCAGTAAAAAAAGTTGTATGTGAAGAGTATATTCAAAAAGGTAAAAATCTTTTCAACAGATTGCATCTTCAGGGGTTTATATAATATCTCCAATTTTTAGCAGTTTTTTTACTTACAAAATTAGAATTAATCCATTTTGTCCTTTTTAGAAGCTGTTATCGAGTTTATAACTATTTTTAATTGTACTTTTTTTATTAATTTTTAATCTTATTAAGACTGAAGGAACAGAGAATAACGAAGAAAAGAAAGTTTTACATCTTTTTGTTGAAGGCATTAAATATATAAAAGATAAAAAAAGATTTTTAGTTTTTTTATTATCTTCTTTGCAATGTTTATAAATTTCTTAATGGCGTCAGTTTCAGTTGGACTTCCCTATATTTTTAATTAATGAGATTAAGATTTCTGATTATCTTTATGGTATTGTAAATGCGGCATTCCCTGTCGCGATGATAGTTTCTTCAATAATATTGTCAATTATGAAAGATATTGAATATCCTTTAGAGTTTTTCTTTTAAATGGCTTCGTGGAATTACTGGATTTTTTTATTATTTTTTTAGGAATTGCCCTATTATTTAAACATAGTAATATTTCGTATTTTATAATATTTATGATATTTGCTTTTTGGATTTGACTTTGTCGCTAATTTTGCTAATACACCAATGTTTGTTTGGTTTACAAAGGCTATTCCTAATGAATATCAAGGAAGAGTTTTTTTAGTATTATTGAAACGGGATGTCAGCTTCTAATGCCTCTTGGAATATTGTTCTATTCTATTTTATTTGATAAATTCAAAAGTTCATATTTTTTTATATTTTCTGGAATAGTTTTATTGGTATTTATATTTTTTTACCATATATTTTTAAAAAAATAGATTTAAAGACAAAAAGAATTTTTAATAAGCTACTATTAGAATGATAAAATAAAAAAATGAGAGTTTTTTTAACTCTCATTTTTTTAATAATTTATAATATATCTTTTAATTTTTCCAAAAGTTTTGTACTTAACTTTTTTTAAGTTCTTTAATATTTTTTTGCACCAAGAAGTAACATAGTCATTTTTTTGTTTGGTAGATTAAAGATTTTTAAATAATCTTCAGCTACTTTATATCCACCATGTACTAAAAAAATCTTAAAACTTCTCCTGCAATAGCAGTCATATCGCTTCCAAGTATAATCGCCTTTGCGACATCTTCCCCAGTTTTTTTAATCCACCAGATCCGATTAGAGTAAAGTCATTTGAAACTTTTCTACAATCTATAATACATTTTGCAGTTGGAATTCCCCAACCATAAATATTTGTAAAATCTAAATCTGTTCTTCTTAAATTTTTCAATTTCTATAAAATTTGTTCCACCAAATCCACTGATATCAATGTATTTAACACCAATGTTCAACAGCTTTTCACAAGTTTTTTTGAAATCCCACAACCTGTTTCTTTAATTATAACTGGAACATCTAAGTTTTTTTCACAATATTTTTCAATATTTTTTTAAAATACCTGAAAAAAATTTCTATCTCCTTCAAACTGAACAATTTCTTGAGCAGGATTTAGATGGAGAGAAATAGCGTCAGATTTTTAACATTTCAACAGCTCTTTTTGCATCTTCAAGACTTGATAGTGCAGAAAGATTTGAAATAATAACATCTTTGTTATCTAAAATATCATTAATTACTGTAAAAGATTCTACAAGCTCTTCGTCTTGTAGTGCAACTTTTTGGCTTCCACTTACAAAAAGCGATATTGAAATGTTTGCAAAGTCTTGCTAAATCTTCATTAATATCATAGGAAGTTTCCGCTCCTCCAGTTATTGCATTAATTAAAAAGAGGAAAGGATAGTTTTTTTCCTAAAAAAAATCAACAGATGTATCTATTTCATCAAAAATTCAAATCAGTCAATGCGTAATGTTCTATATATACATTTTTCAAGCAAATTGCTAGATTTAAAGTTGCTCTTTAAAAAAATTTTTCCAAATGTTCTTTTTTTCTCTCGTTTTTCCATATTCACCTGAATTATCTATTATTGTTATTATTATTCTTGTTATTTTTTTGTTAGTATTATTATTCTTGTTATTGTTCTTGTTATTATTATTTTTCTGTATCTACTTGAGAATTTCCATTTTGTTTATTAATCAAATACTCACCAAACATTTCTTTAACAAGAGCATTTAACTTTGTACGATTTGGAATATAATAACTTGTATTATGAATATATTCAGCTTCTCCAGGAACTATTTCAGTATGCATCTTATCTTCACCTAAATTTTTAACCTTTAAAGATAATTTAGCAATTGTTGAGAAAGGAATGTTTGTATTTACAGTCTTTTTAACAACTTCTAAAATTTCTGGAAGTTTAGCGATGTTTTTAGCCTTTGTTAATTCTTTTATTAAAGCCTTAATAATTAATTGTTGAGATTTAACACGGCCAAGATCACCTTCTGTATATCCCGCTCTAAATCTTGCAAATTGTAGAGCTTGTTTACCATTTAATATTTGTTTACCAGGTTTTAAGTGAATATTATCTTCAGCAACATCAACTTGAACTGGAACGTCAACTTCAATACCACCAAGAACATCTACAATGTCCTTAACTGAGAAGAAATTAACTCTTACATAATAGTCTATATCTAGATTTAAGAAATCTCTTGTAGTTTTTCATAGCCATTTTAAGACCGCCATAATGGTGTGCATGATTTATTTTATCTAGTTTTCCATTTACCATTACTCTTGAATCACGAGGGATTGATAACATATCAATTTTTTTCCTGTTTCAAAATTAACTTTTGCTAAAATCATAGTATCAGTTCTGTTTTTGTTCAGTTGTTGCTCCACTGAAGTCATCACTGTCCAAACCTAAAACTAAGAATAAAAGTTCATTTTCAACACGTTGCTCTATATTATTACCTTCACCCAAATCATTTCCTACAAATTCTACTTTTTGATGTTAACTCCATAACATCTAAAAATTCTATTAGCAACCCAAAATATTCCACCGAAAAGAACTAAAGATATAATGAAGGTTATTATAAATTTCTTTTTTTCATATAAAACTCCCTTACTTTATTAATTTACTAATTACTTTGAAACTTGGATGTTCTGATGATTTGATTAAATCAAACAAAATAGTTTCAACATTAGTAACACTCGCTCCCATTTCTTTAATTAAATCCAAACCATTTTTTTATAGTTTTTCTGGATTTCTTGAACCAACTGATTCAAAAGGAAGATAAACCTTAAACTCGTCCTTTAAATCCTTGATTGTTTGATATATACAAATATGAGTTTCAACACCAGCAATAATTACAGATGATCTCCCCTCTTGTTTAAGTTTTAAAATTTCATCCTTAATAACTGGATACGCTGAAAAAAATGTTCTTTGAAAAAAATACTTCGCATTCGCTTCGTTTAAAGAAGCTTTAATCTCAGGAATTGTTTCACCAAGTCCTTTTGGATATTGCTCAGTATAAATTACTGGAATATTAAGCTCTTTACAACCATTAATCAATATATTTGTATATTTGATAATTTTTTTCGTTATTTTTGAATAACTGGCATTAATTTTTTTCTTGAATATCTAATACCAGTAAAAATGTATTTTTCAATTTTCATAGAAATCTCCAAATTTAAGATTTAATTACCATAATTTAGTTTGATAATTTTTTTATAGAATATATGGTAATAATTTAGTTTCACAACTAGAAATAGAACACTCTACCGTAAAACTAGGATTATTATAATTAGGTTTACTATAAAAAAATTAGAAAAAGAAAACCTAATTTCATCATACTTTTACATTTTTAAAAAAATTATCTAGATAGAAAAGTATGATATACACTCTACCGTAAAACTAGGATTATTATATCATAATATATACATTTTTTTCAACTTTTTTTAATTTTTTTAGTCTATTTTTCGTAAAAAAATTTGATTTTATAAAAAAATATTAATATATAATGTTAAAGATAGATTTTTAAAAAGGAGTAATTATGAATAAAGTAGATTTAGAAGTTTTTAAAAAGTATATACAAGGATATTGAAAATTCACATTTAGAAGCAATTCCAATAATCTGCGAAGCACTTAATGTTTCAGAAGATAAAATTGAAAAAAAATTGAACTTTTTAAAAAAAGGAATGACAAATAATTCCTTTATTTTTTTACAGTAAATAATGTTAGATATATTATGAGAATTCCAGGAGAAGGAACATCTGAACTTATTGATAGAGTTCAAGAAGCAGAAGTTTATTCTCTTATAAAAGATAAAAAAATATTTGTGATGACTTAATTTATATAAACGCTGAAAACGGATATAAAATTACAAAAATTCATTGAAAATTCAAGAAATTGTGATGATAAAAAAATAATGACGACCTAAGAATTTGTATGGAAAAAAATTAAAGAGTTACACTCTCTAGGATTGGAAGTAGGACATGAATTTGACGTATTTGAAAAAAATTGATTTTTTTATGAATCATTATGGAAAAAAACAAAAAAACTCAATCTATCCAGATTATAAAGAAGTAAAAGCAAATATTTTTTTCCTTAAGAGATTTCATAGAAAAAAATAGAAAGCCAAAATGCTTAACACATATTGATGCAAACTGTGATAACTTCTTAATCTCACCAGACGGATCTCTTCGTTTAATCGACTGGGAATATGCGTCAATGCAAGATCCAGATATTGATATTGCAATGTTCTGTATATATTCACTTTATGATAAAGAACAAATTGACAATTTAATTGATATTTATTTCAATGGACAAGTTGATGAAGTTATAAAAAAATAAAATATATGCCTATATTGCTTCTTGTGGACTACTTTGGAGTAATTGGTGTGAATATAAATCAGATTTTGGCATTCATTTTGGCGAATATGCTACAAAACAATATGAATACGCAAGAGATTATTATAAAATAGTTAAAGAATGGCTAGATAAAAATAGATAAAAAAAATCACTGTAAAAACAGTGATTTTTTTATTGTGAAACAACAAGGTTCCCGGGCACCCACCCGATGCAAAGCATCGTGGAAGGGTGGGGTTTTTATTGTGGAACAACAAGGTTCCCGGGTACCCACCCGATGCAAAGCATCGTGGAAGGGTGGGGTTCTTATTTAATAATCTTATAGTAAACTCTTGAAGTTATTGAGTAGATTATAAAGTAAATTACTGAAAAGCCCAGTACAATTGTCCCAAAACTCATTGCAAAAATTCCTATACTTTGGAATCCAAGTCCTCCAAGTATATTGTATAGGATTGGAAAGGCGAATAATGAGTGAATTGTTGCTACAACAAGTGGTAGGAAAAAAATATCCACAGTATCTGTACTCTTAAACTCTTTTTTTGATTATCGAGTCAGGAAGTCCTACATTTTTCATTATCTGATAATTTTTGTTTATCTTCAAAACCCTCAGAAATTTGTTTATAATATGTGATTAAAACTGTTCCTGTTATGAAAATTAATGCAACTATCATTCCAAAAAACAATAGACCACCATTTAATTCATAAGCGAAAGCATCAACTTCAGCTTTTTGAACTATATGAATCACTAGATATTTTTATTTGTTTCAGCAAATAAGTTATAATCTTTTTGTAATCTTGTATAAAAAAATTTTTCTTTATCAGTAGAATCTAAATCAAAATTAAATTCTAGAAAATATTCTATCAGATTGTCTTCTATATCTGGAGTATATTCTTCTAACATTTTTAATAAAAATTTCGTTATTTTTTTACAATAATTATCATCCCATCAGCAGCTATATTTCTAGGATATAAGTCTTTTACTTTGACTAATTTGTAATTTTTCCCAGCAAATTCCATAGAGTCATAATTTTTAAGATTTTTTTGAGTTAGTGGAATATAACACCTCATCATCATTAAGAGTGTAATTTGTATTGTTGTTTTTTTATTAAAATCTTCCAAGGTTTCAATGATTAAAAAAATGATGCTAATTCACTTCTTTTTACCTAAAGGAGTAATTTTTTTCCATTTTCATTTATTACAGGATTCATCTTAGTCTTTTTTTGACTGTTAAATTTTTTTAATTTTTTTCATCTTCTTTTTAACACTTTGTTTAAAACATCTAAGAATTCTTTTTTTCTTTCTTCGCCATTTTTCAAGTATATCTTTATTATTTCCTGTTACTGAGAATGAAAAAAATAGAAGTCTTTTTGGATGAATAGAATTTGTAAAAATCTTTTTATACTAGAATTTATAGTTAATGTTGTAGCTAGAGTAACTATAATTGAAGTTGAAAAGAAGTGTAATGCTTGCAAGAGAAACAGCATTTGATTTCATTCTGTATAACATTCCTGATATAGAAAGGAAATGTTTTTGCTTTATAATATAAATTTCTATTTCTTTTTTTAGTAATTTTTAAAACTAAAATGCTTAAAGCTATAAATACAAGATAAGTTCCAATTATTACAGCAAAAAAACTGCAGGAAAAAAAATCTACCAAAACTTTTTAATACTTCCTTTTGATGTAATCGAAAGATAGTACCCTACACAAAGAATTATAAATCCTAAAGTTCCAAGGATAAACTTACTTTTTAGGTTCTCCCTCCGCCTTTTTTTTGTTTTGAAAGGAGTTCTATAGGAGTTGATTTTTCCAATCTTAAATACCATTGTTAAATATATTAATACAAATATGATACCTAAGAAAATTAAAGTCAATATTGCAGAAGAACTTGAAAAAAATTATAGTCCATTATCTTTGCAGTCATATTTTTTTAGTTATTCTATTAAGTAGAATAAAAGCCAATTTTCCAAGAACAAATCCTCCTGTTATTGAAAAGAAACTAACTGTCAAAAAGTTTAGGATATATTCTATTGAAATAATTTTAGCAATATGCTTTTTTCTCTAAACCTAGAATTCCATATAGAGCAAATTCCTTATTTCTCCTCTTAGCCAAAAAGCTATTGGCATATAGTATAAATATAAATGTGAATATCCCAACTATAAAAAAATTCCAAACTGTATAAGCATTGCTATATATTCGTGATTTTTTTCGATATATTGATTTTTGTCCAAGGGAAGCCATTACAAAAAAATAGAGTTCCCATAATACTACTTGCTATTAAAAATGGAGTTAAAAGCAAAGCATTTGCCTTCATATTTTTTTAAAAAGCAAATTTAGATGCCATTTTACTTTTTCATAGTTATTCACCCCGTTTAACATGATTTGAGCTTGATTTATTTTTTCTGCAAAAGTTAAGTTGTCATCACTACCTTTGTATATTTCGTGATAAACTCTACCGTCTTTTATGAAAATTACTCTTTTTGCAAAAGCAGCACATTTTACAGAGTGAGTAACCATTAAAACTGTTTGTCCGCTGTTATTTATATCGCAGAAAGTTTTCATAACTATATCAGCAGATTTTGAGTCCAATGCTCCTGTAGGTTCATCTGCAAGAAGTAAATCAGGTTTAGTTATAATTGCTCTAGCGATTGCAACTCTTTGTTTTTGTCCACCTGAAACTTGGTAAGGATATTTATCCAAAATATCACTTATCTTCAAAATAGGAGCAATCTCCCCTAATTTTTCATTCATTACTGCCGGTTTAATATCTGATAAAACAAGTGGAAGATAGATATTGTCTCTGTTTGAAAAAGAGTCCAATAAATTAAAATCTTGGAAAACAAATCCTAACTTTTCACGTCTAAAACTTGCAACCTCTGAATTACTTAATGAATTTACATCCTTTCCTCCAATAAAAACTGAACCTTCAGTTGCCTTATCCAATGTTGCTATTATATTTAAAAGAGTAGTTTTACCACTTCCTGATTCTCCCATAACTGCAATAAATTCTCCTTTTTCAACAGAAAAATTTACATCTTTAAGAGCTTCAGTCTTTACACGTCCCATTCCTCCATAAATCTTTTTTAAATTTCTAACATCTAATATATTCATAATTACCTCCAAAAAAATATTATTTTCGTTTACAATAATATTTTTAGCAAAAAAATTTTTTTAAGACAAACATTTATCTAATATTACAAAAAAACAAAAAAATAACCTTACAATTTTTGTAAGGTTATTGAAATATTAGGTATGAAATTCCCATTAGTTTTTTATATTATTTTTTTCAACTAATTTAAAACTCTCATCAATTAAGCTCTTAACTAAATCTAAATCCACATCTGAATCTAATACAATTGAAATCCAGTATTTTTTTATTCATGTGGTAAGCGGGGGAAAAAAATGCTTTTTATCAATCAAACTTTCTATAAGTTCAGGATTAAGTTTTACATTTAAAACATCTATCTTTCCGTTTCTTTTCTAATCCCAAAGTTTTATAAGAAACGGATATAAAAAAATTCCATACCATTTTTTTGCTATTTGGTGTTTTTTTATTGTCGCATGGTTATTATCTTCCCAAGGTTCTTCAGGAATTGTTCCGTATTTTTTTCCTTGACATAGTCTAGTAATAATTTTCTATAATCTAAAGAAGTAAAACAGCTGTTTACAATATCTTCAATAAGTTCATTAACTTTTTTTCTAATTTTTTGAAACGAATTTACCTTTGCTGTCTGAAACATTAAATAAAAATATATTCCTCATTAAAAGGTAATTCAATAACTTGTACTTCAAAGGACTCTTTTTCCTATTTTTGATAATCGCATTAAAAATTTTTCCACATCAATATTTGACTGTAAAAATATAATAATCTTCAATCTTCGAAAAAAACCGTATTTAATTGCCAGTTTAGAATTAAAAAAATATTTTTTTATCAAATATTTCATTATAAAACATAATTTTTCTCCTAATTAGTAAATAAATTAAAAAAACAATAAGATATATATGTTGAATGTATCTGCGATACATTTACTTTTACTAAAAGCAAAAGTATGAGATTTTCAGCAGTCGATTGTACTCAAATCAAAGATTTGAACAATCTTTGCGTCAGACCTACTTTTTGTTTACAAGTAAACAAAGTTAGGGCTAGATTCACTCCGTTACACTTCGGTCGAGATGACGTATAAGGAGAAAGCTTCGTTTAATAGCCAGACGTTAAAAAGCAAATAATTTTTCAAATATTATTTAAAAAGTTGGATTGAAAACTAAATATTTCACGTCATAGTACTTTGCACTGAAAATCCCCCAACACGTCATCTCGACTGGAGCGTTAGCGAAATGGAGAGATCTCATTACAATTATTTGTAAACAAATAATTGTAAGTCCTGTGAAGGACTTATATATACATAAAACATAATTTTTCTCCTAATCTATATTAAAATAGACTTTTTACACTTGTTCCTTCGCCTAATTTTTGATTCCAATTTAACTTTTTTTGTCCTAGTTTATCCAAAAATTTGTTTAACTAAAAATAGCCCTATTCCCGTTGATTTTTTTGATTTTGTCTTCCATTAAATCCTGAATATCCTTTATCAAAAAAATTTTTCGGCAAATCTGATTCTTTAATTCCAATTCCGTTGTCTTTTTATTTCTAGATAATTTTCTTTTTTTCATTAAAAAGTTATTGAAACAGTTCCATTTTTAGTATATTTTATTGCATTTGATAATAGCTGTTCAATTACTACCATACACCATTTGCTGTCTGTAATTACTTTTTACATTCAGCTTTTTTTGTATTCAAGTTTTATATTATTTGAAATAAAGAGAATTGCATATTTTTTTGATTAAAGGGTTAATAATGTCGTCTAAATTCACAAGTGAAATGTCCATATCCGTATTGTGTTTTTGACATTTTAAGATAGCTTAGAGCCATATTTGTATAGTCTTCAATATAAATCAATTCTTTTTTTATATTTTTTTACATTTTTCATTTTCAATATCGCCATCGCAGATTAATTTACCTGCGGTTATTGGTGTCTTTATCTGATGAATCCAAATTAAAAAAATACTCTTGTAATTCTTTTTTTCTTTTTCTAAAAAGTCATTTCTTAATTTCAAATTAGTTTCTTCAAGTTCTTGTATCTGATTTTTTTAGTTTTTTTCCTCTTTTTTTATTTAGAAAAGTCATAAATACAAGATATACCATATAGAAAAAAAGCCACTATTTCAAAGGCTAAGAAGTAACTTTCAAAGCTTAAATTCATAAGTAAAAAAACAATCCAAAAATACTGATAATATAAAAAAATTGTTGTTACCGTAACAGGTAAAAATTTTTTTGAAATATAGTTTTTAAATTTATCCATTTTTTTACTCCGTTTTAGAATTTAGATAATATCCACTTCCCTTTTTGGTTTGAATAAAATCATTTAGTTTAATATCTGCAAAATTTCTTTTCTAAGTCTTGTTATATTGACCGCCAAAAGTATTATCGTCAATATAATCATCTCCATGCCAACATTTTTTTCCATAATTGACTCCCTTGAAGCAACTCCGCCTTTAGCTTTTAAAAAGAGTTTCTAAAATCGTCGTTTCCGTATTTGTAAGTGAAATCTCGTTGCCATTATATTTCACTTTATTCTTATCCATATAAAAAAATACATTTGCAAAACTTAAAAATTCAAAAGTCCTTTGTAAAATCATAGCTTCTTCTTAATATTGCTTTAATTTTTTTGCTAAAGTTACATTCAAATCTATCGGTTTAGTTATATAGTCGTCAGCTCCGAATTGAATACCCATTACAATATCGATATTTTCACTCTTTGAAGAAATGAAAATAATTGGAACATTTGAATGTTTACGAATTTCCTCACACCAAAAAAATAACCATTATTATATGGCAACATAATATCCATTAAAACTAAATGTGGTTGGTATTCGACAAATTCTTCGACTATTTGATTGAAATTTGAAATCCCCTTTACTTCATAATTCCAAAGTAAAAGTTCCTTTTTCAGCATTTCAAATATATTTTCATCATCTTCGACAATTAAAATTTTCAAAAATATCACTCCCTTGAGTATTTTTATCGTAAAATTAAATTTCTTTTAAATAAGTATAGCATAATTATAATTTAAAAATATAGTCAACTAAAAAGCAAATATGGTAGAATTAATATAGTAAAAAAATTGAATTATAAGGGGAAAAAATGAAAAAAATAAATCTAGAATATATTTAGCAATTTTTTTAGTTTAATACTTTTTTTATGTTTAGGAATATTTAGCTTATATACTGCTTTATCTACTGAATATTACGGAATTTTTTTAAATATTTAATTGTAGCTATTTTTAATTATAGCTTATATTATTCTAGCATATATGATTTTTTTACTAGAATTATTTTTTTAAAATAAAATTTCCTGATGAAATTATTTGTTATTTTGATGGAGATAAATTATATACTTCAAATCATTTGTTTCCAATTGATACAGATATTATTGTAGGTGTAAAAATTATATCTACTTCTAATTATAGAAGTAATCGTGCTTATAAGGTATCTATTAAATTAAAAGCTAGATTTTTTTAGATATACTTTCGGTATTGGACATATTTCAAAGGATAAAGAGCAAAAATATGACTATTTTTTTAAAGGAATTAAAAAAACGTCATATTAATTATGAAATTAAATAAATATTAATGATATTTTTAAAAAAAAATTTTTTTATAATTGTATTTTTTTCAAAGCCCAACATTTCTTTAAAGATAATATCAATTGCAACAAGATAAAGAAGTCTAGTTCTTAAAAAAATCCATTGGATATCAATATTTGATATTGTCTTTTCTTTTTTTATTTTTTTAGACAATTATTTCTTATATAATAACCTGAGTGAACATAATGATTTCTTAATTTAACTATTTCTAAAAGCTGTTTGGTCTAAAAACTCATTTAATTTTTGATTTGTCTAAAAAAATCTTCTAAAGTTTCTTGTTCTAAAAAAATTCATCTTTTTATTAAAGTTTCTATTGAAGAATAGTGGTCTGTTAGACCTTTTATAATTGAATTGCTACCTTTTTTCATAATAACATTCTATAAATTTATAAAACATTAAAAAAATTATCTTCAAGACTTTTTTTGTAGTACTATTGACAATATAAGGAATGTTTCTGAATTTAGATTCACTATTTCTATATGGTATATTTTTTTATAACAAATTTCTAAAAAAATCTATTAATGGAGTAGAAATAGATATATCAATATTTTTTTCTGTATAATTAATTCTATTAAAAATAGGTAGAAAATTTAAAATATGTTTTTATCAATTTCTACATACAATTTATCTATTAAGAATTTGTTTGGAATATAAATTTGCATAAATGTTATTAACTCATTAATATAAGTTGATATTTTTATCATAATCTACTCTTTTTAAAAAAATTGAATTTCAATATATCCGTCGAATTTTATTAAAATATTATTGTCTTTATGGATGAAAGAAGTTTTTCCAAGAATCACCTAATATTAAATTTTTTTATATTGTTTTCACCAATTGATTTTTTTGTATTTCATTTTTTTGTTTTTTTGACAAATTAATAATATAATGTTCATTATTATCAATCCTTTGTAAATTTGAATATCCTATAATATTTTTTTATTATTTTTACTATATATTTTTAATTTTTTTGAAATTTTTTTGGTTTAATTTTTTTAATTCTGTAAGTTTTTTTATAATCTATGTGACTAAAATACACATTTGATTGAAATATTGTTGTTGAATTTTTTTATCAGGGTTACCTAATATTGTAGTACCTCCTGAATAAAATGCATTTTTTTAGAAGATAATTTTTTTGTTGTCATAATCTATAATTAGAATATCTCGATTATCATATTTTTGTACTAGTAGTAAAATATTTAACTCCATCTATATATGGAATTTCATCGTGTATATCATATTCAACTTCAACAGTAATATCTTCATAAGTAATTGAATATTCACATCTATATTTATTTTTCATAATCTTGATTAAAAATAGCATACAGGCATAGTTTCCTCCATTTATTATTATTTCTTACAACACAAATTTATAGATACATTTATGAGTTTCGTTGTCGTTTATTCTCATATCATTATCTTCAGGCAATTCAAAAAAATGCCTAAAAAAATTCACCATTTAAAAATTCACATATTTTATTAGAAGCATGATTATCTGGATTTGCAGTTATATATAAGTATTTCATATCATGCTTTTTTTGCTAGTTCAAAAAGGAGTTTACAGGCTTTTTGCTGAATAGTGATGACCTCTGTGTTTTTTCCTCAATTGTATATCCTATATTTCCGCCATAGAAAAAGTCCTTCATTATTTCCAATTCTCAAATCACATTTCCCAATTTTGTTTTCTTTTTAAATCACATATATAAAAGCTATATGCCGGAACCCAATTGATAGCTAAATTTCCGGGATAAAATTTATCTAAAACTAATTTTATTTCATCATTTTGTAAAAAAAGAAGTATCCAAGCATTCCATAAACTCACCTCCAAAAATAATTTAAGATATTTTTACCAAATTTTTAAATAAAAAAACTCAACTTTTTTTAAAATAAGTATTTACTTTTATGTTGATTGGAATTTGATTTTTAATGTATCACAGATACATTTACTTTTTGCTAAAAGCAAAAAGTATGAGATCTTCGCAGTCGATTGTACTCAAATCAAAGATTTGAACAATCTTTGCGTCAGACCTACTTTTTGTTTACAAGTAAACAAAGTTAGGGCTAGATTGACTACGCTCGAGATGACGTGTTGGGAGTATTTCTCATAAAATATTATGACGTGAAATATTTTTTTCTATGAAATTTTTTTAAATATTTTTTTGAAGGATATTTACTTTTTAACGTGTGGCTATTAATCGAAGATTTATCTTTATACGTCATTTCGACCGGAGTGAAACGGAGTGGAGAAATCTCAACTATTGCTTGTTTACAAGCAATAGTATTTCTGAAAGAAATAAAAATTTTTTTATATCTTCGATATATTAAAATTAAATCTTAAATACTAATTCCCCACAAAAAAACAAAAACCCTGTTGGTTTTGTTTTTTTCTATTTTATATTTAATTCTATTGAAGACTTTGTGCAGCGGTAATTACTGCTAATTTGTAAACATCTTCTTCGTTACATCCTCTTGAAAGGTCTGATATTGGTTTGTTAAGTCCTTGTAGGATTGGACCTATTGCTTCAAATCCTCCAAGTCTTTGTGCTATTTTTGTAACCGATATTTCCTGATTGTAAATCTGGGAAGATAAATACATTTGCATGTCCTGCAACATTTGAGCCTTTTTGCCTTTTTGTTCCCCGACTGATGGAACTATTGCAGCATCAAATTGTAATTCTCCGTCTAATGCTAAATCTGGAGCTAATTCCTTAGCGATTTGTGTAGCATCAACAACTTTTTGAGACAATTCATGTTTTGCGGAGCCTTTTGTTGAGAAGCTTAGCATAGCAACTTTTGGATCTATTCCAAATATTTCAGCAGTTTTTGCTGTTTCAACAGCTATTTCTGCTAATTCTTTTGCTTCTAAAGTAATATTTATCGCTATGTCGGCAAAAACATATCTTTCGCCATTTTTACCTAGCATTACCATTGCCCCACTTGTTCTTGAAACATTTGGTTTAGTTTTTACGATTTGTAGTGCAGGTCTTACCGTATCTCCAGTTGAGTGTACAGCTCCACTTACCATTCCGTCAGCTTTTCCAACTTGTACCATCATTGTTCCATAGTAATTTACATCTTTTTAAGAATGTTTCAGCTTCTTCTTTTGTATTTTTTTACCTTTTCTACGTTCTACAAATTTTTTTCAACTAATTCATCAAAATCTTCTGCTTTTTAAAGGATCAATTATTTCTAAATCATCAATACAAACATTTAATTCCTTTGCAGTTTTTTTGATTTCTTCAACATTTCCCAAAAACAATAGGAGTAACTAATCCATCTTTTTTTAATCTAACACAAGCTCCTAAAACTCTCTTGTCTTCACCTTCAGGAAATACAATTCTTTTTATTTGTTCCTTTGATTTTTTTCCTGTTAATTCTTCAAAAAAATATTCATAATACCCCCTACATTATTAATTTAACTTGTTTATCACTAATTTTTAAATTCAACTTCATCAACTCCAGACATATATTCTCCGTCAAAGTTAATTTCAATATTCTTTGAAATTATTTTAATTTTCTTTGCTTTGAAATACGATGTTATATCTTCTTTAACATGAGTTGCATTTATAATTGTTTTTTTATCTTTTTTTAATTATATCAAATTTTGATTTGTACTTAATTGCACAAATATCTAATAGTCCGTCTTTCATATCAGCAGATGGCAATATATTAATCTTACCGCCATATTTACTTCCGATTCCTACTGCGATTAAGAAATAGTCATCTTCGTATTCAACATCATCAACTATAATTTTGTATCTCTTTCTTTTTATGATGAATTAAAGCTAAAAGCTATTCCAATCTTGTAGGCAAGACCACTTTTTATAATCTTTTTTTACTTTTTACAGCATATTCATTAACTTCAGCATCAAAGCCTACGGACGCAATATTAAAAAATGATTTATCCAAAAATGTTCCATAGTCAATTAATGTTGTATTTCCTTTTATAATCTTTTCCATACAGATTACAAAGTTAGTAGTTTCTCCGAGACTGTTAAAATAGTCATTTGCAGTACCAGCAGGAATTACGCCAAGTTTTAAATTATTTCTTACAGCTACATCTCCTATTTCAGCGATTGTTCCATCTCCACCAACTGCAATTAATTCGTTAAAACCGTCTTTAACTGCATTTTCTGCGATTAAAATGGATTCTCCCTCTTTAGTAGAACATTTAATCTCATATTCAAAATTTAGGTTAACGCCTTTAAGATATTCTTCAATACCTTCTTTATAGTCATATTTTTTTAAATCCAGATGCATTAGGATTTAAAATGAACATTAATTTTTCTCATTATTTTTTTCTAAAAGCCATCCTTAGAGCTTCATATTCTTCTTTAGATAATTCTTGGTTTACGATACCAGCATTTACCTCTTTTTGCATAAGTTATACAGCTTTCTCTACCATAAATAGTAGTTAGTAATAGGCCATTATTAAAACCGTCTAATATTGCTATTGTATAAGATAATTTATTTTTTTAAGGTCGTGGAAAGCATCATACTTTACAAAACCAATTTTTTTGAAATGTAAAAAGCAAACTTACTTTTTTTGTTGTTTTTAATTTCTGATTCAAGTTCATTTACTTTTTTTCCATCTCAAAAAAATATCTGTTGAATGAGCTTGTATAAGCTCTCCCATATTCAATTCTCCCCTACCTCTTAAAAAGCATATCGTATTTTTTTCTTTTTGAAGACTTAGCTTTCTATTTATTTGACTGAATTGATAAGAGATAAATAATAAGACAAATAACACTAATATTAAAAAAATGTTCCTGAATGAGAATTTAAAAAAATTCAAATATTGCACTCACTATTTTTTTATTCCTTTCTATTATATTTAATAAAGCTTCGACAGTTTTTTTCTACTTCTTCTAATGTATTGTAATATCCAAAACTAAATCTAATAGCACCTAGTTCCTCAGTACCCATTGTCTTATGAGCCAGTGGAGCACAGTGAAAACCAGGTCTTGTATAAATATCAAACTCATCACTTAATATATAAGAAATTTCAGAGCTATCCATATCTTTTACATTTAAGCTCACAACAGCACCTTGTCTGTCATCAAGAGTACCATAAAGAATTACATCTTCATTATCTTTTAAAAGTTCTATAAAATGATTCTTTAAACTCATTTCATGATTTCTTATATTTTCAAGGCCAACTTCATTAATAAAGTCTATTCCCTTACCTAAAGCTATAATACCAACACCATTAGGAGTACCACTTTCTAAACTGTCAGGATATAAATCTGGTTGATCAATACTATGTGAATAACTACCAGTTCCTCCTTCTTTTAATGGCTTAACAATAATTCCTTCCTTTATATATAGAGCACCTGTTCCCATTGGACCAAAAAGAGCTTTATGTCCTGGAAAAGCTAGTAAATCAATATTCATTTCTTGAACATCAATATCTAATACTCCAATTGATTGAGAAGCATCTACAAGATAAAGTATATTATTTTCCTTACAGAAATCCCCTATTGCCTTAATATCAACTATAGTTCCAAATACATTAGACATATGTGTTGTTACAATCATCTTAGTATTAGGAGTTAAGGCTTCAAAAATCTTTTGAGGATCTATATATCCCTTATCATCAGCATATACAATACTTAATTCTATCTTGCCCTCTTTTCTTAATTGATTAAGTGGTCTTAAAACAGAATTATGCTCCATTGATGTAGTAATTACATGGTCTCCTTCTTCTAATACACCTTTAATTGCTAAATTTAAGCTATCAGTTGCATTAAAAAGTAAATATTACATTAAGAACTTCAGTTCCATTTATTAATTTACATATCTTTTCTCTAGTTTCGTAAATCTCTAAATCCATTTTTCATAGCGAGTTTATGTCCACTACGTCCAGGATTACCAGCATAACCTAAATAACATTCCATTATTTTGTCTGTTACTACCTTAGGTTTAGGAAAAACTTGTTGCGCTATTATCTAGATAAATCATATTAATTCTCCAAATTATAAATGTTCATTAAAGAATCTATTATTCTTTGTAAATCAGCTTCATTTAAGTAGCTAATCTCTATTTGTCCACCTTTTTTTCTTTTTCGTTAATCTTAACCTTAGCATCTAAGACTTCAGTTAATCTCTCGCAAAATATCCTTTATAAAGATATCTTCTGTCTTATTTTTTTACTTTGTTTTTGCCTTTTTTTCAACATCTCTGATATTTACTTCTTTTTACTAATAGCTTATCAAGATATTTATTTCTTTCTTCATCAGTTTCTAAAAGAAAGTAATGTTCTTCCCTGACTTGGACTTAATTCTCCGCGAATTAAATACTCTTTAATATGGTCAGATAGATTTAAAAGTCTAAGATTATTAGCAATATATGATCTACTCTTGCCTATTATATCAGAAAGCTCTTGTTGAGTAAGTTTATATTCTTCCATTAGAGTTTTAAGCGAAATAGCTTCTTCAATAGGATTTAAGTCCTCTCTTTGAATATTTTCAACTAATGCAAGTTCTCTCGCCTTTCTATCATTAACATTTTTAACAACAACTGGAACTTTTTCAAGACCTGCAAGCTTTGAAGCTCTAAATCTTCTTTCACCCGCAATAATTTCGTATCTATCATCAACCTTTCTAACAACAATTGGTTGAATTACTCCGTCTGCTTTAATGGAATTAGCTAATTCCTTTAAACTATCATCATCAAAACTCTTTCTTGGTTGATCTTCCCTAGCCATTAGCTTATCCAAATCAACAGTTAATAAATTTTCATCAGTAATAAAGTCCTCATCTCTTAAAAGAGATCCTAGACCTCTGCCTAGTCCTTTTTTCTTCATTATTTTCTCCTATTCTTTATTAATTCTTTAGCTAAAGATAAATAAGCAATAGCCCCTTTTGAATTTTTTTATCATAATATATTATACTTTCTCCGAAACTTGGTGCTTCTGCAAGTCTTATATTTCTAGGAATAACTGTATCAAATAGTTTATCCTTAAAATAATTTTTCTGTTTCGTTCTTTACGTCCTCAGATAAATTATTTCTAGAATCATACATTGTTAGTAATACACCTTCTATTTCTAATTCTGGATTTAAACCCTTCCTTATTATATTAACTGTATTCATAAGTTGGCTAACACCCTCTAATGCATAGTATTCGCATTGTATTGGAATCAATACACTATGTGATGATACCAGAGAATTTATACTAAGAACGCTTAATGATGGCGGACAGTCTATAATTATGAAATCATAATTCTCAGGAATTTTTAGGCAATTCTTCCTTTAAAAGATATTCTTTTTTTATCCACACTTAAAAAGTTCAATTTCTAAGCCACACAAATCAGCATTAGCTGGAATTAAATCAACATTCTTTGATTTGGTATGAATAATTGTGTCATTTATTTCTTTCTCATGAGTTAAAAACATCATAAATAGTCACTTCAGGTTCTTCTACACCTAAACCAGATGTGGAATTACCTTGAGGATCCATATCTATAACCAATACCTTCTTTTTTTATTAAAACCCAAAGCAGAAGCAAGATTTACAACTGTAGTTGTTTTTACCTACGCCACCCTTCTGGTTAAATACAGAGATTACTCTCATTTCTTTTTTTCTTTTTTTAAAAAGCATCAAAAAAATCTTCATAATATTTCCTTTGTTTTTATATTTTTTTCTTCTTTTTTTATATAATATATATAATTATAACATAAAAAAACAGTTAAAAATTTTTTTAAAAAAACATCTAATTATTTCTATTAATTATTTTTTTAATTAGTTTTTATTTTTTTATAAAATGTTTCACGTGAAACAATACATGAATATAAATTTTTATGTTTCACGTGAAACATTTATTAAAAATTATATTCTGTAACCTATTTGTAACTTTTTTTGTAATATTTTTTTGTAAACTTTTTGTAATTTTTTTGTAACTTTTTTTGTTGACTTTTTTTCAATAGGTAGTGTAAAAATATGTCTATAAGTTAGGAGGTAGTTATGAAAATTAAAAAAAGTTTTTGACAACTTCTATGTTATGTGCATTAGTTTGTACTGCATTGCCAGTAGCAAGTACTTATGCCGATGAAACTGAAAAAGTAGAAGTAAAAATTCATAGTACGAATATTGAGGAAGTAAATAATTTTTTTAGTTAGCAGTTCAACTCTAGTAGTAGAAACTCCTTCCGTTGTTGAATTAAAAAAATTATCAGATGATCAAGATATATATTCACTAGTAACAGAAGAAGATACATTAATGCCAGAATTAGAAGAAAATGCTTTCTATATTAAAGAATCTGTAGAAGCTAAACTTGCATTAACTGATTCTGAGGGAGAAACTGTTAAACTTCAAAAAGGTTCAATCGTTAAAGTTGAAATGACAGGGGATAAGATGGCAACTGTCACAGTTGATGGTAAAGTTTTATCTGTTGATGTTGCATTATTAACTAAAGAAGTAGTTGAACCAGAAAAAGACTGAAAAAAAGAAATTAAAGCAGAAGAAGAAAAAAAGTAGTAGCAGAAAAGAAAGCTTCTGAAGACAAAAAGGCTGAAGAAGAAAAGAAAGCCGCAGAAAAGAAAGCAGAAGAAGAAAGAGTAGCTGCTGAAAAGAAAGCTGCTGAAGAAAGAAAAAGCTGCTGAAAAGAAAGCGGAAGAAGAAAGAGTAGCTGCTGAAAAGAAAGCTGCAGAACAAAAGAAAGCTGCTGCTGCAAAGAAAGTTACACTTTATGCAACAGAAAACTTAAATGTTAGATCAGACCAATCAGCAACATCATCTAAACTTGGTATCTTATCAAAAGGTGAAAAAGTTACTGGTATTGATAAAGGTGAATGGGTAGAATTTACATTTAATGGAAAGACTGGATATGTAATTAAATCATATCTTTCAGCAACTAAACCAGCTGCTGAACAACCAAAAAGCTAACAATAATTCAGGAAATTCAACTCCTGCTAAGACTGAAAAAAACAATCATATAGTTCTGATATAGATAAAGTTGTTGAAGTAGCTTTAGCACAAGTTGGAAAACCATACATTTGGGCATCTGCTAATCCAAATATAGGATTTGACTGTTCAGGATTAACATATTATGCGTTCAAACAAGCTGGAATCAACTTAAATAGAACATCATATACTCAAATTAATAACGGTGTAAGTGTAGATTCAAAAGACTTAAGAAAAGGTGACTTAGTATTCTTTAACAACGGTGGAGGAAGAATCAGCCACGTTGGTATCTACATTGGAAACAACCAGTTCGTACACGCATCAAGCCCAGGAACAGGTGTTATCGTAAGTAAACTTTTCGGAAGTTATTTTGGAAACACTTATGTAGGAGCAAGAAGAATAATTAAATAGTTCATTAAAATTTAAGACGGTTATGACAACCGTCTTTTTTTTACTATAATTACCAATGTTTCATATAAAACATAGGGGATTGTAGCAAAAAAAAGAAGGCCTTTAGCCTTCTTTACTTTTTTTATAATGGTTTTTTTCTTTATTTGTCCCATATTTCTTGGGAAATTATCAGGAGTTTTTTTCCAGTCTTTTTTTAATTATTAAAATATTTCTTTCTGAAACTTCACCATTTTGTTCAATCTTGAAATTTACAACTTTTTTTCTAATTTGCAATTTAATTTTTTTGTGCGTTTTTTTGAATCTTCTACTTCTTCAAGATATGATGGGCCTTTCATTGCTAGAAATAATCCATTTACCTTTTAAAAAAATGGAATTGTAAATTCTAGAAGTAAAGATAGGGAAGCTACTGCTCTTGAGCTAACTATATCAAAGCTTTCTCTAAAGCCTTCTTTTTCTTCCGACTTCTTCTGCACGTCCATGAATTGCCTTTATATCTTTTTAATTTCAAATCATCAATTACTATATTTAAAAAAACTTAATTCTTTTTATTTAAACTATCTAGCATTGTAACTTTAAGATTTTTCATTATATAGTTTAAGTGGAATAGCAGGAAACCGGCACCAGTTCCAACATCTAATACAGTTTTATCATCATCAAAAAAATCCCGTTTTTTTGTAAGTAATAGGCAATCTAAAAAAATGTTTTTGTATTCATAGCATCTTCATCAGTAATTGCTGTTAAATTTATTTTTTTCATTCCATTCTAGGATTAATTTCCTGTAAATTTCAAACTTTTTCTATAGCAATATCACTTAAATTGATACTTTCTTTTTTTGGGTTAAATTTTTTTAAATTATCCATTTTTTTCTCCTTTGAGTTTCAAGGTGGATTAGCAAAACATTTATATCTGCAGGGCTTACACCAGAAATTCTACTAGCTTGACCAACTGTTTCAGGTCTAAATTTTGAAAGTTTTTGTACTGCTTCAATTCTAAGACCGGATAGGGAATTATAGTCAATATTTTCAAGTTTCTTATTTTCAAGCTTTTTAAATGCTTCGATTTGTTGGCTTTGTTTTTTTCTATATAACCCTCATATTTAATCATCGTTTGAACTTGTAATTTAATCTCTCTATCTAAAGGCTCACGAGTTTCATCTAAGTCTTTAAGCATTTCGTAGTCAAGCTCAGGTCTTTTGATTAAATCATAAAGACTAACTGCTGTTTTTAACTTCATACTACCTAGTTCTTCCAAAGCATTATTTGTATTTTTCCTTTGGTGTTAGGATAGTGGACTTTAATCTTCCAATTTCATTTTCTATTAAAGTCTTCTTATTTAAACATTTTTCATAACGTTCTTTTGTAGCTAAACCTACATTATAGCTCTTTTCTGTAAGTCTTAAATCAGCATTATCTTGTCTTAGAGAAAGTCTATATTCAGTTCTTGAAGTCATCATTCTATAAGGTTCGTCAGTTCCTTTTGTAATTAAATCGTCAATTAAAACTCCAATATATGCATCACTTCTTGTAAGAACAAATGGCTCTTTTCCTAAGATATTCATTGATGCATTTATACCTGCGATAATTCCTTGACTTCCAGCTTCTTCATATCCTGAGCTACCATTGATTTGACCTGCAAAGAATAGATTTTTAATATCCTTATGCTCTAAAGTTGCTCTTAAAATAGTTGGATCAATACAGTCATACTCAATACCATAAGCAGGACGCATGATTTTAACATTTTCAAGACCTAAAATACTCTTATACATTTCTTTTTGAACTTCAAGAGGTAGGGTAGAACTAACACCTTGAACATACATTTCCAAAGTATCTAAACCTTCAGGTTCAATAAAAACTTGATGCTCGTCTTTTTCGTTGAAACGAACAATTTTATCCTCGATAGAAGGGCAATATCTAGGACCTACACCATTTACAATTCCTGCATACATTGGACTTCTATGAAGATTTTTTTCAATTATTTGTTTTGTTTCCAAAGTTGTATAGGTTAAGAAGCAGTTCTCCTTGTGATTTCCAATGTCTTTACCTTCATTCATAAAAGAGAAAGGAATTATATTATCATCACCTTTTTGAACTTCCATTTTTGAAAAATCAATGGAATCTCTATGAACTCTTGCAGGAGTTCCTGTCTTAAAACGTCTAAGAGGAATACCTAGATTTCTTAAGCTCTCACTTAAATAAGTTGAGCATTTCCAATTATTAGGACCACTTTCATAACAATTTTCTCCCATTAAAATCATGGATTTAAGATAAGTTCCAGTACAGATTATTACTGCTTTTGCAGGGAAAACTTCATTTGAAGTAGTCAAAACACCTGTTACAACATTGTTTTCAGTTAAAATTTCTTTAACTTCAGTTTGAATTAAATCTAAATTCTTTTCATTTTCTAAAACTTTTTTCATTTCAGTATGATACATCTTTTTATCCGCCTGAACACGTAAACTATGAACAGCAGGGCCTTTTGAAGTATTCAACATTCTTGATTGAATAAAAGTTTTATCAATATTTATCGCCATTTCACCGCCTAGAGCATCAATCTCACGAACTAAATGGCCTTTACCAGTACCACCGATATTCGGATTACATGGCATATCTGCAACTGAATCCATACTGATAGTAAGAATTGCAGTTTTAAGTCCAAGTCTTGCACTTGCTAGACCTGCTTCACAACCGGCATGACCTGCACCAATTACTACAACATCATATTTTTCATCTATAAAATTAGTCATTTCTTCTCCTTGTTAAAAAAATCTACACAAATATACATATTATATTTTTACCACAAAATTATAAAAAAATTCATAAAAAAAGAACTCTTTTGAGTTCTTTTTTTACTAATTTTTAGTGAAACAATAAGAGAATAAATAATAAGTGTATAAAAACAAAATAATTCACGTCATAGTACCAAGAAGAGTAAAGCCCCCAACACGTCATCTTGAGCGTAGTTAATCTAGCCCTAACTCTGCTTACTTGTAAGCAGAAGTAGGTCTGACGCAAAGATTGTTCAAATCTTTGATTTGAGTACAATCGACTGTGAAGATCTCAACTATTGCTTGGGTACAAGCAATAGTATTTCTGAAAAGAAATAAAAAGTCTTTTTTTATGTATCTAAGATACATAAATCCAAACACTACTCTTTTATATCTATCCCATTTTCTATAAACTTATCTTTTAATTTTTTTCTTCGCTATTTTATAATACTCCTTAACTGTATCTTCCTTTATTTTTCATTCTTTCTGCAATTTCTTTATTCTTTAAATTCTCATAAAAATTTATACTCTATAACCTCTTTTTTTGTTTTTTTGGGGAGAGTGGACACAATTTCTCTTACCTTTTTTTAATCATTTCATTTGTTTCAATATCTTTTTGAATATCAGTATTTTTCATCAACAATTAATTCTAAAACTTCAATTGTTTCATCATCTTTTGTTTGATAAATTTTTAGTATATGTTTTTTTCGTTCTCCAATTTTTCTTTTTAAAAAAATTTTTTTGCATATAAAAAAATTTTTAGTTGATATTTTAAATAACATTCAAGCGAAACTTTTTCCACCACCCTTATAACTTTCTAAAAGTTCTAAAAATTTTTAACAACTCCGTCTTGATACGCATCTTCATAGCTTATGTAATTTGCGAAATACTTTTTTTATACTCGATTTTTATCAAAGGGCTAAAGTTTTTTTATGATTTTTCTCCTTATCGTACATCTTTCCTCCTGATATGACTAGACATGACGGTATTTTTGCGTTGTTGGGTTAAGTTTTTTTATTTAGTGATATCATTATACTACTTTTTTTAACTTCAAGTCAATTAATAAGTTACATAAATTAATATAATTTTTTTATATAGTATCTTTATAAGTTACTACTTGACTATACTTTAGAAATATATTATTATTAGTTATATTGAATAGCAAATAAGGAGACTATTATGAAAATTATAATTGGAAATGACCACTCAGCTGTTGAGATGAAAAAAATGAACTTGTAAAATATTTAGAAGAAATGGGACATGAAGTTATAAATGTAGGAACAGATGAAACTACAAGTGTAGATTATCCAGTTTTTGGAAAAAGCTGTTTGCAAAAAAAGTTTTTAGAAAACGAAAACTCTTTGGGAATAGCAATCTGTGGAACTGGAATCGGAATTTCAATAGCTTGTAATAAGGTTAAAGGAATTCGTGCTGGACTATGTAGCGAAAGTTTTTCTGCTAGAATGACAAGAAAACATAATAATGCAAATGTTCTTTTGCTTAGGAGCAAGAGTTACTGGAATTGAACTTGCAAAAGATATTGTAAAAAAACTTTTTATTGAAGAGGACTTTGAAGGCGGTCGTCATCAAAAAAAAGAATTGATATGTTGGAAGAAAATTAGGAGATTTTATGAAAATAGCTGTTATAGGTTGTGGAAGATGGGGCAGTTTCATAGCTTGGTACTTAGATAAGATAGGAAATGAAGTTTCTTTATATGGTAGAGAATCTTCAGAAAAAAATGCAAAGTTTTTTTAGAAAATAGAAAAAAATACTTTTTCTTGAACTTCCTAAGTCCATTACTTTAACAACTGATATAAATGATGTTTTTTTAATAAAGATTTAATAATTATTTCAGTTGGAACTCAAAGTTTAAGAGAATTACTAAATGAAAATAAAGAAAATTTTTAAAGAGAAAAATATTCCAATCATACTTTGCATGAAGGGAATAGAAATAAAGACAGGCTTTTACACCTACAAAAAAATAGTAAAAGACATACTAGGAGAAAGCTATTCTTGTGGCGCTTGGATTGGACCTGGACATGTTCAAGACTTTACAAATGGAATACCAAATTGTATGGTAATAGATTCTGATGATAGAGAATTAGTAAAAAGATTAGTTGATGATTTTTTTCAAGTAATTTAATTAGATTTTTACTATGGAACAGATCTTTTTAGGAAATGAAATTGGAGCAGCTTCAAAAAATGTAATAGGAATTGCTGCTGGTATGCTTGACGGCTTTAATTTAAGTTCATTAAAAGGCGCTTTGATGTCAAGAGGAACTAGAGAAATTGCAAGACTTATTGAGAAAAATGGGGGGAGACAAAAGCTGTGCATACGGACTTTGTCATCTCGGAGATTATGAAGCAACAGTATTTTCTGAATTTAGCAATAATAGAAAATTTGGTGAAAAAAATTCGTAAAAAGGTGAAAAAAATTTGAAAAAAACTAGCAGAGGGTTATTATACAACAAAAAGCATTAATGGACTTATCCGAAAAAAATACGATGTTGAATTACCAATCACAAATGCAGTTTATGAAATAACATATAATAAAAAAAGATCCAAAAGAAATTTTTGGACAATCTTTTCAAAAGAAGTATAAAAATGGAATTTTTAAGGAGAGACTATGTTACCTTTTGATATTATTACCTTTATTTTTTTGTGTCTTTAATATATACAGAAGACTTACATGCTTAATAAAAGTAAAGTTTACAAAATACACATTCATATCTCTAATTTTTTTGCATTAGTATTTATGCTATTTGTAGCATATAGATATAAAAAAATGATATTGCAGGTTACCTTTTAGCACTTTCTTGGTGGCTTGCATTCTTTACAAGTATTATGAGTGCAGGAATAAGTGAAATGGGAATAGTTCATCCATGGCAATTAGTTGGAAAAACTCTACAAATGGGATAGAATGAGAAGTTTCTCAATAGAAAATAAAGGAAATACCGTAATGGTAAATTTTAAAATATTTAGAGATTTAAGACAAGAATACGATAAAAGCAATTTAGAACAAATCAAAAAAATTGCAAAAAAAGAATAAATTGATAAAATAAAAAGGAGTGAATTTCACTCCTTTATTTTTTTCTTTAATTAGAATAAATGGAATAACATATATAGAAGGTGAGCTGCAACTCCGGCTGTTAATCCACCAATTGTGTGGCTGATTAATGCTTTTCCAGTTGCTTCTTTTGTTCCAAGTGCATCCATCATTGCGATATGAGTTGAGATATATCCACTCCAACACATACAAATTGCAGTAAATACTGCTATATCATTTCCAGAAACTTTTCCAGCTGCTGCCATTTTTGCAACTGTTCCGATTGCTGCTCCTGTTGAGCCTAATGCTGTTATAGGTACTGCAATTGCTTCTGGTGAACTGAAACCAAATAATGGGCTAAGGATGAAAGATAGTTTTCCACCTATCCAAGGAAGAACACCAACACCTTCGTTAGCTGCTCCTGTGTATCCATTTGCTCCAGGTCCATTTGTAAGAAGAATAACTAATGTACAAATGATTACAACACCTGGGATGATTGAAAGACCCATATCAACCCCAACTTTTCCTCCGTCAAGAATTGATTGAATAAATCTTCCTCCAGCACTTCCTTCTCTAACTTGTCTAGAATTTTCTGGAATTTCTACTTTGGATTTAACTTCAACATACTCAGTCGTTCCATACATTTTTTTAGTAGCAATCATCATAAGTCTAACAGATACTACACTACCTATTACAGCTCCTAAGTTACCAATTAAAGCACTTGTAACAGCGCCTTCTACATTAAGTCCCATCATAGAAGTTGTAGTAATAAGTCCCATACCAAAAGCAGTTCCTAAATTTGTAAGAGCTGGCATTTGATATTTTTTGAAATAACGTCTAAAGTTATCATCATGTGCTAATGTTAAAATAGCTGGGTTATCAGATAGGTAGCAGTTAAGCATACCTAATGAAGATGCTCCTGGTAAGTCATAAATAGGATGCATAACTTTTGATAAAAGTTTGTTTACAAGTGCTATAACTCCGAATTCAGAGAATAAACCTGAAATTGCTCCAGCTAAAACGGCAATCGCCATCAAATAAAGACATACATTTATAAGTAGATCAAAACCTGTATTCATCATAGTTTTGATCATGTTTATTCCGCCCATTTTACTACCAATTGATACAAAAAACGCTAAGAATAAACCGATACATAGGAAGTTTTCCAATCCAATATCTTTTTTGAATCTTCCAATATTCTTTTCTTCCAATTCAATATACCTCCGATCAATAATACTGAATTAATTCTATCATAAAAGGTATAAAAAAACAATGGAAAAAAACAGTTTTTTTATAAGTTTATTAGTAAAAATTAATTAAAAAAATATTTTTTTATCTATTATTTTTTTATTTATATATAGGTCATTGGGAAACTTTTTAATAGCTTATTTACTGTTAACGTTAAGCTACCAATCGAAGCTATTTACTTAAACGTCATTTAGACCAGAACGAAAAAAAGTAAATGAAGTGAATATAGTCCTAACTTTGATTGTTTATATTTCCTTAATTGATGTATCTTCGATACATTTACATTTGCTTGAATACAAGCAAATGTATGAGATCTCTCCACTACGGTCGAGATGACGTGTTGGGAGCTTTTTCTTTGCAAAAGTATCGTGACGTGAAACATTTTTTTATTAATAAAACAAACAAAAAAACGACTGAATCCAGTCGTTATGATAAAAATAATCCAAAACCTATTATTATAAGCAGTTTTGCTATTGAATAGGTAATTGTTAATAGTATATTGAAAAAAATCTATTATTCTTTATAAATGCTACAAATAGGAAAAAGTGAACTTGAAATTAAGAATAAATTACTTCCGAAAATCAAATACCATACTCCAGTTTTTGTATGTTGAAATTGCATTTAAGATTGCTAAGATACAAAAGCAAAGCGTTTAAAAATGCAAAAAGCATATAGGAAAATAATATCTCTTTTTAAAGTATTCACTTGAGTATTCATAGGATATGATTACTTCGAAAAAAATACTAATCCGAAATATACCACCATAATAAATAGAGCAAAGCAAATAGTTTAAATTTGAAATTTTTTTATTAATGTTAAAAGTTTTATTACATAAAAAGGCAATTCCTAATATAAATAGAGGTATTCCCATTAAAAATATTCTTTTTTTATTTCTTTTTTTGTACATAAAACATCTCCAATCCAGAATGCAAGTATTGCTAAATACACGAAAAACATTATGGTGTTTAAATCTTAAAAAAAATAGAATAATGCTAGTATTGGCATTAAAAAAATACGTTGAAAAAAAACTTCTTTCTGGATCTTTTTTTGTAAAATCATATATAAATTACCAACGGTAAATATTGCATAAATTAATAAAACTATGTACGAAAAAAAATATTGAGTAAATTGTTATTCATATTTCCTCCAAAAATCTCTTAGTATCAATTATTTTTAACATAAATTAGCGCTTCAAACAAGTTAAAGGATTAATAAAAAAATAGCCTAATCCCCCCTTTTTTTAAGAAATTTTTTTATTATATAAGTGTAAGGCTTACAAAATAAATAAAAAAAGGAGAAAAAGATATGGCTAAAAAAAGTATTTAAAGGTTAGTTTTGACCTTGCTAACTCTAAAAAAAGAGAAGTGTAACTTTAAAAAAATGTTCAAAGTGAATCAACTGATGAAAATTTAAAAGAAATTAGGAGAATTCGTTGAAAAAAATTTATTGACGGTACAAGAAAAGAAACAATTAAAGTTGTAGAAACAACATTAGAATAGGAGGGAAAGTATGAAGAAATCATTAAGTATAACTCTATTATTAGAGGATGGAAAAAAATATGGCATTTACAATTTCAAATATTAAAAAAATATTACAGCAGATGAAGCTTCTGATATAATTAAAACTTTTTGATTATAAGTCCGTTTTAGCAAAAAAACGACTTAAAAGTTACTGGAGTTAAAAAAAGGCTAATATTATTTCAACAAACTACGAAGAAGTAACAGTAATCTAGTGAAAAAAAGACCTTTTTGGTCTTTTTACTAAATATAAAATTAGGAGGAAATAATGGAAAATATAATTTCAAGTATCTCAAATGTAGGATTTCCTGTGGTTCTTTCCGTATTTTTTTATTACTTAGATTTGAAAAAAAAGATTGACGAACTTACAAAGGCTATAAATGAATTGGTTGTTAAACTTAAATAGGAGATTTATGATAGATATTGAAAAAGCTATAAAGTGGTTTGAAAACAGAAAGGGAAAAGTTTCATATTCTATGGAAAATAGAAATGGTCCAAATAGTTATGATTGTTCATCTTCCATATACTATGCATTAATGAATTCAGGAGCAAAGAGCAATGGCTGGACGATTGACACTTTGTATGAACATTATTGGCTTACAAAGAACGGCTTTGAAAAGATAACTGATAATATTCCTTGGAATGCTAAAAGAGGAGATATTTTTATCTGGGGAAGAAAAGAGGGGGTTCCCTCAAGTTATGGACATACAGGAATTTTTATTGATGAAAACAACATTATTCACTGTAATTATTCAGCTAATGGGATTTCTGTTGATAATCATGACAAATTATGGGTTTATGTAGGTAGGCCACATTATTTTGTATATAGATTAAAAAGCATTACAAGATGAGGGAGAATATATGGAACTTTTTAGATATAAAAAGCAAAGTTAATGGCTACTATTCAATCGATAGTTTGCCTTGGTTTTGCGAAGATAAAACTATGATTGGTACAACTCAAAAACTATCAAGGGCAAGAGGTAACTTTAACTCGAAAATGGGGAAGTTACTATTATGTAAAGGAATTAAAAGGTTGGGTAGATTATAGAGCTTTTTATAAATGAAAAGGCAATAAAAGAAGTCGCCAAAGAAGTAATTCAAGGAAATTGGGGCAACGGAGAATTAAGAAGAGCAAAAACTCGAAAATGCAGGATATAATTATTATGAAGTACAAAAAAAGAAGTAAATAGATTATTACAAAGTAAATAGTTTTTTTATATTATAAAAAAACAATTAATGGAAAGTTACCGTTAATTGTTTTTTTGTAATAAATTTTCAAGTTTATTTACTGTTAACGTCTGGCTATTGGACAAAGATATTCTCTTTATACGTCATCTTGAGCGAAGTGTAACGAAGTCGAAAGATCTCATACTTTTAGCTTGTAAACAAGCAAAAAGTAAATGTATCGCAGATACATAATAAACCATGTTTAGATTTCTTTCGAAAATACTATTGATTGTAAACAAACAAATAGTCGAGATGACGTGTTAGGTGCATTTATTTTCAAAGCACTATGATGTGAAGCATTTTGTTTTTTATTGTATCCATAATTTAAAATAGGAGAAATGGTTAAGTTTTTTTGTGAAACAAAAAAAATACTTTTTACTTTTTTTGTTAATTTGAGTTATAATGTATTTGTAGTTAATAATAATTATTATTTAGAAAGAGAGGTTTGTTATGTGTACTACAATTCTTATAGGTAAAAAAGCAAGTTATGACGGTTCAACTTTGGTTGCTCGTATCGAAGATTCTTCAGCAGGAATGTTTAAATCAAAAAAATTTATCGTTGTTGAGCCTAAGGATCAACCAATTCATTATAAATCTGTTCGTACAGATTGTGAAATTGAATTGCCTAAAAACCCTATGCGTTATACTTGTCTTCCAAATGTAAAAAAATGGCGTGGAGTTTGGGGAGCATGTGGCGTTAATGAAAAAAATGTTTCAATGACTGCAACAGAAACAATTACTACAAATGAAAGAGTTTTGGGAGCAGATCCTTTAGTAGAATTTGAACCCGACATTATAAAAAAAGGTGGAATAGGGGAAGAAGATTTTGTTGTAATTACTCTTCCTTATATAAATAGTGCTAAAGAGGGTGTTGAAAGACTTGGTGCATTAATAGAGAAATATGGGACTTATGAAAGTAACGGAATTGCTTTTCAAGATGTTGATTCTATTTGGTGGTTTGAAACAATTGGTGGTCATCACTGGATAGCAAGAAGAGTTCCTGACGAGGTTTATGTTGTAATGCCAAATCAATTCGGACTTGATCATTTTGATTTTTGAAGATGCTTACGGAGCAAAAAGAAGAATTTATGTGTTCATCAGATTTAAAAAGAATTTGTTGAAGAAAATTTCCTTGATTTATCTCTTGGCAAATTGATTGACGAATTTGATGAAGATTATGATGAAGATTATGAAGAACTTTTTAATCCAAGAGTTGCTTTTGGAAGTCATTCAGATGCAGATCATACTTACAATACACCTCGTGCTTGGGTAATGCTAAGATATTTTAATCCAAACACTTTCGATTGGGATGGTGAAAATGCTGAATTTAAGCCACATAGTGATAATCTTCCTTGGTGCATGATTCCTGAAAAGAAGATTACAATAGAAGATGTTAAATATATTATGTCTAATCACTATCAAGGAACTCCTTATGATCCATATCTAAAGAGTGGAGACTTTTCACAAAAGGGTAAATTTAGACCTATAGGTATAAATCGTAATGATGTTTTGGCTTTGGTTCAAATAAGACCTTATATGCCTGAAGAAATTAGAAGTATTGAGTGGTTATCTTTCGGTTCAAATGTATTTAATGCGATTGTTCCATATTATGCAAATATTACAAAAACACCTGAATATTTGGAAAATACAACTCTTACTCCTTCAACAGATAATTTCTATTGGATAAATCGTATTATCGGAGCGCTTTGCGATGCACATTATCCATCAACTGCTTCTCATGTTGAAAGATATCAAAAATGCAGTTCAATCAAAATGTCGTACATTCTTGAATAAATATGATAAAGAATTTTTTTGAAAAAAACAAATCAAAGATAAAGAATGTTCACGAATTTTTTTAGAAAAAAAGCAAATGATGAGATAACAGATTTTTGTAAAAAGACCAAACAAATGATTTACTTGACAAGACACTTTTTCACAGCAAGTTGTGAAATGAAAAATGGATTTTTCAAGATCAGATGCTTAAAAGACTTTAAAAAAATATTAAATAGCCGTCAGAAATGACGGCTTTTTTTATATTGAGATATATGTCATTTTAATTAGTTGTTAAAAATTTTTTTACTTAAATTAAAAAAATATGGTAAAAATATTTAGAGGCAAAACATAAGAAGGAGAAGAAATGAGTATTTTTAACTGTAAAAAAAATTTGAGCCATAGTTTTTGGTGGTCGTCAAATACTTAAAGATGTAAATTTTAGACTTTTTAAAAAGGTGAACATATAGGACTTGTTGGTCCAAATGGAGAGGGAAAGAGTACCTTTTTAAATTTAGTTACTGGTAAACTTGAGGCTGAAGAGGAACTATTGAATGGGCAAAAACGTGTTAGAATAGGTTATCTTGATCAACATGCTGTAATTGGTAAGGAAATGACTGTTCGTGACGTTTTTAAAGTCAGCTTTTTTCATATCTTTTTGATATTGAAGCTGAATTAAATGATGTATATATGAAAATGGGAGAATTAAGTGGACAAGAGCTTGATGATATAATGCTTGATGCAGCTGAACTTCAAGAGCTTCTTGAAACTCACGACTTCTATATGATTGATTCAAAGATTGATGAAATTTCTCATAATATGGGAATAAAAAGATTGGCTTGATAGACCTGCTTTTTGACCTTTCAGGTGGACAACGTTCAAAGATTTTTACTTGCAAAATTGCTTTTTAGAAAAAGCCGGATATTTTTGCTTCTTGACGAGCCTACAAACTATTTAGACGAAGAACATATTAATTGGCTTAGAAGATATCTACAAAATTATGAAAATGCATTTATTTTTAATCTCTCATGATATTTCGTTTTTTTAAATTCTGTAATTAACTTGATTTATCATGTTGAAAAATTGTGAAGTTAATAGATATGTTGGAGATTATGATGAGTTTTTAAGACTTAAAGAGTTGAAACAAAGACAAATTGAAGCAGCCTATAAGAAACAACAACAAGAAATTCAAGAGCTTGAAGACTTTGTTCAAAGAAATAAGGCGAGAGTTTCTACAAGAAATATGGCTATGTCAAGACAGAAAAAAACTTGATAAGATGGAAAAGATTGAGCTTGTAAGAGAAAAACCAAAGCCAGAATTCTATTTTGAAACTGCACCTTCAACAAGCAGATTGATTTTTGAAACTGAGAATTTAGTAATTGGTTATGATAAACCGATTAGTAAGCCGTTAAATCTTCGTATGGAAAGAGGAGATAGAATTGCGATTGTTGGAGCAAATGGTTTAGGTAAGACAACTCTAATTAATACAATTCTTGGAAATATTAAAAGCTATTTCAGGTTCTGTTTCTTTTTGGCCAGAATTTAGCAATAGGTTATTTTTAAACAAGAAGAGCATTATGATAACAATAATACTCAATTGATGAAATGTGGGAAAAAAAATTTCCAAGTTGGGAACAATTTAAAATTCGTGCTGCCCTTGCAAAAATGTTCGCTTACAACAGTGCATATTGAATCACAAATGAAGGTTTTTAAGTGGTGGAGAACAAGCAAAAGGTAAGACTTTGTAAGATTTTTAAATGAAAAGACAAATATTTTTAATGCTTGACGAACCTACAAACCATCTTGATCCAGAATCAAAAGAGGAATTAAAAAGAGCATTAAGAGAATATAAGGGTGGAATATTTTTTTAATTTCACACGAAAAGGACTTTTTATACAGATATAGCAACAGAAATTTGGAATATGGAAGACTTTTCACTATTATAAGAAATTTAAAGGCGAGTAATCGCCTTTTTTTATATATCATAGAAAACAAAATTATTCACGTCACGATACTTTTTCAAAGAAATACTCCTAACACGTCATCTTGAGCGAAACGTAGTGTAGTCGAAAGATCTCAACTATTGCTGGTAAGCAATAGTATTTCTGAAAGAAATAAAGAAATTATGTATCTACGATACATTTACTTTTGCTAAAAGCAAAAAGTATGAGATCTCTCCGTTTCGTTTCGCTTTGCTCAACTTCAGTCGAGATGACGTTTAAGTAAGTAGCTTCGTTTGATAGCTAGACGTTAAAGGTAAATAAACATCAAAAATAGATTTATTAAATAAGTAGAAAATAAAAAAATAATATAAGAAAAAAATTTTTTTCAGAGCAAAGACAAAGTATAATTTTTTTGTCTTTTGCTTTTTTTATATTTTTGTTTTTTTATTGTGAAACAACAAGGTTCTAGGGCACATATCCGATGCAAAGCATCGTGAAAGAGTGGTTTCTCCCTTTTAACTTTAAAATTATTTGACATATTTTTTTACGTTAAAATATGAAAAAAACTATTGATTTTTTTAGCTAAAAAAATAATATAATTTAAGTTGGGAGTTTTTTTGATTATTTAATAAATGACATAAAGTTTTTTTAGAGTTTAAAGTCAGTTATATTAAATAATAAGTATTTAAGGAGAGTATATGAGTAATAATGATATAGATCAAATTAGCATAAAAAGAAAAGCTAATACCAAGAAAAAAAGAAAAAGCAATTTGCCTTTTTATTTTAATTTTTTTACTTGGTTTTTGGTGTACTTATGTATCCAATAATTACAAGATGGTATTATAGGGTTGAATCAAAAAATGTTATAGCTACTTTTGATAGTGAAAAGGAAAAGTTATCAAAAGAAGAAGTTAAGAGAAGAATGGAACTTGCGAAGGCATACAATAGTAGCTTACACAATGAGGTAACAGAAGATCCTTATTCTGATGAGAAAAAGCAAGAGGGTAGAGCTGAATATGCAAGAATGATAGAAATTCATGAATATATAGGACACGTTCAAATTCCAGCGATTGACGTTGATATACCAATCTATGCTGGAACTTCTGAAGATGTTCTTCAAAAGGGAGCAGGCCACTTGGAAGGTACATCACTTCCTATTGGTGGGCTTGATACTCACACTGTAATTACTGCTCACAGTGGACTTCCTACTGCGACATTATTTACACATCTTTCAAAACTACAAATTGGAGATAAATTTTATATTCATAACTTTGCTGAAACATTAGCTTATCAAGTAGATCAAATTAAAGTAATTGAACCTTCTGAGTTTGATGATTTGCTTGTAGTAAAGGGCAAAGATTATGCAACTTTATTAACTTGTACACCATATATGATTAATACTCATAGACTTTTTGGTTAGAGGGCATAGAGTAGAGTATGTAAAAGACCTTATTGATAAAGAATTATTGGAAGGTAAAAAAAGAATATTTGGTATATGTATTTATTCTACATTGTTTTTATTCTTACTTGTAGTTTTTAATTATTTCAACTTTATATTATATTAGAAAGAGAAGAAAAATCAGTAAAAAAAGTTGAAAAAAATGCAAATGTAGACAATATTAAATAGAGGTTTTTTTATGCAAAAATAATGAAAAATATAATTGATGATATTAAAATAAAAAAAGAAAAAAATAAAAAGTAAAAAAAGGCAATAGCAGAAAAAGCAATATTTTTACTTATGTTTATTTTTCTTTATTGGATTTAGTATTCTAATGTATCCTTTTTATTACTCAATGGTATTATAGAGTTGAGAGTGGAAAGAAAATTGAAAAAAATTCGAGGATGAAATCAAAAGATTATCTCCTGAAGAAATTGAAGAGAGAATCAATCTTGCAAAAAGCCTATAACTCTACTCTTGATGCTTCAAAATTATCCGACCCTTATTCAAATGAAGAAAAAGGAAAAAAAGGAATTGCAGAGTATGCGAGAATGTTACAAATTGGAGAGCTTATAGGACATATTGAGATACCAAAAATTGACGAGAATTTACCGATTTATGCGGGAACATCTGAAGACATTTTACAAAAAGGAGCAGGCCACTTGGAAGGGTCATCTCTACCTGTTGGTGGTATAAGCACACATGCTGTAATCACTGCGCATAGAGGATTACCAACAGCAGCACTTTTTACAAAAACTTGATAAATTGGAAAAGGGAGATATTTTTCTTCGTTCATAATATTCAAACTGTTTTTAGCTTATGAAGTTGATCAGATTTTTAGTTGTTGAACCGACAGATTTTTGCTCCAATTTTGGTACAACCAGGTGAAGATTATGTAACACTTCTTACTTGTACACCATATATGATTAACTCTCATAGACTTTTTGGTAAGAGGACATAGAGTAGAATATACGCCTCTTGAAAAAAATCAAGAACTGTAAGTAAGAGAAGATCATTCTTTAGAAAAATATTTCTATTGGCTTTTTACTATTCTTCTTACTTGTATTGATTATTTTCCTTTATAATTTTTAAAAAAAATATTTAGATGTTAGAAAAAAATTACAAAATTTAAATTAGAAAGGGAGTAGAATTGATGAAAAAAATAAAAAAATTAAGACTAATTGGATACTTATTTATGCTTATTGGAATCTCACTTCCTTTATACACTTTTTACAAATCTTGTATATAATGACTATAAATCAAAATCAATGTATGAAGATTTTTAAAAAGAGTCAATCAAATATTAGTGAAGAAGAGCTTAATAAATTAGAAGAGGAAATTAAAGATTATAATAAAAAAATTTAAAAAAATACAACAATTGTTGACCCTTTTTAGCAATAATGAATATAAAACTGTTTATGAATTTAAAAAAAGATGATCCTCATGGAGTATTTGCATATATTAGAATTCCAGCTATAAATGTATATAAACCGATTAGATTAGATGCTTCTTATGAACATTTAGATAAGGGTGTAGCTCATATTGATGGAACTGCACTACCAACAGGTGGAGTAGGAAATAGAAGTGTAATAGCTGGACATAGAGGTTGGTATAAAGACGTAATGTTTTTTTAAATCTAGGAGATTTGAAAAAAAGGTGATAAAGTATATATCGAAAGAGCAGGAAAAAAACTTTAACTTATGTAGTTTCTGATACAGAAATTATTAAACCTTACGAAGGTGAAAAGTTATTTCCAATAGCCAATCGTGATATGCTTACATTACTTACTTGTGACCCTGCAACACCACCAAGTCCATATAGATTACTTGTAAATTGTGATAGACTTGAAGAAAAAAACGGAAAAAAACAAATGCAAGTGAAACAAAAGAAGAAGTAAATAAAAAAATGTAAAACAAATATCTATGTTTATCTACGGTGGAACAGGGTTATTATGGATTGTATTTTTATTTACAGGATATAAATTTATAAGATTTATAAGCAAAAAAAGAATTAAAAAAATATAAAAGAAAAGACCTTGAAATTTGAAATCAAGGTCTTTTTTTAATTTATTTTTACATTGCTCTTTTTCTTTTTAAGAATATAAACTGAACCTGCACAAAGCATTAAGAAAAGTCCAGATAGTACAAATGGTACTACACCAGTTCCACCAGTATGTGGATAAACTGTCTTATCATTTTTGATATCATGCTTAATTGTGTCAATTGCACCGTCGTTATCTTGATATAAAACAATGTTCTTTTGAGTTTCTACACTTCCTTTTACTTCTTTTACCAAAGTAATCGTTCTGTTTTTCAGCGTCAATTCTTATGTGATACTCAACATTTGACTTTTGATATCCCATTGGAGCAGTTTTTTCAGTTAAAACATAGTCACCAGTAGGGAAGTCTTCTGGAATTTCAAACTTAAAGCCATCATTTGTACTCTTTGTTAAGTCAAAAGATAAAGTTTTATCTTTTTGGTCCTTTTTAATTGCAATTCCAAAATTCCTTGTTTTTATAAGTTCGCCATTTGTATCAAGCTTTCTAAACATAAAGTACATTTGTGGATACTTTATATTCTCAATGTTATAGAAAGTATCATCAGAATTGTAAACAGCATTTTTCATACTTTATTTTTTTCCTTCAGATGTTATTTCAAAAGTTCTTACAAAATTTTTTTGGAGTACGATAGCCTTCAGGAGCTTTTTATTTCCTTTATAGCATATTCTCCAACTTCAAGACTGTCAAACTTGAACTTTCCATCAGCTCCAGATTTAACAACAACATTTTTTTCCATCGTTTGTTACAACTTCGTATCTACCTAATGCGTTTTTTTCTTATATAATTCAAATTCAATATCAGAGATAGGAATTTTTTTGTCCATTTTCAGTTTTGTATTTGAAAAAAATTCTACTTCGATATTTTTTTAGTATTTGTTATTGTAACATCTCCATTTTCGGATTTAATGAAGTTTTTTTATTGTTTGAATATTCAATCTTACTTTCGAAACCTTCGAGTGCAACTTCTTTTTACAGTATATTCAAAAATGATAACCTAAATTATCAAATGGAATTAACTTTTTCAAAAGTCGCTTTCCAATCTCCAGCCTTATTTAAAGTTTTTTTCTCCAATTTCTTTAACTTTATTAGTTTCTTCAACATCGGGATTAGTTGAAGTTCTAATAAGTTTAACTTTGATTTCCTTTTTCATACTATCTGGTAAATCTTTTCCGTTTTTGTATTTCCAAACCTTTTTGAACATTTACGTCAATAGAATGTGCCTTTACAGAAGGAACTGGGAATTCACGAACTATATTTGGAGTCTTTTTCAACAGGTATTAAATCTGTCTTTCCATTCGCTGGATAGAAGAAGTCTGACTTATAATTTGGATCTTCAGTTTTAATATTAACTTTATATCTTAAATTAACCCACTGTCCTCTACCTAAGTTTAGTCCTTTTTATTGTGAAAGTTTTTTTGTACCTTGGTTGTAATCTAAATCAATAGTATTTAATATAGAATCTTCAGAGGCTGTTATTTTAGGACTTGTTAGATTTAATTGAACCATGTCACCAATTGGATCGATTACTTTACCATTTACAACAGTATTACGAATATCTCTTTCGATTTGTGCAAGTATATCACTTAATTGATTGATACTAGCAGAGTCATAATAATGTCTTGGAGAAGTTGAAATACTTCTCATAAGTTTTAATATATCATTTCTTGGAATAGTACCTTCTGGATAGTAAGTACCATATCCTCTATTACGGTAATCATAAGATGTATCAGTTAGTTCTATACCAACAGTATATACTGAGTATTTTTTAAGAATTTCTTTTGCTTCATAGTAAGTAGCTACTCCATGATTTTCAACATGTAGTTGTCTTCCTGTTTGAGCATTATTTACATCATAAGGTCTATGTCTATCCTGATAATAATAGTAATATCCATTACTTGCTGTATATCCATCTTTTTAAAAAAAGAATGTATGTCCAGAACCTTTTTTTAGCAGCTATTGAATAATCAAAATTTGCTTTTCCACTACGATCAATAGAGCTAATTTTATTTGAAACAGTTGGAACTCCATCTGTTAAATGCACTATAATTTTTTGTTTAGCAGTACTTGTACTTAAAATATCTGCTGCTTCTTTAAGAGCTGCTTGAGTAAATGTAGCTCCTATAGAAGAATAATAAAAAAATTATAAGGATTAGTATAATTATATTCTTCAGGAACTTTAGAAGGAATTTTTATTAATAATATCTTGTGGATTTGTAGTAAAAAGTCTTATAACTATGGTCTAACATATTTCCTTTATAATAAAACTCATCAACGAATCTTCCGTCAAAAAAACATCTGAACCATAAGTTACTAATGCTACTCTTACTTTTCCATTACCATCTCTTAGAACATTTTTTACAAATGTAGTCAATGTATTTTTTGCAATAGTAACACGATTATTTTCTTTCATTGAGTTTGAGTTATCAAGAACAACAACAATATCCTTAGTATATTCTTCTTCAGAGGTTTTACCTTCTACTCTTAAGTCAATGTAAAATTCTCCATCTTTATCTCCTCTACTCGCTTTCTTAGAGACGATTGCCTCTTTGTAATCTATTGGTTGATTTTTATAATTTCTAATTAATCCGTCAATTTCTGTGAAATCAGTAGGGAATACACCCTCTTGATTTTGAGTATAACCTATATCTGCTTTAACAAATGTTGGTATGAAGAATTGACATAAAATAGCAAATAATAAAAAAAGCAACTAATAAAAATCTTTTCTTTAATTTCATAATGTTACCTTCCTTAAAAAAATAAATAAATATAAAATAAATAATTGCATATTGTTAAACATATAAAAAAATAGCAATACACTATATATAACCATTTTTTTCAGCGATTATACACAATAAAAACGCTTAAAAAAATAATAATATATATAACTATTCATAATTAGTTTACAACAAAATTTAAAATAATGCAATACTTTGACATGAAAATTCTATAAAAAAATGAAAAAAATTTATCGAAAAATATTTTTAGTCTAAATTTCTTGTTACTTTTTAAAGGTATTTGTTATAAAAAGATACAAATAAACATAAGTTTTGCATCTATAAATAAACAAAATAATAAGACCTTGAAATCAAGGTCTTCTTAGAATTAATTGTTTAATGATTTTTTTCTTTTTTTAAGCATATAAACTGAACCTGTACAAAGCATTACGAAAAGCCCTGAAACAATAAATATTAAAGTTCCAGTTCCACCTGTGTATGGGTAAGTAACTTTATCATTTTTTTAATATCTATTTTTTTGAGTTTGGACATTTCCATAAATATCTTCATATAGAACAATGTTTCTAGGAGTTTCTATACGTCCTTTAACTTCTTTTTACAAGAGTTATTGTTCTATCCTCAGCATCAATTCTTATATGATATTCGATATTTGTCTTTGCATATCCCATTGGAGCAGTCTTTTCAGTTAAAATATAATCTCCAGTAGGGAAGTCATCTGGAATATCAAACTTAAATCCATTTTCTGTACTTGTTGTTAAGTCATAAGATTGAGTTTTTTCTTTAGGTCCTTTTTAATTCTAGTACCAAAAGTACCTTGTTTAATAAGTTCTCCTAAAGAATCTTGTTTACTAAACATAAAATACATAGGATTTAATTTAAAGTTTTTGTATTTGATAGAAAAGATCTTTTGAACCATAAATTGTTTCTCTATACTTAATCTTTCCTTGGTTTGTTACTTCGAATTCTCTTACAAAAATCTTTTGGAAGACGATAGCCCTCAGGAGCTTTTTATTTCCTTTATAGCATATTTTTCCAACTTCAAGATTATCAAATTTGAATTTTTCCGTCAGCTCCAGATTTAACAACAACATTTTTTTACCATTTTTTTGCACTGGTAAATATCTTTCGGTAATATCTTGTTTATATAGTTCAAATTCTACATCTGGTAGGGCAACTTTTTGTTCATTTTCAGTTGTGTATTTGAAAAACTCTACTTCGATATTTTTTTAGTATTTGTTATTGTAACATCTCCACTTTCAGATTTAATGAAATTTTTGTTGTTTGAATATTCAATCTTACTTTCGAAACCTTCTAGTGCAACTTCCTTTACAGTATATTCAAAATGATAACCTAAATTATCAAAAGGAATTAATTTTTTTCAAAAGTTCCAGTCCAATTTCCAGCTTTATTTAAAGTCTTTTCTGCAATTTCCTTTTTCTCTATCAGCTGCTGCTACATTTGGATTTGTTGACTTTCTAACAAGTTTAACTTTGATTTCCTTTTTCATACTATCTGGTAACTCTGTACCATTTTTGTATTTCCAAAGCTTTTGAACATTTACATCAATGGTATTTGCCTTTACAGAGGAACAGGGAAGTCTCTTTTGTATTAGGGTTTTTTTGCGTTTGGAGTTAAAGTAGTAGGTCCATTTGTAGGATAGAAGAAATTACCTTTATATTGAGGATCTTCTGTTCTTAAATTAACCTTATATCTTAAATTAACCCATTCACCTTTACCTAGATTTAATCTTGATAAAGAGATTTTTTTCTGGTATCTTGATCATAATTAACTGTTACAAATCTTATTAAAGAAGGATCAGAGGCAGTAAGTTTATAGAATTTATTTCCGTCTAAATTAGCATTCAAATTCAAATCAACCATATCGCCCATTGGGTCGCTTACTGAACCGTTTTGAACAGTTTTAAATATTTCATTTTCTATTTTACCAAGCATTTCACTAATTTGGTCAATATTTGAAGCATCATAATAATGTTGAGGCGTTGTTGATATACTTTTCATAATATCAATTGCCTCTTCTCTTTTTACAGTATGTGGCCAAGGAAGACTGTTCTTAATACCATAAGCTTCGTAGTTAAATGTATAATCTGTCATTTCAACGCCTATTGTGAAAGTTTCGTATTTATTAGTTATAGTCTTTGCATCCATAATTGTTGGCTTGCCATGGTTTGTAATATATTCTTGACCACCTGATTTATTATTAGGAGCTGTGTATGCGTGTTGAATATCATGTGAAGTGCTAAATCTAGAATCACCTATAAGAATTAAATTATATGCTTTTCCTGAACCTTTAGTATTTTTTGCTATAGTTCCATCCATATCTAACATATTATAATTAAATTGAGGGATGCCTTGAGCGTTTACAGAGTTTAATTTAAATGAACGTGTTGGAACACCGTCAGTTAAATGGATAATAAACTTTTCGTTTTCAGCAGGACTTTGGCTATCTAAAATATCAGCAGCTAGTCTCATCGCTCTTTGAGTAAAAGTACCTCCGGTTTGGCCTATTCCTCTGTCTAGTGGAGTTCCATTAGGTAACTTGCTTTTAATTTGATTTATATTACTTGTCAAAGTCTGGTGGCTATTATTAGATAGATTACCTGTAAAGTAAAATTCATTTACATATCTTCCGTCAAAAAAACATCTGAAGCGTAAGTTACCAACGCAAATCTTACATTATTTCCAGCCTTAGCATTTGCTGTATCTAAAAACTTTTTAATAGCATTGTTTGATGCAGTAACACGATCGTGGCTATTTCTGTAGGTTGGCTCGTTGTTGCCGTCTAAATCTCCATTTAATTTCATGGAGTTAGAGTTATCCAATACAAATACAATATCCTTTTTTTACAGGATTTTTTTAATTCCTTACCTTCAATTTTTTTAAATCAATATAAAACTCTCCATCTTTTTCACCCTTACTTGCTTTTTTTGAAACAAATGCCTCATCATACTCAATGGGTTGATTTCTGTAGTTTCTTATTATTCCGTCAATTTCTGTGTAATCGGTAGGAAATCTACCGTCCGTATTATCGGTATATCCTATATCAGCCCCTAACAATTGTTGGTATGATAAACTGACACAAAAAAACGAATAATAATAAAAAAAACTAACTAAGGTTTTTTTCGTTTTCATATAAATACCTTCCTTAAAAAAATAAATAAATGTATAAAATAAATAAATAAATGTTGCAAATGCTTGCATTTTTTTCTAAAAAAACGCTTAAATCAAGCAATTTTTTTAAGAAATTGCACATAAGTTTGCACTTAAAAAAATTTTTTTCTTACAAAATTTCTCAATATAATTTTTACATCATATTAGAAATAAAATCAATATATATTTACATATTTTTTTATAAAAAAATTTAATCTAGTAAAAATTAAAATATTAAAAAAATATTTTTTTATAAAAAAATTTAAAAATATGAATTTAGGTATTGAAATTTATTTTTAATTAATGTTATACTAAGCATGAGTTTAAAGAATATTTAAATCAAATATTCATAAAATTTCAATTTATATGGGCATTACTTAAAAAAATTTTTTTAGAACTAAAAGTAGAATGATATTTTTAGATCTAAAAATTTTTTTACATGTCTAGAAATTTGTTATTATATTTTTTTATAGGAGGAATTATAGTTATGAAAACAATAACTAAGAAAATTGTTTCAAGTGTTCTAGCATTTGTTATGATTCTTGGAATCTTTGCATCAGTATTACCTACTGCAAAAGTTAATGCTGCAGAACCAAATGGAACTAAAAAAGTAACTTTACACAAATTACTTTTTAGAAAAAAAGAAAAAAATTAGAAAAAAATGGGATAGTGCTAAAGTGGAAGAAAAAGGCTACAATGGTACTCAAGACCTAAATCAATTAAACACAATTTTAGCAACAATCGGAAACGGACATCCTGATTCAGTTTCTGAAATCGCTGGTGTTTACTTTGTATGGCAAGCAAAACAACCTGATGGAAGCTTTAAATATGTTAAAGCTGATGGTACTGTAACAGAAAATATTGACGAAGCTTTAGGTGGACTTACAGAAGCTAACGGTAAAGCTTTCGACGTTACTAACCTTCCAGCTGGTGAATACCAAATTCTTGAAGTTAAAGAAAAATCAACTTACGTTGGAACTGATGGACAAACATTAACTGCTCAAAAAGCTGTTCCAGTTGTTATTACTTTACCATTAGTAAATGAAACAGGAACAATTGAAAACGCTCATGTTTATCCAAAGAACACTCAAGAAAAACCACAAGTTGATAAGAACATTGAAGGACAAGCTGACTATGCTAATTCAAACAATCCTAAAGATTTAATTAATAAAACTGTAGGACAAGAAGTTCCTTACGAAGTTAAGACTAAGATTCCTAAAGATGCTACTTATAAGACAATCAGATGGGAAGATACAATGACTAAAGGTCTTACTTACAAAGCTGGTTTAACTCTTACTGCTAATGTTGTAGCTCCAGCTGAAGCTATTACTTTAGCTCAAGGAACTGACTATGAATTAACTGAAAATGCAAGTGGATTCGTATTAAACTTCAAAGCATCTGGTCTTGAAAAAATCGAAGCAGCTGCTAAAAAAGGTGAAGTTGAATTCGTATTAAAATATAAAGCAGTAATCAATGGTGAAGCAGTTGTTGAAACTCCTGACAAGAACCAAGTTAAATTTGATTATGCTAACAAACCAGTTAACTATGTTGACCCAAGAGATAAAGAAATAACTCCAAAGAATAATGAAATTGAAGTTGCTAAGACTTGGGCTGATGGAGCAGCACCAACAGGTGTTACTGTTACTTACTACTTATATGAAAAAGCAGCTAACGCAGCTGATGATAAAGTAGTTGATTCAGTTGTTAAAACTGGTCCGGATTATAACCATAAATTTACTAAATTAGATGCAGCTAAAAAATACTATGTAAAAGAAGTTGTTGCTGGATATTCTCCAGAATACACTGTAAACGCTCAAGGTAAAGTAGAAATTAAGAATACTAAGAGACCTGACGTTCCTACACCAATCATTCCAACAACTCCAGATGTAGTAACTTACGGAAAGAAATTCGTTAAGACTAATGAAGCTGGTAATGAAAGATTAGCAGGAGCTGATTTCGTAGTATTAAATGCTGAAGATAAATACTTAGCATTAAAAGATACTGCAACAGTTGCAGCTGACAAAGCAGCTTATGACCAAGCTCAACAACAATATGATCAAGCTATTGCAGCTTACAATGCATTAACTAAAGATCAACAACAAGGAGCTCAAGGAACTACTGCTAAAGAATTAATCGAAACTAAGAAAGTTGCTCGTGATGAAGCTTTCAGAAAAGTTAGAACTGATTATGAATGGACTACTCAAGAAGCAAAAGCTATTAAATTCACATCAAACAAAGATGGACAATTTGAAGTAACTGGTCTTGCAGCTGGAACTTACAAATTAAAAGAAGTTAAAGCTCCAGAAGGATATGCTTTATTAAACGGAACTATTAGTTTTGAAGTAAATGCAACTTCTTACTCAGCAGCTGCTGGCGATATCGCTTATGATCCAGCTGGTACAGCAACTGATGCTACTAAAGTTGTGAACAAGAAAGTTTCTATTCCTCAAACTGGTGGAGTAGGTACTATAATCTTCACTGTTGTAGGGGTAACTCTAATGGGAGCTGCTGTTTACGCAATGAAGAAAAAGAAATGCTGAAGAAAAAAATAATATAAATATTTAAAATTAAAGAATTATATCAGGAGATTTTTTTCTCCTGATATAATTTTAATTAAAGGAGAGGAAGCATTGAGAAAATTTACGAAAAAAATTTTTATATCAATTGTAATGTCTTTTTATATTGCTTCTGAATATCGGACTAATTAGCAAAACAGTGTTTGCATCTGAGCCTTTAGATATTTATATTTATTCTCAAAAGGATGATTATGAAAAAAACATCCAATAGTTAAGACTAAATTAAAAGTTTGGAAGCTTAAAGACAGTTATGCTAGTAAAGATAAAATTGAAATTGTTGAAGAACTTAAAGATTTGAAGGATGAAGATATTTCCAATGAAAATGGAAATTATTTTGAAACTCCAAAAAGTGATAATGACGGAAGAATTACTCTAAGTCTTGAACCGGGAACATATTATGTTCGTGGAGATTCAGATGCTACTGAGGAATATGAAGTTGCACCTTTTGCTTTCAAAGTTCCAGATGATGGAAAAATTCATTTACTCTAAGACAATAAAGAAGACGCCCGCTCTTGACGGTAAAGTAAGATTATACAAAGTGTCTGAGGACGGAAAAACTCTTGAAAATGTAGGTTTCAAATTATTTATGAGAACTGCAGATGGAGATGTAGAAGCTCCTTTGAACGGAAATTCTTATGATAAAGACGGCGCTCCAAGAACTCTTTATACAGATAGTACAGGACAAATCTTTATTGATAAACTTCCTGCAGGAGATTATTTCTTTAGAGAAGTTGAACCTCTTTCAGGATATACTGTAGATAAAACTGATACAGCTTTTACAGTTGTTGACGAAACAGAAATTCCGCTTAGAGTTGTAAATAAGAAGACTGAAACGGGAGATAAGTTGTTTGTTAAGGTTTCAAGTGGAAAAGATCCACAATTCCTTGAAGGTGCTACTTTTAAGGTAATGGTTAAGGAAGGAGACAAGTTTGTTCCTGTTAAAAGGGACGGACAAGATTATGTACTTGTTTCTGGAAAAAAAATGGTGGATTTAAAGTTGAAAAACCTTCCTTATGGAACTTATTATTTGGTAGAAACAAAGGCTCCAAATGGTTATAGCTTATTATCAGGAAGTGTTGAGTTCAAAATTGACGGAACATCAAAAAGATAACGAAGCGACAATAATTAAAAAAACGAACCTTTCAAACCAGGTATTCCAAAAAAACTGGAGATATTTTATTTTTTTATTAATGACAGTTGGAGGATTAGTAATCTTCGCAACTGGATATTTCATTAGCAAAAAAAGGTAAAAGCAAACAAAAATTAAAAGATTTAAAGACAATTAGAAGAACGAGTTAGACTCGTTCTTTTTTTATTACTAAATACAGAATATTTTTTTGTTTAGAATATAGAACGACGTTAAAAAGCAAATAAACTTGGAAAATAATTTTTAAAAAAAGTAGAAAACAAAAAAATAATATAAAAAAATTCTATTTATATATTTTTATTACTTGAAATGTTTCACGTCATAGCAATTAGAAAAGAAAAATTCCCCAACACGTCATCTTAAGCGGAGTGAAACGAAGTCAATCTAGCTCTTATTTTTTTATAAGGTATAGAAACTGAAATATCTTACGTCATTATACTTTGCAAAGAAAAAGCCCCCCCAACACGTCATCTTGAGCGGAGTGAAACGAAGTCAATCTAGCCCTTATTTTTTTATAAGGTATAGAAACTGAAATATATTACGTCATTATACTTTGCAAAGAAAAAGCCCCTAACACGTCATCTTGAGCGTAGTCGAAAGATCTCAACTATTGCTTGTTTACAAGCAATAGTATTTCTGAAAAGAAATAAAAAAATAAAAACAGTTTAATATAACTACTATGTAAATTTTTCTAAATATCAATTTAGTATAATAATTTAATATCGATGTATCTACGATACATTTACTTTTACTAAAAGCAAAAGTATGAGATCTCTCCATTTCGCTTACGCTACAGTCGAGATGACGTATAAGGAAAGTACTCTCATTAAGTATCCAGACGTTAATAGTAAATAAACTTGGAAAAAAATTTTTTTAAAAAAAGTAGAAAACAAAAAAATAGAAGAAAAAAATTTTTATTTATATATTTTTATTAATTGAAATATTTCACGTCATAGCAATTAGAAAAAGAAAAACTCCCAACACGTCATCTTGAGCGTAGTGAAACGAAGTCGAAAGATCTCAATTATTGTTTGGTTACAAACAATAATATTTCTGAAAAGAAATAAAACAATAAAATTTCTGTATGTATCCTCGATACATTTACTTTTGCTAAAGCAAAAGCATGAGATCTCTCCATTCCGCTTACGCTACAGTCGAGATGACGTTTATGAAAAATAGCTTCGTTTTATAGCTAGACGTTAAAAAGTAAATAAACATCAAAATAGATTTATTAAATAAGTAGAAAATAAAAAAATAGTATAAGAAAAATTTTTTTATTTATTTTTAAAAAAATAAAATCATTCTATTTATATATTTTAATAATTGAAATGTTTCACGTCATAACTCTTTGCAAAGAAAAAGCTCCTAACACGTCATCTTGAGCGTAGTCGAAAGATCTCAACTATTGCTTGTTTACAAGCAATAGTATTTCTGAAAGAAATAAAAAAATAAAATTTCTGTATGTATCTACGATACATTTACTTTTTGCTAAAAGCAAAAGTATGAGATCTCTCCGCTCCGTCTCGCTCTGCTCAACTCCAGTCGAGATGACGTATAAGGAAGTAGCTTCGTTTTTATAGCTAGACGTTAAAAAGTAAATAAACATCAAAAATAGATTTATTAAATAAGTAGAAAATAAAAAAATAGTATAAGAAAAATTTTTTTATTTATTAAAAAAATCATTTTATTTATATATTTTAATAATTGAAATGTTTCACGTCACGATACTTTTGCAAAGAAAAGCTCCTAACACGTCATCTCGACTGTAGCGTAAGCGGAATGGAGAGATCTCATACATTTGCTTGTATTCAAGCAAATGTAAATGTATCGAAGATACATCAATTAAAGAAATATAAACAAGTAAAGTTAGGACTATATTCACTTCATTTACTTTTTTTCGTTCTGGCATAAATGACGTATAAGGAAAGTTCTCATGTTTAGTAGCCAGACGTTAAAAAGCAAATAAACTTGGAAAAAAATTTAAAAAAATCATAAAAAAATTATTCTAATTTATAAAACAATTATAAAAAAATTTTTTTAAAACATATAAAAAAATACTGTATTTTTTTCTTGATTTTTATGGTATAATAAGCTTTAGTAGTGGAAGTATGAATTATATATAAAAAAAGAGTTTATATGACATTTTTTTATATTTCTATTAATTTTTAATTTTTCACTATTTAGTTAGAAAATTTAAATTTGGGTAACTATTAATGGTGTTATGTTTTATATTAATAAAATTACGTAGATTTATTTATTTATGAGGAGGAAAAAAATGAGCAAAAAGTCGATTTCAAAAAAATTTTTAATTTGTGCATTGTTAATTTCTATATTACCAAAGACAAATTTTTGCACAAGAAGAAAAAAAGTAAATACTGAAGCAGTAAGTACTAACGAAAAAGAAAACAAGAGTGAAAAAGAACCTGAAAAAGTTGAAGAAAATAAAGAAAATTCAACTGAAAAAAAAGCTGAAGCTGAAAGTACAGAAAAACAAAATACTGTTGAAGCTCCAAAAATCAGAAGATAAGAAAGAAAAAGAGCGCAGAAGAAGTAAAACCTAGATCTGCTAGAAATAAAAGAGAAGTTAAAAGCTAATTTTTGAAGGAACAGTTACATTTGTAGGACAATGGACTGGTGAATCAAGAAGAAAAGAAGATTCAACTAAAAACTTTACAAATGCTGATGAAAAAAATTAGGAGCTCCTTTAACTAATCCAGGATTATTTAGATCAATTGGAAAAACTTTCTTAGGTTGGTCAGATAAGGCACCTGTTGGAAATGGAAAATTAGCTGATGGTGCTAGATTATTCTCACCTGAAGATAAGATTTCAACAGTGTTCCCTGATGGAATTCCTGCTGATGCTAAAATTTATGGTGTTTATTTCAGTCTAAATGACCCAGAAACTCCATTACCAGATAGTACTTTTTGGTTTAGGACTTTCTATTGTTGGTGGTCTTAATAAGTTCAAATTAGAAGGAACTGAAATAACAATTGATAAGGATAAAACTTCTGAAGAAGTTTTACCAGATACAAAACTAGCTGAAGAAAAAGATGAAAATAAAGATAGAAAAATCATAGATAATTACACTAAAAAAAGATGATGTTAATGAAATTCACGAAGTTATTGCAACATCAGAATTTCAAACAGATCCTGTAATATCAATGTTAGTTTATAGAGATCCTCATGTTGGTTATGTAGGACCAGTTTTTCTCAAACACTTATAAAGATAATGAATTTAAAACTGATGATGGAAAAAAACTGGATATACTTATGTAGATATAAATATTAATCTTGATAATGATTTAGTTGTTCCTGAAAAAAAATCTATTTAGAATATGAAGGCTATGCATGGAGACCTTTATATGTAATGGGAGCAAATAAACAAGTTTTTAAATATCTTTGATCCTAATTCAAATGCTGATTTAGGAAATACAAAAAGATAGTTTTAAAACTTTGGTAAGTAGTACTAATCCAAAAGTTACATTTGGAGTAAAAAAACAAATAACAATAAGAATTTTTACTGTTAGAATGATTATTAGAACTGGTAATGAAAAAAATCGCAGAAAGCAATATAACTCCAGATGCTGGACAATCAATTGCTGAAAAGATTTTTACAAAACATGAAGTTAAAAAGTTCTTTCAAAGAAAGATTTTAAAAAAACTTTATTACCTGGAAAAATCAGATGTAGAATTAAATAATAATGTTTTTAAGAATAACTGATGAAAAAAAGCTAAGGAATTAGCAGATACTGAAGGTGAAACTACTTTTAAAAAAATAAAAAGGTTATATTCAAGGAAATACAATGGTAAATGCAGGAAGAATTTCTTTCCTTACTTTATCTGATGAAGAAGAAATTAAGAGAGTTGATGCAAATACAATTGCTCTTGGATATACAATAGAAAAAAATACAATGTAACATTTACATTTATTTCTGGAACAGAAGGTAAAGATTTACCAGCTGAAGTTGCTGAAAAACAACCAGCAGACAAATTCGGTATTGAAAATGGAGTAAAAGAAACTCTTCAAAACTTTGCGGATGTTAAAGTTGATGGTGGAACTTGGAAATTCAAAGGGTGGTCTGTAGATAAAAATGGTGTTTCTCAAGCTGTTACAAATGAAGCAACAGTTGATGGAGATGACTTAATTTTTAGTGGGAGAATGGATTTTTTTGTTGAAGATGAAAAACCAGTAGAACCACAAAAGCCAGAAAATCCACAAAAACCAGAACCTCAAAAACCAGAACCAGCAAAACCACAAAAACCACAAGTTAGAAAGAATGGAGAACTTCCAAAGACAAATGTTTCAAGTGCAATGTCTTATGTATTTCTTGCAATAGCTGGACTTGGTGGAGCATACATTTCAAAGAAAAAAAGATAATGAATAATAAAAAAAGAGAAATAGGAATCCTATTTCTCTTTCGTGTATCTAATATGTTACATAGGAGGAATGAACATGAAAAAGATTATTAAAAAAATATTTTTTTGTATTTTTATTATCTTTCTTTATTGGCCTTTTTGCTGTGAATAGTTCATATGCTGAGACTACAGTTACTACTGAAGATCAACTTCAAACTGCAATAAATAATAATGAAGATATAGTTATTAATACAAATATTTCAATTACAAAGTCAATTACTATTCCAAATACTTACAATAAAACAATTAAATTAACAGGAAATTCAACTTTAAATATGAATTTTTATTGGTGATATGTTTGTTGTTCAAGGTGCTAATTTTACATTAGACGGTGGTGTTATAAATGGTAATGAAAACGGTCGTGCTTTTAATATATTTGGTAATTCTAATGTTACTGTTAAGGGTACAACTATTAAAAATGCTAGTACAGAGAAATTTCCTAAAAAGATAGAAAATGGTTCTAATACTCAAAAGTATAGTGGTGGAGCTGTTACTATTTCACATTCTGTACTTAATTTAGAAAATGTGATTTTTCAAGAAAATCATAGTAAGGCTGTAACTCCAAATCCAGAAAAAAAGCTGGTGATCCAGCTATTGAATCAAATGGTGGTGCAATTTTTTCTGATAATTCTACAATAAATGTTAAAGGTGGAAAATTCCTTGATAGTTATTCTGGAACAAGTGAAACTCTATTTGGCTCAAATGGAGAAGGTGGAGCAATAAAGTTAGTTGAAAACTCAGTTCTTAATATTGATGTTTTTGAAAAAGACGGACAAGAAATAAGAACACTTTTTGAAGGAAACCATGTTTATCATACAGATGGTAATAAGGGAGGATTTCAAGGTGGTTCTATTGAAGCTACAAATTCTATAGTTAATATAAATAAAACAGATTTCATTGTAAAAGGTGGTTTCGATACAGGTGGAGCTATTAAATTTGAACAATCTGGTACAAATGCTAAACATAATAAGATTACAAATTCAACATTTAAATTAGTTGGTGGCAATTACCAACAAAAACCAGTTGCTTCAGCTTATTTTTGGAACATCTGGTGGTGCAATTTGTTCAGAAGATTCTTATTTAACAATTACAAGTACAGATTTTACAATGGAAAATAATCCATCTGTAGCTTTTTGCTGGTGGTTTTTATTGATATAGTTGGATCTGGAGAATTTAATCTTTATGATTCAAAAATTAATAGGTAATGGATATGGTTGGAACGACCTATCTAAAAAATCTGCTAAATATGGTGGAGGTATTGCTTTTGAAAATAATTCTTCAGCAAAGTCTCATATCAAAAATTCTACATTATCAAATTTCACAGTAGATCATACAGGTGCTATTATCTCTGTTGGACATAGAAAACCAAATGAAGATTCATACGGAAATACAACTGTTGATTTGTTAATTGAAAATTCAACATTAACAGGTGCTAGAGCATATACATTTAATGCGAATTCAGCAGGAGCTGGTCTATACATTGCTCCAAATTCAAATGTAGTTATAAAAGGTGGTTCAATAACTGATACAAGTGCTAATTATGGTGGAGCTATTTATAATAAGGGTAATTTAACTCTTGATAATAAAGCTGCTATTAAACATAATGGAACAACTCAAATGGCTGCCGGAATTTTCAATGATGGTTACTTAAATGTTCATAGTGCTGAATTTGAAAATAATAAGAAAACAGATGATGCATATTTTTAATGGTGGTAATCATCAATTCTCTAATGGAGAACATTCAGGTGGAACAATCTATGCTAAAAAAGATGTAATAATCGGAACAGATGCAACATTCTCAACAGCTGATAAGAATGACATAAGAGTTATAGATAAAAAATCTTCTGTTATTTTAAGTGGAGCTAGAAATTCTGTAATAAATGTTTCAATCAGTGAAGTAGACAGTGAAGCAAATGATGGATTTTATGGAAGAGATTTTTGTTGAAAAAGGCTCATAGACATGTTGGTTATTTAGTTGGAAAAAGGTCTTGAAAAAAAGCAGATTTAAAAAGCAACTTATAAACCAGCTGGAGCTGAAAGCTATAAACCAACAGCTGAAGATGCAAAAAAATTCCATTATGTTTCTAAAACTGTAGAAGCTGATAAAATTGCTGATGTTTCTGACCATGTTGGAACTGGTCTTTGGGACTATGTTTTAAATCCAGATAACAACACAGTTGTTCTTGGACAAAAGAGCAAAAAAATGGTATATCATACAAATGAACCAACTGCTACTATAGATAACGGTTTATCTGATAATGACCCTAATGGTCAAAAATTAGAGCAAATTTATACTTTCTATGATTCTGGAAATGGAAATCCAAAAAGTTTCAATAGACAATGTTGCTGCTACTGAACTTACAAAAAAATAGATAAAGAACCTACTTTAGATGGACATGATTTTTATTTCTTGGTATAATGATGAAGCTAAATCTAAACCATTAGATAAACTTGCTGATTCAAAGAAATATGATTTTTGCTAATTCAACATTTACTAAGACTTGGAGTGCTAATGCTACTTCAGAAATTACAGATATTTTAAATGTTGCAAGTAAAAATACTTTAAATACTTATGCAGTTTACGAAAAAAACTCCTGAAAAAACTTCAATTGAAGTTAAAAAGGAATGGGTTGGAGAAGTAAAAGGAAACTACTGTAAAAGTTCAACTTTATAAAAAAATGGTGCAAAACTTGGGGATGAAGTAGAATTAAATGAAGGAAATAATTTCTCTCATAAATTTGAAAATTTATTGGTAAAAGATACTGAAACTCAAGCACAACCAAATGTGTACGAAGTAAAAGAAGTTGGAGAGGCTGATGGAAAAAGTTAGTCATGGAGAAAATAGTTACAATGTAGAATACAAAACTGAAAAATAAAGTTGTAACAATAACAAATACTCACACTCCAAAACCAGTGCCACAACCAGATCCAGTGCCACAACCGGACCCAGTGCCACAACCGGACCCAGTGCCACAACCAGATCCAGTGCCACAACCGGACCCAGTGCCACAACCGGACCCAGTGCCACAACCAGATCCAGCGCCACAACCGGACCCAGTGCCACAACCAGATCCAGCGCCACAACCGGACCCAGTACCGCAACCAAATCCAGTACCGCAACCAAATCCGGTACCACAACCACAAAAAGCCACAAGTTCAAAAAAAGAAGGTAATCTTCCAAAGACAAATATCCAAAGTGGTATGTCTTATGTTGTACTTGCATTAGCAGGGCTTGGTGGAGCTTATATATCAAAGAAAAAAAAGATGATAAATAGAAAAAAATATAAAAAAATAGAGAGTTAAAAACTCTCTATTTTTTTAATTAAAAATTTACAATTTGTTTTAAAATTACTTGCTTTTTAGATTTTTCTAATGTATTTTTTTACAACTGGTATTGAAAGCAATAGTACAGTTATAACAGCTTCTGTTCCGATATATGAAAAAAATTATACCAGAATGAATAGAATAGCGGATTCCATCCTTCTGGTGCATAAGCTCCAAAGAATACATATCCTGAGAAAACAGCAAATAAAAAAATCTTCCTATAATTGATACTAAATAAGCAAAAAAATTAATTTATCTTTTTTTATCTGCAAATAGACCACTTAATCCAAGTGCTCCAAATGCTAAAATATAGTCGATTATCGCTTGTACTGGTGTATAGACTTCAGGTTTAATTAATAAATTTAAAAGTCCAAAAAGTAATACCTGCTATAAGTCCAACTCTAAGTCCAAACATATAACCTATGAAAACTATAAAAATCATTGAAAAACAAAGTTACGCTTCCGCCTTGTGGAAGACTAAAAAAACTTTATTTGATTTGCACTTATACCAAGAGCCAAAAAGAATGGCAGAATAAGTAAGTGCCTTTGTAGAAAAATATTTTTTTCATCTTTTTCTAAAATAAAAAGACAATAAATAAAAAAAGAAAAGGAAATCAACAATATAATAGTTGTTTTTTTCCTGCAGTACTTGAGAAAAAAATTCACCAAAAATTTTTCCATAAAAAAACCCCCTAAGATATTCACTAGAAAGCCCATAAAAAGAGTATTCAACTTCCCTACGTCAGTATTATCTGAATCAGGTACAAAGGGTATTTCTCAGCTAAATAGCACCCCTAGCGAAAAAAAAATATTTTTGTATTTGTATACTTTATTTTTTTACCCTAATAGAAAAATCGTTAAACATTTATTTTTGTTGAGTAAATTTGCTAAAAAAATGTTATACTTTATTTATATTTGAAAGAATTAGAGGAGATATTATGAAAAAAATATTAAATTTAGCGCATAGAGGTTTTTTTCTGGAAAATTTCCTGAAAATACAAAAAAATAGCTTTTTTAAAAAGCGATAGAATATAGTGATTGTGATGGTTTTTGAAACAGATGTTCACATGACTAAAGATAAAAAAATTAGTAATTATTCATGATGATACAGTAGATAGAACTTGCTCAAATGGAAGTGGATTTATAAAGGATTTGACATCAACAGAGCTTTTACAAATGGAATTTGGTTCACATAAGGGAAGTGAGTTTTTTTAGGTGAAAAAAATTATATTTTTTAGAAGAATTATTGCAAATAGTAAAGGATAATAAGTTATTTCTAAATTTAGAACTTAAAAAAATAACTATGTTTTTTTATCCCGGACTGGAAGAGGCTGTTATAAATATGGTAAAAGATTTTTGGACTAAAAAGATGATATAATTTTTATCTTCTTTTTAATCACGAATCAATGGAAATTTGCAAAAAGATAGATTCAAGTTTTTAAAACAGGATTACTCTTTGAAAGCCCTTTGATGAATACAGTTGAGTATATGAGAGGAATTAAGCATGAAGCAGTTCATCCTGGATATTATATGCTTTTACAAAAAGCCTTCTTGGGCTGAAGAATTTAAGAAAAATGGGTCTTGAGATAAATACTTGGACTGTTAATGATGAGAAATTTATGAAATTTTTTTAATTGAAATGGGAGTAGATGCTCTAATAGGAAATTATCCGATTTAACTTCAAAAGTTCTAAAAAGATTTATAAAGTTTAGATTATGTAGGTATAAAGTTTTTAAACAAGTTTGACATTTTTTTATGAATTTATTATAAAATAATTCTGTTAGTAATTTAACAAATATAAATAAATTTTTAGGAGGGCATTATGAAGAAATATTCAAAAATTGATTGCATTTTTATTAATTACAACTATGGGACTTAGTGCTTGTTCATCAAAAAAAGATGATAGCAAAAAAATACAAAAGAAACAGAAACAGAAAAGATTAACAAACAAACTGAAAAAAACAAGTAAAAGATGCTCAAGAAAAGAGTAAAGATTTACAAAAAGACGCTAAAGATGAAGTAGAAAAAAAGGTAAAAAAAGAAGCTCAAGATGAAATTAATGATGCTAAAGATAAAGCTAATGATGAATTAGATAAAAGAAATGAAAAAAAAGGCAAAGATGAAGTTGATAAAAGCTTTTAGACGATGCTGAAAAAAACAAATAGAAGATTCTAAAAATAAAAAGTAAAATAGTAAAAAAATCTAAAAAATGTATTGCATTTAGGATGTATTTGTGGTATAATTTTTGAGTGTCACTCTTAGACGCTTTGATATTTAAAAAGCCTTGCCTTTTTACAATATCGATCGCATAGCAGTCGAGGTTGCGATTAATAAGTCCTCGCCTACAAAATCGCTGGGTAGCGATGTCTAAATAACCCAATATTGTAAAAAGAATTAAGGAGGAATGAAATGAAAAGTTACGTAGCAAAACCTTGCGATGTTAATCGTAAATGGTATGTGGTTGATGCAAAAGACGTTGTTTTAGGTAGACTTGCAGCAGAAGTTGCTTCAATCTTAAGAGGAAAGAGAAATGTTAGATTCCAACCATCATTCGATATGGGAGATTATGTTATTGTTGTTAATGCTGAAAAAGTTAAATTAACTGGAAACAAATTACAACAAAAAGAACATAGATACTATACTGGATATTCAAATGGTTTAAAGGCTATTTCTTATGAAAAAATGTTACAAACTAAACCTGAAAAAGTTATTGAATTAGCTGTTAAAGGTATGCTTCCAAAAAATGTTTTAGGAAGACAAATGTTCAAGAAATTAAAGGTTTATGCTGGTCCAGAACACAATCATGAAGCTCAACAACCAGAAGTTTTAACATTAAGTAAATAGGAATAGAAAGGAGATTAACATATATGGCAACTCAATATATAGGAACAGGAAGAAGAAAAACTTCTGTAGCTAGAGTTTTCTTAACACCTGGAAATGGAAAATTTGTTATTAACAAACAAGATATAGATGAATATTTTTGATTATGATACATTAAAGGTTACTGCTAAGTCACCTTTAGAAATAACAGAAAGTCTTGGTAAATTCGATGTTTACGTAAACGTAAAAGGTGGTGGATTTACAGGACAAGCTGGAGCAATCAGACATGGTGTTGCAAGAGCTTTATTAGAAGTTTCAGCTGAATTAAGACCTGTATTAAAAAGAGCTGGTTTCTTAACAAGAGACCCTCGTAAGAAAGAAAGAAAGAAATATGGTCTTAAAAAAAGCAAGAAGAAGCCCACAATTCTCAAAGAGATAAGACAAAAGAAACTCGAAGTGTTGGAAAATACGTATTTTTCCAACACTTTTTTTATTGCTTAAACTGTTTTTAAAAAAAGCTAAAAAAATGTATAAAAAAACTTATTAATAGCATACAAGTAGCATACAGGTAGCATACAAAATCACAATAAAAAAAATAGAGTGATAACTCACTCTATCAAGGTAATAGTTCTATCGTTTTTTTGTAACTGTTCTAATGTTTCATGTGTATAAAAATTTATCTGTAGTATCGGTTACTGCATGTCCTAAAAATTCTTCTTCTAAAAAAAGTTCGTCAGCATTATATTTTTTTAAAAAGTGTAGCTGTTGTATGTCTTGTTTCGTGTGGGGAATGTTCCATTTTAAATTCTTTTCATCCATCTTTCCCAAAAATTCTCTTTTGAAATTAGAATATTGGAATTTTTCTATCAAATTTATTTACAATTAGATATTTATTATTCTCATTATATCTTTTTTTCAATAAAAAGGTAAAAATTCTATGATGGATTGGGACAATTCTATCAATACCTGCTTCTGTTTTCATTCCACCTTTAATATACATTTCTTTAAGATTTACATTTTCATTTTCTATATTCAATAATTCTGAAATTCTAAATCCGGTATAAATCAAAATTAAAGCTATATCCAAGTTTAACTTATCATTTGCATTATCCCATAAGATTTCAATTTCAATTTCAGAAAATGGAATTTTTCTTTCTAGCTTTATGATCGTTTGTTACTTTTACAAGTTCATTAAACTTATCTCTAATATTTAAGTTTTTTTAAATCTTGCAAAAATCATATAATTGATTGAATAAAGTTTTTTTATTTTTCTTTTTTTGTTGGATAGCCTGCAGGGCAATTATCAATGATTTCTTGAAGATGAGTTGCCCTTAAATCCAAAAAAAGGCTTTTTCTTCAAATTTTTTTACAATGCAAAAATGCTGCTTTGTATGAAATCATATTTTTTTGTAATTTCAACATTTATTTCTTTTTTTAAATTTTTTTGATTATACCATAACTCAAATAATTGCCTTAAGGTAATATTTGATTTTTTTCTAAATCATAAGGATTAGCATTATAGTCTGCGAGTGCAATCATAGCATCTTTTTTTGTAGAATGATAAGAAATGTAACGTCTAATTTGTTTACCATTATCATCAAATCCATCTGTTACTACAATTGCAAATGGATTACGTCTTTTTTTCCTGAAAGTTTAATAATAGAACCATATCCATTTTGGATTTTTTTCATTATAACATCCCCTTTATAAATACTAAAAAAAGATCTAATTAGATCTTCTTTCTTTTTGATATTTTTATTATTAATGATATTCCCTCAATCATAGATACAATAAAAAGGAATTAATGTCCAACAAAATAATAAATAAATCAGTCCTTTTTTTATAATCTTTTTTTATAAAATTTATGTACACCTAATCCACCTAAGAATAATGCTAAACAAGCATAAACTCTAATATCAAATACTTTATTTATAGGAGCATCATAATTATATTTTTCGTTTAGTTAATTTTTTTCTTTAGTAGTTTTTTTGTTTTTTTACATCTGTGTAATATAAACCAGTTCCAGGAATACCAACCGTTGAAGTTTTTTTCTTCCTGAAGTACTATATGTTTTTTTCTAAACCCACGAACACCAAAGCTAACACTAGCACTCTTTTTGTTAAGATTAAGTTTAACACCCGGAGCAATTTTTTTATACTCTTTTTTTAAATTTAAAACCCATATTAACCTCCTAATAAATACATTCAACATTAAATTCAGGACAAAATGTAATTATATAGTTTTCTACTTTAACTTTGTCATATCCGAATCTGTTTTTGTAATATTCAAAAAGTTTTTATAAAAAAATCATGAGTTATATTCTCACATTCTAAAACTTCCCACTCTTCATATTCCCATAATTTATATTGTGCTAATTTTTTTGAAGAGGGATAACTTCTCTATAACTCCAAGCATCCGCAAAAAAACTCTTGTAAATCTTTGCATTGATGTTCAAGCAAGTTATTTCCCTCAAGAGTAAAATGATGACCTAGTTCATGTCCTAATATTTCATTATATTTTTTTCTTCTTGTATAATTGTATTTATTAAAACTGTATTATCAGAGTATAAACCCTCTATTTTAGAATTTTTCCATATGTTTTTTTCTATTATCTCAATATCATTACTTTTTTTGCAATATCTAATAATCTATCTGATTTTTTTCATCTATTGTCCTCAAAATATGTAACAAAAAAACTCCCTATTATAGGGAGTTTTACTTATTTGTCGAATAAACGACGTGTCCTAGTGTTAGTGAGGAACTCAGTTTGTCCCTCGTGTTGTATTACTATTATACCCTATTTCAAAATCAAAATCAATATTTTTTTACAACTTTTTGTATATTTTTTTAATAATTTTTCTTTACATTTTTTAATAATTTTTCTTTACATTTTTTTAATAATTTTTTTACATTTTTTTATATTTTTTTATGTTTTTTTGTATTTCTTCCATATATTTATCTGAAACAACTAAATTGCTTAAATGTCCTACTTCATCTAAAGGATTTTTTAATTCTCATTTTTGAAATTGTAGTAATTTGATTGATTATAGCATATGAACCAAATTTTTAATTTTTTTACTTTTTTTAAAAACCAACATCAATAACCTTTAACATTTTAAAATATTCAGATACCTGTTTATCATATGTATTATCAGGTTTCTTTTTTTAAAGTTTCAATTTTTTTCATTTATTTCATCATCAAGTTCTTTTTAGTCTTTCAAAAAAATTAATTCATGAATTTCCTCTCCTAAAAAAACATCATACTCTCTAAGTTTTGTTTTTTTCTTTTTATAGAAGATAATGGCACTATAGTAAGTGTAGGATTGGTTTTTTTATCGTTAGAATTTAAAACTATTGCATAATGTAATCCACCTTGCTCACTTCCAACATTAAATCCTAAATCCACTTCTATTAACGTTCCTTGTTTATAAACAGGAAGATATTTAGAGTCAAAAAGTAGTTTCTTTTTTTGTAAAAAAATTTGAAAAAAACTTTTAATCCAATAAGAAATCAAAGCTGCCTTTTTTTGATTTTTCTTCTATAAGATTATCAATTTGAGTAGATAATTTATTAATATGTTCTCTTTTAAACTTTTTTTCAGTTCTTCTTTGTTTTTCTTCTTTTTTTATAATCCATAATCCTATTTCTCTTTATTTTTTTATTTTTTTGTTTTTACATAGTTAATAAAATTTTTGAATTTCATTTAGATCATCTTCGGAGAACTCATCTCCCTCAAAGTGTGCAGCAATTCTATTAATTCCGGAGAAGTCTAAATCTTCAACAGACTTTAATTCTTTTTGAATTTTTCAATTTCCATAGGGACATCAAATCCCATAAGCCAAGAGGGATTCACTTTTTAAAGATTTAGAAATTAAATGTAAGTTTTTTTGCTTAGGTTCAAATTCACCTTTCATATAACCACTCATTGTTGCTTTTAGCTATTCCAGTTGAATTCACTAAATCTATTTGTTTTTAAACCTTTTAAATTCATTGCGTGTAATAATCTATTTTTTAAAAAGTATTCATAGTGTAACCTCTTTTCTTTTTTTATATTATACACAAAAAAACAAAAAAAGTAAAGAAATATGAATTTTTTTATATTTTTTTGTAAAAAAAGGTTGACAAAGTAAAAAAATAAATATTATAATTAGTTCATAAAAACCGAACAAAAAAAGAAAGGAGTGATATTTTTTTGTTTGATTATTCAAAATTAAAAGGAAAAAAATAAAAAGAAGTTTGTGATACAAGGGAAGAATTTTTGTAAAAGAACAGGAATTTCTAATACTTCATTGAGTTTGAAATTAAATAATAAAAAGAGAATTTACACAAAGAGAAATGATAAAAAAATTTGTATGGTGTTAGGTTTAGAAATAGCTGATATAAAAAGAATATTTTTTTGTGAAAAAAAGTTCATAAAACCGAACATAAAGGAGAAAGAGATGGAAGAAAGTAGAGAGGAAAGAAGATTAAAAGCAGGAGAAAAAAATTTGCTATAAGAGATTTTTAAAGAAGTGATAAAAAAACAGGAAATATATTTGAGAAAATTGGAATCATTTTATTTACAATACTATTTTTTTGTATTTTTATCCAATAGAGTGGCTTATGGTAAATGAGAATACAAAGAAAGGTCGAATAATTAATATAACAATTCAAGTTGCAGTTTCTATATTAACTACAATAATAACTTTGAATTATTTAAAAAAAGTAATTCCAAAGAATTGTTGTAAGAATTGCAACAGCTATTGGAGTAAGGATTGAACGATATATAAATTTCCAAAATTTCAAAAAGATATTTGATATTTGTGATAACCCTCGTGTTTAATGCAAATAAAATTATTTTTCTTCAAAAAAATGTAATTATTTTCTATTAGATAATTAAATTCATCTAATTTTTAGTTTAGATACCAAATTTTTTTATTATCAATTACAGTAAGAGGTAAAAGCAAAGCCATCATAATATTTTTTTCTTTTGTATTATCAGCAGGCATAATCTCTATAGTATTTGACTGCAAATCCTTATTACATATAACAGGTTTATTAATAGATTTTTAATTTTTGATAGTAATATAAGAGTTTGAATAGTGAGCATAATAAAAAAATCTCCTTTAGTGTTTTTTTAATTATTATAACACAAAAGGGGAGAGAAACAAAAAGAAAGGAGAAATACTTATGAAAGAAAATAGAATTTCAATTCAAGAAGCTGCAGAAATGATGGGAGTTACTCTCACATTTTTTTGAGAGAGGGAATTGCAAGAGGAAAGTTTTTCTTTTGGTATTTCAATGACATTGAAAGAGAAAGGAAAGCGAAGAACATTTTTATATAAACAAGAAACAATTCTATGAATATTTAGGGTCTTAAAGAAGAGGTTGGATATGAACAATAAAGAATCTATTGCAGAAACAAGCAAATTAAAACTTGTTAGAACAAAAGCTTGTTAATGGCTCATATTTTTGAAATTTATACAAAAAGAAAAAAACGGATATGGAGTATGTTGTTTTTCTAAGTAGAGATGAAGAAGAGGCAAGAAAGAAATTTGCAAAGTTGAAGAGTGAAATGGTATAGGTTATGAGTAGTGCAGAAGAGTTAAGAGAAGATCTAAAAAGAATTTCAAAGAACTTTTTGAAAAACTTACTGAAGAAATCAACGATATTTTTTTCAAAGTATATAGATTTTTTTCTTATAAAAGCAAAACAACAGATGAATGAAATGCAAAAGAGACTATTAAGGCTTGAAGAACTTGAAAGGAAAAGGAAATGAATCACAAGAAAAAGTGAATGGAGCAAGTATGTAGATGACAAAGCATTATTAAGAGTAAATGGAAAAAAATAAAATTTAAAATGCACGGATATGATGGAATTGTTTCAAGAGATAGCGATACACATTGTCTTTTCGTAAAAAAATATTTAAAAGATACTAAAAAAATTATCAGAAGAAACATTAGAAGAATTAAAAGAAATCATATATCACAATAGAATAAAATTCAAAAAGTCAATTTGATGAATATTATATTGAATTTAATTCAGCAAGTTTGGAAGATTATATACCAGCTTATGAGCAATTAGGACTAAATAAAAAAATAAGACATATAAAGATTTGAAGTTTATAAAAAAACGAAACAAAAAAAGATAATATGTTATCTAATAGAAAGAGGGATAAGGTGATGAATGAAACAAAAAAACACTCAAAGAGCTAGGATGGAAGATATACAAGAAGAGGAACAATCAAATAATATATCAAAAAAATATAGTAGTGAAAATCTTCTTATACTTCGTAAGAGTGAAAAAAATATGTAGAATTAAAAAAATATACACTCACTAACCTTTGATGAGTTTGAAGCAATAAAACTTGCATATAAAGAATTCACTTATGGAGAATTTGTAAAGAAAGAAATAAAGAAAAAAATAGAAAAAGAAATAGAGAGGATAAAAAGAGATGGTAAAAACTTATGATGATTTTAGTGCTTCAACAAAATTAGAAAGCTTTGTTGATTATAGCAAAACAAAAGAAAACACAATAGAAAAAAATATCAAATTTAACTGAAAAAGAGACTATAGAAATAGAAGATATAGAAGATATAGAAGAAAAAAAGAAAACAATATATTTTTTTAAAGGTTGCATGTGTGGGATGCTAGTTGCATTTGCAATAATGCTTTTTTTATGATGAATTTTTATAAAAAGAAATGATCTAATAAATTTTTAAAAAAAGGAAGAAAGACTTATGAATAATGTAAATTTAATAGGAAGATTAACAAATGCAGTAGATTTTTAGATACAGTCAAGCACAAAATCCATACTGCTTTTTCACAATTGCAGTTGACAGAGGATTATCGAAAGAGAAAAAAGAAGAACTTCAAGCAATGAATAAACAAACAGCAGATTTCATAAGAGTAGTGGTTTATGGAACAATGGCTGAAAAATTGTAAAAAAAGTATTTGAAAAAAAGGAAGAAATGTAGCAATTCAAGGAAGTATTCATACAGGAAGCTATGTTGCAGATGATGGGCAGAGAAAATATACATTTGATATTGTTGCAGAAAAAGTACAATTTATAGATTGGGGAGATAGCAAAGAAAAAGAAACAGATTCTTTTGATAATTGGGATGTAGGATTTGAAGATGCAAAGGATGAAGAAATTCCATTTTAGGAGTAGAAATGAAAGAGTTTAACAATAGAAATATAGCTGATAAATTTGCAGAATACATAACAGGTCAAGAACTTAGAAAGTATCTAGCAGAAAAAAAGTAAAAAAATATATTAATGGAGAAATAATAGTTTTTTTGATGGAGCTGTTGGTAGTGGACAGTTAGAACAGTATATCAGTTTAAAAGAATTAGTGGGTTGTGATATTCAAAATAAAGCAATAGAAGTTGCAAAGGAAAATTATCCTAACAACAAACTTATAGCAAGTAGCTTTTTTGATTACAATGAAGAGGTCATTTGTGATTGTACTATTATGAATCCGCCTTTTTTTCTATTAAGTTCAAAGATTTAAGTATAAAGGAACAAGAGAACATACAAAAACAATTTTCTTGGAAAAAGTCAGGAGTAGTTGATGATATTTTTGTTTTAAAAAGTTTAACGTATTCAAAACGATATGGTTTTTATATTTTGTTTCCGGGTGTTGCTTATAGAAAAACAGAGGAACAATTTAGAAAAAAATTTTTAAAAAAATACAGTTTTAGAATTAAATATCATTGAAAATGCTTTTTGAAGATACTTCAATACCCGTATTATTTTTTTAATTATAGACAAAGAGAAAACGGAAGTAAAGGTTCATAAAAGAAATTTATGACTGTAAGAAAAAAAGCATAGTACATGAAGAAATTTGTGAAAATCTTGAAGAAATATGGCAACAACCTCGAAAAAGAAGAAAAAAAGGAAGAAATTAATATTGAAGCACTTGAACGAGAGATAGAAATTTCAAAAAGAGGAGAAGAAAGATAGAAGATGAAATTGATAGATTTATTGCTGAAGAAATAAAAACCAATTTTATCAGGGACAAAAAGAGAATATAAAGAAGATAAACAATTAAGTATTTTTTGATTAGGAGTTAAATTATGATAATAATTTCAGAAGATGAAAAGAAATATAATCTTTTTTTAGAAAGAGAAAAAAATAAGAAATATAAATATTCATTCTAGTAAGAAAAAAATAATGGCATCATATTTTGATCCAGTAAGTAGAGATATTATTTTTAGGAGAATATGATAGTTCAAAAAAATGTGAAAGAGCATTTTTGGTTTTTTTAATTTTAGCTTTAGAAGATGATAAAGAAATATTTAGAATGCCTAAAAAAACAATGATGATATTTTTAAATACACAATTATTTCAAAATGGTAAGTCAAGAAGGACACATTATGAAATGATAGGAAAAAAACAAAATAAGAAAGGAAAAAAATAGCATGAATGTAAATATTGCAAAAAGATTAATGATGTTAGAAAGCCCAATAATTTACAAGAATATAGAGTATGAAAAAAATTTACTCTTTAAATTTTATAAAAAAACGGATAAAGGGGTTGTATCGTGTGCTGAACTGATAGACAAAAAAATAAAAAAATTCACTAGTAACAGTATTTTTTTAAAAGATATTGAGACAGAAATTAATTTAAGAAATGAAGACGTAAATATTGAAGAAGAACACTTTCAAGAATTGATGAAAGAACTTCGCAGGAGTGCTATACCTGCAGTTAACTGTCTAGGATTTGGAGACTATAAAAAAAATCATTAGGATTTATAAGAACATTACTAAGAGTATTACCAGACTTAGAAGAAATCGCAGAGCAAAGAGCATTAGAAAAAAATTAGAAAAAGAAGGCAATAAAGAATCAGAAGAAGCAAAATAAAAAAAGCACTTTTTTTCAAGTGCTTTTTAAGTGGTATATCTTATCAAAACTTTCAGAAATAATGATAAGATAAAAACATTTCTAATCAATGTTATTATACCACAATTTGTTGAAAAATACAAGAAAAAGAGGGATAAAATCTACCTCTTTTGTGAGCTTGTAGTAGGTATTATCTTTTCGACCATACATAAAAAGAAAAAGAAAAAAATATAAAAAAATTGGTGGTATTATGAAAGAACATTTAGGATTTAGTTTTACCAGGGAAAAAAAGATATACTGTGGAGATAAATATATGGAAGTTGATATTTATCCAATGGTAGTTTCAAGAAGAAGAAAAGGAAAAAGATCTAAAAAAACAAAAAGAAAGTATATCTGTACAAAAAAACTTAAATGAAAAATGCTAGGAGAAAATTTATTCAATTAGCAGAAACAAACTTTGGAGATGGAGATTTAGTATTACATCTAACATACAATGATAAAAAAATCTTCCAAAAAAAGTGTTGAAGAAATGGAAAAAAACATTAGCAACTATTTAAGAAGACTTAAAAAGAAAAAGAAAAGCAGAGGGACTTGATGATTTAAAGTATATACTCGTTACTTCATATACTACAAAAAGAAGATGAAGAAGAGGGGTGGAAAGTGTAAGACCACATCATCATTTAATAATCAATTCAGGATTAGATAGAGATGTAGTAGAAGATTTATGGAGAAAAAGAAAAAAAAGAAAGGAGAAAAAGAAAGGCAGCATAATAGGAATAGCAAATGTTAGAAGATTGCAATATGATTATTCAACAGGGATAACAAAAAGTTAGTGAGTATCTTGCAAGAAATTTAACAAAAAGAAAGTGGACGTGCAGTCAAAATTTGAAAAGACCTGAAAGTAGAAACAATGATTTTAAATATAGCAAGAGAAAAGTTGAGAAAATCATTAGAGAGGGATTTGACAAAAAATATTGGGAACTGCAATATCCAGGTTGGGAAATAAGAGATAAAAACAAAGGATATGAAACAGTTTATAACGAACTAACAGGTTGGAGTATCTATTTGAAGTTAAGGAGAAAAGAATGAAAAATGTTTTAAAATATCCTGGAAGTAAAACAAGAATAGCAAAATGGATAACAGAATTCATCCCGGAGCATGATGTTTATCTTGAGCCGTTCTTTGGTGGGGGAGCTGTATTTTTTAATAAAAAACCAGCAAGAATAGAAACAATAAATGATTTGTCAGAAGAAGTATATAATTATTTTAAAGTTTTAAGAGAAAAGCCAGATGAACTAATACATCTACTAAGTCTAACACCATACGGCCGAAAAGAATATAATAGTTCTTTTGAAATATATACAGATGAAGTAGAAAGAGCAAGAAGATTTGCTGTTAAGTGCTGTCAAGGTTTTGGTTGCAGTAACAAATATAAAAAAATGGATTTAGAAGTTCAATAGGAGCAACATCTCCAAGAACAACAACTTTTTGGAGTAATTTTTCCTGAAACATTGGAACTTGCATCAAAAAGACTTCTACAAGCACAAATAGAAAAATCAAGATGCGTTGAGGTTAATTGAAAGATATAACAAAGAAGAGGTGTTCATATATGCTGACCCACCATATCCACTTAATACAAGAAAAAAATATTTATATGAAAACGAAATGACAAATGATGAACATATAAAATTACTAAAACTTTTATTGAAACACAAAGGAAAAAGTAATGATAAGTAGTTATGAAAATGAATTATATAATGAATTCCTGAAAGCATGGAGAAAAAGAATATAAAAAAACACAACAGCTGAAAAATTCTATAAAGAGAACAGAAGTAATTTATATGAATTATGAATTAGAAGTGGGGGTGAAATAGTAATGGCAGTAGATGGATCTATGTTAAGTAAATACATTGGCAAAAAAATAAAAAGTAATTCTTGTAAATGAAGAAGGCACTTTTAAAAGGAACATTAATAAAAAGATGGTAAAAAAATTCTTTTTAGAAAATACAAAAAAATTACTATATCCAAAAATCGCAGCGATAAAAAGAAGAGGTTTAAAGATGACTAATGATGAAAAGAAATTTAAAAGTTTAAAGAACAATGCTCAAGGACATTTCTTTGAAAAAAAGAAATAGAAAAGAGCTTGTAATTACTATCGTGAAAAAAACATTGCAAACATACATAAGGTACCAGAACCTTTTAGAGTTTTTAAAAAAATTACCTGCAGGAAAGTTTACAGGTCAATTTTTTTAAAAAAAGCAGAACCTGATTTCAAAGGTTGCTTTTATGAATGGACAATGTATAGTTTTTTTGAATGTAAATACACAAGTCAAGATAAAATTCAAAGAAGTATATTATCAGAAAATCAAAAATGCAGAACTTGAAAGAAACAATAACTTAAAATGTATTACTGCAGTTTGCATTTGCTTTGCAGAGAGACTTACAGAAAGATACTTTTTTTGTTCCATTCGAAATATGGTTAAAGATGGAAAAAGTATTTTTGGAAAAAAAGAGTGTAACTGCAGAGGATTTAAAAAGTTTTGAAATTTTTTTATAAACATAGTATAGGAATTGACTTTTTTTAAAAAAATATAAAAAAATAAAAAAATTGAAAAAAAGGAGAATAAAAATGAAACTAGTATATTTAATTACGATACTTTTTTTGTAGTAAGTTTGGTAATAGCAGGAATGAATTTATGGGGAATTAGGTGTAAAGATTTGGAATTAAGAGAAAAAAACTTTTTGCAAAAAGATTTTTTTGGAAAAATCAATATACTAATTTACAAAAAGAATTTGAAACAAGAGATGCAGAAATGAACAAAATTATTAAAAAAATCTACAAAAAAAGAGAATAGACGTTTGAGAAAAAAATTATTTAAAGAAAAAAACACCCAAAAATATTCACACAGAGTTATCTTTGCAAACGGAATTAATGATGAATATATTGATGAAAAAAAGTATATGGATTTGTTAGTAATATAATTGCAAGAAATGAAGATAGAAAAGGATATATAGAGATAAATAATAACTTATTCAAAATCAAAGATATTGATTGTGTGATAAAGTTAAACAAGGAGTAGAAGATGAATAAAAAAATGTTTTTTTGTTGCAGCACTTGAAAAGAAATTATATTGTTATCCTAACACTCAAGAAAGTTTACAAAAATATAAATGACAGATTGGAATTTATTGAAACGGAATTATTAAGTGTTGGGAGTTCAAACCCAACATCATATAACAATAATACTGGTTCTGATTTTTAATGTAGTTGAAAATAAAAGATTATGTTTGATTAGCGAACAAATAGCATTGTCTCAACAATTGAAAAAGGTTGAGTATGAGTATATGGAAATAAAAAAAGGTCTTAGTTATTTAAGCAAAGAAGAATATGAAATAATAGAAATGAGATACTTTAAAAAAATGGAGTATTGAAAAAAATCGAAAATAATAAGTACATTTCTAAAAGTTCTATATACCGAGAAATTGAAAAAGCATTAATTAAAAATTGTTGAAAGACTAAGAGGAAATATTAATTAAAAAGTTGGGACAAAGTTGAGACGTTTTTATATTAAAAAAATCGTGTTATAATGTTATTGTAAAATAATATAAAAAAATACCATATCGCAAATGCATTAATGCACCTCCGATTTTTATTATATAAGCAGCAAAAAGAGCAACAATAGTTGTTCTTTTTTTGTTTGAGGGAAAAAGGAGATTAAATTTTGAAAACATATACTAAAGCAGCAAAAAAAGTTTTTACGACAGCAAAGATTGGAAAGTAAGTAGAGATAGTTACATACAAAAAAACGAATTAATATAGATGGTGGAATGTGTGAGCATTGCAAAAGAAAGACCAGGATATATAGTAGATCATAAAAAAAGAATTGAATGAAATAAACTTAAATGATGTTAATGTATCATTAAATCATGAAAAACTATCAATACTTATGCTTAGAGTGTTCAAATAGAAAGACATTTTCAAAAAGACAAAAGAGGAGTAAAATTTGACGAAAATGGAAATCCTATATTTTTTTGAAAATAGATAAAATACCCTCCCATAAAAAAATCATAAAATTAGGCGAAGCCGAGCGACGTCCCAGATTAGAAGAAAATATTGGTTGTTGTGCATAACCCCACCCCCTAAAAAAAGGAGATGATATTTTTGGCAAAGTTAAAGAAAGAAACAAGGATAAAAAAATTTATAGAAAAAAATTAAAATCTTTTTGTAAAGATTTGTCAGAAGATGAGGAGACTTTAGCAATGGCTTTGATAGAAGAAATTGCATTCATGAAAAATCACTATGGAAGATTTAAAGGAAGAGGTCAACTTAAATGGTGTAATAACTGAAATGACACAAGGAGAGTATAGTATCAGCAGAGAAAAATCCTGCATTAAAATCATACAATACTACAGTTCAAAGATACAATGCATCCATCAAGCAATTAGATGAATTTTTTTAAACAAAAAAATACTGACATAAATAATGATGAAGAGGATAGACTAAAGTCGTTTTTTAGTTAAAAAAATGATAGAGTATTCAAATAGATACAATCCAATAACAGAATACAATAATTGGATAGAAAAAAACACCCAAAAAAAGTTGGTAAATTAATGAAAATTCAACTAAAAAAATGTTAATTTCTGATATAAAAAAACAAAGAAAGTGATGTATATTATGATACAAAAAAAGGCAAATCATGCAATAGAATTTATAGAAAATTTTTTTGCAGAAATATCAAAGGAAAACGGCAGGAAATTTAGTTGTATTAAATCCATTTCAAAAAAAGCATTTATAGCTGCAGTTTTTTTGGAATTTGTTATAAAAAAACAAAATTAAGAAGAACTAAAAAGAGCGGTTTTGATTGAAGCAAAGAAAAAAATGGAAAGTCTCTATTAGCATCTGCAATTGGTTTGTATATGCTTATAGCTGATGGAGAGGGTGGACCTGAATGCTATTCTGTAGCAACCCAAAGAGACCAAGCGAAAATAATTTGGAATGTTGCTAAAAAAATGATAAAAAAAGATAAAGACTTAAGAAGATATACAAAGACATTAGTAAGTGAAATATCTTGCAAATTCAATGATGGAATTTTTTTAAACCATTGGCAAGTGATAGTGATACACTAGACGGATTAGATGTTCATTTTGTTGTAATGGATGAAATACATCAATGGAAGAATGGGTATCCGCTTTATGACATTATGTATCGTGGTATGGATAATAGACAACAGCCACTTGCATTAATAACAAGTACAGCAGGAACTATCAGAGAAGACTTGTATGATATGATTTATGATGAAGCAGTAAACATTTTTAACTAATGACGGATTTGAAGATAAAAAAATCAATATTTTTTTCATTTACGAATTAGACAAGAGAGAAGAATGGAAAGATTTTTAATAATTTGATAAAAGCAAATCCGGGTCTTGGTACTATTAGAAATGAACAGTCGCTACGAGATGAATGGCAAAGGGCAATGGATAATCCAGGAATGTATCTTAAAAACATTTTTTTAATAAAAAAAACTGTAACATCAGAGAAACATCAACTGAAAGTTGGTTAGATTTAGAAGATATAACAAATATAAAAAAACATTTGATATAAAGAAATTAAAACCACGTTATGTTATTAGTGGGTGGGATGTTTCAAGTACAACAGACTTAACTTGTGTATCATTTCTTTTTTAGAGTTCAAAATGATGATGATATTTATATTTATCAACATTTTTTTCATACCAGAAGATGTTGCAGAAAAAGAAAATCCACAATGATAAAGTGCCTTACGATATATGGGAAAAAGCAAGGTTATGTAACATATTGTCCAGGAAACAAAATTGATGTAGAGTTTTTTTGTGGGAGTGGGCATATGATTTCGCAATAGAAAATGACTTTGTACAAATATGGAATGGATTTGATGCTTGGGGAGCTGAACTTCTAATGAAAAGGTATAGAGAAAAATTATGGAGAAAGTTCTGTTGAAGAAATAAGGCAAGTTTTTCAAAACTTTATCAAATCCAATGAAAGAGTTGGAAGCGGATTTGAAAGCTAAAAAGAATTAATTTTTAATAACAATCCTGTTACAAAATGGTGTTTAGGAAATACAGTTATTCAACAAGATAACAAAGGGAACATTCAACCTAAAAAAAGGATATTCTAGCTTAAAAAAAGAATAGATGGAACTGCATCAATGTTAGATTGTTATATAACATACAAAAAAATCACAAAGATGATTATTTAAACTTAATTTAAAAAAAGGAGAAGAAATGGGATTATTTGATAAAGTATTCAAACCTAAGGGGAGAAAAAAAGATCCTGAGAAACTAATAGGAGAATATTTTTGAGTTGTTAAACTCATATACTCCCGTGTTTAGTACTTTTGAGGGGTCAGTTTATGAAATGGACTTAACAAGAAGTGTTATTCATTCATTTGCTACTCATTGTTCAAAATTGAACATAGAAGTTAAAGGAATGGGGAACGAAAAAAATTAGCACGAAAGATTAAGACAAGGGCAAATGATTATATTGATACTGCAAAAATATTTATATAGACTTGCAACCATTAGAGAAGTTACAAATAATGTGTTTATAGTACCAAGCTATGATATTTTTAACGGAGAAAGTAGATGGATTTTTATCCAATTTACCCTCAAAATGTTGAATTGATAGAATACAAAGGGGATTTGTATGTAAGATTTTTCATTTATGGGAAGAAGAGCTGCGATAGAATATGACAAAATTGGAATGTTAAATCAATTTCAATTTAAAGATGATTTTTTTGGAGAAGATAATAGATGCATGTTACCAACCATGCAACTGTTAGATACTCAAAAATCAAGGAATTATTGAGGGAATAAAATCAAGTGCAGCAATTAGATTTATGGCACAATTAGCAAATGTAATAAGAGATGATGATTTAGAAAAAGAAAAAGAAAGATTTGCAAAGCAGAACTTGTCTAAAGACAATAAAACAGGTTTGATGATTTTCGACCAAAAATACAAAGAAGTAAAACAGATAGTCTCTACACCTTTTACAATAGATGCAAATCAAATGAGAGATATAAAAGAAAATGTATATACACATTTTGGAACGAATGACAACATTTTACAAAACAAGTTCAATTCTGATGAATGGAGTGCATACTATGAGGGAAAGATTGAACCTTTTGCAATTCAAGCATCAATGGTTCATACAAATTTAACTTTTACCGAAAAGCAACAATCTTTCGGTAATGCCATTTTATTTACTGCGAATAGATTACAGTATTTAAGCAATCAAGAAAAAAATTACAAACTGCAACACAACTTTTTTTGATAGAGGTTTTATAACAAGAAATCAAGGTAGAGAAATATTTAATATGGCACCTACGGAAGATGGAGACAAATACTATATCAGAAAAAGAATATGCAGAGGTAAAACAACTAGATCAAAAATATACAAATGCAAAATCAGGGGAAACAAATGATACCTAAAAAAAGAAATTAGATAACAGGCAGTTTAGAAAAGTACAAGATTTTTCAACCAAATGAAAACGAAGAAGATTTCATTGTAAGAGGATATGCTGCAAAATGGGAACCTTACGTTTTATTTGAAAACGAAGAGGGAGAGGTTAGAGAAAAATTTAATAAGAGTTCATTTGATGACACAGATTTATCTGATGTCATTTTTTTATATGATCATACAGGAAAAGTTCTTGCTAGGACTAGCAATGGAACTCTTAAGCTAAAAACTTGATGATGAGGGTTTGTTTGTAGAAGCAGACTTATCAACAAGTGAAGCTGCAAAAGAAATGTATAGAGAAATAAAAAGTGGACTGGTAACTAGAATGTCATGGAGTTTCAAGATTGGAGAATATCATTTTGACAACAATACAAGAACTATAATTCATGACAAAATAAAAAAAGTTTATGATGTATCAGCTGTTGGAATTCCAGCCAACAATGATACTGAAATAAATGCTCGTAATTTTGGAGACGGAGTGATTGACAAAAATTAAGGCGGAGAGACTGAAAAACGAGCGAAAAAAAGAAAAAAATTAAAATTATTAATTGAATTAGTAAAGGAGTAAAAAGAATATGAAAGTAACAATGAAAGAAATTTTTAGACAGAATTGCAGAAATCGAAATTGAATTAGAAGATGATAATGCAGATGTTGACAAGCTAACAAAAAGAAGTGGAAGACTTAAAAAGAACAAAAAAAGAAAATTAGAAGAAAGAGATGAAAAGAGAAGTAAACTTTTTATCAAGTATTGCTCAAGGAAGAGGAAATGTTATAAAAGAGTTTGGTAAACAAGAAAAAAAATTCAGAAGATGACAAAGAAACTAGAAATTTATTTAGAAATGCTTTCTTAAAAAAATCTTTTAGGAGAAGAATTAACAGAAGCAGAAAAAAAGGGCTTACACACATACAACTCAAAAATTCTGGAGAAGTAATCCCAAAGGAATTACAAGATAAAATTTACACTAATATGGAAGAACAACATCCATTGTTAAAAAGACGTACAAGTGTTAAGAACTGGTACTGTAATATCAATTGTTAAACATACAAAAAAATTGTTGCCGGTGATGCAAAAAAATAGTGAACGAAAAACGAAGCTAATGATGATGAGCAAAAATACATTTGTAAATGTATCATTAGCAGGGAAAAGATTTTTTTCAAAAGCATATTGAGTTTAGTTATGCACTTGGCAAGGTGGCAATACCTGCTTTTGAACAATATTTGATTTCAGAAATTTCAAATAGATTAGGTGCTGCAATGGCTAAAGATATTTACGACCAAATAGTTAAAGATACAAATACTACAAATAAATTTAATGCAGCTACACCTGGAACATTAGCATTAAAAGATATTACAAAAGCATTTGGACTTTTAAAGACTTCACAAAATACAAATGTATATACAACTAATGCAACATTATGGAATGCTATTGCAAATGTAGAGGGAGCAGAGGGAAGACATGCCTTTGTACCAAACTTTAGTGATGACATTGCAGGGCAATTAATGGGAAAACCAATTAAGCAAGAAGATGCTATTGGGAAAGATGTTGTATTAATTCTTGCACCAAGCGAATTTATATACAATGTTGTTCAAGACATAATGATTGAAAAAGACAAAGATATAAAGAGACACGTTAATATCATAAGTGGATATGCTAGAGCAGAGGGTTCATTATCTAATGACCTTGCAGCAGTAGTATTAACAGTTGGTAGTGCAGGTTAAAAAAAGAGTTTTTAAAAAGGAGTCTATTATGATAGTTAAAGTTATAAACAGATTTTTACAATAAAGAAGACTTAAAAGAGTGTTTTGAAAAAGACACTCTTTTAAAAATTAATGATGAAGATAGAGCTTTAGATTTAATTGCAAGAGATTTAGTAATTGAAGTTAAATTAGAAGATGAAAATGCCTTATCTGAATTAAAAGAGTTAGGGGAAAAAAAGTTGAAGATACAACAACATCTAAAGAAAATAAAAAAAGTAGATAATACTGAAACATCTAAAGAAAATGAAAAAAAGTAGATAATACTGAAGAAGAAATTGAAGAGGTTGTTGAAGAGAAAGAACCTAAAGGAAAAAAAGCAAAAAAAGGAACAAAAAAATAAAAAGCAAGTAGGTGCTTTTTATGATTGAAAAAAATAAAGAAAAAAATTTAAGAATTACACATTCTAAATTAGATGATGAAATTGAAGATTGTATTAGTGCTTGTCTTAGAGATTTAGAAAGAGTTGGGTTAAAAAGATGTTGATAATAAAAAAATGATCATTTGATTTTTGCAATGTGTAAAGTTGTATTCTCGTTGGCAATTTAACTTTGAAAATCAAGCAGAAAGATATAGACAGTCTTATGAAAGTTTAAGAAATGCATTAAGTTTGAATAAGGACTATATATAATGTTTACTGAAATTATAACATTGTTAAAAAAAGTTAAAACAATTGATGAATACGGAGACACAAAAAAATCACTTACGAAAAAAGAAGTATTTGGAAGATTAGACAGAGTTTATTTTTTTCTGAAGCACTTCAAGCAATGTCGCAAGGATTTGAAAATCAGTTTAGGTTCACTCTTTCTGATTATTATGATTATCAGAAAGAGGAAGAACTTATTTTTGATGATGAAAAAAATATAGAATTATCAACACTCAACGAAAAGGAACATCTATTGAATTAAATTGTATTAAGGGGATTGATTAAAATGTCAAACAAACCTAATGCGGGTCTTAAGATAAAAAAAGGAACTATTCAATTTACTTCTAATGTGGATAAAGTAAAGTTTACGATTGAAGAACTGATTAATGCAGCAAATAGAGATGTGGGAAAGTATATAAGAAATATTGCAGGAAATAAACTGTATAGTGCTTATGTAGGAGTGTATCAAAAAGGAAGTAAGCAAAGACCTAGAAAAGGAAAATTAATTAAAGGTTATATAAACCGAAATCTTTCTTACTGGGCAAGGAAAAAGGAACATGATCTACAAATAGGGTTTAAAGACCATTCGTGGTTTACTCAACAAGAATTAGGAGATGCAAATTATCCCAAACTTGCAGTTTTGAGAAATACAGTTTATGAAAAACATAGGAACTATTCAAAAATATACAATCTCAATATATTTCTGCATTAAGTCAAGACAACCCAACAATACCACCAGGAGAGGACAAACCAAGTGATTAGAGAATTAAAAAAACAACTAAAAATACTTATAGATCCAATTTCAAAATTAGCATTTGAAACAATCCCTAATACTGATATTTTTCCCTCATGTGGTAGGGGATTTGACAATAGCATACTACAAAGAGGGATTATATAATATATCACTTGATATTGATGTATGGGACAAAAAGCACATCAACTGAAAAATGTAGATATAATAGCAGAAAAAAATTATAGAAGTATTAGATAGATGTTCATTCAGAAACAAAAAAATAATATTTACATGTTGGTTTACAACACTTGCAAATATACAAAGCGAAGACAAGACACTAAAAAGAAAGACAATCAAATTTGAAGTACAAGCTAGGAAAGGGGAAAAACTAATGCCAAAATGCAAAAGTAATTTCAGGACTAACAGCAAAGACAACTGAAAAATTAGTTTTTAGATGCAGGAGCATTTTTTTAAAAAAATTACAAAGTTGGAGCAGACACATTTGAAACAGCAGTAACAAGTGGAAAACTACTAGGAGCAACAAAAAGGTGGTGGTTCATTTACTGCAGTTCCATCTTTTAGAAATATAGAAATTGACGGACTAAGAGGAGAGGCAAAAGGAACAAAAAAATTCTCGAAACTTGGGAAATTAAATTAGGAGCAACAGTAGTTGAAGTAACTCCTGATACATTACAAACTGCTCTTGCAGTATCAGAAAAAAACAACAGAAGATGGTATTACAACTCATGAAGTTATAAAAAGGAAAAAAATGTGTATTACTGATTCAGATTATATTGAAAAATATTACTTGGGTTGGTAATCTTTCAGGAAGTGAAGAACCGGTAATAATTCAAGTTTATAATGCTTTAAATACAAAAGGACTAGAACTGGGATTTGAAGACAAATCAGAAGCGACAATCGAATTAGAATTTACAGGACATTTTGATATGAAAAAAGCGAATGAAGTTCCGTTCAAAATTTACTATCCAAAGATTACAGGTTAAGTAGGGAATTAAGGAGAAAAAAAATGAAAACTTTAAGAAAAAAATAAAAATTTGGTGATTTAGGTGCTGCATCCAAAATTATACAAAAAAATTGGGGTTAAGAATAGAGGGAAATGGTTCAAGTTCTCTTGAAGAAATTGGAGCAAGTTTATTTTTAGTTTTAATTGAAAAAAATATCATATTGTAGAAAAATGATGTTGCACAGTTCATGTCAAACCTTATTGAAGATATGACAAAAGAAGAATTTTTTTGGGTTTAGATTTAGATGAAGTTTTAGAATATATTGAAGAATTAAAAAAAGATGAGGGGTTATCTCGTTTTTTTGCGAATACTCGAGAAATTGGAGACAAAGAGTTAGCTATAATCTACGACTTGTTATATAGTGAATATTCAAATCCTAGTTTTGTTTTTTTGATGCTGAAATAAACTTTGCTCTTGACATTATAGATGCACTTTTTTGAAAGAAAGAATGAAGAAAAGATGTTTCAAAGATGGATAGTATATCAATCAGAAATGAGTTTTTGAAGAATTCAAAAAAACAAACTAGGAAATATAAAAAAAACAATAAATATGACAAAAAGAAGTTCAAAAAGAAATCTTGAATAATGTTAAAAAGATTTTTAGAAAACTATAAGTTTTAATAAGGGGTGTTTTTTTATAGAACTTTTTAAATTAATGGGAAGTATTTTTGTTGACAACAAAGCAGCAAATGACTCAATTCAAAAAACAACTGGATTAAGTTCTAAATTAGCATCAACTCTTGGAAATGGAATAAAGACGGCTGCTAAAGTAGGAACAGCTTTAGCTTCAATGGCACTTGCAGGGGGAACTTCTTTATTAGCGATTGCAAAACAAATCAGCTGCAACAACGGATAGAATTGATAAAATGAGTCAAAAGTTAAATTTGTCAAGAGAGGGCTTTCAAAAGTGGGAATATGTATTATCCCAAAATGGAGTTGAAATAGAAAACTTAAAAGGTGGTATGAAGAAACTTACAAATACTTTAGATGATGCTAAAACAGGAAGTAAAACTGCAGTAGAATCATTTAAAAGAATAGGAATAAGTGTAAAAGACTTAAAAGACTTAACACCTGAACAAGTTTTTTTGAAAAAAACAGTTGAGGCTTTTACAAAAAGATGCCTGCAGGAGCAGAGAAAGCTGCATTAGCAAATGAACTGCTTGGCAAATCTGGAAGTGAGCTAATGCCTTTTATTGAATGGAACTGCAGAAAGTGTTGAGCAGTTAAAAAAAGCAAGCAGAAGAGATGGGATTAGTTTTTAGATAATGAAACCATTGATGCTGGTGTTAAATTTACAGATACAATGGATAATGTAAAAAAAGAACACTAGGAGCAGTTGTTGCAAAAAAATAGGTGGACAAGTAATGCCGGTTGTTCAAAAAAATTCCTTGATTGGATTATGGCAAACATGCCAACAATTCAAGCAGTAATGGGAAAAAGTCTTTGAATATATTGGAATATTTGTACAAAAAAAGCAGTTGAAATATTTAATAATTATTTCTTGCCAGTAATAAAAAAATGTTGTAAATTGGGTTGTTGCAAATTGGGGTTCAATATCTGACACAATGTCGAGTGTTTTCTCTACTTTATGGGGAATAATAAGTCCTATTGTAGATCTCTTTACATCATTTGTAGGTTATTTAATGAACTTTCAAGATGCAACAAATCTAACAATTCCAATATTGGCAGGTCTAACAGCAGGATTTATTGCATTTAAGGCAGCAATTCTAATAGGAAGTATAATATCAACAGTAACAGCAGGAATTACTGCTCTTACTGCTGCAACACAAGGTCAGTCAATAGCACAAGCAATATTAAATGCAGTAATGAATGCAAATCCATTTGTTTTAATTGCTACATTAATTGCCGGATTGGTTGCTGCAGGTGTAGCACTATGGAGAAATTGGGACACAGTTGTAGCAAAAGCAAAAGAATTGATGAGTAAAATTGCAGAGGTTTGGAATAGTATCAAAGCAAAAGTAGTTGAAGTTTGGACCGGAATTCAAACAACAATATCAAATGTTTGGAATAACATAAAATCAAGTGTTTCAAATGCTATAAATAGTGTTAGTAGTACAGTATCAAGTATTTTTAATGGATTAAAAAAAGTACAGTATCAAGTATTTGGAACGGAATAAAAAAAGTGCTATTTCATCTCCAATCGAAGCTGCATATGGAGTTGTTAAAAGTGCTATTGATAGAATAAAAGGAGTTTTTAACTTCAAGTTTAAATGGCCGCACATACCTTTACCACATTTTTCCATTTCAGGAAGTGCAAATCCTCTTAAATGGTTATCAGAGGGTGTTCCAAGACTATCTGTTAAATGGTATGCAAAAGGGGGAATTTTTGACAAACCAACACTTTTCAGTACACCTTATGGACTGAAAGGTGTGGGAGAAGCAGGACCTGAAGCAGTAACACCAATTAGCAAATTACAAGAGATGATAGATTGGAATAATGGAAATGAAATTGTAGCAGAAAAAGCTTGATATTTTAATAGAATTATTAGTAGGATTTTTTTCCCTGAACTCTTCAATAAGCTAAGAACAAAAAAATTTATTTAAACAATGGAGTTCTAGTTGGAGAGTTAGGACCTGAAATTGATGAATATTTTGGGAAGTTAAATAGAGATAGAGAAAGGGGTCGTTAGAAAATGAATACAGTATATTTTTAATAGCTTAAATTCGTTTGATGACCTCAATCTTTTACTCGAAAGTAAAGAAATAGAAGTTCCAACAGCAAAAAAACTGAATATGTAGAAGTACCAGGATGTGATGGTAAAATTGATTTTTTTCAGAGTTTTTTTGGAGAAATTAAGTATGAAGATAGAAAAAAATAAAAACTTGATTTCAATATGATAAATTCAGATTTAGAAAAAAATTATCAAGTATTCAAAAACAAATTACATTCAAAAAAATGAAAAATAGTTTTTTTCGGATGATGACAAATTTTTTTCTATTATGGACGTGTAAGTATAAAAAGTTGTAAGTTGAAACATACACTTGGAATAATTGAGATAGAAGTAGATGCTGAACCCTATAAACTAAAAAAAGGATATTACAACAATAACAGAAACTATTAATTCCGAAAAAAACAGTTGTTTGTAATAATCTTAAAAAAATCAGTAGTCCCGGAAATAAAAACAAATTCAGAATTTGAAATTGAATTTAATAAAAAAACAAATTTACTCACAGTTCTGGAACGTTCGTAATTCCTGAAATTTTTATTGAAAGAGGGAAAAAAATGAAATAAAATTCAAAGGAAATGGAACTGTAACAGTAACTTATAGAGAGGGGTGTTTGTGATGTACAGAGTATATTGTGATGATAAACTTTTATATGATCCTCGAATAGAAGAATTAAAAAAATTAATAATGCAAAATTAAATTTAGAACTCAATAAAACGAGTTCTTTTTTTCTTTTTGAGATTTTTTTCACAACACCCATACTTTGATAGTCTTAAAAAAAATTAAAATCAATTATTAAAGTTTATCAGAATGACTATTTATGTTTTTAGAGGAAGAATATTAGATGATGAAGAGGGATTGTATAATGACAAGAAAGTTACTTGTGAGGGAGAATTAGCATTTCTTTTTAGATAGTGTAAGTCGTCCTTATGAGCATAAGGGAACAGTAAAAAGAACTTTTTGAAAAAAATTCATTAATGAACACAATGAGCAAGTAGAAGAGGAAAAAAACAGTTCAAAAATTGGAAGATGTACAGTAACTGACAAGAATAATTTAATTGTTAGATCTAACATAGAATATTCAAGTATATGGAAAGAGCTTGAAGAAAAAAATTAATAAAAAAATTAGATGGATACATCTTTATTAGACATGAAGATGATGGAAATTATATTGATTACTTAAGTGATTTTTGATATTTTTAAATGCACAAGACATTGAATTTGGTAAAAAAATTTACTTGATTTTTAAAAAAACGTTGTGGATGCAAGTGAAATTGCTACAATAATTTTTACCTGTCGGGAAAGCAGATGAAACAACAAAAAGAAAGATTAACTGTAAAAAGAAGTGAATAATGGAAAAAGACTATGTTGCAGATGAAGATGCTATAAAAAAATATGGAAAAAAATTTTTTTAAAGTGGTTCATTGGGATGATGTAACAGTTGCAGACAATCTTTTAAGAAAATCAAAAAGAATATTTAAGCAAATCAATACTTCTTTCAAATACAATAACTTTAGATGCAGTTGACTTATCAGCTTTAAATCTTAATATATCAAATTTTTAAAATTGGGCAGAAAAAAATAGAGTTAAATCAAGTTTTCATAACATTGATACTATATATCTTGTAAACAGATTGTCAGTTGATTTATTAAATCCAAAAATCTAATAAACTGACAATGGGAGCAACAACTTATTCATTTACAGAACAAAGTAAAAAAACAATTTTGACAAATTAAAAAGTGATTATGATAGCAAATTAAACTCAACAAAAACAGGATACAATTACTGAATTAACAACAGAATTTGAAACAAAAAAATAAAACAAACTGAAAAGAATATAAAAAAATGAAGTTTCAGAAAATACTTATACAAAGAATGAAACTAAAGAACTAATAAAAAGAAGTTAGTACTTCTGTTGAACAAACAAAAGATTCTTTTTAACTTTAAGTTTAAAAAAATTTTTGAAAAAAAGATTTAGGAAGTTTGCAAAATTCAACGGATAATAAATTTTTTTAGATATTGAAAGATATATAAGATTTAAAAAAACGGAACAATCGAGCTAGGAGAAAAAAACAATCCATTAATTTTTAAAAAAATAAAGAATAATAGAATACAATTTATTCAAAATAATGCAGAAGTTGCTTATTTTAGCGAAAATAAGCTATATGTACTAGACGGAGAGTTTATTCATTCTCTTAGGTTAGGACAATTTGCTTTTTATTCCTCGTGAAAATGGGAATTTAAGTTTCAAGAAAGTAGGTAAATAATGGCTACAAGTGGAAGTTTTAGAAGTAGTTGGAGAGGATATACACTTGTAACTAACTGGGAGTGTAATCAAAATACTACTCATAATTTTTTTCAGACGTAAGTGTAGAGTTATATCTGGAAACACAATCAGGATATGATCTTTATGTAGGTTCAAGAACACATACAATAGAAATAGATGGTTCATCATATAGTATAAGTAATTCATCAATAAGAATTGGTGGTGGTTCAAGTAAATATTTAGGATATGTCTCAAAAAGAGTATATCATAAAGATGATGGAACAAAAACTATAAATATTTCAAGTTACTTTGATATGAGAGCGAATATTCATGGAACTTATAAAAGTAGCTTTGGTGGAGCAGAAACTTTTGAACTAACAAAAAAATACCTCGAATGAGTAATATTTCTGATACAATGGATGGTTCCAGAGAATTAGGAACTAAACATACCATTCATATTGAAAAAAACAACTAAGTGGAAATATTACACATACTGCATGGTACTTGTTAAGAGGGATAAAGGTTCATCTCAATGGTATTATATTGCTAAAAATACAGATAAATTGGATTTAGATTTTTATTCCGACTACAAATCATATTGAACTACAAACCAAATGATGAAATTATCTATATGGATATTGGATTGGATACGTTCAAGGATGGAGAAAAAAATTGGTAGTACTTCATATAATACAGGGTGGTATATGAAAGTTCCAAAAGAATGTATTCCAATTATCAATAATATTTCTATTGATGATGTGAATCAAAAAAAACAAAAAGCATTAGGAGTATATGTACAAAAATCACTCAAAAGTAAATATAAAAACTAATGCCACAGGGGCAAGAGGTTCAACAATAAAAAAAATGTATTAGTAGAAGTTGACAATGTAAAATGGAATGGTTCAGACATAACATCTAGTGAAATTGAAAACTATGGAGATATAAAAGTTAAAGTTACAGTAAAAGATACTAGAGATAGAATAGCAACTCAAACTAAAAACAATTAAAGTGGAAAAAAATATTTTTGCTCCAACTATAAATGAATTTAATGGGGATAGACTTGAAAATGAATTGAAAGTTGTGTCAACTTTAATAAATTTTTAAAACTGCGAGCTTAAATTCAAAAAAATAAAGTAAAATGGGAACTTTCAAGAAAAAAAGGCAAGACCATATAAATTGGACTACAATAAATTCAGGAACGGAGTTTAGTTTAAATCGCAATGAAAGAACTGTCAATGTTAGTGAAGATTATGAATATGATCTTAAACTGTCAGTAACAGACTTTAATGAAACAGTTGAGAAAAATTATAAGAATTTATACAACTTTTTTTCAATAATAGATTACCATAATTCAGGTACAGGTCTAGCATTTGGGAAAAAGTTCAACAAAAACCAGGTATTTTTTTGATTGTGATTTACCCGCTGAATTTAATAAACCAATTTATGTAGAAAAAAATTAAGCGTAAAGAGTGGACTAAAATGCACCTTTATAATAGTACTAAACCTTATGATATAAAAAAATGAATTAAAGTACACTAAAGACTCAGACGGAACTGTATTTATACAAGGAATTGTAAAAGATACAGTATCAGAATGGTTGGCTAGAATTACACGTGAAGATTGCCGACCTCAAAAAGATTTAATTATCTTTGTGCCTTGTACAAATTATAAATCAGCAGTTTTAAAAAAATATGAAGACGGAAATATCATTATAGAAAATAGAAGAGAAATCAGTACCAATTGATTTCTCTTGATGGAATTACATTCAAGGCAAAGGAGTAAAAAAATGACAGAAAAAGAAAAAAAGAAAAGGAAATAGTAGAGGTAGTAATCAAAGTTACACAGAGTAATGGGAAAGAATTCTATGAGGTTATAGGAAGACGTTCAAACTATGTTGAAATTACTGCCCCGGATATTTCAACAATTCAAAAAGAGCTTGAAAAAAAGTAATAGGTTTTTTTGTAAAGTATTAAAAAAACACCAAGTGAGATATTAGAACAACAAAAAGAAAGACTTTTTAGAGTTTGTTATAAAAAAATTCCACAAATGAACAAAAAGCACGTAACCCGGAATTTTTTTAGACCTTGGAGACTTGGAGAGCCTTTCACAAAAGATGAATATGCTAATCATTTGGGATTAGTATTTTTTTATGCCAAGAAGATAATATTGCAACATATGAAAAACATACCTATCAATAATCCTAAAATTTGGAAAAATAGTTCCTGAAGATAAGCCAAAGGAACAAGGTATCAATCCCGAGTGGCAAGAACATTATGAAAAAAAGCAGAGTTCTATTATGATGATTTGAGTTATTCTTCAGGAGTTTATAAAAAAACACTATAACGAACTTTACAAATCTAAAGATAAAGTACCTGCAGGAAAAAAACACCAAAAAAACAACCCACAATATTGGCAACATATACCTAAAAAAAATTAGTGTAGATAAATAAAAAAATAGAAAGGATGATAATAATGATGATTGATTTTTTTAAGAGAACTTACAGGCACACAAGATGCAAAGATATTTTTTTCATATTAGGATTAATCGCTATTGCGATGATAATTGATTTTTTTAACAGGCACAGTATCAGCAAAAAAATAAATCAAAAACATAATAAGTCAGAAGGGAATAAATGGAATTTTAAGAAAAAAATTTGCAGCATGATTGTAATGATTTTTTTCATACCTGTATCCATTTTGATTCCTGAAGGTATTGGAATAGGACTTGTGTATGTATTGTATTTAGGATATTTATTTATGGAATTAAAATCCATTTTAGAAAATCTTAAAAAAATGGGTGTAGATGTTAGCTTATTTAAAAAAATTTTGTTGATGAAGTTGAAAAAAATAAGAAATAGGAAAAAGAGTATGAAAAACAGATTGCTTGAGTAGGATGTATCAAGAATATAATCAACTTGATGACAAAATAATTAAATTAGAAAAAAAGCTTTTAAAAAAACTAAAGAACTAGACAGACGAGAAAAAAAGAGCTTTTGATTAGTCAAAAAAACAGCATATGAAAGCCTATAGAGAAGTTTTTAAATAAGAGAATTAATTATACTAAAGAAAAGTATAGTAATCTTTAAAGGAGTTAATTATGAAAAATAGAAAGACTTATAGTTCCGGATAGTGTATCAAACAAAGTAAGTTTTGGAAGAGGCAATCCAAAAAAACTACCTAACTATTCATCAAACAGGAAATACAGACCCTAAATCTAATGTTATGGCACACCACAACCTACAAGCCAGAGCTGGTGTAGGCTATGGTTGGCATTGGCAAGTTGATGACAAAATGGCGATACAAACACATGACCATTCATTTAAAAATATGGCATGCTGGGGATGGAAGAGGACCAGGAAATACTGAAAGCATAAGCATAGAAATTTGTGTAAATTCAGATGGAAATTACAAGAAATCAGTCGAAAACGGAGCAAAACTTGCAGCAATGATTTTTAAAAAGAAGAAAACATAGACATCAGTAATATGGTACAGCATAATCATTGGTCAGGTAAAGATTGCCCTCATGAAATAAGAATGGGCAAAAGATGGAATCACATGGACAGTTTTTTTGTTGAAATGGTAAAAAAATATTTTTAATAAAAAGTAATAAAAAAAGGAGATGAAGAAGAAGTGGAAGATGTTTCAATCAGAAAAAGTTGTATTAAATGATAGGGCAATAGATAATTTACCAAATTTTTTTGTGCAGATAGAAACAACGTTGGAAATACTGTAAATTATATAGGCTTTGTAGTAACTTTAACAAAAAAATGGAATGATTACTATTACAGTCAATATCTCAATGGTTGGGTTCACGAAAGTGCATTTGAAGAGATTATCGAATGTAATTTCAAAAGCCGTTGTTAAAAAAACAAAGGATATTCTGTAGATAATCTTGCATGGACAAAACGTGAAAACAAATGGTACAAGCATATAACTAGCAGTGATGAATTGTTAGGAAAAGAATTCACAATAACGGCTCGAACACAAGAAGAGGGCGGTTATTATTATATACACGAGCTTGCGAAGTGGGTTGACAACAGAGCATTTGAGTAAACTAAAAGGGAGCTTAATTGCTCCCTATTTTTTTATTGTTAAAAAAATTTTTATTAAACTTTGTAACATTTCTTCGGTTATTGTGATATATAAACAATTAATTCCGTCTTGATACTCCTCATTTGAAAAAAATATCCTTATCTGTTCCATTCTCACATATAAAGTTTTTCAATTTGTTCTTTTTTTCTTCTTGAGTGACTTCTTCCCAATTAATACAAAAAAATCATATCTATCATCTTCAGTTAAATTACCTAAACGTCCATATTCCACATTTTTTTAAAAATACTTATTACATTATTCATATTTAAAAAAATTCCTTTCTTGTTTTGATTATATTTTTCTAATTCTTCTAATTCGTTAATATTTGCAAGTTCATTTATGAATCTTTTACAAGATGACTTTTGCAACAATCACTTTTTCTTCTTTGTTTAGCTTGAAAAATTATTTTCTAAGTATCTTTTGTCTGCTGCAAGTTGTTGTTCAATGTTTTTTTATATCCTTTTCTTTTCATAAAAATCACTCCTTGACTTTAAATTTGTTCCTTGATATAATTAATTATAGAGAAGAGGGGAACAAGTCCCTCATTCTCGGTTCATTTAGAAGATTTGTGGGTTGTTAGTTCATCAAATCTTCTATTTTTTTAATCATTTCTTCTTTGGTTTTAGAATTTTTTTATTATTTCGATTATCATTTTTTTAGTACAATTTTAAATTGTTCATTAGTCATTCCTTCCATGTTTTTTTCTCCTTTCTCTTGTCCTGATTTTTTTGTTTTTTTAACCCCCTTTCTTAACTGTATTAATTATAACATAGGTTTAAACTTTTTGTCAACACTTTTTTTAAAGTTTTTTTAATTATTTTTTTGACTTTTTTTAAAATTATTACAATATATACAAGTAGATTACATATAACATACAGATATTTTTTTAAAATATTAAAAAAAATACCTATTATAAAATTCTCAAAGAGATAGTAAATATGAATTTGAAACGTTGGAAATTTTTTTCCAACGTTTTTTTATTTCGAAAAAAATTTTTTTAAGCAAAAAGGTGATTCTATTAATAAAATATATAAATAAATTTTTTTATGTATCTACGATACATTCACTTATGCTTGTAAACAAGCATAAGTATGAGATCTCTCCATTTCGCTTACGCTACAGTCGAGATGACGTAAAAGGGGAAAACTTCGTTTAATAGCTATACGTTAAAGGAAAAAGAATTAAAAAAATTATTTATTAAAATAGTAGAAAATACAAAATAATATAAGAAAAATACAAATATAATTTTATTATTATATAATATAGAAACAAAAATAGTTCACGTCATAGCACTTTGAAGAGAAAAGCCCACAACACGTCATCTCGACCGAAATGAGTGAAACGAATGAAGTGGAGAGATCTCATTACATTTACTTTTGCGAGTGTAAAAAGTATGAGATCTTCTCAGTCGATTGTAATCAAATCGAAGATTTGAACAATCTTTGCGTCAGAACCTACTTTTGCTTGTAAACAAGCAAAGTTAGAGCTAGATTCATTTCGCTTACGCTACAGTCGAGATGACGTATAAGGAAGTAGCTTCGTTCAATAGCAAGACGTTAACTGAAATAAGCTAAAGTAAATAAAAAAACAACTATTTATAGTTGTTTTAATTTCCTAATATTTCAATAGCTTTTAAGTATTTTTGTTCTTCTATCTAAATCTTTTTCAGTAATATTTTTTTAATCTTTTTAAGTTTGAATTATGTCTTAAATCTGATAACTTAACGGCTTTTTGCAATCTTATTTGTCTTTACTTTATTAATATAAGTAAAATATTCTTCCCCATCACTATGAGTTAAAAAGTTTTATAGCTTCTAATTGTTCATCGTCTAAAAAAACTAAAAATCATCAATACAATATAAATCACTATCTTCAATAACATCATGAAGTAGAGCGACTGTCTTTGCTCTAATTCCTTTTACTCCTAAAAAGCTACATTAATTGGATGGAAAATATAACATCTTCCAGCTTTATCTTTTTGTTTAATATGAGCTCTTAGCATAATAAAAAAAATGCCTTAATTAATTTTTAACATAAAATCCTCCTTTAAATATAAATACAAAAAAACTCTATAATTTTTTTATACCCTTTTTAAAAAGCGAAGTTTTTTTAATTGTTTTGACTATTTTTTTATAAATACTTCTGTGATGTATCAACAATACATTTACTTTTTGCTAAAAGCAATAGTATTTCTGAAAGAAATCAAAAAAATTTTTTTCAAAAAAAGTTCATTTCTTTGTGAATATAATAAACACTTAGCAATTATGGACTAAAATACTAACTTTTTTTAGTAAAAAAATACTGTCTAAATGTGTTTTTTTAGAAAAAAATGTGATATAATATATTACATAATTATGCCTTATTATAAGGTTTTGAGTAAGTAAAACAAGAGAATTTATAAAAGATTTTTTTAAAATTTAATAGGAGGAATTATGAAAAAAACTTGTTAAAGTTGGACTATTAGCATTAGCTATTGTTGCAACTACATTTATTACAGTTTTTTTACTAATAATAATTCATTTGCTGAAGAAAATGCTAATAAAGCAGATGAAAAAAATTAATATTTCTATAAAAAAACTGATTGGGTAGGATACTACTGGGGGAGTTTCTTTGTAGAATTATATGCTGATGGTGAGTTTGTTAAAAAGGACGCCGCTGAATCATATACTGACTGGGAATTTGAATTTAAAGATTTACCTAAATATAATGCTGAGGGTAGAGAGATTAAATATACAATAAATGTAGATGATGAAAGTTTAAAAGAAAAATAATTTTTGTTACTACAATTTCTGGTGATGCAGAAAATGGTTTTGTTGTTAAGAATACACTTTTAACTAATGTACCTTTTTACAAAATATTGGAATGATATTAGAGGCGGATACGTTATTGCAAGACCTGGTACACCTTCTCCAGCAAGTTTTAGACCTGGTAAACGTGTTGCTACTACTTCAAGAGCTTCAGGTATTCAACCTAGATCTAATAACAATGCTTCAAGAACAAGTGAAAGAAAATTCCCTGATTCAAGAGTTCCATTGCCTGAATCAATTACAGTTCATTTAGTTGCAAATGGAAAAATAGTTCAAACAAAAAGTAGTAACTGCTGCTGATAATTGGGAAGCTGTATTTGAAAAAAAGTACCAATGTATGATAATGACGGTAATCAAATAGACTATGAATTAAGAGAAGAACCAGTTAAAGGTTTTAAAATAGGTGAAAAAAGCTCAGACTTTATTTTAAATAAAACAATTTTCGATATTCCTGTTGAAAAGAAATGGGTTGGAAATAAAAAAGAAGGTGCAGAAGTTTCATTATACAGAGATTATGAAAAAGACTGAATATGATAATAATACTGGTAATGAAGTAAAAGTTCCTGTTAAGGGAGAGCTTGTTGAAACTGTAACATTAAATGAAGCTAATAATTGGAAATACACTTTTTAAAGATGTAGAAGAATATTATGCAGATGTTTTTAGGTCATAGTAAATATAAATACTATATTAAAGAAACTGAAATTGACGGATATAAAACTGTAATCAGTGGAGATGACGTAAAAAGGCTTTACAATTAAAAAAATATTGATAAGAGTAAAATGTCAATTCCTGTTGAAAAAGACTTGGAAGGGTAAAACTGCTGATGAAGTTGAAGTAGTTTTAAAAGCTGATGGAGTAGAAAAAAAGAAACAGTTAAATTATCAGAAGCTAATGATTGGAAACATACTTTTGAAAATCTTGATAGATTAAATGATAATGATGAACTTATTAATTACACAGTTGAAGAAAAAAAGCATTAGATAATTACAAGACAGTACTAAAACAAAAAGATCCTGATGATATTTCAAAAAGGTATAGAAATAACAAATTATGAGTTAATTGATTTAAAAAAATAACAAAATATTGGAATGAAATGCCAGCTCCTCGTATGGTACCTACAGGTGTAAATGGAGATTTTGGTGTTGAAAATGCTGTTGTAGTTAATAATATTTTTAGCTGCATTAGGTGCTGATAAAGCTGAAAAAAATCCGTTGTTCCATTACCTGAATCAATAACAATTCATCTTCTAGCTGATGGTGAAGTTATTAACACAAAGGTATTAACAAAAGCGGATAATTGGACTTATACAGTTGAAAAAAATTACCTTTATATTCTGAAACTGATGGTCATAGAATTAAATATGAACTTAAAGAAGATGCAGTAGAAGGTTATAAAACTTCTCTCGTTGAATTTGATTTTATTACAAACAAATCCATTATAGATATTCCTGTTGAAAAGAAATGGGTTGGAAAAAGCTAAGGACGAAGTTGAAGTTCAACTTTATAGAGAGTATGATAAGACTGAATATGAGTTATTAGATGGTTCAAAGAAAGTAACTAAAATGACTGAGCTTGTTGATACTATAAAATTAAACAAAGCTAATAGTTGGAAATATACTTTTAAAGATTTGGAAGAATTTTTATGTTGATTCAATTACTTCAACTAAATATAAATACTATGTAAAAAGAAATTGAAGTTGATGGATATCAATCAGAAATAAAAACAAAATGATGAAGAAGATGTTACAAAAGGTATTGTAATTACAAATAGTGAAAAACCAGTACCAACACCAGATCCAGAGCCAAATCCAAATCCTCAACCAAATCCAAATCCGGCACCACAACCGGATCCAAAGCCAGAACAACCAAAAGGCAAGCATTCCTCAAACTGGAATTGATGCTAATATCATTATGTCATTAGGACTTATGACTGCTTCAGGAATGGGACTTGGAATTTACGTTAAGAAAAAAAGAAAATAATAAAACATAAGTGTCGATAATAAATCGACACTTTTTGTATTAAGCCTTATAATTTTTTTAAAAAAAACACTGACAAAAAAATAATTGTTTATGATATACTAAGTATATAGTGATATACCATAGCAGAATTAAATTGATATTTATTGAAAATATATATAAAATCTTTTGTTATTTTGGAGGATTAAATATGAAAAAGATTATTTAATGTTACTTTGCTTATACTTGCTATTTTTTTATTGGAAGTATCGTTGGAATAAATAATAATAAAGTATTTGCAGATAAAAAGTGAAGATGATAAAACAAGTGTTTCTATAGAAGTTAACTGGATTGGTGAGGAGTTATTATCTTCTGTTGAAGTTGATTTATTTTCAAATGATAAACTTATTAATACCGCTACAATAACAAGTGATGCAGATTGGAAATATGTTTTTTTGAAAAATTTACCTAAATATAATGATGAGGGTAATTTAATAAATTATACTGTTGTTCAAAAACGAACAGGAATGGAATACTATCTTAAATCTAGAGTTTCTGGTAATATGGAAGAAGGATTTGTTATTACTAATTTTCAAATCAAATCAGTGCATATTATAAAGTTGTGGAATATATCACATCCAGGTGAGCCATCTCCTATGAGCTTAAATCCTGATAAATTAGAAAAATAATTTGAATGGAAAATTAGAAGTAGTAAATGGTGTGAGGGAAGATGTACCAGTGGATGCTTATGGTAATCCAATAGATTCTCCTGTTTCAAAGGTTCCTATGCCAAAAATCAATAACAGTTAATCTTCTTGCTGATGGTAAAATTGTAGCAACAAAGGTAATTACTGAAGAAGATAATTGGGAATGTAATTTTGAAAATATGCCAAAATATGATGAAAAAGATGGGCATGAAATTAAGTATGAAGTTAAAGAAGAACCTGTAAAGGGTTATAAAGCAACATATCATTACCTTTATTTCGGTAACTTTATTATCAATAAATCAGTTGTAGATGTCTCTGTTGAGAAGAAATGGGTTGGGACTCCAAAGGATGAGGCAGAAGTAACTCTATATAGAGATTATGAAGTTTCAGAATATGATGTTTTAACAGAAACATTCAAAAAAATTAGTTAAAACAGAAGCTGTTGAAACTATTAAGTTGAATAAAGATAATAATTGGAAACATACTTTTTAAAGAATTACAAGAAATGTATACAGAATTTGGGAATGTAACAAAGTATAAATATTATGTTAAAGAAAAAGAAATTGATGGCTATAAAACAGTAATCACTGGAAATGAAGATAGTGGGTATACAATTACAAATATTGATATAAGCAAATTGTCTATACCAGTTGAGAAACAATGGTTTGGAACTCCTTTTGGCAAAGTTGAAGTTATTTTTAAAGGCTGACGGAATAGAAAAGGAAAGGGTTGAATTAAATAGAGAAAATAACTGGAAACATACATTTGAAAGTCTTGATAGAGTAAATGCTGATGATTCCGTTATAAAAATATACTGTTGAAGAAACACCGATTGAAGGATATAATACAGTTATTAAACTAAAAAGATGAAGCAGATGTTTTCAAAAAGGATTTGTAATTAATAATTACAAACTATTTGACTTAAAAAGTTAATAAATATTGGAATAAGGAACCACTAAATCTTGCAGTTCCACAATCAATAAGAGATATTTTTGAGAAATGCCAGACTTGTCAGTTTATTAGAAGAAAAAAATCATTAGTAAAACTTCCAGAATCAATAACTATTCATCTTTATGCTGACGGAAAACTAATAGCTACCAAGGTATTAACACAAGCTGATAATTGGTCATATGTATTTGAGAATTTACCAATGTTTGATGAAACAGACAACCATTTGATAGACTATGATATAAAGGAAGATTCTGTTGAAGGTTATAAAAACTATTCTGGGTTCAGACTATATAGTTAATAAATCTCTAATAGATATTCCGATTGAAAAGAAATGGATTGGAAAAGAAAAAAATGAAGTTGTAATTCAGTTATATAGAGATTATGAAGTTACTGACTTTGAATTTAATAGTGCAATATTATCAAAAAAACACAAAAAAACTGAACTTGTTACAACTATTAGATTAAATAAAGAAAATAATTGGAAATATACATTTAAAGATTTAGAAGAATTTTTATACTGACCAAAATAGTTCAAGTAGATATAAATACTATATAAAAAGAAGTTGAAGTTGATGGATATAAATCAGAAATAAAAACAAAATGATGAAGAGGATATTACAAAGGGAATAGTTATCACAAACAGTGAAACTCCACCTCCACCAACAATTCCTACTCCTAAACCAAAAGAACCAGGATCAAAAAAATCCCAAAAAAACTGGAATTGATGCTAATATCATTATGTCATTAGGACTTATGACTGCTTCAGGAATGGGACTTGGAATTTACGTTAAGAAAAAAAGAAAATAATAAAACTTAAGTGCCGATAATAAATCGGCACTTTTTTTATGAGTAAAATACAATAAAAATTATTTAACAAAAAAATATGAAAAAAAGTTATAAACTATAAGAATAAATCGTTATTAAAATAATTATTAACAAAAAAATGAACAAATTGAGACATTTTTGTGATATAATTAATATAGTTTTATGACTTGTGATAAAACTATATTAATTTCATCATAATCTACAATAAAGAAAGTATTAAAAAAAGGAGATTATGATATAATTGATTGAAGAATATACGATTATATATTAATTTCATCATAATCTACATTATAAAAAAAGTAATAAAAAAAGGAGATTATGATATAATTATTAATTTCACCATAATTACAACAAAAAAATAATCAAAAAAAGAAATTATGGGAAAACTAATTGTTTGTATTAGGTAAAAATGTGGTATCCTAATATTGGACACAAATTTGATATATTAATTCAATTTATTTATATAGAATTATTTTTTTATAGGAGGTTCTTGATGAGTTATAAGGTTTATAAAGACTCTATCGGAGAAATTAAGGTAGAAAGCGATAAACTTTGGGGAGCAACTACTCAGAGAAGTTTTGAAAACTTCAAAATTGGGGACTATAAGATGCCAACTGAAGTTATCAGAGCTATGGCAACAGTAAAATATGCTTGTGCTATGGCAAATTACGAGCTTGGTGATATAAACAAGGAAAAAAATTTACAGCTATTGAAAAATGCTGTTCAAGAAATTTTTAGTGGAAATCTTGATGAACATTTCCCGCTTGTTGTTTATCAAACTGGTAGTGGTACACAAACAAATATGAACTTGAACGAAGTTATTGCAAATTATGCAAATCAAAAAGTGGGTAAAACTTTAATTCATCCAAATGATGATGTTAATAAATCTCAAAGTTCAAATGATACTTTTCCAACAGCTTTGCATATAGCTTGTTTAGATGTTATTGACAGAAAAACTTATTCCGTCAATGAAAACTTTAATTTCAGCTTTCAAGGCTTTTTGAAGAAGCTAATAGTGATGTTGTAAAAAAATTGGTAGAACACATTTACAAGATGCTGTACCGATTAAGATTTCACAAGAGTTTAGTGGTTATAGAAATTCTATCGAAAAATGTTTGGAATATATAGAATATACAAGAAAAAGGTCTTTTAGAAATTTCACTTGGAGCAACTGCGGTTGGAACAGGAATTAATACAAAAAGAAAACTTTAAAAAAACATTGTTGCAAAATATGTTTCAAAGATTACTGGAAAAGAATTCAAACCTGCCGAAAACTTCTTCCATTCATTAACAATGAAAAGATGCAGTTGTTGTTTCTCACGGAGCAATAAAAAGCTCTTGCAATGGATTTATTAAAGATTGGAAATGATATAAGATTTTTTTAGCTTGTGGACCACGTTGTGGTTTTTTTCAGAAATTGAAATTCCTGCAAATGAACCTGGAAGTTCAATTATGCCAGGAAAAAGTTAATCCTACACAAATAGAGGCATTGACTATGGTTTGTGCAAGAGTTTTTAGGAAATGATACTACAATTAGTTTTTTTCAGCATCTCAAGGAAATTTTGAACTTAATGTTTATATGCCTGTTATTATTTACAGTTTTGTAGAATCTGTAAACTTGCTTTCAGATGCGATAGAATCTTTCGTTAAAAAAACTGTGTAAGAGGAATTAAGGTAAATAGAGAAGTTGTAGAAAAATACTTGAATGAATCTTTAATGCTTGTAACTTCACTTAACCCATATATTGGATATGATAAGGCAAGTCAATGTGCAAAAATATGCATTCAAAGAAAATACAACTTTAAAAAGAAGCGGTACTACATTTTGGTTATTTAACTGAAGAAGAATTTGATCGAATTGTAGATCCTAAAAAAATGGTTTTAAATATAGTTTATATAAAGGAGAATTATTAGAAATGGAAGCAAAACAAGGATACAGAGTTGAACATGATTGTATAGGAGAATGTTTAATTCCTGAAAATGCTTATTATGGTATTCATACTCAAAGAGCAACTGAAAACTTCAATATTACTAGAAAAAAACAACAAATCCTGAAATGATTAAATCAGTTGCAGAAATTAAAAAAAGCTTGTGCTATTACAAACTTTGAAGCAGGAGTTTTTAAGTGAAAAGAAAAAAGATGCAATAGTTTTTGCCTGTGATGAAATTATCTGGGGAAGATACTTAGATCAATTTATTGTTGACCCAATTCAAGGTGGAGCTGGAACAAGCCATAACATGAATGCAAATGAAGTAATTGCAAATATTGCTATTGAACATTTAGGTGGAAAACTTGGAGATTATTCAATAGTACATCCAAATGATGATGTAAATATGGGACAATCTACAAATGACGTTTATCCAACAAGTGGTAAAATTGCTCTTATTAGACTTTTAGGTGATACTATTGAAAGCTTAAAAAGAATTAGAAAGTGCTTTTATTACAAAAAAATCAGAAGAATTTGATGATGTAATTAAAATGGGTAGAACTCAAATGCAAGATGCTATTCCTATTAGACTTGGACAAGAATTCAAAGCTTATGCAACAGTAATTGCTAGAAATATTAAATTATTCAAAACTGCATGTACAGTTTTAAAAACTGTAAACATGGGTGCAACTGCAATTGGTACTGGACTTAATGCAGATGTAAGCTATATGGACAAGATTGTAAAAAAATCTTGCACAAGTTACTGATATGGAATTAGTACAAGCTGAAGACTTAATTGACGGAACACAAAACATTGACGTTTTCGTTCACGTTTCAGGTCTTGTAAAGAGCTGTGCAATCAGTATGTCTAAAATAGCTAATGACTTAAGACTTATGTCTTCAGGTCCAACTTGTGGTTTTGCAGAAATCAACTTACCTGCAAGACAAGCAGGAAGCTCAATCATGCCAGGAAAAGTTAACCCTGTAATTCCAGAAGTTGTTTCACAAGTTGCTTTTAACTGTGCAGGAAATGACTTTGCAGTTACAATGGCAGCAGAAGCAGGACAATTAGAACTTAATGCTTTTGAACCAGTAATTTTTTACAACTTATTTGAATCAGTTGAAACTATTGGAAAAGCAGCAAATACATTTGTTCATAACTGTATTTTAGGAATTACTGCAAATGCAGAAAGAACTAAAAATATGGTTCACAACAGCTATGGAATAGTAACAGCTTTCGCTCCACATATTGGATACGAAAAAAATCAGTTGAAGTTATTCACAAAGCTATTGAGCAAAAACTTACCTGTAAAGGCAGTTTTAATAGCTGAAAAAAATTATGACTGAAGAAGAAATTGACAATATCTTAGATGTATTCTCAATGACTACACCGGGAATCGCAAAAAGAAAATAATATATTAAAAAGGGCATTCGCTTGAATGCCCTTTTGTTTTTACTTTTTAAGTGATATTTTTTTAATATTAAATTTTTGATTTATTTTTTTAAGTTTTTACTTTTTTTATTTTTTTCTTAGATACTTCATAGTATAAGATTAATATCGTAATAAACATTGAAAGATATATTAAAAAAATGTATATTCAAAAATCTAAATAATGTCCACAAAATGGGATATACATCAAAATATTTGTTATATACGGTATCAATAATAACCATACTAAAAGAAGTCCTTTTTATTGTTTTTTGTTCATAAGCCCTCCTATTAATATCACTCTACAATCATGATAACATAATAAATTGATAAAGTTAACACTTTAAACAAAAAAAGTGAAAATATATTTATTATATTTTTTTAGACATAAAAAAATGGCGATTTGCTATCGCCATTTTTTTAATAATTATTTACTTGTTAATTCTATGAATTCGTCAATTTCTTCTTTTTATGCTTTCAAGAGATTTTTAACCAGAAATCTTTTTTTAGTTAAATCAATATTCATAACTTTTTGCAACATCTTCACAAGTGTTAATTGTTGTTGCATGTAAAAAGTTCTTGATATTTTTTTCTACGAAGCCTTCAGGATTTTTCTTTATATAGTGCATAAAGTCCTCTTGAGAAAAGTCCACCAAATGAATATGGATAGTTATAGAATGAGAAACTTGCTGAATAGTAATGAGGTTTACAAGCCCACATAAATGGGTGATAAGTTTCAGGATCAAGTCCGTCTCCATAAGTTTTTTTCTTGAGCATTTCTCATAATTTCTTCAAGTTCTTCACTCATCATAAAGTGGTCAAGTTTTTCTATCAAAAAAACTTCTTTTTTTCAAATAAAAAAATCTTGAATATATATCAACAGTGATTTGAGCACAGTCTGAAATTTGTGATTCCATTAATGTAATCTTTTCTTCTTCGGATGCTTCATTTAACGCTGCAGACATTATTAAGTTTTCATTGAAAATTGATGCTGTTTCAGCAACCGGCATTGGATAATCCCAGTTTAAAGGTAAATGATTTTCAACATGAAGTCCATGGTAAGCATGACCTAATTCATGTGCAAGAGTTAATACTGAAGAAAGACTTCCGTCAAAGTTCATCATTACTCTTGATTGTTTTATATAAGGAAGGTTGCTACAGAATGCTCCGCCAACTTTTCCTTTTCTAGGGAAGTAGTCAACGTAGTTATTATCAAAAAGCACCTTTAACCATTTGTACCATATCATCTGAGAAAGTTGCAAAAATGTTTTTAATAAAAAAATTCTTGAGCTTCTTCAACTGTAAATGTTCTATTACTTTCTCCAATACTTGCGAAAAAGGTCATAGAATTTTAATCCACCTTCATATCCTAAAAAGTTTTGCTTTTATGTTTAAAGTATTTTCTAAAATGAGGTAGGTAGTCATCAATACTTGACCAAAGAGCATCTAATGTTTCTCTTTTTAATCTTGAGTTTTCTAAAGATTCAGCAAGAGCTGATTCAAAACCTCTCATTTTTTGAAGTTGTATTAACTTCTTGTTTAATATTATTTAATGAGAAAGCTATTGAATCCTTTATGCTATCGTAAAGTTTCAATTCACTATAAAATGCTTCTTTTTCTTGTTTGTGCATCTTCAGAATAAGCTAAGTTTCTGATTTCACTTAGAGTTTTTTTCTTCGCCTCTAAATTCTATTGATGCTTTTAGAAGTTAAGAAGTTGAACATAAATTCCCAAGCGTTTGAGCTTGAAAGTTTCATTTTTGCGATAACTTCTTCAATATCTTCTGGTAATACATGTTTTAAAAGCTTCTTTTTTTGTTTTTTTAAAGAAGAATTCATATTGTTTTTAAATATTCATCTTGAGTAATATCACAAGTGATAGAACCTAAGAATTTATCTATTATTGTAAATGTTTTTAGCATAATCTGAAAGTTTAGCGCTCAAATTATTGCTATAATAAGTTGTCTTTTTCATCAGTTGTGTTTATTGCTTGATTAAGTTCGATATAAGTAAAAAGTCTAAAAAAATTGTTGTGTTAATTTCTTCTAGTTTTTTTAATAACTGATTTTACACAATCAATGTTATCCTCTAATTTAATTTTTGTCGAATTCAGCAAACAAACTGTCTATTCTTTTTAAAATCGTTTTGAAATTCAGCGCTTTCATAAGAAGGATAAATTTCAACTAATGAATACTGTTGCTCCATATTTTTCTCTCTCCTTAATAAATTATTTTTTTAAGTAAAACATTCCAATCCTTTTCTTTGAATCCAATTAGAAAAAAACTTTGTTTTTCTTCATCAATTAATACAGGTCTTTTTAATAAGAGAACCGTCTTTAACTAATAACTTAATAGCTTCTTCTGTAGATAGATTTTTCGAAATTTTTCTTTTTAGATTTAAATCTCTATATGTTTTACCACTAGTGTTGAAAAGTCTTTTAAGTCCCATGCTTCCTTGAACTGCCTTTATTTGAGATTTTTGTTGGAGTTTTTCTCCTTAAGGCTTATCTCTTCAAATTCAATATCATGTTCTTTTTAGGAATCTTTTTGCTCTTTTTACAAGTTGTACAATTTGGATATTCGAATAAAATTTTCATTATAACACCTCCCATAATGATTTATAGTTCTAACAAATCTTAAATGCATTTATAAAATACCCATTTATAAGGATAATATCAAAAAAATCACAAAAAGAAATCGATTTTTTTCAGCATTTTATGTTATATAGGGTAAAAATTAAAAATTAGCATATTAACTTAACTGTTTTATCAATTTAATTCTATCACTATTTTTGAAATAAAAATCAACATAAGTTAATTAATTAATTGAAAAAAATTTAATATAGTTAAAAAAATTTTTAATAAAAATACAATAAAAGGTATTGTGTAATGTATAGTAGTATGATAGAATATATTTAAAGTTATATAAAAAAATTTATAAATTAAAAACTCTATAAACAATAATAAACTAAAAAAAGGAGGTAAAATTGGATACACAAATAAAAAAAAGGTCTATTAGATCTCTGTGTTTTTAAGTTTTTTTAATCGACAAAGATATGTATGGATATGAAATTGTTCAAAGTATTTCTAAATCGATAGAAGTAAGTGAAGGAACTATTTATCCTATTCTAAGACGTCTTAGTAAAGAAGGCTATTTTTGAAACATATATTGTTGAGTCTAATGAAGGTCCTGCAAGAAAGTATTATAGAATTACAGCTTTAGGAATTGAATTTTTATAAAAAAACAATTAAATTCTTGGGAAAAAAACTAAAAAAAGGTATGGATAGTATTTTTAAAGAGAGGTGAAAATAATGATAAATAAAGTTGATTATTTAGATGTTTTTAAAAAGATTATCTCTTAAAAATTTTACTCAGAAGAGGAAAGTTTAGATATTCTTAGAGATTATGAAGAATATTTTTTTAAATGGAAAACTTGATGGAAAAAAACAGAAGAAGAAATAATTTTTAGAGCTTGGTTCTCCTAAGAAAAATTGTTCAAGAGATAAGGGAAGAAGAAAAAAACATTTCCAGTAAGAAAGGTACTTTTTATAATTTAAGTAAAAAAATTTGACGGTTGGTTTGAAAAAGGACTTTCAGATAAACATAAAAAGTGGTGAAATTGAAATAATAGAAAATAAATGTGATAAATTATTTGAAAAAAATATGGAATTTTTCACTTTTTATGTTTCTAGCAATTTTTTTCAATTGTAGAGATGTTTTTTTAGGTTTACACTATCTAATAGGTATAACAGAAATGCTAGGAATATATGTAGTTTCAATGTCTTTTTTTAGTTAGGACAAATAAAGGGATACAAACGAAAGAAGGAAAAATTACTAACATTTGTAAATATAATTTATGTTTTATTGTTAGGACTATTTGCATTTAGAGGAACTGGTAATTTTTCTAACAGTAGGATTTGATTTAGCATTTATAATGGCCATTGTAAATTTAATATTAATATTCATATTTTCAAAGGGAATATTTTTCTCTTGTAATAATTTCGCTAATATGTGCTGTAATTTTTTTATAGTTTTAGGTGGAATTTGGTTTTTTTATTCGTAGGAATGACTATTTTTTTGGAGTTGGACTTGCAACTTTCTTAACTCCAGTTGTGTTAACAGCTTTATCAACATTATCTCTTAATTTATTATGGATAGTTTTTTTCCAATAATGCTTGCGATAGGACTTTTTTATTGCAATGTGCATATTAATAAAATATTATTCAATATTTATATATAGATTAGTTTTTAAAAATATAATAATTGGATTAAAATAAAATTTATGTACTCAAGAGTTTATTTGCAAAAAAACAAAGGAGGACTAATATGAAAGGAAAATATTTTTAAATTAAAAAGTATTAGCGATTGTTTCATTTTGTTTAATTACTGTTGGATTTACAGGTTCTTACAAATTGTTTTTGTGAAGTTCAAAAAAAGAGTAGATGAAGAAATTGAGAAAAAAATTGACTTATACTACAAAAAGAGATTTTTGAAAACTGACAAGGATATAAAATATGTAGATTTAATCAAATATAATGGAGATAATGTAGAAATTAAGAAAAAGTCAGGATGATTATAATCATATAACTGTAATTTATAAGGATAAATATTTTTGATAATGCAGTAGTTTTTTTGATAAAAAAATGAAAATAAAATTGATGTAGTAACAAAAACTATTAAAAAAAGGAAGAGTTTTTCAAGATTCAATTTTATTGGTAAAAATAATAGAAAATTCAGTAATGTACAATAAATTTTCATCTACATTCTCAAATATGGATGATATTGAAGATAAGACAAAAAAATTATAATAGAAGTTAAAAAAATCCTATTGAAATTATGGGAATATCAAAAAGACAATAAAAAAATAATGATTTACTAAAAAAAGAGTTGACTTATGGTGTTTATGATAGAGATTTATTTTTTTGATAGAACTATAAGAAATATTTTTAAATCAATTTAATGAATTTACAATTAAAGATGTAAATGATGAAATAATCAAAATTCCAAAAAAATAAAATTAAAAAAATTAAATTATTCTACTACAAATATTGAAAAAAATTACTTATATCAGGAGATAAGAGTTCATATGAAGAGGAATATGATGATTTGCCAGAAGTCAATGTAGATACAAAAAAATGTAAAAAGACTTTGTTGAAGTTGATCTAAATTCCTTAACTACTGATTTAAATATTACTGGAGCAAAGAAGGTAATTCTTGAAGGAATGCCAATGTCAGGAGAGATAGTTGTAAAAATATAAAGTAAATGATGAGGAAAAAGAGTTTTTACAATTAATAAATCAAGTGAAAATAAAAAAATAGTACAAGAAAGACTATATATATTGATAGTGCGAAAAATTTTTTTAGAACAGCAATGGATAGTTCGCTTATTAAAAAGTCAATTAGATAAAATTGTAGATTTAAAAGAAATTAAATAAAATAAGAACCCCACCCTTCCACGATGCTTCGCATCAGGGTGGGTTCAGGGAACCTTGTTGTTTCACAATAAAAAAAGCAGACATTTATTTGTCTGCTATTTTTTTATATAAAAGATAGGAGATATATGAATTTTTTTAAATAGAAAAAAATTTATTAAAGAAATATTTTAAAAGCCACTTTTTTTCAAACTATAATTATATAATATAAAATTTTTTTGAAAGAAGCGAGAGAATAGCCACTTCATCATAAACTCACACTAATTAATTTAATAAATAAAATATAAATTATAAAAAAATTACAAAAAAAAGTTTAAGAAGGTATTGCAAAAAGATTTTTTTATATAGTATAATATGATAAAGTTAAAGAGAAGTAATGAGATAGAGGTGTCCTGGTCACTTCTTAATTTTGGACTTTTTTTATAACACAATACAGTGAGTAACTGGTAACGTGCCTAGCTACTCGAAGTACGATACTTAATTCGTACAGATACATAAAGGAGGATTTAGATATGAAAAAATTATCAAAAATCGTGGCGTTGTGTTTAGCAACATCGTTTTTATTTACTGCTTGCGGTAAGACAGAAAAGAAAGAATCTAACGGAACTAAACAAGAAGAAAAAGAAAAAAAGATTCTGGAGTTCAAGATAATTTAGTTATTGAAAATGAAGGAACTCCTGTAGAAAATGCTACATTAAAAATTGCTTATGTAAGCGACTCTCCATTTACAGGCATTTTCCATCAAGCTTTTGCAACTGGAAATCCAGATATGGAAATTTTGGCTTATAGTACAAATGGAACGTTCAAAATGGATGAAAACTATAAGTTAACTAATGGTGGCGGTGCTGATATTGAATTTAATGTAGATGAAAAGAAAGCAACTATAACTATTAATGAAAAAAATATACATGGAATGATGGAACTCCTGTTACATCAGCTGACTTCTTAGAATACTATAAGATAGTAGCTCATAAAAGACTACACTGGTGTTCGTTTTGATGATGAAATGAGAAATGTTGTTGGTATAGATGAATATCATGATGGAAAAAGCTAAAGATATTTCAGGTTTTTAAAACTTTAAGTGATAAGAAATTTGAAATTCACTTTAAAAGCATTTAGCCCTGGCTATCCTTTTGGGGAGGTGGAATTCCTTTTGAACCAGTTCCAAGTCATAAGCTAAAAAGATATTCCTGTTAAAGAACAAGAAGCTCACGATATTACTAGAAAGAATCCTTTATCTCCAGGACCTTACTATATTAAAGAAATAGTTCCTGGACAACAAGTAATTTTTGAAGCTAACCCATATTACTACAAAGGTCAACCTAAGGTTAAGACTGTTGTTTGGAAGATAGTTCCATCAGCACAAATCGTTGCAGCACTACAAGCTGGAGAATACGACTTAACTGTTGGTTTAAATGCAGACCTTTATAGCAAAAGTAAAATCTCTTTCTAATATTAAAGTAGGAGTTCAAGATGATTTATCTTACAGTTATATAGGATTCAAACTAGGTAAATGGGATAAAGAAAAAGGTGAAGCTATTCCTGATCCTAATGCAAAGATGGCAGATGTTAAATTACGTCAAGCTATGGCTTATGCAATAGATAATGACCTAGTAGGAACAAAATTCTATGAAGGTTTAAGAAGAAATGCAACACAATTAATGATTCCTGCATTTAAAGAATTCTATGATGATTCAATTAAAGGATATACAATAGATCTTGAAAAAAAGCAAAAACAACTTCTTGATGAAGCTGGATACAAAGATGTTAACGGCGATGGAATAAGAGAAGATAAGAATGGACAACCATTCAAAATTAACTTCGCTTCAATGTCAGGTAGTGCAATAGCAGAACCAATTACAAATTACTATATCCAACAATGGAAATTAATCGGATTAGATGTTCAACTTACTAATGGAAGACTTATAGAATTTAACTCATTCTATGAAAAAGTTCAAGCAGATGATCCAGAAATAGATATCTACCAAGCTGCTTGGGGAACAGGATCAAACCCTAACCCAACTAGTCTTTACGGAAGAAAAGCATCATTTAACTTCCCAAGATTTGCAACTCCAGAATTAGATGCTATACTAAACAAAAATCAACTCTGTAGAAGCAGTAGATAAAGAATATAGATCAAAAAGCATACAAAAGAATTTGCAAACTATATGTTCGAAAATGTTCCAGTTGTACCAACTTTATTTAGAAAAAGGTATAGTTGCAGTTAACAACAGAGTTAAAAAAATGGGATATAACTCCAGGAAATAACTTTACTATATTCGATGTTGAATTAACAGCTGAAGAACCAATTAAATAGTAAGTAAATTACTTTATAAGAAACCACGAAAGTGGTTTCTTTTTGTTCTCTTAATAGGAAAATGTTATAGTATTTTTCCTAAATATTTTTGAAAAAAATCAATAAAAAAATTTACAGAAAACTATTGCAAAAAAAGATTTTTTTATATAGTATAATATTGTAAAGTTGAAGAGAAGTAACAAAAAAAGAAGTGTTTGTTATCACTTCTTAAATTTGTACTTTTTGTATAACACAATAAAGTGAGCGATTGTTAACGTGTTTTGTCGCTCGTGTGCGGTACTTAATTCGTACAAATACATAAAGGGGGATTTAGATATGAAAAAATTATCAAAAATCGTTGCGTTGTGTTTAGCAACATCGTTTTTATTTACTGCTTGTGGTAATAGTAATAACAAGAGTAAAACAAACCAAGAAGAAAAAGAAGGAAGTTGGAGTTCAAGATAATTTAGTTATCGAAAAACGAAGGTACTCCTGTAGAAAAATGCTACATTAAAAATTGCTTATGTAAGTGACTCTCCATTTACAGGTATTTTCCACTATGCTTATGCAACAAATAGTTCAGACTTAGAAATTTTGACTTATTGTGCAGGTGGAACTTTTAAAGTTGATGAAAACTTCAAGTTGATTAACGGTGGTGGTGCTGATCTAGAATTCAAACCAGAAGAAAAAGAAAGTAATTATAACTATTAATGAAAAAAATATACATGGAATGATGGAACTCCTGTTACATCAGCTGACTTCTTAGAATACTATAAGATAGTAGCTCATAAAGACTATACAGGTATCCGTTTTGATGATGATATTAGAAATGTTGTTGGTATAGATGAATATCATGCTGGAAAAACTAAAGACATTTCAGGTTTTAAAACTTTAAGTGATAAGAAATTTGAAATTAATTTCAAAACATTTAACCCAGGAATCCTTTGGGGTGGTGGAATTCCTTTTGAACCAGTTCCAAGTCATAAGTTAAAAGATATTCCTGTTAAAGAACAAGAAGCTCATGACATAACTAGAAAGAACCCATTATCTCCAGGACCTTACTATATTAAAGAAATAATTCCTGGACAACAAGTAGTTTTCGAAGCTAACCCATATTACTATAAAGGTCAACCTAAGGTTAAAACTGTTGTTTGGAAAGTAGTTCCATCAGCACAAATCGTTGCAGCGCTACAAGCTGGAGAATATGACTTAACTGTTGCTTTAAATGCAGACCTTTATAATAAAGTTAAAGATTTAAAGAATATTAAAGTAGGGGTTCAAGATGACTTATCTTATACTTATATAGGATTTAAACTTGGTAAATGGGATAAAGAAAAAGGTGAAGTAGTAACTGACCCTAATGCAAAGATGGCAGATGTTAAATTACGTAAAGCTATGGCTTATGCAATAGATAATAACTTAGTAGGAACTAAATTCTATGAAGGTTTAAGAAGAAATGCAACTCAATTAATGATTCCTGCATTTAAAGAATATTATGATGATTCATTAAAAAGGATATACATTAGATTTAGAAAAAGCAAAACAACTTCTTGACGAAGCTGGATACAAAGATGTTAACGGCGATGGAATAAGAGAAGATAAAAATGGACAACCATTCAAGATTAACTTCGCTTCAATGTCAGGTGGAGCTACTGCTGAACCAATAGCTCAATACTATATGCAACAATGGAAATCAATCGGATTAGATGTTCAACTTACTAATGGAAGACTTATAGAAATTAACTCTTTCTATGAAAAAAAGTTCAAGCAGACGATCCTGAAATTGATGTTTACCAAGCAGCTTGGGGAACAGGATCAAACCCTAACCCAACAGCTTTCTACGGAAGAAATGCAGCGTTCAACTTCCCAAGATATGCAACTCCAGAATTAGATGCTATACTAAACAAAAATCAACTCTGTAGAAGCAGTAGATAAAGATTTTTAGATCAAAAAGCATACAAAAGAATTTGCAAACTACATGTTTGAAAAATGTTCCTGTTGTACCAACTCTATTCAGAAAGAGTATAGTTGCAGTTAACAACAGAGTTAAGAAATGGGATATAACTCCTGGATCTGTATTTACTGTTAAGGATGTTGAATTAACAGCACCAGAACCAATTAAATAGTAAGTAAATTATTTATAAGAAACCACGAAAGTGGTTTCTTTTTTATTAGTGAAACAACAAGGTTCCCGGGAACCCACCCGATGCGAAGCATCGTGGAAGAGTGGGGTTCTTATTTACTTAACGGGAAAAATGTTATTTTCCTAAGTTTTTATGTTATTTTTAAAAAAACAAAGTTTATTTTTTTCAAAAAAAGTATTGCAAAAAAATAATTTTTTTATAGTATAATAGTTCAAAGTTAAATAGAGGTAACGGAAAGGGAAGCAAACTGGGGGCTTCTTTATTTTTGTAAGTTTTTTTATTTAATACAATAAAGAGGATTATTGTTAAAGTCTATAATCCATCTATGCGCGATCCGTAATTCGTGTAAATATATTAGAAAAAGGGAGAGATAAAGATATGAAAAAAATTATCAAAATTAGTTGCATTGTGTCTAGCAACATCTTTTTTTATTCTCCGCTTGTGGTAAGAGTGAAAAAGAAAGAATCTAACGGCACTAAACAAGAAGAAAAAGAAAGAGGCTGGGGTTCAAGATAACTTAGTTGTTGAAAACGAAGGAACTCCAGTAGAAAATGCTACATTAAAAGTTGCTTATATTAGTGACTCACCATTTACAGGTATTTTTCCATTTAGCATTCGCAACAGCAGATCCAGATATGTCAATTTTAGAGTATTCAGCTGGTGGAACATTCAAAGTTGATGAAAACTTTAAAATTGTAAACGGCGGCGGTGCTGACGTTGAATTTAAACCAGAAGAAAAGAAAATAATTGTAACTATTAATGAAAAAAATATACATGGAATGATGGAACTCCTGTTACATCAGCAGACTTCTTAGAATACTATAAAATTATAGCTGATAAAAGACTACACAGGTGTTCGTTTTACTGGCGAAATAAGAAATGTAGTTGGTATTGAAGAATATCATGATGGAAAAGCTAAAGAAATATCAGGTTTCAAAACTTTAAGTGATAAGAAATTTGAAGTTAATTTTTAAAGAATTCACTCCTAGTATACTTTTGGGGTGGTGGAATTCCATCTGAGCCAGTTCCAAGTCATAAGTTAAAAGATATTCCTGTTAAGGAACAAGAAGCTCATGATATAACTAGAAAGAACCCATTATCTCCAGGACCTTACTATATTAAAGAAATAGTTCCTGGACAACAAGTAATTTTTGAAGCTAACCCATATTACTATAAAGGACAACCAAAAGTTAAAACTGTTATTTGGAAAATTGTACCATCAGCACAAATCGTTGCTGCATTACAAGCTGGAGAATATGATGTAACTGTTGGATTGAATTCAGATCTTTATAGCAAAGTTAAAGATTTAAAAAAATATTAAACTTGGTATTAAAGATGAATTATCTTATACTTATATAGGATTTAAACTAGGTAAATGGGATAAAGAAAAAGGTGAAGTAGTAACAGACCCTAATGCAAAGATGGCAGATGTTAAATTACGTCAAGCTATGGCTTACGCAATTGATAATGATGCAGTTGGAGCAAAAATTCTTCCAAGGTTTAAGAAGAAATGCAACACAATTAATGATTCCAGCATTTAAAGAATTCTATGATGATTCATTAAAAGGATATACATTAGATGTTGAAAAAGCAAAACAACTTCTTGATGAAGCTGGATACAAAGATGTTAATGGAGACGGATTAAGAGAAGATAAGAATGGACAACCATTCAAAATTAAATTCGCTTCAATGTCAGGTGGAGCTGTTCAAGAACCAATTGCTAACTACTATATCCAACAATGGAGATCAATCGGATTAGATGTTGAACTTGCTACTGGAAGATTAATTGAATTTAACTCATTCTATGAAAAAATTCAAAATGATGACCCAGAAATAGATGTTTACCAAGGAGCTTGGGGAACAGGATCAAACCCCTAACCCAAATAATCTTTACGGAAAAAAAGCTGCATTTAACTTCTCAAGATTTTCATCTCCAGAATTAGATACTATCTTAGCTAAAATCAACTCTTTTGAAGCAGTAGATAAAGATTTTAGATCAAAAGCATACAAAGAATTTGCAAACTATATGTTTGAAAATGCACCAGTTGTACCTACTTTATTTAGAAAAACTATAGTTGCAGTTAACAACAGAGTTAAGAAATGGGATATAACTCCAGGCTCTGGCTTTGGATTATATGATGTTGAATTAACTTCTGAAGAACCAGTTAAATAGTAAGTAAATTATTTATAAGAAACCACTTTCTTGGTTTCTTTAGACTGATGACAAAGGTGTCGATGAGCAATCATTGGCACTTTTTTAGTGGAGAAAAAAGAGGGCAGTGTTATAATAATTTGACTACAGATAGATAATTTAGGAAGAACCCCACCCTTGACGTGAATTATTTTGTTTTTGTATTTTTTTATTTCTTTTTTTAAAAATTATTTTTCGAAGTTTATTTGCTTTTTAACGTCTAGCTCTTAAACAAAGGTATTTCCTTATACGTCATCTTGACCAACGTGGAGAGATCTCATACTTTTGCTTTAGCAAAAGTAAATGTATCGAAGATACATATAGAAATTGTATTTTTTTATTTCTTTCAGAAATATTATTGTTTGTAAACAAACAATAATTGAGATTTCTCCATTTCGCTAACGCTACAGTCGAAATGACGTGTTAGGGCATCTCTTTGCAAATAACTTTGACGTGAAGTATTTTTGTATTATCTCTTTTTTTATCTCTTTTTTTATCTCTTTTTTTAAAAATTATTTTTTTGAATTTTTATTTACTGTTAACGTCTAGCTATAAATCGAAGTTATTTCCCTTATACGTCATTTCGACCGTAACGGAACGAAGCGTAGCGAAGTAGAGTGTAGCGGAGAAATCTCATAGTTTTGCTTATGAATAAGCAAAAACTAGAATGTATCGAAGATACATATAGAAATTGTATTTTTTTATTTCTTTCAGAAATACTATTGCTTGTAAACAAGCAATAGTTGAGATCTTTACAGTCGATTGTACTCAAATCAAAGATTTGAACAATCTTTGCGTCAGACCTACTTCTGCTTACAAGTAAGCAGAGTTAGGGCTAGATTGACTACGCTCAAGATGACGTGTTGGGAGCATTTCTTTGCAAGTTTCTATGACGTGAACTATTTTTGTTTTTATACATTTTTTTAATTGTTTTTCGAAGTTTATTTGCTTTTAGCAAAAAGTAAATATATCGCAGATACATAGAGAGTGATTTTTTTGTGAAAAAAACTTTAAAAAAATGTGATTTGAATTACAAAATTAGGGAAAAAAATTAGGAAATTATTAAAAAAATGTAACTTTTTTTAAAAGTGAAAATTTTAATATTTTTTTAATTTTTAAAAAGTAAAAAAATAATTAAAATATTGAAAATAAGGGAATTTATATAAAAAAATTTTTTTGCTTGAAATTAAAATCTAAATGAATAAGTTAAGTGTTAAAAACATTATTATAATTTATAACTTTGTCTATATTTTTAATTTATTTAAAAAAACTTTTGTTTTAGGAAATGTTATGCTATAATTCTAGTTGTAAAGATAAGATATGTTTCTTAAGTGTTGAGTTATACTCATATAAAATCACAGTAGAACTAAATTTTTTTGTGTGATGTAAATTAGAAAACGATTATCTTGAAAAAAATATTTATTTTTTTCTCAAGGAGGAGACTTAAGATGAAAAAAAGCATCAAAATTAACAGCTTTAGCATTAGCTAGTTTGATGATACTTTCAGGCTGTGGAGCTAAAACTGGAAAAGGACAGCAAAGACAGCGGAAAGAAAGAAGAATCAGGATTTAAAACCAAATCCTATAGTTGAAAAACGAAGGAACACCAATCGAAAATGGTACTATAAAAAAATTGGTATCATTTCTGAATCACCATTCAAAGGCGTATTCCACGAAGCATTCGCTGGAGATAACTTCGATATGACTATCATGAACTGGGTTGGTATGGGAGGCTTCTTTGATGGAGACCCTGACGGCAAACTTGGTAATACTGGATTAGGTAAAATCGAATTTAACAAAGAAGAAAAGAAAGCAATTATTACAATTCATGAAAAAGCAACTTGGAGTGACGGAGTTCCAGTTACTGCAAAAAGACTTTTTAAGATATTATTTAATTATCGGACATCCAGATTATGAAGGAGTTCGTTTTCGGTACTGACTACATGAACGTAGTAGGTATGCAAGAGTATCATGATGGAAAAGCTAAAGACGTATCAGGGGTTAAAATACTTTCTGATAAATCTTTAGAAATAAACTTTAAAGAATTTGACCACTCTATATATTGGGGTAAGGGAATTCCTTACAATCCAGTACCAGACCATATTTACAAAGACATTCCCGTTAAAGAACAAGCAACACATGATGCTACAAGAAAACATCCATTATCATTTGGACCTTATGTAATCAAAGAAATAGTACCTGGACAACAAGTTATAGCTGAAGCTAACCAATACTATGCATTTGGTAAACCAAAGACTCCAAGAATGGAAATCAAAGCAGTTCCATCTGCACAAGTAGTAGCAGCTGCTAAATCAGGTGAATATGACATTATTGATACATTCGGATCTGACTTATATGAAAAATTTGCAGCATTAAAGAATGGTAAAATAGCAAGTAACTACTATGGTGGATATGGATATATTTCATTCAAATTAGGAAAATGGAACAAAGAAAAGAACGAAGTTGCTACAGATCCTAATGCAAAAATGGCTGATAAGAACTTAAGAAAAGCTATGGCAATGGCTGTTGATAGAGATACTCTTAATAATAAATTACTTTCTAACTTAAGTATTCCTCTATATCAAATTATTCCACCATACTTTGCTACAATTTATGATAAAGACTTTGAAGGAATCAAATATGATTTAGAATCAGCTAAAAAAGTTCTTGACGAAGCTGGATACAAAGATACTAATGGCGATGGAATAAGAGAAGATAAAAATGGACAACCATTAAAGATTAACTTTGCTGCAATGCAAGGTGGATCAACTCAAGAACCAACAGTTCAATTCTTACTTCAACAATGGAAATCAATCGGTCTTGATGTTCAACTTATTAATGGAAGATTAATTGAATTCAACTCATTCTATGAAAAAAATAGAAAATGATGATCCAGAAATTGATGTTTACATGGGTGGATGGAGTACAGGTTCTAACCCAGACCCAACTGGTTTCTACGGAAGACATGAAGTATTTAACTTCCAAAGATTTGCTTCTCCAGAATTAGATAAATTATTAGCTAATATAGTATCTCTTGATAACACTGATCCAAACGTGAGATTACAACATTATAAAGATTTAAGTAAATACTTAGTTGTTGATGAAGCTATAGTAATTCCAACTTTCTCACATACTACAAAAATCATTTGTTAACAATAGAGTTAAAAAAATATGATATTTCTTTACCTAAAGATGGACAAGCTCCATTTAGAAATTCTGACTTAGAATTAACTAAAGAAGCACCAGAAGTTGATAAATAAAAAAATAATTAAAAAAATAAAGTGTGGAATATTTCCACACTTTTTTTATTGTGAAACAACAAGGTTCCCGGGCACCCAATGTATCTACGATACATTTACTTTTGCTAAAAGCAAAAGTATGAGATCTTCACAGTCGATTGTACTCAAATCAAAGATTTGAACAATCTTTGCGTCAGACCTACTTTTGTTTACGAGTAAACAAAGTTAGGGCTAGATTGACTTCGGTTCGCTATGCTACGTTTCGCTCAAGATGACGTATAAAGGGAATAATCGTTGTTTAATAGCTAGACGTTAAGAGTAAATAAACTCCAAAATATCTTTTTAAATGTAGTAGAAAAAAATATAGTAAAAAAAATCATATAAACTTATTTAAAAAAATATAGGCTATAAAACAAAATAGTTCACGTCATAGCAATTAAAAAAGAAGAACCCCAAACACGTCATCTCGACCGGAGAGTAACGGAGCGGAGAGATCTCAATTATTGTTTGTTTACAAACAATAATATTTCTGAAAAGAAATAAAAAAATATAATTTCAATATGTATCTACAATACATTAATAGCGAAGGTAAAGTATAATTTTTTTGTCTTTGCGTTTTTTTGTTTTTTTATTGTGAAACAACAAGGTTCCCTGGTACCCACCCGATACGAAGCATCGTGGAAGGGTATTTTTTTAAAAAAACTTTGAAAAAAATAGGGAAAATTCCCTTTTTTTATAATTGTGGTGTATGATATAATATTTATAGATTAAAACTTTGTTTTAATCTATAAATATTGAACCATGATTGCCATAAAAAAATAATCAAAAGGAATTATGGTATAGTATTTAGGCAAAATAAAAGTGCCTTTTATACAATATGATAAAAGACACAATTATTTTTACTTTCATTTTAGTACTTTTTACATTGAGTAAGATAATTCTACACCTATCTTAAAAAAATTATCAAAAAAAGATTTGGTGTATAAGGTTTTTATGGTTTCATACTTTAGTATTTGTGGATTTTTTAAAGTATGATTTATTAGTTTACATTTTTTTATGTATACTAATTTAAATTTTTTTATTTATCTTAATTAAGATATATACATTTTGCCATATTAACCTTAAATTAAATTTAAAAAAATAAAAAAATATGGAAAAAAATAAAAAAAAATAATGACGAGGTGGTTGTATGATAGGTATTATTAGTGCTCTTGATGAGGAGCTAATGGAAATTATAGATAAAATTGAAACAAAAAAAGTTACAAAGGGTTATTTTTACTTTTTACCTTGCAAATATTTCTAATAAGGAAGTTGTTTTAGGAATTTGCGGTGTAGGAAAGGTAAATTCTGCAATTTATACTCAAAGCATGATTGACAACTTCTCTCCGAGCGTTATTATTAATATTGGAGTTGCTGGTTCTACTGATGATAAAGTAAAAATTGGCGATTTAGTTATAGGAACAGAATATTTCTATCATGATTTTGATTGTACAGAAGCTGGTTATGTAATGGGACAAATACCAGCACTTCGTGATGTTAAATTTATTGCTGATAAAAAAAATTAGTTGATATTTCTTATGAAAAGGCTTTTAAAAAGTTCTTCCTGAAAATAGAATTTTTAAAGGAATTATAGCTACCGGCGATATTTTTGTAGCTAAAAAAGAAATTAAAGATAGGATTAAAGAAAATTTTGACTCTCTTTGTTGTGAAATGGAAAGTTGCTCTATCGTGCATACTTGTCATTTAAACAATGTTGGATATTTAGCTTTACGTTCAATATCTGATAATGCAAACGAAGAAGCAGACTGTGATTTTGAAACTTTTGTATTAGAGTCAGCAAAGGTTGTTAAGAGTATTATTTTGGATATTATAGAGGAAATATAGATGATTGAAATTAAAAAAATTTAAAGAAAAAAACTACGGGAAGTTTGTTGCGATTAATGATTTTTAATTTAGAGATAGAAGAAGGAAAAAAACTTATGGAATTTTTAGGGAGAGTTAATTCTGGTGGAACGACTATTTTTTTAATATTCTATGTAATTATACTTTTAAAGAAGATGGAACTGTTTTTAATTGATGGAAAAAGCTCCTGAAGATGCAAGAGATTTGATATATATGTGTCCAAAAAAATGGAATTTTTATGATGGATATACTTTAAGACAGGTTTTTAAAGACAATTTCTGAATTTAATTCTGAATTTGATTTACACTATGCCTTAGAGCTTTGTGAATCCTTTTAAAATGGATTTAGATAGTAAATTTAAAGCAGAGGAAAATGTTCAAAAATTGCACTATTTTTTTAGAACTATTGTTACAATTTGTATGGATAAAAAAATATCTTCTATTTAATAAACCTGAAATTGGACTTTCAAGTCTGGATATTAGAAAAATTAAGTGATATTTTAATGGGAAATTATAGAAGAAGAGGCTATACTCCGATTATTCATAGTAAAAAAATGCAAATTACTTTTTTTGATTATCTTGACTATATAATAATTATAAAAGATAAAAAAAGTTGTACTTTTTTTGAAAGTAGAGAAAAAAACTTAAAAAGATGGTTTATTCTATTTCTGGTTCTGTTGACCTTATTAGTACAGCTGTTAAGGATAGAAATATATTAGCTATTAAAACGCTTAAAAACTTTTTCTAAACTGAAAATAGCTTATATTCTAGCTAATGATGAGGATGAAGTTAGAGCTCATGCGAGTAGAACTGTATCCTTGAAAGAATTATATGAAGCTATTACTGCTTCTGAAGAAGGAGGTCGTTAAGTTGAAAAAAAGGGATTAAATTATTCTTTAAGAGTATTGTTTGATACTTTTCTTACTGGAATTTTTATTTTCTGTTTTTAAGTGAATTCGTATTTTTAGCAATAGCAAAAACTATTGAATTTTTGATATTTATCTTGATACAGAAGTATTTATGTCCATTTTTAGTTGCGATTTTTCTTAACATTTATTTTTTTCAGGAAAAAAATATTATAAATCAATTGTTTATAAATGGTTGTAGCAGAAAGAAAATAGCAAATATAAAAAAACTTTATGCTGTACGATTTATAGTTTAGTTTTTCTTTTTTTATTGATATTTTTTTATTTGAAATTTTCTATGCAAAATTATTTTTCAAATATTATGGAATTAGATACTATTATTCGTTTAGTTATAATCTATTTATCAATAAGTGTTAGCGCTGAATTAGCAACTTTTATATCATTACTTTATAAAAAAATATTTCTATGAAAAAAAGGAAAGGGAGTTCATAAAACTTTCTATAGATATATGTACTCATTTGTGATTATACTTTTTAACTTATATATATAGAATTGTATATCCTAATGTTCAAGAGTATTATACAACTATAGTCTTGACAATTATCGCTGTATTGTTTTGTGGGTTACAATTTTACTTGGCACGTACTAATAGAAAGTGGATATTAAATATTGATATAAGAGCTTAGGAGGTTTTTATGGACGGATATATATTGGCTTTAGATCAAGGAACTACGAGCTCAAGAGCTATTTTGTTTGATAACAATGGAACAATAAAAGGAGTTTCTCAAAAAGAATTCAAACAAATTTTTCCTAAGGCTGGTTGGGTTGAACATGATGCTATGGATATTTGGGCTACACAATCAGGAGTTTGTAGAGAAGTTTTGGAAAGAAACTTTGTAAGACCTAATGAAGTAAAGTCTATTGGAATAACAAATCAAAGGGAAACTACGATTATATGGGAAAAGGAAACTGGAAAACCAATATATAATGCAATAGTTTGGCAATGTAGAAGAACTGCAGAGATTTGTGAAGAAATAAGAAAAGCTGGATATGAAGATTTGATTTTTGAAAAAACTGGTTTAAAACTTGATGCTTATTTTTCCGCCACAAAAATAAAATGGATACTAGATAATGTTGAAGGAGCAAGAGAAAGAGCAAAAAGAGGAGAGCTGTTATTTGGTACTGTTGACACTTGGATAGTTTGGAACTTAACAAGGGGAAAAGTGCATATAACTGATTATTCAAACGCTTCAAGAACAATGCTATTTAATATTAATACTCTACAATGGGATGAAGATATTTTAAAGATTTTGGATATACCAAAGTCAATGTTACCAGAAGTTAAAGATTCAAGTGAAATATATGGATATACCGATGAATATACATTTGGTGGAGCTCAAATTCCGATTTCTGCAGTTATAGGAGATCAACAATCAGCTCTTTTTGGACAAACTTGTTTTGAAAAAGCTGAAGCTAAAATCACTTATGGAACAGGAGCATTCCTTTTAATGAATATAGGAGAAGATGTTCTAAAATCTAAAAATGGTTTACTGACAACTGTAGCTTGGGGAATTGATGGCGAAGTTACATATGCTCTTGAAGGAAGTATATTTATTGCAGGAGCAGGAATTCAATGGCTTAGAGATGAGCTTAGACTACTATATGATGCGAGTTTATCTGAACAATATGCAAAATTGGTTGATGATACTGATGGCGTATACATAGTTCCGGCATTTACAGGACTTGGAGCTCCATACTGGGATATGAATGCAAAAAGGAGCGATTTTTTTGGACTTACAAGAGGAACGAAAAGAGAACATATAATTCGTGCGATGCTTGAATCAATTGCATATCAATGTGTGGATGTTTTTTTAACTGTATAGAAGAAGATACAAATATTAAAAATTCAAAAATTTAAAAAGTTGACGGTGGAGCAAGTGCCAATGGATTTTTTTACTACAATTTCAATCAGATATGTTGAATACAGAAGTTACAAGACCGGAAATTCTTGAAACAACAGCAATGGGCTGTGCATTCCTAGCAGGGCTTGCTGTGGGCTTTTGGAAAAGTACAGATGAAATTAAAAAAATATTTGGAAAAAAAAGATAAAAACATTCCAACCTTTATTGAGCGATGAAGATAGAAAGAAAAAAAGCTAAAGGGATGGAGAAAAAGCTGTAAAAAGAACTTTTGATTGGGATAAAGATGAAGAATAAGATATATTTTAAAGACTCAGTTTAATTGAATTGAGTCTTTTTTTGTTTGCAAAAAAATTATCCATAAATTTTACTTATAACAGAAAAATTAACATAGAAAAATTTTTAATGTTAATGTCGAGAACTAGGGGTATAATTCTAATAATCAAATTTTTAGGAGGTAGAGATGAGAGATTACTATAAATGGGCAAAAAGAATTTTTCAGATAAGTATATAAAGCCAGTGGCAGAAGAAATTGATGAAAACGGAAAAATTTCCAAAAAGAAATATTTGACAAAAATCAAAGAAGAAGGATTTTTTTAAAGTTTTAGTTCCTACTGAATACGGCGGAGAAGGTGCAGGTCCAGAGGCACAAGCTTTTTATTACTCAAGCATTTGCTGAGGGTGCTGCAACAGTTGGATTAGGATATACAATGCATAATGTTGCATTAAAATTTGTTTTAACATTTGCAGATGAAGACTTCAAAAAATTCATTATTAAAGAAGTTGTCGAAAACAATAAAATGTTATCACTAGCTAGAAGTGAATTTGAAAGTGGAGTACATGTATTCAAATCTCAAACACAGTTGGAGGAGTTTGAAGATCATGCAGCAATTAATGGAGTTAAAAGTATGATTACATCAGCTAACTATGCTGATTACTATTTAATTTCAGTTCCTAAAAAAATTCTAAAAGGTGAAATGAAAAACTGGTTAATTCCAAGAGAATCAGAAGGGTTATCATTTAAAAGAAAGTGATTGGAGAGGAATTGGAATGAAGGGTAATAACTCCTGTCCAATGATTATGGAAAATATAAAATTAGACAATAAATATGGAATTAAAATTTGCAGAAAAACTTGTCCTCAACCTTATGAAGTTAATATAGATGTAATATACTTTATGACTGGACTTGCAGGTGTTTATTCGGGTGTATGTCAATCATTATTCGAATCAGCATTAAATCATGCAGAAAACAGAAAATACGGTGAAAGTTCATTGGCAGACATTGAACCTATTCAAGTCCATATTTCAAAAACTATATGCAAATGTGCTAGCTGCAAAAGGAGCTTTAGAATCAGCTGTTAATTCATTCGCAAAATTAGAAGAAGATGGATTTAGAAAAAAATAATGACTGCTAGAATAATAGCTTCTGAAAATTCAATTGAAAAATGCTAACATTGCAATGAGAATTGGTGGTGGTCAAGCATACAATAGAAAAGGAAATATTGAGAGATTAATGAGAGACGCTTATGCAAGTCAAGTTATGTTCCCAAGTATAGATGTTTTAAAATCATGGGTAGGAAAGGACATAACAGGAAATTCAATTTTATAAAAGTTACTATATAATAAGGAATCCGTTTTGGATTCCTTTTTTTAATTATAGATAACCATTGACTTAATAAAACTTACTTGATATAATATACAAAACACATGTAAACGAACTAATATTTAATCCTTTAAAAAAATATTTTTTTAAAAAAATTTTTAAAAAAAGTGTTGACAAAGGAGTATCCAAGTGATATAATATTAAGGTCGCAGTAAGTGTGACAATGAACCAAGAAAAAGTAAACAGTGATAAAAAAACTTTGAGAGTACAAAGAAAAAAACAATAATTTGGTGTAACAAAAAAAGTCAGCGAGAGCAGACGAACTTTTAATAGAGAGTTTGATCCTGGCTCAGGACGAACGCTGGCGGCGTGCTTAACACATGCAAGTCGAACGTGATTTTTATGGAAGAACCTTCGGGGACGGAAGTAAAATGAAAGTGGCGAACGGGTGAGTAACACGTGAGCAACCTACCTTACACAGGGGGATAGCCGTTGGAAACGACGATTAATACCGCATGAGACCACAATACTGCATGGTATAGGGGTCAAAGATTTATCGGTGTAAGATGGGCTCGCGTCTGATTAGCTAGTTGGAAGGGTAAAGGCCTACCAAGGCAACGATCAGTAGCCGGTCTGAGAGGATGAACGGCCACACTGGAACTGAGACACGGTCCAGACTCCTACGGGAGGCAGCAGTGGGGAATATTGCACAATGGGGGAAACCCTGATGCAGCGACGCCGCGTGAGCGAAGAAGGTTTTCGAATCGTAAAGCTCTGTCCTATGAGAAGATAATGACGGTATCATAGGGAGGAAGCCCCGGCTAAATACGTGCCAGCAGCCGCGGTAATACGTATGGGGCGAGCGTTGTCCGGAATTATTGGGCGTAAAGGGTACGTAGGCGGCCTTTTTAAGTCAGGTGTGAAAGCGTGAGGCTTAACCTCATTAAGCACTTGAAACTGGAAGGCTTGAGTGAAGGAGAGGAAAGTGGAATTCCTAGTGTAGCGGTGAAATGCGTAGATATTGGGAGGAATACCGGTGGCGAAGGCGACTTTCTGGACTTTTACTGACGCTCAGGTACGAAAGCGTGGGGAGCAAACAGGATTAGATACCCTGGTAGTCCACGCCGTAAACGATGAATGCTAGGGTGTTGGGAGTCAAATCTCGGTGCCGAAGTTAACACATTAAGCATTCCGCCTGGGGAGTACGGTGGCAACACTGAAACTCAAAGGAATTGACGGGGACCCGCACAAGCAGCGGAGCATGTGGTTTAATTCGAAGCAACGCGAAGAACCTTACCAAGGCTTGACATATAGTTGAGTTATTGAGAAATTGATAAGTCCCTCGGGACAGCTATACAGGTGGTGCATGGTTGTCGTCAGCTCGTGTCGTGAGATGTTGGGTTAAGTCCCGCAACGAGCGCAACCCTTATCTTCAGTTACCAGCATGTAATGATGGGGACTCTGGAGAGACTGCCGATGATAAATCGGAGGAAGGTGGGGATGACGTCAAATCATCATGCCCTTTATGTCTTGGGCTACACACGTGCTACAATGGTTGGTACAACGAGAAGCGAGATAGTGATGTCAAGCAAAAACTCTAAAAAGCCAATCTCAGTTCGGATTGTAGGCTGCAACTCGCCTACATGAAGTCGGAGTTGCTAGTAATCGTGAATCAGAATGTCGCGGTGAATGCGTTCCCGGGTCTTGTACACACCGCCCGTCACACCATGGGAGTTGGCAATACCCGAAGCCGCCGATCTAACCGCAAGGAGGAAGGCGTCGAAGGTAGGGTTAATGACTGGGGTGAAGTCGTAACAAGGTAGCCGTATCGGAAGGTGCGGCTGGATCACCTCCTTTCTAAGGAGTACTAAGAACGACAGTTCAAAATTTAATTCTTAGTTTTATCACTGTTTTCTCGGTTCAATTTTTTTAACCAAAAAAGCTGTAAGGCTAACTAAAAGAAAAAACAAAAATGATAGAAAATTTTTGGGGGTGTAGCTCAGTTGGGAGAGCACCTGCCTTGCAAGCAGGGGGTCAGGAGTTCGAATCTCCTCATCTCCACCAAGAAACCTGACAATTAAAGAGAAATATATTTCTGGTCAAGCGACCAAGGGCATAAGGTGAATGCCTTGGCACTGAGAGCCGAAGAAGGACGTGATAAGCTGCGAAAAGTCTCGGGGAGGAGCAAATATCCATTGATCCGTGAATATCCGAATGGGGAAACCCACTTGAGCAAACCTCAAGTATCTTGTTGTGAATACATAGCAACAAGAGGGAATAGTTGGTGAACTGAAACATCTAAGTAGCCAGACGAAAAGAAAGAAAAAATTCGATTTTCAAAGTAGCGGCGAGCGAAATGGAAAGAGCCCAAATTAAGTCAAGGAAGAAGAAGGATAGTAGAATGGTATGGGAAGACCAACCGAAGAAAGTGAAAGTCTTGTAAACGAAATCTAACTGATTCTGGCTTAGAAAGAGTAGCATGGGACACGAGAAATCCTGTGTGAATATAGGGGGACCACCCCTAAGGCTAAATACTACTCAGTGACCGATAGAGAATAGTACCGTGAGGGAAAGGTGAAAAGAACCCCGGGAGGGGAGTGAAATAGAACCTGAAACCTTATGCCTACAAGCAGATAGAGTCTTAAGAGAGATGATATCGTACTTTTTGTAGAACGGGCCAGCGAGTTATGGTGTGCGGCAAGGTTAAGTAATGAAGTTACGGAGCCGTAGGGAAACCGAGTCTGAATAGGGCGGATAAGTCGTATGCCATAGACCCGAAACCAGGTGATCTATCCATGAGCAGGTTGAAGTGAAAGTAAAAATTTCATGGAGGACCGAACCGGGTAGCGTTTAAAAGCTATCGGATGACTTGTGGATAGGGGTGAAAAAGCCAATCGAACTTGGAGATAGCTGGTTCTCCTCGAAATAGCTTTTAGGGCTAGCCTCAATTTAGTTTACAGGGGGTAGAGCACTGAATACCGTAGGGGTGTTAGACATTACCGAAAGTTATCAAACTGCGAATACCTGATAAATGATGATTGGGAGTCAGACTATGTGGGATAAGCTTCATAGTCAAAAGGGAAAGAGCCCAGACCACCAGCTAAGGTCCCTAAATATAGATTAAGTGGTAAAGGATGTTTTACTACTTAGACAACCAGGATGTTGGCTTAGAAGCAGCCATACATTTAAAGAGTGCGTAATAGCTCACTGGTCAAGTGGTAGAGCGCCGAAAATGAACAGGGGCTAAAATCTAATACCGAAGCTGTGGACTAATTTAATTAGTGGTAGAGGAGCATTGTGTAAGGGGCGAAGCTAAGTTGGAAGACGAAGTGGACTTTACAGAAGAGAGAATGCTGGCATGAGTAGCGAAAAGGAGGGTGAGAATCCCTCCCGTCGAAAGCCTAAAGGATTCCTGAGGAAGGCTCGTCCTCTCAGGGTAAGTCGGGACCCTAAGCCCAGGCTGAAAAGCGTAAGCGATGGACAACAGGTTGAGATTCCTGTACTATCTTTGAATGTTTGAGAGATGTACTGACGCAGGAGGATATGTTGAGCGTGTGAATGGTAGAGCACGTCTAAGCAAGTAGGTAGAGAATAGAGGCAAATCCCTATTCTTAATATCGAGATGCGATGGGGAGCGAAAAATAAGTAGTGAAGCAACAGATTCCAAACTGCCAAGAAAAGGTACTATTGAGTGAGAAGATACCCGTACCAAAACCGACACAGGTAGGCAAGGAGAGAATCCTAAGACGCGCGGAAGAACCTTTGTTAAGGAACTCGGCAAAATGACCCCGTAACTTCGGGAGAAGGGGTACCATTAGATGTGAAGTACTTACGTATGGAGCATAGAGTGGTCGCAGAGAATAGGCCCAAGCAACTGTTTACCAAAAACACAAGTCTCTGCTAAATCGAAAGATGAAGTATAGGGGCTGACACCTGCCCGGTGCTGGAAGGTTAAGGGGAAATGTTAGAGCAATCGAAGCATAGAACTTAAGCCCCAGTAAACGGCGGCCGTAACTATAACGGTCCTAAGGTAGCGAAATTCCTTGTCGGGTAAGTTCCGACCCGCACGAAAGGTGTAATGATTTGGGCACTGTCTCAACAAAGGATCCGGTGAAATTGTAGTAGTCGTGAAGATGCGACTTACCCACGATAGGACGGAAAGACCCCGTGGAGCTTTACTGTAGGCTGGCATTGGAATTTGGTATTAAATGTACAGGATAGGTGGGAGACAATGAAGCGAGAGCGCCAGTTTTCGTGGAGTCAACGTTGGGATACCACTCTTTTGATACTAAATTTCTAACTTGATACTCTGAAGCGAGTATAAGGACACTGTCAGTTGGGCAGTTTGACTGGGGCGGTCGCCTCCTAAAAGAGTAACGGAGGCGTTCAAAGGTTCCCCTCAGAATGGATGGAAATCATTCTAAGAGTGCAAAAGGCAAAAGGGAGCTTAACTGCGACACCAACAAGTGGAGCAGATAGGAAACTAGGACTTAGTGATCCGGTGGTACCGAGTGGAAGGGCCATCGCTCAACGGATAAAAAGCTACCCCGGGGATAACAGGCTTATCTCCCCAAGAGTTCACATCGACGGGGAGGTTTGGCACCTCGATGTCGGCTCGTCTCATCCTGGGGCTGGAGTAGGTCCCAAGGGTTGGGCTGTTCGCCCATTAAAGAGGCACGCGAGCTGGGTTCAGAACGTCGTGAGACAGTTCGGTCCCTATCCATCGTGGGCGTAGGAAATTTGAGAGGAGCTGTCCTTAGTACGAGAGGACCGGGATGGACAGACCGCTGGTGTATCAGTTATCATGCCAATGGTAATGCTGAATAGCTAAGTCTGGAAGGGATAAGTGCTGAAGGCATCTAAGCACGAAGCCCCCTCAAGATGAGATTTCCTGTTGCAGCAATGCAAGAGAGATTCGATACAGAAAATGTCGTAGATAGGTCAGAGGTGTAAAGGTGGCAACATCAAAGCTAACTGATACTAATAAATCGAAAGCTTGACCAGAAATATATACTCTTTAATTGGAGGATTTCAACAGAAATATATTGAAAAAAAACAAATAAGTATGGCTGTGATGGCTAGGGAGGATACACCTGTACCCATCTCGAACACAGAAGTTAAGTTCCTAAACGTCGAAGGTACTAGTACATCTCGTACTGGGAGAATAGAAAACAGCCAAACAAATTAAAATCACTCGAAAGAGTGATTTTTTTGTTGTGTATTATTGTATAAGAAAAAGTATTTAATATATAATTAATGTATTATATATTTAGAAAGAGGGTTTTTAATGAATTCATACCTTATGAAAAAGAATTTGATTGATTATGTTAAACTATTTCTTTTTAGTTATTATGTTTATACTTGGGCTTATTTTTTTAAAAGCCTCTACGGGAGATTATATTTTACTTATTGTTTTATTATTAATTGAATATGCTTTTTAAGATAGGATTTAATTATATTAATTCTATAAGTTATACAATTTCAGATAAATTTTATAAGAATATGTTTAAAAATTTTTGAGTATAATAAATTTTTGAATTTGATTTCTTATTTGTATATATATTTTTTTGATTCGTTGTTTGAAATTAATATTAAATATTTTTATAGGAATTCTGTTTACACTTTTTGATTATTAGTATATTTATTTTTCTCCTTTTTGATTTCTTTAAATTTAAAATATGAAATTTTAACATTTAGAATTGCCAATGAATTAGATAGAGAAAGTATTTTTAGAAATATATATTGAAGGCTCAAATGCATTAAAAGAGGATGGAGTGGATCAATGGCAAGGTAATTATGTTCCAAGTTTTAAAGATATTGATGAACATTTAGGAATTGATTTATATGTTTTAGAGTATCATAAAAGAGTTGTATCTACTGTATGTTTGGTTGAAGGTATAGATGAAGATTATGAAAATATAAAAGGGAGATGGAATACTTCTATCCCTTATATTAGTATTCATAAGGTAGCAACTTCAAATGCGTACAAAAAAAGCAATATTTTGCAAAAAAAGATGATGTGTTATGTTGAAAAATTTTTGCATTAAGAAAGAAATGCGATTTAAGAATTGATACACATAAGAACAATATAAAGATGAAGAATTTTTATTATATCTTGTGGTTATAAATATACTGGAGAAGTGGTTTTACAAGGAAAAACTTGAAAGACTTGCTTATGATAAAAAAAGTAGTGTAAGTTTAATGTATAAAAAAATTGTAAAAAGGTATTATATGTATAATAAAACAAGTTCTTGTCATAGTACTTACTATAAGAATTCTCTCAACACGTCATCTCGAGCGAAGTCGAGAGATCTCACTACTATTATTTGTTTGCAAATAATAGTAAGTCCTGTAAAGGACTTATAAAAAAATATTATACTATTTTTAAACGAAAAAAAGGTTAGAGAATTAAAAAAACTCTAACCTTTTGTTATATACTAATGAGTTGCTCCGCCTTCTACCTTAATATCTTCTTTGTTTTCAACGATAGCTTCGATTGCATATTCTAATCCTTTTGCAATCATTTCTAAAGGCATTGATGGCATATTTCTCTTATCCACAACTTGTTCTGGTAAAAATGGAATATGAATAAATCCTGTTCTCATATTCGGATATTTTGTACTTGCAAGATGTGCCATTCCATAGCAAACATGGTTACAAACAAATGTTCCAGCTGTATTTGAAACAGATGCAGGAATTTTATTGTCAATCATTTTTTGAACCATAGCTTTGATAGGGATAGTAACAAGATAAGCATCTGGACCATCTTCAGCTATTTTTTTCATCGATTGGCTGATTTCCTTCATTATCTTTAATTCTGAAATCATCCATATTGATTCCAACTCTTTCAACAGTTATATCAGGTCTTCCGCCAGCTTGTCCTACATTTATAACAACATCTGGTTTTTCAGCCTCTATAACTTCTTCAAGTCTTTTTAGACTCTTTCTAGCAACAGTTGGAATTTCTAATTTAATAATTTGTGCTCCTTTAATTTCATCTGGTAATAATTTTACAGATTCAATTGCAGGATTAACTTTTTTCTCCACCAAATGGATCAAATCCACTAACTAATATTTTCATTTAATCATCTCCTAAAATGCCATTACTAACATAAGAATAATATGAATTAAAATCATTGCAAAAAGCTACTGGGGCCTGTTTCTTGATTATTGCATATTTATCCTTATTTTTCTAATATTGCAGCAGGAACTATATTGAAGTTTGCAGCCATTGGAGTTAATAATGTACCACAGTATCCACAAGTCATACCTAGGGCACCAACTACAGCAGGGTTTCCGCCTTGAGCAATTACAAATGGAATACCTATACCGATTGTTATTACAGTAAATGCAGCAAATGCATTACCCATAATCATAGTAAAGATTACCATTCCTAAACAGTAAGCTACAACACCGGCAACTCTTCCGCCGCCACCTACAACACCACCAGCAAGTTCTCCAATTATATTACCAACACCAGCTGCTTCAAATACGATACCTAAAGCACCTAAAAGTTGTGGTAATAAGCTTGAAGCTCCAACGTGCATTAAAAAGTCTTGTTGTATCTTCTTTTTGTATCTTTAAGTTTTGCTTTAGTTATAAGAACTACAAGAATTAAAGCTATTAATGAAGAAACTCCAAGAACTTGAGCAGTTGTAAATCCAAAAAAATAATATTTTTACCTTTTGCATCAGTTCCAATAACTATATTGAATGATCTAACTTGTGACATAAAGAATCCAAGTCCAGCCATTACTAATGCAGGAATAAATATTTTCCAACCAACTTTGTCAGCGTTCTTTCTTCTTTCTTCGTCAGTAGGTGGATTAAATTCTCCAACTTTAACTTGATTTGTAAGAGTTAAAATACCACAAATAACAAGTAAAGCTCCAACGATAGCTCCACCAGATTCTGGTAAGTATTTAACTAAGAATCCACCACAAGCGAATATTATACCAACTAAAAACCAAAATAAGAATGTACCAATTCTTGCTTCCTTATTTTTTTCAAACCTCTAAAAAGCTGTTAAAATTGAAATTAATCCACAAAAGAATATACATAAATTCGTCAATAAAAAAATTTATTACTATTTATCCAATTTAGCATCTTTTTCACCAACCTTTCTAAGTTTAATTTCAAATAAGAAGCATTGTACAACTGATAATAAAAATCATTGCAATACCTGCAAATAATGAATAGTAAGCAATTTGAGCTCCAGTTACATTATATCCCTTATCATTAAGTGTAGATGCGATAAGTAATACACCTGATGCAACAGGGAATACATTTTGTCCGAAGAAGTTACCATAGTTTTCTACAGCTCCAGCTAACGCTTTTAAATCTTCAAGTTTAGTTTCTGTAAGATCTACAGTCTTAGTTGCAGCTCCCTCAGCCATAGGTAAAATTAAAGGTCTAACAAATTGTACATGACCACCTAGACGTAAAGAGAAAATAGCCGCTAACCAACGAATGAATAAGTATAACCAGATAACTAAACCAGCGCTAGCACCTTTGATTTTCTTAATTCCGTCTGCAGCTTTTTCTTTAAGACCGTATCTTTCCATGATACCTATAACTACAAGTGTTGTAAAGAATAAACTCATATATCTATTTTCGATAAATCCTTTACCAATAATATCCAAAAATTTCTACAATTCCTTTTCCACCGGCAAGACCTGTTGCAACACCTGAAATTAATACAACAGAAATTACATCAAGTTTAAGTACAAAAACCAACAACAATAATTACAATACCGATTAAAAACTAAATAATTTTGCATATATTCCTCCTATAAATTTATTTTTTTATTACCTATTTTCAAAAAAAGAACTTTCTTTGTACAAAAAAATAACAAATTCTTAAGTATGTATAAGTAATCACATATAGTATACCATAAATTAAGATCTTTTTAAATAGCTATATAGCTGTATTTTTGCAATATATTAACATAAATATTAATAAAAAAATTTCTATAAATTTCTTGTTACAAAATAAAAAAATAGCAGATAAAATTAGCTGTTTTTAAACAAGTTTTTAAATATATTATTCAAATTCTTTTTTTATTAATAAGAAAAATATAATTTATATAGATATTATTTTTCGAAATACGCATAAAATTTGACAATATTATTACATTCATGTATAATAGTAATATATTTACGTTATGTGGTGAATATATTGCTATTACAGCATAAAAGGCTTTTTGATTTATAAAAAAATAGATAAATGAGTTTTTTTATGCGTTTTTGTGGTGTTTATATTTAATTATAAGCATAAATTTCTATTTCGCGAAGGAGGATTTATGATTTATTTTTGATAATGCAGCTACTACAAAAAAATAAACCAGCTGAAGTTATTGAAGCAGTTATTGATGCACTAAAAACCTTTGGAAATTCCTCTCGAGGAGTTTATGAAGAGAGTCTAAGTGCTGATAGAGTTGTTTTTTTGATACAAGAAAAAAAATTAGCAAAAAAATGTTTAATGTTGGTAATTCTCGTCAAGTAGTTTTTCACAAAAAAACGCTACAGAAAGTTTAAATATTGCAATTAATGGATTGTTTTTCAGAAAAAGAACATATAATAACTTCCGTTGCCGAACATAATTCAGTTTTTAAGACCCATTAATTATTTAAGAGCAAAGGGAGCAGAAGTAAGTTATATAAATGTATTTGAAAATGGAGTTCTTAATTTAGATGAGCTTTCAAAAATTAGTAAAAAGTAAATACAAAGGGGATAGTTTTAACACATGCATCAAATGTTACAGGGAATATAACTGATATAAGAAAAGTTGGAGATTTTTTTGTAGAGAAAATAATCTTATTTTTTTGTTGTTGATGCATCACAAACTGCTGGAGCTTTCAATATTGATATGAAAGAAATGAATATTGATGTACTTTGCTTTACAGGACATAAATCTATGCTTGCACCTCAGGGAGTTGGAGTGCTTTGCGTTAGAGAAGAAATTTACATAAGACCTCTAATTGTTGGAGGTAGTGGAACTCATAGCTATGATGAGTTTCAACCTGATAAAATGCCTACAAGACTTGAAGCTGGAACACTAAATGCACATGGAATTGCAGGATTACATGTATCTATTGAATATATTTTAAGAAATAAGATGGAAAATTTAACAAAAAGAGCATTGGAGCTTTCAAGAAAATTTTATGATGGAGTAAGTAAATTACCGGAAGTGAAAATTTATGGAGATTTTGAAACAGAATATAGAGCACCAATAGTTTCTTTAAATATTTCAGATATGGATTCTTCAGAAGTAAGTAGTATGTTATATGAAGAGTTTAAAATTTCAACAAGACCAGGAGCTCATTGTGCGCCTCTTATACACAAAGCGCTAGGGACTGTTGATCAAGGTATGGTTAGATTTAGCTTTTCTCATTCAAATTCTGATGAAGAGATTGAGCTTGCTATAAACGCGATTAAAAAAATTATTGATGATAGGAGGTAATCATATGCGTTTTTTTAACACAAAAAAAGGATTGTTCACATTAGGCATTATTGCAGGTTTGGGAGCAGCATTACTTGCATATTTAGGCAATCCAAAAAATATGGCTTTCTGTATAGCTTGTTTTATCAGAGATACTGCAGGAGCTATGAAGTTCCACAATGCGGAAGTGGTTCAATATTTTAGACCAGAAATTGTAGGAATTATTATTGGTTCATTTTTAATTTCAATATTCACTAAAGAATACAGATCAACAGCTGGTTCTTCACCAGTTATAAGATTTTTCTTAGGTGTAATAATGATGGTATGTGCTCTAGTATTCTTAGGATGTCCTTTAAGAATGATCTTAAGAATGTCAGCAGGGGATATTAGTGCATATGTAGGACTTGTAGGATTTGTTGCAGGTATTGCTACTGGTGCTTATTTCTTAAGAAAAGGCTTCAGTTTAGGAAGAGCTTATACAACCAAAAAAAGAAAAATGGGTATGCTTTCCCATTAGTTGTAGCAGTTCTATTTGCTTTAGTTATAGCAGTTCCTTCACTTTATGCATTTAGTGAAAAAGGTCCAGGAAGTGTTCATGCAATTTGGTATGCTTCACTTGGAGTAGGTCTTTTATTTGGTGTAATTGCTCAAAAAAAGTAGAATGTGTTTTGCTGGTTCAATAAGAGATATTATCTTACTAAAAGATTTTTAGATTATTCTCAGTAGTTAGTGGTATTTTTTTATAGTTATGTTAGTTTATAATTTAGCAACAAACAACTTTAAATTCGTTCCTTTTGGTCCGATAGCTCATGCTCAAACAGTTTGGAATATCTTATCAATGTATGCAGTAGGATTCTGTGCTGTATTACTTGGTGGTTGTCCTTTAAGACAATTAGTTCTTGCTGGAACAGGATCATCAGATTCAGTTATTACAGTTCTAGGAATGTTTGTTGGAGCAGCATTAGCTCATAACTTTAAATTAGCTGGTGCTTCAGCAGTGGCTGAAAATGCAGCAAAAGGAATTAAGGCTGTAGCAGGTGGTCCAGGATTAAATGGACAAATATTTGTTGTTGCTTCAATATTTGTTTTATTTATCATAGCTTTCTTAGGATTAAAGAAAGAAAAAAACTAGATAAGATTTAAGGAGATTGATATGAAAGAATTAGACGTTAGAGGATTATCTTGTCCAGAACCAGTTTTAATTTTACAAGATGCTCTTAAAGAAAAATAAAGAAGAAACATACAAAGTATTAGCTAGTGAAGCTCATGTTGTAAAAAAAATATTACTCATTATGCAAATAGTCAAGGAAAAAAAGTTTCTGTTAAAGAAGTTGACCTAGACTATGAAAATAACTGTTGAATAATGAAAGAAACTAAGCTGTATATAACATTTTATACTTCTGCAGAGGCAATGGCAACTGAAAGTGCATGTAAAGAAAATAATATTCAAGGAAAACTTGTACCAGTTCCAAGAGTTCTATCAGCAGGATGTGGAATTGCATGGGAATGTAGTCCAGAGCTTAAAAGATCAAATGTTAGAACTTTTTAAAAAAACAGAAGATATAGAATGGGAAGAATGTGAAGAAATATAAATATTAAGTCATCTTGAAATTCAAGATGACTTTTTTGTGTATATAATTAATATTTTATATAAATAGTTAGAGATTTTTTAACAATTGACATTTTTATATTCTTAATATATAATAGCAAAAAGGATTTATATTTTTTTAGGAGGGAAAAAAATGAGAGTATTAAAAAAATCATATTTATTACTTTTTTTCTTTAGTACTAGTTTTTAAATTTTTGGAGTTAGTAGTAATCATTTTGCTGAAGAATCATCAAATAATTATAAAAGAAATAGTTTATATTGATGATATTTTTCTATGTAAATGGGAAACCTGCAAATGGTTGGTATATATATGAAAAAAATTATATATTACTTTAAGGATGGTAAAAAAATTTACAGGACATATACAAATTGGAAAAAAAGATACAAGTATGTTGTAAATGGACTATATGCCTACGGATATGCAAATGGTATTTTTTTATGACTATGGATCACCTTATAATGGATGGAAATATGATGGTATAAAAAGAATTTTTATTTTTAAAGAAGGTAAAAAAATATACAGGAACTATAAAAAGAAGATGATGGAGAAAAAAATATTATAAATGGCGAATATGCCAAAGGATATATAAAAGGTCTATTTTATTCAAATGGAAAACTAGGAGATTGGTGGTATGATGATGGCACTGCTTGGTATTTCTTTAGAGACGGTAAAAAAATTCACTGGTAAAAGCTGTTGATGGAAACGGAAAAAAAGATACTTTGTAAATGGAAAAATATGCAAATGGTGTTTATGAAGGTAAGTTCTATAAGGATGGAGTCGAAACTTCTGGAAATATTTATGTAAATGATGTTTTCTATGATAAAGATGGAAAAACCTGCAAATGGTTGGCATAAACATGAAGATATTACATTTTACTTTAAGGAAGGTAAAAAAATTTACTGGATTTATACAAATTGGAAAAAAATAAACAAGTATATTGTAAATGGGCGATATGCCTACGGATATGCAAATGATATTTTTTTATGCATATGGAGTACCTGTTAATGGATGGCAATTCGATGGTATAAAAAAAATTTTTACTTTAAAGAAGGTAAAAAAATTTACAGGAACTATAAAAGAAGATGATAAAGAAAAAAATATTATAAATGGCGAATATACCAGAGGATATATAAGAGGTCTATTTTATTCAGATGGTAAAATTGCAAATTGGTGGGTTAATGACGGAACTGCTTGGTATTTCTTCCAAGACGGCAAAAAATTTACTGGATTAGGTGTTGACGGAAACGGAGAAAGATACTTTGTAAATGGAAAGTATGCAAAATGGTGATTATGAAGGTAAGTTCTATAAGGATGGAGTTGAAACTACCGGAAAAACTTATATAAATGATGTTTTCTATGTAAATGGAAAAGTTGTTAGTGGCTGGTATGATGATGGTACAGCATGGTATTTCTTCAAAGACGGTAAAAAATTAACTGGAAAAGCTGTTGATGGCAATGGTGAAATGCAATTTTTTTCAATGGGAAATATGCAAATAGATATATAGACAATATATATTACAAAGATGGTAAAATTGCAAATTGGTGGTGTGATGATGGCACAGCTTGGTATTTCTTCCAAAATGGCAAAAAATTTACTGGATTAGGTGTTGACGGAAACGGAGAAAGATACTTTGTAAATGGAAAGTATGCAAATGGAATCTATAATGACAAATTATATAAAGACGGAGTAGAAACAACTGAAAAAATATATATAAATGATATTTTTTATGTTAATGGGAAACTAGCTAATTGGTGGTATAATGATGGCACAGCTTGGTATTTCTTTAAAGACGGTAAAAAATTAACTGGAAAAGCTGTTGATGGCAACGGTGAAATGTACTTTTCAAATGGAAAATATGCAAATACTTATGTTGACGGTATTTTCTGTTATGAAGGAAAGCCAACAAATGGTTGGTTTGATGACGGAAATGCTTGGTATTTCTTTTAAAGGGTGGTAAAAAAATATACAGGTCTTGGAGTAGATGGCAACGGTAAAATGTACTTTTCAAACGGAAAATATGCAAATACATATGTTGATGGTATTTTCTGTTATGAAGGAAAAGCCAACAAATGGTTGGTTTGATGACGGAAATGCTTGGTACTTCTTTAAAGATGGTAAAAAATTTACAGGCCATGGAGTTGATGGAAACGGAGAAAGATACTTTGTAGAAGGTAAATATGCAAATGGATTCTATGAAGGTAAATTATATAAAGATGGCGTTGAAGCCAAAGGCAAAGTTTATGTAAATGGAATTTTTTATGATGAAAAGAATCTTCCAGCTAATGGTTGGTATGACGATGGAAATGAGTGGTTCTTTTTTAGAAATGGAAAAAAATTTACTGGTAAAGCTGTTGATGGCAATGGTGAAATGGACTTTGTAAACGGAAAATACAAAAGAAAAAATAAGGTCTATTCAGCATCTGAGGAAGTTCAAAAAAGAATAGTAGAAGCTGCACACAATACAAGTTCTCCAGGACCGAATCTATGTGCTAGATGGGTTTCAACAGTTTACAGAAATGCAGGTCTTGGATATATAGGTGGAAATGCTAACGACATGTATAGAAAACACACATTTACCTCAGATATAGCTGATTTAAAATTAGGAATGCTCGTTGCTGTTGAAAGTAGCAGTAGTGGAAGTAGAATGGGTAAAATTTATGGACATGTTGGAATATACATTGGAGATGGAAAAAGTAATGGATAGTGTTGGATACAAGAAAATTTCAACACTTGAAGAATGGATTGAAACATATTGTAAACATTCACCAGTAGGTTTTTGGTTATCCACCTTCAGTTGAAAAAGAAATAAAAATATTAAGTCATCTTGAAATTCAAGATGACTTTTTTTATGAAAAAAATATTATTTTGACATTTTTTGTTGAACTATTATATAATTTCTGATAGATTAGTTTTTATTTTTTTAGGAGGAGTAAGTGAAAAAAATATTTAAAAAGAAATTCTTAATGTTTTTTTCTTTATTATTAATCCTTAATTTAAGCTTTTTATAATCTACTTGTTGCCAAAAAAATTCAAGTAGTAATGTAAAGAAATTAACTTATATTGAAAATATATTTTATTATGAAAATGGTAAGATATATTTTTGAAAGAAAATATAAAGTTAGTACTTTGCTCTTTAAAAAAATGATTCACTAAAGAGATGATATGCAAAAAAAGTTGATGTTGTTAGGAAATTAATTTTTAATAAGTTTTGATTGTCAATGAATATGGTGAGGTAGAAATTTTGATAAAGAATTCGGAAATAAAAAGAAAGAAATTATGGAATTGACTTGCTTAGAATTGTTACAATGTTTATGATTGTAAATTTACATGTTTTTGGTATGGTGGAATTTTTAAAAAGTGAGAATCTATATTTCTTAAGTGCAAAAATACAATATTGTATGGATTTTTAGAGATAATATGTTATGTGGCTGTGAACTGTTATGCCTTAATTTCAGGTTTTGTAGGAATAGAATCCAGATACAAATATTCTAATATAGTTTTTATTATGGTTAAGAGTTGTTTTTTTATTCTATTTCTCTTTACTTGATTGGCTGTATTTTTTTGGAATTGTAGATTTTTAATTTTTAAAAACTCTTGTAACATTTTTGTTTTCCAGTTGTAAACTCAAAAATATTGGTATTTTTACAGCATATTTTTTTGTTTGTTCTTCTTTATTCCAATATTAAATTCGGCATTAGAAAATATGGAATACAAGCTTCTTAGAAACTCAATTATTATGATTATAATTATAATTTCTGTACTACCTTTTATTTATGCAGGGGACATTTTTCCTTACAAGAAATGGTTCAAGTTTTTGTGTGGCTAATGGTATTATACTTAATTGGTGGATTCATCAAAAAAATACAATTTGCATAATAAGTTTTCTAATAGTTCTATGATTATTCTATTTGCTTTTTGTATTATTCTAGAATTAGCAAGTGCATATTTGACAAGTTATTTAGATTTAAAAGGAGTTACAGATTTTTAAATTTACATTAATCTCCTACACATCTTCTTCTATGCTTCTATCGGGAATATCCTTACTAATAATATTTTTCAAAGTTGATAGTAAAATCGTGGAGAAAAAAATAATTGCATTTCTTTCACCGCTTTGTTTTTTTCAGTTTATTTAATTCATGAACATGAAGTTTTTTTAACAAAAAGATTTATAGTTGGAAGATCTGCAACATTTTTTTAAACTATTCAACTTTTAAAAAAATGCTACTTTATATAATAATAACAGATATTGCAATATTTGTAGGATGTATATTTATTGATTAATTTAGAGAAAAAAATTATTTTAAAAAAATTAGAATTAAAAAAAGAGATTAAGTTTTATTGATAAAAAAATTAGGTGAAAGCCTAATTTTTTTATGTAAAATTTTGGATTTTTTTGTCAAAAAAATATGTTAAAAATAAAAGCTTGTATGAATGGAGGAAGTATGGGCTTAAGATTTTGTCCGCTTTTTAGTGGAAGTGATGGAAATTGTTGCTTTTTAGAAGTTGATAATAGAAGATATTTAATAGATGCGGGTTTTAGTGGAAAGAAAATTGAAAGCAATCTTAAAATTTTAGGAATTGATCCAAGTACAATTGATTTAATATTTTTTTAACTCATGAACATATTGACCATATTAGAGGAGCGGGAGTTCTTTCTAGACGTTATGATATTAAGATTTGTAGTAATGTTGAAACTTTAAGAGCTGGAGCATCAAAATTAGGTAAAATTAAAGACGAAAATATTGTTGTTATCGGCACTGAAAAGAAGCACAGATTTTCTCTTTTTGATTTATATACCTTAGAAATTTCACATGATTGTGCTAGAGGAATGGGATTTGTATTTAATACTGACTATGGAAAAGTTAGTCTTTTGACTGATACAGGAATAATTACAAATCATATGAAAGACAAAATTAAAGGTTCAAAGATTTTTTATTTTGAAGCAAATCATGATTTAGATATGCTTAAGAATGGTCCTTATGACTATAATTTAAAAACAGAGAATTTTTAGGAGATTTTTGGACATATTTCAAATGTTACAAGTGGAAATGTATTATCAGAAGTTGTAACTGATAAATGTAAAAAAAGTATATCTTGGTCATTTAAGTGAAACAAATAATGAAGAAAAAAACTTGCTTATGACGAAGTTTTCGGAATACTAAATAAAGAAAATCTAATACAATATACGAATTTAGAAGTTGCAAAAGAGATTTGACAATAGCAGTATAACGGAAGTGTAATATGAATATAAAAAAATTTTTATGTGTAGGAAAGTTATCCGAAAAAAATTTTTTTAAAGACGCTTGTGAAGAGTATAAAAAGAGAATTTCAGCTTTTTTTCAAAAAAATAGAAGTAATAGAAATTCCTGAAGAAAAAAAATTATGACACAAACTCCAAGTAAATTGGAAATTGAAAATGTATTAAAAAAAGAAGAGGAAAGAATTCTAGGGAAAATTTCTGATTCTGATTTTTGTAATAACTCTTGAAATTTTTAGGAAAATCAATAGATAGTGAAGATTTTTTTCGAAATTTTTTTAGAGGAAAAAAATGAATGACGGAAATTCGAAATTTATTTTTCGTGATTGGTGGAAGTTTCGGACTTGGAGATGAAATAAAACAAAGAAGTAATTTTTAAACTCTCTTTTTCAAAAATTCACACTCCCACACCAACTATTTAGAGTCGTTTTATTGGAACAAATTTACAGAGCTTTTTAAAAATTATGAATAATCAAATATATCATAAATAGGAGAAAATATGGGAGGTTATTTTTGAATTCAGATATTGAAAATTATAAAGCAAAGAGAAGAGATTATGTGTTGGCAAAATATATAATAAAAAGCATTGAAAAAAAACAAGGTGGTATTGCTACAAAAAAACGGATATTGAAGATTATATTAGATTAAATTGTGATGAAATTCCAGAAGGATATGTTGATTGGATAAGAAAGTCTAAAAAAAGTGGTAAAGAATATAGTCCATTTAAGTTTGATTTTAATTTCAGCATTAAATATTTGGAAATTTTAAAAAAATGATTAAAAAGGGATTATAAAAAAATTGATTTTAACTGATTTAGGATCTAATATAGATTATGAACATTATAATTTTTTTAAATGATTTCAATAAAATTGATAAAAGATTTTTGAAAGCAAAAAGAAAACAAAAAGTTAATGATGAAATTGAAGAAGATAAAAAAATAATACTGATGATAAAGAAGAACAAGTTTTTTTGATGATTGGAAAGACGAATTAAATAAAAAAAACTTATGAATTTTTAGTCCAAAAAAATTTGAAGATTTTTGCAAGAAGACTTGTTAGAGAAATGGGAGTAGATATTGATGATAAGATTGGTATTTCTATAACAAACGATGGTGGTCTAGATGGTTTTGGATATATTACTTCTGATGAATTTAGGACTGCAAGAGTAGCAATTCAAGCAAAACGTTGGAAAGATACTGTTCAAGCACCTGAAATTGACAAGTTCAGAGGAGCTATGGATAAATTCAATGCGGAATTTGGAATTTTTATAACTACTTCAGATTTTTCAAAAGGAGCAATAGAAACGTCAAGAATTGGAACAAGAGTAATTACCTTAATTAATGGAAAGAGAATCGCTGAGTTAGTTGCAAAAATATCAAATTGGAGTAAAAACCAGTTACTACTTATATTTTTTTGATGATTTTTTTATTTAGATTAGGAGAAATATGGAAAATAAGGAAATAAAAAGATATAATGGAAAATAGAGAGAATAATTTACAGGCTACTTGTCCTGTTCTTTTTTTCCAGAGAATGAAAGAGCTGATTTAAAAAGACATTGAAAGGTCGTTGATTAAGAGATATAGAAAAAAAATGTATGGTCAAAGTTTGTAAAGGCGATTAAAGAATACAATTTAATAGAAGACGGAGATAAGATTGCGGTTGCGATTTCAGGTGGAAAAAGACAGCTTGATAATGGCAAAACTTTTCCAAGAGTTAAAAAAGAATGGAAAAGATAATTTTGAACTTGAATTTATTGCAATGGATCCGGGTTATCATCCGTCCATAAAAGAGTTACTTTTAGAAAATGCAAAAATATCTTGAAATTCCTCTTACATACTATCCAGCAGATATTTTTTTGCAGTTGCAGATAAAATTGCAGGAGATTATCCTTGCTATATGTGTGCAAGAATGAGAAGAGGGTCACTCTATGCAAAAAGCTAAAGAACTTGGTTGTAATAAATTGGCATTAGGTCATCATTTTAATGATGTTATTGAAACTACAATGCTAAACTTATTATGCGCAGGAAGTTTTAAGACAATGCCGCCTAAACTAAAAAGCGAAAAAAACTTTGAAGATATGGAAATAATAAGACCATTATATCTTATAGAAGAAGAATATATAATAAGATGGATGAAGTCAACGGGACTTATGCCATTAAATTGTGCTTGTATGGTTGCAGCGAAAAAAAATCGGAAACAAAAAGATATCAAATAAAAGACTTAATTGAAAATTTGAAAAAAAGACTTTAAAAAAATGTAGATAGTTCAATTTTTAGAGCAGCTGAAAATGTAAATATAAATTTACTATTGGGATATGAAATTAATGGACGTAAAGTTGATTTCAACGAAAAAAATACGAAAAACGACAATCCATTTTTATGATTAATTAAATAAAAAAATATTTAAACAGTGAATTTTTTTAATTCGCTGTTTTTTTATAGGGAATTTTTTTAATGTATCTACGATACATTCACTTTTGTTTGCACAAAAGTGTGAGATCTCCACAGTCGATTGTATTCAAATCAAAGATTTGAACAATCTTTGCGTCAGACCTACTATTGCTTGTAAACAAGCAAAGTTAGAGCTAGATTCACTACGCTCGAGATGACGTACATAGAAAAAAATCTTCGTTTAGTGGCTAGACGTTAATGGGAAATAAACTTCAAAAAAATCTATATTTGATTAAATTTAAATTACTTTAATAAAATTGAAATCACTAAAATTTGTATAAATGATAATAGTTCACGTCAAAGTACTTTTGCAAAGAAAAAGCCCCTAACACGTCATCTTGAGCGCAGTGTAACGGAGTCGAAAGATCTCAATTATTGTTTGTTTACAAACAATAATATTTCTGAAAAGAAATATAAAAAAATCATATAAAATTACTATATCTTGTTGACATATGATATTATACATTGTATAATATATGTAACTTAATAATAATTATGAAAGGAGTAGTTATGTTTTTCGATTCAAGGAGAAATACTAGACTTTTGTGTTTTTGGCAATAGTTAACAGAAGTGACACCTATGGTTATGAAATTACTCAGAAACTTATGGCTACCATTGAAATTTCAGAGTCAACTCTCTATCCTGTTTTGAGAAGGCTTTTTAAAAAAATGGTCTCTTGGAAAGTTATGATGTCGCTTTTGATGGTAGAAACAGAAGATATTATCGTATAACCGGGTCAGGTCGAGATGTTTTAAATTTTAATAAAGAAAAAAATGGATTATATATGTTAAGCATGTAAATCAAATTGTTGGAGGTAATGATGAATAGAAGAACTTTTATGCGAAAAACTTATGTCTTATCTAAAAAAATATATCTAGTACAGAAAGACAGAATGTAGAGAATTTTTTTATAATGAAATGTTTGATGAACAAGGAATAGGTCTTGATGATGAAGTTCCTAAAAAGTTTTGGAAATCCAAGAAAAAAATTGCTATGGAAATTTTTAGCAGAAGATATTGAAATAGAAGAAGAGAGAAATGAAAGAAATGGAAAGAAAAAAATGGAAGCTTTTTGGAAAAAGTTCTCTTTTTGGGCTTGGAATTTTTATCTTTTCCAATATTACCATTATTAGTTCCAATTTTTTTGTAATTTGTAGTCTTTTTCTTAGTTTTTGGATTGCATATTTGGTTGTGAGATTAATAATTTCTTTAATTACTTTGCCGTTTTTCAATTATTTTTTTAGTTTAGAGTCAGTTCTTGCTTGGGGCGTGAAGATTATAGGATTTATTATTTTTATTGTATATTTTTTTATATGGTTGATAAAAGGACTATATAAAATGTTGATTAATGATATTTCTAAAAAAATCCAGATAAATATACAAAAAAATATGTTAGAGTTAATTATCGATCTAGTAAAGATGAAGATTATGAAATTTATGAGGAGGACGAAATGGACTATTCAAATGAAAATATGGATACTTTTTTTGAGGGTATTGATAATATAGAAATTGATTTAAATGCTTTTAAGTGTGAAATTTGAAATAAGTGAAGATGAATTGGTAAGAGTGAAATCAAAAAAAATTAAAAAAAGAACTAAATTATATTGTGAGAAAAAAATAAAAAAACAAATTAAAAATTTATAATAGGGGTTTAGTTGGTCATGTTGATGATAATGGAATTATAGTTGATAGTGATTTTTATTAAAGATTCTTATCTTACTATTTATGTTCCAGAGGATATTTCAATTTCAGGAGAAATAAATGCAACAAATCTCAAAAATCAACGGATTGGAACTTGAAAACTTCAATTTACAAGTAAACGCAGGAAATGTAAATATAAATAATCTTGAAGTTAAAAAAACTTCGATGTTGAAGTAAATGCAGGAAATGTTAAAGGAGAAGTTGAATACGAAGATATGTTTGAACTTAATGTAAATGCAGGGAATGCTACACTTGATGTTGAAAAAAATGTATGGAGAGATTGAATACGAGTATAATGTTGGTATGGGAAGTGTTAGAATTTTTTTGGAGAATCTTTTATGGGATTTGGAAAAACAAGGAAGAAAAAAACAGAAATTCAGATGTTAATATGAGGATTGAATGTCAAGCAGGAAAAAGTTACTATAAGATAGATTGCTAGTTCTTTAATTAAAAAAATATTTATGTTATAATTGTCTTGTTGAAATTTTTTTATATTAGGAGGAAGGTTATGTTAAATAAAAAGTGCATGGTTACAAATTGAAGATGCAGAAAAAAAGATTTAGTTTTTTTAGTTTTTTTCAGAAGACTACAAAAAGTTTTTTATCAGTTTCAAAAACTGAAAGACTTGCTTGTTCAGAAATTATTCGTCAAGCTAAAGAACATGGATTTAGAGATTTAGAAGAACTTTTTTTAAATCTGGTGAAAAAAATTCAAAGCAGGAGATAAATTCTATTTAAACCATAAAAAAATAAATCAGTAGCTTTTATTTGTAATGGGAACTGAACCATTAGAAAATGGATTAAATATTGTTGGAGCACATATTGATAGCCCACGTTTAGATGTTAAACAAAATCCTTTGTATGAAGCAAATAATTTAACAAAAATGAAAACTCACTACTATGGTGGAGTTAAATTATATCAATATGCTACAATTCCTCTAGCAATTCATGGAGTTATCTATAATTCAGCTGGAGAAAAAAATAGAAGTACACATTGGTGAAGATAAGGATGATCCAGTATTTTGTGTAACAGACTTATTAATTCACTTATCTAAAAAAATCAAATGGCAAAAAAACAGCTCGTGAAGCTCTTGTTGGAGAACAAATGAATATCCTTATAGGAAATATTCCTTTAAAAAGATACTGAAAAAGATGCTGTTAAAGAAAACATTCTAAAATTAATAAAAGAAAAAAATATAATTTTGAAGAAGAAGATTTCAGAGTTGCTGAACTAGAAATCGTACCTGCTGGAGAAGCTAGAGACTTAGGACTTGATAGATCAATGGTTATCGGATATGGTCAAGATGATAGAGTTTGTGCTTTCACAACAATGCGTGCTATTTTTGAAATCGAAAATCCGAAGAGAACAGCTTGTGGATTATTCATGGACAAAGAAGAAATTGGTTCAATGGGTAATACAGGTATGGCTTCATATTTCTGGGAAAATACAATGACTGAACTTGTTAATTTAGAAGGAGATTTTTGCCAACTTAAAGTTAATCGTTCATTAAAAAATTCAAAAGTATTATCAGCTGACGTTGCAGCAGGATTAGATCCTGATTTTCCTGATGTTTGTGAATCAATGAATGCAGCTGTAATAGGCTCAGGTATTTCAATTTGCAAATATACTGGAAGTGGTGGAAAATTTGGTTCAAGCGATGCTAATGCTGAATTTTTAGCAGAAGTTAGAAATGTATTTAAAGAACATAATGTTGTATGGCAAACTGCAGAACTTGGTAAAGTTGACCAAGGTGGTGGTGGAACAATCGCATTACTTCTTGCAAAATATGGGGCAGAAGTTTTAGATGCAGGTCCTGCTACATTAAGTATGCACTCACCTTATGAAGTTACAAGTAAAGTGGATATTTATATGAGTTACAAAGCATATAAGGCATTTATGTTATAATAAATTACACCTACAGATATTAATCTAGTAGGTGTTTTTTTATCTCTTAGTATATATTATTGAATAGAATTACGATAGTCAAAAATCTATAAATTATTTTTGTTAAAATATCTTGACAAGATTTCTTTGTAGAGTTATAATGGTGTTGTAAAAAGGAATAATTCAAAAAAACTTATAATTACTATGTAATTGTTATTCTTTTTGAGTCATTAAATATATTTTTAAAAAGGAGGCTTTTTTTATGAAGGCTGTAGTTGTTAACAAAGAAGGTACTGGTGTTGAAGTAGTTGAGAGAGAAATTAGAAAACCAGGTTATGGAGAAGCACTAATAGACATTGAATACTGCGGTGTTTGTCATACTGACTTGCATGTTGCAAAAGGTGATTTTGGGAAAGTTCCAGGACGTGTATTAGGACATGAAGGAATTGGTATTGTAAAAGAACTTGGCGAAGGTGTTAAATCCTTAAAAGTTGGCGATAGAGTAAGTGTTGCATGGTTCTTTGAAGGTTGTGGATACTGTGAATACTGTAATACTGGAAAAGAAACACTTTGTAGAACTGTTAAAAATGCAGGATATTCTGTTGACGGTGCAATGGCAACTCAATGTATTGTAACTGCTGATTATGCTGTTAAAGTTCCTGATGGACTAGATCCAGCTCAAGCAAGTAGTATTACTTGTGCAGGTGTAACTTGCTATGCAGCTATAAAAGCTGCTAAACTAAAACCAGGTCAATGGATTGCTATATACGGTGCAGGTGGTCTTGGAAACCTAGCAGTTCAATATGCTAAAAAAGTTTTTAATGCTCATGTTGTTGCTGTAGATATTAACGACGATAAACTTGCTCTTGCTAAAGAATGTGGAGCTGATATTGTTATTAATGGACTTAAAGAAAATCCAGTTGAAGTAATTAAAGAAAAAACAGGTGGTTGTCATTCAGCAGTTGTTACTGCAGTTTCAAAAGTAGCTTTCAACCAAGCTATTGATTCTGTTAGAGCAGCAGGTATAGTTGTAGCTGTTGGATTACCTTCAGAAACTATGGATGTATCTATTGTTAAAACTGTTCTTGACGGTATTGAAATTATAGGTTCTCTTGTAGGAACAAGAAAAGACTTAGAAGAAGCTTTCCAATTTGGTGCTGAAGGTTTAGTTGTTCCAGTTGTTAAAAAACGTCCAATAGAAGATGCTCCAGCAATTTTCAAAGAAATGGAAGATGGAGTAATTACAGGCCGTATGGTTATTGATATGAAAATGTAAGAAATAAAGAATTAAAAAAAGAGGCATAAGCCTCTTTTTTTGTAGGTAAATTGTTAAGTCAAGTGCAACATTTAATATAAGTTTCCAAACAATTCTTTGTTAGGTGTTTTTAAAAATTTATACATTTTCTAGGTCTATTATTAAGCCTTGATTGTACTAACTCTAATTCTTATTCATTCACTTGAGATAAATCCATCCCCTTTGGATAATATTCTCTTAGAAGTCCATTTGTATTTTTCATTTGTTCCTTTTTGCCAAGCACAATATGGATCACAAAAAAATATGTTTTACATTCTAATTTTTTTCTTCTATTTTTCAAGTATCCTGAAAATTCTTTTTCCTCTATCAAAGGTTATTGTTTTTACCATTTCTTTTGGTAAATCTCCTAAAGCATCTATAACCGCTCTTGTAACATTCTTTTTCTGTTCTATCTGGTAGTAAAATGACCTTACAATATCTTGATTTTTCTTTCTACTAATGTTAAAAAAAACAATATTTACTTTTTTTCTCTTGAGGTCAAATCTTACAGATTCTACTGTGTCTCCTTCCCAATGCCCATAATCTATTCTTTAAAGATAGAAGAACAGAAGTTTAACGTTTTTTTGGAAAAAGAAGTTCAAGTTTATTTCGGTGTCACTAGAACAACAAGTTTATCCATTGAAAAAGCCACCACTAGCGTTATCATCGTAAGTTGTTTTCTTACATTTTGATAAATTTTTTTAGAAAGTTGATTAATATTTTTAGACTAAAGGGTATATAATTAACAATTGTAGAGGTGAACACATGAAAAAAGAAGAAAAAACAAGACTACGAAGAGAGAAAATCATTACCGCTGCTTTGTTTGAATTTGCTACAAAAGGCTATCAAGGTTTTGTCATCAATGAACTTTGTAAAGTGGATGGTATTTCCAAAGGAGTTTTGTATCATAATTTTTCAGGGAAATCAGACCTCTATCTAACTTGTTTTCAGGAGAGTTTTGAGAAAGCTTTGGCAGTGTTTCTGGGGGTGGAAGGTCAAGTGCCCTCCTTAGCTGATTATATGGAAAGACGTCACCAATTTTATCAGCAATACCCAGAACATAGCCACATTTTCTTTGAGGCAATGATTGCGACACCAGAAGAATTGGAAGCAGACATTGCACCACAGAAAGCTATCTTTTTGGACTTGAATGAACAAGTTTGTCAAAAACTTATATCAGAATCCAAACTGAAAGAGCATATTGATGAGAAACGAGCTATGGACTATCTGCGATTGATTCAGGATATGTTTCGTTCCTATTATTTAACTGTTTCGTCAGATAGCAGTTTGCCTGACTTGGTTTCAGGATATGAACATCAATTATCACAGGTTTTGGATATGATGATTTATGGAATACTAGAGGAAGATTCCTCTAAAAAAGGAGAAAAATAATGTCGAAAATTTGGAAATGGTTGTTACTAATTGCGGGTATTTTTGCAGTTTTTGCAGGTTTTAATATGTTTGCACATCCTCTTATTAGCTTGGCTTCCATGACTTTCTGGTTTGCACTTGTATTTGCAGTTCAAGGGATTTCTGAGATTGTACAATACTTCAAATCAGAAGAAAAGCATGGCTGGAATTTATTTGGAGGAATTGTTACCCTCATCCTCGCTCTTACCTTGTTCTCAGGTAGCTTTATTGAAATGGTAACATTTGTACCATTTATCATTTCTTTATGGGCCTTGACAAATGGTATTACAAAAACTATCGTTGGTTTCAAGGTTCGTAAGACGGATAAATCGGTAGGTACCCCTCTAGTTTGGATGGGGATTTTAGGAATCGTAGCAGGTTTAATCATGATGGGACACCCATTGATGACCGGTCTCTATATTAGTTACACCATTGCCTTTGTCTTTATTTATCAAGGTATTGTGGCAATTGTTCAATTTTTCAAGATTAAATAAGAAAAAAATGGACTCTTTACAATCAACTGTAGTGGGTTGATAAAAAGTTACAACCTGGAGAGGACCAAATTGGTTCTCTCCTTTTTGGTATTCAAAGCAATGAGAATTCTAGTTTTAAAATTTTCAAGGACTAAACCCATCCATAATAATAATTTTCACCTGACAGCGAATAGCTCTATCGTATCTAATAAAGTGATTTCGGATAACGCTTGTGTTCTGCCCTCAAGAACAGTGATGATATTTAGCTTTTCAAAATCTTGAGCAATAAAGATCATCTTTCCCTTAGTAAAGGAGTACTCGTCCCAGGACATAATCTTTTGTAGATGTGAAAAAAATCATGCTCAAAGTGGAAGTTGATGTGGTTTTTAACATTTTCTAAACTACTCCCTTGATATATTTGTTCTGGAGACCATTGTTATAATATTTTTGGCTTCTATATATTTTTATCGAATTGTGATCAAATTTAGAATTTCTTTTTATATTCTATTCTTCTTTTTTTCATATTTCTTTTTGAGCGACTATTGGAAAAATACCTCTTAAAAGATGAATTTTTTTATTATTAGTTTTTAATTTTTGTTTCTATTAATTTCTCTTGAAATTGTACTAGGATACCTCTTAATTGCTTTTTGCTATTTACCTTATACTCATTCCTAAATTTAAAAAAATTGGTATATACAACTTCTTTCAAATATGGTAATATGTTTGTAACCCATAGAGTAATCCTACTGTTAATTGTTAGTTTAGTCACCTATATTTTTAACATAGATTCTCTATGAGTTTTTTTGTTGCACTTAATATGATAAATTATCTGTACAAAAAAATTTATATTACAATTAAATCTTCATTTTTAGCAATAAATATATTCCGTTTACTATATTGTGATATAGCATAATTGTTAAAAAAATCAATATGTTTTTTTGTATTTCCGTGAAAACGATAATCAAAAAAATTACTTAATCTAAACTTTATAGGGTTTTTAGCTATTTTTTTATAATTATATAAAAAAATTACAGAAAAAAATCTATGAAAATGTTTGAAAAAAACTAAAAAAACATTCGTTTTTTTGTGATTGTAATCACTGACTGAAACTTTTGTTGGGTATATACTATGTATATAGAAACAAAAAAATATTTACATAATGAAAAAAATTGAGGAGATGATTTTTATGGACGCATGGAGAGGTTTTAAAACAGGAAATTGGAGTGAAAAATATCGACACTAGAGATTTCATTCAACTAAATTATACACCTTATGAAGGAGATGAAAGTTTCTTAGCTGAACCGACTGAAAGAACTAAAAAAATTTATGGAAAAAAAGCTGAAGACTTAATCTTAGAAGAAGTTAGAACAAAAACAGTTAAAGTTGATACTACAAGAGTTTCAGGAATTAACAATTTTCCAGCTGGATATTTAGATAAAGAAAATGAATTAATCGTAGGTTTTCAAACTGACGAACCAATGAAGAGAATCGTAAATCCTTACGGCGGATACAGAATGGTTACTAACTCTTTAGATGCTTATGGATTAAAGATGGATCCAACAATTGAAAAAAATATTTCAATGAATTCAGAAAAACTCATAACCAAGGAGTATTTGACGCTTATACTTCTCAAATGAGAAAAGCTAGAACAGTTGGTCTTTTAACAGGTCTTCCAGATGCTTATGGACGTGGAAGAATTATAGGAGATTACAGAAGAGTTGCTCTTTATGGAATTGATAGATTAAGAGAAGATAAATTAAATGAATTCAAAAAATTAGAGAGTGAATTAGCTTCAGAAGATATAATTAGACTTAGAGAAGAACTTTCTGAACAATACAGAGCTTTAGATGAAATGAAGAAAATGGCTTTGGAATATGGATATGATATTTCTGTTCCAGCTAAAAATGCTAAAGAAGCTATTCAATGGTTATACTTTGCTTACTTAGCAGCTGTTAAAGAAAATAATGGAGCTGCAATGAGCCTTGGTAGAAATGGTGGTTTCTTAGATATCTACATCAAGAGAGATATTGATGAAGGAACTTTAACAGAAAGTGAAGCTCAAGAATTAATCGATCAATTCGTTATGAAACTTAGAATGATGAGACATTTAAGAACTCCTGAATATGATGATTTATTCGCTGGAGATCCTACTTGGGTTACTGAATCTCTAGGTGGTATGGGAATTGATGGTAGAACATTAGTTACTAAGACAGCTTTTAGAATTTTACACACTTTAACTAATTTAGACTCTTCACCAGAACCAAATATGACTGTTCTTTGGAGTTTAGATTTACCAGAAGGCTGGAAAAATTATTGTTCAAAGATGAGTATTCAAACAGGTTCATTACAATATGAAAATGATGATGCAATGAGACCAGTACATGGAGATGACTATGCAATAGCTTGTTGTGTATCTTCAATGGTAATTGGTAAACAAATGCAATTCTTTGGAGCTAGAGCAAATCTTGCAAAATCACTTCTTTACGCTATTAACGGTGGTGTAGATGAAATGAAGAGAGCAAAAGATGGTTCTTTAATCAAAGTTTTAGATGGTATTGAACCAATTAAAGATGAAGTTTTAGATTTTGACAAAGTTTATGCTAACTACAAACTAGTTTTAGAAAAAGTTGCAAAACTTTATGTAAATACAATGAATACAATTCACTACATGCATGATAAATATGCTTATGAAGCTGGACAAATGGCTCTACACGATACTTTTGTTCACAGATACATGGCATTTGGTGTAGCTGGTATTTCAATCGTAGCTGACTCATTAAGTGCAATTAAATATGCAAAAGTTAAACCAATAAGAGATGAAAATGGATTAGCTATTGATTTTGAAATTGAAGGAGATTTCCCAACTTATGGAAATGATGATGACAGAGTTGACTCATTAGCAGTAGAAGTTATCGAAGGATTCATGAATGAACTTAGAAAAACTCCTACTTACAGAAATTCTGAACATACACTTTCAATCTTAACTATAACTTCAAACGTAGTTTATGGTAAGAAAACTGGAACAACTCCTGACGGAAGAAAGAAAGGCGAACCATTCGCACCAGGAGCTAACCCAATGCATGGAAGAGATAAGACAGGTGCAATTGCATCACTTAACTCAGTTGCAAAAATTCCTTTTGCAGGATGTTGTCAAGACGGTATTTCAAATACATTCTCAATAGTTCCAACAGCATTAGGAAAGAGTGAAGATGAAAGAAAAGTTAATTTAACAAACTTGATGGACGGTTATTTTGAACAATTAGCATTCCATTTGAATGTTAACGTACTTGATAGAGCGACATTAATGGACGCTTATGAACATCCAGAAAAATATCCAAACTTAACAATTCGTGTTTCTGGATATGCAGTTAGATTTAACAGATTAACTAAAGAACAACAAATGGAAGTAATTCACAGAACATTCCATGAAGGTTGTTAATAAGTTGCTAATTAGATAAATAAAACAAAGCAGGATGTCCTGCTTTGTTTTTTCTACATTATTTTTAAAAAGGTGATTTTATGGTAATAGGCAGGTTGCATTCAATTGAAACAATGGGGCTTGTTGACGGACCGGGCATAAGAACAATTTTTCTTTTTTACAAGGTTGTCCTTTAAGATGTCTTTACTGTCATAACCCTGATACTCAAGCATTGCAAGGCGGTACGGAGATAACGCCTGACTTTGTGCTGTCTAAAGCTATGAGATACAAAACATATTATAGAGGTAATGGAGGAGTAACTTTTTCAGGTGGAGAACCGCTTTTACAAGGAGAATTTCTTGCAGAAAGTCTAAAACTATTAAAAGAAAATGGATTTAATACTTGTATTGATACTAGTGGTTATGGAAATGAAAAGTATTTTTAAGGAAATTTTAGAAAATACAGATACAATATTACTAGATGTAAAAAGTTTTTTTCCAATCAAGGTTATATGGAAATGGTAAAAACAAAAAAATTGATGGTTTTTTTATAAATTCTTAGAATATATTGATAAGTATTTTTAATGGTAAAAATCTGGTTTAGACATGTTATGGTTCCTGGTTTTACGGATAATAAGGAATCTATGGATAAACTTGTTGAGATAATTGAACCGTACAAGGATAAAAATTGGAAGAGTTGAAATATTACCATATCATGTTATGGGTGTTGGAAAATACAAAGAAATCGGAAAAGAATATCAACTTAAAGATGTTCCTGCAATGAATAAAGAAAAAAAGCAGCTATGCTTGAAAGTTATGTAAGAAGTAAATTAAAATTAATATAATTTTAAAATCACTCAATCGAGTGATTTTTTTACTTGATTTTAATTTATTTTTAAGGTTATACTGTTATAGTATAGATAAAAAAACACGGGGTGATTTTATGAGAATTTTAATTTGTGAAGATGAAATAGATTTGGCAGATGGTCTAAGTACTATTTTAAAAGGAAATAAATATTCTGTTGATGTTGTTTATGACGGAGAAGAAGCTCTTAATTATTTAGAAGCTGAAAATTATGATGCCGTTATTTTAGATATAATGATGCCAAAAGTTGATGGAATAACAGTTTTAAAGACAATTAGAGAAAATGGAAATAGTATTCCAGTAATTATGCTTACAGCAAAATCACAACTTGATGATAAGATTATTGGACTTGATAGTGGAGCTGATGATTATCTTACTAAGCCATTTGAAGTTAAGGAACTTCTTGCAAGACTTAGAGCAATAACTAGAAGAAAAGACAATGTTACAGATAATGTTTTAACATTTGGAAATATTACTTTGAATAGAACAACTTTTGAATTATCTTCTAAAAAAAGAAAGTTTTAAACTTACAAATAAGGAATTTCAAATGTTAGAAATGCTAATGTTAACACCTTCAAATATAATTCCAGCAGATACTTTTTATGGATAAAATTTGGGGATATGATACAGATTCAGATATAAGTGTTGTTTGGGTTTACATCTCATATCTTAGAAAAAAACTTGCAAAAAAATGGAAGCTGATGTAGAAATAAAAAGTAACAAGAAATGTTGGATATTCTTTGGAGGAGATAAATGGAAAAATAAACTTAGGAAGAAGTTTATCTATTTTTTTCAGTTGGTATTATTTCAATTGTAACTGTAATAATTATTGGATTTGTAAATTTTGCTATTTTTTTATAATTTGAATAGAAATTCAGATGAATTATTAAAAAAACTTTGGCTGAAAAATAATGGTGTTATGCCAAAAAAATTGCAATGGTTGAAAATAGCGATTATGATCAAAGAGTATTATATTTAAAAAAATATTTCAAATAGATTTTTTTACAGTTAGAACAGATGTTCAAAAAAATATTATAACTGTTAATACTGATGATGTATTTTTTTACAAGTGCTCAAGAAGCGGTTGAATATGCGAAAACTGTTCTATCAAAAAGGTCAAAGTAGAGGTTTCTATAAAGGGTTCAAATATTTAATTGAAGATACAGGTAAGGGAAAACTTATTGCATTTGTAGATGTTGTAAAAGATTATGGTGTTATTTATTCAAACCTAGGAAATAGTATAATTATAGGTATTGTTGTTTTTATTTCTTGTTGCATTATTTTTCGTTTCTTTTTATCAAAAAAAGCTGTTAGACCAATGGTTCAAGCGTATAAAAAAACAAAATGCTTTTTATTACAGATGCAAGTCATGAGCTAAAGACTCCATTGGCAATAATAAAAAAACGAGTGCAGATGTACTTGAAATGGAAAATGGTGAATGTAAATGGACAGGTAATATACATAAACAGGTAAATAGATTAAATGAACTTATTGGTAATTTAATTTCACTTACTAAACTTGATGAATCAGATGAATTAGAAAAAAATTTGAATTTTTCTTTTTTTCTGATATATTAAGTGAATCTGTAACTGATGTTAAAGATTATGCTTTAAGTTTGAATAAGAATATTGTTGCAAATATTGAAAAAGGAATTTCTTTTTAAGGGAAATGAAGAATTAATTAGAAAAAGTTATATATATTCTACTAGATAATTCTATCAAATATGCTAAAGAGAATAGTGATATAAATGTTAATCTTTCAAGACAAAACAGGAGAATTGTCTTTACAATTGAAAAATGAAGCAGATAATTTAGAAATTAAAAAAACTATAATGTGCTTTTTTTGAAAGATTTTTACAGATCAGATAGTTCTAGAAATAGTAAAACTGGTGGTTATGGAATTGGACTATCAATTGCTCAATCAATAGTTTTTAAAGCATAGAGGAAGAATTTCAGCAGATAGTTTTGACGGAAAAAAAGATTATTTTTTTCAGTTAAATTTTAAAAAAATTTTAAATTAAGTATGTATTAGAGTTATTATTAAATTAATAGCTCTTTTTTTGTGTTTTTTATATATTATTTTTAAATGATTCTTAAATTTTTTTAAAATTTTTTTAATACTTTTTGAAGATGATTTACGATTCACGTTCAGCTATTAAACGAAGATTTCTCTTTATACGTCATTTCGACTGTAGCGAAGCGGAATGAATCTAGCCCTAACTTTGCTTGTTTACAAGCAATAGTAGAGTCTGACGGAGTAATTGTATGTTTAGATACAATTACTTTAGAAATCTCATTTTTTTATTAAAGTATAGTCAACTACAATCATTACAGATATAATCACTGGGCTTTGTGAGATCTCTCGGCTGCGCTCGAGATGACGTGTTGGGGAGTTTCTCTTCAAAGTGCTAAGACGTGAAATATTCTGTTTTCTATGCAATTTTTAAAATAATTTTTTTGAAATTTGTTTGCTCTTAACGTCTAGCCCTAAATCGAAGATTTCTCCCTATACGTCATTTCGACTGTAGCGATAGCGAAGTGAATCTAGCCCTAACTTTGCTTGTTTACAAACAATAGTAGGTCTGACGCAAAGATTGTTCAAATCTTTGATTTGAGTACAATCTACTGTGGAAATCTCACACTTTTGCTTATGTAAAAGCAAAAGTGAAATGTATCGTAGATACATCTATTATTATAGTCTAATTTTTTTATAATTTAATGTTTATGTTAATCTTCCTACTATATAATTTTTCTTTATTCATCATATTTTTATTCAAAAAAAGATTTTTTTAAGTAAAAAAATATATTTAAGGTTAATTAAAGGTTGCTTAAGTAAAATGTATTTACACAAAAAGAATAAAAATTATTTTTTTGTATAAAAATATAAGGAGGAAATATGAGGGCTAATAAATTGGTAGTTGAATTATTTAGTTTAGCAATACTGTCAGGTTCTTTGGTCGCTTGTAGCAAAAAAATGCAAGTAATTCAAAGCCACAGTCAATGCAAAATATGAAAATAAATACAACCAAGTCAAATTCAAAGTCAAATATTTTTTTACCGATGATGATTATAATGCGATAGTTGATGAAAAAAATAGTACAGTTTTAGATTTAAGTGATATTTATAATTTAAAAGCAGAAAAATGTTAGTATATCTGGAAATATAATTACAATCTCTTCGGAAGGAACTTACATTTTAACTGGAGTGCTTGAAGAAGGACAAATTATAGTTAATGCAAAGGATGAAGATAAAGTTAGACTGGTATTAAAAAGAAGTTTCCATAACTTCTTCAAAGGGAAGTCCCATTTTAGTAAAAAAATGCTAGTAAAACTATTATAACTCTTGCATCAAATACTAATAATAAATTAGAACTAAAGGGTGATTTTTGGTAAAAGAAAAAAAATAAGGATTCGGTTATTTTTTTCAAATAGTGATTTAAGTTTTTAATGGTACAGGTATTTTTAAATCTTTTTCTCATCTTATGGAAGAGGAATTGTATCTCAAGATAAAGTTGTCTTTGTAGATGGGAAATATGCACTTGAAACTTCAGGCAATTCTGTAACTTCTAAAAAAATTCCGTTGCAATAGCTGATGGAAAATATTATATCAAAGCGGGAGATAACGGAACTGCTTTTAAAAAGTTGACGGAGAAGAAAAATAAAGGTAGAGTGTATATTGAAAATGGAGATTTTTGATATTTTTTTGCCGGAAAAAGATGGAATTAATTCAAATTCCAATATTACTATAAATAACGGTAATATAAATATAAAAAAAGTAAAGATAATGGTATTGAAAGTGAAAAACATAGACATAAGAGGCGGAAACACTAGAGTTGTTTCGAAAGATGATGGAGTTTTTAGCTAGTAGCAAAGAAGATACCAAAACAGACACTTTATATATAAGAATAAATGGTGGAAAAAGTTAATGTCTTTTCTGAAAAAAATGGACTAAATTCAAAGGGAGACATCTATATTGAAGGTGGAGAAACTTTTTGTTGAAAGTTCAAATAATGAAAAATTCAGCGATTAGATATGAAGGCAATGCTAAAAATAACAGGTGGAACATTTGTTGGAATTGGTGGTGATTCAAAAATTAAATCTTTTTGGAGATTTATCAACTCAAGGAAGTGTTTTACTGTATTTTTCCAGAAAGCACCAAAGAAAAATTTAAAAATTAATAGATGATTTTGGAAGAACCTTAATTGAATATACGCCAACTTCTGAATATAAAAAGTGTTATACTAAGTATAAAAGATTTTTAGACTAAATAAAAAAAATATAAATTAGTGGCAGGAGATCAGACTTTGGATGTTTTCTTAGACAAATTAAACTACAAATCTGCCAAAAGTTAATGAAAAAAATAATAGACTAAAAAAATAACTGATGATTTTTAAAAAAAGCTGTGATTACTCACAGCTTTTTATTTTTTATCTAATATATGAAACAATCTCTCTTTCTTCAATTTTTTTACCATTCCAAGAGATTTATAAAATTCATTATCTCTAATATCATGAATATCCGTAAAAAGACAAAAAAAGACCTGACATCTTTATATTTTTTTCAGAAACTGCCTTAAATAGATTTGTTCCAATTCCCTGTCTGTAATAGTTTGGATCAACAATCAAATCTTGAACAATAACTATATGTTCGCCATCTCCTAAACAACGAATGAAGCCAATTAATTTATTATGTTCAAAAGCACCTAAAAGATAAATTGAATTTTTTTAAAAAGCTCTTTTTTTAGTTTTTTTCGTCATCTTTTAGATATGCCAACCAATTTGCTGATTTGTAAATTCTCTTAATATCTTCAAGATATTCATTAAAATCAAATTCTCTTAATTCCATAAATCCTCCTAAATTTCTAAAAAGCAATTTAATTCCATCTCTTATTTTTTTCGTCATTAAGTGTTGCAAAACCTAATAAAATTGAAGGAATTTCCCTTTTTTTGTTCCGTATGAGCTAAGTCCATAGACCTTTATCTTTTTTTCTTTTGCTTTTTTTACAATATCTTCTTCATTATAATGTTTTTGGATACTCTAAAACTAAATGAAGTCCAGCATCTGCACCTCTTATTGTAATATCTTTTCTTTCGCTTAGCATATCCATTAATAATTGTCTTTTTTTGGAATAAATTTTTTTCTCATTCTATTTAAATGTTTCTCAAATTCTCCAGACTCTATAAAAAGTTGTTAGCATTTTTTTGAACCATAATTGAAACAGGGCATATAAAATATTTAAAAAAATCCTATTATATTTTTTTCGACTAAATCAAAAGGTAAAACCATAAAAACTTACTCTAAAACTAGGAGAAACTGACTTTGAAAAAGAGCCAATATATATTACTTTATCATTGATATCAATTGATTTTTAAAGCAGGTACTGGTCTTTTTGAATATTTGAACTCACTATCATAATCATCTTCTATTATGTATTTTTATCTTTTTTTCATATTTAAAAAGCTCAACACGTCTTTGCATATTCATTATAACTCCAGTTGGAAACTGATGTGCAGGTGTTAGAACACAAAAAAATCTGAGTCTGATTTTTTTCAATTTTTTTAAATCCATTCCATTTTTCATCAACAGGAATAAGATTATACTTAATATCATTTGTATCCATTATATTTGAAAGCATACTATAACCTGGATCTTCAATTCCAAATTTTTCCAGAAATTAATTTGAAAAATAATTTGAAAAAAAGGTATTCTGAACCACTTGAAATAACTATTTGAGAAGCATCAGTTCTAAAAACCTCTTGATTTGTTCAGATATTCAGCTATTTGAATTCTAAGAGGAAGATATCCTTGATATTCAACTTTTTCTAATACGTCTTTATTATCAAAAAAATATTTGAAGAGATTTTTTTAAATATCTTGTAAGGAAATTCTTCGCTTACACCACTATATGAAAAAGTCATAGTCTATGTTTTTCATTTTCTGTTTTTTTATAAATTGGTTTATTGTCTAAAAATATAAAAGCTCTCCAACATCAGAAACAAAAAAATCCCTGTCTTTCTTTAGAGTAAATAAAGCCTTCTTCTATTAGTTTTGAATAGGCATTATCCACAGTATTTAGTGAAATTTTATATTCTTTTTGCTAAATTTCTCTTACTTGGAAGCTTTGTATGAGCTTTATAAGTTCCGTTTATTATCTCATTTTTTTAAAATATTCATAAATCTGAATATAGAGAACTCCATTATTTAATATTAACATTCTGACACCATAAAAAAAGATTATTTTTGATACTACAAATAGTATCAATAAATGTATTATACTATATTTGAACAAAAATAATCAAAGGAGTGTTTTATATGGAAAACAAACTAAACATAAAGAAAATAACACTAATAGGAGTAATGGCAGCATTAGTATTTGTCGCATCACAAATCCAAATTCGTATACCTCTTGGAGGAAGTGAAACTAGAATACATATCGGAAATGGATTTTTGCTTATTATGTGGTTTAATATTAGGTCCAGTAACAGGCGGACTTGCAGCAGGTTTTGGCTCAGCACTTTTTTGACCTTTTTAATCCTGTTTATTTACCTTCTGCACCATTTACATTTGCATTCAAATTTTTAATGGCTTTTATCTGTGGAAAAATTGCTTATTCACATGGAGCAAAAGCTGAAAATTTAAATAAAAATATAATAGGCTCAATAGTAGGAGCTGTTACTTATGTAATTTTTATATCTTTCAAAGAGTTATATTACTGATATTTACGTTAAGGGCTTACCACAAGCAGGAGCAATTGCAAAAGGATTACAAAGACTAGGAGCTTCAACAACAAATGCTATCGCAGGTGTAATAATTGCAGTAGTTTTAGTACAAGCATTACAACCAATATTAAAAAAAGGCTTTAAGATAGATGAAAAATTTTAGTTCTAAATGACTATTGTTGTGTTGGAAATTGTGCTTTAAAAAGTTAATATTTCAGTTCTTACACAAAATGGACATGAAGTATTTGGAGTTCCAACAAAAAAATATTTTCATCAAATATGAGCTATAAAGATTACATTAGCTTTGATTTGCCAAATTTTTGAAGAAGTAACAAAAAAAGTTTTTTTGAAATTAAAGATGTTGACGCAATTTATATTGGATTTATCGATAATAGAGAAAATTTTAAATTTATAAAAGAAATTTTTGCAAAAATTTTTAAAGGAAAAAGTAATTTTAGATCCAATACTTGGAGATAATGGAGCAAAAATATTCAGGTACAAAAGTTGAACAAATTGAATTTTTATAGAGAATTTTTAAAATATACAGAGGTGGTAACTCCAAACCTTACAGAAGCAATTTTGCTTACAGATTATGATAAAAAAACTTTTTCTGAAATCAAAAGAGAAGATGTGGAAGAAATAGCGAAAAAAATTAAAAAAATGGGTTCAAAAACAAGTTTTTAATTAAAAAGTTTTTGAAGAAAATAACAAGCTAAACACATTTTATCTTTCAGAAAAAAACTTCAAAAATGGTTTGAAAAAAAGATAAGATTGAAGTAAAGATTTCTGGAACGGGAGATGCTTTCTCATCTCTTGTAACAAAATGAGTTATTAAAAAAATGAAAAATTTAGAAAAAAATCAATTGATAAAATTCAGGATTTATTATATGAAAATATAAAAAAATCAAGAAAAAAATTTGAAGGTTTAAATGAAATTAAATTAGAAAATTTTTAAAAATAGGCTTATAGCCTATTTTTTTGTTTCAAAAAAACCAAAAAAATTATAGAAAAGGTCAGGGAAATAAAAAAAGTTTCACGTCATAGAACAATGTAGAGAAAAAGCCCCCAACACGTCATCTTGAGCGTAGTGAATCTAGTCCTAACTTTGTTTGCTTGCAAACAAAAGTAGAGTCTGACGGAGTCATTGTGTACAACGACTCTGGAAATCTCCTAAGCACCATAATTATTAAACAATCTAATAAGATTATCAGGGACAATTGAACTAAATTAAAAAGTATTTTTGCAATTAAATTGTCATTCTTCTTTTTGATTATGATTATTTATTTTAATTAAAGGGTATATTGAAAAATAATATAGAATAGGAGAGAGAACTATGAAAAAAAGAAAAATTATTGCACTTGGTGCAGTACTTGTATTAGTTATAGGTCTTTTTTTGTTTTCAAAAAAATTTCTTTGTAAAAAAACAAAGATGAAAACACAAGTAATAATACAGTTACTGAAAACCAAAATAAAAAAATACAGATTCTAAAAAAAGAATCAAGTACAAATAATGACTCTAGCAAAAAAAGAAGAAACAAAAAAATGAGTCTAAGTCAAATGAAAAAAACTTACTTTGGAAAGTTTAAAAAGTCAAAAGAAAGTAATGATTTTTAGATTTTTAGCCAAGATGGTTGACATGCTTGTGCTATACAGCATAAGGTTTTGGAAAAAAACTAAGAGAAGAATATAAAGATAGAGTAATTATACAAACTATTAATATTAGAAAAGAAATGGACTTTACGTCACAATTCCCTATAAGAGTAACACCTACATTATTTTTACTTTTAATGCAGATGGAACACCATTTAAAAAGCCCAGAAGAATTAGAATCAAGAATTAACTATGTTGCTTATGAAGATAAAAAAATCTGGAGAATTAAAAATTAGGTGGTTCAGAGGGAGTTGTTCAATACGAAGATTTAAAGGCAGTTATTGAGGAGATGTTAAAAAAATGCTAAATAATTTAGAGAGCTTAATAGGTGATGGTTTAAAATCATTTAGTATCTTTGCTCCAATTTTAGCTTTACTTGGAGGGATACTTACTTCTATTTCACCATGTTCACTTGCTTCAATTCCATTAGTTATTGGATATATGACTGGTACAAAAAGAAGATGATACAAAAAGAGCTTTTAAAACTTCCGTTGTATTTGCAATCGGTATGGCTATAACTTATACAACACTTGGAGTTTTAGCTGCATTGTTAAGTAAAATTTTCAATCAATCAGGACAATTTTGGAATTTATTTCTAGGAACTGTAATGATTTTAATGGCATTACAAACTTGGGAAGTAATAAATGTAATTCCAAGTAAAATTTTAACAAATAAAAGCAAAAAGACTGGATATGTAGGAGCTTTGATTGTTGGAATAATGGCAGGATTATTTTCTAGCCCTTGTTCAACACCGATTTTAGTTGCTTTACTTGCAATTGTTGCTTCAAAAGGAAGTTTGCTTTTGGGGAGTGTTATTATTCTTACTTTATTCAATAGGAAATAGTATTTTTAGTTATTGTTGCAGGAACAAGTACAGGATTTGTTGGTAAAGTGATGTCAAATAAATCTTATGGAAAAAAATTTCAGATATTGTAAAAAAATAGTTTTTTTGGAATAATTATTTTACTAATCGGATTATATTTCCTATATCTAGGATTTTTAATAAAAAAATTTTTAAGGAGAACATTAGATATGTTCTCCTTTTTATTTTTAAAAAGTGCTATAATTATATATGAAAATAGATACAATTAATGAAATAAGGAATGAGTAAGAATAATTTACTAATTGGAAAAAGCAGAGAATGAAAAAAATAATTTCAGGAGATATGTTTACTCTTGAATGGATAAAAAGAAATTGATACTAAGTTACTAACTATGATTGCAGTTTCTGGAGTTTATCAATATTTTTATAAAGAAAAAAATTGTGGAAATGATTAAAAAAATGAAATCTTTTTCTTCCTAAAGGAGAGTTGATCTTTGATGCGACTAACACAAAAAGAACTTAAAATTGCGAATAAATATGTTAGAAAAAAACTTTTTGAGCTTTTTTTCCAAAAAGAAATGCTAAGAGAAATTTTTTTAAAAAAATGAGTCGATGTGATTTTTTTAAATTGCATCGACTTTTTTTATAATATGACAATTGATGTCAGGTTGTGATATAATATTTATAGGAGATGTTAAGAAATGAGAGATAGTAGATTATTTAGAATATTATATTATGTTTTTGGAAAAAGGGAAAAAGTTACAGCAAATGAACTTTCTGAAAAAAATTTGAAGTATCAGTGAGGACAATATATCGAGATATTGATGTGATTAGCTCTGCTGGAATCCCGATTTATGCCACACAGGGAAAAGGTGGAGGAATAGAGATAGCAGATGATTTTTGTATTAAAAAAATCTTTGCTTTCTGAAAAAGAGCAGGAACAGATTTTAGTTGCATTAAAAAGGTTTAGAGGAATAAATAAACAATATGAAAATGAGCTTTTTAACAAAAATTATCTGCCTTTTTTTCAAAATTAAAAAAATACAAATTGGATTGAAGTTGATTTTACAAATTGGCAAAGAGGTAATGAATATGACGAATTGTTTAATTATATAAAATCAGCAATTATAAATAAAAAAATATTATTAGATTTACATATTTTTTTCAAGCAATGAAAAAGAGACAAGTAGAGAAGTAAAAGCCGATTAGACTCTTATTTAAGGGTTGGGATTGGTATGTTTATACCTTTTTGTTTACTTCGAAACGAATTTCGATATTTTAAATTATCAAGGATTAGGGATTTAAAAAAATTCTTGATGAAAATTTTTGAAGATAGTTATGAAGATGTTGTTCTAATAAAAAAATGGAGTATAAGGATACTGTCCATGTTAAGTTAAAATTTGACAGAAAAAGTAGCTTTTTAGGGTTTATGATGAAATGGGAGATATTAAAGAAGATGAAGAAGGTAATTTATATGCAGAAATAGAGCTACCAAATGATTATAATCTTTATAATTATATTTTTTTCTTTTTGGAGAATCCGTAGAAGTTTTAGAGCCGATAGAAATTAGAAATAATATTAGAGATATGATAAATAAAATGTCTAGAATATATAATATGACAAGAGGTGTCAGGTAATCTTTTGTATAATTAATATATAAGATACAAAGGAGGTTTACTATGAAATACGAATGGAAGAAAAAAACGAAAAAAATTTATATGGTGTTAAACAAAAAAACCACAGTTAATTGAAATTCCAAGTGCATATTATATTATGATTAAGGGAGAGGGTAATCCAAATGAGAGCGACTTTTCCAATAGGGTTTCTGCTTTGTACTCTCTTGCATATGGAATAAAGATGTTATTTAAAAAAATATGGAAAAAAAGAAGAATTGGAATATTCTGATTTTACTGTATTTCCACTTGAGGGAATTTGGGAGAAATCAGATGATGAGGAATTTGATAAGAATAAATTAAAATATACAATTATGATTAAACAACCTTATTTTTATTACAAAGAAAATTTTTTTGAGTTAGCTTTTTGAAAAAAAGTGAAAAAGAAAAAAAGCCAAACGAATTATATGATGAAGTAAGCTTTGATTGTATTGAAAGTAAAAAAAGGCAATTCAGATTTTTGCATATTGGTAGTTTTGATACAGAGATTGAGTCATTTGAAAAAAATTGGATAATTTTGCAAATGAAATGAATTTAGAGAGAAGTGAAAAACTTCATACAGAAATATACTTAAATAATAAAAAAATCGAACTGCAGAAGATAAACTTAAAACAATATTAAGATACAATGTGAAATAAGGAGGCTTATTATGGCTAGACCAACTACTAAAGAAGATTTAATTATTAGCGCAAAAGAAAATTATGAAAAGTTAAATGAATTGATTTATAAATTGTCAGAAAAAGAGCTGAATACTCCTTTTTGACTTTTTCGGCTGATTTAAAAAAAGAAAAGAGGCACATTGGAAAAGAGATAAGAATTTAAGGGATATTTTAATTCATCTTTATGAATGGCATATGTTAATTTTTAAATTGGGTAAATTCCAATCAAAATGGGGAAGAAAAGCCCTTTATACCAAAGCCTTATAATTGGAAAACCTATGGTGATATGAATGTAGAATTTTGGAAAAAACATCAAAATACACCTTTAGAAGAGGTAAAGAAAATGATTAATAAATCTCATAAGGATGTTCTAGTTTTTGGCTAAAAAAAGTTTTTCAAATGATGAATTGTTTTTCTAAAAAAATATTTTTTTAAATGGGTTGGTGGGAGTACATTAGGTTCATATTTTTGTAAGTGCCACTTCAAGTCATTATGATTGGGCGATTAAGAAACTTAAAAGCACATCAAAAAGAATTGTAAAAATTAATTCTAAATAGAAAAGGGATTAGGATGCATTTTGTAAAAAGTAAAGGGAATATTATCTTCAAAAAAATGGAATGAATTCGTTTCGAGGTTGTACACATGTCTGTATTTATTGCGATTCAAGAAGTAAATGTTATCAGATGAATCATAGTTTTGAAGATATTGAAGTAAAAAGAAAAAAAGAAAAAAACGTATGATTATAATAAAATTTTTTTGGCTATCTAAATACATTTGAAGAAAAAAAGAAATATCAAAATAACTAAGTATTTTTTTGATTTATAATAAAAAAAATAGATTTTTTTCTAAAGAATATTCTTTTTTTAAGAGTATTCTTTTTTTGTTAAAATAAAAGTAAAACTATGAGATTTTTTTGTGGATGTATCTACGATACATTCACTTTTGTTCTGTAACAAAAGTGTGAGATTTCTCGACTTCGCTCGAAATGACGTGTTGGGGTGACTTTCATATACAACATACTATGACGTGAATTGTTTTATTTTTTTATAAAATTTTCAATATTTTTTTAATGCCTTTTTATATTTTTTTAAAAATATTTTTTTAATTTGAAGCTTATTTTTCTTTTTAACGTATATCAACCAAACAAAGCATTCTTCTTTATACGTCATTTCGACCGAAACGAAGCATAGCTGAGTGTAGTGGAGAAAATCTCCTAAAACTCCGTGCTTGTAAACAAAAAGTAGGTCTGACGGAGTTATTGTATTATTTGAAATAATGACTCCGGAGATTTCCTAAAAGCCCCTTAACTATTAAATTTACAAAAAAATATTTTTATAAATCTAATTTAAGATGTAAAAAAATAGAATTATAGATATTTTATTTGGGTACAATAGTAAAAAGAGGGTGATTATATGAATAGAAATAGAGAACAAATGTTGGATTATTTAGTAAAAGCATTTATTGCTGATTCAGATGATTACAAAAAAAATATGGAAATTCAAATGACGAAAGTCAAAAGAAAATTATTTTGCGTTCTCTTATGAATATCCGTATTCCAAGAAAAAAATGGATGAAGAAGTTTTAAGGGTTCAAGATGAATTTTTAAAACTTTGTGCAGAAGAAAAAGGGAATTGTAGAGTTAAAAGATATTCCTATTATAAAAGATATTTTTTTCTATATGGCAGGGAGATATTACAAGACTCAAGGTTGATGCAATAGTTAATGCAGCAAATTCAATAATGCTTGGGTGTTGGGCTCCAATGCATCTATGTATTGATAATCAAATACACACTTTCTCAGGAATACAATTAAGAGCTGAATGTAATGAAAAAGATGAAGGAACTTAAGAAAAAAAATATGGAGAGGATTACAAACAGCCAACGGCTGTTCCAATGCTTACTGATGCATACAATTTACCTTCAAAAAAAGTAATTCATATAGTAGGACCAATTGTTTATGGAGAGCTTACAGAAAAAGTTAGAAAAAGAATTGGCTGACTGTTATGAAAAAAATCTTTGGATATGTGCTTGGAAAATGGTCTTAAGACTGTAGCATTTTGTTGCATATCAACAGGTGAATTTAGATTTCCAAAAGAAAGAGCAGCAGAAATCGCAATTGATACAACAAAAAAAATGGGTTTTAGAAAATCCAAAAAGCTATGGATAGAATTATTTTTTTAATGTTTTTCAAAGATGAGGATAGAGAATATTATGAAAGAAAATTATAATAAAAACAGATGGTTACAGAGAAAGTATTCAATTAGGTCTTAAAGGATTAAAAAAACTGTTGGTAAAAAAATATATCTAGTGATGCTGATATGGAAGATGTAAAAAAATTGAATTTTTTTAAAAAAAACGAAATAAAAAAAGCAGATGCTATTGTAATTGGTGCTGGAGCAGGACTATCAACCTCTGCAGGATTAACTTACAGTGGAGAGAGATTTGAAAAAAATATTTCTTTGATTTTGCAAAAAAAATTCGGTATAACTGATATGTATTCCGGTGGATTTTTATCCTTTTTCCGAATAAAAGAAACATCTTGGGCTTGGTGGGCAAGACATATATATTTTAATAGATATATCGAACCACCGAAACCGGTTTACGGAGATTTGTTTTTCCATTATAAAGGATAAAGAATATTTTGTTATAACGACAAATGTAGATCATCAATTTCAAAGAGCGGGATTTGATAAAAAGGTCTTTTTCTATACTCAAGGTGATTATGGATTATTTCAAAGCGTGAATTCACAAAATCAAAAGACTTACGATAACGAAGAGTGGGTTTTGAAAGCTATAGAAGCTCAAGGTTTTTAAGATAAATTCAGAAGGTATTTTTTTGAAGTTCCTGATAATAAAGAAATATCAATGAAAATTCCGACTGAGTTAATTCCAAAATGTCCCGATGATTCGGATGTAACTATGAATCTTCGTGTGGATAGTTATTTTTGTAGAGGATGAAGGTTGGCAAAGGGCGTCTAAAAGCATATTCTGATTTTCTTGAAAAAAATATAAAGATAAACATATACTCTTTTTTTAGAGTTAGGCGTTGGAAATAACACACCAGTAATCATAAAATATCCTTTCTGGCAAATGGCAATTGAAAAATAAAAAAATGCAGTATATGCTTGTATTAACTATAATGAAGCATTCTATCCAACTCAAATAAAAAGATAGAAGTATTTGTATAAATGGAGATATCGGAGAAATACTAAAGAAAAATTATGAAATAAAAAAAGAATACTCAAAAAGAGTATTCTTTTTTTGTGTAAATAAGAAGTAAAATTATGATATTTTTTTATAGTTGATGTATCTTCGATACATTCACTTATTCTTGTAAACAAGAATAAGTATGAGATTTCTCGACTTCGCTCGAAATGACGTATAGGGAGAAATCTTTGTTTAGGAGCTTAACGTTAAAAAGTAAATAAGCATAAAATTTCAAAAAAATATTTAAAAAAATATAAAAGGTATCAAAAAAATTATTGAAAATTTTATATAAAAAAATAAATCACGTCATAGCAACAAGCAAAAGTAAATCCCTCAACACGTCATCTCGACTGGAGCAACGCGAAATGGAGAGATCTCATAAAAGCTCCCTGCTATTAAAAATTATTAAAAAAAATCAAAAAAATTTTTTTCATTTCATAAACATTTCATAAATCTAGTTTTAAAATATCTCTCGTGAAGAAAATCATTGTAATAAGAGAGGAGCGAAATAAGATAGTGGTTAAAAAAATGCGATAGCATATGTTTTAAGAAAAAAAGAATAGAACATTAATTGTTTTTTTATTATTTTAACAGTTGTACTTTCTTGTTTATATGCTTGTTTAAATATACTAAAATCTGGAACTAGCATGGAGAAGTCTTTATACAAATCATCAAATTCCTCTTCATCTATAACTAGAAAAAGATGGCAATGGATATTTTTGATAGAAATGAGTTTAAAAAAAATAGAAGATATTAAAGAAATTTCAGAAACTATTAATCATTATGAGGGATTGGCTAGATTACATAATGCAAATGTTGTTGAAAGTGGTCAACAAGTTACTAGAGATGATATTCCAAATGAACTTAAAAAAATATTGTTTCAATTCAATCTACAAGTAATGTTAAAAAGGGATGTTTTGTTTAGTAGCGGAGTGTTTTTCTATTAAAGAGGGTAGAAATCTTGAAAAAAATGATAAGTTTAAAATTTTTAGTTCATGAAGAATTTGCAGAACATAATAAATTAAAAACTTGGAGATAAAGTTAGTTTAGAATTTATTAACGCTAATGAAATGTCTAAAAGCAATAAAAAAACTGAATTTGAAATAGTTGGTATTTTTTTACTGGAAAGAAACAGGAAACTCAAACAGGCTTGTCTTCTGACTTGAGTGAAAATATGATGTTTACTGATTATGATTCAGCACAAAAAGGCTTTGAATAATGAAGAAAAAAAGAACTTGTAAATAAGATAACATTTTTTTACAGATACTCCTGAAAAAAAATGGAAGATGCTATAAATAAGGTTAAGGAACTTAATGTTAATTGGAGTAATTACACTGTTGATAAAGACTCAAATGCTTTTTAAAGAAGTGTTAGAATCTTTAAGTGGTGTTAAGCATATTATTAAAATAATGACTTATTCAATAATGATTGGTGGCTCTGTAGTTCTTTCACTGATTTTTGATTTTTATGGCTAAGAGAAAGAATATATGAAATTGGAATATTGTTATCTATTGGAGTAAATAAATTTAAAATAATTACTCAATTTATTTTTAGAATTAGTTTTTATCTCTATTCCTGCAATTATAGTTTCTTTAATAACTGGAAATATAGTTGTAAATCAAATTATTGGTGGGTTGATTAGTTCGGAAGATACTGCATCAATTCCTTCAAGTTTTGCAAGCAGTGGATTTAGTGTTGAAAATTTAATAACTTTTTGTTCAAAGTTATGGAATTTTATTGTTAATTATTGTTTTTATCAGTAATTTTTTTGCATCAGGTTTAATTTTTAATAAAAAAACCAAAAAGAAATATTATCACAAATTAGCTAGGAGGAAGTAATGAATACTTTAGAAATAAAAAAATGTAACATATAGTTATGCGAATTCAAAAGAAAAAAAGTTTTATCTTTAATAAATCAAAGCTTTGAGCTTGGTAAATTCTATGCAATTATTGGAAAGTCAGGAACTGGAAAGTCAACATTACTTTCATTAATGGCTGGTCTTGATAAACCAAATAGTGGAGAAATTTTTATTTAATAATGAAAAATATAGAAAAAAACAGGTTATAGCAATCATAGAAAAAAACAATATTTCTCTTGTTTTTTTCAAAACTATAACTTAATAGATTATTTATCACCTTTAGAAAATATTAGACTTGTAAATAATAAGGCATCTGAAGATATTTTTACTTGAATTAGGTCTTGATAGAAGTCAAACAAGAAGAAATGTTATGAAACTATCTGGTGGGCAACAACAAAGAGTTGCTATTGCAAGAGCTTTAGTATCAGAAGCACCAGTTATTTTTAGCTGATGAACCAACTGGAAATTTAGATGAAGCAACAGCTGGAGAAATAATAGATGTTTTGAAAAAAACTTGCTAAAGAGAGAAATAAATGTGTAATAGTTGTAACTCATAGCAAGGAAGTTGCAAGTGCAGCTGATATTATACTAGAACTTAGTAACAAAAAAATTAAAAAGAAGTTAAGAAAAAGTAATTAGGAGGTAAACCATGTTAAAAAAATGCTTTTTGCATATGTAACTAGAAAGAGTTTAAAATCTTTAATTATATTATTAGTTATTTTATCTATGTCAACTCTTAGCTTGATTAGTTTGTCAATAAAAGATGCTACAAATAAGGCTTCAGAAGAAACTTTTGGAAATATTACAAATAGTTTTACAATGGAGATTAATAGAAGAGTAAATCAAGGTACACCAAGAGGTGGTGGTAATGTAAGAGGTCAAGATATTAAGAAAATCGTTGATTCTGGATATGTTGATAATTATGTTAAAAAGAATAAATAGTGTTGCTGATTTAGATGATAATTTAAGTATCGTGGAAGCGCCTGGAACAGAAGCTAATCAATCTCCTGAAAGGGCGAAAAAAATTTTTAAAAAGAACAGTAATGCTAACTGGTGTTAATAATTCAACAAAAAGAAACAAAATTTGTTTCAGGTGTATATAAACTAGTTGAAGGAGAACATTTAAATAGCGAAGATAAAAAAATAAAAATATTAATGCATAAAGATTTAGCTGCAAAAAAACAATTTAAAAATTGGGGATAAGATTAAATTAAAATCTAATATCTATGATGCAGATAATGAAAAAGGGGCAAATGAAACTGTAGAAGTAGAAATCAAAGGACTTTTTGATGGACATAATAAAGGGGGAGTAACTTACTCACAAGAGCTTTATGAAAACACAATAATTACAGATATTCATACTGCAGCAAAAAGTATATGGAAATACAGAGGATACAGCAACATACCAAGATGCTACTTTCTTTGTAAAAAGGAAATAAAAAAACTTAGATGATGTTATAAAAAGACCTTAAGAAATTAGATATAAATTGGAGAGCATATAATTTAATTAGGAGTTCTTCAAACTTCCCTGCATTGCAAAAAAATCAATATCAGGTATTTATGCAATTGCAAATCAACTATTTGCAGGATCCTTAATATTTGCAGGTATAGTAGTTACTTTACTATTATTCTTGTGGATGAATGCCAGAAAGAAAGAAATAGCAGTACTTTTTATCAATAGGTATGTCTAAAACTAAAATATTTGGACAATTTGCTATTGAATTAATTTTTAGTTACAATACCAGCATTTATTGGTTCATATTTCTTGGCAGGATATACAGGAAAAAAATTCTTGGAAATAGTATTTTTAAAAAGAGTTACTGGAAGTATTGCGAAACAAATTGCAAAACAATCAACTTCAACAAAATTGGGAGGAGGGGCTGAAGTTGATGGATTTAATAAGACACTTACTAGCTTGAATGTTACTATTAATCCGAAATCCCTTCTTTATGTAGTATTATTCATGTCATTAATACTTGTAATCGCGTTAGCAATATCTTCATTAAATATATTACGAAAGAAACCAAAAGAACTATTGATAGACACTAAATAGTTTAATTGAGCGATTTCATAATATTATTTACCATAAAAAAATTATCGATGTTTTCATCGATAATTTTTTATTTTATATGATATACTTATTATAGTTATTTATTTTTAAAAAGGAGGCTCTATGAGAATACTTGTTGTCGAAGATGATCAAATTATCAGAGAAGGAATTTCTGAATACTTATCTGAATTCGGCTATGATATTGTTCAAGCAAAAGATGGACAAGAAGCCTTAAAAAAAACTTTGAAAAATTATGAAATTAATCTAGTAATCTTAGATATTCAAATTCCGTTTTTTTAAACGGATTAGAGGTTTTAAAAAGAAATTAGGAAAAAAAAGCGAACTTCCAGTTCTAATGCTAACAGCTTTTTAATGATGAGGAATACAAGATAAATGCTTTTTTTCAAGTTTAGCTGATGGATATATGGAAAAGCCATTTTTCATTACCAGTTTTTAAAAAGTTAGAATAGATTCTTTAATTAAAAAGACATTTTCGGAAATCACGAAAAATTTGAATATAATAATGCAGAAGTGGATTTTACAAGCTATTCAGCAAAAATTCAATGGAGAAGATGTTGATATTAATGCAAAAAGAACTTGAAATCTTAAAAATATTTATTAGAAAATGAAGGACAGGGCACTTACTAGAACACAGATAATAGATAATGTTTGGAAAGAGACTGATGAAATTCCTTTTTGATAGAGTAATTGATGTCTATATAAAGGAGTTAAGAAAGAAATTAGGTTTAGATTGTATAGTAACAATCAGAAATGTTGGATATAAATTGGAGAGAAAATGAAGAATTTAAAGATATTTCCAAAAAAATGTTCTTACAAACTTTTGGGATTCTTGGAACAGTAATTATTTTTAATACATTTATTAGTGTTTTTTTATTTTTTTCCAAGAACTTATTTAGAGACTAGAAAGCAAGAACTTTATTCAAAAAGCTGATGAAATTTCTAAGAATGTTAAAGGACAGGATTTAAATTTTGTCGAACAGTCTTTTGGAGTTTTTATTCAAAAAAAGTAGTGATATAAAAGTCTTTATAAAAAGGACAAAATAGAGAAAATGAAGTTAAGATTGGTGATGACATCAATATTGACTTAAAAAAAGTGAAAAATAATTCCTTAATAATTGAAGAAAGGGAAGTCGAATTAAAAAAAATGGCGAAAAAAATTTCAATTCAATTTATTTCTACTGCTGATATGAATAAAGATGCAAAAAGAATTGAGTTTTTAAATTCTTGCCATATTCATTATTTATTTCATTTCTATTTTTCAATTATAGTTTCGCTTATCTATGCAAAGGCGATAACTAATAATATAAAAAGAAATAAAAAAAATGTTACTAAAAAAAATGATGAAATTAGATAGAGATGCATATTTGAAGATTAAATCAACAAATGAAGTTGGAGAGTTAAAGGAACATATTAATAATTTATATAGCACTCTATTAGAATTAATTGATGATTTAGAAATAAAAAAATGAAGAGATAATTAAATTAGAAAAAGTTGAAATACGACTTTTTTTAGAGGTTCATCACATGAGTTAAAAAAACTCCACTTGCAAGTTTGAAAATAATATTAGAAAATATGAAATATAATATTGGAAAATACAAGGATAGAGACTTATATATAGGAAATTGTATTGATATTGTTGACAATCTTACAAGAAGTATTTCACAGATGTTATCTGTTTCATCTTTTGAACATTTGAAAAAAATGATGAGGAAATAATAGTTGTAAATGATATATTAGAAGATGTGCTTAAACAGTATAAATTACTTGCAAATCAAAAAGAATATAGAGATAAAAAAATGAATTAAGTACAGAAAAAAATCTATATAGGAATAACTGCACTAAAAAAATTGTATTGTCTAACTTAATAAACAATGCTGTAAAATACTCTGACGAAGGCGGAGTAATCAACATTGGAACTAAAGATGATTGGCTTTATATTGAAAAATTCATACAAGGACAACGAAGACTTAGATATTAATAAAATATTTGAAATAAATTTCAGTCTAAATAAAAGAAAATAGCAACGGTTTAGGCTTGTATATCGTAAAAAAATATTCTATTTAACTACGGAATAAAAATACAAAGTAGAGAAAAGTGAAATAGGAATTGTATTTTTTTGATAGAGCTATCAGGCAATATGGATAAGTAAATTTTTTTGTTTTTAAAAATATAAAGTGAAAATTATACAAAAAAAAGCAGACATTTTAGTCTGCTTTTTTTATTAGTGCGTAAGCTTCGTTTATATTTTTCATCATTTTGTTTTAATAATTTTTTTCTTATCACTAAATAGCAACAGATATTTGCTGTGGCTGTCAATGCCCATGAAATCGGATAAGAAATATAAAGTGATTCTTGAGTTCTATAAATTTGAAATATAGTAAATATCCAAATTACTCTAAACAGACAAACTCCCGTCAATGAAACAATCATTGGAAAAAAATGGAATAGCCCATACCTCTTAATGATCCAACTGTTACATCCATAAGTCCACATAGTAGGTAAGTCGCTGAAATAATTTTCATTCTATTAAGTCCATACATAATAACCTCTGGTTTGTCAGTGAATATTCCAAGTAGAATATTTCCCAAAGCATATGCACCAACCCCAAGCACAAATCCTACTACTGTAACAATTCCAAGACCTTGCAGCAGTATTTTATCTAGTCTATGATATTTTTTTGCACCCATATTTTGACTTGTAAAGCTTAGGGTGGATTGGTAAAATGCATTCATTGACATATATACAAAGCTTTCAATATTAATAGCTGCTGTATTTCCTGCTATTACAAGGCTTCCAAATGTATTTATTGAAGATTGTATTAAAACATTTGAGATACCAAATACGATACCTTGAAGACCAGCAGGAAGTCCTATTCTTAAAAATATTTTTTTAACTTTATCTCTTTGTAGTTTAATTTTTTTGAAATCCAAATGCATATATCCAACACTGTTTTTTTCAAAAAAATTTAATTAGCATAAATGCTGATACATATTGAGAAATTATTGTTGCTATAGCAACACCTGCAACACTCATATCTAATACTATAACGAAAAAAATAAATTTAATATTACATTTAAAATTCCTGATTTAATTAAAAAAAGAAAAAGCGGTCTTTTTGTATCTCCAATAGAACGTAAAAGAGCTGCTCCAAAAATTATAAAAGGGCTGCAGCAGGGGCTTCCTAAGAATATAATTCTCATATAAAGTGCTGATAAGTTAATGATTTCATCAGGAGTTCCCATAAGATGTAGCATTGGCTTTGAAACTAAAAATACCTACAAAAGAGTAAAATAGTTCCAGAAATAAGAGCAAGACCAATTGCGTTATGAACAGTATCTGAAGCATTTTCATAATCTCTAGCGCCACAATATTTTCCCATAACTACACTTATTCCCATTGAAATTCCAATTAACAAACTAATAAGCAAATTAATTAGAGATGAAGTAGCTCCAACTGCTGCAAGAGCAGAACTTCCTGAAAAACGCCCAACAACTATTACATCTACTGTATTAAAAAGTAATTGAAAAACACTTGTAAAAAAATAATAGGAATTGAGAATAGTATCATTTTTTTCAAGGTTTTTTTCCATTTATCATATCAACTTCATTGCTTTTTTTACCATTATATCCTCCAAAATATTTAAAAATAACATCATATTTAAAAAAAATAATATCATATATTCAAAAGTTTTGCAATAAAAAAATATTCCTAAGTCTTTATTTGAAAATAAATGACTATAGGAATATTCATATGTGATGTAAATACTTTTTAATTAAATTTTCTATCATACAATAATGACGCATTTAGAATTACAAGTATTGAGCCAAGATTGTGCGCTATTGCACCAAAAAAACTGGATTAAACACTCCAAGAACTGATAAGATTACAGCTACTAAGTTGATTAGAAGTGAAATTATAATATTGAATTTTTATAGTTTTCACAGTGGCATTGGCAAGTTTTTTTAGATAAACTATTTTTTTGAAACATCATTTCCCATTAGTACAATATCTGCACTTTCTACTGAAATATCACTACCTGTTTTTTTCCCATAGCTACAGAAACATCTGCAATTTTTTTATGGCTTTTTACTGAGTTATTATCAGAGAAAAAAATTATAATAAAATAACAGTTCAAGAAATTATTGATAGAGCTAATATAGGTAGAAGTACTTTTTTTACTCTCATTTTTGAAACAAAAGGATGATTTGTTAAAAGAGATTTGTAGAGAATTGTTTGATCTTATATTTTCAAATGACTTAAATAGAGAATGTTCAAAAGTTTTTTTGAAAATTCAAAGAAAAAAATCCTAAAATTTTAATTACACACATACTTTATCATTTAAAGGAAAATAGGGAAAAAGATAGTAAAAGTTTTTAAGTTGTGAGAGTAATGAGCATTTTTTTAGAATATTTTTAAAAAGTATATCTATAAGATTATTGATGAGTATATTTTTTTATTGAAAAAAAATAAAGATGAAAAAAATACGAAAAAAATTCTTGAAAAAAATCATATTTGTTCTACTTTTTGTAGAAACAGTAAAATGGTGGATAGGTAATAAAATGGAGGAGAGTCCAGAAGAAATTTCAGATTATTTCTTTAGAGTTATTGATCCGTTAATCTAAATATTAAAATAAAAAAAGTGTAGATATTATCTACACTTTTTTTAAGTTGAATTGTTATGACTTATAAGTCTTAGAATGCAGGAACAACAGCTCCATTGTAAGTTTTGTTTATAAATTCTTTAACTTTTTTTCGCTTTGTAATGCTTTTTAAAACTTTTTTTATAAGTTTCGTTGTTTTTCATCACCAGTTCTAACTGCTAAGAAGTTTGCATATGGTGAATCTTTTTCCTTCTACTAATTTTTGCATCTTTAGTAGGGTTAAGACCAGCTTCAATTGCATAGTTTCCGTTAATTACAGCACCATCAAAATCTTTGATAACTCTTGGTAATTGAGCAGCTTCAACTTCTGTAAATTGAATGTTCTTTGGATTTTCAGCTATATCTTTAACACTTGATAAAATGTTAGTGTTGTCTTTTTAATTTAATGATTCCGTTTTTTTATCAAGTAAGATTAATGCTCTTGCTCCGTTTGATGGGTCATTTGGAATAGCAATTTTAGCGCCATCTTTAATTTCAGATTGTCCATTTAAGTATAATCCCATTGGTTCAACGTGAACATTTCCAAGTGGTGAAATTTTAGTTCCTTTTTCTTCATTGAATTTGTCTAAATAAGGTTTATGTTGGAAGAAGTTAATATCTAATTCTTTTCCATCTAACGCTAAGTTAGGTTGAACATAATCAGTGAAAGTAACAATTTCAAGTTTAATTCCTTCTTTTTTTCTAAATCTTCTTTAACTAATTCAACTAATTTTTTTGATGAGGTTCTGGTGATACACCAATTTTTTTACAACCTTAGTTTCTACTTTTTTTCTTCTTTCTTTTTCTGAAGATTTGTTATCTGAGCTCTTTGCTCCACATGCTGTTGTTAAAACAACAACTAAGCCTAATGCTAATGCTAATAATTTCTTTTTCATATTTTTTTCTCTCCTATATACTTATTTTTTTGTTAATTCTTTTTGGAAATATAATTTCCTAAAAAGTTGAATAATTTGAACTAATAATATTATAATGACAACTGGGACTGTCATTTGTACATAATCAAATCTGTGATAACCGTAAGTGATAGCTAAGTCTCCAAGACCTTGAGCACCTACAGTTCCTGCCATAGCTGAATATCCAATTAAGTTTATAACTGTTAAAAGTAATTCCATTTACTAAAGTTGGTAAAGCTTCAGAAAGCATTACTTTAATAATTTCTCTATCGCTTGAACCGATTGAAATGCTTGCTTCTAAAGTTCCGTAATCAACTTCTTTTTAAAGCATTTTTCAAAAAAATTCTTGCAACAAATGGTATTGCTGAAACTGTTAATGGGATAATAGCAGCAGTTGGACCAGTCATTTTGTTTATTAATGCTTTTTGATATTGGTAAAATATAAATTATTAAAATTAAAAATGGGACTGATCTAAAAAGATTTACAAAAAAAGCTTAAAAACTGAATAAACAAATTTATTTCTCTTTATTCCATTTTTTTATCTGTAACTACCAATACAATTCCTAAAAAAACCACCAATAATAGTTGAAAATAGTGATGAAAAAGAACACCATGTAAATTGTTTGAAATGTTGCTTTTAATAATGAATTCGACATTTTAATTTACCTCCTCAACTAATATTTTTTTCTCTTCAAGGAAGCTTTTAACTTCATCAACTTTGTCTTTTTTTCAAAAAAACTTCTACAATTAAATGACCAACTTTTTCCTTCTTTTTATCTTGTCGATATTTCCACTTATTATATTTATATCAATGTTTTTTTGTCTAATAAGTTCGGAAATGACGGGACTTGTTGTAGTGTCTTTGGTAAAACCAAGTCTTAGAATAGAACCAGGATAATCTTGTTCTGGGTAATCTACATAATCTTCAAATTGTGGTAGAGTTTCAATAAATTTCTTTGTTGTCGCAGTTTTTTTGGTGAAGTGAAAAGTTCTAAAACTGTATTTTTGTTCAATTATTTTTTTCCGTCTTCTATAACTGCCGCTCTATCACAAACTGATTTAACAACTTCCATTTGGTGAGTTATTAAAACAATTGTAAGATTAAATTCATCTCTGATTTTTTTAAAAAGCAATTCCAAAATAGATTTTTGTACTTTGAGGGTCTAGTGCCGAAGTGGCTTCATCACAAAGTAAAAATTTTTTTGGTTGGACCGCTAAAGCTCTAGCTATTGCTACTCTTTGTTTTTTTGTCCTCCGGAAAGATTTGCAGGATATTCATGGATTTTATCGCTCAAGTTAACATACTCTAAAAAGAGTTTTTAACTCTTTTATCGATATCTTTTTTTCTTCCATTTGTTTATTTTTCAATGGATAAGCGATATTATCATAAACACTTTTTTTGATAAAAAAAGGTTAAAAAGATTGAAATATCATTGCCATGTTTTTTTCTTGCCTCTTTCAGCTCTTTTTTTATTCATTGTAACAATATCTTTACCGTCTATAAAAAAATATTACCTTCGGTGGGAGATTCTAGTCGGTTAATACATCTAATTAAAGATGATTTACCAGCACCACTCATACCGATAATACCAAAAAAATTTCTCCTTTTTTTGACTTCTAAACTAATATTATTAACAGCTTTTTAATCCATTGTCATAAACTTTGACTAAATTTTTCAATTTTTATCATACAAACCTCCTTCTTCAATATTTTTCGGAATCTAATACTTTTTTTAGATATAAAAATCTCTGATAAGAGATTCTGAAAATTTCTTATCTTCCGAATAATTCGCTGGAATTAGCACCTTATTATAAAACAGGTTGCTGGGCTTCACAGGGCCAGTCCCTCCGCCTCTCTGGATAAGTGTTATTTAATATTGTTGCTAAATTATAGCATAACAAAAAAATTTAATGTCAACACTTTTTTTAAAAAAATTGTTAAAAAAATTTTTTTAAGATTAAAAAAATGGTTATTTATTAGTCAATTTATTACCCAATATTTGAGAAGTTAATAAAATTATGCTAAAATAAATATAAGAATTTTTTTAGAATTTTTTTAAAGGAGAGAGACAATGAAGTGTATAATGTTCGATATGGATGGCACATTGATTGACTCCATTGGAGGATGGTTTGGGAGCTGTTCATATTTTTCTTAAAGATGTGAATTTAGAAGAAACTGAAGAATTAAAAAGAGATGTTCAAAGGAAAAAAACTTTATGCTAGAGGAATTGCTATAAAAGAATATTACAATCTTGATTTAACAGCAGATGAAATATATGCAAAAGAATTTAAAATATGTAAAAAGAAGGTTATGATGATATTTATGAGCCAAAAAGAAAATGTAATTGAAGCATTAGATTATTTAAAAAGAAAAAGGGATATAAGATTTCTTTAAATACTGCTACAAATATTGGACTTTGTAGAAATTGTCTTGAAAAGAACAGGACTTATAAAGTATTTTTGACTATATTCAAACTTGTGACGATTGTGGATATTTAAAAGATGATGTAAGATATTATGATTGGGCGATTAAAAAAAGCATAATGAAGAAGTTGATGACATTATTTTCTTTGATGATACACAAGCTCCTTTAAATACTGCAAAGAAAAAGGGAATTAAAACAGTTTTTAGTTTATGATTCTCTAACAAATGGGGAATATTTTTGATACAACAACAGAATTTGACTATAAAATGGATACAATTTCTGTTGAAAAATTTGAAAAAAATTGGACTTTTAAAAAAAGAGGAGATTCAAAATAGAATCTCCTCTTTTTTTAATTTATAAATTATTTTAAATAATTTTTCAAACCAATCAAATATTTCTTTTTAATCTTCTTATTCTATGCATTGGCTTTCCACTTCTAGATAATTCATGATTTTTCACCTTTGAACATAACAAGTCTTGCTGGTACGTCATGATATTTTTAATGCAGAGAACATTTGAATACCTTCAGGAACCCAACATCTATAATCTTCATCAGAATGTATGAAAAGCGTTGGTGTTTTAGCTTTATTTGCATATTTTTAATGGAGAATGATACCACATTTTATCATAATTATTCCATGGAGTTGTAGAAATTTGATCATCAATGAAATAATATCCGATATCTGTAAGTAGGAATTCTGTAGTCATATTCGCTATTGAACGTTGAGAACAAGCAGCTTTAAATCTATTTGTATGTCCAATTGCCCAATTAGTCATAAAACCACCGTAACTTCCACCCATAATTGCAAGACTTTCTTCGTCAAGTGCAGGGTATTTTTTAATAACAGCATCTGTAAATTTCATTAAGTCGTCAAAATCAATTTCTCCATATTTTCCACGAATATCAGCAAATTCTTTTCCTCTACCATCTGATCCTCTTGGATTAGTAAAGAATACAAAATATCCATTATTTGCTAGAAATTGCATTTCGTGATGGAATACTTTTCCAAAAACAGTTTTAGGACCTCCGTGCACATGAAGAACACCTGGATATTTTTTTATCTGGGTCATAATCTGTAGGTTTCATAACATATCCGATAAAACCAATTCCATCATTAGTAAAATTAATTTCTTCAACTTCTGAAAGAGTATAATCTGATGTATCGTTATGGAATGAAATTCTATTTTTCTGATTCTGTAGTTATTTCATATATATCTTGTAAATTAGAATCTTTTTAAAGCTATTGCATAAATTTTTTTCCGTCTTTTTGAAACGTCAAAACAGTCAATAGATCCAGATTTTTTTCATTTAATCTTTCAAGATTTCCGTTCTTGTCAATCTTATATAGATAAGCACTGTTTACTTCAGTATTTATGAAATACATAAATCCATCTTTAACTAAAAGTGCTTTTTTTCCGCCGGTTAATCTCATATCTGTTCCAACAGAATTATGCATACACATATCAAAAATTATCATTTACTATCTTTTTCAAAGGACTTACTTTCGATATTTATAATATAGATATTTGAATTTTCGTTTAATCCATATTCTTTCATATCTGTTGCTATAGTTATAATATTTCTTGAATCAATGAAATTTACATATTCAAAAAGAATAGTCTTTTGCTAAAAACTTCAACAGCCTTAGTTTTTAATATCTAAAAACTCTAACTTCAGTTACAAGTGGCATTTTTTTCCAACATAAGAGTTTGCGATAAAAAAACTGCTTTTTGTCTTATCTTCATTTAATTGAAGACAATAATTATCAGTAATATCATCAGTTAATGGAATAAATTCAGAAGTTTTTTTATTGAAAAGATAAAGTCTGCTTCTATTTTTCGTTAGTAAAACCTACATTATTTCCCCAGAAAGGAATTTCAGTAGCAACTAGATAATCCTTAGAATCATCATATAATTTTTCTTTATTTTTCATCTTTTTTTAGCTTCTTTTTTTCTATTTTTTTCCAATTCCTTTGTCCTGTTGAAATTAGCTAAAACTAAAAAAATTCATCTTCATTAATTTGTTTTTATTGCATTTACTAAAAGCAGGAATAGTAAAGTCTAAAACAGCTTCGCCACCGAAAGAAGAAATTTTTATAAAAATTTAGTTACTTCTGAATCTTCTTTTTTTGTCTTCTCTATCACTGGCAAAAAGAATAGAACCGTCTAAAAAGCTCGATAAAAAGAACTTTCCTTAGCGCCATTAGTAAAAAAACAATTGTATTTTTTTAGTTTCTAAATCCATTTTATAAATTCTGTGTTCATAAGAATTCTTTTTCTAAATTCATATTAGAAACAGTATAGAATAGATTTTTTTCATCTTTACTTAAATGTAAATTACCTAAAAAAATTTAAAGTTTTTTTAAATTCATCAATTTTTTTATACTTTTTCATATTGCCTCCTTGAACTAAATTCACAAAGATTTATATTAATTAAATTATTCTAATGTATAATCTTTGTAATTTGATTATACTACAAAAACAAAAAAATTACAAAAAAATAAATTTTTGGTAAACTCTAGTTATAGGATATAATATTTATATTAAATGAAACTTAAAAAAATAGAAATTTATGGAAATTAGAAAATTAATATATAAAGATGCTAAAGAATTTTTATGATTGTTAATTAGGTTCTTTGCCAAATGTTGGAGTGAGTTGATTTTTCAACCCACTCTTTTTTTATGATTTTTTTATAGTTTTTTATATTACTAATATAATTGGCACAGCATTTATTCGACAAATCTTATTGTGTCTCTTAACAAAGAAATCAAACGTCAAACGAAAAAAAGAAGGTTCTTTTTTTCCTAACGAGGAGGCTTTGGAACATTACTTAGTTACTTTGTTTGAAGATTATAATTTCAATTAAAGTCAACGAATCCATAAAGGATTTGACCAATGTTCTGACACACTTGAAAGCTTATTTGATCAACACTCCGTAACTCTACTTGAGTGTTTACACATAATTATTGACAGTATCTTTTCCTTTTTGATATAATAAGGCATTAGGAGGTGTTATATGTCTAAACAAAAAATTAATCAATTTGTCGGATCTATTGGAGCTTTTATTGGAATCCTTGTCTTTGTTGCATATATTCCACAAATTATCGCTAACTTACAAGGAGAAAAAGCTCAACCATTCCAACCACTATTCGCAGCAGTTTCTTGTTTAATTTGGGTAACCTATGGTTGGACAAAAAGAACCTAAAAAAAGACTGGATTCTCATAATTCCTAATGCAGCGGGAGTGATATTAGGCGGTTTAACTTTTATTACTTCTTTATAAAAATTATATAAACAAAACCAGCAACTTCATAAAAAAATGCTGGTTTTTTTCTGCTATTTGCAAGCATTATATTGTTGGTTCTTTGACAAATGTTGAGTGGGTTGATTTTCAACTCACTCTTTTTATTATTCAATAGAAAGTAAAATGAACAAAAAAATTTCTTTTTAAAAATATTTGACTAAAAAAATAATAGTATATAATATCATTTTAAATGATATTAAAAAAATTGATATATCAAAAAAATATATTGGAGGATTATATGAAGAAAAAAATTTCAGCAGTTGTTTTAAGTCTTTCTATGTGTTTAATTCCTATCAGTCAGATGCGAGTTTTAAATGCGAAAAAAATGTATAATCTTTGCAATTTGATTACACTACAAAAAGCAAAAAAATTACAAAAAAATAAATTTTTGGTAAACTCTAATTTTATGATAAAATATTTATATTAAATGAAATTTTTAAAAAAATGGAGGAATTTATGGTAATTAGAAAATTAATATATACAGATGCTAAAGAATTTTATGGTTGTTTAAAAATTATTGACAGCGAAACTGATTTTTATGATGTTTGAACCTGACGAAAGAGTTTGGAATGAGGAAAAAAAATATCAAAAAAATTTAAAAGATGAAAAACAATCTAGTTTTTGGGCGTGATTGATGATGAAAAAAATAGTAGGATTTTTTTAACTGCTCAAAGAGGAGTTTTTTTAGAAGAATAAGACATACTGCTTATATAGTAATTGGAATTCAAAAAAATTATTGTAATAGAAAAAAATAGGAACGAAATTATTTCAAATGTTAGATGATTGGGCATTACAAAATAAAATTGTAAGATTAGAATTAACGGTAGTATGTGAAAATAAGAGCGCTATAAGACTTTATGAAAAAAAGTGGATTTTTCTATTGAGGGAACAAAGAAAAAAAGACAATGTATGTGGATGGAAAATATATTGATGAATATATGATGTCAAAAAAATATTTTTAATGGAGTGAATATGAAGATTGGATTGGTTTCTTACGAATTTAAAAAAACGGAAAAAAATTGAATATAATATTAAAAATAGAAAAAGGCGATTATCTCTACTAATGGGAATGCTGATTTACTTTGTTTTTGGAGAAACTTTTTTTACAAGGTTTTGATTCTCTTTCTTGGAATTATGAAATAGATAAAGACATTGCAATTACAAAAAGATTCTGTTATAATGGAAGATTTAAAAAAATCTTAGTGAAAAAAATACAATATTGATCTTGGTGTCGGATATATTGAAAGAGAAAAAGAGCAGATTTATTCTTCTTTTTGTAGTAATTGAAAAGGGAAAAAGTAATTCATAACTATAGAAGAATAACTAAAAAAATTGGAAAGAATATTCAATTACAGATGAACATTATTGCGAGGGGAAAACCTCAGATACATTTATCTATAAAAAAATAGAGAGTTTAAAATTGCTCTATGTGGCGATATGTGGATTTGCCCTGAAAAGTTTGAAACAAATGGAATTTTACTTTGGCCTGTTTATTGTAATTTTACAAATGATGAATGGGAAAAATACTGAACAATATGATTATGCTAATCAATCCAAATTAGCATCGGAAAATGTACTTTTAGTAAATTCAGTTACAAAAAGATGAGCCGATAAGCGTTGGTGGGGCATATTATTTTTAAAAAAACGGAAAAAAATCGAAAAGAGTTTAGAATTAAATAAAGAAGATATTTTTATTTGTTGAAATTTTTTTAAATGTTAAAACAGCAATTCAAATTGATTTGCTGTTTTTTTCTTTATTAAAATTAAATTTACAACTCATTTATTTATAACTTCAAATATGGTATAATATTAGTAACTTTATGCATTTGTAAAAAAAGGTTATATTGTTTATTAAAAAAACAGTATTATTTGTAAGATAATTAATGAATAGAAATTCATTTAAAGATATAGTAGAAATAGAGGTTTAGTATGGAAGATAGAAAATTTGTAATATATTATTTTTTTAAGTATGGTAATGATAATATTTCCTATTATAAATTTATTAAGTTTTGTGCCAATGGTAATTTTTGTATAAAAAAATCAAATTTTTAGAATATACCTTCTATCAGTTGCAATGTATTCGATTTTTTTGCTTTAATGATTTTAGGAAGTTTTTACCGCATTCATTCCCGTAATTATTTCTTTTTATTATGATTAAAGGACTTGATAATGGTGTAGATGGATATAAAATTATGCTTGGAAGTGCGGTTGCTATGGCAATGCTTCTAGTAAGTGATTTTTATACTTTTTAGAATTAAATGCTAATTCATACGAAACTTTTTGTAAAAATATTTGGGAGAATTTTTTTAGAAAAATTTTTAAATCCTATAAAGAAGTTTTAAGTATAACCAGTGTAGAATCTTTTTATTGAGGCAATGAAGAAAATTTACCCTGCAATTTCATTTTGGAATGTCATATGTTTTTTTGTGCATTAGGGTATTCATTTTTTTATCAAAAAAAAGATTTACAAATTAAATAGAGATTCAGATGATTATGTTGTAGCATACAGTTCTAAATATCTAACATTTATTACAATTATTTCAATAGTGATTTTTTTATTGCAAGCATCTTTGATTTTTGAAGGAAAATATCAAGTTTTTTTGACTATATATAATATAATGATGATGTTTGTTGAAATTATGGTAATTCAAGGCTTTATAAAATTTAATACATTTTTTGAAGTCTAGAAATAGTACTTTTTTTGTCAAATCTAATTACTTTTTATTTCAATATTTTTTTACTTTCTTATATTTATTATATTTTATATACGGTATTGTGTGTACTATTAGGAGAGGTGTGAAATGGGAAAGAAAAATAATTAAATTTTTCAGATTTTTTTATATTGTATTTTTTTGTTTATGTTTTTTTAATTTCGGCATTTGTACTTTATTTTTCAATTTGTTTTTTTGGTTTAATATCTTTTTTTACTAACTTTTTATTACCTTAATTTTAGTTTTATACTATGTAAAGGCAAAAAAATGTAGAATACGAAGAAGATGTAAAGAAGTATAGAGATTCACTTGATAATATTGCAAGTGAAGTGGTGTATAAAATGCCATTTCCTGTTGCTGTTCTTAATAATAAAGGCAGAGTAAAATGGTATAGTCCGGAATTTTTCTGAACTTTTTTTCAGGAGATGATATTATTGGAATTGATATTAATTCAGAAATTTCAAATTTCGATATTTCAGAAGCCTTAAAAATCAGGTTCTGGAAAAAGTTAATTGGGTAACTAATAAATTTAATTTTTGTAGTTTATTATAATGTTGTAAAAGATAAAGATAATGGCGATGTTAACACTGTTATCTATTTGATAGATAATTTAGAGTTTTCAAAACTTCAAGAAAAAAATATGAAGATGATGCTCTAAATACTATGTTGGTTTATATAGACAATTATGAAGATGTTCGTAGTAGTATAGATGATGATTTTTAAAAACAATACTACTTGCTGAAATGGATAAAATTATTATAAGTTATTTCGTAAACTATGGTGCGCTTATTAGAAAAATATGATACTGGCAAGTATATTGTAGTAACGTCAAATTCAATTTTTAAAAAAAGATTAAAGCTGATAAATTTAGAATTATTGAAAAAAATTGAAAAAAATAGAAATATCTGGAAATATAGTGCCAACTTTGAGTATTGGTGTTGGTCTTAGTGGAAATAATCCTTTTTGAAAAAAATATAAAGAAGCTCAAACTGCTCTTGATATGGCATTAGGTCGTGGTGGAGCTCAAATTGTGTTTAAAAACGGAGAAGATTTAGAATTTTATGGTGGGAAAAAAACAGTAAAAGGTGTTGAAAGAAATAAAGTTAAAGCAAGAGTTATTTCTCAAGCCCTTGAAACTATAATTAGAGAAGCTTCAGAAGTTTTTGTAATGGGGCATAAAAATCCGGATATGGACTGTTTTGGAGCTGGACTTGGAGTTATGGCAATCTGTAAAGAACTAAAAAAAAGATTGTTATATGGTTTTAGAAGATGTTCCAGTTACAATAAAAAAAATGTATATGATAGGATAAGAGTTGGAGAACCTGAATATATAAATAAGATGATTTCTCCTGAAAAAAAGCTTATGATATTTGTAAGGATACAAGTGTTGTAATTCTAGTTGATAATTCTAGAAAACTTTCAACAGAAGCGCCATATCTATTAGATGTTACTTCAAAAATTGTAGTAATAGATCATCATAGAATAGGTAAAGATTTTTGTTGAAAATGCAATGCTTACTTATCTTGAACCATATGCATCATCTGCTTGTGAGCTTGTAACAGAAATAATATACTATATGTTTGAAAAAGCTCATTTAGATAAATTGATAGCAGAGGCATTAATAGCAGGAATTACAGTTGATACAAAAGAATTTCTACTATCAAACAGGAGTAAGAACATTTGAAATGGCTTCATTCTTGAAACGTTTTGGAGCTGATAGTATTGCTGTTAAACATCTTTTTCAAAGATAATTTCAATACAATTAAGTTAAAATCAAATGTTTTTATCTCATGCAATTTCATATAGAAATTATATAGGTATCGGAGTTTTTTTCCAGAAGAAATTGATGAATCCATGTTAATTGCTGCACAAGCTGCAGATGATTTACTTGGAGTTTTAGATATAGAATGTAGTTTTGTTTTAACAATTGTTTCAGGGCAAATCCATATTAGTGGAAGAAGTTTAGGTAAAATCTCAGTACAATTAATATTAGAAAAAAATTGGTGGAGGTGGACATTACACTTCTGCTGGTGCAAGACTTGATTGTACAATGGATGAAGCAATTGAAAAAAATTGAAAAAAAGCAATTGATGACTATTTATTGGAGGAAAATATAGATGAAAGTAATTTTAATTAAAGATGTAAAGAGCTTTGGGAAAGCAGGGAGAACTTGTTAATGCTAAGACAGGATATGCAAGAAACTTCTTAATTCCAAATGGTTTAGCAAAAAGAAGCTACTAAGGAAAAATCTTGAAATTTGGGGAAAAAAAGAACAAGCTGAATTAAAGAGAATTGAAGCTGAAAATATAAAAAAATGCAAAAAGAATTAAAAGATGTTTTTAGAAAAATTTAGAAGTTGTTATTAAAAACTAAAACTGGAAATGGAGATAAACTATTCGGTTCAATAACTTCTCAAGACATTAGTGATGCTTTGAAAAAAACAACATAAAATTGAAATTGATAAAAGAAAAAAATAGAATTAAAGGAAAATATAAAAATCACTTTTGTACTTTGACAGTGCCAGTAAGAGTTTATCCAGAAATTTTTAGCATCTGTTAAGGTTTCTATTGAAAAAGGAGTAATTTATGCACGATATTTACGACTTAGAAGCTGAAAAAAATGCGTCTTGTCGATAATGATTACAGATCAAACTAAAAAGAGAATTTGTTTTTTTGAAAAAAATTAAAGAGAAAAGATTTCTATTTAGGTTGGCATAAAAGATATATTTAGTGCAATCTTGGAATTATCAAGAGAGAATAATAATGTAGATCCTTTAACAGTAGTAAATAAAATGGAACAAATGGGCTTTGATACTGAATCAAATAATGGTATTGGAGGAGTTGTTGAAATTGTTAATACAGTAGCTTTTTTTCATCAAATATTGAAAGCTATTGTAGAATTGTTAAGGATAAGTCAGATACTAGAAATTTACTTTTTTTATAATTGATAATATTAAGAATAGAGCATATAAAAAAAATGAGGACTATGGAGATGTTTTTAAAATCTATTGAAGAACAAATTTTTGATTTATCTCAAAATGAAAATAGATCTGGACTGACTCATGTTAAAGATACACTTGAAGAACTTATAAATATACTTGATGAAAGAAGTAAAAAAACAAAGGTTCATTAACAGGTATTCCTACAGGTTTTAGAGACTTAGATAGGATATTACTTGGAATGCAAAGAAAAGATTTGATTTTACTTGCAGCAAGACCGTCTGTAGGAAAAACTGCTTTGGCTGTAAATATAGCTTTAAATGCAGCAAGAAGCGATAATAGAGTTGCTATTTTCTCTTTGGAAATGAGTAAAAGCTCAATTAGCACAAAGAATGTTGAGTTCTCTTTCGCTTATAAATTTAAAAAATTTGATAAGTGGAGATATAGATGAATGGGAAGATATTTTTCAAGCGAGTTCTATTATAGCTGAAAAATCTATTTATATTGATGATACAGCAGGGATTTCTATAACTGAGCTTAGAAGTAAGTGTAGAAGACTTAAAGCTGATGGTGGTCTTGACTTTATAATGATAGACTACTTGCAACTTATGACTTCTGAAGGAAGAAATGAAAATAGACAACAAGAAATTTCAACTATTTCAAGAAATTTAAAGGCTCTAGCAAAAGAGTTGGATGTACCTATTTTTAGCATTAAGTCAGTTATCTCGTGATAGTGAAAAGAGTGGCAGAAAGCCAAGACTAAGTGATCTTAGAGAATCGGGAGCTATCGAACAAGATGCTGACGTTGTAATATTGCTTTTTCAGAGAAGATTATCAAAAATGAAGAAGCTGAAGTGAAAAAAATCAAATTGAATTGATTATTGCAAAAGCATAGAAATGGTGAAACAGGAAGCGTTGAACTAAACTTTATCAAAGAGTGTACAAGATTTATAGACCTTGAAACTAATATGGATAAGGAGCTTTTTCAATGGATAATTTTTTTAATTGAAGATGATGATATTAAAATTAAAAAAATTTGAAAAAAATGATTTAAAAAAACTTTAAGAATTTCTCTCCATATGATGATATTTTTGCTTACAGATTATAATCTTTGTTTTTTTGAAAGAGTCTGAAATAAAGAAATGGGAAAAAGAAAAATTAAGTCAAAAAAAGAATAATTATTTTTGTAATATTCTTAAATGAAATTATGATTGGATATATTGGAATTAGTAGGATTAGTTTTTTTAAATAGCAATTATGAATTGTCTTTGTCTTTAGATGAAAAAAATACTGTTCTAAAGGATATGGTTTTTAAATCACTTAGACTATTTTTTTAGAATACTATTTTGAAAAATTTTTGATAAATATTCTATTTGGCTAAATGTAAATGCTTTTTAATCAAAGAGCAATAAAATTATATGAAAAAAATTGGATTTGAAAAAAATAAGCGAGTTTCTTGGAGATTTTTGAAGTTCAAAAAAATGCAAAAAAATTAAAAAGATATGAAGAAACTAAGGAATATTTTTGAAGAAAAAAATAATATAATTTATTCCAAAAATTTTTCACAATGAAATTAGATAGATTAAGATTTTTTTAGAAAGGTGGGATAGGAGTGGAAATAAGTTTTAAAAAGTCAATAATTCAGCCTGGAGTAACTCCTATTGAGAATATGTTTTTTTAGATAACTACTTGCCAATCGTAGATGAGATTTCTCTAAAAGTTTATTTATTTTTTTATAAAAGACTTTTTGGCTCATATAAGAGTGAATTGACAATGGAATGTATAGCGAAGGAACTTAGATTTTTCCGAAGTTCAAGTTATGAATGCGCTTAAATACTGGAAAAAAACAATGAACTTCTAGATTTTTTTCTTTAGATGGAAATGGAAAAAGTTGAAAGAATTGAATTTGTTAATAATTTTTTGCTCTTTATGCAGGTGGAATCTATGATAATAATGTAGAAGAAAAAGAAAAAGAAAAAGCCGTTGATAGATAATAAGGAATATTATAATAAAATTGAAAAAGATAACAGGTTTAACTTTAAAGCCTCATGAAATATCAGAAATTATGGCACATATAGAGGAAACTGGTCATGGAATGGACTTAGTTTATAAGGCCTATGAATATGCAAATAGTACTGGTAAAAAAGTATGTCTGCAAAAATATATTATAGGAATTTTTAAGAGCTTGGAAGAGAGATAATAATATTTTAACGGTTGAAGATTTACAAAATTATTTTTGAAAACAAAGATAAGAACAAAATAAAAAGATATAGCAAAAAAATACAAAAAAATATAGAAAAAAAGAACATATCTTAACAGATGATGAAAAAAATAGAAAAAAACTCAAAAAAATAACAATTCGGCAACATCAGAATTACTTGATAGGTATTAATTATGAATTTAGATGAATTAGTTTTTAAAAAAAGTCTTGGAAAAAAAGACCATTAATTAGAGAGAAAATAAAAAGAAAGAAGAAGAGAAGAAGTTTATTCTTCGATTGAAAATATTGAAAATTTAATATTGAATAGAGATAAATTAGCAACTAAAATTATGAGATCTAAGTTGTCGAATATTGACTGTTCAGATGATTTAAAAAGAATTTAAAAAAACTGCAAAAATAGTATTGATGAATTACTTTTTAAAAAAATGGCTTTTTCAAAAAAATTATCTAAGTAATTATTTTTGTTTGCGAAAAAAATGTAAAAGATACAGGATATTTTTAATGGGACTGTTTGCAGTTGTATAATGCATGACTTAGTTGAAGATAGAGTTTTTAGAAAGTGGTTTTTTTCAAATAAGAAAAAGAGAGCAAAGTTTTGACAATTTTGATTTTTTTCACTTTTTGAAGGTAATTTTTGAACATGCTAATAGACTGGTAAATTCCAGAGAATATATTGAAAAAAACTTATAAATTTTTCAAAAAGATTATTGTGATGAGTTCAAAAAAATAAAGACTATGGACTATTCTTTTTTTGGAAAAAAAGTGGTGCAGGAAAGACATATTTTTTTCTTCGGCAATGGTAAACTACATGTTGGATAGGGGGAAAAAGAGCTTGTTTTATAACTGCAACTGAGTTTTTTTGAACTTATGGCAAATTATAGTTATAGTTTTTTTATAGGGATAAAAAAAGAATTACAAGACAGAATTGATTTTTGTAAGAAATGTTGATTTTTCTAGTGCTTGATGATCTTGGAAATGAAATATCGAATAAAAAAACAATAATAGTTTTTTTAAGCTCACTTTTTGGATTATAGAATTGAAAAAGGATTAAATACAGTTATAAGTTCAAATCTTTCAGAATACGACTTAGCTGAATACTATGATTCTAGAGTAGCAAGTAGAATAAGGGAAATTTCAAGTTCTTTGTTTTTTTCCACCTTTTTGATTTAAGAGAAAAAAATTAGCAAAAAAATATTAAATTATAGGAGGTAGTTATGAAATTTAATTGGGAACAAAAAAATACAGTAAATGTAATAACTGGTGTTTTAATATTTACAATTTCAATACTTTGTTATTTTTATATTTTTCAAATATGAAATCAATAATTTCATATACTACTAATATAAAATATGTATTGATGCCATTTATTTTAGGGGATCTATTGCATATATTCTAAACTTTTTTTGTAAAGTTTTTTTCGAAAAATTGCTTTTTTAAAATTTGAATTTTTTTCAAAAAAATGAAAAAAACAAAACTATAAGAACTTTTTTTCTATGTTGATTACATATTTTTATGTTTTTTTGCTTTTTATAATTTTTACTTTTTAAGATATATAATTCCACAGTTTTACTCAAATATTCAAATGTTTGTAGAGAGAACACCTGCTTTCATTGATTTGGGAGTAGAAAAAAAGCTAAGTATATGTTACAAAATGTTGAATTAAGTTCAGAGATAAGAACTTTTTATAAGTGGTAAATTAACTGAATTTGCAACATATTCAACAACTATTTTAACACAAATGATTCCTTGGGTTGCAACTTTTTGCAACTAGAGTAGTGTCATTGTTTTTTTAAATATTATTTTTAGCTATAATTATATCTGGATATTTACTATATGATAAAGAAAACTTTTCAAGAATTTCTAAAAAAAGTTTATGATAGCAGTATTTCCGGACAAAAGCAAAATAAAGTTACTTTTTAAAATTGTAAAAAGATTTGACTCTACATTAAGATCATATATATTAGCAAAAGGAATAGGAGCTATAATAGTTGGAGTTATATTCTATATAATTTTAATGTTTATGAAGATTGATTATGCTCTTCTATTTGCATTCATACTTGGTTTTACAAATCTTATACCGTGGTTTGGATGCTATCTTGGGGCTATTCCAATAGTTGTAGTATTACTTTTTCACTTCAACAATTAATACTGTTTTATGGTTTATAGTTGTAGTATTAATAGTTGCAATGTTGGATGCAAATGTAATATCTCCAAGGGTTTCTGGTAAAAGTTTAGGAATAAGCTCGTTTTTGGGTTATATTCGCACTTGTACTTGGTGGTAGTTTATTTGGCGTTATTGGATTTTTTTGCTTTCCGTTCCAGTATTTGTTGTAATTTACACAACACTTAAGGAAAGTATAGAAGATGAGACTTGAAAAAAAGGGATATTCCACACAAAAACCCAGCTGTAGAGTTTGAAGAGAAAGAGGTTTAATTATGTTAGATATTAAGAGAATTAGAGCAAATAAAGAAGAAGTTATTGAAAGTTTAAATTCAAGATTTGGAAATTATAATCTTGATAAAGTTATTGAACTTGATGAAAAAAAGAAGAGAAATAATCTTTGAAGTTGAAAAATAAAAAAAGCTAGACAAAAACGAGGTTTCAAAACAAGTTCCAAAAATTAAAAAAAGAAGGAGTAGATGTTTCCGAACTATTTAAAGAAATGAAATTACTTTCTGATGAAATTAAAGAACTTGATGTAAAAAGTAAAAAGACTTAGATGAAGAAATTAGAAAAGAACTTTTAAGTATTCCAAACACACCAAACAAAGAAATTCCTATTGGAAAAAAAGTGATGAAGACAATGTAGAAATCAGAAAAATTTTTTTAGAACCTAAAAAAATTCGATTTTTGAAGTTAAAAAGCACATTGGGATTTAGGTGTTGATTTAGATATATTAGATTTTTGAAAGAGCAGTAAAAATTTCTGGTTCAAGATTTTTCAGTTTTTTTAAAGGAAAGGGAGCAAAACTTGAAAGAGCATTAATAAACTTCATGCTTGATTTACATAGTGAACAAGGCTATGATGAGGTTTCCGTTCCGGTTCTAATTAATAGAAATTCAATGTATGGAACAGGACAATTGCCAAAATTTGAAGAAGATATGTTCCATGTTCCTTCAAAGGATATGTTTTTAGCTCCAACAGCTGAAGTACCTGTTACAAATCTTTTTATCAAATGAAATTTTTAGAATTTGAAAAAAAGTTCCAACATATTATACAGCTTTTTACTTATTGTTTTTAGACAAGAAGCTGGATCAGCTGGTAGAGATACAAGAGGTTTGATAAGAAATCACCAATTTGACAAGGTTGAAATGGTTAAATTTGTAAATCCTGAAAATAGTTATGATGAATTAGAAAAAAACTTACAAATGATGCTGAAGAAATTTTTAAAACTTTTTAGAAATTCCTTATAGAGTTGTTTGTTTATGTACTGGCGACATTGGTTTTTTTCAAGTGCAAAGACTTATGATATAGAAGTTTGGATGCCAAGTTATGGAAGATATGTTGAAATTTCTTCTTGTTCAAATTTTGAAGACTTCCAAGCTAGACGTGCTAATATAAGATTTAGAGATGAAGATGGAAAAGTTAAATTTGTTCATACATTGAATGGATCAGGCTTAGCAGTTGGAAGAACTTTTGCAGCTGTTTTAGAAAAATTATCAAAGAGAAGACGGAAGTATTGAAATTCCACATGTTTTAAGAAAATATATGGGATTAGATGAAATAAGAAAGTAGGTGGATATTATGAATTTAAGAAAAAAACGCTACTTAGCTTAGCATTAATATTTTCGATTTGTTTTGTGGGAACAGCAAAGTCCTATGCGATTTTTGGAATTGAAAAGAAAACTACAGCATCTTTAATTGGAGATGCAAACTCAGGAGCTTTATTTGTTGCTGAAAACATAGACGAACCATTACCAATAGCAAGTATTTCAAAATTAATGACTTTCTTTTTAGTAAAAGAAAAGATTGCTGAAGGTAAATTTAAATTAGAAGATAAAATTAAAGTATCTGTAACTGCTAGTTCAGTAGAAGGCTCAAGTTTAGACTTAAAAGCTGGAGAAGAAATTAGCATAAAAGACTTACTAGACGGTCTTATGATTGTTTCAGGTAATGATGCAGCAGTTGCTCTTGCTGAAACTGTTGGAGAAACTGAAAAGTAAATTTGTAACAATGATGAATGATAAGGCAAGTGAACTTGGACTTAAAAATGCAACATTTACAAATGCTTCAGGACTTACAAAAAATGGCCAAGACAATAAAATGTCAACAAGAGATATTTTTTTACACTTTCAAAAAAACTATTATAGAAAAAAATATCCAGAAGTTTTTAGAATATGCAAAAAAACAACTGTTTTAGAACAACCTTCAAGAAATTTTTAAAAAAAGAGTACAATTCCTCTAGTTGGAGAAGTTGAAGGAGTTGACGGTTTTAAAAACTGGGCATACTGACGAAGCTGGATACTGCTTAGTTTCTACAATGAAAATTAAAAAAAGGTGAAAGTGAATTTAGAATTATTTCTGTTCTAATGGGAGCTAAAACTAAAAGCAGATAGAGCACAATATATGAAAGATATGCTTAACTATGCGAAACAAAATATAGAAACTAGAAAACTTATAGATATAGAAAAAAATTTACTAAAAAAAGTAGATGTGAAATCTGCAAGTAATGGTTATGTAGAATTAGTACCTAAAGAAGATATTGAAAGAGTTTCAATGAAGGGTATTAACTATACAACTGAAGTAAATGTTGGAGAAGTGAAATTACCTTTGAAAAAAAAGGTGATAAAGTTGGAGAAATTCTAATTAAAAAAACTCTAATGAAGTAATAGCTACAGTTGACTTAGTAGCTAAAGAAGACTATTCAAAAAGCTGGACTATTAAGTAGAACTGTAAGACTTATCAAAACAATTTTTTTGAAGTAGTTGAAACAGTTTTACCATAATTTAAATAATGTATTAAAAAAATCCGATAAATTATCGGATTTTTTTATTAATGAAAACAACAAGGTTCCAGAGTACCCAATGTATCTACGATACATTTACTTTTACTAAAAGCAAAAAGTATGAGATCTTCTCAGTCGATTGTACTCAAATCAAAGATTTGAACAATCTTTGCGTCAGACCTACTTTTGATTGTAAACAAGCAAAGTTAGGGCTAGATTCGCGTTGGTCGAGATGACGTATAAAGGAAGTACCTTTTGTTTAAGAGCTAGACGTTAAAAAGCAAATAAACTTCGAAAAATAATTTAAAAAGAGATAAAAAAATATAAAACAAAAATAATTCATGCCAAGGGTGGGGTTATTATTGTGAAACAACTTACTAGAATTTAGATAATTTGATAAAAGTCTTGTATTGAAAAATTCAATGGCTTAAATGGTATAATAATATAAGGAAAATTATTTGCCAAAAAAATTCGGAGGATTTATGGAAACAGTTTTTAGTAAATATGTGTATGATTTACGATAGAGAAAAAGATAAAATTTTAGTTTTAGATAAAGTAAAAAAAACATGGTTGGGAAGGACTTACTTTTGTTGGTGGACATGTTGAAGATGGAGAAGTTCTATATGATTCATGTGTTAGAGAAGTTTTTTTGAAGAAACTGGATTAAAAGTTAAAAAAATTTAAAATTAAAGGGAACTGTTACATGGGTCGCTGAGAGTAATGATACAAGAGAACTAGGTTTTTTTATATTATACAGAAGATTTTTTTCAGGAAGTTTAATAGAAGATAATGTTGAGGGAAAACTCTTTTGGATGGGAATTGAAGAGTTTAAAAAAATGCTGATGGAAAGAGCTATAGCATAGATAAAATTCTTGATTTATATCTAAATGATGAGCATAGTGAATTGATGATTAGATGGAATAAAAAAATGATGAAATAGAATTGGAAGAATTCTTTTTAAAATAATAAAAAAATAGGAGGAAATTATGAATTTTTATAAAAGGTATTATTTATACAATTATTTCTGCTTTTTGTTTTTCGGTTTCACACCAATACTTGCAAAAGCTTACTTATGATGGAGGAAATAATGCTATTACCTTAACATTTTTTTAAGGGCATTGTTAGGACTACCGTTTTTTTATATGCGGGAATGAGAAAAAAACCAAACTCCTATGAAGATAACAAAAAGGGAATTTCTTCATTTTATAGCACTTTCCTTTTTTTAGGAATTGGAATTACTACAACAGCACTTTTATGCATCATATAATTATATTTCTGTTGGAATGGCAACTACTATACATTTTATCTATCCTTGTGTAGTTTATTTTTATTTGTATCTTATTTTTTTAAAGAAAAAAAGTTACTTTAAAAAAAGATGGCTGCTCTTATTTTTTTCAATGATAGGTATTGTAATGTTAGTTGATGAAGTTTCAGGAGGAAGTGCTTTAGGTATATTTTTTTAGCAGCATTATCAGGTGTAACTTACAGTTTATTCCTAGTATATTTAGATAAAAGTGGATTTAAACATATGGATCCATTCAAATGTACTCTCTATATAAGTTTATTCAACATAGTTGGACTTTATGCATTAGGAAAAGTAATGGGACAACTTACTTTTTGCACTTACACCAATGGCTTGGATACTTACAATATTAATATCATTTTTTTAACTTCAATTTTTTTGGTAATGCATTTTTACAACTTGGAGTTAAATACTGTGGAGCAACAACGGCTTCAATATTATGTACATTTGAGCCAATTACAAGTGTAATTTTGGGTATAATGTTTCTTAACGAATCTATGACAATTTTTTTAAAGTTATAGGTTGTGGTTTAATAATATTGGCAGTATTATTATTGTCAATAAATAGTGATGGTAGAAGGAGAAAAAAATAATGAGCGCATTTTTTTAGCACCAATACATTTTTTTGGATGTATGATAAAATTTTAATCGCACAAGAATTAACTTTTAAATTAGAAGAAAAGTTTTTTTAAATAAAGAAGAAAGGGAAGAAGTTGAAAGTCTATTTCAGGCTTATATTCTAAAGATTTAGAAGAAGTAATAGACCAAAGTAATATTCATGGCTGGTTACATACAGCTGTTTCAAATGTTGAAATAAGATTTGCATATATTGTAAAAAAACACTTTTTAGATAGAGGTATTTCACTTGAAGAAATAAAAAAAGTTGCTTTTTGAATATGGAAAATCTTTCTCAGAACAAGAAGTTTCATCTTTAAAAGATGCTTATGAATTATTAATGGATATATTACTTGACGGACTTCCATGTGATGTTTCAATAAGTGTTACTAGAGAAGAAGAAAATGAATTAGAATTTGTTCTTTATAATGATATACACAAACAATATTTCAATGAATTCAATTTAGAAGTTTCTTTATATCATGAAATTAGAGAAGCATTTGTTAATGGTATATTTGAAAGATATTCTTTAAAATATAAGAACATTTCAGATAGCAATAAGTTAATCAGTAGATAAAATGAAAATTAGAATTGACAGATTTCTTTGCCATATGGGGATTGGCTCAAGAAGTGAAATAAAAAAAGTTTTTTTAAAAAAACTTGTAGAGTTAAACTAAATGGAAAGTTTGAAAAAAAGTCCAAATACACAGGTTGATATTGATAAAGATGAAATTTTTATTTGACGATGAAATAGTAATCTATAAGGAATTTACTTATCTCATGTTGAATAAACCTAAGGACTATATCAGTGCAACATTTGATACAAAACTTCCTACAGTTTTAGAATTATTAGAATTTCCATACTCTAACATGGAATTATTTCCTGTTGGTAGACTTGATATAGATACAACTGGATTTTTTTGATTTTTAACAAATGATGGTAAATTTTTCATACAATGTTACAAATCCTAAGAAAAAAAGTAAATAAAAAAATATTTAGTTACTTTTAAGAGATGATATTTCATCAAATCAAATAGAAAGTCTTGAAAACGGAATATATTTTTGAAAAAAAGAAGATTTTTACAACTGAAAAATGCAAAGGTTGAAGAAATTTCAAAAAGAGAAATTTACCTTACAATTTCTGAAGGAAAAATTCCATCAAGTAAAAAAAGAATGTTAGAATATGTTGGAAATGAAGTTGTAGAGCTAAAAAAAGAGTTAGTATTGGAAATCTAAGTTTGGATGAAAAAAACTTGAACTTGGAGAATATCGAGAAATTACAAATACTGAATTAGAAGAAATTTTTTTAAATAAAGTTTTGATTATAATCAAAACTTTTTTTATTACAATTTTTGTGATAAAATAATTATAGATATTTATTTTTAGGAGTTTTTTTATGAAAAAAATTTAGAAAATATTACTAATAATCAGAGAGATGAAGATTTAAAACTACTTTTTTTATAGTGTTTTTAGTAGGGATAGTAGCTGGAGGTTTTTTTCAAGTTTATATCGTTACATAATCCATGGAATAGAAGGAGTTTTAGGAGTAATAATTAATTATAGTAGAGAGTATTTATATATTTATCCACTACTTTTTTTGTTGCGCTTATTTTTCATTTCTTTTTTTAGTTTCAAAATTAAAGAAGATGTCAAAGTTTTTGTGGAGGATCTGGAATACCTCAAGTTGAGGCAGAAATAAAAGGTTATATCAATCCTAATCCAGAAAAAAACTTTTTATTTGCAAAAAAATTGTTGGAGGAGGCTTAACTGCTCTATCTGGTTTTTTTCAGTTGGACGTGAAGGTCCTTCAATTCAAATAGGTGCAATGAGTGGAAAAAAATAGTTTCAAAAAAATTAAAGAAAAAAACAAAACAATTGAAAAGTTTTTTTAATAACTTGTGGAGCAAGTGCAGGACTTGCTGCTGCATTTAATGCACCTGTTGCAGGTATTTTTATTTGCAGTTGAAGAAATTCATAGACATATTAGTAAAAAAAACTTTTTAGTAGTTTGTATGGCTTCTACAATTACTGCTGATTTAGTTTCAAAATTACTATATGGAACGGAAACTGTTTTTTTAATTTTAGTTTAGCTGAAAAAAATTACCATTGGTAAATTATTGGACTATAATTTTATTTGCAATAGTGCTTTCAATATTAGGAGTTTTTCTATATTTTTTTAATGGAATTTTTTTATGAAAGTTCAAGATAGAATTAAATTAAAACAAGAATTTAAACTTATTCCTTATTTTTGTTCTACCTTTATTTATATTAGCTTTTATGCCTAATTTATTAGGTGGTGGCGGTTTCTTGATGAAAAGAATTACAAACTGTTGATTTTTCCAATTTATATGTTAATTTTACTTTTTTTATAGTAAAATTACTATTCTCAATAATTTGTTTTAGTTCAGGAGTTCCTGGTGGGATTTTTCTTTCCAATACTTGTTTTTAGGAGCAACAATTGGAACAATTTTTCGGAAAAAAATTATAGATCCTGTTTATATAAATAGCTTTATAATTCTTGGAATGGCAGGATATTTAACAGCAATTGTTAGAGCGCCTATAACTTCAATAATTCTAATTTTTTTGAAATGACAGGAAATCTTTCATATCTATTGCCACTTTCAATAGTTTGTCTTATAACTTATTCTGTACCGAATTATTTAAAATCTCTACCTATTTATGAATATCTTTTTGAGAGATTAATGGAAAAAGAACATATTTCTACTTCAAAATGTGGAGAAAAAAATGACTATGAGTATTGTTGTCGAGCTTGGAAGTGAAATTGAAAATAAAAAAATTAAGGAAGTGAATTTCCCTGATGGAATGTTAATTACAAATATCGACAGGGAATTGAAGAAATAATTCCAAATGGTGAAACTGTAATAATAAATGGTGATGTAATAAAGATTCTTGTAAATGAAAATAAATTGTTTGAAACATTTACAGAATTACAAAAAGATTTGCTAAAATAATTGAGATTAGACGATAGTCTAATCTTTTTGTAAAAAAATGTTATACTGTAAAACTTGTAAAATGGAGATTTTTTTGGTTTATACTATCTTGTGAAGATTTAATAAGGAGTTTTGTATATGAAAAAAAGGCAATGCAAATGTCCGAATCGATTGAACTTGCAATATTTTTTTAGCATTAAGTGGTGGACTTATGGATGCATATTCATATCTCTTAAGAGGGCAGGTTTTTTTGCAAATGCTCAAACTGGAAATATGTTATTACTTGGAGTTCACGCTTCTCAAGGAAATTGGGCAATGTGTTTGAAATATGTTTTTTCCGATTTCTTTTTTTGCTTTTAGGAATTTTTTTATCGGATTTATTTAGAAAAAAAGATAATTTTTAAATTACATTGGCGACAAAATGCCGTTATTTTTTTGAGATATTTTTTTACTTATTTGTGTAGCTTTTTATTCCTAAAAAAATATGAATGAAACAGCAAATGCAATGACATCTTTCGCTTGTGGAATACAAGTTCAAAGTTTTTAAAAAAAGTATGTGGAATAGATTTTTTTCTACAACAATGTGTATCGGAAATTTAAGAGGTGGAACTCATAATTTGGCAGAGTATTTTTTACACAAAAAAAATAAAAAAAGTTTTTTTAGAATATAGTTTAATGTACTTTGGAATTATATTATGTTTTTATTATTGGGGCTATTATAGGAAGTAAATTTAGCAATATTTTAGGATTAAAAACTATTTTTGTTAAGTGCTTTTTTTGCTTATTATTTGTGTATTTATTATGTTTATAGATAGAGAAAAAAAGGAGAGATATTTTTGTTTAATATAGTTTTATTAGAACCAGAAATCCCTTTCAATACTGGAGCTATTGGAAGAACTTGTGTAGCAACAGACACTAAACTACATTTAATTAAGCCATTAGGTTTTTTTCACTTGATGATAAAATGGTAAAGAGATCAGGACTTGACTATTGGGATAAATTAAAAACTTTTTGTATATGAAAATATTGAAGATTTCTACGAAAAAAATCCTAATGCAAATATCTATTTTGCAACCACAAAGGCGAAAAAAACTTACGATAAGGTAGATTATTCACCAAATGACTATATAATGTTTGGAAAAAGAGTAAAGGAATTCCAGAAGAAATTTTTAGTTAAAAAAACGAAGAACATTGTGTAAGAATTCCTATGTGGGGAGAAATTCGTTCACTTAATCTTTTCAAATTCTGCTTCAATAATATTATATGAAGCATTAAGACAACAAGATTTTTTTCAGAACTTGAAAAGTTTGGAGAATTACATAGATTACATTGGAGTGAATAATGGACGAGGAATTATATGAATTATTAAAACAAAAAAAGAAAAGTAGAAGCTATAAAGTATATTGGAAATAAATACGAAATGGATTACAAAACTTCAAAAAGATACAGTAGATAGACTGATTGAAAAAGCTTGATTACTTTGAAGGAGAACTTATGAATAACAATACAAATATAAATAATGATTTTTAGCACATCAGAAATATCTGATGATGATTTATATCTTTTAATAAAAAGAAAATAAAAAAAATAGAAGCTGTAAAGTACATTAGAGATAAATATAATTTTTGACTTAAAGACATCAAAAAAATATAGTTGATAGTCTAGATGTTGAATCTCCTATGATGTTTACAGAAAAAAATATTATTTCTGCGTCAAAAAAACGAATTTTTTTCTAAATATGGAAGTGGCTATAGTACCGAAAGTTATTCTTATGAAATGATTGATGGAAAACAACATTACTATGCATATAAAGACGGAGAAAAAAAAGAGAAGTAAGTAGAACGGCAATTCCTAGTGAAATACTGAAATATTTTTGAAAAAAAGCTGGAGAAAAAGCTTCAGATGAATATGAAGATAAAGAATCCAGAACAAAAAAATTTCTTTTTGGGGAATTGTATTAGTAGCATTAATAGTAGGAATATTTTTTTACTTTAATTAAAAATTTGACATATTAAAGAAATCGGATTTTTTTGACTTGGGATAAGTTAAAACTAAAATAATTTATATGAACTAGAAAAAAATTGAAATCTACATATTATATTGGAGTAAGCAATGGACGAAGAATTATATGATTTATTAAAACAGAAAAGAAAAAGAAGAAGCTGTAAAAGTATGTTAAAAAAATAAATATGATATGGATTTTTAAAGACGCAAAAGAAACAGTTGATAAGATGACAAAAAAACATTGGAATTTTTTTGAAGGAAAAAAACCGTGGTTTATCAAAAGAAGATTTTTTTCATATATGTTTAAAAAAATTCAATAATATCAAGGATATATGATAATGATTTATATGCACTGATAAGAGAAAAATAGAAAAAAATTGAAGCTGTAAAAATATGTAAAAAGATAAATATAATTTTGATTTAGAAACGGCAAAAAAACTATGGTTGATAATTTAGAGCCGATGATGTTTACAGAAAAAAAGTATTATTCCCACATCAAATTCTAATTCATCTAATTTTTGAAAGTGGTTATAGTATTGGAAACTATTCCTATAAAATGATTGATGGAGAACAACTTTACTATACTTATAAAGACGGAGAAAAAAAAGAGGTAAATAGGGTTTCAATTCCTAAAGATATACTTAAAGATTTTTGAAAAAAATCTGCAGATGAATACGAAGATAAAAAGAATAAAAAAAGAAAAAAATATTCTTTTTGGGAATACTTTTTAGTAATTATAATAGCAGGAATACTTATTTACTTTAATTAAAAATTTGACACTTTAATTTGTAAGTGATGTGAGCCTATTGAAAATGAAAATGATACAAAGACCAATACAAAGTCAGTTTGTGGTTTAATCGACATTACAGCAGACGGCTACGGTTTTTTTACGTTCAAATGGCTATGACTCCAGAGAGGAGGACACTTATGTTTCTCCAACTCAGATAAGGAGATTTAGACTTAGAAAAAGGCGACAAAATCTTGGGATTAACGAGATATAGAAAAGAAACGGTAAAAATTTTTTTCCACTTATCTATATAAATGAAATAAATGATATAAAAAAATTTCAGATTTAAAAAGCTAGAAAAGATTTTGACGATTTAATTCCAATCTATCCAAATGAAAAAAATATTTTTAGAAAATAAAAAAAGATGAAGTTTCAACAAGAATAATTGACCTTTTAGTACCGATTGGAAAAGGACAAAGGGCGTTGATTGTCGCACCTCCAAAAAGTAGGAAAGATAAGTTTGTTGCGTTCGATCTTAAAAAGGAATAGAAGTCAATTATCCAAAGAGTAAAAATTTTTTTGTGTTACTTGTTGACGAAAGGCCTGAAGAAGTTACAGAGATGCAAAGATTTACAAATGCAGAAGTAATAACATCAACTTTTTGATGAATTACCACAAAAATCATATAAGACTTGCAGAATTTGTGCTTGAAAGAGCAAAAAGACTTGTAGAGCTTGGAGAGGACGTTGTAATTTTTGGTTGACAGCATAACAAGAGTTTCAAGAGCTTACAATGTAAATACACCATCTTCTGGAAAGACACTTACAGGTAGACTTGACCCATTCGCATTACACAAACCGAAAAAGATTTTTTTCGGCTCTGCCAGAAAATGTTGAAAACGGTGGAAGTTTAACTATAATTGCAACAACACTTGTAGATACTGGAAGTAAAATGGACGATATGATTTACGGAGAATTTAAAGGAACCGGAAATATGGAAATTCATTTGAGTAGAAAACTTTCTGAGTTTAGAATTTTACTTACAATAGATATTTACAAATCAGGTACGAGAAAAGATAATTTACTTTTTAACTTAAGAAGAAATGCAAACAGCAAATCTAATTCGAAGAAAAACTTTCAAACACAAACACTAACGAAATTATGGAAAACTTGGGTAAAAATATAAAAAAACCAAATACAACAAAGATTTTTGTTAAAGTTATACTAAAAAAACAATTTTTTTAAGGAGCGAATGCTCCTTTTTTTGGATATTGACTTTTTTTAAGATGAAGTGATATTATAAGTATATAAAAACATATAAAGGGAAGTGTTATTATGAAGATAAAAAAACAAAAAAATTTTTTTGTTTTGATTTTTGCTTATACCTCTTATAATTTTTTTATTAAAAAGAAAAAGCCTGAGGAAAATAGAATTAGAAAAACGATATTTTTGATTTTTAATGCATATAATAATGTAAAACTTAAAGTAGTTAATGATGGTTGGATTGAAATAAGTAGATATGGAATGAGTATGTGGTATTATAAAAACCAATGGAAAATGTAAAGAGGGTTGGCTTTATGATGATGACTATAAAGGTTGGTATTATTTCTACCCTCAAGGAAATGATTCGTTTATGTTTGACCCAAAGTATAATAAGTCAGAATGGTTAGCAATAAATAATAAATTGTATTGGTTTAAACTTGGAGGTAGGTTAAAAAGAATTAAGTGGTTGGCAGGACTATTATGGAAAATGGATGTATCATATTCCGGGAGATTATGGAGCGTTGAAAGATTGTAAATATAAAATTGATGGAAAAATGGTATACATTTGATTCCAATGGTTATATGATTAGTGAATCGGATAAGGAATAGATTTAATTTATGAATATCAGAAAAAAAGATAAAAACATTAAACAAAAAAATAGGAAAAAAAGAATTTGTACATTTGTAAATGATGTGAGACCAAAAAAATTAATAAAAAAAATTTAGGAGGAAGGAATGATTATTAGATAACTATTATGAGACAGAAATTTAATAGCTTTTTTTAGAGCTTAGTTTTTTTGTTGCCATTTTAGTTATACATTCCTTTTTGTGTTCTTATTAGGACTCCTTTTTTGAGTTGCAAAGTGAATGTTAAAATGGCAATAAGTAGGTTGCCATTTTTTTGTGGCTTAAATTAGGAGGATATATGCTTAGTATAAAAAAATTATCAATATATTTAGTGAACGATTTAAGAACTGTAATTGAAAATTTCAGCTTTTTCTTTAGAAAGTGGAATGAAAGTTTGTATAATTGGAGAAGAGGGAAATGGAAAGTCCAGCATTTTAAAAAGCGATAGTTGATGATGAGGGCTTAAAAAGAATATGCTGAAATAAGTGGAGAAATAAATAAGAAAAAAATGAAGTTATAGGATATTTACCACAGATTTTTGGAAGCAAAGATTTTTAGATTTTTTTCAACAAAGGAATATCTTGAAAACAAAAATTAAAGAGGAATTTTTTTGACTATAATTTATTTTTATAAATTATTAAAAGAGTTAAATTTTGATGAAAATTTAATAAATGAAAAGCAAAGGATAAGTGAATTATCAGGTGGAGAAAGAATTAAATTTATTCTACTTTGTGAACTTATGAAAGAGCCTACTTGTCTTTTTATTGGACGAGCCTAGTAATGATTTGGATATAAATTCTATTGAATGGCTTAAGAATTTTTATAAATAGTATTGATGTTCCAATAATTTTTTTATTTCTCATGATGAGGATTTAATTGAAAAATTGTGCAAATGTAATTATTCATATTGAACAGCTTATGAGAAAACAAAAAGCCAAAGATTTCAGTTGAAAAGTTGGATTATGAAAATTATGTTGAAAAATAGGGGAAATGCTATTGAAAGACAGGAAAAAAATGCAAAAAAAGCAAAAAAAGAAGAATTTGATAAGAAAGTAAAAAAATATCAGAGAGTTTATGAAAGAGTGCAACATGAGATAAGGAGTACAAAAAGATGATCATGCTGGAAAAAAACCTTAAAGATAAAATGCATTCTGTAAAAGTCAATTGGTAGAAGGCTCGAAAAAGAAAAAAAGAGAATTTACTTGACTTTCCTGATTATGAAGAATCCATTTTTTTGTAAAATTTGATGACGCTGTTATTTATTCTTCAAAAAAGGGAAATTTTTGGATTTGAATTCGGAAAAAAACTAATTATTGGTTCTAAAGTTTTGAGTGAAAATATAGAATTAAAGGTATTTGGTGCAGATAAAATCTGTATAATCGGAGAAAATGGAATAGGAAAGACAACTCTTTTAAAGAAAATTTTTGGAAAATATAAAGAAAAAAATGTAAAGATTGCCTATATGCCACAAAATTATGATGACAAGATGAATGTTGATATGAGTATTATAGATTATTTGAGTAAGACTTATGAAAAGGAAGAAACTACAAAGATTAGAACGTTTTTTTGGGTTCAATGAAGTTTACTGCAGATGAGATGTTTCATAATTTAAAATCACTTTCAGGAGGACAAAAAGGCGAAAATTTACTTTTTAAAAAAATGATTTTTAGAAAATCCTGAAGTTTTAATTTTAGATGAGCCTACAAGAAATTTATCTCCTTTTTTTCGTCGATAGAAATAAGAAAAATTATTAAAAATCATATAAAGGAGCAATAATTTCAGTTTCTCACGATAAAAAAAATATTAATGAGGTTTGTGATAAGGTATATAAACTTAACAAAAAAACGGATTTGAACTTGTAATTTAAAAATTGAATGTATTGTTGCTTAAATTTTTGACTTCTTTTTTGTAGTTGTGGTAAAATAAATAAAAAGTAAATTTAGATTTTTTTAAAAATAAAAAAACGGAGGGTATTATGAAAAAAATTTAAAACAATTTCTAATTTGTAGTTTAGCCTTATTAGCATTTGCCGGTTGTTCAAAAATCAAAAAGAAAAAAACCTGCTGAAACATCTACAAAAACAAGAAGAAACAAAAAAAGATGATAACAAGAAAAAAAGAAAGTGATAATTCTAATAATGCTGCTAAAGTTCAAAAAAAGAAGGCTCAACATTTGAAAAAAATGAAAAAGAATGGCCTTTTTAATCAAACAGAAACATCAGTTGTTAGAATAGGTTATCATGGCAATATTGCAGGAAATGTTATACCTGGAGATTTTTGTAGCAACTGTAGAAATTGAACTACCTAATGACACTTATACTAATAATAGATTTATTGTACAAAAATACAAGTGATGCTATGACAGTTAGAAAACAAATTGATCCAAGTAAAGATAAAAATGCTGATCTTCTAATTAAAGATGTTGCACCTTTAATTAAAGAAAATGAATATATATTTTCTAGCCCAGGCGGTGGCGGAGAAGGATATTTTTGATATAGGAAATAAAGAAGCTAATGCTCATATTACTCACGGTATTTCAATTCACAGAACAAAAGATAAAAAGTGCCTATGATTATCATCTTGGAGAAGCTCAAGAAATTCAAAAAAACAATTCGAAGAACATGTTACAATTCCTATTGTAGATAGTGGAGAACATAGAGCTTCAATATCATATACATCTTTTGACAAAAAAATCCAAAAGAAAAAAACCGGATACTGAATTTAGGGTTGACTTACGAAATTAGTGATAAAGCAGTTTTTAGAAATAAATTTTTGATTATAGTGTTAAGTCTACTGGTCCATTTGCAAAATCAGGAAAAAAACTAGACATTTAACTGAACAAGATATGATTGAAATAGCAAAAACAAGCTATTAAGACATTCAAATCTTCATCAACAATTGAACTTCCTAAAAAAATAATTTTAGAATGGCAATTTAATGATTGCCATTTTTTTATGTCTAAATTTTTGACTACTTTTTAGTATTTATGGTAAAATAAAAGTTGATAAATTAGGATTTTTAACATAAACTTAGGAGGATATATGGATAAAATTTTCGACATATTGGAAGGTATTTTTTTCCGTTGAAACATTTGGAAATTTAAAGCTATATGATTTAATGGCTATTATTTTTTTAAATATTTTTTTGTTATTATTATCTATTATTTTTATTTATAATATAATTAAAATGATATACTTTGATATTAGCACAACAAGTGAAATGAGTGAAGTTTCAAATACTTATTTGAAACTTATTAACAGAAAAGAGAGTCTACCTTTTTAAGGTTCATGAACATTATTATATAAATAATGAAACTACATTAGGTCGTGGAGATTCTAATGATATTGTTATTAATGATAAATTCATTTCTAAAAAAATCATATGAGAATTATAAAGGATGACGGAATTTATTATATTGAAGACTTAGGTTCTGCTAATGGAACTCTATTAAATGGAGAACCTATTACAGAGGCTATTGAACTTAAAGATAAAGATTTAATTGACGTTGGTCGAATTGAATTCTTATTTGTAAATGAGGAAGTTGATGATGATTAGTAAGATTTTTAAAGTCAAGATTTAGAACTTTAAGCGTAAATTCCTATGTTAGCACAAAGAGTATTCAAGGTCTTTTTACTATTCTTTCAAATATTAGGCTTATTTCTAATTATGGCTAGAGATTTTTGCGAATTTTGATAGAACAAAGTTAATTTTTTTATGATTGCCTTAATCAGCTTTGTATATATTTCAGGGAAATTAGTTCAAAAAGTTTACAAGGGGCGATTACTATATAATGCTTATTGCAAATATGCTTTTTTTCTATTGGGATTTTTGGAAATTTATAGGCTTAATGACAAGTTAGCATTTAGACAAATTATTTGGTTTTTGTATAGGAATTATAGCTTTTTTTGGCTAATATATTTAGTTTTTAAAATATGTAAAAAGTATGGAGCAAAAATGTATTACTTTTTATGCAGCAATATCTTATCTACTATTTATTGCAACTTTTTCTATTTGGTAAAAAGAATTAATGGTGCAAAAAAACTGGATAAGATTAGGTTCAAATTTTGCTTTCCAACCATCTGAGCTTATTAAGATTGCTTTTTGTTTTTTTCTTATTGCAGCTTACTATAAAAAAATAGAGATAAATTTGAAAAAGATATTTTTTTAAAAAAATATAGTTTACATTTCTTTTTCTATACTTTTTTTAGGATTTCTATTTTTTTACAAAAAGATTTAGGAACAGTACTTGTTTTTCTCAGGTGTATTTATGTTTGCACAATATATGTATGAACCTCATAGAAAATATATGTTTATTAATCTTTTGGTTCTTTCATTTGGAGCTGTTTTAGGATATATTTTGTTTACTCACGTTAAAGTCAGAGTTAAAATTTGGTTAGATCCATTTAAGTATGCTGATGGAATGGGTTATCAAATAATTCAAGGCTTCTATGCAATAGCAAGTGGTGGATTTTTTTCGGCAAAGGACTAGGACTTGGAAGGCCTGATTATATTCCTTTTGCAGAAAGTGACTATATATTTGCGAGCATTTGTGAAGAAATGGGAATTTTAATGGGAATGGGCGTAGTTATGCTGTTCTTAATTCTAACATATAGAGGAATAAAAACATCTATGGAACAACATAACAGATTCTATAAATATGTAGCTTTTTTTGCCTATCATTAATTTTCGCTTTCCAATCATTGATAATGTTTGGAGGAATTTTTAAAACTTATTCCACTTACAGGAATTACAATTCCTTTTTGTAAGTTATGGGGGTTCTTCTATTCTTTCAAGTTTCATTGCTTTGGGAATTTTTACAGTATGCCTCTGAAGAAAATATTTAGGAGGGTAATATGGTTGAAACTAAAAAGATATAAAAGAGTTTTAACATTTATAAGTTTATTATTTATTTTTAATACTTGCATATATGACTTATTTTTCAAGTTGTAAAAAGCAGATAAACTTAAAAAAACTCTGAAGATAATAAAAGAAATTGGGTTGATGACAATAAATTAAAAAGAGGAAATATTCTAGATTCTAAGGGGAATATTTTTAGCTGAAACTAAAACTGACGATAGTGGCGAAAAAAATATAGATTTTTTTCCCATATGGAGAAGTTTATGCTCATATAGTTGGGTACAATAGTAAAAAAATATGGAAAAAAACTGGAATTGAGAAAAAAATTCAATGCAACTCTTTTAAACAAACAAGATAAAAACTCCAATAGGAGAGTTAAAGAAAATTTTTAATTGAACAAAAAGAGGGTAATTCTGTAAAATTGACAACAAATACAGAATTGCAAAAAAATATGCTCTTTCTCTTTTAGAAGGACATAAAGGCTCAATGATTTTAATGAATCCACAAACGGGATCAATAATTGCAATGGCTGATAGACCTACATTTGATCCAAATAAAAATTGAATCAAACTGGGCAAATATTATTGCTGATGAAGAAAAATGCACCACTTATTGCTAGAAGCATTGCTGGGCTTTTCCCACCGGGTTCTGTTTATAAACTAATAACTGGGACAGCATTATTAGAAAAATTAAGCCCAAGCGAATTAAAATACAATGATAAAGGTTCAACAACAATTGACCACTATAAGATTAATAACTATGCTAAAGAAGCTAATGGAAATATAGATTTAAGAAAAGCATTAGTAAAATCTTCAAATGCATATTTTTGCCGATCAAGTTCAAAAAAAATTGGTGTTGAAAAAAATGATTGATATAAGTAAAAAGATTTATGTTTGGACAAGAAATTCCTTTCGACTTAAAAATGGCAGTTTCTCCAATTCCATATAATGATAAAACTACTACATTAGAACTTGCAACGGCAGCATTTGGACAAGGAAAAGACTTAGTTACTCCATTACATGTTGCCCTATATACAAGTGCAATTGCAAATGGTGGAAATATGATGAAACCTTATATCGTAGGAGAAATCATAGATCCAAATGGAAAAATTATAGAAAAGACAACACCAGAAATTTTATCAAAAGTTGCAGATAAGCAAATAATGGATACAATGAAAGATTATTTAAAAATCTTCTGGAGATACAAACTTTGTTGGTTTCGTCAGAGGAAAGAAAGTTGCAGGTAAGACAGGAACTGCTGAAAAAACAAAAGATAAGATTCACTCTTGGGTAACTGTTTTTTATCCAGTTGATAATCCTACAATTGTTTGTACTGCATTTTTTGAAGAGGAAAACAAATTAGCTTCTGAAATGATTCCTCTTGTAAAAAAACTTGTAAATAAAGCAATAGAACTTGGATATTAGGAGTAGCTATGAATTACAAAAGTACTATTTAGAATTGAAAGACTTAAACTTATAGATAAATTAAAAAGCAAAAAAATCGTAAATTATAGAAGATATTGTGAAGAAATGGGAGATACTTGCGAAATAGAAATAGTTTGTGCAGGTAATGTCGTTACACATTTTTTTAGAAGAAGATGAGTTTTTTTCAAAGACGAAAGTTTACAAGTTAAACTCTGTAAGAATGCATTAAATGGGTTAAAACCTGATTATGAACAAAAAAACATTCAAATAGTTTCAGCTGGAATCGGTGAAATAATTAAAAGAAAATCTGAAGGCTGGATAGAATATACAATAGACTAAAGTTATAGTTCCTCTATGTAGTGGACAGTGTTGAGTGAAAGGTCATGGGGCAATAGATAGTCTAAATTAGTAAAAATAGATAAGGAATCCAATTGTTTGAATTCCTTATCTTGTATTTTATTAAAAAAACGGAGAATTTATATGTTTAGATTAATTAAGTTAGCTAAAGTGAATAAAAGTTATATTTTTTTAATTTTTTTATTTTTGAATTTGATTTATTCAAGTATTCCAATTTTTAGAAGTTTTTTTGTTGTTGGAAAATTTTTTTGAATAATATTCATGAAAGTTTATATTTTTTTGAATTTATTGGAATTTTAATTGCTCATTTTTTTATAAGACAAATATTGAGTTATTATAATTACAAGTTTAATTTACATATTGAAAAAAACAGTTTTTCTACGTTTACTATGAATTTCATTTCGGAAATTCCTTATTTTAATTACGAAAATGAAGATTTTTCATAGAGAAGTATATTATGTAAAAGATATAGTACCAAAATTTAAAAATTATTTAAATTCTATTATATCTTTGTTCTCTTATTTTTGTAAGATTTTTTTAGGATATTGTTTTATAGTTTCAACATTAATTTGGTATCTTGGAATTATTGTGTTTATACTATTTATTCCTTTAGTTTTTTTGTTGCAATATATTCGGGAAATTTAGAATACGAGAGTTATCTTGAGAGTGAAGATTTTTTTAGACGTGCTAATTATTTTTGCTGATGTTCTAATTGAAAAGGAAACTGCACTTGAAAGAGCTTCTTATAAATATAATGTTTTTTTATAGATAAAAAGTGGAAAGAAAATAATGACAAAGGAATTGATATTGAAAAAAAGACTTTATTTTTTTCAGAACTTTATGCTAATATAGGCATAATTATAATGATGATAATTTTATTAGTTATATTTTTTTAGTAATATTAATATTTGGAAAAAAATCAAATAAGTTTGGGTTTAAGTGTTTCACTTTTTTTAGTTCATTACTTGTATTTACTGATGAGATTTCATATAAATTATCTATGAACGTAAAAAAATTTGTAGATAGTAAACTATTTTTTTAAATAAATTTAATGAATTTATAACTAAAGATTATAAAAATAGATATCGAGTCTAGTAAGTTAATTAACAACGTAGAAAAAAATTGAATTTAAAAATGTATCTTATACATATGGGAATAATTATATTTTTAAAAAAATTGCAGTTTTGTAATGGAAAAAAAGCAACAAATATGCTATTGTTGGGGAGAATGGAGCAGGGAAAACTACTTTAGTCAAAATTTTATTAGGACTTTTTAGATTATGAGGGTAGTATTTTTAATCAATGGGGTTGAACTTAGAGAAATTAGCAAAAAAATTGTTTATCAAAAACATTTTTGGAGCAATTTTTTTCAAGATTTTTGTAAAGTATGAAATGACTGTTTCAGAAAAATATTGAATTTGAAAACAACAAAAAAATATTGACGAAATAATTAGAAAAGTAGGTTTAAATAAAAAAATTGATAGTTTTGAAAATGGAAAAATCAATTTTTAGGGAAACTTGAAGAAGGAATTTCGTTATCACTTGGAGAATGGCAAAAAAATAGCATTAGCAAGACTTTTAATTAGAAATTGTGATTGCTTAATTTTTTTGATGAACCAACGGCTTCTTTAGATCCGATTAGTGAAAGAGAAATTATAGAGAATATTAATCATCTAATTACTGAAGATAATATTGGTATATGGATAACACATAGACTTGGAAGTTGTAGAAGTTGTGATTATATTTTTAGTTTTTAAAAAGATGGTAAAATAGTAGAAAATGATACTTTTAATAATTTACTAAATTTTTGAATCCTACTTTAAAAAAACTTTATACAACACAAAGGAGTTGGTATAATGAATAGTATATTTAAAGCGATTAAATTAGTTTTTAATTTAGATAAAAAAAGATGTTTATAATTAACTATGGAATATTTATACTAGAATCTCTATCTTTTGTTTTTTTACAATTTATGCTTTGCAATTTACTTTAGAAAAAAATTGGGACTCTTTATTTCTGGAAACTTGACTACTTCCAAAATGATTATTTTTATGTTTCTATTTATTTTTAGTAAAAAAATATTAACTTACGCATTTAGATCTTTTATGGGATTTTTATTGTGAATATTATGATTTAGTGTTAAGTTCAAAAAAATACATTAATGGATAAAGACTTTTTACCGATTAATTTTTGAAGACAATAATTTTTTTAGATGTGTTATCTCAAGCAAAAAGTTGGTGCTTCAAATTTAACATATATTACTAATGCTTATATTGATGTAGTTTTTTTATGTATGGATTTAATTTTTTTATTTTTTTAGCAATTTATTTGTTTTTATTAAGTCCATATTTTGTATTAATTTTTAATTGTTGTATTATTGTTACAGATTTTTACATAATAAGTTTGATAAAGAAATAGAAGAAAAAAATTAGAAGAAAAATATAAAAAAATTTAAGAAGAAAAAAAGAGAATATTTTTGAAAGCTTATTTTTTTAGATAAAGAAACAGTAAAAAGAATTAAAAAAATATTTAATACAAGTGGATATTTTTTTAAAGAAATTTAAATTTATAATTAATAGTTTTTTTGTGATGCTAGTGAAATTTTTTTATAAGAAATTGCTTATTAATGATTTTTAGGTTAGGACTTTTTAAAAAAATAATTTGCTATATAATAAGTTATTTAATAATCTATTTCTTAAAAAGATGAGGTTAGTATTGCAGAATTTGGAGTGGTGTTTGTAACTATTAGGTCGATTTTTTTCGCTATCTGAAGAAGGATTTTACGGAAGAATTAAAAGAGGTAAATAGTCTTTTACCCCAACTTGATGCATTCCTTAAAAATTTTTAGAAAGTAATTGTGAAAAAAATATTACTTATGAAGATGACATAATTTTTTTGAAAATGTAAGTTTTAAATATCCTAATTCTAATGAATATGCTTTTAAAAAAAATATAAATTTTTAAAATTAAAGCTAATGAAAAGGTAGGTATTGTAGGAGTTAATGGTTCAGGAAAATCAACTCTTTCAAAGTTAGTTTTAGGGCTTTATGAACAAAAGCGAAGGAAAAAAATAAAAAAACTGTAAAAAAAGTAGTGCAGTTTTTTTCAAGATTTTTGTAAAAATATGAATTATCTTCAATTGAAAATGTCAAAATTTCAAATTTCCAAAATGAAGTTGATTTTTTTCAAAATTTGAAAAAAATTGATTATTTAAGTGAAAATGAGTTAGATTATGATAAAAATACTATCTAAAAAGATTTTTCAGATGTTTCGATTTCTCAAGGTCAATGGCAAAAAAACTTGCTATACTAAGAGGACTACATAATAATAAAGGATTTTTTTGTTTTTGATGAACCTACATGGGCAATTGACCCAATTGTAGAGAAAAAAATTTTTTTAATTTCCTTTATAATGAAATTCAAACAGGAATGATTGTAGTTACACATAACTTATCTTCAGTAAAAACAAATGGATAAAATTATGGTTTTTAGAAGAAGGGAAAATAGTCGGTTTTGATACACATTTAAATTTAATTGAAAATAATGAATTATATAAGAAACTTTGGACTACAAGTACAACGTAAAAAAAGAATGTGAAAACATTCTTTTTTTATGTGAATATGTTGATAAAAAAATTTTTAAAAAAATGGTAGAATTAATTTGTAAAAAAATTTAATTTTTTTATTTGGAGGTTATGATGGAAAAAAATATAATTGGTCATTAGAAAAAAATCTACAAAAAAATGTAGATGAAGCAAGAGCTGAAATTAAACTTTGTGATGAGTATGTTGAAAGACTTGCAAAGGAAGAAAAAAAACAGTTAAAAAAATTTAAGAAATATTATGGAATTATCTGAAAAAAAGCAAATAGACTTGCAGAAAAAAATTATATACTTATGCATATATGAAAAGAGATGAAGATAGTAGAATTTCTGAATTTCAAAAAAATTAGCTTTAGAAGTAAACTCATTAGGAACAAGATTGAGTTCAGCTATGGCATTTTTTTGATCCATTCTTAATGGAATTATCTAATGAAGAATTAGAAAACTTTTATAAAGAAGGAGATAATGAAAAGTATAGAGTTCATTTTTGAAAACATTTTTAAGATTTAAACCACATACTTTAAGTGAATCAGAAGAAGAACTTCTTGCAAATACTAGTGAAATGGTTGGAACTGGTCAAAACTCATTCTACATGTTAAGCTATGCTGATTTAGATTATGGTAATATTGAAAGTAAAAATGGAGAAAAAAATTAACTGCTGCTAATTTCAATAGTTTTTCTTTTTAGATGAAAATGAAGAAGTAAGAAAAAGAAGCATTTGATAAGATGTATGGAACTGTTTCAAAAATTCAAAAAAACACTTATGCTACAACTTTATACAGCGCAATTAAGAATTTAACTATTCTTGCTAAGGTTAAAAAAATATCCTTCAGCTAGATATATGGAATTATTCCAAGATTGTGTTCCTGAAACAGTTTATGACTCATTAATCGAAAGTATTGAAGAATATTTACCATCACTTCATAAATATTATGGATTGAGAAAGAAAGCTTTTAAAGAAAGATAAACAATATTTATGGGATCTTTATCTTAATTTAGAAAAAAAGAATTTGACCAAAAAAATATTCTTATGAAAAAAAGCAAGAGAATTAATAACTGAAGGTCTTAAACCATTAGGAGAAGACTATATTGAAGTTTTAAATAGAGGATTTGAAGATCGTTGGGTTGACGTTTATCCAAGAGAAGGAAAAGCTGGTGGAGCATATTCTTGGGGAAGCTTTGACACAGATCCATATATCCTAATGAACTATACTGATGATTTAGACAGTATGTTCACATTAGCTCATGAATTTGGACATTCAATGCATAGCTATTATTCAAAAATCAGACAATGATTATCTATATGCACAATACAAGATTTTTCGTTGCAGAAGTTGCATCAACTTTTTAATGAATTAACTCTATTAGACTATATGTTAAAGAATGTTAAAGATAAACATGAAAAGATTTATATATTAAATCATTATATCAATATGTTTATTGGAACAGTATTTAGACAAACAATGTTTGCTGAATTCGAAAAAGAATACTCATTTAGAAGTTGAAGAAGGAAATGCTTTTAACTGCTGATGATTTCACAAGAATAATGCAAGAATTAAATGATAAATATTATGGAGAACATGTTGAAAAGAGTGAAATTGCTAGTTACTTATGGGCAAGAATTCCTCATTTCTACAACAATTTCTATGTATATAAATATGCAACAAGTTTCTGTGCAGCAAGTTTCTTATCAAGCAGAGTAATTGCAGGAGATAAAGAAGCGTTAAAGAGCTATAGAAACTTCTTAAAAAGACGGATGTAGACATCAACCAATTGAACAATTAAGAACAGCTGGAATTGATATGGAAGATAAAAATTCTATTAACAAAGCTCTAGATGTTTTCAAAGGTCTAGTTGACGAATTAGAAAAAGAATTAGAAGCGTAGAAAGATTTTAAGGAGGGTTTTTTTCGTGTCTAAGAAAAAAATAAGAAAAAAAGAATAAAATTGAAAAAAATTCTTCAAATTTTTTTCAGAAGGCGGATTTGATAAATCTATTTTATCCAACTATTCTCAATGGCGAGAAGATTATTCCGAAAAAAAGAAATTTCTGAAGAAGTTGTTCTCGAATCCAAAAAAAGAAATTGAAAAAGGTTGATGACTTAGATTTTTAAATCACATCTTATCAATTCAGAAGTGGAAGACCATACTTTTTTTCAACTGACGAAGAAAAAGGCAAAAATCAAGTGAGAAGGCTAAAGAGAAAGTTGAAGAAGTAAAAAGAGAAAAAAAGAAGAAAATAACGAAGAAGATGAAATTTTAACAGAAACACAAAAGACTTCAACTTATTTATGGTAATGTTGTTCCCCTACACGAAAGACGTCGTAGGGGTAGCAAAAGCTACTAAAAAAATAAGAATAAGGAAAAAAACACAAAGAGAAAAAAACCTGAAGTTGTTGAAAGTGAAGATGTTAATGAAAAAGAAACTCCAAAAAAGGAAGTTGTAGTTGCTACTGCCGTAGAAACTATAGAGAAAAAAAAGAAAAAGTAAAAACTGAAGAAAAGAAAAAAAAGAAAAAGAAAAAAAGCTAAACCTAAAGAAGCTGTAAAAGCCAAAAAGAAGTTGAAAAAAACCAAAAAGAGGTTGAAAAAGTTAAGGAAGAAAAAGGATAAAAAAAGATACTAATAAGTATGAAATGCCTAAAAATTCCTAAAGCTTTAAAAGCTTATCTTTGCTTGTACTATTGTTTTAATGCTTTCAGTTGTTGGTTTCTTTGGACTTAAAAGCTTATCATTCTCTTGAAGTAAAACTTCCAAATATTCTTGCTGGAGTTGAATCTAAAAAAATTGGATTTTATACTTCAAATATAGTTTTTTTAAAGATAAGACTATAGATAAAAAAATCAAGCAGAATATCTTATTTCACTTTTTGAGGGAGATGAAGCAAAACTAAAAAAACTGTTGAAAAAAATGGCTTAAAGAAGATGCTGAAAACTTAAAAAAAGATAGTAATTACAAGAGTACAAGACCTATTAGACTTCAAAAAAAGTGGAAAAAGTTTTTAGGGCTTTTTTTGATGATTATAAAATTCATTTAGATCCTCTAAAATTGAAAGTTGAAAAAGAATGATGATGTAGAAACTACAATTCTATTAGACGGAAAAAGAAGAAGCTATTTCAGATAAAGAATATAAGTTATTCCCTGGAAAATATACAGTTTTTTTACTATGATAATAATGTAAAATTAAAAGAAGAAGTTTCTCTTTTTATGGTGAAAATTCTGATGTAACAACTATTTCTTATGGAGCTGGAACAGATTATCAACTTGCTAATGAAGTTGAAAAAAACTAGATACAAATGCAAAAGAAAGTTCTTTTTAAGATTATAACTAGAGATGATAGCAGTATTCTGTTTGTAAATGATAAAAAAATACAGAACTTACTGTTAAAGAGTTTAATAAACTTTCTGGAACAAATATAAAATCTGGAGATATTTTTAAAAAGTAGTAACTAAAAATGCCTTGGGGATATACAATTTCTGATGGAGTTACTTATCAAGGAGAAAGTAAAATAAATGTAAGTACTTCTCTTACAGATAAAAAGACTTTTTAAATGTAGCGATTAATAGAACAATTCAGTTATTGAGAGAAGATGTTCAATCCAGAGGAAAGAAAGATGCAAGTTTATTAACTGTTATGATAAATCCATCTTTAGAAATAGAAGCTAAAAGAGTTGAATCATTAATTAACAATGGAAGAGATTATGTTGGAGGTTATCCTTCAGTTGAGTTTGACCTTAATTCTTTTTGATATTAGAGAATATGGTGATACTTACGAAATGTATATTGGTGGACATTTGTTAGTTCAAGAAACAACATATCCACAAAATAACAAACCACCACAACTATCATCAATAACACCTGTAGAATCTACAGTTGGATTCCATTTTATATATGATAAACAAAAGAAAAATTGGTACAGTAATATTTGGGGTTTCACAACTAGAACTATTACTAGAACTAATATAAAAAAAGTGTAGATATATCAAAAGATATGATTGCAAAATAAAAGAAAAAAACCGACCTAAAAAAATCTAGGTCGGTTTTTTTATAAATTATATTGTTTGATTAATCAATTATTTCTAACATTATATAAAATGCTACTATATTTAAACCTATTAAGGATAAATTTAGAGTTCTCAACAATTTAGGGTTTTTTTGTATATTTACAAAAGAAGAATCCGAATTTTTTTAACATTCATACTATAAATTAATTATAACATAAAAAAATGATAAAGATAAGACTGATAATTTTTTTATAAAAAAATATGATATAATAATATAGTTATAGTATATTAGTATAATAAAAAAATCTGGATTTGCATTTAATTTTTATAATTAATATAAGTTAGATTTAAATTTGATATTTTTATGAGATAAATTTAGGAGCATTATATGAAAATAGATATGGTTATGTTTTATCAAAATTTTTGAATTTTTTTAATAAAAAAATGGTTCTTGCAACTGTAATGGGAGTAATAATAGGTTTTGAAAGAAAGAGCAGAAACAAAGGTGCGGGTATTAGGACTCACGCAATCGTTTCATTAGCATCTGCACTTATGATGATAGTATCTAAATATGGATTTTTTTGATATAGTTGAATATGATGCAGCACGTGTTGCAGCACAAGTTGTATCAGGGATTGGTTTTTTTAGGTACTGGTCTTATTTTTTTATAAAGAATAATGCTGTAAATGGGCTTACAACTGCTGCTGGTATTTGGGCTACAGCTGGAATTGGACTTGCAATGGGAGCAGGACTTTATGCTGTTGCTATTTTTTTGGAACACTTCTAATTGTAATAATTCAAATTTTTGATGCATAAGGATACTTTTTTTAAGTAAAGACCATTTGACTATTACTTTTTGAAATCAGTCTAGAAGATAGTTTTAATACTATTAGAGAGATAAGAAATTGTTTGGAAAGATTTAAACTTGAAATTCAAAATGTTGAAATTATAAAGAAGAGTAGAACTGTTATTGTAAGATTTTTACACTTTTTGTTCCTGCTGATTTTTGAAAGAGAACATTTGGAAGACTTGATTTTTGATGATGAAAGAGTTAGAAAGATTGAAATGTAGTTGACTTTTTTTAACTTTTTTTATATAATTATTTCTATATTTAATATTGAGCGTTGATTGTGCTTACAACACAGGAGTTCAGAAGTGATTGTGCTTAAAACATTATGAGGCCTATGCGAAGAAAGGTGGTACCACGATAAGTCGTCCTTTCATTGTTTTAGGTCTTTTTTTATAGGAGGATTTTATGGAATACAATAATATTTTTGAAGAGCTTGTTGATAGAGGTTACTTTGAACAAGCTACTTATGAAGAAGAATTAAAAAGAGCTATTATCTAAAAGAGAGTAAAATTCTATGTAGGTTTTGATGCGACAGCGGATAGTTTAACTATAGGTCATTTTATTCAAATCATGGTTATGAAGAGAATGCAAAATTATGGACATATTCCAATCGCTCTTTTAGGTGGAGGAACTACAATGATTGGAGATCCTTCCGGTAGAAGTGATATGAGAATGGTAATGACTGAAGAACAAATCAATCACAATGCACAAAGATTTTTTTGAACAACTTTCTAGATTTATTGATTTTTCAGATGGTAATGCAATTATCGAAAATAACAAAGACTGGCTTTTTAGACTTGAATTTTTATAAGATTTATGAAAGAAGTAGGAGTGCATTTTTAGTGTTAATAAAATGCTTACTTGTGATGCATATAAGAATAGAATGGAAAAAAAGGTCTTACATTCTTTGAATTTTTCATATATGTTAATGCAAAGTTATGACTTCTTATATCTATACAGAAAAACATGGTTGTAAATTACAATTAGGTGGTTCTGATCAATGGAGTAATATCCTTGGTGGATATGATTTAGTAAGAAAGCTTGAACAAGATAAGGTTTATGCTATGACTTTTAAACTTTTAACAACAGCTGATGGAGTTAAAATGGGTAAATCCCAAAAAGGAGCAGTATGGCTAGATGAAGAAAAGACTTCTCCATACGAACTTTTCCAATATATGAGAAATGTTGATGATAGGGATGTTGAAAAAAATTCTTACTAATGCTTACTTTCTTACCAACTGAAAAATGTAGAGAATTAGGTAAATATAAAGACGAAAGAATTAATGAAGCAAAAGAAGTTTTAGCTTTTGAAGTAACTAAAATTATTCACGGCGAAGAAAAGGCTAAAAAAGCATTAGAAACTGCTAGGGCTTTATTTAGTGGAGAGCTTTTTAGACGAAAATATGCCTTCAACAGAAATCAATAAAGCAGATTTTTGAAAAATGAAGAGATAGGAATTCTAGATTTAATTAGAACTTGTGGAATTTCAAAGTCTAATGGAGAAGCTAGAAGACTTATTGAACAAGGTGGTATTTCTTTAAACGGAGAAAAAAATCACTGATACAAATTTAAAAGTTTCTCTTAATTTAGAAGAAATTGTAATAAAAAAAGGTAAAAAAATCTATCATAGAGTAATTGCTTTATAGGAGTTTTCAATGGAAAAATGATATTTATGTTGTAGGTATTGCTGGTGGTTCTGCTTCTGGAAAGACTACAATTATTGAAAAAGTTAAAGAAACAATTTAAAGATGAAATTGTAATGATAAGCCATGACTTTTTATTATTGGCCAAATGACGATAAGACTTTAGAGGAAAGAGCAAAACTGAATTATGATCATCCGAAGTCTTTTTGAAACTTCTAAACTAATTGAAGATGTAAAAATTTTTAAAAATCAGGTAAAGAAGTAGATTTACCTATTTATGATTTTACAATTCATACTAGAAGTAAGGAAACTATGAGAGTTTATCCAAAGCCTGTAATAATAGTTGAAGGTATTTTTAATTTTTAGAAGATTCTAAACTTAGAGAACTTATGGATTTAAAAGTTTATGTAGATACAGACGCAGATGAAAGACTTATCAGAAGAATTTTAAGAGATACTAAAGAGAGAGGCAGAAGTCTTGAAAGTATTTTAACTCAATATCAAAATACGGTTAAACCAATGCATGAGGAATTTATTGAGCCAAGCAAAAAACATGCAGATATTATTATTCCTCGTGGTGGGGAAAAATACTCCTGCAATAAAGATGTTGGTTCAACACTTAAAGACTTTTTTGGATAAACATGAAAAAAAATAGCAAGACGAATGTATGTAGAATATTAGATAGACAAAAGATACAATATCAATTTGTAGTTAGGGAAGAAGACAAAGAATTTGAAGAAATTGGAATAGATAGAAATATATGCTTTAAGACACTTGTTTTAGAAGGAAGTGATAAAAATCATTATGTCTGTGTTATTCCTATTGACGCACATTTGGATTTGAAAAAAAGCAAGTAAGCATTTTCAACTAAAAAGTATCAAAATGATTTTGCAAAAGGATTTAGAACCATTAACTGGATATGTCCATGGCGGTTGTAGTCCTGTTGGAATGAAGACAAAGTTTAAAACTGCTTTTGATATAAGAGCAAAAGAAATGGAAAAAAATTTCTTGTAAGTGCAGGAAAGGTCAGAAATTCAATCATAGTAAATCCTATTGAATTTGCAGATTTTTGTGATGCTGATTTTTGCTGATTTGGTGGCAGAATAATGGTAAATTGTATTATACTTGCTGGGGGTAATTCCGTAAGAATGACTTTTTCCAAAAGAATATATTGAGATTGAAGAAAAAGTATTTAGTCCATAATTCAATTGAGGTTTTGAAAAAAATATTTTTGATGATATAGTTATTGTTTCAAATGATAAAGAGCATTACAAAGATTTAAAAAGTAAGAGTTGTTAGAGATATTTTTTTACAAAAAAAGGTCCAATGGCTGGACTTCATAGTGGACTTTGTTATTCTGAAAGTGAATTTTTCGTTTTTTAACTGCATGTGATATGCCAAATATTGATGAGAAATTCATTAGATTTATGATTTCAAAACTCGATAAAAAAATTTTTGACGGATTAATTTGTCTTTCAGAAAATGGTAAAATTTTTACCTATGAATGGGATTTATAAAAAAATTCTTTAAAAGAAAATTTGAGAGAAGAATTGATTAAAGATAATCGAAAATTTGTAAGATTTATTGAAGATAACAATTTCAAGTTTTTTTGAAATATGAAGAATGGAAAAAAATTTCGATAAGAAAAAAATATTTGAAAAACTTAAATACTATAAAGGAATTGGAAGAATTTAAAAAAAGAAATTAATGACTATAAAAAGATTAATGACGGTTTATGCCGTCATTTTTTTGTCAAAGTAATCTGATATATAATCTAACATTTATACATATTTATGCGATTTTTTTAAATTGACAAAATTTCAAAAAAAGTTGTAAAAATAATAGTTGTGAGAAATCACATATGAATTTAAGGAATAATGAATTGATAATTGTAACTTGAAAATTTAATACAAGGAGGTGTGTAAGACTAATGCCAAAAAGAATTTATATTACTTCCTGTTTTTTTAATAGCAGGTGCTATTATTGGATATGTTTTTAGAAGATTTACATCAGAAAAAAACTTATTAATGGTGCTGAAAAATCATGCTAAAAAAATTGTTGAAGATGCGATAAAAGAAGCTGAAACAAAGAAAAAAAGAAAAAAATTAGTTGAAGCTAAGGAAGAAGCGCATAGAATTAAACAAGAAAGCGATAAAGAAAACAGAGAAAGAAGAAATGAAATTCAAAAAAATTGGAACGTCGTTTAATTGCTAAAGAAGAAAAATTTAGATAAGAAAAAAATGAAAAATTTAGATAAGAAGAATGAGCGTTTAAATAAAGAATTAAAAAGATTTAGAAATTAGAGAATCTGAAATCGAAAAAAATTAGTTGAAAAAAACAAAAAAAGAAGAGTTAGAAAAGAGTTGCCAATATATCATCTGAAGAAGCTAAAGAAATTATACTTGAAGAAGTTAGACAAGAAAGTATAAAAAGATGCTGCAAATATCATTAGAGAAATTGAACAAAAATGCTAAAGATAATGCAGAAAAAAATGCTAGATATATTATTGGAACAGCTATCCAAAGATATGCAGCAGATCATGTTGCTGAATCTACAGTTAGCGTTGTAAATTTACCAAATGATGAAATGAAGGGTAGAATTATTGGTAGAGAAGGAAGAAATATTAGAACATTTGAAAGTTTAACAGGAGTTGATTTGATTATTGACGATACTCCAGAAGCAGTTGTTTTATCTTCTTTTGACCCAGTTAGAAGAGAAATTGCAAGACTTGCTCTTGAAAAATTGATTAATGACGGAAGAATCCACCCTACAAGAATCGAAGAAATGATTGAAAAATCAAGACAGGAAGTTGAAAATAGTATTAGAATTGCAGGGGAAGATGCTTGTGATCAAACTAATATTCATGGACTTCATCCTGAACTTATTAAACTTTTAGGAAGACTAAAGTACAGAACTTCTTATGGACAAAATGTTTTAAAACATTCTATAGAAGTTGCACACTTAGCTGGAATGTTAGCTGCAGACATTGGAGCTGATGTTAAAATTGCTAAGAGAGGCGGTCTATTACACGATATAGGTAAGGCTATAGATCACGAAATGGAAGGAAACCATGTTGAACTTGGTGTTCAAATGGCTAAGAAATACAAAGAAAAACGTGAAGTTCTACATTGTATTGAGGCACATCATAATGATGTTGAACCAGAAACTGTTGAGGCACTTTTTGGTACAAGCTGCGGATGCTATTTCAGCTGCAAAACCAGGTGCAAGACGTGAGTCTGTTGAAAATTATATCAAGCGTTTGGAAAATCTTGAAGAAATTGCAAATTCATTTGACGGTGTTGAAAAAAATCTTTTGCAATTCAAGCAGGACGTGAAATAAGAGTAATGGTTAAACCAGAAGTTATTGACGAAGATAAGATGTTATTGACTTCAAAAAGAAATTGTTAAGAAAAATACAAGAAGAACTTGAGTATCCTGGAACAATTAAAGTAAATTTAATTAGGGAAACAAGAGTTGTTGATTACGCTAAATAGTTTTTTTAAATTTGAAAACAAGAATGTTTATAGAAATATGGACATTCTTTTTTTATGCAAAATTGAAAGGTGTTAGATTTATTTATGTATCTTCGATACATTCACTTTTGTTTTCAACAAAAAGTGTGAGATCTTCTCAGTCGATTGTACTCAAATCAAAGATTTGAACAATCTTTACGTCAGACCTACTTTTTGCTTGTTTACAAGCAAAAAGTAGAGTCTGACGAGAAGAAATATATAAATTAAAAATAATTCACGTCGTTTTCTATGCAAAGTAAATCCCCTAGCACGTCATCTCGACTGTAGCGTAGCGAAATGGAGAGATCTCATATATTTGCTTGTTTACAAGCAAATATAAAATGTATCAAAGATACATTTAGTTATAAAATTATTGATATTGTTTTTGCAATTGTGATATATTTAAGTTGGTTGTTTTTTTGGTTTTTTTAATTAAGGAGTAAATTATGAAAAAAAGAAAAAAATTATCAGTTTTTTTGGAATCGGTCCTTTATATGTAGGAATTATTATTTCTATAACTATTTTTATTAATATTTTTTTACAAAATAATGGTTATTTTTAAAAAAATGGAGAGATATCCTTTTTGAAAATTCCTTTTTATAATTATTGGAATAATATGTATAGTTATAGGTATTGGACTTTGGATTTCTGCAGTTGTTAATTCAAGAATTTCTAAGAACATAAAGGAACTAAAGTTGGTAACTACAGGAGTTTTTGCGATCGTAAGAAATCCAATTTATTCAGCTTTTATGTTTCTTTTGTTGGGGGATTTGTTTTCTTTTCAATAATTTTTTTACTTTTTAATTACAATTCCAATTTACTGGATTCTTTTAACGATTTTAGTAAAAAACACAGAGGAAAAATGGCTTAAAAATATTTTTGGCGAGGAATATTTTGAATATTGTAAGAGAACAAATAGATGTATCCCATGGTTTCCTAGAAAATCTTGATTAATTTACTATATAAAATAGGGGGTAGTATGAGTAATTATTTTGATGAAGTTGCTAAAGTTTGGAATACTAAAGATAGGAAAAAAATAGAACTTTTACCATATACGAAAAAAAATGTTTAAATATTTAGGAGAAAATTTGAAAGATAAAACAGCTCTTGAAATAGGTTCTGGAGACGGACTTCTTGCAACTTTATTATCTAAGGATTTAAAAAGAATAGATTGTATTGATACATCTTTAAAGATGAGGGAAGAGTCTATAAATAGAATAAATGAAATGAAGATAGAAAAACATTAGTATAAATGATGAAATTTTTCTTAGAAAATTCGAATGAAAAAAATACGATATAATTTACAGTTTAACTGCTTTTTCATCATATTGTAGATGTGGAAGCAGAGCTTAAATCGTTAAGAGAGCATATAAAAGAAAATGGAAAAAAATAATCATAATGGATTTGGATACAGTTTCTCCTGATTTCCATAAGGATTTTTCCAAACTTTGACGGGCATGACGGATTTTCAAGAGAAGAAATGGAAAATTATTTTTAAAAGAGCATCATTTATTCCGAAAAAAACTATGAGATTGTATGGAATGGAAGAAGTAAGGAGATTGATTTTTAAAAATTTTTCTTAATGGAAGGAATATGTGAAAAAAACAAATGTAATTAAAAAAACCGAGTTGTATTTAACTCGGTTTTTTTGAATATAAATTTCTTATTTTTTTCTTTAATATCGTTTAAGATATTCTTAATATCTGTTAAGATTTCTTCTTGAGTTGGGCCAGCTGGTGCTTCTTCAACTGCTTCTTCTTTCTTTCTGTTTAACTTATTCATAGCTTTAACCATTAAGAAAATACAGAAAGCAATAATTAAGAAATCAAGAACGTTTTTGGATAAATGCACCATATTTAAAAAGCAACCTCAGCAATTTCTTTAGACTTATCTCCTGCTTTTTAATATGATCTTTAGGTCTGAGAAATTAACTCCACCTGTTAACATTGAGATTAAAGGCATTAAAATATCATTTACTAAAGAAGCAACGATTTTTACCAAATGCTCCACCTATAATAACCCCAACAGCTAAGTCCATTACATTACCTTTTAAGGCAAATTCTTTAAATTCTTTTTAACATAAACTTCCTCCTATAATAAAAAAATGTGATAAAATATATTATAATCAACAAATTAGTTGTATTATAATTATCTTTACTAATAGTACCCTAGAATTATAATACTAAACATAAGGAGATAAAAAAATGTTACAAAAAAATTATAGTTAGTAACTGTGCAAGTGAGAACTTTTTTTGAACTTTTTAGATAAAAAAATAGTATTTGTTATAAAAAAAGTTTAAACAATGAAAAAAATTTAATAATAATTATAATGATCATATAGATTTGAGTGTTTTTAAAGATAGATAATGATATTTATATTGAAAATTCAGTATTTGAGTATTATAAAGATTTTTTTAAAAAGATTATAATTTAATAAAAAGTAGATGTTTCAGATTTTTAAAAAAACGGAGAAATGGTTTTAAATGTTGCAAAAAAATGATAAATATTTTTTTCATAATGAAAAAAATTTACTACAAAAGAAATTTTTTTGAAAGTCTTAATCTAAAAAGAGAATATATAAAGATAAATCAAGGTTATTCAAATTGCAGTATGATTTGTTTTTAAAAAAATCATATAATAACAAGTGATGAGGGAGTTTTTTAAGTCTTTAAAATCTAAAAAAATATAAATGTGGAACTTGTTACGACTACTGGAATAATCTTAAATGGATATAAAAAAATGGATTTATCGGAGGAACATGTGGTTTTGTGTCTGATGATACTCTGTTGTTTTTATGGTGATGTGACAAAAATATCAAGATTATGATATAATTAAACGCGTAGCTGATGAAGAAAATGTGAAAATTCTGTTTCCTAAAGGCGAAGATTTTTGTCGATTTAGGTGGAATTGTTTCACTGTGGAGGTAATTATGGGATTTATTAAACCGAGCAATGTTGTTGGAACAATGGAACTTTTACCAAATGAACAAATTTTTGTTTGACAATGTTAAAAAAATATAATTGAAGAAACTTTTTTAAAAAAACGAGGATTTTTACCTTTAGATACACCTGTTTTTTTGAAAAAAATGAAATTCTTTTGGCTAAAGGTGGCGGAGAAACTACAAAACAGATTTTTTTAAGATAGATTCTGAAAGTAAGGATATTTCTTTAAGATTTGATTTAACAGTGCCTTTGGCAAGATATGTAGCTCAATATTTTTAGTGATTTAAATTTTTCCGTTTAGAAGATATCATATAGCTAAAGTTTACCGTGGAGAAAAGAAATCAAAAAGGGTAGATATAAGGAATTTTATCAATGTGATATTGACGTAATAGGAAATGGAAAACTGGATATCAAAAAAATGATGCAGAGCTTCCTTATATAATCTATGAAATATTTTTCAAAAAAAATTATTAATGAAAAAAATTTGCAATTAATTTTTAGTAATTTAAAAAAATTATTAATGGACTTTTTGAAAACTTGGGTATAGATAATAAAAGCTGATATGCTTAGAATAATTGATAAAATTGAAAAGATAGGTTTTGAAAAAAAGTTGTAGAAGAACTTAAAAAAATACTGGACTTAGTGACGAAAGATTAGAAAAAAATTATAGAATTTATTAAAATTTCTGGAAGTAATAAAGAGATTATTGAAAAGTTAAGTTCTCTTGGTATTTCTAATGAACTTTTTGAAAAAAAGGTATTGAAGAACTAAAAAGAAGTTTATGAATGTATGAAACTTTTTGGAATTCCTGAAGATTTTATAAATATTAATCTTACAATTACAAGAGGTTTAGATTATTATACTGGAACTGTTTATGAAACATTTTTTTAGAAAATTATAGACAACTTGGAAGTGTTTGTTCTGGCGGAAGATATGATGATTTAGCAAGTAATTATACAAGTCAAGTTTTTACCAGGTGTTGGAATCTCTATCGGACTTACAAGATTATTCTATCAACTACTTGATAAGAATTTATTTAAGGAAATTAAAACTAATAGTATTGATGCTTTAATTATTCCAATGGAAAATTGTTATGATTATGGAATTAAACTATTGAATAAATTTGAAAATAGTGGTAAAAATAATACAAATATATTTTGAAGATGCTAAGATGAAGAAAAAAAATATCTTATGCTGACAAATTAAATATCCCTTATATTATCATAGTCGGAGAAGATGAAAAAAAGCAAATAACACTTACACTGTCAAAGATTTAAAGACAGGAGAACAAACGACTGTTGATTTTGAAGGATTATTGAAGTTAATATAGACGTTGAAGTAACGAGTAGGATTTAAGCGCTTTAAGAGAGAATGAAACGTGGCTGGAATTTCATTTAAGAATGCTATTTACTGAAAACTATTACGGAGTCTTTTATCTAATTAAGAAGTAATTAGGGTGGAACCACGAGTCATCGTCCCTACAGTTTTGTAGGGATGGGACTCTTTTTTTTTATTTTGAAAAAAGATACATGAAAGAACAAAGTAAGCATGTAGTCTAAGAAGGAGGAAATTATGGAGATGATTAAAGTTACATTCCCGGATGGGTCTGTTCATGAATTTGAAAAAGGTGTAAAAATTTTAGATGTTGCAATTAGCATTTCTGAAGGTTTTGCGAGAAATGTTATTGGCGCTGTTGTTAATGATGATAAGATAAAAGGTTTAAGTGAAACATTAAAAGAAGATTGTGCCATTAAATTTGTAAAGTTTGAAGACAAAGAAGGAAAAGAAATTTTCTGGCATACATCAAGTCACGTTATGGCTCTTGCTATTCAAAGACTATTTCCAGATACAAAAATTTGGAATTGGACCTGCAATAGACAACGGATTTTACTATGATTTAGATTCAGAACACAAATTTACACCAGAAGATTTAGAAAAAAAATCGAAAAAAAGAAATGATGAAAATATTTAAGGAAGGTTATTCTGTTGATAGAAAAGAAGTTGATAGAGAATTTGCCTTAAAATATTTTTGCTGAAAAAAAGGACAAGATTATAAAATTGATCTAATCGAAGGCTTCGACAAAGATGCGGAACTTTCTTTCTATGAATTAGGAGATTTTACAGACCTTTGTAGAGGACCTCATCTTGTTGATGTTAAGAAAATAAAAAGCTGTTAAACTTTTTAAGCATTGCCGGTGCTTATTGGAGAGGTAGCGAAAAAAATAAAAATGCTTCAAAGAATTTATGGTATAACTTTTTGAAAAGAAAAAAAAGATTTGGATGAATATTTAGAATTCTTAGAAGATGCTAAACAAAGAGACCACAGAAAGATTGGTAAAGAGTTAGGAATATTTATGATTAGCCAAAATGTAGGAGCTGGTCTTCCTTTCTGGTTACCAAAAGGATCTACAATTAGACGTGTAATTGAAAGATATATAGTTGATAAAGAAATTGAATGTGGATATGAACATGTTTATACTCCAATTTTAGCAAATGTTGACCTTTATAAAACTTCAGGTCACTGGGATCACTATCAAGATAGTATGTTCCCACCAATGGACTTAGGTAATGGAGAATTATTAGTTTTAAGACCAATGAACTGTCCTCATCATATGGAAATTTACAATAACGATGTTCATAGTTATAAAGAATTCCCTATTAGAATTGCTGAACTAGGAATGATGCACCGTTATGAAATGAGTGGTACACTTTCAGGGTTGCAAAGAGTTAGAGAAATGACTTTAAATGATGCGCATATCTTTGTTCGTCCTGACCAAATTAAAGATGAATTTACAAGAGTAGTAAATTTAATGAAATCAGTTTATGAAGATTTTGACATCAAGAATTTTAGATTCAGATTAAGTTACAGAGATCCTGAAAATAAGGAAAAATACTTTGATGACGATGAAATGTGGAATAATGCTGAAGCAATGCTTAAGAGTGCAATGGATGACTTAGGGTATGAATACTTTGAAGCAAAAGGAGAAGCTGCGTTCTATGGTCCAAAACTTGATGTTCAAGTTAAGACTGCAATTGGTTTAGAGGAAACTCTTTCTACAATTCAACTTGACTTCTTATTACCACAAAGATTTGATTTAACTTATGTTGGAGAAGATGGAAAGAATACTCATAGACCAGTTGTAATTCACAGAGGTATTGTTTCTACAATGGAAAGATTCGTAGCTTACCTAATTGAAGAATACAAAGGAGCATTCCCAACTTGGCTAGCACCAGAACAAGTTAAGATTTTTACCAATTTCTGATAAATTCAATGACTATGCTTATGAATTACAAAAAGAATTTGCTAAAAAAGACATAAGAGTAGCAGTTGATGATAGAGCAGAAAAAAATTGGATTAAAAAAATCAGAGAAGCGCAACTTGCTAAAAATTCCATATAGTTTAATCGTTGGTGAAAATGAAGTAAACGAAAGAACTGTTTCAGTTAGAAAAACGTGGAGAGGGAGATAAAGGCTCAATGAAAGCTGATGCATTCATTGAAATGATTTTTAGAAGAAGTGAATTCAAAGGTTGTAAAATAAATCAAAATATTTACAAACAAAAAAAGCTATTGAAGTAAAACTTCAATAGCTTTTTTAATTGTATAACATAGCTAAGAATGCTATTAAATTATTTATAAAATGTCCTAATATACATGGGAATAAAGATTTTGTTTTTTTCGTAAATTAAACATCCAATAAAAACTTGGAACAAAAATACAATGGTACTAGATATAATCCATCATGAATAATACCAAATACAAAGGCTGACACAAATGCTGGTAAAAAAATATTTTTTTAACAGCTTTCCTTTGTTTTGAAAAAAATTTCATGTAGAAATGTAAATATACCATATTTAAAAAGCAATTTCTTCTCCGATTGGAGCGGATACTAGTAGATTAAAAAAATCAATAACTTGTTATATTTTTAATGATTCTGCTATGCTTTCAGTATTTCCACTTCTAAAATCCAATCCAATAATTGAATATACATATGAAATTACAAAAATTCCATAAAATCATAATTATCCCAAGACCAACACCTATTAAAATTAGTTTTGCAATGGAAAACTCAGTTTTTTTAATAGAAATACTATCTTTTCGATCTTTGTATATTAACAGTGCAATTACAAAAGTTAAAATAGTAGCGATAGAACCTAGTATACTAGATACAAATTTGGTAAATACTTCATCATTTTTCTACAAAAGATGGATTATTTACAAAAAAAGTTCTTTACTATTTGTAAATCGAATATAATTTCGTCAATCAGAGTAAATCTAAATAATAAACCTACTACTATAAAAAAACAAAATTGGAGTTAAAAAAATAATTTAAAACAATTATAAAAGATTTTTATATTAAATCTTTTTGTTGTAACTTCTGAATTTTTCTATAGATTGGTTATTAATATCTATCATTATTCGTTATCTACGCCTTTTTTTCTTTTGAGTATTCTAGTAAATTATCGTAATTTTCTTTTGAAATAATAATTTTTACCAGTTTTTTTCTTGAAATGCAATTTCTATCTATCAATTCATTTAAATATCTATACATTGTTCTTTCGTTAATTCTCAAATAGTCTGAAATAACTTTTTTTGTTAGTGAAATCTTAACAGGGAATTCTACATCAACACATTTTTGATAAGAAGAATTCAATTAAGTTTTTTTCTTTCTTCCGTAGTTTTTTTAGTTAAATCAAATGTAGCTATTGAATGTTTTGCGAAATCTAATAAAAAAATTGATTGTAAATTTTTTTAATAGTTCAATACTTTCAGCTTCCTTTTCAAATCTTTCTACTGGAATTCTAATAAGCCTTGTATCTTTAAAGAATGCAACACTTTTATAGAAGTCGTGTTTATTGTCCATAAACTCAAGCAATCCAAAAAAATAGAAGTATTAGTTATGTGATTAAATACTATTAGTTCCCCAACTGGAGTGAAGTGAACAACATTGGCACTTCCTCTAACTAATAAATATAAATAATCCAATTTATCATTTTTCTTTGATTATAACAGTCTTTTTTTCTTTACCTTAAGTACAGTAAATTCTGAATATAATCTTTTTATCTAGTTTTTAAATCAAAGTTTTTTTCAATTAAAACTTTTTCTTAAAAAGTGTAACTAATCTACTTTCCATAATGTCCCTCCTTATTAATCTAATACTACATTATTATAATATAAAAAAAGGAAAAAAATAAATAGCAAAAAGAGCCATTTTTTTAAAAAAATTTTTTTAATTTATATTAATTTATTATTTTTTTGCAAAAAAATTAAAGAGATAATCAGCTAAAAAAACAACTGATAAAACAATTGTTTATATGATATTTTATAAGAAATATAAATTACAAATCAAAAAAATATACAATTATTGCATAAATAAAAGCTAATTCATATAAAAACTTTATGTTTTAAAAACTTGTACGAAAAAAACGAAACAAATGATTATAAGGAGGTTAAAAATGAGTAAAAAAATCTTGTGCTTCAAGTTTTTTTATTGCATTTATTGCTGGTTTAATCCTTTCAAAATGTTAATGAAAAATTAAAGAACCAATGCTTACAGCTTTTTGTAACAAGAAGTTTTGCTGCAGCACTTTCAATTTCTCTAAGAGTTGCAAAACTTTCAGGATTAGTTGAAGAAGATGAATAGTATTAATTAAATAGAATTATGACAAAGGTCAATGAGAAATCATTGACCTTTTTATGTATAAAAAAATTATTAAAAATATAACTGTTATTAAGGTATTTAATAGGGTATATTTTTTTCAAATACATATTGTTTTCAATATTAAAGGAGGTGCGATTTGAAAGAAAAGGTTGGAAAAAGTATATTCCATAGCCGAAGATAATAAAGCGCTTGAAGGATGTACTGTATCTAAAGAAGTATATGGCGGAGAAAAATTATATAGCATATTTTTTTCAATGGCAGAAGAAACTGATATAAGTGCAGAATTATTCCCATACTACAAACTATTGATTGTAGCAGAAGGAGAGATTGAAGCATATGGATTTTTCAGAAAAAAACAAAAAAATACTAAAAACAAGGTGATAGTATTTTTTTACACCGATTGAAATTCCAGTTGGAATTAGAACAAAATCGGGAGCAATATTTACAGAAATAGCAATAAAAAAAGGAGGACTTTATGAATAAAGCTGTAAAAACCAGGTGAAGTTTTTTTAAATTAGGAGAATTATTAGAATACCAAGAAGGTAAAATAGTTAATATGGACGTTGTTCATAACGATCAAAATGAAATTTGTATTAATGGCATTCGATGCAGGAACAGGATTATCAGAACATTCAGCACCAGGTGAAGCAATTGTATTTGCATTAGATGGTGAAGGAATAATTGGATATGAAGGAACAGACCATGTAATCAAAGCTGGTGAATGCTTCCACTTTGCAAAAAGCTGGAAGACATTATGTAAAAGCTGAAAAGAATTTCAAAAATGGCTTTACTTTTTGACATTAGAATAAAAAAAGTTCAAATTTTTAAAATAAATTAAAAACGACCATACGGTCGTTTTTTTGTTTTTTTATTAAGGATAATTGTTTTATTTTTCAGAACAATTTTTTTGTCTATTAAGATTATTTACTGTTCACATTAAGCTATAAAACGAAGTATTATCCTTTATACGTCATCTCGACTGGAGCGTTAGCGAAATGGAGAGATCTCATACTTTTGTTGAAAACAAAAGTGAATGTATCGAAGATACATCAGTTAGATAAATTTCGTACTAAAGGAGCTTTTAGAAAATCGTCACAGTCGATTGCACTCAAATCAAAAGATTTGAACAATTTTTTTGTGTCTGACCTGCTTTTTGTTTACTTGGAATATATAAATACCATTATTAAAAAAATTAATGAGTTTATTTAGGGTATAATAAAAAAACATATAATTTTTAAATATTTTTTTGAATTGTTATAAGAAGTTGTTATATTAAATATATGAATTTCTTGAAAGAGGGTGTTAATATGAGTTGTAAAAAAATATAAAAAAAAGAATGTGAAAATCTATGGGCAAAAAAAATAAATATTATGTATTAAGCAAATCTCATAAAGCATATCTAGAGATAAGAGAGTATTTGAAAGAAAAAGAAATAGATGTTTTAGTTCTAAATGAAAAAAATAGAAAAAAACTAGAGGCATAAAAGAAAAGTAAAAAAAGATTTTTAGAAATGCCATTCTTCATGTATGGGGATATTTCAAAAAAAGCAATCAAGTGAGATTGAAAAAAACAAGAACTATTTAATATATTAGAAGAATATATGATAGGTAAAAAAACAATCAAAAAAAGATGTAATTGAATATATCAATTATTTACTAAGGAAATATCCTAATAAATATTTACAAGAATCAACTTTATTAACTGGAGGACAACATAAGACTTTGGCATGAAAAAAATTATACCATTATTGCCTAAAAATCAGCTTCTTGATCAACATAGAGAATGTTGTGCACTTAGAGGTAATGGATGGGGAAAAAAACATAAAACTGTAGATTATGTATTCTTATATTCTCCGTATTATTTATTTATGTATTATTCATTAGTAATGAATGAAATGGAAAAAAAGAGGATATAATGTTTCTTCAGAATGGAAAGATAAAAAAATTATAGAGGAAAGAAAGCAGAAAGTTATAATAATATTGAAGAAAAAAAATTATAGATACTCCAATTTACAAAAGAACACAATAATGAATATTTGATTGAATGTATAGAAAACTTAAGAAAAAAAGGGATAGAACTAGAAGTATAAAGTTCAGTTTTTTTAAAAATAAATTAAAAACGACTGCATGGTCATTTTTTTATGGAAAATAATAATTTTATGAGATCTCTCGACTACGCTCGAGATGACGTATAAGGAAGAAAAACTTCGTTTAATAGCCTGACGTTATCAGTTGATAAACTTAAAAAAATATAGAAATTATATTGTTCGCATCAAATTGCTTTTGGTAAGTAAATCTCCTACAATGTAATATCGACCAAAGATAAGCAAAGCTGAGTGAAGTGAATCTAGTTCTAACTTTGCTTGTTTATAAACAATAGTAGGTATTACTGGAGCGATTGTATCTTTAGATACAATTGTACTTGGATATTTTATAAATTTCTATTCTTATGGTAAGATAGGAATGTTTTGTTTTATCTTAACATAAGAGTTGAATATATGTTATAATGAAAAAAATAATTGATTTGAGTTTAGGAGGCGTTAAAAAAATGAAATTTCATGAATTTGGAGATAAAAACTTTCCACATATATTATTGATACATGGTGGTGGTAATTCTTGGTGGAATTATCTTCGACAAGCTAAAAATGCTATCAGAAAAAAATATCATGTAATTTTACCGACACTTGATGGGCATGGAGAAGAATGTAAAAAAAGATTACATATCAACTGAAAAACTCAGCTAAACAAATAATTGATTATATAAAGGAAAAATTGTGATGGAAAGTTGTTTGCTATAGGTGGAGTTTCTTTTGGGTGGTCAAATTGCAATGGAGGTACTGTCTTTGGACAGTGATATAGCCCAAAAAAAGCAATAATAGATGGAAGTATATGTATTCCTCAGCCAAAATTAGCAAGATTTAGTATTATTATTTTAAAAAAATATTTGGAAAAATTTATGTTTGGCAAGTTAGCAAGTAAAAATTCAACTTAGATTAATGAAAAAGAAGTATCCTAATCTAGCTTATCCAGAAGAACTAGAAAAAAATACTATATGGAAGATATGCCAAGGCTTCCAATCAAGACATTAGTAACCATATATAAAACATATATGGGAAAAATATAAACTTAAAAAAATTCTATTTCAGAAAGTAAAAGCACAGGTTTTATATATTTATGGTGAAAAAAAGAAATGAGTTGTGTTAAAAAAATCAGCAAATTTATTTAAAAAAATATGCATCCTAATTGTATTATATATGAAGCTAAAGGTTATAATCACGGATATTTATCAACATATTTACCATTAGAGTGGATGAATCTAGTTAATCAATTTTTTTAACTAACGATGTTCAATATAAAAAAATTAAATTATAAAAATTAATCAATAAATACAAGTTTTTTTAGGCTGAATAAACATTGTGTTTTTTTAAAACCGTAAATTAAAAACGGGTTTCTAATTTTTTTCTTAAAAAAATCTCAAATATTCTCTTAAAAAGACAATTAACAGTATCATTTTTGGGTTTATTAATATATAATATGGGTAAATAGTAAATGACTTTTTGACATAAAATTGGAGGTATTTATGATTTCTAAAAATAAAAAAACACTAGAAGAAGCAAGAGAATTATCAATGAATATAATTAAGGCGAAAGATTTAACTTTCGAACAAAAGACTTCTCAACTTGCAAAACTTGCAGAGAATTTGAATGATTTTTCCAGAAAGTTCAGTAAATGATAGAATTTTTTTGAAATTTCTGAAAATGGAGGTTTTTTGTGATTTGTGGGAAGGTCATGCGCCTTATGCACCAAGATATATTTGCCCTAATTATCAAAAAAACTTTTTGGATGAGGGTTGTAAATTTTTTTACGTCTTGAAAAAAATCAGAAACTTTACTTGATGCAATTAATAATTTATTAATTTTTTTATCATCATGTTCCTTCTGTAACAAGATATCCAGTATATATTGGTAAGATTGATAAACTTCTTGATCCATTTATTACAGATAGAGAAGAAGCTAAAAAAAGTTAATTAAATGGTTCTTAGTTTCTTTAGATAGAACAATTAATGACAGTTTCTGTCATGCAAATATTGGTCCAGAAAAAACTGTTGCTGGAGAAATCATTTTGGAATTACTTCCAACTTTAAATAATGTTACTCCAAATATGACAATTCTTTATGATGAAGATATTACACCAGATGATTTTTGGAGAAAAGGCAGTTTATGCATCTCTTTTAACTGCAAATCCAGCATTTGCTAATGATAAATACTATAGAAATGATTTTAAAGGAGATTATGCTATAGCAAGTTGCTATAATGGACTTCCTATTACAGGTGGAGCTTTTACACTAAGTAGATTAAGACTTGGTTCTCTTGCAAGAAGTGCAAGTTCAAAAGAAGATTTCTACGGAAGAGTTTTACCAGAAGCTATTGATTTAATGTGCAATTTCATGGAAGGTAAGATTAAATTCTTAGTTGAAGAAACTCCTTTCTTTGAAGAAAACTTCTTAGTTAAAGAAGGATTTGTTGAATTAGATAGATTTGTTGGACTTTTTCGGTGTTGTAGGGCTTCATGAATGTGTTCAACAACTTCTAGAATTTGAAAATAAAGATTTAGAATTTGGTAAAGATGAATATGCTAATGAACTTGGAGTTGAAGTTATGAATTTTGTTGAAAAGAGAGTTAATTCTTTTTGAAAGCAAATATTCAACTTTCTGGAATCATAGATTCATGCTACACTCACAAGTAGGAGCACAAGATGATATTGAAGATAGTGCAGGTGTTAGAATTAGAATTGGTAAAGAAGTACCAATGTATGATCATATTAAACACTCAGCATTATTCCACAAATATTTCCCATCAGGAATTGGTGATCACTTCCCATTTGATGAAACTGCTGAAAAGAATCCATCTGCTGTTTTAGATATTTTTTTAAAAGCTGCATTTAGATTAAATATGAGATATATTTCATGTTATGGAGAAAAATGGAGATTTGATTCGTGTAACTGGTTATTTAGTTAAAAAAATCAGATATGCAAAAAAATTCATTGACGGAGAAAGAGTAAGCTACGATACTGTTCAATATGCTAGAGATGCTTTTTGAAAAGTATCATCTATTAGAACGTAAGGTTAGAGATGTCAAATAAAGGAATTATAAATAAAATAATAGATATGTCGGTGGTAGACGGACCTGGAAACAGGACGTCTATTTTCCTTCAGGGTTGTAATTTTAATTGTTTTTATTGCCATAATCCTGAAACTATAAAACATTGTATTAATTGTATGGAATGTATTCCTTCTTGTTCAACAAAAGAGTTTAACCAATGTTAACGGGAAAAATTGTTTGGAATGATAAGACTTGTATAAATTGTGATGAATGTATTAGAGTTTGTCCACATCTTGCAACACCAAAGATATATAATTGGACTGTTGAAGAAACTGTTGAGAGAATAAAAAAGAATATTCCATTTATTAGAGGAATTACTGTTAGTGGTGGAGAATGTACACTTCAACATAAGTTTTTAACGCCACTTTTTACTGAGGTTAAAAAACTTGGTTTAACTTGTTTTGTCGATACAAATGGTGGAATACCTTTTAAGAGACTGCCTGAATTTGTTGAAGTTTCAGACGCTTTTATGCTTGATATAAAGGCTTTTGACAATGAAGAACATCTTTTTATAACGAAAACTAAGGTTGATGTCGTTTTGGAAAATGCAGATTATCTTGCGAGTTTAGATAAACTTTTTGAGATAAGAACAGTAACAATTGCTGGAATGGACAATAGAACAACTGTTGACAAGATTACAAAAGATGCTTTCCAAATACATAAAAAAATGGGACATAAAATTAGATACAAAAATAATAAAAATATAGAAAATATGGTGTTAGAGAAGAATATAGTATGTTCTCAGCTCCAGTTGATGAAGAGATGGAAGAATTAAAAGCAAATTGCACTTCAAAACGGCTTTGAAGATGTTATTATTGTTTAAATTCTCGTAAATTTTAAGCAAAAAGAACTATTTAATAGTTCTTTTTTTATAGAAAAAAACTTATGGAACTTGCCTTTTTAAATAAGAAAAAAATATTATCCTAAAAATCTTATTGTATGCTAAAAATTATAGTGTATTTATTTTTTTAGGAGGGATTAAATGAATAAGAAAAAGTGCATTAGGATTAGCTTTACTATGCGGTTTGTCTTTTTCACAAGTAAGTTATGCAGCTAATGAAACGGTAGTTTATAACAAAGATGGACTAACTGTTAATTTAATTGCAGATGGAGATGGAGTTTTTTTAAAATTTCTGTTGAAAAATAATACCGGAAAAAGATATGATTGGAGTTAAGGTAAAATCAGAAGATATCAAAGGTTTAAAAGATAGTTAAGGGAAAAAGAATTAAATCTTGGCGATATAAAAGCTGGAGAAAAGAAAGTATTAGAAAGTGAAAAGTTACAATTTGAAATAGTTCAAGCTATTGAAAATAGTATAAAGAATGGAAAAACTTGCAAAGACAGGAATTAGTGGGGTTTATAAGGTAAATGTAACAATAGCAGTTGCTGGAATAGTAGGAATAGTTTGTGTATTAGTTTCAAAGAAAAAGAAATGCTAAGAGATTATTGTCAGTGGCAGTTGGAACTGGAATATTAATGTCTTCAGTTTTTAGGATTTAGTTCAAGTGCTGATACAGAATACAAAAAAATTCTACTGATTTAAGTGGAAATATAGTTGTTAGTGGAAATACATATGAATATAATGGAGTGTTGTTGTGGAATGATGCTGATTCTACCGGAGACAACAATACTGTTGATGATGAGGAAGAAGATAAAATTGTTGAGTTTGAAGATGAAAATTTAAAACAATTCATTCTTGATAAGTTACATGCTTATGAAGGTGAAGATAGTTTTGAAGTTGAAATGAATGAATATAACTTTAAACTTAATGATAAATCATATAGAAAAGATAAAAAAATTCAAATGAAATCTATAAGAGTGATTTGGAAAAAAATTGAATCTATTGGAATTAGAGGAATGAATGCTGCTGAAGATAAACTTATAGAAGTTAGTAGTATTAAAGGTCTTGAATATTGTAAAAAAACTTAAAAACTCTTACAATTTCTTCTGGAGAAATTCCTGATGACGATGAAGCAATAAGATATTCAGAAGGAGCAATTAAAGATTTAACACCACTTGCTGGACTTAAAAAAATCTTGAATTATTAAGACTTTCTCATAATGAAATATCAGATGTTACTCCTTTAAAGGATTTAACTCAATTAAAAACATTTATTTATTTCACATAATAACATTTCAGATGTTAGTTCGTTGAAAGATCTTACAAATTTAGAAGATTTTTGATATTGCTGTTAATAAAGTTCCAGATATTAGCATCGTTAAAAAAACTTTACAAAATTAAATTTATTAGATATTTATTCAAATAAAATATCAGATATTAGTGATGTAAAAGGTCTTGATAAATTAACATATTTAAGAGCTGATAATAACAAAATTGAAGATATTAGCGCTTTAAAAAGACTTGAAATTATTGGAAAAATTTAGATTTAGGAAATAATAAAATAAAAAGATATTTCCGTTATTGATGGTTTGACAAAATTAACTAAATTAAGCTTTAAAGGGAAATAATCTAGACAACTTTTAATTTAACACATCTTACTAAAGCTTGATGATTTAAATCTTCAAAAATAACAAGATTTCAGATGTTTCATTCTTAGAAAAAAAGTAAATAAATTAACAAGCTTAAACTTAAATAAAAAAATAATGTTGAAAAATATTGAAGCTATAAGTAATTTAAAAAGACTTAACTTATTTATATTTAGATAAGAATAATGTAGAAAATATAGACGCTTTAAAATCATTAAGCAAGCTTTCAAATGTGGTTCTATCAAATAATAAGATTTCTGATATTTCAGCTCTTAAAGACTTAAATGAACTTTCGAGTGTTAAAATTGATGGAAATAAAGTTAAAGATTTTTTTCACCAATAAATGATAAGAGTACTATTTTTTTGAAAAAAAGTTATTCATAATCAAAATGTAAATATTGAAAATGTAGAAGCTAATGATAAGGTTGTAGAAGTTGATAATCCTTATATTGGACTAGATAAGATTGCTAAAGGTGGAAATCCTACTGTTAGCACTGAAACTGAAGGTATTAGTGTTGCTTTTAGAAAATGATAAATTTAAATTAACTCTATCTGATGAAGCTTTCAATAATATCTCAGAAGATGGTTTAGAAGTAAAAAGTTAAATATGAATTTGAAAATGAAATGGATTATGCGAATATTCCAACTGAATTATATGCAAATTTAAAATTAACTAAAAACTTCAGATAAATATGTTAATATCGAAGATGGAAAAACTTTTTAAAAGTAATAAATAAAAAAATTTAGACAAAAAAATAGGCCTGATGACCAAAAAAAGTTACTGTTAAAGAAATGGAAAGTTTAACAGAATTATCTATTTTTCTTAAAAGAAGATGGAAGTGCTGATTTTAGTGAAAATGCAAAAATACTCTATACTTGGAGTACCAACAAGTTTAGCAGGAACAAAAAGACTTTAAATTTGCTGTTACAAGAGGAATGAAAAGTATTAAAGGTTTGGAATATGCAAAAAAATCTTAAAAAAAGTTAAAAATTAAATGAAAAATGAAATTTCAGATATTACACCACTTAAAGATTTAACTAAATTAGAATACTTAGAAATTCAAAGAAATAGAATTGTTGATATTAAACCATTAGAAAAAAATTAACTAATCTTAAATTTTTTTAAAATTGTACAACAATTTAATTGAAGATATAGCACCTCTTGCAAATTTAACAAATCTAACAGGATTGGATTTACATTATAATGTTACGGTTGGTGGTGATGAGAGTCACAAAATAATATCCAAAGGAATCACAGATATTACTCCTTTGAAAAAAATTTAAAAAAATTTAACTTTTTTTAGATTTATCAGCTAACAGAATAGAAGATGTTTCGATAATCAAAGGGTTTGATAAAATTGAACACTTAGATATTTCAGGAAATAGAGTTAAAAAAATTATGAAGGGCTTGGAGATTATCTTGCAAAAAGACTTGGAGATGCTTTAAACGAAGGCATTGGAAGTATGCAATTTTCAGGTCAAGAAGTAGATTTTTGGAAAAAAACTATTGAAGTAAGTTCTAATGAAGTTTCTTTTGAAACACCTTTCAACGGAATTAATGAACTTGGAAAAGCTTTTAGGAGAAGTTTTTTTGGTGCAGAAGAAGCTTTTAAATCCATTTAGCGAAATTTCAACTGGAAAAGAAGGAATAGAAGCAAGTTATGATTTAGATTCAAATACGATAACTCTAAATATATCTGATGATGTTATTGCAGAAAATAAAGGAAAAAGAATTGAATTTGAATTTAAAAAAATGTCATTAGATGAATATACTTGGACTTTAAAAAAATGTAAAACTTAAATTTAATGCTGACGAAGAAATTGTTTCTGATGAATATAAAGATTTTTTTATTTTTGATTTGTTTAACAAGTATAGTAAATTTCATAAGAAATATGTAAATTTAACAGATGAAGCAAATAAACTTTTTTTAATGAAACAAACAAGCCTAAGAAAGATAAAAAAATTTTTACCAAAGAAGATATGGAAATGTTGAAAACTTTTTATTGTTGTAGATAAGAATGTTACTGACAAAAATGATAGAACCTTTAAAAATATTCTAAGAATTTAGAAGAGTTTAAGGTAGAATTAAATAAATCTAACTTAACTAGAAGTGTAAATAACTTTGATTTTTTTGTCTAAAAACACCAAAAATTAAAACAATTTATTTATCAAAAATCAAGATTATAAACACGCAAAAAAAGAAATATTTCCAGAAAATATAGATTTTTTTCAAAAAAATGAATCTTTAGAAAAAAAGTTATTATTTCACAAACAAATTTAAGTGGTATTAAAGCTTTTTGAAAAAAATTAAAAATTAAAGCAATTAAGCTTGCAAGATAATGAGATTACTGATATAACACCTATTAAAGATATGGAAACTTTAGAAAGATTGGATTTAGATAATAATAAAATAGTAAATTTACCTAATTTATCAAATTTGCAAAAGATTAATTACTCTATATCTTAGAGATAATAAGTTATCAGATATCTCTAATCTTGAAGAACTAAAAAAATCTTGAAGCTTTACATCTTAGAAATAATAAGATATCAGATATTTCAAGTTTAGAAAAAAACTACCAAAATTGCATAGACTATATATCGATAAAAAAATGAAAATCTTAAAAAAATTATATTAAGAATATTAAAAAAATCTTAATGGAATAAATACTTTATTTGTTGACGAAATCACAAAGGAAGATTTTTGATTGGCTAAAGACATTTTTCAACTAGAGGTGCTGTTAATGCAACTGAAAACGAAGATAGAATTAGAATGTTTAATTTTGAAAAAAATTGGAAATTCCAGTTAAAGTTAAGAAAAAAATGATATAAAAGATGGTTTTATAGAAATAGATAATCCGTTAAAAGATTGGGATGATATGTCTATTGAAGCCGCAGATGATGAATCAGGAAAGAATCCAAATCTAACTTTTTGAGTCAGATAAAATAAAAAAATAAAAGTTCAAGATAAAAAAATGAGTTCCATGAAACTTATGATATTTATATTGAAAAACTATGAAGTTGAAGGGTATGGAGATTATAGTCAACCACCATCAATTTCTGGAAAGATTGTTTTAAATATAAAAAAATTTCAGAATAAAGAATATTAAGGAGACTGCTAGTCTCCTTTTTTTGTTTTACTGTTATAAAAAAATAATTTTTTTGTGATATAATAACATTAATTTAATTATCAAAAAAATATTATAATAAAATATAATATAATTTATATTTAGAAAATAGGAGGGAAAAATTTGTTAGAGATTATTTTTAAATTCTTTAGATGAATGTGATAATTTTTTTCTAAAAGATTTTTCAAAAAAACATTAAAAAAATGGGGATGTAATTTCCTTGATTGGTGATCTTGGAGCTGGAAAAAAACTACTTTCACTAAATTTTTTTAGGTAAGAATTTAGGAATTGAAGAAGATATTACTTCACCAACATTTAATTTAGTTAATTTGTATTCTGGAAAATTTGAATTTAATCATATGGATTTATACAGAATTGATTCTCCAGAAGAACTTTACCAAATAGATTATGATAATTATTTTTTTATCCAGACGGGGTTACAGTGATTGAATGGGCAGAAAAATGGAGGATATTTACTTCCTAAAAAAACTTGATTGAAATTGAAATTTTTAAAAAGTTTCTGAAAACTCTAGAAAAAAATAGTGATAAAAAGGAAATAATAAAAGAGAATTGGAAATTATAGAGGGATTATAATGAAAAATTTTTAGCGATAGATACGTCAACAACTCACAGTTCATGTGCGGTTATGGATGATAATAATATTGTTGGGGATTTTTAGCATAAATCAAAGTATGAGTCATAATGAGATTTTACTTGTTATGGTTGATGAAATGCTAAAAAAATTGAATATTGATATAGAAGATATTGATTTATTCGTGGCTGTAACTGGTCCGGGATCTTTTACAGGAATAAGAATAGGGGTTACGGTTGTTAAGGCATTAGCTATGGCTTTAAATAAACCGATAGTTGCTGTAAATACATTGGAAGCTCTATCTTTTGGTGTGTTTTCTGATAAAAAGAAAATTCCTTTGATAGATGCAAGAGGTGAAAGAGTCTATTATGGAGTTTATGAGGGAATAAATAATGAAAATATAGTTGCACCTGCTCTTTTGACTATTGATGAACTTTTTAGAAGAATTCTCAGATAAAGGTGAATATGTTTTTTGTAGGTGATTGTGTTAATCTATACAAAAGATAGAATTTTTAGAAAACAAAAAAATTTTTGAAATCACTCCTGCTTGTTTGAATAGTTGCATTTCAAAAAAATGCTTGTGTTATAGGGAAAGAAAAAAATATGAAAGAAGAGATATTTCTGATTGTTTTTAATCTAAGTCCAGAATATGTAAGGCTTTCACAAGCTCAAAGAGATTTAGAAAAAAAAGGATAAATAGATGATTTCATATAGATATGCAGAAGAAAAAAAGATGTAGTTGATATATTAGCTTTTGGATGATAATAATTTTTTTCTAATAATTATGATGAAAAAAATTTTATCTTGATTATAAAAAAAATAAAAAGAGTAATAGTTGCAATAGATAATAAAGTAGTTGGATATATTATATTTAATATGATTTTTTTGATGAAACTGAAATATATAAGATAGTTGTTTCTGAATATTATAGAAAAACAAATTGCCTATAAAAATAATGGAGTTTTTTTATAGAGGAATTAAAGAAATGCGATGTAAAAAGATATTTCTAGAAGTTAGAAAAAAAGCAATATTCCGGCTATTAACTTATACAAAAAAATGTAATTTTTGTAGAAATTAGAGAAATTTTTTTGATTATTATGATAATCCAAAAAGAAAAATGGGATTATGATGTTAAAAGAGGTAGTTTAATGGAAGATATTAAGATAATGGCAATAGAAAGCAGTTGTGATGAAACAAGTGTTGCTATTGTAAAAAAACAGTAGGGAAGTTATTTCTAATGTAATTTCTTCACAAATTGATATGCACAAAAAAAGTTTGGTGGAGTTGTTCCGGAAGTGGCAAGTAGAATGCATTTAGAAGTTATAAATAATATTGTAAGAGAAGCTTTAGATGAGGCTAAAATTACTTTAGAAGAAATAGATGCTATTGCTGTAACTAAAGGTCCTGGACTTGTAGGAGCTTTTACTTGTTGGAATTTCTGAAGCAAAGGCATTATCTTATGCTTGTAAAAAGCCTTTAATAGGAGTTAATCATATGAAAGGTCATATTTGTGCTGCCTTAATAACTCATAAAGAATTGGAACCTCCATTTATATGTCTTTTTAGTATCAGGAGGACATACTTATCTAGTACATGTAAAAAGGTTATAATGATATGGAAGTTATAGGAAAGACAATTGATGATGCTTGTGGAGAAGCTTATGATAAGGTAGCAAGATGCCTTGGAATGAATTATCCAGGAGGTCCAGAAGTTGAAAAAAATTAGCAAAACTTGGAAACGAAGAAGCTATAGATTTTCCTAGAGTAATGCTAGATAAAAATAGTTATAACTTTAGTTTTAGTGGCTTAAAAACAGCAGTTCTTAACTATTTAAATAGTAAAAAAACAAAAAAATGAAGAAATTTCAAAAAGAAGATGTCTGTGCGAGTTTCCAAAGAGCAGTTTTTTTGACGTTCTAATCTACAAAACAGAAAGACTTATGAAAGAGAAAAATTTGGATAAACTTGTAGTTTCAGGTGGGGTTTCAGCTAATAATACATTAAGAACAGAGATAGAAAAAATGTGTGAAAAAAATAATTTCAAATCATATTTTCCGTCAAAAATACTTTGCACAGATAATGCTGCAATGATAGCATCTTCTGGCTACTATGAGTATATTTCAGGGGTTAGAAGTGATTTAACTTTAAATGTTGAACCGAATTTAGAATTGTAAATTTCAAAAAATTTTTTTCAAAAAAAAGTGTTGACAACTAAAAAAATAAAAGTGTATAATATTCGAGTAACTGTTTAAGATATGCATTTTTTTAAAAGAGTTTGAATTCAAAAAAATTAAAAAAAGTATTGACAAATAGTTAGTTATGGTATATAATTATTAGGCAGTCAATTTTAAAACAGAAATTGATTGATACGGCCCCATGGTCAAGCGGTTAAGACATCGCCCTTTCACGGCGGTAACCCGGGTTCGAATCCCGGTGGGGTCACCACTTTTATTTAGTAGGTTTGTGGTTATATTTGGGCGCATAGCTCAGTTGGGAGAGCATCTGCCTTACAAGCAGGGGGTCATAGGTTCGAGCCCTATTGTGCCCACCAAATATGGCCTGGTAGTTCAGTTGGTTAGAATGCTAGCCTGTCACGCTAGAGGTCGTGGGTTCGAGTCCCATCCAGGTCGCCACTAATATGCTGGTGTAGCTCAATTGGTAGAGCAACTGACTTGTAATCAGTAGGTTAGGGGTTCAAGTCCTCCCACCAGCTCCAATCTACTTTATGTAGGTTATATGGAGGAGTTCCCGAGTGGCCAAAGGGGACGGACTGTAAATCCGTTAGCTGCGCTTTCAGTGGTTCGAATCCACTCTCCTCCACCAATTTAATTTTTGTTAAGACCATAAAGTTTGAGATTATATGCGGGTGTAGCTCAGTGGTAGAGCCCCAGCCTTCCAAGCTGGTTGCGAGGGTTCGATTCCCTTCACCCGCTCCATTTTGCACCTATAGCTCAGCTGGATAGAGCAACGGACTTCTAATCCGTGTGCCAGAGGTTCGAATCCTCTTAGGTGCGCCAACCTTTGGGGTATAGCCAAGTCGGTAAGGCACTAGACTTTGACTCTAGCATTCCGCAGGTTCGAGTCCTGCTACCCCAGCCAATTTTATGATTCATTAGCTCAGCCGGTAGAGCACCTGACTTTTAATCAGGGTGTCCGGGGTTCGAATCCCCGATGGATCACCATTCATGGAGAGGTATCGAAGTGGTCATAACGAGGCGGTCTTGAAAACCGTTTGGGTTCACGCCCACGTGGGTTCGAATCCCACCCTCTCCGCCACAATGGAGAAATACTCAAGTGGCTGAAGAGGCTCCCCTGCTAAGGGAGTAGATCCTTTACGGGATGCGAGGGTTCAAATCCCTCTTTCTCCGCCAATAATTTGGGCCTTTAGCTCAGTTGGTTAGAGCGCCCGGCTCATAACCGGTAGGTCCCGGGTTCAAGTCCCTGAAGGCCCACCAAATTATCTGCAGATATTTCTTTTTTAGAAATATCTCTTATTTTATAGAGCTAAAATAAAGGATTGATACTGTAGGGGTATAGTTCAACGGTAGAATGTCGGTCTCCAAAACCGCTGATGAGGGTTCGATTCCTTCTACCCCTGCCATTTACATAATATTACAAAGTAAAAAAAATAATATGCCCAGATAGCTCAGTCGGTAGAGCAGAGGACTGAAAATCCTCGTGTCGGTGGTTCGATTCCGCCTCTGGGCACCAGATCTGTAATTCGAGAAATCTGTTACGGATTGCTATTATTCCTGCGAGTGCAGGATTTTTTTACTCATTTTTAGAAGAATATATTAAGCCCAGATAGCGAAAAGTCGGTATAAGGAAGTGGCAAAAACAACGAAGTTGTTTTTAGGCAATGCCTTAGTCTAGTACGAAGTACGAGAAGATGAGTTAAGAAAAAAACTAAAAATAATGAAAAATCTTAAAAAAAGTAAGTAAAATTGAATTGTTAAAAAAAATAATTATCATCTGGAAGAGTCAGAGGACTGAAAAATCCTCGTGTCGGTGGTTCGATTCCGCCTCTGGGCACCAGATCTGTAATTCGAGAAATCTGTTACGGATTGCTATTATTCCTGCGAGTGCAGGATTTTTTTATTTTTTTTCATTTGTGGCTAATTTAATTTTTACAATATACGAAATTTAAAAAAATTAAAAATAAAATTAAAAATTTTTATTTTTAATATCTAAAGTAGATTATGAAAATAATTTTTTTATATTTTTTTACTAAAGATGTTAAATTTATTTTTATTAAAAGAATGCTCTTATATAAGGGTGTTCTTTTTTTATTTAATTTTTGTTTTTTTATAAAAAAATTAAATGTTGTTTAAAAAGCTTGATATTGACAATTATTATTAATTGATATAAAAATATTTTTTTGTTAGTTTATGCTAATTATATTTTTATTTTTTTAGGAGGAATTATATGAAAATTTTTTTAAGAAAAATCATATCTTTTTGTGGTATTTTTGTTCTTTGATTTTTTTACAAGTTTTTAGTGGTGTTTTTTTGCTACTGAAAGTAAGTCTTTAGATTTTTCAAAAAAAGATAGAAGAGTTAAAAGATTACAAAGATGATGATTTTGTCGATGCAATTATCAAATTGAAAAAAACAAGTTGATGTTTCAAAAAAATTAAAAGATGCTGTTAAAAAAAGAAAATGTTAATGCATCTAAGGAAGAAATTCAAAAATGAGATAAGAAAAGGAAATGGTAGATAAGTCTATAAAGTTAAAAAGAAGATAGTCAAAAAGTCTATTATAGAAATTCTTGAACGTTATAAAAAAAGATGGTAATGTAAAGAATTATCAACAATTTTTTTATTATAAATTGTATAAATGTAGTTTGTAAAAAAAGAAGTTTTGGTTAAGATTTCAAAAAGGTCTGATGTAGAAAAAGATTTGTATTAATAAAAAAAGTGAAGATACCAAAAGCTTCAAAAATAATATTCCAGAAGATAGAGAAGCTTTATCTAGTGTAGAAAAAAAGCATGTTCCTTGGAATTTAAAGATGATTAGTGCAGATAAAGCGCAAAAAAAGAAGTTCAAAAATTTTAATAACGATGTTGTTGTTGCGATAATTGACTCGGGTGTTGATGTAAGTCATCCGGCTATTAAAAATAATTATAGAGGAAATGATAAAAAAATCTTAAAAAGATATTCTTGGTATAATGTTGTAAATGAAAAGACTGGAGATAATGAAGAACCTTATGATGATAGGGGACATGGAACTCATGTTTGTGGAACTATCTTGGGTCAAAGAGAAAACTCTCTTTTAGGTGTGTGTCCGTATGCTAAATGGATTGCTGTAAAAGTTTTTGATTCAAATGGTGAAACAGATAATGCTAAGCTTTTTAAAAAGCGGGTGAATGGATTATGGCACCTAAAGATGAAAATGGTATATCTCATCCGGAAATGGCTCCAAAGGTTGTAAATAACTCATGGGGTGGTAATTCAACAGATGGATTTTATCAAGATATGGTTAAAAAATGGAGAGATGCGGGGATTTTTCCTGTATTTTCAGCTGGAAATGTAAGTCAATTTAATGATGGTGGGGATAATTCTATAGGAACACCTGCTTCATATCCACAAGCTTATGCGGTTGGAGCTATTAGAAAAGATGAAATAGTTGCAAAATTTTCTCTAAGAGGTAAATCTGACTATACAGAAAATTTTAAGCCGGATATTGTTGCACCTGGAGTTAATATTTTATCTTCAATTCCTGGAGGTAAATATACAATTTATACAGGAACATCTATGGCTAGTCCTCATGTTACAGGTGTTGTTTGTTTGATGCTTAAAGCTAATCCTAATTTAACTGTAGATCAAATTGAAAAGATTTTAAATGAAACGGCAACACCTTTAAAAGATGATTACTATACAACTTCTCCAAACCATGGTTATGGGTATGGAAAAGTTGATGCTCTTAATGCAGTTAAAGCTTTCTATCGGTCAAAAAAAGGGAAAAGATATAGATGTTTCAAATATGAAAGTATTATCGGGGCGTATTATTACAAATGGAACAGATAATGAAAAACCGATTATAAATCATAGTTCTATGAATAAGATTTTTACAACATACAAAACAACTTTTTGATGCAAATATAAAAGATAATATTGGAATTGAAAGTGTAAAACTTTATTTAAATATTAATAATGAATATAAACCCTACGATATGAAACTTAAAAATGGAAATAATCTTTCAGGTTATTATAGTGTAAATATTCCGGTAGCAACTTTTTAAAAAAATGTTACAAATGGAAAATATTATATTGAAGCTACAGATATTAACAAAAAAAGTTACTAAGAGTGATGAATTTTCATTTGAAGTTCAACAAGGAATTGGTATTGGATATGTACAAGATTTTGAAAAAGATCTTTCAGGTTTTGAGGTTGGCGGACAATCAAAATTATTTAAATGGGGAAATATTAAAAAAGATGAACCAAATAAAAAATTGATAGGTATAGAAGCGTATAAAAACATTCGAGGAAATTCTATTTTTGTTATGCCACCGATAGATTTAACAAATGAAACACAAAATCCGGCTTTAAGTTTTAAACATTTTTATGACCTTGGAAATTATGAATCGGCATTTTTTGATACTGCTGAAGTTTGGATTGCAGAAGCTAAAGAAGATAGTGATCCAGATAGTTTAGATTGGAAATTAAAAAGAAGTTATAAAAATTCTTCAAAAGAAAAATGGCTTGATGAATATATTGACCTTTCAGCTTACAAGGGTAAGAAAAATTTGTGTAATGTTTGGATTTAGACCTAATGGAGAATATAAAAGTAGTGGAAATGGTTGGTATATTGATGATATAAAAAAATAGAACAAGCATCAAAAAGAAATACCAGAAACTCCAAGTAAATATTTAAAGTTAAATGATAAGAAAGATGGTAAATTAATTTATACATTTTTCTCCGGTAGGAAATGAAAAAGATTACATCTTATGAATTATATAGAGCAACAAATGAAAATGGACCTTTTGAACTTATAAAAAAAGTTGAAAAAGGAGATTCTAAAAAAATGGATTTGGAAAATACTCTATTGATTTAGTTGATATTCCAAAACCACAAAAAGGAACTTATTACTATTATGCAGTTGCAAAAAAATTGGTGAAAAACAAAAGTGAACCTTCACAAATTTTATCTCATACTTTTACTAAAGGGAAAAGAATTCAAAAAGTTTTGATTTTTGAAAAAGGACAAGATGGATGGACTAGTTTAGAAAGTGATAAAAGAAACAAAAATGGGATTTTTGGAAAGTTAGAATATGCAGATCAATTTGATACAAACTATAAAAAAACCTACTATTAATCAATCATTAGGTAAAAAAATGATGGTATGAATGTTTTCGCAACAAATTTGAATGATTATAGAAAGCCTAATACAAAAATATTCTTTAGAATCTCCAAGTATGGACTTGTCAACTTTAAAAAGATGCTACACTTTATTACCAAAAACTGGTTTAGTTCAAGTGCTAAAAAGAAGAAGTGATGATTATGATTCATATAATCAAGATATAGGAGAAGTTTATTTTTTTCAAAAGATGATGGTAAAACTTGGGATAAAGTTTATACATTTGATGAAAGTGAAGTAGATAAGCATATAAAGTGGTCATGGTTTTACAAATGGAATTGAAATATCAAAAGAGTATTTAACAGATAAATTTAAAGTTAAATTTGTTCTTGATACAGGAAGTGATAGTGGAAAGACAGATCCGGAGCAATGTGGAGGATGGTATATTGATGATGTTACTATAAACACTAAAGATACAAAAAAATAATAATATAATAGAAAAAGTCTCACCATTTAAGCTTTTTAAATATGCAAAGTTTAAATGAAGAAAAATCAAGAAAAAGATATAATTCCATTAGTTGGTAAGATTACAATTAAAGAAAATGAAAAAAACTGTTATGACAGAAGTAGGAACAGGAAAATTTAGTATAAAACTTCCTGCTGGTAAAATATACTGTAGTAGCTAGTGCAGAGGGTTATAAAGATAAAGAAGAAGTTATAGATCTTATAGAACATGTAAATAAAGATTTTTTTATTTAGATACTTTTTAAAAAAAAGCTTCTATATCAGTTAATGTAAAAAGATGCTAATTATGATTCAATACAAGGAAATGTAAAACTTTATAAAGAAGGAAAACTTGAAGCTATAGCAGAAAAAAAGATGGAGAAACTGTTAGATTTACAGATTTAACTTCAGGGAATTACACTTTAGTTGCTACTAGTGATGGATATAAAAGATTAGAAAAAAATATTAAAATTCCTGGAACTGTAACTGTAACTTTATCTTTAGAAAAAAAGTTTATTCTGAAAATCAGTTAAATGTAGGGTATACAGATATAAAAAAACAGAAAACCTCTCAGGAATGGATTTAAAGGATAGAGCATTTGCAAATAAAAATTTCAAATGATAAACTTGTAGATATAAAAAGAAATTTCATATTTTATTACAAAAAAACTAAAGATGTAGATTTAACTAATAGTAAATATAGAATTTCTATTTATGATAAGAATACACAAGATGAACTTCCTGGTAATATTTTATTTTTCAAAAGATTTGACATTTGAAAAGGAAGGTTGGAATAAAGTTGCTATTTCAAATGTCCAAGTAAATGGTGATTATTATATTGCATTTACAAAAACTAGATGGAGAAATTGCACTTGGTATGGATGATAGTAAAGATGGAATTAATTCTTTTTCAAATGTTTAATGGAGCTTGGGATGAACCTGAAACTAAAGGAACATATATGATAGGAGCCAAGGTTATTACATTATCTGAAAATGAAGTTCAACAAGCTACTATTACATTTGATAAAAAAATGGTGGTAGTGGAGAAATGCAAGCTGTAAAAAGTAAAAAAATTAATGAAAAATTATAAATTACCACAATGTACATTTACAGCTCCTGAAAAATAAAGAATTTTTATTGTTGGCAAGTTGAAGGTGAAAATAAAAATGTTTCAGATGATATAGTAGTTAATAAAGATTTAACAATACAAGCTATATGGAAAGATAAGAAAAAAATGAAAAATCCACAAATGGAAAAAAACTGATCCAGTAATGCCAAATCCTTTATTGGCAACTGCTAGTGTAACAGATTTTACTCATTTTATAACTTATTCTAATGATAACAAATCTGATGAGTATTTAAAATCAGTCCAAAAAGTTATTGTAAATCACAAAGGAAAGATAAGTGAAATAACTGATGTTAAAGGTATTGACTCTACAGATTTCACATCTAATCCAAATAAAAAAACTACAATTTTTCATATACTGAAAAAAATTAGATAAAAAAATGATACTATAACTATTGTTTCAAGTAAATATAAAAAAATGTTATTGTAAAAAAATAACAATGGATAACCTTGTAGGAAATGATGTTTATTACTCAATAAGTGCAAATGTTGAAGGAGAAAAAGATACTTTATAGAGTTACTTTTGATAAAAAAACGGTGGTAGTGGAGAAATGAAAGATGTAGAAGTTGAAAATGGAGGAATTTTCGTAGTTCCAAAATGCGATTTCACAGCACCTTCGGGAATGGAATTTGATTCATGGGAATATCTTAACGAAAAAAACAGAGATAGGGACATAAATATCAAATTTCTAAAAAAACATAATACTAAAAAGCTCTTTGGAAAGAAAAAAATTGAGTGAACAAGCTACAATAACATTTGATAAAAAAATGGTGGTCTAGGAACTATGCAAGAGGTTAAAAAAATTATTAAAAAGAAGAGTATGAACTTCCTGTTTGTGAATTTTTACCTCCAGAAAAAAATGGAATTTGACGCTTGGGAAATTGATGGACAAAGACATCTTCCAGGAGAGAAAGTTTCTTTACAAAAAAATAATACTATAAAAAGCTTTATGGATTAAATATGATAAATCAAAAGAGCCTAAAGAACCTTTGTTTAGTGAAATTTTATCTGAAAATCCGTCAATTAATAAAATTGATTATAAACATTTAATTGGCTATAAAAAAAGAAGATAGTGAATATGTAAATAAAAATAAATCTTATAACTATAAGAAGAAATGGAAAAAGAAATAAAACATTATTTATTTACAAAAGAAGATGGAAAATATAAAAAAATCTTGATAAAACTTTAGATAAGGTAAGTATTGTATTTAATGATAAAACTTTCTTTAATAGAGATGATGAAATTATCATCAGTGCAAGAGGATATAAAGATTTAAAAACTTCATATTATATCAGCAGATGATATGGTAATGAACGCTTTATATACTACAGAAATTGTATCAACTGTTAAGTTTGAAACTTTTTTTAGGAAGTAAAAATTGATGATCAAATTATAAAAAGTTAATCAATTAAGTACAAATAAATTAGCTAAAGTACAAGATCCTACTAAAGATGGTTATACTTTTAAAGGTTGGTATGAAGATAGTGATTTTTACAAAAGAGTTTGATTTTAATAAAAAAAATAATAACAGATACTACAATTTTTTTGCAAAATGGGTTAAAAAAATACACCATCTGAAGAAAAAAATATAGAACTTGAAGTTAAAAAAATGTTACAATACATCAACAAGATACATTAGATCTTAAATCATTAATCGTTAAAGCAAAAGATGATAAAAAAATAATGATTTAAAAAGAACAAGTTGAAATTATAGATGAAGGTGGATTTAACAAAGACAAAGTAGGAACATATACAATAACATTTAAATTAACAAATAAAAAAATGTAAGTGTAACAAAAAAAGCTACAGTTACAGTTGTAGAAAAAAAGAAAAATTCTACTGTAAATCCAGAAAAGCCACAAGAAGATAAATGGGTTCAAAATGATGATGGAACATGGACATACCAATCAGCAGATGGAAAAGTATCTGTAAAAGACAGTTGGAAATTAATAAATGATGAATGGTATAGATTTGATAAAGATGGAAAAATGGTATCAAATCAATGGTTTGAAGAAAATGGAAGATGGTATTATATTGAGCCAAATGGAACAATGTCTAAAAACGAATGGATAATTATTAATGGAGAATGGTACTATGCAAATGCTGACGGTAGAATTTCACAAAATGAATGGGTGTTAGTTGATGGGAATTGGTACTTTGCAAATGCAAGTGGACGTATAGCAGATAGCGAATGGTTCATTGTTGGAGGCAAATGGTATTATGCTGAAAAAAAGGAGGACTAATCGCACTAGGGTAAAACACTTAAAAATCAATAATGTAAATTATACTTTTTGATTCAAATGGTGTATTGGTTAAATAGTAAAAAAATATAAAGACTGAGTAAACTGAGCTGAACCCAAAAACACGGACAGTTAAATAAATTATTCAAAGGAATGTAATCTATAATCAATAGGATACATTCCTTTTAAATTCTCCTTAATTCTTTTCGTATTGTACCATTTAATATACTCTTCTATATCTGGTAAATCGTATACAAGTTTTTCCACCTTCGAAAAAAATTTTTTTAAGCATAGGTCTTAAAAGTGTAATTTTTTCATAACTTGTTCTTTTTTTCAAGTATAGATAGGGTGAAAATTTTTTTAAAGATTTACTTTCATCTATGTTTTTCATCAAAAAAGAGTTATTAAATCGGCTTGAGCTTTCTTTGTTTCTTTATCATAAATTCTATATAATTTTTTTAAATATCTTTATCTTGTAATTTTTAAGTTTTTTTCTAAATTCAGTTGGCAACATCTTTTTGATATTTTTAGGAAATTTCTATTAAATGTTTTTAACTGTGTTATATCCGACTTCAAATGCAATATCAGTTATTTGCATATCTGTTTTTTAATAATAATTTTGTTGATTTGTTTATTCTTACAAAATTTAAAAAAAGTTTTTTAAAGTTTTTTTCTACATAGTAGATAAATAGTCTATTAACTTCTGTAATTGATATTGAAAAGTCCTTACATATACTTTCAATTTCAATGTCTTCACTTGAATTTTTTTGACTACAAAATTTAGTATTCTGTAAAAATTTTTCTTATATTTTCAATTTGACAGATTTGAGAAATTTTTGTTGAATGTTTGTCTGTACTTATTAGGATTTTTGTCCTGTTCTTGCTGTAAATACTTTTTGATAGGTGAGATCTATCTGAAAATCCTGTTATTTCAGCGATTTCTTCAATATCTAAATCTGTATATAGTAACATATCCATGGTTTTTTTCCAATTCTCATCTCATTTATTAGATTATTAAAAAGAAAAGACCTGTTGTTTCTTTTTACATATCTATTTATTGTGGACTCACTCATGAAAAAAATAGTTTAGAAATTGATGAAATTGTTAATTTTTTTCACTTAAATGAGCATGAATGTATCTAAATATATTAATTTTTATCAAAACTTTCATCTACTTTTTCTCTTCTTGTTATTATCTTCCTCGTCTTGCAATCTTCTGTAAGTTATAATTAAGTCAATTATTTTTATTTAGTACATAAGCAGAAGATATTGGATTTTTCATTTTTTATTATATAATGATGAGTCCTCTCCCAGTTCTTCTCTTAACATATCAAAAAAACATTAGAAAAAAATATTTGAATTGTTCAGAAGTACAGTGAATAACGGGATTATCATAAAATGAGTTTATTAAACTTAAATTTTTCTGCATCGACATTGTAAAAATGACTTTATTATTTTTGTTAGCACTATCAAAGTTGTATTTAAGAATAAAAATACTGCATAGTTTTTTTGATACTTCTACAACTTCTGTATATTCCCAAGGTAAAATACAAACTAGAGTTCTATCTTTTTATTTCGTATATATTATTTTTGTATTCTAATCTTAGCAGAACCTTTTTTTATAAGTAAAAAAATCTTGCTGATTGATGAAAAAAAGTCCTTTTTGTAGGGGATGTAATAATTTCTCTATCAATACTATACATACTCTCTTCGTTTATATACGAATTAGCTTTGTTTTGTATCTCTATTCCTTTTTGTTTATTCATAATTTCTCCTAAAAAAATTTACTAAATTAATAACTATATTATAAGTATAAATCATAATCTTTTATATGTAAAGATTTTTTTATATAAAAAGTGTCTTTTTTTATATAAAAAAATTATAAAAAAATCATATTATTAAAATTAACAGTTTTTTTCAAAATGCTAAAATTTCAATAAAAATTTAGATAAAAAAAGGACAATTATAATATAAATAAGAGTAAAAATAAGTTAAATATTAGTATTTTTTTATTGTTTTTTTGAAAATTATATAAATTTGTTTTGTTGAGTCTTTATATTTTTCGACGTTTTTTTAAATAAATATCTATAAAAAAATATAAAAAAATCAAAATTTATAAAAAAACGTTAAAAAAACGTTGACTTCTTTTTAGTAATATGATAATATATAGGTGTACATATAGTACAAAAAAATATCTATTTGGAGGTTTATATGAAAAGAAAATCACTTATTTTTAATCATGCTATTTTTATCAATAGGAATCGTTAACACAAGTAATAATACAAGCTATGCAAAAAGGAGAAGAAGAGGTTGAACCATTAGTTAAAGTTAAAAGAAAATGGGTTACAGTTTTTAGAGTTTATCCAGCAGGAAATGAACCGGATTATATTTTTTACGATGAAGGAGGATTTAAAGGTTATATCGGAAAGAAGGCTTCTATGCCTTATTGGGGTTCTAGCGTAGTTTATGAAGGATATGTTTATTCCGGAGATGCTTATCCTATTATTACAAATAAAAAAAGGTAAAAGCACTTAAAAAAAGAAAAGAGTTAGAGTCTATGCTCATTATAACGATATTGTTGAAATAAAAGACTATTGGTATAATGTAGGAGGATTTAAAGGTTGGCTTTTACGAGAGGGATGCCGATGCTTATCAAAGAAAAGACGGAACTTGGGATGTATACTATAATGGTGAAGTTATATATTGTCCTAAATGTTCTAATACAAAGCTAAATAAGAGGTAAGTTATGAAAAAAATATTAATAAAAATTTTTTTAGTTTGTTCTATTCTTTTTAACTGCTTGTGGGTCAAAAAGGTAAAAAGTGTAGATAAGTTTTTCCGATAGAGTTTTTTTACCGGAAGTAAGGGTGGAACTATTGTGATTTCTACTGACAAAAAAACAGGAAAAGAAAATGATGGTTTTTCTGGTCAAACTGTAATAAAGCCTAACACAGAGGTAAGTAAATTAGATCCAAAAAGTGTAGAAAAAAATCTAAAAAAATAAAGAATTTTTCTAATCCTAGAATTGAAAATAAATCAGGAGAAGATTACTTGGTTGCAGACGACTTTGAGTACAAACTAAAAAAATAATTGATGAAAAATACTATAAAAAGATATGGAAGATGAAAATGAATATGTTTCTTTAAAAAAAATAAAAAAATTAGTATTACAAATTTTTTTAATAAAAAAATTGTCCATGTTAAAACTATAGTATGTGGTATAATAATAGTATGTGAGTTTTTCACATACTATTATTGTTTAAAGGAGAATTGTTATGAGCAAAAACTTAAGAGGAAGAAATTTCCTAACATTATTAGACTTTACAAGTGATGAAATTCGTTACCTTTTAGATCTTTCTAGAAATTTCAAAGATTTAAAGAGAAGCGGAACTCCTCACCGTTATTTAGAAGGAAAAAAAATATAGTATTATTATTTGAAAAAGACTTCAACTAGAACTCGTTGTTCTTTTTGAAGTTGCAGGTATGGACTTAGGTATGGGAGTTACTTACTTAGATCCAGGTTCATCTCAAATGGGTAAAAAAGAATCTATTGAAGATACTGCAAGAGTATTAGGAAGAATGTATGATGGTATTGAATATAGAGGATTCAGCCAAGAATTAGTTCAAACATTAGGAGAATATGCAGGAGTACCTGTATGGAATGGTTTAACAGACAAATTCCACCCAACTCAAATGTTAGCTGACCTTTTAACAATTGAAGAAAAATTTGGGTATTTAAGAGGATTAAACTTTGTATATATGGGAGATGCAAGAAACAACATGGGTAACTCACTAATGATAGCTTGTGCTAAAATGGGTGTAAACTTCACTGCTTGTGCTCCAAAAGAATTATGGCCAGAAGAAGAATTAAGAGAAAAAGCATTAGAAATCGCTAAAGCAACTCATTGTACAGTAAGCTTTGAAGAAGATGTTAAAAAAGCTACTACAAATGCTGATGTAGTTTACACAGATATTTGGGTATCAATGGGTGAACCAGACGAAGTTTGGGCTGAAAGAATTAAATTATTAAAACCATACCAAGTAAACAAAGAAGTTATGGCAAATGCTAAAGAAACTGCTATCTTTATGCACTGCTTACCTTCATTCCACGATCAAAAAACTGTTATCGGTAGAGAAATTTTCGAAAAATTCGGAATTCCTGAAATGGAAGTTACTGATGAAGTTATTGAAGGACCTCAATCTGTTGTATTTGATGAAGCTGAAAATAGAATGCATACAATAAAAGCTATTATGTATGCTACTTTATGGTAAGAGGTACAAATGGGAAAAAGAATAGTTGTAGCTTTGGGGGGTAATGCTTTAGGCAATACCCCTTTTGAGCAATTAGAAAAAAAGTTAAAATCGCTGCCGATATTATTTCTGATTTAGTTAAAGAAGGAAATGATGTTATTATCGGACATGGAAATGGACCACAAGTTGGAATGATTAATTTAGCTATGGATTATTCAGCAAATGGAAAGGAAAAAACTCCTTTAATGCCACTTGTTGAATGTGGAGCTATGAGCCAAGGATATATAGGTTATCATTTACAACAAGCTTTAGGTCAAGCATTCAAAAGAAAAAAAGGAATTAATAAAACTGCTGTATCAGTTATAACTCAAGTTGAAGTTGCTGAAGATGACAAAGCATTTGAAAATCCAACTAAACCAGTTGGAATGTTCTACACAAAAGAAAAAAAGCTGAAGAATTAGAAAGAGAAAATGGATTTACTTTCGTTGAGGATTCAGGAAGAGGATATAGAAAAGTTGTTCCTTCACCAAAACCATTACACATTATTGAAATTGATGCTATTAATAAAATGGTTGAAGCAGGACTTACAGTTATCACTGTTGGTGGTGGTGGAATACCTGTTGTTAATAAAAATGGTAGATTAGTTGGTGTTGATGCAGTAATTGATAAAGATAAATCAAGTGCTGAACTTGCATCAGAATTAAATGCTGATTTCCTTTTAATTTTAACTGCAGTTGATAAAGTTTGTATTAACTTTAATAAACCAGACCAAAAAGAATTAGACGAAATCACTGTTGAAGAAGCTAACAAATATATTGCAGAAGGTCAATTCGCTAAAGGAAGTATGCTTCCTAAAGTTGAAGCTTGTTTAGATTTCGTAAAAGGTGGAGATGATAGATGTGCTATCATTACTTTACTAGAAAAAAAGCATCAGATGCTGTAAAAAGGTCTTACAGGAACTAAGATAGTTAAGTAGGAGGACGATTTGAACAATATATCACATAGAACTAGTTTTTTAGCTAAAATCGCTCTTTTTATTGTAGCTATTTTATGGGGAACATCCCTTACAGTAGTTAAGAGTGCAGCAGATGTATTTAAACCTAATTTTCTATTAGGTATTAGATTTACAATTGCAGGAATTATCCTTGCGGTAATTTTTTTCATAAAAAAAATTATTTAAGGCAGATAAAAAAAGAGTTAGTAGCTGGAGCTATAATTGGGGTGTTTTTATTTGTTGCATATTCAAGTCAAACTCTTGGAGTTACTTTTACAACTCCAGGACGTAGTGGATTTTTATCAGCATCATATTGTGTAATCGTACCATTTTTATATTGGATTACAAACAAAGTTAGACCTGATAAATTCAATGTATCTGCAGCGGTATTCTGTATTATAGGAATCTTTTTTTATTGCCATGGCAGGAGAGAGTGGTTCAATTTTTAATTCAAGTATAACTGCAATTTATGGAGATGCACTTGCGCTTTTAAGTGGGTTTTTATTTGCATCTCATATCGTTATGGTTACAAAATTAGGAGTTGGAAAAGATCCATTTGTTTTAACAATAATGCAATTTTTAGTAGCTGGTATTTTATCTTGGATAACTACATTTGCTTTTTGAAAACAATGCTGGAATGCAAATTACTTTAAGACCAATGCTTGAAGTATTATATCTTTCTGTAATGTGTACAGCTGTTGCGTTATTATTACAAAAATTTAGGACAAAAAAATATACAGATCCAAGTAGTGCAGCAATCATTTTTAGGTTGTGAGTCAATCTTTGGTGTTGCATTACCAGTTGCTCTTGGAATCGAAAGCTTAACTGTTAAATCAGTTATCGGTTTTTGTTTTGATTTTTTTATTGCCATAATAATTTCAGAAACAAAATTATCTTTCTTATTTAAAAAAAGAAAACTGAAGAAGTAGAAAATATAAAATAGAAGTCTTAAGACTTCTTTTTTTATTTGAAAAAAATCATTTTTGTTGACTTTTACTACGCTGTGTGCTACCATAAGAAATAAGTATAATTGGTTTCAATGGGGGGGCATCTTGAAAGATACATTTGCAATAATTTGCGGAAAAATTAGTTTATCATTTAGGTAAAAAAATTTACTCCATGCAGTTCTTTGCCTGGAAAAAAATTGCTTTTGAATTTAGAAAATTTATAAAAAAATTTAGATAAAATTAAAGATTTATCTAAAATTGAAATGATAATTAAGAGTTTGAGGATTCGCCAAAAAGAAGTAGTATTTTTAGGGGCTTTATGCCCTTTTATTTTATGAGAGGTATTATGGATTTTTGAAAGATATATTGAACAAAAGACATTCTGTAAGAGCATATACACCAAAAAGATATAGAACAAAAATTTGATTGATGAAATAAATTTAGATATAGAACGATATAATAGTTTAGCTAATTTGAATATTCAATTTATAACAAACGAGCCCGATGCTTTTTGGAAAAAAAGTATTTTAGCAGATTTTTGGTAGATTTAAAAAAATGTTAAAAAAATTATATTGCCTTGATTGGGAAAAAAATGTGATAATCTTGATGAAAAAAATCGGATATTTTTGGAGAAAAAGCTAGTTTTAAAAAGCACAAAGTCTAGGACTTAATACCTGTTGGGTTGGTGGAACTTACAGAAAAAAAGAATAGTAGATACAAAATAGAAAAAAAGATGAAAAAAACTTGTATGTGTTATTGCCATAGGATATGGAGAAACAAATGGTAAGGTTAGAAAGCTTAAAAGTGTTTCTTCTGTTGCTATAAGTGATGTAGAAATGCCAAATTGGTTTTTAAGAGGTGTTAAATTTGCCTTGCTTGCTCCAACAGCATTGAATCAGCAGAGATATATAATTAGTTTAAAGAATAATAAAGTTGAGATAAATTCAAAAAAATTGGTTTTTACACAAAAAGTAGATTTGGGAATAGTTAAATGCCATTTTGAATTAGGTGTTGGTAAAGAACATTATTGTTTTTGAATATTAGGAGAAAATTATGTTTGGGATTGATGTATTTTTTTAATATTAAATTGTATAATATATGTTAGTAGTTTTTGAAAAAAAGATGATGTTGATAAAAAAATATTGTTGGCAAAAAGTCTGTTTGAAATTTCGGATTTGTTGGAATGTAAGAAAAAAAATTCTTTAGGAATTTTTTTCCGGCGGAAAATAAACGAAGAGGAGTTTTCTAATATTGTAAATACAATTAAAAAAATAATAGAGAATTATATGAAAAAGATTAAAATAGTAGATGTAGATAATTCTGTATATGGAAATATCTCAGGGAAGCGATAGAGTAGTAAATGTAACATTTTTTTATATGAAGATAATCTGATTGTTGTTTATAAAGGTACTGCAGGAGATTTTTGAGTGGAAAGATAATGTAGAAGGTACTTATAATATTTCTGATACAAAACAACAAAGGATAGCTTTAAGATATTTTTGACGAAATGGTTGAAAAGTTTAAAGATGTTAAAAAAAATATGTTTCTGGACATTCTAAAGGCGGAAATAAATCTCAATATATAGGTGTTTTAAGAGGAAATATGTCAAAAACTTGAAAGAGTATATTCTTTTTGATGGTCAGGGCTTTTAATAGTATATTTTTTAAAAAAAATATAATAAAGAAATAGAAAATAATAGGCATAAAATCTTTTAATATTTGTAACGAATATGATTATGTAAATATTCTTTTTATTCTCTATTGCAAATAAAAATATTTATTAAATCTACAACTAATGTTGGAAATGATGATGACAGACAATCTAAACTTAAACATAGATTTGGAGGTTTTTCATTCTCCTTATTCAATGTTTAAAAAAACGAAAATGGAATATTAATTTTTAAATGAAGTTACTGAACAAAGTGATATTATGAAAAAAACTTCGAGAAACTATTTGAATATTATAATACAAATATGGAAATTGAAGATAGCAAATTTATATATTATAGAATGTCGCTATTTATGATGGAAAGCGGAAGTGAAGTGTTTGGAGAAGATATTCCTACTACACCAAAAAGGATTTTTTTAAAAAAAGATTTACAAAAGCTTACAAAGGAATATACAAAAACATGAGAACGAATTGAGTTTTTCAGAAATAATGACTTTGTTTAAACCTATATTATCAGATATTAGTTCAATTTTTAATAAAAAGGAAAAATTGGAATAATAAAATTAGAATAGAAAATAATTATTTAAAGAGATTTTTTTGAAAAAAATCTCTTTTTTCTTTTGAATTTTCTAAAAAAATAGCCATAAAAAAATGTTGACTTTTTGTATATATAAATGATAAAATATGTAGGTACATTTAATAATGTATAGTTATGTGCATTTTTAGAAAATAATTAAGGAGGTGAAGAAATGCCAACTATTAACCAGTTAATTAAACAAGGAAGACAAAAAGCTGTAACTAAATCAAAAGCACCAGCATTAAGTTTCAATTTTAATACACTTAAAAAAGAGAAGTACTGCTAGTGAATCACCACAAAAAAGAGGTGTATGTACAGCTGTAAGAACTGTAACTCCTAAGAAACCTAACTCAGCGTTACGTAAGGTTGCAAGGGTTAGATTAACAAACGGAATGGAAGTTGCAGCTTATATTCCAGGTATAGGTCATAACCTTCAAGAACACAGCGTTGTGCTTATTAGAGGGGGAAGAGTAAAGGACCTTCCAGGGGTTAGATACCACATTATCAGAGGTACATTAGATACTGCTGGGGTAGCTAACAGAAAGCAAGGAAGATCTAAATACGGAGCTAAAAAGACCTAAATAATTAAACTGATGTGGCAGAAATGTTTTATTAATAAGAGTTTAACTTTATAATACATACATTTGTGTGCTTATCAGCAAAGAAAAATCGCTGAGTACCAGTGATACTACTAATATAGTAAGGAGGGAAGAAAGGTGCCAAGAAAAGGACATGTTCCAAAGAGAGAGGTAATGCCAGATCCAATTTACGGAGATGTGGTTGTTACTAAACTTATAAACAACATCATGCTTGACGGAAAAAAAGGAACTGCTCAAGCAATAGTTTACGGTGCATTTGAAATCGTAAAAGAAAAAAACTGGCGAAGAACCAACTGAAGTTTTTCAGAAAAGCTTTTAGAAAAATATCATGCCTGTTTTAGAAATTAAAAGCAAGACGTATAGGTGGGGCAACATACCAAGTGCCTATTCAAGTTAGACCTGAAAGAAGACAAACTTTAGGTTTAAGATGGTTAGTAACTTACTCTAGAAATAGAGGGGAAAAAACTATGAAAGAAAGACTTGCTAAAGAAATTCTTGATGCTGTTAATAACACTGGATCAAGTGTTAAGAAGAGAGAAGACACTCATAAGATGGCTGAAGCTAACAAGGCTTTTGCACATTACGGATTCTAATATAGGATTTTTATTTAAAAGGAAAGGGGAAATGCTATTGTGGTAAGACAATATTCACTTGAAAACACAAGAAATATTGGTATAATGGCGCATATCGATGCTGGTAAAACAACAGTAACTGAAAGAATGCTTTATTATACAGGAAAGATCCACAAAATAGGTGATACTCATGAAGGTGCTGCACAAATGGACTGGATGGAGCAAGAAAAAGAAAGAGGTATCACTATTTGTTCAGCTGCTACTACATGTGTATGGAATGATACAAGAATTAACATTATTGACACTCCAGGACACGTTGACTTTACTGTAGAAGTTGAAAGATCTTTAAGAGTTCTTGACGGCTCAGTTGCACTTTTTGATGCAAAGAGCGGTGTAGAACCACAATCAGAAACTGTTTGGAGACAAGCAGACAAATATGGCGTACCACGTATTTGCTTTATAAATAAAATGGATGCTACTGGAGCTAACTATTATGACTCTATCGAAACTATTAAGGATAAGTTAAAAGCTAATCCAGTACCTGTTCAAATTCCTATTGGAGCTGAATCAGAATTTGTAGGAGTAATTGACTTAGTTTCAATGCACGCTATTATTTATAAAAATGACTTAGGTACAGATATAGACGAAACTGATATTCCAGATGCTTACAAAGATAAAGCCGAAGAATATCGTCAAAACTTATTGGAAGCATTAGCTGAAACAGATGAGTTTATTATGGAAAAATATTTAGAAGGAGATGCAATTTCTCCATCTGAATTAAGAGAAGCTATTAGAAGAGCTACTATTAATCTATCAATAAACCCAGTACTTTGTGGATCAGCTTATAAGAACAAAGGGGTTCAACCTTTATTAAATGCTATCGTAGCTTACATGCCATCACCATTAGACATTCCTGCAATTGAAGGTGTTGATGATAATGAACAAGCAGTAGAAAGACATGCATCAGATGATGAACCTTTCTCAGCATTAGCATTTAAAATTGTTGCTGACCCATTTGTTGGAAAGCTTGCATATTTCAGAGTATACTCAGGAACTTTAGAATCAGGTTCTTATGTATATAACTCAACAAAAGGCAAAAAAGAAAGAATTGGTAGAATTCTTATGATGCATGCTAACAAGAGAGAAGAAGTTGATAGCGTTTCAGCTGGGGACATCGCTGCAGCGGTAGGTCTTAAAGATACTACAACTGGAGATACTCTTTGTGATATGAATAGCCATGTAATTCTTGAAAAAATGGAATTCCCAGAACCAGTTATTTCTGTTGCAATAGAACCAAAAACAAAAGCTTCTCAAGAAAAAATGAGTATAGCTTTACACAAATTAGCTGAAGAAGATCCTACTTTCAGAACTTATACTGATGAAGAAACTGGTCAAACAATTATTTCAGGTATGGGTGAATTACACTTAGAAATCATCGTAGATAGACTTTTAAGAGAATTCAAAGTAGAAGCTAATATAGGTAATCCACAAGTTTCTTACAGAGAATCAATTTCTCAAGGTGCAGAAGCTGAAGGAAAATACATCAGACAATCTGGTGGTAGTGGACAATACGGACACTGTAAAATTAAAATTGAACCTCAAGAAGCTGGTAAAGGCTTTGAGTTTGTAAATAATATCGTAGGTGGAGCTATTCCAAAAAGAATATATCGGACCTGTTCAAAAAGGTATTGAAGAAGCAACTCAAGCTGGGGTACTAGCTGGATATCCAGTTTTAGATGTTAAAGTTACTTTATATGATGGTTCATACCACGAAGTTGACTCATCTGAAATGGCATTCAAAATTGCTGGTTCAATGGCATTTAGACAAGCAGTATCAAAAGCTGCTCCGGTTCTATTAGAACCAATGATGAAAGTTGAAATTACAACTCCAGATGAATATTTAGGAGATGTAATGGGAGACGTTTCATCAAGAAGAGGTAGAATCAAGGTATGAATCCAAAGAATGGTGTTCATGTACTTGATGCATTTATACCTTTAGCAGAAATGTTTGGATATGCAACTGACTTAAGAAGTAATACTCAAGGTCGTGCAACATATTCAATGCAATTCGATCATTATGAAAAAGTGCCTCAAGCAATTGCTGATAAAGTAATTGGAGAGAGAGCAAAAAAATAGATTAGGAGGATTTTAGTAAAATGGCTAAGCAAAAATTTGAAAGAACTAAACCACACGTTAATATCGGAACTATCGGTCACGTTGACCATGGTAAAACTACTTTAACTGCAGCTATCACTTTAGTATTAAATAAAAGATTTGGTACTGGTGAATTCGTTGATTATGCAAACATCGACAAAGCTCCAGAAGAAAGAGAAAGAGGAATCACTATTTCAACTTCTCACGTTGAATACGAAACAGCAAACAGACACTATGCACACGTTGACTGCCCAGGACACGCTGACTATGTAAAGAACATGATCACTGGTGCTGCTCAAATGGACGGAGCTATCTTAGTAGTAAGTGCTGCTGATGGTCCAATGCCTCAAACAAGAGAACATATCTTACTTGCAAGACAAGTAGGCGTTCCAAAAATTGCTGTTTTCTTAAACAAAGAAGATCAAGTTGATGATCCAGAATTAATCGAACTTGTTGAAATGGAAGTTAGAGAATTATTAAGTGAATATGAATATGATGGAGATAACACTCCAATCGTAGTTGGTTCAGCTTTAAAAGCTCTTGAAGATCCAGATGGAGTATGGGGAGATAAAATCGTTAAATTAATGGAAGAAGTTGACGCATATATCCCAGAACCAGTTAGAGATATTGATAACCCATTCTTAATGCCAGTAGAAGACGTATTCTCAATCACAGGTAGAGGAACTGTTGCTACAGGTAGAGTAGAAAAAGGTAAAGTAAAAGTTCAAGATAACGTTGAATTAGTAGGTTTAACTACTGAAAGAAGAACAGTTGTTGTAACTGGTGTTGAAATGTTCAAGAAGATGTTAGACGAAGCAGCTGCTGGAGATAACGTAGGTCTATTATTAAGAGGTGTTCAAAGAAATGAAATCCAAAAGAGGACAAGTTCTTTCTAAACCAGGAACAATCAATCCACATACTAAATTCGAATCAGAAGTTTACGTATTAACTAAAGAAGAAGGTGGAAGACATACTCCATTCTTCTCAGGATATAGACCACAATTCTACTTCAGAACAACTGACGTAACTGGTAACATCCAATTAGAAGATGGCGTAGAAATGGTTATGCCAGGAGATAACGCTAAATTCATAATCGAATTAATCACTCCAATCGCTATTGATGAAGGTTTAAGATTTGCCATCAGAGAAGGCGGAAGAACAGTAGGTTCAGGCGTTGTTACTAAGATTTTTAGCATAATTATAATTATGATTTTTAAAAGGGAACTGTAAAGTTCCCTTTTTTTATTAGTGAAATAATTTGAGTAATTGTAAAATTTAATGTAAACCTTATACTTATATAAAATATTTAATACAATAAACTTTATTCATTTTTAGTTTTATATACTTCAAATTATAAAATAAATTAGAAAAATATAAAGATAAATTTTTTTAATTACCATACCTTGCGTGTTTTTTTGGTTTTTATGGTATTATTACATCAGAAATCGTTTTTTTATTTTAGGAGGAAATATGAAAAAAGAAATAAGAATAATATTTGTAATTGGCTTTAGCTTATTTGCAATGTTCTTTGGTGCTGGAAACTTGATATTTCCAACATTTCTTGGATATAATTCTGGTTCGTATTGGCCAATTGCATTTCTTTTTGTATATGGCTGCTGATGGACTTTTAGCAATGGTATCACTATATACTGTATTTTGTTCTGGGGGAATTACTGAGTTTGTTAAACCTTTAGGAAAATATTTGGGAACAATTATTTTTAGTTTGTATTTCATTATGTATAGGACCTTTAGTTGCTATTCCTAGAACAGGTGCTATAACATATGATTTGGGAGTTAAAAAAACTTTGGATTTCATAATCTTATTATAACAACTGCAATCTTTTTTTATTATAACATATTTAATCTGTATTAAATCTGAAAAAAATTGTAGATTTTATAGGAAGATATTTAACTCCAACACTTCTAGTATTTTTTTAATTATTATGATTATAACTGGAATAATTTCTCCAGTTGGGCAAATTCAACCTGGTGAAGATTTACAAAAAGTAATGTATGAGTCATTTATAAATGGCTTCCAAACTCTTGATGGACTTGGAGCAGGACTATTTAATGCGGTAATAATAAATGCTTTAATTTTTCTACAAAATTAAAAAAAGAAAGAGAAAAAAAAGGTAATATTATCTTCTTCCATTATAGCTTTTTATTTGTTTAAGTATTGTTTATGGTGGTCTTTGCTTTTTTTGGGGGCAAGTTCAAGACTAAATGTTGAGGGTGCAAAAAAACGGAACAGTAATTTTTACTTCATTTTACTAATTTATTATTTGGACGTTCTGGAATTTTAATGCTATCAGTTATTGTAATTTTAGCTTGTCTTACAACTTCTGTTGCACTTACAGGAGGGGTTGCTGAATATCTATCAGAATTAGTTCCAAAGATATCTTATAAGATATGGGTTATGATTGTTTGTTTTGCAAGTTTTGTTTTCTCATGTTTAGGAATAGACGCGATAATACAATTGGCAGTTCCACTTTTATTTACTTTATATCCACCAATAATTATCTTAATTTTTAACAAGTGTTTTTAGAAAGAGATTTACTTGCGAAAAGGCCATAAAATATGCTGCAATTGTATCACTTGTTATTGGTTTGATGACAGTATTAAATGACTCTTTTTGGAATTTTTTTGAATTTATAAAAATTATTACCACTTAGTTCTTTGAGTTTTTGGGTATCTAATTCCATCTATGGTTGTATTTATAATCATAGCATTTTTTTGAAAAAGAATACTGGAGATCATATTGATGTTCCTAAAGTATTTAATACAAGAATTACTCTACATGATGAAGATGTTGGAATGCTTTTACTATTTATCAGAAAAAAATGGACGAGCCAAAATCTGAAATTATAAGAAAAAGCAATTAAGAATCTATATGATGAAATTAAAGATAAAGAATAAATTAAAAAGCAACAATTTACATTGTTGCTTTTTTTAGTCATAAAAAAAAGGTGATAATCACCTTTTTTTAGTCTATTTCTTTTTAGCTTGATTTGCAACGGAATTAATCTTTGCATTAATTAAATCTTGATTTCCTAGTAGTAATTGTTTATAACTTTGAAATTATCATCAAATTCATAAACTAAAAAGGAATTCCAGTTGGAATATTAACAGAAATTATTTCTTCATCAGTTAAATTGTCTAAATACTTAACTAATGCTCTAAGTGAATTTCCATGAGCAGCAATTAATACTCTTTTTCCGTCAATCATATCTTTTTTAATAACTTCTTCGTAGTAAGGAATAACTCTTTCAATTGTGTCTTTTTAAACTTTCATTATAAGGTAATTCACTTTTACAAACATTTCTGTATGGTGCTTGATTATGTGGACATCTTTCATCTTCCTTATCAAGCGCTGGAGGTGGTACATCAAATGATCTTCTCCATAGTTTCACTTGATCTTCTCCATATTTTTCAGCAGTTTCAGCTTTATTTAAGCCTTGTAATGCTCCATAATGTCTTTCATTTAGTTTCCATGTCTTTATAACAGGAAGCCATTGTCTATCCATTCTTTCTAAAAACTATATTTAAAGTATTTATTGCTCTTTTTTTAGATAAGAACAGTAGCATACATCAAAATCAAATTCATTTTTCTTTTTAAGGAGAAACCAGCTTCATTTGCCTCTATAACTCCTTTGTCAGAAAGTCCTACATCTGTCCAACCTGTAAATAAATTTAATTTATTCCATTCGCTTTCTCCATGTCTAATTAAAACTAATTTCATTTTCAAAAAAACTCCTTTAATTTTTTTATTACCTTAATTATAGTATAAATTTTGAAACATTACAAGAAAAAAACTTGTCTATTAACTATTTTTGATGTTAAAATAATAGTTAAGTAATTTATTTTTGGAGGATTTATGTTACGAAAACATTTATATAGAATAAGAGCTATGCCATATTTTTTTATGGACTACTCTATTTACAATAATACCTTTTAATTTTTTTATAATTTATTATTCTTTTTAAAGTTAAAGATGAGAGTTTTGTTTTTTTACTTTTTGATAATTACAAAAAAATTTTTTTACTCCTACTTATGTAAAAAAATTATTTTTTTGTATCTTTAAAATTATCATTGATTTCAACTCTATTATGTCTTATTTTAGGCTTTCCTGCTGGTTTTTTTCTAAGTAGGGTTAAAGATGAAAAAAAGAAGAAATATCTTTGTGTTATTATTCATTATGCCATTATGGACTAACTTTTTTTACTTAGAACATATTCTTGGATGAGTATTTTTTTAGAGAACAGGGAATAATAAATCAAATGTTAATAAATTTTTGGATTTATAGATAGTCCAATAAAATTTTTTTAAATAATAATTTTTGCAATAATTATAGGAATGATTTACAACTTTTTACCTTTCATGGTACTTCCAATTTATACAGCACTTATAAATATAGATAAAGAATATATAGAATGTGCTAAAGATTTGGGTGCAAAAAGGTAAAAGATTTGTTTTTACGAATTATTTTTTTCCATTAAGTTTTTAAAGGGGTAGTATCAGGATGTGTTATGGTATTTATGCCTTCTGTAACTACTTTTTATAATTTCTGATTTACTTGGTGGAAGTCAAAAATATGCTAGTTGGGAATTTAATTCAAAGGGAGTTTTTTTACAAGCTAGAAATTGGGAAACTGGTTCTAGTATATCCTTAATTATGATTTCTATTATTTTTGTATGCCTTATTATTTTTTTAGATTATTTCTAAACAAATCAGAAAAATGAATTCGCAGAAGGATTTAAAAATATGGTAAAAAAACATACTGGAAAAAAATCTATTTATTTTTTTATTATATATTTTTTTATATATACCAATAATATTTATGGTAGTTTTTTTCTTTTAATGAATCAAGATATAGCAATGCTTTTTACAGGTTTTTAGTTTAAAATGGTATAGAGAACTATTTAAAGATGAGTCTGTTATGAAAGTTTTTTTGGTCAAACTCTTATAATAACTGCAATTGCTACGGTATTTGCATTAATAATTGGAACTTTGGGTGCATGGTCGATTTACAAAAGCTTTTTAGTCCAAAACTCAAAAACTTATTTTTACAAATGTCTCTTATATACCACTTATACTTCCTGATATTGTAATAGCTATTGGAATGATAATTTTTATATGTATTTTTTTAAAAATTAATTTTTGGATATTTCACTATAATTTTTATCGCATATAATTTTTTTAATGTTCCATTTGTAGTTTTTTTGCAATCTTACCGAAATTATTAACCTTTGATAAAAAGCCTATTTGATGCTGGAACAGATTTAGGCGCAAGGCAGTTTCAAGTGTTTAGAAGAATTGTATTGCCTCAGTTAATTCCTAATATAATAATAGCATCATTAGTTTGTATAACATTGTCTTTGGATGATTTTTACAGTAAGTTATTTTTACTTCGGGTAATGGTGTTGCTACACTTTCAGTTAAAAATTTATTCAATGACAAAAAAGGGGGATAAGCCCTAAGATAAATGCACTATCAACACTATTATTTGCAATAATAATATTGATTTCGACAATAACTTATTTATTTAAAAAAACAAGGGAGAAAAAAATGAAAAAAATTAAAAAAATCTATTAGTATTATTACTTTTTTTCTAGTTGCAACTGTTTCTTTTTACAGCATGTGCAAAAAAACAGAGAAAAAAAAGAAGAAAAGAAAGAAGAAAAGACAGAAGAAAAAGACAGAACAAAAATACAGAAAAAGAAAGTTTTAAATGTTACAAATACTGATCTTTTTATTGATCCTGAAACAATAAAAAGAATTTGAAAAAAAGAATTTAATTGTAAAAGTAAATTACACATTCTTTGAAGAAAATGAAGAATACTACACAAAAATTAAAAAAAGTGGTGCTGAAAAAAATATGATGTAATAGTAGCAAGTGATTATATGGTTGATACTATGATTAAAGAAGATATGTTAGAAAAAAACTTGATAAAAAGTAAAAATTCCTAATATGGAAAAAAAGTAAAAAAAAGAATATAGAAATTTAGTATTTGATCCTACTTTTTGAATATTCAGTTCCTTATACAATTGGAAATATCGGAATTGCCTATGACAAGTCAAAACAAGAAAAAGTTGATAGCTGGGCTGATCTTTGGAGTGAAAAAAATAAAGGTGAAGTTGTAATGCTTGATGGAAGTAGATTTACAATGGCAATAGCAATGATAAAAGAAGGAATAGATCCAAACTCAACAAAGGTTGAAGATATTGAAAAAGCTAAAAAAATTCTTTAATTGCTCAAAAGAAAATAGTAAAAAAAATTATGTTGGGGATGACCAAGCTAAAGATAATTTGATAAGTGGTGATTCAAAAGCTAACTTGTATCTGGGGTGGAGAAGCTCTACTTGCAAAAAGATGAAAATAAAAAAATGTAGAATTTGTATTTCCAAAAGAAGGAGCAATCTTTATCTTTGATAACTGGGTAATTCCAAAAGTTTCAGAAAATAAAGAATTAGCTGCTAAATTTATAGATTTTATGTCTAGACCAGAAATTTCTGCTAGAAACTGTAATGTTGTAAAATATGGTTCTCCAATAGAAGGAGCTAGAGAATTAATGGATGATAGCTTAAAAAAATAGTGATATTGTATTCCCTTCAAAAAGAAGTTTTTTTGAAAAGGGATTCATATTAAAAGATTTAGGAGAATCAAACGAAAAAAATTACAAGATGCTTGGACAGAAATGAAAGCAAAATAATAATGTAAATAAGAAGACACCAAATGGTGTCTTCTCTTTTACAAAAATTATAATTTACAGGAACAATTAAGTGAAGTGATAATATTTTTTTAAATAAAAAAATAAAACGTTATCTTATCGTTTATGCCTTTGACAACTATAACTAAATTTGATATACTTTGTATAGCTAAAAAAATAGCTTTTAAAAAAATTATATTTTAGGAGGATGAAATGGAAGGTTCCGAAAAAGAAAAATTAGTTGGCAGTCCCTTTGTATTTATGTGTTTCTCAACACTTTGGGGATTCGGAAATGTTTTAAACGGTTATATTTACTTTCATGGTACACAAGTAATATTTTCTTGGATACTAATGTTCGCATTGTATTTTATTCCGTATGCACTTATGGTTGGTGAACTTGGTTCTACATTTAAAGATTTAGGTGGTGGAGTTACTTCTTGGATTCAAGAAACAACTAACTCTAAATTAGCTTATTACGCAGGATGGACTTATTGGGCAGTACACATTACTTATATTGCTGGTAAAGGTTCAGGTGGTCTTAAAGCTTTAAGCTTTATGATTTTTAGAGATGCTAAAGCTTATGATAGTATTCCTACAATCTATGTTCAATTGGCTACTTTTGGTGTATTATTGTTATTCTGTTATTTAGCAACAAGAGGTTTAAGTCCTATTAAGAGATTATCTACTATTGCTGGTTCAAGTATGTTTATTTTAGGTATTTTTATTTATTCTTATGATGTATGCTGCACCAGTTATTAATCCAAATGGGGGATATTTAAAATTAAACTTATCAATGAGTAATTTATTACCTAAAGTTGATTTGAACTATTTAAGTAGTTTATCAATCTTAGTATTTGCAGTTGGTGGTATTGAAAAAAATTTCACCTTATGTAAATAAAGTTGAAGGAGATTCTGCAAAAGAATTCCCTAAAGCTATGATGTTCGCTACTCTAATGGTTGTTATCAGTGCGATATTTGGTACAGTTGCTATGGGACTTATGTTCGATATCAACGAAATCAATGCAAGTAAAGAAGCATTTGACTCTTATGCAGCAAATGGTGCTTACTGGGCATTCCAAAAATTAGGACAATACTATGGTGTTGGTGATTTACTATTAATCATCTATTCAGCAGCTAATACTGTTGGACAATTTGCAACATTATTAATTAGTATTGATGCTCCTTTAAGAATGTTATTAGAAGACCCTAATGCAAGTCAATATATCCCAACAAAATTGTTAAAGAAGAACGAAAAAGGTGCTTATGTAAATGGTATCGTATTAGTTGCAGTACTTGGTGGAGCAATCATATTAGCTCAATCATTTGTACCAGGAGCTACTACAGTTCTAAGACAACTTACTCGTCTTAACGGTGTAGTAATGCCTATGAGATATATGTGGGTATTCGTTGCATACTTTGCTCTTAGATATGGTAGAGAAGAACTTGACAGACATTATAGATTTGTTAAAAGCAGAGGTGTTGGACTATTCTTTGGTGCTTGGTGTTTCATAGTAACATTAGCTTGTTGTTTACTAGGAATGTACTCAAAAGACCAATTCGAAATGTTCTTAAAGATTATTACTCCGCTAGTTTTTAGTTGCTTTTAGGTTTAATCTTACCAATTCTTAGAAAAAGCAGAAGACAACAAAAAAATGTAATTTATAAAGAAATAAAGGAACTTTGGTTCCTTTATTTTCTTTAAGATATAAATAATGATTTTTAAGTTAATCAATTAGGGTAAATTTAAAATGATAGGAGGTATTGATATGAATAATATTGAAATTTCAAAAGAGTTATTAACTTTTATTGATTCAAGTAAAAGTATGTTTCATACAGTTGATACAATGAAAAAAAATATTTTTGATAAAAGCTGGTTATACATTTTTTTACCAGAAAATGCAAAATGGGAAATAAAAAAAGGTGGAAATTACTACACTACAAGAAATAATTCAAGTATATTAGCTTTCCAAGTAGGAGAAGAACTTAGCGATTATCATTTCCAAATCACAGCTGCACACAGCGACTCTCCAACATACAAGGTTAAAAGCAGTTCCAGAAATGGAAGCGCCAGGAGAACATTTGAAATTAAATGTTGAAGGTTATGGTGGAATGATTGACTCAACTTGGTTTGATAAACCTTTAAGTCTTGCAGGTAGAGTTTTAGTTAGAGAAAAATGGAAATATTGTAAATAAATTATTCAATATTGATAAAGATATTTTTAATGATACCAAATGTTGCAATTCACTTAAACAGAGAAGTAAACAATGGTTATGCTTATAATAAACAAGTTGACTTATTACCTTTATTCTCAGCAGGAGAATTAAAGAAAGGCGATTTCGATAAAATGATTGCTGAAGAATTAGGAGTTAAAGTTGAAGATATAGTTGCAAAAGATTTATTCTTAGTAAATCGTCAAAGACAATGTATTTGGGGATATAAAGATGAATTCGTTTCAACTCCAAAACTTGATGATTTACAATGTGCATTTACATCAATGAAAGCATTTTTTTAGATTCTAAAAATCCAAAGGCAATAAATGTTTGTGCAGTTTTTGACAACGAAGAAGTTGGATCAAACACAAAACAAGGTGCAATGTCAACATTTATGAAAGATGCTTTAAAGAGAATTAATGCTTCACTTGGTTTTGGAACAGATGAATATCATCAAGCAGTAGCAAAATCTTTCTTAGTAAGTTGTGATAATGCTCATGCTGTTCATCCAAATCATCCTGAACTTTATGATCCAACAAATAGAACATTTATGAACAAAGGTATCGTAATTAAAGAAGCTGCAAATCAAAAATATACAACTGATGCTTTCAGCAGAGCAGTATTTTTAGAAATTTGCAAAAAAGTAGATGTTCCTACACAATACTTTGCAAATAGATCTGATAAAGTTGGTGGTTCAACTCTTGGAAACTTATCAAATATTCAAGTTAGTTTACATGCTCTTGATATAGGAGTTGCACAACTTGGAATGCACTCAAGCTATGAAACTTGTGGAATTAAAGACACAGGATATATGGTTACAGCATTAAAAGAATTCTTCTCAACAAATATTAAAATTGATTGTGCTGACGGAGTGATTTTTGAATAATGGCAAGAAGGATTACACCAAAAGAAATGGCTGAAGATAAGGCTAAAGTTTCCCTTACAGGATTAACTATAATCATGATGGGAACTTTGTTTATATATTTTTTATGGGCTGTTATAAACAGTAAATTTTTTTAGTTAATTTCAGCGTAGATTCATTAGTTGGAGTAGTTGCTTTTTGTAATCTTAGTTAGAAATTTAAAACTAAAAATATGATGTAATTAAAAAAAATATACAAGTGAAAAAAACAATTTATGATTTTTAGATTTTGTTGCTTTTTGTTCTATGCTTTTTTTAATAAAAAGTTGTAGTACAAATACCATTTGATTTTTTTCTTTAATCATATTATTACTTTCACATTATGCGACAAAGCAAATATTTAATAAAATTATAGAAAAAAATGATGTTCAAATGAGCATCATTTTTTTGTTTTTGAAAATTTAATTTTTGTATTTTCTTTATGGAATTTTTTTGATATTATATATAACTTTATCCTTAGGAACATCATCGCGTTTTTTTAAATATAGGTGTTGGACGACCGCCATTTTCTTTTTTTCTTCAAAACTCAATTCATAAATTCCGTCTTTTTGAGATTATATTATTCAATTCTTCTTCAAGATATCCTTGAGAAATTTGATATTTTTAATTTTCCATTATTTTTCAGTAATTTTTTTAATGTTCCAACGCTTTTTACCATTTTGCAAAAATAAAAAAATGAAAATATATTTTTCCTTTATCGAATATGGTTCAGATAATTCCAAATTGTTAACGTCTTTAATTGCTGTACCAGTTAGTTTTTCTTTTTACAAAAAAATCTCTTTTTGCATAGTCAACAACTTTTTTTAGGAACTGGACTGCTAATCAAATAAAAATCCATTTTTCGCTTTTTATTGGTAGTATAAAAATTCTTTATTTTTTTATTAGAATTACAAGAACATAAAGCTAAAACAGAAAATAAGAAAAAATTTTTTTAATAATTTTTTTCATAGTTTAATCAGTCCAATTTTTTTAATAGAATCAGTCCAATAATAGTGACTATCATCATCTGCATAAATATCGCTACTACTCATAGGAATTGTATAATATTCTCCCCACGGATTCCAAACTTTATAACTAACATCTTTTTTTATATCCATAAACTAACATTGCATGAAATGAATTCCTATAAACATTCTTACACCCAGCATATATCATTCTTTTTTTGCTATAATCTCATCCATTATTTCTGTTCTAGTAAGTGCATAATTTACATAATATGGGTTTGATCCTACGGATTTTTGCATAGGATATTAGTTTGCTATCAGATATACCTGTTTCTAATAATGAAGAGTATTTCATATTAGGATAAGCCCATCTCATTATATTATACGCTCTTATATCTTTACCCATACCATGAGATAGTATTGTTGCTCCAACATAAGCTGCACACCAACTATTATTAATTTGAACTTCTTTTTGGATTAAAATATAAGATTCGTTCATCTGGATATGGCAAGGGATAGTCAACTTCTCTTAATGTAATATTATCTTTTTTTGATTTCAACAGTACTAATTTCATCAGTTATAGATGATACACTTTTTACTGATTTGTCTGAAACTTCTTCAAAAAAACAAGTTCTGAAATGTCTTCAGAGTTTGTTTTTTTAATAGATAATTTGTAAGTTCCTCCTTTGGAAATTTTTTTCTTTTTATATTATTTAAAGTTTTTTTCCTTCATTTAGTTGCCATTTTTAAACTTTTTTTGCATTTTTTTATCATTAATTATCATCAAAGAAGAAATTACTTCTTTATCATCTTTTTATTAAAAAAATTTATAGATATCTATAGAATTTTTTTGAATTAGTTAAAAATGGTTTACATAAATGTAATTTTTTTACTTTTTAGTTGTTAGACATTCTTTATCTATAAGCATTTCAAATACATCTTTAGCGTATTTTTGTAATATCATCAGGAACTTTTTTTCTGTTACAAAAATTAGTTTTTTTGTGCTGAAAACTTCTCTTGAGAATTTGTTTCAGAATTTGGCATAATAGAAATAGCCATTATTAATGCTGCTAAAAATAATTTTTATATTTTTGATTTTTTTCATTAATTTTTATCCTCCAGTATGTTTTTTTATAATATTTTTTTAGATTTTTTTGTTATTTTTAAAAACAAATTAAACAGTCTCCATTCGTATACCTCGAACAATTTAATGATATTTTTTTAAAATTAACAAATGTTTTCATAAGACCCTCCTATAATAAATAATTATACTATTAAAAAAATAAAAACTGATAAATGTATTTTTTTATTGATTAGAGTATACCATATTATTCTATCAATAGTCAATCAATATATAATATTAATTTAAAAATTTTTTTAGTGACAATTAAAAAGATACTTATCTTAGATTAGATAAAAGATTTAATATTTGACAACGAAAAAAATTATTATGCTATGCTCATAGTAGCGGTAAAAAAAGAAAAAAATAATATTTTTGATCATTATTAAAAAAACGATTTTTATCCAATATATAGGTTAGGAGAGAATGGTTGAAAAAAATTTATTGAAACTAAATGCATAAATTAAATTTTTTTGATATATATCTTATATAAGCTTTGAGTGATTTTTTTCTTTAATCATATTATTACTTTCACATTATGCGACAAAGCAAATATTTAATAAAAATAGTAAAAATAATGTAAGGATATGTTTTTTTACAAAATAAAAAAATTAGAGAGAATTGTTTTGAATAATTCTCTCTTTTTGTTTTCTTATTATAAAATGGGGGTATTCTTTAATTAGATACAGAGAAAATGTAAAATCAATTAAGAAGTATTAAAAAAATTTAAAGGAGGTTTTTTTATGAAACCATTTGTTTATAATATTCCTGTTAAGGTATATTTTGGAGAAGGACAACTTTCCAATCTTGGAAGAGAATTGTCAAAATATGGAAAAAAAGTTTTATTAACTTATGGAGGAGGTTCCATTAAAAAGATAGGACTTTATGATGAGGTTATCAAAGAAATAAAAAGTGCAGGACTTGAAGTTTTTGAACTTTCAGGGATAGAACCTAATCCTAGAATAGAATCTGTTAGAGAGGGTGCTAGAATATGTAAGGAAGAAAATATTGATGTAGTTCTTGCTGTTGGTGGAGGATCAACGATTGACGCCTCAAAATTTATTTGTGCTGGAGCAAAAGTTGATTTTGACCCTTGGGATTTTCTTGATTTAGAAAAAAGAGCAAAAATAGAAGATGCATTGCCTCTTTTAACTATATTAACACTTTCAGCAACTGGTTCTGAAATGGATAATGGTGGGGTTATTTCAAACCTTAGAACAAATGAGAAATTAAGCAATGGTTCGATGGCTATGCTACCAAAAGTATCTTTTCTTGACCCTAAAAATACATACAGTGTAAGTGAGTATCAAACTGCTTGCGGTTCAGCAGATATTTTTAAGTCATATCCTAGAAGTTTATTTTTACAACAGAAAATGATTTATTTATGCTTGATTGTGTTATGGAAGGTCTTATGAAAAACAGTTATAAAATATGCTCCGATAGCAATGAAAGACCCTACAAACTATGAAGCTCGTGCTAATTTAATGTGGGCATCTTCATGGGCAATAAACGGTTTTATAAATGGAAGTAAATCAACTGCATGGAGTTGTCACCCAATGGAACATGAACTTTCAGCATTTTATGATATAACTCATGGACATGGACTTGCAATATTAACTCCTCGTTGGATGCAATATTGTTTAAATGATGAAAATATTTATAAATATGTTCAATTCGGAGTTAATGTTTTTGGCATAGATAAAAAAATCTGTCTGATAGAGAAATTGCAGAAAAAAAGCCATTGAAAAAAACTTTCTGAATTTTTTTATTTAACGACTTAAAATTACAAAAGCACATTAACAGATGTAAATATTAATGATGAAAATTTTTGCTATTATGGCTAAGAAGGCTTGCAAGGGAAAAAGAAAGTATAAAAAGGATTTAAAGAATTAACACCTAAAGATATAGAAAATATTTATAGAATGTGTTTGTAAATTTTTAATAAAAAAATTTTTAAAAAAATAATTAAATAAGAACCCCACCCTTCCACGATGCTTTGCATCGGGTGGGTGCCAGGAACCTTGTTGTTTCACAATGTTTCACAATAAGAACTCCACCCTTCCACGATGCTTTGCATCGGGTGGGTACCAGGAACCTTGTTGTTTTACAATAAAAACTCATCTAACATGCTTAGATGAGTTTTTTTATATAATTATGATATAATTTTTATTTTTATGTCAATATATATGATGAAAAAAATATCAGTTTTTATATTTGACAAAAAAATAAAAAAATGTGATATCCTCGTGATAACGATTTACCTAGAATATAAAGTAAATGGATAAATTAATTTTTTTAAAATGTATCTTATATGAAATGTTTTTTTGCTTTGCTTTGGAGGTATTTATGTGTAATTTGTTTTTTTAAATATTTTATAAAACAGAAGAAAAAAATATTATATTCCTTATTGTGATTATAATTTTTAGGGATTGTTATATCTTCTATTTCAAAAATTGAAAAACAAGAAGACTAATGATGAATATATTTCTTCTAAGGAAGAAACATTAAAAAAATCATGAATCTATTATCAAAGAAATTGAAGAAAAAAATTATCTCAAGACAATCTTACTAAGGAGGAAATAGAAGATTTAATTAGAGAAAGAGAAGATTTTTTTCAAAGTTATTAGAAGATGGCAAGGTTAAATATGAAGCTAGTAAAAATTATGATTGGAAAACTCTATATGAAATATATATGGAGTTTCTTAAACCTGAAAAAAACTAATAGCTTTATTGCTATGGGTTTAGATACAATTGATATTCATCCATTAACTATTGAAATAACTTATGAAACCTTAAAATATTTAAAAAGACAATAATATTCCCTCAGCACATCCTTTGAATTTACAGAGAACAGAGTTTGAACAACCTAGAACTTCAGAAGAAAGTAAATTTCTTGACTATTATAGCAAAAAAACATTAGTAGGAACTTCACATAGATTATGGGATTTTTTTACAAATAATTTAGTATTAATCTATACTCTTATAATTGTAGTAACTTTTTGGTATTTTATTTTTCAAAACTGGAGGATAGTCAAAAATAAAACAATTAGATTTTTTTAAGGACATCGGGGGCAAAGTAAATTTAGGATTGTATCATCGGGACTTTTCACAGGTGGAATTTTTAACGATTATACTTGGATTGTTGATACCTACAATATTTTTTTGGAATAGAATTTCTAATAAGCGGTTCATCATCTTTTAAATATCCAATTACAACTTATATTGTAAAAAAAGTGATTATTATTCACTTATGAGTTTTTGGATATAAGATTGTTCCAATATCTGATATTTTTAACAAAAAGTTTGATTTTGTTTTTTTACTCTATGGACTATTTATTTTCCTATTTACAAGTGCAATTTCAACTTTTGTAAAATCAAGTGTAAAAATCCGTTATTTTTATCCTTTGGACTTATAGCGACTTTACAGATGTTTAATAAATGGTATAATCCGTTTTTCGTACTGGAGAGTTGGAAAAAAATTGCTGATGGAAGTATAAATATTTTTATCTAAAACTGTTACTTATAGTTTTAACAAATCTTGTAAAAATTTTAGTAATTGGAATTTGTATTTTAACAATTTTATTGATTTGTATAGCTTTTATTCAAGATAGAATAATGCGAAAAATACGCATAATATATTTGACATATTAAGTAAAAATATGATATAAGTACATTAAAGAGTTTATTGAGTAAAACATAGTAATCACATTTTTAAAAAGGAGATAATATTATGAAAAAAACTATTTAAAAAAATTTTTACTTGATTTTTATGTTTGATGGTAACGATTTTTTTCTATTATGACTGTATCTACTAAAAGCAGATGAAGTTATGAAAAAAAGCACATAAAAAAATTATGAAGTTAAGGGGAAGTAATTCCAAGAACAAGATATGTTGGAGACCATCCTTGGTTTTTCTTCAAAAGGTTTGCCACCAAAAAAAGAAATATTTTTGGAAACATAAAAATTGATGGTTTTATCTATCATGGAACTTTAACTCTTACAGAATATCAGCCTACAGGCAATGGTGGATATTTAGGATTATATTCAGGATATGTTCAACGTTAGAATTATATTTAAAATATACTTATTGTAGTAAGTAATAGTTTTTGGCTCAATAAGCTCTTTCCATTTTTTTGGAGGTATATATGAATCAACTTTTTTTAAATATTTTTATAAAACAGAAGATATTTTTTTGTTTTTTTATTTTTTTATTACATTATTTGGAGTTGCAATTTCGTTGAATTCACAATTTGAAAATAAAAAAATAGTACAAAAAAAGAAATTTCTCATTATGAACAAGTTATAGATGTAAATAAGCAAGATATTGAACAGATAGATGAAGAATTAAAAAAATGTTGGAAATTCAGAAGAAGATATAAATGATTTAAACAATTCAAAAAAACACTTTTTAAAAAGTAATAGAAACTTATGAAATGCTTATTAAAAATGTAAAAAAACAATAATTGGAAAGGCATGTATGAATATGAAATGAGTAATCTTAAAGATTCAGATGGACAGTTTACTATATATGCTGTAAATAACATGTTTATAAATGAATTGACTGTAGAAATTTCTTACGAAACTTTAAAAATATTTAAAAGATAGTAATATTTCTTCTGCATATCCCCTAAGTTTGCAGAGAACGGAATTTGACCAGCCTAGAACTTCAGAGGAAAGTAAATATCTTGATGATAATAGCAAAAAAACATTAATCGGAACTTCACATAGATTATGGGATTTTTTTACAAATAATTTAGTATTAATATATACTTTCATAATTGTAGTAACTTTTGGAATTCTATTTTTCAAAATTGGAGGATAGTCAAAATAAAACAATTAGATTTTTTTAAGGACATCGAGGGGCAAAGTAAATTTAGGATTGTATCGTCGGGACTTTTTTACAGGTGGAATTTTTAACGATTATGCTTGGATTGTTGATACCTACAATATTTTTTTGGAATAGAATTTCTAATAAGCGGTTCATCATCTTTTAAATATCCGATTACAACTTATATTGTAAAAAAATGATTATTTTTTTCACTTATGAGTTTTTGGATATAAGATTGTTCCAATATCTGATGTTTTAACAAAAAGTTTGATTTTGTTTTTTTACTCTATGGACTATTTATTTTCCTATTTACAAGTACAATTTCAACTTTTTGTAAAAATCAAGTGTAAAAATCCGTTATTTTATCCTTTGGACTTATAGCGACTTTACAGATGTTTAATAAATGGTATAATCCGTTTTTCATATTGGAGAGTTGGAAAGATTGCTGATGGAAGTATAAATATTTTATCTAAAAACTATTACTTATAGTTTTAACAAATCTTGTAAAATTTTAGTAATAGGAATTTGTATTTTAACAATTTTATTAATTTGTATAGCTTTTTATTCAAGATAGAAGGAGGAATGGATATGCCTAGTTTGTGTATAAAAAAATCTTACTAAAAGATATGGAGAGAATGTAGTTTTTAAATGATTTATCTTTAGAGCTTGAAAATGCAGAGGTTTGGGCTTTGGTTGCACCTAATGGAACGGGGAAAAACTACCCTTTTAGATTGTATTACAAATTTGAATAGCTATCAATCCGGACAGATTACTGTAAATGGTATAGATAATAGGGATAATTCTATTTTTTTAAAAAAATTGTCATATTTACAGGATGCAAGTATTTTTATTTCCGAATTTAACAGGACTTGATCATTTTGAAATTTGTTTCTAATATACAAAAAAATTGCCAAAGACAAGAATAAAAAGAAATTGTAAGTTTAACAAAGATTGAAAAAAATTTTTATAAAAAGGCCTGTAAAGACATATTCTTTGGGAATGAAACAGAGATTACTTTTTGGCTATTGCACTTATTAATAGTCCTGAAGTTTTTATTGCTTGATGAGCCCTTTAACGGACTTGATCCTAGCAGTCAAATAGAGCTTAGAGTTATGTTAAAGGAAATATCAGAAAAAGGGAACTCTGGTAATTTTTATCTACACATTTTTTTAGGAGAAATTAGCCAATTAACTGATAATCTTCTGTTCTTAAAGGACAAAAAAATTGTCAAAAAAAATTGTAGAAGATGAATTTTTTTAATCTATGCTATTGATACTACTTCCAATGATCAAGCTTTAGAAATTTTATCTCCATTTGTAGTAAGTGCCGAAATTGAAAAAGATATGATTATTTGTCAATTTAAAAAGAATTCTTTTTGACGATGCAATTAAGGCAATACAGGATAAAGGAATAAAATTAATTAAAATAAGAGAGCATATAAATGCTTCTGAACAGATGTATCAAAGACTGTTTGCTGAGTAGGTGAATGTTATGAATACTTTGGTATTAGAATTTAAAAAAATTTATAAGAAGTAGAATTTTTTTATAGTGATTTTTAGGAGTTATGTTAGTTTTATTAGCTTCTCTATTTTTATAAAAAAATTATTTATATTATCAACAAATTGACGCTGATAAAAAAACATGAATTACTTTTTGATAAAAAAAGAAATAGGGGACATTTTATATCCCGCTGGTGGAAAGTCGCCTTGTATATATTCTGGTGATAAAGAAAAAAATGGATTTGTTAAAAAAATCTCTTGAAATATCAGAAAAGACTTTAAAACTAAAAGCACAGCGGAGATGATAGAGGCTATATGGAAAGTGCAATTTTTGATGTATGGAAAAAAATCATTGAAATCAAAAGAAAACGAAATAAATTTCTCTACGTCAAAAAGTTATGCCCAACATGAAAAAAAGAAAGGTTATCAGAAATAATAAAAAGCAAATGGAACTTTTTCAATATGAAGAAGCTCCATTGGATGGAGTTTTGCTTGAATATAATAATATAAAATATATTTTTAGCTGGAATTCTTTTGATGACACTATCTTATTTCTTTATAACAACTTATTTAGATTTTTTTATTATCATAAAGGATTTTTTTATTTACACTTCCAATGAAAAAAAGACGAGTTTTATAATTGGAAAGGCTTTGATTTCTTTTTGCTATTAATATTATATTGATAATAAGCCAGTTTGGTTTAAGTTTAGTTTTTTTCTTATCTTTGGAAGTGGAAAAAAATACTTTTTAATTACCCTGTGTTTTTCTGAGTTGACTGGAGGATTTTTACCTGTTAATAAGGCTTTGGTTAATTATGCGGGAATAGAAATTGGGATATGTTTTTGTTGCATTGATTATTTCTACTGTTTTTATTCTGCTTATATATAAAAAGTTAAAAAAATAAAAAAATTTTTACTGTAAAAATATATTATAAATATTTTTACAGTTTTTTTATATGTAAAACATTTTTTTAGTAATATTTTTTTACTAAATAATTATGAATTTTTCAAGCAGGGAAAATTAGTGAAAATAATTTTCATAAAGTATTTTTATTTTTAAATTAAATTATGTTATAATTATATTGATGTTTGTAAACGATTTTTTTATATTTAATTTTTAATTCAAAGGAGTGATAACATGTCAGTACCTACTATAAAAGATGTAGCTAAATTAGCAGGGGTTTCTATTTCAACTGTTTCAAGAGTTATGAATGAGTCAAAACCTGTAAGCCCAGAATCAAGAAGAAAGGTTTTTAGATGCTATAAAGAAATTAGATTTTTAAGCCTAATGAATTGGCAAGAAGTCTTGTAATGAGAAAAATCAAATATGATTGGTGTTATTGTAAAAGATATAGGAATTTCTTATATGGCTCAAATTATTAGAGGAATTGAAGAAATTGGAAGAATGTACAATTATGATATTTTACTTTCTAGTACATACGGAGATATTGAAGTAGAGCATAAGATTATCGAATTTATGTGCACTAAACAAGTTGAAGGAATTATTATGATAAGTGAAAAGATTAATCCGGAAATTTTTGTTTAAGTTGAAAAAGTAAAAAAACATTCCATTTGTAAGACTTGATAAATTTTATGAATATACAGATGAACATACAGTAAGTATTGATTACAAATCAACTTGTAATAAAAATGACTAACTATCTTGTTGATGAAGGACATGAAAGTATTATTTTTTTATAAGTGAGGATATTACAAGTAGAATTGGTAGAGAAAAAAACTTGCTGGATTTAATGAAGCTGTTGCTGAAAGAAAAGTAAAAATCAGCTCTTATAAATGCAAAAGGATATAACAGTTCAAGCTGGATATGATATGGGAGAAGAAATTTTTCAAACTTATCAAAGATAATAAATCAACAGTTGTTTTTTTGCAAGTGAAGATTCTTTAGCGATTGGTTTTATAAGTTATTGTTATGATAACGGACTTAAAGTTCCTCAAGATATTTCAGTTGCAGGATTCGGAGATGATTTAATCGCATCAATTTACAGACCTGCACTTACAACAATAGAAGAACCATATTATGATATGGGTGCAATATCTATGAGAAAGTTGATTAAGGAACTTAGAAATGAAGAAAAAAATTAAAAGATGTTACAATCTTACCTTCAAGAATTGTTGAAAGAGGATCTGTTGCTACTTTTTAAGAAAAAAATAAATAATATAAAAAAATTGCTCTTCTTTTTGAAGAGCTTTTTTTGAAGTGGGAGAAGGTGATTAAATGGGGATTTATTTAGCTGTTAGAGATGGCTTTAGAAAGACAAAAAAACAAAATTTATACTTGGATGCGCCTTTGATATAATTAGCAGTTTAATTTTAATTTATTTAGTTGTTTTTATCTGGAAAGATTGTAGATTTATTTAAAAGTCCAACTTTTGAGGCTTCAAAAGTTTATAGTTATGTAGCTTTGATGATATTTTTTTAGGCTTAGTTAACTTTTTTTAAGTTTTATGACTTTTGCTTATTTATCTTTTTGGCTCAGGCGCTAAGTTAAAGATGTACTATAAAGGATTTAATTTTTTTAGAAAAAAATATTAAAGAAATCTCCTGATTTTTTTCAAAAAAATACTGCAGGAGATGTTATTGGCTTAGCAGATAACGAAACAAAATACATATATGAATATTTTTAGTTTTGGAATTTTATTAGCATGTGATTCTATTTTTTTATGCCATTAATTTGTGCAATTTATCTTGTGTTCTTTCTTTCTTGGGAACTAACTATTGCAGTTATGTTACCTTTTTGTTTTTCACAGCAATTATCACAAATTTAATAAGTAAAAAAAGTTGGTAAAAGTAAGTGAAGAAATGAATTTGACTTTTTGGAAAGTCAAGTCAGGAAATTTTAGAAATAATAGAAGGAATAAAAATTAATAAAAAAAGTTATGTTAATGAAGAGGTAAGACAAAAAAAATATTTCTAAAATAATTAAATATTATTTCGATTTAGCATATTTAGAATCAAATCTTTGGATGATGTCTTTTTCTTTCAAATTCATTTATAAGAGTGGTATCAATGGTAATAGGACTATTTTATGGGGCTTTTTTTAGTTAGAAATGGAAGTATTTCAATCGGAAAACTTGTAACATTTTTTTGGACTTGGGGAGACTTTAGCATGGTCTTTTTGGGGACTTGGAGACTGTATAAATACCTATAAAAGAGCATTAGTTTCAATAAATAGAATAAATCTTTTACTTGATGATAAGACAGAAATTGAAGACGGTGATAAAATTTTTAGAAGATTTTTTTCTACTATGGAATTTAAAAAAACTTTTTCTTTTTATTATCCTGAAGAAAAAGAGGCTTCACTTAAAGATATAAGTTTTTAAACTAAATAAGGGAGAAACTTTAGGGATTGTTGGTAAAAGTGGAAGTGGAAAGAGTACATTAGTAAAACAAATTTTTAAGATTTTATAATTTTGATAAAAAAACAAGGTTTTTTTATTAACAATATACCTTATGAGGAATATGATATTACATCAGTAAGAAGTAAATTTGGATATGTAAGTCAAGAGAATATTTTGCTTTCAAAAAAACTGTAAGAGAAAATATTTTATTTGGTAGTGTATCAGAAGATGATGAAAGAATTATTAATGTTATTAAAAAAAGCAGATTTTTTTATAAGGATATACAAAAATTTAGAAAAAAAGGACTTGATACAGTTGTTGGAGAACGTGGTCTTGGACTTTCTGGGGGACAAAAACAAAGAATTTCTCTAGCAAGAGCGTTATATCGTAATCCCGAAATTCTAGTTTTAGATGATTCTTTTTTCTGCGATTGATGCGAATACTGAAAGTAAGATTATTAATTCGCTTAAAGAAAATAGAAAAAAATAGAACTAATATAATTATTTCTCATAGAATTTCTGCAGTTGAACATGCTGATTTAATTTTGGTTATGGACAATGGAGAAATAGTAGATAGAGGAACTCATGAAGAACTTATTTCCAAAGATTCTTGGTATAAAGAACAATTTGAGTATCAAAGTCTAGATAAGGAGGAAGAAGATGAAGAATAAGAAATTAAAGTTTTTTTAACTTCCTACCTTTTTAGAAGAAAAGTTTTTTTACTTTTTACAGGCTCAATTTGTACCATTTTTTTAGAGTTTTTTTCTTGATGTGTATATACCAACAGTTATTTCATCAATTATAGATGCAGATTTGGTTAATATGGATAATTTTTTTATTCCTTTATTTTTAAATAAAGTGTTATTCTATTTAGCATTAAACTTAGCTGTTGTAGGATTTACTTTTTGTAGTAAGAATTACTTTTAATAAAATTTCTTGTAATATCGCATACAAGATTCAATTTAGTCTAATTAGACGTATGCAAAGTTTCAAAATGCAATATTTTTGATAGTTCTTATGCAGGAGATTTGGTTTCTAGATTTACAACTGATACAAATACAATTAAAGAGTTATATCAAACTCTTTTAAATGACTTACTAGCTTTTTGTTTTTAAATCTAGGAATGATGTTAACTGTTATGTTTTTTTATTAGTCCATATTTATTATTAATAGTGTTGGTTTATTTGCCATTAATGTATGTAATTACAAAAATATTATGGTCAAAAACTTACAGAAGTTACTAAAACTATAAGAAAACATGAAGGAATTACAAGCTCAATCTATAATGAAACTATTAAGTCTTTACCTGTAATTCAAGTTTATGGAAATGAAGATTTGATGATTAAGTCTTTTTGAAAAAAAGAAAATAAAGAAGTTGAGAAAAAAACTATATAAGAAGAACTTTAATCAATGCTTTGTTCTCTTGGAATTTGATGGACTTTGTAATGATTGTTACTAATGCTATAATAATTTTAGTATTTACTATTTTTAAAAACTAAATGGACTAGGTTTAAGTGTTGGTATATTATATATTCTAATTGAATACAATAAAAAGAATTTTTAAGGCTATTTATGAATTTCTTATCTGAAATAAATAGATATAAGACTGCGCTTGTTTCTTGTGATAGAATCATCAAAAATTTTTCGAAATTGAACAAGAAAAAAACAACGGATAGAGAAATTGAACTTGAAGGAAATATTGAATTTAAAAAAATGTTGGTTTTTGAATATAAAGAAAAATGTTCCAGTTTTTAAAAAGATGTTAACTTCAAACTTGAAAAAGGGAAAAATCAATTGCTTTTTGTTGGTGCAACTGGAAGTGGAAAGTCAACAATAATGAATTTAATTTTAGGTTTTTATGAAAATCAAAAAGGAGAAATTTTTACTTGATGGACAAAAATATAAAAAAACTTTAAGTAAAAGCATCATATAGGAAACAAATGGCAGTAGTGCTTCAAGATCCTTATATTTTTTTACAGGAAGTATAAAAGACAATATTACTCTTAAAGATGAAAATATAACTGAAAAAGAAGTGCTAGATGCTATTGTAAAAAGTTGGAGGAGAAAAATCTTTTTACAAAGAAGAGATAATAATTTAGATTTTTGAGCTTGCAATAAGTGGTTCGGATTTATCTCTTGGAGAAAAACAAATCATCTGTTTTGCTAGAGCAATAGTTAGAAATCCAAAAAGTTTTTAATTTTGGATGAAGCAACTGCTAATATTGATACTGAAACTGAGAAAATTATTAATTATGGTATTGATGTTTTTAAAACAGGGTAGAAGTACAATGATTATTGCACATAGATTGTCCACCGTTAAAAATTGTGATACAATAGTTATGATAGAAAATGGAAAAGTTTTAGAAACAGGTACACATGATGAGCTTATCGCTCTTAATGGAAAATATAAAACTTGGTACGAAATACAATCTGCAAAAAGGGGACAAATAATGAAACAAGAGTATTATGACTTATATGATATTGTTATTAAAGATATAAATAGTGAAGGGTATTTTGTTTATTCTAATATGGCAAAAAAACATATTAGGGAAAAGTTGGGAATGACTGTCGAACAACAAAAAAGAGCTTTTCAATTTTTTGAACTTATGGGTTACTTTAATCAACATGAAAAAAATTTCCTAAACTTTATATAAGAAGTAAAAAAACTTAAAGGTGGTTGTTAATAAAAAGAGCTGTGAAATGATGTGAACCCCTAAATCCGGACAAAAGGATTTGGGGGTTTTTGTATGTCAAAAATATGATAAAAAAATTAAAAAAATAAAAAGTAATTAAAGAATATGAGATAAATAATATTAGTCAATGTAAATTATCAAAAAAATATAAAATACCACTATCAACAATCAAAAAAATTGGATAAAATGGTATATGGATAATGGTATTGAAGGTGTAAGTAAAAAAAGTAAAAAAATAAAAAGTTATACTAGTAAATTTAAGCTATTTGTATTACAATATAAAAAAACTAATAATCTAACTTTTTAGAGAAACTGCTGTTAAATTTGATATAACAAATGATTCAATCATAGTTAATTGGCAAAAGGAAATATGATGAATATGGATTAGATGGTTTAAATAGTAAAAACAAAAAGGAAGAAAGCCTAAAAATGAAAAAAATCTATACCAATAGAACAAAAAAAGAAAAAAAAATTTACAAGAAAGCAAAAAGAGAAGAACTTTTTAAGACTAAGAGAAGAAAATCTCCTATTAAAAGGCAGCTATAGCTTATGAAAAAAACTTCAAGCCTTGCTTATGGAAAAGGACTTAAAAAAACAAAGAAAAAAAGCAAAAGCGATAATTGAATTAAGCAAGGCAAAAGAATATAAATCAATTACAATATTACAATGGTTAAAAGTGGCTAAATTAAATAAAAAGTTCCTTTTTATGAGTGGAAAGAAAAAAACTATATAAACAGATAAAGTCAAAAGAGATTTATATTATTGAAAAAAATAAAAGATATAGTAAAAAGAATCTAAAGGAAGATATGGATATAGAAGAGTAAGTAAGGTATTAAGATTAGAATATGGACTTATTGTAAAACCACAAGAAAGTTTTAAGAATAATGAAAGAAAAATGAACTTTTTATGTATAAAGTTTAAAAAAACAGAGTTAGAAAGTATAATTCATATAAAGGAACAGTAGGAAAGATAGCAAATAATATTGTTAATAGAAATTTTTTAAAGCTGATAAACCAAATAAATTATGGCTAACAGATATAACAGAATTTAAAATAGGAAATAGTGAAAAAGAAGATATATTTATCACCGATTTTAGATACATTTAATGGAGAAATAATATCATATTCAATAGGTTTTTAGTCCTACAGTAACTTTAACGAATAAGTCATTAGAAAAAGCTTTAAAAAAAGAATAAAAAAACAAAGAAGATTTAACAATTCATACAGATCAAGGCTTTCATTATCAACATAGTAGTTTTGTAAGAACATTAGAAAATAACAATATAAAACAAAGTATGTCTAGGAAAGGAAACTGCTTAGATAATGCACCAATGGAGAATTTTTTTGGAATATTGAAACAAGAAATGTTTTATGGAGAAAAATTATTCTTCTTATGAAAAAAATTAATAGAAGATATAAAAAGAGTATATTAAATGGTACAATACGAAAAGAATTAAGGAGAATTTAAAAGGAATGTCTCCTATTGATTATAGATTACATTCCTTTGAATAATTTATTTAACTGTCCGTGTTTTTTTGGGTTCAGCTCAAAAAAACAGCTCTTTTTTGTTGGGGAAATTATTCAGATATTTTTGAAGTAAATGTATCGAAGATACATAGAAAAAAATTATTTTATAGTTTCTTTCAGAAAGACTATTGCTTGAAAACAAGCAATAGTTGAGAAATCTCCTAAAGTCCCTAATTTTTTTGCAATAAAAAAAGCAGATTACTCTGCTTTTTTTGTTAGTCCATATTGTATCTTTTTTTGAATTTTTTTCAATTCTACCACCTTTTTCAACAAATCTTTGACGACCTGTGTAGAATGGATGTGAGTCAGAACTGATTTCAATTTTTAATTAATGGATAAGTGTTACCATCTTCCATTTCTATTGTTTCATTTGAAGTTTTTTTGTTGAACCACAGATGAATTTATATCCACTTGTTGTATCCATAAAAAAACTACTTTTATTGTATTCTGGATGTATTCCCTTTTTCATTGTTTTTCACCTCACTTAAATATTGTAAATTAATCACTTTAGGTATTATATCATATCATAAAACTTAAATCAAGTATTTTTTTGGTGAATAAATTGAAAAAAATATTTTTGAAAAAAATGTTACAGTTTCAATAGATATTTTTAAATTTTAGATTAAGTAAATTCAAATTTAATTTGCCTTTTTTTATAAAAAAATGTTATTCTTATTATGAGAAAAACCAACCCTTCCACGATGTTTCGCATCTGGTAGTGCGCGGAAAATTTGTTATTTCACAATTAAATTTTTAGGAGAAAATTATGAGTAGAGCAGATGATATATTTATTTCAATGTGTAAAGATATACTTGAAAATGGTGTAGATACAAAGGGAGAAAAAGTTCGTCCTGTTTGGGAAGATGGAACAAAGGCATATACAATTAAAAAGTTTGGTGTTGTAAATAGATATAATTTAGCTGAAGAATTTCCTGCACTTACACTTAGAAAAAAACAGCTATTAAATTATGTACTGACGAAATGCTTTGGATTTGGCAAAAAGAAATCCAATAATATTAAGGATTTAAAGAGTCATGTTTGGGATGAGTGGGCTGATGAAAATGGAAGCATTGGAAAGGCTTATGGGTATCAACTCGGAGTTAAACATAAGTATAAGGAAGGAATGTTTGATCAAGTTGACAGAGTAATTTATGACTTAAAAAACAATCCATATAGTAGAAGGATAATTACAAATATCTACGTTCATGAAGATTTATCTGAAATGAATTTATATCCTTGTGCATATAGTGTTACTTTCAATGTTACAGGTAAAAAAATTGAATGCTATCTTAAATCAAAGAAGTCAAGATATTTTTAGCTGCAAATAATTGGAATGTTTGCCAATATGCAATTTTTAGTTCATATGCTTGCAAGAGAATGTGATTTAGAAGTTGGTGAACTTGTTCATGTTATAGCTGATGCTCATATTTATGATAGACATATTCCTATTATAGAGGAACTTATTAAGAGAGAAATTCCCTGCTCCAAAGGTTACTTTAAATCCTAATGTTAAAAAAACTTCTATGATTTTTACATCAGACGATGTTATAGTAGAAAATTATAAATGTGGAGAACAAATAAAAAGATATTCCAATTGCAATTTAGGAGGAAATTATGAAAAAGAAAAAAATTGAAGTTTTTTTGATTATGCAAAAAGAAATTATTAAAGCGGTTGAAAAAAAGGTGTTTTACTTACTACAAAGTCAAAAAGGGAGAGTAAATACTATGACAATTTCATGGGGAACATTAGGAATAGAGTGGAATAAACCTATTTTTTTACTGCTTTTTATTAGAGAGGGACGTTTTACAAAAAGAGTTACTTGATGAAAGTGGAGAATTTACTATAAATATCTTTTTTTAAATGTTTTAAATAGAAAGATTATTGGAATTTCTGGAACTAGATCTGGAAGAAATACAGATAAAATCAAGGACCTAAATTTAACTTTAGTTGATTCTGAAATGGTTAATGTTCCTGCTATTAAAGAATTGCCTTTAACTTTAGAATGTAAAAGTTATTTACAAACAAAAAAACAGGATGAAAAATGCTATTCCGGAGGAAATAAGAGAAAAAAATTATCCTAAAAGATGTTCCAGGGAATTTTCATGGAGCAAATAGAGATTATCATACAGCTTATTATGGAGAAATAGTAAGTGCATATATAATTGAAGAAGATTAAAATTGTGTGCCAAATTTTGATTTGGCACATTTTTGCATTTAAAAACTGAAAAAAATATTGACAAAATTAATTAAATTATATAACATATAGAGAGTTTAAATAATATACGGAGTTGTTTGTATGGAATATAGAGTTTTGAAAAAGTGATGAAATGAAAATGGCATTCGCTTTGAGAGAAGAAGTTTTTTTGTAGACGAGCAAAAAGTTCCACTTGAATATGAGATAGATCATAAAGATAGTTTAGATGATACTATTCATGTTGGAGTTTTTTTGAAGGAGATGAACTTCTTGCAACTGCAAGAATTATGGATATTCATAAAGATATTGTCTATTTTGGTAGAGCTTGTGTTAAAAAAAATCGTGCAGAGGTAAGGGTGTAGGCAAATTTCTATTTATAAATATGGAAGAAACAGTAAAAAAATATAAAAAAAGAAAATGAAAAAAAAGATGATAAGATTTTTCAGCACAATATCATGCAATGACTTTTTTTATGAAATGTTAGGTTATTCTAAGGATAATGATGATATTTTTTTGTTGAAGTTGGAATAGAACATATATCAATGAGTAAGATTGTATAAGGAGTTTGTTTTTGTATAAAAAAATTTAGTTATAGTAGAGTCTCCAACAAAAGGCTAAAACAGTTAGTAAAAATGCTTGGAAGTGATTATAAGGTTGTAGCTAGTATTGGTCATATAAGAGATTTACCAAAAAGTAAAATGGGAATAGATATAGACAATAATTTTGAGCCTGAATATATTAATGTAAGAGGTAAAGCATCAAAGATTAAAGAGTTGAAAGAGCTTTACAAAAATTCAAAAAATGTATATCTTGCAACTGACCCTGATAGAGAGGGAGAGGCTATTTCTTGGCATATTGCTTATCTTTTTAGGACTAGATGTTAATGAAAAAAATAGAATAGAATTCCATGAAATTACTAAGAAGAGTATAAAAGAGTCTATTAAAAATTCAAGAAAAATAGATATGAATTTAGTAAATTCCCAACAAGCTAGAAGAGTTTTAGATAGACTTGTGGGTTATAAACTTTCTCCTATTCTATGGAAAAAAATAAAGAGCGGTCTTTCTGCAGGTCGTGTTCAATCTGCAACTTTAAAGATTATTTGTGAACGTCAAGAAGAAATAGATAATTTTTGTTCCTGAAGAATTTTTGGAAGATTGAAGGAATACATAATGTTCAAAAATATAGAGTTTAAATCACTTTATTATGGAGAATATAAAAAAATAAAAAAAGTAGTAAAAAAAGAGATATAAAAAAACGGAAAAAGAAGCTTTAGAAGTTGTTGAAAAAAACAGACAAAGATAATTTTATCGTTGAAGATGTAAAAAAAGGTGAAAAAAAAAGAGAAAGCCTCAACCGCCTTTTTACTACAAGTACATTGCAACAAGAAGCGGGAAGAAAATTAGGTTTTTTCAAGCTCAATGACTATGAGTATTGCTCAACAACTTTATGAAGGAATAAATGTTGGTAAAGAAGGTTCTGTCGGTTTGATTTCATATATGAGAACAGATTCAACTAGAATTTCATCTGAAATAGTTGCTGAAGCAATAGAATATATTACAGAAAAATTATGGAAAAAAATTATGCTACAAGAGGTAATGAATACAATTTTAAAAAAAGAAGAATTCACAAGATGCTCATGAAGGCGTTAGACCAAGTAGTATTTTTTTAGAAGTCCTGAAAAAAAATAAAGAGCTATTTAACTGCAAATCAATATAAATTATATAAATTGATTTGGGAAAGAACAGTCGCTTCACAAATGAAAGCTGAAAGTTATGAAAAGCACACAAATAGTTTTAAATTCAAATAATTGTATCTATAAATTAAATGGAAGATACACTTTATTTGACGGATTTTTCAAAAATTTATACTTCAAGTGATATTAAAGATGAACCATTACCAAAACTTGAAGTTAAAGATGTAATTGATGCTGAAAAAAATAGAAAAGAGTCAACATTTTACAAAAACCTGTTGCCAATTTCACAGAGGCGAGTTTGGTTAAAAAAAACTTGAAGAAAATGGAATTGGAAGACCTAGTACCTATGCAAGTATTATAAACAGTTTGACAAGCAGATTTTTATATTTTTAATTGAAAACAAAAAAAATAATTCCAACAGAGCTTGGAAAAAAATGTAAATAAGTTTTTTTAGTTTCCAACTTTGAAACAATTATAAATGAAAAAAATTTACAATGGAAATGGAAGAAAAAAACTTGATGAAATAGCTGAAAATAAAAAGGATTGGAAAAAAAGTTATTTCAGATTTCTATGCCGTTTTTTTGAAACTTTTTTTGAAAAAAAGTCTGAGGCTGATTCAGATGATTACAAGATAAAAGATGAAGTTCTTGATGAAAAAAATGTCCACAATGTGGTAAAAAAATTTAGTTGTTAAAAAAAGGCAAAGTTTGGTAAATTTATCGGTTGTAGCGGATTTCCTGATTGTAATTATATTAAAAAAAGGAAGTTAAAGATACTGGTGTAAAAATGCCCTAAATGTGGCGGAAGAATAATCGAAAAAAATATCTAAAAAGAGAAAAAGTTTTTTTACGGTTGTGAAAAATTATCCAGAATGTGACTATGCAATTTGGGACAAACCGATAGCTGATAAAAAAATTGTGAAAAAAATGTGGGAAATTCTTAGTTGAAGTTAAAAAAACAGATTTAAACACGCACTAAAAATGTTCCGATGAAAAATTGTGATTTTGAAATTGATTTAAAGAAAAAGAAATAAATAATAATTTGACAAAAAGAGTAATTATTGTATATAATTTATTTGGATAAAATATTTAGATTTTTTTATCAAAAAAACTTTTGGAGGCTGGTTATGAAAAATATTAGTTGTTATTGATGTGCAAAATGATTTTTGTTGACGGTAGATTGGGAACTAAAGAAGCTATTGATATGATTCCGAGTTTAAAGGAAAAAAATTAAAAAAACTTTGATGGAGAAATTATTTATACAATGGATACTCATGATGATAACTACCTAAATACGCAAGAGGGCAGAAAACTTCCTGTAAAGCACTGTATCAAGGGTAGTAATGGTTGGGAAATCCGAGAAGGTATTTATAAAGAAAAATTGTAAAAATTTTTTTGAAAAAAAGCAGGATTTGGATCTAGTAACTTAGTTGAATATTTAAAAAAATCTAAACGAAAAAGAGCAAATAGAAAGTATTGAATTTGTTGGAATTTGTACTGATATTTGTGTAGTTGTTAATGCATTAATGATTAAAGGATTTTTTTACCTGAAGTTAAACTAATCGTTGATAGTAAATGTTGTGCGGGAGTCACTCCACAAAGTCATAATACAGCATTAGAAACAATGAAAATGTGTCAAATTGAGATTTTTATAAAAAAATAAGGATACACGATTACAAGTAGTAGTCGTGTTTTTTTATTGTAAATATGCCTAAAATATGGTATAATAATCGAGAATTAAAATAGATTTAAAATTATTTTTAATTGTGATATTTACTGTATGGAGGTGAGATAATGGACTGTATTTTTTTGCAAAAATTGTTAATGGAGAAATTCCATCAAATAAAGTTTATGAAGATGATGATATAGTTGCATTTAACGATTTATCCCCTCAAGCTCCGATTCATTTTTTTAGTAATTCCTAAAAAAACATATTGAATCTTGTAATTTCATAGGTAAGGAAAAACTCTGAAGTAATAGTGAAGATATTTTTTTAAAAAAATTTCTGAACTTGCAAAAAGAAATGGGATTTGATGAATCAGGTTATAGAATTATAAATAATTGTAATGATCACGGTGGACAAACCGTTAAGCATTTACATTTTCACGTTCTTGCAGGACGTAGTTTAAATTAGCCACCAGGCTAAAATTTAAAATATTATAAAAAAATTTTTTTAAAAATTATTAATTATACAAAAAAATATTGTGAATTTACTTGAATTTATATTGATTTTTGTTGTATAATATGAATGATTATTTCTCAAGACAGTATGTCTATATAAGAGAGGGGGGATATCATGGCAGAGATCAGAGTTGGCGAAAACGAATCTTTGGATAATGCGTTGAAAAGATTTAAAAGACAATGTGCACGTGCTGGAGTGCTTTCAGAATATAGAAAAAGAGAACATTACGAAAAAGCCAAGTGTAAAGAGAAAGAAAAAAATCAGAGGCAGCAAGAAGAAAAAAAAGAAAAAAAATTCTAAGCTGTTTAAAATTTAATTTTTTTGAATTAAACTAAAGTCCTTTATTTTAAGGGCTTTTTTTATGTTTTTTAAAACTTTATAGATAATAAAAAAAGTTCATGTCATAATACTTAGTAAGGAAACGCTGCTAACACGTCATCTCGACCGTAGTGGAGAGATCTCATACTTTTGCTTTTAGCAAAAGTAAATGTATCGAAGATACATATAGAAATTTTTTTATTAGAAAGTATTGATTTTTTTATAAACATTTGATATAATTATATAAACTGTTGTTTAAGGAGGTATTATGACAAAAAAAGAGAACAAGAACTTTTTAGATATAATAAAAGAAAAATCCATATATATCTCAAAATGAACTTGCTGACTTACTTAATATTAAGAGATCATCAGTCGCAGTTCATATATCAAATTTGATTAAAAAAAGGGATATTTAGTAGGCAGAGCCTATGTTATAAATTCAAACTTATCAAAGGATGTTTGCATCATAGGTGGCTGTAATATTGATTTTTATTGCAAAAAGTTTTGATAAATTAAATATGAAAGACTCTAATCCAGGAACTTTAGAGTATTCTTTTTGGCGGGGTTGCAAAAAAATATTGCTGAAAATCTAGTTAAAATGGGAATAGATAATAAATTTATTTCTGTATTTGGAGATGACATTTACTCAAAAAGAAGTTAAAGATTATTTAAAGAACATTGGAGTAGATTATTCAAATAGTAAAATTTTTTTAACTAATAAAGGAATGTCAAACTATATTTCTATATTAGATGAAAATAATGATTTATTTACAGCTATTTCATCAATGGAAGTTTTTAGAAGAAATAAATATTGATTTTATTTCAAAAAAATTATTGACTTGATTAAAAGTTATAAATATATTGTAATGGATACAAATTTAAGAGAGGACGTTCTTGAATTTATTTGTAAGAATTGTCCAAATTCAAAGATAATTGTTGATTGTGTTTCAAGAAAAAAAGCTTTTAAAAAAATTAAGAAACTACTAAGATACATTTATCTTATTAAACCAAATATCTACGAAGCTGAAGAATTAACAGAAGTACCTTATAATAATCAAGAAGATTTAGAAAAAAATTGTTAAAAATATTTTTTTAGATAAGGGAGTTAAGAAAGTTTTTTTATTTCAATGGGTGATGAAGGTATTGTATATGCCGATAAAAAAATGAAAATGGCATAGTAAAAAAATAGAAGATGAACTAAGAATTGAAAAACTCTTCAGGTTGTGGAGATGCAGCTATGAGTGGAATAATCTACGGAGAAGTTAATGGTTATGAAATTTTTAGAATGTGCAAAACTTGGAAATGTTGCAGGATATATAACTGCGCAATCTATGGATACAGTAAGCAAAGACATAAGCGAAAAAAATCTATTAAATTTTTGGAGGAAGTTATGAAATTAGAAAAAGTATTTAACAGTTAGTGAAGAAGTAAAAAAATGCTATTAAGGAAAAATAAACCTGTTGTAGCTTTAGAATCAACAATTATATCACATGGTATGCCATATCCTAAAAACGTTGAAACAGCTCTAGAAGTTGAAAAAGTTGTTAGAGAAAATGGAGCAATTCCTGCTACAATAGCTATTATAAATGGAGAAATTAAAGTTGGATTAACAAAAGAAGAAATTGAAGTAATCGGAAAAGCTGGACTTAGTGTAACAAAAAAACTTCAAGAAGAGATTTAGCTTATGTTGTTGCTAATAAATTAAATGGAGCAACAACTGTTGCTGCAACAATGATTTGTGCAGAAATGGCAGGAGTTAAAGTTTTCGCAACAGGTGGAATCGGAGGAGTTCACAGAGGAGCAGAAACTACTATGGATATTTCAGCAGACCTTGAAGAATTAGGAAATACAAATGTAGCTGTTATTTGTGCAGGTTGTAAATCAATTTTTAGATATGGGACTTACTTTAGAATATTTGGAAACTAAGGGAGTTCCTGTTTATGGATACCAAACAAATATATTACCAGCATTCTACACAAGAGAAAGTGATTTTAAAGTTAGTAAAATAAATTCAGAAGAAGAAATTGCAAGAGTTTTAAAAGCTAAATGGGATTTAGAACTTAATGGTGGAGTTGTAATTGCAAATCCTATTCCGGAAGAATATTCAATGGATAGACAATTAATTGATAAGACAATTTTTAGATGCTTTGAAAGAAGCAGATGAAAATGGAATAAAAAGGAAAAGATACAACACCATTCTTACTTGACAAAGTTCAAAAACTTACACAAGGAAAGAGCTTGGAAGCTAATATCAGATTAGTATTCAACAACGCAAAACTTGCAAGTAAAATAGCAATAGAATATTCAAAATTATCATAAAAAAAGTCGGGGAAACCCGACTTTTTTTATGAATTTATGCCTTAAAATTTACTATTTTTGAAAAAGTTTTTTTAGTATGATATAATAAAAAGTGAAATTATGATTTAGTATTGAAATATCATAATAAAATGTTGAAATTAGGAGTAAAGTGATGATAAAAAAAGTAAGTATAAAAAGAATATTCATAAAAATAATTATATTATTTATATCTGGAATTATTGTCGGAAGTTTCAGCATTTTTTTCCTATGGTATTAATTCAAAAAGTTATAGATTCTTTGACTACTGGTTATACAGTCGAGTTTTTTTAAATATATTATATTGTATTCACTTATATATGTTTTTAGTTGATTTATTTAAGATAATTCTTATAAATTTTTGGGTCAAAGTTTGAATTGAATCTAAATAGAGATATAAAAGATGAAATTATTAAAAGTATTCTCAATACAAAAAAATTGATTTACTTGAAAAAAATTGGGGGAAGTAATGTTTTTAATTCTATAATTGATGATTTAAAAATCACTTGATGATAAAATTATTCCTTTAGTTTTTTTGGATTAGGTTTCTCAATATCAAGTTTTTATTATAGGTGCAATTATAATAATAAAATATGATTATATTATGTTAATATCAATGTTGCTTATTTCTTCTATATCAACGATTCTTATTCAAAAAAATTTTTAAATAGTTCGGAAATTGCTTCCGAAAGGAGTCAAATTCAGAGATTAAATGTTATAAATAAATTATTTGATATTATCGTTGGTGCAAGAGATATAAAATTATTTAATAAAGAAAAAAATTTTTTTAGTAAGGATTTTACTTCTGAAAATAGCAAATTAAATAAATTGGATAAAAAAATTGTAAATATAAAAAAATATTTCTCAAACACTTGTAAGATTGTTGTTTAATCTAATTATGGCTATTTTTGATTCTTATCGGAGGAATTCGTGTCAGTCAAAAATAATTTGTCCATTGGTGCGTTGATTGCAATAATTTTTATATGCATCTATGATTACTGACCCGATATTTAATATAATAGAAAATCAAAAAGAAATTTCAGCATTTAAAAAAACTCTGTGAAGAGAATAGACAATACTTTTGAAATGCTTGAAAGAGAAAATATTAATTTACAGAAAAAAACTTTAATGTTATTGAATTTAAAGATGTATCATTGAACTATGGTGATAATCAAATTTTTAAGTGAATTTAATTTTTATTATTAATAAAAAAATGATAAAGTTAAGATTAATGGAAGAACTGGTTCTGGAAAAATCATCATTAGCAAAATTGATTACAAATTTGTATAAGCCTACTTCAGGAAATATCTTAATTGATGGAAAGAAAAAAATAAAACAATATCTTTATCGGCAGTTTTTTTCAAGAAAAATAAATTATTTAATATGTCAATCATAGATAATATTACTTTCAAATCGAATATTGAAAAAGAAAAAAATTGAAACAAATAATAAAGATATGTAGATTAGAAGAAGTTATTGAAAAAAATATTCAGATAATAGCATCGGATTTGATAGTAGCACCTTATCAGGTGGAGAAAAAAACAAGATTACTTTTTAGCCAGAGCATTGTATAAGGATTGTGAATTATATTTTTTTGATGAAATAAGTACAGGGCTTGATGAATCTCTTTTTTTATGAAATATTTGACGATATTATGAAATTTTTTTGCAGTCAAAAAAACAATAATAGTTATAGACCATAAATATATAGATGAAAAAAATACTTTACGAAAAAGTATTTTTTTATAATTTTTTTGTTTTAGGAGGTTATTATGGCATCAAGTAAAGAATATTTAGAATATATTTTTAGAACAGTTATCTGAATTGGAAGATATAAAAATATAGGGGCGATGATGGGAGAATATATTATCTATTATAAAGAAAAAAAGTTATAGGTGGAATATACGATGACAGATTTTTTTAGTAAAAAGCTACAAAAGAAAGCTATTGACTATGTTTCTGAAGTACAATTTCAATTTCCTTACGAGGGAGCAAAAAGAAATGCTATTAGTTGACGATGTAGAAGATAAAATGTACCTAAAAAGGCTTATTTGATACAATGTATGATGAATTACCTTTCCCAAAAAGTTAATAAGAAAAAAAATAAAAAAATATAATTTCTGTATGTATCTACGATACATTTACTTTTACTAAAAGCAAAAAGTATGAGATCTCCTCAGTCGATTGTACTCAAATCAAAGATTTGAACAATCTTTGCGTCGAGACCTACTTTTTGCTTGTAAACAAGCAAAGTTAGAGCTAGATTCGCGTTGGTCGAGATGACGTATAAAGGAAGTACCTTTGTTTAAGAGCTAGACGTTAAAAAGCAAATAAACTTCGAAAACAATTTAAAAAAAGAGATAAAAAAAATATAAAACAAAAATAATTCACGTCATAGAAACTTGCAAAGAAAAGCTCACAACACGTCATCTTGAGCGTAGTCGAAAGATCTCAACTATTGCTTGTTTACAAGCAATAGTATTTCTGAAAAGAAATAAATAATAAAATGATGTATCTACAATACATTCAGAGCAAAGACAAAGTATAATTTTTTTGTCTTTGCTTTTTTTATATTTTTTTATTTTTTTCTATAGTCAAATTATTATACTACTTTTTCCCTTTTTTTCTCCACTAAAAAAAGTGCCAATGATTGCTCATCGACACCTTTGTCATCAGTCTGAATAGATAGCATTTCGCTATCCATTATTTTTTTATATTTCTTTTTAGTTAAAGTTTATTTGCTTTGTTTAATTTTTTTGCTTGTGCTGCTGCAAGTCTTGCGATTGGCACTCTGAAAGGAGAACATGATACATAGTCAATTCCTACAGAATTTAAGAATTCAATTGTATCAGGATCGCCACCGTGTTCACCACAAATTCCTACATGAAGATGAGGGTTAGTTTCTCTTCCAAGTTTGAAAGACATTTTAATTAATTTACCAACACCTTTTTGATCCAATTTTGCAAATGGATTAAAGTCGAATATTTTTTTGTTTTCATATTCGTTTAAGAATTTTCCAGCATCATCTCTTGAAAAAAACCGAATGTCATTTTGTGTTAAGTCATTTTGTACCATAACTAAAGAATTCAGCTTCTGTTGCGATTTCATCAGCAAGTAGGGCAGCTCTAGGAATTTCAATCATTGTTCCAATTTTGTACTTAATGTTTTCATTCAATTCTTTTAAAGTCATTTCGATTTCTTCAACGATTTCTCTTTTAACATATTTTAATTCTTCAATTTCTCCAACTAATGGAATCATTATTTCAGGAGTAATTGAGATGTTTAAGTCTTTTTGTGCTTTTTATTGCAGCATTTATTATAGCTTTTTGCTTGCATTCTATATATTTCAGGATAAGTAACTGCAAGACGGCAACCTCTGTGTCCAAGCATTGGGTTTACTTCTTCCAAATCTACGATAACTTCTCTTAGATGACTTTCTTCGATTTTCATTTCTTTTGCCAAGTTTTTAATATCTTCGTCTTCATAAGGTAAGAATTCATGTAGAGGTGGATCAAGTAATCTAATTGTTACTGATTTTTTTCTTTTTAATACAGAGTAGATATCATAAAAATCTTTTTCTTGCATTGGTCTGATTTTTTCTAATGCTTCAACTCTTTGTTCAATATTTTCTGAAAGAATCATTTGTCTTACAACAGGGATTCTGTCTTTGTCAAAGAACATGTGTTCAGTTCTACAAAGTCCAATTCCTTCAGCACCAAATTCTACAGCTTGTTTTGCATCTCTAGGGTTATCAGCATTTGCTCTAACTCCTAAATCTTTTTATTTCATTTACCCAATCCATGAATATTTTTAAAGTTTCCAGTTAATTGTGGATTTAATTTTTTTCGATTTCACCTTTATAGATAATTCCAGTTGTTCCGTCAAGTGAAATTATTTCACCTTCTTTGATTACTTCGTTTTGAGTTTTTATAACTTTTTCAGCTTCGTCAACTTTTTATTTCACTAGCTCCTGCGATACAACATTTACCCATACCTCTTGCAACTACGGCTGCGTGAGAAGTCATACCACCTCTAGCTGTTAAAAATACCTTCAGCTTCAATCATTCCTTCGATATCTTCTGGAGAAGTTTCTTGACGAACTAAGATTACTTTTTTTCTCCTGCTTTTACTGCATCAACTATATCTTTTGAGTGGAAATAAACTTTTTCCACTTGCAGCTCCCCGGAGAAGCAGCTAAACCTTTTGAAAGGATAGGAGTCTTTTTCATCATTTCAGCGTTGAAGATAGGGTGAAGAAGTTGATCTAAACTCTTTGGTTCAACTCTTAAAAATAGCTTCTTCTTTTGAAATTAATCCTTCATTAACTAAATCTACTGCTACATTGATTGCAGCATCTGTAGTTCTTTTTTTCCATTTCTTGTTTGTAATAAGAATAATTTACCTTTTTTTCAATAGTAAATTCAAGGTCTTGCATATCTTTATAATGATTTTTCTAAAACTTTTGCGATTCTTAAAAAAATTCATCATAAACTTCTGGCATAATTTCTCTTAGTTTTTTTCAATTGATTCTGGAGTTCTAATACCTGCAACAACGTCTTCACCTTGAGCATTCATTAAAAAAATTCTCCGAATAATTTGTTTTTCTCCTGTACTTGGGTTACGAGAGAAAGCTACACCAGTACCACTTGTATTACCCATATTACCAAATACCATTGCTTGAACGTTTACAGCAGTTCCTAGTGAATCATCAATACCATTTAATTTTTCTATAAACGATAGCTCTTGGGTTCATCCAAGATTTAAAAACTGCTTTAATAGCTATGATTAATTGTTCTATTGGATCTTGTGGGAATTCTTTTTCCAGTTTCTTGTTTAAAAAAATTTGTTTGAATTTTTTTCAACTAAAGTTTTTTAAATCTTCAGCTGTTAGTTCAGTATCTAATTTTTAGATTTTTTTCTTCTTTAATTCTGTCAAGTTCATTTTTCAAAAATAAACTTTTTGGAATTTCCATAGCAACGTCACTGAACATTTGAATAAATCTTCTGTAACTGTCAAATGCAAATCTTTCGTTACTTGTTGAATTTGCAAGACCAATTACTGATTTATCGTTAAGACCTAAGTTAAGAATAGTATCCATCATACCAGGCATTGATACGACAGCACCACTTCTTACAGAAAATAATAGAGGATTTTCTGTACTTGAAAAAAACTTTTATTTAGCTTGTTTTTCACAGTCTATAATGTGAGTTTTAATTTCCTCAATTAGACTTTCAGAAATTTTTTTCTCCATTTGTGTAAAAAAATTATTACAAGCTTCTGTAGTAATAGTAAAACCAAAAGGAACATTTAGTCCAATGTTAGTCATTTCAGCAAGATTGGCACCTTTACCTCCCAATAAAGATCGCATGTCTTTATTGCCTTCATCAAAATTGTAAACAAATTTGCTCATTTTTTTCCTCCAATTACTTATTAATTTTTTTAATAGATGTTTTTAAAAATTATATCAGCTGTTTCTTCAATAGCTTTTTGCTGATACATCTATTATAGGACAGCCTATTTTTTTCATTATTCGGCTAGAATATTCAAGTTCTTCAAGTATTCTATTTGAATTTGAATAAATACTATTATCAGGGAGACCTAAAGATTTTTAGTCTTTCCTTTCTTATGCTTTCTAACTTTTTCTGGAGTGTTTGTTAAGCCTATTATTTTTTTAGGCGAAACTTTGAATAGTTCATCTGGAACCGGTGTTTCCGGTACTAGTGGAATATTCGCAACTCTGATATTTTTTTATTTGCAAGATACATCGATAGTGGAGTTTTAGATGTACGAGAAATTCCGATTATTACAAGATCTGCAATTAAAACTCCTCTTGGATCTTTTTCCATCATCATAACGAACTGCAAATTCGATAGAGTCAATTCTTTTTAAAAATATTCTTCGTTTAATTTTTCTCAAAGCTCCTGGTGTGTTTCCTGGAACTACATTGCTCACTCTTTGAATTGCTAAAATAGATGCAGAAAGTAAATCAACATTGTTCATGCTGTGAAGTTCTGAAAACTTTTTAACATAGTCCAATAGTGGAGCGTCAACTAAGGAATAAAATAAAATTGAATTCTCAGTATCTTTACATTTGTTTAGTATCTCTGAAAGATCAGAAAAATTCTCTTATATGAGAAAAATCTTTCGAAAGTGTACTCAATGTTATTAAACTGAGCTAATGCGGCACGTGCAAGTTGTTCCGCTGTTTCTCCAGTAGAGTCAGAAATTAAAAAAATGTTAAGCATTTATCTTCCTCCTTACTAAATATATTATAAACTTTTTATACTAGGAAATACAAGTTTTTTTAATGATTTTTACTTTTTAAAATTAAATATGATAAAATTAGAAGATAATATCAATAGTTTATTCTGTTGATATGGCAGTATAATTAAATAAAATGATTATAATACTTGAATTTATGGTATATAATAAGGTAATAATTATATATTTTTCACAAGCATGGAGGTGTATTTTTTTGATAAAAAGTTAGCAAAAAAAATAATTCAAGAAAAAAAATATAAAAAAATAAGTATATTTTTTTGGGTGCACTATTCATATCAATTTATTTATTAGGGGTTATTATATTTTTCTTTCATCGCATTGCCTAATACGAAGATAAATGGTAATGATGTTAGTTATGTAATGATAGATGATGTTTTTTTAATAAAGATTGGACTGATGTTTCAATTAAGTTAAATCGTGTTGACGGAAAAAAAGTGATTTCTTTAAACCTGAAAAAAATAAATTATAAGGAAGAATATGTTGCAGACAAAAAAATTCTACAAAAATCAATTTACTTGGCCTTTAGCGTTTTTTTACAAGTCGAGATTTTTAAATTGGAAGTTAATATAAGTTATGATGATGAAAAAAATTTGAAGAATTTTTTTAAAGAATACTTTAATTCTAAAAGGTTTAAAACATCCGGAAGATGCAAAGATTATATTCAAAGATGGAAAGTATGAAATTCAAAGTGAAATTTTAGGAACTTATACAACAAAAGAAAAAGTTGAAAAGAAGCAATTCTAATTGCATTGTCTGAAAGAAAAGAAAGTATTGATATGAGTACAATTTCAGAACAACCGAAATTGAAAAAAAGATGATAAATCTTTACAAGATGCTCTTTCAAAATACGAAAAAAATTTCTCAATTAAAATATGAGATTAATATTGGTTCAAACAAAGAAGTTCTAGATGGCGAAATTCTAGCAAATATATTTACATTTGTAGATGGGGAATTAAAAGCCAGATGAACAAAAAAAGCTAGAGATTATATAAGAAGACTTGCCATTAAATATGATACTTTTTGGAATGGATAGAAAATTTCAAACAACTGGAAAAAGGTGAAATTGTCGTTTCTGGTAAAGAAGGAATTTATGGATGGCAAATTGATGTTAATAAAACAAAAGATCTTTTTAGTTGAAAAAAACTTTTAACTTTCCAATCTGATTCTATTGAACCTGTTTTTTTATTCATAAGGGACTGTATTATGATAAGGAAGATGATATTGGAAAAACTTATATAGAGATTGACTTAACTAGACAACATATGTGGTTCTATAAAGAAGGAAAGCTTCTTTTAGATACTGATATTGTTACTGGTGATGTTAGTAAAAAGGTTGAAACTCCAGTAGGGGTTATGAAAGTTTGGAGTAGAGAAAAAGACAGAAATCTAAAAGGATTATCTCCGTTAGGATATGACTATGTTGCGCATGTTGATTATTGGATGCCTATAAACTGGAAGGGAGTAGGAATTCATGATGCAAACTGGAGAAATGGAAAATTTGGTGGAAGTATATATAAAACATCAGGAAGCTATGGATGTATAAATACGCCACTTGAAAAAGTAAAACAAATTTATGATAATGTTGAAATAAATACTCCAGTTATAGTGTATAAGAGTAATTAAAATTTAGTTTAGTGATTAAGCCTATTTGACTTAATTACTAAACTTTTTTTATTCAAAAAAATGGATATAAAATAAAAAAAATTCAAGTCATAATATTTTTGCAAAGTAAATATCTCAACACGTTATTTCGACCGGAGTGAAAGGTATTTATGTATTTAAAATTATTAATTTTTTTCAACTGTTGACTTTTTGCGATAATTGTATTATATATAGTATAAATATAAAGTTTGAAAAAAAGGAGATTTAATTATGGAAAATATACAGGATAAAAAAAATGGTATGATAATGTCTTGTGGATTTGCATAATAAGTTATGCAATTATATACATAACTCAAAATGTAGGAGGATGGATTACACCTAAATTAGTAAGATTTTTTTATTTACATCTGGATTGTTGAAAGCTAATGAATATACTTATACATTTCTTATGTATATTTTATTTATTTATATATGGATTGTAGTGTTTTTTTGTAATATTCTTTTTTTAAAAAAATAATCATTATATAATTGATAAAAATAACAACTAAGTCTAAGGAAATAACATAGCATACTTATTTTTTTAGGATTATTGATAGGATTGGTGTTAAATGGATTTTTGCGCTTTAATTGCTATGATAAATGGAGATTTTTACTTTACGATTTAGTCAATTTGAAATATTTCCTGCAATTGGATTGCTATTTGCTGTTTTTTTGTTCAATCTTCTGCAGAAGAGTTATTATGCAGAGGATTTATGTATCAGCGTTTATTAAAATCTACTAATAGTCCAGCTTTTTGCAATTATATTTAATTCACTATTCTTTGCGGCTTTACATTTGTTCAATAATGGAATGTCGATTTTGCCATTTTACTGTATATTAATTTTTGGCGTTTTTGCGTCAATGCTTGTATATTATTTCGACAGTTTGTGGATGGTAATGGGATTACATGCAATGTGGAATTTTACTCAAAGTATATTGTTCGGATTACCAAATAGTGGAATAAATGTTCCATATTCTATTTTTCAAAAATAGGGGGTTCAGTAAAAAGGAAGTTTCGCTTATAATCCAACATTTGGACTAGAGGGAACAATCTTATCATCTGTTTTGATGACTATTTGTTGCTTGGCATTATATCTTTGGAAATCAAAGAAAAAAATAAAGAAGAAACAGTTTTAAATTAACAATTAATAAAGTTTAGCAATTAAGATAAAAAAATTTCTTAAAAAGCTAAACTTTTTTTGTTGACTTTTTGTATTAGCTGTATTATAATATATAATACAAGGAGATGAGAGAAATGTTTTTTTATTGATACTTTGTCGGAAGTTCCAATTTATACTCAGATTTGTAATGGAATTATCAAAAGAAATTGCAGAGGAAATTTAAAAAAATGGAGATGAATTACCATCAGTTAGACAGCTTGCAAAAAGATTTTTGGTATAAATCCTATGACTGTAAATAAGGCTTATGGAATTTTTAAAAAGCGAAAATATTATAGAGATTGATAGACGTGTAGGCTCGATTGTATATGTTAGATGTACAGAAAAAAAGATATTGAAAATATAAAAAGAAAAATTTACAAAAATTTAATTAATGAAGTTAAGATGAGGAAACTTAGCAAGGAATTTTTTTAATTGAACTTATTGAAAGGAGTTTTTTTAGTATGATTTACGATTTGATTTTTGAATGGATCTCTATGGATGGTTTTTTTGCTATAAGTTATTTTTTTCACAAAAGAAGGGATTTTTCTTATAATAATGGAAAAAAATTTTTGCTTACTACAATTCCTATAAATGAGGTAGATAGTAAGGAAGTGCAAGAAATTAGTAAAAAAAGGTTTAAAGAGTTTTTAAATTACTTCATTTAGTATTTTTTTATAATTTCATTTTTTACCATTATTTGTTAATAGCGATATTGAAATTCTATTTTTTTATCGGAATTATATTTGCTTATTTAATTTCTCTAGGATTTTTTTGTCAAATAAATATATAAAACAAATGAGAAAGCTAAAAAAAAGGAAAAAGAACTTTGCGAGTTTTACTAGAAAGTATGTGGATTTATCCGTTGCAAAGGAAATAGATAAACAAAAACTTCCTATTTTTTTGTATGGTTAATTCCATTGATAGTTTTTTTGTTGTTGGATTTTCTATTTTTTTGGAACTTTTTCCGATGTGGAGCTTATTTTTGTTTATATGCTTGTCAACAACTTTAATAGCAATGATATTTATGGGACTATTCTGGAGAAGGTCTAAAATATCAGTTATAAGCGATAACAAAGAAAAAGAATTTATATATAAATAAAATTAAAATTATAAAACTTCAAAAATAAAAATTTTTTTACTTTAGTAAATGTATATTCTGTTTTTGTTTTTTTAGGTTTAGTATTTTTTTACAAAAAAACTGGATAAATACTCTTTTTCTTCCTCTTGGAGCAAGTATAATACTGATTACATTTTTTTATATTTTTATATTATATCTACTGTTAATAAAATTGATATGGAAATAAGCAGTAATATTGAAGATGATAAATTTGTTGAAGATCAAGATGAATACTATGATATTTTTTTGGATATAAAAAAATCCGAATGATTCAAGAATTTTAGTACCTGATCCTATGAATTCAGGTAATACCGTTATTAATCGTGGAAACAAAAAAAGGAAAAAAATTTTTATTTGCTTTCTCGAATATACTTGTAGCATTTGTTATTATAATTGCATTGGCTTTAACTTTTTGAAAAAAAGACTGGAAAGTTGAGATTTCAGATACTGTAAAAATTTCTACAATGCTTTATAAAGATAATATAAAACAAAGTGATATTGAGAATATAGAATTGCTTGATAAATTTCCAAATAAAAGAGCTATTAGGATGAATGGTGGTGCTACCAAAGAAAAAAAGCTTATGGAAATTTCTCTTTAGAGGAGAAGGAAATGTTAGGCTTTTATGTTTTTCAACAAAACAGATAAGGTCATAAAGATTAGTAGAAAAAAATCAAAAAGTCAATTTATATTAATATGAGAACAAATGAAGAAACAGAAGAGCTTTTATGAAAAAAATTGAAAAGTTTTTAAATAAAAAAAATAAAAAAATGCATTGTCAATTAGACAATGCATTTTTATTTCTCAGTTATTTTAAAAAGTTCAACTATGTGTTTTTTTCAATATCTTGTGGAGATGTATTTGGAGCAAATCTTGAAAACGACATTTCCATTTTTTTGTCTACAAGAAATTTTGTAAAAATTCCATTTAATTTTTATTTCCCAAAAAGGCCTGATTTTTTTGCCTTTTAAAAAAATTTATATAATGGATGAGTATTTTTGTCCATTAACTTCAATTTTTTTCAAACATTGGGAAAGTTACTCCATAATTTAAACTACAAAATGTTTTTAATTTCTTTGTTTGTTCCAGGATCTTGATTTTTTTAAATTGATTGCAAGGAAATCCTAAAACAACAAAAATCCTTATTTTTTATAGTCATCATATAGTTTTTGTAATCCTTCTAATTGAGGAGTAAAACCACAAGCACTTGCTGTATTTACTATTAGTAATACTTTATTTTTTTAAATTGTTGCATGGAAACTTCATTTCCGTCAATGTCATTTACTGTAAAATCATAAATATTCATTTCTACCTCCAAAAATATTATATAAGAGATTTTTTTATTTATATACCCTAATTTTTATTTTTTTATTAAACATTTAACCCTTTAATTTTTACGTATTTTTATTATTTGTTACAAATAATAATATTAAATTTATTAATATTTTTTTGTGATATAAAAAAATATAAATTGTTAAATGAATTTATGTGTATAAAATGAGCAAATTAAATATTTGACATTCTTATGCTTTTTATAGTATAATAGTGCACGTATTTTTATAATAAACTATGAAAAGGACGGAGCTTGTGAATTAATAAAGAGAGATAGTGTCTGGTGCAAACTATTTTTATGAAACAAACTCGTATCACCTTGGAGTTTTTTTGGTTAATCCCGTTAAAGATTTTTTTGAGTGATTTAAGATTTTTTTATCTTAAATAATTTGGGTGGTAACACGGAAAAATTTCGTCCCTAAGATTTTTATCTTAGGGATTTTTTTATAGAAAAAAATGGAGGTATATATGGCAAAGTTTAGAGAACTTTCAAAAAGAGTCCGTTAAGGATAGAGAAATGAAAAATATCTGAATATTGGAATGAGATAGATTTGTTGCATGAATCTGTAAATTCAAGAGAGGGACATGATAATTATATTTTTTTATGATGGTCCTCCAACAGCAAATAGTAAACCCGGTATTCACCATGTTATAAGTCGTACTTTAAAGGATATGACTTGTAGATATAAAACTATGAAAGGTTTTTAAAGTTAAGAGAAAAGCAGGTTGGGATACTCATGGACTACCTGTTGAAATTGAAGTTGAAAAGAAATTAGGACTTACAAGTAAAAAAGATATTGAAGATTATGGAGTAGAAAAATTCTGTAAGGAATGTAGAGAATCTGTTTTCGTTTATGAAAGTAAATGGAGAGAAATGTCTGAGAGAATGGCTTTCTTAGCAGATATGAACAACCCTTATATAACTCTTGACAACAATTATATTGAATCTGTTTGGAATCTTTTTAGATGAGATTTTTCAAAAAAAGGTTTAATGTATGAAGGAGCTAAGATTTTTACCATACTGTCCACGTTGTGGAACTGGTCTTGCTTCTCACGAAGTAGCTCAAGGTTATGAAATGATTAAGACTACAACAGTTTATGCGAAATTTAAGAAGAAAGATGAAGATGCTTACTTTATCGCTTGGACAACAACTCCTTGGACTCTTCCTTCTAATGTTGCTTTGACTGTTAATCCTAATGTAACTTATGTTAAGGTAAAAATATAAAGATGAATTTTTTTCTATTTAGCTGAAAATCTAGCAACTAAAGTTTTTAGGAGAAGATTATGAAGTTGTAGAAAAAAATATTTAGGAAAAAGATATGGAATATTGGGAATATGAACAACTTATTCCTGAAATTGAAGTAAAACAAAAAGCATTTTTTGTAACTCTTGCAGATTATGTTACTGTTGAAGACGGTACTGGTATAGTTCATACTGCTCCAGCATTTGGGGAAGATGACTATCAAACAGGAAGAAGATATAATCTTCCGTTAATCAATCCTGTTAATGAAGAAGGGAAATTCAGCACTACAAGATATAAAAGGTAGACCAGTTATGGAATGTGATGCTGATATTATTACTTTTCTATTTGAAAATAATAAGGCGCTGAAAAAAACAAAAGGTTGAACATAATTATCCACATTGTTGGAGATGTCATACACCTTTGATTTACTATTCAAAACCATCTTGGTACATTGAAGTTACTAAATATAAAGATAAGTTAATTGAAAATGCAAAGGGTGTAAATTTCTATCCGGATTTTGTTGGAGAAAAAAGATTTGGAAACTGGCTTGAAAACTTAAATGACTGGGCAATCAGCCGTTCAAGATATTGGGGAACTCCTTTCAATGTTTGGAAATGTGATTGTGGACATTGTACAAGTGTTGGGTCAAGAAAAAGAATTGGTTGAAAAGAAGTATTGAAGATATTGATGAAAATATAGAATTACACAGACCTTATGTAGATAATGTTCATTTAAAATGTGAAAAATGTGGTGGCACAATGACTAGAGAAAAAGATGTTATTGACGTTTGGTTTTGACTCTGGGGCAATGCCATTTGCACAACATCATTATCCTTTTGAAAACAAAGAAAACTTTGGAGAATTATTCCCTGCAGATTTCATTTGTGAAGGAATTGACCAAACTCGTGGATGGTTCTATTCATTACTTGCAATTTCAACATTAATAACTGGAAAATCTCCATATAAAAAAATGTTTTTAGTTAATGACTTAATTTTTAGATAAAGACGGAAAGAAAATGAGTAAATCTCGTGGAAATACGATTGATCCTATAGAATTATTTGATAAATATGGTGCTGATGCTGTAAGACTATATGCTCTTTATGTTTCTCCACCTTGGGTTCCTACTAGATTTGACGTTGAAGGTTTAAGAGAAATAGAAAGTAAATTCTTTAGATCTTTCAAGAACACATATAATTTCTTCCAACTATATTCTGGAACTGACGATATAGATCCAAGAGAGTTCTTTGTTGATTATGATAAGAGACCTGAAATAGACAGATGGATATTATCACGTTTCAATAATCTTTTGAAGATGTATACTGAAAATATGGATAAATTTGAAGTTACAAAAAGTTGTTCGTGCAATTTCTGATTTTTGTAATTGAAGATCTTTCAAATTGGTATATCAGAAGAAATAGAAGAAGATTCTGGAAAACAGAAGTTGACGATGATAAGAAGGCTGTTTATAATACAACTTATGAAATCTTACTTGGAATTTCAAAGATTGTAGCTCCAATTACTCCTTTTGTTGCTGAAGAAATGTATCGTAATTTAACAGACAAGAAGAGTGTTCATTTGGATTTCATTCCTGAATGTGATGCTAGTTTAATCGACGAAGCATTAGAAGAAAAGATGGAAATTGTAAGAAATCTTGTAACAATTGGTCGTGCAAGTCGTGAAAAAAAGTTAAGATTAAGGTTAGACAACCACTTTCTGAAATAGTTGTTGACCATGCTTTTAAAAAGAAAAAAAATTGGTGATTTAGAAGAATTGATAATGGAAGAACTTAATGTTAAGAAAGTTGTATTCGAAAAAAAGACTTATCAGGATTTATGAACTATATGTTAAAACCAGATTTCAAAGTTTGTGGAAAAATCTTAGGAGCTAAAATTAAAGCATTTGGAAACTTCTTAAATGAAACAAATCCTAAAGAATTCTTAGAAAAAAAACTTGAAAAAAAGGTTCAGTTCTTGTAAACTTGAATGGGGAAGATACTGAAATTTTTTTAAAGAATATGTTGATGTAAAAAGTAAGCGCTAAAGAAGGATTTGACGTTACAATGGAAAATAATCTATTTGTAATTTTTAGATACTACTTTAACTGACGAATTGCTTGATGAAGGTTTTTGCAAGAGAAATAATCTCTAAGATACAACAAATGAGAAAAATCAGCTGATTTTTGATGTTCTTGATGAAATTAAAATTAAATATACTTGTACAGATAGATTGAAAAAAAGCGGTTGAAAAACTACAAAGAGTTTATTATGAAAGAAACTTTAGGTATTGAATTGACTTTTTGTTGATTCATTGGATACAGAAGAAGTTGATTTCAATGGGGAATTAGGAAAATTATTTGTAGAAAGAGTTTAATAAATATTAAAAAAATCAACGAAGAAATTCGTTGATTTTTTGTTCAATAAAAAAAGCACAGTTAATCTGTGCTTTTTATTTTTTAAAAATTTATTTAGACTATTATAAGTTTTTCTCTAAATAGAGGCATACTCATACATCTTGGGCCCCCACGACCTCTAGATAATTCACCTGAATCAATCTTATGAAGTTTTTACTCCTTTTTTTCTTCAAGTAATTGATTTGTTATAGTATTTCTATCATAAACAATAGCTTCTCTAGGTGCAATAGCTAAAGTATTGTATCCATCTGACCATTGCTCTCTATGAGTATCTAAAAGTCCACCTTTTCCCATACGGATAAATTCAATTTTATCTACATGAAGATATTTTTTCAATGCAACTTCAATATCAGTTGATTCAGTTTCAACTTTTACTTTGCCATCAACTAATTTTTTAGAGAATAAATTTCTAATGTCTTTTTCAATTTCAGGGTGAAGAGTGAATAAATCTCTATCAACTGAAGTTAAAACAGTATCAAGGTGCATAAAAGCTCTGTTATCTGGAATTACCATTGCAAGTACAGTTTTTACACCATTTTCTCCTTCAAGAAGTCTTTTTGCAATTGTTTCAATTGCAAGTGGAGTTGTACGTTGTGAAATACCGATAGCTACAACATCCTCAGATAAAACTAAAATATCTCCACCTTCGATTGATGGAACATCAGTTCTATCATACCATTTTTTGATTCCTTTGAATTCTTTATGGTGTTCAAAAATTTGTTTTTCCAAAAAGAGTTTCTCTTCTTCTAGTTACTGACCACATTGTATTTTAAACTTACTCCATCTTTAATGAATGAAAATGGGTCTCTAGTGAAGTATAAATTTGGAAGTGGTTTTGAAATGAAGAAATCATGCTTTGAAACAATTTCACTCAAAGTTGAAGGTTCTTTTAAATCTACTTCGTTCTTTCTAACACCTTCCATCATTTTTTTAAAACTAATTCTTTATTATCTTTTTATAGAAAAATAGATATTCTCTTAATAATCTTTTTTTCATTTTCTACATACACATCTGCGTTATCTAAAAAAATTCTTCAATAAAAAGCAGTTCTTAAGCCATCATCATAAAGACTTTCAGCACACAAATCTTCAAGATAGAATACTTCGCATCCATTTTTGTCTAAAAAAATATTTTGCAAACATATCATGTTCTTTTTTTGAGCATTATCCAAAAAAATGGAATTTCATCAAAAAGAAGCTCATCTAGTAGATAAGGTGTTAAATTTATAAGTTCTTTATGAGGTCTGTGAAGTAAAACTGATTTTTAATTTTTCCTATTTCAGAATTTACATTAATTTTTCATAGAATCCTCCTTAATCTTAATATGTATATTATATCAAATAAAAATATGTAAAGACAATACATATTTTTTTAGATATATTGATAATTTTAGTACAAAGTATTACATTTTTCAAATCAAGCTTGAAACTGGCCAAGATTTTTACATTTTATTTAGCGTAAAAGAACAAAAATAGTTCACGTCAAAATAATTAGCAAAAGCAAATGTATCGAAGATGCATAAAAAAATCTTCTAGGATTTCTTTTCAGAAATACTATTGCTTATAACTAAGCAATAGTTGAGATTTCCAGAGCAATTGTATCTGATGATACAATTACCCCGTCAGACCTACTTTTGTTTACAAGTAAACAAAGTTAAGGCTAGATTAACTTCACTTCGCGTTGCTTCGTTACGGTCGAAATGACGGGTAAGGAAGTACCCTCGTTTAATAGTTTACCGTTAATAGTAAAACAGCTTTCGATTTATAAAAAAATTTTTAACATACAAAAAAACTCACGTCAAAATACTTAGCATAGTAAAGCTCCTTACACGTCATCTTGAGCGGAGTGTAACGAAGTCGAAAGATCTCATACTTTGCTAAAGCAAAAGTAAATGTATCGAAGATACATCAATATTTTTATCAATAAAAAAACCGACTATTTTTTTGTAGTCAGTTTAGATTCGTGTTTATGATTTTTTTCTTTAATTATATTATCTGTAAGTTTTTTTGATTCTAGTTGATAAAACTAAAATTGCAACAAATGTAATTGCCATTTGAATTAAGTTTGGTACTGTTCTTGAAACAACATAGTACCAGAATCCTTTACCTCTTGTTAGAGAAAGCCAGAAGCTGTCTAATAAAAATAGTAACTACAAAGGAAAAGGATTGAAATTAAAGCAACTTTTTAAAGTGATTGAAAGTTTACTTTCTTTTTTTCAATATTTTTTTCCAAGTATAATTCCTGGGAAAAAAATCCCATTATCATATTTGTTAACATATATCCTGGGAAATACATTCCAGGTGAACCTAATGTCATGAAATAAATCAATGGGTCAGATGCTCCACCAATGATTGTTCCAAGTGTAGGTCCTAATATTATACCTGAGAATATCATAGGTATAAATCTTAGAGTTATTCTTCCACTTCTAGGTGGGAATAAATAAATATTTTGATAAGACAAAAATAATTGTTAAAGCTATCATAAGTCCGGCGATAGCTAGTTGTGTGGTTGTAAACCTATTTTTCTTCATTTTTCTCCTTTCAAAATCAATGCCAACAGTGGATGCGAAAACTAACCACGAGTGTGTCTCTTCGTTTACAAGCAACATCCCATCTTGTAACACTTAATGCAAGTTTTTCTACTCTGCCTAAAAAAATAGGCTACTATTGGTATCACACGAATACCAGATAATTTTATAAGATTTTTTTAGAAAAAAATGTCAATATCTTGTATTAAAACATAATAAATTTTTTTCGTAAATTTTTTTATTAAAATTTGTATATTTTGACTATTTATGGTAAAATAATAGATGTGCGAAAAATATATTTTTAAATAGAGGTGAATTATGGGATTTTTTTAGTGAACTTTTTAATTCTTCAGCAAAAAGACTTAAAAAAATAAATCCAATCGTAGACAAAATTATGTCATACGAAGAACAATATTCAAAATTAACAGATGATGAACTTAGAAATAATACAGAAATATTTAAGACAAGATTAGCAAATGGTGAAACTTTAGACGATATTTTACCTGAAGCTTTTGCAACTGTAAGAGAAGCTGCTTATAGAGTTTTAGGTATGAAACATTATAGAGTACAGTTAATTGGTGGGGTTGTTCTACATGAAGGTAGAATTGCCGAAATGAAAACAGGTGAAGGTAAAACTTTAGTAGCGACATTACCTTCTTATTTGAATGCGCTTACTGGTAAAGGTGTTCATATCGTAACAGTAAATGATTACCTTGCAAAGAGAGATAAGGAGTGGATGGGTAAAGTTCACGAATTCTTAGGCTTAAAAGTAGGTTGTATTTTACATGGTCTTTCAAATGATGAAAGACGTTATAACTATGGTTGTGATATCACTTATGGAACAAACTCAGAATTTGGTTTCGACTATCTAAGAGATAACATGGTTGTTTACAAGGAAGAATTAGTTCAAAGAGGACTTAATTATGCAATAGTTGATGAGGTTGACTCAATTTTAATTGACGAAGCTAGAACTCCACTTATCATTTCAGGTGAAGGAGATCAATCAACTGATTTATATGCACTTGCTGATAGATTCGTAAAGAGTTTAAAGGGAAGAATTGCAGATCCAAATGAAGAAAATGAAGATTTCTATAATAGAGAACTTAGAGAAGAAACTGTTGACTTTGTAGTTAATGAAAAACATAAAACTGCAAACTTAACTGAAATTGGTACTGAAAAAGCTGAAGAATTCTTCGGCTTAGTAAACCTTTCAGATCCAGTTAATATGGAAGTAGCTCATCATATCAATCAAGCATTAAAAGCAAATAATACAATGCAAAGAGATGTTGACTACGTTGTAAGTGAAGACGGAGAAATCTTAATCGTTGATGAATTTACTGGACGTATCATGGAAGGTAGAAGATATAGTGAAGGATTACACCAAGCGATAGAAGCTAAAGAAGGTGTTGAAATCAAATCTGAATCTAGAACTCTTGCTACAATTACTTACCAAAATTACTTCAGAATGTATGAAAAACTTTCTGGTATGACAGGAACTGCAAAAGACAGAAGAAGACGAATTCAATGAAATTTATCATATGGATGTTATTGAAATTCCAACAAATAAACCTGTTATCAGAAAAGATCATCACGATAGAGTTTATGTAACAGAAGAAGCTAAATTTAAAGGTATTGTTCAAGAAATTGAAAGAATACACGCAAAAGGGCAACCAGTGCTTGTTGGTACAATTTCAATTGAAATTTCAGAATTATTAAGTGCTATTCTTAAGAAAATGAGAATAGAACATGATGTGTTGAATGCTAAATTCCATGCAAGAGAAGCTGAAATAGTTGCTCAAGCAGGGGTGTTTGGTAAAGTAACTATTGCAACAAACATGGCAGGCCGTGGTACTGATATTCTTTTAGGTGGTAACCCAGACTTTATGGCTAAACATGAAATGAAGAAAAAAATGGTACTCCTCAATACATCTTAGATAACTTAGATTCATTCTGGGAAACAGATGATGAAGAAGTTTTTAGCTGCTAGAAAAAGTATTTAAAGAATTATATGATAAATATAAAGTTCAAACTGATGAAAATGCTAAAAAAGTTATTGAAGCTGGTGGTCTTTTCATAGTTGGTACCGAAAGACATGAATCAAGACGTATCGACAATCAGTTAAGAGGACGTGCTGGACGTCAAGGAGACCCTGGTGAATCAAGATTTTTCGTTTCACTTTCAGATAACCTAATGCGTTTATTCGGTGGGGAAGCAATTCAAAGATTTGCTATGAGAAGAAATTACGATCCAGATGAAGTGCTAGAATTTAGTGCAGTTACAAGAGGAATAGAAAGATCTCAAGAAAGAGTTGAAGCTAACAACTTTGGTATCAGAAAGAACGTATTAAAATACGATGACGTTATGAATGTACAAAGAAATGTAATTTACAAAGAAAGACGTGCAGTTCTTGACGGAGAAGATATGAAAGATAACATTCAAGAAATGTTAAAAGAATTCGTAGATGTAACAGTTGAACAATACTCAAATGGAAAATCTATCGAATTAAGTGACTTGAAGTTAGCTATTGAAAATGCTTATTTACCACATGGCTTATTGAACTTTGATGAAATGAAAGGTTTAAATAAAGAACAATTAAAAAGATTATATCAAAAGAAGTTTCTCAAAAAAATATTATGCTGAAAAAAAGAAGAACAAATCGGTTCAGAACAAATGAGAGAAATTGAAAGAGTAATCATGCTTATGGTTGTTGATAGAAAAATGGATGGATCATATAGATGCTATGGATCAATTAAGACAAGGTATCGGTATTAGATCTTATGGACAACAAGACCCAGTTAGAGCATACGGAGCAGAAGGATTTGAAATGTTCAACGAAATGAACGAATCAATCAGAGCAGATGTTCTAAAAAGGATTATTCAATATTCAACCTGCAGGAGCTGAAATCGAAAGAGAAAGAGCTGCAGTAGAAGTTTCTACAAATGTTCAAGATGAACAAACTACTTATGTTAAAGGAAAAGAAATTGGAAGAAACGATCCATGTCCTTGCGGAAGTGGTAAAAAAAATATAAAAAAATGTTGTGGAAAAAAATAAATAGATAAGATAGAGCAAATATTTAATATTTGCTCTTTTTTTATTAATAATTTTTTTTATGTATTAAGTATAAAAAAACTATATGTGTAATTTAATACAAAAAGTTTAGATATTATATTGAAAAATATGATATAATATTTAGTGTATTAAGGGATTAAATATAAATCAATTTCTTAAAGAATAAAACATTTTTTTATATAGATAAAATATTGTATGTAGAATTAAGAGAGAAGTTATTTCGCTCTTTTTCTGTTAATAGAAAGGTAAATTTTAAATCTGGAATTGAAATGGAAGTATGATTTAATACTAATATAAACCGTCAATTAAGAGTTAGGTTCTCTTGATTGGCGGTTTTTTTGCATTGACTTTTACATAATTTATACATGTGATATTATCAAAAAAATGTTGTTTATAAGGTTATTGATAAGGAGTTGACCACATGAGTGATGTAATAAGCTGTTAGATGAAGCTATTAAAGAAACCGAAAACTTGTACGAAGGAGAAGTCTTTATTTTTTTAAGGAATTGTTTAAAGGATATGTATGGAACAGGATACCGAGAAAGGACTGTACTAATGTCTTAGTAGATGTTTTTTTGAGATATTTTTAAATAATATAAAAAAACTTGAATAAATGCTCATATAACTATTGACACAAGAGAAAAAAATAATAATATAATATATATAACATATGAATGATTGTCCAAGTAATCAAATGAAATGATTTAAAAAGAGGTGATAATATGACTAAAAAATTTAATTCAATTGAAAGATGTGACTGCAATGTAATTCATGAGGATATTGTAAATCAAGTTAGAGATAAAATGCCTCAAGAAGAAAGCCTTTATGATTTAGCAGAATTATTTAAAGTATTTGGAGATTCAACACGAATCAGGATATTATGGGCTTTACATGAAGCTGAAATGTGTGTTTGTGATATCTCTGTATTACTTAACATGACACAATCAGCAATTTCCCATCAGCTTAGAGTCTTAAAACAAGCTAATTTAGTGAAAAAAATAGAAAAGAAGGCAAAAGTAGTATATTATTCATTAGTTGATGATCATGTAAGAGAAATATTTGACCAAGGTCTAATTCATATCAACGAGAAGTAGTAATGCGGTAGAATAGAATATTTTTTGAAGATATTTGGGCATATATTTAAGTCTTCATTTCAAATGAGCAATGCTTCAAGAAAATTTGAAAAAGACTTGTAGTATTCAAAAATAAAATTACAAATAATATTTAGGAGGATTTAATAATGAAAAAGAAATTTATACTTAAAGGTTTAGAATGTGCAAATTGCGCGGCAAAAAAATGGAAAAAGGCTATTAATGAGCTTGATGGAGTGAAAGAAGCTACTGTTAACTTTATGACCACAAAACTCGTTATTGATGGTGAGGATGAAAAAATGCCAACAATAATAGCAGAGGCCGAAAAAATAGTTAAAAAAATCGAACCCGATACAACTATGAAAAAGGCTTAAAGGAGGCTATTTAGTATGACAAAACGACTATGGCGAATAATTATTGGTGCAGCCGTGTTAGCTACAGCAGTATTGCTTAGTTTAAATAACGAATGGTTACAGATTGCTCTCTTTATAATAAGTTACATTATTGTAGGTGGAGATGTTGTAAAAAGAGCTGTAAAAAATATTTTTAAAGGTCAAGTTTTCGATGAAAATTTTTTAATGAGTATTGCAACAATTGGTGCATTTTTTATTGGTGAGTATCCTGAAGGTGTTGCAGTTATGCTGTTTTATCAAGTTGGAGAACTGTTTCAAAGCTATGCAGTTGGCAAGTCGAGAAAGTCAATTGCAAGCCTTATGGATATTCGACCAGATTATGCAAATGTTAAAAAAGGTGATGAACTTGTCAAAGTTGACCCAGATGAAGTACAAATTGGAGATATTATTGTAATTAAAGCAGGAGAAAAAATTCCTCTTGATGGCAAGGTAATTGAGGGAAGTTCAATGATTGATACATCGGCACTAACAGGCGAATCTGTTCCTCGTGAAGTAGAAGTTGGAAGTGATATCCTAAGTGGGTGCATCAACATTAATGGGGTTATTACAGCAGAGGTTACCAAGGAATTTGGAGAATCTACTGTAAGTAAAATTCTTGATTTAGTTGAAAATGCAAGTAGTAAAAAATCCAATTCAGAACAATTTATTACGAAGTTTGCGAGATATTATACACCAGTTGTGGTTATAATTGCAGTTTTTTTCTAGCTATTATACCACCTCTTGTTATAGACAGGGGCGACTTTTTAGTGATTGGATATATAGAGCACTAGCATTCCTTGTAGTATCCTGTCCGTGTGCTTTAGTTATTTCAATTCCTTTGAGTTTCTTCGGTGGAATAGGTGGAGCCTCAAAAAAAGGTGTTTTAGTCAAGGGTAGTAATTATTTAGAGGCATTAGCAGAAACTGAAATTGTTGTTTTTTTGATAAAACTGGAACACTAACAAAAGGTGTATTTAATGTACAGGAAATTCATCCAGAAGGAGTTTCCAAAGAAGAGCTACTAGAATTAACTGCACATGCGGAAAGCTATTCCAATCATCCGATTTCACTTTCACTAAAACGTGCATATAGCAAAGAAATAGACAATGGACGTATTTCAGATGTAGAAGAGATATCAGGTCATGGTGTTATTGCAACAGTAGATGGCAAAAAGGTTATGGCAGGAAATATCAAACTTATGAAAATGATGGATATCCCTTATTTCAAGGGAGAGCTGATCGGTACTATTGTACATGTTGCTGTTAATAACAAATATATAGGTTACATTGTAATTGCCGATGAGGTAAAGGAAGATTCAGCACAAGCAATCAAGGAACTTAAGGCAGCTAATATTAAACAAACAGTTATGTTGACAGGTGATAATAAAAAGTATTGGTTCAAAAGTTGCTAAAGAGCTTGGTCTTGATAAGGTTTATGCAGAACTGTTGCCAGCAGACAAAGTTGAAAAAAACTAGAAGAATTATTTTTCGCAAAAAAATCTAAAAAAAGGTAAACTTGCCTTTGTTGGTGACGGAATCAATGATGCACCTGTGTTAGCTCGCGCAGACATTGGAATAGCAATGGGTGGTTTAGGTTCTGATGCGGCCATTGAAGCTGCTGATGTTGTAATTATGACTGATGAGCCATCGAAAATTGCTACTACAATGAAGATTTCTAAAAAAAGACACTAAAAAAATTGCACATCAAAACATAGTATTTGCAATTGGAATAAAAAAAATAATTGTTCTTATTTTTGAGTGCTTTTTGGAATAACTACTATGTGGGCAGCTATATTTGCAGATGTAGGTGTAACTATCATCGCAGTATTAAATGCTTTTAGAGCTTTGAATGTAAAGAATCTATAAACTATTTTTTTCCTATTCACCGCTTGAATGATACCGATAATTGACGATACAATCAAGGTGTATTTTTTTAATTTAAAAAAACTATAAATGAAAAATTGGTTGGGATTTACCTTGAATTAAATGGTTTTTAAAGATATGGAGGTTATGTAATTGAAAGTTATTGATGAATGTTGCTGTGAATGTATCACACAAAATTTAAATAGAACAAAAGGAGAGTTGCCCTGTCTGTAATAATGAAGGAGTAACAGTTAGTAGGATAACCGTTGAACACTTGGTGACAGATGATTATCGTAATGCCGTTGATGGAGATAAATATAAGATATGCATGAATGAGGACTGCGACGTTATTTACTATAACTTAGATAAAGAAATAAAATTCTTAAAAGACCAAGTTAGGGTTCCTATCTGGTTTAAGAAAGATGCAGATCCTAAGTATGCTTGTTATTGCAGCAAAGTCACAGAGGATCAGGTAATTGAAGCAGTTGTAAAGCATGGTGCGAAAACCGTTAAAGAAGTAAATGCCATAACTGGAGCAATGAAAAAAATTCGCTTTGTAAGGAAAAACAATCCTTTGGGGGTATGTTGTCATAAGATTATTCAGGAAGCCATTGATAAGGGATTAACCATGAAATGATTTGAGTTGATATGTTCTCACGAACAGACAAAACCGTTGATATGTTCACACAAACGAGAGCCAATGTTAGATATGTTTCCAAATACGAGTGTGGATATGTTCCCCTTAACCATAGGGGTTGAGAACGCAGTTTTGATAGCTATCAAGGCAACTCGAAACATGTTGAAGCCCTAACCCTGCTATCACGCAATTAGCAAAGCTACCATATTCAATTGCAGCTCCATGCGGTATGATTGGTGCGTCTAACTTTTTTTGAACTGTCCGTTGCAGTTGCTATATCTCTATTTGGTCTATCATCAGGAGCCACGTTAACAACTGTAGTAGGTGTTCTAGTTGAGGTTCCTGTTATGTTATCTTTGGTAAAGTTTGCCAATTCTATGGAAAATAAATTTAATCGTTAAATATGACCTGAATCCGTGAAGTTTAAAATCTAAATTTTACGAAAATGTCTACAATACCATGGCTTATTAAAAGTTTTATATTTTTATTACAATTAACCTTTAAGGCAAAGTCAAATCATGATATATTAGTCCTTTAAATCAATGGTTTCGAAAGAGAAAGAGCAGCAGTAGAAGTTTCTACAAATGTTTAAGATGAACAAACTACTTATGTTAAAGGAAAAGAAATTGGAAGAAACGATCCATGTCCTTGCGGAAGTGGTAAAAAAATATAAAAAAATGTTGTGGAAAAAAATAAATAGATAAGATAGAGCAAATATTTAATATTTGCTCTTTTTTTATTATTTTGAAATAACAAGGTTTTTCGAGAAATCTCCCCAATGTAAAGCATTGAGGAAGGGTGAGGTTCTTGTGTATAACTATATGTGTAATTTAATACAAAAGTTTAGATATTATATTGAAAATATGATATAATATTTAGTGTATTAAGGGATTAAATATAAATCAATTTCTTAAAGAATAAAACATTTTTATATAGATAAAATATTGTATGTAGAATTAAGAGGAAAGTTATTTTTGCTCTTTTCTGCTAATAGAAAGGAAATATATGTCAAGAAGAAAGAAAAAAATATTTAGAGGAATAATTGAAAAAAAGTTAATTTTTCCAAATATGTCTGAATTTACTTTTGAAGGTAGAAAAAGTAAATTTTAAAGGTGGAATTGAAGGACAAAAAAAGTTTCTGTAATTGTCGGAAGAAAAAGAGAAAAAAACATATGGAAGCAAAACTTTTTAGAAATTTTTAGAAAAAAAGTCCACTTGAAACAAATCCAACTTGCCCAAACTATTTGGAATGTGGTGGTTGTAGCTATCAAAGCGTTTCTTACGATTATGAGCTTAAACTAAAAACAAAGACAGATAAAAAGAACTTTTTGAAGATGTATATTCAGAAGAACCTGAAATTTTTTTGAAAGTCCATTAAAAAAACTGCATATAGAAATAAAATGGAATATACATTTGCTGATATGTATAAAGATAGCCCAGTAATGCTTGGAATGCATAAGAAGAATAGATTTTACGAAGTCGTAGATACAAAGGAATGTAATTTAGTACATAGAGATTTTTGAAATAATAAGAAACGGGATTATCGACTTTGTAAGAGAAAATAATCTTCCATTTGTAAAAAAAGAGAAATCATGAAGGACTATTAAGACATTTAATCATTCGTTATGCACTAACAACTGGTGAAATAATGGTTAATATCGTAACAACAACACAAAAGTGAATTTGATAAAAAAATAGTTTTGTAGATATGCTTTTTGGACTTAAAACTTGAAGGGAAAATAAAATCAATCGTGCATACTGAAAATGACTCACTTGCAGATGCAGTAGTTCCTGAAAAAAATAAATATAATTTTTTTGGAGAAGAATACATAACAGAAAAAAATATTTGACTTGGAATTTAAAAGTAACACCATTTTCATTCTTCCAACCAAATGTATTTGGAGCAATAAATCTGTACTCAAAAAGCAATTGAACTTTGTGGAGACATAGAAAACAAAGTAGTCTTTGACCTATATTCAGGAACGGGAACAATAGGGCAAATTGTAGCAAGAAAAAGCAAAAAGCAGTCTATGGAATTGAAATCGTAGAAGAGGCAGTCGAAAGTGCAAACAAATCAGCAAAAAGAAAACGGACTAACAAATTGCACCTTTATTGCAGGAGACGTCTTAGAAGAAATTGAAAACAGAAAAAGAAATGGTAGATGTAATAGTCGTGGATCCGCCAAGAGATGGAATAAACCAAAAAAAGCATTGGAAAAAAATAATCTCATGTGGTGCAAAAAAACAATGGTCTACATTTCTTGCAATCCAAAAAAACACAAAAAAAGAGACGTACAAGTTCTAATCGAAAATGGCTACGAACTAAAAAAACATTAAAAAAATTTTTAATCAGTTTCCAAGAACAGTACATTGTGAGACAGTTGCGTTGATGTCAAAAAGCACAGAAGTTAAAGGTTAGAAAAAAACTTAAAATCAAAAGAAATCTAGGAGATGAAACGCCTGTAACTAAAAATAACTTTTTTTATTTGACATAATGATTTTATCTTTATTTCATTTGATTTATGAGACTATTTTACAAAACAGAAACCGACAAGTAAATGACAAAAAGAAGTCAAGGTGTTGACAATTCGCGCCACATTAAGTTATTTAAGAATCTCCTTGTATTTCATTGCCATTACTGTTATAATGAATTATACTTCTAAAATAGAAAGGACTTAAGATGACAACTCTTATTAAACATAAACGTGTAGAATTTTCAGAACTTTTTTATGACCTAGTTTTTGTTTTTGCAATTTCAAAAGTAACTACTTTAATTGACCATCTTCATAACGGTATTTTGACTTGGAATTCTTTCCTTGATTTTTTCATGGCTGCCTTGGTTCTCACCGATTCCTGGATGATTCAAACCGTTTATACCAATCGCTATGGAAAGAACTCTTTATTTAACATAGTAATCATGTTTATCAAAATGGGACTTTTACTCTTTATAGCCAATATGATGGGACCTGATTGGCAACAATATTTTAATTATCTCTGTTGGGCTATTGGTACATTAACCCTTACCTTATTTTTTCAATATTTGGTTGAGTTTTTTAGAAAATCAACCGATGATGATAATCGGGAAAGTATCAAAGGATTTTCTATGGATAACAGGTCTAGGAAGTTTAGGAGTCTATCTAGCAGCTCTTCTTCCTATTTACGTTAGAGTCTATGTCTTATTTGCTAGTATTCTGCTAACATTTATTATGCCAATTATCTTGCTTAGTAAAGATGAGCATTACCAGGTAAATTTCCCCCATTTAATCGAGCGCCTCTCCCTTCTTGTCATTATTACGTTTGGAGAGATGATTATGGAGCTAACTGACTTCTTTACAATCGAGAATTTCTCGATTTATTCGGTTCTTTATTTCATTATTACGCTTTCTCTGTTCTTGTTTTTATTTTTGGTCAATTCGACCATGCTATTGATGAAAAATTCTGATAAAAAGGGACTATTTCTAGTTTACAGTCACTATCCTATTTTTCATTGGACTTATTATGATGGATGTTTCGATGAGTTTTTCTTCTGAATCCTGAAGTTAATCGTCTCTTTGCAACCAGCTTCTATTATATCGGATTTGGCCTCTTTCAAGCTGCTGTCCTAGCAAATGGGCCCTATAACAAACACTATCTTAGCTATTCGAAAAAGTTACTACTGTGTACAAGCGACACTCTATCTGGCTGCATTGATTCTCTCTTTAATCTTTGCTTCTAATCCTATAATAGTAGTGAGTATAACAACCATTTTTGCTCTAGCTATAACCATTCAATTTATTTATTTTTTTATGTGACACAGAATAAAAAACATTCTAAATCTAACTGGGGGTTATTTTTAATGAGATTATAACATAAAAAAAGCTTTGGGAACCAAGGCTTTTTTTGGCTCTTTGTCAACTGTAGTGGGTTGAATAAAAGCTAACTCCTGGAGAGGGCTATCGTTGCCCTTTCCAGGCTTATATTCAGAAGAACCTGAAATATTTGAAAGTCCATTAAAAACTGCATATAGAAACAAAATGGAATATACATTTGCTGATATGTATAAAGACAGTCCAAAAAGCATTGGGAAAAATAATCTCTTGTGGTGCAAAAACAATGGTCTACATCTCTTGCAATCCAAAAACACAAAAAAAGAGACGTACAAGTTCTAATCGAAAACGGCTACGAACTGAAAACATTAAAAATCTTCAACCAATTCCCAAGAACAGTGCATTGTGAGACGGTGACACTTCTTGAACGAACTGAGGCATCAGCGAAGTAGAAGCAGTGATACTGCCCATGCGATAGCTGTCGTAGAGTGAGGAGATTATGACGAAACGATACGGTAACAGCGAACCGCTGAGTGTGTAGCTTTTGCTAGTGAAAGCCTAGAAAGCTTGGTATGAATCAATAATGAAAAGCCTTGATTGTACGGTTTTTTTGTGTTTTTGTGATAGAATATAGGTAGTTATAATTGACAGCAACTAAGAAGCAGTAAAAAAATGTTATTCATAAAATAATTAAGAAAAGGATGATAAAATGACAGAAATTGACAAAAAAAGAATTTAAAAAAATTATATTTATTGTACATTTGGAATTACTTATATAGCTTGGGGGCTTCTTTCCATCTTTACTCAATCTCATATTTTTGGGATTAGAAACATTTATAGGGAGAATGTTACATATAGTAGGTGCACTTGGTCCAGCTATTGCAAGTGGCTTTTTATTTGAAAAGTAATAATGTAAAATTTAAACATTTTTGTATTTAATAAAAAGAAAAAAAATAGTAGTATTTATTTCATTATTCATTTGTTAGCAATCTTGATACTATTTTTCTGTATCTTCCTTAGAATTGAATGGAGTATCAATTTATCTGATGCCATTATTCTTTATACAACTAATTTTTTTGGTGGTGGACATGAAGAATTAGGATGGAGAGGAATATTACAACCATTACTTGATAAAAAAAATATACTTATTGGCAATCTAATTTGATTGTAGGTTCAATCTGAGGGAATTTGGCATCTACCTTTATGGTTTATAGTTGGAGAAAGTCATCAAGGATTTCCTTTTTATTTTTATTTTTTTATATACATTATTTTTTTAAGTTTTTGTTTTTAGGGCTTCTTTACCGTCAAACGAAATCTGTGGGATACTGTATATTATTTCATGCGTTCGCAAATTTGTTAAATCTCTATTTTTGTGTTAAAAAAATTAATGTTATTTTTTTATTATCATATTTATTAGTTATTTAATTTATACCATATTGGCGAGTAATAGAATTAGTAAAGGAAACAACATTTTTAAAATTTAGATCAGCATATCTATTATTGAAAGTAACGATTTGCTAATTAGATAATCTATGTTAGAGAATTATATATTATAATTTAAAAGTAGAGTGACTAATGTTATTTCTTTTTTTGAACTGGTGAAAATTTTTTTCTGTTCCACAGTATCATTTTTAAAAATGATTTTTCATTGCCTTTTTGTTTATTAGTATAAAAGAAAAAAAATATTACCACATGTGGAGACGGTAGCGTTATTGTCCAAAACTCAATTAAAGGGAAACATTAGATTAGTAAGTTATACTTCTGTATCTGGAGAATAAGATGATTAGTAATTGGATCGATTTAAATAAGTCCATTGTTAAAAATGGGAAAGAGGGATATTTATGCAAGATATGAGAATTATCGAAACATTGACAGAGTATCAAACACTGAAAGAACAAGAAAAGTTTAGTTTGTTTTTGTTTGGTTCACAGGCTTGTGCTCCGTGCAAAGCACTTAAAGAGAAAATTATAGTTTGGAGTGGAACACATCCGCAAGTATTCTCTGGCTATGTATCAATAGATAATAATATCTCACTTGCAGCACAAGAAAACATTCTAGGAGCACCTGCAGTACTAGCTTTTGTTGAAGGGAAAGAAGCAATACGAAAAATTGGATATTTCAGTCTTGAAGAAGTATTTGCTGCATTGGATAGATATATATCATACAGTGATTCAAGTAATCAAAACTAATTTTGTAAACAAAGAAAAAAAGTTAATGTTTAATGAATTTTTTTATTAATATTTGGAGGTTAATGGATGTATATATTGGAATTATATCAAAATAATTATTCAAAAGATTTAGTAGCATTTGATTCTTTAGAAGAAGGAAGAGAATTTGTATCTAAAATACCCGGATATACTGTAGAAAAAGAAGATAATATAGAATATGAATATTTTTAATCCTAAAAAAACATACCTGATTATATGGAAATTATCTTTAACGAAAATATTATACCACTATCCAGATTTATGTTTGACCCTGAAGAAAATGTTGAAATTATTTGGAAAGAAATTTCTAATTTATCAGTTAAAAAAAGATAAAAATTATAGAAGGATATTCAAAAAAATAGATGCCTATGTAATTAACAACGAAGAAGTAAAAAGATTATATTGAAGAAAGAGAAAATAAATACGATAAGATAAAAAGATTTCTTAGAAACAAATGGCTATGAAGTAGAAAAGAAGCTTCTTAGGGAGTGAAGATGGCGAAGCAATCATATACAGAAAAAAAGAAACAACAGACTGGCACTTTTTTATGCCACTTAGATCCAAGCTTTCTAGATATAGAAGATTTAGAGGGATATGTTAAGGAAATAATAGAGGATTTGTAGTAAGGAAATGGTTTGAATTTATTTAGAAGAGAATAAATTAATGTCAATGCTTGAACTAGGAAGACTTGAAGAAGTCAATGTAAGAGAATTATGGATTCATGAACAATATGATTTCTCTAATTGGCTTGCAAAGGAAGAAAATATAGAGTTATTAAATGAAGTGTTGGGACTAACTCTTGTTGATATTGAAAAAAAGAGGTTTTTGTTGGCGCTTATCGTTGTGATTTAGTTGCTAAAGATGAAACTTCTGGACAGAACGTTATTATTGAAAATCAGTTGGAAGCACCTAAACCTACAGGACACTAAGGAGGTTTTATGCTAGAAAAAACAGTAAGAGTAGGAGAGGTTGATGTAAAGTTTCGTTCGTCAGCTACAATACCAAGACTATACAGAATTAAATTTAAGAGAGATATTTTTAAGGACCTGTCAAAATTAGAAAAGACATTTAAGGCAAGTGAGGGTTCATTTGAAATAGATGACCTAGAAATCTTTGAAAATGTAGCCTACATCATGGTATATCATGCGGATAGGAGTATTGCCGGAAATATTGATGATTGGCTTGATTAGTTTGAGATGTTTTTCCATTTATGAGATTCTACCTGAAATACTTGAACTTTGGGGAGCCAACCTTGAGACGAAAGTTCAGTCTAAAAAAACTTCCAAAAAGTAGCAGGAAGATGACAACAGCCCTATTTCTACTAAGATGTGTGGAAATAGGGATAAGTATTTCTGAACTGGATTTACTTACAATTGGAATGGTACTAGATATTTGTACTGAGAAATCAAATGACACTGTGAAATACAGCAAGGTAGCAGGACAAGTAGAGTTCGATAAGTTCTAATTTAAAGCTTTGAGTAGACATGGTATAATAAGGGTAATATATAGAAAATAAATTTGATTTTCTATAGGAGGAAGGTTCATGGATAAAATTGTTTCAAAAAAATTGTTGCTTTGGGAATTCCTGGATTGGTGCTATTGTTAGCTATAGGAGGAACTGGATATGCGGGAGCGGCAGCAATCACAACAGCCCTGTGTGCAATTGGCCCCTTTTTGGTATGATAGGAGGAATAGCAACACTAGGATTAATTGGACTAATATCTCAAGCAATTTCTGAATACGGATTTGAAAAAAAATATTTGTTCAGGTAGTAAAAAGAATTAGTGAAAAAAAGGTGAGACTAAGGAATCTATATTGACAAAAAAATAAATTCATATAAAATTTCTAAATCTTTAAAACTGAAATTAAAAAGAGGAACTTGAGGAAAATTGGAATGATGAATTAAATTTTTCGTGAGGGAGGCACTTTGTAATGGATAAGAAAGAAAAAAAGTCAAGAAAAGAGAAGTTAAGCGAATATGTTAATTTAGGTAATGGCAGGTTTAAGGATTATGAAATTGAAGATTTAGAGTATCTGGTTGAAAAACAGAGAAAAAGCTTGATGGAACGACTAAGACATATAGATCATCTTATAAATCTTTTGATTCAGAAGACACATATCGTGTGAACGAAGAAGATACATATACTTTTCACTCTGATGAGAACGGTATTCGTATTGATAGAGATTTCCAAAGACATTGGGATGATGGTCAAAAATGATACTGAGAAAAAAATAGTTTTGAAACAGCAAGAGACATACTTACTTTTTGCATCAAAAATTATTCAGAAAATAAAATAGTTTAAATAAAATTCAAAAAGCACTTACTAAAAAAAGTAGGTGCTTTTTTTCATGCCTATTTTTTTAGAAAGGAGGGGTTAAAGTGGCCAATAGAATAAAAGGCATTACGATTGAGATTGGTGGAGATACAACTGGTCTTGATAAAGCATTAAAAGGTGTAAATTCTACAATCAAAAATACGCAGTTACAGCTTCGTGATGTAAATAGGCTATTAAAACTTGATCCTTCTAACGCTAAACTTCTTGCACAAAAGCAGCAGTTACTACAAAAAAAGAAATCCCTGAAACTAGCGAAAAGTTAAATGCCTTAAAAGAGGCAGATAAGCAAGCAAAAAGTGCAACTTGAAAATGGAGAACTTGGACAAGATAAGTATGATGCCCTGCAAAGAGAAATTATTGAAACAGAAAACAACCTAAAGGCTCTTGAGGAAGAGGATAAAAAGAAACTTTGAAGAAATGATTTTTTTAGTATAAAGAGTGGAGCTTCAATACCTAAGATAAAATTGAAGTTATATCCGGAGTATTCGTGTTTTATGGTTGACTGTGTTAGACATAAATTTTTAGTATTTGTGTAAAAAAATAATAATTTTTTTAAAAACTTACTTAGTTATTATCAATTTTGGTAATAAAAAAAGTAAGTTTTTTTGTTTTTAAAATTTAAAATATATATATATTATAAATGTCATAAAAAAATAAGGGGGTATGCTATGACTATATATTTGATGAATTTAAAAGGCTTATTATGCAGATAGAATTATTCTAGTAAACATGTCTAACACTTGAAAATTTTTAAAATAATATTGTATAATTATATGATTGAATTAAAGAAAAAAAGAAAAGCTTTTATCAGATTACTTACATGTATAAAGTGAGATATGTGGGTTAAATATACTTTATTAGGAGGTTTTAATGGATCGTTTTGAGATTTTAAGAGAGTTAATTGAACACAAGAAACGAAAAGGCGAAGAGAAAAAGCCAATATATGGAACGAGAAAGCTATCAGTAGGACTAGTATCATGTATGCTAGGATTTATGATGTTTTTGACACCTATAACAGCAGTTGCTGAGGGCGGTCAACCAAGATCAATCGCTAATGAAACAAACTACACTATTAGTGGAGAAACTGATGGTGTCTTGGATTACGCTAGAACAGATTACACAAAGGAAGACAGTAATGGAATACACCTTACTATAACAAAGTGGGCTAAGCTTGCAGGCTCATGGGGTAGTACGGATAAGGGACCATATAACGGAAGATATATACTTAACTTCTTTGATGATGAATTCTATTCACAGATAGATTCTATAACTATTAACGGAGTTCAGTTTGAGAAAGAAGCTAACGGAGCACTTTGGAAGGTTCCAATTAACAACCAGACTGTTCAGTCAGGTCTAATTGGTGTTATTACAAATACAGATGTTGTTATTAAGCTTAAGAATGGTGCTACTTTAGATAGTCTAGGAATGGCATCAAAGAGAATTGACTTTACAACTGTTTGGGTTAGATCAGACGGTAAAGCTGATAAAGCAGGATATGACAATGGATTTATACTAAAGAATAATACTAATGTACCGGAACTTCCAAGTAATCCAAAAAATGGAAACGAATACTACTTAGGAACAGGCCTAAATGGATTAACAGGTGACGGAACAAAGTCTAAGGATGGTAATTTCTCTGGTGGGCATACAGGTAAGGCAGTAAGCTATGATGCAAAGAATAAGCTTATCAAATCAACTGTTTCATTTAAGCCTGATCAAAACTTCCTTCAGGCAAATAGCGGATGGGTTCTATATATAAACGAAGTTATTCCTAAAGAACTTCTAAAATATATTGATACTGATAATGTTAGACTTGGTGTATCTACGCCTACAGGAAAAATAACAGCATCAAATCCTATCAAACTTACAGTTGACCCTAACGGAAATGGTGTTATTTCAACTAAAGATACTCCAGAGCTAAGTATAGAAGGTGGAGATTGGGATAAGGTTACTAAGGTAAGAAATACTTTAGATTCACAGGTGTTTTATGGAGCACTTGGTCAAAGAAGATCTTACACTATTGAATATAAGCTTAAGAGCAATGTTTCAAATCAAGAATTTGCAAAGGCTCTTAATGACTACATCGAAGCGAATAACAAGCAGCTAAACTTTGAGTCATGGTTAACAGCTGACTTTGTAGATTCTACAAATGCTTTTCTGGGAATCAGAAAGCCTGATGGTGGAAAACCAAATAAGATTGTTCAGAACACATATTCTAATGCATTCCTAGAGGTACTAGATACTGATAAGGACGGTCTATATGACTTCCTAGAGGATGAAATTGAATCAGATAAGTTTAATGTTGATACTGATGGTGATGGAGTTCCTGATGGTCAAGAATTTCTGATAGATAAGACAAACATTCTAGATCCAAAGTCTTATCTAGTTGTAAAGCCAAATGTGACAACAACAGATATAGAAGCAAATAAGGCCGAGATAATTGAGGGAACAGTACCTAAGACTATATATGATAATCCTGCAGATACTACAAAGAAGCTAGAAGCTACAAATCAAAATGCAGGTAATGTTATAGTAAAGGCATATAAATATGTTGCGGATGATACAGATTATACAGCACATCCAGTTAAGGCTCAGACAACAATTCCTTTCTCTGACTTAAAAGAAGGTAAGTTTAAGGTTAATGTACCTGCTGAGACTTTCCAGGATGGTGATAAGGTTATTTTTAGTTGCTTATTCACCAGACGGAAATAATCCAATGGTTTCAAGCGAAAAAGTTAACGTTGGTGCTATTAAGGTTACATTTGACACAAATGGTGGTAAATGGGCTGACGGAACAAATACAGATAAAGTTGTTAATGCAGTAGCTGGTACAGCATCACAGCCAGAAGAACCTACAAGAGATGGATATCAATTCATGGGTTGGGCTGCAACTGCAGATGCAACAGAAGCTGATGCAAATATCTTAACAAATATTACTTCTGCTAAAGAAGTTTATGCAGTTTGGAAAGATGTTAAGGCTCCTGAAATCAATGAAATTGCTGATCAAACAGTAGTTGAGGGTAATGCAATTTCTGAAATTACTGTAACTACTGACGATCCAACAGCTACAGTAACAGTTTCTGGTCTTCCAAATGGAGTTACTTATAACAATGGAAAGATTAGTGGAACACCAAATGTAACTGATTGGGGTCCAACTGAGGAAACAAGAGAGTTCACAGTAACTGTTGAAGCTAAGGATCCTTTAGATAATACAACTACAAAGACATTTAAGATAACGGTTCAAAGAGATACAGATAAAGATGGAAATCCAGACGTAACAGATTCAGATGATGATGGCGATGGATATTCAGATGATGATGAAAATGCAAGGGGGTCAGACCCTAAAAATGCTGGCTCAATTCCAGCTACTTTTATTGGTTTAATAGAGTCTATGTCAATAGAAAATCAGGAGCAAACTGTTGTTGACAAAAAGCCAATAAAGAGAGTAAATATATATCCAGATAATATTGACTCAAATGCAAAAATTGATAGAACAAAAGGTGCCATTTGGACTTACTATAGACGATTCTGATCCAGGAACTGCAATAATCGCTGGTAGCCCAAATATTACAAATTGGGGTCCAAATGAAGAATCAAGAAAGTTTGAAATACCAGTAACAGTAACAAACTCTAATGGTTCTAAGGTAACTAAGAAGGTAATAATAACAGTACTGAGAGATACTGATGGTGATGGAGACCCAGATGTAACAGATCCAGATGATGATAATGATGGAGTAACAGATGTTGAAGAAAACAATAAGGGTTCAAATCCTAAGGATGCTAATTCAGTTCCTTCTATAGTAATCAATCCAATTGCAGATCAGACTGTAGTAGAAGGTAATCCTATTGATGAAATTGAAGTAACAACAGATACACCTAATGCAACAGTAACAGTTAAGGATCTTCCTAACGGCGTAACATATAACAATGGAAAGATTAGTGGAACACCAAGCGTAACTGATTGGGGTCCAACTGAGGAAACAAGAGAGTTCACAGTAACTGTTGAAGCTAAGGATGCTACTGGAAAATCAACAACAAAGACATTTAAGATAACGGTTCAAAGAGATACAGACAGAGATGGAGATCCGGATGTAACAGATCCAGATGATGACAATGATGGATATACAGATGTAGAAGAAAACGCAAAGGGATCAAATCCTAAGGATGCAAATTCAAGACCTGCAGCTGTAATTACACCAATAGCTCCAACAACAGTGTCAAATCAAACACAAACAGTAGTTGAAGGAAATCCAATTACAAATGTAGTAGTAACACCAGGAAATAATGATGCTACAATAACAGTAGATGAAAGCAAGCTTCCAAATGGAGTTACTTATGATCCAACAACAAAGACAATTAGTGGAACACCAGTTGTAAATGATTGGGGACTTAGAGAAGAATTTAAAAACTTTGAGATTCCTGTAGTTGTTACAAATCCAGATGGTTCAAAAGTAACTAAGATAGTTGAAATCAGAGTAGAGAGAGATACAGACAGAGATGGAGATCCAGATGTAACAGATCCAGATGATGATAATGATGGATACACAGATATTGATGAAAGAGCAAAGGATTCAAATCCTAAGGATGCAAATTCAATACCTGCAGCTGTAATTACACCAATAGCTCCAACAACAGTATCAAATCCAACACAAACAGTAGTTGAAGGAAATCCAATTACAAATGTAGTAGTAACACCAGGAAATAATGATGCTACTATAACAGTAGATGAAAGCAAGCTTCCAAATGGAGTTACTTATGATCCAACAACAAAGACAATTAGTGGAACACCTAATGTAAATGACTGGGGTCCAACTGAGGAAACAAGAAAGTTTGACATTCCTGTAGTTGTTACAAACCCAGATGGTTCAAAAGTAACTAAGATTGTTGAAATCACTGTTCAAAGAGATACAGACAGAGATGGAGATCCAGATGTAACAGATCCAGATGATGATAATGACGGATATACAGATGTTGAAGAAAACGCAAAGGGATCAAATCCTAAGGATGCCAACTCAATTCCTTCTATAGTAATCAATCCAATTGCAGATCAGACTGTAGTAGAAGGTAATCCTATTGATGAAATTGAAGTAACAAAAGATACACCTAATGCAACAGTAACAGTTAAGGATCTTCCTAACGGTGTAATATATAACAATGGAAAGATTAGTGGAACACCAAGCGTAACTGATTGGGGTCCAACTGAGGAAACAAGAGAGTTCACAGTAACTGTTGAAGCTAAGGATGCTACTGGAAAAACAACAACAAAGACATTTAAGATAACGGTTCAAAGAGATACTGATAAAGATGGAGACCCAGATGTAACAGATCCAGATGATGACAATGATGGAGTAACAGATGTCGAAGAAAACAATAAGGGATCAAATCCTAAGGATGCAAATTCAAGACCTGCAGCTGTAATTACACCAATTTCTCCAACAACAGTATCAAATCCAACACAAACAGTAGTTGAAGGAAATCCAATTACAAATGTAGTAGTAACACCAGGAAATAATGATGCTACTATAACAGTAGATGAAAGCAAGCTTCCAAATGGAGTTACTTATGATCCAACAACAAAGACAATTAGTGGAACACCAGATGTAAATGATTGGGGTCCAACTGAGGAAACAAGAAAGTTTGACATTCCTGTAGTTGTTACAAACCCAGATGGTTCAAAAGTAACTAAGATTGTTGAAATCACTGTTCAAAGAGATACTGATAAAGATGGAGACCCAGATGTAACAGATCCAGATGATGACAATGATGGAGTAACAGATGTAGAAGAAAACAATAAGGGTTCAAATCCTAAGGATGCGAATTCAAGACCTGCAGCTGTAATTACACCAATTTCTCCAACAACAGTATCAAATCCAACACAAACAGTAGTTGAAGGAAATCCAATTACAAATGTAGTAGTAACACCAGGAAATAATGATGCTACTGTAACAGTAGATGAAAGCAAGCTTCCAAACGGAGTTACTTATGATCCAACAACAAAGACAATTAGTGGAACACCGAATGTAAATGACTGGGGTCCAACTGAGGAAACAAGAAAGTTTGAAATTCCTGTAGTTGTTACAAACCCAGATGGTTCAAAAGTAACTAAGATTGTTGAAATCACTGTTCAAAGAGATACTGATAAAGATGGAGATCCAGATGTAACAGATCCAGATGATGACAATGATGGAGTAACAGATGTTGAAGAAAACAATAAGGGATCAAATCCTAAGGATCCTAATTCAAAACCTGCAGCTGTAATTACACCAATTTCTCCAACAACAGTATCAAATCCAACACAAACAGTAGTTGAAGGAAATCCAATTACAAATGTAGTAGTAACACCAGGAAATAATGATGCTACTGTAACAGTAGATGAAAGCAAGCTTCCAAACGGAGTTACTTATGATCCAACAACAAAGACAATTAGTGGAACACCGAATGTAAATGATTGGGGTCCAACTGAGGAAACTAGAAAGTTTGACATTCCTGTAGTTGTTACAAATCCAGATGGTTCAAAAGTAACTAAGATTGTTGAAATCACTGTTCAAAGAGATACTGATAAAGATGGAGATCCAGATGTTACAGATCCAGATGATGACAATGATGGAGTAACAGATGTTGAAGAAAACAATAAGGGATCAAATCCTAAGGATGCAAATTCTAAACCTACAGTTGCTCCAACAGTAAATACTGATGCTAATGATTCAAGAGGAAGATTACCTAAGACAGGTTATGATACAAATATTGGATATACAGCATTTACTGCAATATCAGGATTATCTCTAGGACTTCTAGCTCTTAAAAAAAGAAAAAAAGAAGATGAAGAAGAGTAAAATTTAGGGTATAGCAAGCTATATAAAATCAAATAATATTAAGAGAAGATCTTTGCATACGCAGGGTCTTCTTTAATATGCGTTAATAATAAAAAAATACTATCTATGTTGTTAGAATAAAAAAATATAAAAAAATTAAGCTTAATTTGATAATTTTTTTATAAAGTTATAATCAAAAAAATAAGCTTTTTTTGTAAAAAAATAGTAAAAGTTTTTTTAAATCTAATAAATGGCTAAAAAAATACAAGTTTGTTAGATAAGTATCAAAAAAATTTAAATTTTTTTGAAAAAAAGTGTTGACAAAATGAAAATAATCATATATAATCTATAGCAAGACGTTGAAGAGAAGAGTAGAAAGTCATTCAATCAGTACAGAGACATTTCGTTTGGTGAGAGAAATGAGAGAGAAACTTTCGAACATGGCCTTGGAGTCATCACATCGAGATTTGTTTACAGATTTAGGTTGTGACGGGAGTGCCCGTTATAGCATTGCGAGTATGATAGTACTCAATAAGGTCTTTTTAGTGATAAAAAGATGAATTAAGGTGGTAACACGTGAGTTTTCGCTCTCGTCCTTTATTGGACGGGAGCTTTTTTTATTTCACAACTAGGTGCGCAACTGGTTCTTAATTTTTAAAAACTATCATTCTCTTTCAGCATTTATAGGATAAAACAAAGGAGAAAAATATTAATGAACAAAAGAACAAAGGATATTTTTATAGTAGGATTTGCCCTGTTTGGTTCCTACTTTGGGGCAGGAAACCTGATATTTCCTCCCCTGATAGGGTTTTTGTCGGGTAGCCAATGGTCAATAGCTGCTTTTGGATTTTGTATATCAGCGGTATTGATGCCAGTTGTTGGACTTTATGTAATTTCTAAAAATGGTGGATCGCTTGAAGCCATGACTTCAGATATACATAAAAAAATTTTTGCTAAGTTTTTTTATTATTATTTATAATGATTTTTTTGCAGCATGTATTTCTGTACCTCGTACAGGAGCCGTTTCTTATGAATTAGGCTTTTAAGGCATTATTTCCAAATGTTTCAATTGTAGCATTTATCATTGGATATTTTGCAATCGCATTATATTTTTCATTGGATATTGACCGAATGATAAATAGTGTTGGGAAATACTTAACACCTTTATTAGTAATACTATTAATTGGAATTATCATTAAGGGAATTCTAACTCCAATTGGAGTTCCAGTAGTTCCACAACAAGGTGGAATTTTTCACACATTCTTTATTAGAAGGATATCAAACTGGAGACTTAATAGTAAGTTACTTAATAGGAACGGTATTTATTGGAGATATTGTTTATAGAGGTTATCGTACAAGTAAAGAGAGAAATAAACTTACTGCATATTGCGGAGTTATTGCATTAATTCTTTTGGCAGTTATTTATGTAGGTTTAATCTATCTTGGAGCTTCAGTAAGTAGTTACTATCCAAAAGATATTGATAGAAGTAAATTGTTATTAGCAATAGCAGAAAGAGTTTTAGGAAAGAAGGGAATGTCATTCCTTTCAGCAGCAGTAGTGCTAGCTTGTGTAACAACTGCTATCGGACAAATTACTTCAATAGCAAACTTCTTCCATGATTTTTTTCAAATGGAAAGATTCCACACAAAGTAGCTGCTATAGTTTCAGCAGTTCTTGGAGCAACAATTGCAGTACTTGGAGTTGAAAAATATAGTTTACTTTTGCAACACCAATTTACAAGGGAGTTTATCCAAGTTTAATAGTACTAATGATTTTTAGGTATTTTCCGTAAGTTTATACCTAATAAACAAAGTTTTAGATATGCATTAATATTTACTTTAGCAGTAAGTATTTTTAGAGGCAATTTTATCAGTTGCTGATATAGCAATAATTAAATCATTTGTAGATATACTTCCATTAAGTGGTTTAGGATTTTTCATGGTTCTTACCAGCAACAGTTGGATTTATCCTAGGAGCTATAATCGGTAAGGAACCAATAACACAATTTGATTAAAAAGTCATTTTTAAATAAAAAAATATAAAATATAAAGGAGAGAAAAATTATGACAAACAAATACAATACAAGCACAATATGTGTACAAGGTGGGTATGACCCAAAAAATGGAGAATCAAGAGTAGTACCAATAGTACAATCAACAACTTTTAAATATGAGTCATCAGAACAAATGGGAGATTTATTCGACCTAAAAAGATGTAGGATATTTCTATACAAGACTTGCAAACCCTACAAATGATGCAGTAGCAAACAAGATATGCCAATTAGAAGGTGGAGTTGCCGCAATATTAACTTCATCAGGACAAGCAGCTAACTTTTATGCAATATTAAATATAGCTGGTGCTGGAGACCATGTAATTTCAACTTCAGCAATCTATGGAGGAACTTATAACCTTATAGCTAATACACTTAAGAATTTAGGAATTGAATCAACTTTCGTTGATCCAGATATCTCAGATGAAGAATTACAAACAAAGTTTAAATCAAATACAAAAATTAGTTTTTTTGGTGAAACTTTATCAAATCCATCATTAAAAAAATATTAGATATAGAAAAAAATTCGCTAAAGCAGCACATAAAAAAATGGAGTACCTCTAATAATTGACAATACATTCCCAACACCAATCTTCTGTAGACCTTTTGAATGGGGAGCAGACATTGTTACTCACTCAACTACAAAAATATATGAATGGATCTGCTAACTCAGTTGGTGGTGTAGTAGTTGACTCAGGAAACTTCGATTGGACTCAATATAGCGAAAAATATCCAGGACTAACAACTCCTGATGAAACTTACCATGGAACAATTTATACTGAAAGCTTTGGTAAGGGCGCATATATTACAAAAATGACAACTAACTTGATGAGAGATTTAGGTTCTATTCCTTCACCACAAAACTCATTCTATTTAGGAGTTGGTTTAGAAACTTTACATTTAAGAATGGAAAGACATTTCCAAAATGCTTTAGCTATTGCTCAACATTTAGAAAAAAACATCCAAAAAAATAGCTTGGGTTTCATTCTCAGGATTAGAAAAAGATAGCCAACATGAATTAGCTAAAAAATATTTACCAAATGGATCTTGTGGTGTTATATCATTTGGAATCAAAGGTGGTAGAGAAGAAGCTGTTAAATTCATGGACTCATTAAGATTAGCAGCAATTGTTACTCACGTAGCTGATACAAGAACTTGTGTATTACATCCTGCATCAACTACACATAGACAAATGAATGATGATGAGTTAGTAGCAGCTGGAGTATCTCCAGACCTAATCAGACTTTCTGTAGGTATAGAAGATGTTCGTGATTTAATAGCTGATATTGACCAAGCATTAGAAAAATAAATTAGATATTAGTTTCCCTAAAGGAGTTGTATATATTCGATGTTTTATCCTATATAACAACTCCTTTTTTTGTACCAAAACAGAGAGTAAATAAGTGTAGGATGTGATATAATATATATAATAGATTTAATTTGGAGATGATATTTTGGATAGAAAAAAACAAATGAAAGTATTCATTCAAAGATTTTTAGGTATTTGTTTGATTTTTAGCTAGTTTTGTAATTGCTATATTTGCATTTAGTCAACTTCTTGATAAGGATAATACTTACATCAATATCGAAAGAAGTGGAGAGCGAATTGAAAACAGTATTTTTTTATAAATATGATGGAAAGATTTATGCACTTATTCCAAGTGGAGGATATTATATTGTAGAAGGTGCAGATATAAATTCTTTTTAGTATAGTTAAATCTGATAATACTTATGACTCTTCTGTTGTAGGAAAGGACAAAAATTACGTTTATTTTGGAAATGTGAAAATTAAAGACCTTAATTCAAAAAGATATAACTAATGTTGGAAATGCATATTATACTGATGGAAAAAAACTACTTATTTTTTTGTTCTCCACTTTCTGAGAGAAATAAAGAAATTTCATATTTTTTTCAGATGCTTTTTGGAAATATAGTTCATATTTTTTTAATAAAAAAATTATAAACCTAAGTCATATATTTATCCATATCATAAATTGAATACCGAAAAGAAAATTACAAAAATTAATAATTTGATATATTTTTGCAACTGACGGAGATGTTCTATATTACGAAGGAAAATCTCTTGAAAATGCAGATATAAATACCATAAAACAAATTTCTAAACTTGGAGAATATTTTTTTCGGATAAAGAAAATGTCTATTACAAAGATGAACTTTTACCGATTAAAAAAACAGTGGAGAATTAGAAGTTATTTTTTTAGTAGTCAAGGAAGTGAATTTCTTTTTGATAGACAAACAGGAGAGGTATTTAAAGATAATATAAGATTTGATGAAAAAAATCAGCTCCATATGTAGCTATTGAAACAATAGTTCACATATTTACAATATGTTTTTTTCACTTCAAATGATGGTTTGTATTTCTTTAATCAAAGAAAGAATAAACAAGTAAGAATTGGGGATAATAAATTTAAAGGTAAACTAAAAATTTTTTTAACTGAAAATGTGTTTTGTGATGATGAAGATATGTATTTTTTTAAGTTCACATCAAACTTTTTATCAACTATTTATATGGACATAGAGCAAAGTATTTATATAAAGAAATATCTGAAATCACAAAGTTTGATAAAAAAAGAAGGTTGGGGAAAAAAAGTAAAAGATTTAGGTCAAATTTCTGATGGTTCAATTTGGACAAAAAAATGGAAAATATTATTATTTCGACAACTTAGGAAATAGTCAGCTTGTAAATAATACGGTATTTGAAATTATAGATAATAAAGTTTTAGATGAATTATTATATGATAATGGCAATTTAAATGTTGATAGAATTAGAACAATTATTAAAGAAGGTAAACTTCAAGCGGTTTCTGGTGAAGTAGTATATGCTGCAACAGTTAAATATAGAGGATTTTTATCGTTATTTATTTTTTTATTAACACCATTAGTAATTATTGGAACTGAACTTAAATGGAGAAATATTAAAAAAATAGTCAAATTAAAAATCAAAAAAAACATAATTAGATTGAAAGACTTATTATGTTTTTTTGTGTTAAAAAAAGTCTGTAAACATTTAAATTTAGAGTTTTTATAAAACTATTAGTAATTTTTTTGTAATTGTTGACAATTTTCAATTAAAAGAGTATAATTATCGTGATAAAATTAATTGTGAAGATACAATTTTATCGTGGCAATTAATAAAATATAGTGTAAAAGGAGCATATTATGAAAAATGAGAAAAAAATCTTCAAAAAGAGATTTAAAGTAGCTACTACTTCTTTTCTTGCTGCTGTACTTTTTAAGTTTAAGTTTAAATAGTAGTAAGGTATACATGGCTGAAGAAAATGTAGAAGTTACTACTGAAAAATGTTAATGAAAATGAAAGAAATCTTCCGGAAGTTAGAACTAGAGCAGCTGAGGGAGATGGAGATGATATAGCAGTACTTCCAAAAATACCTACTCCTATAACTCCAGGTTTTTATGCTGATAAAAAAGAAGCTGAAGAAGTAGAATTTGACCCAGATAATGGGAATATTGATATTGAAGAAAATGTTAATTATATTCCATTAGGTAAAGTTCAATTAGTTGACAAAGCTACAGGAAATGTAATAGCTCAACAAGTTTATGCAAATGATCCTAGCGATGCTACAAAAAGCAGCTCGTACTAAATTACCAAAAAGTACCTGAAGGATATAAATTTGTATCAGAAAAATTTAACTCTACAAAAATTCTGCTATTGAAAAAAAGTAACTAAAGTACATAAAGGACAAGGTGGAGGCAAAGAGATTATTAAATCTGAAATTACTCTTACTAAGGTAGGCGATGATTTATTCTTTGATCCAACAAATGATCAAGTTCAACCTTTAGTTGATGGTGCAGCTTTTTAGTTATTCTCAAGGAAATAATGTAATTTTTTTACATTATAAAAGATGATCCGAATCCAGAAGAACCTGTAAAGCCGGAAGATCCAAAAACCGGATCCGAATCCAGAAGAACCTGTAAAGCCAGAAGATCCAAAAACCGGATCCAAATCCAGAAGAACCTGTAAAGCCAGAAGATCCAAAAACCAGATTCAAATCCAGAAGAACCTAAGAAAGAAATTCCAGCTCTAAAACGTGAACGTAAAGTTGGAATGCCTAAGACAAATGTGACTACTACTTCTGTAGCTGTACCTACATTGGGAGCTATCTTAGCAGGATTTGCTATTAGAAGAAATAAAAAAAATAAATAATTTTTTTAATTAAATTAAATTATAGAAAACACTTCTAAACGTAAATTATATTTTAGTTTATTTGGAAGTGTTTTTTTAGATATTATTAAGAAAGGTTTAAAAAAATATTTATGAAATATATGATTAAAAAAAGTTTTTTTACTTGTTTTTTTGACAATATTATTAGTTGCTACAACTATATTACCAAATACTAAGTCTATATCAGCAAAAAGGAACGGACGTTCCAGGGCTAAGATTTAAAACTTTGAAAAATAATAGAATCTGAGTCAGGAAGAGAAGTTGCAGATTTGTTAAAAGGTGAAACTCCTTCATTAAAAAGCTGGAGTTACTTATGCTTTTTGATATAGAATATTCAATTCCTTCAAATTTACAATTTTCTAATACTTATTTTTAATTTAAAGTTAGGTGATGGATTATATTTTAAAACATTACCTGGAGCAACTTTTACTGTTGGTCATGTTGAATCTACTGGATTTGAAGAATTAGTAAAAACTCCAACAGGAAATGGTACTGCGCCTTATGGTTATCCAGGAGCAGGCTCTGAAAAGTCAAAAAAATGGAGAAATTGTATATAAAACAAAGAATTCATTAACAAGTGTTGCATCAAAAAGGAGAAATTTGTTTTACATTGGATGAAGCTTATCTAAATCAAGATGTAAATCAAATACTTTCTAATTTAATACAAGTAAGTTTAAGCACTGATTCAGATAAAAAAATATCGATTCAAAAGTCTTTTTAATGTTAAATCTGAAGAATCTTTTACTTATAGATTTTTATACAAATCAAGCTACTGAAGTTATTTCAAAGGGTGGAACAACAAAAAAAGTATAAATGTATATAATACTGGTGATAAATCTCTTACAGAAGCTAATACCAAGACAACAGTTGAAATTGTTTATCCAAGTGATGTTGAGCTAATAGCATTAGAAGAAAAAAAGGTTTATATAACAAAAAAATGGAACTATTGTATCAACTGTTGAAAATGGTGGATTAAAAACTACTAAGGTTGAGTGGGATGAAAATGGTTCATATTCAGGAGGACTTTCGTTTTTTTCCACATTTAAAAAGTTGCTACTGATAGCACAAGACCTAATGGTTCAACATTTGATGTTACTATTAAAAAAATTTTTAAAAAAAGACAATTTGGAATGATATGCCTAATGTAGGTAGAACTTCTCTAAATAATGAAGCAAAAATGACTGTAACTATAATTGATGGACTTGATCCTGAAAAATTGACTTTCCACGCATTAGTTGACTCTGCTTCTAACTGGGCATTAAAAAAATATGATACTTATAATGTTCGTTTGGGTTCATTTTTTTAATAAAAAAACGAACTTTCAATAGTAACAAAGAAAAAAAGACTTTAGAATTGAGTATTGATGAAACGGATACCGCAATAATTCGTGGTGTTACAATACCTTATCACAAAGACATGACTTGTGGTAAGATATATTGGACATCAGCAAGTGGAAAAAGTGGAACAGCAGATCCAAGTATCTTTAAATCTAGTAATGTTTCTACTTTAATTAAAAAAATACAGATCTTGGATTAGATATAAATGACTCTATAAAAAAACAATTAAAGTAGATATTGGTGAAATTCCTGGAGGTTATGATGGAATAAAAACCAGTTCAAGATTTACTTGATACATGGAATCCTAATAATAAATATGTTTATGATGAATACTATGGATGGTCATATTTTTCTACAGGTGTTTTTGGAAGTTGGAAAAAAGGAACAGATGCAAATGTAGAATCAACATTAAAGCTTTACAATACAGGAGAAACTCCTACAAGTAAGGAAACTTTTTAAACTGGTTGGGAAATCAAAAGCTCCTAAAGTTTTTAAACGGTGTGGGAAACATTGATAAAACACAAATTTTTAGGTGGTGATACATTTAAGATTTCCGGAAGAATCAACGATGCCAATTGGGATTGGAATCCACTACAAGAACCTGTTTTATATATGATTATGCCTGAAGGTTTTAGTTATAGTAATTTAAATATTACAAATGGAACTCTTAGCCAACCAACTTATGTTGGAGAGTTTGAAAAAGATGGAACAAAAGTTAAAGTTTGGAAGTACACAGTTGATGTTGGAGAAGAGACAAGAGGACAATATCAACCAGATTTTTACTAGTAAAAAGTATGAATATTTCTTTTTGATGTTAAGACTTCAAAAATTAGCTAAAGTAGAGACATACCATATTAATGACTTCCTTGGAATTACAACTAAAGATTTTTGCTGATATTGGCGCTGTAATTAAAGCTGAAAAAAATGGGATAGAAGTAATTGGAATACTTCAAAAATATACTACAGCTTTTTGGAGACAAGGTAAATTCAGGTAAAGATATGGTTTCTTTATCAGAAGGTCCTGGAATTGCGGTACGACAAGCATTTGAAATTACTGCACAGTCTGAACTTTTGATTCCAAAAAAACAGGAAAAATCTTATATCTATGATTCAACTTCAGAAGGTACAAAAGACAGATACAACACCTGTTTTTAACAAATAACGATGAAGTGATTATACGTATAAATGTTCGTAATAATACAAATAATTCAATTGGACATTCAACATTATTCATACCTTTATTTAATGAAAAATTTAGATTTTTGGTCCTGGATTTATGCCTGAAGGTAAGAATAAATTACCACTAAAAATTTGAAAAAAAGTTGAATCTACTTCAAACTTTGAAATAAAGTATTTAAAAAAATAAAAGATAATAAGAAATATAATTTGAATGAATCTCCTAAAGTTGGAGATTATGACGAAGTAACTGATCCATCAGAAGCAAATATGCTTATGTTAGTTGCTAAGTCAGCACTTGCTACTGGAGAGGGTGGAAGAATAGATGTTTACTATAAGGTTGATGATAATCTTCCAACAACATATAACAATGAAAAAGGACGTAATAACACCAGTTCTAGATTATGATATCAATGGAAATAAATCGACATTAACAAAGGAACCAGCTGCTGTATCATTTTTTTAGAAACGCTCCAGAAACTATTAATATTTTAGTATCTAAAAAAATGGGTGGACGCTAACGGAGATGAACTTCAAGCTCCAACAGAAAAAAAGTCGAAGTAGAATTATTCCAAAAACGGAACGTCTTTATTAAAGAAAGATATAACATCTACCGATAATTGGACATTAAGTTTTGAAAAATTTAGTTAAAGTTAATGCTGAAACCGGGAAAGATTATGAATATACTATAAAAGAAACCAGACTTGACAATAAAAAAATCAAGTTAAAATAGGAGATTCATGGTATAGTTCAAAAAGTAACCGGAAATTCAAAAAGATGGATTTACTATTTCAAATGAAAAAGATCCAAGCTTGGACTCCTTTGATTCCTGCAACTACTAAGGTTACTGTAACTAAAGAGTGGCAAGGTATATCAATTGACAATTTAGGAAATGTATCTGTTACTGTTAAATTGTATAAAAAAATGGAGAAGATACAAACCAAACAAAAAGTACTTAATAAGGATAATGGATTTAAGGCTACTTTTTGAATATTTAAAAGACACAGATTCTATAACTGTTGGCGGAGCAAAGAATGTATACACTATCAAGGAAGTTAATACATCAGGTGATGCTCTTGATGAAGGACAAAAAATTGAATTAAATGGAAAAGAATTTACAGTTCATTATAATAATTTCAAAATTACTAATACTTTAGTAAACCCAAAAATAAGTGTTAGTGGTGAAAAAGTTTGGAATGATGAAAAATAACCAAGATGGTATTCGTCCAAATGAAGTAACAATTCACTTATTTGTAAATGGTGTAGATAGTGGAAAAAAACCGCAAAAAGCAACTAAAGATTCAAATTGGAAATATACTTTTGAAAAACCTTGATACTTATGATTCTAATGGAAAAGTTATTGATTATACTGTAAAAGAAGATGTTCCAGAAGGTTATACAAGTAAGGTTGAAGGAACAAAGATAACGAATACTCACAGTCCTGAACTAATCAATATTCCTGTAGAGAAAAAAATGGGTTGATGATAATAATTCAAAAAAATTATCGTCCAAACGAAGTAACAATTCATTTGTTTGCAAATGATGAGGAAGTTGGAGAATATAAATTATTATCTAATGAGGATTGGAAACATACTTTTTAAAAAAACCTTGCAAAAATACAAAGATGGAACAGAAATTAAGTATTCAATTAAAGAAGAAACAGTTGAAAATTATTCAACTTCATATTCAGGAGACTATAATACTAAATTAGTTGTAACAAATACCTATATTGTTCCAAATAATCCTGAAAATCCAAATAGACCACAAACACCTTCAAAGGAAGAGACTCCTAAAAAAAGGAAAAAGTTTTTACCAAGAACAAATATTGCTACTAATTCTATAGTTGTACCAATATTAGGAGCTATCTTATCTGGTTTCGCTTTTTAGGAAGAATAAAAAAATATAGAAAAAAATAAATAAAACATTAAAATTAAACATAATGTATAAACACCCGTAAAGAAAAAAATGTTATCTTTTGGGTGTTTTTTTCATTTTAATTTAAAAAAAGTTTAAAAATGTTTAAACGTTTTTATGTAACAGTAATTAAAGTAAAAAAATATGATATGTCTTAATATTTATTTTTTTAATTGATAAAAATCCTTTATATTGTGATAAAAATATTAATAAGAATAGGAGAGTGATACTTTGGAAAAAAATATGGAAAAAAATGTATTTAGAAAAAAATTAGAATCATTTGATTTTTGCCAGCTTAAGTAAATTCTTTTTTTCGAAAAATAGTATTATATCTTATATCATTGGATTTTTTTAGTGATTTATGTTATTTTTTTAAATTATTAAAATTCCCTTTTAAAAATTTTTAAAAAAAGATTATTTTTGAACTCTATAATAGGTTATGTGATTTTTATATACTCTTGCAGTTTTTTTAAAATTGTAATTATTCCATTTACCTATTTAAGTTATTTCCTAGTAGGTAGCTGTGGAATAGTAGGAATAATTTTTATCGTATATATTTTATTCAATTTAAGGAGTTATAAAATGGGATTATTTATTACTTTTTGAAGGTCCTGATGGATGTGGGAAAACTTCAATAATAAATTTAATTAAAGAATACTATAAAGATAATAAAAAAATAATTTTTTTACTAGAGAACCTGGTGGAACAGAAATATCAGAAAAAAAATTAGAGAACTTATTCTATCTAACGACAATAAAAAAATATGTCGCCTAGAACGGAAGCATTGCTTTTATTCAGCGAGTAGAGCTCAACACATAGATGAACTTGTAAGACCTAATTTAGAAAAAAAGGAAATGTTGTTATTTCCGATAGATTCGTTTTAAGTTCACTTGCTTATCAAGGCGGAGGAAGAGAGCTTGGGGTTGAAAAATGTAAAGAAAATAAATGATTTTTGCAATTGATGGAGTTAATCCGGATTTAATTATTTTTCTTTTTATGTAGATCCACTAACAACTTTTAAAGAGAAAGTCTTTGAGTGAGAATGCTGACAGACTTGAACTTTCAGGAGATGATTTCCACAGTAGAGTTTATGATACTTATATGGAGCTTCTTGATGAGTTAAAAAGATGAAAAAGTTTTAAGAAAAGTTGATGCTACTAAGAGTATGGAAGAAGTTTTTTTGAGAATGTAAAAAAATATAATAGATGAAAAAAATTGGAGGAATTGCTATGAAGATGATAATCGCAATAGTTCAAGATCAAGACTTGAACCCACTACAAGAAGATTTAACTGAAAAAGGATTTAGAATGACAAATCTAGCTTCTACTGGTGGATTTTTTTAAGATCAGGAAACTCAACTCTTTTTAATTGGTGTTGAAGAAGAAAAAAATTAGAAGAATGTTTAAAGACAATTGAAGAAAAATTGTAAATCTAGAGAAATTACCACATCTGTACTTAGCGTAACAATGCCTGGAGACGCTTATATTCCTTTCCCTATGGAAGTTTTTAGTAGGTGGAGCTACTGTTTTTTTGTTCTTGATGTTGTTGATTTCGTAAGAATGTAGGTGATACTATGAAACTTATTTTTAGCAATTATACAAGACCATGTTGCTCAAGATGTTTTACATGAACTTTCTGAAAATAAAAATTAGAGCTACAAAATTATCTTCTACTGGTGGTTTCTTCAAAAAAAGGAAATACTACAATTTTTAATTGGTATAGAAGATGAAAAAAAGTAGATAGAGTTAAGGAAATGATTTTTAAATATTTCTAAGAATAAAGAAACAGTTGATGATATTACTGCCAATACTGTATTGTTCGTTCTAAATATGAATCAATTAGTAAGGATGTAATCTATGAATTATACTCTTTTTCAAAGAAAAAGATTAATGCTTTTGATTTTTTTCTCAAAAATTATATTATTGAGGGAAATGAAAGTTTTTTTAGATACTGTTTCTAAAGAGTTAACTTTAAAGGTTTTAAATCCAGATCAAGACTTTTAAAAATATCAAGAGAAATTGAGGAACAAACACATCCTGATTTAATGATTGTTGAAAGTGAAAGAAATAATATTTCAATTGAGTCAATTAGAAATATGATTAAATATGTTCAAAAAAAAGACCTTTGGAGTCTAAATATAAATTGGTTATCATAAAAGGTGGACAGTTTTTTTAAGAACTGAGGCTTCAAATGCTCTATTGAAAACTCTAGAGGAATCTTTTGATTATGTTATAATTTGTATTTTAGTTGATTCAAGACATAAATTATTATCAACAATAAAAAAAGTAGATGTATATTTGTTTCTGAAGCAAATTCTTTTGAAAGTTTTGATTATTCGGACTATGGAAAATTATTAGAAATTTTATCTTTAGCTTTAAGAGGTAATTTTTTTGCTATTTATGATTCGAAAAAAATAAAGAGTATTTACTTGGTTTAAAAAGAAGATAAAAAAATTTCATTCCATTGCTATATAATTTCTTTAAAGAATTTTTATATATTTTTTTAGAAACAGGAAAAGAAATTACAGATAAAGAAATTTCAAAGATATTTAAGAATAATATTTCTTTTAATAAGGAAAAAAATTGTTAAAAAAATTTTTAGATACAATTGATGTTGTAAGAGAAAAACTTATATAATAATGTGAATTTTCAATTATCAATTGAAAAAAATATTCATAACAATTTTAAGATAGATGGAGGTTTGTATGGAAAAATTTTTACTAATCTAATTCCATTGATGAATGTTGATAGTAGTAAAAAAATTTGTTTCTAATTGTAGGACTTTTGAGTCTAATAGCAATTATAGCTGTATTAGTTATAAAAAGAAAAAAAATAAATAAATTAAATTTTTAAAAAGCACTATATTTGAAAAAAATATAGTGCTTTTTTTGTTTTTTTAAAAAGATACTTGTACTTTTTGAAAATGATATTATACCAAAAATCTATAAAAAAATATAAGTAACAACTATTGATAAATAAACTTTTATATGGTAATATAAATATGTAAAAACTATATATTACATATTTTTAATGGAGGTTATTATGAATTATTTAAATCTTCAAAGGTATAAAAACGGAGACTAGTTAAAATGCAGGATTAAAGTCAATTATATTGTTTATTTAAATGGAGGTTAGTTATGAAAAAAATATTAATAACATGTACATTTATTTTTATCTATTGTTTTAGGTTGTAATATAGTAATGGCAAGTGAATACTTTGAGCCAACTCATAAAAAAACACTAAATCTGGTAAAGAATATGGAATAAAAAGAAGAATATAGAGTTAGAGAATTAGATAATGGTAAATTAGAAATTGAATTTCAAAAGGGAAAGTTTACTATTGTAGAAAAAGATGAAATTTCTACGATTATTGCTCTAGATTGTGAAGAAGAAACTGAGATAAACAATGAATTTGATGAAATATATAACGAACATAAAAAAATAGTGTAGTAACAAGGTATAAGACATTGAAAGAAAATGGAAATTCATCATATTTTTCCATATAGTAAATATTATGAAGAATATGATGAGTATTTGGAAGCCTGGTATGGTGGCACTTTTAATCTTAGATAATGTTGATTGTATAAATTCAAAAAAACCTATAAGGCTACTTATAAAGGAACAATGTATTTATTATATAAGTAGAATATAAATTATAAAATAATAATTTTTCTTATTAAAAAAAGCACAGACATAGAAGGTCTGTGCTTTTTTTAAATTTTTGTAAAAAAACTACTTTATTTGACTTTAATTCTTTTTTTATGTTAAAATATATAAAAAGGCGGTGCTGTTATGGATACAAAAAGAAAAAAATTAGTTAAAATTAAGAGAGTTTTTGAGCAACAACATTGGAAAAAAAGTATTAATTACTATTAGACGTGGGAAAAGAAGAGTACGTTGAAACTAAGGGAGTAATTAATGAAGTGTTTACATCATTTTTTTACTGTTGAGATTGAAACGGAAGAACATAAAAAAAGAACTTGTTCATATTCATACTTTGATGTTTTGACATCACAAGTAAGTTTAAAAAGCAAGCTAATTTAAATTTTTTTAGGACTTTGATTTTTCAGAGTTCTTTTTTTATAAAAAAACCTGAGTGATTACTCAGGTTTTTTTGTTTAAAAATTTTCAATATTTTTTTGTAAGCTTTTTGTAGATCATTGGAACCAATATTGAGCATACAATTATTTCAGGAATTCCATTTGAAATTGCAACTCCAAAAAAAGAAATTTTTGCAGGATTTAATTTAAGTGCTTCATAAATTTGATTTGCACAGAATATATATGCCATGGATAATACTCCGAATGTGTTTATCATTGTTCCTACCATACTTGAAATTATAACATTAAAAAAATACTTTTTAGTATATCTTTTTACAAAATTAAATGTGTAATATGTTCCAAGTCCTATTAATGCTCTTGGTAGAACAGATACTAAAGGATTTATGAACATAAATGATAATGGACTTATTCCTGATAAATGTTGAAAAAAATGAAAAATAATCCAAAGATTAGGCCAACAAAAAAACGATACTGTTGGTTTTTTTCTATTAATGCAATTAATATTATTGGTATATGAACTGTAGTTATTCTAACAGGTCCTAATGGAATAAATCCTATTGGAGAAAGTGATAAAATAATTACAATTGCACTTAAAATTCCGATTTTTTTGTAATAGATTTTTGTTGAAATATTTTTTTCATGAATTCCTCCTTTAATCCTATTTATTAAATTCTTGTTTATTATAACAAAAAAATAATAGAAAAAAATACCATAAGTTTTAAATTTGTTTTTGTGTTTTTTTATGCAAATTTGGTATAATTATATTTAATGGTGGATAAGTGTTTGTCATATAAGATTTTTTTATAAATGGTGATATAATGAAAAAAATAACTTTGATTGCTACATGTGCTTTTTGGCCTTGAAGCTATTGTTAAGAGGGAAATTATCAAACTAGGTTTTGATGATATAAAAGTTTCTGACGGTAAAAGTAGAATTTGTAGCAAATGTAAATGATATAGCAAAAAGTTAATTTATGGGTTAGATGTGCGGAGAGAATTTTTATTGAAATTGGATGAATTTAAGGTTCTTAGTTTTGAAGATTTATATCAAGGCATAAAAGAAAATTAAATGGGAAGAATTAATTTCAGTAAATGATAAATTTCCAGTAAATGCAAATAGTGTAAAGTCAAAACTTTTTTTAGTTTATCAGATATTCAAAAAGATTACTAAAAAGAGCAATTGTTGATAGACTTAAAGATATCTATGAAGTTGAGTGGTTTGATGAAACTTCTGATGCCTTATACTATATAGAGGTATCTGTTTTAAAAGATATTGCTACTGTTACAGTTGACACATCTGGAGAGGCTTTGCATAAAAGAGGATACAGAAAAAGAGCGGGAGATGCACCGCTTAAGGAAACTTTAGCAAGTGCAATGATTAGTCTATCTTTTTGGGATCCAAGCAGAGTATTTTATGATCCGTTTTGTGGAAGCGGAACGCTATGTATTGAAGCTTATATGATAGGTAGAAATATTGCACCAGGAATTATGAGAAATTTTGCTTTTGAAAACTGGAATTTATTGGATAAAGATGCTTTAAAAAATGAAAAAAATAGAGCAAGAGCATTAATTGATTATGATAGAGAATTAAAGATTTTAGGATCTGATATAGATAGACGCTCTATTTTAAGAGCGAGAGATAATGCTGATATTTTAGGTGTAGAAGATGAAATTTCATTCTTTATAAAAGATATGAGAGATGTTGATTTATATAATGAATACGGTGTTGTAGTTACAAATCCTCCTTATGGTGAACGTATGGGAGATGTTGAAGAAGTTGAAAGACTTTATAGAGATTTTTGGTAAAAAGTTTAAAGAATTAGATACTTGGTCTGTATATTTAATTACAAGTATGGAAAAATTTTGAAAGATTATATGGAAGGAAAGCAGATAGAAAGAGAAAGTTATTTAATGGGAGAATTAAAGTTGATTTCTATCAGTTCTATGGACCAAAACCAAAAATAATGGGAGAACAGCATGTATAAGAATAACTTTGTAAATTGGGATTTTTGAACTAGTAGATTTTTATGGAAGATTTAGTTAGAGTTTTTTTGATAAAACTGGACTAATTGTCTATACTAATACTAGTATGAAAAAAATTTTTTTAGAAAATGAAGAAGGAAAATTTTGCTTTTTTTCAGATGATGATACACATAAAAAAATGATAAAAAAAGTATTCTTCTTTAAAAATGTGTTGCACCAATTGGTCATAAGGAGCATGTAGAAACAGAATTGTTATCAGTTGGTAAAAAGAGATTTTTTTAGTTAAGAGTAGTCCTATATTTGATGATAATAAAGAATATTGGGGTAGTATTGAAGTTTTTTTAGAGATATTACTGAAGCAAATAAACTTCAAAAAGATTTACTTAAATATCAAGAAATGATTAAAAAAATGATATGTTGACTGCATCAGATATACAAAAAGTCACTGTTGTCAAAAATTAAATCGTATTGATGGGCTAAATATAGAATATAAATATATATCATCAGATCAATTATCAGGAGATTTTTTTGATGTTATAGAATTGCCAAATGATAAAAACTTGTGTATATATGGCAGATGTTATGGGACATGGTATTTCTGCTAGTATGATAACAATGTTTATAAAATTTTCTGTAAGAATGTTAATTCATGGAAGAAAAATTGAACATCCTAGAGAAATATTAATGGCTTTATCAAAGGAGTTTTCAAAACTTAATTTAGAAATGTATTTTACAATATTTTTTTAGGTATATATAATAGGGCAACATGCGAATTTGAATATTCTAATGCAGGACATAATTCCATTCCATTATTATTTTGCAAGGAAAAGAATGTTCGCTTAGAATTAAGTGGTTTGCCTATTTCTTGGTTATTTCAAGATAGTGGATATTCTGTTGGTAAAGTAAAAATTATGTCATGGAGATTGTGTTTTTATTTTTACACAGATGGTATAACAGAAACTAAAAAAATAAAAAAATAGAGAAGAATATGGAGAAGAAAGATTTTTTTAATGTAGTAGAAAAAAATATAAAAAAATTCACTTTCTGATAAAGAACTTTTGGACAAACTAGTTGAGGATGTTTCAGAATTTAGATGTGGAGTTCAAGAAGATGATATTGCATTATTAAGTATGAGGGTTTTTATAGTGAAATGTAATAATTTTTGAGTTAGATTTTTTTCAGAAGATTTATGTTTTTAGTGAATATAAAGAAGATGCTTTTTAAAGCATTGGACTTCATTTTAAATAAAAAAATGGTTTAGGAAATAAATTTTTTTAGGTTGGGTAACTCATCCAGAAGTTTATGACAGAGAAGAATATGATAGAATGAAACAGCTTTCAGAAAAAAAGTAAAAAAATCAGAAGTTCTTGTCGTTATAGGTGTCGGTGGTAGTTTTCTAGGATCTAAAGCGGTAATAAAAAGCATTAAAAACCATATTTTTAAACAAGAAGGTTTAGAAATAGTATTTGCCGGAAATAATCTAAGTGGAGATTATTTAAGCGAATTAGTTGAATATATAAAAGATAAAGATTTTTTTACATAAATGTAATATCAAAATCTGGAAGTACTTTTTGAAACAGCGGTTGCATTTAGAGTTTTTAAAGAGTTTTTTTGTGAAGAAAAAAATATGGAGAAGATGCAACAAGTAGAATTATTGTTACCACAGATGCAGAAAGTGGATTATTAAAAAAATTTTTAAGCGATAAAGCTGGATATGAAACTTTTTGTGTTCCTGATGATATTGGCGGAAGATTTTTCAGTTTTAACAGCAGTAGGATTATTTCCTATTATGTGCGCTGGAATTGATACGGATGCAATTTTACTTGGAGCAAATGATGGTTTAGAGGAATATACAAAGAAAAGTTTGGATAATATTTCTCTAAAATATGCAATAATTAGAAATGCAATGTTTAAAGATGAGAATAAAGAAATAGAGTATTTAGTTGCTCATGAATTTAAGTTATCATATCTTCAAGAATGGTGGAAACAATTATTTGCAGAAAGTGAAGGTAAAAAAATGGTAAAGGTCTTTATGTAGAAAGTGCAATTTTTTTACAAGAGATTTACATTCTTTTGGACAAATGATTCAAGATGGAAATAAAATCACTTTTTGAAACAATAATCGAAGTTGAAAAATTTAAAAAAAATGATATTATTATTCCTTATATTGATGAAGATTTCGACAATTTGAATTATTTAGCAAAGAAGTCTTTAAATGATATAAATAGGGTTGCAGTTACTGCGACTAGAAAGGCACATACAGATGGAAATGTACCAACTGTAAGGATTAAAATTCCAAAAACTAGATGCCTACAATATTGGGAAATTAATTTATTTCTTTGAAATGTCTTGTGCTATTTCTGCATATATGTTAGAGGTTAATCCTTTTGATCAACCTGGAGTAGATAATTATAAAAAAAATATGTATCAATTATTAGAGAAAAATGTAAAGGAGGAATAAACATGTATCTAAATTATATAAAAGCTTTGTTAAAAAAAAGGTAAAAAGACTTTTTAATGATTATTTACAAGTTCAAGGTATACTTGTTTTTATTAGCATTGCTTACATCAATAGTTGCTGTTTATCTTATGAATTATTCTGGTAGATTTAAAAGCTGCTTTTAATTATGGGTGTTTTTGGAAGTTGTTCCAGTAATAGGAAATGGTCTTTATTTATCATATCAAATCCTAATTAATTTAGTTAGAAAAGAGACAGTTATTGCTGCTAATTTAGCAGTATTATATTTAACAATACTTAGTGTTAGATTAGTTTTTAGAACCTATTTTTATTAGGTAGAAAAGTTAATATGAAAAATTGCTATAATAATAGTTTTTAGCTCTTATATCTAAATTAATTGGTGGAAATAGTGGGCTTGCTATTATGACTATAATTATATTTATTTTTAAATACTTTAATGAGTATCAATGATATCATTTCTTTTGATCAAAAAAAGAAAAAAATGAGAGAAAGAAAAGAAAAAAAGACTTAGAGAAAGAGAACTTAGAAAAAAATATGATTATGAAAAATTTAGGAGATGGCTATGATAATTAATAATTTTTTTCACCTATTGATTTAAAGGTTGCAAAGAGAACTTACTGAAGAAATTGTTGTTGATGAAAAAAATTTGAAAAAAAGTATATTTTTAATGATGCTCTAAAAAAAGTTATAGCTGAAGATATTATATCAAGAGTTAATATACCAAACTTTGATAAGTCTCCTTTAGATGGTTATGCTTTTTAGAGAAGAAGATGTTGTTAATGCAAGTAAAGAAAATCCTGTTGTTTTAGAAGTAATTGATGTAATCATGGCAGGAGATGTTTCTGAAAAATTTATATCTAATGGACAAGCTGTTAGAATCATGACTGGAGCAAAAAGTTCCTACTGGAGCTAATTGTATAGTAAGATATGAAGATACAGAATTTACTGAAAAAGAAGTTAAAAATTTTTTTGCACCAATAGGGAAAAAAATAAAAAAATATTATAAGAACTGGTGAAGATGTTAGAAAAGGCGATGTAATCATAAAAAGAGGAACATTGATTACACCTGCAGAAGTTGGTGTTTTAGCTAGTTTAGGTATTCCTTTTGTTAATGTATATAAATCTCCAGTTGTAAGTGTTTTTTTGCAACAGGAAGTGAATTACTTGATGTAACAGATGAAATGGAAGATGGTAAAATTAGAAATAGTAATAGCTACACTATTGAACAACTTGCAAAAAAATGTATGATGCAGAAGTTATTCAATATGGCAAAGTTGATGATGACTTAGATACATTAGTTGATATGTATAAAAAAAGGCATTAAGAAACACTGATATAGTTATTTCAACTGGTGGCATTTCTGTTGGAGATAGTGATTTTGTATTAACTGCATTAGATAAAGTAGGAGTAAAAAAACTATTTTTCTCTAGAGTTATGGCAAAACCAGGTGGACATGTTTTCTTTGGAGAATGTGAAGGGAAATATGTGTTCGCATTATCTGGAAATCCTGCCGCATCTTTTATGAATTTTTATCTTTATGTAAGACCTTTGATTTTAAAGCTACAAAAATAAGAATGTTCATATGCTTAAAGTTCAAAGTAAATTACTTAATGGATTTAATAATAAGGGCAAAGTTAGTAGAATTTTTAAGAGCAAACACATACTATAAAGATGGTAAATTTTATACTGAAATAGAAGAAAGACAAGCATCAGGAGTTCTTTCTACAATGGTTTCTAAAAAAATTCTATAGTAGTAATGCCAAGTCAAACTGAATATTCTAAAGGTGATATAGTGGAAGTGGAGTTTCTATATGAAAAAAATAGAGCAATTTCTATAGTTGGAGAATGTTCTAATGTTGGGAAGACAACATTGATTAAACATCTTTTAGAAATATTTTTCTAAAGAGGGATTGAAAGTTGGAGTTGTAAAGCATCACCATAAAGAATTTGATTTTTGATAGAGAGGAAAAAGATAGTTTTATTTTTTTCTAAATCCGGAGCAAGTTGTGTAAAAAAATGGTGAGTCCAAATAGAGTTATTACTATTGAAAATTTAAATTATGAAAAAAATCATTGTATGATGTATTAGAAACAATGACAGATTATGATTTTTGTTTTTAGTTGAGGGCTATAAATGGGAGAATCTTGATAGAATAGAAGTTTATAGAACTGGCTATTCAACAAAAAAATAATTTCTGATAAAGATAAATTAATAGCTATTGTTTCAGATTTAAAACATGATTTGGATGTAGATCAATTCAATCCAGATGAATATGAAAAAAATAGCAAATAAAAATAAAAAAATTATTTTTAAAATTAATTGAGATGAATTGCATCTCAATTTTTTTATAAATATTATATTTTTATTGCTAAAATCTTTACTATAACATGATTTTTATAACAAAAAAAGTCTATTAAAGTACTTGACAAATTAAATTAAATGTTTTTATACTATTTAGGTACTGAATGCGCACCTTTAGCTCAGCTGGTAGAGCACCTGACTCTTAATCAGGGTGTCCAGGGTTCGAGCCCCTGAAGGTGCACCAATAGTTTTTTTATAAGCTATAAATAAAATTTAATACTATATGCCCAGATAGCTCAGTCGGTATAAGAGAGTGGCAAAAAAACAACGAAGTTGTTTTTTTAGGCAATATCTTAGTTTAGTGCGAAGCACGAGAGAATGAGCTATCGAAAAAAATTAACTAAAAAGAAATTGTAAAAATTACTAAAAAAATTTGAAAAAAATTGAGTATTATATGCCCAGATAGCTCAGTCGGTAGAGCAGAGGACTGAAAATCCTCGTGTCGGTGGTTCGATTCCGCCTCTGGGCACCATATGCGGGAGTGGCTCAGTGGTAGAGCATCGCCTTGCCAAGGCGAGGGTCGCGAGTTCGAATCTCGTCTTCCGCTCCATTTCAATTTGGCGACATAGCCAAGTGGTAAGGCAGAGGTCTGCAACACCTTCATCTCCAGTTCAAATCTGGATGTCGCCTCCAAGGTCTCTTATGAGACCTTTTTTTATTTATATAGAAGTATTTTTAAAATATAGAATTAAAATAGGAGTTAGATATGTTAGCTAGTGAATTATTATCATATATAAAGTTAAAAAAAATTTGTGGAAATATTGAAGATGTAAATATTGATTATATTTCACAAGATAATAGAAATATAAAAAGAAAATACAGCTTTTTATTTGCATTGAAGGAAACACAGTAGATGGTCATTCATTTGTTGAGAGTGCTAGGGCAAATGGGGCAAAACTATTTATTGCATCAAAGGATATTTCAGATAAATGTGGAGATATTCCTGTTGTTTATGTAAAAGATACATTAAAAAGTTATGGGTCTTCTAGCTAATATTTTGTATAAATGTCCAAGTGAAAAAAATTATTTATGGTTGGAATTACAGGAACTAATGGCAAAAACTACTACTAGTTATTTAATAAATCATATTTTTTTGAAACTTGTAATATGAAGACTGGTTTAATAGGAACAATTCATCATAAAATTGGAAACAGAGTAATTCCAACAAAGAATACAACACCGATTTCAGTTGATTTACAAGGATTATTAAATGAAATGGTAACTGAAAAAAATGTGATTGTTGTGTTATGGAAGTTTCATCTCATGCTTTGGCATTAAGTAGAGTTTTAGGCTGTGATTTTTGATTGTGCTATTTTCACAAATTTATCCCATGAGCATTTAGAGTTGCATAAAACAATGGAAAAATTATGCAAATACAAAGGAGCTTTTTATTTACTCAATTAGGTCATAATTTAAAAAAATGGTAAGTTAAAAACTGCTATTTTTAAATATTGATGAAGAATATGCAAAAATATATTCAGAACATATTCCAACTGAAATAATAACTTATGGAATAAAAAGATAGTTCAGCTGATTTTTTTATGCAGATAATATCTCTTTCGATGATTGGAAAATGAGATTTGATTTACATGTTTTTAGAAAAAAAGTATATAAAGTTGAAAACTAATTTAGTTGGAGTATTTAATGTTTATAATGTATTAGCTGCGATATGTGCAGCATTTGCAAAAAGGAATATCAATTTCGGATTCGATTGAGGCTTTTAAAAAAAGTTTTTTTCTGGTGTAAGTGGAAGAATGGAAATTGTTAATTCAGATAGAGAATATAAAATAATAATAGATTTTGCTCATACTCCAGATGGACTTATAAATGTTCTTGAAACTTTAAATAAAGTTTCACATAATAGAATAATTACATTGATAGGTCATAGTGGTGGAAATAGAGATTCTAGTATGAGACCTGACCTTGGAAGAATTGCTTTAGAAAATTCTGACGAGGTTGTATTTACAGCTGATAATCCAAGACATGAAACAATTAGTAAGATTGTAAGTGAATTAGTATCTGATTGTGACAAGAAAAAAATTATACTATCGTGGAGGATAGAAAAAGAAGCGATTGAATATGCTTTTTGAAATTGCAAGAGAAAATGATATTGTTTTTACTTGCGGGAAAAAGGAGCAGAACCTTATCAAGTTATAGGGGATGAATATATACCATATAGTGAAATTGAAACGGTCAAAGAGATTTTTAAATAAATAGAAATAAATTTTTAGTATATGATATAATTAAATTAGATTGTTTAGTATATTATAGATTAATTCTTTTAAGAATATTTAAGGAGAAGTTATGTGCGGATTTGTTGGATTTTACAGTAAAGATGTAAGAGATGAAAATGTAATAAAAAGAAATGAATAATCAAATTATTCATCGTGGTCCAGATAGTGATGGTTATTATTTTTGATAATGGAATAAATTTTTGGTTTTAGAAGACTTAGTATAATAGATTTACATGAAGGATCTCAACCAATATTAAATGAAAAATAATGATATTGCTATAATTTTTTTAATGGTGAAATATATAATTATCAAGAAATAAAAAGATGATTTACTAGAAAAAAAGGATATAAATTTAAAACAAATACTGATACCGAAGTTATATTACATGGATATGAAGAATATGGTGAAGAAGGTATTTTAGAAAAAAATTAAGAGGTATGTTTGCTTTTTACTATTTGGGATAGTAAGAAAGAGAGACTTTTTGGAGCAAGAGACCATTTTTGGAATTAAACCATATTACTATTCATTAATTGATGGAGATTTTTGTTTTTTTGGTTCAGAAATTAAATCATTTTTTTAAAATATCAAAAAAATTTAAAAAAAGAATTGAATGAAAAAAAGCACTTAAACATTATTTAGTGTTCCAATACAATCCTTTAGAAGAATCATTTTTTTAAAGGAGTTAAGAAACTAAGACCAGGTCATTATTATATTTTTTTGAAAAATGGCAAATTAGAAATAAAGTGCTATTATAATTTAACTCTTGATTATAAAGAAATGTCTTTTTGATGAAGCTGTTAGTAAGATAGAAAATGAAGTTGAAGAATCAGTAAAGTACCACAAAATTAGTGATGTTGAAGTAGGTTCTTTCTTATCAGGTGGTGTTGACTCAAGTTATGTTGTTGCAACAGCAATGCCTAATAAGACTTTTTTTCCGTAGGTTTTTGACAATAAGGGATTCAATGAGACAGTATATGCAAAAGAGCTTTCAGATAGACTTGGAATTGAAAACTTTTCTAAGATAATTACTCCGGATGAATTTTTTTGATGGAATAAATAAAGTGCAATATTTTTTTCAGATGAACCACATGCGAATCTTTCTTCTGTAGCTTTATATTTCTTATCAAAATTAGCATCTGAACAAGTAAAGGTAGTTTTATCTGGCGAAGGTGCTGACGAATTATTTGCTGGATATAATGAGTATGCAGAAGCTCTTCCTCAAAGAATATACAAAAAAATTACCATTCTGTTTAAGAAATAAATTATATAAAAAAATTAAAAGATAAAAAGACATTTTTAGTGGTAAGACAATTGTAATGAAATATGGTCAAAAAAAGTTGAAGATAGATATATTGGTCCTGCTGAAATTATGTCTGATGAACAAGCTAATTTGATTTTTAAAAAGAAAAAAATATAGAAATTCTGAAACTTCAAGAGATTTAACTAAAAAAATACTATGATGAAGTTAAAGATATGGATGATGTTTCAAAAAGATTATATCTTGATATGAAAATGTGGATAGTTGATGATATCTTACTTAAGGCTGATAAAATGACTATGGCAAATTCTATTGAGCTTAGAGTTCCACTTTTTAGATAAAAAAAATGTGGGAACTTGCAAGAACAATACCAGTAAGACATAAAAGCTCATAACGAAATAACAAAAATATGCTTTTTAGAAAAGCAGCTTTTAAACAAATTGCCAGATGATTGGGCAAAGAGAAGAAAAATTAGGTTTTTGTTGTTCCTTTTTGTTTTTATGGATTAAAGAAGAAAAAAATATTATAATATTGTTAAAGAAACTTTTAATAAAGATTTTGTTAGTGAATTTTTTTGATGTTGAAAAAAAATTAATACAATTTTAGAAGATCACTATAATAATAAAAAGAAATAATGGACGTAAGATTTATACTATTTACACATTCTTAAAAATGGTATGAACAATATTTTTAATTAAGAGGTAAAAAAAGATGAACAAAGCGGTTGTTTTTAGGTTGTAATTACTATATAGGACTTAGTATAATTAGATGTCTAGGTCGTGAAGGAGTTCATGTTGTAGCTTGTGATTACGACTTTGAAAAACTCATATGGAGCAAAGTCAAAAATATATATCTGAATTTTTTTAAAAAAATAGAAAAATTTGAATAACTTTGGTGAAGAGGCTTTTTCAAGGATTAATAGAGTATGGAAAAAAACAAGACGAAAAAAACCTGTTTTACTTCCAACGCATGATAAATATGTTGAATTTATAGATGAATATTATGATGAGTTAGAAAAAAATATTATTTGATTAGTCAAGCTAAAGGACTTAATACAAAAATTATTAGATAAATGGACTTTACATGATATTGCAAAAAGAAAATGGAGTGAAAATTCCAACAACAATAAGTGCAAATGATGAAAATTTAGTTGAAAAGAGTAAATAATGAAGTTGGTTTTTCCATGTATAATTAAACCTTTTGATACAGTAAAATTTACAAAAAGTATTTAGAAATAAAGTTTTTTTATTTGTAAAAATGTAGAAGAAATGGAAGAAGGGATAAAGAAAGCAAAGGACAATGATATTGAGATTTTTTTGTCCAAGAAATTGTTCCGGGTTTTGATGATTGCATGTTAACTTATGACTATTATATTGATAGAAGTGGTAAAACTACTCATTATATGACAGCTCAAAAGCAAAGACAATGGCCAATCAATTTTTGGAGCTTCAGTTTTTTTACAATTCAAAAAAATATAATCAACAATTAGTAGATATTTCAAAACCATTCCTGGAAAATATCGGATATAGAGGTTTTGGAGAAATAGAATTTAAAAAGCATGAAAAAAACAGGAGAAATCTATTTAATAGAAATAAATGCAAGAACTACTAATTTTAACAACTTAATATATAAAGTTGGAATTAATATGCCATATATTGCTTATCTTGACGTAACTGGTCAATTAAAAAGAAAGTGATCGTAAATATATTGATTACGATACAAATTTAGCTTTTATTTATGGTTTTTGAAGATATGGTGGCAATTTGGCGTTATGCAAGAACTAAACAAGTAAGTATTTTTAAAATCTTTAAAGATTTCATTTTTCCAGAAAGTGGGCTCCTGCAATTTTTTTGCAATTAATGATTTAAAACCATGGTTTTTTTCTTTAATAAAAATTCTATTAGGAAAAGTTTTTTTAGAAAGATATTTAGGAGGAAATAGTGTATAAATTAGGAGTTATTGGGGGTATGGGACCTTTAGCAACTGTTAAATTTTACGATAAAGTTATTTTTAAATACAGATGCACATAATGACAATGAACATATTGATTTAGTTGTATTAAATCATTCAACTATGCCAGATAGAACAAAATGTATTATTGAGAAAAAAAGGACTTAGAGTTTTTTTAAATGTAATAAAAAAAGACTTAGAAATTCTTGATAATATTGGCGTAGATGTAGTTGCTATTCCTTGTAATACAAGTCATTATTTTTTTATGATGAATTTAGTAAATATACTAATTTAAAAAAATAATTAATATGATTGAAGAAACAATCCTAGAAATAAAGAGAAGGGGAGTAAAACAAGTTGCCGTTTTTGGAACTATTGGAACTCTAAATTCAAAAAGTTTATGATAAATATGCACAAAAAAATATGGAATAGAAGTTAAAGAATTATCCACTGAGGATAAAACTTCTGTTATGGATATTATTTATAAAATTAAAGAAACAAACAACTTAGAAAAATAAAGAATTTATTGAAATTCTTAATAAGTATTGTGACAAAGATACTATTGGAATAATTGCTTGTACAGAACTTAGTCTTTTAGATATTTGTAAAAGCATAAATAAAATTGATGCTTTGGATGTTCTTGTAAAAAAAGAGCATCGAACTTTGCGGTGCAAAAAAATAAAATAATAATATAAAAAAAGGAGCTTAATGCTCCTTTTTTTAAATATTTACTTAATTCAGTTTTTTTAATAAATTAGTATATTCTTTTTGATCCTTGTCCATTTGGATGTGTAGCATCTTTATAGAAAAGTTCTTTTTTTATCTTTAGCAAATGAGTACCAATCTATAACTTCTACATTTTTCCATTTCATCAGAAAGTTCTTTTTAAAGTTGTATTAACTTGTTCTTCCCAAGGGTCTGGCACAACACAGTTTATTAAAAAAATATTTTTTTCTATTTCCCAAAGATTCAAGATTTGCCTTGAATTTTTTTCTTTATTTATTTTGTAATTACTTCCTAAATGAATTACAACAATATCTTTTTATATTGTTAGTTTCTTTTTAAATGATCTAAAAACTTTTGGTAAATCCCAAGCCTGACGACTAACTTTTTGCATCTACTATTGCATTTTTTTAAATTCACTTTTTAATTACATCTGATGCTGATAGCATTATACTATCTCCAATAAAAAGTAATTTCAGTTGTAGATAAATCAATATTGTTTTCAGGTTTTTTTATTAGGTTCATTTTTAGGAATTTTTTTATTAAATTTTTTTCGTTACTTGGAATTTCTTGATTATTATTTACAATATTTTTGAGCATTATTTTTTTGAATATTTTTCAAGCTTTGTTTTTTTAGTTCTTCAATATCATCAGTTTTTTTGTGAAATTGATAGAATTGATGTTGCAAAAAAATAATAAAAAAATTGCTAAAAATTCCAATTGCTGAAAAATAGATTTCTATTTTTTTATATCTTCACTACATTTTTTTATTTATATAGATTAAATAATTTTTCTTTGCCTTCAAATAATCTATAACTAATTTCTGCAAAAAAATAATTGAAAATAAAAAGTTCTAATAAAAACAAGGTATATAATTGAAATTTTACTCCATTTTAAGTAATCACCTATAAATATTGTAATTGGATATTGCCATAGGTATAAACTATAACTTCTTTTTCCGATTTCTATAAATGGTGTAAAAGCAAAAAGAATTTATTAATTATATTATCTTTTTAAAAGTAATAAGATAAGTAAAATTCCTATTAAAATTGAGTATAAATACATTCCAAATTTATATACTATATCCATCTTTGCATCCATTGTTACTGAAAGATATAATATTCCTAAAAAAAATAGTATAATGGAGATAATGCTTACACATATACTTTTTTTGTTTTTTTGAAAGTTGAATTTCTTGCACTTTATTTCTTGGAAATAAAAAAAGCAAAGAAGCATCCTATTAAAAAAAGCTAAAAAGCTCTTGTGTCAATTCCATAGTATATTCTTGATACATCAGTATTTTTGAGAATATAACATAAACATTGTAGTTGCTGATGCTAATGATAGTATCAATGTAATAACTGCAAGGCTCTTTCTTCTTAACTTAAATGTTCTATATAGTAGAGAAATTAAAATAGGCCATATTAAATAGAATTGTACCTCAAGTCCCAAAGACCAAAGATGTGTAAACGGATTTGGATTTCCATGCGCATCAAAATATGATAGTCCATGAAGTATTTGGTAAATATTATTTATTCCAAATATTGAGCTAAATAAATTTCCAACATAGTCATTTAACATATCATTAAAGAATAATAATACGAATAAACTTACTATACTAAGCATTGGTAGAAGTGGAGTATATAGTTTTACAACTCTTTTTTTCCAAAAACTTAATAATATCCAGATACATATGCTTATCCATTTCTCGTAAAAAGTTATCAGTTACTAAATAACCGCTTAATACTAGAAAAATTACAACTCCTAAGTATCCTCCAGGTACTATATGAGGAATAATATGATATAGCATAACAAGAATGACAGCTATTGCACGAAGCCCGTCAAAACTTTTTTATATGAAATTTTTTTCTTTATTTTTTTATCTTCTCTTTTTTTAAAAAAATCAGATTTTTTATTTGTTTTAATTTACTTAGATTTATTTTTATTTAAATTTAATTTAAAAGCTTTTCATTTGTCTGTCCTTATAAAATTGTTCATTAGAGATTATAACAGAAAAAAATAAAAAGCAATTACAAAAATGTTACAATTTAGGCGTTTGTAGGTATTTTTTTCTAACAGAAAAAAATTTATCAAATTCCATTTTACAATTGAAATAATAACAATTTTTTTAAAATAATAACCAATTAAATGTTTTTTTAAATGCTATTTTTATATAAAAATATCTCCACAAATGAACAAAAAAATTTTTTTAAAAAAATTTTTTTAAAAAAACTTTATTTTTTTATGTTTTTTTGGGTATATAATAGATGTAATTAATAAAAAAATTAGGAGGGTTAAAAAAATGAAAGATTTTTAAAAAGTTTAAATGTTTATTTATCAAACATCGCAGTTATGACTACTAAGTTACATAACTTACACTGGAACGTAGAAGGAAGAAACTTCTATCAAACACATGTTTACACAGAAGGATTATATGACAAATTCTTTGATTGGTATGATGAAGTTGCTGAAGCAATTAAAAAGAGAGGGATTCCCATTTGCATCATTAAAAGATTATGTTGCAAATGCTACAATTGCTGAATTAGATTCTAAAAAAAGTTATAGTTGACGAAGTAAACGAAATTGTTATGAATGACTTAGTTGCTATTAAAGAAGAGGCTCTAAAAATTAGAGAAGAAGCTGATAATGATGGAGATTTCATAATCGTTGATATGTTAGAAGATCATGTTGCTGAATTAGAAAAAGAATATTTGGTTCTTAAGAGCTTCTAAACCTTGCTGCAATAAATAAGAATAAATAAATTTGGGTTGAGTTTTTACTCAACCCTTTTTTTTAGTAAATTTAGAAATTTACTATTTTAAGGTTGACTTTTTGCTAAATTTAATATAATTTATTCATTAGATATTTAGTGATGATTAGAAATAGTAAATTATTTTTTTGTATATGTAGAGAGAAGTTGTTTGGTGAAAAAAACTTTTTATGCAGATAATTGAACCTATCTTTGAACTTGTATTAAAAATTACAGGGTTGTGCCTTATAGCTTTCAAGTATAAATTAGAGTGGTACCACGGCTTTCGTCTCTTGGAGATGATTGCCGTTTTTTTATATCATCGCAAATTATAAATTTTTATTATTACGGAGGAATTATATTATGAAAAATGAAAAAGATATTATATGCCTACACTTAGAGAAGATCCTCAAGAGGCAGAAATAATAAGTCATAAATTACTTTTTAAGAGCTGGTATGATTAGAAAGAGTGCAGCAGGAATTTACTCTTATCTACCTCTTGGATATAGAGCGATTAGAAAAAGTTGAAAAATATAGTAAGAGAAGAAATGGATAGAATGGGTGGATTTGAAATTTTTAATGTCTGCACTTCAACCTAAAGAAATATGGGAAGAATCGGGAAGATGGCAAACTTTTTGGTCCTGAAATGTTTAAAGTTTATGATAGAAATGAAAGAGAATTCTGTCTTGGACCAACTGCAGAAGAATATTTTTACAACTTTGATTAGTGGAGAAATTAAAAAGTTATAAACAATTACCTTTAAATATTTATCAAATTCAAACAAAAATATCGTGATGAAAAAAAGACCTCGTTTTTGGAATCAATAGAGCAAGAGAGTTTTCAATGAAGGATGCTTATACTTTTTGATGTAAGTCCTGAAATGATGATGGAATCTTATAAAGAAATGTGGAAAGCATATGAAAAAGTATTTAATAGATTAGGTCTTAACTATAAAATTGTTGCAGGTGATGCAGGAGCTATGGGTGGAAATAGTTCACATGAATTTATTGCACTATCAGAAGTTGGTGAAGGTGTTATTTGTTACTGTGACGAAAGTGGATATGCTGCAACAGATGAAAAAAAGCAGAAGTTATTTACAAAGTTGACGAAAGAGGAGAAGAAAAAAAGAACTTGAATTAGTTCATACTCCAAATTGTAAAACAATTGAAGAAGTAGCAGGATTTTTAAAACAAGAAACTTCAAAATGTGTTAAAGCAATAGATTTAGTAGTTTCAGGAGAACCTGTAATTGCTTTTATTCCAGGAGATAGAGAATTAAATCTAACAAAACTTTGTGCTTATCTTGGAGCACCAGAACATGAAGTTGAAATGATGGATGATGAAACAATTCAAAAAAATTGGAACATTTGCAGGTTACACAGGACCTGTTAATTTAAAGGTAAGAAAAAAATTTTTAGATAAGAGAGTAACTCTTATGAAAAAAATACAGTAGTAGGTGGAAATAAAGAAGATCATCACTATATAAATTGCAATTTTGGAAGAGATTTCGATGGAGAAATAGTTGAAGATTTACTTATGATACAAGAAGGAGATGTTTGTCCATTAAGTGGTCATCCATTAAAAATTTGCAAGAGGAATAGAAGTTGGAAATATCTTCCAATTAGGAACAAAATACTCAAAAAGCATTAAATGCTACTTTCTTAGATGAAAATGGAGTTAGTCAATTTTTTTCTGGATGGGAAGCCATGGAATAGGAATTACAAGAAGTATTACAGCGATTATAGAACAAAAATAATGATGAAAAAGGGAATTATTTGGCCTATTCAAGTTGCACCTTATCATGTAATTATTTCAGTTGTAAATATTAATGATGAAGATCAAATGGCTCTTGGTGAAAAAAATTCACGATGAATTAGAATCACAAGGTGTTGAGGTAATGCTTGATGATAGAAAAGAGAGAATAGGAGTTAAATTTAATGATAGAGATTTAATTGGAATTCCTCTAAGAATTACAGTTGGGAAAAAAAGCTAACGAAAATGTAATTGAATTTTTCAACAAGAAGAGAAATGGAAAAATATTGAAATGTCATCTGAAGAAGCAATAAATAGAATTGTAGAAGAAGTTAGAAAGATAAAAATAAGAACCCCACTCTTCCACGATGCTTCGCATCGGGTGGGTTCAGGGAACCTTGTTGTTTCACAATAAAAAAATACCACATTTATGTGGTATTTTTTTATCTATTTATAATTGAGATTGATTATATTTTTTTAATTATTATCATTGTTGGGTATTATAAAAAAATAAGTACAATTTATGATAAGGAGTTTTTTTATGGATAGTGAATTAAGTACAAAAAAATTCAGAAACAAAAAAATAAGTCGTGAAAGACGAAAAAGAATTAAAAAAATAGATTAAAAAAAGAACTTGGAGATAGAATAAGATTTGTTTATATCGCATCATTTCTGTCTTGGATTCAATTTTTTGATGAGAATAATTTCTTTTTGGATTTATCGCAAAAGGATTTTTCAAATTTATATAACAATACAGAATTTAGCCTTTTTTTACATATGTAATTATTGTAATAGGATTAAATATTTTTAGGTTTTGCAATTTCGATTTTTTTGCAAAAAAATACCAAGGGGTAGCATCTCAATTTGCTAGAGATAATTTAAAAGTTAAATTTTTTTGATGCTTTTTTTCCAAAAGTGAAGAAGAAGCGTTTAAAGGTTATTCTACTGCTGATATACTTACAATTGCATCTCAAGGAATTGATAGTTTAGATACATTTTATAGTAATTATTTAACAACTACTTTAAGAACATATTTTTAACTGTGCAACAATTTTATTAATTGTAGCATTTATCTATCCATTAGGAGGTTTGGTTTTCTTAGTAAGCATTCCTTTTTATTCCGGTTTCAATAGTCTTAATCCAAAAAAACGTTCTGCAAAAAAATAATGCAACATTATTGGTCAACATATATGGATGTAAGTAATTTATTTATGGATGATTTAAAAGGTTTAAATACTCTTTATTCTTATTGTGCTGATGGGATTTATGAGAAAAAAATTTCAATGAAAGTGCTGAAAAATTTAGACTTTCAACTATGGAACTGTTAAAAATTCCAACTTCAATCTGTTGGTTATATGGATGGAGTCATGTATTTAGGAATTGCAATATCAGGATTTTTTTAGCTGTAAGTTCAATTTCAAATGGTGGAATGTCCATTTTTAATTTTTATATTCTTTATACTAATTGCTACTGAATTTTTTTCACTCCTATTAGAGAGTTAGGATATTGTATGCATTTACTTATGATGAATACAAAAAAATGGCAGATAGAATTTTTTACTTTCTTAGATAGCGTTAAAGTTGATAATATAAAAAGATGTTTCTAATATTGAATTGAAAAGCATTGACAATATAGAATTTAAAAATGTCTCATTTGCTTATGATGATAGATATATTTTAAAAAGATCTTGATCTTATTATTTCAAAGGGTAGTTTATTTGCAATTGCCGGAGAAAGTGGACTTGGAAAAAGTACATTTGCAAAGATATTATTTAAAAAAATCTTGAAAAATTATTCTGGAGAGATTTTACTTGATGGAAAGTCATTAAGAGATTTTTTTCAAAAAGCAGATATAAATTCATTAGGATTTTATGTTTCTCCTGATTCTTATGTTTTTTTAATGAAAGCATTATGGATAATTTGAAAAAAAGCAACAAAAAAATGTCTGAGAAAGAAATTTTTAGATTGGATTGAAGAAAAAGAATATCTTAAAAATTCGTACAATCATTACCTGATGGTTTTTAATACAATTATTGGAGAAAATGGAAGATTAATTTCTCCTGGACAAAGACAACAAATTATCTGTGTTAGAAGTTTACTTGCAAATAGAAAAAAATTTACATTTTTTTGATGAAATGACTTCAAGTGTAGATATTGAAAATGAAATTGCAATTTTAGAATTAATTAAAAATAATTTCTAAAAAAATTCAATTGTTATGTTTATTTCTCATAAGATGAAACAAGTTAATAAAGCTGACTTTGTTTTATTTATGGGACAAGAAAAAGAAATGGGACTTTGGAAAAACCTAATGATTTATACAATTCAAACTTTGAATATAAATTATTGTTAGATAAACAAAAATGAAATGGAGGAAATTTTTAAATGAAAGATAGTATAAAACTAGTAACTAGACTAATTAATTTTTATGAAAAAAATTTACTTCCTGTAATTTTGTTAGCAGTATTCTTTGCAGTTTTTTTGGATTTCTAATTACAGTATATATTCCTGCAAAAGATAATTTCTTTAGGATTTGACGTTTTTGAACGGAGGAAAATTAAAGATATTTTTCCTTAATAATTTTAGTTGTTCTTGCAGTTTCAAGAGGACTATTCAGATATGGTGAACACTATTTTGGACACTACGTTGCATTTAAAGTTTTTAGCTGATTTTTAGAAGAGAAATTTTTTGCGAAACTTAGAAGACTTGTTCCTTCAAAATTAGATTCTCAAGATAGTGGAGCTCTATTAAAACTTATAGGAGAAGATGTTGAAGCTCTAGAAGTCTTCTTTGCTCATACATTAGCTCCAATTACAACAGGACTTATTGTTTCTATAGTGCTTATTTTTGTATTATTTACATTATAGTTTACAATTAAGTTTAATTGCACTAACTGTATACTTTATACTTGCGGTTATAATTCCTAATGTATTTTTCAAGTAAATTAAAACCACATCTTGAAATTCAACAACAATATAGAAAATCATATACTTCATATTTCTTAGAAAGTTTAAAGGGTATGAAAGATTTACTTCAACTTGGAGTTGAAAAAAAGAAAGATTTAAGAATTTAGAAAAAAAGAAAGTAAAATTGTTAATAGAAAAGAAAAGAAATGTTGCAAAAATTAAACTTTTTTTACAATTTTTCATTTAGCTTTTTTTAACAATTGGTTTCGGAGTTTTTCGCTTTTTGCATTTGTTGATTTTATTCTTGTTAAAAAAAGAATTGATTAGCATTAAAGATGCAGTAATTACCTTAGTTGTTTTCAGTTCATCTTTTGCTCCTTTCTTAGAGCTTAGTAGGCTTCCATTAGGTTTAGGACGTGCTTTACAAGCTGCAAGACAAACTTTTTAGACTATTAGACGAAAAGGAAGCGGTTGGAAATGAAGGTAATAAAGAAGTTGAAAAAAATTGATGAAATAAAGTTTGAAAAATGTTGACTTCTCATATCCAAATAGAGATAAATTGATTTTTTTGAAAATTTAGATTTAAAATTCGAAGACAAGAAAAATTGTTGGTCTTGTTGGTGAAAGTGGATCTGGAAAGAGTACATTGATGAAAATAGTAATGAAATGGTATGTTGCAAAAATCTGGCAAAAATATCTTTAAATTATGATGATATTTTTGGATATTGATAGCAGAAAACTACAAGAAAAAAATTGCATATATACCACAATTTCCACAAATTTTTTTCTCAAACAATTAGAGAAAAATTTAACTCTTGGAAATAAAAAAATATTACTGATGATGAAATTTTTATACATCGCAGAAAAAAATGTAGATTAAAAAGATAAGATTTTATCAACTGAAAATGGACTTGATACTAAGATAAATTCCGAAAGAGTAATTTTTTTCAAGTGGAGAAATGCAAAGGCTTGAACTTATGAGAGCATTATTGAAAAAAAGCGGATGTATATTTTTTTGATGAGCCAACAAGTAATTTAGACACTTTAAATGAATCAATAATTTTAAATTTAATTAAGGAAAATTGTAAGGGAATGGTATTTTTTTAATTTCTCATAGAATGAGTACAGTATCATTTGCAGATGTTGTTTACAAAGTAGAAAATGGGAAGTGCTTTAAAAATTTAGTATTGTAGATTAATTTGAAATATGTTATCATTATCATATCTAAGATATGGGGGTAATATATGAAGAACAAAATTGTTAGATATACTTGGATTGTAATAGGCTTAATCTTTTTTTGCAATAGGTACAGTTGGTGTTTTTTTACCACTATTACCTACATTCCCATTTTATGTTGTTACATTATTTTTGCTTTGGAAGAAGTTCTAGAAAAATTACATGATTGGTTCGTAGGAACAAATTTATATAAGAATAATTTAGAAAAGATTACAAATAGAAAAGGTCTTACAGTAAAACATAAACTAAAAAAATTATAGTATTTTTTTTACATTGACAATGGGAACTGGTTTTTTTATTTTATGAAAAAAATACTAAAAATTGGAAGAATTATTTTTAGCAATTGTTTGGTTTTTTTCCATGTAGTTTATTTTATGTTTGGAATAAAGACTTTAAAAAGATAATGAAGAAGAAATAGAAAATATTTAAACTGATATGAAAAAAACATATCAGTTTTTTTGTGTAAAAAAAAATTTTTTTAAAAAAATTTTTTTATTTATCATGCTACTAATTGTTATAAAATTATTTACAATGGATTTTTAAAGGCTAAAACAATAAAATATACTATATATAGTATATATAAAAAAATCGTTGACAATATATATTGTTGATGTTATAATCTTACTATCGAACATTTTTTTAAGTGTTTTCAATATTATTTTTGGAGGTTGTTATGATCAAGGTTATAAAAAAAGAAATGGTCAAGAAGTTGATTTTTGACGCAAATAAAATTGCTATTGCTATAAAAAAAGCAATGCATAGTAGTACTGGTATTTTCGAAGAAGGATTAGCTGAAAGAATTGCATCAGAGATAGAAACTTTTGCAACTACAATTGGCAAAAAAATGAGTATTTATGATATAGAAGATCATGTTTATTATAGTTTAATTAAATATGGCAACCCTGCAACAGCAAGGGCATATGAAAAATTATAAAGCTGTTCAAACTTTTAAAAGACTTAAGAATACTACAGATGAAAGCATTCTAGGTCTTCTTGATAAGACTAACTTAGATGTTATAAATGAAAATTCAAATAAAAATGCAATTCTTGCTTCAACACAAAGAGATTTAATAGCTGGGGAAGTATCAAAGGATATTGCAAGAAGAATGTTAATTCCAGTTGATATTGTTCAAGCGCATGATGAAGGAGCAATACATCTTCATGATATGGACTATTTAATTCAACCAATGTTTAACTGTTGTCTAGTTAATATTGGAGATATGCTTGATAATGGAACAGTTATTAATGGTAAGATGGTTGAAACTCCAAAATCTTTCCAAGTTGCTTGTACAGTAATGACTCAAATCATTGCTCAAGTTGCTTCAGGTCAGTTTGGTGGTCAAAGTTTGAATGTTGCTCATTTAGGAAAATATCTAAGAAAGAGCTATGAAAAAAACATTTAAAACTTGCAAAAGAAATTTTAACTGATGAAGAAGATGTTGAAAAGAATTGCTAAAGCTATGACAAAAAAAGAATTAGAAGCTGGAATTCAAACAATTCAATATCAAATCAATACTTTTGATGACTACAAATGGTCAAAAGTCCATTTGTTACTCTATTTATGTATGTTGAAGATGGTTTTTGAGTATGAAGCTGAAGTTGCTCAAATTGTTGAAGAAATATTAAAGCAAAGATTAGAAGGAATTAAAAAAATGAAAAAAAGGCGTTTATATAACTCCAGCATTCCCTAAATTAATCTATGTTTTAGATGAAAACAATGTAAGAGAAGATAGTAAATATTACTATTTAACAAAGCTTGCTGCAAAATGTACAGCAAAGAGAATGTATCCTGATTATATCTCAGCTAAAAAAAGTTAAGAGAACATTATGAAGGCAATGTATTTGGACCAATGGGATGTAGATCATTCTTAGTACCATATAAAGATGAAAATGGTAATTATAAATTTGAAGGTAGATTTAATCAAGGTGTTGTAAGTTTGAACTTACCACAAATTGGAATTTTTAAATACTGGAAATGAAGAAGGCTTCTTTGAAATGTTAGATAAAAAGACTTGAAATAGTTAAGAAAGCACTTTTTATTTAGAAATTCACTACTTCAAAATGTTAAGAGTGATAATTCTCCTATTCATTGGCAATATGGTGCAATTGCAAGACTTAAAAAAAGGGAGAAAGCATAAAGAAATATCTTGAAAATGGATACTCAACTCTTTCTGTTGGTTATATTGGATTGTATGAAGCTACAATGTGTGTAAAAAGGCGTTAGTCATACAACTGAAGAGGGAAAAAGAATTTGCTCTTAAAGTTATGAATAGAATTAAAGAAGCTGCTGACAGTTGGAGTGAAGAAACTGGAATGTCATTCTCATTATATGGTACTCCAGCTGAAAGTTTAACTCATAGATTCTGTTCTATAGATAAGAAAAAAAATACGGTGAAATTAAAGACATAACAGATAAGGGATATTATACAAATAGTTACCATGTTGATGTTAGAGAAGATATTTCTGTTTTTTTGATAAATTTAGATTTGAAGAAGAGTTCCAAAAATTATCAACAGGGGGTTGTATTTCTTATGCAGAAATTCCGAATATGAACAATAATATTGAAGCTGTTGAACAAATGATAAGATTTATTTACGATAACATTCAATATGCAGAGTTTAATACTAAATCAGATTATTGTCATGTATGTGGATTTGATGGGGAAATTATAGTAAATGAACATAATGAGTGGGAATGTCCTCAATGTCATAATAAAGATAAGCAAAAAAATGAATGTAACTAGAAGAACTTGTGGTTATCTTGGAGAAAATTTCTGGAATGAAGGTAGAACTAAGGAAATAAAATCAAGAGTTCTTCATATATAGTGAGGGGTTAAAATGAGATATGGTCAGATAAGAGCTTATGATGTTGCAAAATGGTGTTGGTATCAGAACTAGTATTTTTCGTAACTGGCTGTACACATAATTGTAAAGATTGTTTTAATAGAAAATATATGGATTTTAATTTTTGGAGAGATTTGGACGAAAGATACAACTAATCAAGTAATCGACTATCTTCGTGATGAAAATGTATCAGGTCTTACACTTCTTGGTGGTGAGCCAATGCAAAATGCTAAGGAGCTTCTTGAAATTGTTAGAGATATTAAAAAGAGTGTAAATAAAAAAATATTTGGATTTATTCAGGATATACTTTTTGAAGAAATACTGGAAGACGATAATAGATTTGAACTCTTAAAAAGAGTGTGATGTCTTAGTTGATGGGAGATTTGACTATAGATTAAAAAGATTTGACTTTAAAATTTAGAGGATCTTCTAACCAAAGAATCATTGATGTAAAAAAATACACTTGAAAGTGGAAATATTATACTGTTTATGGAGTAAGTATGTTAGAGAAAAAAAATATTAAATATTTCAAGAATTGGAAATACAGATAAATATGACCGAAAAAAAGTTGGATATTTTTTTCGGGTTTGATAGGAACATTTTTTTAAATGTTACTTTAGGATTATCAAAAATTTTTTTAATAGGTATTTTTGGCTAATTCAGTTTCAATAACAGCTGATGCGGTAAATAATTTTTTTCAGATGCTATTTACTCTTTTTGCAACAGTTTTAGGCTTTTAAATTTTTCTTCTGCTCCACCGGATAAGGATCATCCTTATGGACATGGTAGAGTTGAGTATATAACAACTTTAATAATATCTATGATGGTAATGGTAGTTGGTGTGCAATTTGCTAAAAACATCAGTAGAGAGAATAATTAATCCTGAAAAAAATACTAATGGGAAGAATTGGAATTATATTTTTTTAGTGATTTCAATAGTAGTTAAACTTTGGATGAGTTTATTCAATAGAAAACTTTCAAAAAGCAATAGATTCAAGCATTTTAAAGGCAACATCTATTGACTGTCTAAGCGATGTTTTTTTACAACATCAGTTGTATTAATTGCTATGATTTTTTTGCCGATTATACTACTTTTTCCCGTTGACGGAGTTGTGGGTCTAATAGTTTCTGCATTTATACTATTTTTCTGGTTTTTCTCTAGCAAGAGAAACGATAAGCGAACTTATTGGAGAAACTCCTGATTTAGAGCTTATCAAATCAGTATTGACGGACATTGAAAATCATAGTGAAATATTAGGAATTCATAATTATACTTTTTCATAAATATGGACATTTAAAAAAACAATTGGTACCGTTGACGTAGAAGTTGACTGTGAAATGAGTCTAGTAAAAGCACATAATCTTATGAGCCTTATTGAAAAAAAGAAATTTATGATAAATATGAAATTGTACTTGTTATACATGTTGAACCTGTTGGTGGAAACTTTACGGAAAGAGAAATTGAATTAAAAGAAATTACTGAAAATTGGAAAAAAATCAGTTTGAATATATAAAATCAATTCACGATTTTTGCAATCTACAAAGAGGGAGAGGAATATTTTTGTAGGTATGCAAGTAGCATTATACGGAAATAAATTAGGTAAAAACATTTGATGAAAATATATTTAAATGTGAGATAGAAGAACTGATTAAAAAAACTATGATAATAATTTAAAAAAACATCAATAACAATATTATATGATTATTTATAAAAATAGCACTTCGGTGCTATTTTTTTATTGACTATAATGAGATTTTTTTAATATAATCAAAGTAGTAATTTATTTGGAGAAATTTATGAAAAAAATTTATTATTACCTTTTTATTAAAAAAATATTTTTTTAAAAATTTTTAATTTATAATATTTGTTTTTATAATTGCATATTTTTTTAGATGCTTATTATTTTTGGATATATTTTTTTCTTTAGTCGAAAATAAAATATATAGTTATAATAAATTTATTTTTTTATTATACTTTTTTTGTTTTTTTAATAATTATATTTTCTAAAAATTATGTTTAGTATTTTTATTTTTCAAAGCTATCTTATGAAGTAGTTTGTTTTTAGATTTAAGTTAGCAAGAAAAACTGAACAACTCAATTTTTACAAAAAGAATATGGAAGATATTGAAAAATCCTGATTTTGAATATTCAATGAATAGAGCTTGGAATTTTTTTAGCTTATGATAATGCGGGTTTTAGTGCAATTTTAATGGATTTAATAAATTTTATTCCTATTTTTTTGTGTTGCTTATTTTTTTCAGGATTTATTATTTCAAAAACTTCATTTTATATTTTTAGTTTTTTACATTTTTTTAATTCAACTTGGAGTTTATCCTTTAAGAGAAAAAAATTAATGAATTTGACTTAGATACAGATTTAGAACAGGAAATGTATTAACAAAACTTGAATATTACAATAATTTTAGTATGAGAAATGAATATGGAAAGGATATTCGTATATTTAATTTAGGAAATCTAATTTTAAAGAGATATGAGAATATTGTTAATGAAGCGATGGTTATTATAAGAAATAAAACTAATTTAGGTATAAAATTAGGGATTATTTCAATATTTTTTTGGAAATTTTTAACTGATATTTTTTTACAATTGGAATGTTGATATACTTATTTAGTGTTAATACTATTTCTATTTCTACAATTTTTCATAGTTTTTCAGTATGTATCAACTTTTTGTAACCAATGAAAAGGAAACTTTGATAATTATATCCGATTTGAAGAAAAAAATATAAAAAAATGTTCGATAAATATCTTTTGCATTTAGAAGAGAATAGTTTAAAAAAAGTAAAAAAAAGCTAATATAGGAAATAAAGAAGTATCCTTTGAACTTAAAAAAATATTTACTTTTAAATATCCAAATGCTGACAAATACAGTTTAGAAAAATATAAATATGGAGTTTTCATCTTTCGATAAAATTGGAATAATTGGAGAAAATGGAGCTGGAAAGAGTACACTTATAAAAAGTAATTTTGGGAATTTACAATCAAACAAGCGGAAAAAAATTCTTATTAATGGGAAAAGAAGTTTCAGCAAAAAGAAAGACTTGCATATTTTTTTCAGCTGTTTTTTTCAAAAATTCACATTTTTTTGTAGGAACACTTAAAGAAAATTTATTCGGGTTTGAAAGTGTGAAAAAAACTATGAAGAAAAATTATGTTGAAGAATATTTAAAAAAAGTTGTAAACTTGACAATGTAAATGGAAAATTGATAGATTTGAATACTAGATTTGGAAAAAGAGTTTTTTTGATGATGTTTTTTTGAACCTTCAGGTGGTCAATTACAAATGCTTACTATTTTTAAGAGCATTAGTAAAAAAATGGAACTATGTTAATTTTTAGATGAACCCACATCTGCACTTGACGCTAAAAAAAGAAATGGATTTTTATAACAGATTATCTCTTGAAGAAAAGACAAAGGGATTTATTATTATTTCACATAGATTGGCTATTTCTAATATTGTTGATAAAATTTATATTTTTAAGTAACGGAAAAAAATTTTTGGATTCAGGTTCTCATTTTGAATTAATTGAAAGATCTGAATATTATAGATACTTAAAAAGAAATGACTAAAAGTATGTTTTAAATTGAAAGTAGGTGATGAAAATGATTAATTCATTTAAAACTATTTTTCAGATTTTTTTAAAATTGTCTTTTAAAAATAGATAATAAATTTATTTATAGAATTTCAATTGATATTTTAATTAATATTCTATTGACTTTACTAGCTTTATTTATGGTTAGAGATTTTTACAGAATATTTACAAATTGGTAATATTAAAAAAATCTATCTATTAAATTGATTTTTTTGAGGCTGTTGTTTTTTTGTTGTATTAAGAATTTTTTTAAAGAAGTATTGAAGTGGAAAGTCCAATACTCTGCAAGAGAGTATTTACTTAAAATGGAAAAAGAACTTTTGAAAAAAATCAACTGAAATAGAGTATTATAGTTTGGAAAGTCCTAATTTTTCATAATTTACAAGAAAGAGCAAAAATTTTTCCCTTAGAAATCAATACTGTCTTGAAAAATTTATTAGAGGCAATTGTAAAAAAAGTATAGAACATATTTCCATTATGCTAACAACTTTTTATTGCAATAGGATATTTTTTTCTTTCTATCTAAGTATAGTATTACTTATCCTATTTGTTATAAATATATTTGCAAAAGAAAAAAATACAGTAAGGAAGAGAGTAAATTTTTATGAAAATTTATCTCCGATAAATAGAAAATATTGGTATTATAGTTATATGGTTTTTTGAATAGAGATGATGTATTAGATATAAAAATCAAATGAATTTGAAAGTTTTATAGATAATAAATTTTCTAAAACTATAAAAGACATATTAAAATGTTTTTAAACCTTTTTATAGGAATAAAGCTATTGTAAATATAATTGAAGTGATAAATTCAATTCTTTGTACCTTATTTGTAATAATTTTTTTAGTGCAAGTAGGGTTTATAAAAAAATGAAATCAGCTTTTTCTGATTTTTAGTTTTTACTGTAGTAGGGATACTAAAATTTACAAGCAGTATGAATGAATTTTTCTGAAAATATAATTGATTTGGATAGATTTTTCAAAATATACCATTCCTGTTTTTGGATTTCATTGAATTTGACATTGGGAAAAAAATGTAGATAGAAGTGTTGAGAGTAATGATTTTGGATTAATCGCAAAAAAATATTTACTTTAAATATGGAGATTTTTAAAAATTATGTTCTAAATGATATTTCATTTGAAGTAAAAAAACCTAAAATTGTAGTAATTATTGGAGAAAACGGAGCAGGAAAAAAAGTACTTTAATAAAACTTATTTCCGGACTTTACGAGGTTTCAAAAGGAAGTTTAACTTATGACGGAAAATCTATTTATGAAACTGAAAATAAGTATATAAGTACAATTTTTTTCAAGATTTTTAAGCTAATTGATGATATAACATTAAGAGAAAATATTTGCTGTAAATTAATTGAAAATGAAGATGAAAAAGGAAATTGTGGATGAAGAAATTTTTTTAAAATTATTGATAAACTTGGTATAAAAAAAGAAGATTTTAAAAATTAATTTAGATGACAAACTTGGAGTTGAACTTGATGATGAAAATATTGAATTGTCAGGAGGTCAAGCACAATTAATTGCAATCTTAAGGGCAATTTATAAAAAAATAGTCCTATACTGGTATTAGATGAACCGACAGGAAGTCTTGATATTGAAAAAAAGAAAATTCTGTTTATAAAATTTTTAAAAAAATATAAAAAGAAGATAAAATAATATTTATGATTTCTCATAGAATGGCATCAGTTCATATTGCTGATGAAATATGGTTTATGAAAGATGGAAAAAAATTCATTTCGGGAATCATAATGACCTCATCGAAAAAGTCTTTGGAATATAAGGAATTATATTTATCACAGGCAGAGAGATATAATTAGAATGAAGTCTAGATTCTATATAGAATTTAGACTTTTTTTGATTAAAGTCATTTTAAAAATATTCTAATGGGTAAATTGACTTTTTGCTCATAGTAAATGGTATAATGGCAACTGTTATTATATTTAAGAAATAGGAGAGAAATATGAAAATAATTTTTATCACCTGCAAAGACAATTTCTAAAACTTGTGAGAGGTTCTATTCAGGATTTGATTTTTTTCTAATAAAACAAATAAAACAAAAAGAAATTTTTAAAGAATGCACCAGAAGTTTTGGTATCAAAAAGATTATTGCAAGGCTTTTTTTATATGTATGATGGAATTTGTTATAAAAAAATATAAAAAAAGAGAAGAATTTGATGAGTTTGATTTAGATTATATAAGAGAGCATTTAATTATTATTTCTGCACTTTATGGTGCGCTTAAACCTTTGATTTAATTAATCCATATAGACTCGATTTTTCTTATGAAAACAAAAAAATGGGAAATTTATATAATTTTTTTGGAAAGATGATATTACTAAGAACATTTTTAAAAAGATACAGATTTCATTGTTAATCTTGCAAGTGATGAATTTTTCTAAAAACAGTTAAAAAAAGTACATTTCAGAGAAGCAAATTTTTGGATTTTTGAATTTTTATGAAAAAAAGTAGATGGAAAGTTAAAAAAAACATTCTACGATTTCAAAAAAAGCAAGAGGAATGATGCTTAATTTTATGGCTAAAAAAACAAAATTGAAAATATTGAAGATGTAAAGAAATTTTTATAAAGACGGATATGTATTTATTGAAGAAATGTCTTTAGCGAATAAATTTGTATTTGTGAAAAAAATAGATAGAAATCTCATAAATTTAGAATATGAGTAAAAAAATAAGGACTAGATTATATTCAATTCATTTAAATTCTATTGAGATTACATACTAGGTATTAGATTTACAGAGTAGTATTAAGTAAATATTTTTTTATTTTTATAATTAATACTTCAAAAAGTGTAAAAACTTTTTGAAGTTTTTTTGTTTTTAAATTAGTTTTATAAAAAAATGTTTACCTAAGATTAAAAAAATTTTGAAAATAATAATATAATAAGAAAAAAATAATAAATAATTATAATATATTTGTTGATAAAGTCGGTATTTTTAAATAAAATGAAAAAAACAAGCATAATTATTTTTTTGTTTTTTTGAAAAAAATTGTGAAATCTAATTGACAAATACGTTTTCTTTTGATATCATTACTTTTGCATAGCAATTATTGTATTACAATTACATTTTTTTAGAAAAAAAATATGGTAAGTTTTATTTTTTTAATAATTAATTGTAAAACCAAAATTGAGGGGTTAAACTTATGGTAAAGATTAAAAGAAGTATCATAATAGGATTTATAGTTTTTATATTCTGTTTTTGATGTCAGGGCAAATGGAAAACTTAGTTTCATTATTGAATAAAGGGAAAAAAATGTATTCATGGGGTATGGATTTTGTAAATGTAGTTAGAAAGTACGAGATAACTCTTTATGTAATTATAATTTTTTTCCAGTTTCTTTTTTTGAGAAATGTAAATTCAATAGAAAAAAACAGAGAAAAAAATTTAAGATAAAAAAACCTGAAGAAATATATATTATCAGTAATTATTTCCTTAACTTTAATTATTGGATTTGGAATTGCCGTAACTAAACTTTTTATATTATTTTTAAATTATCAGGGGATAGTTATAGTAAGACAGATTTTTTTGCTTTTTCAATATAGTTATTTGAATTATGTATTTATTACTTTATTCTCAGCGTATGCAGAGGAAATTATATTTAGAGGATACTTTTTTTGGCACTTTATATGATATTTATAACGGAACGAATAAATATGTTAGATTTTTTTACTGCAAGTTTAATTTCTGGAATAGTATTTGGTATATTGCATGAGGGATTATTTGACTATAGAATGATTCACTATGTATTTATGTCAATTGTTTTATCATATCAATATAAATATTGTAAAAAAATATTTATATCGTAGGATTTACACATCATTGTGTAAATATTGTGGGCATGGGAATAAATATGTTTCTTTTTGAACTAGAAGTTTATAAGTTGTAATATATTTAAAAATGATGTGATTTTTTTAGGAGAAAGTTATGAGTGTTAAGACAAATAATTTTTATTGTATCATTCTTGATATCATTGGTGTATTTTTTTAGGAATTTCAAGATTTCCTACATTGGCAAATAAGTATATAAAATCAGAATTTGTGATTAAAAAAACTTAACAAATATAAATATTGCTTTAACTTTGATTTTTTTGCGATTATTGTATATTTGTTTTTGTAAAAAAATTCCCTACAAATTCAATTTCCAAAAGATAACAAAAAAAGGAATCTTTATTAAAAATCTATTTTTGATTGGAGCATGTTCTGGGATAGCTTTTACTGGTTGTAATTCAAATTTTTATTTAAAAATTTTTAGGATTTTTTTAGGTTATAGTTATGATATGACAGGGGAATTTATTAGAATTAAAAAAATGTAGTTTCTAATAATAAAAATCGCATTAATAAATTTAGTTTTTTTATTATTCCTTTTTGTAACTGAAATAGTTTATAGAAATGTAGTATTTGGCTATTTATACGATTTATATGAAGGTGGATACAAATTTGTCAGATTATTCACACCGGCTTGTTTATCAGGAATATTGTTTGCACTTATAAATTTAAAATATACACTTCCTATAGTAGTAGAAATTGTGATTATCTCCTTAACTTTTTGGATATGTTTATTTAAAGACAAAGAGAATAGAAAGTGCTATAGTTGGACATATTGTATTTAGTACTGGAATTGTAATACTTTCATTTGTTGTAAAGACAAGTGTTTTATAAAAATTATTTATATTGATTATGAATTACTTTGTTCAAATGTAAGTGCTTTGAAATAGTTTATTGCAAATATAGTAAAAATTTATTTAAAAACTTGAAAAAAAGTATTTTTTTGATATATAATATATGTGATAAGGTTAATTAAATAGTTTTTATTTGTTTGTGTTATAACATATTTATTAGTTGTTGTATTTTTAGAAATAGTTTTTGTAGGAGGATATGTTTTTGAAAAAAATTTTCAGTTTAATTGTTATCATATGTATTTGTTTATCATTTACAGTTATGAGTTTGCCTTTTTTTCAAAATGTTTAATATATGATTAGTTTAGAAATTTTTGATGTTTTTTTACTAGTAGTTATAGATGGTGTTTTAATCTATTTTTTTACATAGAAAAAAACAAAAGATATAACAATTATTGTAGAGTTTTTCTATTGAATTTATTTCAATAGTTTTGACTATCATTACGACAACTGATATATCTTTATTTACATCTATAATTCATGGATTGATTATAGTTTTAATGTCTATTTTATTTGTAATATTTATAAAGATATTATAAGAGGTAGTTATGATAAAGAATATGATGAGCTGTCTAGTGATAATTTGTTAAAATGGTTTCAAAAAAATATAATATTAATTAATTAGTATCGTCCAACTAGTATTTATTGTAAACTCGGTTTTTTTGTGTTTTTTTAATATCAAAAATCCGAGTTTTTTTAGATTGATTTTACATTTTTTTATTAAATGTGAAAACAATTTTACTTAAAAAAACTTGAAAAAAAGTATTTTTTTGATATATAATTTTTAGTGAGTGAAAACTTAAAAAAAATTTATTAAGGAGTGTGTTTTATGACTAAAAATAGCTGTTATTGGAGCAGGCCCAGGAGGATATGAGGCTGCAATCAGAGCTGCACAAATGGGAGCAGAAGTTGTACTTATTGAGGCAGATAGACCAGGTGGTACTTGTTTAAACAGAGGATGTATCCCAACAAAAAAACACTTTGGAAAAAAATGCTGAAATTATGGAAAACATCCATAGAAAAAGCAGAATTCGGTTTACTTATGGACGAATGTAAAATTGATCCAATAAGACTTAATGAAAGAAAATGCGAAGTTGTTGAAAAAAATCGTAGGTGGGGTAGAATTTTTAATTGGTTCTTATCCAAATATTGAATACCTAAAAGGTTTTGGTTCTTTTGTTGATCCACATACAATTCATGTTAAATTAAATGATGGTTCAGAAAAAAAGATGTTACAGCTGACTACATAATTATTGCTACTGGTTCTAAACCAAGCGTTCCACCAATTGCTGGAACTGATTTACCAAATGTAATTACAAGTGATGAATTCTTAGATTTAAAAAGAAATTCCACAAGAACTTATAGTTGTTGGTGGTGGAGTTATAGGTATGGAATTTGCTAGTATCTATGCTCAATTTGGATCTCAAGTAACTGTTATTACAAATGGTGTTTTACCAGCTACTGATGGAGAAATTCAAAAAAAGAATACCAAGTATTTTTCAAAAAAAGCAGGAATTAAGATTATAAACAAAGTTCGTGCTAGTGAAATTACACAAGAAAAACGGGAAATTAAAAAGTTTCAGCTAAGAGAGTTGATAAAGATAAAGTTGAAGAAGCAGAAGGTACAATGGTTCTTTTAGCAACAGGAAGAAAAGCTAATATTGATGGATTAGAAATTGAAAAAGCTGGTGTTGTTACTGAAAGAGGAGCTGTAGTTACTGATAAAGGATTTAAAACAAATGTTGACCATATTTATGCAATTGGTGACGTTGTTTATGGAAATGTTCAACTTGCTCACGTTGCAAGTGCTCAAGCAATCCATGTTGTTGAAAAAAATTAATGGGAGAACATCCTGAAATTAATTTAGACATCGTTCCTGCTTGTACATTTACTTTACCTGAAGTTGCTCAAGTTGGTTTAACTGAAGAAGAAGTTATTGCTCAAAATATTCCATATGTTAAGAGCAAATTTATGTTCAGTGGAAATGGTAAAGCTGTTTCATTAGGAGAAGCTGATGGATTTGTAAAAGTTATCGCAACTGAAGACTTAAAGAAAATTTTAGGTATCCATATTATTGGACCTCATGCAAATGACTTAATTCATGAAGGAACTGTTGCAATGGCAAATGATATGGGAGTTGAATCAATAGGAAAGATGATTCACGCTCACCCAACTCTATCAGAAGCATTTATGGAAGCTATTCACCAATTAGAAGGAAAAATCAATCCATAGTGCACCTGCAAAATAATTATTTTGTTAGAATTTTTAGGGAGCGTAAGCTCCCTTTTTTATTTAAAGGGGTAAGAATGAATATTTTTGAACAAATTGCAAAAGAGTTAAATATCAAAGTAGGACAGGTTGAAAATACTGTAAAACTTATTGATGAAGGTAATACAATTCCTTTTATCGCTAGATATAGAAAAAGAAGTTACAGGAAATTTAGATGATGAAATACTTAGAAATTTAGAACAAAAATTACAATATTTAAGAAACTTAGAACAAAGAAAAGAAGATGTTATAAGATTAATTGATGAGCTTGGCGAGTTAACAGAAGAATTAAGAAAAGAAATCATAAATGCTGAAACACTTTCTAAGGTTGAAGATATTTATCTTCCATTTAGGCCAAAGAAGAGAACTAGAGCTACAATAGCAAAGGAAAAAAAGGTCTTAAACCACTTGCTGATTTAATTTTAGATAGAAAACTTAATGAAAGCAATTTTGAACAAAAAGTTTCCGAATTTATTGATGAAGAAAAAGAAGTTTTAACTATTGAAGATGCTATGGCAGGGGCTTTAGATATTATTGCAGAAATGGTATCTGAGGATAAAGATTTTTAGAGATATTTTTGAGAAATGATGCAAACAAAAAAACGGAGTTTTAGTTTCTGAAAAAAAGGAAAAAGAAGAAAATAATGTTTATGATATGTATTATGAATTTTTCTGAAAAAAATTTCAAAATTACCTGCTCATAGAATTCTTGCTATTAATAGAGGAGAAAAAGAAAAAAAGCTTTAAAAAGTTTCTGTAAAATTAAGTGATGAAAAAAATATTGATGATATTTTTATTCTCATTATGTATGGATAAGAGTAATTTCTGTTATAAATTTTTTAAAAAGAAGCTGTTGTTGATGGTTATAATAGATTGTTATTTCCTCAAATTGAAACAGAGATTAGAGCTGATTTAAAAAGAAAAGGCAGATACTCAATCAATAGAAGTTTTTTTGGTAAGAATTTAAAACCATATATTATGCAATCTCCAATTCTTGATAGAGTTGTTTTAGGAATAGACCCAGGATATAGAACTGGTTGTAAGGTAGCTGTAATTTCTAAGACAGGATCTGTTTTTAGATCATGTAAATATTTATCCTACAAAACCACAAGAAAAGATTAAGGAAAGTAAGGATATTTTAGCAAAACTTATTAAAAAAATATGATGTTAGTTTAATTGCAATAGGAAATGGAACAGCAAGTCGTGAAACTGAAAAAGTTGTTGTTGAACTTATAAATGAGTTAAAAAAAGAAGATTTATTCTATTCAATTGTAAATGAAGCTGGAGCTTCTATTTACTCAACTTCAAAAGCTTGGTCAAGAGGAATTTCCGGATTTAGATGTTACTGTTAGAGGAGCTATTTCAATAGCTAGACGTATTCAAGACCCTATGGCAGAACTTGTAAAAATTGAACCAAAAACATATTGGTATAGGTCAATATCAACATGATGTAAATCAAAAACAATTAACAGAAACATTATCTGATGTAATAGAAGATTGTGTAAATAAAGTTGGAGTTGATGTTAATACTGCTTCATTCTCTCTTTTATCATACATTTCAGGTATGACAAAAACTATGGCAAAAAATTTAGTTTCATATCGTGATGAAAATGGTGCTTTTTAAAAAAATAGAGAAGAAATTAAGAAAGTAAAGGGAATTGGACCAAAAGCATATACTCAATCTGCAGGTTTTTTTAAGAATTAGAAATGGAGAAAAATCCTCTTGATAATACTGCTGTTCACCCTGAGAGCTATGAAATAGCTGAAAAAAATTATATGGACAAGATTTAGATAAGTTAAATGTTTCAAAACTTTCAAAAGAATTAGGAGTAGGGGAATTAACTTTAAAAAGATATTATTGAGGAATTAAAAAGACCAGGTCGTGATATAAGAGAAGATATGCCAAAACCTATTTTTAAGATCTGATGTGCTTTCAATTGAAGATTTGGAAGTAGGAATGGAATTAAAGGGAACGGTAAGAAATGTAGTTGACTTTGGAGCTTTTTATAGATATTGGAATTAAAAAAATGATGGACTTGTTCATATCTCACAAATTTCAAATAAGTATATTAAACATCCTTCAGAAGTATTAAAAAGTTGGAGATATAGTTAAGGTTAAAATATTAGAAATTGACCTTGAAAAAAACAAAAAGGTAAAATTAACTATGAGATAAGATCCTCGATGTTTTTGCATCGGGGGTATCTGAAAACTTTGTTACTAAATAAAAAAAGAAATGTGTTAAACACATTTCTTTTTTTGTTAAATAATTTAAGAATTTTTTTAAGAAGAGTTGTCATATATTATAAGAAATTTTTTTAGTTCTAGTTAGTCACGAAATGTTGGAATTTCAGATAAATCTATTTTTACATAAGAAAAAAACTTATTAATAATCCTTATCCATAGAAAAAAACTATTAGACTATTTTATAACTGTATGATAATATAAGCGTAATGATAATTTTTTTATGTATTAATAAAATAATTTATCAGATATAAATATTCTATTTAGGAGGTTATGAATGAATATTCAAGAAAGTGTTAAACTAATTAATTCGTATTTAGACTTAAATCGTAAAGTTGTTGAGGGTTAAATTCTTCCACGACGAAGAAAGTTATGAAAAATTTTTGAAGTACCTGAAAGAGAAACTAAAGTTACATATTGTAATGCTGTTAATTTAGCATCAAAAAGGTTCAAACATAAAGGTTAGAAAAGGTACATCAAGGTTGTCCAAATGGATCAGTTGCTTTTTGGCTTTAATCAAGCACCACCAAAGTTAGCATCAGGTGAAGCTAGACTAAGCAAAAATATTTATAAAGATCTTGAAACATCTAAAAGTGTTTCTGATGAAATGATATTTTTAAAAGATAAAATCTACGGAATGGCTGTAATGCCTTTAGAAAATTTTACAGTTGAACCAGATGTTGTTGTTATGGTTGAAAAAGCTTATAACATCATGAGAGTTGTTCATGGATATTCTTATTTTAATGGATATTCTCCAGAAATGAAAACTGTAGGATTACAAGCTGTATGTCACGATCTTACAACTCTTCCTTATGAACATGGAACAATTAATATTACATTCTTATGTCCAGGAACAAGATTAATGGCTAACTGGCATCCAGATGAATTAGGTATCGGTATGGCTTGGAAACATTGGTATAATGTTGTTCAAGGAATTGTTGAAACAACAAATCCATTTGAACGTAATGGAAATAAGAGAAGAATCATTAAGAAGATGAAATCCAATAAAATGGATGACTCTGTAATTGAATTAAACAAGAATTACGATACTGGAGTATATGTAGGTGGACCTATAGATAAATAAATTAAAAAAATAGTTAGGAGTTTCTTTTTAAAGAAATTCCTAACTTATATTAGTAAAGGAGAATTTTATGAATTTGTTAAAAAAATTACCTATTCCTATTGCTGGGTTAATATTATCAATGTTCGCATTAGGAAATTTATTACAATCTTATAGCAATGCTGTTAGATTAGGCATTGGTGCGGTAGCATTAATTTTATATTTTCTTTTTGTTTTAAAAATTATAGTTCTTAATTGCAAATTAAAAACTGTATTGGAAAATCCAGTTGCTGCAAGTGTTCTTTTAACAATTACAATGGCAACTATTTTTACTTAGTAGTTACGCAAAACCATATTCATCAGGTTTAGCTGTTGCGTTTTTGGTTTGCAGGTGTAATATTACATACATTACTTATGGTTTGGTTTAGCTTAAAATTCTTACCAAATTTTTCAATTAAAAAAGTATTTCCATCTTGGTATATAGTATATGTTGGTATTGCAACAGCTAGTGTTACAGCTGGTGCTGCTGGACAATTAAAATTAGGACAAATTTGTTTTTTTGGTTTTCATTGGTTTCTTATTTAGTTTTTAATCCCTGTAGTTTGTTACAGAGTGTTTAAAGTTAAAGAAATTCCAGAACCAGCACAACCTACATTCGCAATATTATCTGCACCAGGTTCACTTGTACTAGCAGGATATTTGAATACTTTTTCCAGAAAAAGAGTTTTACTTTTGCAACTGTTTTATTTGCAATTTCAGTATTATTCTATATTATAGTTTTGGTTAATTTACCAAGATTATTAAAATTAAAAATTTTTCACCAGGATTTTTCAGGATTTACTTTCCCATTAGTAATTAGTGCGATTTCATCTAAATTATTTAATGGATATGTAACTAAAGTAAATGGTGCAAATTCAATTTTTAAAATTATTTGTTAATTTCCAAGAAATATTAGCGACTGTTATAGTGCTATATGTATTTATTGGTTATATGAAATTTTTATTAGAAAAAAAGAAAACTAAAATTTTTTTAAAAAAATTACTTGACTAATCTTATTCTTTATGGTAAAAATATTCGAGTAATATGATTAATGAAGTAGAGTACTCGCTCTCACCTAGTTACTATTTTTGTTTCAGGTTTATGTTAATAATTTAAGTTTTGTAATTATTATGGCGAGTTTTTACTCGCCGTTTTTTTATATGGAGGTGTTATTATAAAAGAGCTTTTTAATTAATGAAGAAATTAGAGCAAAAGAAGTTAGATTAATTGATGCAGAAGGTAATCAAATAGGAGTAGTTTCAATTTCTAGAGCAATGGAAATGGCAAGCGAAAAAGAAATTGGATCTTGTAAATATTTCTCCAAATGCTAATCCACCTGTTTGCAAAAATATTAGATTATGGAAAAATATAGATATGATTCTTTAAAAGAAAGAAAAAAGAGTCAAAGAAAAAAACAAAAAAAGTTATAAATGTTAAAGAAATTAGACTTACTCCAAGTATTGATAAACATGATATTGAAGTTAAAGCAAAACATGCAAACAACTTCTTAAAAGGTGGAGATAAAGTAAAAGTTTCTGTAAGATTTAGAGGTAGAGAATTGGGACATACTGAAATTGGTAAGTTAGTTTTTAAATAAATTTAAAGAACTTACTGAAGAATATGGAAATGTAGAAAAAAAGATTCTGTAATGGAAGGTAGAAATATGACAATGTTTTTTTATCTCCAAAACAACAAGATTAATAGGAGGTTTTAGGTATGGCTAAAAATGAAAACACATAGAGCGTCAGCTAAGAGATTCAAGAGAACTGGTACTGGTAAGATTAAAAGATTTAAGGCATATAAGAGCCATTTAACAAGTAAAAAAAATCACCAAAGAGAATTAGAAACTTAAGAAAATCAACAGTTATCAGTAGTGGAGATCAAAAAAAGAATCAATCATATGATTCCTTAATTATGGAGGTAAAGAGTAATGGCAAAGAATAAAACGTAGTTTAAATGCAAGAAAAAAAACATAGAAAAGTATTAAAACAAGCTAAAGGATATTACGGAGCAAAGTCAAAATTATTCAAAGTTGCTAACCAAGCAATTATGAAATCTATGACTTATGCTTTCATCGGAAGAAAGAGAAAGAAAAGAGATTTCAGAAGTCTATGGATTGCTAGAATTAATGCTGGAACAAGACAATATGGTTTAAGTTATAGCAAGTTTATGTATGGGCTAAAGAAAAAAACAACATAAATATGAATAGAAAAAAATGCTTTCTGAAATGGCTATTAATGATCCAGAAGGATTCAAAAAAATTAGTTGAATTAGTAAGATAGAGAAATGTCCCTTCATAAGAAGGGATTTTTTGGAGGTTAATTTGAAAAAAATTATAGATAATATAAAAGATAAACTTGAATCAAATCCTCCAGCAGTTTTAACTTTAGGTTTTTTTCTGGTTATAACAGTTGGATCAATTTTATTGTTTTTTTACCTTTTTTTCATCTAAAAAAACTTAAATTTTACAAAATTTTTTTAGATTGTGTATTTATATCAACTTCATCTGTTTGTGTAACAGGTCTTTCAACTATAAATATAACTAATGAATTTAATTTTTTTCGGGAAAAACAGTCATAATGTTATTAATTCAAATGGGAGGATTGGGTTTTATGACTATGGCTACAATGGTAGCGATGATTTTTAGGTGAAAAAGATAACTTTAAAAAGATAGGCTTGTAATTCGAGAACAAATGGGCTCTACAAAACTTAGTGGAATGGTTAAACTGATAAGATATGTAATTTTTTTCAACTTTTTTTAATAGAGGGCTGGGAGCGATTTTTACTTTCTTTTACATTTGTTCCAAAGTTTGGTATAAAAGGAATTTTTTTATTCTATTTTTTTCATTCAGTATCAGCTTTTTTTGTAATGCTGGTTTTGATATTTTAGGTGAAAATAGTTTAGAAGGTTTTAATACAAATCCTTATTTACTTTTTTTGTTATTTCTTTTTTTAATAATTTTTAGGTGGGCTCGGATTTCACGTTTATATTGATATAAATAATTTTAAATTTAATTTTTAGAAAATATTCTTTGCATACTAAGATTGTTTTGGTAATGACTTTAGGATTACTTATTTTTTTGGGACAATTGTATTTTTTTCATCTTGGAATATTCTAATTCAAAAAAACTTTAAAGAATTTTTAACTTTTTTTGATAAAATAATAAATTCATTTTTTTCAATCTGTTACTACCAGAACAGCAGGGTTTGCATCTATAAATCAAACTGGTTTTACTGAATCGTCAACGATTTTTAACTATTTTTTTGATGTTTATAGGAGGTTCGCCTGCAAGTACTGCTGGAGGAATAAAGACTACTACGATATTTTTTTACTTATTGTTACTACAATATCTTTTTATAAAAAAATAATGATGAGATAGAAGTATTTAATAGAAGAATTTCTTTTTCTATTGTTAAAAAGAGCTATTGGTATTTTTGTAATATCTATAATATTGGTTAATGCAGTTGTATTCGTTTTTAAGCCTAATAGAAGATTATAGTTTTATAGACTTACTTTTTTTGAAACAGTATCAGCTTTTTGCAACAGTAGGTCTTAGTAAAGATTTAACTCCGCATTTGAAAGATATTACAAAAAGTGTTTATAATTATATTGATGTTTATTGGAAGAGTTGGACCGCTTACAATTATTTTTTTCTTTCTATAATAAAGTTAATAGAAAGAAATTTAAGTATTCAAACGGAAATGTTATTATTGGATAGGAGATATTATGAAACAAATTGTTGTTATAGGTTGTGGAAGATTCGGAATGAATTTAGCCATTACCTTAGAAAAAAACTTGGAAATGAAGTAATGGTTATAGATAAAGACGAAGAAATCATAAATTCTATTGCAGATAAGGTTACTCATGCAGTAGTTTGTGATGTTAGAGTTGAGGAAAGTTTAAAGGAATTAGGTCTTGCAAACTTTGACATTTGTGTTGTTGCGATAAGCTCTGATTACAAAACTTCTATTATCGCAACTGTTGAAGCCAAAGAACTTGGTATTCCTAAAATCATTGCAAAGGCTACTGATAGTGTTCAAGCAATGGTACTTAGAAAAAAATAGGAGCAGATAGAGTTATAATTCCTGAAAGAGACATGGGAATAAGAGTTGCAAATTCTATTAATAATTTGAATGTTTTTAGATTCTATTTATTTATCTGATGAATATTCAATTGTTGAGATTTCTCCGATTTCTGAGTGGGTTGGAAAGACAATAAAAAGAATCAGAAGTTAGAAATAATTATCATGTTAATATTGTAGCAATAAAAATCGAAAGATGGTTTAGAAATAAATGCTTTAGCTGACTATATAATAAAAAGATAGTGATATTCTTCTAGTTGCTGGAAGAAATGATAATATTAGTAAGTTGGTATAATATGGATTTTAAAGCGATAGATAGTAAAGAAAATAAAAAAAGTATAAATTTTTTTAAGAGCCTATTTTTTTAAAGAAAAAAATAGAGATAAAAAAACAAACTATTTTTTTATTGGAAGGAAAAAAACTCTTAATTGAAGCTCTAAATGAGAATCTTAATATTGAAAATATAATTTGTACTGAAAAAAATTTGTAAAAAGTTTTTGAATTTAGAGATAGTGTATTAAATAAAATTATAATATTATCAGAAAATTTATTTAAAAAAATTTAACAGAACTAACAAATTCCGAAGGAGTAATTACAATTGTAAATTATGTCGATGATAAAAAAATTTCAACTAAAAAAATATAATTTGCCTTGAAAATGTAAGTGATCCAGGTAATTTTGGTACAATAATAAGAACTGCAAATGCTTTTTGGAATTAAAGATATTTTTAACAATAAATTGTGTTGATAAATATAACTCAAAAGTATTAAGAGCCACTATGGGAGCTTTGTTTAGAACAAATATTGTAGATTGTAATATTGATAAAATTAAAGAGCTTAAAGGAAATGGATATAGATTAATTTCTACAACATTAAGTGAAAATTCAAAATTTTTTTAGAAGAATTTAATTTTGAAGGAAAAAAAATATTGTTGTTATGGGAAATGAAGCTAATGGAGTTTCTGAAGAGATGCTCAATATTTCTAATGACCATTTGAAAATAGATATGGATAATTCAATGGAGTCTTTAAATGTTTCAATAGCAACAGCATTAATAATGTATAAAATATTTAAAAATTGAAAGGAAGTGTTAGACACTTCCTTTTTTTGTACTATATTTTTTTGGGATATTTTTTTCAATTATTTTTAATCTTGCCAATGCACCAAATGGATCCCATGGTTCAAGTTCTATTGTTTTTTTCATCAAGAGCGTTTAACCATTTTTTTCATCAACGTATTTTTTTGTCAACCATTACTTCATAGTTGTATTCATCAAACCATTCATCAGTCATTGAAAAAAAATACCTTTATCTCCAACTGCATCTCCCCAAGAGTTTTTCAACTTGCCATTCTAATGGTTTTCCATTTTCATCAAGATTTACTCCTGTAAACACCATTGCATGAGTTAATACACTTTCGTGATAATCAAGTCTTTCTGCTTTTTGTAAAGTTTTTCTAAAGTAGGGAATATGTCATCATACAAGAACATATCTAAGTCCATAATTCCTTTTTTTGCTTTTCCAAAAAAACTTAATTACATCACAGCCAAAACCATACAGGTTCCCCAGCTTTAATTGACTTTATAGCACTTTCTTTTAATACTTCTATAGGAACATTTAAGTATTTTTATTTTGTCAGCTTCTTTAACTGTTCCTAAGAATTTTTACAGTATAAACTTTTTCCGTAAGGTTTGTCATCGGTTGGAGCATTGATTAAACTTATTTTATCTTTTTAAATTCCAACCAACATACTTATCGAAAAAAATTCTTTAGGAGTAATATTTGATATTCTGTGGAATTTTTTTCGTCTTTATCTCTGTATTCATAGGTGAAAGTTTCAGGAATTTCTCCCAAACATTTAGTTAAAATATTGTAAACTATATAAAGAGTTTCATTTTTTTAAATCTTCAATTTCTTTTTAATGATTTGCCAGCTTTATGAAGATTTCTCATATCACAAGCTGCTTTTTCTAAGATATTTAGTTAGTATTGCTTCCATATCTCTTGTATTTGAAGAGTGGAATGTTTCAGGCATAATTTCTTTAGGAACGATACCATATTTTTTTCTAAAAGACCTCTAAACATATCCCATTGACCGCCATCTTGTACAGGTGCAGTTAAAAGATGAGAAACAACTCTTGAATCAGTTTTTTTCGTCTAATGTTTCAATTATACTTTCTAAAAAGAAGTTTGCTTTTTCAAGTTTGTCCCAAAATAGAGTATATGTTTGTGAGTATTCCATAGATTTTTATGTTTAATTTTTTTCCATAGTTGAAACTCTTGCAACATTTAATGCGGAGAACATCCAACATCTACCACTTGATTTTTTTGGTTTGTTATTTCACCTTTTTTTGTAACATCAGAAAACTGAAAAATTATGTCTTTTATAGACTTCATGATTTGTAGATGCTTCGTGTAACCCCACTTTTTGCAACACTTGCAGCTACGATCTTGTTTGTTTTACAAGAATTAAATCTTTCTTTAAATGACTTAAGAATTTCATTTGTTAATGCCATTTGTATCACTCTCCTTAAAAAAATTTTTTTGTGAGAAACCTCACAATTACATTGTAACATAAAATTATAATAAATAAAAGATAATTATTATCAAAAAAATGATAAAAAAATTATAAGTTTTTTTAAATATATTATATATTAAGATAAAATAATAAGTAACCTAAAAAAATGATATTATAACAATAGTTTTTTTATTATAAATATTATAAATTTTTTTAATAGTTTTTTTAAAATATATAAATAGGAAATATTGGACTAAAAAAATTCTTTAAATATTGATAAAATGGTAATAAATCATATTAATCGCTATAACATTAGAATAATTGCAGATAATTAAAAAGGAATGTTTCCTGATAATTACAGGTCACATTCCTTAAAGTAATTAATTTATTTGTATTATGAAAAATCTAATATTAATCATTTAAGAATTATTTTTAAAACTTCTTTTTAATTTTTTTCAAGAATGTATTCATCAACAGGTTTTCCTTCGATGAATGCATTTTTCTCCATCTGGTAACATAATTCTAAAGAAGTTGATAATTAAATTACCGTCAACTATATAGTAATCGTCTATATGTAGAGGAGCAATATATACCTTTAAAAATTTCTCTATCATTATTTGGGAATTCTTTTGTTTAATTCATCAATTAAATGATTTACATTTAAAACTTTTTATAGGTTTCGCCATAAGTTTAGGAAGTTCAAGATCTTCCATCATCCACATATTGTTATTCCAAAATCTTTTTTTCTTCCTTAGTTGCAGCAGAAAGTAATTCTCTGTTTTTGGATAGCGGATAAAACTTTTTCTTACTGATTCTTCATCGAAATCTTTTGTTTTTAATAGCTTGTAGTGGATATTGTTTAGCTACATCAATAAAAAAAAGCTTTCAGCAACTTTTTTTCTTTTTCAGCTAAAGCTGTCCATAAATATAACATGGATTCGATAGTTTCTAAGTTTAATTCAATTTGTTTAATCATATAAGCCTCCAATATATTTATTATTTCACTTTACATAAAAAAATTTATTTTTTTCAAAAAAAACAAGATGTATAAAATAAATTTATCGAAAGTGTAAAAATATAGTATAAATTTATTTTTAAACTTTTTTTATAAAAAAATCAATAGTTATATGATTTACTTGTTGTAAAATTTGAAAAAGTTTTGTTATACTTGAACGGTAGATTATAGGAGGGAGAATATGAATTATAGTACATTAAGAAAAGTTATTATTACAACATTTGCATCTATTATAGTATCTGCAGGGGTTTATTTCTTTATGATTCCTTATAATTTAACAATAGGAGGAACAGCAGGATTTTTCAATAGCACTAGCTAAATTTATGCCTGGCATTCCTGTTGGGGTATTTCAACTTGGAATAAATGTTATTTTTATTTATTTTAGCTTTCTTGCTAATAGGATCAGAGTTTGGGGGATTAAGCATTTATGCTACAGTTGTACTATCTATTGCACTTATAGTTTTTTTGAAAAATTGATTCCTAATGTTCAACCTTTAGTTGATACTCCTTTTTATGAGTATGATTATTGGAGTTGGGGTTACAGCAATAGGTATAGCTTTAACATTGAATCAAAATGCTTCTACAGGTGGGACAGATATTGTTGGAAAAATTTTTAAACAAATATATGCATGTAGATTTAAGTGTTGGAGTATTTATTGCAGATTTTTTTCTGTTGTAGTTATGGGTTATGCTGCTTATGGAATTAATGCAGCAATGTATGCTCTAGTTGGAATTTTTATTTAATGCAGTTGTTATTGATAAAGTGCTTACTGGATACAAGACTAGAATTAAAGTTTATATCAATTCAAGATATTGGGAAGGAATTAATGAGTTTATTGTTCATGAATTAGTAAGAGGAAGTACACTTTATGAAGTAAAAAGGTGGATATAATAAGAGTGAAAGAGTTATGGTAGAAACAATTCTTACAAGACCAGAATATATTAAACTTATGAATTTTTATAAGGGAATTTGACGATACTGCATTTGTAAATGTTGCAACAGTAAATGAAGTATCTGGAGAAGGATTTAGTTATCTTACCGAAGATAATCTTAAAATTTTTAAAAAGAAAAGAATAAAAAGAAGAAAAAAATGTAATTTAAAAAAACTGTTATAGATATTTGTTTATAACAGTTTTTTTGTTGCAATTTTTTCGAAAGCAAACGTTCGCATTCGATTGACTTTTGTCCGAAAAATTTTTATATACTATATTATGAGCGATTTATACTATTATATTAGATAAAAAAATTGTTTTTATTTAACTATTTATTAATTATAATTTTTGGGTAAATTAGTTATGATTTTTATATATTGATTTTTTTATTTTTTTATGTTTAGGAGGAATTATGAAAAAAAGCGAGTTTTTTTCAAGAAGTATTCTAGTTTTTTTCACTACTTTTTTTGCAAATGTTTTTAGTTGTAAATAAGTATTCAGACAAAAAAAATAGTTTTTTTGCTGATGAATTTAGTGGTTGGAAACAAGAAGGTAATGAAAGATATTTTTTTACCAAAAAAAGGGAAAAAAATTTACTGGAGAATTTGAAGGTAAATATTATTATGAAGGAAAAATTTGCTACCGGTTGGTTTAATAATGGAACTGCTTGGTATTACTTTAAAGAAGGTATAAAAACATACTGGAAAAAGGAAAAAGATGCTAATGGTGAAATGTATTTCGTAAATGGTAAATACGCAAATGGTTATGTTGGAGATATTTACTATTATGAAGGTAAAGTCGCTAATTGGTGGTTTAAAGATGGATCTGAATGGCATTTCTTCCAAAATGGTAAAAGACACACAGGTTATGCAAAAAGATGGTAACGGAAGAAGATATTTTTGCTAATGGTAAATATGCAAATGGAATATATGAAGGTAAACTTTTTTAAAGATGGTGTAGAATCAAAAGGTAAAGTTTATGCTAATGATATTTTCTATGATGAAAATAGCAAGCCAGCTAATGGATGGTATGATGACGGAAGTGCATGGTATTATTTCAAGAACGGAAAAAAACATAATGGAAAAGCCAAAGACGGAAATGGCGAAATGTATTTTGTTAATGGAAAATATGCAAATGACTATGTAAATAACTCTTTCTATAAAAGATGGAAAAAGTTGTTACAGGTTGGTATGATGATGGAAGTGAATGGTATTTCTTTAAAGATGGAAATAAATTTACCGGAAAAGCAAAAGATGGAAATGGCGAAATGCAATTTATTAATGGTAAATACGCTAATGCTTATATAGGCGGTACTTACTATGGATATGGTAAAATTGCTAATGGATGGCATGATGATGGAACTGCATGGTACTTCTTTATAAATGGTAAAAAAAATTTACTGGAAATGGAGTAGATGGTAACGGTAAGAGATTATTTGACAATGGTAAATATGCTAATGGGATATATGAAGGAAAGCTATATAAAGATGGTGTAGTTTCAAAAAGGAAAAGTATATGCGAAAGGCATTTTTTTATGATGAAAATAGTAAACCAGCTACTGGTTGGTATGATGATGGAAGTGCATGGTATTATTTTTAAAGATGGTTACAAATTTACTGGAAAAAGCAAAAAGATGGTAACGGAGAAATGCAATTCATTAATGGTAAATATGCTAATGCTTATATAGGCGGTGTTTACTATGGACATGGTAAAATTGCTAATGGATGGCATGATGATGGAAGTGCATGGTATTACTTCAAAGATGGATATAAATATAACGGAATTGGCATAGATGGTAATGGTATTAGATTTTTTGTTAATGGTAAATATGCTAATGGAAAAATATAATGGGAATTTATTTAAGGACGGATTAGACTCTGAAGGCAAGACTTATGTAAATAATATTTACTATAATGAAAAATAAAGTTCCTGCAAATGGATGGCATGATGACGGAAGCGCATGGTACTACTTTAGAGATGGAAATAAATTTACTGGAAAAAGCTAAAGATGGAAATGGAGAAATGCAATTCTTAAATGGTAAATATGCTAATGCTTATATAAATGGAGTATATTATGGTTATGGAAAAAAATCGGTAATGGCTGGTATGATGATGGAACAGCTTGGTACTTTTTTTCTTAAATGGTAAGAAAGTTACAGGTTTTTGCAACAGATGGAAATGGTAAAAGATATTTCATAAATGGTAAATATGCTAATGGAAGATATGATAATAAACTATATAAAGAAGGTTTAGAATCAAACGGAAATACTTATATAAGTGGACAATATTATGACGGAAGCAAATATCCAGCAACTGGTTGGTATGATGACGGAAGTGAATGGTATTACTTTAGAGATGGTTACAAATATACTGGATATGCAACAGATGGTAATGGAAATAGATACTTTATAAGTGGAAAATATGCTAATGGATGGCATGGTGGAACATCTTATATTGATGGAGTTGAAACTGAATTAGCTGATTCTAATTGGTATGTTCAAAATGGAATCTGGAGAGTAAAAGGTTCAGGTAGAAGCTGTCATGTAAATGGAAATTTTATAGTTGTAAGTTTAAGCGACCAAACATTATGGCTTGTTAGAAATGGTCAAATTATTTCAAAAATTGGTATTGTTGGTGGTAAACCTTCAACTCCTACTGTAACTGGAAATTTCAGTGTTCAATCAAGAGAAACTTCTAGAATTTTAAGAGGACCAGGATATGCTTCTAGGGTTAGTTACTGGATGCCATTCCATGGAAGTTATGGAATTCATGATGCAAATTGGCAACCAAGTTCTGCTTTCTCAAATAATAGATTCTATAGATGGGGCGGCTCACATGGTTGTGTAAATGTAAGTCCTGGATCAATGGGATATATTTTCAATAATTCATTTGTTGGAATGAGAGTAATAGTTTACTAGTTGATTTTTAAAAAGGCAAATATGTTAGAATAAATTTATTAATACTTACGGTGAACGATAAAAAAAATAATATGAAATTTTTTTAGAGAGTAATTGTTTGGTGAAAAAAATTATATTTTTTTGTATTATGGGGATATCGGGAGTAATTAAATTTTTAGAGTGATGTTTTTTTAACATAATTAGGGTGGAACCACGGTCATATCGTCCCTTGCGATATGACCTTTTTTTATTGTAAAAAAATATTGGAGGATATTATGAAATCAGAAAAAAAAGTATGGAAAAAAAGTTGTTTCTTTTATGTAAAAAGTAGGGGAATAATTTATCCAGGGTCAGAAATTTATGGTGGACTAGCAAATACTTGGGATTATGGTCCTTTAGGTGTTGAATTTAAAAAAATAACGTTAAAAAAAGCTTGGTGGAAAAAAATTTGTTCAACAATCTAAATATAATGTTGGTCTTGATAGTTCAATCTTGATGAACCCTGAAGTTTGGGTAGCATCTGGTCATGTTGGTAGTTTTAGTGATCCTCTTATTGACTGTAAAGAATGTAAATCTCGTTTTAGAGCTGATAAGCTTATTGAAGATTTTTATTTTTGAAAATAATCTTGGTGATATAAATGTTGACGGATGGGAAAATGAAAAAGTTGAAGAATTGATTAAGGAAAAAAATATTTGTTGTCCAAGCTGTAAAAAGCAAAAATTTTACTCCTATTAGAAGATTCAATCTTATGTTTAAAAACTTTTCAAGGAGTTACTGAAGATAGTAAATCTGAAATTTATTTAAGACCTGAAACTGCACAAGGTATTTTTTTGTCAATTTTTAAAAAAACATTGCTAGAACTTCAAGAAAGAAAATTCCTTTTGGTATCGCACAAGTTGGTAAATCTTTTTAGAAATGAAATTACACCTGGTAATTTTTACTTTTTAGAACTCGTGAATTTGAACAAATGGAATTAGAATTTTTTTCTGCAAACCGGGAGAAGATTTAGAATGGTATAACTACTGGAAAAACTACTCTTTCAATTGGTTATTATCTTTAGGAATGAATGAAGAAACTCTAAGACTTAGAGATCATGAACAAGAAGAATTAAGTTTTTACAGTAAGGCTACTTGTGATATAGAATTCTTATTCCCATTTGGTTGGGGAGAACTTTGGGGAATTGCAGATAGAACAGATTATGATTTATCAAGACATATTGAAGTATCTGGTGAAGATTTAAGATATATAGACCCTGTTACAAATGAAAAATATATTCCATATTGTATTGAACCTTCACTTGGAGCAGACAGAGTTGCTTTAGCTTTCTTATGTAATGCTTATGATGAAGAAGAAATAGGAGAAGGTGATGTTAGAACTGTATTAAGACTACATCCTGCCCTAGCTCCATTTAAGGCTGCAATTTTACCACTTACAAAAAAATTATCAGATAAATCTGATGAAATTTATGATGAACTTTCAAAATATTTTATGATAGATACAGATGTTTCTGGAAGTATAGGAAAGAGATATAGAAGACAAGATGAAGTTGGAACTCCTTTCTGTATAACTGTTGATTTTGATACTTTGGAAGATGAATGTGTAACTGTAAGATTTAGAGATACAATGGAACAAGAAAAGAATTAAGATTTCAGAATTAAAAGATTTCATTGAAAAAAATCTTTAGAATTTTTAGGAGGTAATTATGGTTAGTAAAAAAAGTTGTTTTTTTGGATCAAGCATGTGTCCTGATTGTATTGTTATGAAAAAAAGGCTCTTGATGAGAGAGAAGTTAAATACTTATATTTAGATATTACTGAAAAATTTAGCAAATCTAAAAGAAATTTTTTTAAAATTTAGAGAAGATCCTGCATTTGATTTTTGCAAAAGAAAATGGATCTATCGGAATACCAGCAATGGTTGTAAATGATGGAGAAAAAAATAATCTTCAGTATTGAAGAATTTGATGAATATTTTTAAATAGGAGGTATTCATGTTAGAAAATTTAAAAGCCTGAAAGAGTTTTTTTCATTATTTTTGAAGAACTTACAAAAAAATTCCAAGAGAATCTGGAAATGAACAAGCTGTAAGTGATTATTTATACAGCGTTGGAAAGTCATTAGGATTAGAAACAATCCAAGATGAAAGTAATAATATTGTTATTAGAAAACCTGCATATAAAGGTTATGAAGATCATGAACCAGTTGTAATTCAAGGACATATGGATATGGTTGCTGAAAAAAAGCTGATGGAGTTGAACATGATTTCTTAGTTGATCCAATACCTGTAATTGTTGATGGAGATTGGGTTAAAACTAAAGGAACAACTCTTGGAGCTGACGATGGTATCGCTGTTGCTATGGGACTTGCAATTTTAGAAGATAAAGAAGCTAAACATCCTGCATTAGAACTACTTGTAACTACAGATGAAGAAAGAACAATGGCAGGAGCTAGAGCTGTAAAAAGAGAATTATTAAATGGAAGAAAACTTTTAAATATTGATGCTGAGGAAGAAGGAGTTCTTTTATCAGGTTGTTCAGGTGGACATAATGTTATGGGAACTTTAAAGGTTAAATTCGAAGAAAATAATAAGAAAAAAATACTTTTTATTCTATCAGTAAACAACATGCTTGGTGGTCACTCTGGAATGGAAATTCATCAACAAAGAGGAAATTCTTTAAAAATTTGCTTTAAGAGCAATGGATTTAGTTAAAGAAATCGTTGATTATAGATTAGTTAGTATTGAAGGTGGAACAAAACATAATGCAATTCCAAGAGATGCAAAAGTTGTTTTCACAAGTGATGCAGATGAATTTAAAATTGATTTTTTTCAAAATTAATAAGTGAATATCCACTTGATAAGGATATGAGAGTATCTATAGAAAAAAAGTTGAAAATGTAAAAAGAAGTTTTTATGTCAAGGATGTCAAGAAAAAAATTGAAAATGTAATTAGAAATATTCCTCATGGAGTATATTCAATGATGGAAGAATATCCTTCAATTGTTGAATGTTCTGATAACTTTGCTATGATTAAATTTGATGGAAATTTCGTTAGATTTACACTTTCATTAAGAAGCTCAAATCCTAAAAACTTTTGAAGAATATACAAATATTGTAAAAAAAGTTTATGAAGAAAATGGTGTAGAATATACATTAGAAGATTATTATAAACCTTGGGAATTTGCAAAAGTTTCAAAAATTGAGAGATACTGCATTAGAAGTTTATAAGAATTTAACAGGAAAAGAAATGAAAGTTGAAGTTGTTCATGCTGCTTTAGAGCCAGCTGTTTTTTTGTTGATACATTCCCAGATATGGAAATGATCTCAATAGGACCTACAATGAAAGATGTTCATAGCCCTGTTGAAAGATTAAATATTCCTTCAACACAAAGGACTTTTTGAATTTGTTAGAGAATTATTAGAAAATCTATAATAAAAAAATCGCGAGTAATAACTCGCGATTTTTTTATGTACGACTCACCAAGCACTATTGTGAAAGGTGAGGAATTTTTAAACTTAAGCGTTTTTCGTTTAAGACATCAAGAAGTAAATCTAAATTAAGTCCATGAACCATAGTAGCTTCTTCAAGAGTTTCCATTTGACTTGCAGGACAACCTACACAAGAAAGTCCGAAGTTAAATAGAATTTCAATTGCATCTGGATGGATTTGAATAATGTCTCCGATTAACATATCTTTTTGTTATTTTCATAACTGCACCTCCTAATAATCTTATACCCATATAATACAAGGAATTGAGAAAAATCAAGGGATAGTGATTAAATAATTTAATAGAATTTTTATTTTTTGGGTTATATTTATAATAGACTAATATTTTTGTTTTTATGGTAAAATAATAAAGTCATTAGGAGGTTAGTTATGAAATGCTGTGATAACAAAAAAAGCAATTGATGAATTATATAAGAATATTGCTTTTAAATGATAGATTAAGTGAAACAGAAGATAGTAAAGAAATAGAAGAAAGAATTGCTTTAAGTTTAGGATACACTTTAGAAGATTTGGAAAATGGCGCAAATCTAGGATTGGGTTGCGGAAATCCAATTGAAAATGCAAATTTAAAATCTGGAGAAACAGTTTTTGGATTTAGGCTGTGGAAAAAGGAATGGATGTTTTTTTAAAAGCTTGTAAAATAGTTGGTGAAGAAGGCTTGGTAATTGGTGTAGATAGACTTGCTGAAATGGTTGAAAAAGCAAAATATATAAGGGGTAAAAAAGGATTCTTAAATACTTATTTTAGAGTATCTGATATCGATGACCTAAAAAGTAGAAAAATGATACAGTTGATTGTGTAATTTCAAATTGTGTTATAAATCTATGTGAAGATAAGGAGAAAGTTTATTCTGAAATTTTTCAGAGTTCTAAAAACCTGGTGGAAGAATTTCAATTTCTGATATTGTTCAATTTAATGAATTGCCGGCTTGGATAAAAAGATGAGCCAATTTTTCCATGCTACTTGAGTTGCGGGATCTATAACTTCGGTGAAGTTAAAAAAATATTGAAAAAAAAGTTGGTTTTGAGCTTTATACAATAATTGAAGAAGAGTTGACAGACGAATATCTGGCAAAATGGGGTCATAAGTTGAATTTAAGAGATTATATTAGACGTGGAAAAAAATTTTTAGCATTTAAGCCAAAAATAGTTAGGGGGAAAAAAATGATTAAACTTTATTCATCAATCTTTATGATTGTTTTTAACTTTTTATTATCGTATTTTTTTATTTCAAAAAAATATGATTTAGATAGAAATCAAAAATTAATATTTTTGGCTTTTTTTGTACTTTTTTTGGAGCGGAATAACAGTTGTAAGAGCTTATAGAAAATTATATGCTATTAGTCCAATTGAAGAGGGTGGGCTTGGATTTTCAATAGTCTTAGCTGCTCAAATAACTTCTGCATACGGACTTATTAGTTGTTTTATAAGATTGCCAATTTTTTTATATTGAGTGATATTTTTTTAATCGAAAGAAAATATTTATTCAAATTGCACTTTTTTTGCATTAACTTTGGCATCAGTAATGGTTGTATTAAAACCTAGTTATAATACTCTTTATTTTTTTCATCAATTGCAATGGGAATTTGTGCATCTATGCTTGCTGTATTCAATGTTTTATTCTCAGAGACTTTTTTTCAAAAGAAAAAAAGCTGCAATTTCTGCTTCGATTTTTATCCGTAGCGCCACTTTTGGCGGAATTTATAGCCGCTCCCATACAGTATCTATCAACTTATGGGACATATAAAAAAATTTTAAATTACTTTGGGGGCTTTCTGCTACAATTTCAATTGTTGCTTTAATCTTAACTTTTTTTGTAAAAGATGTTTCATATTCTGCTAAGAGATTTAGTTTTGAAAAAAAGTAAAAAAAGTTTTTTTGAATTTAAAGGATATTTATATATTTGCTTAATAGCGATATTAGTTTCATTTATTAAGTTCTCTACTTCAGGAGCAAATATGATAGCCTATGCTAAGGTTACTTTAAATATGCCACCAATTTTATTGGCATATATAGATGTATTATTTGCATTTCCTCAATTAATTGCAAGTGTTCTAGCTGGAACTTATTTTTGCAAAAAAATCGGAATAGAGAAAACATTAGTACTAGGTTTGGTTTCAAGTTTAGTTTTCTATATAATTATAATACTAACTGATTCTTATCTACCTGCATTTTTAGGATATACATTTAATGGATTTGGATATGGAATTGCTTATACATGTCTAATTTCAATGGCTATGCAATATTTTTGAAAAGGAAGATAGAAATGTAAGTATGGGAATATTCCAATTATTTTTTTGCAATGGGAGTGTATTTTTGGAGATAGAGTATATTTATGGATTTCAAAACTAATTCCAAACGGTATTTTTAGGGTTTTGAACAAAACAAATCAATATACCTTATAGTTGTTGGAATAACATTGATTAGCATGTTAATGGCACAATTAAAGATAAAAAGATAATGTAGGAAAAAAACAATATAAATTATGACTTTAATAAATAGTAAATTACAATACTTATAGTTGTTTTTAAGATAATAATTAATGATTTTTTTATAGATTTATGATATAATTACTGTGATTATGTATGTAATCAAGAATAAATATGATTTTTAATTAGGAGTAAAAAAATGGGAAATTATTTTTGGAACAGATGGACTCAGAGGAGTTTATGGAGAAAAATTTAACTGATGAACTCGCTTATAAATTAGGAAAATCTGTTGGATACATTTTTAAAAAGATAAAGAAGAAAAAAATTATTTATAATTGGTAGAGACACTAGAGAAAGTGGAAAAAAATCTTGAAAGTAGTTTAGCAAAAGGTTTATTGAAATGGGATTTAATGTAGTTACAGTAGGAATTGCGCCAACACCTACAGTTGCCTACTTAATTAAATACTTTAAAGCTGTTGGAGGAGCTGTTATTTCAGCATCTCATAATCCTTATATTTATAACGGAATTAAAGTATTTAATGAAAATGGTTTTAAAATTTCTGATGAAATAGAATATAGAGTTGAAAGTATTTTTAGATGATGAAAATTTTTGATTTTTGGAGAAATTCAAGAAGGAATTTTCACTGAAGAAAAAAAGAAGCAGTTTCTATTTATGCTGACTATTTAAAATCAAGAGTTGATGCTGATTTTTTTCAAATTTAAAAAAATAGCAGTTGACTTTGGAAATGGTGCTAGTTATAAAATTGCAAGAAAAATTATTTGAAGAATTAGGAATGGAAGTAATCTCTTTAAATACTGCTCCAGATGGAAAGAATATAAATTTAAACTGTGGTAGTACAAATATGGAAGTAATAAGACAGGCTGTTTTAGAAAATGATGTTGACATGGGATTTTTCTTTTTGATGGTGATGCTGATAGATGCTTAGCAGTTGATGAAAAAGGAAATATCATGGATGGAGATCATATCTTAGCAGCTATGGCAAAGTCATATAAAGAAAAAGATGAATTAACAAATAATGCTGTTGTTGGTACAGTTATGAGTAATATTGGTCTTAAAAAAATACTTAGATTCAATTGATGTTGATTTTTGTACCAGCTAAAGTTGGAGATAGATTTGTTTTTAGAACAAATGCTTGAACATGACTATATTTTTGGGTGCAGAACAATCTGGACATATGATTTTTCTTAAATGACAGTACAACTGGAGATGGAACATTTACAGCTCTAAAAAAATTTGTGAATTAGTTGCTAGTAGTATAAATAATTTATCATATTTTTAACGAGCTTATGGTTTCATATCCACAAGTTTTTAGTTAATGCTAAAGTTAAATTAGAAAAATAGAAATGCTTATGCGAAAGATAAAGAAATTGTATCTGAAATAAATAAAATTGAAGAAAAAAATTTTTCAGGAAATGGTAGAGTTTTAATAAGACCTTCAGGAACTGAACCTTTAGTTAGAGTTATGATTGAAGGAGAAAATCAAGAGGAATTAGAAGTTGAAGCGAAAAAAACTTGCCAAGTTTATTGAAGAGAGGTTAGGATAAGATGAAAGATAGACTCATAGTAGCTGATAGTTGTTGTGATTTTTACAGAAGAATTGAAGAAGGAATTAAAAGTAGATATTGAAATAGTTCCTATGACATTACAACTTGATGATGTAGATTATTTAGATGATGAAAATCTCGATGTTAATAAATATATTGAAGATATGAGAAATGCTAGTTCAATAAAAAAACTGCGGCACCTTCTCCTAAGCTTTTTTTATGGATAAATTTGAACAAGCTAAAGAAATTTTTTTGTTTAACTTTGTCTAGTAAATTAAGTGCAACATATTCTAATGCTTGTTTAGCAAAAATCTATGATACTTGATAAAGGTGAAAAGATTAATCCATGTTTTTTTGATACTAAGTCTGCTGCTGCTGGAGAAACTTTAGTGGCTCTAAAAAAATACAAGAATGTATAGACAAAAAGATGACATTTCAAGAAATTGTTGACAATGTAACAAAATACATTTCAGAAATGAAAATATTTTTTTGTTTTTAGAAAGTCTTGATAATTTAATAAAAAAATGGAAGAATTTCTAAAATAAAAAGCAATGATAGCTTCTGCTTTTTTTCTATTAAACCAGTTATGCATGGTGTTGATGGAGAAATAGATATTTACAAAAAAAGTTAGAGGTCTAAAAAAAGGCATATTGTGAACTTGTTGATGCAATAGGTGAAAATTGTTCTAACTTTCAAGAAAAAAAACAATGGTAATTACACATTGCAATTGTTTTGAAAGAGCAAAAGGAAATAAAGAAAAAAATTATTGAAAAAAATATAATTTTTAGAGATGTTTTTAATTGTTTCTGCTAGAGGTTTGTCTACTACTTATGAAAATGAAGGCGGAATAATTATAAGCTATTAGTGAGGTAGTTTTGAATAAAAGAGTAATTTTAGGAATGAGTGGCGGGGTCGACAGTTGTGTTGCCTGCCATTTGTTATTGAAAGAAGGATATGAAGTAATAGGTGTTACAATGAATTTAGTACCAAAAAGGTCATCTATATGATGAAGAAAAAAAGGTTGTTGTTCATTGTCTTCTGTAATGGATGCAAAAAAATAGTTGCTGAAGCTATGGGTGTTAAACATTATACAATGAGTTTTAGAGAAGAGTTCGACAAAAAAAGATAATTGAAAATTTTGTTAGAGAATATTCACTAGGATATACACCAAATCCATGTGTTGCTTGTAATAAATATATAAAATTTAATAGTTTTGTAGATAAAATAAAGCCTTTAAAGGCTGATTTTTATATCTACTGGACATTATGCAAAAAGTTGAATTTAATAAAGACTATAATAGATATCTTTTTAAAAAGAGCTAAAGATTCTAAGAAAGATCAAACATATTTCTTATATAATACAAGTCAAGAAGTTCTTTCAAAGACTATATTTCCACTTGCAGATTTGTTAAAGGATGAAGTTAGGGAAATAGCTAAAAAAATGAGAATATTTTTGACTTATTCAAAAAAAGATAGTGAAGAAATTTGTTTTGTTCAAAATAGGGACCATGGATTATTTATAAAACAAAGAAATCCAGAACTTATTAAGGAAGGTTATTTTATTGACGAAAAAAAGGCGAAAAAAACTTGGAAAAACATAATGGAATAGTTTATTATACTGTTGGTCAAAGAAAAAGGTCTTGGTATTGCTCTTGGAAAGAGAGTTTTTTTGTATCAAAAAAATAAATGCTTTTGACAATACAGTTACATTATCTGATGAAGATGCTCTATATAAAGACAAAAATAAAGGTAAGAGATGAAAATTTCATACCATTTGATAATTTAGAAAGACCATTAGAAGTAAATGTAAAAAGTAAGACATGGACAAAGTGAAACAAAAAGCATTATTATATTATAAAAAAATAGTGAATTGTTTGCAGAATTTAAAAAAACCTGTAAGAGCACCAAACAAAGGGCAGTCAGCCGTTTTTTTATTTGGATGATATTGTTGTTGGTGGCGGAATAATTGATGAAGTATATTAAAAAAAGAGTTGCGATTTGCAACTCTTTTTTTATGGATTATTGTTATTATTATTTTCACCATTATTATTGTTATTATTATCTCCATTATTTGGATTAGGATTAGTATTTGTATTATTATCAGTAGGATTTGGAGATTCATTAGTGTCGACTATATCTGATACTTCTCTAGGTGGTGCGTTTATAAACTCATCACTTGAGTAACTAGTTTTACCTTCTTTATATGCACTAGGTTTTTATATAGAATTTCTTTTTCTTCTATATATTGTGCAGGAGTTGATGAACTAGCTAATTTACCATTTCTTGTATCAATCTTGTAAATTATATAATATAGTTGTTCGTATTTTTGTAGGCTCAGTACCTTTTACGAAGTATTCGTATATTCCACCTGCTCCTTCTGGAACTAATAAACCGGATATCATAGAAACATATCTTCTTATTACATTTTCAGGAGCTGGAGCAAATTTTCTCGCTTCTTTTCCTTCAAGAACAATTTTATTAACTTTTTCCCCATAGGGTAGCAGCCATTGAATTGTTGTTGTTAAGTTCTATATTTTGATTATCAAATCCAATCCAAGTACCAATCGTATAATAAGGTGAAAAACCAACAAACCAAGAGTCTCTGATATCACTTGTTGTACCAGTTTTTCCTGCGACTTCAATGGTTGGATGCTTTGCACCAGGTGCCATTGCATCAGGTACTCCTTTAAGAATATCTCTCATAATAAAAGCATTTTTCTTTAGAAGTAACTTCATTTTTGCTTTTTGCTCTGGTTCTAATATAACTTTTTCCTGTTGAATCTACAACTTTTTGTAAATGATATTGGTTCAAGGTATTTTTCCATCATTTGCTATAGCAGCATAAGCTGCTGTCATTTTAAGAGTTGTTACACCTCTTGTCATGGCACCAAGAGCCATACTTGATAAGTTTTTCGTCATTGTAATCTACATTTTCAGATCTTGAAACATAAGTATCATCTAATTCATTTTTCTTCATTAATTATTCCGAATTTCTTTAGATATTCTTTTTGATTTTTTTCTATTCCAACTTTTTCTAATACCTTAACAGCATTTACGTTTATAGATTGCACAAGACTTGTTCGTAATGTTTGTAAACCTCTATATCCATTATACCAGTTTTTTTAGGCCATAATTCACCTTTGTCGTTATAATGTGGAGAGTCATCAATTCCAGTAGCGGCTGTAAATCCGTTATCTAATGCAGGAGTATAAACTCCTAATGGTTTCATTGTAGAACCTGGTTGTCTAGGAACTCTATAAGCTCTATTTAGTGGATGACCAGTTGTTTCTCTACCACCAATTATTGCAATTAACTCACCATTAGTGTGGTCAATTACAACAGAAGATGATTGAGGTTGAACAGTTCCATTTTTCATCAATTTGGAAATATTTAGGATTTAAAACTAAATTTCCGTTGTTATTTACACTATAGAAATCTTTTGTATGTTTCAAAGAAATCTGCAGAAATTTTTAAAAAGTTTTTTTCTCCCTCATTAGTTAATTTATCTTCAGGGATTTGGAAATTTCCAATTCCATGAGTAACTAAGTTATTTTTGATTATTAATAGTATAAAAACTAGCTATTGAAAGAACATTTTTGATAAACTGTTACTCTTGAACTCTTTAATATTAATGATTTATCTTCATTAACAGTAAATTCTCCTTTTGGAATTATAATACCATTATTTCCATCTAAAAGATTAGCTTTTTTTATAATACTATTTTTTTCCTTTTTGCATCTGTTATATTACCTGATTTATCTTTATTAAATGATGCAAATGCAGGTCCACCACTTTTTGGAGCGTTCATAACACTTGCAAAAATTACTGTAAAGATTTTTCTAATTTCTTCTGGATGTTTTTGATCCATTGTTGAATGGATTGTTAAACCTCCATTATAAATTTTGTCCCAAGCACCCTCTTTTGAATAATTATATTTTTTTCATTAACTTTTTCAGCAACTTGATATTTAACATATTCAGTGAAGTAAGTTGAAACTTCTCTTTCAAAAACCTTTATTTGGTTTTTATAGCAGCAAAAAAACATCTTCATTAATTGCTTCTTCATATTGTTCTTTAGTTATTTTTTTAAGTTCATACATTTTTTTCAAAAACATATTTTTTTGTCTATCTAAAAACTTTAGGATTATATACAGCTTTGTATATTTGTCCTCCGATATTTAAGTCTTTAATAACTGAAGCTTCATCACTTACATCTTCAGGCTTAATAGTTTTTATAAAGAGAATAATTTGTTGGACTTTTGAACAATAGCTGCAAGAAGTGCAGACTCTGCAATAGTTAAGTCTTTAACATCTTTTGAAAAAGTAACCTTGACTTGCAGATTGAACGCCGTAAGAGTGTTGTCCTAAGAATACTCTATTTAAATAAGCCTCAAGAACACCTTCTCTTTTTATGCTATCAGTAATTTTAATAGCAAGATATGCTTCTTTTAATTTTCTTTCTATTTTTCTTTTTCATTTGAAAGATACATATTTCTCGCCAACTGTTGTGCAATTGTAGAACCACCTCTAAGTCTACCTCTAGCAGTATCTAAAAGACTCTTTGCAATACCAATAGGGTCAACACCATTATGAGAATAAAATCTTTCATCTTCGATAGAAATAAAAGCATCTATTAAATGCTGAGGAACATCGCTTAGCTTTACAATAGTTCTGTTCTCTAAATTTTCTATTTTTCTCAACCACATTTCCATCTCTATCAAGAATTTTTGATGATTGAATCATAAGAGCATTCATATTAGATGTATCAACAACAGGAGCGTCTTTCATAATATCAACAAAAGTTGTTGCGAAAATACCAGTTATACCTGCTCCAATCATTAAGATTGCCAATATTGTGATACTTAAAAATTCTTAAAATGGGTTTTAAAGGACTTTCTTTGTCTTTTTTTATTTTTTTCGATTGTATACTTTTTTTATTTTTTTCTCTGACATAAAAAAACCTCCTCAAAGAACAATCATTTAAATTTATATTAATTACTTTTTTTATCTAATTTTTAAAAAGTATCAAATTTTAAAAAAACACAAAATTACTATTATGGTAATTTTTGATGAAGTTATTATAGTCTTGCCATAAGGACAAGGTTACAATAATTATATCACAAAATTAAAATAATATAAATATTTAGAAATTATTGGAATTTCAATATTTATATTAATGTTATTTGCAGATGTGTTTTTTTCGCACAAAAAAATTCTGAAAAAAATCTTGATTTTTTTGTTCTTTTTTTATGATATACTACTTGTTGTGTTACCGCACGGATTAGGTTTTTAAAGCATAGCACCCTAATTTCGGCGAGTCTTAATAATGAGGAGGTGCACTATGTACGCAATAATTGAAACTGGTGGTAAACAATACCAAGTTGAAGAAGGACAAAAGCATTTTTTTGTTGAAAAAAATTAAATGTTGAAGAAGGTTCTAAAGTATCTTTTGACAGAGTTCTTTTAGTTTCTAAAGATGGAGATATTAAAGTTGGTTCTCCAGTAGTTGAAGGAGCTAAGGTTGAAGGAACTGTTGAAAGACACGGAAGAGGAAAAAGTTATAATTTTTCAAGTTTAAAGCTAAGAAAAAAATTATAGAAAGAAAAAAAGGACATCGTCAACCATTTACAAAAAGTTAAGATTGAAAGTATCGTATTTTAATGACTAATATTTATATTTTTTTAAGAAAAAAAGATTTATATTATGGATTTGAAATGGATGGACATGCTGATTTTTAGTGAAGAAAAATGATATTCTTTGTGCATCATTATCTGTTTTATCAATAAATACACCAAATGCTATTGAAAAAAATTTGTGCTTTAGATTCAAAGAACATGGATTTAGAAGTAGGAGATGGATATTTAAGAATGATGATAGATATTGATAACTTGGATGATTATAAGATTAGAGATGTTCAGACTATAATTAGAACTTTTTGAAGTTGGCATTATATCATTGAAAAAAAAGAATATAATAAATATATTGAGATTTATTATAAGGAGGTGTAGAGTATGTTAAAAATGAATTTACAACTTTTTTTCTAGTAAAAAAAGGTTTAGGTAGTACTAAAAAAACGGTCGTGATAGTAGAGCTAAAAGATTAGGTGCTAAAAGAGGGGATGGACAATTCGTTCTTGCAGGAAATATTTTTAGTTAGACAACGTGGAACAAAAAAATACACCCAGGAGTAAATGTTGGTAAGGGTGGAGATGATACACTTTTTTGCTAAAGTTTCTGGTGTTGTAAGATTTGAAAGAAAAGGTAGAGATAAAAAAACAAGTTTCTATTTATCCAGTATAATAATGAGCTCCTTCTAAGGAGCTTATTTTTTTAAATAATAAAATATGATAAAATATATATTAAGAAGATGGAGGTGAAGTTATGGAAAGACCTTTAGTTTGTGTGGTTGGACGTCCAAACGTTGGAAAGTCAACACTTTTTTTAATAAACTTATTAATAAAAGAATAGCTATTACTGAAGATACTCCAGGTGTTACAAGGGATAGATTATATCAAGATGCTGAATGGCAAAAACAAACATTTTTATTCTTTGTGATACAGGTGGATTAGAGCCTAATAGTGATGATATAATTTTACAAAAAATTAAAGCTCAAGCAGATGTTGCTATGGAGAATGCTGATGTAATTTTTATTTGTTGTAGATGGAAAAAAATGGTTTGATGGATGAAGATAGAGAAATTTCAAACTATTTAAGAAGAACAAAAAAACCAATTGTTCTTGCAATAAATAAAATTGATAGTCACAAGACACCAGCTGAAGTATATGAGTTTTACGAACTTGGTTATGAAAAATTAAATGTTATTTCTGCTACTCAAGGATTTGGACTTGGAGATTTACTTGATGAAATTATTCGAGAGTTTCCTGAAAACAAATATACTGGAGAAGAGGATGATGTAACTAAGATTGCTTTAATCGGAAAAACCTAACGTAGGTAAAAAGTTCTCTTATGAATAGAATTTTTAGGTGAAGAGAGAATGATTGTTTCTGATATTGCAGGAACAACAAGAGATTCTATTGATTCAAGAGTTGAGATTGATGGAAAAAAACTTATATTTTTTTACTGATACTGCAGGACTTAGAAGAAAGAAGAATATAACTGAAAATTTGGAAAGATATAGTGTTGTTAGAACTTTAAATGCAGTTGAAAGATCTGATATTGCTATTCTTTTTAATAGATGCTACTGAAGGTGTTACAGAGCAAGATACAAAAAGTTATAGGGTTTGCTAAAGAGCAAAAATAAGGCTTTAATTATTGCAGTTAACAAATGGGATTTAATAGTAAAAGATAATAAAACTTATAAGGCTTTTTGAAGATGATATTAGAACTAAATTAAGTTTTGTTCCTTATGCACAATTAGTTTTTCATTTCAGTTAAAACGGGTCAAAAGAATAGATAAACTTTTTGATGCTATAAAAAAATTGCAGATGAAAAATTATAGTACAAGAATTTCAACAGGAATTCTTAACGATATTATTAATGATGCAGTTGTTCATAATTCACCACCGACAGATAAAGGACAAAGACTTAAAATATTTTATGCAAGTCAAGTTTCGGTTAGACCTCCGAAATTTGTAATATTTGTAAATAAAGTAGAATTGATGCATTTTTTTCTTATTTAAGATATTTAGAAAATCAAATTAGGAAGAATTTCTCATTTACTTCTTCACCTATAGTTTTTTGAACTTAGAGCAAGAGGAGAAGAAAAATGTTTAAAGTTATCAGTTGTATTATTATTTCATATCTTTTAGGTAATATATCCGGAGGAATGATTTTTCGGAAAAATTATTATTCAATAAAGATATTAGAGATTATGGAAGTAAAAAAATGCTGGAACAACAAATGCACTAAGAGTTTTTTTGGGTTAAAAGCAGGAGCTTTGACTTTTTATTATTGATGTTTTTCAAGTCAATTTTAGCTTGTTTTTATAGGAATGAAACTTTTTAGGATTAAATGGTGTATTATTAGCTGGAGTTTTTTTGTTGTTTTTAGGTCATAATTGGCCTGTATTTTTTTGAATTTTTAAAGGCGGTAAGGGAATAGCATCATCTTTTTGGTTTTATTATATTTTTTTAGACTATAAAGTTGCAATTTTAGCTATTACAGTTTTTTTATAGCTATAGTTTTATTAACTAAATATATTTCATTAGGGTCAATGTTGGCAACAACATCTGCTTTACCTATATCATATATAATTTTTTTGGTTATAGAGATACTAATGTTTTATTAACTTTTTGTATTTTTTTAGCAGGACTTACTATATTTAGACATAAAAGGCAATATTATTAGACTATTAAATGGAACTGAAAATAAAAATTACAGTAAAAAAATAAGAAAATTAAAAAAACAGAAATTCTAAAGAATTTCTGTTTTTTTGTTTTATAATTTTTTTTATTAAAAAAATTTTTAGATTTTTATATAATAATATAAAAATTGTATTGACTTATTAAGCTCAAAAATAGTAAAAATATTTATGTATGTAAAATATGTTTTTTTAAACAATTTAGGAGGACATTAATGAAAAATTTTTAGTTATTAACTGTGGAAGTTCATCTTTAAAAATATCAATTATTTGATATGACTGATGAAAGTGTATTATGTAAAGGATTAGTTGAAAGAATTGGTATTGAAGGTTCAAAATTAACTCACAAAGTTGGAAGTGAAAAATTAGTTGTTGAAGAAGCTATGAAAGATCATACAGCAGCTATTAAACATGTATTTGATGCTCTTGTTGACGAAAAATACGGAGTTGTTAAAAGCTTAGATGAAGTTAATGCAATTGGACACAGAGTACTTCACGGTGGAGATAAATTAACTGCTTCATGTATAATTGATGAAAATGTAAAAGCAAAAGTTAAAGAATTTATTAAATTCGGACCGCTACATAACCCTGCAAACTTAATGGGTATTGAAGCTTGTGAAAGCTTAGTTCCAGGAAAGAAAAATATTGCAGTATTTGATACAGCATTCCATCAAACAATGCCTGCAAGAACATTTATGTATGCAATTCCATACGAATACTATGAAGATTACAGACTTAGAAAGTTCGGTTTCCACGGAACAAGCCATAGATATGTAACATTAAGAACTGCTGAATTATTAAATACAGATAAGAAAAAAACTTAAATGTTATAACTGTTCATTTAGGAAATGGATCATCAATAGCAGCAATTAAAAATGGTGAATGTTACGATACTACAATGGGATTAACTCCGTTAGAAGGTCTTTTAATGGGAACAAGAAGTGGAGATATTGACCCTACAGTTATGACATTCTTAATGAATGAAAAAAAGGATATTCAGCTGATGAAATGAATCAAATTTTTAAATAAAAAAATCTGGAGTTCTAGGAGTTTCTGGATTAAGTTCAGATTTTTAGAGATTTAGAAGAAGCTGCTGAAAAAAAGGAAATGAAAGAGCTCAACTTGCATTAGATATGTTTATTACAAGAGTAAGAAGATATGTAGGTGGATTTATGGCAGAATTAGGTCATATTGATGCTATTTCATTTGCAGGTGGTATTGGAGAAAAATTCAGCTTCAATGCGTAAATTAATATTAGAAAAATATGGAAGAATATGGAATTATTATAGATGATGCTAAAAAAATGATACAAGAGAAGAAGCTGTTATTTCAGCTGATAACTCAAGAGTAAAAGTTTTTAGTTGTTCCTACAAATGAAGAATTAATGATTGCAAGAGATACTATGAATTTAGTAAAATAATGTTGACAAATTAATTTTTTTGTAGTATAATACTTCTGTTATCCGTTTGAAACGGAGGTATATGTTATAAAAATTCAGAGGAGGTGTTATTAATGGCAGTACCAAAGAGAAAAAAACTTCAAAAAGCAAAAAAAGAGACAAAAAGAAGAGCATCTTCATATAGACTACCTAAAGTGGCTCTAGTTAGAGATCCTGAAACTAATGAATTGGTTGTACCTCACAGAGTTAATCCTGACACAGGAATGTATAAAGGAAGAAAAGTATTAGATGTTGAATAAAAAGTAGTTTAAAGGGATTTAGTTTTCTAAATCCCTTTAATTATATATTAATGTAGAAAAGATAGAGGCTAATTTTTGAAAAAAAGTAAAAAAAACAGAAAAGTTATTATCATTTTATCAATTTTTTTATAATAATAGTTACTTCAATAATATTTTTTTATGTTCAAAATAAAAAAACAAAAGATTAGAAAAATGAAAAAGAAGATGCCTTATAATTTTGAAAACATAAGCATACCAGAAGTATCTGATTTTTTTCAGAAAGTTTAACAAATTATGCAAAAAAACTGTTGAAAAAAAACATCTATTTATGATAGTTCTGATTTACAAAAAGAAAAATGGAAAAAAATAGAAAAAAATAAATATGTTGAAGTATTTGGTTATAAAGATGGTGTAAGTAAAATAAAAACTTGGCGAAAAAAATTTTTATTTTTGTAAAAAAAGTAAAAATATAGAGAATGTATCTAAAGATAAAAAAATTTCAAAAGTAATAAAAAGGAATTTTTATTAGTTAATACTGAGTATGGATTACCAAGTGATTTTTGATCCTAAATTTGATAAATTTGTTGAAAAAAACAATTTGAATTAATGAAAAATTGATGCAAACAGAGAAAAAAATAACTTTAGATTTATATAAAAGCTTATATAAGCTATGACGAACAGAAAGAACTTCATAAAAAGTGCTCCTAAGTCTGATAGAAATGTAAATTATGCTTTATATGCTACTGCAGGGCATAATGAATCACAAATTGGACAAAAGTATAGATATTATAGGTAAAGATGATGCTACAAATCTAAAAAGAAGAATTTAAAAGATACAGAAGAATTCAAATGGCTTATTAAAAAAATGCTCATAAGTATGGATTTATTCTTCGCTATCCTGAAAATCAAGAAGATAAAAACTAATTTTTAGATTTGAACCTTGGCATTTCCGCTATGTTGGAGTAGAAAACGCGAACAAAATATTAAAAAAAACAAACTTACATTAGAAGAATTTTTTTAAGATTGAACGACTAATAGATAAAAAAAGTTTTTATAATATATTTAATTATTATATGAAAAAAAGTAATGTTAACGAAAAACATTACTTTTTTTATTGTGAAGCAAAAAAAGGTTCCCAGGTACCAACCAGATGCGAAGCATCGTGAAAAAGGTGGGGTTCTCATTAGTTATTAAACTTAAATAATAATATGTAAATATATTTACTGTTGTACTTTAAAGAAGTTTCTAAACTTTTTTAGTATTTGATTCATATTGTATATTATGTTACAATGATAAAAAAATTAATTAATTTTTAGAAGAAAAAAAGAAAGGGAATAATATGATAGGAGTAGTTGTTTTTTTAATAGTTTGTATATTATTTTTTATTTACTTTAGGTATAGTATTTTTTTATATATAATCTAAAAAAATAAGATCTTGGAAACGTCAAAAATCCAGAATATGCTGTAGTCTATTTTGAAAGAGTAAATAGAAATGATTATCCTAAAGAAAATGTTATTGGAACTAGATGTATAAGAATTTCACATGTTGATGGAGAATATCTTCATTTCTCAAAAAAATAGCTCTTTTTTTGTTTTAATAATAAAATGTTAATCGCTAAGGGAATACATGAAGTTAATGTACAAAGAGTGAATCAATATTATAAAAAGTAAGATTGATAATGTATTATTTGAAGAAAAAAATAGAATTTAATTTTTCGTGCAAATAAACAATACATTGTAAGAAGTGATAGAGAATTAGAACATTTTTAAAATTGAAGAGTTATAGAAGCATGAATAATTTAAAAAAACAAACTTACATTAGAAGAATTTTTTTAGGACTGAACGACTAATAGAGAAAAAAAATTTTTTTACAATGTATATAATTATTATATGAAAAAAAGTAATGTTAACGAAAAACATTACTTTTTTTATGAATTATTTAAATTATGTAAAATAAATTGTAGAAATTATGAATGTAGAATTCTTATCTAAATTTTTTTATGCTATTTATATATAAATTTTGAAATTATATATAATGGTCAAGTTTCTCCATGAAAAAGTTTGTTAAAAAAATATAATTTCTTATGAGTATTAATTGTTTAATTAAATTTTTAAAAATTTCATCTATGAATAATCAATAATTTAATTGACTTTTTCATATTAATACTTTATAATCTATATAACGTTATAGTTTTTTTGGAGAAGATAGAAATGACTGAAAAAAAGATAAGAATAAAATTTATATTTTTTTAGTATTTTTTTGATTTTTATCTTTTATTATGTCTTTTTAGTATTGGAAGATATCCAATTAAATTTTTTTGATGTAATAAAAGTAATTATAGATAGAATTTTTTTATGGAATAGTTGATAATTCACCTGCAAGTACAGTTATTTGGAATATAAGGATTCCTCGTGTATTATGTACTATACTTGTTGGAGCTGGAATTTCAACAAGTGGAGCGTTATACCAAGGTCTTTTTAAAAAAATCCTATGGTAAGTCCTGATATTTTGGGGACTACACAGGCTGCAGCTTTTTGGTTGTGCTTTTTGGAATACTTATGTATTTTAATTTTTTTGAAATAACACTTTTTATCTTTTTAGTTTAGGAATTCTTTCTGTTTTTTTGTAACTTATACTTTAAGTAAAAATTTTTTTCGAAGTGATAGAATTTTTAGGGCTAATTTTTAACGGGGATGATGATAGGTAGTTTATTTTTCTTCTTTAATATCTTTTTGTAAAACTTGTTGCAGATACGGAAAATCAGCTTCCAAGTATAACATATTGGTTGATGGGCTCTTTTTGCATCAGTAAAAATGATAGATTTTTAAATTTATATTTTTTTCCCAATTGTAATTGGACTTATCGTTTCAAATTTATATAAGATTGAAATTAATATATTTACAATGGGTGAAGAAGAGGCTAAAACACTTGGACTTAATACTGAAAAAAATAAGATTTATTATAATATTTTTTTGCAACGCTTATGACAGCATCAAGTGTTGCTGTAACAGGAGTAATTGGGTGGATTGGTCTAATAATTCCACATTTTACAAGACTTATTTTTTTGGGGACGATTATAGATTTGTAATACCAGCATCAGGTCTTTTTAGGGGCAAGTTTTTTTACTTGTTGTAGATATTTTTATGCAGAAATATTACTACATCAGAAATTCCAATTGGAATAGTTACTTCTTTTATCGGAGCTCCAATATTCTTGTATTTGATTTATAAAAAAAGGTAGAGATTATGATAGAGGTTAAAAAAATTTAAATGTTTTTTTATGGGAAGAATGAAATATTAAAAAGATATTAGTTTTTTTCATTAAATAAAGGAGAGATAATTTGCATTTTAGGAGAAAATGGGGCTGGAAAAATCAACTTTATTAAAAGCACTTTTTAAAACTTATTCCTATTAAAAAAATGGAAATGCAATCATTGATGATTTTTGATTTAAAAAGAATTAGATAGTAAAAAAACTTTCAAGATTTATTTCTTATATTCCACAGATTCATTTTTCCAGCTTTTTGATTATAAAGTTATTGATGTTATATTAATGGGAAATTATTCTAAAAAAAGATGGATTTTTTTATAAAACGACTAAGGAAGATTATGAAAAATCTGTTGAAATTTTTAAAAAAACTTTAGGAATTTCGTATTTAAAAAGATAAGAATTATAGACAAATTAGTGGTGGAGAAAGACAGCTTGTGTTAATTGCAAGAGCATTGTTACAAGCTAATAATTATATTTTTTTATGGATGAGCCTGTTGCTAATTTGGATTATGGAAACCAACTTAAAAATTATGGAAATTTGTAATTCATTAAAGAAAAAAATATAGGTTTTTTTAATTACAACCCATAATCCAAATCATGCTTTAACTTATGCTGATAAAATATTAATTATTAAGAAAAAAATAAGGAAAGTCAATTTGGAACTATCTCAATTTTTAAATAAAGAAACATTAGAAAAAAATTATACAATGTTCCTATAAATCTAATAGAAACACAAGATGGAAAGTATTGTATTCCTGATTATAAGGAGGTTAGAAAAAGACTATGTTTTTGGAATGAAGATAGAATAAAATGGTATTTGGTTGCTTCGGAATATACTAAATATCACGATAATATGAAATTGGAAATTAAAAAAAATCATTCCAGAAGGAGAAAGTCTTGTTGATTTTTGGCTGTGGTTTAGGAATTCTACCTATGAAATTATCAGATTATTTCAGTGATATAATCGGAGTAGATTATGATGAACATGTACTAGAAATTCTTGAAGATAGTATTTCAAAGAAAAAAATATTAAAAAAATTTCAAAACTATTTGTTCTAATTGTTATAATGGGGAACTTATTGAAAAAAAATTGGAAAACCAGATAATATTTTTATTTAGCCATTTTTGGCAATATTCAAGATTATTTTTTTACAATTTTTTTATAATTCATTTAATAAAAGGATGATTATAATACGAAACGATGTCGAAAAAAATATTGTTCATAATCACAATAAAAAAATACAATTCAAGATATTTGTAATTTTTCTAGAAGAAAGAAAAAAATTTCTTATAAAAATTTATAGGCAAACATACGAATTTGGTCAACCATTAAAAGATGAAGAGGAAGTTTTAAAATACTTAGATAAATGGTATGGAGAAGATGGAATAAATTTGATATCTAATGTAAAAGATATAGATTATACTTACAATGGTGAGGTATTTACAAAATATTATTGTAAACCTAAAAAAATACAGCCATTGTAGTTGTAAATAAGGAGGATATATGAAAAAAAATCTAAAAGAATTTTTAGCTCTTTGTTTAGCTTTTTGGACTTTTTATTTACGGCTTGTTCAAAACCTGCAGAAAAGAAAACTGAACAAACAGAGTCTAAAGAAGAAACAAGAGTTTTTTAAAGATGACTTAGGAAGAGAAGTTACTTTAAAACAAAAAAATTGATAGGGTTGCACCATCAGGAAATCCAGCTCAAGTTATGTTGCATGTTTTTTTGAGCCTAACAAATTAGTTGGTGTTGCATCAAAAATTCTCAAAAGGCACTGAAAAAGTATATCTCAGATCAATTAAAAAAATTTACCTGAATTTGGTGCGTTTTATGGAAAGAAAGCAAATCTTAACATGGAAGCTGTTATTAATGCAAAACCTGATGTTATAATTGATATGGGTGAAAAGAAAAAAAGGGAATTGAAGAAGATTTGAATAAATTACAAGAACAATTAAAAAAATTCCTGTAGTTTTTCATAGAATTAACTCTTGAAAAAAATTACCAGAAGCTTTTTGATAGACTTGCTGAAGTTTTTAGGAAATAAAGAAAGAGGAAAAAGAACTTTCAGAATATATCAAAAAAACTTATAAGGAAATTGAAGAAAATAAAGCAAAAGATTAAAGATGTTAAAAAAAGTATACTATGGTGGAGGAAAAAGCAGGACTTAATGCAAATGCAAAAGGTTCTATTCATGCAGATATTATTGAATTTATAGGTGCTCAAAAACGCTATTACAGTAGAAAAGGTTCAAGGTGGAACAGGAAATGAAATTCCATTTGAAAAAAAATTATCAGAGGCAAATCCAGACTTCTTAATATTTGAATCAAAAAGAATTAGCTGACCAAATTAAAGGCGAAGAAACTTTTTAAAACTTTAAAAAGCTGTAAAAAGAAAACAAAGTATTTTTATGCACCAACTGGACCTTATAATTTCTTTGGTAGACCACCAGCAGTTAATAGAGTAATTGGTATGAAATGGTTAGGAAATCTAGTTTATCCAGAAATATATAATTATGATATGGAAAAAGAAGTAAAAGAATTTTACAAATTATTTTTATAATTACGAATTAAAAAGATGATGAAGTAAAAAAATATTTTTAGGAAAATAAAAAAAGACTGTGTTTTTAAACACAGTCTTTTGTTTTTATATTAAACATTAAATCTAAAGTAAACTACATCTCCATCTTGCATAATATATTCTTTACCTTCAAGTCTAACAAGACCTTTTTTTCTCTAGCAGTTACCATACTTCCAAGTGAAATTAAATCATCATAATTTACTATTTCTGCTCTAATGAAACCTCTTTGAATATCTGAGTGAATTTTTTTCCTGCAGCATTTACAGCACTTGTTCCAATTTTTAATAGTCCAAGCTCTTGTTTCTTCTGGACCAGCAGTTAAAAAAAGCTCATAAGACCAAGTAGGCTGTAGCTTTCTTTAATTAATTTAGAAACTCCACTTTCAGAAATACCTAAATCATTTTAAAAAAATTCAACTTGTTCATCATCTTCAAGTTCGGAAATTTCTTTTTTTCGATTTGAGCACTGATAACTACAATACCAGAATTTTTCTTTTTTTGCAAAGTCTGCTAATACTTTTTACATATTCATTATTTTTTTCCTTCATCTAACATATCATCTTCATTTACATTTGCTACATAGATGATAGGTTTTACACTTAGTAGAGAAAAAGTTCTTTAATATCACTTTTTCATTGTCATCAAATGTTAATGTTCTAATAGATTTACCTTTTTTTCTAAAACTGGTAATATTTTTTTCTAAAAGATCCACTTCTTCTTTAAAGCTCTTATTTCCCTTTTAAAAGATTTTTCTAGCTTTTTTTCTAATCTTTTTTTCAACTAATTCAAGGTCGGATAATATAAGTTCTAAGTTTATTGTTTCAACATCTCTTAAAGGGTTAACTTCTCCATCAACATGGACAATATTTTTCATCTTCAAAACATCTTATTACTTCAACGATAGCGTCAACTTCTCTAATATGAGATAGGAATTTATTTCCTAAACCTTCACCTTTACTTGCACCTTTTTACAAGACCTGCAATATCATAAAAATTCTATAACAGCAGGAATTGTTTTTCTTTGAGTTATAAAGTTCTGTTAAGTTATTTAATCTTTCATCAGGTACATTTACAAGACCTACATTAGGATCTATTGTACAGAAAGGATAATTTGCTGATTCAGCTCCGGCTTTTTGTAATTGCATTAAATAATGTACTCTTACCTACATTTGGTAGTCCAACTATTCCTAACTTCATTTAAAATCTCCTTTATTATTTGTTTTTTTTATCTGAAATACACAAGACATATTATAACATAATTTCTCTGTTATAATCAAATATAATAGTATAATTTGAATGTAAGCTAATTTCATGGTATAATATTAGGAAGATATGAGACAAGATAATAGGAGGGTGTATGCTAGAAGTTAGTGCTGGTGGAGTTGTTATTCACAATGGCGAATTTCTGTTATTGAAGAAGTTTAGTAACGATTGGGTTCTACCTAAGGGTAGACTTGAGAATAATGAAACTATTGAACTTGCTGCGATAAGAGAAGTACAAGAAGAGTCTGGAATAAGTGCTAAGATTGAAAAGTACTTGGGATTTGTAAAAGTATGATTATCAACATAATGACGGCGAAAAAAAGTAAAAAAAGACAGTTCATTATTTTTTTATATGGAGCCTGAAGATTTAAATTTAATTCCCCAAAGGGAGGAAGGTTTTGTAGAAGCTATATTTTTTTACCATATGATAAAGCTATGAAATTAGTAAAACATGATGCGGAAAGAAATATGTTAAAGAGTGCTAATTATTTTTTTATGAAAAGAGAAAGAAAAAGATAATAATGGCTTTTTTCAATTGATTTAAAAAAATGAACTTTCAAGAAGAGAAATAGAAGATAGAGAAACTGCTATTTCTGAACTTTGTGCTTTTTATAAGAACAAATGGAACAATTGTTTTTTTAGTAATTTTGCTTTTTATTATTAGATTTGAAACTACTAATAATTCAATTATTAGAAGAATCTTTAAACTATTTAAATTTTTTTATATTCTTATGATGGAAAAAAATAATGGTGTCTAAGATTTCTAATTTAAGAAAAAAATAATGTTTATAAAATTGTAATTGAAGATGAGGAAATTTCAAAGAAATTTTTTTAAAAAGATGCATTTTTCTCAGATTTAGATAGTCTTTTTCCAAAAGATGATTTATACGAAGATTCTGTTAAAAAGCAAAAAAATTTTTATTAAAAAAACTTTTTTTATGTGGAATTTTTCTTAGGAGCTGGTTCAGTTACAAATCCAGATAAGAGTTACCATTTAGAATTTACTTTAAATTCAGAAGAGTTAGCTAAACTTGTAATTAAGTATTTAAAAAAATATTTGGAATAAAAAGCAAAGAGTCTTGAAAAAAAGGGTCTATATATTGTATATGTAAAAGATAGTGAACTTATTTCTGATTTTTCTTTCGTTAATAGGAACTGTAAATAGTTTGTTTAAGTTTGAAGAAACTAAAATGATTAAAGAAATAAAGAATAATACAAATAGACTTACAAATTGTGAAACTGCAAATTTAGATAAGACTTTAAATACTTCTTTTTGCACAAATTGATGCAATAAATAAACTTTATAAAAAGATATGGTAAAAAAATATAGATAAAAAAATTTACTCGATCTTTGTGAACTAAGATTAAAAAAATCCAAGTTATTCATTAAAAAGATTTTGGCGGATATTTTTAAAAAAATTAGTAAATCAGGAGTAAATCATAGATTTAAAAAAATAATTGAAATGGCGAATAAAAATATAATTTATTTGCCATTTTTTTAATGTAAAAATACTTGACATCATATATATATATATATAATGGTTACGTAATTATATTTATTTAGGAGGATTTTTCAAAAAAATGAAAATGGATGTAAAAGGTTTTTTTAAAAAAACTATTTCAATGCCCATGGTTATTTTACTAGTTATAGTAATTGCTGGAGGCTCTTATTTTTTTGGTTTAGAAATGATAATGGGAAACCAAAAAAATTACTAATGAAACTATAGGAGTTCAAATTAAAGAAATAAAGGAGATGTCTACTATACAATATAAGTATAAACAATTGGCTAGTAGAGAAGACTGGAATACTTTTATTTAATATTAAATTACCATTTACAAAAATCAAGTTTTATTTTTAACTTATACTGGAGTTTTTAAAAATTAGGTATTGATTTTGCGGAAACAAAAATTGAAGTTGACGAAGGTAGTAAAACAATAAAGGTTACTTTGCCTGAATCAAAAAGTATTATCTAATGAGATAGATATGAAATCAATAAAAGTTTATGATGAAACTAATTCTATTTTTTTAATCCAGTTAAAATTGATGATTATGCACAATTTACTCAAAGTGGCAAGGAAAAATGCTGAGGCTGATGCTAGAGAAAGCGGAGTTTTTTTGAACAGTCAAAAGAGGTAGCAAAGAAAAATAATTACTGAGCTTTTTAAATACAACAAAAAGAAATAAAAAGAAAAAAATATAAAATAGTATTTGAATAAAATAATAAAAAAAGACTTTACAACGATGTAAAGTCTTTTATTATATAAATTGAATTGTAGTTTTATTTTTTTCTCATTTTTTTAAAAATCATCAAAAGAAAATGTATTTATATGTTCTTTATTTGTATATTTTTAAAAAAAGTATTTTTAAAGTTTTTTTGCATTTGTTATAGAATAGTATAGAGTTATATTTTTGTGATTCTTCTGAAATATTTTTCTAAGTCCTCTTTTTTTATTGTAAATTTTTTTCCAAAGAATTAAATAAAAATATTTTTCATTGTTTTTCAAAAAGATTATTTTTCTTTTTAAGTTTTTGCAACTCTATGTAAGCTCGTATAAATCTTTTTGTAGGAGTATAAATGTTTCCTTTTTAATTCTCTTTTTTTCTAGGTATTTTTTTCTAAATTTCTTATATGTTTTTGCAAAAACTTGGACTATTAGTCATCACATTATATTTATTTTTCATATACTTTTAAATTTCCATCTTCTATTTCTAAAAACAAGACTTTTATTATTTTTTTGTCTGTAAACATATAGTGATAATGTCTTGAAAAGTTAGTTTCATCAACAAGAGATTTTTTTCAATTATATATTTTTTTGGAGCTAAATTTTTTTATATCTTCAAGTGTTTCACAATTTGTCAAAAAAATACATTTAAAATCTTAGTTGATGTTAAATTTAATTTAGATTCTATAGGTTCAGTTTTAAAACTAATTGCATTTCTAAAAAGAATTAGTACATCCTAAAAGTCCTTTTTTCATTTATTCCATCAATTAGATGGTCATAATCTTTAAAAAGTTGCTCCCATAATTTTTGTATTTTTGTATATAATCTATTTCCAAATACATCTTCTTCATAATTGAAGTTTTTCCGGAAAATATTTAAATTCATATTTATGATGGATTCTTAAATCCATTGTTCGTCCAAGTAGTGTTTCACCATTTCTGTTAATTGAAAAAAAGTAGTGACATAAAAATCACCTCTTATTGTATTATACCATATAAATGCAATTAAATTTGCCTTTTTTTCAAATTAGATTAAAAATATAAGTAAGTATGTTTTGAGGTGATGTATTGAAAGAAATTAAACTTTTTTGGAAGATTTTTAAAAAAAATAATAGACTGACTTATTTTTCTTTCCATGATTTCTACTATTTTTTTATACAAATTTTTTTCTGGCCTTACACCTATTGTAATTATGATTACTGTGGATTCAATAATTGGAGATAAAAAAAGTATAAATACGATATTTTAGAGAAAGCTGTTAATCAAATCGGAGGTAGAGATTTTTCTAAGAAGTCATATATACATATTAGCTTTTTGTAATAGTTATTTTAACAGGTATTAGTTGTATTTTTTTATATTTTTTTAAGAAATTATTACTCTAATGTTGCGTGTGAAAAATTTAATTTATAATTTAAAAGAAAAAAATGTATAATAAATTTTTTTAAATATAGATATAAGATGCTTAAATCATTATTCAACTGGAGACTTGATCCAAAGAAGTTCTTCTGATATAGAGACTGTTAGAAAGTTATTTTTCAACTCAGCTAGTAAATGCTTTTTGGATCAATTGCAACAATTATTTTTAGTAATTATTGTTATGTCTTTAATAAATTTAAAACTTGCTATGATAAGTATAAGTCTTTGTATAGTAATATCATTTTTTTATCTTATGTTTTTTTATGGCAAAAATTGGAAAGATATTTAAAGAGACAGACGAAGCTGAAAGTCAACTTATGGTATTCATAAAAAGAAGCTTTTATTTAATATTAGAGTTATAAAAAGCATTTAATAGAGAGGATTATATTTTTAAAAACTCTTTAGAGAAAAAAACGAAGAATTTAATATAACTCAAAAATAAATTTATGAAGACTTTTGCTAAATTTAGAGCTGTAAATGACTTTTTAACTTTCTTGCAACTTGCAATAATTATAGTTGTAGGAGGTTATGAAACTATTTCCGGTAGAATGAATTTTTGGGGATTTGATAGCTTTTTGTTATCTATATAAATATGATTATTTGGCCTATTAGACAAATGGGACAGTTACTTAGTGATATGGCTAAAAGCAAGTGTTTCAATTTCTAGAATTTATGAAGTGTTAGATTTACCTGAAGAGGATTATGAATATGGTATTAGAGATGTGTCTTTCTCTGAAAAAAATTGAATTTAAAAAAATGTTAGCTTAGTAATAAATGATAATAAAAATTTTTAGATAATATTAGTTTTGTTATAAATGCAGGCGAAAGTCTAGGTGTTATTGGTTCTACTGGTAGTGGAAAAAAAGTATGATTGTATATTTGCTTTTTAGGATTATTTGAAGCTACAAGTGGAGAAATTCTTATTGATGGAATTAATATCAAAGAAATAAATAAAAGATATCTTAGAGAAAAAGATTTCTGCAATTATGCAAGAGAGTGAATTATTTAATATGTCAATTTTAGAAAAATGTTAAGATTACAAATGATAAAATTGATGACAAATCAATTTTTAATGCAACTAAGGTTTCATCTATTCATGATGAAATTCTAAATTTCTCATCTAAATATGAAACGATTGTAATTGATAATGGTGGAAATTTATCTGGAGGTCAAAAAAACAAAGAATTTCTATAGCAAGAGGTTTGTTAAAGCCTTTTTGAAGTACTAATTTTAGACGATAGTTTAAGTGCTGTAGATATGAATACAGACTTAAAGATAAATAATGCACTAAAATCAATGGATAAAAAAATTTACTTCTATTTTTTTATTTCACATAGAATTTCAACAATAACTAACTGTGATAATATAATTGTTATGGATGAGGGAAAAAAATTGTTGAAAGTGGAAAACATAATGATTTGATTATGAAAAAAATGGAATATATAGTAAAATTAATGAAATTCAAAGTAAGGAATATGATGTAAGTAATGAATAAAAAAAGAAAGTTGTAAATATTAATGTTTTTTTAGAGACTTAATAAAATTTTATAAAATTGAATACAAAAAAACTTTATATGCTTATGTTTGTAGTTGTAATTTCAGGTCTTTTTACAAGCGGTTGTACCATTATCAATCAAATTATTAACGGATGATTTTTATTACAAAGCAAAAATTTAAGGGGTTTTATTATTGCTGGACTTTCATTCTTTTTTTAATTGTAGTAATATCAACTCTTGCAATATATAGTTTTTTTATGTTTTTTTGGTGGAAAGCTTGAATATCAAGTATCAAAAGATATAAGAAAAATCAGTTTTTTTGAAAAATTGAAAAAAATTCTCAATTACAAATATTAAGAAATATGAAATTGGCGAATTAATTTCAAGATTAACTTCTGATGTTCAAAAAAACTTAGTGAAGTTTTTTTAGTTGGGGAGTTATGGATGCTTGTCATAGTATAATTGTTCTATTGTTTTTCAATTGCAATAATGCTTTATTTAAGCTTTACTTTGACTATAATGCTATTTTTTTAATGTTACCTATAATATACATTGTAACTCTTCTTTTTCAAAAAAAATATATTAAAATTCCAAAGAAAAGTAAGAGATTATAATTCTAAAATTATAAGAAGCTATACAGAATCTTTAAGTTATATTAAAACAATAAAAAGCTCTTGGAATTGAGGAAAAAAAGAAGAATGAATTTGTAAGTTTTAATGAAAAAAATATAGGAAATATAATTTAAAATCAATTCTTATTTCAGCAATTTTTTTGTACCTACTGTTATGTTTATTGCAAGTATTGGAGTTGGTTTTTGCATTTAATTTTTTTCATCAATTTCAGTTATGAAAAAAATATAATGACTTATGGAGCTTTTTTTGAGCTTTTTTTAACATACAGTTTTTCAAATCTTTGAACCTTTTAAAATGTTAGCTCAAATTTTTTTACAGATTTAAAAGTCTGCTCAGGCTTCTGCGGAAAGAGTTTTTTTCAAATATTATATGAAGATGATGAAATTATAGAACAAAAAAAGAAACTGATTTAAATTTTTGGTGGAAATATAAGGTTTGAAAATGTAAGTTTTCACTATTTTTGATGATGATAAATTAGTTTTTAAAAAGATTTTTAATTTTGAAATAAAAAAATGGACAAAGCGTTGCCTTTATTGGTAGTACTGGAAGTGGTAAATCTACTATTGTTAATTTAATCTGTAAATTCTATGATCCTACTTCTGGAGATATATTTTTTAGATGGAATTAACTATAAGAATATTGATAAAACATGTTTATATAATAATTTAGGATATGTTTTTACAACAGCCTCAACTTTTTTTCTATTTCTATCAAGGAAAATATAAAGTTTGGAAATGAAAATGCAACTGATGAAGAGATTATGGAAATATGTAATTTGCTTGGGATAGATGAGTTTATTTCTAAATTACCAGATGGAATTGATACAGTTATAGGAGAAAGTGGGTATAATATATCAAGTGGACAAAAACAATTAATTTCTTTTTGCAAGAGCTTTGATTAAAAAAATCCAAAATTGTTAATATTAGATGAGGCAACTTCTTCAATAGATACTGAAACTGAAAAAAATTCATTCAAAATAAAAATGAAAGATATTTTTAAGTGGAAAGACGTCTATAATTGTTGCACATAGATTGTCAACAATTAAGCATTGTGATAAGATTGTTTTTGATAGAAAAAAAGGCAATATTCTTGAACAAGGTACACATACAGAATTATTAGATAAAAAAAGGAATATATTATAAAATGTATATTTCTGAAGAATTGAAAATTTAGGGGGATATTATGAGTAGTGGATGTAGCTCAGGTGGATGCTCAGGATGCTCAAGTGCATCAAGCTGTGGAGTATCTGAAGAATTTGAAAGTTTATTGGTTGAACAAAATCAATTTAGTGATATTAAAAAAGTAATAGGTGTTATAAGTGGTAAAGGTGGAGTTGGTAAATCTTTAATTACATCTATGCTTGCTACTGGAATGATGAAGAGAGGAAAAGAAGTTGGTATTTTAGATGCAGATATTACTGGACCATCTATACCTAAATCTTTTGGTATTGACACTAAAGCTCAAATAGATGACAGAGGAATCATTCCATGTAAAACTGAAAATGGAATAAAAAAATAATGAGTATTAACTTATTACTTGAAAAAGAAACTGATCCAGTTATTTGGAGAGGGCCTGTTATAGGTGGTGTTATAAAGCAATTTTGGACAGATGTTGTTTGGGAAAATGTAGACTATATGTTTGTGGATATGCCGCCGGGAACAGGAGATGTTGCTTTAACAGTATTTCAATCACTACCAGTTGATGGGATTATTATTGTAACCTCACCACAAGATTTAGTATCTATGATTGTTGAAAAAGCTGTTAAGATGGCAAGAATGATGAATATTCCAATAATAGGAATTGTTGAAAATATGAGTTATTTTAAATGTCCATGTTGTAATGAAGAATTGAGTATATTTGGTGAAAGTGACTTACCATATATTTCTAGAAAATTTGGACTTACAAATGTTGCTAAAATTCCTCTAAATAAAAAAATATACCTGAAATGGTAGATGAGGGAGAAGCAGAGAAATTAGATACAGATTATTTATCAGATATATTAGATTCAATTGAAAAAAATTATAGAGAGAACATGTTCAATTAGAACATGTTTTTTTAATTTTCTTAAATAGATATTCCAATATGGTAAATTGAAATAAAAGCATTATTTGGTGTATAATTATTGTAAAATATGGATTAAGAAGAGGTTTGTATGGAGCATTTTAAATTAAATTTGGAGAGTAATTTTTAAATTTGATGATATTGTTGTAGCTCTAGGAAATTTTTGATGGTTTCCATATAGGCCATCAAAAAAATTAATTTCAGAATTAAACAATGTAAAAATTAAATAAAGGATATAAAAGTGCAGTTTTTCCTTTTTTTGTAAATCATACAAAAGATTTAATTTTTCAATCAAAATTTTTAGTAGAATTATGTCTTTTTGAAGATAAGTTGAAAAAAACTAGAAAGTTTCAAAATAGACTATGTTTTTTTAGTATCGATTTTTTTCTGAAAAAAAATTAAAAGTTTAACTCCAATTGAATTTTTTTAGATTTTTTTAACTATTAATCTTAATGTCAAACATATTGTTGTTGGTAAAGATTATAGATTTTCAAAAAAATCGTGAAGGAAATATTGATTTTATTGAATCTTATATGAAAGAAAAAAACAATTATCTTGTACTATTATAGAAAAAAATTAAGCTATGATAATAGTGAAATTAGTAGTACAAAAAAATTATTGAATACATAAAAAAACTGGGAAAATTGAATTAGCAAATACTATGCTTGGAGACTATTTTTTTCAATTAAGGGAAAAAGTTATACAAGGTTTCCAAAGAGGAAGAAATCTAGGATATCCAACTGCAAATTTAGATATGTCATTTAATTATGTTATGGTAAAAGAAGGTGTTTATCTTACAAAAAAACAATAGTAGATGGTAAGGAATATTTCAGTTTTTTTCAAGCGTTGGGCATAATCCAACTTTTTGATAATAAAAAAATCCACAATAGAATCTCATATATTTGATTTTTCATGAAGATATTTACGGAAAAGATATTGAGCTTTGCTTTTTTTAAAAAAAGGCTTAGAGATAATATCAAATTTAACTCTATAGAAGAATTGATAGAGCAGTTAAAAAAAGATGAAATTAAATGTAGAGAATTAATTAATGAGTATAAATAGGAGATTGATATGAAGCAAATTTTAGTTACAGGTGGAGCTGGATATATTGGTTCACATACTTGTATAGAGCTTTTTAAATGAAGGATATGAAGTTGTAATAATTGATAATTTTTTACAATTCTAGTAAAAAAAGTTTTTAACTAGAATTGAAGAACTTAGTGGAAAAAAAGTTTAAGTTCTATGAAGGTGATATTAGAGATAAAGAAACACTTAGAAAGATATTTAATGAAAAATGATATTTATGGAGTAATTCATTTTTGCAGGTCTTAAAGCTGTTGGTGAATCAGTAGAAAAACCTATAGAATATTATGATAATAATATTAACGGAACTTTAAAGTTAATAGAAGTTATGAGAGAGTTTAATGTAAAAAAATATTATTTTTTTAGTTCTTCAGCAACTGTATATGGAAAGCCTAAAACAGTTCCAATTAATGAAGAATTTCCACTTTCTGTAACTAATCCTTATGGAAGAACGAAATTATTTTTTTAGAAGAAATTTTTTTAGAGATTTATACATTTCAGATAACAATTGGAATATTGTACTTCTTAGATATTTTTAATCCAATTGGTGCGCATAAGAGTGGCAAAAATAGGTGAAAAATCCTAATGGTATTCCTAATAATCTAATTCCATATATAACTCAAGTTGCAGTTGGTAAATTAGAGTATGTTAGAGTTTTTTTGGTGACGATTATGAAACTAAAGATGGAACTGGTGTAAGAGATTATATCCACGTTTTTAGACCTAGCTTTAGGTCATATAAAAGCTATAAAAGAAATTTGAAGATAGTAAAGATGTTAGGATTTATAATCTAGGAACTGGAGAGGGCTACAGTGTTTTAGATATGATTAAGAACTTTGAAGAAGTTATTGGGAAAAAAATAAAATATGTAGTTACTCCTAGAAGAAGTGGAGATATTGCAGAGTGTTATGCTGACTCTTCTAAAGCTAAAAAAATGAATTAGGTTGGGAAGCTAAATATGGAATCAGAGAAATGTGTGAAGATAGTTGGAGATGGCAAGTAAATAATCCAAATGGATATGAGGATTAAAGAGGTTTAAAATGGGCACGAAAAAAATATTTATAACGAGAATAATATAGTTAAGGCAATATTACATTTTTGCAATTCCAGGAATTTTTAAGTATACTGATTGCAGAACTATACAATATGGTTGATACTTTTTTTCGTAGGTAGATATGTAGGAGCAGATTCTATAGGTGCTTTTAAGTGTTGTTTTTTTCCATTACAAAGACTTATTATTGCAATTTCAGTATGTTTAGGAATTGGAGTTTCAAATTTAATTTCTAGAAGACTTGGTGAAAAAAAAGGAAAAAGGATATAACAAAATATACAACAGCAGTAAATGGACTAACTTTGTTAATAATATTAATAGTTAGTATATTTACATTTCTATTTACTTCGAATATTTGTATGTTTTTAGGTGCTCGAGATAATATTTTTATTATATTCTACTAACTATTTAAGAATAGTTATGTTTGGAAGCGTTTTTTTAGCATTTACAACAGTTTTTTTGGATATATGAATATTGCTTATGGCAATATGAAAGTAATGCTATTAGCTTCAAGTATTGGTATTTTTTTATAAATATTATAGTTGATTATTTTTTTAATTAAAAAAATTTGCATATGGGTATTAAAGGGGCGGCAATAGCTACTATTTCAAGCCAATTTATATCATTTGTTTTTTTCACTTATTTTTTTGTAAAAATTACAAAGAAAAAAACAATTTTTTTCTTTAATTCCAAGACTTGATTTTTAACATTTCTAGAAATATATTAGCAATTGGATTTTTCCTCTTTTATAATTGAATTTTTCAGATGCGATATTGATTAGTGTATTAAACCATTTACTATTACCTGTAGGTGGCAATGATGCAATTATTCTTATTGGAGTAATAACAAAAGTTTCTATGTTTATGTTTGTTGCTATGATAGGTGTAAGTAGTTCAATCCAGCCACTTATATCATACAATTATGGGGCTAAAGATTTTTTTGAAAATAAAGAAAAATTTTTAAAAAAACAGGATTTGTTTTTTTGTCTTTTCATTATCTACTATTATCTGGATTTTCATGAATTATAATATTAGTTTAATTATAGGACTATTTTTTTAAAAAGATGAAAGGCTTTTTACAAATGGCAACAGATAGTTTTTAGATATGTAATTTTAGTTTTTTTCCAATTTTTAAGTTTTTTTATTACATTTGTATATACTTTTTTTCAATCAGTCGGAAAGGAAAAAAATATAATTTTTTTCTTATCAATTTATAGAGAAACACTTCTATATATTCCGATAGTTATAATTATGATAGGAAAATTTGGTGTTTTTAGGAGCGTGGATTACTTACCCAATAGTTGATTTTATTTCCGCTATAACAGGATTTATCTTGCTTTTTAAAAACTGTTAAAAAAAGATTAGTACTTTTTTTAGGAGGTTATTATGGATTTAGGTAAAATTAGAAAAGATTTAGAAATTTGTATGGATGAACTCATCGAAAAAAAGCTAAATTTGAAGATGGAGATATTTTTTTGTTTTTAGGTTGCAGTACAAGTGAGGTAAAAGGAAAAATATATAGGAAAAAGATACTGATATTGAAGTAGGAAAGCTAATTGCTGAAACTATAAAAAGAAAAAGTTGGATAAGATTAAAGTTAATTTTGCCGTTCAATGTTGTGAACATTTGAATAGAGCATTAGTTGTAGAAAAAGAAGTTGCTATTAAAAAAATAATTTTGAAATAGTAAATGTTATTCCACAAAAAAATGCTGGTGGCGGAGTTGCTACTTCAGCATATAAATTATTTAAAAAAATCCTGTAGTTGTAGAAAAAAATAGTTGCAAAAAGCAGGACTTGATATTGGAGATACATCAATTGGAATGCATGTTAAATTTGTTCAAGTTCCAGTTAGATTATCAATAAAAAGAAATAGGAAATGCACATTTGACTGCATTAACTTCAAGACCAAAATTGATTGGAGGAAGTAGGGCAGTTTATCAATAAAATAAAGGCTATTCGCTTTTAAAACGAATAGCCTTTTTTTATATATCTATTTTTGAATAATTTGGAGCTTCTTTAATTATTTGAACATCATGTGGGTGAGATTCAATTAATCCTGCACCTGTCATTCTAACAAATTGTGCAGTTTCTCTTAAAGTTTCTAAGTCTTTTGCACCAGTATATCCCATACCAGCTCTAATTCCACCAACGATTTGATAAATGGCATCTGCTAAAGTTCCCTTATAAGGAATTCTTCCTTCAATACCTTCTGGAACAAGTTTTTTACCTTCTTCTTGGAAGTATCTATCTTTTGAGCCTTTTTCCATAGCTGCAAGAGATCCCATACCTCTATATGTTTTAAATCTTCTTCCTTGGAAAATTTCAAATTCTCCTGGTGATTCATCAGTTCCAGCAAGCATTGAGCCTAACATTACAACATTTCCACCGGCTGCAAGTGCCTTAACAACATCTCCTGAATATTTTAAACCACCATCAGCTATAATTGTTTTTCCCATTTCTCTAGCAACAGTTGCACAATCATAAACAGCTGTAATTTGAGGAACACCTACACCTGCAACAACTCTTGTTGTACAGATTGATCCAGGGCCAACACCAACTTTAACAACATCTGCACCGGCTTCAAAAAGAATTCTAGTTGCTTCAGCTGTTACAACATTTCCTGCAATAATATCAAGATCTGGATATTTTTTTCTCTTATTTCCTTCACTTTTTTTAACAACTCCCATTGAATGACCATGAGCTGTATCAATAACAAGAGCATCAACACCTGCATTAACTAGAGCATCAACTCTTTCAAAAGTATCAGCACCAGTTCCTACAGAAGCAGCTACAAGAAGTCTTCCTTGTGCATCTTTTGCAGAATTTGGATATTTAACAACTTTTTCTATATCTTTGATAGTTATTAAGCCAGTAATGATTCCTTCATCGTTTACTAGTGGTAATTTTTTTCTATTTTATGATTTCTTAAAAATTTTAGCAGCTTCATCTAATGTAGTTTTTTTGAAGGAGCTGTAACTAAATTTTCTTTTTGTCATTACAGAGTCGATTTTTACTGAATAATCTTCTAAAAAAATCTTAAATCTCTGTTAGTTAGAATTCCAACTAATTTTTTTCTTCAAGAGAATTTACAATTGGAACTCCAGAAATTCTATATTTTTCTCATTAAATCTTCAGCTTCTTGAACTTTATTATCTGGAGTTAAGAAAAAAATGGGTCATTAATAACTCCACTTTCTGAACGTTTAACTTTTTCTTACTTCTTCAGCTTGTAATTCTATTGGCATATTTTTTTATGTATTACACCAAGTCCACCTTCTCTTGCCATAGCAATAGCCATTTTATGTTCTGTTACAGTATCCATTGCAGCAGAAATAACTGGAATATTTAATTTAATTTTTCTTTGTTAATTGTGATGTTAAAAACAACATCTTTTGGTAGAACTTCACTCTTTGCTGGAATTAAAAAGTACATCATCAAATGTCAATCCTTCTTTTTTTGGAATTTTGTTTCCCACATAATATCTTTTTCCTCCTAAAAAAATTTTTATTAAATTCAAAACATATTTTTTTGTAAAAAAAATTTATTGTATAATAAATATTTCATTTAACTATGTAATATTTTTTTATTATATTATAGAGATATTTTTATTATTTAACAACAAAATTTATTAAAAAAATATATTAACATATATTATACAACAATTTATAAAAAAATCAATTAAAAAAATTAATAAGATAAAAGTTTTTCCCAAAAAAAATTTTTTTGTGATTTATTTGTTTTTTTCTTTAATTATGTATTATTTAATGTGAAAAAAACATAAAAAAATTTACTTTATAAGTATTATTATTTAACTATTTTTTTATTAAATTTTTTTGAATAAATTTCAAAAAAATTAATAAAAAGGTATTGAAATTTTTTTCTAAACTACTCTATAATTTAAGTATACTATAATGTTATAGTTAATATCCAATAAATTAGTACATAATTGGAATTATTGTTATAGTAAAAAAATTTTAGGAGGTATATTAGAATGAGAGTAGAAAAAGGATTACTTTATACTAAAGATCATGATTGGGTAAAAGTTGAAGGAAATGTTGCAACAGTAGGTTTAGCTGACTATGCACAAGATCACTTAGGAGACATCGTTTACGTTGAACTTCCAGAAGTTGATGATGAAGTTGAAGCTGGTGATTCTTTAGCATCTGTTGAATCAGTAAAAAGCTGCAAGTGATATTAACGCTCCTGTATCAGGAAAAAAATTATCGAAGTTAACGAATTATTAGACGACGAACCAGGTGAAATTAACAAAGATTGTTATGCTGCTTGGGTTTGCAAAATTGAAATGTCTAATCCAGCTGAATTAGAAGAATTAACTAATGACGCTGATTATGAAGCATCATTATAATAGTTTCTTAAAATTAATTTTTTTAATAAATGCCACTTGCGTGGCATTTATTTTTTTAATAAGGAGGTTTTATGGTAGAAAATTCCAATAATAAAAAAATTTAAGACTAGGTATTATTTTTTTATGATAATTTCTACACTTGGTTTTAGTTTTATGCAAAATTTTTTTGTAAAGCTAACAGCAGGGAAATACACACTTATGCAACAAGTTTTTTTATGAGAAATTTTTGTAATGCTAATTATTTGTGCTATATATATACTAGTGAGAGGAAGTAGTTTCCTGGGAGAAAAGAAAAAAATAGAAAAATTACTTCTTATGAGATCAACTTTTTGGATACATGGGTGTTATCTTTAATTTCTATGCTATAAATAATATGGTTGTTGCAGATGCAGGGATTTTTACAAAAGAACTAGTCCTATTTTTTTGTAGTTTTAATAGCTTGTTTTTTTATTTAAGGAAAAAAATTTACATTAGAAAGATTTTTTTAACTTTAACATTTTTCATTTATTGGTGCGATTTTTTTGTAGTAAGACCACAATTTAATTCTAGATTACTTCCTGCAATGGTTGGAATGAGTTCGGCTCTTAGTTCGGCTATAGCATATATGTGTGTATCAAAAAAATAGGAAAAATCAGAAAAAAACCGAAACAATAATTTTTGTTTTTTTCATTATTCTCAACTATTTGTAGTTTTTCCATTTATTTTTTTAATAATTTAAATATACCGGATTTAACTAGTATTATATATTTAATTTTTAATAGGAATTGCTTCTGCAGTTGGTCAGTTTGGATTAACTATCAGCTATCAATATGCAAATGCTTCAGATGTAAGTATATTTAATTATTTAGGAATTGTATTTGTAGTTATACTAGGAAAATTAATACTAAATGAGTCTGTAAGTATCTATAGTTTAATAGGAATTAGCTTAATTTTTCTCAATGTCTTTAATGTCATATTTATTAAACACAAAGAAAAAAATAGAGAAAAAAAGCATAAAAAAAATAGCAAATATTACATTTTTTTAATATTTTTCAAGTTTTTTTAAGAAAAAAACGCCTTTTTGATTGTAACACTTCTGTAACCTTTGAAAAATTAGAGAAGTAGAAATTGAAAAAAATTACAAAAAAATGTTACAAATACTATTTTCGAGTTAAAAAAACTTTGTTAATTTTTACTCGTTTTTTTAGGTTTTTTTCTAGAAAAATTTGAATTTTATTGACTGGTTTATGTAAAATCATTATAATTTTATTATCAGATTAAAGCTGTTAGTCTGGTTAATTTAATTAAGGAGTGATTATTTGAAAAGAGCAATATTTAGAAGTGTTTTAGCATGTTTGTGTGTATATGCTACATTTTCTGGATTTTCATCTAAGTCACTTGCAGACGAAAAAGTAAAAGGATTTGTAATTTCATCAGAATCCGATTTTTAAAACTATTGAAAAAAAGTAAACAACAGAATTTTTAGATAACACTAATGGTAGTGCTTCAAAAGTTTCTTACGTAGTTAATATAGACGATAAAATTAACTTCAGCTTGGCAGGTTTACTTTCACTAGATAAGGACGGAGTTGTTATTCCAGTAAAGAATAATAATATAGATGATGTTTCAAAAGAACTTTTTGAAAAAAAAGCGAGCAAGTGTATGTTGTTGGAGATAATAGTTCAATTTCAGATGATATTTTGAATGATTTAGGAATTAAATTCGAAAGAATTGGTTCTAACAATCCTGATGACACGAATTTATATGTAAATAAATTTTTTTAGATAATCGTGATCTTTTTGATTGTTGATTCGAGAAATGATTCTGATATTTTAGGTGCTATTCATTATGCACGTATCTATAATATGAGCTTATACATCTATGATTCAACTAAAAAAAGTCGATGAAAAATATAATTTCAGAAGTAAAGAATGAAGGTAATATATACTTCTATGATGGAGTTAATTCTTTACCAGAAGATTTAAAAGTTAAGATATATAATTTATCTAAAAAAAGATAAAAAAAGAAATCAAAAGTTATTCTTTTGGATGGTAAAGATTTAGTTAAAATATTCAAAGATGCTTATTCAGCAAAAAAACGACAGCAATGTTGTTTTTAACTGAAAAATAAAAAAATTTAACAGATATGTTAAGTTCTTATATCTTTGCTGATAAAGTTAATTATGAGTATTTAGTAATTGATTCAGATTCAATGAATTTAGATGTTGAAAAAGCTAATTACTGAATCTGGAGCTAAAAAAACTTATATTATGTTTCTACTGATGAGTTAGCAAAAATATGTTAATTTTTAGAGCTTTATTATCATCTGTAAACAAAGAAGAAGCTACAGGATTTGAAGTAAATGAAACTGAAGGTGAAATTAAAGTATCTGATTCTAATGCAGATAAGAAAGATGAAAGTGCAGTTTCAGAAAAAAAGTTACAGTTAATTCAAATGAAGTTTTTAGTTGATGGAAAAGTTGTTTCTAAAGAACAAGAACAAGAAAAAGTAGCAGCTGAAAAAAAGTTGAAACTAAACCAGCATCAACTACAGAAACATCTGATAACAAAAAAACTGATACAAGCTTTGAATATAGTAAAGTATTAGTTATGAATGCAACTTCATATACTGATGATCCAGCAGAAAATGGAGGATATAACACAACAAAAAAATGGGAACTAGACTTAGATATGGGGTAGTTGCCGTAGATCCTAGAGTTATTCCTTTAGGAACAAAAATTATACATTGAAGGTTATGGTTACGCTGTTGCTGAAGATACAGGTGGAGCCATAAAGGGAAATAGAATAGACCTTTGCTACACTGATAGAGCAAAAAGCTGAAGCTTTTTGGTAGAAGAAATGTAAAAGTTTATATTCTAAAATAATTTGAATGAAGATAGAGAAGAAATTTTTAGTATTTCTTCTCTTTTTATTTTGAAACAACAAGGTTCTAGGGAATCTATCCTATGCAAGCATCGTGGAATGTTGGGATGTGTATTTATAAATATAAAAAAACAATAATATAATAGACAATAATTTTTTAAATATGATATAATGATTTTTGTTGAAAAAAATAATGGTATATTGCCATTTTACAATTATTTCATTAGATATTAGTTATATGTTTACACATTATTTTTTTAGTCGAAAAGTTAAAATAGAATATTATATTTATTTTTTTATTATTTGGAGGAAGTATATGTTCGGTTATTCAAAAAAAGAATTGAGCTGGATTTTTATATGATTGTGCTAATTCTGCTTATTCTATGGCAATTACTACAGCATTATTCCCAATTTATTTTTGGAATGATTGGTGGAAATGAAATGAATTTAGGTTACTATAATTCATTTGCAAGCATTATTATAGCTATTCTTAGTCCTGTGCTTGGAACTATAGCTGATTTTAGAGGTATGAAGAAAAGATTATTTACGTTATTTTCAATTATTGCAATTTTTTCTACACTATTTTTTTATCTTTTGCAGGTGAACTAGGATTACCTTTATTGATGGCTTTTTTTATTTTTAGGTAGTGTAACTTTTTGCAGGTTCTAATATTTTTTTATGATGCATTTTTTTAGTTGATGTAACAAATGATGAAAGAATGGATAAAATTAGCACTGCAGGGTTTGCCCTATGGTTACATAGCGAGTGTAATTCCATTTATGTTTTTGTTTAGGGGCAATTTTAATCTTTTGGAATGAAAAAAATCCTCTTGGTTATCAAATAGGCTTTGTAATAACAGCGCTTTGGTGGTTAATACTTACGATTCCAATGTATAAAAAAATGTAGATCAGGTATATGGAGTTGATCCAGTTCCTAATCCTATTAAAAAAAGTTTTTTTCAACAATTTTTCCATACATTAAAAAGATATTAAGAAGAACAAAGTAGTAGTTATATTTTTTTATGTTCCTACTTCTTATATATTGATGGAGTAGATACTATTATAAAAAAATGGTTATACCATATGCTAAGTCCGTTTTAGATGCAGATAAATTTAATACGCTTGTTCTTTTTAGGTATTTTTAATATATGTTCAAATAGTAGCCTTTCCTTTTGCTATAATTTATGGAAAGCTAGCAGATAAATTTGGAACTAAAACTATGATTAAAGTTGGAATTATTACATATATGGTTTCCGTTATTTTTTTGCTTATTTTTATGAGTAATCTTATTCATGTTTTTTTGTTTTTATCAACATTTATTGCATCTGCTCAAGGTGGAATTCAAGCTTTGAGTAGAAGTTATTATGCAAAAGATTATTCCGAAAGAAAATGCAAATGAATTTTTTTCGGATTCTATAATATATTTGGAAAGTTTGCAGCTATAGTAGGACCTTTTTATTATGAGTTTGATAACTACAATAACTCATAATCCAAGATATTCTATTCTTGGTATTATTCCTCTATTTGTTGTAGGCTATATTATAATGTTACAATTACCGAAGGAAGAAAAAAATAATGATTTTTTTAAATTTGATTCAAAAAAACACTTGGAAAAATAAAAAAAGTGAATATAAAAAAAGGGAAAAATTTGATATAGATTTTTGAGGCTTTTAAAGAAAAAGGAATTAGAAATTCTTAAGAATTTCATTACTTGTTGTGAAAAGATGAACTTAACATATTATATTGGATTTGGAACTTTGCTTGGAGCTATAAGACATAAAGGATTTATCCCTTGGGATGATGATGTTGATGTTTGTATGCCGAGAGAAGATTATGATAAATTTATTGCTGAAGCTAGTGAATATTTGCCAGAAAAATTATTTTATACAAAACAATGGAAACTGATCCAAAGTATGCTTTTAAATTTTTGCAAAACTTAGGGATAGTGATACAACTCTTTTTGAAAAAAACATGTTATTGATGTTGATATAAATCATGGAGTATTTATTGATATTTTTTTCCGCTAGATGGATATATCAAAGGTCAAAAGTAAAGTTATGGATTTAAGGGTTAAACAAAAAAACCTGTGTTTGAAGAAGCGGATACTAATGCTTTATCGAATGCTATAAGTGGTTTTAGTAAAAAAATTTGTTTATAAATTGGGAGAAACAATACCAAATAAGATAAAGACTGATATATCAAAAATGTCCGTTCCAAAAGATAATCCAAAAATTTACAGATTGCGAATATGTTGCTTGTCTAGTAGATAATTTTTTTATATTATGCCTTTTTAAAAAGAGATTTGTTAGGGAATGGAGTAAAAGTAGACTTTGAAGGTTTGAAAGTTAATGCTCCTGAAAAATTACGATGAATATTTAAGAGTTTTTATATGGTGATTATATGAAATTGCCACCAGAAGACCAAAGAGAAAATCACCATAATTTTCATCTTGCAGATGTAAATAAAAGTTTTTAGAGAATATCAAGAAAAAAACTAAGCTATGAGTAAAATCATAGCTTTTTTTGACTTTTTGTAGAATTTTTTTGATTTTTTTGGTATAATAATTACAGTTTTGCGCTATTTGTGAAATTATTAAAATTATAAAGACTTTTAATTAGTTTGTATATTTAATAAAGATTATAAGGAGGTGTTATTATGAAAGAAATAGTTGATAATCTTGTTGAATGGCTCAGAGATTCTGTAAAAGGAAGCAAATTGTAAAGGAATAGTTTATGGACTTAGTGGAGGAGTTGATTCAGCTGTTATTGCCGCACTTTCAAAACTTGCCTTTGGTGATGAATCTTTAGCTATAATGATGCCGATAAATAGTTCTTTTGAAGACGAAATAGATGCAAAGTTAGTTATTGACAAGTTTAATTTAAATGCTATTAAAGTTGATTTATCAAGAACATATTCTGAATTTGTAGAAGTTGTTGAAAAAAAGGTGATAATAACATGGCTTATGCTAATGTTAAGCCAAGACTTAGAATGACAACATTATACTATTATGCACAATTAAAAAGGATATTTAGTCGTTGGAACAAGTAACAAATCAGAATTTACAGTAGGATATTTTTACAAAAATATGGAGACAGTGGATCTGATTTAATGCCATTAGTAGATTTTTACTAAGAAGGAAATATTTGAATTGGCAAGATATTTAGAAATTCCAGATAAGATTATTCAAAAAGCCACCAAGTGCAGGTCTATTTGAAGATCAAACGGATGAAGATGAAATGGGTTTTTACTTATAATGACTTAGAAAAAAATATAAATAACGAAAAAAATAGATGAAAGAATAGAAGAAAAAAATTAATAGAATGGTAAAAATTTCTGAGCATAAAAGAAATTTTTGCAAAAAGGATTTAGGAGGTAATTATGTCAGGACATAATAAATGGAGCACGATTAAGCATAAAAAAAGGAAAAAGAAGATGCAAGAAGAGGGAAAATATTTACAAAACTTGCTCGTTATATAATTGTAGCAGTTAAAGAAGGTGGAGCAGATCCTGAATACAATCCAGCATTAAAAACTGCAATTGAAAAAGCAAAGGCAGAAAATATGCCTAATGATAATATTGAAAGAGCATTGAAAAAAGGATCTGGAGATGGAGATTCTTCTAACTATGAAACTATAATCTATGAAGGATACGGTCCGGAAGGAATAGCAGTAGTAGTTGAATGTTTAACAGACAATAGAAATAGAACTGCTGCAGACGTAAGACATGCCTTTGATAAACATGGTGGAAATTTAGGACAAAAATGGTTCAGTATTATTTATGTTTGATAAAAAAAGGAGTTATTGTAATTTCTAGGGATCAAGCAGAAGAAGATGAATTAATGGATTTTTGCTTTTAGAAAATGGGGCAAGTGATTTTTGAATCTGATGAAGAAGGTTATACAATATATTCTGAAGTAGCTGATTTTATATCATTAAGAGATGCATTACAAGAAAAAGGGATATACTTTTTAGTGCTTGTGACTTAGAATATGTACCTAGCAATAATTCTCAAATCACAAATCAAGATAATATTAAAAAAATGGTTAAGATGATTGACCAATTAGAAGATAATGATGATGTTCAAAATGTTTACCATAATTGGGAAATACCTGAAGATCTAGATGTAGAATAGTATGAAAAAAATATTTGCTTTTTTTGATTTCATTGAGTATAATTTTATGTATTTTTATTATATTCAATAGATTTTTATGGCTAAAGATATTTCTTACTATAATAATTTTTCATACAGAATATAAAAATTGACGAAGAATCTGGGCTTTCTAAAGATTGGATTGAGAGCGCTAGTAAATCGTTAGTTGAATTTATAAAAAAATGGAGATAAAGAAGTTTTTAAAAAAATCATTTCAATGAAAAAGAAATTTCACATATGGAAGATGTGTATAAACTTTTTAAATTAGACAGAATAGTATATATAATTTTTATTTATTATTTCATTTACGGTATTGTTATATAAAACATTTAAAAAAATGACAATTTATTTTTTTAAAAATATATTAAAAAAAGTATATTTTGATAGCATATCTTTCTGTGATTTCTTTTTCTCGGGGTTTGTTCTGTATTCTTTTCGGATAGTTTTATCTATTTCCATAAGTTATTTTTTTAATAATGATTTATGGCTTTTTGGACTATAAAACAGACTTAATGATAAGAATATTACCTGAAGAGTTTTTTTCTTTGTTTTATTTTTTTAAATGTACTAGTAATATCAACAATTGTTATTTGTTTAATTTATATTTTTTTAAGTATGAAAAAAATTATGATTATAATTAGGAGAAAAAAATATGGAAGTAAAAAAATTGACAGAGTTGCATTTTTCTCTTTTTGGAGTAGATATAATGTGGTATGCCATTATTATTTGTTTTTGGAATTATGGCAGGACTTTTTTTGTAGCCACAAAAAAACTCAAAACTTAGAAATATAAAAAGAAGATGATATTTCTAATTTATTGCTTTTTGCATTACCTATAAGTGTTATAGGAGCAAGAATATACTATGTAATATTTGAGTGGGATAAATATAAAGGCAATTTCAAATCAATGATAAATATTAGGGAAGGTGGATTAGCTATATATGGCGCAGTTATCGGGGCTATAATTGTGGTTTACTTTTTTTCAGTAAATATAATAAAATTGATTTTTAGAGATTTAGCTGATGTATGCGCTCCAGGACTTATTCTTGGACAAGCAATTGGAAGATGGGGGTAATTTTTATCAATCAAGAAGCTCACGGTACTGAAACAACATTACCTTGGGCGGTAATAATTGATGGAAAAAAATATCATCCAACATTCTTATATGAATCAATAGGAAATTTCTTGATTTTTTTACATTTCTAATGATTTATATTAGAAAAATATCAAAAAGAAAAAAAGGTGAAATAATACTTTTTTTACTCAATTTTGTATGGAATTGTAAGATTTTTTTGTTGAAGGATTAAGAACAGATAGTTTAATGTTCTTAGGTTTCAGAGTTTCACAAGTTTTATCACTTTTTTTGGAGTGATAGTAGGAAGTATTCTTTTTCTTCTTAAATAGAAAAATACGGAAAAGATATATAATTAATATAAATTTAACTACATAGATTAATCTATGTAGTTTTTTTACAAAAAAATAGAAAAACATAATTTTTTTAAAAAAATTTAGGAATTTCCCTCCACTTTTTTTAAGTTATTAATAGAATGTTTTAAAAATACACGTTTTAACATAAAATTGTATTTTTTTATTTTTTTAAAAAAATTTTTACAAAAAGGGTTGCAATATATGAAAAAAATAGTATAAAATATAGATGTATCAAAAAAATGTGGTACAAAATGGAGTAAAATGGAGTTAGATTTTTTTAGGAGGTGATGGCATTGTTTTTTTAGGAGATTTTTCCACATACTTTAGATGATAAAGGCAGATTGATTATGCCATCAAAATTCAGAAATGAGTTAGGATCTAATTTTTATAGTTACTCGTGGTCTTGAAGGCTGTTTATTTGTTTTTTTACTGAACAAAAATGGACTGAATTTACAGAACAGCTTAATTCAAAGGGTTTTTAGTAAAAAAAGACGTTCGTTCAATTACTAGATTCTTTTTGTAGTTGTGCTATGAATTCAGACTTAGATAAACAAGGAAGATTTGTTGTAAATAAAAAAATTTACGTGAATTTGCCGGAATCGAAAAGAGATGTAATGATTATTGGTGTTTCCGACAGAATTGAAATTTGGTCTAAAGAAAAAAATGGGATGAATATAGTCAAGCTGAATATAGTAACGACGATATTATGTCTGAAAAAAATTTGATGGTCTTGATTTTTTTAAGGGATTTAATTATGGAATTTAATCACATACCAATAATGTTGGATGAAGTAATAGAGAACCTAGATATAAAAACCAGATGGAATTTATGTAGATTTAACTGTTGGTGGCGCAGGCCATTCAACTGAAATTTTAAAAAAAGAATAAAAAAATGGAAAACTAATTTGTGTTGACCAAGATGAAGAGGCTTTTATCTGTTGCCAAAGATAGACTTTTTAAAAAGTTTCAAATAATGTTCTATTTTATAAAAGTAACTTTGAAAATTTTTAAAGAAATATTGGATTATTTTTGGGATAGAAAAAAAGTTGATGGTGTTTTTATTAGATATTGGAGTTTCTTCATATCAAATAGATAATGGACAAAGAGGTTTTTTTCTTATATGATTGATGCTCCATTAGATATGAGAATGGACAGAGATCTTAAAAAAACAGCATTTGACGTTGTAAATTTTTTACAATTCTGATGATTTGGAATATATTTTTTTATAACTATGGTGAAGAAAAAAATGGACGAAAAGAATTGTAGAATTTATAGTTAATTATAGAAAAGAAAAAGTTAATAAGAACTACTTTTTGAATTAGTCGATATTATTGAAAGGGCTATTCCAAAAATCTGTTAGAGCTAAAGGTGGACATCCTGCAAAAAGAGTGTTTCAAGCAATTAGGATTGAGGTTAATAGAGAACTTGAGGTAATAAAAAAATGTTATCCCTGATATAGTGGAAAGATTAAATGAAAATGGTAGATTATGTATAATAACTTTTCACTCTTTAGAAGATAGAATAGTGAAAGATTCATTTAAAGATTTGGCTAGAGGATGTATTTGTCCAAAGGAATTATATGTTTGTGTTTGTAATAATAAGCCAAAGATAAAAATTATAACTAAAAAAACCACTAGTGCCTTCTAAAGAAGAAATGGAAAAAACCCTAGATCAAAAAAAGTTCAAAAATTAAGGGTTTGTTCAAAAGTATTAGGAGGATGATTTATATGAGCATGGCTCAAGTAAAAATATATTAAAGTTTCAGGCGAGAGAATTTCGGAGCAAAAACAAAAAAAGCCTACGGAATTACCAGAGAATCCAGTTTATAAAAAAACATTGCACTTATCACATTGATAACTGTTACAGTTTTTGTTTAGTGTAGTGATTTTATATGGATATCTAAATATTGCTCAACAAAAATAGAATAATAAATACACTAAACTCTGAAATTCGCTCGTTAGAAACAGAAAGAGATGATCATAATATGAAACTTGAGCCTTATAAATCTGTTGATAGAATTGCAAAAAAATTGCAAGACTTAATTATAATATGGATTATCCAAAAAGAACAAGTTAGATATTTAGATAAGATTGAATAATTTATTTTTGTTGTTTAACAACAAGGTTCCCAAGAGCCCGCCCTGATGCTAAGCATCAAGGAATGGGTGGGGTTCTTATTAAACTTAGACAAGGGGAGTTTAAATGAAAAAAATAAGAAATATAGTATTAAAAAAATAAAACAGTCTCTTCTCGTTCGGCTGTTTTTATTTTTTTGTATTTATAATACTTTTCAGTATAATAATTACCAAATTGGCATATTTACAATTATATTCAAGAAATAAATATAGTGTTGAAGAATTTAAAAGATTCTGTTAGTTATACAGAACTTGAAGCTAAAAAGAGGTTCTATTTTTTTGATAGAAATGGAAATATATTAGCAAAAGAGTATTAGTGTATATAATGGATATTTTTTTCAACTTTTTGATTATAATCGTTATAAAAAAAGTCTACAGGAAAGAATAAAGATGCTGAGACGGAAAAAAATTAGATAAAAATTTTTGATATTTTACAATTAAATAAAGAAGAAATTTTTCGAAAAAAAGCTGATCAATATAATAATTTATTAATTAAAAAAAGATATTACAGAAGAACAAAAGTTCTGTTGTGAAATCTAAAAAAATTCTCTTATTATAAGTGTCAATAATAGTAAAGAAGTTTATTTTTTTCTATTTTTAGAATATGATAAATTTAAACTTTATTCTCAAAAAGCTAGAGAAACAGAAGAAAAAGAAATTAGATGAAATATTTTTCTGCTCTTGAGCTTGATAAGAAAAAAAGTATTTGATAGAGCTGATAGAGGAACGAATTTTAAAATTAAAAAAAGAGTATTAGCCCTGAAGTAGCAAAAAGAAATTAAAGATATAAATTCTTCTATTATTAGTGTAGAAATAGAACAAAGTAGAACTTATGTAGACGGAACTTTAGCACCTTTTTGTTATTGGTCATGCCAGTGAAAATGGTGGACAAAGTGGAATCGAAAAATTATTTAAATGATTCTTTAGCTGGAACTAATGGCTCAAAGAGAGTTATTAGAGAAAGCCTTAATAAATCAGTAGAAGATGTAGTAGAAGCAAAAGATGGAAAAAGATTTATACTTAACCATTGATAGCACAATTCAAAAAAATATGTTTCAGATTATGGAAAAACAGTATTTTTGATTTAGAAAAGCCAATAAAATTAAGTATTATAGTTTCTGATGTAACAAATGGTGATATTATTGCAATGGATAGTTTTCCAAAATATGATGCTAATAATCCAACTGTTCCACTTGATGAAGATGCACTTAAAGAATTTGAAAATTTAGATGAAAAAAAGCAAAATTAGAAAAAGTATATACTATGTGGAGAAACCCAGCTGTTAGTGACGCATATGAACCAGGTTCAGTATTTAAGCTGATCACTGCGGCATCATCTTTAGAGGAAAATACAGATACTTTAGATTCAACATTTTTCTGTAATGGATTTATAAGAGATATTCCCGGAATTACTCTTAGATGTTTTAGCTGGCAAAATCCTCATGGTAAAGAAACTTTTACAGAAGCAATGGATAATAGTTGTAACCCTGCTTTTTGTACAAATGGTTAGACATTTAGGCAAAAGAAAAAAATTTTATAGATATATAAATGCTTTTGGTTTTTGGAAATAAGACTGGAATAACTTTACCAGGAGAATCAATTGGACAAATACCAAAAATCTTTATCTGACATTGGGGCAGCTGAACTTGCAACAATGAGTTATGGTCATGAGCTTAGCTGTAACTCCAATTCAAATGATAATGGCTGCAAATGCAGTTGTTAATGGAGGCTATTTATTAGAGCCTCAAATTAGTATAAAAAAAATGTAGAAAAAGATTCAGAAGATAAAAATTAAATTAAAAGAAAAATGAAGCCATTGTTAAAAAAATCAAATTATCTCCAAAGAAACAAGTGATAAAATGAGAGTAATAATGGAACATGGCGTAACAGATGGTATTGTTAAGAAAGTATACTCTAATAGCGTTAGAATTGGGGGAAAAATCTGGTACAACAATAAAAAAACTGTAAATGGTAAATATGATGATAAAAAAAGACAATTGCATCACTGTATATTGCTTTTCCTATTGAAAATCCAAAAATATAGTATTTTTAATTGTTTTTTTGACGAACCTAAGGTGAATGTTGGTGGTACAAGTGTATGTGCACCACTAGCGAAAAAATTAGCTGAAGAAATTGTTGAGTATAAACAAATTGCTAAATCAAATGATGAAAATGCATTAGTTAGAAAAACAAGGGTACCAGATGTAAGAGGTTTAACATTAGAATATGCTTCTGAAATTTTTAAAAGAAGAATATTTAAATTATACAATTGACGGATCAGGCTCTTCAAAATCTGTTGTAACAAAACAAAGTGAAGATCCTGGAAATAGTGTTGTTGATGGAAGTACAATTAAGTTGACATTATCAGACGATGAAAACGAAAAATTATTAGTTGTAGATTTTTCAAAAATGACATATCAACAAGTTATTAATGTTGTAAATAAGATGGGATACAAATATAAAACTTCAGGTGGTAAAGGTAAATTTGTATCTTCAAGTAAAGAAATAGGAAGCTATATTTCTAAAGATGAAGAAATAGTGCTTACATTTGAAGACTAATTTAGGAGATGAACAATGAGAATATCAAATTATACACTATGGAGTGTTTTTAGTTAGCTTTTTTTCTAACGGTGATTATAGCTAAATATTCTATTCCTTATTTAAGAAAGTTTAAACTGGGTCAAAAATATAAGAGATGATGGTCCTCAAAGCCATTTATCAAAAGCAGGAACACCAACGATGGGTGGAGTATTCTTTGTTGTGGCAATTATACTTACAACATTTTTGTTTTAGGTAATTTTTTTCAAGAGAAGTTTTTTTCAGTATTAATTGGAATGTTAGGATTTACTTTCATAGGATTCTTAGATGACTTCTTTAAACTTGTTATGAAGAGATCTTTAGGACTTACTGAAATTCAAAAAAATTGATAATTCAATTTGTAATTAGTATAGTTGTAATAATTTTTTTATTGAATTAGTTGTAGGAACAGATTTAACATATCAATTAGTACCTTTTGTTAAGAATCCTGTTCACTTTGGATGGATAATATACCCAATAGTTATTTTTTTGTTATGATTGGAACTGCAAATGCGACAAATTTGACAGATGGCTTAGATGGTCTTTCATCCTCAGTATCAATACCTGTATTTTTTTAGGACTAGCAGTTATAAGCTCATCAAGATATCCAAGTGTTGGAGTATTCTCATTAGTGTTTATGAGCTAGTTTAATGGGTTTTTGTATTATTTAATTCATACCCAGCAAGAGTTTTTTTATGGGAGATACTGGTTCAATGGCATTAGGTGGTGCTATTGCAACAATTTGTATATTAAATGGAATGATTTTTCTATTTACCAATTATTGGTGGAATTTATGTAATAGAAGCATTATCAGTTATTATTCAAGTTGTAAGTTATAAGACAAGAAATAAAAAAAGAGTTTTTCTTGATGAGTCCTATTCATCATCATTATGAATTAAAAGGATATAAAGAACCACAAATTGTTACAGCATTTGCTGTAATTAGTGGAATATTATCAATAATAGCTGTGAATTTATTTTTATAGCATTTAATTAGGAGTAGTTTATGGAAATTGCAAATAAAAAAAGTTTTTGGTTATAGGTTTAGGTTTATCTGGAATCTCAACTATAAAAAAACTCTTAGTTCTTTAAAGGCTGATGTTTATTGTTATGATGACAAAGAAGAATCAGAATTAGGAAGTGTTTTTTTGAAAAAAAATTAAAGATTTTTAAATTTAAGTTTATTAAAAAAATTATAAAGAATATGATTTTTGATTTTTATAGTTAAAAGTCCAGGAATCAAACCGATTAATGAAGTAATAAAATATTTTTGAAACTAAAAAAAGTTCCAATTTATACAGATTTAGAATTAGCATACTCTTTATTTCCAAAAAGAAAAAAATTATTGCAATTACAGGTACAAACGGAAAAAAACTACTACAACAAGCTTAGTAGGAGAAATTTTCAAAACGGCAAATATCAAGTCAAAAAGTAGTCGGTAATATTGGAATCGGCATGCTTTTGGGAAATTTATAATTCAGATGAAGAAACTGTTAATATTATTGAAGTAAGCAGTTTTCAACTTCATAATACTGAAAAATTTTAAGCCTACTGTTGCATCAATCGGTAATATCACTCCAGATCATATTGATTGGCATGGAAGTTATGAAAAATTATATAGAAGATAAACTAAAAAAATATTTAAAAAAATATGGATAAAAAAAATGGTTATCTAGTTTTTAAATATTGATGATGAAATTTTAAATAATATAAAAGTTGAAAATACAAATATTACAAAGATTTCATTGAAAGATAATAGTGTAGATTTTTTTATCTTAGAGAAAATAATTTTTTTATCATAAAAAAACGAAATGTTATTTTTCTATGAAAGATTTAAAAAAATTTTAGGAAAAACACAACGCTCAAAAATGTTTTTAATTTCTATCGCAATCTGTTATAATTATGGTATAAATCTAGATACTATTATTTTTTTGCATGTAAAAAAATTTTTGGTGGCGTTGAACATAGAATTGAATTCGTTAGAGAATTTAATGGAATTAAGTTTTATAATGATTCAAAAAGGAACAAAATGTAGATTCAACTATAAAAAGCTGTAGAAGCATTAGAAAAACCAATAATTTTTGATATTGGGTGGGTACGACAAAAAAATGTTGACTTTAACCCTTTATTTGAAAGTTTTTAATGGTAAAGTAAAAGCTCTGGTTCTTGTTGGAGATACAAAACAAAAGTTTTATGAAACTGCAAAGAAAAAAATGGATTTGATAATAATATATTAGTTAATGATTATAAAGAAGTAGTAGAAAAAAATGTATTGAACTTGCAAAAAGTGGTGATAATGTATTACTTTCACCAGCGTCTGCTAGTTGGGATATGTTTAAAAAGCTATGAAGAAAGAGGAAATTTATTTAAAAAAAGTTGGTAAATGGATTATAATGAATAAAATTGACAAATATACTAAGAGGCTAATTATGGTTGTATTTCTATTACTTCTATTTGGAGTAGTAATGGTATTTAGTACAAGTTGGCCATATAGCTATAGAATAAAAAGGAAATGAAATAGAAATTACAAGAAAACATGTGATATTTGTTGCTATTTCTATTCTATCTATGCTTTTATTTTCACATATAAATATTTTTAAAAATTTAGAAAGCAAAGTCCGAAAAATTTTTTTATTGCTGTATTTCTTATGGGATTTTTTTAGTGCTTACACCACTTGGAATGAACATTTATAATGCTAGAAGATGGATAAAACTAGGTGGATTTACATTTATGCCTTCTGACTTTATGAAAATCGCTTCAATTATGATGATGGCATATGTTATTGATCGATATAAGAATAATTTTACTTTTTAGAAATATATTTCTAAAATATTTTTGTAATTGCAGCTGTATCATCTATTTCAGTTATGATTCAGCCGGATTTTTTTCAACTACATTAATAATTATAGGAACTTTAACTGCAATGTATGTAATTGCTGGAATGGATAAAAAAAGTATTATTATTCTCTGGAATGGGAATTGTACTTGCTAGCGCTGGTGTTATATATAAGTTAAATTCTGGATATAGTAGAGCGAGTAGAATTCAAGCATTTATTAATCCGTTAAAATACAGAGATTCTAAATCATGGCAATTAATAAAATCTCTTTTTGCAATAACGAATGGTTCAATTTTAGGAGTTGGCCTTGGAAATGGCAGACAAAAATTTACATTGTCCGAAGCACACAATGACTTCATTTTTGCAACTATTGCAGAAGAATTCGGATTTGTAGGGTCAGTAATTTTAATTGGGGTATATATCTATTTAGCTTACCTTGGAATAATGATTGCAAGAAATGTTAAAAATTTATATGGACAAATGGTAATATTTGGAATAACTTTCTCGATAGGACTACAAACATTGGTAAATATAGGAACAGCTACAGGAACAATTCCTCCTACAGGAGTTACTTTTACCTTTTATTAGTTATGGTGGCTCATCTTTGGTTATGACTTCAATAATGATTGGAATAATTTTGGGAATTGTAAGACATGATACTAAAGGGAGATAATATGAAAGTTGTAATAACAGGTGGAGGTACAGGAGGACATATATATCCTGCCGTTGCAATAATTGAAGAATTAAAAAAAGAGATGAAAAAAATAGAAATTTTTATATATAGGTTCGAAAAAAATAGTATGGAAAGTGAATTGATTCCAAGCTTAAATATCGACTATAAATCAATTGAAGTAATGGGACTTCCTAGAAAAAAATTAATTTGAAACTTTTTTTAAGTCAGTATTTGTATTGTTAAAAGGACTATCTCAAGCAAAGAAAAATATTAAAAAGAATTCAAACCAGATGTAGTTATTGGTACTGGAGGATTTGTAACGGGACCAGTTTTTATATAAAGCACACAAACTTGGAATTTATACAATATTCCACGAACAAAATAGCTACCCCGGAATTACAAATAGAATATTGTCAAAATATGTTGACGCTATGGCTGTTACATTTAAGGAATCTATTAAATTCTTTAAAAAAATAATGAAAAATGTGTTGTAACAGGTAATCCGATAAGAAATAGATTTGAAGTATTAGATAGAGAGAGTTCATTAGAGTTTTTTTGGACTTGATAAAAAAATACTAAAAAAATATTTTTCTTTTGGAGGAAGTAATGGTAGTGAAGAATTAAATAAAAGCTGTAATAGGAATTCTAGATAAATTTAATAATAATGAAAAAAATATCTTTAATTCATGTTACTGGTAAAAAAAATTATGATAAATTCATAGAAGAAGTAAATAAAAAGAGAAATTAAAATTGGTAAGAATGTAAGAATCTTACCTTATATGATAGAAATGGATAAAAGCATACGGAGTTTCAGACTTAGTAATAACAAGTTCTGGAGCAATAACACTAGCTGAGATTTCAAAAAAATTGGATTGGCTAGTATATTAATACCGAAAGCTTATACTACTGAAAATCATCAAGAATATAATGCTAGAGCCTATAAAGATATAGGAGCTTCTGAGCTAATTCTTGAAAAAGATTTGAATTCAGATTTATTATGGGAAAATATAGAAAAAAATAGTTTTTTTGATAATAATAAACTTGAACAAATGAAAGAAAAACGCAAAGAAATTTGCAACACCAAATGCAGTAAGCGATTTTTGTTTCAATTTTTTTATGATAATTTTAAAGGGAGGAGATAAGGATGTCTGGTAATAACGGGAAAAAAAGCCAAAAAAATATTTGTAAAAAAAGAGATCTGATGAAGTTAGTTCAGAGCATGATGAATTTTTATGAATATGATAATTTGAAATCTAAGAGTTATACTATTGACGAATCATTCTTTGAAGATTTTTGAAAGTGTAGATTTTGATAAGAAAAAAATTACGAGAAAGAAAAATACTTCTTCTGAAGAAACAAAAGATGAGGTATTAACATCTGAAGAAATTTTTAGAAGACGAAGTTTTTTTCAAGAAATTCCTGACGAAATTGATGCTAAAGAAGATAATGAAGTTGAAATAGTAAATGAAAAAGGAAGAAGAAATTCTTAAGGATATTAGTGAAAGCAAAGAATTTGAATCTAAAGAAGAATATGAAGAAGTATTAGATGAAGATGACGATGATGATTTTTGGAAGTTTAGAATCAGAAGAAGACATTGTTCCAAATGTTGAAAGTGAATTAGATAAACAAGCGGAAGAAGTTAAAAATGATAATCTTCAATCTAATAATATACAAGAAGAAAAATATTTTAGAAGAAACTCAACAAATTAAGGTTCAACCTGAAGATAAGTTTGGAGATGGAGTTGAAAATTCTGAAATACCTATTGTAGATGGTAATGAAGAAGATTCAATATTTAATAAATATAGTATTGCAAATAATGAATTATCTAGTAATGAAGGAAATTATGATTCTTTATTTGAAAAAAATCAAGAAATAATCGAAAAATAATGAATTAGTTGAAGAAGATGATGACGATTTTGGAAGCTTAGATGAAGTTGATGCTACAATGACACAAGCTTTTTGTAAATGTAAATCAAAAAAACCAGATTATTATGAAGATTTGAAGGATACTACAGATGAGTTTTCTTTTGATGAAGAAGATGAAGATGAAGAAGATGAATATTATATAGACAAGAAAGGTAATAAAAAAAGAAAAAAAGAAGAGGTTTTAGATTATTCTGTAAATTCTTATTAGTATTTTTTTATTAGCATGTTGTTCAATATCAGTTTATTTTTGGTTTAACTCATGATTTATTTAAAATAGATTATATAAATGTAGTTGGAAATGTAGCAAACGAAAAAGAAATTTTTAATTTCTAAAAAGTGGAGTAAATATTGGAGATAATATATTCTTAGTTTCAACAAGTAAAAATTAAGAAAAAAACTTAAAAGAACTTTCAAATATTGAAAGTGTAAATGTTAAGAAGAATTTTTCCTAATATTTTTAGAAATAGAAGTTAAAAGAAAATTATGTAAGTGCATATATCAATACGGCTAGCGGGTTGACAACAATAGATAACTACGGAAAAGTTAAAGAAGTTGCAACTGATAATTCTAAAGCTTCTGGAATTCAGTTGAAAGGTATTCCTGGAACTGGATTAAAAAGTAGGAGAAAACTTCTCTGATGATGAGGATAAAGTTAAATTCCTACTTGATATAATAACAAAGGAATATTACTTTGATATTGTTAGTATAGACTTTACAAATGATTCAGAAATTGTTTTAGAATTTAAAAAAATTCTTTCAAAGTTATATTTGGAGATTTAAAAAGATTATGCAAAGAAAAACTCAAATAATTGGAATTTTAATTAAAAAAATACAATTAGAAGGAATTAATGCAAAAAGAAATTATATTAAATGTTGGAGATAATCCAATAATCGTTAAAAAAATAGTAGAATTTTTGTTTGAAAAATTTAGTATAATAACAATGGTTATCTAAATAATTAAGTATAAATAACATAGGAGGAAATAATAATGGCATTTGAAATGGAAGTTTATGGAAATGATTTAGCAAAGATTAAAATATTTGGTATCGGTGGCGGCGGAAATAACGCTATCTCAAGAATGAAACAATCCGGTTTAAGAGGAGTTGATTTCGTAGCAGTAAACACTGATAGACAAATTTTTAAATTCTATTGATATAGAAACAAAAAAATCCAAATTGGAGAAAAAAATTAACTAGAGGACTAGGAGCTGGAGCTAATCCATCAGTTGGAGAAAAAGCTGCAGAAGAAAGTAAAGAAGAAATAATGAAGTCTCTTGAAGGAACAGATATGGTATTTGTTACTGCTGGAATGGGTGGTGGAACAGGTACAGGAGCTGCTCCAGTTGTTGCAGGAATTGCAAAAGAAATGGGGATTTTAACTGTAGGTGTAGTTACTAAACCATTTACATTTGAAGGAAGAAAAAGAGCAATCCAAGCTGAACAAGGTATTGAAGCTCTTAAAGAAAAAGTTGATACTTTAATTACAATTCCAAACGATAAATTAATTCAAATTGCTGAAAAGAGAACTACAATGTTAGAAGCATTCGCTATGGCAGATGAAGTTTTTAATGAATGGTATTCAAGGTATTTCAGATTTAATAGCTGTTCCAAGTATAATTAATTTAGACTTTGCAGATGTTAAATCAGTAATGGAAGATAAAAGGTGTTGCTCATATGGGTATCGGTAGAGCAAGTGGAGAAAACAGAGCTATTGAAGCTGCAAAAATGGCTATTAATAGTCCTTTACTTGAAACTTCTATTGATGGAGCTAGAGCTGTTCTTCTTAATGTTACAGCTGCAAATGTTGGCCTTTTTAGAAGCACATGAAGCTGCTGAATTAATTAGAGAAGCTATTGATGGAGATGCTAATGTAATCTTTGGTACAGGTGTTGACGAATCATTAGGAGATGATATTAAGATTACTGTTATTGCAACTGGATTTGATCCTCTTGTATCAGGTGGAATTAGAAGATCATCTGGCGTTGAAAAAAATCTGTATTAGATAAAAAAAGATGACGGATTAGATTTAGACATTCCAAGTTTCTTAAGATAATGAAATGTCCTAACTGTGGAGCAGAAACTACAAGAGTTTTAGATTCTAGAAATTCTCATGATAAAACTTATGTAAAAGAGAAGAAGAGTTTGTGAGAAATGTAATTATAAATTTACAACTTACGAAAAAAAATGCCTGAGTTTGTAATTTTTGTATTAAAAAAAGATGGTTCAAGACAAATTTTCTCAAGAAATAAAGTTTTTTGCTGGTATAAAAAAATGCTGTGAAAAGAGAAATATACAAGATAAAGAGATAGAATCTGTTATCGATAGTATTGAAATGGATATTAGACAAAATTATAAAAAAATGAAATTAAATCTACTCAGATTGGAGAATTGGTTTTTAAAAATACTTAAAATCACTTGATGAAGTTTCATATGTTCGTTTTTGCTGCTGTATATAAAGACTTTAAAGATAAAAAAAGCATTTTTTTGGAGTATTTACAAAAAGAATTTTTAGAGGTGAATGAAAATTCACCTCTTTTTTTATATTATTCTAAAAAAATATGAATATTTAGCTTATTATTACTTATTTTTTTAATTTATTTTTTTCTCAAATTATGATAAAAATAATAATGGATTAATAAAGTTTTTAATTTGTTATTATCATTATATTAGGGAGAGCTTTATGAAAAAAAGAATATTAGACCTATAGTTATTATAGTATTAGTCATCGAATTTTTTTAGGATTAGGAACAATTTTTTTATCAATCCAGTGTAGAAAGAGCAAGATTAAGAAAAGAAAGAGAAAAAAATATTATATTGTTACTGATGCAAATAAAAAAATGATGTTTTAAAAAAATCGAAAAAGAAGTACTTATCTTCTCAAGAGTTAAATAAAATTGTTATTACAAAAGCTGATAGCGATAAGAAATATATAATTGAAGATAAAAAAATTAATGGATGATATTATTGCAAAAAGTAGATTTTACAAAAATTTGTATCTAATTCTAATCTTACTATGGGAACAATAGACTTAACAATAAATTTTTGAGAGCAATAATAATGTTTTTTTACAATATCATTATCTGCTGAAGATAAAACAGCTACTTTAAAAATATAATGAGTATACTTTTTTTATGTAACAGTTTCAGATGATTTTTTTATAATTTTTGTCTATGATTTATATTCAAAAAAATCTCTTAGATTAGGAGTTTTATATGAATATAAAAAGATTTAATTAAAAAAAACATGGAGATACAAATGAGAATTGGTTAATTTTAGAATTTTTTTAACTGAAAGAAAAATTGGTTGAATTAAAAAGCTGATTTAAATTTTTTTGTATTGATAAAATATATGATAAGTTTTTTTAGAAATAATTGAAAAGAGAAAACAAAATTATCCATTACAGTATATTTTTTTGAGAAATGGGAATTCTATGGATTAGAATTATATGTAGATGAATCAGCTTTGATTCCTAGATTTGAAACAGAAATTTTTAGTTGACGAAATTTTTAAAAAAATAGATTGTAAAAAAAGGATAAAATTTTTAGATATTGGTTGTGGAAGTGGAGCTATTAGTCTAGCTTTTAGCTGATAATCTTATAAATTCTTATATTTATGGAATAGACATAAGTGAAGATGCACTAATTTTTATCTAAAAAAAATAAAGAAAAAAATTAGGATTAAAAAAAATGTTGAATTTTTTTAAAAAGTGATATTTTTTTCAAATGTTAAGGATAATAATTTTGATATAATAGTTTCAAACCCACCTTATATAGATGAAGTTGATATGAAAACATTAGAAAAAAAGAGCTATCATTTGAACCTCAAAATGCTTTATATGGAGGAAAAAGATGGATTGTTTTTTTATAGAGAAATAATAACTAATTCTTTAAACTATTTATCTGATAATGGTATTTTTGGCTTTTTGAAATTGGATACAATCAAATGGATGATATTTCTAATTTATTGATTGATAATGGATTTGAAATTTTGATTCAAAAAAAGATTTTTGCAGGTTTTGATAGAATTATAATAGCTAAGAGGAGATAAAATGATTTTTAATTAGCTTGTTTTTTTGGTATTCTTATTTATAGGAGCATATAATTTTGGAGGCGGATATGCTATGATTCCGTTGATTATATCTCTTGTTGTAGACAAACATGGTTGGATAGGAATGCCTGACTTTATAAATTTTTGTAACAATTTCACAAGTAACGCCGGGACCAATAGCTATAAATCTTGCTACATTTGTGGGTTATACTGTTGGTAATGGAGTAATAGGATCTATAATTGCTACATTAGCAGTAATTCTACCAAGTTTTATTTTTAATAACTTTGATTGTAATGTTTATGAAAAAAATTTAGTAACAATATACATATAAAAAAAATTTCTTTTATTGGAATTAGACCTGTTGTACTTGGTTTAATTGCATCAAGTTGTGTTTCAGTAATAGATTCAGATTTTTTTATACAATTTATTCGTTTATTGTATTTGGAATTATTTTTTTATTTAACAACTTTTTAAAAAAATTTACATCCAATAATTGCTATTTTTTTGTAACTGGATTTATTGGAATGTGGATTATTTAGGAGGCAACAATGTTATTTCAATTATTTAAGACATTTTTTTATGGATAAGCACTCTAACTGTAGGTGGTGGAGCTGCGATGATTCCAGTTATAAATAAAGAAATTGTAGAAAAAAACAATATATGACTCAAGAAGAATTTCTAGATGCACTTGGTATAGCACAAAGTGTACCTGGAGTTTTAGGTTGTAATATTAGTATTATTGTTGGATATAAAATAAAAAGGTATAAAAAGGAGCAATAGTTTGCTTAATGTGTTCTATTTTACCAGCATTTTTTTATCAATACTTTTTAATTGCAATATTTTTTTAAAGATATGAGTACAAATTACTATGTTAATAAATTTTTTTATTGCTGTTAAACCTGCCTTAGTTGCAGTTTTAGCTTCAGCAGTAGTAATTCTTGGTAAGAAGACACAATTAAAAAGCATTTCATTATGTAATTGGGTTAGTTGTTTTAATATTAGTTAGCTATTTTTAAGATTAGTCCATTTCTAGTTATATTTTTTTGGTGGATTTGGTTATGTTTTTATATTGTAAATTTTTTTAGTAGATAAGCATTAAAAAAATTTAATGGAATACTTGTAACTTATTTTTGGAGGAAGTTATGATAGACGATAGATTTGATGAAGAAAAAAATGAGTTTAAAGATAGAAAAGATAATAGTTTTGTAAAAAAACTTTTTTTGACTATGCAAAAAAATTATTATTCTTGCACTTTCAATTAGTTTTTGGAATAAAAACATTTGTTGTAACAAGTACAATAGTAGACGGTAGAAGTATGAATCCAACAGTAAATCATGGGGATAGACTTATGGTTAATAAATTATTTTTTTATGAAAAAAATATTACTCGTGGAGATGTTATTGATTTTTTTATGTTCCAGAATCTAAAAAAATATTATCTAAAAAGAGTTATAGCTGTTGAAGGTGATACAGTTGAACTAATAAATGATAGAGTTTATTTAAATGGAAAAAAATTGGAAGAAGATTATGTTAGTACAGAAGTTACTACACCACATAGTGAAACTACAAAATGGGAAGTTCCAAAAAGGATATGTTTTTCGTTTTTGGGGGATAATAGATCAAATAGTAGAGATAGTAGAGATTTAGGTGTTATTCCAAGATCTGATATTGTTGGTAAAATTATATTTAGATATTATCCTTTTAATAATTTAGGAGGGTTAAAGTAATTTATGAAGATAGATCAAAAAAAATATTAGAAACTTCTCTATAATCGCACATATAGATCATGGGAAATCTACACTTGCAGATAGATTAATAGAAAAAAACAGGAATGATGAGTAAAAGAGAAATGGAAGAACAGGTTTTTAGATAGTATGGATCTTGAAAGAGAAAGAGGAATTACTATAAAACTAAAAGCTGTTAAACTTTTCTATAAAGCTAAAGATGGAGAAACTTATGTTTTAAATCTTATAGACACACCGGGACATGTTGATTTTTACATATGAAGTTTCAAGAAGTCTTGCTGCATGTGAGGGTGCTATTTTTAGTAGTAGATGCAACTCAAGGTGTTGAGGCACAAACTTTAGGAAATGTATATTTAGCATTAGAACAAGATTTAGAAATTTTACCGGTTATAAATAAAAATAGATTTACCATCAGCTAGAATTGATGAAGTAAAGGAAGAAATAGAAGATATAACAGGATTTGATACAGATGGAATACCATTAGTTTCTGCAAAAGAGGGACTTAATATTGAAGATGTTTTAGAAGATATTGTAAATAATGTTCCGGCACCTACTGGAGATGAAAAATGCTCCACTTAAAAGCTTTAATTTTTTTGATTCATATTATGATTCATATAAAGGTGTTGTGTCTTATGTTCGTGTAGTAGAAGGAACATTAAAAGAAGGCATGACAATCTATATGATGGCAACTAAGGGTAAATTTGAAGTAACAGAAGTAGGATATACTGCATCTGGAAATGTTCAAACTGGAGAATTAAAAGCTGGAGATGTAGGCTATGTTGTAGCTAGTATTAAAAATGTAAAAGATGCAAGAGTTGGGGATACAATTACTGATTACGAAAATATGACTGACTCAGCATTACCAGGATATAAAAAAGTTGTTCCAATGGTTTATTGCGGAATTTATCCAGCTGAAGGTGAAGATTTTAACAGTGTTAGAGAAGCATTAGAAAAACTTCAAGTAAACGATGCTTCATTATCTTTTGAACCTGAAAGCTCTGTTGCATTAGGATTTGGATTTAGATGTGGATTCTTAGGATTATTGCATATGGAAATTATTCAAGAAAGACTTGATAGAGAATTTGATTTAAATATAATAACTACTGCTCCATCTGTAATTTATAAAGTTGCAAAGAAAACAGGAGAAATTCTTGAAATTCAAAATCCAAGTAATTTACCAAAAAGAAACAGAAATAGAATATATGGAAGAACCTATTGTTGAAGCAAATATTATGACTCCAAAAGATTATGTTGGAACAATAATGGATCTATGTAAAAAAATAAAAGAGGTATTTTTTTGAAAATATGGAATATCTTGACCAACATAGAGTTAGCTTAAGATATATTTTGCCATTAAATGAAGTTATTTATGACTTTTTTTGATGCATTAAAAATCTAAAACAAAGGGATATGCTTCACTTGATTATGAATTGAAAGGATATCAACGTTCTGACTTAGCAAAAACTAGATATTTTTAATTAATGGAGACTTAGTTGATGCATTCTCAATAATTGTCCATCGTGAAAAAAATCTTATGATAGAGCAAGAAATATCGTTGAAAGATTAAAAGATGAAATTCCAAGACATCAATTTGCAGTACCTATTCAAGCGTCAATTGGATCAAAAAGTTATTGCTAGAGAAACAGTCAGAGCTTTGAGAAAAAGACGTACTTGCAAAATGTTATGGTGGAGATATTTCAAGAAAGAGAAAATTACTTGAAAAAAACAAAAAAAGAAGGTAAGAAGAAAATGCAACAAATAGGTAGTGTAGAAGTTCCTCAACAAGCCTTCTTAGCAGTATTAAAATATGATGAAAAAAATAGATAAAAAGCCTATTATTTAATAGGCTTTTTGCCTAATGGGAGAAAAAAATGAGAAAACTAGGAATATATATTCACATCCCTTTTTGTGATAAAAATTTGCAATTATTGTGATTTTACTGCTTTTTCAGGGTGCTAATTCAAAAAAATAAAAAGAATATGTAGAAGCTATAAAAAAAGAAATTGAATTAAAAAGGAAATAAAGAATTTTTTTAATTGATTCTATTTTTTTATTGGAGGAGGAACTCCAAGTTTTATAGACGGTGAATATTTTTTTGAAATTTTTAGAAAAAAAGTAAGAGAACAATTTACGGTTTTAGAAAATATTGAGATTACAATTGAAACAAATCCAAAAAAACATTTGATGATAAAAAAATTAGAGTTTTATAAAAAAAGTCAAAAAAATTAATAGACTATCAATTGGAGTACAAAGCTTTAATGATAAAATATTAAAAGAGCTCGGAAGAAATCATAACTCAAAAAGAAGCGATTGATAGCATAAAATTAGTAAAAAAATTTGGATTTGATTTGAATATAGATTTAATTTTTTTGGCTATCAAAATCAGAGTATTGATGATATTTTTATATGATTTAGAAATTGTTAAAAGTATTAATCCGGAACATATCTCTTATTATGCTTTTAATTATTGAAGAAAAAAACAAAATTTAAAGCATTACAAAATGCAGGAAAAACTAAACTTTTTTTAGACGAAGATATTGAGAAAAAAATGTATCATATTTTTAGTTGAAAAAAATTAGAAAATATTGGACTAAAACAATATGAAGTTTCCAACTTTGCTAAAAAAATGGAAAAAGAGTCAATTCATAATAAAAAAATATTGGAATTGTAAAGAATATTTAGGATTTGGCATTTCATCACATTCTTATTTTTAATAGTGAAAGATTATCAAATACAGTTAATATTTCAAAGTATATAAAAGAACTTGAAAAAAAGGTAATATTCCAATAGACTTTTTGTGAAAAAAATTGATATTAATACTAAAAAAATTTGAATATATTATAATGAATATGAGATTAAAGGAAGGATTTTTTTGATTTCTGATTACAATAAACTTTTTGAAGCAGACTTTCTTGATGAAAAATAAAGATGCTGTTAAAATAGGTCTTGAAAAATAATGTAATTGAAATTAAAAAAATAATCGAATATATTTTTACAAAAAAAGGATTTGATATAATGGATAGTTTTTTTGTAAATTGTAATGTAAAGGAAGTAGGTGATTAAATGAATTTATTAAGTAATATATTAGAAAATATTAATTGTAAATACGAAAAAAACTATTGAAAAAAATGAATACTGTTTTTTTAATAGTTTATGGTGTTGTATTTACTTGTTATATTTTATAAGTTCATTTTATGTATTAGAATTCCAACTTTCTTATATTTTTTTAATTTTTTTCACAAATTTTATTGGGATTCATAATTATATTTAATTTTATGAATACTATTTATTTTTCTTTTGAATAAATTTACAAAAATATGAGCTTAAGTTTTTTTGTATCCTCTAAATTTGTTAGTTAAAATATTAGCCTTCTTTAACTTAATTTTTGATTTTTATACATTTCTATATTTAAATATGATTTTTATATTTTTATAATCACTTTTTTTAACATTGGTTAATTATTCATATGTTATATTTTTTTAAGTTTAGAATTATTCTTTGTACTATATAGTATAAATAAAGAATTATTTAAAAAAATAAAGTGGAAGAATTACCAAAAAAAGTAATGATATAGATAATTGGTTTGATGATGACTATTACGGCTATAGTTTACATCTTAAAGAATTTTTTTGAATGTTGATTTTTAAAGAGTATATTGAAACTAATCATGAGAAATTAAAAATACTTAGAAGATTTTTATTTTTTTAGTAAATTTTCAACAGAAGAAGATTTAGTTAGGGAAAATTTCTTACTTGAAAAAAACATAAATGTTAATACAAATTCATTTGAATTTTTTTACAAAAAAAGCTCTTAGTAGAGGAGCAAAAAAATAGCAATAGCTTTTGTAATAAAAAAACAGGTTTAATTTCAACAATTTTAATTTCATCTTTTATTTCAGCTTTTTTTGCTGGTATAAGGTTAATTTTAAGTACTATTGCATCTAAAATTACTATATTTATAGGAAAAAAATAATATTACAAAATCAGAAGACTTAAAGACATATGTAATTGTGGGAATGATTGTATTTTTTTATTTATGATAATAATTTTAGCTTTTTCAAAACATAACTCAGATTATAAAGAATATAATTAAACATAAGAGAAATAAAAAAATACAAAGATAATTATTTAAAATTAATAAGATATATGGCTAAAAAAATTATGATTGTTTAAAAAAATAGAGGAAATTAGTATGAAAGCAATATTATTTGACATGGATGGAGTTTTAATAGACTCAGAAATGTTTTTATATGAAAGGAACATTTGATTGGATTTCAAAAAAAGGATTTAATGGGAAACTAGAAGATACTTATAGATTAATAGGTACAAATATGGAAGGAACATATAATTTGCTTTTTTTGAAATGTTAGATGGGAAGTATTCTATTTCTGAGATTGATGCAGAAAATAAAAAAATATTTTTTTCAGAAAAATCCAATAGATTATAAATCAATTTTAAAAACCATTTGTTAAAGAAATACTAAAAATTTTTTTAAAAAGAACACAAAATTAAAACGGCAGTTTGTTCTTCAAGTCCTAAAAAAAGACAATTGAAAAGGTACTAAAAAGCCTGTGAAATTTTTAGAATATTTTTGATTTTTATCATAAGTTCAGATGAAGTAAAAAAAGTAAACCAAATCCGGATGTTTATTTAAAAAGCTTGTGAAGTTTTTAAAAGTTTCAAATCAAGATGCTTTTTGTAATTGAGGATTCTTCAATGGGAATAGAAGCAGGAAAAAAATGCAAATATAAAAAGTAATAGCACTAAAAGACCACTATTTTTGGTCAAGATCAATCAAAAGGCAGATTTTTATCTTTGAAGATTTAGGAGAGGTTTTAGAATTTTTTTAAAAAAATTTTTTTAAAAAAAGTGATTAATTCACTTTAGTAGGGTATATAACAAATATTAAATATTATTGTATTCTAAATTTAGAATGTTAAAAAAACTTAAGTATTTTTTTATATTTAAGTTTTTTTATTTTTTTATAACAAGGTTTATGGACACGTATCCAACGTCAACTTATTTTTATATTTAGGGTTTGTGTTTAAGTACATATTTATGGAGGGAGTTTATGATAAAGACTTTAAGTGGTAGTATAAGAGAATTTAAAAAGGACTCGATAATGTCTGTTATTTATATTGTCTTAGAAGTTATTATGGAATGTATAATTCCTTTTATTCTTGCAAATCTGGTAAATGGTATTAGGTCAAATGTTCCAATTAGTGAATTATTTAATCAAGGATTAATTTTTAGTTGTTATGGCGATGCTTTCTTTAGCTTTTTGGAATCTTGGCAGGTAAAAAAAGTGCTGTTGCTTCTTCTGGTTTTGCTAGAAATTTAAGAAAGGATATTTTTTTGAAAAAAAGTTCAAGGATTTTTCATTTGAAAATATAGATTCTTTTTCTAATTCATCATTACTTACAAGACTTACAACAGATGTTACAAATGTTCAAAAATGCATTTATGATGATAATTAGACTGGCTATTAGAAGTCCTTTTTATGTTTGTTTTCTCATTTGTTATGTCCTTTATTATGGGTGGAAAACTTGCATTTATTTTTTTGTAATAGTTGTTCCGATACTTTTTAATTGGCCTTGCATTTATTATTATAAAAAGCTATGAAAATTTTTCAAACAAATATTTTTATAAATATGACGATATGAATAATACTATTCAAGAAAAATATTAAAGCGATAAGACTTGTAAAAATCATTAGTTCGTGAAGATTTTTGAAATTGATAAATTTGATAAAGTTGCAACAGAAGTAAAAAGATAATTTTACTTTTTGCAGAAAAAAATAATATCATTGAATGCACCACTTATGCTATTTTTGTTTGTATGTAGATACTGTTTTGATTTTTATTTCTAGGTTCTTATGTTATAGTAGCAGGGGTTAATCCAAGTTTTAATGTTGGACAAATATCTGCTCTTATGACTTATAGCTTTATGATTTTTGAGTAGTTTAATGATGTTCTCAATGGTTCTAGTTATGATAACAATGGCGATGGAATCTTCTAAGAGAATTTCTGAAGTTTTAAATACAGAATCTACAATAACAGATGAAAAGTCACTTCACAAAAGAATTAAATAGTGGAGAAATTGAATTTAAAAAAATGTAGTGTTTAAATATTCAGAAGATGCTATTGAAAATGTAATAAATGATGTTTCATTTAAAAATTCCTTCAGGCAGTACTGTTGGTATAATAGGAGTTACTGGTTCAGGAAAGAGTACATTGGTACAACTTATTCCAAGACTTTACGATATTAATTCTGGAGAAATTTTTAATTGACAATACAAAAAAATAGAAAATATAGACATTGAATTATTAAGAGAAGAAGTAGGGATGGTTCTTCAAAAAAATACTCTATTCTCCGGAACAATTAGAGAAAAATTTAAAAATGGGGAAACAAAAATGCAACTGATGAAGAACTCGATTTAGTTTGTAATATTGCTCAAGCAACTGAAATTATAAACAAAATGCCTAATGGTTATGATGAATATATTGAGCAAGGTGGAGCAAATCTATCGGGAGGTCAAAAACAAAGACTTTGTATTGCAAGAGCACTACTAAAGAAACCAAAAATTTTAATTTTTGACGATTCCACATCAGCTGTTGATACAAAAACAGATGAGTTGATTAGAAGAGGCTTACAATCTTATATGCCTGAAACTACAAAAAAATTATTATTGCTCAAAAGAATATTATCCGTACAAAATGCTGATATAATTCTAGTAATTGATAAGGGCGAAGTAGTTGCTAGTGGAAATCATGAAACTCTTGTTAAACAAGATGGATTGTATCGTGATTTATACTTAACACAAGGAGGGGTTGTAGATGAAAAAAATAGTAAAAAAATCAACTTTATTCAGAGTAATGAAAGAAGTATTTACAGCTTTTTCCAGTATTATTTCCTTTAGTTTTTAGTAGGAATAGTCGTTACCGCTGGTATTAGTTCAATTCCAAGTTTATTTATTCAAAAAAATCGTAAGTTTACTTGAAGCTAGAGATCCTTCAGTTTCATGGTCTGTTTTTTTCAAAACAAATGATGGGATTAATTTTAATACTAGTTGGAGTTGATATCCTTTCACTGATATTAACAACTATATATAGTATTGCAATGGCTACTATCACACAAGGAACTTTATATCAAATGAGAAAAAAAGATGTTTGTAAAAATGCAAACTCTTCCTTTAAAAGTATTTCGATACTGAAGGTCATGGAGATATAATGAGTTATTATACAAATGATGTTGATGCTTTTAAGACAGATGATTTCACAAAGTTTACCAAATGTTTTATCATCATTAGTGGTTGTTGTTACAGTTTTTTTGCAATAATGTTATATTTTTAGTTTTTTTGGATGACTTTAACAGTTTTTATTAGGTGTTATTGCCATGTATCTTGTAACAAAATATGTTGGTAAACATTCAAGAAAAATACTTTATTGAGCAACAAAAAAATCATTGGGTAAAAACTGAAGGCTATTTAGAAGAAATGATTTATGGGCAAAAAAAGTTGTAAAAGTTTTTAATTATGAAGATGAGTCAATGAAAAAAATTTAATGAAGTAAATGATAAATTGTTTGACGATTCTCAAAAAAAGCTAACTCATATGCTAATATACTTGGACCAATTTTTAAATAATATAGGAAATATTCTTTATGTTGTTGTTGCAATTGTTGGAGGACTTTTAATATACTTTAATGTATATAATTTAAGTCTTTCAGGTATGGCAATAAGCATAAGTATAGTAGTTCCATTTTTTTAAATATGACAAAGCAGTTTTTCAGGAAATATCAACCAAGTTTCAATGCAACTAAATTCAATCATAATGGGTTTAGCGGGTGTTGAAAGAGTTTTTGCTCTTATTGACCAAGAACCTGAAGTAGATGAAGGCAAAGTTGCAATATCAAATGAAAAGGATAAATATGAATTTGTAAAAAGAAAACGGAGAAAAAAACAGAAGTTCTAGGAAATATTGATATAAAAAAATATTGTTTTTTGGATATAATACGGAAAAAAACAGTTTTTAAAGAATATAAGTATTACTGCAAAACAAGGTGAAAAAAAATTGCACTTGTAGGAGCCACAGGAAGTGGTAAAACTACAATTGCCAACCTTATAAAACAGATTTTTATGATGTAAATAGCGGAGAAATTTTTATTTGATGGAATAAATGTTAATTCTATAAAAAAATCGGACCTTAGAAAAAAATGTAGGTGTTGTTTTTACAAGAAACAAATCTATTTACTGGAACAGTTTTTAGAAAATTTAAGATATGGGCATTTAGATGCTACAAGAGAAGAATGTATCGAAGCTTGTAAAAAAACAGGTGCTCATGAATTTATTGAAAAACTTCCTGAACAGTATGATACTGTCTTAAGAAGTGGAGGAGAAAAATTTATCTCAAGGTCAAAGACAGCTACTTGGGATTTCAAGAGCATTACTTGAAAAACAAACCTGTTCTTATTCTTGATGAGGCTACTTCTTCAATAGATACAAAAAAACAGAAAATGTCGTTCAAAAAAAGCTATGTATGTTTTTAATGGAAGGTAGAACTGTATTTATAATTGCTCATAGACTTTCTACAATTTCAAACTCTGATAGAATAATCGTTCTGGATAATGGAGAAATTTTTAGAAATGGGAACTCATGATGAATTGATTGAAAAACAAGGAAGATATTATCAATTATATACAGGAAAATTCGAATTGGATTAATAAGTTAAAAAAATCAAAGTCTGTAATTTGACTTTGATTTTTTTGATATATAATGGTATTGTACATTACCAATATAGAGTATAGAATTTTTTTAAAGGGAGACAAACAATGAAAAAAATAAACCTTTTTAAGTTATTTTTTTAATTTTACTTTTTATTTTTTTGTATTACTACTTTCTTATAATCATTTTTAAAAGTTGAAGTAGATGAAGAAATTTTTAAAAAAACAGAATCTGTAATATTAGAAAAAGAAAAAGACTATTAAAGAATATGTAGATAATGCTAATAAAGATGTAAAAACATAAAAAAAATTGGTAGTTGTTTCTCATAAGAAAGTTAAGGATACAAATGGGAAAGTATATACTAGATATGATTTGCAAATTGAAAATGAAGATGGATCAAAATCAAAAAAATTTTTTTCAGTTTATAGAAAAGAATAGTTTACAAAGAGTTACTTAAGTGGTAACTCTTTTTTTGTTATATCAAAATATGATAAAAATAATCATATCAGATTGAAAGAGGTAATTATTGTGGCAGTTGGATTTATAACAGGAAGATTTGGAGCAGATAGGACTGATAAGATTTTTAGAGCTTTGTTTTGAAGAGGCTAAAAGAGAAGATAAAAAAAGCCTATTTATATTTTTAGTTCCGGAAAAAAATTTACATATGAAATGGAAAAAAAGATTAAGTGAAAAGCTTGAAAATGAAAAAAATATTGATCCTAATTTTTAGAATTAGAGTTGTAAGTTTTTTTCAACTTTAAGTAAAATTGTCTTTACCAATGTCGGTGGACTTAAGGAGAGAAGACTTACGACAAGTGCTAGAAGTCTTTTAACTTTTAAAAGCAATGGACTTGGTTTCAAAAGATTTGATTACTTTTTAAATCTGATGATTTTTAAAATGGGCTTTGTAAACAATATTATGGATATGATAATAGAGTTTAAGCAAAATGATTTTTTTCAGTTACAGATGTTTTTTTCACTTACAGAAAATATCAAAAACGAGTCTTTGAAATTTAAAATGCAAGATTTATATAATATTTATAAGTCTTATGAAAATTTGATTGATAAAAAAATACTCTGATACAGAAGATACTTTGAATATTTTTTTGCCCAAAAAAACTTGATGATTTTTGAAAGTATCAAAGGAGCAACTATTTTTCGTTGACGAATATATGGACTTTACTCCTGCTCAATACTTGGTAATTGAAAAAGTTAATCTATTTTTTTCAAAAAAATATTTATTTTTTTCTCTTTTAACTGATTTTTAAAAATTTACATTCAAAAAAATGAATATGTTCGCTAGAAGTAATTCTACAATTTTAAATATTAAAAAAATATGTGAGAAGCATAATATTCCATTACTTGGCAATGTTTCACTTTCAAATGAAAGCTATTATAATTCTGATGACTTATCCTTCTTAGAAAAAAAGTGTAGGAGATTTTTTTCTGCTAAACCATATTATAAAGATTCTGAAAATATTAGAATTATAAAGTTTAAAAAAATATTTATGATGAAGTTTCTTTTTATTGCAGAAGAAATTTCAAAATTAGTTAAGACAAAAAAAATATAGATACAATGATATAACTCTTTGTATGAGAAGTTTAGAAGAATATTCTTATATAATTGAAAGAGTTTTTTTGATGACTATAAAATTGATTATTTCTTAGATGAAAAAAAATTTCAATTATGGAAAAATCCAATTATTATTCTAATACTATCTATTTTTAGATATGAAGGATAAAAAAATTATTCCTATGATTCTGTTTTTTTAGATATTTAAAAAAAGTGGTCTAACTGGAATTTCAAATGAAGATATTTTTTTCTTCTAGAAAACTATGTAATTGCTAATGATATAAAAAGGTAATCGTTGGTTTGATGAATCCTGGAGCAAGTCAATCGTCCATAGTGTTGAAGAAGAAAGTGACGATGAAAAAAACTTGAAAATATAAATGAGATTAAAAAAATTTAGTTGTAGTACCGATTAAAAAAATTTACATGAAAAGTTAAAAGGTAGAAATACAGTAAAAAGATATTTGTAAATATTTATATGAATTCACTTTGGAAATTGGTCTTTTTGATAGAATAAATGAATTTGTAACAGATTTTTCAAAATGAAGGAAATTTGTATAAGGCAAAAAGAGTATTCTCAAGTGTGGGGAAGTTTCATTGGAATATTAGATGAGTTAGTTGAATTTATGGGAGATGATAAAATTTCCTACTCTAAATTTTTTTAAATTTAATTAAAACTGAAATTGAAAAATATTGAACTTGGAATTGTACCACCTTCAAAAGATGAAATCTTTATTACAACAGTTGACAGAATGAAAAAGCCTTCTACAAAAAAATAGCTTTTTGTATTGGGTGTTAACGATGGGAATTTCCCAAAAAAACATTGTTGATAATGATTTAATTAGTGAAAATGAAAAAGAAAAATTTAAAAAAACTTTAGGATTAAATTTTTTTCAAATAATAATTTAATTAAAAACTACTGATGAGCAATTTTTTTAAGTTATAAGACTTTTTAGTATTGCCAAAGAAAAGTTGTATATAACTTATCCTATTTCTGATTTGGAAGGAAAAGAGTCTTTTAGTTTCAAGATTTGTGAAAAAAAGATGCTATTTCTTTTTTTAAAAAAATTTAGAAATTGAAAGTATAGATTTCTTTTAAAAATTTTTACTATTATGGATATTTTTTTGAAACTTTCTCCAAAGAGAGGTTATACCAAATTTTTAGTATCCAATATAGATGCTTTAAATTCAAATAAAATGAGCGAAAAATGATAAATATAATTTTTAAAGAAATCATAGATTTTTTTGATGGAAGATGATGATTATAAATATAAGATTGAAATTTTTAAAGGATAAACTAAACTACAAAAAAAGAAACAGAAAATATCAAAGATTATACATCATTCCTTTATGAAAGTGGAAATGTAAGTATTTCAAAAATTAGAAAAACTTTGTTCGTTGTCCTTTTTTTCATATTTTTATAAATTATGGACTTAGAGCAAAGGAAAGAGAAGTATATGACTTTTTCTCCTGCCGATTATGGAACATATTGTCATAAGATTTTTTTGACGACTTCTTTAAAGGTGTTTACGAAAATAACATTGATTGGAATACAATTGATAGAGAATTTATTCAAAGGGAAGTAGAAAAAAATTAACGGCAAAAATGGCTGAAAAAAATCTAATTTTATTCTTGAAAGCTCTCCAAAATATAAATATTTTTTTCAAGTATTACTCATAAAAAAATATTGTTGAAAGTATAGAAATTATGGCTGAACAAGTAAGACGTGGTAATTTTTATTCCTACTGGTTTTGAAACGGAATTTGGAGATGAGTCTATCAAGCCAATCTCATATACATTAAAGAATGGAAAGGACATTAAATTAGTTGGGAAGATTGATAGAATTGACGTTTTTTTAAAGGTGAAAATTCAGACTTTTTAAGAATTATTGATTACAAGTCCTCAAAAAGAGATATTGACTTGAATCAAGTTTATGCTGGGCTTCAACTACAACTTTATGTATATATGAATGCAATTTTATCTTCAAATAAAGATAGATATAAACCAGCAGGATTATTTTTATAGTGATTTTACTACAAATTTGGTTGGTTTTGAAACTTATTCAAAAAAATGCTTGATATGAGTGATGATAGCTTTTTATAGTGAAAAAAACTTAAGAAAAAAATAAAGCTTACCGGTTTTTGTTATCAAGGATATGGAACTTTTAAAGAATTTAGATAAAACTTTAGAAGAAAATAGATTAATTTCTGAGATACTTCCTATCAAATTGAAATCAAAAAGGTCAAGAAATTGGAGCAGGTACTTTTAGGATTGACAACTGATGAATTTGAAATAGTAAATGAATTTGTTTTAAATAAGACTAAGGATATCTGTGAAGAAATCTATGATGGAAATATTGATATAAAACCTTTCAGGTATAAGGATAAAAAAAGCCTTGTGATTATTGTAAATATAATTCCATTTGTAGATTTGATATTAAACATAATAAATATAATAATATTAAGAATTTATTAACAAAAGACAAAACCGAATGAAGTATTTGAAAAAAATGGAATTAAAAAAATAAAGAGAAAAGAGGTGAGAAATAGTGAGTGAAGTAAAGTGGACTAAAGAGCAAAAAAACAAGTAATAGATAGTAGGAATACTAATTTACTTGTATCCGCTGCAGCAGGTTCTGGAAAAAAACGGCTGTACTTATTGAAAAGAATTATTGAGCTTATTTTTAGATGAAAAAAATCCTATAGATATAAATAAATTACTAGTTGTAACTTTTACAAAATTGGCAGCATCTGAAATGAGAGAAAGAGTAAGTAAGGCTATTGAAAAAGAAACTTGAAGAAAATCCAGAAAATGAACATCTTCAAAAAAACAATTAATGCTCCTTAGTGGTGCTGACATCACAACTATTGACTCTTTTTGTAAGGATGTTTTGAAATCTTATGCTCATTTGGTAAATTTGGATAACAATATAAAAGTAATAGATCCTAGTGAAAATGAAGTTTTAGCAAAAAGAAGTTATGCAAGAACTATTTGAAGAGCTTTATGAAAAATAATGATGAAAAACTTTTTTTAAGATTAGTTGATTGGTATGTTAAGAAAAAAATACGGATGAAGGACTTTTGCAACTTTTTATTAAATGTAAATAATTTTGTGAATTCTCATCCTTTTCCAGATATTTGGCTAAATGAAAAAGGCAGAATTTTTTTAATACGAGTACAAAGGATGATAATTTTTTTATTTAGAAATTTACATCTTGGATATTGCAAAAAGATGTAGATATGGATTTAGAATTTTTTTGAACTTAGTATTAAAAAAATAATTTGAAAAAAATTGAAAAATTATCCTGAACTTGAAAAATATTTAAATATCTATAATACTTTGTTGGATGCATTATCCGTTGTAAAGGAAAGTTTAAAGACATTTTTTTAAAGGATAATACAAAAATTTGATGAATTTAAAAAAATTATCTTATGAATTTTTTTACATTCAGATTTTGGAAGTTTTAGAATTTCAAAATGTGATGAAGAAGTAAAAAGAAATATATAATAAAGTAAAAAAAGAAATAGATAGTTTAAAAATACGGAATTAAAGAATCTCTTGAGAGTTTAAATTTGAATATAGAAAAATATAAAGATAGAAAGTGATTTAATCTATCCTTATGTTCGTGCTATTTCTGATATTGTAATTAAATATAAGGAAAAGTTTTTGGGAGAGAAAGCAAAAAAATTTAATTATGTAGATTTTTGCAGATATTGAACATTTGGCATTAGAGATACTTGTAGATATTGATGAAGACGGAAATATTAAACCGTCTAAAAACAGCTTTAGAATATCAAGAAAAAAATATGCAGAAGTTTTTTTATTGACGAATATCAAGACAGCAACCTAGTTCAAGAAATTCTTTTTATCAGCAGTTGCTAAAGAAAATAATAGATTTATGGTTGGAGATGTTAAACAGAGTATTTATAGATTTAGACAGGCAGATCCAAGTATTTTTTTATGGAAAAGTATGAAAATTATTATAGAGTAGAGGACGATATTGACAGTTTTAATAGAAAGATAATGCTCTATGCGAATTTTTAGAAGTCGAAAAAGAAATTCTTGAGGGAACAAATTTAATTTTTTTCAAAAAAATAATGAAAAAAAGAAACGGGAGAACTTGATTATACTGTTGACGAAAGATTAAATCCTATGGCAAGTTTTTAAAGAAAGTGATGAAAATGTCGGTGGTGCAGTTGAAATTCTTTTTGGTTGATGAAAAAAATCAGATGATGAGGACGAAGATGAGATAATTTTAACTGATGAGTATTCAGAAGATTTTTGAGGAGATGAAATCTTTTAGGCTTGAATGTATAAAAAAATTGCAAACACAATCTACAATATGATGAACAATAAAGAAAAATCCTTTTTAAAGTTTATGATAAAAAAATTTGGATGATTATAGAAAAGTTGATTACAAAGATATTGTTATTTTTGATGCGTTCTCCAAGTAGTAATACAAAAAAATTTTAGAAGAAGTATTTTTTTAGAATATAATATTCCGATTTATGCAGAGAGTACGGGTGGATATTTTTGATACTTTTTGAAGTAGATACAATAATCAATTTACTCAAGATTATAGATAATCCTATGCAAGATATTCCTCTTCTTTCAGTTATGTATTCTCCAATTTATAATTTTACACCAACAGAATTAAGTCAAATAAGACTTGTAGATAGAGAATTAAAAATTTTATGAGCTTTTTAACTAAGATATTAGACGATGAAAAATATAGAAATTAGAGCAAGTATAAGAGAAAAAGATTTCAAAATTTATTTCCGATTTAAAACTATTTATAGAAAAAGAAAAACTCTAGTTTCAGCAGATGAGTTAATATGGTTTTTTTATAAATATACAGGATACTACAATTATGTCGGACTTTTTAGATATGGGAGATCAGAGAAAGACAAATCTTATGTTACTTTTCGAAAAAGGCAAAAAAATTATGAAAAAAATTCTTATAAGGGATTATTCAATTTTTGTAAATTATATTCAAAAAAAATCAGTTTAAAAAGTGATATTTCAGAGGCGAAACTAATTTCTGAAGATGCGAATGTAGTTAAAATAATGAGTATTCATAAGAGCAAAGGCTTGGAATTTCCTATTGTATTACTTGCAAATACGAATAAGAAATTTAATTTTAGAGCAGACGACAGCAATTTGGTTTTACATCAAAAAAACTTGGTTTTTGGTCCTGTTGTTTATGATATGGATAAGAAAACTTCTTTCAACAGCATTATGAAGAAAAAAAATTGAAAAAAATTTAAGAAGAATGAACAAATTGCTGAAGAAATGAGGCTTCTTTATGTCGCAATGACAAGGGCAAAGGAAAAAAACTCATAATAACCGGAAGAGTAAAAGATTATGAGAATTTAAAAAGAAGAAATAAGCACCGGAATTGATGAAAGAGGCAATATAAGTAATTATAAAATTCTAAAAAAATAAATAATTATCTCGATTGGATATTAAGTTCTATTGATAATCTTACAGTTTATGGAAAGAGTTTTAATTGTTTGGGAAGAGAAGAAAAATTTTTTTAGGAAATGAAGACTTAAAATTTCAATTAAATGTAAATACTAAAACAGAGGAATTTATAGAATATCAAAGAATTAAAGAAGAAATTAAAATCAATGAAATAATTTCTGAAGAAGATGATATTGAAGTTAAACAAGAAATGCGAACTGTTAAAGAATTTTTTTAGAAGATAGATTTAACAAAGAATATATTTATAAAAAAATGTTTTTAAACAAGCCATCAAGTATTACTGTTTCTGAAATTAAAAAGATGATTCAGGAAGAAGATGAGGAAAAAAACATCAAAAAAATATTATAAAAGAAAAATTTTTGTTTTAATAACTCCGTCATTTATTCATCAAGGTGAGGAAAAAAAGTCGGTTTTAATTCTGCAGAAAAAAAGGAACTATCTTCCATTTGGCTATGCAACTTTTTAGACTTTTTCAAAATTTGATACAGAAGATGTTTCAAAAAAATAAGAGAAGAAGTAAAGTTGCAAAATAAATTCATTTGTTGAAAAAAATATTATGGGCTTGGACGAGGCAGAAACGATAAATATTAATTGGATTGTAAAATTTATTCAGTCGGATATTTTTTTAAAGAAATTTACATTGCAAATAAATTTGAAAAAAATTATTTAAAGAAAAAAAGCCATTGACTATAATATAAAAATTGAAAAAAATCTATTTAAAGATGAAAAATATTTCAGAAGACGAAAAAAATTATGGTAGTTGGAATAATTGACCTTTTCTTTGAAAATGAAAACGGGGAAATAATTTTTGTTGGATTACAAGACAGATTATGTAACAAAAAGAAAATCTTGAAGAAGTAAAGGAAAGATATAAAGTACAATTGGATTTATATAAATCTGCAATTGAAGATATTTCTGGCAAAAAAAGTTGCCAAAAAAAGGGATTATATCTATTTGGAATAAATGAATTTGTTGAAATTTTAAAAAAACCAAAGTCAAAACTTGACTTTGGTTTTTTTGAATGATATTTATAAAAAAATTAAATTATATGAAAAAAAGTCGATTATCAAATATTATATTTTTTTAGATATAGTATATATAATCCGCTTTTTTTATTTTTATTAATCTATTAAATTTAGAATATCTGAATAGATTGAAGGAATTGATAAAAGAAGAACTATATTTAATATAGTAAATAAAAAAATTCCATTTTTTTATTGTTAAGATGCTTTAAATTCATTATACTTATTGTACTTAAAAATTAGTGGAAGAAAAAAATTCCAATTAAGTCTATAAAAAAATGAATGTTTATTAATATATGGTAGATATGATAGATATTTATTAGTAATCATACCTCCAATGATTCTTGATAAAAAAATGCTATAATCAAAGTTATTATTGAAATATTTTTTTCTTATCAATATATTTTTAAAAACTAGGGTTTTTCACACTATTCTCCTTTCATAATGAAAAAAATAATTGCATCTTGCATCTATATATTTTTCTCCATGGTTCTATATTCCATTAAAATTATTAAGTATACACAATACATGATATATACATATTTAAAGCAATTATATCATATATATTTTTTTATTCAATAGTTTTTTTAATATTATAAAGAATATTATTAGTTGACTTTATAAAAAAAATTTAGCTATATAATATAAGTAAGTTGTACGAGAAGAATTTTTAGGAGGAATTTTTGATTATGAAAAAAATAAGAAACTTTTTTAAAATCATATCAATAATTTTTCGTTCTAATATGTATACTATTTTTTTATCAGTATTTTTTTAAGATATAAATATGAATTACATTCTTTAAAAAAATGAAATTGTAAATAATGAAGTAATTAAAGTATATTTCGAAGGAAGTGGATATACAGCAAATATTGAGTCTGATGAGGATAAAAAAAGAGTTTTTTTAATCTAATTTCTGATTGTAAATTTAGATTTAAAATTACAATGGAAGACACAGAAAAAAATCTTCACCTTCTGTAGAAACAGAATTTAATGGAAATGAAATAAAAAAATTTTTTTGTTTATTCAAAAACTTCAAGGATTGATTTTAATCTTAAAAAGTAAATATTATTTGTTGAATTACAAGAGAAAAGATATTTCTGAAAAAAAAGTTTAATTAAATTATATGAAAAAAATTCTGTAAAAAAATTATAAAGAAGACAGTAATTATATTAAGTTAAAAAGCTAGAAATTAATTTTTTTCACAAACTTTTTATATTTTGTGATTTAAATGCTTGATTTTTATAAAAAAACATAGGTGTATAATATATATGTTTTTCAAGAGAGCTGAAAAATAGTTCTTGAAAAAAATATTTTTTTGAAATTTTTAAAGAGTATATAATACTATATATAAATTATGGTATTTAGGAGGTAAAATGATAATTTTTTTATGGATCTAAAGTAAGAAGCAAAAAAAATAGGTCAAACAAAAAGAAGCGTGTCATTGTGATCATTGTGATAATACTTCAATATGGACACTTTATAATGATAAAAAAATGGTTTACATTATTTTTTTATACCAATTTTTTTCCGTTTTTCATCAAAGAAATTTTTTTATCTTGCCCAGTTTGTGGATGGGGAATTAGTGTAGATGATAAAAAAACTCTGATAGAATAATGCCAATGATTGAATTATCTGATAAATAGTTATTGGTTATTAAAATAGTTTAAAAAAATATTTTTTTAACTTATTGTAATATTAAAAAAATATCATATAGTTTACTTATGATGAAGATAAACTTATTTTTAAATAAGCTTATTGTAGATTAGCTTAAAAACATTATATTTTAATAAAAAAATAAATTATCAAATTTGTTTATAGTTGAGTTCATCATTCCGTAAACAAGTTTATTTTTTTATTATCGCAAATTTGGAAGTGCATTTTTTTACGAATGCGCTTTTTGTTTTTGGAGAAATTTTTTAAAAAAATTTAATAATTTTTAGAAAGGAGGCATTTATGGAAAGTTTTATAAAAAAATATATTTGATATTGATAAGGGTGCTGAGGATTATCAAATGAAATTAGAAGCTGAAAAAAACAAAAAGTTACTTCTTGATAGAAAAAGAAAGACTTAATGTTATTGATGAAGAGTACAATAAAGTTTTTAGAAGAAGAACAAGAAAATCTTAAGCTATATCTTTCTAAAATTGAGCATGAAGATAAGGATAAACTTGAAGAATATAACAAAAAAATCTTTAGAGATAAAAAAATGTTTTTTTGAAGATAAAAAAAGGAAAACTTGGTTAAAAAAATATTGCTAGTTCCCTTTTTGGAAAGTGGTGAGTTTTATGGGGAATAACTTTCATTCAATTAATGCTAAAATTGGAGTTTTTAAGAAAAGGAATATTAAAAGCAATCTGATTATGACAAAATTTTTATCTTTTGAACAAAGGCATGAGATTGTGGATTATTTAAAGAATAATATACTATATAAATACGAAATTCCTATGTATGAAGAAAGATCTATGAGAAATAGATATGACACAGAATTTATGCTCAATAAGATTGAAGCTGAGTTGCTTTGGTAGATTAAAAATTTTTTTCCTTTTTGGTGAGGATAAAAAAATAATAGAAGCAATGCTTATGAAGTATGAATTTAAAGATTTAAAAAAATAATTCTTAGAAGTATTGTTGAAAAATGAAAAAGATTGACTTGGAAAGAGATACAATAATGTATAGGAAAAAAATAAACATATTGATTATGCGAAGCTTATAAATTGTGATAATTTTAATCAGGCACTTGAAGTATTAAAAAGCACAATTTACAAAAAAAGCAGTTGCCTCTTTAACGGATGATGATATATTTAGACTACATTTTCATGTTGAAATGAAATTAGATAGTTTGTATTTTTTTAACTTTGAAAAATGCTATAGATAAATTATCAAAAATCAAGTCAGGCTATCTTTAATGATTATTTTTTTCTACTTTAATAGATACAATCAATCTTCAATGGATAATTAGAGCAAAAAAAGTATTATGACTTACCAAATGAAGAGATTTATAGTTATAGTTTAAGATTTGGAAAGTTTATTAAAGGCGATTTTTTTAAAGGACTTAATATATAGTGATAGCGTTGAGGCTATTGTTGAGAAGATAAAGAAAACTAAATTAAGACATACTCTTGAAGATGCAAATGGAAATACTATTGTTTCAAATAGAAATATTAAAGAATATGTTTATCTTAGCCATTTAAAGAAACTTAAAGACTATGATAATTCAATTTCTACTTTACTTAAATTTATTATTCAATTGAATATTCAAAATGAAAATTTAATTAGAATAGCAGAAGCGAATAAGTATAAATTAAGTAAAAAGTGAAGTAAAAGAATATCTAATTAATATTCATTAATTTAGTTAGTTAGGGGGTGTTAAATTGGCTGTTGAAAAAAATGAAAATGATGAATCTTGTTGCTTTAAAACAGGATGCTCACAGTATTCTTAGAGAAATTGTTTTGAATGGCTCGATTCATATTACAAATGCTGAAAAATTCAGAAAATTTCACAATGAAGTATATGGATTCTCAAATAGGGATTTTTTTAATGATATGGGTGTTGCTGTTGATAAGATAAGGCCATATCATAGAGAAAAAAAGTTTTTTTAAAAAAAGAGAAAGTATAAAGAACTTTTTAGATCAAATGTTTGATTTTTTTAACATTAAAGAAGATGATGTTACTTTTAAATGATTTAAAAGAATTAAATTACAGTGAAAAAAACTTAAATTATTAGATGATATATCTGTAAAATCTTCTTCAATAAAGTCTAGAGAAGACGAAAACAGGAAAAGGAGAGCAGAAATTAAAAATATTATTAAATGCTGTTGAATATTTTTTTCTGATAGTGATATGAAAATATCTGAGTTTTACAATTTAAAAACATATTAATTTTTGATATGGGAGAAATTTCAAAAAAATTCTTGGATAAAAATTAAAGGAAAAATTATGAAAATATTAATGGAATAGTTGTGCATTTAGGAACTAGTAGTTATGGAGAAACTGTAATAATCTTCACCCCTTCCGTTTATGCAAAAAGATACAAAAATATTTTATTCGTTCTTTGTCCTTTGATAGAATTGAACTTCCTAATGTAGATATTTCTTTTTAAGGATTTTTATTAAAAAAATAAAAAAATGCTGAATTGGAAAGTTTAGAAAGAGAACAGGATGAAATTTTTAAAGGAAAAAAAGCTGAATTTAAGGATAAATATTTGCAAGATATTTTTAGGTTTTTATTATAGATATAAAATTATTGAAAAGATTGAGGAACTTGAGGGACATATTGCTGAAAGTAAAAAAATTTTATTTTTATTAAGTGCTTTTTGTTCCTGAATCTAAAGTTAAAAGTATAAAGAATTCAGTAGAGAAAGTTTCAGAAAGTGCTTTGATATATTTTTGAAGATGACAATGAAATTCCTTCAAAATTTAAGATACCTACAAAGTTAAAAAAAATAATTTTTATTTTAAGACCTTTTGAAGCTTTGGTAAAGATGTATTCAATTCCTGACTATAAGGAAACAGATCCGACGTCGTTTTTTTGCAATAACATATTTGCTTTTTGTTTGGAATGATGTTCGGAGATGTAGGGCAGGGTTTGATTTTTTTGTAATCGCTGGAATGTTATTGTCGAAAAAAACTTGGTGTAATAGCAAAGATTATCCAAAGAATTGGTTTTTTTCATCAATGTTTTTTTCGGTTTTTGTATATGGAAGTGTTTTTTTGGAATTGAAGAATTAATTCCAGCTTTAATTATAAGGCCGATGAATGATATTAACACAATACTTGTCGCAACAATTGGACTTGGTATTTTAATGATATTAATTGCATATATTATCAACTTTAGAAACTTAAAGATGAGAAAAGAATTTGGAAAAATTATTTTTTTGATAAAAAAATGGGTTATCAGGATTTTTTTATTCTATATCTCATTTATAGTAATAGTTTTTAAATACTGTTTTTGTTAAAAAAAGTATGTAAGTATAAATGTATCTTCAATGATTACAATAATAAGTGTTGTAATTTTTGGTTGTAACTTCAACATTGATGTTTATGAAACCCTAAACTTGTTCCAATGATTAGTAAAATAGAAGAAAAAGAAGAATTCTCTCCTGTTGAAAGCGGATTTGAAATGTTTGAAACTGTAATGGGATTCTTTTTCAAATACACTTTCTTTTTATAAGAGTTGGAGCTTTTTGCGATTAACCATGTTGGACTTTTTATGGCATTTCATGCTTTTAGGACAAATGCTGGGTTCAAGTATTGGAAATATATTTATGATTGTTTTTAGGAAATATATTCATAGTTTGTCTTGAAGGACTTATAGTTTTTCATTCAAGCGATAAGATTGGAATATTATGAATTATTTAGTAAATATTTTTAATGGTGAAGGAATTAATTATGAACCGTTAAAAGTAGAATTAAAAAGAAGAAAAATTAGGAGGAAAATTATGAAAAATTACTTTATTATTAATAACATTAGGAATAGGAACAACTATTTTTAACAGGTATTTCTTATTTAAGAAAAAGGAAAGAAAACAACAAAATCAGGATTGAAAAAGGCAATAGCAATTAATGTCATTTCAATTTTAGCTTTATTTTTTTAATGGGACTTGTTCCAGATATTGCTTTTGCAGCAGAAACTACACAAAGTACATCAAGTTCAGCGAGTGGAATGGGATATTTAGCAGCTGCCTTATCAACTGGTCTTGCAGCAATTGGTACAGGAATTGGTGTTGGTCAAGCAGGCTCAGCAGCAATCGGTGCTGTTTCAGAAGATTCTTCAATTTTAGGTAAAAACACTTATTATTCTTGGACTTGCAGAAGGTATTGCAATTTACGGACTTATAATTTCAATTATGATTTTACAAAGAGTTTAGGAGAATTTTATGATAAGTTATCTTATATCTGATAATACAGATACACTTGTAGGAATGAGATTAGCTGGTATAACTGGAGTTGTTTTTAAAGACTAGAGAAGAGGCTTTGGAAGAATTTAATGATTGTCTAAATAATAAGGAAATTGGAATTTTAATTTTTAACTGAAAATATTTTTTTGACCTTATTAGCGAAGAAGTTATGGAAGTTAAATTAAAAAAAATACTTTTCCACTTATAGTTGAGATACCAGATAGAACAGGTTTGAAAAGAGATCCAAATTTCATTACAAACTATATAAACGAATCAATAGGAATTAATATTTAAGGAGAAATCTTATGATAACAATTGAAGATAAGATAGAGTCATTTAAAAGAATACTAAATGAAGAAATTGATGAAAAGTATAATGAAGAATTAAAAAAATTGCTTCTGAAACTGAGAGATTAATTACAGAATATAAAGCTAAAAAAATACGAAGAAATAGAAAAAAATTAAAGAGAGACTATAGGGCAAAAACTTGAAAGTAAATCAGATAAAAATTCGTTCAAAAAAACTTTAAAAAGAAGGACAAGATATCATTTTAAATACGAATAAAGAAATATATGATGAATTTTTTTAAAGCTCTTAAAGAAGAATTGAATAATTCATATATGACTGAAAAAAAGGTGTATCATATTTAAAAAAAATACTTTTAAAAAAATGTAAAATCAGAAATAAATTCTAATGATATTGTTTATGTTTATGAAAAAAAGTTTTTGAAAGAGATAAGGAAATAATAAAAAAATGTCTTAGGAGATATCAAGGTTGAAAAAAAGTCTTGATATAAAAAGTTGGAGGTTTTTGAAATAGAAAAATGTGGAAAAAAACTTATAGATTAAATTATTCTCTCGATTTTCTATTAACGACAAAATACCAAAAAAAATTTTTAGCAAATTTAAAAAAAGAAATTGGAATAAACAATTAATTAATAATTGTAATGAGGAGAAAGGTAATGCGTAATATACCTAAAAATAATTGATATAAATGGTCCTGTTGTTAAAAGCGGATAGTATGGAAATTTACAAAGTTAGAGATATGGTTTTTGGTTGGGGATAAAAAAATTAATTGGAGAAATCATATCTATTGACGAAGATGTAGCGACTATACAAGTTTATGAAGAAACACAGGGTTTAAAAAGTAGGAGAAACAATTGAAAGTACCAATGTTCCTCTTTCAGTAACATTGGGTCCAGGAATTATTGGAAATATATTTGATGGTATTCAAAGACCTCTTGAAAAAAATATATTCTATGACAGGAGAATTTATTGCTGAAGGAATTGGATTGATTTCAATAGACAAGGATAAAGAGTGGGATGTTGAAATACTTGTTAAAGTTGGAGATAAGTTGTCATCTGGGGAAGTTTTTTTGCTACAACACAAGAAACAAGTTTTATTAAACATAAAATTTTAGTTCCACCAACTGTTAGTGGTGAAGTAATTGAAGTTTTACCTTCAGGAAAATATAATTTAGAAACAAATTTAGTATTAATAAAAAGACGAAAATGGGAAAAATTCACAATTTAAAAAAATGTATCATAAATGGCCAGTTAGAATTCCACGTCCTACAAATTTAAGGATGCCAATTTCAAAACCTTTAATTACAGGACAAAGAGTACTTGATGTTTTCTTTCCAATAGCAAAAGGTGGTACATCTGCTCTTCCGGGTGGATTCGGTACAGGAAAAACTATGACTCAACATCAACTTGCAAAATGGTCTGATGCTGATATTATAGTTTATATCGGCTGTGGAGAACGTGGTAATGAAATGACAGATGTTCTTGAGGAATTTCCAAAGTTAATTGACCCAAGAACTTCAAAACCGCTTATGGAAAGAACCATTTTAATAGCAAATACTTCTAATATGCCAGTTGCTGCTCGTGAAGCATCAATATATACCGGAATAACTATTGCGGAGTATTATAGAGATATGGGTTACCATGTTGCTATTATGGCAGATTCTACTTCAAGATGGGCAGAAGCGTTGAGAGAAATTTCAGGAAGACTTGAAGAAATGCCTGCAGAAGAAGGCTATCCTGCATATCTTCCTTCAAGAATTGCACAATTTTATGAAAGAGCGGGTTATGTAAAGACTCTCTCAAAAGAAGAAGGTTCTATTACTGTAATCGGAGCAGTTTCACCTCCTGGTGGAGATTTTTCTGAACCGGTAACTGAAAATACTAAAAGATTTGTTTCAGCCTTTATAGGTTTGGATAAGAATTTAGCATATATAAGACACTATCCTGCTGTAAACTATCTTACAAGTTATAGTGGATATATTTCATTAATTAAAGAATATTATGATGAAAATGTATCACCAGAACTATTGAAAATAAGAGCAAAGATGATGGAACTTCTCTCAGAAGATAACAAATTAAATCAAATAGTTCAATTGGTTGGAGAAGATGTTTTTACCAAATGATCAAAGAATAGTTATAGAAATTGCAAAAGTTTTTGAAAAAAAGGGATTTTTTACAACAAAATGCAATGCATGAAACAGACAGTTATGTTCCTTTTAAAAAAACAATTTGAAATGTTAAAAGTAATAGATAATTTATATATGAATTGTACTTTAGCAGTAAAACAACAAGTTGCCCTTACTCGTATAAAAAAATGATGATTTGTTTGAAGAAGTTATAAAGATGAAATATAATATTCCAAATGAAAAAAATATGAGGAAGCATTTGAAATCTTAAATTCAAAAAAATTAATAGCTATTATGCTGCTTTGATAGATGAAAATCAGGGAGAGTAGGTGATTATTATGCAAAGACAATATTTAAAACTGGAAAAAATAGATGGACCTTTGATTGTACTTAAAGGTGTAGATAATGTCAGCTATGATGAAATGATGGATATTGTAATAGACGGTAAAGAGAAAAGAAGAGCCAAGGTTGTTAGAATTCAAGGAGATAAGGTAATTGCTCAAGTTTTTGAAGGTACAACCGGAATTTCAACACAAAATTCTGCTGTTACTTTTACAGGAACTCCGCTTGAAATTTGTCTTAGTAAAGATATTTTAGGAAGAACTTTTAATGGTGTAGGAGAACCAATTGACAATGGAGATTATATTATTTCAGAGAAAAAATATAATGTAAATGGAAGACCTATGAATCCTGTTGCAAGAGAATATCCAAGAGATTATTTGGAAACTGGAATTTCTGCAATTGATACTCTTACTACTTTAATTAGGGGACAAAAACTTCCAATATTTTCATCAAATGGTTTGACACATAATGCGTTGGCAGCTCAAATTGTTAGACAATCTAAATTAAAAAAAATTCTGATGATAAATTTGCAATAGTATTTGCAGGAATGGGAATTAAATATGATGATTATGAGTTCTTTAAAAGTGCTTTTGAAGAATCAGGAGCATCTTCCAGAGTTGTTTCATATATAAATCTTGCTGATGCACCAATTGTTGAAAGAATTTCAACGCCTAGAACTGCATTAACTGCTGCAGAATATCTTGCCTTTGAAGAAGGAATGCATATTTTTGGTAGTTATGACTGATATTACAAGTTATGCAGAGGCTTTAAGAGAAATTTCTTCTGCAAGAGAAGAAGTTCCTAGTAGAAAGGGATACCCGGGATATTTGTATTCAGATCTTTCTACCTTATATGAAAGAGCCGGAATGGTAAAGGGAAAGAAAGGTTCAATTACATTAATTCCTATTTTTAACTATGCCAAATGATGATATAACTCATCCAATTCCTGACCTTACAGGTTTTTATTACTGAAGGACAAATAGTTTTATCAAGGGAATTATTCCAAAAGAATATTTATCCACCTGTTAATATTTTTGCCTTCACTATCAAGACTTATGAAAGATGGTATTGGAGATGGATATACAAGAGAAGATCATGATCAAGTACAATCTCAGTTGTTCGCTCTTTATTCAAAGGTTATAGAAGTTCGTTCGCTATCACAAATAATTGGGGAAGATGATTTAACAGAGATAGATAAAATTTATATGGAATTCGGTAGGGAGTTTGAACAAAACTTTTTTTAAACCAAAACTTTGATGAATCCAGAACAATTGAAAAAAATCACTTGATATTGCTTGGGATTTATTCAAACTATTCCCTAAAAATTGAATTAGATAGATTGGAAAGTAAATATATAGAAAAAAATACGGAAGGTGGTAATATGATTCAAAAATATTGCTCCTACAAAATCAAATCTATTAAAAAAATTAAAGACGATTTAAAAATTATCTAAAGTAGGCTATAATCTAATAGATAAAAAAAGAACTGTACTTATAAAAAGAAATGATGCAACAAATTGAAAAAGCAAAAGGAAATTCAAGAAGATGTAAAAGTACTATTTGAAAGAGCATATTCAATTTTTACAAGAGGCAAATATAACTATGGGAGTTATGAATGTTCAAGACATTTCTCTATCAATAGATAAGTCTGAAAATTTTTGAAATTTCTTATAAATCTATTATGGGACTTGATGTTCCGAGTGTAAAAATATGAGCATGGAACTTTAAGACCTCATTATGGAATGTATATGACAAGCCCAGCAATTGATGAAGCCATAAAAAAATATTTCAAAAAAATTAAAAAGACTAGTATATAGACTTTCAGAAACTGAAAAACACAGTTTATAAACTATCTATAGAAATAAAAAAAGAATCAAAAAAAGGGCAAATGCTTTAGATAAAAATTCAAATTCCAAATCTTGAAGAAACTGAAAAATATATTTCAGAAGTTCTTGAGGAAAAAAAGAAAGAGAAGATTTTTTTATAGATTAAAAAAATTAAGAAAAAAAGAAGAAAATTTAAAGGAGCTAAAGCTCCTTTTTTTCTTGCTAATATAGTTTGTATATGATAAAAATACTTTTATAGATTAAAAATAAAAAGGTGAAATTATGAAAAAGATTGATTAATATATTCTTTAATGATAATATTAAATCATTAAAGGCTTTTTATAAAAACCAAAAGAATTATTTGAGAAAAAAAGGGTTTGAAGTATCTCAAAAAAATATAGAGAAGAAGCTGAATTAAATATCTGTATAGGTGGAGATGGAGCGTTTATAAGAGGAGTACATAATTCAAATTTTCCAAAAAAATTCCTTTTGTAGGAATAAATACAGGAACGCTTGGTTTTTTTCAAGAAATTAGTTTTGATAAAATTGAGAAATTTATAGATGATTATTTAGAACAAAAAAATACTTTGTAGAAAAAGATTAGATTACTAGATTGTGATTTAAAAACTAATGATATAGTATTTACTAATAAATGCTTAAATGATTTTTGTAATAAAAGTCTAATAATTCGGAAGTTATACATTTAGATATATTTATCGATGAAAAATCATCTTGAGACATTTGCAGGAGATGGATTAATTATATCAACTCCTTCAGGAAGTACAGCTTATAATATGTCTGCCGGAGGAAGTATAATGTACCCAACACTAAGAGGGTTTCAATTAACTCCTTTAGCACCAATATTCTCAAAAAGTATATAGAACAATTTCAAATTCATTAGTAATTCCTGATACATCAACATTAAAAAAATTGTTCCATTAGAAAATCAACATAAGAAAATAAGCTTTGTTATAGATGGAATTGAAAAAGACTATACAGATGTAGAATATTTTTGAATTTAAAAAAATCACTATTTAAACTATATAAGTTAGTATTCAATGAAAATTGGTATTGGATAAATATGAAAGATAAGTTCTTATAAGAAAATCTTATAATTAAACGTATATCTATAGAAAAATTAATATAAGTAAATTGTTGAAATTATAAATAAATATGATATAATGTAATTAGATATAAAGCGTAAATAAAAAGATTGTATTATAAAACAAATGACAATGAGTTTATTTAGTTGCTTTTTTTCATATAATGTTCCGATATAAAACAAAAAAAGATAAGCTTTTTAGCTTATCTTTTTGTTATTTAAAAATGTAAGAAGAAAAAAATAGTAAAGGGGTAAAATTATGGAAATGAGAAGAAAAGATAGAGAACTAAGTGTAGAAGAGGGAAAAAGAATTACTAAAAAAACGGAGAGTATGGAGTGCTTTCAACATCTGATAATTGTAATCAACCTTATGGAATACCAGTGAGTTATGCATACTATAATGATGTAATATATATTCATTGTACAAATCAAGGTGGACATAAATTAAAAAAATATAAAAAGAAAATTCTAAAATTTCTTTTTACGGTGGTAGATAAAGTTGAGAGATTACCAAACCAGTTTTTCGACAAAAATATATATCTGTAATTGTATTTGGAAAAAAATTTCAATAGTTGATGACGTAGAAAAAAACATAGGAATACAATCAATATTATATAAATATTCTCCAGACTTTATAGAATCAGGAATTAAATATATAGAAAAAAACATTGAAAAAAATCTATATACTAAAAAAATAAACATAGATGAGATTTCTACTAAAGGTAGAAAAAAAATAAAAAAACTAAAAAAAGTAAAAAAATATGTCAAAATGGTATTGACGATAATAAATATGACTGATATAATATTAAAAGCACTTATGGTGCAAGATATTAAAAAAAACTATTTAATAATTATAAAACACATATAAACTTTTTTTAAAAAAATTTTTAAAAGGTGTTGACAAATTAAAAAAATAGGTGCTATAATATCAAAGTCGCAAGAGTATTGCGACAATGAACCAAGAAAAGTAAACAGTGATAAAAACTTTGAGAGTACAAAGAAAAACAATAATTTGGTGTAACAAAAAAGTCAGCGAGAGCAGACGAACTTTTAATAGAGAGTTTGATCCTGGCTCAGGACGAACGCTGGCGGCGTGCTTAACACATGCAAGTCGAACGTGATTTTTATGGAAGGACCTTCGGGGACGGAAGTAAAATGAAAGTGGCGAACGGGTGAGTAACACGTGAGCAACCTACCTTACACAGGGGGATAGCCGTTGGAAACGACGATTAATACCGCATGAGACCACAATACTGCATGGTATAGGGGTCAAAGATTTATCGGTGTAAGATGGGCTCGCGTCTGATTAGCTAGTTGGAAGGGTAAAGGCCTACCAAGGCAACGATCAGTAGCCGGTCTGAGAGGATGAACGGCCACACTGGAACTGAGACACGGTCCAGACTCCTACGGGAGGCAGCAGTGGGGAATATTGCACAATGGGGGAAACCCTGATGCAGCGACGCCGCGTGAGCGAAGAAGGTTTTCGAATCGTAAAGCTCTGTCCTATGAGAAGATAATGACGGTATCATAGGAGGAAGCCCCGGCTAAATACGTGCCAGCAGCCGCGGTAATACGTATGGGGCGAGCGTTGTCCGGAATTATTGGGCGTAAAGGGTACGTAGGCGGCCTTTTAAGTCAGGTGTGAAAGCGTGAGGCTTAACCTCATTAAGCACTTGAAACTGGAAGGCTTGAGTGAAGGAGAGGAAAGTGGAATTCCTAGTGTAGCGGTGAAATGCGTAGATATTAGGAGGAATACCGGTGGCGAAGGCGACTTTCTGGACTTTTACTGACGCTCAGGTACGAAAGCGTGGGGAGCAAACAGGATTAGATACCCTGGTAGTCCACGCCGTAAACGATGAATGCTAGGTGTTGGGAGTCAAATCTCGGTGCCGAAGTTAACACATTAAGCATTCCGCCTGGGGAGTACGGTGGCAACACTGAAACTCAAAGGAATTGACGGGGACCCGCACAAGCAGCGGAGCATGTGGTTTAATTCGAAGCAACGCGAAGAACCTTACCAAGGCTTGACATATAGTTGAGTTATTGAGAAATTGATAAGTCCCTCGGGACAGCTATACAGGTGGTGCATGGTTGTCGTCAGCTCGTGTCGTGAGATGTTGGGTTAAGTCCCGCAACGAGCGCAACCCCTTATCTTCAGTTACCAGCATGTAATGATGGGGACTCTGGAGAGACTGCCGATGATAAATCGGAGGAAGGTGGGGATGACGTCAAATCATCATGCCCTTTATGTCTTGGGCTACACACGTGCTACAATGGTTGGTACAACGAGAAGCGAGATAGTGATGTCAAGCAAAACTCTAAAAGCCAATCTCAGTTCGGATTGTAGGCTGCAACTCGCCTACATGAAGTCGGAGTTGCTAGTAATCGTGAATCAGAATGTCGCGGTGAATGCGTTCCCGGGTCTTGTACACACCGCCCGTCACACCATGGGAGTTGGCAATACCCGAAGCCGCCGATCTAACCGCAAGGAGGAAGGCGTCGAAGGTAGGGTTAATGACTGGGGTGAAGTCGTAACAAGGTAGCCGTATCGGAAGGTGCGGCTGGATCACCTCCTTTCTAAGGAGTACTAAGAACGACAGTTCAAAATTTAATTCTTAGTTTTATCACTGTTTTTCTCGGTTCAATTTTTTAACCAAAAAAAGCTGTAAGGCTAACTAAAAAGAAAAAAACAAAAAAATGATAGAAAAATTTTTTTGGGGGTGTAGCTCAGTTGGGAGAGCACCTGCCTTGCAAGCAGGGGGTCAGGAGTTCGAATCTCCTCATCTCCACCAAGAAACCTGACAATTAAAGAGAAATATATTTCTGGTCAAGCGACCAAGGGCATAAGGTGAATGCCTTGGCACTGAGAGCCGAAGAAGGACGTGATAAGCTGCGAAAAGTCTCGGGGAGGAGCAAATATCCATTGATCCGTGAATATCCGAATGGGGAAACCCACTTGAGCAAACCTCAAGTATCTTGTTGTGAATACATAGCAACAAGAGGGAATAGTTGGTGAACTGAAACATCTAAGTAGCCAGACGAAAAAGAAAGAAAAAAATTCGATTTTTCAAAGTAGCGGCGAGCGAAATGGAAAGAGCCCAAATTAAGTCAAGGGAGAAGAAGGATAGTAGAATGGTATGGGAAGACCAACCGAAGAAAGTGAAAGTCTTGTAAACGAAATCTAACTGATTCTGACTTAGAAAGAGTAGCATGGGACACGAGAAATCCCTGTGTGAATATAGGGGGACCACCCCTAAGGCTAAATACTACTCAGTGACCGATAGAGAATAGTACCGTGAGGGAAAGGTGAAAAGAACCCCGGGAGGGGAGTGAAATAGAACCTGAAACCTTATGCCTACAAGCAGATAGAGTCTTAAGAGAGATGATATCGTACTTTTTGTAGAACGGGCCAGCGAGTTATGGTGTGCGGCAAGGTTAAGTAATGAAGTTACGGAGCCGTAGGGAAACCGAGTCTGAATAGGGCGAGATAGTCGTATGCCATAGACCCGAAACCAGGTGATCTATCCATGAGCAGGTTGAAGTGAAAGTAAAATTTCATGGAGGACCGAACCGGGTAGCGTTTAAAAGCTATCGGATGACTTGTGGATAGGGGTGAAAAGCCAATCGAACTTGGAGATAGCTGGTTCTCCTCGAAATAGCTTTAGGGCTAGCCTCAATTTAGTTTACAGGGGGTAGAGCACTGAATACCGTAGGGGTGTTAGACATTACCGAAAGTTATCAAACTGCGAATACCTGATAAATGATGATTGGGAGTCAGACTATGTGGGATAAGCTTCATAGTCAAAAGGGAAAGAGCCCAGACCACCAGCTAAGGTCCCTAAATATAGATTAAGTGGTAAAGGATGTTTTACTACTTAGACAACCAGGATGTTGGCTTAGAAGCAGCCATACATTTAAAGAGTGCGTAATAGCTCACTGGTCAAGTGGTAGAGCGCCGAAAATGAACGGGGCTAAAATCTAATACCGAAGCTGTGGACTAATTTAATTAGTGGTAGAGGAGCATTGTGTAAGGGGCGAAGCTAAGTTGGAAGACGAAGTGGACTTTACAGAAGAGAGAATGCTGGCATGAGTAGCGAAAAAGGAGGGTGAGAATCCCTCCCGTCGAAAGCCCTAAGGATTCCTGAGGAAGGCTCGTCCTCTCAGGGTAAGTCGGGACCTAAGCCCAGGCTGAAAAGCGTAAGCGATGGACAACAGGTTGAGATTCCTGTACTATCTTTGAATGTTTGAGAGATGTACTGACGCAGGAGGATATGTTGAGCGTGTGAATGGTAGAGCACGTCTAAGCAAGTAGGTAGAGAATAGAGGCAAATCCCTATTCTTAATATCGAGATGCGATGGGGAGCGAAAAATAAGTAGTGAAGCAACAGATTCCAAACTGCCAAGAAAAAGGTACTATTGAGTGAGAAGATACCCGTACCAAAACCGACACAGGTAGGCAAGGAGAGAATCCTAAGACGCGCGGAAGAACCTTTGTTAAGGAACTCGGCAAAATGACCCCGTAACTTCGGGAGAAGGGGTACCATTAGATGTGAAATACTTACGTATGGAGCATAGAGTGGTCGCAGAGAATAGGCCCAAGCAACTGTTTACCAAAAAAACACAAGTCTCTGCTAAATCGAAAGATGAAGTATAGGGGCTGACACCCTGCCCGGTGCTGGAAGGTTAAGGGGAAATGTTAGAGCAATCGAAGCATAGAACTTAAGCCCCAGTAAACGGCGGCCGTAACTATAACGGTCCTAAGGTAGCGAAATTCCTTGTCGGGTAAGTTCCGACCCGCACGAAAGGTGTAATGATTTGGGCACTGTCTCAACAAAGGATCCGGTGAAATTGTAGTAGTCGTGAAGATGCGACTTACCCACGATAGGACGGAAAGACCCCGTGGAGCTTTACTGTAGGCTGGCATTGGAATTTGGTATTAAATGTACAGGATAGGTGGGAGACAATGAAGCGAGAGCGCCAGTTTTCGTGGAGTCAACGTTGGGATACCACTCTTTTGATACTAAATTTCTAACTTGATACTCTGAAGCGAGTATAAGGACACTGTCAGTTGGGCAGTTTGACTGGGGCGGTCGCCTCCTAAAGAGTAACGGAGGCGTTCAAAGGTTCCCTCAGAATGGATGGAAATCATTCTAAGAGTGCAAAGGCAAAAGGGAGCTTAACTGCGACACCAACAAGTGGAGCAGATAGGAAACTAGGACTTAGTGATCCGGTGGTACCGAGTGGAAGGGCCATCGCTCAACGGATAAAAGCTACCCCGGGGATAACAGGCTTATCTCCCCCAAGAGTTCACATCGACGGGGAGGTTTGGCACCTCGATGTCGGCTCGTCTCATCCTGGGGCTGGAGTAGGTCCCAAGGGTTGGGCTGTTCGCCCATTAAAGAGGCACGCGAGCTGGGTTCAGAACGTCGTGAGACAGTTCGGTCCCTATCCATCGTGGGCGTAGGAAATTTGAGAGGAGCTGTCCTTAGTACGAGAGGACCGGGATGGACAGACCGCTGGTGTATCAGTTATCATGCCAATGGTAATGCTGAATAGCTAAGTCTGGAAGGGATAAGTGCTGAAGGCATCTAAGCACGAAGCCCCCCTCAAGATGAGATTTCCTGTTGCAGCAATGCAAGAGAGATTCGATACAGAAAATGTCGTAGATAGGTCAGAGGTGTAAAGGTGGCAACATCAAAGCTAACTGATACTAATAAATCGAAAGCTTGACCAGAAATATATACTCTTTAATTGGAGGATTTCAAACAGAAATATATTAAAAAAAGAAAAAAACAAATAAGTATAGCTGTAAAGCTTAAGAGAATACACTGTTTTATCTCGAATATAGAAGTTTATGACCTAACAGCAATCTGTGATTGCGTCGTAGGTCAGATACTAAGAAACTCCATTTGTGAAACAAATGGTAAGTTTCGACAGTGAAAGCTCGGAGCTTAACGGCAAAGAAAAGTAAACAAGTATGGCTGTGATGGCTAGGAGGATACACCTGTACCCATCTCGAACACAGAAGTTAAGCTCCTAAACGTCGAAGGTACTAGTACATCTCGTACTGGGAGAATAGAAAACAGCCAAACAAACCACTCGTAAGAATGGTTTTTTGTTTATTTAATGTTATTTATTTTTATGTTATAATTATTTATGACTTAAAATTTTAAGTATGGCTGTGATGGCTAGGAGGATACACCTGTTCCCATCTCGAACACAGAAGTTAAGTTCCTAAACGTCGAAGGTACTAGTACATCTCGTACTGGGAGAATAGAAAACAGCCAAACTCCTAGGTAGCTCAATGGTGGAGCACCCGGCTGTTAACCGGTAGGTTGTGGGTTCGAGCCCCACCCTGGGAGCCAATGTGCCGGGGTGGCGGAACTGGCAGACGCACAGGACTTAAAATCCTGCGATGTTAACTCATCGTACCGGTTCGATTCCGGTCCTCGGCACCAGTTATTTAGGCCCCATGGTCAAGCGGTTAAGACATCGCCCTTTCACGGCGGTAACCCGGGTTCGAATCCCGGTGGGGTCACCATTATATTTTTTTGTGGCGGAGTAGCTCAGTTGGCTAGAGCATGCGGTTCATACCCGCAGTGTCAGGGGTTCAAATCCCTTCTCCGCTACCATTTTTTTATTAGGTTGTATTTGGGCGCATAGCTCAGTTGGGAGAGCATCTGCCTTACAAGCAGGGGGTCATAGGTTCGAGCCCTATTGTGCCCACCAAATAAGGCCTGGTAGTTCAGTTGGTTAGAATGCTAGCCTGTCACGCTAGAGGTCGTGGGTTCGAGTCCCATCCAGGTCGCCAATAAATTTTTGCTGGTGTAGCTCAATTGGTAGAGCAACTGACTTGTAATCAGTAGGTTAGGGGTTCAAGTCCTCCCACCAGCTCCATATTTGCGGGAGTGGCTCAGTGGTAGAGCATCGCCTTGCCAAGGCGAGGGTCGCGAGTTCGAATCTCGTCTTCCGCTCCAAGAACTCAGAATTTATTCTGAGTTTTCTAATATGTGCCATTAGCTCAGCTGGATAGAGCGTTTGGCTACGGACCAAAAGGCCAGGGGTTCGAATCCTCTATGGCACGCCAAGTATGAATTACCAGATAAAAAAAGAGTCAAATATTATGTTGACTCTTTTTTTATCTTTAATTTTGGGTATATTAATATTGCTATTTTTATTTACTAGAAAGTGAAACAATTACTTTAATTAGATAATAATATATATTATATTGATAATATTATTTATATAATATTTAAATAAGATTATTTTTTTATGTTTTTTTAGTATAATATTTTATGTATTTTTAGTCTATTTATATTGTAATTATTACACTTTTTTTGATATAATTATTAAGATACTATTTAAGGAGGCGAGAAAGATGAAACCAGTTATTGGAATTTCAGGTAATATTTTTAATTAATAAAGGTAATACTTTTTTTCTGGATATAGAAGATCTTATGTCAATCAAGATTATGTTGAGGCTGTATTAAGAGCAGGTGGTATTCCTTTCATTATACCATTTAATGAAGATTTAGAAAGTATAAGAGAAATGGTAGAACATGTAGATGGAGTAATTTTTATCAGGTGGACATGATGTTAATCCATATAATTATGGAGAAGATCCATTATTAAAAAAATAGGGGAAGTTTTTCCCTGAAAGAGATGTTTTTGATATGGAAATTTATAAAAACAGCTGTTAAATTTAATAAGCCTGTGTTTGGTATTTGTAGAGGTTTCCAAATTATTAACGTTGTTAATGGAGGATCTTTATATCAAGATTTATCTTATGCTGATTTTGTTAAATTAAAGCATGATCAACAAGATAATCCAAGTCAAGCAACTCATTCTGTTAATTTTGAAGAAGGAACATTCTTAAGAGAAATTTTTGGGTGAAGAAAATAAAGTTAATAGTTTCCATCATCAAATATTAAAGGATGTTGCACCTGGATTTAAGGTTGTTGCTAAGAGTCCAGATGGGGTTGTGGAATCTATTCAAAAAATTACAGAAGATTGTTTTGTAGTTGGTGTTCAATGGCATCCGGAAATGTTGTCAGTAAAATATGAAGATTCTCAAAAAGTTTTTGATGAATTTGTAAAAAAAGTCATAGAATACAAGAAGTAGGAGGTGCATATTTTTATGACTAATAAAAATAAGATGGGCTTATTTAGTATTATTCTTTTAGGATTTAATGGTATTATAGGTTCAGGTATTTTTTTGTTACCTAATAAGGTTATGGCACAAGTTGGGCCTGCAGCCGTTTTAGTAACATTATTTGATGCATTATTAGTTATTAGTATTGCAGTATGTTTTGCCGAAGTTGGTGGAATGTTTAAAAAAAGAATGGTGGCCCTTATGTATATGCTAAGGAGGCCTTTGGTGAGTTTGTTGGTTTTGAAGTAGGTTTTTATGAAATGGGCAATAGCTATTATTGCTTGGGCTACAATGACTGTTGGTTTTGCTGAAGCTTTAATGGGATTATTACCTAAGGGAACATTTGCTAATGAGAATATTGCAAAAAGCTATTATAGTTACTATTATTGTTGTTTTACTTACTTTAGTGAATTTATCAGGTATTAAGACTTCAAAGATTTTTAAATAATATTGTAACAACAGGAAAGTTATTACCACTTATTATTTTTTTATTGCAGTAGGTTTGTTCTTTATAAATGGCTCAAACTTTACTCCTTTCTTTGTTCCTGGAAAAAATGCTAGTGGACAAGCTATGTCAACTGGTGCTGCTATTGGTGCAGCTGCATTAACAATATTTTATGCATTTACTGGCTTTGAAAGTATAGCTGTTGCTGCTGAAGATATGGACAATCCAGAAAAAGATGTACCAAAAAGCTATTCTATTGGTTATATTTATTTGTTCAATTTTTTTATGTTTTTAATTATTGGAATAGCAATAGGAATTTTAGGAACAGATTTAGTTACAGCAAAAAGCTCCTATTCAAGAAGCTTTCCAAAGAATTATTGGTAATACTGGAAAATACTTAGTTGGTGCTGGTACATTAGTATCAATAGGTGGTATTAATTTAGCTGCATCTATAATGACTCCAAGAAGTGGTTCAGCTCTTGCTGATGATGGTTTAATTCCTAGAGTTATTGCTAAGAAAAACTCAAAGGATGTTCCATATATTGCAATAATTATTACTGGTGTTTTAACTTTAGCTTTAGGCTTATATGGTTCATTAATAGGTTCATTTGCAATATTAGCTGCTATAAGCGTTGTATCAAGATTTGTACAATATGTACCAACTTGCTTATCCGTAATTGTTTTAAGAAAGAAACGTCCAGATTTAAAACCATCATTTAGAGTTCCATTTGGACCAGTAATTCCAATTTTAGCTGTAGTTGTCAGTTTCTGGTTATTATATAATTCAGATATGCAAAAAATTGTAATTGGTCTTGGTGGATTGGTTATAGGAGCAGTTGTTTATTTTTTTAATGAAATTATTAAATAAAGAAAAATGCTTAGTAAAAAAATAATTTAATATTTATAAATGTAGAGAAGAATTTAATTCTTCTCTATTTTTTTATTGTTTTTTTATGGTAAAATATTAATAGAGGTGATTTTTATGAAAAAAATAAATTTATTAATATAAAGACTTATGTAGAGAGGATAGTTGTTATATTATTAATATCTATTTTTAAGTTTAAATTTTTATTTCAAAAAAATTTCTTTTTGCAGATGATAATTTTGATAGAGCAAATAGAATTTATGATATGGACTATAAATCTTTCTTTATAGGAAATATTATAGAAGACTCAGATGGGAAGTTTAAAAGTTAAAGCGACAACAATTTTTTTCTTGGAGAAAATATTGATGAAATTGAAGTTCCTAAATTTAATGAATATAGCTATAGTAGATTAGTTCCAGCAAAAGGAGATTATTTTTGTTGGGATCTTAAAGAAAGATAATACATTAGATTTAACTTGGATTTTTTTAAAGCTACATCTGCTAATTATAAAACTTTATATTTAGCAAACGATAAAGATCCTAATAATGCTGAAGTTAAATTATTTCAAAAATATGATAAATAAGGGAGAGTATGTACCTAATCTTGATGAAATTGAGAAAAAAATAAAAGATTGGAAGCAAATAAGTATACAAAAACCTAAGGATGATTTTTACTAAGAATTATGACGAATTAACTGAAGAAGAAAAAGAAGGAAAGAATAAAAAGCTGTTAATGAAAAAGTCCGAAAAATGATTATAAACAAAAGAATGGAAAAAAATTACAAGTTTTTTTAAAAAAATCCTATTATGTTAATTGTTCCAGGAGTTTTACTGCTATTAATAATATATGTTGTTCGTTCAAGAAATAAATTTAAAAAAAGAAATGGAAGATCATTTTGATGAATACGATGATGAAGAATCAGAATAATACAATAAATAGTGATATAGAAGCTAAAAAGCTATTGAATTTTTAGCATTAAATTCTCATATTCTTTACTTTATAATGGCGCTGAAGTTTATAGAGTTGAAGATAGTATTAATAGAATTTGTAAATCTTTTCAAAACATTAAAGCAGTTAATGCTTTTTGCATTGAGTAATATGGTTATGATTTCTTTTGTGTATAATGAAACGAATTATACTAGTATGAGAAGAATAAATGATACTGCTAAAAAAATTTAGAGAAGATATCCTTGTTAAATGATCTTTCTAGAAGTATAGTTTCTGGGAAAGTAAATCTTGATGATGGATTTAAAGAATTAAAAAAATATAAAAAAACAAGAGTTCATATAGTAATTTTTACTAAAATTTCATTAGTAACATTATCAGCTCCATTTTTTTGGCATTTATTTTTTTGGAGGTACAATAGGTGATTTTATTCCAGCTTGTTTAGCAATGTTTGTTGAAATGTTAATCTTAGTATATATAGAAAAAAATCTGGATTGCCTTTTATTTTTTTAACAACATTTTTTTATCTGCAAGTGGAGTATCACTTTTTGTTATGACTATGTCGAAAATTGTAAGTATAGCAAATTTATCAAGTATTATGATAGCTTCAATTGTCCCATTATTTCCTGGAATTCAGATAACAAATGCTATGAGAGATATCTTATCAGGTGATATTTTTATCGGGAATAATTGGTATAATGTCTGCAATATTTACTGCGGTTTCTATTGCTATTGGAGTAGTTTTAGTGCTTAGAATTTTTTTGGATAGGGGTTTTTTTATGGATTTATTTTTTTAAATGTTATGTGTGCTATTGTTTCAAGTATAGCATTTTTCAATATTTTTTTATTGTTCCCAAAAAAAGCAATTGTATATTGTACAATAACAGGTACAATTAGTTGGATTGTTTACTATTTTTGTAGTAAACATTTTGGAAATGCAGTTAGCAATTTAATAGCTTCTATAGTTGTAGGACTATTTGCTGAATATTTTTTTCTGTAAAACTAAGACTTCCTTCAACAGTATTTTTTTATATAGGAATTGTTATGTTAGTTCCAGGATATAGAATGTATCATACTATGGAATATTTTGCAAAAAGCGAGTATCTACTAGCTTTTAAATAGTGGCATAAGCACTGTTATTCACGCATGCTCTATAGCAATTGGAGTTTTAATATCTGCAGTTTTTTTCTAAATCAATTAAAAAGAGTTAAATTTGATAGAGTTAATAAAATCAATGAGATTACAGATAAAATTGGAGAATTTTTCGGAGAAGTAATATTAATATTTTGTATAAAATCAACTTTTTTTATGAATTAATTTCTTAAATGGTTGATTTTTTTAAACAAAAATAATGTATAATACTTAATGTTGTTTTATGGGAGTAGATGAGTTCTGGTGTGCTCTCTGGTCTTCAAAACCAGCGTAAGGAGTTTGTAGCTTCTTAGGTGGGTTCGATTCCCACATATTCCCGCCAATTTTTTTATAAAATGTGATTTAACACTTGACTATTATTGTACAATGAAGTATAATTAGCTCGTGGTATTATTAAATAAATGGAGGTATTATTATGTCAAACTTAAAAAAATTACAATCAAAAACAATTAGATGAATTTTTTTGAAGCTATTCTTATGTTAAAAAAAGCAAAGATGATTGTTATGAATTCTTTGAAGATGTTTGTACTTTTACGTGAATTAAATTCTATTTCTCAAAGATTAGAAGTTGCAAAACTTTTTAAAAAAATTAGAAAAAAACTTACAATGAAATAGAACTTGAAACTGGAGCATCAACTGCTACAATTAGTAGAGTAAATAGATCTTTACAATTTGGCGCTGAAGGATATGAATTAGTTCTTGATGCTTTAATTGCAAAAAGATTTAAAAGGGAAAAAAATAATTAAGAAAATTAAAGTAAGATACTATTTTAAATAGTATCTTTTTTTATTTAAAAAGTTTTTTTATTATTGAAATAATAAGTTTACAATGATATAATATAATTGTTAAAATTTAAAAAAATTTTAGGGGGTATTATTATGATTAATGAAAAGAATTAGTAAGTTGAGAAAAAAATGATGGCTAAAAAGAAATATAGATGCCTATATTGTACCTAGCTCAGATCCTCATCAATCAGAATATTTAGCTGATTATTACAAAACAAGAGAATTTATAACAGGCTTTACAGGTTCAGCTGGTACTGCTGTTATTACAACAAAGAAATCAGGATTATGGACTGACGGAAGATATTTCATTCAAGCTGCAAAAAGAATTAGCAGCTGGAGAAGTTGAATTATATAAAAACAGGATTACCAGAATCAATATCTATTGAAGAATTTTTTTATTACAAGAATTTCCAAATAGAGGAAAAAAATTGCATTTGATGGTAATAATACTTCTGTTGCTGAATATGAAAAATTTAATTAAAAAAAATTACCTAATTTTTGAATTTATAACTGATGTTGACTATGTTGGAGAAATTTGGAATGAAGAAGGTCGTCCAGCAAGTCCAGATAGTAAAGTATATATCTTTGATGAAAAAAATATGCTGGAGAGTCAACTTCTGATAGATTAGCTAGATTAAGAGCTATGATGAAAGAAAGAGGAATAGACTATCATTTCATCGGATCATTAGATGATATCGCATATGTTTTTAAATATTAGAGCGAATGATGTTCAATGTAACCCAGTTGTTATTTCATACCTTTTAGTTTCTGATAAGGCTTGTAATTTATATATTGATAAATCAAAATTATCTGAAGAAGTTGCAAATTACTTAAAAGAAAATAATGTTTGTATTAAACCATATGAAGTTATAGGAAGAGATGTTTCTGATATTGAAGCAAGAAAAAAACATTATACTTAGAACCAAGAAAAAAACAAATGTAGCAGTTTATTCATCAATTGGAAGAGGTGTTAATATTGTTACTGGAACAAATCTTACTTCATTAATGAAATGTCATAAGAATGAAATAGAAATTAAGAATACTAAAAAAATGCGTACATTAAAGATGGTGTTGCTTTAGTAAGATTTTTTTAAATTGGTTAGAAACAGGAATTCCAACAGGAACAATAACAGAAATGATAGCTTCTGAAAAAAATTATTAGAATTTAGAAAACAACAAGACTTATTTATAGAAGATAGCTTTGAATCAATTTCTGCTTATGGTGCAAATGCTTCAATGCCACATTATAAACCAAGTCATGAAAATCCTGTAAAGGTTGAACCAAGAGGATTATATTTAATTGATAGTGGTGGACATTATTTAGATGGAACAACTGATATTACAAGAACAATTGCTGTTGGTAAATTAAAAGAAGAAGAAATTTACCACTATACTCTTGTTTTAAAAGCTCATATTAATTTAATGGAAGCTAAATTCTTAGAAGGAACTAATGGTGGATATTTAGATGCATTTACTAGATATTGCTTATGGAAAAATAGAATTAACTTCAATCATGGTACTGGACATGGTGTTGGTCACGTATTAAATGTTCATGAAGGACCACAAAGAATAGCAACTGCTGGAAATGAGTATCCAATGGAAGTTGGAATGGTTACTTCAGATGAACCAGGTATCTACATTAGTGGAAGCCATGGTATTAGAATTGAAAGTATAATGGTTTGTGTTGAAGATGAAATGACTGAATTTGGACAATTCTTAAAATTTGATAATTTAACAGTTGTTCCAATTGATACAAGACCAGTTGATAAATCATTATTAAGTGATGATGAAATTGCTTGGTTAAATGATTATAATAAAATGTGTTATGAAAAAAATTATCTCCATATTTAAGTGGACATGATTTAGAATACTTAAGAGAACAATGCAAGGAAATTTAAGAGAATTTGATATTAATTACGAATTAAAAAAACTACCAGATTTACCTGGAGTTTATATAATGTATGATAAGGATGACAATATTATATATGTTGGCAAGTCTGTTTCTTTTAAAAAAAATAGAGTTAGGTCATATTTTACTACTAATCATAAGTATAAGAAAGTTCAAGCTATGGTAGAACATATTCATAGATTTGAATATATAATTGTTAATAATGAAACTGAAAGTTTAGTTTTTAGAAGCAAATTTGATTAAAAAAATAGACCAAAAATATAATATTAACTTAAAGGACGATAAGCAGTATCCTTATATAAAGATTACAAATGAAAAAAATTTCCAAAAAAATTTTTAAAAAGTTAGAGATGTAAAGGATGATAAGGCTCAATATTTTTGGGCCTTTTTCCTTCAATTTCAGACTTAGAAAAAAATTAATGGAATTATCTATATTAATTTATAATATTAGAGATTGTAAATTAAATTTTTGATAGGGGAAAGTTTTTTTACAAAGACCTTGTATGAGCTATTATTTGGGAAGATGTTCAGCACCATGTACTCAAAAATATAGATAGAGAAAAATTACAATAATGATGTAAAAAAAGTTATTAAATTTCTTTCTGGAGATACTTCTGAAATTAAAGAAATTTTTGCTTAATAAGATGAAAGAAGCCTCTGTAAAAAGAAGAGTATGAACTTGCGATTAAATACAGAGATTTTTTTGAGTGAATTAGATTATTTATTTACAAAACAAATATTTAACATAAAGAAATTTAAAGAATATCATTTAATTTCTTATGCATATGTTGAAAATATATTGGTAGTTGCAATTTTTTTATTGTAAATGACGGTCTTGTAATAGATAGAAAGCATTTTATTGTTGAAAACAATCTAGACTTGGAGTTTGAAGAATTATTTTTCAAATGTAATTAGACAATTTTACATAAGTCATCATAATAAGGTTAAAGAAATATATATTGATTATTCAGATGATAGATTTTTTTAAATGAGATATCTTTATTTTTTTATCAAAAAAATTTTTTTGATGAAAATGCAATTTCGGTTAAAAAAATCCTAAAAAAAGGTGTAAAATTTGAACAAATAAAGATTTTTACAAAAGAATGCAAAAAGAAATTTTTAACTAAAACATATTTTTTTGATAGTAAAAATATTAATATAAAATATTTAGAAGCAATTAACTATTTGAAGAATATTTTTAGATATTGAAACTCTTAACAGAATAGAATGCTATGATATTTCAAATATTTCTGGTGATTTTTAATGTTGGAAGTATGGTAGTTTATAAAAAAATGGATTTAAGAGTTCAAAAAGATTATAGAAAGTTTAAAAATAAAAAAACTGTTGTAGGTCAAGATGACTATTCTAGTCATAAAGAGATGCTTACAAGAAGATTTAACAGGTTTTTTTAGATGAAAAAAATAAATTCTATTGGAAGTAGTTTTTTTCTGAAATGCCAGATCTTATTTTTAATGGATGGTGGTAAGGGGCATGTTAATGTAGCAAAAAGAAGTTCTTTTGGAGAAAAAAATTTAAATGTTCCTGTTATTGGACTTGTTAAAAAAATGATAAGCATAGAACAAAAGGAATAATTTTTTTGAAGATAATTATATCGAGCTAGATATAAATACAAATATATATAGATTTTTTTATTTGACATTCAAGAAGAGGTTCATAGATTTGCCATTAATTATCATAGAAGTTTGCAGAATAAAAAAATTACAAAATTCAATTTTTAGATGAAATTAAAGGTGTTGGAGAAATTAAGAAGATAAAACTTTTATCTCATTTTTGGAAATGTTTCTGCGATTAAAAAAAGGCAAGTATAGATGAACTTATGACTGTTGATAAAATGGATAAAAGAACGGCAAAAAAATATATTTGAATTTTTTTAATAATGAGGGATAGTATGGAAAAAAAGTGTTCTATTAAAAGATTTAGTTGAAAAAAACTAGAGCTTGAAATTGTTTATAAAAAGTGATGATTATGATAATATTGAAATAAAATTTAATGAATTTAATAGACCTGGTCTTCAACTAAATGGCTTTTTTTGATACATTTCCATATCAAAGAATTCAAATAATTGGACAACCAGAACATGAATACTATGATAAACATTTACCGTTTGATAAAAGAAGAAATGTTTTTTTGATAAATACTTTTCTTATCCAATACCTGCTTTAATTTATAGTTATAATATTAATGTGCCTTATGAAGTTTATTCATTAGCAAAAAAACATAATAGAACTATTTTTAAGAGTTGACTATGGAACAACAAAAATTAATTTCTAAAATGAGTGATTTCTTAGAATATGCTTTAAGTGAAGAAATTAGAATTCATGGGGGATTACTAGAAGTTTTTTTGGTATGGGCATATTAATAATAGGTAAAAAGTAGTATTGGAAAGAGTGAAACTGCATTAGAACTTATTGCTCGTGGTCATAGATTAGTAGCAGATGATGCTGTTGATATAAAAATTGACAATAAACTATATGGACAGTCTCCTGAAAAACATTCGACATTTTTTTAGAAATTAGAGGTCTAGGAATATTAGATATTGAAAGATTATACGGTTCAGGAGCGATAAAAAGATCTACTGATATTGATTTTTGTTATTGAACTCGAAAAACTGGGTTGAGGATAAAGAATATGATAGATTAGGTCTTGATGATAAATATAAAAAAATATTAGGAATAGAAATTCCTCATATAGTTATTCCAGTTAAAACCAGGTAGGAATATAGCCTTAATAGTAGAGGTTGCAGCAAGAAATATACGCCAAAAAGATGTATGGTTATAATGCTGCTGAGGAACTAACTAAAAAGAATAATGGAAGAAATTAATAATAAATCGAATTAGGTGGTAATTATGTTATTTAGTAAATTGAATTGTGTTGTAAAAATATGATGAGCCATTAAAAAAATCATACAACATTTCAAATTGGTGGTAAAATGTATTGCTCTTATCGAACCAAAAAAAGGTAGAAGATATAATTGAAGCAATAAAAAAATTTGTAGAGAAAAATAATCTAAAAATTTTTTTCGTTATAGGTAATGGATCTAATTTATTAGTTCCAGATGATGGCTATAACGGAGTTATAATAAAAAAATAAAAAGTGAATTTTTCAAATATACAAGTTGAAGGGGAATGTTTAATTGCTCATTCTGGAGCAAAAATTATCAGAAGTTTACACAGTTGCATATGAAAACTCTTTAACTGGATTTGAATTTGCTTCTGGGATTCCAGGAACAATAGGTGGAGCGATTTTTTTATGAATGCTGGAGCCTATGGTGGAGAAATGAAAGATATAGTAGAATCTGTTGAAGTGCTAGATCTTGATAATTATGAAGTAAAAAGAATTAAAAAAATGAAGAATTAGATTTCTCTTATAGAAAAAGTATAATTCAAAGAAAAAAATTATATAGTATTAACTATAAAATTAAAAATTAAAAAAAGGAAATAAAGAAGAAATAAAAAGCTGTTTATGAAGATTTAAGGGAAAGAAGAAATTCAAAACAACCTTTAAACTTTGGTTCTGCAGGAAGTACTTTTTAAAAAGACCTGAAGGACATTTTGCTTCAAAAATTGATTGAAGATGCAGGACTTAAAGGATATCATATAAATGATGCATGGGTTTCTGAAAAAAACATTCTGGATTCATTGTAAATAAAGGCAATGCAAGTTATAAAGAAGTTATGGAACTTATTGAGTATGTTCAAAAAGTTGTTTTTTGAAAAATTTGAAGTCAAATTGGAGACTGAGGTAAGAATATTAAAGGATTAGATTATGGAAGCAGTTATTATTACAGGAATGAGTGGAGCAGGAAAGACATTAGCATTAAACCATTTTTGAAGACATGGGATATTATTGTATGGAAAAATCTTCCTCCAAAATTTATTGTAGATTTTGTAGAACTTATAAATAATTCTACAAAAGGAATTGAAAAATTTAGCAATAGTTGTTGATGTAAGAGCTAGATTTTTTTGAAGATTTATCAGAAACAATTCAAAACTTAAAGAAAATGGATTGTGAGTTAAAAAGTTCTATTTTTTTAGATGCTAGTGATAGAACTCTTATTAACAGATATAAAGAATTAAGACGACCACATCCGGTAAATCCAAAGGGAACTCTTTCTGAGTCTATAAAATTAGAAAGAGAAATGTTAAGTGATATAAAAAGATAAGTCAGATATAATTATTGATACCACAAGATTAACCGCTAGTAGTTTTAGAAACAAATTAAATACTCTATTTTTTTAATGGGAACAAAAAAAGATTTAGTTATAAATATAGAATCTTTTTGGATTCAAAAAAATGGCATACTTGTTGAAGCTGATTTAGTTTTTTTGATGTAAGATTTTTTTACCTAATCCATATTACCTTGAAGATCTTAAAGATTTTAATGGAACAAATGAAGAAATAAAGAACTTTGTAATGAGTTTTGAAGACTCAAAAAAATATTTTTTTAAATAAAATTGTAGATTTGTTGGAATTTTTTTAATTCCTAAATATAAAACTGAAGGGAAAAACTATGTTGACAATAGGTGTAGGATGTACCGGAGGAAAGCACCGTTCAGTTTGCTTAGCTGAAGAATTATTTGCTGAACTTAAAAAAAGACATTCTAATGTTAATATTGCTCATAGAGACGATAGATTATGGTAGAGGATTTAAAAGTTGTGACGATTGGAGGAGGAACAGGTAGTTCTACTCTTCTAAAAGGATTAAAAAAATATTTTAAAGATATTACTGCAATTGTAACTGTTGCTGATGATGGTGGAAGTTCTGGAATGCTTAGAGATGATTTAGGAGTTATACCACCTGGAGATATTAGAGCTTGTTTAATTTCTCTTGCAAATACAGAAAAGTCAATGGAAAAAAATTGATGAAATATAGATTTAAAGAGGGAAATTTAAAAGGTCAAAGTTTTGGAAATTTATTTTTTTAGTTGCAATGGCTGATATTTATAAAGACTTTGTTTTGGGAATACAAGAAACTTCTAATATCTTAGCAATAACTGGAAAAAGTATTACCTGTTACTTTGGATAATATAAAATTATTTGCAGAACTTGAGAACGGTGAAATAATTGAGGGAGAAAGTAATATTACTGCTTTGAATTTAGAAGATGAAAATAGTAGTAGAATAAATAGAGTTTTTTTATTTCTCCAAAATATGCAAAACCGCTTAATGAAGTTGTACATGAGATTTATAATTCTGATGTAATTTTAATAGGTCCGGGAAGTTTATATACTTCTGTAATTCCAAATCTATTAATTTCTGAAATAAGCGAGGCTTTAGCTAATACAAAAAGCAAAAAAATATGCTTTTATTTTTAAACGTTGTTAATCAATCAACAGAAACCTTTGATTATAAGGTTACTGACCATTTAAACGCAATTTATAAGCATTGTGAAGGGATTAAAATTGATACAATTATAGTAAATAATGAAATAATTCCTGAAGAAGTCGACTTAAAATATAAAAGAAAAAAAGTGCAAGTCAAGTCTTATTAAGTGACGAAGAAAGAGAAAATTTGAAAAAAAGTTAAATATAAGAATTTTTAGAAGATAACTTGATTAGTAAATCTTCAGGCTATTCAAGACATAATGAGGATAAACTTGCAAAATTGATTTTTAGACAATTTTTTTAAAAATTATACTGTAATTAAAATTTTTTTAGATTGGGATTATCCCAATCTTTTTTTGTTACTTGTTTTAAATAGAATTTATGAGTTTAAAATAATTATAAATACTGGAAAGAAACTACTTTTTGTGGTAAAATAATATATTGAGTAATTATATATTTTTTAGGAGAGAGTATGAGAGATTTATATGAAATTTTAGGGGTGGATAAAAATTGTAATAAAGCAGAATTGAAGTCTGCATATAGAAAAATTAGCTAAAAAAAGTACCATCCTGATGTTAATCCTGATAATAAAGAGGCGGAAGAAAATTTTAAAGAGGTAAATTTTGCTTATGAAATACTAAGTGATGACGATAGAAGACAAAAATATGATACTTATGGAGAGGCTAGCTTTAATGCTAATGCTTCTGGAGGAAGTGGATTTGGCGGCTTCTCTGATATGGAAGATATTTTTGAAAGTATTTTCGGGAATTTTGGAGGCTTTGGTGGATTTGGATCTAACTCAAGAAATTATAATCGTCCAAGAAAAGGAGAAGATACTGAAGTTTATTTAGATTTAGATTTCTTTGAAGCTGTTAATGGTGTAGAAAAAGAAATTTTTTTATTAATGTAAAGACAGTTTGTAATACTTGTTCTGGAAGTGGTGCAAAACCAGGGACAAAGAAAGTTACATGTTCAAAATGTAATGGTAGAGGAAGTATTAGAATTCAAAGACAAAGCTTTTTTGGAACTGTTGTTTCTGAAGAATTATGTGATGAATGTAATGGCTCTGGAGAAATGATAGAAGAAAAATGTGAAAAAAATGTAAAAGGTAAAAAAAGTACGTTTTAGTAAGAAAGAAATTTACTATTAAAGCTCCTAAAGGAGTAAATACAAATAATATTATGACATTGAAAGGTCAAGGAAATTGTGGTGAAAATGGTGGACCTAATGGAGATGTTTATGTAATTTTTCAAAGTAAAAATCTCATGAGTTATTTGTTAGAAATGGAAATGATGTATTTTATGAATTGCCAATTTCTTTCACAGAGGCTACTTTAGGAGCTGAAGTTGAAATTCCTACTTTAGATGGAAAAAGAAAAATATACAATTCCAGAAGGAACAGAAACAGGAACTGAGTTTGTTTTTAAAAAGGCAAAAGGTATTTCAGATGTTAATGGTTACGGAACTGGAAATTTAAAATTTAAAGTAAAGATTATAACTCCAAAAAAATCTAACTGATAAGCAAAAAGAATTACTAAGAGAATTTTTCTAGTGAAAGAGAAGAGCATTTGACAGAACATAAAAAGAACTTTTTTTGAAAAAGTAAAGGAGCTATTTGACTAATGGATTGGACTGAAATTGAGGTTGTAGTAAAAAAATCAATTTGAAGATAATATAGTTGGTATACTTTATTTATTTGACATAGACGGAATAAATATAAAGGATTCAAGAGACTATGAAGAGTTTGCAAAAGATAAGCCTTATTGGGTAGTTTTTAGATGAGGATGATTTTTGAAAAAAAGTGAATATATTACTGTAAAAAAACTTATTTGAAAAAAATGATGATGAGCTTGAAGATAATCTTAAAGTTTTACAAGATAGAATTTCAGAATTTGAAAAAGAATATAATGAAAAAGTAATTTTTAAAAAAATAGACTCTAAAATAAAAAAACTGAAGATTGGGCGAATGAGTGGAAAAAAATATTATAAGCCTACAAAAAGTTGGTAAAAATTTTATAATAAAACCAACTTGGGAAGAGTATAATTTAAGTGAAAATGAAGTTATGATCGAATTAGATCCTGGAATGGCTTTTGGAACTGGAACTCATGAAACTACAGCTCTATGTTTAGAAGCTTTAGAAAAAAATTGATTTAAAAAGATAAAACAGTTTTTTTGATATCGGTTCAGGTAGTGGAATTTTTATCTGTTGGTGCATTGAAGCTTGGTGCAAAAACAAGTTGAAGCAGTTGACATTGATATTTTAGGAGTTGAAGCAACATTAGATAATGCAAAAATTAAATAAAGTTGAAGATAGAATTATAGTTCATCATGGTGATTTATGTGAAAAAAATTAACTTCAAAAAGCCGATGTAATTGTTGCTAATATTCTTGCGCATATTTTTAGTAAAATTACTAGATGATATAAGTAAATTTATAAAAAAACTGATGGAATTTTTTTATTGGCTCTGGAATAATTGAAGAAAAAGTATTTAGATGTAGAAAATGCTTTTATTAAAAAAATAATTTTGAAATTTTAGAAGTAAATAGAAATAAAGATTGGGTTTGTGTGATTGCAAGGAGAAAGAATGCATAGATTTTTTTACTGATGAGTCAATCATAGAAGGAAAAAGTTAAAATATACGGAGATGATTATAATCATATAAAAAAAGTTCTTAGAATTACAGAAGACGAAAAAAATTGAAGTCGTTGTTTTTAGGAGAGCTTTATATTGGGAATATAGAGATTTGTGACAAATATATTTCTGTTATTAATTTAGAAAAAAATTTCTGAAAATACTGAATCAAATATTAGAATTCATCTATTGCAATGTTTAGCAAAAGGTGAAAAAAATGGATTTAATAGTTCAAAAAGCTGTTGAACTAGGAGTATACGATATAACTTTAGTTAATTCAAAAAGATGTATCGTAAAGATTGATGAAAAAAAAGGAGAATAAAAAAATTGAAAGATTGCAAAAAAATTGCTTATGAAGCGTCAAAAGCAATCTAAGAGATTAATTGTTCCAAAGATAAATGAAGTAATACAATTTAAGGATATTATAAATATTGTAGGAGATAACTATTTACTTGTAGCTTATGAAGAAGATAAAAAAATATTTCATTAAGAGATGTAATTAGTAAAATAAAAAAAGATAATTCCTTCAAAGATATTTATATATTAATAGGTTCAGAAGGTGGATTTGAAAGAGAAGAAGTAGATTTCTTAAAGAATAATGGTGCATATAGTATTGGACTTGGTGCAAGAATATTAAGAACGGAAACTGCTGGCATAAATTTACTTTCAATTCTACAATATGAATTTATGTAGGAGGTTTATGAACAAAGTTAGTTTTTTTAACTCTGGGATGTAAAAGTAAATCAGTATGAAACTGAGGCTATGCAAGAGTTATTTAAGAAACGAGGGTATGAGATTTGTAATGAAGAAGATATATGTGATGTATATGTTATAAATACTTGTACTGTTACGAATTTAAGCGATAGAAAGTCAAGACAATTTATTTCTAGAGCAAAAAAATTAAATGAAGAAGCTATTTTAGCGGTTGTAGGTTGTTATTCGCAAGTTGCTCCAGATGAAATATCAGCAATTGAAGATGTTGATGTTATTATTGGAACAAAAAAAATAGAGCTAGAATAGTTGAATTGTGCGAAGAATCAAAGAAATCTAATTTAAAGTTTAATATAGTTTCAGAACTTACAAAGGATTGTGGGTTCGATGTATTATCAATTGAAAAATCAGGAAAGTAAAACTAGAGCATATTTAAAAAAATACAAGAAGGTTGTAATATGTTTTGTACATATTGTATTATACCTTATGCAAGAGGTCCTATTAAATCAAGACCAATTGATGATATTTATGATGAAGCTGTTAAACTTGCGAATAATGGATATAAAGAAGTAATTATTACAGGTATTCATGTTGGTTCGTATGGATTGGATTTAGATAATAATACTAGACTTATTGATGTTATAGAAAAAAATTATCTACAATAGAAAAACTTGGATAGAATTAGACTTAGCTCAATTGAAGCTGGAATAATTTCTAAAGATTTTTTTAGTTAGATTAAAAAAATTGCAAAAAGTTTGTGAACATTTCCATTTGTCTTTACAAAGTGGATGCGATAAAAATTTTTAAAACTTATGAATAGAAGATATACAACTGATTTGTATAGAAAAAAAAGTTACTATGATTAAGGAGATTTTTTTCCAAATGTTGCTCTTACAACTGATATAATCGTAGGATTTCCAGGAGAAAATGATGAAGATTTTTAGGAAACAGTAAATTTTGTAAAAAGAAATTGGTTTTTCTAAAATTCATGTTTTTTTAAATATTCTAAGAGAAAAGGGACACCTGCTTATGATTTTTAAAGAACAAGTTGATGGAAATATTAAGAAGTTAAGAAGTAATGAATTAATATTATTAGCTAAAAGAAATGACAACGGAATTTTTTTGAAAAAAACAACTTTCAGAAAAAAACATGAGGTTTTATTTGAAGAAAATGTTAATGGAAATAGACTTGTAGGATATACAAGAAATTATATAAGATTTTTCAGCCCCTTATAATGAAAAACATGAAAAAAATAAAGTTGTCTATTGTAATGGGGTTTCTGTTGAAGGGAAGAAATTTTTTTGGATTAGCAAGTAAAATAAAGATATAAATTTTTAGGAGGATTATTTTTGGAAAAGAAAAAAACTTTTATTTAACAACACCTATTTATTATCCAAATAGTAATTTACATTTGGGTCATACTTACACTACAATAGTTGCAGATGTATTAAAAAAATACAAGCAAGCTCAAGGTTATGATGTATTTTTTTACAACTGGAACTGATGAACATGGTCAAAAAAATTACAAGAATCAGCAATTAAAGCTGGAAAAAGCTCCTTTAGAGTATATTGATCCAATTGTTGATAGTGCAAAAAGAGTTGTGGAAGACTTTAGATATTGATTTTGATGCTTTTTGTTAGAAGTACAGATAAAATTCACGAAAAAAATGTAAGTGATATTTTTTTACAAAAATTATATGAAAAGGGAGAAATATACAAAGGAAGTTATAAAGGGATGTATTGTGTTCCTTGCGAAGCTTTTTGGACTGAGAGTCAATTAGTAGAAGGAAATAAATGTCCAGACTGTGGTAGGGAAGTTTCTCAGAGTGAAGAAGAAACATATTTCTTTAGACTTTCAAAATATCAAGATAAACTTTTAAAATTATATGAAGAAAATCCTGATTTTATTCAACCAGAATCAAGAAAAAAATGAAATGATTAGTTTCATTAATGAGGGTTTAACTGACTTATCAGTTACACGTTCAAGTTTTGACTGGGGTGTTAGAGTACCATTTGATGAAAAAAACATATTGTTTATGTTTGGATAGATGCTTTTAAGTTGTTATTTAACTGGAGTTGGATATGGTACAGATGAAGAAAAAAATTCAATAAATACTGGCCATGTGATGTTCATTTAATAGGAAAAAGAAATTATGCGTTTCCATGCAATTATTTGGCCTTCAATTCTAATGGCTTTTAGATTTACCACTTCCAAAAGAAAAATTTTTTTGGTCATGGTTGGATTTTTATTTGACGATGATAAGATGAGTAAAAAGTAAAGGAAATATTGTTTATGCAGAACCAATTATAGAAAGATATGGAATGGATGCATTAAGATATTTCATGCTTAGAGAATTTACTTTTTGGACAAGATGGTAATTTTACTTATACAAAAATGTTAAATAGAATAAACTCAGATCTTGTAAATGACTTAGGAAATTTAGTTTCAAGAACTGTTGCAATGTGCGAAAAGTATTTTTGGTGGAATAGTACCTGCACAAACTGAATTAACAGATATTGATAATGATTTAATTGAAACAGCTGTTACAACTAGAGATAGAGTCGCTGAATTAATGGATAAACTTAACTTCTCAATGGCACTTGAAGAAATTTGGAAGTTAGTAAGAAGAACAAATAAGTATATTGACGAAACAACTCCTTGGACTTTGATTAAAGAAGGACAAGAAGATAGACTTAAAAACAGTTATTTATAATTTACTTGAAAGCATAAGAATTATTTCTGGATTAATTAAGCCTTTTCATGAAAGAAACTTCATCTAAGATTAATGAACAAATAGGATATTCAGATTATTCTTATGAAGACTTAACTAAATTTGGACTACTTAAAGTTGGAACAAAAAGTATGTAAGGGTAAAAAAATTTATTTGATAGACTTGATGTAGATAAGGAATTAGAAATTATTGTAGAAAAAGAATTCTGAATTAATTGAACTAAGAAAGAAGAAAAAAATTCAGGATCTAATGAAGAAAAAGAAGTAGTTGATGAAGAAAGAGAATTAATTACAATAGATGACTTTGCAAAAGTAGAACTTAAAGTTGGAAAGATTATAGATTGCCAACCACATCCTAAAAGCTGATAGACTTTTAGTTTCTAAAATAGATATCGGGGATGAAGTAAGAACTATCGTTTCAGGAATTAGAAAATTCTATAATGAAAAAAAGATCTTATAGGTAAAAAAAGTTATTGTTGTTACAAATTTAAAAACCAGTTAATCTAAGAGGTGTTGAAAGTAATGGTATGATACTTGCTGCTTCTGATGAAGAAAAACTTAAGCGTATTAACAGTTTTTAAATGATGTTAAAGAAGGATCAAAGGTATCATAATGAGAATAGTAGATAGTCACTGTCATATTGATGATGAAAAAAAATTCGACTATGATAGAGAAGAGGTTATTTCTAACTTTGAAAATGATGGAATTGATTTTATAGTTGATCCAGCTTCAGATATTGCATCAAGCGAAAAAAATTATTGAAATAGTAAAGAAATATGATAAAGTTTATGGTGCAGTTGGTATTCATCCACATGAAGTTGAAGGAATTACTGATGAAGATTTAGAAAAAGTTTATCAGTTGTCTTTTAGTGATAAAATAGTTGCTATTGGAGAAATTGGACTAGATTATTATTATGATAATTCTCCTAGAGAAAAAAAACAAAAAGAAGTTTTTTTAGAAAACAACTTGAAATTGCTGAAAAGAGAAAACTTCCAGTTATAATTCATACAAGAGATGCGATGGGAGATACTTATGATATTTTTATCTGAATTTAAAGGTAAAGTAATAGGAGTAATGCACTGCTATACTGGTTCTAGTGAGATGGCTAAAAAGATTTATGGAATTGGGATATTATATATCAATTTCTGGAGCTGTAACATTTAAAAATGCAGTTAATGTTAGAGAAATGGTAAAAACTATTCCTTTAGATAATTTGCTTTGTAGAAACAGATAGTCCATATCTGACTCCAGAACCACATCGTGGAAAAAGAAATGAACCTAAATATGTAAAGTTTACAGCTGAAAAAAAGTTGCTGAACTAAAAAGAAATGGAATTAAATGATTTAATTTACAATACCAATAGCAATGTTAGAAATCTTTTTTTCAATAGAGGATTAGTATGAAAAAAAATTAAAGAAATAATAGTAGTTGAGGGAAAAGATGATATTTCAAAAGTAAAAAGCTGCATTTGATTGTGATGTTATTGCAACAAATGGAACGCATTTTTCAAAAAAATTTGCTAAAAAAAATTAAAGAGGCAAATGAAAAATGTGGAGTAATAGTTTTTTTACTGACCCTGACTACGCAGGAGAAAAGATTAGAAAAAAAATATAAACAAGGTTGTTCCTAATTGTAAAAAAATGCGTTTTTTTGAGTAGAAGCCTTGCTTTAAAGGGAGATAATATTGGAGTAGAAAATGCTAAAGTTGAAGATATTATAGAAGCTATTGAGAATGCTAAAGTAACAGTTTTAGATAGAAAAAGATGAAATAGATTTAAGTCTTTTAACATCCTTAGGAATTAGCGGTATGGGTAATAGCAAAGAACTTAGAGAACAACTTTGTGAGTATTTTAAAATAGGATATTGTAACTCAAAACAATTTGTAAATAGATTGAATAGTTTTTGGAATTACTGAAGAGGAGTTAATTTTAGCTGTTGAAAATATTTTTAGGAAAGGAAGTTTAATATGGATTTATATAAATTATCAGTAATAAAAAGAAATTTGTGATAAATTTGGATTTTCTTTTTTTCTAAAAAAATTTTTGGACAGAACTTTTTGACAGATAGAAATATCTTGGAAAAAGATTGTAGAAGTTTCAGCTATTGATAAGGACTATGGTGTAATAGAAATTGGACCTGGATTTGGTGTTCTTACTAAGTTTTTTTACTTGAAAAAAAGCTGGAAAAGTTGTATCAATTGAAATTGATACAAGATTAAAAAGAAGTTTTTAGATTATACACTTAGTGGTTATGATAATTTTTGAATTTGTTCAATCAGATGCTCTAAAAAAATTGATCTTAAAAAAACTTATCGAAGAAAAAAATTTACCCAAAAAGAAAAATTGTAGTTGTAGCGAATTTACCTTATTATGTAACTACACCTATTATAACAAAGCTTCTTGAAAGTAATTTAGACTTAGAATCTATTACTATTATGGTTCAAAAAGAAGTTGCTCAAAGACTTGTTGCTGATGAAACAAGCAAAGATAATTCGAGCATTAGTTTGTTTGTGAAATATTATTCAGATGCAAATATAGCATTTAATGTTTCAAGAAATGTATTTGTACCAGCACCTAATGTTGATAGTGCTGTTGTAAATATGAAGCTTAAAAAGGAAAGATTTGAGTATGAAAAAAACAATGTTTAAACTTATAAAAAAATGGATTTGAAAAATAGGAGAAAAACAATTTTAAATTCTTTTTTGTAAATCTGGAATTGAAAAAAAGATAAGATTATTGAAGTATTAGATAAATTAAACATTGATACTAGAACAAGAGCTGAAAAAAACTATCGCTCGAAGATTTTTAAAAAAATATTGCAAAAAGAATATGAAAATTTATAATTAAATAAGATAAATTTATACTTAATTTTTTTATAAAAAAATTTATGCTTTGTTTAAATAAAAAAATCATAGGGTATAAATTTATTGAAATAAATATTGAAAATATTTAAAATTACAAAAAAAAATTTTTTTAGGGGGAAACTAAAATGGCAAAAAGTAGTAGTATATTCAAGTGAGTCTTGTACATATTGTAAAACAAGCAAAAAGAATTCTTAAAGGCAAACAATGTTGAATACGTTGAAAAGAATGTTTCAACTGATTTAGAAAGCTAGAAAAAGAATTAATGGCAAAAAGGACATATGGGTGTTCCTGTAATCTGTGTTGATGATTTTTGAAATGGTTGGTTTTGACAAAGCAGAATTATCAAAAGCATTAGGATTATAATATTAATATAATAAATAAGAGGTTCAGTTTTTTTAACTGAACCTTTTTTTATGATTAACTATAAAAAAATAAATAATATTTACTTTTTTTAGCATTTATAGATATTAAATAATATTGTTAATAATAATTTTTAAACTACTGTTAAATTTTTGTAATTTAATGGTAGTTTTTTGTTAAAAAAACTATGTTATTTCTTTGATTAATAACTCAATTTATGGTATAATAATTGTTGTTTAGGAGGAAAAAAATGGAAAAATTAAAAATTAAGACAATTGATTATTTTATTTTTCTATAGTTGTACTTTGTAGCATTTTTATTTGGTTTTTTTATTTAAAAAAAGTGTAAAACTTACTGATAGTTTTGATTATAAACTAATGAGTTTTTGTTCAAAGTAATAATATTTTTTTACTAAGAATACTATTCTCCTAAATTTTATAAAGTTTATAACATCATTGGGAAATGGGGTAGGTTGTTTTTATATTATTAATTCCAATGGGAATATTTTTTTATTTTAATGATTTAAAGAAAGACTTTATATTTTTTTAGTCTGTTCATTATTAATAACTTATATTTTTAAATGAATTGATTAAGCATGTAGTTTTAAGAAAAAAAGACCTATTGAGTTTTTTTATAATTAATGTTACAGGATATAGTTATCCAAGTGGACATTCAATGAATATATCAGCTTTTTTTATTTAACTTTTATATTTTTTTATTAAATCGAAAGAAAAAGAACAGATATTTAGATATATTCATATATGTTCTAATAATAATGATCGCTTTTAAGTAGAGTTATTTTTAGGTGTTCATTGGCCAACTGATGTTATTGTAGGACTTACATTGGGATATTTATCTTATAGATTATCTAGAGAGATATATCTTAATTTTTTTGGAGGGATTAATGGTATATTTAATTATCTTTACTGTTGTAGTATTTATTTTTTTACTTCAATAGTAGGAAATAAATTAAAGAAACAGAACTTTTTAATAGACTTAAAGTTAAAAAAACTTTTTTTCAAAAATAATAATTTAAGATTTTTTTGAAATCTTCAATGAAACATATAACTTCAATGGGGGATGTTGTTACATCATTGATTATTATTTTTTTCCAATCTTCTTTTATTCTGTTTCAGAAAAAAACTATGTGTTAGCTAGTGCTATTTTTAAATTCGTCACTATTTAATATGATATTTTTTTAAACTCTTTTAAATTTTTTTATTTAGGAGAGAACGTCCAGTATCACATTCTGATATTAAATACTGGGGATATAGTTTCCCAAGTGGACACTCTTGTATTGGTTTAAGTTTTTATCCGACTGTTATGTATGTATTATTTAATGGTCATAGTTCTTTTCCAATTTGGATGTCTTTAGGTATTTTGTTTGGACTTAGTATTGCAATAAGTAGAATTGTTGTAGGAGTTCATTGGTTTTCAGATGTTATATTTGGTTCCTTATTAGGTCTTGTATTTTTTTAGCTGGACTATTTATTTGTATAATATTGGTTTTTTTATTATAAATTTTTTTGTTTTAATATGAGGAGGAATTATGGTTAAAAGCAGTAGTAGGAGCAAACTGGGGAGATGAAGGAAAAGGAAAAATAACAGATATGTTAGCAGAAAATGCTGATATTATTGTTAGATTCCAAGGTGGTTCCAATGCGGGACATACTATTATTAATGAGTATGGAAGATTCGCACTACATTTATTACCATCAGGTGTTTTTTTATAAACATACAACATCTGTAATAGGAAATGGTGTAGCATTAAATATTCCTTATTTACTTAAAAGAAATTGAGTATTTAAAGGAAAAAAATGTTCCAGATCTTAATATTTTTAGTATCAGATAGAGCACAACTTGTAATGCCTTATCATATTGATTTTTGATGCATATGAAGAAGAAAGACTTGGTAAAAAAATTCTTTTTGGTTCAACTAAATCAGGAATTGCACCTTGTTATTCAGATAAATATGCTAAAATTGGTTTTTCAAGTAAATGAACTTTTTGATGATAATTTATTTGAAAAAAAGTTCAAAGAGTTGTTGAACTAAAAAAATGTAATTTTTAGAAAATTTATATAAAAAAAGAAAAAAATTGACGCAAAAAGAATTGTATGACCATATGTTAGTATGGAGAGATGCAATTAAACCATATGTTTGTGATGTATCAAAATACTTAAATGATGCCATTAAAGATGGCAAGAAAATTTTGCTTGAAGGACAACTTGGATCTTTAAAGGATACTGATCATGGTATTTATCCAATGGTTACTTCTTCATCAACATTAGCTGGGTATGGATCTATTGGAGCTGGAATTCCACCTTATGAAATTACTGATATTGTTACTGTTGTTAAGGCATATTCAAGTGCAGTTGGTGCTGGTGCATTTGTAAGTGAAATTTTCGGAGAAGAAGCAGAAGAACTAAGAAAACGTGGTGGAGATAAAGGTGAATATGGTGCTACAACTGGAAGACCAAGACGTGTTGGATATTTTGATGCAGTTGCTTCAAGATATGGTTGTAGAGTACAAGGAAGTACAGAAGCTGTATTAACAGTTATTGACGCTTTAGGATATTTAGAAGAAATTCCTATATGTATCGGATATGAAATTGATGGTGAAGTAACTAGAGATTTTCCAACATCTGATAAGCTTGAAAAGGCTAAACCAGTTTGGAAAGTCTTAAAGGGATGGAATAGGGATATAAGAGGAATTAAAAATTATGATGAACTACCAGTTGAATGTAGAGAATATATAGAATTTATCGAAAAAGAATTGGAAGTTCCTATTAAAATGATTTCTAATGGTCCAAAGAGAGAAGATATAATTTATAAGAATAGCAGTCTTTAATTTAAATTAAGACTAATGGGTATTATATGAAAAAAACGTAAAAAAATTGTTACCTAATGCTAGAGAAAATATAGGTTTAGTAATTTTTATTTTTTTATTTGTAAGTTTATTTTTTTAATTAAAAAAATGTATTTTTTTAGTAAAAAAACTTAAATAAAGATATCATATCTTTAGAAAATCCAAAAAGTTACGACATAAACTTATCTTCTAAAGCATTAGTTATAAAAGATGAGTACCTATATTTTTATTGGAAAAAGCAATATTGAAACTGATAATTCAAAAAGTTGCAGTAGATAAAGAAATTGGTGAGGTTGATGTAAATCAAATTGACCAAAAATTTAAAAGATTATTTAGCAGAAAAGGTTGAAGTTTTTAAAAAGCACAAGAAGAGAATAAAGATTCTAAAGCTGAAGGTATTGACATAGAAAAATATTTTTAAACTTTGTGAGAGAAAAGAACTTTTCCAAAACTTTTGAAATTTTTATCAAGTGATCAGAACAAAAAAATGCTTTTTGGTAAAAAAAATATAGCTCAGATAAACTTTTCAGATATTCATTATTAAACGATACAATAAACTCTGGTAAAAATTATTTCAAAGAACTCTGGAGTTGTATTAAATAAAATTGATGGTCTTGAGAATGTATATGACTTTTTCTGTTATTGATTCTATAGATGAAAAAAAGATTTTTAACTTTGATAGTTCAAATAGTATCTCTAGTATTGATGGTATTAAAATTGTTGATAATTTAAAATATTATTTGTGTATAAGAGTTAAAAGCTGGTGCATTTGAAAAATTTAGAAGAAAAATAAGAGTATTAAAGTTAAAAATTGGAGATTCAGTAGCTACGGGTATAGTTAAAAAAATTCAAAAAAAGGTTCAGAATATGATTTAATAGTTGGTCAATTTTTCTTCTGCTTTTTAATGAAATTGCAGATAAAAAGATTTATTGATTTAAATGTTATTCAGACAGTCTCTAACTCTTTTGAATTACCTTTAGCAGCATTATCTACAGTAGATGGTGAAGATTATGTTTTAGTAGTAGATTCTTTTTGATAATATTAGTAGAGCAAAAAGTTAAAGTTAATTTTTATTGATAAGATTAATTCTAAAGTGTATATAGATTCTAGAAATAGTTCTGTAGGAATTTTTTTCTAACATTTTTAAAAAGATGCTAGTAAAAGTTAAAGAAGGTGCAATTTCAAAGTAATGAAAGAAAATATTGATTTAATAAAAAAATAATATAGATCTAGCTTGTAATAATTCAAATAGAGATAGAGATGAAATATTTTTTTGTTACCTGTTTCTAAGACGGTAGATGTAGAAAAAAATTCAAGAGGCAATAGAATTAGGATTTAATACGTTTGGAGAAAATAAAGTTCAAGAGATTTTTAAAAAAATATGATTTTTTTGAAGGAAAAGTAAAATTTCATATGATTGGGCATCTTCAAACAAATAAGGTAAAATCAATTATTGATAAAGTTGAATTAATACATTCTTTAGATAGAATATCACTTTTTAGATAAGCTAGAAACTGAAGCTAAAAAAATAAAAAAATTAAAGTTAGATGTTTAGTTGAAGTGAATATTGGGAAAGAAGATAGTAAATCTGGACTTTTTGAGGAAGAAGTAATAGATTTTTATTAAAGAAGTTTCAAAAAAAGAGATAATGTTTTTAATCGAAGGTCTTATGACAGTTGCTCCATATAGAGAAAAATGTTGAAGATACTAGAATTTATTTTTAAAAAGATGAAATCTTTATTTGATGAGATTTCAAGTCTTGGATTAAAAAAATATCGATATGAAAATATTATCTATGGGAATGAGTAATGATTTTTATCGTTGCTATAGAAGAAGGTGCAAATCTAATTAGAATTGGAACTTCAATATTTGGAAAAAAAGAGATTATAGAGTACTTTCATAACTATGAAAGTATATAAAAAGGATTATAATTAGAAAAATTTTTTTGAATTTTTCATTTGTTATAAAAAAATAATAAAAAAATATGAGGAGGAATATTATGGCAGGGTTTATGGACAAAATTAAAAAAATTTGTTGGAAGCGATGACTTGGATGATGAATATGATGATTATGAAGAAGAGGCTATTGTAGAAAAAAACAACCTAAATCAGTAGGAGAAAGTTATGCAAGAAGCGCTGGAAGCAAAATAGCTTTTAGAAAAGGAAAAAAATCAAATATTGTTACAATGCCAAATATTAGTAGATTTTTAATTTCTATTAGAGAACCTATTACTTTTGATGATGGAACTCAAGTTTTTAGATGATGTTTTTAAAAGGTAAGGTTGTAGTTCTTAATTTAGAAATGTTAGAAGTTGATAAGAAAAAGACAAATTTTTGATTTCGTTAGTGGAGGTATTTATTCTCTATCCGGAAAAAAATCCAAAAAGGTTACTAAAGATATTTTTCATCTTAGCTCCTAAGGGAATTGATATTGACGGAAAAGTTAAAGATCAAATTGAAAAATAATGGATTTTTATCAATTATAATTAAATGAAGTCATTTGATAAATTAAAAAAATCTTAGATAATATTAATAATATAGAAGTAAAAAGACCATCAATAAATTTTTTTAGATGGTCTTGTTTCTATGGAAAAAAATTATAAAGATATTTTTTTGTCTCTAATTTTTTTACTCCTTTGGAGTTTAAATATGTTAAGAGAATTTTTGGCAAATATTGATTTAGATTTTTGATATAATATTTTTCTGATGATGATTATGAGAGAAAGTTTTTTTGATTTTTTTATAGAGATAATTATTCTTTAAGTGAGTATTTAGAAACTTTAAGATTTAAAGATATTTCTGGTATTGAACATAGAAATATCTTAGGAAGTATTACACACTTGGGGATAAATCGTGAAAAAAAGTAGGAGAAATTATAAAAAGTTAACGACTATTGGTATATTTACTGTTTAAAACCAATAGGAACCTTTTTGTTTTCTAATGGCTTAAGATTTGCAGGACAAGATTTAAAATTAGAGATTTTTAAATGTGAATTTTATTCCTTCAAATTTTTAGAAAATTTGAAGATGAAAGAATAATTGTTTCTAGTTTAAGATTAGATTGTTTTTGTAAAAAGAACTTGCAAGAACTTCAAGAGAAATTGCTCAAAAAAATTTATAAAGTCTGGAAATGTTAATTTGAATTACGATGAATGTAAAGACTTTGATAAGAAGATAAATGAGAATGATATTATTTCTATCAGAAAAGAAGGTAAGTTTAAAGTTGATAGTCTTGGTGGTTTAACAAAAAAAGAATAAATATGTGGTCAACATTAAGAGGTATTCTATATGATTTATGCAATTTTAGTTATTGGTCTAGTTTTTAGATCAGTTTACAAAAATACATTACAATAACAAAATTAAAAAGGTGTAGATTCAGTAGTAATAATTAAGGATTGGTTAGAATTTACTTATGTAGAGAATACTGGAGTAGCTTTTTGGTAGTTTTAGAGGATATAAATTCTTATTTATTATAATTTCTTTAGTAGCATTTTTTTGGAATTTTTACTTTATATTTATAAAAATAAGGATAAAATCTCAAAAGTAGAGCAAATATTATATACTTTAATAGCTTGTGGTGCATTAGGAAATTGTATTGATAGAATTAGATATTCATTTGTTGTAGATTTTTATACACAAAAATTCGGTGGACTATATGATTTTTCCAGTTTTTTTAATTTTTGCAGATATTTATATATGTGTAGCTTGTTTTCTACTAATAGTAGTTTCGTTTACTAAGAAGGAGAACTAAAAAAATGTCAAATTATACTGCTTGGAACGAATATTTAAAAGATGAATTTAATAAAGATTATTTCATTAGAATGAAAAAAATTTTTTTAGATGAAGAATATAAACATAAAAACTATTTTTTTCCACCTAATGAAGCTGTTTTTTTAAAAATTTTTTTGATAAAATAGCACCTAAAGATGTTAAAGTTATTATTTTTAGGACAAGATCCATATCATGGTGTAAATCAAGCAAATGGAATGAGTTTTTTTCTGTAAATAAAGGAGAAAAAAATTCCACCTTCACTTAGGAATATTTACATTGAATTAAATTCAGATTTAGGTATTATTCCAGCAAAGCATGGAGATTTAACTGCTTGGGTAGAACAAGGCGTTTTTTTCTTTTAAATGCTACACTCACTGTAGAACAAGCAAAGCCTAATTCTCATAAGGATATTGGTTGGCAAATTTTTTTACCGATAGAGTTATTGAGATAATTTCAAATTTTGATTATCCAAAAAGTTTTTTTATATTATGGGGAAGTTTTTGCTATATCAAAAAGCAGTTTAATAAAAAAAGTAATGAAAATAACTTTATTATTACAAGTCCGCATCCGTCTCCTTTTTTTCTGCTCATCGAGGATTTTTTTGGAAGTAAGCCATTTTCTAAAGCGAATAATTTTTTTGATTAGTAGAGGAGTTAAACCAATAGATTGGAGAGTGTAGTTTTTTGACAGAATTGAATTATATTTGTGATAAGAAAGTCAGATGTGATATTTTTTTATCGGAAAAAAATTTCTAATTTATCTAGAACTTCAATTCAAAAAAATTGATAAAAGAGAAATTTGTTTTTTTGTAAATGGAAAGAATATAAAAGCCTAATATTATTTTTGGATATAGGGGATGAAATTTCAGTCTCAATTCCTGAAAAAAAGAAATTAAATTAGTTGCTGAAGAAATAGACTTGGATATTGTATATGAAGATGATTATATTATAATTATAAATAAGCCTAGAAATATGGTTGTGCATCCTGCTGTAGGAAATGAAGATCATACTTTAGTAAATGCACTTTTTAAAACCATTGTAAATTATCAATGATCAACTCCGAAAGACCCGGGATTGTTCACAGACTTGATAAAGATACAACAGGCCTTATTATTTGTGCAAAGGATGATGAAACACATTTAAAAATTAGTTGATATGTTTTTCTAAAAAGAGATATAAGTAAAAAAAATATTTAGCAATTTGTAATGGAAGTTTTTTTCGAAAGAATCTGGTTTCATAGATAAGCCTATTGGTAGGGATGAAAAAGACAGAAAAAAAATGAGTGTTAAAAAGTAAGTCCGGAAAAAGAAGCACTTACAGAATATAATATTTTAACTTCAAATTTAAAGTATTCATTAGTTGATGTAACTCTTCATACAGGTAGAACTCATCAAATAAGAGTTCATTTTTAGTAGTCTAAATCATCCTATTTTTAGGTGATGACACATATGGTAATAAAAAAACGAAAAGATAAAAAGCTAATGGACAGATGTTACACTCATATTATCTTGAGTTTTTCACATCCAATTACAAAAGGAAAACTTAAGTTTTACTGTTTTACCGGATGAATATTTTTTTAGTATTTTTAAATAAAACAGGATTGGAATTTAACAAGGAGTTATTATGCAAAGCGAAAGATTAATTTTTTTAGAAAATTCAGTTTAGATGATATAGATGATGTTTTTTGAGTTTGGAAGTGATGATGAAACTTGTAAATTCGTTACTTGGGATAAACACAAAAAAATATTTTTGGAAACTGAAAAAGTAATTACAGATTATTTTATGAAAAAAATAAATATTGTTTTGCAATAGTTGAAAAAAATTTCAAATAAATGTATCGGTTCTTTTTGAATTTAAAAGCGGATATAAAAAAAACAATTCCTTATCTTTTTGGATATGTTTTTAAATAAAAAAATTTTTGGAACAAAGGTTATATGACGGAAACTTTAAATTTTTATGCTTGGTTATGCTTTTAATACCTTAAAAGTTAATAGAGTAAGCGCAACACATATTAGAGAAAATTTAGCTTCAGGAAAAGTTATGGAAAAAAATGTGGACTTGAAATAGAGGGTATCTTTGAAGATGTAGAATTTTTTTAAAAAGGAAGATATATAACCTTAGTATATAGAGCAATTTTTAAGAAAAAAATTATTTAAAAAGGAGAAAAAGAATATGAAACAATTAGAAATGCCTAAAGTTGGTGAAAAAGTTTATATAATGAAAACAAATGTAGGAGATATTTATTTAAGATTATTTAATGAAATTGCTCCAAAAAAACTTGTGAAAAATTTTTATAACTTTAGCTAAAAAAAGGATATTATAATGGAGTTACTTTCCACAGAGTAATAAAAAGATTTTTATGATTCAAGGTGGAGATCCAGAAGGAACAGGTATGGGAGGAGAAAGTATCTGGGGAAAAAGAATTTGAAGATGAATTTGATGGTGATTTTTAGACATTACAGAGGTGCATTATCAATGGCAAATTCTGGTCCTAATACAAATGGTAGTCAATTTTTTTATTGTACAAAATAGTAAAGTTTCTGATGACCATATTAATCACTTAAAAAAATTCAGATAAAAAAATATATCCTGATGAAGTTGTTGATACTTACGAAAAAAACTTGGAGGAGCTTTCTGGTTAGATTTTTAAACATTCAGTTTTTTTGGACAAGTGTTTAAAGGAATGGAAGTAGTTGATGAAATAGCAAATACTTATTGTTCAAAAGATGATAAACCAATAGAAGATAAGGTAATTTTATCAATTGAAGAAAAAAAAGTATTTGAGGGTTAATCATGCATCAATATAAAGGCAAATTAATTTTACATACTGGGAGTATGTTCTCTGGAAAGACTTCAAGTTTGTGGAAGGACTTAAATAGATTTGAAATTGCAAAAATATGAAACAGTTGTTTTCAAACCTAAATTTGATAATAGATATGCAGAAAAAGAGATAGTTACTCATGATAATAATAAAATGAGAGCAATTCCAGTTGAAAGTATTGATGATATAATTGAATATATGAAAACTAGTACAGCAAGTATAATAGGAATAGATGAAGTACAATTTATAAAAAGGCGATATAAGCAAAAATTGTTGAAACTTTAAATTTATTCTTAGAAAATGAGTTTACAGTTGTACTTGCTGGATTAGATATGGACTTTAAAAGCAGATCCTTTTGAATTAGTAAAGGAATTAATGCCAAGAGCAGATTATCTATATAAACATCATGCTGTATGCGCTAATTGTGGAGTTGATGCATGGGTTAGTTACAGAAAAAAACTCATGACGATGAGAGAATAAAAACTTGGAGCTGCTGAAAGCTATGAACCTCTGTGCAGAAAAATGCTATTATGAAAAAAAGAAAAAAATCAGAAAACAAATGGAAAATCAGTTAAGCATGTTAGAAGATGAATAAAAAAATACTTGATTTATTCGTTTAATTGTGTTATAGTATGAAGGTAGTAATTTTTTTGCTACAATTTCCTATAGTAATGGAGGATTTAAAGGATATGAAAGGAACTGTAAAATGGTTCAATGCGGCTAAAGGATTTGGATTTATTTCAACTGAAAATGGAGAAGATGTATTCGTACATTTTTTTCAGCATTAGAAGAAACTGGTGAATTTAGAACTTTAGAAGAAGGACAAGCTGTCGAATTTGAAATAGTAGAAGGCGCTAAAGGTCCTCAAGCTTCTGGTGTTGTTAAGTTATAAGATTGTTTTTTTAAATAAAAAAATCTATTTCAGCATACAAGTATGTTGTGATATTAATATTAATCAGAAGTAAAATCTCCTATTTAGGAGATTTTTTTAAATTTATTTAAAAAGGATATTTTTATGAGTAAAAAAATTATATGAGATGAGTTTAGAGGAATTGTGGGAAATTTTTTTCCAATATTTCTAGTTGAACATAATGATGAATGGAAAACTTGGTATAAAGATGAAAAAGCAAATATTTTTATTATTAATTCCAAATGAAAAAAAATTTACAGAATTTCACATATAGGAAGTACATATATTCCTACAATATGGGCAAAAGAATATTGTGGATATTCTTTTTAGAGATTAAGAATAATGAAGATTTTTCAATTTGTAAAGGATATATTATTAAAAAAATAATTGGCTTTGTATGAGTGAAGATGAAAAGAGAATTTCTATGAATAAAGGATATACTGAAAAAGGATTTGCTAAAAAAAGTATTTCATTTACATATAAGATTAGTCGGAGACAATGATGAATTGTATTTTAGAGATTATTTATTTGAGAATTCTGAAATTGCAAAAGAGTATGAAAAAAACTTAAATTATCTCTATGGGAAAAAAATTTGAACATAATCGAGATGCTTATACAGAATCAAAAGGAGAATTCATTAAAAAAATATACTGAAATTGCGAAGAAAAAAATACGGGAAAAATATATTAATTTTTTTCAATTGATTTCTTTAAAGTTTTAGTATATAATTTTTTTATATGAAATTGATATTAAGGAGATTTTATGGCTAAAAATATTGAGATGTATTGACGAACATAATTCAATGAGATTTTTTTCTTTGCTTTTTACTGATGATTTAGTTGAAGACTTTGAAAAAAATTACAAAAATAGTTCTGTTAGTGCAAATATTGAAATGGGAAAAAGTTTTAACGATGAATACGTTACTTTATTCCGACTTGAAAAAAATTATACTGATTCTATTGACTTGAAGTTAAAGACAAATGGAGAATGCGGTCTTATAATTTCAAAAATTATATAATAACTCATTTATAACAGGATATTTAGAAAATAAAAAAATATAAGTAAATACGATAAAATATATGAAAAAGGGAAAATCTTCAAAAAGATTTTTATAGGGGATAACGGAATACTTGTTTTTAATTAAAGATTTAGGTCTTAAAGCACCATATATTGGACAAACAAGTATAATTTCTTCTGATATTAGTGAAAATTTTTAGTAATTATTTCAGTGCTTCAAACCAAACTGTAACATCAATTGATTTACAGGTAAAAAAAGTTGAAGATAAGTATTTTTTTCATTTGGTTTTTATGATGGAACTTTTACCTAATTATACAGAAAAAGATTTATCTCAATTTAAAAATATATTCAGATATGTTTAAAGTTGAATTAGAAAAATTATTTATCTTCAAATACTGATGATATGAGTTTTTTATGAATATATCTGTTCTATTTTAAAAAAATATTTAATATTAGAATTATTGAAGAAAAAAATTATTCATTATAAATGTAATTGTAGTAATGAAAAAGATTGATAATATGTTATTAGGGTTAGGTAAGAAAGAGCTTAATGATATAATAGAAGAAGGTAAAGAAATTGAAATTTCTTGTAATTTCTGTGATAAGAAGTACAAGAGAAGTGTTGAACATATTAAAAAAATTTATTAAATAAACTGTAGGAACAAACAATGAAAAAAAATTAATTTATTAGATAACAGGATCTATAGAAATTTAATATTGCTTTCACTTCCAATAATGACAACTTCTTTTTATTCAGATGTCTTATAGTTTGATGGATACATTTTTGGGTTGGAAAGCTTGGAACAGAAGCTATTGCAGGTGTTGGAATAGTTTCGTTTATTATGTGGTTTGCTAATTCATTAGTCCTAGTTTCAAAAAAACAGGTATTGAAATAGGTGTAGCATATAGTATAGGTTCAAGAGATGATAAACAATTTAGAAAAATATATTGATACATCAGTTGTAATTAATCTATTTATGTCAATAACTTTTTGGGATATTATTATATATTTTCGGAGTTGATATAATTAGATTTTTTTAATATAAAAAAAGTGAAACGGTAAATTCTCTAGCGAGTAGTTATTTAAATATTGTAATATTGGGACTGCCTTTTTACATTTTTAAATCCATTATTTTTCTGGAGTGTTTAATGGTTCAGGAAATAGTAAAGTGCCTTTTATAGCAAACTCAGCAGGGCTTATTATAAATATAGTATTAGATCCAATATTAATTTATGGATATTTTTGGATTACCAAAAATACGGTGTAAGTGGAGCTGCTATTGCAACAACTCTATCTCAAATGATAGTTACAATAATTTTTTTATAGTATTTTTCTTTTTTTGATGGTAAGATAGTAAAAAGGCTTTTAATTTAGTTAAGAATTTTTAGTAAAAGCAATATTTAAAGAGGTTATAAGACTTGGGGGTACCAACTGCTTTTTAAATCTTGTATATTTGCTTTCATTTCTACTATATTACTTAGAATTATTGCAAACTGGGGAGAAAAATGCTGTTGCAGCAGAAAAATGTAGCTGTACAAATTGAAGCAATAAATTGGATGACAGTTGAAGGATTTTTCCATTGCCTTATGTGCTTTTAATCGCTCAAAAATTATGGGGCAAAAAAAATTTTTGAAAATATTCAATCTGGTTATAAAAAAAGGACTTAAAAATAATTTTTATGGATTGGAGTTTTTTTGTTCAGTCTTTTTATTTGTTTCTTCAGATTTTTATAATTAGATTATTTATTAAAGACGATTTAGAAACAATTAGAATGGGAGTTAGCTATTTAAAAAGTTTTAGCTTTTTTTCAGAAATATTCTTAGCTCTTGAAATAGGACTTTCTGGTATGTTTAATGGACTAAAAAAACACGAAAACACCTACTATAATAAGTACTTTTTTTCAAATGCTCTGAGAATTCCGCTAGCTTATTTAGTTTTATATTTAAAATTAGATATAACATATATATGGGTTGTAATATCTTTTTGTACATTCGTAAAGGGATTTTTTTAAATTATGTTTTCTTCAAAAAAATTTATAAGGGAAAACTTTGATTTTAAACTTTGATGTATTGAAAAATAAAAGATATGATAGAATATTTATACTATAGATTTAGAAAAATTTTTTTGATTGAAAGTAGTAAATATATTCAAATTTTTTTAGAGAGTTATTGTTTGGTGGAAAATAATATTTTTGAAGTATTGAACTTGTTCATAAAATGCAAAATGCCGTTGATTACGTTATAATCATAGAGTGAGTTTAATACTAATTAGAGTGGTACCACGGAAATTTCAACTTTCGTCTCTTTGTGAGGCGGAAGTTTTTTTATGGAATGGAGGAATGTTATGAAAAAAATTATGATCCAAAAAAAATATCGAAAAAAATGGCAAGATATTTGGGATGAAAAGAAGCCTTTTAAATGTGAAATTAATGATAAAGAGAAATTTTTATCCTTTAATTGAATTTCCATATCCTTCTGGTCAAGGACTTCATGTAGGACATCCAAGACCATATACTGCAATGGATGTTGTAAGTAGAAAAAAAGAAGACTTGAAGGACAAAAATGTATTGTTTACAATGGGTTGGGATGCTTTTTGGCTTGCCTACTGAAAAATTATGCGATGAAAAAAATAAAAATTCATCCAGAAGTTGTAACAAAAAAATAATATTGCTAACTTTTAAAAAAACAATTAAAGAGTATTGGATTTTTCTTTTGATTGGGATAGAGAAATAAACACAACAGATCCAGAGTATTACAAATGGACTCAATGGATTTTTTTATGAAGATGTTTGAAAAAGGGCTAGCATACAAAATGGAAATGCCAATAAACTTCTGTCCTTCTTGTAAAGTTGGTTTATCAAATGAAGAAGTTGTTGGTGGATGTTGTGAAAGATGTGGTAGTGAAGTTATTCATAAAGTTAAAAAAACCAATGGATGCTTAAAATAACTGAATATGCTGATAGACTTATTGATGATCTTGAGGAAGTTGATTTTATTGATAGAGTTAAGACACAACAAATCAATTGGATTGGTAGAAGTTATGGTATGGAAATTAAATTCCCAATAAAAAGATGTTGATGATTCTATTTTTAGTATATACTACAAGACCAGATACAATTTTTTTGGTGCTACTTATATGGTTATATCATGTGAGCATCCATTACTTAAAAAAATATGAAGACAGAATAAAAAAAATAAGGAAGAAATAGAAAACTATATTTTTAGAAGTTCAAAAAGAAATCAGAATTTGAAAGAACTGAAATGAATAAAGATAAGACAGGAGTTAAGATTGACGGAATAACTGCAATTAATCCTTGTACAAAAAAAGAAATACCTGTGTTTATTTCTGATTATGTTCTAATGACTTATGGTAGTGGAGCAATTATGGCAGTACCAGCACATGATACTAGAGACTTTGATTTTTGCCAAGAAATTTGGATTAGAAATAATTGAAGTTGTTAGTGGTGGAGAAAAATGTTCAAGAAAAAAAGCATATACTGATACTGATAGTGGTATTATGGTTAATTCAGATTTTCTAAATGGGCTTTCAGTTAAAGAAGCAAAAGAAAAGATTTTTTTGAATATCTATCAAAACTTGGTATTGGAAATAAAAAAAGACGAACTTTAAACTTCGTGATTGGGTATTTTCTAGACAAAGATATTGGGGAGAACCTATACCTCTAGTAAATTGTGAAAAATGTGGTTGGGTTGCAATTCCTGAAGAAGAACTTCCTTTGAGACTTCCTGAGCTTGAATCATTTGAACCTACAGAAACAGGAGAATCTCCACTTTCAAAAAAATTGATGACTTTGTAAATTGTACTTGTCCTAAATGTGGAGGAAAGGCAAAGAGAGAAACTGATACAATGCCACAATGGGCAGGGTCATCATGGTATTATTTAAGATATATGGATCCACATAATAAAGAAAATCTTGTTGGAAAGGATGCTTTTAAAAATATTTCAATCAAGTTGACTGGTATAATGGTGGTATGGAACATACTACATTGCACTTGTTGTATTCAAGATTTTGGCATAAATTCCTTTATGATATAGGTGTAGTAAATACTAAAGAACCATATTTAAAGAGAACATCACATGGAATGATTCTTGGAGAAAATGGAGAAAAAATGTCTAAATCAAGAGGGAATGTTGTAAATCCTGATGAAATGATTGAAAAATATGGGGCAGATGCGTTGAGATGTTATGAAATGTTCTTAGGAGATTTTTGAAAGAAGTGCATCATGGTCTGATGGTGGAATTAATGGTTGCAGAAAATTCTTAGACAGAGTTTGGAAATTACAAGAAATAACAAATTCATCCGAAGAAATGTCCAAATCTTTAGAAAAAAATCAATTCATAAGACAATTAAAAAAAGTTTCAGAAGATTTTTGAATCATTAAAAATTCAATACTGCTATAGCTGCTCTTATGACTTTGATTAATGAATTTTTATTCAGCAAAAGAAATTTCTAGAGAAGATTTAAGAGTATTCTTAATTTTATTAAATCCTGTTTCTCCACATATTACTGAAGAAATATGGCAAGAAATGAATTTTTGGAGGATATATCTTTGAACAAACTTGGCCAAAAATATGATGAAGCAAAAAAACAATAGATGACGAAGTTGAAATGCCAATTCAAATTAATGGTAAAGTTAGAGCTACTTTAATGATTCCAAAAAGATGCGAAATTTGAAGATTTTTAAAGAAGAACTATATAACAATGAAAGTGTTAAAAAAAGTTTGTAGAAGGAAAAAAACTATCGTAAAAAGAAATCTTTGTTCCTGGTAAAATTTGTAATATTGTTGTTAAATAGAATTTTTAAATAAAAAAAAGCAGGTCATATTGACTTGCTTTTTTTGTATATTTTTTATTTTATGGTAAAATAATAAATATAACTTAGTAAATGTGAGGTAATTTATGGATAATAAAGTTGCATTAGTAATTGAAGGTGGAGCGATGAGAGGAGCTTTTTTTAAAAAGGAGTCCTAGATTGCTTTAAAGAAAAATAAAATTAAATTTCCTTATATTGTTGGTGTATCTGCAGGAGCAATTACAGGATTTGAATTCCTTAGTGGAATAGAATTCGATGTAAATAAATTGTTTAATGAATTTTTTTAAAAAAATATGGAAATATTAAAAAAATTCTTCAGAACCTATTGATTTAGTATCAATGGTTAATAGAATTTTTTTGATTTTTCCTGAATTTGACAAAAAAATTTAGAAGGTGAATTCGAAGCGGGAGTAACTTCTTTGATTGATGGTAGTTATAAATTCTTTTCATCAAAAAGACGCAAAAAAATACTTCTGATATGGTTGATAAAATAATAGCTTCATCTTCTCTACCAGATATGGCAAAAATATGTTATAATTGATGGCATTCCATATTTTTGATGGTGGAATGTATAATACAAATCCTCTTGAAAGAGCGATAGAAAAAAAGGTTATGAAAAAAATTTATAATCTTACTAGCAAAAAAATAGAGGTTATAGAAGAGTAAAATCAGAAGTTAGTGATAGAGTAAGACTTGCTTATAAAAAAATTATCCAAAGTTTATAGAGGCAATGGAAAACGAAAAAAATATAAATATAATGAAACAATGGATTTAGTTGATAAGTTAGAAGGGGACAATAAAAGCACTGGTATTTGCACCTGTAAAATCCTTTAAAAATTTAAGTCTTTTACAACTAATATGCAAGATGTTATTGATTTATATAAGGAAGGATATTTACTTGCAAGTCAAAGTATAGATAAAGTTAAAAATTTTGTTTAGGAGTTAGAATGATTTACGGTTTATCTGATTTACATTTAGATTATACTGGAGATAAGTCTATGGAAGTTTTTCGGCTCAGCATGGGAAAAATTATGAACAGAGAATGTCTGAGGCTTGGAAAGATATTGTAAAAAGAAGATGATTATATTGTTGTTCCAGGAGATATATCTTGGGCTTTAAGAATTGATGAAGCATATAATGATTTAAAGAGAATTGAAAGTCTTCCGGGAAAGAAAAATTTTTTTAAAGGGCAATCACGATTTATGGTGGAGTAGTTTAACTAAAATAAAAGAACTCAATTTAAAAAAATGTTTTTACAAAATAATAGTATTGAAACGGAAGACTATGTTTTTTTATTGGGACGAGAGGTTGGCTTTCTCCAAAGTCTTCTGAATTTTCTGAAGATACTGATAGAAAGATTTATAACAGAGAACTTACAAGATTAAAAACTTAGTTTGGATTCTGTTAAAAAAATAAAGAAAAAGATATTATTTGCCTTTTTTTCATTATCCGCCAGTTGAAAAAAAGATAGAACTTTAAATGATTTTTGGATTATTTTTTAAAGAAACATAATATAAAAAGTTGCAGTATATGGCCATCTTCATGCATATTCTTTAAATAATGTGGTTGATGAAGTTGTTGAAGGAATTGAATTTCACTGTATTTCTGCGGATTACTTGCAATTTATCCCAAGACTTATTAGGAGATAAAATGGAAAAAAAGAATTAGAAGTTAAAATTTTTAAATATTGATGTTGAAGATATAAAAAAATAAGTTGAAAGATTTAGGAGCGAAATTTCTTGGCTATGAAAAATCAAGAAAAATATTAGATTATCTTCTTCAAAGTTTGAATATATTCCAAAGGGAAGTTTTTTTAAGAATTAGAAAAATTTTTTTAGATGATAGTGGAAAAGAAATTAATTCAGAATTAACTTATAAGGAACATAAGAAAAAAATGAATTTTTTTGAAAGAGTTTAATGAATATAATGTTTCTTTAGAAAATAGTGAAGAAATGTTGAAAAATAATGTCTCTTATAGGATATGATAAACTTGATATAGAGAAAAAAATTTAGGACATCATATAAATTAAAAAAATGCTCATATAGATATTGATATTTGGGATAAAGAAGTATATCCTGATCCTTATATAGAAATTGAGGTATCGAATTACGAAGATTTGTGTGAAGTTTTGAAATTACTTAATATAAGCGAAGACAAGATTTGTTTAAAAATCATTACCTGAGCTTAAAAGAAGAATTAGAGAGTAGAGGTTAGTATGAAAGAGTTATTAGGAATTTTAGTTGCAAAAAGATTGTCAGTTATTGCAGTATTACTTGCAATATTTGTTGGAATGCTTGTAACATATTTACTGGGTAGATTTAAAAAAATAGATTTATAAAATTTATTCCAGCATTCGTTTTAATTATAGTTGGTACTGTTTTTTTAGCAGATGGATGGACAAATATTTTAACATCTAGGGGTATCAATTCGTTATACTATGCAATGATTATTGGAACAAGTGGAGTTGTTTCACTATTTTTATGCCTTATTACTTATGAATTTTTAAAAAGAAAGTAGGTGTTTATATGGGAAATGTTGCTGCTTTTTTTGATATAGATGGGACAATAGCAAGAGAATCACTAATGATTGAACATTTTTAAAAGACTTATTAAATACGAAATATTGGATGAGAGTGTTTGGGTAAATGACGTAAAACAATTATATATGGAGTATGTTAACAGATATGGAGCATATGATGCATATATTGAAGCTCTTTCTGAAAAAAATATAGAAGTGATTTAAAAGGCTTTGATATAAACTACAATAAGTTCATAGCAGAACAATCAATAAAAAAAGTTTTTTTGAAAGAGTCTATGTTTTTTTCTAGAAATCAACTAGAATTTCATAAAGCTAATGGCCATTTAATTTTTTGTTTCAGGAAGTCCAGACTTTTTTTAGTTGAAGAGATGGCAAAAGAAATATGATGTTACAGAATATAGAGCGACAAAAATATTTGTATGATAATAATGGAAAAATTTACTGGTGAGATAGATCCTATGTGGCATAGTGAAGGTAAAGATAAAGTATGTAATGAGTTAATTGAAAAAAATATAATATAGATACTGAAAAAAATCATATGCATATGGAGATACTACCGGAGATTTATCAATGCTTAGAAGATTTGGTAATGCATATACTATTAATCCATCAAAAAGACTATTAGAAAAAAAATAAGATGTGATGAAGAGCTTTCAGAAAAAAAGTTAATATAATAGTTGAAAGAAAAGATGTAATATATAAATTAAAAAGCAGATGTAATAACTCTTTAATTTTTATAAATGTTTGAAATAAAAAGTAGCTAATTTTTTTAGCTACTTTTTTTATTTTATTATTAATTATTTACCAATTTTTTTCTCCGAATGCTACACATTCATCTTCATCTTCTGGTGTTGGACAATCATATACGCAAAAGTGGTTCAGCTACTAATACAGCTCCAACTCCTTCACATCTAACTTTCCAGTCTTTCATCCATTTTTTTGTCCTTCGTTCCATTCATATGAACCGAATAAAGCAATTTTTTTCTTCCGTTAAGTTCTTCTTCAACTTCTTCAAACATTGGTTCAAAGCTTGTTTCTTCAAGAACTTCATCTCCCATTGCTGGACAACCAAAAAGCGATTAAATCATAATCGTTTAACATATCAGCGCCAAAATCATCAGAGAAGATTACTTCTACTTCAGAACCTACATTTTCAATACCTTCTGCGATACAATCAGCCATTTTTTTCTGTATTTCCTGTACCTGACCAATATACAACTGCTACTTTCATTTAAAAGTCCTCCTTAAATTTTTAACTAACAAAGTAAAAAAATTTATTGTATTAATATGTAATACAATATTAAATTATAATTAAACCTAAAAAAACTAAATAAGTTTAAGTTATAATTTTTTTACAAGATAATAATAACAATATTATAAAAAAATTTGTCAACTATTTAAAATTTATTTTTAAAAAAAAATATAAAAAAATACATTATTACTAATTAAGATATATTTATTACTGTTAAAAAAACTAGTGATAATTACTTAATTTTTAAAAAAATTTTTTAAAAAAATGTTTTTAAAACTTGACATAGGGGAATAATAATAATATAATATTGTTAGCAGTCTAATAGATTGAGTGCTAAAAAAAGAGGTGATAAAATGCTTGATGATAGAAAATTGAAAAATTTTTATATGCCATAATAGATAGTTATATTAGCACATCTGAACCGATTGGCTCTAGAACAATCTCAAAAACAATATGATATGGGAGTTAGTTCAGCAACGGTTAGAAATGAGATGAGTGATTTAGAAGAATTAGGGTTTTTCTAAATAAAAGCTTATTCATCTTCTGGGAGAATTCCATCAGACAAGGCATATAGACATTATGTTAATTATCTATTGTCCTCTCATTTTGATGAGATTTCTAAAAAAACACTTATGGAGTTGACATTTTATCAAGACATATTAAAGAGAAAAGTAAAAATTTTCAAAGAGTCTGCAAAGATAATTTCTGAAGTAACAGAATGTATTACTGCTACAATGATTACAGATTATATGGATTGTTCTGTTAAGAGTATTGATGTTATAAAAAAATAGGCGGAAATTCTTATGTACTAGTTTTTTTGTTTTTTTGATAATGGTAAGGTAATTAATACAGTATTTGATTCAAAAACTGAACTTAGCGATGAACTTTTACAAGATTTGATATTTTACTTAAAAAAAATATTTAATTAATGTAAAAAGTAACTGATTTAAATGATAGATTAGAGTATTTGAAATTAACTTTTTGTATCAAAGATTCCATTTATAACAGATATTACAAATTTGATAGGAAATGAAATTTCAAAAAAACTGAAAAAAATCTAATATAGAACTTGAAGGTATTTCAAATATATTTAATTTTTCCAGAATATAGAGACTTAAATAAGGCTAAGGAATTAATTCATTTCTTAGAGAATAAAAAAATGAGTTAGAAGATTTGTTTTTAAGTTATAATGGAGATGAAATATATGTAAGTATAGGACGTGAAAATAATAAAGACTTTTTAAATGAAAAATACAATTGTTGCATCGTCATATGATCTTGGAGATGGTAGCAAAAGGTAAGATTGCGGTAATAGGTCCTACTAGAATGGATTATGAAAAAGATAATATCTACTTTAATAAGTTTAAATGATAGATTTAGAGATATTTTTAAAATGACGGGAGGCAAAATAGTTGAAAGAAGAAAATAAAGAATTAGAAAAAAAGAAATTAAAGAAGAGACTACTGAAGAAGTAGAAAATAAAGAATCCGATCAAAAACTTTTCTGAAGAAGTTGAAAATAAAGTTAATTCTGAAATTGAAGAATTAAAAAAATCAACTTTTAAGACTTCAAGCTGATTTTTGTAAATTATAAAAAAACAGAACAGAGAGAGAAAAATCAAATTCTATTATACTTGCAAATGAAGGATTGATTTTTAAAGCTGTTACCAGTATTAGATAATTTTAATAGAGCTTTTTGCTCATGTGAATTTAGAAGATGATGCTGTTAAAGGCTTTGTAATGATTAAAAGATCAATTTGAATCAATTTTAAAAATCCGAAATGGTTGAGGAAATTGAAAGTGATGGAGCTACTTTTTGATCCGAATTTACATAATGCAGTTATGACTGAAAGTAAAGAAGGAGTAGAAAGTGGTATAGTAATAGAAACTTTTGAAAAAAAGGATATAAAATTAAAGATAAAGTAATTAGACCAAGTATGGTTAAAGTTAGTGAATAATTAGGAGGGAAAAAAATTATGTCAAAAAAATTATAGGTATTGATTTAGGTACAACAAACTCAGCAGTAGCTGTTATGGAAGGTGGAGAACCAACAATTATAGCAAACGTAGAAGGAAATAGAACAACTCCTTCAGTAGTTGCTTTTTACAAAAAAATGGAGAAAGATTAGTTGGAGAAACTGCTAAAAAGACAAGCAATAACAAATGCAGCAAGAACAATAACATCAATTAAAAGAGAAATGGGAACAGATTACAAAGTAAAAAAATTGATGATAAAGAATATAGCCCAGAAGAAATTTCAGCAATGATTTTTACAAAAAAATTAAATCAGATGTTGAAAGTTATTTAGGAGAAACAGTTTCAGAAGCTGTAATAACAGTTCCTGCTTACTTTACAGATAGCCAAAGACAAGCTACAAAAGATGCTGGAAAGATTGCTGGTTTAGATGTTAAGAGAATTATTAACGAACCAACTGCAGCAGCTCTTGCTTATGGAATGGACAAAGACACTGAACAACATAAAATAATGGTATTCGACCTTGGTGGTGGTACATTTGACGTTTCTATATTAGAAATTGGAGATGGGGTTTTCGAAGTATTATCTACAAGAGGAAATAATAGACTTGGTGGAGATGATTTCGACGAAGTTTTTAATGAATTACATGATTTCTGAATTTAAGAAAGAAAATGGAATTGATTTAAGCAAAGACGTAACAGCAATGCAAAGATTGAAAGATGCTGCTGAAAAAAAGCTAAGAAAGAACTTTCAACTACAATGACTACAAATGTAAACTTACCATTTATCACTGCAGTTGATGGAGCACCAGTTCACTTAAATATGGATATTAAGAGAGCAAAAATTTGAAGAATTAGCTTCAGACTTAGTTGATAAAAACATTAGTTCCAGTTAGAGAAGCTTTTAAATGATGCTGGTCTTACTGCATCAGAAATTGATAAAGTTCTTTTTAGTTGGTGGTTCAACAAGAATTCCAGCTGTACAAGAAGCAGTTAAGAAATTAATCGGTAAAGAACCTCAAAAGGATATTAACCCTGATGAATGTGTTGCTATCGGAGCTGCAATTCAAGGTGGTGTTTTAACTGGAGAAGTTAAAGATTTATTATTATTAGACGTTACTCCATTATCATTAGGTATTGAAACTATGGGTGGAGTTATGACAAGATTAATCGAAAGAAATACAACTATTCCTGCTAAGAAGAGCCAAATTTTTCTCAACAGCAGCAGATGGTCAAACAGCAGTAGATATCCATGTTTTTACAAGGTGAAAGAGAATTCGCTCACGATAATACAACATTAGGAAGATTCCAATTAACAGGCATTCCTGCTGCTCCAAGAGGAGTTCCTCAAATAGAAGTTACTTTTTGATATAGATGCTAACGGAATTGTAAATGTTCACGCTAAAGATTTAGGATCAGGAAATGAACAAAAAATTACAATTACTGCTTCAACAAAATTATCTGAAGAAGAAATTAATAAGAAAGTAAGAGAAGCTGAACAATTTGCTCAAGAAGATAAAAAAAGAAAAAAAGAAGCTGTAGAAATTAAGAACAATGCTGAATCATTAGTTTACCAAACAGAAAAAAACTTTAAAAAGATTTAGAAGGTAAATTATCTGAAGATGAAAAATCTGCAGTTAATGCCAAATTAGAAGAATTAAAAAAACAGCTTTAACAACTGATAATACAGAAGATATTAAAGCTAAAAAAATGATGCTTTGACTCAAGAATTCTATAAACTTTCAGAAAAAAATTATATCAAAAATGCTAATCCACAAGGACAAGGAGCAGAACAAAAGAAAGATGATGTAGTTGACGCTGATTATGAAGTAGTTGACGAAGACGAAAAACAAGTAGAAAAAAATTCTAAAAGGTAGTAATTAAATTGCTACCTTTTTTTATATTATAATTGAAAAAAATTTCTAATTATTGTTATAATAAATTTGTTAAGTTTATTTTATAACTAATATATTTAAGTGAGGGAATGATATGGAAATTAAGAATTTATGTATTAATACTATGAGAACATTAAGTGCTGATGCTATTCAAAAAGCAAAGTCAGGACATCCTGGACTTCCGCTTGGAGCATCACCAATGGCATTTACTTTATTTAATGATTGTATGAAAATTTCTCCTAAAAATCCAAATTGGTTTGACAGAGATAGATTTATTTTATCAGCAGGACATGGTTCTATGCTCTTATATTCATTACTTCATTTATTTGACTACGGTGTTAGTATTGATGATATAAAGAATTTTAGACAAATTGATAGTTTAACACCAGGACATCCTGAATATGGACATACTGTAGGGATAGATGCAACTACTGGTCCACTTGGACAAGGTATTTCTATGGCTGTTGGTATGGCATTAGCTGAAAGTCATTTAGCTTCTATTTTTTTAATACTGATGATTGTAAGCTTGTAGATCATTATACATACTCAATAGTTGGTGATGGATGTCTAATGGAAGGTATCAGCAATGAAGCATCTTCACTAGCAGGTACATTAAAAATTAGGAAAACTTATAGTTTTATACGATAGCAATAATATAACTATTGAAGGAGATACTTCAACTGCTTTTTGGCGAAAATGTAAGAGCAAGATATGAAGCTCTTGGTTGGGAAACTTATTTTTGTTGCTGATGGAAATAATATAAATGAAATTAAAGAAGCAATTGAAAGAGCGAAGTTAACTGATAAACCTTCATTAATTGAAATAAAGACAAAAAAATTGGATATGGTTCTACAAAAAGAAGGAAGTGCATCTGCACATGGTGAACCATTAGGAGAAGACAATATTCCAACATTTAAAAAAAGAATATTGGTTGGGAATATGAAGAAAGTTTCTACGTTCCTGAAGAAGTTAAAAAAAATACATGAAAGAAGTTGTTGATAGAAAGAATACTTCAGTTGATGAATGGGAAAAAAATTATTAGAAGAATATAAGGTAAAAATATCCTGAAAAAAATATGATTTATTCCAAAAAAATTTATTAAATATGAGATTGATGAAGAAATTTTTAAATAATCCATCAATTGTTGAATTTGAAAAAGATATGGCTTCAAGAGAATCTAGTGGTATTGTTCTTAATAGATTTTTCTAAATTACTTCCAAATCTTTTTTTGGTGGTTCTGCAGATTTAGGACCTTCAAACAAATCTACAATGAGTGAATATGAATTTTATTCACCAGAAAATAGAAGCGGAAAGAACATTCATTTTTGGAGTAAGAGAACATGCAATGGCTGCTATTTGTAATGGTATTTCATTACATGGAGGACTTTTACCATATTGTGCGACATTCTTTGTATTTAGTGACTATTTAAAAACCGGCTGTAAGACTTTCTGCACTTATGAATCAAGGAGTTATATATGTTTTTAACTCACGATAGCATTGGAGTTGGGGAAGACGGACCTACACATGAACCGATTGAACATTTAGCAATGTTTAGATCAACACCAAATGTTTCAATGTATAGACCTTGTGATGCAAAAGAAACAGCTTATGCTTGGATTTCTGCATTAAAGAATAGAAAAACACCAAGCTGTCTAGCGCTTACAAGACAAAAATTAACTAATTTAGAAGAAACTTCATCTGAAGCTCTAAAAGGTGGATATGTACTAAAAGACTTTGGAAAAGACTTTGAAATGATTATAATGGCATCAGGTTCAGAAGTTGGATTGGCTTACAAAGTTTGTGAAAAACTTTTAGAAGAAAATATATCAACAAGACTTGTATCAATGCCATGTATGGAAGAATTTGAAAAAAACAAAGTAAAGAATATAAAGAAACTGTATTACCTAATAACATCAGAAAGAGAGTTAGTATTGAAGCTCTATCAACATTCGGATGGGGCAAATATGTTGGTTTAGATGGAATTTCAATAGGTCTGGACACATTTGGAGCATCAGCTCCTGCAAATCTATTATTTGAAAAAAATTTGGATTTACAGTTGATGCAGTTTATGACAAAAATCAAAAAAAGAATTATTCTAATTAATAAAAAGTTATAAAAAGTAGCGGAGGAAACTTCGCTATTTTTTTGTTATTAATTTTTATGAAAATATTTTCATTAAATTGTTGAATATATTACTTTAATTTGTTATAATCAATTCGAGTAGTAAATTACTAATATATTTAATAGGAGGTTATTATGAAAGATATATATTATTATGGAATGATTGTTTTTTTTAACAGCAGTAAACATATATTATGGCGTAATATTTTTATAGATTAAAAAAATAAAGATTACGTTTCTAATGTTTATGATATTCTGATGAACAATTCAAAGATAAAAAAATCCAGAAAAAAATATTAAAAAAATTTATGGATTAGTTCACATTATAATTGCTGTTTTTTTAGCATGATTTTTCTTTTTTTATAAAGAATGTAGAATTAGTTTTACTATTACCTTTTTGGATTAATGATATTAGATAATTTATTTTTTTAATAATAATATCTAAAAAAAACAAGAAAAAAATTCAAATATATTATAAGCATTATTTTTTTATAGTAGTTATTCAAATTAGTTATTTTTAAATTAACTTTAAATGGAGAACCAGCAAGAGATCTTTATAATGTTTCGTATACAATTGTATACGAAAAATGGGTTAAGTGATTTTTAAAGAACTTCCAGAAAAATTCGTATCTAGAGAAAATACCTAATGAAAATATAAAGAATATATCTAAAATAAAAAGATAATAAAATAGAATTTTTATGACCAAAAAGGAAAGTTACTGATTGAATCAGAATTGTATGAAGCAGAAGTTAAAAAAATGTTGAAACAAATGAATTTGAAAAAAATCAGAAAAAAATTATAAAATATAAGGGAACATATTATAAGATTAATGAACCTAAAGAATAGTAAAATTAATTTAAATTGTTAAAAAAATTTTTAAAAATAGGTTATAATATAGTTATTATTAAATTAGTAAAAACTAATGTAAATAAGGAGGAAAAAAATGAAGGTAATATTATTTGATTTAGATGGAACTTTGCTTCCATTAGATGAAAAAAATTGTTTGTTGATATTTATTTTAGGGAATTGTCTAAGGTGTTTTTTAGAATATAATATTGATCCAAAAAAACTTGTTGAAACTATTTGGGCTGCTACTCATGAGATGATTAAAAAAATGATGGTAGGAGAACAAATGAGGAAATTTTTTGGGAAAAAGTTTAAGAGTGAAGTGGATACTGATTTATCTGATGTTAAAGATGTTCTTGAAAAAGTTTTATGCTAATGAATTTTTTTACTTTAGTAAAAAGAAGCTTCAACTGAAAAATAATCTTGCAAAGCTAGCAGTTGAGCTTGCAAAGAAGGATGGAAGAAAGGTTGTTCTAGCAACTAATCCTGTTTTTTTCCCAAAAAAATGCTTTTAGTTAGATTAAAATGGACAGGTTTAGATGTAGATGACTTCGACTATATTACTCATTATAGTAATAGTTCTTTTTTTCAAAACCCTAATCCAAAAATATTATCTACATTTATGCGAAAAAAATTTGGGGTTAAACCTAAGGACTGTTTAATGATAGGTAATGATGAAAGAGAAGATATTCATGCAGCAAGTAGTGTTGGAATGAACTGTTATTTAGTTACAGATAATTTAAATCCAGCTCCAGAATATGAAATTAATTGTGAAAGAGGAAGTTTTTAAAGATTTAATAGAAAAAAATTAAAAATCTTTATAGGATAAATATAATTAAAAAGACAACAATTATTATTGTTGTCTTTTTAATTAACTATTTCTTTTTGCTATTAAGAATTTTTATTTTTTTATTCCTAATGATTTGAATTTATTTTTCGTATTCGGTTTCTATATTTTTTTGGATAATCAAAATTTGCTAAATCATATGTAATTAGTATTACTTCAAAGCCATTTTTCGTTAAAAATATTCTAAACTTGCTTCAAAAAGATCGTCATCATCTGTTTTTAAAATGAATCTCTCCTTCATCTACAAGTAGCTTACTATATTTTTTTAAGAAATTTGGATGTGTTAATCTTCTTTTATGATGTCTTTTTTTAGGCCAAGGATTGCAGAAATTAATGTATATTCTACTTATTGAATTTTTCGATAAAGAACTCATCAATTTTTTTCTATGTTTGTTGGGATAGCTCTAACATTGGACAATTCTAAATCTCTAATTTTTTTCTAGTTGCATATACTATTGCATTTGTATCTAAGTCTAAGATACAGTAATTAATATCTTTATTTTTTTCAGCTATTTCACTAATGAATTTTTCCTTTTTCCACAACCTAGTTCAAGATTTATAGGGTTAATATTTTTTTAAATTCTTCATTCCATTTTTCCTTTTTAGATTTTTCTGCGTTAAATATTACTTGAGCATTTTTCTTTCATTTCAGGTACTGCCCACCATTTTTTTCTAAGTCTCATGAATTTTCCTTCCATAAAAAAATATTTTTATATCCCTAAATATTATATCATATTTTTTTGTAATATATTTAATTTATAAAAAAAATAATTTTTTTGATAAAAAAATAAAAAAATTTTTTTATACTACTAATAGTAATATTTTTTTATCCAGCAAACAATTATTTAAAAAAACATTAAAACATACTATATATAGTTAAAAAAATAAAATTTGCATTCTATATATATTTTTGTTTTTATAATGGGTATATTAGAGCGGAGGTGATTTATTTGAGGATTATAAAAGAGATTTATCAGAAGTATCATTTGATATTTCTAAGATTGAAAATGCAATTTACAAAGCATTTATAAGTGTAGGAGATGAAGATAAGAGAATACTTTCAAAAAAATTAGCTGAAGAAGTTTTTAGAAATTATTTTTGAAAGATAAAGACGAAAGTTCTAATATAACTGTAGAAGAGATTCAAGATTATGTTGAAAAGACTTTAACTAAAAAAATAATCATTATGAAACTTTTAAAAAGTTATATTTTATATAGAGAAAAGAGAAATGCACTTAGAAAAGAATTGAATTATTTTTAGAGAGTACATTGAAGATGAAGATTTAATTGAAGTACTTGCTAAAATTCAAAAAGATTTTTACAACAGAAGGTTATGAGCTTGATAGATTATATAGAAAGTTTTTTTATCTTTTTGTTAAGCCAAGTTCAGCATTAAACGAAAAAAATAGAACTTTTAATAAAGGCTTCATCAGAATTAACTTCTAAGGAAAATCCAAATTGGGAATATATTTCTGCAAGAATTTACGCTTATAAAATTCATAGAGAAATTTCTCATTATGAAAAAAAGAATGGCATATTGTTGATTTTTAAATCAAAGATAGAAGTTCTAACAAAAAGCTAATTTATATGGAGAATATATTTTTAGAAAAATTATTCAAGTGATGATATTGATGAACTTGAAAAATATATAGATAATTCAAGAGATGAATTGTTTACATATTCATCTTTAGACTTAGTATATAAGAGATATTTAATTTGTGATTCTCACAAAAAGTAATTGAAACAATGCAAGAAATGTTTATGGGTATTGCTATGCATTTAGCCATTCCAGAAAAGGATAGAGTTTCTTTTTGCTAAAAAAAGTATATGATGTTTTAAGTAACTTAAAAGCAACTGTTGCAACTCCAACAATGTCAAATGCTAGAAAGCCGTTCCATCAACTTTCTTCTTGCTTTATTGATACTGTACCTGATACATTAAAAAGGAATTTATAGAAGTATAGATAATTTCGCACAAGTTTCAAAAACATGGTGGTGGAATGGGATTATATTTTGGAAAAAGTTCGTGCAAGTGGGTCAGATATTCGTGGATTTAAAAGGTGTTGCAGGTGGAGTTATAAGATGGATTAAGCTTGCTAATGATACTGCTGTTGCAGTTGATCAACTTGGTGTAAGACAAGGATCTTGTGCAGTATATTTAGATGTATGGCATAGAGATATTCCAGAGTTTTTTTAAATCTTAGAACAAATAATGGGGATGATAGAATGAAGGCTCATGATGTTTTTCCCAGCAATCTGTTTTTCCAAATCTATTTTTGGAGATTAGCAAAAGAAAATATTAATTCTAATTGGTATTTATTCTGTCCTCATGAAGTTAAAGAAGTAATGGGATTCTGCTTAGAAGATTATTATGGTGAAGAGTGGGAAGAAAAAAATACAAACTTTGTGTTAAAGAACCTAGACTTGATAAGAGAGTATTAACTGTGAAAGACTTAGTTAAATTAATTCTAAAGAGTCAAGTTGAAACTGGAACACCATTTATATTTAATAGAGATAATGCGAATAATACAAATCCAAACTCTCATAAAGGAATGATTTATTCATCAAATCTTTGTACAGAGATTATGCAAAATATGAAAGAAATCCTAGATACTGATGAAAAAGATTTTTACAAATAGACGGAGAAGACCATGTTGTTACTGATGTAAAGGCTGGAGATTTTTGTTGTTTGTAATCTTGCAAGTTTAGTACTTGGAAATATAGATTTACAAAATGATGAAGAAATGGAATTTGTAGTTTCAACTATGATTAGAGCTTTTAGATAATGTAATTGATTTGAACTACTATCCAACACCTTTTGCTAAAATAACAAATTCAAAAATATAGAGCAATTGGACTTGGTACAAGTGGATATCACCATGCTCTTGTTAAGAATAAAATAATGTGGCAAACTGAAGAACATTTAGAATTTATGGATAAAGTTTATGAAAAAAATAAATTATTATGCTATAAAAGAAAGTTCAAAAAAATTGCTGAAGAAAAAGGAAGTTATAAATACTTTGAAGGTTCTGAATGGCAAACTGGTAAGTACTTTGAAAAAAAGAGAATATAATTCTAAAGAATGGATTGAACTTAAGGAACAAGTTGCTAAAAAAATGGTTTAAGAAATGCATATCTTTTAGCTGTTGCTCCAACAGGTTCTACTTCAATAATTGCTGGAACAACAGCAGGTGTTGATCCGGTAATGATGAGATATTTCCTTGAAGAAAAGAAAGGTTCAATTATACCAAGAGTTGCTCCAGATTTAACTCCAGAGACTTTCTGGTTATATGAAAAATGCTCATGAAGTTGATCAAACATGGTCTATAAAAAGCTGGAGGAATAAGACAAAGACATATTGATCAAGGGCAAAGTTTAAACCTTTATATCACAACAGATTATAAGATGAGTCAAATTTTTGAATCTTTTAATTTTTATCTTGTGAGGTAGGACTAAAGAGTATTTACTATATAAGAAGTAAAAAGTTTAGATATTGATGAATGCGATAGTTGTTCAGCATAGAAAGGAGATTTTATGGAATTAAATAAGAAAGCTCTATTTAATGAAAATGGAGACATTGAATTATCAAAAAGAAAGATGATAAATGGTAATACAACAAATTTAAATGATTTTTAATAATGTTAAATATACATGGACTACTGAGTGGTATCGTAATGCCATGAATAATTTTTTTGGATTCCTGAAGAAATTAATCTATTTCAAGATTTAAAAGATTATAAAATTTTAGATCAATATGAAAAAAACTGCTTTTTGATAAAGTTTTTAAGTTTTTTTAATATTTTTTTAGATAGTATCCAAACTGCAAATTTACCATATATTGGGGAATATATTACAGCAAATGAAATTAATCTATGTTTAACAATTCAAGCATATCAAGAAGCTATTCACTCACAAAGCTATGGATATATGTTAGATAGTATATGTTCACCAGAAGAAAGAACAAATATACTATATCAATGGAGAGACGACGAACATTTATTAGCAAGAAATAAATTTATTGGTGATTTATATAATGAATTCCAAGAAAATAAAGATCCATATAGTTTAGTAAAAAAACAATGGTTGCAAAATTATATTCTTGAAGGTGTTTACTTCTATTCAGGATTTATGTTCTTCTATAATTTAGGAAGAAATGGAAAAAAATGCCTGGCTCAGTTCAAGAAATTAGATATATAAATAGAGATGAAAATACTCATCTATGGTTATTCAAAAAAATGCTTCTTGAATTACAAAAATGAAGAACCAGATTTATTTACTGAAGAAAAAAAGTTGCTGTTTATAAAGATATGATAAAAAAACAGGTGTTGAACAAGAAATAGCTTGGGGAAAAATATGTTTTTAGGTGAAAATATTCCAGGACTTACAATGGAAATGATAGAAGATTATATTAAATATCTTGGAAATCTTAGAAGTACAGCTTTAAATTTTGGAAAAACTTTATGATGGTTATGATGAAGAACCTGAAAGTATGAAATGGGTAAGTGAATACTCAGATCCAAATGCCATTAAAACAGATTTCTTCGAAGCAAAAACCTTCAGCTTATTCAAAAATCAAGTGTAATAGATGACGATTTAGATGATTTATAGAATAAAAAAATAAAACTACTATTTGATTATTCAAATTAGTAGTTTTTTTAAAAATTTTTAAATTTATCTATTGAAAAAAATAAAATTATAAATAGTATAATATAAATACAAATAAGAATTATTTGCATTAAAGATATTATAGGAGGATTTTATGAATATAAAATTTAAAAAGAATTATTTCAGCAATTATAATTTGCTGTGTTTTTTTAGTTGGTTGTAATTCTAGCAATAATGAAAAAAATAATAACCAACAATCTACTGAACAAAAAGGATAAAAAAAGAAAGTAATATACACAACATTTTTTTCCAGTAACAGATCTTACTAAAAAGAATTGTTGGAGATAAAATGGAAGTAAAAACTATCATTAAAGGAAATCAAGAACCTCATTCTTTTGAGCTTAAAGCTGGAGATATGCAAGAAATAATAGAAGCAGATTTGGTTATTTATAATGGTGCTAATATGGAATCATTTATACCAGCTATTGAAGAATCTGTTAAAGATAAAAAAATAAATTCTTAAATCTTTCTCAAGGCTTAACTCTTTTTAGAAAGTGGAGATGGTTTAGAAGAAGAACATGAGCATGGGGACGAAAAAGAATAAAGATGAGCATGGACATGATAAAATCAATCCTCATACTTGGTTAAGTGTGAAAAATGCTATTATTCAATTAGATACAATTTATAAGAAAAATTTCATCTATAGATCCAGATAATGAACCATACTATAAAGAAAAATTTACAAAAAAAGCTCAAGAAGAGTTTAAAAGCTTTTAGATAAGAAATTTGAAACAGAACTTTCAAAAGTAAAAAGCAAGGAAAAAAATATTTTGTTGTAAGCCACGCTGCTTTTTAATTATTTAGCACATGATTACGGGTTAAAAGCAAGTAGCTGTAACTGGAATTTCACCAGAAGATGAACCATCTGCAAAAGCAACTACAAAAAGATAGCTGAGTTTGTAAAAAAACATAATATTAATACAATTTTTCTTTGAAGGTAAAGCTACTCCTAAAGTTGCAGAAACTCTTGCAAAAAAACACTAATACAAAGACATCAACAATGTTTACTATGGAAAACTTAACTGATGAAGAAATTAATATGGGATATTTAAAATTGATGGAATTAAATCTAGAAGCTTTTAGTTAAGTCTTTTAATGATTAAGGAGATATTATGAGTAATAAATTAAAAAAATAAAATTACAAGAATGAATTTGATCATTGTTTGTAGTGCAATTGTACTTACAAGCTGTGCAAAAAAAGTAGAAGAAAAAAAGAACAAAAATAATACAAAAAAAGTTGAATTTGTTGAAAAAAAGAAAAAAAATATCAAAAAAAGACGAAACTACTGAAGTTTTTGATTGATGCTGAAATAAAAAAAGATGATATTGTAAGAGTTTATAAACATGGAGATCATTGGCATGTTTTTTTACTAAAGATGGTAAAGAACATATAACTTATACAGATCCTTCAAAGATAACAGATGGTAATTCATTATCTTTTGTAAGTGTCGTATCAAAAAAAGTAAATTAAGTGGATTAAATGTTAAATCTATTTTTAAAAACATGGAGATCACTGGCATGTTTATACAGCTGATGGAAATGAATTTTTTTAACATATGAAGATCCATCAGGAATGTTTCCGGGAATAGCTATAGGAACATATGTTGGTTCTCATGGGTCTAATAATAAAAAGAAACTCAAATAATTATTCTCATGCTAACATTATCGAAGATAAAAAAAGATAAAGTTATAAAGATTTTTAAGACATGGGGATCATTGGCATATTTATACTTCAAGTGGACAAGAGTATATAAGTTATTCTGATCCAAGCTCAAAAATATCCTGATGCAGAAGTAGGAGAATATGTTGGAAATCATGGAAGTTCTAATAATGTTTCACAAGATAATTCAAATAATGTAAAAACCTAATGTGCCTAGTGCTACTGATAAATTACAAGAAGCAATTAAGAATCTAAATATAGTAACTGTTCTTGGTAAAAAAATCCTGTAGATAGATATGATATTGTAAAAGATTTTTAAAACATGAAGATCACTATCATATATATGACTCAAAAAGGAAATGAAGGTATTACTTACACAAATCCATCAGAACTTTATCCTAACGCTGAATTTGGAGAGTATGTAGGTAATCATGGCGACGATAATGAAAAACCATTTGAATGGCCAAAAGATGTAACAAAAATATTAGACCATGGAGATCATTGGCATTTATATATTGGTGATGAAGAAATTGGAGTTGTTCACGAAAAATCCAAAAAGATCATTATCCTGATGCAGAATATATTAAAGAAACAAATGACCATGCAGATGTCACAGTTGATGAAAATGAATTATTTACTTATGAAAGTGTAAAAGCTGAACTAAAAGATTATGTAATTCCTTATCTTGATAATAATCTTAAAGCTATGAGAGCTTATGGAGATTTAAATACTACTTTATCAGTTTATGGTTCAAATGGAGAAACAAAAGGAATTTTCTATTGGTTACATGGAAATCACTATCATGCAATAACTATTAAACAAATTATTCAAAATGCAAAAATCTGGACAATACGGAGATTGTACAGCTAAAGATATTGTAGCAGCAATAAAATATATTATTCAAAAATCCGGATGCAGATATTGAATCTAAGATAACAGTAGATACTGATGAAGTTTTTAAAAATATCTAAGAACACATTATAATTTAGAAGATGACGCTGATGCTTACAATATAGGAAATATGGTTTATGTTTATATTAATGAAGAGACATTCACATTTAGTCTAACTGACTTTGAAAAAAAGTTGATGGAAAAAAATTAGATATAAAAAAACAATTACCTGAAGCGCCAGCTAAACCTGAACCAACTGATGAAGGAGTGGAAGAAGAAAGTACAAATGATTATTCAGATTATAAAGAAGAAAAAGATAATATAAAAGAGACTTCAAATAAAGAAGAAAAAAACTGAAGAAAAAAAATAAGGATGATTCTTTAAAGACTGAAGATAAAAAAAGTTGAGGAAATTAAAGATAAAGATAAAATAGATAATAAGAATGAAGATAAAGAAAAAGATAAAGTAGATAATAAGAATGAAGATAAAGTAGAACAATAATTTAATTTTTCCTAAAATAATTCATAAAAAAATCACTCACTAAATAATGAAATAGTTGAGTGATTTTTTTATTTTTTTACATAACTAATTAAAAATTTTTATAAACTTTTTTTCTTAAAAAAATGTTTTTTAAAATATATTTTTATGTGGTATAATATAATTGTAACTGATTAGCAGTCAAGTTACTAGACTGCTAATAACTTTTAATTAGGAGGGATATTATGAAATTAAAAACCAATAGGAGATAAATTAGTTATAGAAATGGTTGAGGTAGAAGAAAAAGACTAGTTCTGGGATAGTTCTTCCCTACTTCCGCAAAAAGAATCACCAAGTGTTGCAAAAGTTTTTAGCAATTGGTGATGAAATTCTAAAAAGATGATGATAAGAAAGATTTAATTAAAGTTGGAGATAGAATAATTTTTCTCAAAAATATGCAGGAACAGAAGTTAAACTTGATAAAAAAAGAATACATTGTAGTAAAAAAATTGCTGATGTTTTTAGCAGTTGTTGAAGATTAGGAGGTTTTTTTAAATGGCTAAAGAAATTAAATTTTATGAAGATGCTAGAAAAGGTATGGAAGCTGGTATCAATAAACTTTCAAATACTGTAAAAGTTACACTTGGACCAAAAAGGAAGAAATGTTGTATTAGATAAAAAAATTTGGTGCACCACTTATAACTAATGATGGTGTTACTATTGCTAGAGAAATTGAATTAGAAGATCCATATGAAAATATGGGAGCTCAACTTGTTAAAGAAGTTGCTACAAAGACAAATGATGTTGCTGGAGATGGTACAACTACTGCAACTCTATTAGCTCAAGCTATTATTAGAGAAGGATTAAAAAAATGTTGCAGCTGGAGCAAATCCAATGATTATTCAAAAAGGGAATTAAAAAAAGCTGTTGAAAAAAAGCAGTTGAAGGTATTAAAGAATTTTTCTAAAACCAGTTGAAACAAAAGAAAGTATTGCGCAAGTTGCATCAATTTCTGCAGCAGATGAAGAAGTTGGAAAATTAATTTCAGATGCAATGGAAAAAGTAGGTAAAGATGGAGTTATAACAGTTGAAGAATCTAGAAGTATGGGAACTACTTTAGAAGTTGTTGAAGGTATGCAATTTGATAGAGGATATGTTTCTCCATATATGGTAACAAATACTGAAAAGATGGAAGCAGAACTGGAAGATCCATATATTTTTAATTACTGATAAAAAGATTACTAATATTCAGGAAGTTTTACCTGTATTAGAACAAATTGTTCAACAAGGAAAACCACTATTAATTATTGCTGATGATGTTGAAGGTGAAGCAATGGCAACTCTTGTTGTAAATAAATTAAGAGGAACATTTAACTGTGTAGCAGTAAAAGCACCTGCATTTGGAGATAGAAGAAAAGACTTATTACAAGATATTGCAATTTTAACAGGTGGTACAGTTATTTCAGAAGATTTAGGATATGAATTAAAAAGAAACTTCTATTGAAATGCTAGGAAGAGCAAGAAGAGTTACAGTTGGAAAAAGAACTTACTGTTATAGTAAATGGTGCAGGTGAACAATCTGCAATTGAAGAAAAGAGTAGCTTTTGATTAGAAGTCAAATTGAAATTAGTGATTCTGAATATGATAGAGATAAATTACAAGAAAGACTTGCAAAACTTGCTGGTGGAGTAGCTGTAATTCAAGTTGGAGCTGCAACTGAAACAGAACTTAAAGAAAGAAAATTAAGAATAGAAGATGCGCTTGCAGCAACAAGAGCGGCAGTTGAAGAAGGAATTGTTCCTGGTGGTGGAACAGTATTATTAAATGTTATTCCTAAAGTTAAAGCTCTTCTTGAAGAAACAAATGGGGATGAAAAAAACAGGTGTTAATATAATTGTTAAAGCTCTTGAAGAACCTGTAAGACAAATTGCAATTAATGCTGGTTTAGAAGGTTCAGTAATAGTTGAAAAATGTTAAGAATGCAGAAGTTGGTGTAGGATTTGATGCTTTAAATGAAAAAAATATGTAAATATGCTTGAAAGTGGTATTGTTGATCCTACAAAAGTTACAAGATCAGCACTTCAAAAATGCATCAAGTGTTGCTTCAATGGTTCTAACAACAGAAGCTGCAGTGGCAGATGTAACTAAAGATGAACCAATGGGACAAATGCCTGGTGGAATGAATCCTGGAATGGGATATATGTAGAAAATAGTTAACTTATAATTAAATTTATGGTAAAAATAGAACTTGGAGATAATCCAAGTTCTTTTTTTATGGAGTTTTTTTATTATGAGATTGTTTTTTTAATATTATTCTTGTGATTTGTATAGTAATTTTAGTAACACATCAAAGTTTTTTTATTTATACAAATATAATAAAAATTTTTAAGTAGAATTACATTTTTTACTTGCAGATGAAAAAAATTAAAGAGGATAGAAATTTAATTTTTAGAATATAATTATAATCTTTCACGTCTTAATTATATTCTTTGTATATTTTTTTCTGGTATTGTAAAAAAAATTCTGTTAAAAAAAGAATAAATTTGAATATATTGAATAGGAGTTTGTTTTGAATAATTATTTGTTTATTTATAAAGATGAAGATAAAATTGAATATGGGAAAGTCTTAAATTCAAAAATTAAGCTCCTATTTCGTTAAAAAAATTTTCCGATTTTTGAAATTGGAGATATTTATAGAACTAGAGTTGTAAAAAAAGTTGATGCATTACAATGCTTTTTTTGTAGAACTTAAAAAAATGGAAAAAAATGGATTTTTTTAGATTTTTAAAGATACTATTGAGAAGTAAAAAGTTGGAGATGTGATTTTTTTGTTGAAATATATAAAATAAATGCAGGAGATAAAGCACCTAATGTTTCAATGAATTTTTTTCTATTTCTTCAATGTTTTTCAGTTATATCTTACAAAAAAATAGAGAAGATATTTTTGATTTCAAAAAAATTAAAAGAACATAATTTTTAATTTGGAGAAGATAAAAAAATATAAAATCAAATTTTTTTCAGTAAAGTTGAGAACAAAAAAAGTGTCGATTGTGATGAAGATACTTTTATTGCAAGATATAAGAAAAAAATGTAGAAAAAAATGCAAGAAATAGTTGATTATTTGAATAATTTACCTGTTCCGAAATTAATCTACAAAAAAAGAGAATTTTTTTAGAGGACTTTTTATTTGAAAATGAAAAAAATATTGCTGTATATTAAATGATAAAGAGATATATAAGAGTTTTTAAAGATAATAAATTTTTTTGGAAAAATGAATTAAAAATATGATGAAGAATATTCCCCAAAGTATGATTATAATATAGGAGTATATCTTGAGGGACTAAATAAAAAACAGTTGAAATTGAAGATATAAATATAGTTATAGAAGAAACAGAAGCTCTTACAGTCATAGATGTAAATTCAAAAGAAAAAAACAACTGAAACAAATAAAAGTAAAAATGCATTATCTGTAAATTTAATTGCAATTGAAGAAATTATTAGACAGATTTCTTTTTAGGGATATTTCGGGAATAATAATTGTAGATTTTTATAAATATGAAAACAAAAGAAAAAAAGAAATTTTTGGAAGAAAATATAAAAAAATTAGAAATTACTGATAATAAAAATTTGGAATTTTCATGGGTTTACTAAACTTGGACTCTACGAAATTACAAGACAAAGAGGAAAAATAATGGAATTAAAAAAATTTAGAAATAATTGATAATACCAATGAGGGACTTGGAGTTGCAAAAAAAGTGAAGAGGGAATAGTTTTTTTGTAAAAATGTGGACTTGTAGGAGATATTGTCAATGTTGAAATAACACAAAAAAAGAAAAAAATTTTTTTCTAACGGATATGTAAAAAAATATTTGAAATATAGTGAATACAGAGAAAATTTATACGATGAAAAAAACTAACAGATATCTATCATTTTATAAATCTAAAATATGAAAAAAAGAGCTTGAATTAAAAGAAAAAGATATTTTTTTAGACAGTCTTAGAAAAAAATACAGGCATAGAATTAGAGAATGTTGAAATATTAGAAAATAAAAAAACAACTTAAATTATAGAAATAAAATTGAATTAAAGATAAATAAAAAAATTTTTGAACTTTGTTACTGTGTGGATAATGGGGAAAGTAAAATTAAACTTGAAAATTGTCCATTAAGTGATGAGAGTATAAATAAATTTCTACCATTTTTACAAGCAAAATTAAAAGAATTTAAAATTAAGTACTATGATGTAAATACAGACGAAGGAATTTTTAAAAAAATATCAGCATAAGGTCAAATTTCAATTCTGAAATTATGATTACAGTTGTTGTAAAAAAAAGATATAAAAAGAAGCTCAAAAATTTTTGTAAAAAGTTTAAATGAATATAAAAAAATTTAGTAAGTGGATATATAAATATAAATCCTAAAAAAATCAAGTATAATTATGGGACAAGAAAGTAAATTAATATTTTTCTAAGAAGAATTTTTACAGATAAAAATCGGAAAATATGAATTTAATATTTCCCCAAAGAGCTTTTTTCAAGTAAATAGATTTCAAACTGAAAAATTTATATAAGATTGCTAAAGAATTTTTTTAGGAGAAAACAAAGATAAAAAAATTTATTGGATTTATATTCCGGAATAGGAACTACTAGCATATTTTTTTCAGAAAAATTTTTAAAAAAAGTAATTGGCGTGGAAGTTGTTAAAGATGCAGTAAAAGACGCTAATGAAAAATTTAAAACTAAATGATGTAAAAAAATGTTGAGTTTTTTTATATGGCAAGAGTGAAGAAAAGATTGAGGAAATCTTAAAAAAATAATAATATTGATATAATTTCCGTAGATCCTCCACGAAAAGGACTTGATAAAAAGGTTGTAGATACAATTATTAAAAAGTAATATCAAAAAAAGTTGCCTATATAAGTTGTAACGGAGCAACATTAACAAGAGATTTAAAACATTTTTATTGATGGTGGATTTGAATTAAAGAAAGTTAAACTATGCGATATGTTTAGTAAAACAGCACATTGTGAAGTGGTTGTGGTTATTGAGAATACCATAATATAAAAAAATAGATAACTAAATATTAATATGTATAATTAAAAAAACTAAAAAAATTAATATTTTAATGGAGTAATTATGGATAATTTAGGTCTTTATAAGTTTTTTTAAATAAGTGGAATGATTATGTTAGTAATGTAAGTGATAATGAATTTAAGAAAAAAATTTTTAATAAGATGTTTGAGGAATATCGAAAAATTAGATATTTTTTTGAAAATTCTGGTTTGCGTTTTTTTCAAAAGAATTTCTTTAGAAAAAAATTAAATCTCATATTAAATTAAAATATGTTATAGAGCATTATTTAAATTTAGCTGCTCTTACATCAATTTTACTAATTAAATTTAAAGGTTTTTAAATATTGTAGAGATATAAAAGAATATCGCTTATGTATTGATTGTATTTTTTTACTCATATTCTTAATGTTTTAAAGATGAATCCTTTTTTTCAATTGGGAAGAAAATAAATGAAATAAAAAAATAACTTCAAATAATGTAGGTTATAGATTTCCTAATGATGAACTTAAGGAGATTGAACAGAATATTTTTTTATAAATATTAATGGGGATGTCTGTGTTTCAAATTATTATTATTGGAAAAAAAGCAAAATGAAAGTACAAGTATAAAGAATTTTTAAAATTGATGCTAAAAAAAGTTAAGAAAAATTTTTAAGCTGATTTCTAAATTTTTTAGAGGATAATTATGTTTATTATAGTTTTAGAACATTCAATAGAAATTAGATATTGGGAAATGGAACTTACAGATTCAGATTATGAAAGTTATAGATATGAAGGTAATTTAAGATATAATATAAGAGTTGATGGTGAAAGTCTTTCTGAAAGAATTAGAGAAATATTGAATTATGATAATTTAATTTTTATTTGATAATTGTGAGTATGATAAAATTAATCGAATTCAGTTAGATTATAATAATGTTAAAAAAATGTAAATAATAAGGATTTTGTATATACTGAAAAAAACTTATTTTTAGATAGGGATAGCAATTCTATTGAACATACTCAGATAAGTGATGATGTATATTATTATATGAAATTAAATGTAAATAAACATTTTAAAGATTTGTTAGAGTCTTTATATGATCCAAATATGCTTGAGACTAGAGAAAAAAATGATAATTTTGTTGAAATTCCTAACGAAAAAAAAGAGATTATGAGATGATTGTAGATTTTTAAAAAAATCTCCTAGAAAAGTTCTTAAGGGTTCTTATGATAAAGAAGGACTTCCTTATGAATGGAAAGATATAATTGAAGAAATTAAGAGTTTTTATGATATATTTTTATAAAATTGAAGTTTTAAGTAAAGATTTTTTTATGATAAGCCAAGACGTGAGTATGGAGAATTTATTTATTGCAAAGTTGAATTTAGAAATTCATATAAATACTATTATTATATAACTACAGATGATTCCATCAGTGAGGGAGATTATGTTTTAGTTCCTGCAGGAGATAAAAAAACAGAGTGGAAATAGTGGAAGTTAAAAAGTGTAGAATATTATAAGGAAAAAAATATGTTCCTTATCCACTTAATAAAGTAAAACATATTTTTAAGAAAATGTACTGAGGATGAATTAGATGAAATATATGATGAATATTAAATTTTTATGTTTTTATAATTTTACGGTCAATTTGAAAGGAGATTTTTAAAATGGATAGTAAATTTGAAAAAGATAAAAAGTTCTTGGGAGTACAAATACAAAAAAATGATTTAGATATAAAATTATATGGCGATGAACAGGCGAAGGCTGTATTGAAATTTCATAAACAAATTGAGGAATATAAGAAAACTCCACTTGTTTGTCTTCCTAATTTGGCTTCAAAGTTGAATGTGGGTTCAATTTATGTAAAAGATGAGTCAAAGCGTTTTTCACTAAATGCATTTAAAGGACTTGGTGGAAGTTATGCGATGTTTAGAATTTTATGTGATGAATTAAATCTTAATCCGGATACTACAAGTTTAAATGATTTATTATCTGATAAATATAAAAAAAGACTTGAACAGATTGAATTTGTAACTTGTACTGATGGAAATCATGGCAGAGGTGTGTCTTGGGCTTCAGGATTATTTGGATGTAAAGCTCATGTATATATGCCTTATGGAACAGCGGAAGTTCGTGCAGAAGCAATTCGTAAAAGTAGGTCCAGCTGAAGTAGAGATTACAGATTTAAGTTATGATGATACTGTTAAATATGCTTTAGAAATGAGTAAAAAAATATGTGTGGATTTTAATTCAAGATACATCTTGGGATGGATATGAGAAAAATTCCGACTTGGATTATTCAAGGATATCTTACAATGGCTTATGAAATTACTGAGGAGTTAGAAAAAAATTAAATGTAATTCCTACACATATTTTTTTACAGGCAGGAGTAGGTTCAATGTCTGGAGGAATGATTGCATATTTTGTAGAACATTATAAGAATAATAAACCTATATTTACTATTGTGGAGTCAAATGTTGCCGATTGTATTTATCGTTCAGCTGAGATAGGTGATGGAAAATCTTATTCTGTAGGCGGAGCCCCAACGACTATTATGGCAGGATTGAATTGTGGTACAACTTGTAGTCTTATCTGGCCAATTATTTGGAATTATACTGACTTTTTATATTTCAGGTTCTGATGATATGGCTGTTGATGGAATTAGAGCCTATGCTTTTTAGTGAAGGAAAAGATTTAAAAAAATTGTTTCAGGAGAATCAGGAGCTTCAACAATGGGTGCATTACTAGGAGTTTTGACAGAAGAAGAGATGAAGAAAAAAATGAAAAATAGATGAAAATTCTGTTATTCTTTTGATTAATACAGAAGGAGATACTGATCCGGAAAAATTATAGAAAAAAATTATAAATGGAGATTGGAATAATTAAATTGTTTGTTTTTTTGGGAGGAATTATGAAAGAGCGTATAGTACTATGGGATAATATAAAATTTATATTAATTACACTGGTAGTAATCGGTCATCTAGCTGATGAATTCACAATTAATTCAAATGCTTACAAAAAGTATATTTTTTTATTTATATATTCATTTCATATGCCTGCATTTATATTTATATCTGGACTATTCCATAATGAAAAAAATATTTTGAAAAAAATGTATTTTTTTATAGCAGCATTGGTTTCTTATATAAAATAATTAGTTTGGTTATAGATAGATTAAGTGGAAATATTAATGTCACTTTTTTCTCTTTTTATCAGATGGTGGGGTATCTTGGTTTATGTTTGTATTAGCAATTTATACAGTTATAACATATTTGCTAAGAAATGAAAAATAAGCAATATATATTAGTAGCTTCAATAATTTTTTGTCTTGTTTTTGTTGGTTATGATAAATCAATAGGAGATTTCTTATATCTATCTAGATCTATTGTATTTTTTTCCCTTTTTATTTATTAGGCACAATGATGAAAAGTGAAGATATAGTTAAAATAAAAAAAGTAAAAAAATAAAATTCTATATATATTTTTCTATACTAATAGTTTTTAATTTGGGGATTTTTTTATGTTTTTTTATAAAATTGATACACTCTATATATTAAGATATTTGTTTACAGGTAGAAATGCTTTTTATGAACCTATATTAAAAATATGGAGCATTAGCTAGATTATGTTCATACATGATTTCCTTTTTATTACTTTTTTTGCTTTTTATAATGTTAGTTCCTAGTAAAAAAAATTAAATTTATAAGTAAGATGGGGGAAAAATTCAATATATGTTTATTTTTTTGGCATTGGAAATTTTATATGTTTTTTTAGAAGAAATATTTGTTGTTTCACGATTATTTTTATATAGGAGTATATGGAAAAAAATATTATTTCTTTTTAATAGGTGTTTTAATTAGTATTATTTTATCTCAAGGTTTGATATTTAGTGTTCCTATTAAACAAATAAAAAAATATTGTTTTAATTAAAGAATTAAAAGACCTGTATACACAGGTCTTTTTATAGTAGTTTAAATTTATTTTTTTCAAAGTCTATTATGCCTTCTTTTTTTAATTTTTCCAAGTTCTCTGGAAAGGTTGCTTTCTATCTAGTGCAAGGTAATCAGCCATTTCATTTCTATTTAGATTTATTTCAAAGTTACTGTCTAATGATAGTAGCTTTTTTTGATTAGAAAGATATTCTAGTATTTTTTTCTCTTGTTGTTCTCTTTGATAAAATATGCAATTTTTTTATTTAAAAATCAAATTTTTTTGTAGAAATTATATTCAAAAAAATTATTTAGAATTTTTTTGGTAATATTGAGATTTTTGAAAGACTTTTATATTCAATCCAAATTATTGATGAATTTGAAAGTGAAACAATTTCATGTGGTATTTGCATTTCCAAAGAAACTAATGCTTCTGCAAATGAATCTCCTTTTTTTCAAAAAAACATTTAATATATTTCTATTTCCAAAGTAATCAAAGTTTGATACTGTAATTCTACCATCAGTTATAATCCCAAAATATTCTATTTTTTTGTATTTTTCAGCTATAATAATATCATTTTTTTATATTCTTTTTCATAATAGGATATTACTGAAAAAAACTTCAATAATTTCATCTATTGTGAAGTCCTTAAATATCGGACATGCTTTAATTATTTCAAAAATTATTCAAGTCGGCCTCCTAAAATTTATTAATTATATTTTTAGAACTTTTTTTCTTACATTTTTTTCAAGGTATTTTTGTATAAAAAAATTTAAAAAAATATTTATTATAGTATTAAAAAAAGTGACAAAGTTTGAAGAAATTAGTTATACATTGTAAAAAAACATTGTAAAAAAATATTGCAATAATTTTTGAATAGGTGTTATAATACTTAAAAACGATATTCTGTTTTTAAAATTTTAGTTAATTAAAATTTGATTGAAAAAGCAAATGTGGTAGGAGGTTATTATGTTAGACGAGAAAATTTCTGTTGCGGTTATAAAACGTTTACCTAAATACTATAGATACCTTGAACTAATTGGAGATAAAGGGAATAATAAGAGTATCTTCTCAAGAACTTAGTAAAATTACAGGTTTGACTGCTTCACAAATTAGACAAGATTTAAATCATTTTTGGAGCTTTTTGGCCAACAAGGTTATGGTTACAATGTTGAAGAACTTAAAATTGAACTTGAAAAAGATCATGGGTGTTGATAAACCTTATAATGTAGTTATTATTGGATTTGGCAATATAGGAAGTGCATTATTAAATTATAGTGGATTTAGAAAAAAAGGTTTCAAAGTAGTTGGAATTTTTTTGATAATTCACCTGATATTGTTGGAAGTAAACAAAATGAAGTAGTTGTAAAAAGATATTTCTGAATTAGAAGAAGTTGTTACAAGAGAAAAAAAGTTGATATCGCAATTTTAGCTATTCCTGCTAGACCTGCTCAAGAAATCACTGACAAATTAGTTGCTTGTGGAATAAAAGGGAATTTGGAACTTTGCACCAATTGATTTAAAATTACCTAGAAGTGTTGTTCTTGAAAAATGTACATTTGGATGGAAGTTTATTAACACTTACGTACTATATGAATAGTTTAAAAGATTATCCTGGTGTAAGATAAAAAAATATAATAGGGACAAATTATATTATTATTTATGAAGCTTTATATTATGGAATTATTTGATAAAACTCTTTTTTTAAGAGTTTTATTTTTTTATGTTTTTATGCTATAATTGGGATAAGTTTTTATTTAAAAAAATTGTATATTTTTTTAGATTGTTTTTTTATAAAAAAATATTTTTAAATGATTTTTACAATTTTTCTAATTAGAATAGAATGGCTTATGAAAGGCTTTTAGATATATGAAATATATTAATGGTATATTGAAAAAAAATATGAGCTTAATATTGATGAACTATTAATTTTAGTAGTATCATTTACGGTGTTTTTTTACCTTTTTTTATTTTTTTAGTATTTTTCTTTTAATGCTCTATTTTTTTATTTATTAGTTAGTGGAAAAAAATTATTCCAGTATTTAAAGAAACTCCTTTTGTTAAAAAAATATTTTTAGCATTTACGGCTCTTATATTTAGTGTATCAGTAATAAAGCAAAAATTTATATGGTATAGGAGTTTCAATTATTATTTTTGAATTTTTTTGTATTTTTTTATGTACTATAGAACAATCATAAATAGGAAGTTATTTTTCAAAGATAATAAATTTATATATGATTGTTTCAATTTTTTTGTTTTATTTTTAACTATACTTACAGTGTTATATAAAAAAATTCAGTATGAATTTAAAATTTTATGAATTTATTGAGTATATGTCATTGCATAGACCTATTTCATCGTTTTTTTAATACAAATTATTATGCAACAATCTGTGAATTTATAATAATAATTGCAATGTATTACTTTTTATCCAATAAAAAAATAAAAAAAGAATAGATTGTACTTTTTTGTGTAAGTACACTTGCGTTTATTGTACTGTTTTTTTAACAGAAAACAGAACAGCACTACCAACCATTTTAATCGCTACATTGGTACTTTCTTTGACGAAAAAAATAGCAAAAAAAGTATTTGCATTTCTGGGTGTATTTACAATAGTAATTGTAGTTTTGATGTTCTTTTCAAATAAAATTTTTTTCCTAGATATGAATTTATTGGAAATTCTTTAGGAACTAGAAAAGAGATTTGGAAAAAAATGCAATTGAATTATTTAAACAAACTTACTTATTTGGAAGTGGACCAATGGCATATCAAAAATGCTTCATGGGTAACACATCCTGCAAATCATGCACATAACATTTTACTTGATGTATTAATAAATTTTGGTATTATTGGAAATCTTGTAATAGCACCACTTTTTTTATTGGATTATGTAAGCAAGTTTACGATATTAGGAAAAAGAAATTTATTTAGACTTATTATTGCCTTAACTGTTGTTGTTATTTTTACATGGTATGTTAGATGTTACAATACTTTGGCATCAAACAGCATATATATATTTTTAGTGTATTACTTGCTGTTGGAAAAGTTAGTACTTTCGAATCCAAGTTTATTTTTCTAAAAGGGTGTATTATGATAATTTTGAGTGTAAATGGCTTAACAAAGTCGTTTTTTTGAATGAAAATATATTAGAAAATTTAACTTTTTCAATTTCTGATAGAGATAAGGTAGGAGTTGTTGGAGATAACGGAAGTGGAAAGACTACTCTATTTAATCTCCTAACAAATGAATTATCTTCTGATAGTGGAGAAATAAATTTTTGCAAAAAAATGTAAAATTATCAATTTTAAGACAAAAATATATCTTATACTAGTGAAAAAAACAGTTTATGATGAATGTCTAGATGTTTTTTTGAAGAAATTATTTTACTAGAAAAAAAGAACTTAGAGAATTAGAAATTGAAATGGGGAATAAAAAAATTTAAGTGAAGAAGAAATTCATAAACTTTTTGATATTTATGAGAATAAGAGGCATTATTTTTGAAGAAAAATAGTGGATATTCATATAATTCAAAAAGTTAGAGGAGTTTTATTTGGACTTGGTTTTTTTCAGAAGATGATTTTTTTCAAAATCGGTTAATAATTTAAGTGGTGGACAAAAGAGTAGATTACATTTAGCAAAAAAATCTTACTTGAGCCGTCAAATTTAATATTACTAGATGAACCAACTAATCACCTAGACATAGATTCAATTCAGTTTTTTTAGAAGCTTTTTTTAAGAGATTATAAAGGAAGTTGTATTATAATTTCACACGATAGATATTTTTTTAAATTCTGTTTGTAATAGAATATTTTCAATTGAAAATAAAAAAATTAAAAAAACTTATAATTGTGGATATGATGATTTTTGTAACTAGACGTGAAAAAAAGAATTTGAAATTAATAGACATCTTTATGAAAAAAACAACAAAAAAAGAGATTTCTAGACAGAAAGAAATAATTCAGAGATTTGAAAAATTATGGAAATAATAGGTTTATAAAAACAAGCTAGTTCGAGAAGAAAAAAATGCTTGAGAAAAATTGACTTAGTTGAAAATCCTGAAATTTATAAAAAAATTCAATGAAGTTAAAACTTGTGCCTGAGGTTGAATCAGGCAAAAGATGTTTTTGTCTATTTCTGATTTAACAATGGGCTTTAGTGATAAAAATCTTATTAAATTCTATAAATCTAAATGTCTATAAGGGAGATAAGATTGGTTTAGTTGGAAAAAAATGGTGTTGGTAAAACAACATTATTCAAGATAATTTGTAATAAATTATCGCCTTTAAGTGGAAGCTGTGATTTAGGTGCTAGAGTTTCATTGGGTTATTATGATCAAGAGCAAAAAAACTTTAAATAATCAAAATTCTGTAATGGAAGAGTTTTTGGGACGCTTATCCAAATATGAATAATTTTGAAGTTAGAAGTCATTTAGCTAAGTTTAATTTCTTTGATGAAGATTTATTTAAGAGTGTTGGAGAATTAAGTGGTGGAGAAAGAGCAAGACTTGAACTTTTAAAAACTTATGTTATCAAAATCAAATTTCTTATTACTAGATGAGCCGACTAACCATTTGGATATTGAAAGTAAAGAGGTTTTAGAAAAATGCAGTTGTAGATTATTCTGGAACTTTGCTAACTATTTCTCATGATAGATATTTTTTTAAATAAAGTTGTTAATAAGATTTGGTATTTAGAAGACGGTAAAATTACAGAATATTATGGAAATTACGATTACTTCTTAGAAAAAAATTAAATGAAAAAGATAAGGTTGAAGAAAAAGTTATTTCAAAAAAACAGAAATTGAGAAAGAGAAAAAGAAAAAAAGAGAATTAGAAAAAAACAAGAAAGAGCTAAGAAACAAAAAAATTGAAAGAGATTGAAAATCAGATTTTTGAAATTGAAGATAAAATTGAGAAATGTAATTTAGATATTCAAGATCCAGAAGTTTTTTTAATGATAAAGATAGATTTTTTTAAAGATTAGTGAAGATTTATCAAACTTAATAAAAGAAAAAGGAAAAATTTATATTTAGAGTGGGAAAAATTACTTGTAGGAGAAGTGTATGAATAGTTTTAATCCGTTAGAAAATGTACAAAAGATTTTTAAAAAAATCTTGTGAAATTTTAAATTTAGATGAGAGTGTTTATGATTTATTAAAAAGAGCCTGAAAGAACAATAGAAATAAATATTCCAGTTAAAATGGATAATGGAAAATTTAGAATTTTTTTAAAGGCTTTCGTTCACAACATTGTGATGTAATGGGTCCTTATAAAGGCGGTATTAGATTTCATCCAACTGTCAATGGTGATGAAGTAAAAAGCATTATCTGCTTGGATGAGTTTAAAATGTTCAGCTACTCATCTTCCTTTTTGGTGGCGGAAAAGGTGGAATTATAGTAGATGTTAATGAGTTATCTGATAATGAGCTTGAAAGACTTTCAAGAGGATATGTTAAAGAACTTTATAAATATATCGGAGATAGATATGATATTCCAGCACCAGATGTAAATACAAATGAAAAGATAATGGCATGGATGTTAGATGAATATATAAAATTGACAGGAAATAATACATTAGCCACTTTTACGGGAAAAGCATTAGGTTTTGGTGGATCTTATGGTAGAAAAAGAAGCAACAGGAGTTGGTGTTGCAGTAATTACTAGAGAATCATTAAAAAAACTAGGTATTAATATTAGAGAATCAAAAATTGCTATTCAAGGTTTTGGTAATGTAGGTTCAAATACAGCAAAACACTTAGAAAGAATGGGCGGAAATATAGTATCAATTTCTGAATATGATAAAGAAAAAGGTGTTTATACAATTTATAATGAAGATGGTTTTTAATATTGCTGATTTAATTGAACATTTTTGAAAAAAAATAATACTTTATATGATTATAAAGATGTAAAACATATTTCAATAGATCAATTCTATTCATTAGACGTTGATGTTATTATACCATGTGCATTAGAAAATTCTATCGGAGAAGAAGAAGCAAATAAAATTAGAGCAAAAATTAATAGTTGAAGGAGCTAATGGTCCAGTTAATTATTATGCAGATTCTATTTTTAAAAAGATAGAAATATTATTGTTATACCAGATATTTTTAGCTAATTCAGGAGGAGTTATTGCATCTTACTTTTGAATGGGTACAAAAACATTTCAGCTATTGATATGACAGAAGATGATGTTTTTAAATAAAGTAGAGTATAAAATGTTATTTGCATATAATGAAATATTAAAAAAATTCAACAAGAGTATGATGTAACAATGAGACTTGCTTCTTATATTTATTCAGTATTAAGACTATATAAAATATTAAAATTAAGATCTAGAATTTAATTTTTTTGAATTATTAGTGTTTTACTACTTGACATAATGAAAAAAATATTTTTATCATATTAATATAAGTGAAACAAAAAAACATAAGTGAATAAATAAAAAAATTTGTAAATTGGTTTTTTTCTCTATTTAGAGATAAAAAAAGACCAATTTTTTTTAGGAGGATATTATGAGCAAATTTATTTTTTTATTACAGGAGGAGTAGTTTCTGGAATAGGTAAAGGAATATGTGGAGCAAGTTTAGGTAGACTTTTTAAAGGATAGAGGATTTAGTGTTTTTTTATGCAAAAAAATTTGATCCATATATAAATGTAGACCCTGGTACAATGAGTCCATATCAACATGGAGAAGTTTTTTTGTAACTAAAGATGGTGCTGAAACTGACTTAGACTTAGGACATTATGAAAGATTTATTGATGAAGAACTAACTCAAAGAAGTAATGTTACAACAGGAAGAATTTATAGTGAAGTAATCCAAAAAAAGAACGTAGAGGAGATTATAATGGTTCTACTGTTCAAGTTATTCCTCATATTACTGATAGAATAAAGGGTTATGTATATAAAGCTGCTGAAGAAAGTAAAGCTGATATTATTATTACTGAAATAGGCGGAACTGTAGGTGATATTGAATCATTACCTTTTATTGAAGCTATTAGACAAATTCATGCTGAAAAATAAAAAAAGAAGATGTTTTATTTATTCATATTACATTAGTTCCAACAATACCTGGTTCTAATGAATTAAAAAAACAAAAACCAACTCAACATTCTTTTTAAAGAACTTATGAGTCAAGGAATAAAGGCAAATATTATTGTTGTTAGAAGTCCAGAACAAATTTCTGATGAAATTAAAAATAAAATTAGTCTTTTTCTGTGATGTTCCAAAGAGTGCTATAGTTCAGTCTGAAAATGTTGACTTTATATATGAAGTACCAGTTAAATTACAAGAACAAGGATTAGATGAGTATGTCTTACATAAACTTTCTCTTGAAGGAAAGCCAATTGTTAAGAATGCATGGAAGGAAATGATTGATTCTTATAGAAATGTAAAAGATGAATTAGAAATTGGACTTGTAGGTAAATATGTTCAACTTCATGACGCTTATCTTTCAGTGTCACAAGCTTTAATAGATGCAGGATATAAAAAAATGCTCATAAGATTAATATTCGTTGGATCAATTCAGAAGATGTTACTGAAGAAAATACAAAAGAATTATTTAATGGACTTGATGGAATAATTGTTCCAGGTGGATTTGGTGGCAGAGGTATAGAAGGAATGATTGCTACAAGTAAATATGCAAGAGAAAATAATATTCCTTATTTTTGGTATTTGTCTTGGTATGCAAATTGCTATTATCGACATTGCAAGAAATATTGCAAATCTAAATGGTGCTGATTCTACTGAAAAAAAGATGAAAATGCTATACATCCTGTAATTGATTTGATGGAAAATCAATTTGATGTTGAAAATATTGGTGGTACATTAAGACTTGGAAATTATGACTGTAAACTTCTAGAAAATTCAAAAAAACTAGAGAATTATATAATTCTGAAGTAATTCAAGAAAGACATAGACATAGATATGAATTTAATAATAAGTATAGAAAAAGAACTTGAAAAAAAGCAGGAGTTGTATTTTTCTGGTATAAATCCTGAACTTGATTTAGTTGAAATTATTGAATTTAATGGAAGTGATTATTTTTGTAGCATGTCAATTCCATCCTGAATTCAAATCAAGACCAAATAAAGTCCATCCACTATTTGATGGTTTTATAAAGGCATCTATAAAAAAAATAAAAATAAATAGAACTAAAAAAATAAGAAACTTAAAAAGTTTCTTATTTTTTTAATAATTATAGACAACTTAATTTTTTTAAGTGATATAATTTGTTTGTAATTAATTATATTTATTTTTTTAAAATTTGGAGGATAAAAATGGGATTATTTGATGTAGTTAAAAAAAGCTCTAACTGGAGCAAGTGATGAAGATAACAGAAAAAAATAAGGCAAGGATGCGTGAAATTTTTCAATTCTTGTGTAGAAAACGGCGATGAATATAAGTTAATTTACTGTCATATGCAAAATGAGACTAATGCTGTTGTTGTAAAAGTTACAAAACATAGTAATTTTTATTGTAGGATATAAAGAGGGAGAAGTTGTTATAATTGATGTAAATGCTACATTATCAGAATATGGAGAACCAGAATTCTTTAATAAAGAAAAATGGAGCAACAATAAAAAAACATTTGTAGGTTATTGTGTTGCTGATAAAGAAAAATGTACATTATCAATTTGAGCCTATAACATTTGATCCAGGAATTACAAAAAGGCGCAAAATATAAAGTATCAATTACACAAAAGTGTATCTGAAGTTTCAGAATTTCGTAAATTCTTTAAAAAAAGGGATTGTAATATTAACTTTATTTTTTTACGATTAAGATTTATTCTTAATCGTTTTTTTCTGAAATTACTGATTGAAATGTATGGTAAGAATAATTGTAATAAAATATAAAAAAATGGTAAAATTAATTATAAATATAGTAATTGAGAAAAATTTATTAATTTTTGGGAGTAATATATGTTATTAGTTATAGATGTTGGAAATACAAATATAGTATTAGGTGTTTATGAAGGATATTCATTAATTTGTGATTTTTAGACTTAATACGATAAAAAAAATAAAACAAGCGATGAGTATGCCATGTCAATTACAGAAATACTACATGCTAATGATATAAAAAAAATCTGAAATTGAGGATGTTATTGTAGCTTCAGTAGTACCAGATGTTATGCATTCAATTGAAAATGCTATAAAAAAATATTTTAACTTAAAGCCAATTATTATTGATGATAATTGTGATTTAGGAATAAAAAAATTAATCATGATAACCCCTAAGACAATTGGGGGCGGATAGGATAGTTAACTCTGTTGCAGGAATAAAAAAAATATGGTGTTCCATTGATAATTATTGATATAGGAACAGCTATTACTTTTGATGTAATTGATGAAAATTCAGTATATCAGGGCGGAGCTATAATTCCTGGAATAGGAATTTCTTCAGAAGCATTGTTTTTTAAAAACTGCAAAATTACCAAAGGTTGAACTTTATAAACCTGAAAAAAAATAGTTGCTAAAAAAACACAATGGATAATATTAGAGTTGGTATGGTTATAGGATATATTGGACTAATAGAAAAAAATTAATTGATGAAATTGTGAAAGAAATGAAATTTGATAGTTCTAAATTGAAGGTTGTTGCTACAGGAGGTTATTCAAGTCTAATTTCAAAGGATATAAATAAAATAGATATTATAGATAAAAAAAGCTAACCCTAGACGGAATGTTAGAAATCTATAAAATGAAAAAAGGGGTTATAATATGCTTAATGGTGATGTTTTTTTAGCACCACTTGCAGGTGTAAGTGATGTTGCTTTTTAGAATATTAGCAAGTGAAATGGGAGCTAGTATGACTTTTACAGAAATGGTTTCTATAAAAGGAATGTATTATGAAAATGATAATACATCTATTATCACATATATAGATAAAAGAGAAGGTCCGGTTGGATTACAAGTTTTCGGTAGTGATGAGAATATCATGGCTGATGTTATACAAAATAGATTCAATAATAGAGATGATATATATCAACTAGATTTAAATTTAGGATGTCCTGCACCTAAAAATTGTAAAAAAATCATGAAGGTAGCTATTTAATGAGGGATCCTAAAAAGGTAAAAAGCATTGTTGAGTCAATGGTTAAAAATTCAAAAGTTCCAGTTAGTGTTAAAATAAGATTAGGTTTTGATGATAGTAATAAGAACTTTTTAGAAGTTGCAGATGCAATTGTAGAAGCTGGAGCATATATGATTACATTGCATGCTAGAACAAGAGAGATGTTTTATTCTGGGAAAGCCGATTGGACGGCTATTAAGGCTTTAAAGAATCACGTTCCTATAAAAGTTGTAGGAAACGGTGATGTGTGTAGTGTTGAAGATTATGTTAGAATGAAAGAAGAAACTGGAGTTGATGCAGTTGCAATCGGAAGACATGCTCTTGGGAATCCATTTATTTTTTTAAACAAATAAAAGACTTCAATTTAACAAAAAAAATATTCTAATCCAACTTTAGAAGAAGTTATAGAAACAATAAAAAAAGACATTATGAATTAGAATTAGAATTTAAGCCTGAAAAGAATTGCTATAAGAGATGAGAAAAAAATATTTTTATGGTATTTAAAAAGGCTTTTAAAGATTCAAATAAGGTAAAAAAAATAATATAAATACTTTAACTAACATTAATGAAATATTTGAAGTATTAAATGAATATAAAAATACTTATAACTAATTTAATTAAAATAGAAAAATATTAAAATTAGTACTTAGTCTTTTACTTTTTTTGTAATTGGGAGGAAATTATGAAAAATTTAGAGTTCTGTCATTTTTTTGCTTGTTTTTGTACTATTATTAGCTTCTTGTAAGTCAGCTGTAAATGGTACTTTTGAAGGTAAAAAGCAAGGGGACATAATGGAGAAGTAGTATTAGATGTAAATTTTGAGAATAGTAAAAATTAAAAAAAGTTACATTAAAGGAGAGTGTTGAAACTGATGATGTAGGTAAGATTGCTATTGAAAAAAATTGCTTGAAAAAAAGTTAACTCTGGTAATTATAATTTAGATGAAATCACTGGAGCCACTTACTCTTCTAAGGCTTTCATAAATGCACTTGCAGATGCCATCCAAAAAAAGCAGGTTTAGATTATAAAAAAATTTTAAATAATAATCTTAAATTAAATGAAAAGTATGAAGTTAAAGAAATAAATGTTGATGTCGTTGTTGTTGGAACTGGTGGTGCTGGTTTAATTTCAGCAATAAAAGCTAAAGAAGCAGGAGCTAATGTTGTTGTGCTAGAAAAAAATTACCTTTAATTGGGGGTAATACTTTAATTTCAGGAGCTGAATATGCTGCTCCAATGAATTGGTTGCAAGAAAAAAAGAAAATATAAGTGACAGTATTGAATTATTTAAAAAAAGATGTTGAAAAAAAGCTGGTGGAGATAAAGAGCTTATAGATGTTTTTAGCTAAAAAAATGCTCTTGATGGTGCAAAATGGTTAAAAAGATGATATTAAGGTTGAGTGGACGGATGAACTTATGTTTTTTTCGGAGGTCATTCTGTTAAAAGATCTTTAATTCCAAAAAGGACAATCAGGTAAAGAATTAATTAATAAATTACATGCAAAAAAACTGAAGAATTAGGCATAGAAATTTTTAACTGAGACAAATGCATATGAGCTTATTGTAAAGGATAATGTAGTTACAGGTGTAAAAGCTAAAACTAAGAATGGAGAATTGATTGTTAATGCTAAATCCGTAATTCTAGCTACTGGAGGTTTTGGTGCTAATAAAAAAAATGCTCAACGATAATGATAAAGAAATTGATGATAAAATACTTTTCAACAAACTCTCCTGGATCTACAGGAGATGGAATAAAAATAGCCCAAAAAAATTGGAGCAGATGTAGTTGATTTAGATAAAATACAATTGTATCCTGTTTGTGATGTTGAGACTGGTAAACTTTTGTATACTGGAGATACTAGACTTGTAGGTGGAGCTATACTTGTTAATAAAGAGGGTAATAGGTTTGTTGAAGAGTTAGGAACTAGGCGAGAAATTTCTTTTGGGAATAAAGTCTCAAACTGATAGCATTGCATATCAAATTTGGGATGAAGATTCTATGCAAAAAAATCAAAAATTTTACCAACTCATGAAATAGAATATAATAATTTAATAGAGGGTAAAAAAAGCTTTGTAAGGTTAATTCTATAGATGAAATGGCTGAATTTTTTTGGAATAGATAAAAAAACAATCTGAAAGAGACAATTAAAAAAAGTTTAATGAGGATTCAGAGAATGGAAAAGATACATTATTCAATCTTAGAAGATTAGGATTTAAGATTGAAAAAAAGCACCTTTTTATTGTTTAAAAGCTGTTCCTGCAGTACATCATACTATGGGTGGGCTTAGAATAAATAAAGATGCTAATGTTTTAGACAAAAATGGAAATATAATTAAAGGACTATATGCAGCTGGTGAAACTACAGGTGGAATACATGGAAATAATAGATTAGGGTCAGTTTCAATTACAGATATAACTGTTTTTTTGGTATTATTGCTGGTATTAATGCTGCAAAAAAACAAATAAAAGGAGCTTAGCTCCTTTTTTTATTTTTATTGTGAAACATTAATGTTACTTGGTACTCACCTGATGAGAAGTATCAAGGAAGGGTGGTGTTCTTATTGTGAAACAACAAGGTTCCCGGGTACCCACCTGATGCGAAGCATCAAGGAAGGGTGGGGTTTTTATTGTGAAACAATAATGTTACTTGGTACTCACCTGATGAGAAGCATCAAGGAAGGGTGGTGTTCTTATTGTGAAACAACAAGGTTCCTGGTACCCACCTGATGCGAAGCATCAAGGAAGGGTGGTGTTCTTATTGTGAAACAACAAGGTTCCCTGGTACCCACCTGATGCGAAGCATCATGGAAGGGTGGGGTTCTTATTTTTTTAATTCATTATAGAAAATTGATGGATCAACTGGAAGATTATTTCTTTCTTTAATGGTGAACAAGAATAGTCTCTTTTTAGCCCTTGTCATGGCGACATAGAATAATCTTCTTTCTTCTTCTAATAGTTTTTTTCATCAAAAAGAGTTTAAGACACTTTTTTTGTGGAAATTCACCATCAACTAAATCAATTATAAATACATTATCGTATTCTAGTCCTTTTTGATGAATGAATAGTTGAAATTGATATATTAGACTTAGAATTAGAAGCTTTTTTTCAGTATTTCTTTTAAAATTTCTAATTTTTTTCTATAAATTCATCAAAAAGTTTTTTTATATTTTTTTGATAAGTATTTTTATTAAATCAAAAAAATTAAATTATAGTTAAGATTTGAAAAAAATCATTAAAATTATCTAGATAATCTCCATAACCAATTTCATAAAGAATGTAGTCAATTTTATCTTCCATTTTCATTCTCTTTAATCTTTTAAAAATCATTTCTTAAAGATGTAAACTTATTTATAAAAAAATCATTTAATTCATCTAAATCCAATAGACTTTCAAAAAAACACATTGATTGTAAGATTTGTATTCTAATTTTTGAAATAAAAATCTTTTTTTATATATGCATTAAGTTTAAAAATAAATTCTTTTTAAATACGTCTAAATCAGATGTATCTTCAGAAAATAATATAATATTTTTTTAATATCATTAAGTATTCGATTAGAATAAAAAAATCAAATTTATTTTTCTTTTTATAAAAAAAGTCTATATTATTATTTTTTTAAAACTTCTGCAACGTACAAAGAAGAAATGTTATTTCTATATAAAAATTCCGATTGTTTCGTTTGGATTAATCTCACAAATTTTTTTATTATTTCTCTTGATTGTATCATTGAATTTTTTTAACTTTAAAAAAAGCATTATTTGTGAACTTTCTTCAGTAGTATACTTTGAGAATTTTTTTCATATCTTATTTTGTTTCCTTGAATTATCTTATTGCTTACACTTATAATGTTTTTTTGTGGATCTAAAATTTTTTTATCCATAAAAAAAATATTTTTGGAGTCAGGATAGATACTTTTGAAATTTAATAAATTTTTCAGGACTTGCACCCCTAAAACTATAAATTGATTGATCATCATCTGCAACGATAAATACATTATTTTTCTGGAAATACAATTTTTTTCTAATAATTTCAAATTGTAAAGTAGAAGTATCTTGCCCTTCATCTATTTGAAAGAACTTATATCTGTTTTTTTAAAGCTCTTAAAAAGTTTCTTATCTGTTGAAATGTATTCATTAGCTAAAATTAATAAATCATTAAAATCCATAAAATTGTTATTAAACTTTATCTCGTCGTATAAAAACATATAACTTTAACATTAAAGTTCTATTTGAGATGAAATGATTTTTTTAAGATATTCTTCAAAAATCAAACATTTTATTTTTTTGTAAAGTCATATATAGAGAAAAAAATCATTTATTTCATCATCAGATAATTTCTTATAATATTTTTTTGATAAAATGCTCTTTTTAAAATAAGTATTCTATTAAATTCATTATTACCTTCAATTAAAGTTTTTTTATGTTTTTTTAATTTCATATAATTTCTAACAATTTCATAACAGAAAGCGTGAATTGTTTTAAAAGTAATTTTTTTCCTTTAAATTCAGGATTTTTGAACTAAAAAAATCTTCTTTCCATATCAATGCCTTGTGATTTACTAAAAAGTAATTGAAATAATTTCACTAGGATCAATATTATGATTTTTTTATTAAATTTAATATTCTATGTAATAAAACAGTTGTTTTACCAGAACCTGGAACCGCCAAAATTAATGCTGGACCTTTGAAATGGTTAATAGCATCAATTTGTTGATTTGTAAATTTCATATAATCACCTAAATATATTCTAACATAAAAAAATAATTCCTTTTTAAAGCGCATTTATGGTAAAAATATAAGTCGGAGGTTATTACATGGAAAAAAACATTTTTATTCCTAACACTGAAGGTGTTATATTTGCAAATAAGAAAAAAATTTTCTTTTAGTATTGATTCTATTTTTGCTTTCACATTTTTTTCTAAAGTAAAAAAAAGATAAAAATTTTAATTGATATAGGTGCTGGAACTGGAATTATAGGTTTTTAGAATTAATTTTTTTAAATAATTTAAAAATCTATTTATCTTATAGAAATACAAAATGAAAAATTCTGAACTTATAAAAAAAGTATTGAAGAGAATAAGTTAAGCAATGTTATACTTTTTAAATAAAGATTTAAATTTATGTTTTGATGATTTTTGCAAATTCCTCAGTTGATTATATTGTGTCAAATCCTCCATACAAAAAAATGAATACAGGAATACTAAATGAAGATGAAAAATTTTCTGATTTCAAGATATGAATATTCTCTTAAACTTGAAGACATTTTAGAATTTTTCGTATAAAAAAAGTTGAAGTCAGATGGAAAAAGTTTACTTGATTTACAGTATGGAACGTTTGATAGATGTTTTTAAGTGAATCAAGAAAATACAAATTAGAACCAAAAAAAGAATACAATTTATTTCTACTAATGTTGATTCAAAACCTCATTTATTTATGGTTGAATTAGTAAAAAAACGGAAATAGTAATTTGTTTGTTGAAGAAAATATATATATCTATGATAAAAAAACGGAGAATATACAAATAAAATTAAGGAGATATATTATGGAAAGAGTATCTAACATCTATTTTGTTCCAACTCCTATTGGTAATATGAAAGATATTACACTTAGAGCTTTAGAGGTTTTTAGAAAAATAGCGATATAATTTATTGTGAAGACACTAGAAATAGTCAAAAATTTACTAAAAATTTCATAATATTAATACTAAATTAATTTCATATCATAAATTTAATGAAAGTGAAAGAGTTGAAGAAATCATTAGTAATATTGAAAATGGAAAAAAACTGTTTCTGTAATATCAGATGCAGGAATGCCAATAATAAATGATCCAGGATTTGTTATTTTACAAGAAGTTATTAAAAAAAGGCATATCTTATGAAATTTTACCTGGTGCATGTGCATTAATTAATGGAATTTGTGGAAGTGGTTTTGATACTACAAATTTTGTTTATATGGGATTTATACCTAAGACAAAAAGCTGAAAGAGAAAAAAATTTTTTTAAAAAAATTTTTAAAGATATGAATGTAACAGGTATTTTTTTACGAAAGTCCTCACAGACTTTTAAAAAAACTTTGAAATCATTGTACTCTCAATTTGGAAATATAAATGTTTGTGTTTGTAGAGAACTTACAAAAATTATTTGAAGAGTATAAGAGAGGTTGTATTGATGAAATTATCTCTTATTATGAAGAAAAAAAGGTGTAAAAGGTGAAATTGTTCTTGTAATAGAAAAAAATTGTAGATGAAAAAAAGAAACTTTTGATGTAGTAAATGAAATTTTTTTAAATTAAAAAAAGAAGGGTACAGTAATAAGGATATAGTAAAAAAACATTAAAAAGATAATTTTTAATATTTCTAAAAAAATGAAGCATATGAATTAGTGTTGAATTTTTGAAAAATAAGGAGGCAAATTAAATGTCAGAACAATTATTAAAGGAAAAAAACAATATCATATTGATATGAAAGAAGGGGATGTAGGTAGATATGTAATTTTACCAGGAGATCCTAAAAGATGTAAATTAATTGCAAAATATTTTGATGATGCAGTTTTAGTTGCTGATAATAGAGAATATGTAACATATACTGGTTATTTAGAAGGAGAAAAAGTTTCTGTTACAAGCACAGGTATTGGTGGTGCAAGTGCATCCATTGCTGTAGAAGAACTACATAAAATAGGTGCAGATACTTTTATAAGAGTTGGAACTTGTGGTGGAATAGATATAGAAGTAGAGGCTGGAGATTTAGTTGTTGCTACAGGAGCAATAAGAATGGAAGGTACTACTAAAGAATATGCACCAATTGAGTTTCCCGCAGTTGCTGATTTTAATATAACGAATGAACTTGTAAACGCATGTGCTGAAACAAATCAAAAATATCATGTTGGGGTTGTTCAATGTAAAGACGCTTTTTTATGGCCAACATCAACCTGAAAACAAACCTGTTAGTTATGAGTTGATGAATAAATGGGAAGCGTGGAAAAGGCTTCATACAAAGGCAAGTGAAATGGAATCTGCAGCTATATTTGTAGTTTCGAGTTATTTAAATACTAGAGCTGGATCAGTTTTTTTAGTTGTAAATAATCAAGAAAGAGTAAAACAAAAACTTATCAAATAATATTGTAGAAGATACAGATAGAGCTATAAAAAAACAGCTATTGTTGCTCTTAAAAAAATATTATAAAAAAAGATAGAGAAAATAGATAAGAATTATAAAATTTTAAAACTAATAAAATCCATATTAATTAAAAAAAATAAAGTTTAAATATATGTTTAAAAATAGCTTGACAATTGTATTTCTTTATGATATTATTTTTATGAGTAATATAATGTATAGTTATGTTCAAATTTAGCTATCAAGGAGGTGTTTCTATGAGAGATAAAGTTGTGTTGGCATGTACAGAATGTAAAAAAACAGAAATTACAATACAAAGAAGAACAAAAAAAGTTACAACTAACAGAATTGAATTAAACAAGTATTGTAAGTTTTGTAAAAAAACACTCTTCACAGAGAAACAAAATAGTTAGAGATTGGAGGAGAGTAGTATGGCAACAAAAAAACTACTGATCAAAAAAACAAAAGAAAACTAGCTTTATGCGTGGAGTACGTTCTGAATTCAAGAAGATAATCTGGCCTTCAAAAAAAGTGTTTTTTTATTATAGCCTTGCAGTAGTTACAATTTCTATAATTAGTTCAGCAATGATTTGGGGATTGGATACTGTATTAAAAAAATTATTAGGTTTCATAATCCATTAATTACTAAGGAGGGAAGGACTTTAGTCCGTTTATATGACAACAGAAGAATTAAAGGATATTAAAGAAAAAGAAGCCAAATGGTATGTAGTACATACATATTCAGGGCATGAAAACAAAGTTAAGGCTAATATTGAAAAAGTTAGTTGTGAATCGTGGGAATGACATAGATATATTTGAAGTGGTTGTTCCAACGGTTAAAGAAGAAACTGAAACTGGAAAAAAATTAAAGAAAAAAACAATTATTTCCTGGATATGTTTTTAGTTAAAATGATAATCACAGATATTTCATGGTATTTAGTAAGAAATACTAGAGGAGTAACTGGATTTGTAGGGTCAGGTAATAAACCTGTACCACTATCAGAAAAAAAGAAGTTGAAGCATTAGGAGTTTCAACAAAAACCATATAATGATGTGGAAATTAACGAAGGAGATTCTATTACAATAATAGATGGTGCATTTAAAGATTTAACCGCAAAAAGTAATAGAAGTATCTCAAGAAAATGGTAAATTAAAAGCTTTCGTTTCTTTATTTGGAAGAGATACGCTTGCTGAATTAGATTTTAGTGACGTAATAAAAAAATTAAATTTGAAAATAATTTGAAAAAAATATTCAAAAACAGAGATATACGAGAGTGGGAGGGTTTAGCACCCGAAAACCACATTAGTTTTTAAGGAGGAACTATAAAATGGCTAAAAAAGTACAAGCATTAGTAAAATTACAAATTCCAGCAGGAAAGGCAACTCCTGCTCCACCAGTAGGTACTGCATTAGGACCTCATGGTGTAAAATATAATGCAATTTACAAAAAGAATTTAACGCAAAAAAACAGCTGATCAAGCTGGTTTAATCATTCCGGTTGTATTGACTGTATACCAAGATAGATCATTTACATTCATTACTAAGACTCCACCGGTACCAGTATTAATTAAGAAAAAAATTAGGTATCGAATCAGGATCAAAAGTACCAAACAAGACAAAAAGTAGGTAATTTAACAAAAAGATCAAGTTAGAGAAATTGCTGAATTAAAAATGCCAGACTTAAATGCTGCAAGTATTGAAGCTGCTATAAGCATGGTTAAAGGTACTGCTAGAAGTATGGGAGTAACTGTAGAAGAGTAATATAAAGTGGGAGCAATAATGCGAACACCACAAGGAGGATATAAATGAAAAAAAGGTAAAAAAATATTTAGAAAGTTTAAAATTAATAGATAAAACAAATTTATATGATTTAAAAAGAAGCATGTGAATTAGCTGTTAAGACTTCAACTGCAAAATTTGATGAAACTGTTGAATTACACGCTAAGTTAGGTGTTGACTCAAGACATGCCGACCAACAAGTTAGAGGTACAGTAGTATTACCTCATGGAACTGGTAAGACTTTAAGAGTTTTAGTTTTATGTAAAGAAAAATAAAGTTCAAGAAGCTCAAGAAGCTGGTGCTGATTATGTTGGAGCAGATGATCTTATTCAAAAAATTCAAAATGAAAACTGGTTTGAATTTGATGTAATAGTTGCAACTCCAGATATGATGGGTGTTGTTGGTAGAATCGGTAAAGTTTTAGGACCTAAAGGTTTAATGCCAAACCCTAAATCAGGAACTGTTACATTTGATATAGCTAATGCTATTAAAGAAATCAAAGCTGGTAAAGTTGAATATAGAGTAGATAAAGCTAATATCGTTCACTGTCCAGTAGGAAAAGTTTCATTTGGGGCTGAAAAAAATAGAAGAAAAACTTAAGAACATTAATTTCTGCTATTATTAAAGCTAAACCAGCTGCAGCTAAAGGTAAATATTTAAGATCAGTTTCTATTGCTACAACAATGGGACCTGGAATTAAATTAGCTTCTACAAAATTAGGAGAATAATTATAAATTTAAGACACCTTAAGGTGTCTTTTTTTGTGTAAAAAAATAATCTAATATTATTATATTATTTTTTTAATTTATATTAAAAAAATTATTATCAAAAATTATTGAAAAAAAATTATCAACAGTGCTATAATAAATTTGAAAATAAGAATGTTAATAAAAAAATTTTTTTATTTGGTTGAAAAAAATAAAAAAATAGTATAAACTTAGGAGGATTAAATGGATATTTACAAGAAATTATTTAAGTATGTTCCTGATAAAAAAAGTATCTTATTTATAGTGGAATATTTATGAGCATGGTTTCATCTGCACTTTCAATTTTACCATATTGGTTTTTTTGTATAAATTTTTTTAAATGAATTTATATTGTTGAAAAAAATTTTGAAAAAAAGCTCAATACTATGCATTTATAATTTTTTTATTATAATGGTATTACAGTCACTTATTTATTATTTTTGCAGCATGGTTAACTCATTTATTTGCTTTTTCGCTTAGAAAGTAATCTTAGAAAAAAAGGAATAGAGCATCTAATGAATGCATCGTTTTATTTTTTTGATGTTAATCAGTCAGGAAGAATTAGAAAAAAATTATAGATGATAATGCAACAGATACACATATGATAGTTGCACATTTAATTCCTGATATTACTCTTGCATTGATAACTCCAATACTTTTTATTTGTTATAATGTTTTTCAGTTGATATTTATTTAGGAATTGCTACTGTAATCTTAACTATACTATCTGCTATATTTACTGTACTCATGTATGGTGATATTAAGTTTATGGATAAATATAACAAATCTCTTGAAAGAGTTAATAGCGAGTCAGTTGAATATGTTAGAGGTATGCAAGTTTTTAAAAAAATCTTTAAAAGCTTCAATTTTTTTCTTTTTAAGTCATTTTTATGATTCCATCATTGATTATTCTAAATCAGCATATGAATATAGTAAGAGTTGTAAAAATCCTTTTGTTATTTTTTTCAAATTATATTATTAGGTGCGGGTGCTTATATTATTCCATTTGCAATTATGATTTCAAAAGGAACTCAAAAATAATCTTGAAGTTATGATTAAGCTAATTTTTCTTTACTTGTTTTTATAGGCACATTATTTAGTTGTTATATGAGAATAATGTACCTTGGAATGCACCAATATATGGCATCACAGGCAGTAGATAAGTTAGAGACTCTTTTTGGTGAAATGGAAGAAAATGGAATTAAATATGGGACAGATACATATTTTTAAAGATTATAATATAGAATTTAAAAAAATGTTAGTTTTAAGTATGATGATAAATTTATCTTAGAAAATTTAAGTTTTAAACTTAATGAAAATAAAACTTATGCTTTAGTTGGATCTTCAGGGGGCGGAAAATCAACAATAGCAAAGTTAATTTCAGGTTTTTTTATAAAATTGATGAGGGTGAAATTTTAATAGGAGATAAAAAAATATAACAAATTATTCAAGAGAGTCTTTAATGAATAATATATCATTTGTTTTTCAAAATTCAAAATTATTTAAGACAACAATTTTTTTGAAAATGTAAAGATTGGAAATGAAAATGCTAGTTACGAAGAAGTTATGAAAGCTTTAAAAAAATGGCTAGATGTGATGATATTTTTAGATAAATTTAAAACTAGAGAAAATACTATAATAGGCTCAAAAGGTGTTTATCTTTCTGGGGGTGAAATTCAGAGAATTGCTATTGCAAGAGCAATATTAAAAGATGCAAAAAAATAATTATTCTTGACGAGGCATCAGCTGCATCGGATCCTGAAAATGAACATGAAATACAATTGGCATTTTCAAATTTAATAAAAAGAAAAAAACAGTTATAATTATTGCTCATAGATTGAGTTCAATTAAAAAAATGTGGATGAGATTTTAGTAGTTGATAAAGGGCAAATAATTGAAAGAGGAACTGATACAGAATTATTAAAAAAATAACGGAAGATATAAATTCTTACAAGATTTATTCTCCCAAGCAAATGAATGGAGGATATAATTATGAAAAATGCTTAAAAGAATGTTTCAGTTAACAGACATGGGAACTTTAGGAATAGTTAAAGCTTCAATCGCATCATTTTTTTGTATACTGTAGTTTAATGATTCCAATGACATTACTCATGGTTTTTTTATTCAAAAACATCTTAGAGTTAAAGGAAAATAATATTAGCTTTTTTTATAGTAGGTAATATTATTATGGTTTTTTTATAATGTATATCATCATGTCAATGGAATATAATTGTTTATATAATGAAACATATAAAGAGAGTGCAAATATTAGAATTGAAATAGCAGAAATACTAAAAAAATTACCTCTTTCATTCTTTTTCAAAAACATGATGTTTCTGATTTATCCCAAAACAATTATGAAAGATGTTTCCACTATCGAACATGCTATAAGTCATGCTATTCCAAAAAGCTTTTAGGTTTAATAGTGTATTTATTTTTTTAATTGTAATAATGCTATTGATTTTTTTAATTTTTAAACTTGCTTTATGTATTCTAATTCCTATAATTTTATCTATAGTTTGTATTTTTTTATATCAAAGAAGTCACAAGTAAATGGAAATAAAAAAAATACTATAATGTTATGAGAGAAATATCTGAAGATTTTTCAAGAGTCAATTGAATTACAGCAAGAAATAAAAAGTTATAATCAAATAGAAAAATTTTTCAAAAAAATAATAGATGATATTAACTACTCAGAAAAAAAGTTCATATTAAAAAGTGAATTAGGCATGGTATTACCTCTAAGTATATCTACAAATATACCAAATTTAACTCTAGGAGCAACGATTTTTATTTTGGAACATCTATATATCTAAAAAGGAGAGGCATCATTACTTTATCTAATAGGTTATATAATGTGTGCTTCAAAGATTATAGACGCAGTGAATTCTTTTGCTTTCAAATTTTGCAGAATTAATGTATTTAGATGGAAATTTACAAAGAATTAAAGAGTTAAGAAGTACTGAAATTCAATCTGGTGAAGAAAAAAATTAAAAAAAATTTGACATAGAATTTAAAAAAATGTTGAATTTGGATATGGAGAAAAATAAGGTAATAGATAATATTTCATTTATTGCTAAACAAGGAGAAGTAACAGCTATAGTTGGTCCTTCTGGTTGTGGAAAAAAACTACAGTTTTGAGATTAATGTCAAGATTGTATGATTATGACAAAGGAAAAAAATTATTATTGACGATAATGATATTAAAGAAATAGACACAGAAAGTTTATTTGAAAATATTTCAATTGTTTTTTTCAAGAAGTTACATTATTTAATACATCGATTTTTAGAAAAATATTAGATTTGGGGATAAAAAAATGCAACTGATGAACAAGTTAAAGAAGCAGCAAGACTTGCTAATTGTGAAGAATTTATTGAAAAAAATTACCTGAGAAATATGATACTTTAATAGGAGAAAAATGGAAGTAAGTTATCAGGAGGAGAAAGACAGAGAATTTCAATTGCACGTGCATTTTTTTAAAGAATGCACCAATAATTTTACTTGATGAAATTAGTGCAAGTCTTGATGTAGAAAATGAAATGAAAATACAAGAAAGTTTAAATAAACTTATTAAAAAAATAAAACTGTACTAGTAGTTTCCCATAGAATGAAGTCTATAGAAAATGTAAATAAAAATAATAGTAATGGAAAATGGAAAAATAGAATCTCAAGGAAGCCATATAGAGCTTTTTTAGAAAAATCTAAAGTATATAAAACTATGGTATCAAAAATCTAATTTAGCCGAAAAATTATAGTTATTAACAGTATCTTAAATATTAAGTGATCTATTGATTTTTTTAAATATAGGGGGGATTTATTTGGTAGATAATCGTAGAATTAATTTATTTGTTTTAATATTTATGAATTTAATATTTGGAACATTTACTTTACTGTGGGATAATTTTTATTTTTAGATATAATTTATTTTTTTGTATTTGTTCGATAGTATTAATTTATAGTGGGAAAATAAAAAAAGATTTATCAAATTTTTTTATATTTTTATATTGTATGTTTATATATAGTATTTTTTTCATAAAGTTACCAGACAATTCATTTTTTTCATTTATAGGATTCATAAGTTATTCAAATATTAAAATGTGCCCAATATATATGATTGCGAGTTTTATTGTATTAGATATAAGAACAAGTGAATTAATATATGTTCTTGGTAAATTAGGCTTTTAGTAAAAAAAGTTAGATTTGCTTGTACGATTACTTTAAAGTTTATTCCAATATATTTTTGCTGAAAAAAAGAATTATAAAAAAATTCATTAAAACTTCGAGGGATAGAAATTTCATTTTTTTAAATCCTATTAAAAGATTTGAATATTATATAGTTCCAACTCTATTTCGAGCTTCTAATATCGCAGTTGAAATGACAGAATCAGCTTATACAAGATGTGCAATGTGCACTGATAGTATGAATTCAATATACTATAAAAAAAATTCAAATTAGAAGATTTCATACTTATTATAGTTTTTATTTGTTTTTTTGTTATTTTTATGGGGAGGCGGTTTTTATTGATAAAATTTAAAAATGTTAGTTTTACTTATGAAAATTCTGATAAAAAAAGGCTCTTGATAATATAAATTTTGAAATAAATTATGGAGAATTAGTTTTAATAACAGGAGCTTCTGGATCTGGTAAATCAACAATATATAAATGTATAAATGGTCTAATTCCACATATTTATGAAGGTGATCTTTTAGGAGATATTTTTTTATTGATGATATAAATACAAAAGATTGTAAGAATTATGAATTATGTAAAATGATAGGTTCAGTTTCGCAAAAATCCTAGAGGACAATTTTTTTACAGATAATACTACCTCAGAACTTGCATTTACTTTTAGAAAATTTAGGATATAAAGTTGAAGAAATTTTTAGAAAAAAATAGAAAATATATCTAGCTTTTTTTGGGATTTCAAATATTTTAAATAAAAAAATATCTTAGAGATTTCTGGAGGAGAAAAAAACAGAAAATATCAATAGCATGTGTATCAATTTTTAGATGCAAAGACTTTAGTATTTGATGAGCCTTCTGCTAATTTAGATTATTATGGAATAGAACTTTTTAAAAAGAAATTTTTTTCAAAACTAAAAAGAAAGCGGATATACAATTATAGTTGTTGAACATAGAATATTTTTATTTGAAAGAAATATTTGATAGGATGATTCATATAAAAAAAATGGAAGGCTAATTGTAAATTTGGAAAGAAAAGAAGCTTTTAAATTACACAGCCGAAGATTTAAGAAGTCTAAATCCTTTTTGATAGGGAGCTAAAAGTTTTAGATTCATTTACTAGAAAAAGAAAAAAATTATTAGAAATTAATAATCTTTTCTTTAAAAAAATATAATTAAAGATGTTTCTTTTTAATTTGTACAGAGGTGAAATAGTTGGACTTGTAGGAAAAAAATGGTGTTGGTAAATCAACAATATCAAAACTGATTTCAGGAATCTATAAAAAAACATCAGGAAAAAAATATCGATTGAAGGCAAGCCTTTTTGTCTTAATGCAAGATGTAGATTATCAACTATTTTCAGAAAGTGTATTTTTCAGAATTTTTTTATTATCAAATAAAGATTTAAATGAAGATGAAATTTTAGAAATGTTAAAAAGTTATTAACCTTTACGACAAAAAGAATAGTCATCCATTTTCTCTTTCTGGAGGGGAAAAAAACAAAAGGTTATTAATGGGAATTTGCACAAAAAAAGTAATTCTGATATTCTTATTTTTGGATGAGCCAACAAGTGGTTTAGATTTTTAATAATATGATTATTATTTCAGAAATTATTAAAAAAATTTAGCAAAAAGCAATAATATTAATTTCTCACGATTATGAGTTATTATCAAGAGTTGTAGATAGAATTATATTTTTTTAGAAGATGGTAGTATAAAAGAAGATTTTTATTTTTAAAAAGAAAAAAATCAACTAATAAGTATCTTTCAAAAAAATTAAAGGAGGAAAATAAAATGAAAGTTAAAGATTTAGTTTTTAGTTGCTATTTTAGGAGCTTTGAATTTAGTTGTATCAATGATTGTAACATTTGCATTATTTCCATTGGGAGCATATGCGCATTGTATTAGTCCTGGAGTTGCAGGTTTGTTCACGGGTGTTATATTCGTTTTTTTGTGTAATAAAGTTGGGAAAAAAAGGAAGCTTTTTTACTATTTTTCATCAGTATATTTAATAGCAATGGCAGCTAGTGGGTTCTATCTTCCTTGGATAATTTCATATAGTGTTGCATTTGTTATTGGAGAAATATTTCTTGTTTTTTTATGGGATATAAAAAAATAAAATTGCACAATTTATTGCTTTTTGGATTACTACAAGTAGGTAGTGCATGTGGACAAATCATTCCTGTAAATTTCTTTTTTTGGAGTCATTTAAAAGAAACATGGTTAGGTAAAGGTGGAGTAACTGAAAGCGCATTAAATGAAATGATTAAGTTTTCAACGGGAACATATGGATTAATTAGCCTTTTGATTGTTTTTTTATATTAGGTGGATTAGGTGTTGTAATTGGAAATATAATTTTGAAAAAAACACTTTAAAAAAATTTAATAATAATAAAAAAATTAAGTTTTTTTAGAGATATATTTATTTATATCTCTTTTTGTTTTTTTAGTATATATGATATAATTAATATAGTTTTATGCCTTTAGATAGAACTAAATAATAATCATCTTAATTACCTTAAAATAGGTATTTATAGTAGATTTTTTTAAATTAATAACATTTTACAGTTAGGAGTTAGTGTATGAATATTACAATCATATTAGCAGCTGGTGAAGGAACTAGAATGAAAAGTAAAAAAATCAAAAAGTTTTACATAAAAATTGTTAATAGAACACTTATTGATTATGTTTATGATGCTAGTTGTGATGCAGGTAGTGATAAAACTATTATTATTGTAGGTAAAAAAATAAATTAGAAGTTCAAGATAAGTTTGGAGATAAAGTATTATATAAAGAACAAAAAAATTGGTAAAGAGTATCCATATGGAACTGGTTATGCTGTTCAGCTTACTGTAGATGAAATTAGTGATGATGATAATGTTTTTAATACTTAGTGGAGATACACCATTAATCAAAGGAGAAACACTAAAAAAATTATTAGAAGAACATATTGCGATGAATTCTAAAAGCAACTGTTCTTACTGCTTTTATTGATGATACAACAGGATATGGTCATATAATAAAAAGATAATAATGGAAAGTTTTTTTAAAAAAATAGTTGAAGATAAAGATGCAAGTATAGAAGAAAAAAAGAGTTAAAGAAATTAATTCTGGAATTTATGTATTTAACGGCAAAGCTTTTAAAGAATTCTATAACAAAAAAATTGATAGGAATAATGTTCAAAATGAATTATATCTTACTGATGCCATTAAAGTTTTTAGTTCAAGATGGAGAACTTGTTTATACATATAAATTAGATGATATTGAAGAAATTTATGGTATAAATTCTAAACTTCAATTATTTGAAGCTGAAAAAAATTATGCGTTATAGAATAAATGTAGAATATATGAAAAAAATGGTGTTATTATGGAAAATCCAGAAAATACTGTTATTGAAAAGGGAGTAAGTATAGGAATAGATACTTTTATAGGAAGTGGAGCTAGAATAATTGGTAATACTTCCATTGGAGAAAATGTTTATATAACAGGAGATACTTTTATAGAAAATTCTACAATAGGAAATGGTGTTATAATTAAAAAGCTCATATATAGAGTATAGTACTATTGGAGATGATGTTACTATGGGACCTTTTTGCTCACCTTAGACCAAAGAGTATTCTAAAAAATGACGTTCATATAGGTAATTTTGTTGAAGTTAAAAATACAACAATTGGTGAACATACAAAAGCAGGACATTTATCCTACATTGGTGATGCTATTGTAGGAAAAGAAGTTAATATGGGTTGTGGAACTATTTTTAGTTAATTATGATGGTAAAAACAAACATGTTTCTGAAATTGGAGATGGTTGTTTTGTAGGTAGTAATTCAAATATAGTTTCTCCAGTAAAAATTGCAAATGATACATTTATCGCTGCTGGAACAACTGTGGTATCAAATGTAGAAAATGAAGGTTCGTTAATAATTGGGCGAAGTGAAGTTTTTCGAAAAAAAGAAGATTGGGTTTATAAAAAAAATTTAAAAAAATAAAAAAAGTAATATTTTTAGGAGGAATTATGTTAGCTTATACTGGACCTATGAAAAATTTTTTTCAGGAACTGCAAATAAAAAGTTTGCAGAAGATATTTGTAAATGTCTTGATATGCCATTAGGGGAAATACATATCGGTAAATTTAGCGATGGTGAAATTAATCTTTCAGTTGAAGAAACAGTTAGAGGATATGATGTTTATATTATACAACCTACTTGTAATCCAACTAATGACAATCTTATGGAAGTATTAATTATGGTTGATGCATTTAAAAAGAGCTTCAGCTGGTAGAATTAATGTTGTAATTCCATATTATGGATATGCAAGACAGGACAGAAAGACAAAAGCTAGAGAACCAATAACAGCAAAATTGGTTGCTAATTTGATTGAAAAAAATCAGGTGCTGATAGAGTTATAACAATGGATTTACATGCAGGACAAATTCAAGGATATTTTTGATATTCCTGTAGATCATCTTTCAGCTATAAAAGCCACTTGCTGATTTCTTCAAAGAAGAATTAAAGGATGAAGATAAAAATGATATGGTTGTAGTATCTCCTGATTTGGGTGGAGTTACAAGGGCTAGAAAATTCTCAAATTATTTAGATTTACCAATAGCTATTTTTAGAAAAAGAGAAGACCTCGTCCAAATGTTTCAGAAGTAATGAATGTTATTGGTGATATTGAAGGAAAAAAACTTGTATTATCGTTGATGATATTATAGATACAGCAGGAACAATAACTAATGCTGCTAATGCTTTAATTGCAAAGGGAGCAAAAAAAGTTTATATTACTGCAAGTCATGGAGTATTTTCAGGAAAGGCTTTGGATAATATTACTAATTCTAAGGTTGAAAAATGTGTTGTAACTGATACAATTCCTCAAGATAAGAACTTAGGTGGAAAAAAATTGAAGTTGTTTCAGTTGCTCAATATTTTTGCAAAAAGCTATTGATAGAATAAATAATAATAGACCAGTGAGTATGCTATTTGATGGAAGATAATATTTATTTAATTGTTGGCCTTGGTAATCCTGGTAAAAAAATTATGTTGGAACAAGACATAATGTAGGATATGGTGTTGTTGACATTTTTAGCAGATAAATATAATATCAACATGAACAAAGAAAAAAATTCAAATCTTATTACGGTCAAATAATTATGTTCGGGAAAAAAATGCATATTTTTAAAAACCACTTACTTATATGAATCTATCAGGAGAGGCTGTAATTGATGCAGTTAATTATTTTTAAAAATAAAACCTGAGAATATTATTGTTATAGTAGATGATATAGACATTCCTTTTTGGTACTGTTAGAATTAAGAAAAAAAGGAAGTGCAGGAACACATAATGGTTTAAAATCTATAATTTACCATCTGGAAACAGAAAAATTTTTCCTAGAATTAGAGTAAGCGTTGGAAAAATGTCCTTCCTATATGGACTTAAAAGATTTTTGTTTTTAAGTAAGTTTTTCATCTTCTGAAGAGAAAATTTTGAAGAAAGAATTAGAAATTTCTGCAGATGCAGTTGAAGAAATTATTAAAAAGTGATATTGATAAAAACAATGTGTAAATTTAATGGAATTAATATAGAGGAATAATATTCCTCTATATTTTTTTACAAAACAAGGAGTTAGTTATGAATTTTTTTAATTGATTTTTTTAAAAAAAATAATGAATCATATTTAGATATGATTTCAAATTTAAAAATCAAATAATGTTCCTATTTATTGTAATGGACTTATAAAAGAAAGTTTATTCCATTTAATATATTCTATATTTAATGAGATTCCTAATAAAAAAATCTAGTTTTTATTAGTTGAAAGTGAAGCTAGAGCTAATGAACTTTGTGATGAATTGAAAAATTTGATTGGAGATAAAGTAGCTGTTTATCCAAATTTTTGAAATTAGATTTCACAATATTAATAGTTTGGAAACAAATCTCGAAAAATCATAGAATAGAGATAATGAATAGGCTTATTTCTAATGAAAAAAATTCATAATAATTACAACTGCTAGTGCTTTGTCGAAAAAAACTTAGCACCCCAAAAATTCTTTAAATCACATTATATTTATATTGACGAAAAATTCTGAAGTTAATCTTAATGAATTAACTGAAAGATTAATAAAGATGCATTATGATAGGGTGGATTTTGTTGAAGCAAAAAGGTCAGTTTTTCAATAAGAGGTTCAATTTTTTTGATATATACCCTGTAAATTTTTAAAAAAATCCTGTTAGAATAGAGTTATTTGGAGATGATGTTGATTCTATTCGTAGTTTTGATATTAATAGTCAAAGATCTGTTGAAAAAAATTACAAAGTGTTGAATTAATACCTGCAAAGGAAATGGTATTGTCAAAAAGCAGATGTTGATAATATACTAACTGGACTAAAAAAAGATATAGAAAAAAATTACAAAAAGTTGAAATTATTTGGTAAAGATATAGAAAAAGTCAACTGAAAAAAATTTTTATAAGATATATGATGATTTAAAGATGAATTATCATATTTCAAATATGGACTTAATATCACCTTATATAAAAAAAGGAAGTTTTTTTCCACTCTTTTTAGATTATTTGAGTCAAGATTCCATAGTATGTACTGAAGATATATTAAAAAAATATATGATAGAAATTTAGAAATAGAAAATTTATTTCATGAAAATGTACTTTTTTTCAATTGAAAATGCTGAAATATTAGATTCACATAAAGATATATTAATTCCTTTTGAAAAAAATATTAAATAGAATAAAAAGAATTTAGCATTGTTAATTTTACACAACTTTTAAAGAGAACAAAGATTATTAATCCAAAAAAAGTATTGTAAACTTAAAAAAACTATTGAAACAGAGGTTTTTTAATAGAAAATTTGATATACTGTTTCAAAGCTTAAAATATAAACTTCAAAGAGGTTATAAAATAATTATTTTTTTGCTGGCTCACTTGAAAAAGGCAAATAATTTAAAAAGAAATTTTAAATTCTGAAAAATATTAATTGTAATATTTTTTTGAGGATTTAGAATTTGAGTTAAAAAAAGTTCAATTCTTGGAATTTCAACTCTTAATTTAGAGTCTGGATTTGAATATCCTATTCAAAAAGTTTTATTTTTTTAACTCATAAAGAAATTTATGGAACAGTTAAAAAGACTTCTAAAAAAATCAAAGAAAAAAAGTAAAGAAAAATTTATTAGACTATACTGATTTAAATGTGGGAGATTTTTGTTGTACATGAAAATCATGGTATAGGAGAATATAGAGGAATTGAACAAATTGATGTTGATGGAATAGTTAAAAGATCATATTTTGATACTATATAAAGGAAATGATAAGTTATATATTCCTACAGATCAAAATGAATTTGATTCAAAAAAATATTGGAAAAAGATGGATATAGACCTAAATTAAATAAATTAGGATCTAGTGAATGGGTTAAAACAAAAAAACTCGTGCTAAAAAAAAGTTTTAGATGAGATTGCTTTTAGATTTAGTTCAATTATATGCGAAAAAGAGATAAGATAAGAGGATTTGCATTCTCTGAAGATACATCTTGGCAAAAAAAGAATTTGAAGACAGTTTTATTTATGAAGAAACATATTCACAGTTAAGAGCTATTAATGAAATAAAAAAAGAGATATGGAGCAATTTAAGCCAATGGATAGATTACTTTGTGGTGATGTTGGATACGGAAAAACTGAAGTTGCTTTTAAGAGCTGCATTTAAAGCTATGATGGATGATAAGCAAGTTGCGTTTCTAGTTCCAACAACAATTCTAGCTCAACAGCATTACAATACTGCTCGTGAAAGAATTGGAGATTTTCCTCTTGAAGTAGAAATGATTAGTAGGTTTAGGAGTCCTTTAAAAACAAAAAAAGAAATTTTTAAAAAAATGTAAAAAAATGGGAAGGTAAATTTACTGATTGGAACACATAAGCTACTATCAAACAAATTGGAATTTAAAGATTTGGGACTTTTGATTATTGATGAAGAGCAAAGATTTGGTGTTAAACATAAAGAAGCTTTTAAAAAAAGATTAAAGAGAATATTGATGTTTTATCTTTATCTGCTACTCCTATTCCTAGAACTATGCAAATGAGTTTAGTAGGAATTCGAGATATGAGTATTTTAGATGATGCTCCTGAAGAAAGAGTAACTATCGCTACATTCGTATTAGAATATAATGATTCTGTGATTAGGGAAGCTATTTATAAAAGAAATAAATAGAGGTGGTCAAGTTTATTTTTGTTTATAATAGAATTAAAGATATGGATAAAAATGTATGTTGAACTATCAAAACTTGTCCCAGATGCAAGAATTGCAATGGCTCATAGCAAATTAACTAATAAAGAATTAGAAAATATCATGTATGATTTTTCAAGAAGGAGAATATGATATATTACTTTTGCACAACAATCATAGAAACTGGAATGGATATAAAAAAATTGTAATACCATGATTATATATGATGCAGATAAAATGGGATTATCTCAACTTTATCAATTAAAAGGTAGAATTGGACGATCAACTAGAAGAGCGTATGCATATTTTACTTATGAAAAAGATAAGGTTCTTACTGAAATATCTGAAAAAAAGATTAATGGCTATTAGAGATTTCTCTGAGTTTGGGTCTGGGTTTAAAAATTGCTATGAGAGATTTAGAACTAAGAGGAGCTGGTAATATTCTTGGTGAAAGTCAATCTGGCCATATAGAGACAATTGGTTATGAAATGTATGTAAGAATGTTGGAAGAAAGTATAAGAACAGTAAAAGGAGAAACTTTACAGATTAAAAAAATCAAACAACAATTGAGTTATCGGTAGATGCATATATACCATCAAGCTATATAGGAGATAGTAATCAAAAAAATTGATATGTATAGAAAAAAATAGCAGAAATTTCTTCTAGAGAAGATTTTTAATGAAATATATGATGAATTAACTGATAGATTTGGAGATGTTCCTACAACAGTATTAAATGTCATGAATGTTTCATATTTGAAATCAATTTCTACTAATTTGAGTTTTATTAAAATAATAGATAGAGATAAGTCAGTAGTATTTAAGTTTGAACAGACAAATAGAGATATATTAGAGTTAATTGGCAGAATATCGGATAAATTTTTTTCAAGAGGATTGCCTTCAATATGAATGAAAATGCAGAGTTAATTTTTAACTATGAGAAGAATAAATTAACTGAAAGTATAGAATTTGTTGAAAATTTACAATATTTAAAGTAAAAAAAGTTAAAAAAAGCTTTGACATTACTAAAAAAATAATGTATAATATCAAAAGATTGAAATATTAATCAAAAAAAGGAGAGCAATATGAATAATAGATTTGTAAAATTTGCAAGTGCAATTGCACTATCTGCAATACTTTTTTTACAGCTTGTGCTAAAGCTCCTAAAGATGCTTTAGTAAAAAAATTGGTGATAAATATATTACTGAAGAACAAGTTAAAAAAAGAATATGATAAAATAATGTCTTCTTATTCAGATGAGCAAAAAAAGCAAAATATGATGAATCAACTGATGAAGGTAAAATGGCTTCTCTTAATTTAAAACAAAAATATATTAGAGTCATTGTCTGATATAGAAGTTGTTAAGCAAAAAAATTTGCTAAATTAGAGAAAGAATATAAGGATGCAGGAAAATCAGAAGAAGAAATTTCAAAAAGTTACTGTAACGGATAAAGAAGTTAATGAACAAATTGAAAAGATTAAAAGAGCAATTAGGCGATAAATTCAATGAAGAACTTGAAAAAAATCAAAACTAACAGAAGAAGAATTAAAAAGAAAAAGATTAAAAGATAATTTATATTCACAAAAAAATTTCAAGTTTGGTTCTCAGATAACTTTTTCACCTACAGATGAAGAAATCGCTAATAAGTTTAAAGGCAGTGAATTTGATGGACCTGAAATTAATGCAAGCCATATATTAGTTGAAACAGAAGAAGAAGCAAAAAAATGTTAAAAAGTCGTTTAGATGCTGGAGAAAAAAATTTGAAGATGTAGCTGTTGAAGTTTCTAAAGATCCATCTGCTAAAACTAATAAAGGTGAATTAGGTACATTTACTAAAGGTGTTATGGTTGAAGAGTTTTTATAATGCTGCTTCTAAATTAAAAAGAAGGAGAAATAAGTGAACCAGTACAAACTAAATTTGGTTACCATATAATAAAAAGTAAATAAAAATTGTTGACGATTATGCACAATTTTTCTGATGAAAGTAAAGAAAAATATTAAACAAAGTTTAAAAAAAGAACTATAATGGCTGAAAAGTTTAAAACGGAGTTTAAAAAGATTCAAGAAGAAATTGGATACTATCCAATTAAAAAAATTTCAAATAAATTAGCTAAATAGCTTGATTATTTTTTTGAAAAATTAATATATAATAATAATGCAGAATGGTTAAGTGACCATTTATATAGGCAATTATTAAATATAGTAGTGTATTTAGGAGGAAATTTTTAATGAACAAATCTGAATTATTAGCTAGTATGGCTGAAAAAGGAAAAAAATTACTAAAGTTGATGCTGAAAGAGCATTAAATGCTTTCATTCAAACTGTTGAAGAAACTTTAGTTAAAGGGGAAAAAAAGTTCAATTAGTTGGATTTGGAACTTTCGAAGCTAGAGAAAGAAAAGCAAGAAGCGGAAGAAACCCAAGAAACCCTAAAGAAGTTATCAAGATTCCAGCATCAAAAGCACCAGTTTTTCAAAGCTGGAAAATCATTAAAAAGAAATTGTAAACAAATAATTTTTTTGATTACTAATAAAAAGTCAGACCTATGGTCTGATTTTTTTGTAAAAAAAATAAAAAAATTATATATTGAAAAAAATATTCTGTTATGTTATAATATTCAGGTGAATAATCACATATTCTGATTGAACAAGTGTTGCCCAAAGAGGTTCTTGTCAAGATGATGAATATGGGTGGCGAAAAAAACAGGAGGTAAGAAAATGTCACAAGTAATTTTAATGAAAAAAATTTATTAGAAGCAGGAGTGCATTTTGGACATCAAACTAGAAGATGGAATCCAAAAAAATGTCAAGATTTATTTTTTTACAGAAAGAAATGGAATCTATATTATAGATTTACAAAAAAACTGTAAAACAAATTGAACAAGCATATGATTTTGTAAGAGATATCGTTGCTGATGGTGGTAGAGTTCTTTTTGTAGGAACTAAAAAAACAAGCTCAAGAAGCTGTTGAAACAGAAGCAAAAAGAAGTGGACAATTCTATGTTAGTCATAGATGGTTAGGTGGTATGTTAACAAACTACAAAAACTATCAAAAAAAGAATTGAAAGATTAAAAAAAGATTAGAACTTATGGAAGAAGATGGAACTTTCCAAAGATTACCTAAGAAAGAAGTTATTAAATTAAGAAGAGAAACTGAAAAAAACTAGAAAAAAATTCTTAGGCGGAATTAAAGAAATGGAAAAAAACTTCCAGATGTACTTTTTCGTAATAGATCCAAAGAATGAAAAAAAATTGCTGTTAATGAAGCAAAAAAATATTAGGTATTCCAGTTGTTGGTGTTGTAGATACTAACTGTGATCCTGATGAAGTTGATATTGCTATTCCAGGAAATGATGACGCTATCAGAGCTGTTAAATTATTAACTGGTACAATTGCAAATGCTATTGTTGAAGCTAAACAAAGGTGAACAAGTAGAAGTTGAAGAATCAGAAGCTGTAGTTGAAGAAACTGTAGAAGTTGAAGAAGTTTTTTTGAAGAAGTAGCTGAATAATTAGTAATTAGAATTTTTAAAGGGTAAGGATTCAAATTTTTTTAATATTTATCCTTACCTTATTTTTTTATAATATTATAGGAGGGTTTTATGGAAATTACTGCAAAATTGGTAAAAAGATTTAAGAGAAACTACTGGTGCTGGAATGATGGAATGTAAAAAAAGGCACTACAAGAAGTTAGTGGAGATATGGAAAAAGCTATTGAATTTTTTTAAGAGAAAAAGGATTAGCTAAAAGCTGCAAAAAAAGCAAGCAAAGTTGCTGCTGAAGGTTTAATAACTTTAGTTATTGATGAAAACAACACTAAAGCTGCTCTTACTGAAGTAAATTCTCAAACAGATTTCGTTGCAAAGAATGAAAACTTTGTAGCATTAACAAAAAAAGTAACAGAACATGTTTTTTTGATAATGAATTAAAGAACATAGATGAATTAAATGCATCAAATATAGATGGAACTAATTTTTGAAGAATTCTTAAAATTACAAATATCATCAATTGGAGAAAATATTGTAGTTAGAAGATTAGCATTTGCTAAAAGCTTGTTGTGAAAAATAGTATTGTATGTGGATATGTTCACTTTAATAAAAAAAGTTGGTGTTATTCTTAAAGCTAATTGTGATAGCGAAGCTACAAAGAAAGGTGCAAAAAGAATTATTACAAAATATTTGTATGCATATTTCAGCAATGAAACCACAATATTTAAGCTATAAAGATTTAGATGCTGATTTCGTTGAAAAAGAATATTTAGCTCTAAAAAGGTTCAATTGAAAAAGAAAATGAAGAATTAGTAAGACTAGGAAAACAATTAAAGAGAATTCCAAAAATATGCTTCAATGTCTCAAATTACTGATGAAGTTTTTAAAAAGCTGAAGAAGAAGAATTAAAAGAAGAATTAAAGAGACAAGGAAAACCAGAAAAAAATTTGGGATAAAATTTTACCAGGACAAATCGAAAGATTTATCCAAGACAATACTTTAATTGACCAACAATATGCTTTATTCAGCCAACAATATGTTTTTAGATGATAGCAAAACAGTTTTTAGACGCTGTTAATGATAAAGCTAAAGAACTAGGTGGAAATATTGAAATAGTAGAATACACTAGATTCGAAGTAGGTGAAGGACTAGAAAAGAAAGAAGAAAAACTTTGCTGAAGAAGTTGCTAAACAAATGGGATTATAATATCTTTTTAAAGGCAGTGGAAAATCACTGCCTTTTTTTATTATACTGTATAAAAAAATTAAAAGGTAAAGGAATATGTGATATGAACCCCTAAATCCGGACAAAAGGATTTGGGGGGTTTTTTTGAATGTCAAAAATATGATACAAGTATAAAAAAATAAAAAGTAGTTAAAGAATATGAAAAAAATATTAGCCAATCTGTATTATCAAAAAAATAAGATACCACAAACAACTATTTCAAATTGGATAAAAAAATGTTTTTATGTAGAAAATTATTCTTCTTATGAAAAATAAATAGAAGATATAAAAAAAGTATATTAAATGGTATAATACGAAAAGAATTAAGGAGAATTTAAAAAGGAATGTATCCTATTGATTATAGATTACATTCCTTTGAATAATTTATTTAACTGTCCGTATTTTTTTGGATTCACCTCAATATTCCTAACCTTTTTTTATATTTATCTATAAAATGAACCTTCTTGCCATCCACCTTGTAAGTATATGAAATGAGCAATTATTGATACTAAAACATTTGAAATTGCCATTGCAAGCCATATGCCAGTTGCTCCATATCCAGTGAAATTTTTTTAAAAAAATTAAAATTAATGGTAATCTTATTATCCAAAGTCTTATCATGTCAATAAGCATTGAATATTTACTATTTCCAGATCCTTGGAATAGTCCTTGATAAACAAAAAAACATATTTAACATTACTAGAGTTATTAAAGTGTAGAACATATAACTATCTGCTTGTTTCATAAGGACAGAGTCTTTTGGTGCACTTATGAAGAATGATAAAATTTCGAATCTAAATATAAAAGCTTATAAATGCAATTATTATAGACATAATAATAACTATAATTGATGCCTTTTTTTAAATGTTTCTTTAACTCTTTCAATATTGTGGTTTCCAATATTTTGACCAATTATTGAAGTTATTGCTGAACCTATTCCGCCAGGTGGTATATTTAATAGACCGCTTATTCTATTAACCATTCCATATGCTGCAACAGTTTCAGTTCCATAGCTTTGAATGAATGAGTTCATTATTATAAATCCTATTGAACTTCCAACTTGTCCCAAAACAGAAGGTAGAGTAATTCTATAAATTCTTTTTTTAATATTGTTCTTTCCCATTTTATGTATATAAGACTGTTAAGATTTAATTTAATGAAATCTTTATTAAATCTTAAGTGAATAAATCCAACAACAAACATAATACCTTGAGTTAAAACAGTTGCTAATGCAGCACCTTTTACTCCAAGACCTAAACCTGGTATTGAAGTGAATGGAATTACATCAAATATAAAAAAATTGGATTTAAAATCATATTCAATATTACACATATTGCACTTATCATTGTTGGAATTGCATTTTTTTCCTTGAGCAGACAATACTGAAGAATATATGTAATATAAAAAAATATAAATGGAATTCCTAAATAACTATATTGCAAGTAAATAATACTATATTTAGCAAGGTCTCCAGTTGCACCCATTAAATTAACAATAAGTTCTGCACTTACAAATCCTAATATCATAAACATAATAGAAAATATTAATGAAATATTTATTAATGTATCTGCATATTTTTTTGTGCATTAGTATAATCTTTTTCTTCCAAGTAATTGTGAAATCAAAGATATTGCAGCAATTGAAAGTCCAATACCTATTGAATTAAATAAAAATACAACTGGCCATGTAAAACTAGTCGATGCAAATTCTGCTGTACCCAATTTTTCCAAGCCAAAAAGCATCAGCCAATGAGTATAATTGTTGGATAAAATTATTTAATATAATAGGAATGGATATTATTGCAATTATTTTTGTAGATATTTCCGTGTAAGATCATTTCACTACGTTCTTTTTTTCATATAATTCCTCCCTAAAAAAATATTCCTTTATTATATTCCACAAAAAAATTATATAATAAAAACAACTTTATTAAAAATATATTTATATTATATCATATTTATAATTTTTAAGCATAAAAAAATATTGATAAATGTTAAATTTATGATATAATATTATTGGTTGTTTTTACAGCTTATTTTTTTCATAGTAAAGATAGTTATGAAAAATTAAGGAGGGAATTATGAAAAAAATCAAGATTTTTTTATCTTTGGCACTAGCAGGTTTAATGTTAGTTGGTTGTCAACCAAAAAAAGCTGAAGAAAAGAAAGAAGAAAAAGAAAGTAGAAGCTACTAAAACTTTCGAAGGTAAAACATTAAATGTTGTTGCAACATCAGAAAAATACAAAAAAACTTTTTTGATAAGTTTTCTGAAGAAACTAAAAGCTAAAGTTGAGTTTCTTTCAATGTCAAGTGGGGAAGTTATTGCTAAGATTAAAAGCAGAAGGTGGAAAACCAAGTGCTGACGTATGGTTCGGTGGTGGAATTGATGCTTTTATGAAAGCAAAAAGAAGATGGTCTTTTAGAAATGTATAAACCAGAAGGATTCGATAAAATTAAAGAAGGATTCAAAAGATAATGAAGGATATTGGATTTCTAAAAGGTGTTACTGTTGTAGGATTTTTAGTAAAATAATAAAATTTTTACAAGAAAAAGGACTTGAAATTCCTAAAAACTTGGGCAGAAATTGCAGATCCAAAAATATAAAGATGAAATAATCATGGCAAATCCTGCTGTATCAGGAACAAGTTATGCAAATGTTAAAGGTCTTATTGACTTATATGGTGAAGAAAAAGCATGGGAATATTTCAAAAAAATTAAATGATAATGTTAAATTCTATGGTAAAAGAGGAAAAGATCCTCAAGAAAAAAACTGTAGCTGGAGAATTTGGAATTGGTATTATTCCAATTGATAAATCTGCTTTTGATGTTGCTGAAAAATAATTTAACAGCAATTTATCCTGAAGATGGATTATGTTGGGTACCAGAAGGTGTTGCTATTTTTTTAAAAAAATACTCCGAACCTTGAACTTGCAAAAAGCTTTTGAAGATTTTATCTTAAGACCAGAAAAATCAACAATTAATTGCTGAACTTGATGGAAAAGATGGAGCTCAAATGGTTATTGATGGTACTAAAAGGTTTTGAATTAGGATTACCAAAAGATAAATTCATTAAAGAAGATATTGAAAGTTTTGGGAAACAAAGAGATGCTATCCTTAAAAGATGGGCAGAATTAACACAAGGAAAATAAAAAAATGGGAGAGTAATCTCCCTTTTTAATTAATATAAGTTATGAAAAATATTTTAAATTTATAGATAGACTTATAATTTTTACTTTAGTTTTTTTGTTTATTTACTTTTTATTTTATATCCTTTTTTTAAAGGTTTTTCGTTTCGACATTTTTTATGATGGTAAATTTACTTTAGAAGGATTTTCTTTTTAAAAACACAAAGTAAATTATTATATAATTCTATATTTGTAGCTTTTTGCTACTATTATTACAACTATTGTTTCTGTTTCTATAGGTATTTTTTTGCTTTTAGTATTAAGAACAGTATAAAGAGATTAATTTCATTTGTATTAATGATTACGATGATTTCACCACCGTTTGTTTCTTCCCTAGCGTATATAAAACTTTTTGGACGTCGGGGATTTATTACACATGATATTTTTAATTTATCATTAAATGCATATGGTTCTTTTGGAATTATATTAATGCAAAGTATTGGATTAATTTCACTTAGTGCTCTTATGATTATTTCAACTCTAGATAGTATAGATAAGGAACAAATTAATAGTGCTAGATCTCTAGGGGCTAAAAACTAATAATATTATATTAGATATAATGTTACCTCAATTATTACCAAGCATTAAGGTTGTTGCAATATTAAGTTTTATAAGAAGTATCGCTGACTTTTCAACACCATTAATTATAGGTGGATCTTTTGAAACATTAGCTTCAAGATCTTACAATGTATTTATTTCTGATGGAAATATAGTTCAAGCGGGTGCGATGAATATAGTACTTTGTATTCCTGTTATTTTTTACATTTATTTTTTTATATAAAAATTCAAAAATTATTTCGAATACAAACTTTGGATCAAATCTTTCAGAGGTCGGAATTGAAAAAAGGGAACAGTTTTTTTATTTAGCTGTTTTTTCTATCTTCAATTTTTCCTGATTTTATTAGTTTTGCAATATAGTTCAATTATTATTTCTGCGTTTACTGATTATTCAAAGGGTAAATTATATTTTTACTTTTTGAACATTTTTGCTGATATTAGGGATCATATAGATAAGACAGTTTTTAGAAGTATTTATTATTCGCTTATTTCTGCTTTTTTTGGAAGCTTAATTGGTTTGTTACTTCAATACTATATTCATATAAGAAAAGTTAAATTTTTAAGGTTATTTTGACTTTATAGCCACAATGCCATATATGTTACCAGGTACATTTTTTTGGAATAGGTTATATATTAGCTTTTTAATGAATATCCAATTTACATTACAGGTACTGCACTGATTGTAATTTTTAAATGTTACTTTTTAAACAGTTACCTTTTTCAACAAAAAGTTTTTTAGTTCAAGTTTAGAAACTATAGATAAGAATCAGATTTTAAGTGCAAAAGATTTAGGTGCTAATGAATTCTTTTATTTTTTAAAGATGTAATATTATCACATACGAGAAGTAATTTTGTTATAAGTATGATAAATGGATTTAATAGTACTATGACAACAGTAGGTTCAATTATTTTTTTATTGTATATCCTGCACAGAAAGTTCTGACTTTAGTTATGTTTGACGTTATAAACAGTGGGAAATATAATACAGCATCAGTTTTAGCAATTATTATTATACTTATTTGTTTAATTTTTTAGTTTGCTATTTATGTTTATAAATTATATTTTTAGATAAATTAGGAGATTTTTTATGTTTTTAGAAGTAAAAATTTAAATAAAACTTATGGTGAAAAAGAAGTGCTAAAAGATGTTAATTTCTCTTTAGATGAAGGAAATATTCTATGTATATTAGGACCATCAGGTTGTGGAAAAACAACTATTTTAAAATTCCATTGGAGGTTTTTATTAAAAAAATAATTCTGGGAAAAATTTTTTTAAATGGAGAAGATATAAGCTCTTTAAATCCAGAAGATAGAAATATATCTACAGTTTTTTTCAATCTTATGGATTATTTACAAATAAAAAATGTCTTAGAAAATGTTGCTTATGGTTTTAAAAATTTAGAAATGTAAAAAAACAAGATAGAATCAATAAATCACTAGAAATTCTTAAGATTGTTGGTCTAGAAGGTTATGAATATAGAAAAGTTCATGAACTCTCTGGAGGACAAAGGCAAAGAGTTGCATTAGCTAGAAGTTTAGTTATAAGTCCACGACTTATTTTTACTCGATGAACCATTTTCAAATCTTGATAAAAAAATTTAAGAATTACAATGAGAAATGAAATTAAAAAAATTAGTTAAATATTTTTAAAAATGACTACAATACTTGTTACACATGATCAAGAAGATGCTTTTTACTATGGCTGATAGAGTTATTTTGATGAATGAAGGAAAAAAATTATTCAAAAATTCTACTGTTACAGAATTATACAATTCTCCTAATAGTGAATTTTTCTCTATCTTTTATTGGTAACTCAAATAAACTAGATAATGATAATTTTTATAAGGCCAGAAAAATAAAAATAGTTGATTATAAAACAGATAATTTTTGCAGAAATTATTTCTAAACAATTTAGAGGATCTTTTATTGAATATCAACTAAAATTAAATAACAAATCCAATATTTTTAAAAAGTTATTGAGTTAAATACAGGTAAAGAAAAAAATATTGGAGACAATGTTTACATTGAATATGAATTACAAAAACTTTCAAATTAATTGAAAGTTTTATTGAATCTTAATAATAATCAAATGTTGAATTTTTAGTTGATATTATATTATAATTATTATGTATAATATTAAAATTAGGAAGATGTGATTTTATGTGGTTTGATAAATTATTTTTCTGTTATCTACAATTAGGATATCAGATATTTTAGATATATTTATAGTTAGTTTTATGTTTTTATAAGTTATTTGTTTTTAATTAGAGGAACTAGAGCAACACAACTTATAAAAAGGTATATTATTTATTTTTATCGCTTCTAAAACTAAGCGAATTTTTTTAAGCTTTATACTATAAGCTGGATTTTAAATAATGCTGTTACTGTAGGGTTTTATAGCTATATTAATAGTATTTCAACCAGAACTTAGAAGAATTTTTGGAACATATTGGTAATAATAAAGCTTTTTAAAGCCAGTTAATTTTGAGGTAGCAACAGGAAATGCAAAAGGAATAGAAGAACTTGTAAAAGCAACTTATTCCTTAGCAGATAAAAATTGGTGCTTTAATGGTTTTAGAAAAGAAAGACAGGTCTTAGAGATATAATTGAAACAGGTATTTTGTTAAATTCTGATATATCTTACGAATTATTAATGAATATATTTATTCCAAATACTCCTTTACATGATGGAGCTGTTGTTATAAGTCATGATCATATTATTGCAGCATCTTGTTTTTACCACTAACTGATAGTAAGGAAATTTCAATGGAACTTGGAACAAGGCATAGAGCTGGGATAGGGATATCAGAAAAATCTGATGCAATTGTTATAGTTGTTAGTGAAGAAACTGGTCATGTTTCTATCTGTGAAAAATCATCAATAAATAGAAATGTTTCAAAAGAATTCTTATTAAATTATTTAGTTGAAAAATTTTTGTAGTTGAAGAAAAATCAACTAATTCATTTTAAAGAAATGATTCAAAGTTTATTTGAGACTAAAGAAATTGTAAATAAAGAAGAATTAAAACAAGAAGTTAAGAAAAGAAATAATGGAAGATATAAAAAGAAGAAGTTAATGAAAATAGTTGAAAATCAAGGTGATAAAGTTGTTAAATAATATAAATTTATAGTAGAATCAATTAAAAAGATTTTAAATTAAAATTAATTTCATTGGCTGTTGGAGTTGTGATGTGGTTTCTTGTGATTGGAGGAGTAAATCCTGTGGTAACAAGACACTTTTTATGATGTTCCTATTAGTTTTAAGAATCAATCAGTTTTAGAGTCAAAAAAACTTATAAGAATTAGTCCTGAAAATCCAACGGTAACAGTTACTATTACAGGAAAAAGAAGTGATGTTTATTCTGTAAATAAAAAGTGATATTGTTGCTGAAGTTAATTTACAAAATGCAACAACATCTGGAGCTCATAGAATTTCTATAAATTTTTAAAGTTCCATATAATGTACAATTTAAATCGTCATCTGAAAGTGAATTATTAGTAACTTTGGATGAGGAAATAAGTAAGACATTTAAAAGTAGAAGTTGAGACGGTTGGCCAGATTAAAAAAATAAAAAAATCAGGTTATCTCAAAGAAGGAACCAGCTGATACTGAAGTTGTTGTTAGTGGACCTGTATCTTATGTAAATAAAGTAAAAGAAAGTTCTAGGAGTTGTAGATGTAACGAATAAGGATAGTGATGAAGTTGTATTAACTAAAAATTATCCCAGTTGATGAAAACTAATCAAGAAGTAAAAAGTAAATATTAGTAAGACAGATACGAATGTTTCCATAGGATTTAGAAACTTTAAAGAAGTTCCACTTAAATTAATAGAGATTAATTCTCCTCATAGTGATGTAAGAATTACGAAGAAAAATATTGTGCCGAATACAGTTTCTATTGTTGGAAATTTATCTAGTTTTAGAACAAATTTCTGAAATTCAGACTAAGCCTTTTTGATCTATCCCAAATAAAAGAATCTGGATCGTTTAGTGTTGGATTAGAATTACCTACTGATATAGCATTAGTTAACAATGATTTAAAGATAGTTGTTAATATTGATGTTGATAAAAAGATTGAAAAAGTATTGGAAGTTGATACATCAAAAATTAGCAATTGAAAACGAATCTGGCAGAGATATTATTTTTAAGAGGTTTGGTAGGCAAAAGTCAAAAGTTACAGTTAAAAGGATATGAGTCTGATTTAGCTAATTTTTGGATCAGATAATCTAGAACTTTATGTTTCTGTAAAAAGAAGATATTGGTAAAAATGTTCAGATTAAAGCTAAGAATATAGATAATATTGAAATCGTAAGAATTTCAAATGATATTGTTCAAGCTGTTGGAAAATAATTTTAATTAAGCAATGGTAATTCCATTGCTTTTTTTATAGATGTTAATGAGGGTATATATGAATTTATTAAAAAGGTTTAAATAACAAGCAATTGGAGGCAGTTGAACATTTTTGGTTCTCCGTTATTAGTTTTTTAGCTGGTGCTGGAAGTGGAAAAACAAAGTACTAACAACAAAAATTGCTTATGCAGTTTTTAGAAAAAATGTTAGTGAATATGAAAATCTTAGCTATAACATTTACAAATAAAAGCTGGAAAAGAAATGAAAGAAAGAATAGAAAAATATTTTTAACAGAGATATTTCTAATATGTGGATTGGAACATTTCACTCAATTTGTTCTAAAATTTTAAGATTTAATATAGAAAAATAGGATATTCAAATAATTTTTACTATTTATGATAGAGATGATCAAAAATTAGTTTTTAAAAAGAAATTTTTAAACAAAAATCCAACATGGGAAACTGTACTAGGAGAATATAAAAATGCGGTTATAGGAATAATTAGTGATGCTAAAGCCAAAAATGTTAATCCTAATGAATTTTTCAAAATATTTTTTTCTTTCGGGAACAATACTGATGTGGTAGAAAAAAATTTATAAGAAATATGAAGAAATTTTTGACTAAAAATAATGCATTAGATTTTTGATGATCTAATTTTTAAAACTATTGAGCTATTTAAAAATCTCCAGAAGTATTAGAATATTACTCAGAAAAATTTAAATATATATATGTTGACGAGTATCAAGATACCAATGATGCTCAATACGAAATAATAAAAACTTTTTAGCTTCAAAGTATAAAAAAATGTTTGTGCAGTAGGAGATATAGATCAATCAATATATGGATGGAGAGGTGCAAATATTTCAAATATATTAAATTTTGAAAATGACTTTCCAAACTCAAAAATAATATTACTTGAAGAAAATTACCGTTCAACACAGAAAATATTAGATTGTGCAAATGAGCTTATAAAAATAATATAAATAGAAAAGATAAAAATCTTTGGACAAAAAGAGGGTGGTGACGAGATAGTTTTATAAAAGTTACCAAAATGAAAACTATGAAGCTATTGAAGTTGCCCAAAAATATATCGAAGTTAATATTCGAAGGTTATAATTTATCTGATATTGCTATTCTGTATCGTGCAAATTTTTCAATCTTTTTGCTATTGAAAAATGCTTTAAGGAAAAATTCTATTGCCTATAAAATGGTTGGTGGCCTTAAATTTTACGATAGAAAAAGAAATTAAAGATATACTAGCTTATCTTAAGTTAATAGCTAATCCTAAAGATGATAATGCTTTTAGAAGGATAATTAACTATCCAAAACGTTCTATAGGTATGTTAGTTTACAAAAACTTGAAGATTTTTGCTATTTAGAAAAAATATAAGTCTTTTGATGGACTTTTTAGAAATGAATTTCTAGAATCTATAAGTAATAAATTAAGAACAGAATTTGAAAAATTTTAGAGATTTAATTTTTGGATTTATTACTTGTGTTAATGATACAGATATTGAAATTTTAGTTAAGGAACTTTTAGATTCTATTAATTTTTGAGTATTTAAGAGAAAAATGAAAGTAAAGAATATGAAAAAGCTGAAAATATTGCCTTATTTTTAGAAGAAATATCAAATAATTATAAAGCAGTTAAACTATTGGAATATCTTGAAACAAATAGCCTTTTTATCTGATATTGATAAGACTGAAGATTTGAATGAAACAGTAACATTAACAACTATTCACTCTGCGAAAGGGCTAGAATATAGGGTGAGTTTTTATAATAGGAATGAATGAGGAATATTTCCTAGTGAAAGATCAATAAAAAGAAAGAGATGATGGACTTGAAGAGGAAAAGAAGACTTTTTATGTTGCTATTACTAGAGCTAAAGAAAAATTATTTATATCATCAACAAAAAGCATGACTATGTATGGAAAATTAAATATTTATAGAGTTTCAAGTTTTGTTGATGAAATTATAAATTTTGTAGATGATAAAAACAATTAATCTAGATAATAATTATGATGAAGATAGGATTTCTACTTCTAGAATAAGAAATGATGCTTATACGGATTACTCTAGAACATATATATCAAACTCAGATATAGGAAGAACAAAATTAGATAAACCCTTTAAATCACTATGAAAAACTAATAAGACCACTTCTAAGGATTTATATAAAGTTGGAGAAAAAAATCATGCATGAAAAATATGGTTTTAGGAACTGTAATTAAATGTGACAAAGCTGGATCAAAAGTAATGCTTATGGTTGCATTTGATGGTGAAGGAATAAAAACTATTTGACCTAAAAAGATAAACGTATAAAGAGGGTTTAAATATGGATAAAATGAAAAAATATTGTTGAAAAGTTAAATCTGTGGGCTTATCAATATTATACATTAGATGAGCCTACCGTTAGTGATGCAGAATATGATAAATTATATGATGAACTTCTAAAATTGGAAAAAGAAACAGGTATAATTTTACCAAATTCGCCCACACAAAGAGTTGGCGGTGAAGTATTGGAAAAATTTGAAAAACATACACATTTAAAAGAATTATATAGTTTACAAAAGGCTCAAAAAGTTTTGAAGAACTTGAGGAGTTTCATAATAGATGTACTAAACTATTAAACGAATATAATTCTATAAATAATACTAACAAAACTTTAGAGTATTTTTGTTGAGTTTAAATTTGATGGGCTAACAATTAATTTAACATATAATAATGGTGTTTTAGTTTCCGCATCAACTAGGGGTAATGGCGTATATGGAGAAGAAGTTTTAGAACAAGTAAAAACTATAAAAGAGCATTCCTCTTGAAATTGAGTACAAGGGCTTAGTTGAAATTCAAGGAGAAGCTATTATGCCTCTTTCAGCACTTTCTAAATATAATGAAACCGCTGAAGTTCCTTTGAAAAATGCTAGAAATGCTGCAGCTGGAGCAATTAGAAATCTTGATCCTAAAAAGACGGCTAGCAGAAATTTAGATGCGTTTATATATAATGTTGGTTTTAAATCTGATCAACAATTTAAGACTCAAGAAGAAATGATATCTTTTTTAAGACAAAATAAATTTAAAGTAAATGAATATGAAAAAGTGTTTTTAATATTCAAGAAATTAAAGATAAAAATAAAATGAGATAGAAGTTTTAAGAAAAGTTGACTATTTAACAGATGGGGTTGTAATAAAAGTTAATGATTTTTGAGCTGAGAGATTTTTGGATATACAAATAAATTTCCTAGATTTGCTATAGCTTATAAGTTTGAAACAGAAGAATATACAACAATATTAAAAGAAGTAGTATGGAATGTTGGTAGAACTGGGAAAGTTACTCCAACGGCAATCTTAGAGCCAGTTGAAATTGGTGATGTAACTGTTCAAAGAGCAACGTTAAATAATTATGATGATATTTTTAAGAAAAGAAAGTAAAAATAAATTCTAGAGTATTAATTAGACGTTCAAATGATGTGGATTCCAGAAATTCTTGGAACTATGGATGAAGATAATGGAAATGAGATAGAAATTAAAAATGCCAACACATTGTCCTTATTGTAAGAGTGAATTAATTAGAGATGGAGTACATTTTTCTGTACAAATACTTTAGCATGCACACCACAGTTAACCTCTTCACTTGTTCATTTTTCAAGTAAAAATGCAATGAATATCGAAGGGCTGAGCGAAAAGACTATTGAACTACTATACGATAAATTAGGAGTGGATAAAGTTTATAAAATATACGATTTAAAAATATGATGAACTTATCACTCTAGAAAAATTTAGAGATAAGAAAGTTAATAATTTATTAAACTCAATAGAAGAGAGTAAAATGCAAAATTTTTGAGAACTTTATCTATGCGCTTGGAATTAAAAATGTTGGTGTAAAAACGCAAAAGATTTAGCTAAAATATAAAAATTTAGATAATTTAAGAAATGCAACTATTGAAGAACTTTTACAAATTAATGATATCGGAGACGTTGTAGCTAATTCTATTTTTGAATTTTTAATGATGAATATAGTAAAAGATGCTTTTGGATAAATTACTTGATAAAGGAATAGAAGTACTACCGTATGAAGAAGTTTCAAAAACAGAATTTACAGATAAAAATTGTAATCACTGGTACATTTGAAAATTATAAGAGGAAAGATTTAGAAGAAATCGCAAAAAGGACTTATAGTTCAATCTGCAGTAGCCAAATCAACCGATAGTTGTTGGAGAAAAGGCTGGATCTAAATTAAAAGCACAAGAGCTTGGAATAGATATAATAGATGAGAAAACCTTGATAATTTTATAAAAACTTTAATATGATTAACATAAGTACTTGCAAAAGATAAGTGTAGTGTGGTATAATACTTGTGTTAAATATGAGTTTGTAAAAGGAGGTAAGAAAATGTCAAAAAGATGTGCAATTTGCGATAAAACTAAAATTATTTGGAAATAAAAGTAACTTTCTCACATAGAAAGAGCAGTAGATCATGGGGAGCAAACATTAGAAAAGTTA